>SCPP01001430.1_pt1 | contig 941475 bp, 1283 predicted proteins | sample 6106811 | NCBI WGS metagenome assembly SCPP01 (sample SAMN10720449, study PRJNA508395) | human gut metagenome | isolation source: Participant 2 stool, 15 month | host: Homo sapiens | collected 2018
TTTGTAATCCGGCAGTGCCGCTGTAAAACGTGCTTGTCCAATGGCATTCCGTGATAGTTCAGGATGTTTTGACATCATATCCTGTAAAGTGAATCCAGAACACCTCTGGATGATCTTCTACATAGTAGACATACTTCTGGATTTCTTTCGGCTGATAAAGCACCATGTGTCCAGAAGTCACCACTTCTCAACAACACCATCGAACCAGAAGTGCTTTACCAGATGCTACATAGAGAATTTGATAGTCTCTGCGACCCCTGCCCAAAAAGTAGGTAGCTTAGCGCGTTTTTCAAGCGATAAGTGCCGCAGCTGCCACGACCAGCGGCTTTGAGTAGTCTTTGAAATCCAAACGGGAGTTGTTCAAATATCCTGAGTTGAAATACATCCCTGCGTCCTCCTCATCTTCAGAGATTTTACAGTGATTTGGAAAATGTTCTATCAAAAAATTACAAACTCTTTGTGCATATTTTGTTCCATCTTGTCTATATCTTTTCGTTCCATTAGATTCTATAATATTTTCAGACGAAACGCAAGAGATTTGGGCAACTTGCGTAATGAGGATTCCAGTCTGAAGTGCGCAGCAGATTGGTCGCGCCCACACAAAACAAGCAAGATGGGAGAAAGCACAATGACTGAGAAACGTTATCTAAAGTGGTATAATAAAGTCGGCTATGGTTCAGGCGATAAGGCAACGTATGCATTCCTGTCCTCCTTCGTCATGATCTATCTGACCAACACCGTTGGCCTGAACCCCGGTATTGTCGGCACTCTGATTGCAGTTTCCAAACTGCTGGACGGTGTGACGGACATTTCTTTGGTTCTTTGATTGACAAAACGCATTCTAAGATGGCAAAGCCCGTCCTTGATGCTGTACGGCTACATTGGCTGTGCCATTACGCTGGTGGCAATTTTCGCCATTCCGACCAATCTGGGACAGTTTGCACAGTACGCATGGTTCCTGATCGCATATACTCTGCTGAACGCTGTGTTCTACACTGCCAACAACATTGCTTACTCTGCACTGACTGCTCTCGTCACGAAGAACAGTGCCGAACAGGTCGAGATGGGTTCTTGGCGTTTCATGTTCGCCTTTGCCACCAGCCTGCTCATCCAGTCCATCACGCTGGGTGCTGTTACGGCATTGGGCGGTGGTGCTGCCGGTTGGCGCACTGTTGCAATCATCTACGCCATCATCGGTCTGCTTGTCAACACCTCTCCGTTTCTCCGTGAAGGAACTGCCGGAAGGCGAATGGTGGATACCACCGACAAAAGGAAATCGAGCAGGACGAAAAGTACAATCTGGTTCAGGCTGCAAAGCTGCTTGCTGGTAACAAATATTATATGATGATTTGCGTCACCTACATTTTGCAGCAGATCTACGGTGCTATGATCAGCATGGGCACCTACTATGCAACCTACATCCTTGGCAACCAGAATCTGTTCGGTGTATTCTCTTGGGCAATCAACATTCCTCTGATCATCGCACTGGTGTTCACCCCGACCTTGGTTGCAAAGTGGAATGGAATGTATAAGCTGAATGTAATGAGCTATACTCTGGCAACGATTTCTCGTGCACTGGTTGCTGTAGCTGGTTACATGGGCAGCGGCAATGTGACCTTGATGCTGCTCTTTACTGCAATCGCAGCTCTTGGTCAGGGCCCTTGGCAGGGCGATATGAACGCTGTGATTGCTGCTTGCTCTGAATATACTTGGCTGACGAAGCATAAAGCGTGGATGGCACGATGTACCCTGCACTTCTCTCGGTGAAGCTGGGCGGCGGTCTTGGCACCGCCATCACCGGCTGCTGGCAGCAAGCCATTTTGACAAGCGCTCTGACCGTTCAGCCCGAATCCTGCATCTCGATGCTGAAGATCATGTATCTGGTGATTCCGTTTGCTCTGGATGCCATCATCACCTTCATTCTCTCGTATGAAGGTCGAAGAAGCAAATGAAAACTGCGCAGCAGTCTGATAACAAGTCATTATCATTTCTCCTTCATCTGCTGTTCCCCGGAGGAATCCAGCGATTCCTCCGGGGAGGCTGGAGAAATATTATAAAATTATAAAAGGTAAATGAGGAAATACTATGGCTGCATTTGATTTTGCAAAAGTAAAAGACCCCACCTTTCAAGGAAAACGTGCTGAATGCTCATGCAAGTTCCGCTTACTTCCCGCGAAGAATATCGGACAGGTTCCTCTTCTTTGGCGCTGAAGCTGGACGGTATCTGGAAATTCGCCTATGCAAAGAACTACACCAGTGCCATCCCCGGCTTTGAAAAGACGGATTACGATTGCAGCGGTTGGGATGACATTCATGTTCCGGCACACATCCAGATGGAGGGCTACGACATTCCCCAGTACGCGAATATTCAGTATCCGTGGGATGGCCGTGAAGAAGTACAGCCGGGTGAGATCCCGCAGTGGTTCAATCCGGTGGCAAGCTATGTAAAATACTTCGAACTGCCGGAATCCATGCAGTCGTCCACATCGAGTTCGTGTGGAAAGCGGCATGGCTCGTTGGCTGAACGGGTCTTATGTGGGTTACACCGAGGCCAGCTTCTCCGCACACGCATTCGATCTGACTCTCTATCTCCAGCCGGGCGTGAACAAACTTGCTGTGCAGGTGTTCAAGTGGACCTCCAGCTGGTGCGAAGATCAGGACTTCTTCCGCTTCTCCGGCATCTTCCGCAGCGTGTGGCTGTACGCCATCCCCACCGTGCATCTGGAAGATGTATCCGTCAAAACGCTGTTTGCCGGGGATGATTTTACTCATTCCACGCTGGAAGTTGCATTGCAGGTGGAGGGTAAGGGCGCAGCCCGTCTGACCCTGCGCCGCAGTGAACTGGAAGTGTTCTCCGAAAATCGCACTGAACGGCGGTTCTGCTCTGTTCAGCCATGCGGTGGAGAACCCTACCTGTGGAGTGCAGAGGACCCGGCTCTGTATGAACTGGAAATTGAGCTGCTGGACGATGCAGGCCATCTGGTAGAGGTGACTGGGCAGAAAGTCGGTTTCCGCAAGTTTGAGCTGAAGAACAATCGGATGCTGCTCAACGGCAAGCGCATCGTGTTCAAGGGTGCCAACCGTCATGAGTTCAGCTCCATTACGGGTCGTGCTGTGGGCGTACACCCATGAGGAACTGCTTCGGGATATCATCACCATGAAGCAGAACAACATCAATGCCATCCGCACCAGCCATTACCAGAATCAGGATGCACTGTACGACCTGTGCGACGAGTATGGTCTGTATCTGATCGCAGAGAACAATCTGGAATCCCATGGCACATGGGATATTCATCAGGCTGGCATTCGCGGCATCGAGGGCGTTTTGCCCAATGATAAGCCGGAGGAAAGCTGTCTTGTTTGACCGCATGAATTCCACTTACCAGCGTGACAAAACCATCCTGCTGTTCTGATCTGGTCTCTGGGCAACGAATCGTTTGGTGGTGAGACCCTGCTCCAGATGGCAGAGATGGTCCGCCGCTTTGATGACACCCGTCTGGTGCATTACGAAGGTGTGGTCAATGATCCCCGCCCTCGAAACCACCGATATTGAGAGCCATATGTACAGCACTGTGAAGGACATTAAAGAGTATCTGGCACAGGGCGATAAGCGGCCTTATATCGAGTGCGAATATTCTCATGCTATGGGCAACTCCAACGGTGCTTTGCACAAGTACACGGAACTTGCCGACCAGAAGAACTGCGGCTATCAGGGCGGCTTTATCTGGGATTACATCGACCAGTCCATCTGGAAAAAGACCGCTACGGCAAGTGGTTCCAAGCCTACGGCGGCGACTTCGGTGAGCGTCCTACCGACTATAATTTCAGCGGAAACGGCATTGCCTACGGTGGTGATCGTGCTCCTTCTCCCAAGATGCAGGAAGTAAAATTCTGCTATCAGAACATCGCCGTTTCCATCGACAACTCTGGCTTCGAAGTCTGGAACAAGAACCTGTTCACCTCTATGGATGCTTTCGACTGCGTTGCTCTGCTGCATCGCGATGGAAAGCTGTATCAGCAGCAGGAACTGACCAATATTGATGTTGCTCCCGAAGAGCGTTCCAGCTTCCCGCTACCGTTTATAGTTCCTGCGCTCCCCGGTGAATATGCAGTGACCATCAGCTTCCGTTTGAAGGAGGACACCAGCTGGGCAAAGAAGGGCCATGAAGTCGCCTTTGGACAGGGTGTGATCGCTGTGGTCCGTTCCATTCCCAGCAAGAAGGTCACGCCGTTTACCGTTACGCACGGTACACACATCGGTGTCCGGGGTGAGAATTTCGATGTTTTGTTCTCCGATCTGAATGGCGGTCTGACTTCCTACCGCTATGCCGGCAAGGAGATGATTCAGGAGATCCCCGGCCCAACTTCTGGCGCGCTCCCACCGACAACGACTGCGGCAACAACATGGGCGGCGTTCGCGGTCAGTGGAAGCTGGCAAGCCTGTACGCTACCGCCAAAGGCATCGGCAAGGAGATTCCGTCTGTTCACGGCGGCACCATCCTCCAGAACCCCACCTGCGAGGTGGAAGCCGACAGCGTGGTCGTGACCTATCTCTATAACCTCCAGACCAGCCCCGCAGCAGAGTGCAGCCTGCAGTACCGTGTGTTCGGTGATGGCCGCATCCAGACCACCCTGCACTATGACCCGGTGGAAGGACTTGCAGCAATGCCGGAGTTCGGCGTACTGTTCAAGATCGACGCTGACTACGACACGGTGGAGTGGTACGGAAACGGCCCTGCGGAGACCTACTGGGATCGTCAGCATGGTGCAAAGCTGGGCATTTACCAGAACAAGGTCGCAGACAACATGGCGCAGTACCTCGTGCCGCAGGAGTGGCGCAAAGACCGCTGTGCGCTGGGCAAAGGTAGTGGACCGCAAGGGTCGCGGGCTGCTGTTTACCGCAGATGCCGCAAAGCCCATGTTCTCTGCGCTGCCCTACACCCCCCATGAAATGGAGAGTGCCAAGCATCCCTACGAGCTGCCCCCGGTCCATTACACGGTCATCCGTGCTATGGGCGAGCAGATGGGCGTTGGCGGCGATGACAGCTGGGGTGCCAATGTCCACCCGGAGTATATTCCTGATGTGACCAAGCCTGTGGAGTTCACCTTTACGTTCCGTGGCATCTGATGATTGCCCGCAAATGAGGTGTCCTCTGTGAAAAGCGAAAGATCAGCCTGGATCTGAACCAGCCGAACTAGCATCCCTTGTTGGAGAGCGGATCAGAAAGATCCGCAAAGAAGAGGGGTTAAGCCTAGAGCTTTTTGCTTTACGTTGTGACATGAATGCCGCATACGTTGGGCATATTGAACGCGGCGTTCAGAATCCAACCTTGAACACGGTGGAACGTATTTGCAAGGGTCTGGACATCAGCGTAGAAGACCTTTTCATAGATATGCTGTTTACCGATGTCCAAAGGAGCGTGCGTTTGAACAAAAGAAAAGTCCACAAACACTTCCCCTTATCCCGATGAAGTCATTGACCGTCTGGCACGGGCATTCTACCCGGCCATCCTTGCCTGCTGGAACAGCGAGGAAGGGCAAAGAGAATTTGCTGCACGGCAGGCGGAACAGGCTCATCATGCCCCCAGCAAAGAGAAACAGAGCGTTCCCGACGGGGAACGCCCTGTTATACATATCGCTGTTGTCTGTGGCTTTAATCGCAAGTTTTACAAGCAGTGCAATTCTCAACAACTTGTTTGCGATATGCAATTCACGGTTGTTGCCAACGAATCAAATCGTGAATTGCGATGGCAGGGTGCGTCCTATTCAGGGGCGCACCCTGTTTTTTTTTTTACTATGCTTCATCATTTTCTGCGCGCAGCATCCGGTATCCGACACCAACATGGGTCTGAATCAGATGCGGCGCATCCGGGTATCGTTCCAATTTTTGCGCAGGGATGCCATGTAAACTCGCAAGGAAGCAATGTCATTTTCCTGCGTACTGCCCCATACTTTCTGCGTGAGGGAGGTATGCGTCAGCACTTTGCCCACATTATGCGCCAGCACACACAGCAGCTTGTACTCGATGGGGTCAAATGCAATTCATTCTCGCTCAGCCAGACGCAGCCTGCCGAGAAGTCGATCTTTAAAGGACCATTGACAAAACCGGACTATTTATACCGTCAGAAGCCAGCAGATTCAATCGGCGCTGCGTTACACGCAGTCTTGCCAGCAGCTCATCCACGGAAAACGGCTTTGTCAGATAATCGTCTGCGCCGTTGTCCAGTGCCTCGATCTTATCAGAATCCTCGCCCGGGCACTCAGGACGATGATGGGCAGGTTCGACCATGTGCGGACGCTGCGGATGACCTCGATGCCGTCTATATCGGGCAACCAAGATCCAGCAGCATGATGTCCGGATTGTGGCTGGTAGTCATCATGATCGCCGTTTCCCATTGGAAGCAGTCAGATATTTATAGCCGTGGGTCTTCAGGGTCGTTGTGATCAGACACCGTACCGGAACATCATCCTCTACGACCAGAATGGACGGCTTATTCATGAATATTCACCTCACTTTGCGGCAATGCAAAGGAAAAGACACTGCCATTGGGAATGTTGTCACGGAGGGTCAATGTTCCGCCGTGAGCAGTCAGGATCGCGCGGCAGAGGGCAAACCCAATCCAAGGCTGCGGTGACTGTCCGCTATACGGCTCTGCCCGGTATAAAACATCTCGAACACCTGTGCTTTGCGCGATCCGGAATGCCGGGACCGTTATCTGCAACTTCCACTACGACCTGATGGTCTTTCCGGTAAGCCGAAATCTGAATGACCGAGCCACAGGGTGTATTTGATGGCGTTATCCACCAGATTGACAACGACCTGCATGATCAGCCGTGCATCCACATTGACCAAGAGGATCTCGTCCCCATACTGTGTTGTGATGGTGTGTTCGCAGCTTTTCCGGTTGACATGATGCAGCTTCTTCGATCATTTCGTCCATCAGCTGCGGCGAGATCTGCAGATTCATCCGCCCATCTTCAATGCGGGTGATGGAAAGCAGATTTTCCACCAGACCGATCAGCCATTGCGCATCGTCAAAATATCGGTGCAGATCTTGTTCCGGGTCTCTGTATCCAGCGTTTCTCCGTTGGAAAGCAGATTGCTGGCATTGCCGGAAATGGAGGTCAGCGGGTGCGCAGGTCATGGAGATCGTGCGCAGCAGGTTTGCCCGCAGCTCTTCATTTTTGCCTGCACGGTTGCCTGCTTTTCCAGTGCGTTTCTGCGGTTTTCGATGGCCAGCGCACCTTCGCCCAGAATGGAGAGCAGCACACTGTTTTCAAAGGCATCCAGCGGTTTTTCAGACAGGTCGATCCCAACCACTCCAAACACGCCGCCTCCGGTCCGAAGTGCAAGATAAAGCCCTTTGCGTCCGGGTAGCTATCCGTGCCTGCACCGGAACGCTTTTGTTTGCAAATGTCAATTTGCTGCATCACGTTCTTCCGGTGCAGAAAGATGTTTTGCGCCGTTTCCCCGTCAACCCCAAAACTGTTCTGAACCAAGATCTCCGTTTTGTTCCGGGTAGACGATCAGGCTCCGGTTCAGCAGTTTTATCAGCTGGGAAGCTGTCAGCGAAAAGATTTCTTCTTCACTTTTGGCTCTCTGTAAAAGCTGATTCGTATCAAACAGTATTTTTGTCCGGAATGCTGCCTGCGCGGACATTTTGCATGGTCTTTCAGCCGTGTCGTCAACGTACAGGTAATGATTGCAGAGGTCAGCATCAGGGCAAATGTGACCTGATAACCGGGGTCATACGCATGGAATGTCAGGCGCGGTTCCGTCAAGAAAAATTGTATAGCGCAACACTGGCAATGGAGCCCAGCACACCGCAGGTGTAACCGCTGGTACACAATGCGGTGAACAGCACCCCCAGCATATAGAGCATAATAATATTATAGCGTGCAAAGTCCAGTTGCAAGAAAAAGAAGCCGATGAGCGTGATGCAGCTCAGGATGCCTGCGGTGATCAGCAGATCACGGACAGAGGGCAGAAGCGGACGGGTGAACAGCTTTCGTCCTGAACCGTAGCCGTTCTCTGCAGAAGCATCCGGGATGATATAAATATCCAGATTAGGCGCAGTCAGCGTCAATTTTTCAGTCAGTGACGGTCCACTCCAGAAATGGCGGCGATGTACGCTGGAGCGCCCCAGTACGATTTTTGTAGTGCCAGAGATCCGGGCAAACTCTGCGATCTGCTGCGGAATGTCATCCCCGTAGATCGTAGAAATGTCGGCACCTGCCTGCTCTGCCATACGAATGTGCTGCTGCAAGCGCCGACAGTCTTCTTTTCCCATCTGATCCGAATCCGGAGTCCGGACATACAGAGCTGTAAAGGTCCCGCCGAACGCCTTTGCCATCGTTGCTGCCGTCCGCACGATCTTTGCATTGGAGGGAGAGGACGACAGACACGCCAGAATATGTTCAGTGGGTGGGTTGTTCTGATTCATAAAGATCACCTGCCTTGCCCACAGTATAGCACAATTTGATGGTCACGACCACCAGCCACGTCTTTTCCTTCCTGTCGAAGAATCTCCCGTCGTATGTGATCCAGCGCATCTGCTGCCCAAAACCACTCAACATGACTCCAAGAACCATCAATAACAAAGCGACATCCATATGATCCGTCCTATCTTTTTAGAGCCGGAAACACTTCTGGATTGATGCGTATTTTCCCAAAACCAGCATACTTTCATCCCGGCACAGCTGCGTATCCGGCGTGATGTTCATATCGAGCTTTCCGTCTTTTTCAGTGCAAGAATATTGATGTTATACTTTTTCGGATATTGATCTCACCGATCGTACGATCCATCCATTCCGGCGGAATGGTCACTTCCATGATGGCGTGGTCGTCCTGCAGCTCGATATAATCCAGAATGTGTTCGGAGCTGTATCGGATTGCTGCCCACTTTGCCAGCTGCTTTTCCGGATAGACCACTTCATCCGCACCGTTGCGCAGCAGAAACTTAGCTTGTACATCCCGCTATGCACGCGAGACCACAAGCTTTGCCCCAGCTCCTTGAGCAGTGATGTCGTTTCCAGTGAGCTTTGAAAATTGCCGACGATGGTTACGATACACACATCAAAATTGCCGACACCAAGGAGCGCAGAAAGTATTCGCTGGTGCTGTCACCGATCTGTGCATTCGTCACATAGGAAAGCACGGCGGTCACACGGGCCTCGTTGCTGTCGATGGCCATGACCTGATGACCCAGTTCATTCAGTTCCTGCGAAATATGGCGGCCAAAACGGCCAAGCCCAATCAAAGAATCGATTTCATAGTTGCCTCCTTTATCCGATTGCGATTTTCTCCTGCGGCAGACGAGAGTGGGCAGGGCTGCTGCCAAATGCCGCATAGATCAACGTCAATCCGCCAACACGTCCCAAAACATCAGTGCAATCAGCACCCCTGCGAAAGGATGCCCAACTGCGGCGTGATACCCAATGTCAGACCTACCGTTGCCACAGCCGAAGCAGTTTCATACAAACAGACCGACATCGGCAGCTGCTCGGCCGCAGCAATGACAAAGGCTCCGAGGAAAACAGCGTCAAATACATCCCTGCGATGGTAGCAGCATTCTTGACCGCGGAACCATCTATGCGCCGCCCGAAAATTCGGCATCTTCGCTGCGGCGGAAGGTCGTCCACATATTGGCCAGCAGAACGGCAAATGTTGTGGTTTTCATGCCGCCTGCCGTAGAGCCGGGCGAACCGCCCAACAGCATCAGAACCACCATCAATGCCTGTGAAGCGCTGCCCATCGCAGCAAGATCAGCGGTGTTAAAACCGGCAGTACGGGGTGTAACGGATTGGAACATCGACAATAAAATGCGCTGTCGGGCAGAGCCTGCCGTGAACTCGAAACAATAAAAGTACAGCGTCGGCAGTACCAGAAGAAATGCCGTTGTGACAAGGATCACCTTGCTCTGCATCCGATAACGGTGAAAATCAAGGCGATATGTACAAATGTCCTCCCATGTCAGAAAACCAAGGCCGCCAAAGACAATCAGGGCCGCGATCACTGTGGTAAGCAATGGGTCACCTGCATACCGTGTCAGCGAAACAAATTTTGCCCCCTCTGTTCCCAGCAGGTCAAAGCCGGCATTGCAGAACGCCGAAATGGAATGAAACAGTGCATACCAGATCCCGCGAAAACCATAATCGGCGCAAAATGTCGGCAGCAGCAGTGCAGCACCGGCCAATTCAAACAGGGCGGTGATCCGCAGAATAAAGCCTGTCAGCCGCACGATGCCGCCCATCTGTGGGGCAGCCGTAGCTTCCTGCATCGTGCTGCGCTGCTTGAGGGAGATCTTTCGCCCGGAAAGCAGCGCAAAGGCAGCGCCCACCGTAATGACACCCAATCCTCCGATCTGGATCAGAAGAAGGATCACACTCTGCCCGAATGCCGACCAGTAGCTGCCGGTATCCTGAACCACAAGCCCGGTCACGCAAAGGGCAGAGGTGGAAGTAAACAGCGCCTCATGGAACGGTGTAATGCACCGCTGCTGTGCAGCAATCGGAAGCATCAGAAGCAACGCGCCACCAGATCAACTGCCGCAAAACCTGCAATAATGACCTGAAGAAGAAAAACGGTGCTGCCTGTAACGAGGATATTGAATCATAAAGCTCCTTTACCTATCCGTGTGCATAAAGATTAGCATGGAATAGATAAAGGAGCCGTAAAGAAAATTGTAGAAGTATAAAGATTCCATTAAAATTGATCGGGCAACACTAAAAATGCCGGACATCACCAGCCAAAAATGGTAATGTCCAGCATTCATTAGAAAACAAATAATCCGAACCCATCTCCTATCGGAAACAAGTTCGGATTATTTTTGTTTGGTCCGAGTGGCGAGAATCGAACTCACGGCCTCTTGAACCCCATTCAAGCGCGCTACCAAAACTGCGCTACACCCGGTCATCATCCGTTGCCTCCCTACCGAAACACCGGCGACATGAAATATTATACTCAGATATGGCAGTCTTGTCAACAGATTTTGCAATTTTTGGATTTTTGAAGAAAGTATGATTTTGACGGTGATGCGCTGCTTTGCATCGTACTAATTCCTCCCGCCGTCGCATAAATTTCTTCCAAATGGCTTTCAAATGGGAAGAGGGAGAGCATTTTGGCAAAGCAGGAACGAATCGAGCAGGCGGCAGTCTGCCGCGAGATAGGAGCCCGCACCGGCGGTGACATCCTCATTGGCGTGGTGGGGCCGGTGCGCACGGGCAAGAGCACCCTCATCAAGCAGTTTATGGAAAAGCTGGTGCTGCCAGCCATCGGCCCGGAGGACGCGAAGCTCCGCGCCCGCGATGAGCTGCCCCAGTCGGCAGCGGGGCGCACCATCATGACCACCGAGCCCAAGTTCATCCGGAGTCGGCGGTGCCGCTGGCGCTGGAGGGCGGGGGAGAGTGCAGCATCCGGCTCATCGACTGCGTGGGCTACATGGTGGAGGAGCCATGGGCCACGAGGAGAATGACAAGCCCCGGATGGTCAAAAGTCCCTGGTTCGACGAGGAAATCCCCTTCGACCTCGCCGCCGAGACCGGCACCCGCAAGGTCATCCGAGACCACTCCACCATCGGCATCGTCGTCACCACCGATGGAACCATCAGCGAGATACCCGCGAAAACTACATCCCGGCAGAAAAGCGGGTCATCGACGAGCTGGAAGCGCTGGGCAAGCCCTTCGTCATCCTGCTCAACAGCACCCACCCCGATGCCCCCGAGACAAGAGCGATGGCGGCGGAAATGGAAGAGAGCTATGGCCGGACCGTTCTGGCTGTGAGCTGCCTCGACCTCGACGAGACGCAGCTGGGCGAGATTTTGCAAAAAGTGCTCTACGAGTTCCCGGTTAGGGAGCTGGATTTCGCCCTGCCCCGCTGGGTGACGATGTTGGACAAAGGCCACTGGCTCCAGACCGAAGTATACACAGCGGCTATGCAGCTCTCCGAGAAAATTTCCCGGATGAAGGACGTCTCCGACTCCGGCCGGCGGCGTTGGACTGCGAGGCCGTGGAAAACGCCGCCCTCAGTGGGATGAACCTCGCCGACGGCGTGGTCCGCATCACGGTGCTGCTCAAGCCCGAGGTGTTTTATAAGGTGCTCAGCGAGCAGACGGGCCTCGAAATCGGCGACGAAGCCGGGTTGATGCCCTGCATCATCGAGCTGGCCAAAGCCAAGCGTGCCTACGAGAAGATACGCAGTGCGATGGAGCAGGTGGAGGCCACCGGCTACGGTATCGTGATGCCGTCCATCGACGAGCTTTCGCTGGAACAGCCCGAGATCGTCCGGCAGGGCGGGCGGTACGGCGTCCGTCTCGAGGCCAGCGCGCCGTCCATCCATATGATGAAGGCGGTCATCCACACCGAGCTGAGTCCCATCGTCGGGACGGAGAAGCAGAGCGAAGACCTCGTGCAGAGCCTTTGAAGGATTTCGAGGACGACCCCGTCCGCCTGTGGGAGTCGAACATCTTCGGCAAGAGCCTCCACGAGCTGGTCAACGACGGCCTGCAGAACAAGCTGCTCCATATGCCGCAGGAGGCCCGGGGTCGTTTGCAGGAGACGCTGGAACGGGTCATCAACGAGGGCTGTACCGGACTCATCTGTATCTTGATCTGACAAAAGCCCGCTGCACGAAACCAACGTGCAGCGGGCTTTTATGCTATTTCTCTTCTTCGGTCAATTTGGTGATGAGCATCTGATAAATCTCATTGCCCTTCAAAATGAACTGCTTTTTTACCATCTAAGCGCTCAGCCGGTCGGGTGTGCCGATGTCCAGACAAAACAGCTCGCTGTCCAGAGCCTTCACCTGACAGCGCACGGAGCAATGGCCGTCGGCCTTTTCGCTGATGAGGGCGCTGTACTCGGCTTCCTTGCGCGCCCAGGTCTGACTGCGCAGCACGGCGGCGACCGCCTTTTCCACACTGCGGCAGGTCGTAGGCCAGCTCCTGCGCCACTTTCCGGCCCTTGTCGGTAATGGTGTACCGGTCGCTGTCCGCCGTCACGAGCTGCTGCCTGGCGATGTCGTCCAGGCAGGAGCCGATCTCAAAATAATTCACCAGTGCCTCTTCCATCAGGGCGTTTTCGATCTCCGTCCGTGTGATAGGTCCGGCGTTCTTGACAAGATAACACAGCAGCAATCGTATCTCGGTGCTGTTGGTCAGCCCACCGGGACGCACACCGGCGGTAAAGCATCGTTGGTGGCCATTGTTACTCCCATCTCCCGTGTTCTATAGTATTAACTATAGTATAAAGGGTTTCACGCCGGATTGCAAGCCATGACCGAAAAATCCGTCTCGATGCGTTTGTGGCTCTCGGGGTGGAGTAGAGCCAGTGGTCGAGGTGGCCCTCGGTGATGAAGTACCGCAGCTCGAAGCGGTGGCTCTGGCTGAGGGCGTGGTTGACGATGACGAGCTTTATCTTCATCTTCGGGCAGGATGTTCTTGATGTAGACGCTCACAGCCTGCCCGGGGCGCAGGTCGGGGCAGCTCTCGGCGAGGCCCGCGAGGTTGGGCGCGATCTCGATGAAGGTGCCGTACTCCACGCTCCGCACGATGCCCACCACCGGGTCGCCTACCGTAAATGCGGCAGCGTTCTCGGCCCAGGTACCCAGCAGCTCCCGGATGGTCAGCACGAACCGCCCCTGTGCATCCCGGCTCTTGATGGCGCAGAGTATCTGCTGCCCTACGCTGACCCGGTCGGCAGGAGAGGAGATACGGCTCACTGACATACAGTCGATGGGCAGCAGGGCGCTGATGCCGCAGCCTACGTCACAGAACGCGCCGAAAGGCTCGATGTGGGTCACGATGCAGGGCAGGATGTCGCCGGGCTGGAGCTGGTCGAGGTATTCGGCCTTGCACATCCGCTGTGCTTCAGCGCGGGAGAGGCGGTAGACAGGCTGTCCGTTTTCGTCGGTGTCGATGCCCTCGATGACAAAGCAGGTGGGCCGTCCTACCCGCGTCAGTACGGCGATGTCCCGTACGCTGCCGGTGTCGGCCCCGTCGGCGCACTGCCCGAAGGGCATTACAGCCCGGCAGCCGCCCAGCTCGAACCGGAGCTGACGCTGGTGTCGAAGGCCAGCGCCGTTCTCTGCAAGATCTCGCGGCTGGCCATCGCGGCCCGCAGCTCGGCGGCGCTCAGGCGGGAAGCATTGCGGTAGTTGTTTTCGGTACGAAACGCTTGCATCATCTTTCATTCCTCTTTCTCTGTTTTTTGGGTAGCATTGCAGCTACAAAACCATATGCAGCTGCATTTGCATTTTATACGAGTTTGGATTATACTATAGTTGTGTGTTCCTCTTTTGGACACACGGCCTGTACTATAAATGTGCAGACAGGAGGGATTCAATATGGATATTGCAGTCGGCGATACCATCCTCACCCGCAAACAGCACCCCTGCGGAGCAGCAAGCTTCGAGGTGCTGCGGGTGGGCATGGATTTCAAGATCCGCTGCACGGGCTGTGGCCGCGAGGTCATGCTGCCCCGGGCGAAGATCGAGAAGAACATCAAAAAGGTCATCAAACCGGGCCAGGAATAGCCCAGCGGCACAGCACATTCAGAAACTGTTTTGTAAGGAGAACTGCCTGATATGCCGAATCTGACTTCCCAAATGGAGGCCGTCTGCCGCCGGTTCGAAGAACTTTCTATCCGTCTCAATCAGCCCGAAACTGCCGCCGACCCGGCGCAGTTCCGCCGCCTGATGCAGGAGTACCATGAAGCACAGCCGGTGGTGGACGCTTACCACGCTCTCACCACTGCGCAGGACCACCTGGCACAGGCAAAAGCCCTGCTGGAAGGGGACGAGCCCCTCGACGCGGACTTTAAGGCTATGGTACAGCAGGAACTGAGCGAAAAGTCAGGATGTGGCAGAGCTGGAAAATAATCTCAAAATTTTGCTGCTGCCGAAGGACGTAAACGACGAGAAAGCGTCATCATGGAGATACGCGCCGGTGCCGGCGGCGAGGAAGCTGCGCTGTTCGCCCACAGCCTCGTGCGGATGTACACCATGTACGTCCAGAGCCGGGGCTGGGAGATGGAGCTGCTGAACCTCAACGAGACGGAGCTCGGCGGAACCAAAGAAGCCGTTTTGCGGTCAATGGCCGGGGCGCTACAACCGCCTCAAGTACGAGAGCGGTGTCCACCGGGTGCAGCGTGTACCGGAAACGGAGACGCAGGGCCGCATCCATACTTCGACGGCCACCGTGGCCGTGATGCCGCAGGCCGAAGAGGTTGACTTTGCGCTGGACATGAAGGACCTGCGCATCGACACCTTCCGCTCTTCGGGTGCGGGCGGTCAGCACATCAACAAGACGTCCAGCGCCATCCGCGTCACCCACATCCCCACCGGAACCGTGGTCGAGTGCCAGAACGAGCGCAGCCAGTTCCAGAACAAGGACAAGGCTCTGGAGATCCTGCGCAGCCGCCTGCTGGCCCAGAAGCAGAAGGAGCAGCAGGACGCCATCAACGCCGACCGCGCCGGTCAGGTGGGAACAGGGGACCGCAGCGAGAAGATACGCACCTATAACTTCCCGCAGGACCGCTGCACCGACCACCGGATCGGCCTGACGGTACACAACCTCGACAAGATCATGGACGGCAATCTGGACGACATCATCGACGCCCTCGCCACCCGTGAGCAGGCCGAGAAACTACAAAAGCTAAACACATAAATATGCGTGAAATGCGCACGAAAAGCTGTAAAGAATAATTGCTTTACAGAAGAAAAGAGCGATGATTCGTATGAGTATCAATACTGAAGTCCGCCCGGCTGACGCAGAGGGCATTGCCCGCGCAGCCGAGCTTCTGCGGCAGGGCGAGCTGGTAGCCTTGCCTACCGAGACAGTCTACGGCATCGCGGCCGATGCCCGCAACGGCGAGGCCGTGAGCAAGATCTTTGTGGCGAAGGGACGTCCGCAGGACAATCCCCTCATCGTCCACGTCACAGGCCCTGAGATGTTGCACGGCCTCGTCAGCGAAGTGCCGGAACGCGCCCAGCTGCTGATGGCAGCGTTCTGTCCAGGCCCGCTGACCATTATCATGCCCCGCGGCCCCGAGGTGGCAGCGGAGTGCTGTGCCGGTCTGGATACCGTGGGCATCCGGATGCCCAGCCACCCGGTGGCACGGGCCGTCATCAAAGCCAGCGGCTGCTTTTGCGGCCCCGTCGGCCAACCTCTCCGGCAAGCCCAGCCCCACCAACGCACAGGACGTCTTTACCGATATGGACGGCCGGCTGCCCCTCATTCTGGACGGCGGCGAGTGCGACTGGGGCGTGGAGTCTACCGTCGTGTCGGTGGTGGGCGAAAAGCCCACTCTGTTCCGTCCCGGCCACATCACGCTGGAAGACCTCGAGCGTGCGCTGGGCGAAGAAGTGGAAGTCTCCAAGGCCATCCTCGAGAAGCTGCCGGAGGGTGCGGTCGTCCGCAGCCCCGGCATGAAGTATAAGCACTACGCCCCCAAGGCAGATGTGACCCTTCTGGATGGCACCTTCGAGCAGTTCAAAGCCTACGTGGATGCCCACGCCGCTGAGAATCCCAGCTGCCTCTGCTTTACCGGCGAGGCCGAAAAGCTGGGAGTACCCTGTGTGGAGTATGGCCGGGAGGGCGACGGAGCCGACCAGGCAAAACACATCTTCCGTTCCCTGCGTGCGCTGGATGAGCAGGGCGATGCTGTGGTCTACGCCCGCTGCCCCCAGAAAGACGGCCTGTCCATGGCCGTCTATAACCGCCTCATCCGTGCGGCCGCGTTCCGGGTGATAAAGCTATGATGACGCTGGGCATCACCGGCCGCAGCGGCTGCGGCAAATCGACGGTCACGGCGGTGTTTGCGGCCGGGGCATCCCGCTGGCCGACGCCGACCAGCTCTCCCGCGAGATCCTGCTTCCGGGTTCACCGCTGCTGCCCCAGCTGGCTGAGCGCTTCGGGGCAGATATTATAAAGGAAGACGGAACCCTCGACCGCCGCCTGCTGGCCGACCGCGCCTTTGCAACGCCCGAGGGGAAAGCTGCGCTCGACGCGCTGACCCACCCGGAGATCGTCCGCCGCATCCGCGCCGCCAAACAGGCCGCGCAGCAGGCGGGGGCGAAGCTCTTTGTGCTGGACGGCGCGGTCATCATCGGCACGGCGGCAGAGGCCGAGTGCGACAAGCTCTGCGTGGTCACGGCACCGTTTGAAGTCAGCGTGGAGCGCATCGCGGCTCGGGACGGAATCTCGCCTGAGATGGCCGCCCGCCGCCTCAACGCCCAGACGCCAGAGGCTGTGCTGACCGCCAGGGCAGACTACATCCTGCCCAACACCTCCACCCGTGAGGCGCTGGCGAAGGCAGCAAACGGGCTCTGTGACGCTCTCATCGGGGAGGGATGCCGCGCTTGAAAACGCTGTTCCGACTGCTGCGCAGACTGGTGGTGCTGGTCTGCATCGCGGCAGTGCTCCTGACGGCTCTGCCGCCCCTCGCCCGGGAGGCCGACCGGCTGCTCTACCCCCGCAAATACAGTCGGCAGGTGGAGCAGTGGGCCGCAGAATACGAGCTCGACCCGCTGCTGGTCTATGCGTTCATCCGCACGGAGAGCGGCTTCGACCCCGCCGCCACTTCCAGCGTGGAGGCCCGGGGGCTGATGCAGATGACCGAGGAGACCTTTATCTGGCTGCGCAGCAAAATTGCGCCGGATGAGGGCCTGGCCTTCGATGACCTCTACGACCCTGACGTCAGCATCCGCTTCGGCTGCTACTACATCCATCTCTGCATGGAGCGGTACGGCGGCGATGTGGCTACCGCTGCCGCTGCCTACCACAGCGGATGGGGGACAGTGGATAATCTGCTGCGGATGGAAGAGCATTCCTCCGACGGGCAGACCCTGAAAGGCTTCCCTTATAACCAGATGCACCATTACGTCGAAAAGATAACCGCCAGCTACGCCGTCTATACCCGGCTCTACGGCGGCTGAATCTCAACCAATGAAGAAGAACCGACAGGCCAAAAACCTGCGGGTCTTTGATAGATAACAAGTGTAAGAAAACAGAAAGGCAGGAGAAATCCTATGGCAGAAAAAACTCCGAACCAGCAGCTGGCTGAAAAGCTGCTGTTTAAGCCCGCTTACGTCGGCGACAAGTCCGTCGCCGTCAGCAGGAGGCCCACGCATTCGCTGAGGGCTAAGAAATTCCTCGACGCAGGCAAGACCGAGCGCGAGGTGGCTGCTGAGAGCGAGCAGATGCTCAAGGACGCAGGCTACCAGCAGTTCGACCCGAAGAAGACCTACGCCCCCGGCGACAAGGTCTATTTCAGCCAGCTGGGCAAGGCCATCGTGGCTTCCACCATCGGCACCCGCAGCTTCGAGGACGGCTTCCATCTGGTCATCGCTCACACCGACAGCCCCCGTCTGGACCTGCGCCCGACCCCGCTGTACGAGTCCGACCACTCCAGCTACTTCAAGACCCACTACTACGGCGGCATCCGCAAGTATCAGTGGGGTACCATGCCGCTGGCGATCCACGGCGTGTTCTCCCGCGCTGACGGCACCACCGTCTCCGTGAACGTGGGCGAGGACGAGAACGATCCCGTCTTCTGCATCACCGACCTACTGCCCCATCTGGGCGCTGAGCAGGGCGAGCGCAAGCTGAGCGACGGCATCCGCGCCGAGGAACTGAACATCCTCATCGGCTCCGACGCTGTGGACGATGAGGAAGTGAAGGACGCTGTCAAGCTGAACACCATGATCCTCCTCAACGAGAAGTACGGCATCACCGAGAAGGATTTTGCACGCGCTGAAATCGAGATCGTCCCCGCTTATAAGTCCCGCGACGTCGGCTTCGACCGCTCCATGATCGGCGGCTACGGCCACGATGACCGGGTGAATGCATACCCCGCTCTGCTGGCTGAGATCGAGACCAAGAACCCCGCTTACACCACCGTCTGCGTCCTGACCGATAAGGAAGAGATCGGCTCTGACGGCGTCACCGGTATGCAGAGCATGTACGTCTTCCACTTCATGCAGGAGCTCTGCCGTACCGCTGGTCAGGACGACATCATTGCATTCCACAACAGCGTCTGCCTGTCCGCCGACGTCACCGCTGCTTACGACCCGAGCTGGGCCAGCGCTTTCGAGCCGATGAACGGTACCTACGCAGGCCGCGGCATCGCGCTGTTCAAGTACACCGGCAGCCGCGGCAAGAGCGCTGCAAACGACGCTTCTGCCGAGCTGGTGGGCTATGTCACCCGCATGATGGACGCCGACGACGTTGCATGGCAGATCGGTGAGCTGGGCCGCCTCGACCTGGGCGGCGGCGGCACCATCGCAAAGTATGTTGCCAACCGCGGCATCCCCGTCATCGACATCGGTGTGCCTGTGCTGTCCATGCACTCTCCCTTCGAGGTCATCCACAAGACCGACCTGTACATGGCTTATCGTGCCTTCGTCCTGTTCAATCAGGCCGCTGAGTAAGCTGCTTCTACGCACCAAAGCCCCGGAAAATCTGCCGTCTGGCAGGCCCTCCGGGGCTTTTTGCTATGTCGTGGGCAGGGGGACGGCCTGCTCTACCGTGAGGAAGGCGAAACCGTTGTCCTTGTACCACTGGATGATGTCGGGCAGGGCTTCGGCAGTGGTGCGGGTGGTGGCCGAGTCGTGCATCAGCACGATGCACTGGGTCTGCTCGCCGGTCTCCCGCACGATGTTGCGGAAGATGGTGCCTGCACTGGGCTTGCCGCCCACAGCGTCCTCGGCGCAGACGTTCCAGTCTACATAGGCGTAGCCTTTTGCAGTGACTTCTTCTTTGAGCTGCTGCATCAGCCCGCGCCCGCCGTAGCGGCGGCTCACGGTGTTGGTACTGCCGCCCGGGAAGCGCAGATACCGCAGGCCGTCGGCCCGGACGTAAGGGGAGAGGCGTTCCTTTAACAGGTCGATGTCCTTCCAGTAAGCGTCCGCGCTCTGGTAGATGTCGCTGTACTCGTGGGAGGCGGAGTGGAGCGCGATCTGATGTCCGGCGGCAGCAGCCTCAGAGATGAGGGGAAGATATTTGTCGTTGTTGCCGGTGGCGACTACAAAGAAGGTCGCCTTTACTCCGGCATTGTTCAGCGCGGACAGAACGTCCGGCGTCGTCTTGCTGGGGCCGTCGTCGAAGGTCAGACAGACCCACTTCTCGGGCATCGGCTCCGGCTCCGGGGACGTTTCTACGGAGGACGCCGAGGCAGGGAGACGAAGCTTTCGTCCGGCACCGGGGTCAGGTCGCTCTCCCGGCAGCCTACGGGCGGCTCTGCACCGCAGAATATCCCCAGTCCGAAACCCGCCGCCGCCCCGACAGAAAGCAGCAAAAGGCTCCACAACAATCTTTGATGTTTGCTGGATTTGAAAAAAGTCATTTCCAAAAACCTCCTTCTTAAGTCATTTCTGCACGGAAACTCCATTTACAAGATATGAATGGCAAAAAAATCTATGAAAACGCTTGACATCGCCGGGGGAGTATGGTATTATACTTGAGCAGTCAGCGATACGGCTTAGACCTCAAGGCCGAGAGAAATCAAGATTGCATCAAAACTTCATATGCGAGGGTGGCGGAACTGGCAGACGCGCACGTTTGAGGTGCGTGTGGTTTATCCTTGGGGGTTCAAATCCCCTCCCTCGCACCAGAAAATATCCACGGAATGCCGATGAAAAATCGATGCTTCGTGGATTTTTTGTTGTCTGTGCGTATTAGATACTGCCTGCTTTTGCCGGGTACTTTGTAGTCAGAAAAAGTAGGTCATAGCAGGATTTTTCCGGGGGTTCCCCGGGACAAAAGTAGTCAAAAATAATGAATCAGGCCGTCGTCTCCGTAAAACAGAGACAGCGGCCTGATTCATCAAGGGATTATTTGTCCATATCATGGTACGAACCATCGGGCGGCCGTGCTGTTCGACCCCTCTTCTCTGCAAGATAAAAAATGACCTCAAGCCTGAGCTTGAGGTCATCAGCGGCTGCGGTCCTCGTAGACATTCCTGACTCGTGGGACCCGCGCACTAAGCAACAGCCCACCGGGCTGATTGCTTGCCGCCTGCGGGCGGCCGTGCTGTTCGACCCTCTTCTCCGCAAGATAAAAAATGACCCCAAGCCTGAGCTTGAGGCCATCAGTGGCTGCGGTCCCCGTAGACATTCCTGACTCGTGGGACCCGCGCACTAAGCAACAGCCCACCGGGCTGATTGCTTGCCGCCTGCGGGCGGCCGTGCTGTTCGACCCCTCTTCTCCGCAAGATAAAATAACCTCAAGCCTTAGCTTGAGGTCATTTTATGCGGGAGAAGGGGGTCGAACCCTCACCGTTGGAACTGGTGCCTAAAACCAGCGCGTCTGCCATTCCGCCACTCCCGCACGGAAACTTTATTTATAGTAGCAAGATTCGCCGCAAAAGTCAACTGCCGAAGGATAATTCCCTCGTTGCCTCCGCATAATAACCCCAAAAACAGCGAGGGAGGCCATGGGCGTGAAGAGAATGCAGCGGGCAAAGCTTGCGGCGGCATATCTGCTGCTGGCTCTTGCGGCAGCTTTGGGCTGGCTGTACAGCTGTCTGCCTGACCGAGTTTATCTGGAGCCGGGACAAGCCTTATATCTCCCCCGCTTTGCATGGGTCGAGCCACAGCGTGGTCATGGGAGCCAGAATGTTGCCAGCACCCGGGCGGTGGGCAGCTACCAGACGACTCTGACGCTGGGCGGGTGGCTCCCCATCAAAACCATCCGGGCGGTGGTGACAGAGCGGCCCAGAGTGACCGTCTGCGGTACACCGTTCGGCGTCAAGATGTTCTCCGAAGGGGCGCTCATCGTGGGATTTTCGGAGATCGGGCAGGCTGGCGGCGGACATCGAATCCCGCCAAGGAGGCCGGGCTTCGCCTCTGCGACCGGGTCATCGGCATCGGGCAGACCCGCACCGAGAGCAATGAAGCCGTAAAGGAAGCCCTGGACGCTGCCGAGGGCAGTCCGTGGAGGTCGTGTATATCCGCAGCGGCGAGCAGAAGCTGACTACCCTGACCCCGGTGTGGGACGGTGCTGCCGGGCAGTGGCGGGCCGGAATGTGGGTGCGGGACTCCTCCGCCGGCGTGGGTACACTGACCTTCGCCGACGAGGAGCTCGGCGTATTTGCGGGACTGGGCCACCCCATCAGCGACAGCGACACCGGCGAAAGCGTCGCCCTGCGCAGCGGCGAGATCGTTCCCTGCGAGATAACCGGCTGCAGCGCCGGAACGGCCGGAAGCCCCGGTGAGTTAAAGGGCCATTTCCTGAGCGCCCACGCCATCGGCACCATCCGCATCAATGGCGAGAACGGCGTCTACGGCACGACGCGCACCCACTTCTCGGGCCAGTTGCGGGAGATCGCGTTCGCGCAGGAAGTCGTCACTGGCCCCGCTGAGATATGGGCTACCATCGAGGGGGAAGCGCCCCGCGCTTACCGCATCCAGATCGAGCGGGTCAGCGACGCCGACCCTCGCCGGAATCTGGTCACCCGGGTGACCGACCCTTCGCTTCTGTCTGCGACCGGCGGCATCGTGCAGGGCATGAGCGGAAGTCCCATCCTCCAAAATGGGCGCCTCGTGGGTGCTGTGACCCATGTTCTGGTCAATGACCCCACCCGAGGCTATGGGATTTTCGCCCAGACGATGCTCGAACAGGCAAAAAACGCCGTTCAAAACGGTACCGAAGCGCAGACCGCAGAATGAACAAGAAGATTTTCGTGAAAATTCCAGAAAATGTAAAATTTCCTGTTGCAATCCATGGTAAAATATGGTAAAATCTAGACTGTAAAGGGAACTGCACACATTGGAGGATAGTACGATGGATAAAGTAAGATTTTTGATGTCGGATACCAGTGCGGATGTTACGGCAGCCTGTCGAGAGGCACTGGAGCAAAAAGGCGTAGAAGTGACCGTCGTGGAAAAAGACGGCCTTCAGGTTTTGCAGAAGATGCTTGTGGTGCGGCCGCAGGTGGTTTTGCTGGATGCCTTCATGCCCGGGCTGGATGCTCTGGCCGTCAAGCAGAAATATGTCGCCGCCGGCGAAACGCACACCACGTTTTTCGTCACCGGCGCCTTCCAGAGCGAGGAAATGGTCCAGGAGCTGCTGGATGAGGGCTTCGCCTACTATTTTGTCAAACCATTTGATGAAACTGTGCTTGCCAGCCGGGTGCTCAAAGTCGCCCACGGCCACCAGAAGCGGCTTATCACGGCCAGCGTGGACAGCGACGAGCTGAAGGTCACGGACATTCTGCATCAGATCGGCGTCCCTGCCCACATCAAAGGCTACCAGTTCCTGCGGGATGCCATCCTGCTCACCATGAACGAGCCGGAGTACATCAACGCCGTCACCAAGCGCCTGTACCCGGAGATCGCCAAGAAAAACGGCACCACCGCCAGCCGGGTAGAGCGCGCCATCCGCCACGCCATCGAGGTGGCATGGGACCGTGGCGATGTGGACACGCTGAACAGCTATTTCGGCTACACCATCCACAACCTGCGCGGTAAACCGACCAACTCGGAGTTCATCGCGATGATTGCGGATAAGATGCGCCTGGATAAGCGGCAGCAGGCGGGTTGAAAAGAATATTTTTCTGCGTCATTTTCCTGTGGTATTTTTCATTTGTTGCCGGGTGCGAAATTATAAATTACGGTTCCCTCATAATATGTAATAACAGGCCTCCTGCATCGATTTTCCAATGCAGGAGGCTCGTTTTATGTGCAAAAGTGATCGTTGGCGGATCAGCACGGCCACCCGCAGACGGTAAGCAATCAGCCCAGTGGGCTGCCATCACAACTTGACGAAAAATGCAAGAATCTCTATACTATAGAACAGAATAAACAAAGAAGGGAACGGATAGATTCCCTTATGCTGAAGATCGCATTTTGTGACGACGAGAACCAAGAGACCAGACGGCTGGAAGCTCTGCTGGAAGAATATGCTGCTGACCGCGGGCAGGACTTTGCCCATACGTCTTATCAAAGCCCGGTCGAGCTGATGGCGGAGGTGGAGAAGGGAACGCGCTTCGACATCATCCTGCTGGATGTCCTGATGCCGGGCGAAAACGGGATGGCTGCGGCCCGGGAGATACGGGAATATGACTCGAATGTGAAGATCATCTTCCTTACTTCAAGCACGGAGTTTGCGGTGGAATCCTACGCGGTGGATGCATGGTATTACCAGCTCAAGCCCATCCGGAGAGAGGACTTTTTCCGCCTGATGGACTCGGCCTGTGCGGCCTGCACCAGGGAGCAGAAGCACAGCCTCATCCTCCGGAGCAAGAGCGGCATCGTCCGCCTGGAGCTGGAAGAGCTGGTCTACTGCGAGGTGATGGGGCGGACGCTCACGTTTCACCTGAACAACGGCGTCGTGCTGGAAAGCATGGGCCGGCTGGACGACCTCTGTGACCAGCTCGTGGAATACCCGAATTTCCTCCGTCCCCACCGCTCCTTCCTTATCAATATGGAGTATATCGCCAACATCGCAGCACGCTCCATTACGATGCAGGACGGAGCCGTGGTGCCGCTGCCCCACGGGAAGTATTCGGAAACGAAGGACCGCTACCTGAGCTATATTTTTGACCGAAAGCAGGTGGTCATGTAGTGAACGCTCTTACTGTACCAAACGGTGTTGCCGTGGCGCTCTTTGGCATCGCACTCTCGGCTGCGTTCTGTGACATCCACTGGACGAAGAAAAACTGCATTATATTGGCGGTCGGCTCAGCAGCCATGCTCTTGATGCAGGCGCTTATTACTTATAAGGGTAGCTGGATGGCGATGCAGGAGGCGTATCCGCTTACCACCCATCTGCCGCTTGCCATCATCCTCAGCGTCCTCAGCGGAAAATGGCTCTGGCCCACCATCTCGGTGCTGGCGGCGTATCTGTGCTGTCAGCTCCGGCGCTGGGTGGCGCTGCTGGTCATTGCGATGGTGCCGGGCATCGACTGGCTGCAGCCCGCCGTCGAGATCGTGGTCACGCTGCCGCTGCTGGCAGTATTGCTGCGCTATGTTGCACCGGCGGCCCGCAGCTTTGCCCGGTATCCGCGCTCGATGCAGCTTTTGTTCGGCGTAGTGCCGCTGGCAGGCTACCTTTTCGATTATGTGACCCGCATCTACACCGACCTTCTCGCCCGGGGCAATCAGGCGGCGGTGGAATTCATGCCCTTCGTGTGCAGCGTGGCATATATCGTCTTTGTCCTCCGGGTCTCGGCAGAGGAGCGCACCCGCGGCCAGCTGGAACAGACCCGGAACAACCTCAAATTGCAGGTCGGCCAGGCGGTGCGGGAGATCGAGGCCCTGCGCACCTCGCAGCAGCAGACTCGCGCCTACCGCCACGACCTGCGCCACCATCTGCAATACATCTCCGCCTGCATCGAGAACGGCAGGGGAGAGCAGGCGCAGGAGTACATCCAAAGCATCTGCTCCGAGATAGAGGCCAGCAAGGTGACGACCTACTGCGAGAACGAGGCTGCGAACCTCATCTTCTCGTCCTTTGCAGGCCGGGCGGAGAACTGCGGTGTGCCGCTCAACATTCAGGCTCATATCCCGCAGCTTATCTCGGTGGCCGAGACAGACCTCTGCGTGCTGCTCTCCAATGCGCTGGAAAATGCGCTCCGGGCCTGCCGCAGGATGAAAGCAGAGAATGGCCCTGCATACATTGAAGTTACTGCCCGGGAAAAGAACGGGCATCTCTTTTTGCAGTTCGTCAATCCCTGTCCGGAGGGAATACAGTTTGAAAACGGCCTGCCGGTGACCCACGCTGAAGGACACGGCATTGGCGTGCGCAGCATCTGCGCCATTGTGGAAAAATATAAAGGGCTTTCGGATTTCTCGGTGCAGGACGGCAGATTCATCCTCCGCGTTTCCCTGTGAGCCGGGTCGATTGAGCGCAGTTTCGGGGCGAATCGTGTCAAACTGTCCGCCGCAGGGGCAGAAAAGAGTATACTAGAACCAGACAAAATGTGCTCTCCGAATATCGCACAAGGAGGAAAAGTTTTATGAAACGTATCACTTCTCTTGCACTCAGCGCGGCACTTCTGGCCTCGCTTTCGACACCGGTGCTGGCCGCGCCGGCCATCTCTGTGGATGCAGCCCCTACGGCAGCTGTGCTGGAAGAGGAAAACTCTTTGTGGGAGCTTCCGCAGGCAGATACGCCGGACATGAGCAACACGGTCTGGTCGTTTGCCGGCGGCTACATCGACGGCAGCGAGATGACTCAGGCCGAGATGGACGAGTCTCTGGAGGCATACGGCGGCACGCTGCAGTTCACCTTTGACGCCGCAGGCGGCGCAAAGATGATCCAGGGCGGCGGCACGCTGAACGGCACTTACCAGTATCTCGACGACGGCAGCGTGGGCGTCATCTTCGACTACAACGGCGTGGAGCTGCGCTACGCCTGCATCTTTACCTGGACGGACGAGGACGAGTTGCTCATGGTAGCCATCTCGGATGCAGAGGGTGCCGACGGCATTTACTTTGTCCGGTAAATTCGTTTCATCGTGTCTTTCAGATGCGATGCAGATAAGCCTTGTCTTGGAACTCTGGCTCTGACGGCTGCTTTTGCGGAAAGCAGCCGTCCTGCGGGAGCCGGAACGCCCATTCCCAGGTGAGGCTGGAGGAATCAGAAACGGCCCGGCAGAGTTTTCTGCCGGGTTTGTTCGTTTCCGGGGCGGAGAGAAGGACTTTCCAGAAAAAAGTGCAAAAAAGTCAAAATATCCTCTTGCAATTTTTTTGGAGAGTGATATAATATTAAGGCAATCGTTTCCAAGGCCGCTCGAGGGGGTAGCCGATATTGAAGGTTGTGATGGGCACATACATTAAATATGGCCCCAATAAGTCAGAACCAGAAATGAGGTGAAAAGAATGAAACAGGGTATCCATCCGAACTACGTTGACTGCACCATCACCTGCGCATTCGGTAACGTCATCAAGACTCGTTCCACCAAGCCCGAGATCCACGTCGAAGTTTGCTCCAAGTGCCATCCTTTCTACACTGGTAAGCAGAAGCTGGTCGACACCGGCGGACGTGTTGAGCGCTTCAACAAGCGTTTCGGCCGTAAGTAATTGCAACAATTACAAGGCTTCCAAGAGCGTCGTTCCCTTTGCGGGGAGCGGCGCTCTTTTTGCGTCCAGCCGCGAAAACTGCCGCACCAGCGCAAAAGAAACAATATTTGGAGACGCACACAGGTTTATCTTATTTCTGACACATTTTCGGGCTAAAATGATGCAGATATTCCCGGGGACACCCGCAGAAAAGGAGCGTTTTTGTGATAGAAGTATCCCGCCTCACCAAGAAATACGGCAGCCGCCTTGCAGTGGACGACATCTCTTTCACGGTGGAGGACGGCGTCATCTACGGCCTGCTGGGGCCGAACGGTGCCGGCAAGTCCACCATCATGAACATCCTCACCGGCTACCTCGCCGCTACGGAGGGACAGGTGACGGTGGCGGCCATCCGCTGCCCGAGGAAGCCGACGCCGCCAAGGCCTGCGTGGGCTATCTGCCGGAACAGCCGCCCCTTTACCCGGAGATGACGGTGGCCGAATATCTCGACTTTGCCGCCGAACTGAAGGCGTCAAGAAAGCAGACCGCCCGGCGCAGGTGCAGTCTGCCGCCCGCCGTACCGGTCTGGAAGACGTTCTGCCCCGGCTCATCCGCAGCCTCTCGAAGGGCTACCGCCAGCGGGTGGGCGTGGCGCAGGCGCTGCTGGGCAGTCCGCAGCTCATCATTCTGGACGAGCCCACCGTGGGTCTCGACCCGGCGCAGGTCATCGAGCTGCGCCGCCTCATCCGGGAGCTGGGCCGCACCCACACGGTCATCCTGTCCAGCCACATCCTCAGTGAAGTGAAGGCCGTCTGTGATAAGGCGCTCATCCTGTCGCAGGGGCATCTGGCCGCTGTCGTGGACCTTGCCGCCGAAGAGCGCGATTTGGAAGCTCTTCCTTGAGCTGACGGCTCCGGAAGAGACTTCGGATAAAGGAGGACTGATTCGATGCTTGCCATCTACAAGCGGGAGCTGCGCAGCTTTTTTCACGGAATGATGGGCTATGTGCTCACGGCCTTTCTGCTGGCGGCTTCCGGTATCTATTTTCTGGCCCTGAACCTCGGTTACGGCCTGACGGATTTTGGCTACTATACGCTCTACCGCACGATCTTCATGCTGCTGCTCTATTTCCGGTGCTGGCCATGCGCTCGCTGGCCGAAGAGCGCCGCGCCCGCACCGACCACTGCTTCTCACCAGCCCGGTGTCCGTGTGGGGCATCGTGGTGGGCAAGTATCTGGCACTCTGCACCGTGTTCGCGCTGCCCTGTCTGGCCGACGGCATCATGATCGTCGTGCTCTGGCTTCTGGGCGGCACGGCCTCGGCCTTCGGGGCAAATTTCGCCGCGCTGCTGTGCTATTTCCTGCTGGGCTGTGCGGCCATTGCCGTCTGCGAGTTCTGCTCCGGCCTCACGGAGAACCAGATCATCGCGGCAGTCATGGGCTTTTCGGCTCTGCTGCTGGCCTATATGATGCCCAGCCTCCGCAGTATGTTCAACGCCGGGAGCGCCGTGGCACTGGTGGTCTTTACGGCTCTGTCGGCGGGAGTCTCCCTTGCGGTGGGCCTGCGCACCCGGAGCTTCACGCTGGGTTGCTTCTGCTTTGCGGCCCTCTGTGCCGGGCTGAGCGCCCTGTTCCTGCTGCGTAGCGCATGGCTTACCGAAGCGTTCAGTGCTGTCTTGAGCGCCCTCTGCCTGTTTGCGCCCTTTGAGGAGTTCGTCAACAACAGCTTTTCCATCCCGACGCTGGTTTATTATCTGACGGTGACGGTGCTCTTCCTCTTCTTTACGGCGCAGGGCATCGAGAAGCGCCGCTGGAACTGAGAGGGGGGCAGACTATGAAGAAATTTGAGAAAAAAAGCGCAGGCTCGCTGGAACGTCTGCGGATACGCAGCGGCATCTATGCCTCGGCGGTCACGGTGCTGGTGGTCGTGCTGGCCGTCCTGCTCAACCTCATCGTCCGGGCTGTTCCGACGAAGTACACCGAGTTCGACCTCTCGGAGGCCGGGCTCTACACCCTCAGCGACAGCTCCAAGGACATCGCCCACGCCCTGACGCAGGATGTCACCATCTACTATCTGGCCGAGACGGGCAGCGAGGACGCCATCATCACAAAGCTGCTGGACCGCTACGCCTCCGAGAGCAGCCACATCAAGTGGGAGACGAAAGACCCCGCCGTCTACCCGACCTTCGCCGCCCAGTACGGTGTGCAGTCGGCTGAGAACGGCAGTCTCATCCTCGTCTCGGGGGAGAAGAGCGCCGTGCTGGCGGCATCCGACCTCTACGATTATGACTACTCCGATTACTACACCACCGGCAGCTACAGTGTGACCTTCGGCGGCGAAAATAAGCTCACCGCTGCCATCTACCGCATCACCAGCGGCGAAGAGCTCCACGCCTACTACACGACGAACCACGGCGAACAGCGCCTCACCGACACCCTGACCGATGCGCTGGAAGACCAGAACTTCTCCGTCAGCCCCCTCGACCTGCTGACGGACACCATCCCGGACGACTGTGACCTGCTCATCATCAATGACCCGCAGCAGGACTTTGCATCGGCGGGCGGCCTCGTGGATGAAATGTCGGCCCTGCGCGCCTACCTGAAAAATGGCGGACATCTGATGCTCACCACCGACAGCTATTACTCCACCCCGAATCTTGACGCCCTGATGGCCGAGTTTGACTGACCCGCACGACCGGCCTTGTGGTGGAAGGGGACAGCGGCCATTACCTGAACGGTTACCCCTACTATCTGCTGCCGGATTACGCCACCGACACCGAGAGCGGCACGTTGGACGGCATCGACACCAGCCGCCGCGTCCTGCTGCAGATGGCGCAGGGCATCACCATCACTGAAACGAAGGGCATCGCCTCGGAAGCCCTGCTGGTCAGTACCGAGAGCTCCTACAGCAAGGCGGCGGGCTATGAGATGACCACCGCCGAGCAGGAAGACGGCGACCCCGACGGCCCCTTTGCACTGGCAGCCTATGCTTCCAATAACAGCACCGGCGCAGAGGTCATCTGGGTCAACTGCGGCAACATGGACAACGAGGCCGTCTACCAGACTGTTCCCGGCAACGTGACCTTCCTGCAGGGCTGCGCTGCCTCTCTGGCCGGGCAGGAGGGGACCACCCTCGTGGAGTCCAAGGCACTGGAAGCTGCGCCCATCACCATCTCGGGCCACACCGCCGCTGTGCTGGGTCTGGTGTTCGTCCTCATCCTCCCGGCGGCTGTGCTGGCCGTGGGCGCAGTGGTGGTGCTGCTGCGACGCCGCAAGTAAGGAGGCACGCCATGAAAGCAAAACAGCATACCCTCATCGTTTTGCTGGTATTCGTCCTCGCCGCCGGGGCGGCGCTGGCCCTGCTGACCCACGCGAACCAGAAGGCCGAACAGGCCGCCAGCGAGGCCGAGGACGGCAGCATCCCGCTGCTGGATGTGACCACCGCTACGCTGGAAAGCGTCTCCATCCAGTATGGCGGCGATACGCTGACGCTCCGGCCCTCTGACGACGGCTGGACGCTGACCGAGGACCCGGCCTACCATCTGGATGATTCGGCCTGCAACACCATCCGGACCGCGCTGGCAGGCATGAAGGCCAGGCGCCAGCTCGAGGCGCAGCCCGGCGAGGACTACGGTTTCGACGCGCCCCGGCTTGTCGTAAATGTTTCGGCGGCGGGGGAGAGTACCACCCTTACCGTGGGAGCGGAGAACCCCGTCACCGGGGATGTGTACGTCCGGCGGGAGGGCGGCGACGCTGTCACACCGTGGACGCGGCCAGGTTCCGCTGCATGGAACAGACGAAGGCGGAGCTCTTCGGGGCATTCAGCCCGGCGGGCATCACTGTCTCGGACATCGAGGCTGTGAGCTACACCCTCCAAAGCGGCGAGACGATCAAGCTGCAATCCGTATCCCAGCCCACGGAGGCCGACAGCACCACCTACCAGACCGTCTGGCAGCTCACAGATGAACCGAATGCTGCGTTGGACACCGACAAAACGGACGCTCTGCTGGCCGCACTGGCCAGCTATGTCACCGGGCAGGACACTGCCGCCGACCTTTCCGCCTGCGGCTTTGACGCCTCGCTGGTGACAGCAGAGGTGACGACGGCAGACGGCACTGTCACCCTGACGTATGCCATCGGCACCGACGGCTATTATATGATGGTGTCGGGCGACAGCTCTGTCTACACCGTGGACGGCCAGACCGTGCAGGCCCTCTGCCTGACGGCCCGGCAGCTGAAAGCCGACACCTGAGAATTTATCCCAAAAGCACCCGCAGTTCTGCACTGTAGGTGCTTTTATGCTGTATAAGAAAACGCTATATGAAAAATTGATGTAAAACCCGGGTGGGAAAAGCCCCCTCGGAGTCAAAGTTTTGGCAAACATCAGCAGAGTGATTGACATTTTGACAAAGATTGTTTAAGATAGACAAGACAGGGCAGAATAACTGCGCAATGTTACGGTCGTCATGGATGTTGTGCGGGGATGAGTCTGCTCCCACAGCCAGCACATATTGGATGGGCGAGGCGTTTTTGCGTCAGACAAGGAGGGCTTCCGCAGCAATCCTGACGGATTGCAAGGGAGAACGACGCGGTATGACACGAAAAAGGCCGTTCAGACGGTGTGGGATGGTTGTGGGAATAGACTCAAAGTCACCCTAATGCGATAGAAGGATGGGGAGTAAACCCTGTCTTTTTCGTATCTGAGTTACAAGGAGGATATAGGAAAGAAATGAACAACTCGGTGATCGTTTCGCTGCGAGACATCGTAGTGGAATTTGATGGTCAGCGCATCCTGGATGGGCTGAACCTCGACATCCATGACAAAGAGTTTGTGACGCTGCTGGGATCCTCCGGCTGCGGCAAAACCACCACCCTCCGCCTCATCGCGGGCTTTCTGGAACCGACGTCCGGCAAAGTGCTGCTGAAAGGAGAGGACATCACAGGCGTACCGCCCTACAAGCGTCCGGTGAACACCGTGTTCCAGAAATACGCGCTGTTCCCCACCTGAACGTCTTTGAGAATGTGGCCTTCGGCCTCCGCCTCAAGAAGATGGACGAAGAGACCATCCGCCGCAAAGTGCGGGATATGCTGGAAGTCGTGGGCCTGAAGGGTTTCGAGCGCCGCAGCATCGGCCAGATGTCCGGCGGCCAGCAGCAGCGCGTGGCCATCGCCCGCAGCCTGGTCAATGAGCCGGAGATCCTGCTTCTCGACGAGCCTCTGGGCGCCCTGGACCTCAAGCTGCGCAAGGAGATGCAGCTGGAACTCAAGCGCCTGCAGCGCGAGATGAACATCACCTTCATCTACGTCACCCACGACCAGGAAGAGGCCCTGACCATGTCCGACACCGTCGTCGTCATGAACGGCGGCAAGGTGCAGCAGATCGGCACCCCCGAGGACATCTACAACGAGCCCAAGAACGCCTTTGTTGCTGACTTCATCGGTGACTCCAACATCGTGGACGGCGTGATGCACCGTGATTTCCTCGTCTCCTTCTCGGGCGTCGAGTTCCCCTGTGTGGACCGCGGCTTTGCCCGGGAGGAGAGCGTACAGGTGGTCGTCCGCCCCGAAGATATTGAAGTGGTCTCCCCGGTGGAAGGCCAGCTGGTGGGCGTCGTCAATGACGTCATCTTCAAGGGCGTCCACTTCGAGATGCATGTGGAGTGCGAGGGCCGCGAGTGGCTCATCCATTCCACCCGCGCCTGCACGCCCGGTGAGACCATCGGTATGCGCATCGGCCCCAACGAGATCCATATCATGTCGCGTTCGGAGGGGTGAGGCCGCATGAAGATTTACGATAAGAAACTGGCCTATCCGTACTTTGTATGGATGGTGCTGTTCACGGTGGTGCCGTTGTTCATCGTGGTGTATTACGCCCTCACCGACTCCACCGGCAGCTTTACGCTGGACAATCTGGTGACTGTCAGCGGCTATGGCTCGGTGTTCGCCCGCAGCCTGCTGCTGGCCCTCATCTCCACCGTCATCTGCCTCATCATCGCGTTCCCGGTGGGCTATTTCCTCTCCCGGCTGCGCGTCAACAAGCAGCACATCATGCTGATGCTGGTGATGCTGCCCATGTGGATGAACTTCCTGCTCCGTACCTACGCATGGATGGGTCTGCTGAGCATCAACGGCCCTGTGAATGCCGTTCTGGGCGTCTTCGGTCTCGGACCCTACAACATGCTGAATACCTCCGGCGCTGTGGTGCTGGGCATGGTGTACAACTATGTGCCGTATATGATCCTGCCCCTCTACACCAGCATGACCAAAATCGACCAGAGCATCGTGGAGGCAGCGCAGGACCTGGGCGCTTCCACCACCAAGACTCTGTTCCGGGTGCTCATCCCCATGAGCATCCCCGGCATCAGCACCGGCATCACGATGGTGTTCGTCCCGGCGGTGTCCACCTTCGTTATCAGCCGTATGCTGGGCGGCGGTTCCAACCTGCTCATCGGCGATTTGATCGAGATGCAGTTCCTCGGCAACAGTTACAACCTCAATGTCGGCTCTGCCATGAGCCTCGTGCTGATGGTCATCGTGCTGCTCTGCATGAGCTTTACGTCCAGCTTCGACGAGGATGAGATGGAGGGTGTGTCCTGATGAAAACGAAACATCTGCGTCTGATGCAGCGCGCCTACGTCATCCTGTTCTTCTGCTTCATGTACCTGCCCATCGCGTATATGGTCGTGTTCAGCTTCAACCAGAGCAAGGGCTACGCCCTCTTTACCGGCTTTACCTTTAAGTGGTACACCAGCCTGCTCCACAACGAGTCCATCCTGCACGCGCTGTGGGTGTCGCTGTATCTGGCACTGTTCTCGGCGGTCATCGCCACCGTGCTGGGAACTGCGGCGTCTCTGGGCATCGCTTCCATGGGGCGCAAGAGCCGCCTGCTGGTGACGAATATCACCTATATCACCACGGTCACCCCCGAGATCATCACCGGTATCTCCCTGATGATGCTCTTTGTGGCATACCAGCGCTTTGCGTCTGAGCTGGACTTCCTGCCCGACAACATCATGGGTTTCCCCGCTGCTCATCGCCCATATCGCATTCAACGTGCCGTATGTCATCTTCAATGTCACGCCCAAGCTCAAGCAGCTGGATATCAAGCTGTTTGAGGCGGCGCTGGACCTCGGCTGTGACCCCCGGCAGGCATTTTTCAAGGTCATCCTGCCCGAGATCAGCCCGGCCATCCTGTCGGGCTTCCTTATCAGCCTGACCTACTCCATCGACGACTTCATGATCTCCTACTTCAACTGCGGTACGGTGGAGACACTGCCCATCGCCATCTACCCATGACCCGCAAGAAGGTCAGTCCGGAGATCTACGCGCTGTCCACCATCATGTTCGTGGTCATTCTGAGGTATCATCCTCATCTCCAACGCCATGGAGAGCCGCGGTTACCGCCGCGACCAGCGCGCACTGAGAGGGGGAGATGTCAAATGAAGCGTTTCGTCATTCTTCTGCTGACGGCTGTGCTGGCGCTGACCATGCCGCTGTCGGCTCTGGCCGCGGGACAGATCGAGGTCACAGAGGACATTTCTGTTTCTGAACGGTTGGACCGTGGACGTGGTGGCGGCCTTTGAAAAGCTGACCGGCATCAAGGTCAACTATACCACCTTCGACTCCAACGAGTCCCTCTACGCCAAGCTGAAGTCCGGCGCGGCCAACTACGATGTCATCATCCCGTCGGACTATATGGTCGCCAAGATGATAAGCGAAGGGATGCTGATGCCGCTGGACTACAGCAACATCCCGAATTTCCAGAACATCGACGAGGAGTACCGCAACGGGGACTATGACCCCGAGAATGCCTACACCGTGCCTTACACCCTCTGCACCACTGGCATCATCTACAATACAAAGATGGTAGACGAGGCCCCACCAGCTGGGCAGACCTGTGGGACGAGAAGTATGCAGGCAACATCCTGATGTTCAACAACAGCCGCGACGCCTACGCCATCGGTGCGTTCAAGAGCGGCAGCAGCGTCAACCCCAGACCACGGAGGATGTGGATGCTGTGGTGGACGAGCTGAAAGCCCAGAAGCCTCTGGTGCAAGCCTATGTCATGGACGAGATCTTCGATAAGATGATCGGCGGCGAGGCGGCCGTCGGCGTCTACTACTCCGGCGACGCCATCACCATGATCGACGACAACCCCGACCTGGCCTGGGTGTTCCCTGAGGAGGGAACGGTGCTGTCGGTGGACAGCATGGCCATCCCCGCCACCAGTGAGCACGAGGAAGCTGCAGAGATGTTCATCAACTTCATGTGTGCACCGGACGTCGGCAAGGCCAATATCGAGTATATCGGCTACACCACCCCCATGCACTGTGTGTGGGAGCTTCTGGATGAAGACCTCAAGTACAGCGAGATCGCGTACCCCTCCGAGGACATTGCGGCTAAAGAAGAGGTGTTCACTGCCCTGAGCGATGAGGTCAACAGCGAGCTGGACGTGAAGTGGAGCGAGATGAAGAGCTACGACGAGGGCGGCAGCGGGTATCTGTTCCTGATGCTGCTGGCGGCGATGCTGGCTCTGGCCTGCTTCAATATCTGGCGCAAGGTGCGCAGGAAAACGCGCAATATGTATTGAACCTGAGGGGGCTGTGCGGAGGCGTACAGCCCCTTTTTATAAGGAAAGGGAAAGAATATGAGTGAATACAGAAGCTATACGGAGCAGATGACCGTGCTGGACGGCGACAGCGACTTCCGCCGCTGCCTGAAGCCCAGCGCTCTGTTCCGGTATGTGGAGCAGGTGTCGGCAGACCATGCCCGGGCTTACGGCATGGACCACGCCTTTTTCAGGGAGTGCCACAGCGCATTCCTCGTGGGCAAGCAGGCCCTCAGGGTCTGGCGGATGCCCGGCCGTGCGGAGAAGATCAACCTGACCACGGCCTGCGAGGTGTTCAAGAAAGGCACGATGAAACGGCTGACTACCATCACCAGCGAAACAGGGGAGAAGCTGGCCCTCGTGGACTGCCGCTGGATGATCGTGGACACTGAGGCGGGGCGCATCCTGCGCACCCCCGGCTGGACGATGCCGGACTTCCAGAATGACGACCTGCCCGAAGAACTGCCCCAGATCGTTCACAAGAGCCAGCCGCTGACGGCGGCAGGGGAGCGCCGCCAGCTACTCCATGTGTGACCTCAACGGCCACATCAACAACTCCCTCTATCTGGACATCGCCTGCGACGCTCTGCCGCAGGAGGTCGTGGAGAGCTGCGCCGCTGTCCTTCGCTTCCATCAAGTACCACCGTGAAGTGCCGATGGGCCAGACCGTGCAGGTGTTCTATGCCCCCTCAGGAAACGGCTGGTATGTGCTGGGCCGGAGGGAAGAGCACGCGGCTTTTGAGTGCTATCTGGAATTCGGAAGCTCTGTCACAGAATCTTTACAAAAATAATTACAAAGAAATTACAAAAAACTATTGCAAAAGTCCTTCAAAAGAGTTACAATATGGTTACAGAAAGGGCAAGACCCTTCTGGATCATGAAATCTTTTTCTTCTTGTTTTTTGGAATATCGGGTGTCCGCCATCCTCCTCCGGCTGTTCTCCTTCACAGCTGTCGGCCGACACCGCACAGGCGATATTCCGCTTCGTGTGCAAAAGAGCCCGTCTGGCTTCGGACGGGCTTTTTTGCGTCCAAAAATCCGGAGAAATCGGCCCACAGCGCGGGAAAGTATGACCTTAGGTCAATTTGCCTGTTTTTCTGCAAAGGACATTTATAAAGTTTGGCGGGGCAGGGGTTTGTATTCCGCGTGGGTTTGTGGTAAAGTATATACAATCAATTCCTAAGCCGAAAACATGAAATTGTTTTGATGTTGTTTGATATGATCCGTTGCGGATGCGTTAAGAGAAAAGGAGTTTGAATATGGCTTATTTTTACGAAGAACCCTCCCGTACCTTTGGCGAGTACCTGCTGGTTCCGGGCTACTCTTCTGCTGAGAATGTCCCCACGGCTGTCAGCCTCAAGACCCCGCTGGTCAAGTACCGCAAGGGCGAGGAGAACTGCCCGCTGGAAATGAATATCCCCATGATCAGCGCCATCATGCAGTCTGTCTCCGGCGATAAGCTGGCCATCGCGCTGGCCCGTCAGGGCGGCGTCTCCTTCATCTACGGCTCCCAGAGCATCGAGAACGAGGCCGCTATGGTCCGCCGCGTCAAGAGCTTCAAGGCCGGTTACGTCGTTTCCGACTCCAACCTGGCCCCCACTGCCACCCTGCACGATGTGCTGGAGCTGAAAGCCCGCACCGGCCACTCCACCATCGCCATCACTGCTGACGGCACTCCTAACGGCAAGCTGCTGGGCATCGTGGCCTCCCGCGATTACCGCGTCAATCACACCCCCGATGACGCTCCTGTTACCACCTTCATGACCCCCATCGAGAAGCTGGTCACTGCCCGGAGAACACCTCCTGCATGACTGCAACAACATCATCTGGGACAACAAGATCAACACCCTGCCTCTGGTGGATGCCGAGGGCAACCTGAAGTATATCGTCTTCCGCAAGGACTACGATTCCCACAAGAAGAATGCCAACGAGCTGCTGGACAAGAACAAGAGCTACGTCGTCGGTGCCGGCATCAACACCCGCGACTACGCCCAGCGCGTGCCTGCTCTGGTGGAGGCCGGTGTGGATGTCCTCTGCATCGACTCCTCCGAGGGCTTCTCCGAGTGGCAGAGCCGCACCATTGCATGGATCCGTGAGCATTATGGCGACACCGTGAAGGTGGGCGCCGGTAACGTCGTGGATGCCGAGGGCTTCCGCTTCCTCGCAAAGGCTGGCGCTGACTTCGTGAAGATCGGCATCGGCGGCGGCTCCATCTGCATCACCCGTGAGACCAAGGGCATTGGCCGCGGCCAGGCTACTGCGGTCATCGAGGTCGCCAAGGCCCGGGACGAGTACTACAAGGAGACCGGCATCTATGTGCCCATCTGCTCGGACGGCGGCATCGTTCACGACTATCACATCACCCTTGCACTGGCTATGGGCGCTGACTTCCTCATGCTCGGCCGTTACTTCGCCCGCTTCGACGAGAGCCCCACGAACAAGGTGCGTATCAATGGCCAGTATATGAAGGAGTATTGGGGCGAAGGCTCCAACCGCGCCCGCAACTGGCAGCGCTATGACCTCGGCGGCTCCACCAAGCTGAGCTTCGAGGAAGGTGTGGACAGCTATGTTCCTTACGCCGGTCCGCTGGCCGACGGCGTCCAGACCACCCTGTACAAGGTCAAGAGCACCATGTGCAACTGCGGCGCACTCTCCATCCCCGAACTGCAGCAGAAGGCCAAGCTGACCGTCGTTTCCTCCACCTCCATCGTTGAGGGCGGCAGCCACGACGTCGTGCTGAAGAATGCTACCCCCAGCATCATGAACGGCTGAATCTGAAATATCAAAACACCCGCAGCACGAAAAGGCGCTGCGGGTGTTTTTGCATATCCGGGAGGCATCGATGCCCGTGATTTATCCGAGGACAGAAGAGCACTGCCGGAGGTGGCTGGTAAAGATTTTGTAAAAAATTTTTCTTTCTGTCGTCATTTTTTACCAAAACCTCTTGCGTCTGCCCGCCAAAGATGCTATAGTGGTACAAACATCCTGTCATGACAGGGTAAAACGCGCGGCAGCGCAGAGTTTGTTGGCTGCACCCGCCGCAGGGTGCGCGGAAAAGAGAGGAAACTTTTCATGAGCGAGATCAAAGTTGTGCCGTATATCCCGGATGAGGACTACGACAATCCGGCAATGGTCGTTGATTTTTACGAATTCACTATGGCCAACTGCCTGTTTCTGAACGGCTTTAGGGATACGACCCTTGTGTTTGATATGTTCTTCCGCAAGAACCCGGATAACCAGGGCTACTCTATCAGCGCCGGCCAGCGCAAGCTGACCCGTTTCCTGCTGAACTACCACTTCAATGAGCAGGATGTCCACTGGCTGCGCACCAAGGGCATGAGTGAGGAGTTCTGCGAGTATCTGCGCACGTACCGCTGGAAGGGCGATATGTACGCTCTGCCCGAAGGCACGGTCTGCTACCCCCATGTGCAGATGGTGCGCATCGAGTGCGACCTCGTGGGCGCTATCCTCATCGAGACCTACCTGCTCCAGACCATGAACTTCCACAGCCTCATCGCCACCAAGGCCACCCGCATCACCGGCCTCAACACTCACACCCCCCGCAGCGTCATGGAGTTCGGAACCCGCCGCGCACAGGGCGAGAGCGCAGGCAACGACGGCGCTTATGCTGCCGTTCTGGGCGGCTGCATCGGCACGGCCAACTGTCTGGCCGAGATGAAGTACGGCTCTGAGGTCAAGGCTGTGGGTACTGTGGCCCACAGCTTTATCGAGTTCTTCCCGACCGAGTTCGATGCCTTCAAGGCATTCGCCGATACCTACCCGGATTCCGTCAGCCTGCTGCTGGATACCTACAACATCATGGAGAGCGGTCTGCCCAACCTCATCAAGCTGGACGACTACCTCATTGAGAAATATCCTGATAACCACAACCGCCGCGTCAAGAGCGCCCGCATCGACTCCGGTGACCTGGCCCGAGGCTCCAAGCGCCTGCGCAAGGCACTGGATGCAGCAGGGAAGCCCTACATCAAGCTGGTGGCCTCCAACGGTCTGGACGAGAAGAAGATCGCCAACATGGAGCTGTATGAGCACGCACACTTCGACTCCTACGGCGTAGGCGAAAATCTGATCACCTCCGCTTCCGACCCTGTGTTTGGCGGCGTATATAAGCTGGTCGCTGTCAAGCGCCCCGACGGCAGCTATCAGCCCAAGATGAAGTGCTCCGACTCCGCCAGCAAGGCCATCATCCCCGGCAAGAAGATGCCGTGGCGTCTCTACGATGAGAACGGCCAGGCGCAGTGCGACCTCATCGCCATGGACGGCGAAGTCATCGAGGCAGGCAAGCCGGTCACGATGGTCAACCTCGACTCCGATGCCATCGAGCGCACCGTCACCATCGTTCCCACCCGCGTCAAGCAGCTGCTGGTGCCGCATATCCTGAACGGTGAGCTGGCCATCGAGCTGCCCTCCATTGCGGAAAAAAAGGCCTATATCGCCAAGCAGCTCACCGAGGAGACCTGGGAGAGCGAGCTGCGCATCGAGATCCCCCATAAGCACTACGTCAATATGACCCCTGCTGTGGCTGAGTGCCGCTCCAAGATGTACGCAGAGCTGCACGGCGGCAAAGTGTAAACTTGACAAAACAGCATTTCTATTGTATTATATGAGCTGCTGCTTGCAGGATCGTGAGCAGCAGCTCATTCAGAAGCCACTGTGGTGAAATTGGCAGACACGAGGGACTTAAAATCCCTTTCTGGAGACAGAGTGCGGGTTCAAGCCCCGCCGGTGGCATGGAAAGCCCCGGTAAGTGCAGAAATGCATTTACCGGGGCTTTTTTGTGTATTATAGCAATTCAACTTTTAATGCAACAGCAACAGCGTTGAATTGCATATCACAGATATGCTGTTATCAGGCTGCGTTATTTTCTTGACTTGCGATAAAACGGGAAGGAAACGATACCGCCAACTGGTATCCACTCCATCCAAGGGGGTATTTTATTACTCTTCGTTGAATGCTTCTTCCTGCGCATGGAACCGCTCGAGGAAGCTGTGCTCCACACCCTCGGACTTGTAGCCGGGCATGGTATCCAGCGCCACTGCGTGGATGCTGCGGAAGATGCTGTTCTCGATGTTGGGGTTATCCCGCTTGAGGCGGCGGAGCAGAATTTTCGTCTCCTGCCGCTTGGAACCGCCGCCGCCGTTGTCGCACATCGTGCAGTTCTCGGTAAAGCGGCAGGCGCACTGGATGAATTCCAGCTCATTGTAGCGCTTCCACGCCAGAATATCTTCCTCGCGGATGCAGTACATCGGGCGGATGAGGGTCATGCCGGGGAAGCTGGTGCTGTGGAGCATGGGCGGCATGGCCTGCAGCTGGGAGCCGTAGAACATACTCATCACGGTCGTTTCGATGACATCGTTGAAGTGGTGGCCGAGTGCGATCTTGCTGCAGCCCAGCCCTTGGCCTTGCTGTAGAGGTCCGCGGCGCATTCGGGCGCAGAGATAGCAGGGGTTCTTGTCGGTGTTGTTGGCCACAGAGAAGATGTTGCTTTCGAAGATGGTCACAGGGATGTGGAGCAGCTCGGCGTTGGACTCGATCTTCTGGCGGTTGATCTCATTGTAGCCGGGGTCCATAACCAGAAAAACTACCTCAAAGGGAACCTCATTGTATTTTTGCAGCTCCTGCATCAGCTTTGCCATCAGCATCGAGTCTTTGCCACCCGAGATGCAGACGGCGATCTTGTCCCCGGCCTTGATGAGCTCGTAGCGCTTGACCGCTACGATGAAGGGGGTCCACAGCTCCTTGCGGTATTTTTGATGATGCTCCGCTCAATGAGCTGGTAAGGTTCCATTTCGCGTTTCATGGCTCTGTCCTTTCTTTTTCTCACAGTTGGGTCAGCCGGGTGTAGCAGGCGTCAAAGGCGCGGAGAAAGCCGTCCAGCTCCTCCTGCGTGGTCAGGTGGCTCAGACTGATGCGCCACGAGGAGAGGGCATTCTTCCGGTCGCGGCTGACCGCAAACACCGCCCGGGAGGGCAGGCCGTCCGACGAGCAGGCCGACTTGACCGAGACACAGACGCCCTCCGCGTCCAGCTCCCGCTGGAACACGGTGCCTTTGACGTTCTCAACGCTCAGGTTCAGGATGTGGGGGATGGCACTCTCCGGGCTGTTGATGCGGACTTTTGGGTACTTGCTCAGAGCAGTGCGGAGATACAGGTTTGCCTCTTTCACCCGGGCAGAACGCTCCGGCAGCTCATTTACCGCAGAGTTCAGAGCCGTCTCGAGGGAAGCCGCCAGAGCTACTGTAGGGGTGCCGCTGCGGTAGATGGTGGTGCTTTCGCCGCCGTGGATGAGAGGCTCGAGAGCCAGCCGCCGCCGCTTGAGCAGCAGGCCGATGCCGTTCAGGCCGTAGAACTTGTGGGCCGTCAGGCTCATGGTGTCCACGCCCTCGAAGGAGACGGGGATCTTGCCCACGGCCTGGGTGGCGTCTACGTGCAGATGGCAGTTGGGCCATGCCTGCAAAATTTCTGAAATTTCTTTCACCGGCTGCACGACGCCCAGCTCACTGTCCACCAGCGTCACCGCTACAGCAATGGTGTCGGGGCGGAGAAGTTCTTTCAGGTGCTCGAGGTCGATAGTGCCGTCCCGCCTGATGTCCACGAGGTCGATTTCATAGCCCTGCTCCTGCAGAGCGGTCAGGGTGCCGCTGACGGAGGAGTGTTCCAGCGGGGTGGAGATGATGTGCTTGCCCAGATGGCGGGAGAGTTTTGCCAGCCCCTTGAGAGCAAAGTTGTTGGCCTCGCTGGCTCCCGAGGTGTAGATGACCTCGGCGGGCTGTGCGCTCAGCAGCCCCGCGATGGTCTGGGTGGCGTGGTCAATGACCCGTTTTGCGTCCCGGCCTGCCTGATGGCGGGAGTTCGCATTGCCGGGGCAGCTGCGCTCTACCTCACAAAAACGCTCCAGCACCCGGGAGTCTGCGGGGGTGTTGGCCGAATAATCCAGATATATCATAAGTGTCCCTCTATTAAGTGGTACAACAGCTGTCGTTTCGGATGCCGCCGGACCAGTGACCAACTGCGGCAATAGGTTATATTATAGTGCGGAATGCGGCATATTTCAAGGCCGTACGGCCTCCGCCGACAGAAAATCGCCGCAAAATACAGGAAAAAGGTTGTCAGCGTCCTTCTTTATGCTATACTATGCCGAAGAATGAAAGGAAAGGGGAGAGCGAGATGCTGAAAAAGAAATCGTCTTTTGCACGCATCGGCTGTATTTTCCGTTTCCGATTTGGTCCCGATTTTTGAGGCATTGCCGCTTTCCCGCGGTAGTGCCTCTTTTTTTGGGCCGCAGATAGAAGGAGGAAATAATGAGTCAGAATATTGATTACTCCAAGGGCATTTACGATGCCCGCCAGCTGGGTGCCGGACGGATGCTGATCCTGGGCGCGCAGCATATGTTCGCCATGTTTGGTGCCACCGTGCTGGTCCCCCTGCTCACCGGCCTGAGCGTTTCGACCACCCTGCTCTGCGCAGGTCTGGGTACGCTGCTGTTCCACTTTATCACCAAGGGCAAGGTCCCGGCCTTCCTCGGCTCGTCCTTTGCCTATCTGGGCGGCTTCTCCATCGTGGCCCCCATGCTGGCTGACGCCGACGGCAATCTGACCATCGCCAACACCCAGATGCTGCCCTACGCCTGCGCAGGCGTGGCCTTCTCGGGTCTGGTCTATCTGGCCGTCAGCCTGCTCATCTCCACCTTCGGCATCCGGCGCATCATGCGCTTCTTCCCGCCGGTGGTCACAGGCCCCATCATCATCGCCATCGGACTCATCCTCGCCCCTCGGCCATCAACAACTGTCAGGCAAACTGGCTGCTGGCCTTTGTGGCTCTGGGTACGGTCATCGTCTGCAACATCTGGGGCAAGGAATGGTCAAGATCCTGCCCATCCTGATCGGCGTTCTCGTCTCCTACGCAGTGGCCCTTGTGACCGGTGCCGTGGACTTTGAGCGCATTGCCTCCGCCGCATGGTTCGGCATCCCTCTCCACAAGGAAGCCATGGGCCTCTTTGCCATCGACGGCAGCCCCGAGTTCATCAGCGCCCTGTTCACCATCATCCCCATCGCTCTGGCTACTATGATGGAGCATGTCGGTGACATCGCCGCCATCAGCGCCACCGTCGGCCACAACTATATCAACGACCCCGGCCTGAACCGCACCCTGATGGGCGACGGCCTCGCCACCACTCTGGCCGGCCTGCTGGGCGGCCCGGCCAACACCACCTACGGTGAGAACACCGGCGTCCTCGCTCTGAGCAAAATTTACGACCCCCTCGTCATCCGCATCGCCGCTGTGCTGGCCATCATCCTGAGCTTCAGCCCCAAGTTTGAGGCCGTCATCAACACCATTCCCACCGGCATCATCGGCGGTATCAGCTTCGTGCTCTACGGCATGATCTCCGCCATCGGTGTCCGCAACGTGGTCGAGAACCGGGTGGACTTCACCAACAGCCGCAACCTCATCATCGCCGCTGTCATTCTGGTGTCTGCTCTGGGCTTCAACTCGGTGGGCGGCCTGACCTTCGCGGTCGCCGGTGTGTCCATCAACCTGTCCGGTCTGGCCATCGCTGCTATCGTGGGCATCCTGCTCAACGCCATCCTCCCCGGCAACGATTACGAGTTCGACTCTGCCGATGGTGCCGACGCTCCTTCCAGCGGCAATCTGCAGGTCTGACCTCGACAGAGAAGCCCCTTCTTCGGCAGAAGTGACAGCTTTTGAAATGTTCTTTGGGCAATGTGCGAGACTTCAAAATAAATGAGAATAATTCTTAAAATAAGCCTTGACTAACTAGGAATTATTCGCTATAATAGAGTCACAAACAAGGTCTGCTGTACCAGAGCAGACCCCTAAAAAAGAACAAACCAAATGGAGGATAAATCTTATGAAGAAGTATGTTTGCACCGTCTGCGGCTACATCGCTGAAGGCTCCATCCCCGAGCAGTGCCCCGTCTGCAAGGCTCCCGCTTCCGCATTCGTCGAGAAGACCGGCAACACCTACGTCACCGAGCACGTTGTGGGCATCGGCAAGGCTGAGGGCGTTCCTCAGGAGATCGTCGATGGTCTGCGCGCCAACTTCGAGGGCGAGTGCAGCGAGGTCGGTATGTACCTGGCAATGGCCCGCGTGGCCGAGCGTGAGGGCTACCCCGAGATCGCCGAGGCTTACAAGCGCTATGCCTACGAGGAGGCAGATCATGCTTCCCGTTTCGCCGAGCTGCTGGGCGAGGTCGTCACCGACAGCACCAAGAAGAACCTGATGATGCGTGCAGAGGCCGAGTGCGGTGCCTGCTCCGGCAAGATGGACCTGGCCAAGAAGGCTAAGGAGCTGAACCTCGATGCCATCCATGACACCGTCCACGAGATGGCAAAGGACGAGGCCCGTCATGGCCGCGGCTTCGAGGGCCTGCTGAAGCGCTACTTCAACACGGAAGTCTGAGCAAGGGTACTCCAGTCATTAATACGCCGCCCCGGCGTGCAGTTTGCAGCTGCTGCCGGGGCGGCTTTTTTGTGGTAAAGTATTTACAAAAGTCTTCGCAGTCGTTCCAGCTCTTCTACGGTATCTGCATCTTCCAGCTCTTCCTGCCGTGCCGCATGTACCGCCCGCACAGACTCCGGATGCTGGCGGATGACCACGCCGCCGCCCTTGCCCTCGGGCAGGGAACACAGAGCGCCGAAATAACTGCTTCCGAACAGAACGGGACTTTCCAGCCGCTCCGTGCCGTCCTCGGCACGAAAGCCCAGCCGGAGGATGGCCCGTTCTTTCGTCCAGCGCTGAGAAATCGCGCGCCATCGCCTCGAGGCTTTCTTTCCGCAAGAGCGGCTGATCCCCGGGCAGGAAGATGCATCCCGCAAGGCCGGGCAGCTCCGAAAGCAGCGCTTCGAGGCCGAGGCGCACCGTGTCGTTCCGGCCCGGCAGGCTGTGAAGGATGGCTTTCACGTCCGCCTCCCGGGCAATCGCGGCCACTTCCGGCGAGCGGGTCACCACCACCCGGGCCGCGAGGGCGGGCGTCTCTGATGCGTCCAGCGCCTGGGCGATGAGGGGCGCGCCGCCGAAGTCGGCCAGCAGCTTATTGGAGCCGAACCGCACCGCCCGCCCCGACGCCATGATGACGCAGCCCACCGCTGTGTTTTCCGTGTACTCCATCCCGCAGACCTCCCGAAATTTCCGTTGTTGTTCGTTTCCGAATTGATGATTTCTGACGGTAGTATTATAGCGGATTTTGTGATAAAATAAAAGAAAAAGGTCACAGGAAAAGAGAGGATACTGCATATGATGACCATTCGGGAATACAAGCGGGCTGAAAGCCTCGAGGAGGCTTGGCAGCTCAACCAGAAGCGCCCCAACCGTGTCCTCGGCGGCATGATATGGCTCAAGATGGAGAATATCAATGTCGGCACGGCCATCGACCTGTCGGGCCTCGGCCTCGACACCATCGAGGAGACGGACGAGGGCTTTTCCATCGGAGCGATGGTGACGCTGCGCCAGCTCGAGCTGCACCCCGGCCTCGCCGCCTATACGGACGGTGCCGTGAGGGAGTCGGTGCGCCACATCGTGGGCGTCCAGCTGCGCAACCTCGCCACCGTGGGCGGCAGCATTTACAGCCGCTTCGGTTTCTCCGACGTACTCACCATGTTCCTCGCGCTGAACGCTTCCGTAGAGCTTTATAAGGGCGGCGTCGTGCCGCTTGCTGAGTACGCCCAGCGCCCCTATGACCGGGACATCCTCGTGCGTGTCCTTGTGCCGAAGGAAAACGCCCGCTTTGTCTACCAGTCGGTGCGCAACAGCCAGACGGACTTCCCGGTGCTGACCTGCGCTGCCGCAAAATTGACGGCAGCATCCGCGCCGCCATCGGTGCGCGTCCGGGCAAGGCTGTGCTCTACACCGTCGCGCCTGAGGCGGGGGAGACCGCCGAGAAATTTGCTGCCCGCTTTGCCGCCGAGGTAAAGGCTGACATCAAGACTGAAAGCAATCTTCGCGGCGGCGCCGAATACCGCCGCCATCTGGCCGGCGTGCTGACGAAACGCGCCGTCTGTCGTCTGGAAGGCTGAGGAGGACACCATGCAGATAACACTTACATTGAACGATAAAAAGCTTACCGCCGACGTGGCCCCCGACACTCTGCTCATCGACTTCGTGCGCAGCCACGGTTGTCTGAGCGTCAAGAGGGGCTGTGAGACGTCCAACTGCGGCCTCTGCACGGTCTTCCTCGACGAAAAGCCGGTGCTGTCCTGCTCCGTTCTCGCGGCCCGCGCGGATGGCCATAAAGTGACCACGCTGGAGGGTCTGCAGGGCGAAGCCGCCGAATTCGGTGCGTTCATCGCGGATCAGGGTGCGGAGCAGTGCGGCTTCTGCAACCCGGGCTTCATCATGAACGCCCTCGCCCTCTTCCGGGAAAAGGAGTACCCCACCGACGAGGAAATAAAAGAGTATCTTTCCGGCAATCTCTGCCGCTGCTCTGGTTATGAGGGCCAGCTGCGGGGCATCCAGAACTTCCTCGCGTGGAAAAAGGCGTGAAAAAAAAAAAAAAAGGAGGCGGCAGAATGAACACAGTCAACAAACCCTTCCGCAAGAAGGATGCCATGCAGCTGGTGACGGGTCAGCCCGTCTATATGGACGACCTCGTCCCCGCCGACTGCCTCATCGTGAAGCTCCTGCGCTCTCCCCATGCCAACGCCATCGTGAAGAGCATCAATACTGCTGTGGCGAAGAAGGTGCCGGGCATGGAGGCCATCTTCACCTGGGAGGACGTGCCGCAGGATGCCCGCCGCTACACCCAGGCCGGCCAGACTTACCCCGAGGCCAGCCCCTATGACCGCCTTCATCGACCGCCACGTACGCTTTGTGGGCGACGTGGTGGCCATCGTGGCAGGCAAAGACGATAAATGCGTCGATAAGGCGCTGAAAATGATAAAGGTCGAGTATGAGGTGCTGGAACCTGTGCTGGACTACCACACCGCAAAGGATAACCCCATCCTCGTCCATCCGGAAGACAACTGGGAGAGCCTCTGCCCTGTGGGGGGCGATAACAAGCGCAACCTCTGCGCCCACGACGAGTGCGGCAGCGGCGACATCGACGCCGTGCTGGCCGACTGCGATGTGGTCATCGACCATGTCTACCATACCAAAGCCTGCCAGCAGGCCATGATGGAGACCTTCCGCACCTATTGCAGCATCGACCTCTATGGCCGGCTGAACGTCCTGAGCTCGACACAAATCGTTTTCCACGCCCGCCGCATCATTGCAAACGCGCTTCACATCCCGAAATCCATGGTGCGTGTGACGAAGCCTCGCATCGGCGGCGGCTTTGGCGCGAAGCAGACGGCTGTCTGCGAGGTCTACCCGGCCTTCGTGACCTGGAAGACCAGGAAGCCCTCAAAGCTCATCTTCACCCGGGAGGAGAGCCAGATCGCCTCCACGCCCCGCCATGAGATGGAGATCCATCTTCGCCTCGGCGCCAACAAGGATGGCCGCATCCGGGGCCTCGACCTCTACACCCTCTCCAACACCGGCGCTTATGGCGAGCACGGCCCCACGACGGTGGGACTTTCGGGACATAAATCCATCCCGCTCTATAGCAACGCTGAGGCTTTCCGCTTTACCTATGATGTGGTCTATACCAACCATATGTCGGCGGGCGCGTACCGTGGCTACGGCGCAACACAGGGCCTGTTCGCGGTGGAATCCGCCGTCAACGAGCTGGCCGCGAAGCTCCATATGGACCCCTTCAAGATCAGGGAAATGAACATCGTCCACGAGGGTGACGTCATGCCCGCCTACTACGGCGCGGTGAACACCAGCTGCACCCTCGACCGGTGCCTTGCAAAGGTCCACGAGATGATAAACTGGGATGAAAAGTACCCCGCCGCGACATGGGAAACGGGCAAGATTCGTGCGGTCGGCATGGGCATGGCGATGCAGGGCTCGGGCATCACGGAGCATGGACGTCGGCAGCGCGACCCTGAAAGTCAACGATGAGGGCTTCTACACCCTGCTCATCGGTGCCGCTGATATGGGTACCGGCTGCGACACCACGCTGGCCCAAATTGCTGCCGAGGTGCTGGAATGCGGCCTCGACAATATCACGGTCTTCGGTGCGGACACTGACACCTCGCCCTACGACTCCGGCTCTTACGCGTCCAGCACCACCTACATCACCGGCAAAGCCGTCGAGAAGTGCGCGCTGAAGCTGCGGAGCCAGATCTGCAAGCTGGGCGCACAGCTGCTGGATTGCAGCGAAAATGACGTGGAATTTGACGGTAAAACGGTATTTACCTCGGCTGACCCGTCTAAATCTGTCTCGCTGGGTGATATTGCCACGGCTTCCATGTTCGGCCACGACATCCCGCTGGAAGTCACCGAGACCCACATGTCGCCTCTGTCGCCTCCGCCCTACATGGTGGGCGCGGCCGAGGTGGAAGTGGACACCGAGACCGGCGAAGTAAAGCTGCTGGAATTTGACGCCTGCGTGGACTGCGGCACCCCCATCAACCCGAACCTCACGCGCGTGCAGGCCGAGGGCGGCATTTTGCAGGGCATCGGCATGACCCTCACCGAGAACGTCACCTACGACCAGCGCGGCTGGCCCATGGAGAATTCGCTCATGCAGTATAAGATCCCCACCCGTGTGGACGTGGGCAAGGTCCGGGTCGAGTTCGAGAACAGCTATGAGCCCAACGGCCCGTTTGGTGCGAAATCCATCGGCGAAGTGGTCATCAACACGCCGCTTCCCGCCATTTCGGACGCCATCTACAACGCCATCGGCACCCGTTTCTACGAGCTGCCCATCACGCCCGAAAAAATCGCAATGGCAGTGGCCGAAAAAGAGAGTGCGGTCTGATGACCGGCCTCGAGGCTCTGCCATTCCTCGGAGAAACGGGACACGTTATTTCTCTGGTGGGCGGCGGCGGAAAGACAACATTGCTCTATGCGCTGGCCCGCTGGTATTCGGCGCATGGACAGCGGGTGCTCGTCTCCACCACGACCCACATCCGGCGTCTGGACGCAAACTACGCCACTGATGAGGCGGCGCGGGACGCCCTCTGGCAGGCTGGTACCTACGCCGTGGCGGGGGTGCCTGCCGAAGGCGGGAAGCTGACCATGCCGCCCTATCTGGACGACTGGATGGCTGAGGCCGACACTGTTTTGCTTGAGGCTGACGGCGCGAAGCGCCATCCCTGCAAGGCTCCGGCCGCTCATGAGCCGGTGCTCCTGCGGTCAAGCGACATCGTGCTGGCAGCAGCCGGGCTGTCGGCAGTGGGGAAACCACTGCAAGACGTCTGCTTCCGCCTTGAAGCGGCCTGCACCTTGCTGGCTGTGCCGCCCGAGACGCCCCTGACGCCCGCTCTGCTGGCAAAACTGCTGGTAAGTGAAGCAGGTGGAAGAAAGTGCGTCTGCACGCGGAAATTCTACGCCGTCCTCAACCAGGCCGACGACGCAGCCCGCCGTGCAGCAGGGGAACAGACACTTGCCATCTTGAAAGAAAATTACGATGTAACAGGATATTTGACACACTTCGATGAAGAGGAGAGAGCCTGATGGCAAAAGAGGACAAAATCGTCTTCTGCACGGGCGGCGGCTGTACCGCCAAGCTCGGCGCGGGAGTGCTGAGCCATATTCTGGAAAAGCTGCCCCGGGGTGAGAAAGACCCCGACCTTCTCGTTGGCTACGACAGCCGGGACGATGCGGCTGTCTACCGCATCACCGACGACATCGCGCTGGTGCAGACGGTGGACTTCTTCCCGCCAATGGTGGATGACCCCTACACCTTCGGCCAGATCGCGGCGGCAAACGCCCTCAGTGACGTCTACGCCATGGGCGGCGAGGTGAAGACTGCACTGAATCTTGTCTGCTTCCCTGAGAGCATGGATCTGAACATCCTCGGTGAGATCTTGCGCGGCGGCGCAGAAAAAGTGGCCGAGGCGAGGGGCATCCTCGCGGGAGGCCACTCCATCGCCGACACCGGTGTGAAGTACGGCCTGTCGGTCACCGGTCTCGTGGACCCCCGCCGCCTCACTGCCAATGATACGGGAAAGCCCGGCGACAAGCTCATCCTCACCAAGGCGCTGGGGTGGGCCTCATCTGCACGGCCAACCGCGTGGGCGAAGCTGCCCCGGCGCCATGGACGCCGCCGTGGCCTCTATGACGACCCTGAACAAGTCTGCCGCCGAGATAAGTCGAAGCTATGATGTTCACGCGGCAACGGATGTGACCGGGTTCAGCTTCCTCGGCCACCTCCACGAGATGATGGGCGGGCGGCTGTCCTGCCGTATCGACGGCAGCGCTGTGCCGGTCCTGCCGGGTGCGTGGCAGGCCGCTGACGACTGCCTTTATACCGCCGCCGGTCAGCGCAACCGAAACCACACCGGGCCTTTCGTCCGGTTCGAAAATGTGCCGTTTGCCATGCAGGAAATTTTGTTCGACCCCCAGACCTCGGGCGGACTGCTGCTTGCCGTGGCTCCGGAAGAGGCTGAAAGCCTCCGGGACGAGCTGCAAAAAGCCGGCCTCCCCGCACAAATCGTGGGAGAGATCACAGAGAAGCAGGACGCCGAAATAGTTGTGTCCTATCCTGAATAAAACATACGATAGAGAGGGAAAACTATGCTGAAAGTTGATGCCAGAGGGGACGCCTGCCCGCTGCCTGTAGTAAAGGCAAAGAAAGCGATTGCTGAACTGAATGGCGCAGGCGAAGTTGAAGTGCTCGTGGACAACGAGATCGCTGTCCAGAACCTCACCAAAATGGCCCAGCAGAAGGGCTACCGGTCTGCCGCCGAAAGCTGGCCGAGCGGGAATACCGCGTCCTGTTCACCGTGGGTGAGCCTGCGGCAGAAGAAGAGGAAGCTCCGGCCTGCGCCCCTGACGCCCGCACCGATACGGTGGTGGTCATCGCGTCCGACAAGATGGGCGAGGGTGCTGAGGAACTGGGCAAGACCCTGCTGAAGGCTTTTATCTTCTCGCTGACCCAGCAGGACAAGCTGCCCAAGACCATCCTCCTCTATAACGGCGGTGCGCACCTCACCTGCGAGGGTTCGCCCATGCTGGACGACCTCAAGGCGCTGGAGGCTGAGGGCGTTGAGATCCTCACCTGCGGCACCTGCCTGAACTTCTACGGCCTGACCGAGAAGCTGGCCGTGGGCGGCGTGACGAATATGTACGTCATCGCCGAGAAGATGCTGAACGCCGGGAACGTGGTCAAGCCGTGATCTACCTCGACAACGCCGCCACCACCCTGCAAAAGCCGTCCTGCGTGGGGCAAGCCATGTTGGATGCACTGGAACATGCGGGCAATCCGGGCCGCGGGGCGCATGAGCCGACCCTTCACGCGGCCCGTATCGTCTACCATGCCCGTGAGACACTTGCAACACTTCTCCATGCGGAAGGTCCGGACTGCATTGCTTTCACGGCCAACGTGACCCAGGCGCTCAATACAGCGCTCTGCGGCCTCGTCCGCCCCGGCGACCATGTTATCACAACGGTCTGCGAGCACAACTCAGTGCTGCGGCCGCTCTATCGCCTGCGGGAGCAGGGGGCAGAAGTGAGTTTTGTGGAGGTGGACGACACCGGGCGGCTGCGGTATGAGCAGTTCGAAAAATTTCTCCGCCCCAATACCCGCCTTGTCGTGGTGACGCATGCTTCCAACGTCACAGGCAATCTTACGGACCTTGCGTTCGTCTCCGCTTTTGCAAAAAAGCACGGTCTTACGCTTGTCGTGGACGCAGCCCAGACTGCGGGCGCACGGCCCATCGACGTGCAGGCGCTGGGGGTGGATGTTCTCTGTTTCACCGGACACAAGGCGCTGCTGGGTCCGCAGGGGACCGGCGGGCTGTATGTCCGCCCCGGGCTGACCATGGCCCCCCTTGTGGTGGGCGGCAGCGGTATCCACAGTTTCGACGAAACGCATCCTTCTCAGATGCCTACAGCGCTGGAAGCGGGGACGCTGAATGTTCCCGGCCTCGCGGGCCTCGGGGCAGGTGTGGAGTGGATACTTTCGCAGGGCGTCGAGGTTCTGCATGAAAAAGAAATGGCTCTGACACGCCTGTTCTATGAGAAAATCGTCCATGCTCCCGACGTGAAAATTTACGGAGGCTTCGACGAAACAGATCGTGCGCCCATCGTCTCCTAAACTTCGGGGATGAGGACGCAGCCCGTGCCGCCAACATCCTCTGGGAGGACTACGGCATCTGTGTCCGGGCGGGCGCTCATTGTGCGCCCCTCATCCACAAAGCTCTCGGCACCGTGGAGCAGGGGATGGTGCGATTCAGCTTCTCCCACCAGAACACAGAGACCGAGGTGCTCAAAGCCGCCGAGGCGGTCTGTGAGCTGGCCGAGGAGGGTTGATATGCGCAGAAAAAGACAATATATCGTTCTTTCGTTTGCCTCTACTGCCCGCGCGATGGGCTGGGAGAAAGAGCGCCGCCCGGGGTATCCCGGGGCGGCTCATCCCGCTGCCCAGTGAGATCACGGCAGGCTGCGGCCTCGGCTGGCGGATGCTGCCCGAGGACTGGCAGGCGTGGCAGTCTCAGCTGAACGATGCGGGCTACGATGCTGCCACACCAGTGGAGCAATAAACCATAATGGAGAAATTCTATGTCGATTCGTGAGTTTTTGGACGCTTTGCGCAGCACACAGGGGCAGTATACGCTGGCCTCCGTACTGGAAGGGCCGGAAAGCGGAGCGAGGCTTCTTCTTTGTGAAGGCGTACCCGTCTGGCCCGCAAGACCGGAGGGGCTGCTGGCCCGGAATCTCCCGGCGCTGGCCGGATGTGGTGCAAGCGGCATCCTGACTCTGGAAAATAAGCGGATCTTCGTCGAGAAATTCGGAGGCGCGCCCCGGCTCGTCATCTGCGGCGGAGGCCATGTGGCCGAGTCCGTCGTCCGGCTGGCCGTGATGCTGGGCCTGCCCGTCACCGGCCTCGAGGAGCGGCCGGAGTACGCTGACGCCCTTCGCCGTGCCGGGGCCGAAAAGGTCCTCTGCGGTCCTTATGCCGAAAATCTCACGCAGGTGGAGGGCAGTGCGGAGACCTACTTTGTTGTCGCCACCCGCGCCCACTCCTTCGACGTGGAATGTCTTACCGAAATATACAAGAAACGACTTGCCTACGTTGGTATGCTGGGCAGCCGAAGCCGGTCGGCCCTTGTCCGCCGCCAGCTCATCGAGGCCGGAACTGCCCCGGAAAGGCTGAGTCACTCCACGCCCCATCGGCCTCGCCATCAAGGCGCAGACAGCGCAGGAAATTGCACTATCAATCCTCGCGGAGATTGTTGAGGTGAAAAATGGCCGTCAGCAGACGGAAGGCTTCCCGCCCGAGCTGCTGAATGCGCTGGATGCCTGCACGGGACAGGGGAAGGCTCCTGTCCTTGTGACCATCGTTTCCCGCCACGGTTCGACTCCCCGGGAGGTGGGAGCAAAGATGTTGGTGCTGCCGGACGGCAGATCCGTGGGCAGTGTGGGCGGCGGCATTATGGAATACCGTGTGCAGCAGCTTGCATCAAAAATGCAGGCAGGCGAGGCTGCGCCCTGTCAGCTGGCAGAGTATTCGGCCAGCGCAAAAGAGGACGATGCGGCGCTGGCTGCCTGCGGCGGCTCGATGAACGTGTTCCTGCAGCTGCTCAAGGAGGAAGAAAATAATGAAGCGTGATGACGTCATCCTGGTGCGCGGCGGCGGCGACCTCGCCACCGGCACCATCCATCGGCTGTGGTCGGCAGGATTGAAAGTGCTCGTGCTCGAGACAGAGCATCCTGCCGCCATCCGCCGCCAGGTCTCGGTGAGTGAGGCCGTGTATGAGGGCGGGGCTGTCGTGGAAGGAATGCGCGCTGCCCTTGTAAAAACGCTGGATGAGGCCGTTGTGGTCTGGCATCGCGGCGACGTGCCGGTGATGGTGAACCCGAAGGGAGAGCTCATCCCGCAGGTGCAGCCTGCCGTGCTCGTTGATGCCATCCTTGCAAAGAAAAATCTCGGAACGACGCGGGATATGGCTCCGCTGACCATCGCGCTCGGCCCGGGTTTTACCGCCGGTGTGGATGTCGATTTCGTGGTGGAGACCAAGCGCGGCCACCGTCTGGGCCGTATCATCCGGGAGGGTGCGGCCATCCCCAACACGGGCGTCCCCGGAGTCATCGGCGGCTATGGTGCTGAGCGTGTCATCCACGCAGAAAAGGCCGGTATCTTCCGGAATGTGTGTGCCATCGGAGATATTGTGTCGGCGGGTGAAACGATCGCGGAAATCGAAACGCCGGACGGCATCCGCACTCCGGTGACGACCCGCATCGCGGGCATCCTGCGCGGTCTGCTGCGGGATGGCTACCCCGTCACGCCCGGCTTCAAGGTGGCTGACGTGGACCCCCGCCGGGAGGTTGGAAAACTGCTTCCTCATCTCCGATAAGGCGCGCTGCATCGCGGGAAGTGTGCTGGAGCTGATCGCGGCAAATCTGTGGAAATAATAAAAAGGGAAGAGGTTGCCTTGGGCAGTCCCTTCCCTTTTTTACATCAAATATCCAAGTCGGTAATCTCCGAGACACACCCGAAGTGCGCCCCACGTTGAGGAGAACTCGATGCCGTGAGCCCGGAGCTTCCCGGTATCCATCGCGAGGTTGCGGGTGAGATCGGATTCCTCGATCTTCACATCCACCTGCAGTAAATTGGCGAAGCATCGCGCAGTCTCGACCATATCTCCGTCGCACTCGCTGCCGAAGTTGTAGACGCCGCCGGGCAGCTCCATCGCAGAGACGAGGTTCTCGATGACCTCCCGCACATAGCCCACGCCCCGGTAGTCATTGCGCGAAAAGCGCAGCACTTCACCGGTCTTTGCCGCTCTCAGGATGTTCAGCGGCAGGTTGCCCCGGATGGGCAGATGATAGCCCGGGAGGTCGTACATCCAGGGCAGACGGAGCGCCACAGCATCCGGGCAGTGGGCCAGCACCCGGGCCTCGGCCTCGAGCTTGTGCTGTCCGTAGACGTTAGAAGGGGAGAGGGGCAGCGTCTCCGCCAGCGCCCCCCGCTGCGTCACGCCTGCATACACCTGGTCAGAGCTGCAGGAGAGCAGCTTTGCGCCCACCTCCTCCGCTCCTTCGCCACCCACTCGGGCAGCAGGACGTTGGCGCGGAAGGAGTCCTCCGGCTCCTGCTGGCAGTACTGGGTGTTGGAGAGGGCCGCCGTGTGGACGATGACGTCCGGGTGCTCCTTCAAAATGAAGCGCAGCACCGCGTTTTCGTCGGCAGTGCGCAGGGTGTCGGACGGGAAGGCACAGAGCGCAAACTTCCCCGCCACATATCGAGGATGCGCGCGCCCACAAAGCCGCCTGCGCCGGTTACAAGGACTCGTTTCATAGGGCAGTCACCTCAGTGAACAAGGAACAGTTCCAGCACGAAGACGACGGCGCAGCAGGCCACCGACACCTGGAACAGGCTGGCCCCGAACCATGCCGCCGCAATGCCTACCACCAGCGCCACCGCACCAGCTGCCGGACTCTGGGTGGCGTTGACGATGGCCGGGAAGGTCATGACCGCCAGCGTCACATAAGGCACGTAGTACAAGAACGACTGGATGAACTGGTTTCTTGATGGGCTTACGGATCAGCGTCAGCGGCAAAATGCGGATGGTGTAGGACACCGCGAACATCACTGCGATGTAAAGCCAGTTGCTGCGAATCATTGTTCAGCCTCCTCACTCTGGGTCTTGACGGGGAATAACAGCGCACCTGCGCAGGAAATGGCCACTGTCAGGATGATGGTGCGGGTGCCGTCCGACAGGGCGGAAATGCCCGGCAGATAGGTGCAGGCAAAGCTCAGCGCAAAGCTGATGGCCACCAGCGCGGCCACGATCTTATCTTTCCGGGCCGGAGGAATGATGATGGCGAGGAACATGCCGTAGAGCGCCACGCTCAGTGCGCTGACGGCCCGCAGGGCAGCAGATTGCCCGCGATAATGCCCAGCGCCGTACCCGAAGCCCACGCCGGCGCGGCCAGCGCGATGGCGCCGTAGGTGTAGAAGGGGTTCAGATAACCCGGCCGGGCGATGGTAATGCCGAACAGCTCGTCAGTGACGTCATAGCCGATGATAAGCCGGTGGAAAACGGCGTACCAGGGCGAACCGCTGGGCCAGTGCACAGCTCATCAGCAGATAGCGGGCGTTGGCGATGAGGGTGATGATGGCTACCTCGAGATAGGTCGCGCCGCTGGCAATGAGGGCAAAGGCGGCGTACTCGCCCGCCGAAGCATTGTTGAGCAGGCTGGCCACGAAGCCCTGCAGGTGTAAAGCCCGCCGTCCGGGCCGCGATGCCCAGCGAGAACGACACCGCAAAATACCCCAGCGCGATCGGCACACCGTCCCGCATCCCTTCGCAGAACACCTTGCGGCTGAAAGCGTAGGGTTTGGCGGGCTGTGCGGAGCAGAGAGTCTGGTTCGACGACTCATGCGTAGTTTCCATGAGAAAAGCTCCTTTCAATTTCAAACACAAGCCCTATTATAGCATAGTTCGAGAGAAAATGACATCGGTCAGAAACGAAACCACAGCTTTCACCCTGAAAGCTGTGGATTTTCAAGATGGACTGCTTACTTGAACAGCTTGCGGCCAGCCCAGATGCAGACACAGGCTCCGATGACCGAGACGATGATCTCACCCACGAGGCCGGTAGCGGACAGGCCCACGAGGCCGAAGAGGATGCCGCCCACAAAGCTGCCCAGGATGCCCAGCACGATGTTGCGCAGGGCGCTGGTCTCACTGCCCATGATGCGGCCTGCAATGGAACCGGCCAGCGCACCGATGAGAAGGCTGAAGATAAAACTAAACATAAGAAAAACCTCCTGAAATATGTAAAATCAGACGTTGGATGCTTCCTCCCGCGCGTAGCGGCAGATGTCCGAAAGACAGCATTTTCGCACTCCGGCTTCCGGGCATTGCAGACGGCCCGGCCATGCATCACGAAACGACGGCACAGATCACTGCCCTCTTCGGGCGGGACGATCTTCCAGAGCGCCATCTCCACCTTCTGCGGTTCCTTGATGCCGTCCACAAGGCCGATCTTGTTGCACAGGCGGATGCAGTGGGTGTCGGTGACGATGGCGGGCTTGCCGAACACGTCGCCCATGATGAGGTTCGAGCTCTTGCGGCCCACGCCGGGCAGTGCCAGCAGTTCCTCAAAGGTCGTAGGTACCTTGCAGTCGTACTTGTCCCGCAGCATCCGCATACAGGCTGAGATGTCCGGGCCTTGCTGCGGCCCAGCCCGCAGGGTTTGACGATGGCTTCGATGTCCTCGGGCTCTGCCTCGGCCAGCGCGGCCACCGACGGATATTTTGCAAACAGGTCCTGCACCACGATATTCACCCGGGCGTCGGTACACTGGGCCGCCAGCCGGACGCTCACCAGCAGCTGCCAGGCGTGGTCGTAGTCCAGCGTGCAGCCTGCGTCGGGATACTCTGCCTTGAGCCGCCGGATGACCTCCAGAGCCAGCTCTTTTGGTCGTCAGGTCTTCGGCGGAGATGTTTTTTCCGCGCATACATTTCCCTCATTTCTTGATTGGAATGGCACAAGCATATCATGTTTTGCGAAATTTGTAAATGCTTTGTCGTTTATCTGAGAATCATTTTCATTATTTCTCTTGCCGCGGCGTGCAAAATGCGCTATACTATAAAAGAGAAAGATTCTCATGATCATTTTTGGAGGGAAGACCCATGAACGAACCGCTGGCGCAGCGTCTGCGCCCAAAACGCTGGCTGATGTCTGCGGCCAGCAGCATCTTCTGGCCGAGGGACAGGTGTTCCGCCGCACCATCGAGAGCGGACGTATCCCCAATATGATCTTCTACGGCCCTTCCGGCACGGGCAAGACCACCGTTGCCCGCATCATCGCCGAGAACAGCGGCATGACCCTCCATAAGCTCAACGGCACTTCCTGCGGCACCGGTGACATCAAAGCAGTGCTGAAGGACATCGGCACGCTGGCCGGGGCAGGGGGCATTCTGCTCTACCTAGACGAGATACAGTACCTCAACAAAAAGCAGCAGCAGAGCCTTCTGGAGTGCATCGAGGACGGTTCTGTCACCCTCATCGCATCCACCACCGAGAACCCTTACTTTTACATCTATAATGCACTGCTGTCCCGCTGTACGGTATTTGAGTTCAAGTCCCTCTCCGCCGCCGATGTGGGCGGGGCATCCGCAACGCCCTGAAAAGCTCTCGGAGTCGGAATCACAGCCTGTCGTGATGGACGAGGACGCCTGCGCCTACCTCGCCGAGAGTGCGGGCGGCGACCTGCGCAAGGCGCTGGGTTGTCTCGATTTCGTGGTGACGGCGGCCCCCGTGGACGGAAACGGAAAGCACATCACCCTCGAGATGATACAGCAGGTCACCCGCCGCACGGCCATGCGGTACGACCGGGACGGCGACGACCACTACGACATCGTGTCGGCCTACCAGAAGTCCATGCGCGGCTCCGACCCCAACGCGGCCCTCCACTATCTGGCCCGTCTGCTGGAAGCGGGCGACCTGCCCTCGGCCTGCCGCCGGTTGATGGTCTGCGCCTGTGAGGACGTGGGCCTTGCATACCCGCAGATCATCCCCATCGTCAAGGCGGCAGTGGACGCAGCCAACATGGTGGGTCTGCCGGAAGCCCGGCTCCCGCTGGCCGATGCCGTCATTCTCGTGGCAACCAGCCCGAAATCCAACAGCGCCCACGATGCCATCAACGCCGCCATTGCGGATGTGCAGGCCGGGCGTACCGGGCCCATCCCGCGTCAGCTGCAGAACAAGCACTTTGACGGCGAAGATGCTGCCGTCAAGGGCCAGAACTACAAGTACGCCCACGACTATGAGAACCACTGGGTGGACCAGCAATATCTGCCCGACCTGCTCAAGGACGTGAAATACTATACGTTCGGCGACAACCGCACCGAACAGGCCGCCCGGGCCTACTGGGCGAAGATCAAGGGGGAAGACAAGCTCTGAACCCGGCCTTTATCCCGATACACACCCCATCATAAAAGGAGAAAGACCATGCGTTATTCCAAACAGCGCGAGCTGGTACTGCAGAAAGTGGAGCAGCTCTGCGACCACCCTACTGCCGAGGAGATTTTCGACCTCGCAGCCAAGGAATGTCCCGGCCTGAGCCTTGGTACCGTCTACCGCAACCTCAACAGTCTCGTAGATGCAGGCCGCGTCCGCCGCGTCTCCATCCCGGGCAAGGCTGACCGCTTCGACCACACTCTGGGCTGGCACAGCCACCTCTACTGCAACTGCTGCGGCGGCGTCGTGGACGCTGACGTGGACGAAAAGCAGGTGATGAAGCTGGTGCGCAACCAGAAGGGCGTCGTGCAGGACTGCGCCGTGGTGCTGTTCGGCCTGTGCGAGGCGTGCGCCGGCAAGCAGGCTCAGTAAAATAAACTCTTGCCCTCCAAGGCCAAAGGGTATACTATAAAGAGCTTTCTTTATAGTATCAGTATGTCTGCTGCCGGAGGTGTGTCCCCAGCGGCAGAGAAGGATGGTTTCATTGGGTACATAGCATTTGAACATAACAACGCGGCGGCAGAGCTGGTCAAGCTGGCCTATGACACCCGCCGCTGGCCTTCGTCCACAGCTACGGCTGCCAGCAGAATGTCAACGACGGCGAGCGCATCAAGGGTGTGCTGATGGACATCGGCTACGGCCTGTGTGATAAACCTGAGGACGCCGACCTCATCCTTTTCAACACCTGCGCCGTCCGTGAGCACGCCGAGCAGCGTGTCTTCGGTAACGTGGGCGCTCTCAAGGGCCTGAAAGAGAAGAAGCACGGCCTCATCATCGGCCTCTGCGGCTGCATGGCCAACCAGAAGCACGTTGTAGAAAAGCTGCGCCAGAGCTACCTACGTGGACCTCGTGTTCGGTGTGGACGGCATCGACACGCTGCCCCAGCTCATCGCTCAGAAATTGCAGAAGCACAAGCGGGTGCTCATGGAGCCGGCTCAGCGCCCCGTCATCGTGGAGAATATCCCCATCCGCCGTGAGAGCGAGTTCCGTGCCTGGCTGCCCATCATGTATGGCTGTGACAATTTCTGCACCTACTGCATCGTGCCTTATGTCCGCGGCCGCGAAAAGAGCCGCAAGCCCGGCGACATCCTCGCCGAGTTCAAGAGTCTCGTGGAGGCGGGATACAAAGAGATCACGCTTCTGGGGCAGAACGTCAACAGCTACGGCAAGGGCCTCGAGGAGCAGGTGGATTTCTCCGACCTGCTCAACCTGCTCTGCACCGTCCCGGGCGACTACCACATCCGTTTCATGACCAGCCACCCGAAGGACGCCAGCTTCAAGCTCATCGACACCATCGCGGCCCAGCCGAAGATCTGCAAGCATCTGCATCTGCCGGTGCAGTGCGGATCTGACCGTCTGCTTGTCCAGATGAACCGTCACTATACCGTGGAGCACTACCTCGAACTCATCGAGTATGCCCGGAAGAAGGTCCCCGGCATTACCTTCTCCAGCGATATCATCGTGGGCTTCCCCGGTGAGACCGAAGAGGACTTCCAGAAGACCCTTGAGCTGGTGCAGAAGGTGGGCTATATGCAGCTGTTCACCTTCATCTACTCCAAGCGCACCGGCACCAAGGCGGCAGATATGCCCGACCCCACCCTCGCAAGGAGAAGACCGACCGTATGACCCGCCTGCTCAAAGTTCAGGACGACATCGCAATGGCCCTCGTGAAGGCTCAGGTGGGCCAGACCGTCCGCGTCCTCGTGGAGGGCTATGGCCGCAATGAAGGCACCCTCTCGGGCCGTCTCGACAACAACCTTACCGTCGAGTTCAAGGCTGACCCCGCCCTCATGGGCAGCTATGCAATGGTGCGCCTCACGGGCGCCCGTGCCACCGTCCTGCTGGGCGAATTGGTTGAATAATGATCTGCTGGATACACCATCCTAATATATAACACAGGAACGATAAAGGAGACTATTACAATGGATTGCATCGACCTTTTCAAGCGTGCCGCCATGGCACTTCAGACCGACTCCCGCTATCTGGCTATGGACCAGGCCCGCAAGATGAACGACAAGGACGAGGAACTGCAGAACCTTATCGGTGAGTTCAATCTGGCCCGTATGGACCTGAACAACGAGATCGGCAAGCCCGAGCGCAGCGATGAGCGCATCGCCGAGCTGAACCAGAAGGTGAACGACCTCTACGGCAAGATCATGGCCGACGACGGCATGGTGGCCTACAACGAGGCAAAGCGCGACTGTGAGGCCCTCGTGAACTATATCGACGCCATCATCAACACTGCAATGAACGGCGGCGACCCCATGACCGTGCAGGAGCCTTCCGCTTCCTGCACCGGTAGCTGCTCCACCTGCGGCGGCTGCCACTAAGGCTTAAACCATGAAACACAAAACGCGGCTGTGCAATGCAGGGCCGCGTTTTGCTTGCAACAGGCGGTTTTGGATGGCAAACCGACAACTAGGGGAGGAAGGTGAACGGTCATGGCAGAGCTTTCGCCCATGATGCAGCAATATCTGGAGATCAAAAAACAACATAAGGATGAGATTCTATTCTACCGCATCGGTGACTTCTACGAGATGTTCTTCGACGATGCGCTCACAGCTTCGCGGGAGTTGGATCTGACCCTCACGGGCAAGCAGTGCGGCCTTGAAGAGCGTGCGCCCATGTGCGGCGTACCATTCCACAGCTACGAGGGCTATGTGGCCCGCCTCATCTCGAAGGGCTATAAGGTCGCCATCTGTGAGCAGGTGGAAGACCCGGCAAAGGCCAAGGGCCTCGTCAAGCGCGACATCATCCGCGTGGTCACGCCCGGCACCGTCATTGAGAGCAGCATGCTTCAGGACGACAAAACAACTATATTGCGAGTATTTTTCTGAAAGGCGGTGCAGCAGGCCTCTGCTTCGCGGACGTTTCCACCGGCACGGCCCATATCACAGAGCTCAAGCGGGAGAAGATCGCCCCGGCGGTCATTGCGGAACTCTGCCGCTACAACCCAGCGAGGTGCTGATGAATCCGGGCCTGCTGGACTGCCGGGAAATCACTGCCTACATCAAAAAGAATATGAACTGCGCCGTCGAGCTGGTGGAAGAGGAGCGGTACGCCCCGGGCCTCGTGGCCATCTCCCTCGAGAACCAGTTTGGCCGCGACTGGGCCGCAAAGACCGGCATCGCAGAAGACGGCCTTGTCCGCCTTGCAATGGCCGCTCTGCTGGAATATCTCCATGATACGCAAATTAAAGGCGTCGAGCGCCTGAAAACGGTCATCACGTATAATGAAGCCCAGTTCATGCGGCTGTCGCAGGTCACCCGGGCCAACCTCGAGCTCACCGAGACGCTGCGGGGCCGCGAAAAGCGGGGAACGCTGCTCTGGGTGCTGGACAAGACCAGCACCGCCATGGGCAAGCGGATGCTCCGCAGCTGGATCGAGCAGCCGCTCATTTCCAGCGCCGCCATCAACCGCCGCCTCAACGCGGTGGAAAGCCTTGTGAACCAGACCATGCAGCGGGGCGATTTGATCGAACAGCTCCACTACATCGCCGACCTCGAGCGCCTGATGACCCGCGCGGTCTACGGCTCCGCCACCCCCAAGGAGATCTACACGATGGCCCAGACCTGTGAGCGCCTGCCGGAACTGCGGGCGCAGGCCGAGAGCTGCAGCTGCCCGGAGTTGACTGCGCTTGCGGGACAAATCGACCTGCTGGATGACGTGAAGACGGCCATCCTTGCCGCCATCGACCCGGAAGCGCCCTCCAACCTCAAGGACGGCGGCGTCATCGCCAAAGGCTACCACCCGAGGTAGACGAGCTGCGCTCCATCCGCGACAACACCAAGGGCGTCCTCGCCCAGCTGGAAACGCGCCTGCGGCAGGAGACCGGCATCCCCAAGCTGAAAATCGGCTACAATCACGTCTTCGGCTACTACATCGAAGTCAGCAACTCCTATAAATCAATGGTCCCCGAGACCTACATCCGCAAGCAGACCCTCACCTCCGGTGAGCGCTATATCACCCAGGAGCTGAAAGAGCTGGAAAGCAAGATTTTAGGTGCGCATGAGCGTCTCATTGCGCTGGAGCACCGGCTCTTCTCGGAACTGCTGGAAACTATCGGCGGTCAGCTCGACCGCATCCAGCGGACGGCAAATGCTGTGGCTGAGCTGGACGTGTTGGCGGCGCTGGCGCAGGTGGCCGCTGAAAACAACTACTGCCGCCCTGTGGTGGATGACAGCGACGAGCTTACCATCACCGAGGGCCGCCACCCGGTGGTCGAGCAGATGCTGAAAGGCAGCCTCTTCGTCCCCAACGATACCAGGCTCAACTGCACCACTGATCGCTGTCTCATCATCACTGGCCCGAATATGGCAGGAAAATCGACGTATATGCGCCAGAACGCCCTTATCGCTCTGATGGCACAGATCGGCTCCTTCGTCCCAGCGTCCAGCTGTCATGTAGGCGTCGTGGATGCCATCTTTACCCGCATTGGCGCATCGGACGACCTTGCCGCCGGCCAGTCCACCTTCATGGTCGAGATGACCGAGGTGGCCGAAATTCTCAAGAACGCCACACCCAAGAGCCTCGTTGTGCTGGACGAAATTGGCCGCGGCACCTCTACTTTCGACGGCATGAGCATTGCCCGGGCCGTCGTGGAGCATATCTCCGACCCGGCCAAGGGCCTCGGCTGCAAGACCCTCTTCGCCACCCATTACCACGAGCTGACTGACCTGGAAGGGGCCATCGAGGGCGTCAAAAACTACAACATCGCGGTCAAAAGGGAGAGGACATCACTTTCCTCCGCCGCATCATTCGCGGCCCCGCCGACGACAGCTACGGCATCGAGGTGGCGAAGCTGGCCGGTCTGCCCGGCACCGTGACGCGCCGCGCCCACGAGGTGCTGCGCACTCTGGAAGCGTCTGCCCCGAAGAACAAGGTGGAGCAGATGGATTTCGACGCCCTGCAGGAGTATTCTTCGCCTGCCGTCCCCAGCGAGATGATGGAAAAGCTCGAGGCACTGGACGTTGAGACCCTGACCCCCATCGAGGCACTGAACTTCCTGTATGAGCTGAAAAAGACCCTGAGCGGCAGCCTGAATGGCTGATTTTATTTGAAACGGAGGGAAACGAATGGCAGAGATACACGTTCTCGACAAGCACACGGCAGAACTTATTGCCGCCGGTGAGGTGGTTGAGCGGCCCGCATCGGTCGTCAAGGAGCTTCTGAAAACTCCATCGACGCCGGTGCGTCTCAAATCACCGTCTCGATCGAGTCGGGCGGCGTCCGTCTGATTGAAATCAGCGACAACGGCACCGGCATCGAGGCAAAATACATCCCCACGGCTTTCATCCGCCATGCCACCAGCAAGATTCGGACGGAAGACGACCTCACCAGCATCCACACGCTGGGCTTCCGCGGCGAAGCGTTGGCCTCTATCGCCAGCGTGGCCCGCGTCGAAGTGCTTACCCGCACCGAGGCCGACGAGTGCGCTTCCCTCTACCGTATCGAGGGCGGGGAAGAGCAGCCCATCGAGCCGGGTGCGCGAGGCGTCGGCACCACCATCCGGGTCTGTGACCTCTTTTCAATACTCCTGCCCGGATGAAATTCCTCAAAAAGGATTCCAGCGAGGGTACTTTCGTGGCCGACATCGTGGGCCATGTGGCCCTGAGCCACCCGAGGTGAGCTTCAAGTTCATCCGCGAAGGCAAACTGCAGTATGTCACCCCGGTGACGGCCAGCTCCGCAGCGCGGCTTATGCCGTGCTGGGCCGGGAGTTCAGCCGTGACCTGGTGGAGGTTGATAACCGTGAGGGTGTTTACCGGGTCTGGGGCTCATCACCCAGCCCGCAGCTGCCGCGCCAGCCGCAGTATGCAGTATTTCTATATCAATGGCCGATATGTCCGCAACCGCACCATGATGGCGGGCATGGAGATGGCGTTCAAGGGTACCACGATGCAGGGAAAGTTTCCTGGAGGGATCTTGCTTCTTGAGATGCCTGCCGACCTTGTGGATGTCAACGTCCATCCGGCAAAACAGAAGTCCGCTTTGCCCGGGAAAACGACATCTTCGACCTCGTCTACCATGCCGTCAAGCTGGCACTGAGCCAGCCTGGTACAGGGGAGAGACAGTTCGTCTTTGACAGTGAGAAAGAGAATAATGTATCCAACAAACATGAAAATAGCGGAAATAAAGAAGAAAACACTGTAAAGAACAATAACTTTACAGGACTTTCGGCGGTGATTTCGGGTCAGGCAGAGCCGGGAAGCCTGCCGCACCCGGAGGAAAGACCTCTCCGCCCAGCGGCACCGGCAGCGTCTGTGACACCCGCACGACACAGCCCTCTGCCCCGGAGCGGGACATCCTCCCGCTGCCCGTAAACCCCGGAAAAGGCTGCGCCGGCATCGGAACACACATGGACAACGGTTGCGGCCTTCGAGCCTCTTCCGATGAACGCTGCTCTTCACAGTCCTGAGCCGCCGCAGAAGGAAAGTGTCCTTGAGCCGCCGCCCTTCCGGGCTGCATCCAGTGAGTCACAGCTGGACATCGAGGCAGACATCGACCTGCCGGATGTCACCCGCGATCACATGGCCGCGTGGGAGCCTGTCCCGGATGAACCGGAGCGTCCGCCGCTGCCGGAGGCTTCGGATGAACCTCAGCAGAGCGCAGCCCCGGAGCAGCTGGGCTTTGACGTTCAGGATTGCCCGGAGCCTCTACGGTATGTGGGCGAGATCTTCCGCACCTATATCCTCGCGGAGCGGGCGACGAGATCTGTATCATTGACAAGCACGCCGCCCATGAGCGCCAGCTCTTCGAGAAATTGGCCGCCCACTACGGCGATGTCCCCAGTCAGCTTCTCCTGGAGCCGCTGGTGGTGGAGCTCTCCGCCGAGGAAAAGACCGCTCTGCTGGCCAATCTCGACCTGCTGGAAAGCGCCGGCCTCGAGGTGAGCGATTTTGGCTGCAGCTCGGTCTGCCTGCGCTCGGTCCCCGCTGATGTGGAGCAGAGCAGTGCCGAAGATTTGTTGGTCGAGCTGGCGGCAAAGCTGGCCCACGGCAGCCGCGACGCGTTGAACGAGCGGACAGAGTGGGTGCTCCACTCCATCTCCTGCCGCGCCGCCATCAAGGCGGGCGACCACACCTCGCCGCAGGAGCTGATGGCGCTGGCCGAAAAAATTCTCTCCGGCGAAGTGCCGCCCTTCTGCCCCCATGGGCGCCCCTGCGTTCTCAAACTCACCCGAAAGGAGCTGGAAAAGCAGTTTGGCCGAATCGTGTGATAAAAATCAGAAGCATCCGGTGCTGGCCGTCGTCGGCCCCACTGCCACCGGCAAGACCGCTCTCGGCGTGGCGCTGGCCGAAGCTGAGGGCGAAGTCATCAGCGCCGACTCGATGCAGATCTATAAAGGATTAGACGTCGGTACGGCGAAGGTCGCGCCTGATGAGACCCACGGCATCCCGCACCATGCGGTGGATATTCTGGAGCCGGATGAGCCCTTCAGCGTGGCAGATTTCGTGACGTTGGCCGGAACGCTCGAGGCGGACATTTCCGCCCGGGGCCGTCTGCCCATCCTCGTGGGAGGCACGGGCCTCTATGTCCAGAGCTTTTGTACGGTGTCCACTTCGCCGCCGAGAAGACGCCGGACGGCCTGCGGAACAGCTGGCCGCAGAGCTGGCCGAAAAAGGTCCGGAGGCCATGTACAAAGAGCTACAGGCCGCCGACCCGGAAGCCGCCGCCGCCATCCATCCGAACAATCAGGTGCGGGTCCTGCGGGCGCTGGAACATTTCCGCGCCACCGGCAAGCGTCTGAGCGAGCAGAAAGCCCAGTCACTCCGCCGGAGCGGCCCTATCGTTCGCTGGTGCTGGGTCTGACTTTCCCGATCGCACCCAGCTCTACCGCCGTATCGACCTGCGGGTGGACAAGATGCTGGACGCCGGCCTCCTCGATGAGGCAAAGCTGGTCTATGACCACCGCCAGACCTACCGCACGGCAGCGCAGGCCATCGGCTACAAGGAATTCTTCCCTTATTTTGAGGGGACGGCCCCGCTGGATGCCTGCACCGAAAAGCTCAAGCAGGCCTCCCGCAACTACGCCAAGCGCCAGCTGACCTGGTTCCGCCATATGGACGGCGTGGTCTGGCTGGACGCCTCTGTGCCGGATATTACAGCCCGGGCCGTGCAGCTGACCCAAGAATTTTAGCGAAAGGGTGACCTTTATGATGGATAGACCACGCTCTGATCCCGGCGCGTCCAGCGCTTTGGGTGCTGGCAGGCTTCGTCATCGCCGTCGTGGTGCTGGCGGGCATCTATGTGGGCTATCAGGCCCTGCAGGTGCTCTTCCCGCCCAACACCTACGAGACGGCGCTTCTTGCCACCGTGGCGGATACGGTGGACGCCGACGGCGTTCTCCTCTTCGATGAGGTCTATGTTCCCGGCAGCGGAACGCTGGGCTATCTCGCGGCCGACGGCGAGCGCGTCTCGGCGGGGGCTGCAGTAGCAGAGATCTACAGCAGCCCGGAACAGGCGGGCCTCCGCCAGCAGCTCACGAGCCTGAACGACCAGATCGAGCTTCTGCAGCGCTCTCAGAATACCACCGCCACCCAGCTGGATTCTCTGAAAAGAGCGGGCTTCCGCGCTTTATGATATGATGGATGCGCTGGACAGCTCTGCCTACGACGAGACAGCCCAGGGCGAAGAAAACTACATCCTCGCTCAGAACAAGCTCTGGGTCATCACGGGTGAAGTCTCGGACTTCTCGGCCCAGATCGCCTCCCTCACTGAGCAGTCGGTGCAGGTGCAGGCCCAGCTGGGAGAGCCGACCCAGATCACCGCCCCTCAGACGGGTTACTTCATCCGCAGCTCTGCCAGCGGGCGGCTCAACGCCGGGGCAGACGACATCCTCGCGCTGAACACCACCGACCTGCAGGCGTATCTGAACTCTGACCCCGAGCTGCCGCTGGACGGCTGCGCGGGCAAGATCGTCTCGGGCTTTGCGTGGCGGTATGTCGGCCTCTGTTCGGCCAAGGAAGGGGAGAAGCTGCTGGGCGACAACGGCAAGCCCCTGACCCGCTCGGTGAAGATAAAGTTCCCCGGCCAGATGGAAACGCCCCTCAAGGCCTCCGTCTCCGAGGTGACCATCGACGAAGCGACCGGTCTGGCCCGCTTCGTCATCACCTGCGAGATCATCAACGGTGATGTGCTGCGGCTCAACCGGGCCAGCGCCCAGATCATCGTGGGCGAGACCACCGGCCTGCGTGTTCCCATCGACGCTATCCATTATCTGAAAGAGGACGGCACCGAGTCTGAGACGCAGGGCGAGAACTACATCCCGGGCGTTTATGTCAAATACGGCAATCTTGCCCGTTTCTGCAAGATCGACCCCGTGGATAATGACCATCCGCTGGTGACGGACGGCGAGTACCGCATCGTCATGCCCAGCAGCTCGGATAAGACAAAAACCGTCAGCGAAGTCCGCCTTTACGATGAGATCATCGTCTCCGGACAAAATTTGTATGATGGAAAGCTTTTGTAGTTATTGACATCTGACGCAAAAATCAGATAATAGAAAAAGCTATTAGCAACTCTTTTCACAAAGGGGTGCCAGGCAGCGTGAGCTGCCCGAATGAAAGGAGCAAGTTTCTATGTCTTTGTGGACAGCCTGAAAAGGGCTTTTCGGCAGTGAGGACGAGTACGACGATCAGTACATGGACGACGGTCCTCAGATGGTGAATAACAACAGCGGTCTCGGTGTCGCAGGCGACGAGGGGAGAGGACGAGCCCGAAGAGGGCGCAGCCCCCAAGCGGAACGGCAAGGTGGTCAACATCCATGCTACCACCCAGCTCAAGGTCGTTCTGGTCAAGCCCGAGCACTTCGAGGATGCCAGCACCATTGCAGACCACCTGAACAACAAGCGCACCGTCGTGCTGAATCTGGAATCCACCAACAAGGAAGTTTCCCGCCGTCTGGTGGACTTCCTTTCCGGTGTGGCCTACGCCAACAACGGCCAGATCAAGCGGGTGGCCAACAGCACCTTCATCATTACTCCCTACAATGTAGACATCATGGGCGACCTGCTGGACGAGCTGGAGAACAATGGCGCGTTCTATTGATACCCAGCAAAGTGCCGTGCGGGGCTTCGTCCCGGCGCAGAACGATGAGGAACGCTTCCTCATGCGTCATGTCGAGGACCTGGCCCGCGCCGCTTTTGGCCGGGGCATTGCCCGTTATTCGGCGTTTCTGAGCGACAGGGAACAGCAGCTGGCGCAGGCGGCACTCAACCGTGCCGGTGCGCCGGAGGAAAGCTGCCGCTTCGAGGGCGGCTGGCCCGACGCCGAGCGTCGGGTGCTCTGCCTCGAGCCGGAAGACTGCTACCCTGCAAGCCCTGTCTGCTGCGTCCGGCTCAGGTGTCGTGCGCTGGCCGGGCGCAGCTGCCCGTCCATAAGGATTATCTGGGCAGTCTGATGGGACTCGAGCTTCGCCGTGAGGCGCTGGGCGACATCGTCCTGCCGCCGGAGGAGCCGGGTACCGCTTATCTGTTCGCGCTGGAGCCTGCTGCAGCCCTTATCTGTCAGGAGCTGCGCAGTGTGGGCCGCACCGAAGTGACGGCTCAGCAGCTGGCGCTGGACGAAGTACCGGAGTTTGCGCAGGCAGAGCGCCGGTTACAGACCGCGACCGTATCGTCGCTGCGTCTGGATGCCGTACTTGCCGCCATGCTGCGGTGCAGCCGGGGCATGGCCGCAGAGCTTGTGGCAGCGGGAAGGGTAGAGATCAACCATCTGCCCGTTTCCAGCGCCCATGCGCCGGTATACGAATCTGATGTGTTCACAGTGCGGGGCAAAGGGCGCTTCCGCCTCACAGCCCTGCCGGGCAAGAGCAAAAAAGACCGACAAATCATTGAGTTCTTCCAATATTGAGAAGGACAACTGGATAAAATTGAGGAGATCATTATGCTGACACCGCAGGACGTGCGCTCTGTCCAATTCGAAAAGAACCTCCGCGGCTACCGTACCGAGGATGTTGACCACTTTCTGGATAAGGTAGAGCAGCAGCTCGGGCAGGATGCGGAGCAGATGGAGGCCCTGCGCAAGCAGGTGGCCGACCTGACTGCCGAGAACGAGACCCTGCGCCGCAATATGCAGAGCTATGAGGCAGACGGCGATATGCTCAAGAGCGCCCTCATCAATGCGCAGCGCATGGGCGAAAACGTCATCCGCGAGGCCAACCAGAAGGCCGAAGACATCCTGCACCGTGCAAATCTGCGCGGCGACGACATCATCCGGGATGCCAATGAGCTGCTGCAGAAGGCCAGCGACCGCGCCGACGAGATCATCAGCGAGGCCAACGACAAAAAGCTGGCCGAAGAGCGCGAGTATGACCGCGTTCGTCTCGAGGTCACCCGTTTCAAGTCCGACGTGCTGAACCTTTACCGCACCCATGTGGAGTCCCTGAGCCGTATGCCGGAGTTCCAGCAGAAGGAGGAGGCCCCGCACAGGATGCCGAGGCTGAGCTGCCCGAAACCGAGGATGCCGATACCACCGAGGAAGCAGCACCCGCTGCGGACGCTGCCGAGACGGAAGACGCCGCCCCCGAGAAGGCCAGCGAGGACTTCTGGGAGAAGGACGAATCTCAGCTCAAGCTCGACCCGCCCCCGGCAGACCCCAACGCTGCCTTTCAGGGCGTGAACTTCAGCGAATAATTCCCGAAGCATCGACAGCAAGGCATCATTTGTGTGCCGTAAAGCTGTTTTGATAAAATAAGCGCGTAGCTGCGCTGTTTGCGATTGCAAAACCAATAGAGGAGAGTGTAAAACCAGTGGCTAAGAATAAGTCTCAGTACGACAGTACTCTGAACCTGCCCAAGACCCTGTTTGAGATGCGCGCCGGCCTGCCCAAGAAGGAACCGGTCATGCTCAAGGATTGGGACGACAACGACCTGTACAACCAGCTCATGAAGCACAACGAGGGCAAACCTCAGTTCATCCTGCACGATGGCCCTCCGTATGCCAACGGCAATATCCACATGGGTACCGCGCTGAACAAGATCATCAAGGACATCATCATCCGTGAGAAGAACATGGAGGGCTTCCAGGCTCCCTATGTACCCGGCTTTGATACCCACGGCCTGCCCATCGAGCTGAAGGCCCTGTCCTCCGTCGGCGAGAAGAAGAAGGACATCTCCAAGCTGGAGCTGCGCCAGATCTGCGAGAAGTTCGCCACCGAGCACATCGACATCATGAGCGACCAGTTCAAGCGTCTGGGCGTTATCGGCGATTTTGAGCATCCCTATCTGACCCTCAAGCCCGAGTTTGAGGCCCGTCAGATCGAGATCTTCGGCGAGATGGCCAAGAAGGGCTATATCTACAAGGGTCTGAAGCCTGTCTACTGGTGCCCCGACTGCCGCACCGCTCTGGCTGAGGCCGAGATCGAGTACGGCGAGGACGAGTGCGACTCTATCTTCGTCCGTTTCCACGTCTCTCAGGACCCCAACGGCGTTCTGGCAAAGCACGGCATCCCGATGGAAGACCTACTTTGTCATCTGGACCACCACCACCTGGACTCTGCCCGCCAACGAGGCTATCTGCCTGAACGGCCAGTTCGAGTACTCCTTCGTCAAGATCGGCGACGAGTTCCACATCATGGCCACTGACCTCGTCAAGAGCGTCATGGATGCCTGCCACATCACCGAGTATGAGGTGGTGGGTGAGCCTGTCAGCGGTGCAGAGTTCGAGCTGATGCGCTATAACCACGTCTATCTACCCAAGGAAGGCTGGGTCATCCTCGGCGACCACGTCACGCTGGAAAGCGGCTCTGGCTGTGTCCACACCGCCGGCGGCCACGGCGTCGATGACTTCAACGTCTGCCAGAAGTACCCCCAGATCCCCATCACCGTCCCTGTGGATGACGGCGGCTATCTGACCGAGCAGGCCGGCAAGTACGCAGGCCAGCGCGTCTGGGCTTCCAACAAGACCATTCTGGCCGACCTGACCGCCGCCGGCGCTGTCATGGGCCAGCTGCACATCAAGCATCAGTATCCGCACTGCTGGCGCTGCCATAATCCCATCATCTTCCGTGCTACCGAGCAGTGGTTCTGCTCCATCGCCAAGTTCCGTGAGGACGTCTACAAGGCCATCGACACCGTGACCTGGATGCCGGATTGGGGCCACGACCGTATGCACGGCATGGTGCGGGACCGCAACGACTGGTGCATCAGCCGTCAGCGCACCTGGGGCGTGCCCATCCCGGCCTTCTACTGCAAGAAGTGCGGCGCTTACCACATCACCGACGCCACCATCAAGGCCGTCAGCGACCTGTTCCGCAAGGAGGGTTCCGACGCCTGGTATAAGTACGACGCTGCCCAGATCATCCCGCCGGGGAGGTCTGCGAGAAGTGCGGCGCTTCCGATTGGGCGAAGGACACCGACATCATGGACGTCTGGTTCGACTCCGGCTCCACCCATGCTGCCGTTCTGGAAGAGCGCCCCGAGCTGCGCTTCCCGGCCGATATGTATATGGAGGGCGGCGACCAGTTCCGCGGCTGGTTCCAGTCCAGCCTGCTGACCAGTGTCGCAAGCAAGGGCTGCGCCCCCTATAAGTCCGTGCTGTGCCACGGCTGGGTCGTGGACGAGCAGGGCAAGCAGATGCACAAGAGCGCTGGCAACGGCGTCGAGCCCAGCGAGATCATCAAGGATTACGGCGCAGACATCATCCGTCTGTGGGTGGCTTCTTCCGACTACACCGTCGATGTGCGTGCCGGCAAGAACATCTTCAAGCAGCTGAGCGAGGCCTACCGCAAGATCCGCAACACCGCCCGCTTCATTCTGGGCAACCTCGACGGCTTCGACCCCAACACCGACTGTGTGGCTGACGACCAGCTGCAGGACATCGACCGCTGGGCTCTGGCTGCGCTGGATGACCTCATCGTCAACACCAACGCTGGCTATGCTGTGTATGACTTCAACAAGGTCTACCACGCTGTCTACAACTTCTGCGTCGTGGCCATGTCCAACTTCTATCTGGACGTCACCAAGGATCGCCTGTACTGCACCAACGGCACTGGCCGCAAGGCTGCGCAGACCGCGATGTACAAGATCCTCGTCGCTCTGGACAAGATCATCGCTCCCATCCTCTGCTTCACCAGCCAGGAGATCTGGGACTTCCTGCCCAAGACCGAGGCTATGAACAAGTACGTCGTCTTCGAGGATATGCCGAAGGCTGGCCAGTACGCAGCTGACGATGCCTTCAAGGCCAAGTGGGCGCAGCTCATCGCTGTCCGCGACGAGGTCAAGAAGGTCCTCGAGCAGGCCCGTGCAGATAAGCAGATCGGCGCTTCTCTCGAGGCTTCCGTCACCCTGTACTGCAATGACGCCGTCTACGACCTGCTCAACAGCATCCCGATGGACGAGCTGGCCGACCTGATGATCGTCTCCCATGTGGAGCTGGTCAAGGGTGAAGGCGGCGCAGCCAGCGCCGTCGAGGGTCTGGGCGTTGCTGCTGCACACGCCACCGGCGACAAGTGCGAACGCTGCTGGAAGTACTCCGCAGACATCGGCACCCACGCTGCTCATCCCACCCTGTGCGCACGCTGTGCCGCTGTTGTGGAGGGCTAAACCATTTCGTATCTCTGGCGGCGCACCCGGCGCAAAAGGGGGCGCCGCCTTTTTCAAAAAATCAGGAGAAACTATGGCATATGTCATTCTTAATCTGGTCTGTGTGGCCGCGCTGGTGGGCATCGACCAGGCCATCAAGCTCTGGGCTACCCAGTATCTGGCCCCTGTGGAGGCCATCACCGTCATCCCGCATGTGGTGGAGCTGCGCTTCGTGCTCAATCAGGGCATGGCGTTCAGCCTGCTGAGCGGAAAGCAGCTTTTCCTTATCCTCGCCACCAGCGCCGCTGCTGCTCGTGGCTTACCTGCTGTTCTTCCGCAGCCGCGGCAAGCTCCTGCAGCAGATCGCCTTCATCCTCGTGCTGGCCGGCGGCATCGGCAACCTCATCGACCGTGTGCTGAACGGTGAGGTCGTGGACTACATCAACCCGCTGTTCATCGACTTTGCAGTCTTCAACTTTGCCGACATCCTTGTCTGCGTCGGTGTAGCGCTCTGGGTGCTGGTCATCCTGCTGGAAGAAGTGGAAGATAAGCCCTCGAAGGAGCAGTAAACCATGGAACAGCGTGAATTTATTGTGGAAGCGGAGGCCGCAGGCCAGCGCATCGACCGCTTCCTCAGCGGGAGGACACCGGCCTTTCCGCAGTGCGCTGCAAGGCCTCGTGGCTGACGGTCATGTGCTCTGCAACGGCAAAAGCATCGCCAAGAGCCTCAAACTCAAGGCGGGGGACACCATCCTGTTGGAAATTCCTGACGCAAAGCCTATCGAGGCTGTGCCGCAGGACATCCCGCTGGACATCGTGTACGAGGACGACCACCTTCTGGTGGTGAACAAGCCCAAGGGCATGGTCGTCCACCCGGCCCCGGGCAACCCGGACGGCACGCTCGTGAACGCCCTGCTCTGGCACTGCAAGGGCAGCCTCTCGGGCATCGGCGGTGAGATACGCCCCGGCATCGTCCACCGCATCGACAAGGACACCAGTGGCCTGCTGGTGGTGGCGAAAGATGACGCCACCCACATCGGCCTGTCCCAGCAGATGGCGGTTCACAGCGTGGAGCGCGCCTACCAGACCGTTGTCTACGGCGGCTTTGCGCAGGACGAGGGTTTTGTGGAAGCAAATCTTGGCCGCTCAAAGACCGACCGCAAGAAGATGGCGGTCTACCCGGCCAGCGAGCCTCACACCAAGTATGCCTACACCGGCTATAAGGTGCTGGAGCGCTTCGGCGGCTTCACCCTGCTGGAATGCCGCCTCAAGACGGGCCGCACCCATCAGATCCGCGTCCACATGGCGTCCATCCAGCATCCCGTGGCGGGCGACCCGGTGTATGGCCCCACAACTGCATCACCAAGCTCCACGGTCAGTGTCTCCACGCAAAGACATTGGGCTTCATCCACCCCATCACAGGGGAACATCTCCGCTTCGACTCGGAGCTTCCGGAGTATTTCACCCACTTTATTGCATCGCTCAGGAGGGGACTGTATGACGAAACTTCTAGATTCTACGCTCGTACTCTGCGATCTGGACCATCTCCTTTTGGCCGGTGACGGCAACATGCCGCAGGTCGTGCGGGATGTGCTCCAGCTGTTTCCCAGTCGGGGCGGCAGGCTGACGGTCTTCAGCCAGCGTTCGCCCCGGGCCGTCCGCGCCGTGCTGGGTGGACTGCGCCTTGCTGCGCCCGCGCTCACCTGCGGCGGTACGCTGGCCTACCGGTTCTCGGAGGGCAGCGGCCAGCCGCTGTGCAGCTTCGCGGGCTGTGAGGAATCCATCTTCAAAAGCTGCCCGCAGCTGTGGGCCTCGGCATTGCGCTGCAGATGGCCGACGGCTCTACCCGTGTGCTGCGGATGAGCATCGCCCTCGAGCGCCATCTGCGCCGGGAGTTCACCCCTTTACGCTGTGCAGTCCCGCCGACGTCAAGGGCGAGGACGTGCTGCGCATCCTGCTCTATCAGGACCGTCAGCAGCTGCCCATTCAGGCCCTTCTGGAAAAGGCGCTGGGGGACAATGCCGCCATGCTGCGCTCGGAGCGCACCGGCATGGATGTCATAGTGCTGACACCGGGTGCCGTCTCGGCGGAAGCTATGCTGGGCGCGGTCTGTCTGCCCGTCAACTGCACGGCTGACCAGCTCACCGTCGCCGCCGGGTGCAGCCAGATGCTCGAGCTGGTCCGTCAGGCCAAGCAGAGCGTCGTTCCGGCAGATGCCCCGGTGGAGCTGCGCCTTGCTGCCAGCCAGACGACCCTGACCGACCACGACACCGGTGCAGCCGCAGAGTTTTTCTATGGCCTTGTGCGAAGTGCCGAAGCCGCATCGTAAAGATTGTGTAAAGTCTCCTGCAAATTTTCCGCAGGAGACTTTCTTTTTGGAAGGATTTCGAGTACAATGAGAGAAACTATGTTAAGCCTTGGTGAGCGCCGCTTTCTGGCACTGGCGGCAGCAGCGACGGTCTGCATTGTCAGTCTGGCGTTCTGGTATGCCGTGCCGCCATCCCCGGCGCAGACTTCGTCAGCGGTGGTCGAGCCTCTGCGGGAGTCCTTCCGTGTGGACCTCAACACCGCCGGGGTGGACGCTATGACCACACTGCCCGGCCTCGGGGAGAAGAAAGCGAGAGCCATTCTGGAATATCGTCTTGCCCATGGCCGGTTCCAGAGCCTCGATGAGGTGGCACAGGTGCCGGGCGTTACGCGGGATATGATAGACGAATGGCAGGGCCTCGCCTATGTGAGCTGAGAGGGGAGACCTTCTCGGGAAAAAGGAGTTATCATGAGTGAAGAGAGCATTTTTATCAACCGGGAATTGAGCTGGCTGGACTTCAACCGCCGCGTGCTGGTGCTGGGCAAGGATAAAATGTCCCGCTGGCCGAACAGCTCAAGTTTCTGGCCATCTACGGCTCCAATCTGGACGAGTTCTTCATGGTGCGCGTCGGCTCGCTCCAGGAGCGAGCCAACCTCATGCGCGGCAAGAAGGAAAAGCGGGAAAACAAGACGAACATGACGGCGGAAGAGCAGCTTGCCGCCATCATGCCCAAGACCGCTCAGCTCCAGGAAGATTGCGACAAATACTACGCCAAAGCGCTGGAAAATCTGGCCGCCTGCGGCTACCGCAAGGTGGATTTCGATAAGCTGAGCAAAGAGGACGAGCACTTCTGGAAAAGTATTTCCAGAGTGAGCTTTTCCCCATCCTCAGCCCCCAGATCGTGGACAGCCGCCACCCGTTCCCGTTCCTGCGCAATAAGGAGATCTATCTTGGCGTCCTCCTTCACGAAAACACACCTCGGAGCACACCCTCGGCATCGTACCCATCTCAAGCCAGATGGAGCGGATGCATTTCGTCCGGAAGGACAATGAGACCTGCTTTGCCTTGACGGAGGAGCTGGTGCTCCATTATGCGGCCCTCATCTTCGGAAAGGAAAATGTGCAGGAAAAGTGCCTCTTCCGGGTTACCCGCAACGCCGACATCGACGTGAAAGAGGGCATGATGGATCATGATATCGACTATCGGGAGATCATGGCCGATCTGCTCAAGCGCCGCCGCAAGCTGGCCGCCGTCCGTCTGCAGGTCATCCCGCACCGCAGGTCGCTCAGCTGCTCTGCAGCCGTCTCGAGCTGACCCACAAGCGGGTCTTCGTCCAGAAGAGTCCTCTTGACCTGAGTTTCTTCTACAAGCTCACCTCCCGCATGGAGTCCGACGGCCACCCCGAGCTGTTCTATACGCCTGCCCGGCCTATGCTGCCTCCGCAGGACTATGACCTTGCCGCCGAGGTGGAAAAGCACGATGTGTTGTTGAGTTACCCGTACCAGTCCATCCGCCCCTTTATTGCGATGCTGAAAAAGGCCGCGCAGGACCTCGACGTCATCTCCATCAAGATGACCCTCTACCGCATGGCCCGTGAATCTCAAATCGTACAGGCCCTCGTGGAAGCCGCCGAGAACGGCAAGGAAGTCGTGGCGCTGGTGGAGCTGCGCGCCCGCTTTGACGAACAAAACAACATCGACTGGTCGAAGCACCTCGAAGAGGCCGGATGTACGGTCATCTATGGCTTTGACGACTACAAAGTCCACTCCGCTGACTCTCATCACCAAAAAGAGCGCCCACGGCTACTCCTACATCACCCAGATCGGCACCGGAAACTACAATGAGAAGACCAGTGAGCTTTATACCGACTACTCCTTCATCACCGCCGACCTCGGCATCGGCGAGGAAGCGTCCAACGTCTTCCAGAACCTTGCCGTGCAGAAACTGACGGAAGAGAGCGAAAAGATGCTGGTAGCACCCTCCGCTTCAAGAGCGTGCTGCTGGATGAGATGGACCGGGTCATCAACGCTGCCCGTCTGGGCCGCCCGGCTTCCATGATTTTGAAGAACAACTCCATCTCTGACCGTGACATCATCTTAAAGCTTGAGGAAGCCAGCTGCGCCGGTGTCCGCATCGACATGATCGTCCGCGGCATCTGCTGCGTCCGCGCCGGTGTGCCGGGCAAGACCGAAAACCTCCACATCCGCAGCCTCGTGGGCCGCTACCTCGAGCATGGCCGAATCTACAGCTTCTATGACGGCGTGAACACCCGCATCTATATCGCATCCGGCGACTTTCTCACCCGCAACACCGAGTGCCGCGTGGAAGTCGGCGTCCGGGTGGAAGACCCCGTGCTGAAGGAGAAGCTGGACAGCATCCTCCGCCTCCAGCTCAGCGACAACGTCAACGCCCGCGAGATGCAGCCGGACGGCAGCTACCAGAAAGTCAAGCCCGCCCCCGGCGAGCCGCTGGTGAACAGCCAGATGGGAATGTACGACCTTCTCCGCGACGACTGGACGGCCCGCGACAAAGCGCCTGCAACGGCCTCTGTCGTCGAGACGCCGAAGCCCCAGCCCGTCAAGGCTCCGGAAAAGCCTGCCGTACCGGCAAAGGCAGTACCTCAACCCGTAGAACCGGAAAAACAGCCAGCACAGCCGGAAAAGGCCGCTCCCGCCCCGATGCCCATCGTCGTCACCGAGAGCCGCCCCGACGCACCGGTCTGCTGAGCCGCCTGCTCGAGCACTTCCTGAAATAATCCCCGATGCCGCTGGCCCGCAAGGCCGGCGGCATTTTATATTGTCCTGCCGCATACAGTACAGGAAACAGGAGGGACGCCGATGGGGACAAGACAGCATAAAACAAAAGGATGGGTGATTTTTGCGGTGTTCTGCGCTGTCCTGTTCTGCGTGGCCGCTCTGCGGGCCTGTGCCGCAAAAGCCGCGCCCGAGGGCTGTTCGCTGAAACGGGTAAGGCCCGCGCAGACGGCCTGCTTTCCGCTGGGTACGACGGCATGGCGGGTCTCGGACGCCTACGGCTGGCGCACCGACCCCATCACCGGCGAAGAGGCGTTCCATCGCGGCACTGACCTTGCATGTTCGGAATGCACGCTGGTGCTGGCCGCAATGAACGGCGTCGTCATTGCCGCCCGGCGGAGCGCGACCTACGGCAACTACCTCTGCCTGAGCCACAGCGGCGGGCAGGAGACGCTTTACGCCCATCTGCAATACCTCTTCGTTCGGGCCGGAGAGGTGGTGCAGGCAGGTCAGCCGCTGGGGACAGCGGGGGAGACGGGCCGCTCACCGGGGCGCACCTTCATTTTGAGCTTCTGGAACAGGGCGTCCGCTATGATGCGGGGGCTCTGCTGGAGCCTGCCATGAGGCGGCTCGTCCGGCTGGGGCCGCTGGTGTTCCGTGACCCGCTGCTGCTCTGCGGGGCGCTGTATCTGCTGCTCTGGTTCGACGCCAGCGGCTTCCTGCGCATCGGTCTGTGCGCCGCCATCCTCCACGAAATAGGTCATATCTTCGTCTATCTGCTCCTGTTTCGGCGATTTCCCGTCATCGAAGTGACCATGACCGGTTTCTGTATGCGGACATGGGGTCAGACCCTCACCCGGGGGCAGACCTTTCTGCTCGCTGCCGCTGGGCCGGGCATGAATGCCCTCTTGGCCGCCATCTGGGCAATGAGGATGGAGCAGTGCAAACCATCCGGGGCAGTGCGTTCCTTGCGGCCAATCTGCTCACCGGGGCGTTCAACCTTCTGCCTATCCCACCGTTGGATGGAGCTCAAATGCTGAGATGTCTGTTGCAATCTTCGCCCAAATAGGGTAATATATATAAATATGCAATCCGTGTTGTTAAATGGAGGAACTTGATGTTTGATCCGAAACTGAAAGAAGCGCTGTCCCGGGTGCAAGCCGGGCCGTTACACCGGCGGCGAACCGGGCAGCGTCTATAAAAATAAAGACGAGGTAGACGTCCGCTTCGCGTTCTGTTTCCCGGACACCTACGAAGTGGGCATGTCCTTTCTGGGCGAAAAAATCCTCTACGAGCTGCTGAACAGCCACGAAAACTGGTGGTGTGAGCGCGCCTTTATGCCGTGGCTGGATATGAAGGCTGAGATGGAGCGCCTGAACCTGCCCTCTACACGATGGAGAGCAAAGACCCCCTCACGGCTTTCGACGCTGTGGGCTTTACGCTCCAATATGAGCTGTCCTACACCAACATCCTCGCCATGCTGGATCTGGCGGGCATCCCGTTCTACTCGAAAGACCGCGACGAGAGCTGGCCCCTCATCGTGGCGGGCGGCCCCTGTGCCTGCAACTCCGAGCCCATCGCCGACTTCTTCGACGTCGTCCAGCTGGGCGAGGGCGAAACCAGCTGCCCGGCATCTGCGCCGAAATCGAAAAGGCCAAGAAAGAGGGCGGCGTCTCCAAGAAAGAGCTGCTGCTCCGCATCGCCAGGATCCCCGGCGTCTATATCCCGGCTTTCTACGACATCGAATACTACGACGATGGCCGCGTTAAGTCCATCACTCCCAACGAGCCGGGCATCCCGGCGGTTATCACCAAGGCCATCATCAAGAACCTGAACGACTTTGCCCCCGACCAACTTCGTCGTCCCGATGGTGGGTGCCATCCAGGACCGCGCCAGCGTCGAGGTGCTGCGCGGCTGTGTGCGCGGCTGTCGGTTCTGTCAGGCAGGCTTCCTCTACCGCCCCATGCGCCAGCGCGACGCCAGCCTGCTGAACAAGGCCGCACAGGACCTCTGCGCCAACACCGGCTACGAGGAGTTGAGCCTTTCCAGCCTGTCCACCTCTGACCACAGCCAGCTCGAAGAGCTGCTGGACGATTTGAACGAGTGGGCGCCGAAAGAGCACGTCAGCCTGTCGCTGCCCTCTCTGCGAATGGACAACTTCTCCCAGAGCCTCATTGAAAACCACCAAGGTGCGCAAGAGCGGCCTGACCTTTGCCGCTGAGGCCGGGACCCAGCGCCTGCGCGACGTCATCAATAAGAACGTCACCTGGGACGAAATCGAAAAGACCTGCTCGCTGGCCTTTGCCAACGGCTACACCTCCGTCAAGCTCTACTTCATGATGGGCCTTCCCACCGAGACGATGGAGGATATCGAGGGCATCGCCGAGACCGCTCAGAAAGTGGTCGATTTGTTCTACTCCAATCCCAAGCACGCCAAGGGCCGCGGCGTGCAGGTGACCATCAGCTGCGCCTGCTTCGTGCCGAAGCCCCACACCCCTTTCCAGTTCGTCCCGATGGATACCGAAGAGATGCTGCAGGCCAAGCAGAAGCACCTGCTCGAAAGCGTCCACAGCCGCAAAATCAAGGTCAACTACCACGACAGCACCACCAGCTTCCTCGAGGGCGTCTTTGCCAAGGGCGACCGCCGCTTGGCTCCCGTCATCCTCGAGGCCTACAAGCGCGGCTGCTATTTTGACGGCTGGGAAGAGTGCTTCAAGTACGACACCTGGATGCAGGTCTTCGAGGACATGGGCATTGACCCCAAGTTCTACTGCCAGCGCGCGATCGGTCTGGACGAAGTGACCCCGTGGAGCCACATGGACTACGGCGTCACCCACGAATATCTGGTGCGAGTACAACAAGGCCCTCGCGGCTCAGACCACTCAGCCCTGCAACCGTGCCTGCCACGGCTGCGGCGCAAACCATCTGTTAGGAGGACCGTGCTTTGATTACAGTAAGGATCTCGTTTAAGAAGATGAACGAAGCCTCCTACATCTCCCTGCTGGATATGCAGCGGGTGATGCAGCGGGTGCTCAAGCGCAGCGGCCTGCCGGTATGGCATACGCTGGGCTTTAATCCCCACATCTATATGACTTTTGCCTGCCCGCCTCGCTGGGTCAGGAGAGCCAGTGCGAGTGCGTGGATGTCAAGACCGAGGCCGAAAACCCCGATTTTGCCCAGTGGCAGACGGCGCTGAACGCTATCATGCCTGCCGGAATCGAGGTCTACCGCGTGGAACCGGTGAAGATGAAGGCCGACGCCATCGCTTACTCCTGCTACCGCATCCGCTACCCGGCGGACGCCGCGGAAAAGCTTGCGCAGTACAATGCCCTCGACAGCGTGCCGGTGGAGAAAAAGAGCAAGCGCGGCGTCAGGATGGTCGAGATGAAGGAGTATGTCCCCACTCTCGAGCTTGAGACGGAAGGGGAGAGCGTAAGCTTTGCGGTCTGCCTGCCTGCCTCGCAGGACCTGAACCTGAACCCTCGCTGCTGACGGCGGCGCTGGAAGCAAAATTCAGCGTCCCGGCGGCAACCGCCTCTATCCTGCGCACCGAATTTCTGACGGCAGACAAGCAGAAGTTCGAGTAAGAACGGTCTATCAAAGCCAGTGCGAAAATTTTTGCATAAATTTGCTCGAAACGCTTGCTTTTACGGGCGGTTTGTGCTATCCTATTAAGGCGTTAGTGTCCGCTGAGACCACAGCGGGGTTAATGACACATATCATTAAACGGGCGGTCCTCTGACGGCAGTTCGCCGTGTATGAACGTCTAAAAACAAATGGAGGAATTCAAAATGGACGCACTGAAGATTATTTCTGAAGGCAGCATCAAGGCTGAGAAGCCCCAGTTCAACGTCGGCGATACCGTCCGCGTTGATGTTCGTATCAAGGAAGGCGAGCGCGAGCGTATCCAGGCTTTCGAGGGTACCGTCATTGCTAAGAAGCACGGCGGCGTCGCAGAGACCTTTACCGTTCGCCGCGTTTCCTACGGCGTCGGCATCGAGCGTGTCTTCCCCATCAACAGCCCCTTCGTCGAGAAGGTCACTGTTGTCCGTAAGGGCAAGGTCCGCCGCGCAAAGCTGTTCTACCTGCGTGGTCGTACCGGCAAGGCTGCCAAGGTCAAGAGCGATATTTGATGATTCCCCGTTTCAAAGCGGGAGAAAAGGGGACAACTCGTTTGTCCCCTTTTTTCTGTTATACGGCGCTTTTGGAGCAGAGACAGAGAAAAAAAACGGGCAGAAGCCCGGATAAAGAGGTGCATCGGATATGGAACAGTCACAGCCTGCTGTCCGTGGGCAGGGCCTGCTGGAATGGTACGAAGCGCTTATTTCGGCGGCGCTGGTGCTGGTGCTGGTGTTTTCCTTTTTCTTCCGTATCATTCAGGTGGACGGCGAGTCGATGGTGCCTACGCTGGAAAACGGCGATAAACTCGTCGTCTGGGGCGCAGGCTATGAGCCTCAGCGGGGCGATGTGGTCATCGTGGACAGCTACACCAGCTATGGCCGCCCCTGGTCAAGCGTGTCATCGCCAAAGGGGCGACACCATCTCCATCGACTATGCCACCGGAGCGGTCGAGGTCAATGGAAAGGTGCTGGAAGAGGATTACATCGCAGAGCCGACCTATCTGGGCTATGATGTGGAGTTCCCGTACACTGTGCCTGAGGGGACGGTGTTCGTGATGGGAGACAACCGCAACGCCTCGCTGGACAGCCGCTCGAGCTATGTCGGCTGCATCGACGAACAGGATATACTGGGCAAAGTGCTGCTCTGCTTTTTGCCCTTTTCGGATTTTGGAGTAGTAAAATGAACAATCAGGACACACGGTTTGCAAACCAATATGCCATCCAGTGGTTCCCGGGCCATATGGCCAAGACTCTGCGGATGATGGAGCAGGAGATCCAGCATGTTGACGCCAGCCTTGTACTGCTGGACGCCCGCATCCCGCTGTCCAGCCTCAACCCGGAGATCGAGCGCATCACGGCCCGCAAGCCCAAGCTCTATGCGTTGAATAAAGCGGACCTCGCCGACCCCGCCGTGACGGAAGAGTGGATACGCTACTTCCACGAGGCGGATGCGGGCTGTGTCGCCATCAGCGCCAAGCAGAAAGGCGGCACGAACGCCGTCAAGGCCGCGATCGAAAAGGAACTGTCCGGCCTGCTGGCACGCCGCCAGAACCGCGGCATGGCCGGTGCCAAGACGCAGGTCATGCTCTGCGGCATCCCTAATGTGGGCAAATCCACCTTCATCAATACCTTCGCAGGCTCTGCCCGCGCCAAGGCAGCTGACCGTCCCGGCGTGACCAAGGGCAAGCAGTGGGTCAGCACCGAAAAGTTCGACCTGCTGGATATGCCCGGTGTGCTCTGGAAGAAATTTGACTCCAAGACCATCGCCTCGAATCTGGCCTTCATCGGCTCCATCAAGGATGATATCCTTGATGTCGAGGAGCTGGCCATGAACCTTTTGGATGAGGTGCGCCGCAACTATCCCGACCTCGTGGCCCAGCGCTACAAGCTGGACGCCGAGACGCTGGCTCTGCCCCCCTACGAGCTGCTGGAGGCCATTGGCCGCAAGCGGGGACTGCTGGTGCGGGGCGGCGAGGTGAACACCGAGCGCTGTGCCGTGATGCTGGTGGATGAGTTCCGCGCCTGCAAGTGGGGCCGCATCTCCCTCGAACGCCCGCCGCAGCGGGACGACATGGCCGACTTTGCCGAGGAGGACGAGGAATGAAGCGCCGGACGGATGAGGAGATCTCCGCGCCGCTCTACGCCTACGATGCCGACATCCGGGCGCAGTACGGCTGTTTTGCGGGCGTAGACGAGGCAGGCCGCGGCCCGCTGTGCGGCCCGGTCTGTGTGGCCGCCTGCATCCTTGACCCGGAGGATCCGGTCTACGGCATCAACGACTCCAAGAAGCTGAGCGAGAAAAAGCGGGAAGCTCTTTTCGACCAAATCGTTGAAAAGGCATTGGCTTACAAAATCGTCTTCGTCGGCCCCGACATCATCGACTGCGACAATATCCTGAATGCCACCATGGGCGGGATGCGTCAGGCCGTGGAGGGGCTGGACATCGTGCCGAACCTCGTCCTTGTGGATGGCAACCGCATCCCGGCCGGGCTGACCATGCCCGCACAGCCGGTGGTGAAGGGCGACGCCACCAGCGCCAGCATCGGCGCAGCGTCCATTCTGGCCAAAGTCAGCCGTGACCGCTATATGCTGGAGCTGGACAAGCAGTACCCCCAGTATCAGCTGGCAAAGCACAAGGGCTACGGCACCAAGCTCCACTACGAGCTCATTGCCCAGTACGGCATTCAGCCGTTCTACCGCCGCAGCTTCCTCAAAAGCAGGGCTACTGGCCCGAGGGCAAGTGATGGAACGGGCCGAGACAGGCCGCAGGGGAGAAGCAGCCGCCGCGCGTTTCTACGAGAAACAGGGCGCGGCCCTCATCACCCACAATTATCACACCCGGATGGGGGAGATAGACCTCATCCTGCGGGAACCGGACGGAACACTGGTGTTCTGCGAGGTAAAGACCCGCGCCAAAGACTCTCTGGATACCCCCGCTGCGGCGGTCAACGCCGCCAAGCAGCGCCGTATCATCGCATCCGCCGCATGGTATCTCCAAAGCACTCATCAGAGCGACGAGCCGGTGCGCTTCGACGTGGCCGAAGTCGTCCTCTTGACAGCGGGCGCTGGATGGTACATATTATAAAGGGTGCTTTTTGCGCGAAATAGCAGGAAGTGCCGGTGGGAAAAGGCAGAAAACGGCTCTGGGCCGCTGCCGCACGACGAGGCCAAGTGATGGGCCTTCTGGCAAAAGGAGCGATAACGATGAAATTTTTCAGCACGAGAGACCATTCCCGCATTGTGACCGCCTCTCAGGCGATCGCACAGGGCCTGTCGGATGAGGGCGGCCTGTTCGTCCCGGAAAGTTTTCCGCAGGTGGACGTGGAGGCATTGTGCCAGCTGGATTATCCGGAGCTGGCCGCTGCCGTCGTCAGCGAATATCTGACCGACTACTCGAAAGACTTCCTCGCTGAGGCTGCTCGCGCGACTTATGGTGAGGCCTTCGGCGGCAAGGCCGGTTATCTGGCCCCGGTGGAGGGCGATACCTATGCCCTTGAGCTGTGGCACGGCCCGACCTGCGCCTTCAAGGATTATGCCCTTCAGCTGATGCCGAAACTCCTCGTGGAGGCAAAGAAGAACCTCTCCCGCACCGAAAAGACCCTCATCCTCGTGGCGACCAGCGGCGACACCGGCAAGGCCGCACTGGACGGCTACCACGACATCCCGGGCGTCGAGATCGCCGTGTTCTACCCCACGGGCGGCACCAGCGAGATCCAGCGTCTGCAGATGGCCACGCAGGAGGGTGCAAATGTCGCCGTTTATGCCGTGCGCGGCAATTTCGACGACGCCAGACCGGCGTGAAGAAGGTCTTTGGTGATAAAGCCATTGCGGCCAGACTGGCCGAGCGGAACATCCGCCTTTCCAGTGCCAATTCCATCAACTGGGGCCGCCTCGTGCCGCAGATCGTCTATTACTTCGCCGCTTATGCCCAGCTGCTCAAGGCGGGAAAGATCAGCTTTGGCGACAAGGTCGATTTCTGCGTCCCCACCGGCAACTTCGGCGATATTCTGGCCGGCTACTATGCAAAGCAGATGGGCCTGCCCGTCGGCAAGCTGGTCTGCGCCTCCAACCAGAACAACGTCCTGACCGACTTCCTCTCCACCGGCACTTACACTGCAAAGCGGGAGTTCTATAAGACTACTTCGCCCAGCATGGACATCCTCGTGTCTTCGAACCTTGAGCGCCTGCTCTACCACGTCACCGGCAGCGATGCCGAAGTGGCCGGCCTGATGAAGAGCCTGAACGAGACGGGCCGCTACACCGTCCGTCCCGAGACGCTGAAGGCCATTCAGGAGAGCTTCGACTGCGGCTGGAGCAGTGAGGAACAGGTGGCAGGGGAGATCCGCGCCCGCTACGAGAAGGACGGCTACCTCTGCGATACCCATACGGCGGTGGCTTTCCATGTTGCCGCTCAGAAGAAACGGGACGGCGTGCCGATGGTGTTGCTTTCCACCGCCTCGCCCTTCAAGTTCCCCCGCAGCGTGCTGGAAGCTCTGGGCCACACTGCCCCGGAGAACGACTTCGAGGCCATGCAGGCGCTGGAAGAGGCTACCGGCCGCACCGCTCCCGCAAGTCTCGCCGTCCTGCGGCAGAAGGCCGAGCGGTTCAGCACCGTCATCGACCCGGCTCAGATCGCGGAGGTGGCACTGGGCTGTCAGGCATGACGAAAACCAGAACAGGAGTAAATAAACTATGGCACTTTTTGTGCTTGGCGATACCCACCTTCCCTGGGCGGCTCCAAGCCGATGGACGTTTTCCCGGCTGGAACGGCTATGTGGAACGGCTGGAGGCCAACTGGCGCAAGCTCGTAAAGCCCGAGGATACCATTGTTCTTGCAGGCGACATCAGCTGGGCCATGCGTCTCACCGATACCCGCAGGGATTTCGAATTTTTGCAGCAGCTGCCCGGCCAGAAGCTCATCATGAAGGGCAATCACGACTATTGGTGGACCACCGCCAACAAGATGAACGCCTACCTGAAAGCCGAGGGCTTCGATACGCTCCACATCCTGCACAACAACTCCTACTCTGTGGAGGGCTACGCCATCTGCGGCACCCGGGGCTGGCTGTTCGATGTGGGGGAGCCTCACGACGAAAAGGTGATGAATCGGGAGATAGGCCGCTTGAAGATGAGCCTCGACGCCGCAGAACCCGGGCTGGAAAAGCTGGTGTTCCTGCATTACCCGCCGGTCTACACCGGCACCAGCGCCCCGAGATCGTGGCGACGCTGAGAGCCTACGGCATCAGGACCTGCTACTACGGCCATCTGCACGGCAATGCCATCCGCTATGCGGTGCAGGGCGATGTGGACGGCATCCGCTACAAGCTTGTCAGCGCTGATGGTCTGCGGTTCTGCCCCTACCGCATCAACTGAGGCAGAGACCAAAACAGCAGAAATGGCAAAAAGTCAAAATTTGGGGTGGCAATTCTATCACGACCGTGCTATAATAAATTGTGACGCGATTGTTGCACCCAATTTGAGCGCGCGCGTCCCCGCATTTCGCAAACAGCAAGGACGCGGTGCGCGGTTGCAGGCGGCAGTTTTCCCGCTGCCCCAACGCAATAGAATATTTGAGTGGAGGATACACAAATGAATTTCATCAAGTGCGAAAAGCTCGAGAAGAGCATGGCAGAGCTGCAGTTCTCCATCGACGCTGAGGCTTTCGGCTGCAGTTGCCGATGTTTTCAAGAAGGAGGGCAAGAAGTACCCTGTTCAGGGCTTCCGCAAGGGCAAGGCTCCAGGCCTCATCGAGAAGATGTACGGCGCTGATGTCTTTACCTACGACGCCATCAACGAGCTGTTCCCCGCAGCTTACGAAGAGGCTGTCAAGGCTGCCGGCATCGAGCCGGTCGGCCGTCCTGAGGTCAGCGTTGACTCCGCCAGCGAGGCTGAGGGCGCTACCCTGACCGTCAAGGTCGCTGTCAAGCCCGAAGTCAAGATCGGCGCATACAATGGTCTGACCGTTGAGAAGACTGTCCATACTGTTTCTGACGAGGCTGTTGAGGCCGAGCTGAAGCGTGTGCAGGAGCGCAACGCCCGTGAGCTGACCCGCGAGGGTGCTGCTGAGAACGGCGACATCGTGGACATCGACTTCGAGGGCTTTGTGGATGGCGTCGCATTCGAGGGCGGCAAGCTGAGCACTACAGCCTGACCCTGGCAGCGGCAGCTTCATCCCCGGCTTCGAGGATCAGATCGTCGGCCACGCTGCTGGCGAGGAGTTCGACGTCAACGTCACCTTCCCCGAGCAGTATCAGGCTGCTGAGCTGGCTGGCAAGCCCGCTGTCTTCAAGATCAGCACGAGGTCAAGTACAAGGAGCTGCCCGCTCTAGACGACGAGCTGGCTAAGGACTGCTCCGAGTACGACACTCTGACGAGTTCGCTTCCATCCGTAAGAACAACCAGGAGCAGCTGGACAAGCAGGATGACCTGGCTGTCGAGAACGCTCTGGTCGATCAGGTCATCGACGGCATGGAGGCTGAGATCCCCAGGCTATGTACGATGTCCGCATGGACGAGCTGGTCAACGACTTTGCTTTCCGCATGGAGCAGCAGGGCCTGCGCCTCGAGGACTACCTGAAGTATATGGGTCAGTCCATCGACCAGTTCCGTGCTTCCTTCATGCCCCAGGCTGAGAAGCAGGTCAAGATCCGTCTGGCTCTGAGGCTCGCAGCTGCCGAGAACATCGAGGCTTCTGAGGACGAGCTGAACGCAGAGGTCAAGCGCATCGCTGACCAGTACAAGATGGAAGAGGACAAGGTCCGCGAGCTCATCAATGTCGATGAGGTGAAGCACGACCTGGCCATCAACAAGGCTATTGACTTCATCAAGAGCCACGCTAACGTCGTGGAGAAGGCCGCTGAGGCCGAGAAGACCGAGGACGCTCAGTAATTCTGGCGCACAAGGTCACACAGGGCAGGGAGTAATCCCGTCTGTAAGCTAGTTGTTGAAATTGACCGATACGGCTACGGCCCATGTGCGCTTGCCGTATCGGTCAATTTTGCAAATACAATAATTTTCATTCAGGAGGCGAACCCTATGAGTTTTGTTCCTTACGTTGTCGAGCAGTCGGCGCACGGGGAGCGTTCCTACGATATTTTCTCCCGTCTGCTGAACGACCGCATCATTGTGCTGAGCGAGGATGTCAACGACACCTCTGCCAGCCTTGTCGTGGCACAGCTGCTGTATCTGGAAGGGCAGGACCCCGATAAGGACATCAGCCTGTATATCAACAGCCCCGGCGGCTCCATCAGCGCAGGTATGGCCATCCACGATACCATCCAGTATATCAAGTGCGATGTCTCCACCATCTGTGTCGGCATGGCGGCCTCCATGGGCTCTTTCCTGCTGGCCAGCGGCACCAAAGGGCAAGCGCTTCGCTCTGCCCAACGCAGAGATCATGATCCACCAGCCGCTGATTGCAGGCGGTCAGGGCGGCGGTCTGTCCGGACAGGCTACCGACATCAAGATCCATGCGGACCATATCATCCGCACCCGCGCCAAGATGAACCGGCTGCTCAGCGAGTACACCGGCCAGCCGCTGGAAAAGGTGGAGCAGGATACCGAGCGCGACAACTTCCTTTCTGCGCAGGAGGCCAAAGAATATGGTCTCATTGATGAGGTCATCACCCACCGCTGAGCGGCAGAAAGCAATACACCCAGGATAAGGAAAAACGGTTATGGCTAATAACAATTCCGGCAGAGATAAAAACGAAAAGGATCTGGTCTGCAGCTTCTGCGGCAAACATCAGGACGAAGTGGAGCGGATGATCATCGGCCCCGGCGTGAACATCTGCAGCGAATGCATCGGCCTCTGCGCCGACTGCTCGGACAAGCCGGATCATCCGGGCAGCAACAGCTCCCGCCCCAGCCGCGGCAGCGCCAGCCGGGCGCGTATCCAGCCCGCAGATGATCTCGCCATCAATATCAAGACCCCACAGAGATCAAGGAGGGTCTGGATCAGTATGTCATCGGTCAGGACGAGGCCAAGCGTGCTGGCCGTCTCGGTCTACAACCACTATAAGCGCATCCTGAGCGGCAAGGGTGCAGACGTTGAACTGCAGAAGTCCAACGTCCTGCTGCTGGGTCCCTCCGGTGTCGGCAAGACCCTGCTGGCCCAGACGCTGGCCAAGATGCTGGGCGTTCCCTTCGCCATCGCAGACGCTACCACCCTGACGGAGCCGGCTATGTGGGCGAGGACGTCGAGAACATCCTGCTCAAGCTCATTCAGGCCGCAGACTTCGACGTCCAGAAAGCTCAGATCGGCATCATCTATATTGATGAGATCGACAAGATCACCCGTAAGAGTGAGAATCCCTCCATCACCCGCGACGTGGGCGGTGAGGGTGTGCAGCAGGCATTGCTGAAAATCTCGAGGGCACGGTCAGCAATGTCCGCACGGCGGCCGCAAGCACCCCAGCAGGAGTTCATCCAAATCGACACCACCAACATCCTCTTCATCTGCGGCGGTGCGTTCGACGGTCTGGATAAGTATATCCTCCGCCGCACCGACAAGTCCGCACTGGGCTTTGGCAGTGCGCTGAAGGATAACTCCAGCGAGGCTGAAAAGGCCCTGCTGCGGAAGGTCGAACCCCACGACCTCGTCAAGTTCGGCCTCATCCCCGAGCTTATCGGCCGTCTGCCGGTCGTGACCGTGCTGGACGACCTGGACGAGGATGCACTGGTGCGCGTGCTGAAGGAGCCCCGCAACAGTCTGGTCAAGCAGTATAAAGAACTGCTGTCGATGGACAATGTGGAGCTTGACATCACCGACGAGGCTCTCCATGCCATCGCCCGCAAGACCATCGAGCGCAAGACCGGCGCCCGCGGCCTGCGCAGCGTGATGGAGAACATCCTCATGCCCATCATGTACGATGTGCCGAACGACCCCACCATCATCCGCGTCACCATCGACGAGGACACCGTGGAGGGCGGCGAAGCGCACATGGAGTACGGTGCGGTGCGCAAGCGCTATAAGAGTCAGACTTCCCTGAGCTGAGCGTCAGCGCACAGCAGGGAAGAGCAGCCCCGCTGAAAGCTTTTTGCTTTTTGGCGGGGCTTTTTTGTGCCATCTGACTTGTTTCCGAGACCAAATTGTAGTGAACTATAAAGTCTGGAACTGCGAGGGGAATACCGGGACGGTCCACTGGCATGGGACTGCTCTGCGGATGGCAGCGCCGGACATTTTGTGGGAAACAGAAAGTACGATAAAGGAGTGTGTGTTATGGCAAATTATTTTGAGATGACCCGCGACGAACTGACTGCTGAGAAGGCAGCTCTGGAAGAAAACTACAAGAAATTTCAGGCGATGGGTCTGAAGCTGAATATGGCCCGCGGCAAGCCCGGCCCTCACCAGATGGACCTGGCAATGGGTCTGCTGCAGATGACCGATTACACCACCGACGCCGGCACCGATGCCCGCAACTACGGCGACCTTGAGGGCCTGCACGAGGCCCGTGAGCAGTTCGGCGACGTGATGGGTGTCAAGCCTGAGGAAGTCTTTGTGGGCGGCAACTCCAGCCTGCAGATCATGTACAACCTCATCTCTATGGGCTACTGCTTCGGCTTCCCCGAGTCTCCCTGTCCCTGGTCTCAGGTAGAGAAGCGCAAGTTCCTCTGCCCGGTACCCGGCTATGACCGCCACTTCGCCATCACCGAGGAATTCGGCTTCGAGCTCATCAGCGTTCCCATGACCCCGACCGGCCCTGATATGGACGTTGTTGAGAAGCTGGTAGCTGAGGATGATACCATCAAGGGCATCTGGTGTACCGCAGTACTCCAACCCCGACGGCTACACCTACAGCGATGAGACCATCCGCCGCTTCGCCGCTATGAAGACCGCCGCCCCGGATTTCAAGATTTTCTGGGACGAGGCTTACATCGTCCACCACCTGACGGACGAGATCATCGAGACCCCTGTCCTGCTGAACGAGAGCAAGAAGTACGGCACTGAGGACCGCGTCTTCATGTTCACCTCTACCAGCAAGATCACCTTCCCGGGCGCAGGCGTTTCTGCGCTGGCCTGCAGCGAAGCTATGATGAAGTACATCTGCAAGCGCTTCTCGGTCATGATCATCAGCTATGATAAGATGAACCAGCTGCGTCACGTCCGTTTCCTCAAGAACAAGGCCGGTGTGCTGGCCCATATGGCCAAGCATCGCCGCCGCCTGGTGCCCTGCTTTGACGCCGTCAAGACGGCCTTCAACGAGGAGCTGACTCCCTGCGGAGACATCGCCCACTGGACGAACCCCAAGGGCGGCTACTTCATCAGCCTCTATGTCATGCCCGGCTGCGCCAAGCGTGTGGCCCAGCTGTGCAAGGACTGCGGCCTGACCCTCACCGGCGCAGGCTCCGCTTACCCTATCACAAGGACCCGGATGATGCCCATCTGCGCATCGCGCCCACTTATCCCAGCCTGGACGAAGTGGAAACTGCGTCCGACCTGCTCTGTGTCTGCGTCCGTCTGGCCGCAGTCGAGAAGCTGCTGGCTGAGAAAGACTGATTCATCGCACAAGATCCCCGCTGTGCTGCCGTTCTGACGGCGCAGCGGGGATTTGGAAGTTGTTTTCATAGCCAGAGTGCGCCAAAAGGCAGTTCAGGCGGTGTGCAATGGTTATGAAAACAGCTTCTTATTATATTTGGAGGTTTCCCGATTCATATGAAAACTAAAGGCAAAGCATGGCAACTTGTCCTCACTGTGCTTTTGATCGCGGCGTTCGTCTATACGGCATTCTTTGGCGTCGCAGTCAAGTACGGTGATGTGACCACCACCTACATCAAGGGCGCGAAAGACATCCGCTTCGGTGTGGACATCAAGGGCGGCGTCAACGTCACCTTCGTCCCCTCTGACGGCTACGACGCCACCGACGACCAGCTCGAGGCAGCTCAGCTGGTCATCGAGAACCGTCTGGTCGCCCTCAACGTGACCGACTATGAGCTGTATGTGGACAATAACTCCGACAGCCTCATCCTCGAGTTCCCGTGGCAGTCGGGCGAGACGGAGTTCGACCCCGAAGCCGCCATTGAGGAGATCGGCACCACCGCCTATCTGACCTTCCGCGAGGGGAGCAGTGCAGACGGTGAGCTCGTCCTCGATGGCTCGATGGTGGAGAGCGCAGCTGCCCAGTACGGCCCCGTCAACGGCAGCAGCTCCGAGTACTATGTGGCGCTCAAGTTTACCGATGAGGGCGCCAAGGCATTCGGCGACGCGACCACCCGCCTGTATCAGACCGGCGGCACCATCAGCATCTGGCTGGATGACGAGAACGTCAGCACCGCCAGCGTCAACGCCGCCATCACCGACGGCTCTGCCATCATCACCAGTTCTGCGTCGAACCCCTTCACGCAGGAGGACGTCGTCAAGATGGCCCGCCAGATCAACTCCGGCTCTCTGCCCTTTGCGCTGACGGTGGACAGCTACTCCACCATCAGCCCGAGTCTGGGCGAGAACAGCCTGAGCGCTATGGTGCTGGCCGGCGTCATCGCCTTCGCCCTCATCGTGGTTCTGATGACGGCTCTGTACCGTCTGCCCGGCTTCCTGGCCTGCATCGCTCTGGCTGGTCAGGTGGCGGCTACGCTGGCCTTCGTCTCCGGTTACTTCCCGGTGTTTGAGAGCTTCACCCTGACCCTGCCCGGCATCGCCGGCATCATCCTTGCCATCGGCATGGGCGTTGACGCCAACGTCATCACTGCCGAGCGCATCAAGGAAGAGCTGCGCAGCGGCAAGAGCCTCGACGGCGCCCTCAAGAGCGGCTTCGCCCGCGGCCTGACTCCCATCATCGACGGCAACGTGACCATCGTCATCGTCGCCATCGTGCTGATGGGTGCCTTCGGTCCGTCTGACGGCTTCTTCGCCAAGGCCCTGCACTTCGTCTTCTTCGCCTTCGGCCCCTCGACCGCAGGCACCATCTACGCCTTCGGTTACACGCTGCTCACCGGCGTGCTGCTCAACTTCGTGTTCGGCATCTTCGCTACCCGTACCATGATACCGGGGCGCTGCCGCTATCAAGGCTCTGCGTGACCCCCGCCTCTACGGTGCCGATGCTCCCGGCAAGACCCCGGCAGAGAAGAAGCAGGTCAACTTCGTTGGCCTGCGCAAGCGCTTCCTGACCTTCTCCGCCTGCCTGATGGCAGCTATCGTCCTCTGCGCTGTGGTGCTGGGCGTCCATCTGGACACCGAGTTCACCGGCGGTGCGATGATCACTCTGAGCTACGAGAACAGCTTTGAGATGTCTGCCGTCCAGAAGACCGCCTCCGAAGCGCTGGGCAGCAACGGCCTGACCCTGCAGACCGGCGAGAACGTCGCGACAGGGGAGCAGACTCTGAAAATTTCGATGCCCGGCACCGAGACTGTTACCACCAACGAAGTGCAGACCCTGCTGGACTCCCTGAATGAGAGCTACCCGGATAACTCCTTTGCACAGCTCTCTCTGAGCAATGTCAGCGCCGCAATGGGTACCAAATTCCTCCAGAAGAGTCTGGTTGCCGTGGTGTTCGCACTGGTGCTCATCCTCGCCTACATCGCCTACCGCTTCAAGAATATCGGCGGCCTCACCGGCGGCATGATGGCTGTTCTGGCCCTGCTCAATGACCTGATGGTGGTGTTCGGCACCTTCGTGCTGCTGCGCGCCCCGCTGGACGGCAACTTCATCGCCGCCATGCTCACCATCCTCGGCTACTCCATCAACGATACCGTCGTCGTCTACGACCGTATCCGTGAGAACCGCGGCCTGCTGGGCAAGAAGGCCAGCTTCGAAGAGCTGGTCAACCATTCCGTCAACCAGTCTGCCCGCCGCACGATCATCACCACCGTCACCACGGTGATGGCTCTGGGTGTGATGTGCATCGTCTCCAAGCTGTACGGTCTGGACAGCATCTTCACCTTTGCCTTCCCCCTGATGATGGGTATGCTCAGCGGCGTGTACACTTCGCTGTGCGTCTCCACTTCCGCATGGGTGGCTTGGAGCGAGCGCAAAACGCAAAGAAAACTGAGCTTCTATCCTGACGCAAATCTGTCCTGAATCTAGGAGGAACGACCATGAAATGCCCCTATTGTGGCGCTGAGGAATCCAAAGTCATCGACTCCCGCCCTACCGAAGACAGCGAGCGCATCCGCCGCCGCCGGGAGTGCCTGAACTGCCATATGCGGTTCACGACCTACGAGGTCGTGGAAACGGTGCCGCTCATCGTCATCAAAAAGGATAACTCCCGTGAGCCGTTCGACCGGCAGAAGCTGCTCAACGCGATGCTTCGGGCCTGCGCCAAGCGTCCGGTGAGCTACGAGTCTCTGGAACGCGCCGTCAGCAGCATCGAGCAGACCCTGATGAGCACCTATGACCGCGAGGTGACGAGTGTGCGCATCGGTGAGCTGACCATGCAGGAACTGAAGAAATCGACGAGGTGGCCTACGTCCGCTTTGCCTCGGTCTATCAGCAGTTCGCGGACGTCGAGAGCTTCTTCAATGAGCTGAAAGCTGATGGGCGACCGTAAGAAATAAAGTGTAAAGCACGAGCACCCATTCTCTGCCGCAGGGCAGGGATGGGGTGATTTTGTGCCTTCATGCCTGGCGGGCTTCATCGATGTGGCATGGCCGAACAGCGTGAAACAACTGTTGTGGATGGTCCTTTGCCAGCTTGGAGGCATGTGCTTTTTATCGTGGCAGGAGGCAAACGAGGGGGCATGATTTCGCGCTATATAAAAATCATATAGTCTGGAACCACCGATGTAAATTTGCACAAGGCAAAATTATTACACTATAAAATATCGGTGATAAAGCAAAAAACACGAAATAGCTATAAATAAAATCCTTCTTATAAGACTGGTTTCGGACTAGAACAGAATGAATGCATTTCGAATAATATAGATTACACGAAATATAATCACGTTTGAACGATTTAATTATACAAGCCTCCGCGACAGCCATTCCAGAGTCTCCACCTGAACCTGCGCCCGGCGCAGTTCACCAAATGCTTCCTCGGGGAGCGCTCAGTTCGAGATGTCCGTCCGCGGCGCGGAGGGCGGCTTCCAGTTCTGTGAAGTCCTGTGTGCGGAGCAGGTGATTCATCCCTTCCCGCATTTTGTCGCAGAGTTCAGCGCCCTCGGCCAGTGCCTGCCGCGCGGAAGGGAGGTCCTCGTCCCGGATAGCCTCCATGGCGTCGTCGATGTCGTCCGAAATATCCTCTGCAAACTTCTGCACCCGCCAGCTGCTGTAAAAGGCCACACCCAGCAGCACTGCCACGATGCACAGACACGCATAAATTCGCTTCATTCCACACCTCTCACCGGGAGCTGCCCTTGCGGCGGCTCTCTTTTTTCAGCAGAAAATAGTCCTCCGTCTCGTTGCCCACTAAAAGCAGGATTTCCTCCGGCAGCAGGGTATTGGCCTGCGCTGTCCGCTCGAGCCAGTCCTGGTCTTTGCCGCACCAGTGCAGATTTTCCTCGAGCACCTGCCCATCCAGCACGAAAGGGATGGTCGCATGGCTGTGCTCCACTTTCAGCTGTAAGTCGGCGAGGGTAGCGGTCTCTTTTTCGGGGCGCAGTGCCGCCGAGAGACTGCCGTTCGTCTCCACTACGGCGTAGGAGACGTCCGGGGATCGAAGATGTTTTGCCACGCAGCGCTTCCATCAAATCAGCAGTCGTCAGCCGGAGAGTGCGCAGAGCGTTCTGGTCGATTTGTCCGTCTAAGATGACCGTCTTGGGGCGGCCCGACATCAGGTTGAAAAATTTCTGGCTGCGGAAGCTCAGCGCCGACCCCAGCAGCTCTAAAGCCGCGATGAGGAAGAGGGGAATGAGGCTGGCCGTCACCGGCACTTCTTCCGACTCGATGGAGATGGACGCCAGATTTGAGATGAGGATAGTGGATACCAGCTCTTCGGGCTGCAGTTCGCCTAGCTGACGCTTGCCCATCAGCCGCATGGCGAACAGAACGCAGAGATAGATGAGCAGAGTACGGAAAATCAGAAGCTTCACGAGAAGGCCCTCCTTGTGGGTTGAATAAGCGCCGCCGGCGAGGGAATACTGGCAGGCAAAGGGGATACCGTATGCTGCAGCTTCCTCGTCGCTGGAAAATCTGGCGGCGCTCAACGCTAGGTTTGGCGCTTCGGCGGATTTTTATGCCAAGCGCATTGAGCTTTATCACTGCCCGGGGGCCATCGTCCTTTTCGACAATATGGCCAGCCTCGAGTCACTTTGGTCGCTTTTACTGGACGCCGCTACCCGGCATACGCCCAGCCTCGAGCCGGAGCGGATGCCTCACAGCGGTACGCAGGTGTATGAGCTTCTGATGCATCACTCCGGTCTGCCCGCCGAGGACGGCCCGGTCAAGGACATGGACGACCTCATCCGCCGCATGACCGCCGGCATGGCCGTGCTTCTGCTGGACGGGTGCAAAAAGGGGCTTGTCTTCTCGGTTCAGGGGCTGAAATCGCGCTCGGTGGAAGAACCCTCCGGGAGGAAACCTTCGCGGCTCCCGGGAGGGATTCGCCGACCTGCTGCGGGTCAACCTGAGTTTACTGCGCCGCCTCATCCGTACCGACACTCTTGTGATGGAAACCGCACAGGCTGACTGTGCCATGAAGACCGAATATGCCATCTGCTACTGCAAAGACAAGGCCAGCAAGACGGCAGTGGTGCGGATACGCCGGACGCTCCAGGAGGCAAAGCCGGAGGGCCTGCTGGATTCCAGCTACTTTGTACCGTGGCTTTTCCCGGCCAGGTGGCGGCTGTTTGCCCCGGTGAGCTATACCGAGCGCCCGGCTTCCGCCGCCGCAAAGCTCTGTGAGGGGAAAATCATCATCCTTGTCAACGGCAGCCCCTCGGCGCTGGTGCTGCCGTCCCTTTCTGCGAGAACTTCGACTGCCTCGACGACTACGCCACCACGGCAGTTTTTTCGTCGTTCCTGCGTGTTCTGAAATATGGCTCATTTTATCTCAGCATCTTCCTGCCGGGAGTTTTTGTCTGTCTGGCAGTCTATCTGCCCGAGCTCATCCCACCGCAGTTATTATTCAAAATCGCGGCGGCAGAAAAGGCGACGCCTCTGCCGCTCTTTGCCGAGATGCTGCTGGTCATCATCTTGTTGGAGATCATCCGGGAGGCCGGGCTTCGGATGCCCCAGACGCTGGGCCACTCGGTGAGCCTTGTGGCAGCGCTCATCATTGGTGACGCCGCCATCGGGGCCGGATTGCTGAGCACGCCGGTCATCCTCGTAGCCAGCATCACAGCCATCTCAGTTTTTGTGACGCCATCGCTGTACGAACCGGCCACATTGCTGCGATTGGGCGTTACGCTGGCCGCCGGTCTGGCCGGGCCGGTAGGTCTGGTGTGTGCGGCTTTGGGCGTGTTGGCCGCACTGACGTCCATCTCCGCGATGGGGGTGCCCTATCTTTCGGGCGCAGTCTTTTCGGGTGACGGCGTCGTCCGCCGCAACTATCGAACGCTGTCCCGCCGCCCATTCACCATCTGGCAAAGGAGGGGTTCCTGAATGCAGAAAAACAGACATTCTCGGCCCAGACGCTGACACTCAGCGTCGCGGCGGCAGAGCTGGGCCGCGCCATCTTCGGGACAGGGCAGACCGGCTCCGTCCGCGCCGTCCTGCTGAGCAATGTACTGGCGGCAGCGGCCTTCGTGCTCCTTGCAGCGCTTGCCTCGGTCAACGCCTCCCGTCTGAACCGCCCGGGCTTTGCAGGAAAGTGCATCTGTGCCGTCTTTCTGCTCTGGTACCTCTTCGAACTTGTCCGGACGGCTGCAATGCTCCAACAAGCCTGCTGGGAACAGTTTGCGTCTATGGCCTTCATCGGCCTGCTGCCGTTCTTTCTCTGGGCAGGGTGGAGCCTCGGCTGTGAGCTGTACGACCGGATGGCCTCCGTCCTCGGGTGGCTCGTAGTGCTGGGCATCGTGTTCTGTGTGCTGGGGCTGGCCGGACAGCTGCAATGGCAGGTGCTCGTGACAGGTGAGACGGCACATTCGTTTGTTATTTCGGATGCCACTTTTACCCGGAATATTTCTCCTTTCCGCTTCTCTGTATGAGCAAAAATAATGCGAAAATCAGTAAAAGCCTATCGTATGGCTTCCAATCATCGCTGCTGTCATTTCCTCAGGTTATGCGCTGGGGCTGGCCCTTCTTTTCGGCGCACCGCAGGCTTACCCGGGCTATGAACTGCTGCGGGCGTGGAGCTTCGGCGGCATCTCCCGCTTTGATGCCGCGTTCCTGCTCCTCTGGCTGGCGGCGGCGATTTTCCGCTTCGGCTTTATCGTCCGTGCCGTCCGGCTGCTCTGTGAGCGCCTTGCCGAAGGGCCTGTAAATGCGGAGGCTGCACGATGACCCGCCGGGGCTGGCTGCGGCTGATGGCCGCAGGCGTCCTTGTCGTCTGGCTCTGCCTCTTTTTGCATTGGGACAACACAGAAAAAAGCATGATACGCGCCCTTCTCGTCGAGACGAACGGCGACAGCTGGACAGTGGGTCTGCTGTACCAGTTCCCGGAAGCTTCCGCCGATTCCTCCGAGGCCAAAGCCGCCATCCGCCTCTGTATTGGCCGAGGCCCCGAGCTTCTTCTGCCATTTTGCCGCTGAGGAAGCTCTGCCCCAGCGGGCGGACTGGCGGCTCTGCGAATACCTTCTGGCCGGGCTGGATTCGGTGCGACAGACGCTGCCTGCCTGTGAAGAACTGTTTCTCCATCGACCCTACGGGCGGCTGGCGTCCCGCGTGTTCGGGGGAAGCTTTTCGGTAGAGACACTGAAAGAGCGGGCCGATGGATCAGACGTCCTGCCTGAAAATCTCCTGCAATGCATCAAAAACGCTGCCCCGGCCGCGCCCCGGCTCTATCAGCAGAGCAGCGGCTTCATCCTGCCTGTCGTGGAGCTGGAAGACGAGGCTGCACATTACAGGCCCGAAGCCCTTTGTTGTTACCCTGAACAGACCGGCCAGCTGACCGAGTCCCAGACGGAAATGGCGCTCTTATTGCAGGGCAAAGCTGGACGGATACAGGGGAGCATCGCTTTGCGCTGGAAGCCGGGCCGCCCGCCTGCGCCGGGCTTTCTGCGGCGTGGAGCGGGAAGGGGAGAGCTTTCTTCTCGGGTGAACGCGCTCCCACGCAATGCACTGCCTGCCGACGCCGAAGCAGAACTGGAAGCTCTCTGTGCGGACACCGTCCGCCGCTGCTGGACGCTGGGACTGGACATCTCCGGACTCGGTGCGCATCAAGCGCTGCGTGACGGTTATTTTGCGCTTACAACAAAAAACGTCTGCCCGGAAATTCGGGCAGACGTGAAGCTCATGAAATTTTAAGAAGCCGTTTCGAAGATCACGGTGATGGTGGTACCCTCGTCCACAACGCTGTCCAGCTTGATGCGGGCGTTGTGGATGCGGGCGATGTGTTTGACGATAGCCAGACCCAGACCGGTGCCGCCAGTGGCTTTGCTGCGGCTCTTGTCCACCCGGTAGAAGCGCTCGAACACGCTGGTCTGCGCCTCTTTCGGGATACCGATGCCGTTGTCCTTCACGGTCAGGGTGCAGTGACCGTCCCGGGTGCAAGCCGTGATGATCTGGACTTTTCCGCCAGGGCGGTTGTAGCGGATGGCGTTGTCGCAGAGGTTCTGGCACAGCTCATCCAGCAGGGCGCGGCTGCCTGTCACAGGGGCGCTTTCGCCGAGGTAGGTCAGGAGATATAGGAGTGCCGGGCGTTGACCTTCTGGCGCTACACGCACTCGCGGGCCACATCCAACAGATCGACCGTTTCCATTGCAGGCGCAGCACCCGTCTCGCTCACATTGTCGAGGTGGGAGAGCTGCAGAATATCGTTGACCAGCTGGATCATCCGGCTGGCCTCTACATGGATCTTGCGGGCAAAACCCGGCGTATCCTCGGGTTTTGCAATGCCGGTCTCGATGAGCTCTGCATAACCGGAGATGCTGGTCAGAGGCGTTTTTAGCTCGTGACTGACATTGGCCGTGAACTCCTGCCGCATTTTCTCGTTATTTTCCCGCAGCATCCGGTCGGAGTGGATACTCTCGGCAAAGGGATAAGCTCCTTGTAGGGGACATTCTCCTGGATGTGGTCGAGGTCATCGGTCATCTTGAGCACAGGCTGGACAAGGCTCTTGGTCAGCAGTCCGGCAATGATAGCGGCTGCGCCCATCATCAGGAAACAGCTCAGCACGATGGCAGGCAGAGCGGCGTCATAAATCGACCAGATAGTCTCAGAGTCCTGCGCCACCCGGAGGATGTCTCCGTTCGTCAGCAGCATGGCATAATAATAAGTCTCATAGCCCAGAGTCTGGGAGTCGCGGCAGTCGCGGCCCACACCGCTCTTCATGGCCTGCTGTATCTCGGGCGGCTCAGATGGTTCTCCATCGGCTGGTTGGTGGCCGACTCAAAAGCACACTGCCGTCCGAGGCGATGAGTGATGCGCAGCGAGCCGTCCACATAAGTTTCCAGCTGGCTGGGGGCGTCCACCTGCGCACAGCCGGCAGCCACAAGGTCGGCTTCCCGCTCAAGGGCTGTCCAAGCCTGCTCCCGGAACGCCTTGTGGAACACAAAGATGCAGAGTGCAGCGGTACACACCAGCCCCGCAAATCCCATCAGAAATAGCAGATAGCTTATTTTTCTTCCATGCTGCGTGGTTTCATTGCTCGAGCTCCTCCTCGCTGTCCGTCAGCTTGTAGCCCACTTTCCGTACTGTGCAGATGTACTTTCCGGCGTCGCCCAGCTTTTGCGCAGGGTGCGGATGTGCATATCACGGTCCGGCTCTCCACCGAGATGTCAGTACCCACACCACCTGCAAAATAGTCTCGCGGGTGACGACAAGGTTGGTGTTTTCCAGCAGCAGGCGGAGCAGGCTGTATTCTTTGTAAGTCAGCTCCACCGGTGCGCCGCTGACAGTGACGCTGTGGCGGGCATTGTCCAGCAGGATCTCCCGGAAGCTGTAGACGTTGGGCCGTGCCTCGGGCTCTGCCCGGCGGAGGGCTGCCCGCACCCGGCTCAGGAACTCCATGATGCCAAAGGGCTTGGTAATGTAGTCGTCTGCGCCGCAGTCGAGGCCGCGCACGGTGTCCAGCTCGCTGGACTTGGCTGTTATCATGATGATGGGCAGACGCCGCAGGAGGGGCGGCGCGGAGCTTTTCAGGATGGAGAAGCCGTCCTCACCGGGGAGCATCACGTCCAGGATGACCAGTTCCGGCGGCGTAGTGTGGACGGCCTGCCAGAAGGGTTCTGAGGACTCGAAGCCCACGGCCTCGTAGCCGTTGGACTGCAATGCATACTGTTCTAATTCACGGATGGCTGAATCGTCTTCTACGATATAGATCATGCCTGTTTGTCCTCCGTTTCGGTGACGTTTTCGTCGGGGAAGAGATAGCGCTCACGGTAGCGGTTCAGACGGCGCTGGAACTGCTCGCTCTCCTTGGTGGAGGCATGGCCGCTGCGCAGGTCGTTGAGGTAGGCGTGGGTGTCGAAGCTGTCCTGCGCCACCTCGATCTGAGCAACTGCCACGTTGCTGCAGTGGTCGCAGACGCGCTCGTAGTTGGTCAGCAGGTCTTCCAGCACGAAGCCATACTCGATGGAACAGCTGCCGGCCTGCAGGCGGGCGACGTGCCGTGCCTTGATGGCACGCACCAGCTCGTCCACGACGGTCTCCAGAGGTTCGACCTTGCTTGCCAGATGCAGGTCATCCTTGCGGAAGGCGTCGGTGGTGCGGTTCAGCACGTCCTGCACGGCGTCCTCAAGCACCTGCAGCTCTTCGCGGGCGTCGGTGGAGAAGTTGATCTCCTTGGTGTGCATCTCCTGTGCGGATTCCAGAAGGTTCACGGAATGGTCGCTGATGCGCTCGAAATCGCTGATGGTGTGGAGCAGAGTATTCACGCTCTGGCTGTCCGCATGGTTCAGCTCACGGCTGGACAGCTTGACCAGATAGGTGCCGAGAGCATCTTCGTACTGGTCAACTTTGCTCTCCTCGTCCCGGACTTTCTGGGCCAGCGTATCATCCCAGGTGTGGGTCAGGCTCATGGCCTGCATGACGCCCACACGGGCCAGCTCGGCCATGTCAGCTGTAGCAGAGTGGGCGCGGGCCACGGCCACAGCCGGGGTGTTCAGCAGACGCTCATCCAGCAGAGCAAAGCTCTCTTTTTCGGCGTCGTCGGGGATGGTGAGGATGGCCAGCTTTTCCAGACCATTTGCGAAGGGGAGAAGGATGAGGGTGGCCGCGATGTTGAAGGCGGAGTGGACCACAGCAATGCCCCAGGCGGCGATGGTCTCGTTCACAAAATCAAAGTGGACCACGGCGTTCAGACCGTAGAAACCGGCCAGAAAGACCGTGACACCGATGATGTTGAAGTAGAGGTGGACCATGGCGGCACGGCGGGCATTCTTATTTGCGCCCACAGAAGAAATCAGCGCGGTGACACAGGTGCCGATATTCTGACCCATGATGATGGGGATAGCGCTGCCGTAGGTGATGACGCCGGTAGCGCTCAGCGCCTGCAGGATGCCAACGCTGGCGCTGGAACTCTGGATGATGCCGGTGACCAGTGCGCCCACCAGAACGCCGAGGATGGGATTGGAGAAACGGACGAAGAGGTTGGTGAACCATGCCTCACCCTGCAGGGGCTCGACGGCATTGGACATGGTAGTCATGCCGGTCATCAGGATGGCAAAGCCGATGAGGATAGTGCCGATGCCCTTTTTCTTCTCATTCTTGCCCATATAGAGCAGGATGCCGATGAAGGCGAGTATGGGGCTGAAGGAGGTGGGCTTGAGCATCTGGATCAGATGCTGTCGCCCTGCAGGCCGGAAAGGCTCAGCAGCCAGCTGGTGACAGTGGTACCCACATTGCTGCCCATAATGATGCCGATGGCCTGATGCAGCTCCATGATGCCGCTGTTGACGAAGCCGACCACCATGACGGTGGTAGCACTGGAACTCTGGATGATGGCGGTCACGCACAGACCGAGGAAGAAGCCCTTGAGGGGGTTATCCGTCAGTTTGCTCAGGATCTTCTGCAGATGGCCGCCGGCCTGTTTCTCAAGGGCTTTGCCCATGATGTCCATGCCGAACAGGAACAGAGCCAGACCGCCCAGCAGAGAAAAGACATTGAATAGAGTCATGTTTTACTCCTCACTTGTTGAAGCTTGCGTTTATACATCGACAGCGGCCGTAGAGGACCAGTGCAGGATCATGTCTTAATTTTTTACACGACCTGCACGGGATTTCACCGGTCCTATCCCTGATTATGAGTATACGAGCGGAATGTAAAATCGGAAACCGGCGAAATGTAAAACTCATGTAAAGTAAACTCTATCCCTGCCTCCTATTATATGGTTTTGGCCCCCGGATGCAAGCGCTGGCGCAAAACCAGAAAAGATTCCTGAAAGAATTGTTGTTTTTGCCGCCCGTCTCGATTATAATATAAAGAAGGATAAACTGTGTTGCCTTTTGGTATGGCAGAGCACAGAGGATGCAGGAGGAAAAACGAATGGGGAATTTCGCCGTTTCGCTCAAGCGGCTGGTCGAGAAGGTCAGCCTCGAGGTTATCTATACGCCCTGCGATTTGGATAAGATCAGCGTCGAGATCGCAGAGGTCAACCGTCCCGGTCTGTTTCTGGCCGGTTACTACGATTATTTCGATAAGCTGCGCTTACAGATCATGGGCCTTGCGGATATGAACTTTCTGGCCGGTCTTACGGCGGAAAAGCGCCGTGAGCGCCTTGACCAGCTGTTCCGCCAGCAGCCTCCGGCCGTCATCCTCTGCCGCAGCGAGGAATTGGAACCCTTCCCGGAGATGCAGGAGCTTGCAAAGCAGCACGGGGTAGCTCTGCTGCGCTCCAACGAGACGACCTGCACCATGATGGGCAGCCTCATCAGCGTGCTGAACCTTGAACTGGCTCCCCGCATCACCCGCCACGGCGTGCTGGTGGAAGTTTACGGTGAAGGCATCCTCATTCTCGGCGACAGCGGCATCGGCAAGAGCGAGCTGGCCATCGAGCTGGTCAAGCGCGGTCACCGCCTCGTCGCCGACGATGCCGTGGAGCTGCGCAAGGTCTCCAACCGTCAGATCATGGGTACTGCGCCGGAAAACATCCGCCACTTCATTGAGCTGCGCGGCATCGGCATCGTCAACGTGGCCCGCGTGTTCGGTGTGGGCGCGGTCAAGGTGAGTGAAAGCCTCGACCTCGTCGTCCAGCTGGAAGCATGGGACCCCACCAAAACTATCAGCGCATCGGCTTGGAAAGCGAGTATTATGACATTCTGGGCGTCAACATCCCCAGCACCATCATCCCGTTTCGCCCGGACGTAACCTCGCAGTCGTGCTGGAAACGGCGGCTATCAATAACCGCCAGAAGAAGATGGGTTATAACGCCGCCAAGGAGCTGCTCATCCGTCTGGGCCTGAACGACACGATGGACTGATTTTCTACCGATAGAGGGAGAACGAATGGAACGATTGAAACAGGCTTTGTCCGCTGCGGGCATTGCATACAAAGAAAACGAGCCGCTCAGCGCACACTGCACTTTCCGCATCGGCGGCCCGGCAGATGTCTTTATCCTGCCGGAAAATGAGGCGCAGCTCTGTGCCGCCATCAAGCTGGCGAAGGAAGCGAATATCAAATATTATTTACTGGGCAACGGCAGCAACATCCTGTTTGAGGATGCGGGCTACCGGGGAGCTGTCATCAATGTATCGGCCATGAAGAGCGCGATCGGTATTCTTGAAAACATCTGTTTCCCGGGCAAAGATCCGGCCCTGACTTACGATGCTGTCGTTGTCGGTGCAGACAAGATGCTCTCGTCGCTCTGCATGACGGCGCTGGAAAACAGCCTCACCGGTCTTGAGTTCGCCTACGGCATCCCGGGTACGGTGGGCGGAGCGGTCTACATGAACGCCGGAGCTTACGGCGGCGAGATGAAGGACGTGCTGGTCTCCGTGCGGTATCTGACCACAGAAGGGGAGACCGTTGAGATACCGGCAGAACAGCTCGACCTCAGATACCGCCACAGCATTTTCGAAGAAAACGGCGGCTGCATCCTCTCGGCAAAGTTCCACCTCGCAAGAGGCAATGCCGCCGACATCCGCGCCAGGATGAACGACCTGATGGCCCGCCGCAAAGACAAACAGCCTCTCGACAAGCCCAGCGCCGGCAGCACCTTCAAGCGGCCGGTGGGCGCATTTGCGGCAGCCCTCATCGACCAGTGCGGCCTGCGGGGTTACCGCCATGGCGGCGCAGCCGTCAGTGACAAGCACTGCGGCTTTGTGGTCAATCTGGGTGGAGCGACCTATGCAGATGTGCTGGCTCTGTGCGATGAGGTGCGTGCCATCGTGAAAGAAAAGACCGGCTACGACCTCGAAAAAGAAATTCGTGTGGTGGAAGCATAAAAGAAAGAGGCGTGCAAAATGAATCTTCTCATCGTCAGCGGCCTTTCCGGTGCAGGCAAATCCGTCGCCATGAATGCACTGGAAGACATCGGCTTTTCTGCATTGATAACATCCCGGCGGCACTGCTGCCCAGCATCACGGCGTTTTCGAAAGCGGGTGACAACCAGCTCAAGCGGGTGGCTCTCTGTATGGACATCCGCGGCTGCCGCACGCCGGAAGAAATCGAAGAAGCTCTTTCTCAGTTGGACGCGCAGAGGATAGAATATGAGATCTTGTTCCTTGATGCCCCGGACGATGTGCTGATGCGCCGCTACAGTGAGACGCGCCGCCGCCATCCGATGAGCATTTCCGACGGCCTTTCCACCCGGGAAGCCTTCCGCAGGGAGCGCGAGATCTTGCAGCCCTCAAAGACCGGGCAGATTATACCATCAATACCGGCCTGCTCTCCACCTCGCAGAACAAAGAGCGCATCTGCGACCTGTTCAACCAGAACGGCGGCGCGAAGAGCGCCATGCGTCTGACAGTCATGTCCTTCGGCTTCAAGTTCGGCATCCCACCGGAGGCGGATCTTGTTTTGGATGTCCGCTGTCTGCCCAACCCTTTTTATGTCCCGGAACTGAAGCATAAAACAGGTCTTGATGAAGAGGTCGTCGATTTTGTCATGAGCCACCCGGAGGCGCAGGAGCTTTTGAAGCGCTATGAATCGTTTCTGGAATATGCTCTTCCGCTCTACGTCAAGGAAGGCAAAAGCCAGCTCACCATCGCAGTGGGCTGCACCGGCGGCAAGCATTGCTCCATCACATTTGCGCGGAAAATCGCGGAATACTGCGAAAGCGGCTACAAGCCCGGCATCCAGCACCGCGATTCTGTCCGTTGAAAGGATAAACATATCATGAGTTTGCATCCCAGGCAAGGAGGAGATCGCCCGGCGCAGTCTGCAGAAGGACTGCTGCGTCCGCGCTGCTGCCTATGGAATTGCCTGCTTCGCCAAGTACTTCGACGCCAGTGGGCTGGTGCTGCAGACGGAACAGGAGCTGACGACGCAGGTGGCTTCCCAGCTGTTTGCGCTGCGGCGTACAGGGCGACATCATCGAGAAGCAGCGTCCCAGCGGGGTGGTCTATGAGTTCAGCATCCGCGCACCGGAGCAGGTGGCGCGGATGCACGAGCTTTCGGCACCACCGGCACCGAGACGAGCCTGCAGATAGACCCCCGACTGATTCGCTGCCAGACGTGCGTCAGCGCGTACATCGGGGCAGCTTTTGTGCAGCGGCACGGTCACTGACCCGCAAAAGGAGTATAACATCGAGTTTCTCACCAGCCGCACGAACCTTGCGCGCGACTTCGAGGCCCTGCTGGCGAGCACGAGTTTGCGCCCACCGCACCCGCCGCAACGGCGTGAACCTTGTTTACGTCAAGAGCTGCGACAACGTGGAGCGCATCATTTCCTTTATGGGGCGGCGGAGGCATCGGCCCAGCTCAGCGCCCAGAAGGCTGTCAAGCAGATGCGCAACCAAATCAACCGCCACACAAACTGCGATACCGCAAACCTGGGCAAGACGGCCCGTGCCAACGCCCAGACTCTCAAAGCCATCCGCTTTCTGGAAGAGCAGGGGCGCTGAAAACGTTGCCCGAGGCGCTGCAGCAGGCAGCAGCCCGGCGGCTGGAATATCCTGATTTATCGCTGGCGGCGCTCTGCGGATGCTTTGACCCGCCCATGAGCAAATCGGGCCTTTCTCACCGGATGAAAAAGCTGGAAGCGCTGGCCGACGCCCTGCGTCAGCGGCTCGAAGAACACACTGAAACAGAGGAGGCAGGAGCATGAGCGATGTGACCGAAGGGAACCGTCAGGGGAGAGACTTCGTTCATCTCCACATCCATACCGAATACAGCCTGCTGGACGGTGCCTGCCGTATCGACCAGCTTATGGACCGCGTCAAGGAGTGTGGTCAGAGCGCCATCGCCATCACGGACCACGGCGTCATGTACGGCTGTGTCCAGTTCTATAAGGCCGCAAAAGGCAGGCATCAAGCCTATCATCGGCTGTGAGGTCTATGTAGCCACCCGCACCCGCTTTGATAAGGTCAACCGTATCGACGGCAACAACCACCTTATCCTGCTCTGCAAGAATGAGACAGGCTATAAGAACCTCATCAAGATGGTGTCCGCTGCCTTCGTGGAGGGCTTTATTCCAAGCCTCGTGTGGATAAGCAGCTTCTTGAGCAGTATCCTGAGGGGCTTATCTGCCTGTCTGCCTGCCTCGCAGGCGAGATCCCGCAAGCCATTCTGGCGGGAGACTACGAGAGGGCAAAGTCCACGGCCCTGTGGTATCAGGAGCTGTTCGGCAAGGGCAATTATTACATCGAATTGCAGGACCACGGCCTCGAAGAGGATACTATCGTCCTGCCCCAGCTCATCAAACTGGCGCGGGAGACCGGCATCCCGATGGCAGCCACCAACGACTCCCACTATCTGCGGAAGGATGACGCCAAGATGCAGAGCATTCTGCTTTGCATCCAGACCGGCAAGACCATCAACGATGTGGATCGGATGGAGTTCCAGACCGACGAATTTTACGTCAAAACGACGGATGAAATGTATGATTTGTTCGCAATGGTGCCGGAAGCCTGTGCCAACACCCAGAAAATTGCGGACCAGTGCAATTTTGACTTCGACTTTGGACACCAAAATTCCATATTACAAAGCCCCGAACGGGATGGACAATCAGGAGTTTTCGAGAAGCTCTGCTGGGACGGCCTCGAGCGCCGCTACGGCTCGGACGTCCCACAGTCCAATAAGGACCGCCTGACCTATGAGATCGGCGTGGTCAAGTCGATGGGCTACACCAACTACTACCTCATTGTCTGGGATTATATCAACTACGCCAAGAGTCAGGGCATTCCGGTAGGCCCGGGCCGTGGCTCAGGCGCGGGCAGCATCGCGGCTTACTGTGTAGGCATCACCGATATCGACCCCATCCGCTACAACCTCATCTTCGAGCGATTCCTGAACCCCGAGCGCGTCAGTATGCCCGATTTTGACGTCGATTTCTGCTATGAGCGCCGTCAGGAGGTCATCGACTACGTCAACCGGAAATACGGCGCAGACCATGTGGCCCAGATCGTGACGTTTGGTACGATGGCCGCCCGCGCTGCCGTGCGCGATGTGGGCCGTGTGATGGGTATGCCCTACCAGAGCGTGGATGTGGTGGCAAAGCAGGTGCCGATGGAGCTGAAAATGACGCTGAAACGCGCCTTGAGGCCTCACCGGAGCTCAAGCGGATGTACGACAGCGACCCGCAGGTCACAGAACTTATCGACTCTGCGCTGAAAGTTGAAGGTATGCCCCGCCACGCCTCCACCCATGCGGCCGGCGTCGTCATTACCCCGGAGCCGACAGACTATTATCTGCCCCTAGCCACCAACGACGGCCTGCCTGTCACCCAGTTCAATATGACCGAGATCGAGGAACTGGGCCTGCTGAAAATGGACTTCCTCGGCCTGCGTACCCTGACGGTCATCCGGGATGCGGAGGCTGCCATCCAGAAAGATCCGTCCTTCTCCATCCGAAAGCTGGATTATGACGATGCAGCGACTTATAAGATGCTGGGTCAGGGTGAAACGGAGGGCGTGTTCCAGCTCGAATCCTCGGGTATGAAACACGTCCTCGTGGGTCTGCAGCCACAGAACCTTGAAGATGTCATCGCTCTTATCAGTCTTTACCGCCCCGGCCCGATGGACTCCATCCCGACCTACCTGCGCAACCGCCACGAGCCGGATAAAATCAGCTATAAGACCCCTCAGCTGGCCCACATCCTTGACGTCACCAACGGCTGCATCGTCTACCAGGAACAGGTCATGCAGATATTCCGTGAGCTGGCCGGTTTCTCGTTCGGACAGGCAGATAACGTCCGCCGTGCCATGAGTAAAAAGAAGCACGCGGTGATGGAGGCAGAACGCGAGCATTTTGTCCACGGCTGCACCGAGCCGGGTCACGAATGCCCGGCTGTGTCGCCAATGGCATCTCCGAGAAAGTTGCCAACGAAATTTACGATGAAATGTCAAGTTTTGCGTCCTACGCCTTCAATAAAGCCATGCGGCCTGCTACGCTTACGTCGCATTCCAGACGGCTTATCTCAAGTGTCATTACCCCAGCGAGTTTATGGCCGCATTGCTCACCAGTGTGCTTGACAATACCGACAAAGTCATCGAGTATTCGGGCGAGTGCGCCCGCCTGGGCATCAAGGTGCTTCCGCCGGACGTCAATATCTCGAACGGCGGCTTCACGGCGGACAACGGCAAGATTCGTTTCGGTCTGAATGCGGTCAAGAATGTGGGCCGCAACCTCATCGAGCGAGTCGTGGAAGAGAGAAAAGAGAAGCCTTATTCGAGCCTCTATGATTTCTGTAAGCGGATGCACGGCACTGAGCTGAACCGCCGGGCTGTGGAATGTCTTATCAAGGCGGGTGCCTTCGACAGTATGGGCGTCAACCGCCACAGCCTTGTGGAAGCCGTGGACGGCATCATCAAGAGCGTGGAGAGCGACTCCGCCGCAATCTTGAGGGACAGCTGGACCTGTTCTCGGTGATGAGCGGCGAATCTCAGACTGCTGACACCGACAGCTACGAGATAAAGCCCTTCCCGGAGTACAGCCACACCGAACTGCTCCAGCAGGAGAAAGAGGTCAGCGGCCTCTATCTGTCCGGCCACCCGCTGGACGCCTATCGGGAACAGTCGGCACGCTTTGCGTCCAACAGCATCAAGGAGCTCACCTGCGAGGACGCTCACAAGCTGGACGGCAATCATGTCCGTATCGTGTGTACCATCGTCAAAAACCGGATGATGACCACCAAATCCAACACGATGATGGCCTTCACCAGCGTGGAGGACCTGACCGGTACGATGGAGGTCATCGTCTTCCCACGGGTGCTGGATACTTTCCGCGATGCGCTCAAGGAGAATGCCGTCGTGGTCATCGAGGGACGCCTCTCCGTGCGTGAAGATGAGCCTTCCAAGCTGATGGCTGAGAGCATCTCGCCCATCGAGGGCTACGACCCCAAGCACCCGCAGACCAACCGCCCCAACCTCATGCGGGATGCCGCCCAGCGGCTCTATGTCCGCCTGCCGTCCCGCAGCTGCCCCGAGTATGCAAAGGTCATCAATCTCCTTGAGATATTCGACGGCGATATGCCCGTCATTTTCTATCTCGAGGATGTCAAGCAGAAGCTCGCCGCGCCCCGGAGACTCTATGCTTCGGGCCATCCACTGTTGTTTCAGGAGCTGAAACGTCTGCTTGGTGAACGCAATGTTGCAACAAAATGACATTTCTGTGCATCAATCATTATGCCCGCGCTGTTTTCAAATGATTAACTTTGTGATATACTTGTCTAAGGCAAGCCATAGCAAATATGTTGCATCGAGTCGGGCCGCATCTGTGGAAGAAGGGGATGCGCGCACCCCGAGTGGTATGTGAAGAAACAAATTGGAGGGAATCTCTATGGAAAAGCAAATCAAAACGATCGGTGTTCTCACCAGCGGCGGTGACGCACCTGGCATGAACGCCGCTGTCCGTGCCGTGGTCCGTACCGGCCTGCACAAGGGCTTCCGCATGATCGGCATCCAGCGCGGCTATAACGGTCTGCTGAACGGCGAGTGCTTCGAAATGAACCTGCGCAGTGTCTCGAACATCATCTCTGCCGGCGGCACCATCCTTTACACCGCACGCTGCCTTGAGTTCAAGACCAAAGAGGGCCAGGATAAAGGCGCAGCCAAGTGCCGTGAGCTGGGCATCGACGCGCTGGTGGTCATTGGCGGCGACGGTTCTTACCGCGGTGCCCGTGAGCTGGCACCGCGGCATCCCGATGATCGGCCTGCCCGGCACCATCGACAACGATATTGCCTGCAGTGAGTACACCATCGGTTACGATACCGCTATGAACACTGCTCTGGAGATGATCGATAAGCTGCGCGACACCACTCAGAGCCATGACCGCTGCAGCGTCGTCGAGGTCATGGGCCGCAACGCTGGTTACATTGCCCTGAATGTCGCCATCGCCTCCGGCGCTATGGCCGTGCTGCTGCCCGAGAAGGAATTCGATATGCAGCGCGACATCCTCGATAAGATCGTCGAGACCCAGCGCACCGGCAAGCGTCACTTCATCGTCATCGTCGCAGAGGGCATCGGCCACTCTCAGGAGATCGCCAACGAGATCCAGGCCCGCACCGGCATCGACACCCGTGCCACCATTCTGGGCCACGTCCAGCGCGGCGGCTCTCCCACGCTGCGTGACCGTGTGAACGCTTCTGCTATGGGCTACCACGCTGTCTGCCTGCTCGAGCAGGGCAAGTATAACCGCATCGTCGGCATGAAGGGTGAGGAGCTGGTGGATTACCCGTAGATGAGGCCCTCGAGATGACCAAGAGCATCGACCCGGTCCTCGTGGACGTATGCAATACGATCTCGATTTGATTTTTTGAACATACGACGGAGCTGTGTTTTCCATGACATCGGAAAGTGCAGCTCCGCTTTTTTATATTTACGCAACCCGAAGTTTTGTGGTATACTATCGCAAGAGAATCAAGACGCGGCGCTCTGTCCCGCGTCAGGCAGGAGAGTGGAACTGTGGAACTGGAACAAGCCAAGAAGCGCGTAGAGGAACTGCGCGCTGTTATCGAGAAGAATAACCGCCTTTATTACGACCAGGACGCCCCCGAACTCGAGGACTTTGAATACGACGCCCTGACGCGGGAATTGAAGGAGCTGGAAGCGCAGTACCCAGAGCTGGTCACTCCGGCTTCGCCCACCCAGCATGTCGGCGGCACCCCCAGTGGGCGCTTCGCAAAAGTGACACATGCTGTCAAGATGGAAAGTTTGCTGGATGCATTTTCCTACGATGAACTGCGTGATTTCGACCGCAGAGTGCGTGACGCGGGTATCGAGCCGGAGTATGTCGTTGAAATCAAGATCGACGGTCTTTCTTGCAGCCTTGAGTACGAGAACGGTGAACTGGTCCGTGCTTCTACCCGCGGCGACGGTGTCGTAGGCGAGGACGTCACCGCCAATGTCCGGGCTATCAAAAGATACCGAAAAAGCTGAAAAATGCCCCTGAGTTTCTCGAGGTGCGCGGCGAGGTTTATATGCCCCATGAGGCGTTCCAGCACCTCTGCGCCGAGCAGGAATTGCAGGGCGCGGCACCCTTCAAGAATCCCCGCAACGCCGCCGCCGGTTCGCTGCGCCAGAAGGACGCCAAGATCACCGGGAGCCGCGGCCTTTCGATTTTGTTTTCAACGTCCAGCAGGTGCGTGGCAAGGAGCTGACTACCCACGCGGAAAGCCTCGATTACCTCAAAAGTCTCGGCCTGCCGGTCTCTCCCCGCTACCACATCGTCCACGACATTGAGGACGCGATCAAGGAAATCGAGCAGATCGGGCAGAACCGCTCAAAGCTCGATTTCGACATGGATGGTGCGGTCATCAAGGTCAATCACTTCGCCCAGCGCGACCTGATGGGCTCTACCAACAAGTTCCCCCGCTGGGCCATCGCGTTCAAGTATCCGCCCGAAGTCAAGGAGACGACCTTGCGCAGCATCGAGGTTGCTGTGGGCCGCACAGGCGTATTGACCCCGACCGCCTGCTTCGACCCGGTCTTCCTCGCCGGTACGACGGTGGCCCGCGCGACCCTCCACAACGAGGATTTCATCCGCCAGTTCGGCCTCTGCATCGGCGATACCATTCAGGTGCGGAAAGCCGGCGACATCATCCCGGAGGTCATCGGCGTCGTCCATCACCCGGAGAACGCGGAGCCTTACCGGATGCCGACAGCCTGCCCGTCCTGCGGCGCACCGGTCGTCCATCTCGAGGATGAAGCTGCCCTGCGCTGTGTCAACCCGGAATGTCCTGCCCAGTCTCTGCGCAACATCATCCATTTTGCCTCCCGCGATGCGATGGACATCGACGGCTTGGGAACTGCCGTAGCGACACAGCTGGTGGAAAAGGACCTCGTCCACTCGGCGGCAGACCTTTATGATTTGACGCTCGAGCAGCTGCTGACACTGGAAAAGTTCAAAGAGAAGAGCGCAACGAATCTTCTCCACGCCATCGAAAATTCCAAGCAGAACAACCTCGACAAGCTGCTGTTCGGCTTCGGCATCCGCAACATCGGCGACAAGGCCGCTGCATTGCTGGCTGAGCATTTCGGCACACTGGAAGCCATCCGGGAGGCAGATATTGAAAAATCAGCGAGATCGACGGTTTCGGAGGCGTGATGGGCCAGAGCGTGGTAGAGTTCTTCGCCAAGGACGGCACCACAGACCTTATCCACCGTCTGGCTGACGCCGGGGTGAACATGACCTGGAAGGGCGAACCGAAGGGCGACAAGCTGGCGGGAATGACGCTGGTCGTCACCGGCACCCTCGAGACGCTCTCCCGCAATGAGGCAGAGGCTCTCATCGTCAAAAACGGCGGCAAAGCCAGCGGCTCAGTCTCCAAAAGACGGCTTACGTTGTGGCTGGCACAGCAGCAGGCTCCAAACTGACCAAGGCACAGGCCCTCGGCGTACCTGTGCTGACGGAGGAAGAATTCCTTGCCATGCTGCGGGATGAACCGGAAGCTTAAATAGAATAGACTCAAAAGGCTCATGCAGTGGGTGTCCCCGCTGTGTGGGCCTTTTGCGTTATAAAACTCTGCCGCCGCATACAGTAGGAGCAAGAAGCCAAAATGACGAGACCGAAGGAGAAACAAGATGGACGAGTATTACCGCGCTGTTCGGGCTTTGCCCGCATGGCTGGCACGGCCTTTGAGCGCCCTGCCGCCGGGCATTGCAGAACAGGTACATGAGATACGCCTCCGGGTCGGCTGTGGAGTACAGTTGACCATCGGCGGAAAGCCCTGCTGCCCGGCGGAGCTGCCTGCTTTGCAGAAGCTCCGGCTGACGCCCTGCAGATGGAAGAGATATTCGTCACCCTCTGCGGCGGGTCGGTACACAGCCACGAGACAGAAATTGCGGCGGGCTATGTCACGCTCAGCTGCGGGTGCCGCGCCGGGCTGGCCGGACAGTTTTACTGCGCACCGGGGCAGAGCGCCGTCTTGCAGGAGCTGCGCTCGGTGAATATCCGCGTTGCCCGGAACCGGGAATTTCCTCTGCCACAAAAACTCCGGGATATTCTGCAGCAGCGATTTATCGGGATGCTCCTGATGGGGCACACCGACAGCGGCAAAACGACCCTTCTGCGAGGTGTCGCCCGGGAACTTACAAAACAGAACAGGGCCGTGGCCGTCATCGACGAGCGAAGAGAGATATTCCCCTCGGAGGAAAGCGCGGCGCTTCCGCTCGACATCCTCAGCGGCATACCCAAGGGACAGGCGGTGCAGATGGCTCTGCGCACCCTCTCGCCGCAGGTCATCTTATTGGACGAGCTGGGCGGGATGGACGAGCTTTACGCGCTGGAGCAGGGACTTTTCAGCGGGGTGGAATTTATCGCCACACTTCATGCCGCCAGCTGGGAAGAGGCTGCCCGCCGCCCACAGGTGCAGTATCTGCAAAAGTGCGGTGCGCTCCATGTGGCAGTGCTTCTGAAAGGCCGCACTGCGCCGGGGCAGCTGAAAGAGGTGCGTGTTTTGTGAAAACGCTTCGAGTCGTCTGTGCGCTGTTCTGGCTGGGCTGCGGCTGGTGCGCAGGGGATGCGGCCTGCCAGAATACGCGGCGGCATCTGGCGGCGCTGGAAAAGACGCTTTTGCTTTTGCAGCGCGTCCGGCAGGAGATCAGCTATCGTCACACGGACCTCACCTTGCTTTTCCGCAGACTGAAACAGGAGGGGCTTGTCACGGGCGGAAGCTTCCGGGGCCTTTGTCCGCTGCCCGGTCTGACGCGCCTGGAACGCGACTGTTTCATCGAGTGCTTCTCGAGCCTTGGCCGGATGGAGGCAGAGCAGGAGTGCCAGCAGCTGGCATTTTATCAGGAGCGTTTCACGCTGTTTTGCAGCAGGCACAGGAACACGCCCGCCCGCAGCTGGAATTGAGTCACAAGCTGGGATTTGCTGCCGGACTGGCGGCGGCCATCCTCTGCCTTTGATGAAAGATAGGGGGATGTATGGACATCGACCTGATTTTCAAGATCGCGGCCATCGGCATCATCGTGGCGGTGCTCAACCAGCTGCTCATCCGCTCAGGCCGGGAAGACCAGGCCATGATGACCACACTGGCGGGGCTGGTGGTGGTGCTGTCCATCCTGGTCAAGCAGATCAGCGTGCTTTTTGTCACCATCAAGTCCCTTTTGCGCTATGAGCACCCTCACGATGCTGGGACTTGCGGTGATGGGGGCTGTGCTGTACACCCTGTTCCAGAAAAGCGCCCCGGCTTTCGGGCTGTTCGTCTCGATGGGAGCCGCTGTCCTCGTGCTGTGGAAAATCAGCACGGCAGCGCAGACCGTGCTTTCCGGGCTGACAAAACTGGAACAGCGGGCAGGCGGCGACGCCTTTTCCTGCCTGCTGCGGTGTACAGGCATCATCCTGCTGGCCGATTACGCCCACTCGCTCTGCGAGGAAGCGGGGGCTGAATCGCTGGCGTGGTGTACGGCACTGGCCGGCCGGGTGCTGGTGCTTGCGGCAGCGTGGCCCCTGCTGGAAGAGATCGGCCAGAAGATAGGAGCATCGCAGGATGAAAAGAGACAAGCTTTTCCGTTTGAGTCTGGCAATACTGTTCTTGTGGACGAGCTTTGCACTCGCGGCCCCGGCGGCGATGGCCGCTTCGAGCACAGCTCTGCCGGGCAGTTCTCTCTGGGAGCCCTATTTACAGCAGAGCCGCATCGACCTCGAAAAGGCGGCATCCTCACCGTGGGAAACACTGAAAAGCTTTCTGCCCCGATCCTTCGGCGCACTGGTGCGCCAGACGGCAAGTCGCTATACGTCAGTGCTCCTGTTCCTGACGCTGACAGCGGTGCTGGGGCTTCTTGCCGGGGAATGCACCGATGGGGCCTTGCTGGATCTGGTGGCGGCAGGCGGCTGCGGCGTCCTGCTCTGGGGGAGTCTGCTGGAAGAAGCCCAGAAGCTTTGTGAGCAGGTGGAGAGCTGGCGCAGCTTTCTGTTGGGGTTCCTTCCCGTCTATGCCGGTGTCCTCACGATGGGAGGGGAAGGAGCAGCAGGCAGTGCGGCCAGTGGAGCGCTGCTGACGGCACTCTGCTTTCTGGCTCAGCTGGCAGCGGCCTTCGTTCAGCCGCTGCTCCACTGCTATCTGATGCTCAGCATGGCCTGCTGCGTCAGCTCTGAACCAGCCCTCGGCGTTTTCTGCAAGGGCGTCGGCAGTGCGCTCCGTCAGGCTCTGGGCTGGGCCGGAAAAATTCTGGTGGCGCTGCTGGGCATGCAGAGGGCTGCAGCATTCCAGCTGGACCGCTTTTCGCTCCGTACCGGCCAGCTTTTGGCAGGGAGCGTTCCCATCATCGGGCAGACTCTCAGCAGTGCATCGGAATCCATCCTCGCGGGGATACAGCTCCTCAAGAGCGGGCTGGGGCTGGCAGCTCTGTCGGTGCTGGGCGCGGAGTTCGTGCCGCTCTATCTGGTGCTGATGATACAGCTGGCTCTTCTGATGGGCTGCAGTCTGCTCTGCAGTCTCACTGGCATCTCCCGTTGCCGCGCATTATTCGACTGTTTTGCCGAGGCGGTGCGCTGTATGGCAGCGGTGGTGGCGCTTTTCTTCGGGCTGGCGGCGGCAGGGGTAACACTGCTGTTCATCGTAGGAGGTGGTTCATGATGCAGGCACTGGAACGGGCGGCGGCGGTCTTCTGTACGGCCTGTATCTGCGCCGAGCTGCTCTCCCGCTTTGTCGGACAGGGCTGGGGGCAGAAGTGCATAAAAGCGGTGGCAGGGCTATATATTCTAGTAGTCTTTGCGGATGCTCTGCCCGGCGCAAAGGCGCAGTTTGCCGCATTGGAACTGCCGCAGGTGCCGGCGGTCTCGTTAGGCAGTCTGGAGGATGCTGTTCTGGCACAGACGGCAGAAGAACTCTCCCGTGCGCTCGAAGAACGCTGTCTCAGCGAGGCGGGTGTTTTGCTTAGGCTGAATATCATTCTGCGCCAGACCTCTGAGGGCGTGGAAGCGGCTGAGGTACAGATCGTCCCTCAGGACGCCGTCACTGCCTCGCAGAAGCGGGCAATAGAAGCGCTGCTGGAAGGACAGCTTCAGCTAAGACCGGAATGCATCAAATGGAAAAGCCCCAGCGGGGAGGATGTGCTATGAACAACGAGCTTTTTTCGCGGCTGAAGGGCCTCGCGCAGAAGGAAAACCGCGCTCGGCTGGCGGTTTTGCTGGGCGCGGCGGCCATGCTGCTCATCCTGCTGTCGGAGCTGTTCACCTTCAGAGAAGACCGCCGCAGCACGCGCCGCCCGGCGGATGACAATGTCTACCGCCAGCAACTCGAGCAGCAGCTTTCCGACCTCATCGCGCAGGCAGAGGGCGCAGGAAAGACTACTGTGATGATAAAACTGGAAAGCGGAGAGGAGACCATCTATGCTCTGGACACGCTCTCGGGACAGACCCAGGAACAGCAGACCCATGTGCTGCTGGACGACGGGACCGCGCTGGCACAGACAGTCTGCACCCCAGAGTGTGCGGGGTGGCCGTGGTGTGCGAGGGCGGGGAGATGTCCGGGTCGCCGCCCGAATCACCGAGCTGGTGGGGGCGCTGCTGGATGTTCCGTCCAACCGCATCTGCGTAGAGCAGCGCCGGGAATGATTTTTGCAGCGATGAAATATAAGTTATGCAAGGAGGAGACACAAATGAGAGCTATCACCAAAAACACACGCAGGGTCACAGCGCCGACCCTTGCGGCCGCGCTGGTCGTGGCCGTATACCTTAACTGGCAGTATGCCCGCACCGGCATCGGCGTGGATGAAGAGGCTGTCAACGTCTCGGCGGTGGCTGTGGAAGGTGAGCCTGTGACAGCACCCGTTACCGATGGGCTGATGACGGAGGCCGAAGCAATATCCAGTGCCAACAAGAATTATGGGAGGCTCCAGCTCGTCAGCGTGGCCAACGACGCAGGAGCAAAATTCTTGAGGAAGCCCGTCTCAAGCGCCAGAAAGCTCACGATGAAGCGATGGACACGATCCAGAAGACCCTCAAGACCTCGGGCCTTTCCGCCGAGGAGAAAAAAGGTTATACCCAGCAGCTGACTTCCAACCTCGAAGACCTCAACGCAGAAAATGAGATAGAAACGCTGGTCAAGGCGAAAGGCTTTGCCGACTGCCTCTGCTTTTTGCAGTCCGGCCGGGCTGACCTGACCGTGATGACCTCCGGCGACGCGCTGACGGCGGCACAGGTGGCCCAGATACGGGACATCGTGCTCAGCAAGAGCGAGGTGACTGCGCAGAATATTACTGTGGTTGAAGTGAAGTAAGGTGTTGTATAAAACCGGAGAAAATGGTATAATGACATCAAAGGTTTTGCAAAGGGATGCTCTCTTTGCATGGAACGCATAAAATAAAATGGGCATTCGCTCATTTTGGATGGAGGGCCATAGAATGGATTTACAGAACATGGATCTTAAAGGCGGCAGTCTGCAGATCTACACAGAGGTCATCGGCAAGATCGCCCGCTGTGCAGCGCTGGAGATCGAGGGCGTGGCAGAAGTGTCCTGCGGCAAGCAGAACCGGAAGGTGAAAGACCTTCTCGAGCGCGCCAACGTCCAGTCGCCCGTTACCGTAGAGATGCGGGACGGCACGGCAGAGATCACTCTGGAAATTGTAGCAGCCTTTGGCGCGCGCATCCCGGCTGTGGCTGAAAAGGTGCAGGAAAACGTCAAGTCTGCCGTCCAGAACATGACCAATGTCACGGTCAGCCGCGTTGACCTCGTCATTGCCGGTCTGGCCCCGGCGGCTGAGCCGCAGGCCTGAGCCGAGAAACAAAACGTAAAGAGAATTGCGGTCGGCCTTCCCGCAAAAGGGAGGGCCTTGCCGCTGTGAGAGGAACATTATGGAAAATATTTTGCCCCGTCGTGAAGCACGCGAAAATGCATTTCTGCTGGCATTTTCTCAGACCTTTGGTGACATTCCCCTGCAGGAGGCTCTGGACAACCACCACGAGTGCGATGAAGAGCATCCGGTGGATGTTTTTGGCCAGCGCCTGCTGCGGGCTTATTATGAGCATTCCGCAGAGGTGGACGACCTCATCAGCGCCCATCTGCGCAACTGGACGATGGAGCGTCTGCCCCGCGTGAGCCTGACGGTGCTCCGTCTGGGTCTGGCCGAGATGCTGTACGGCGACGAGAAAAAGCCTGGCGTCGTCATCAATGAGGCAGTCGAGCTGACCAAAAAGTATGGCGCAGACGAGGATTATCAGTTCGTCAACGGTCTGCTGGGTACGGTGGCACGCGAGCAGGGTCTGGACGCAGAGCCTGAGCAGCTGTGAGCAGCTATACGCTGGGCATCGACACCAGCAATTATGCAACCTCTCTGGCTGTCTTTGATACAGCCGGAGAGGTTGTTTGCGCAAAAAAGCGTTTCCTTCCGGTGAAGGAGGGCCAGCTGGGCTGCGCCAGAGCGACGCCCTTTTCACCACACAGCCGCTCTGCCTGAGATGCTGAAAGAACTGAGCGGTGAATTCGATTTGACCAAAATCAGTGCCGTAGGCGTGTCGGAAAAGCCCCGTCCGGTAGAGGGCAGTTATATGCCCTGTTTTCTGGCGGGCGTCAGCGCTGCCGAGGCGTTCGCGCTGGCCCGGGGCATCCCGCTCGTCCGCACGACCCATCAGCAGGGCCATGCGGCGGCGGCACTGTTTGCGGCCAAGGGTGAAGAGTTCTTCCGCGAGAAAACACTGCTGTTCCATATTTCCGGCGGCACGACTGACCTGCTCCTTTGCGATGAAGTGAAGCATATCGAAACGCTGGGGACCAGCTCCGACCTCTACGCCGGACAGGCTGTGGACCGTGTGGGCGTCAAGTGGGCTTTGGATTCCCGGCTGGCGTCGAAGTCTCTCGTCTGGCCGCGGAATGTGATGTGACGATAAAACCGAAATCCAGTGTCCGAGGCATGGAATGCAGCCTTTCCGGGCTGGAAAACCAGTGCAATGCTTTGTTGACAGCTGGCAAAAGCCCTGCCTATGTCTGTAAGTACTGCCTGCTCTGCGTGGCAGATACCGTGGTCAAGATGACCAAAGCGGCTCAGAAGGAATATCCCGGGCTTGCTGTGGTCTGTGCAGGCGGCGTGATGAGCAGTGACATCATTCGCAGCTGGTGCAGCAGCGCCTCCCGCAGGTGTATTTCGTACCCGGCCAGTATTCCAGTGACAACGCCATCGGCGTATCTATCCTCGCCGCACGGGAGGCCGGGCTATGGCTGAAGTGATCACCATCTCGGCCCTGAACCAGTATGTCAAGACGCTGCTGGATGCAAATGACATCCTGTTCGATTTGGCGCTGCGGGGCGAGATCGCAAACTTCGTACAGAACGCCCGCAGCGGCCACTGTTATTTTTCTCTCCGGACGCCAGCGCCAGTGTCAAAGCGGTGATGTTCCGCTCAGATGCGCGGCGGCTGGGCTTCCGCCCGGAAGAGGGCATGAAGGTAGTCGTGCGATGTCGTCCTACTCTTTATGAGCGGGACGGCGCGTTCCAGATCTATGTCAACGAAATGTTCCCGGACGGCATTGGTGCGGCGCAGCTTGCTTTTGAGCAGCTGAAAGCCAAACTCGAGCAGGAGGGACTTTTTGCGGTAGAGCACAAAAAGCCGCTGCCCACGTATCCCAAATGCATCGGCGTCGTCACCAGCAAGACCGGCGCGGCATTGCAGGACATTCGCAATGTCATTGGTCGGCGCTGGCCTGCGGCGAAACTCCTGCTCTGCCCGGTCAATGTGCAGGGCTTTGAGGCGGCGCAGCAGGTCGCAGATGCCATCGGAAAGCTGGACAAAAGCGGCCGGGTAGACGAAATTATCGTAGCCCGGGCGGCGGCAGCAGGAAGACCTCTGGGTCTTCAACGCCGAGGTCATCGCCCGGGCAGCTTACCGCTGCAAAGTGCCGCTTATCAGTGCTATTGGGCATGAGATAGACTTTTCCATTTTAGACTTTGTGGCGGACCGCCGTGCGCCGACCCCGTCGGCTGCGGCAGAATTAGCCGTGCCGGATCGTGCAGAGCTTCTGCGGGCCCTGTCCCAGCTGGAACAGGGCTGCCAGAGCGCGATGCAGCGCCGTCTGGATGCAGCATCTGGCCGTCTGATGATGGCCGAGCAGCAGCTTTCCTATGACATGACCCGTCGGAAACTGACCGGTGGGCAGGCAGAGCTTGCCGCAGTGCAGAAAGAACTCGAGGCGGCTGCGCAGAGCTGTATTCAGAAGCGGCAGGCGCAGTTGCGCCACACCGCAGCACTGGCCGACTCGCTCAGCCCCTACCGGGTACTGGGGCGCGGCTATGCGATGGTATATGACAGCAAAGGCAGGCTGTGCAGTGCAGATGTTCTTGCAACCGGTGATAAGCTCACCCTGCGCGGTGCAGCGCACACAGCAGAATGTACGGTCACGTCCGTGGAGGAACTGAATGAGAGCACCCAAAGCTTTGAAGACGGCATGGCCCGTCTGGAAACCATCCTGAGTCAGATGCAGAGCGAAGAGACGACCCTTTCTGAGTCGGTCAAGCTCTATGCAGAAGCGGCTTCGCTGATGGAATACTGCCATGCTGCGCTGGAAAAAGCATCGCTTCAAATGGAGGAGATCGATGCTTCCCGCAGCGAAAAGGCAGGACCCGAAACAGAAGAATAAAAGCAAACAGTTTGCAGGGAGGAACCATTATGGAGAGCGCAGAGTATAAAAAGCAGTATGACGAATATCTGGCCCGTGCTGAAAAGGCATTGAGTCAGGCGTGTGAACGCTATCTGCCTGAGGAATCTGACGTCTGCCGCGCAGCGCGCTACAGCCTGCTGGGCGGCGGCAAGCGCATTCGCGCTGTGCTGGTGCTGGCCGTGTGTGATATGCTCCACGGCAATGCCGAGGCAGCTGAGCAGTTTGCAGCCGCAGTCGAGATGCTGCACTGCTATTCGCTCATCCATGATGACCTGCCCTGCATGGATAACGACGATATGCGCCGCGGCAAGCCCTCCTGCCACAAGGCATTCGGCGAATCCACCGCGATGCTGGCCGGTGACGTCCTGCTGACCGAGGCTTTCGAGGCAGTCGCCGGTGCGCCTGCTCCCGCTTCTGTCTGTGTCCACGCGGCACAGGCGCTGGGCGCAGGTGCAGGCAGCCGAGGCATGGTGTATGGTCAGGAACTCGATTTGAAATATGAGGCGCTTGCCGCTACCGAGGAACAGCTCCGTCTCATCCACCGCCACAAGACCGGCGCACTCATCAATGCAGCCATCCAGATGGGCGGTGCTGCAGCACAGGCCGATGAGGTTCAGCGTAAGGCGCTGGAAGCATATGCTTATGGCATCGGTCTCGTGTTCCAAGTCGTGGACGATGTGCTGGACGTGACCGGAACCGCCGAGCAGCTGGGCAAACCCATTGGCAGCGACAGCGAAAATGGCAAAACGACTTTTGTCACCCTGTTCGGCGTTGACGGTGCCATGCAGCTGGCGGAAAAGCTGAATGACGAGACCTGCACAGCGCTGCGCGACGCATTCGGCGAAAAGAGTGCGTTTTTGGAGCAGCTGGCCCGCACACTGCTGAACCGCCGCAGCTGAGCCGGTCGCATTCTGCGCCGAAATCGTCTCAGAAATCGCACAGGACTACATATCGCAAATGCGCTGCTTTTTGAGACGTCGGCTGTGGGATTGCGATAAAATTCAAGAAGGTGAACAAACTATGCAATTTATCAAAGAATTGTTCTCGGTCAACGAGATATTGACTGTTTCCATCGTGGGCTGGTTCGTTGCACAGGTGCTCAAGACCATCATCAACTTTATCCTGCTGGGCAAGTTCCAGCTCGAGAGGATGTGGGGCGACGGCGGTATGCCCAGTGCCCACAGCGCGACAGTCTGCGCGATGGTCATTGCCGCAGCCCGCAGCGAGGGAGTCAGTTCGGCTATTTTTGCTGTGGCCAGTGTGGTCGCCATCATCACCATGCACGATGCAATGGGTGTGCGCCACGAGACGGGCGAGCAGGCCAAAGTGCTCAACCAGATGATCGAAGAGTGGATCGACATCAGCGAAAAGAACTCTCCGTTTTTGCAGAATATGCATCTGAAGGAGATGGTCGGCCATACGCCCCTGCAGGTCATGGCCGGCATGGTCGTCGGCATCGTGGTCGGCTGCCTGTATCCCATGCACCTTGTCTAAGTAAAAAACATCAGGAATTTGAAATGTGAGGAGGACGGTCATTTTATGCATCCTTCATTGCTTCAGAATATTTCACAGCCTCGTGACCTGAAGCGCTTGAACAGCGCGCAGATCCAGCAGCTCTGCGGCGAGATCCGTCAGTTTCTGCTGGACAGCGTATCCAAAACAGGCGGACATCTTGCTTCCAATCTCGGCGCGGTCGAGTTGACGGTAGCACTTCATCGTGTCTTTGAGACCCCTCAGGACGCTTTCGTGTTTGACGTAGGACATCAGTGCTACACCCATAAGCTCCTGACCGGGAGGTATAAGCGCTTTGGCACCTTGCGGCAGCTGGACGGACTTTCGGGCTTTCCGAATCCCAATGAGAGCGCCCATGACGCTTTTATCGCCGGACATGGCAATACGGCTCTTTCTGTTGCCATCGGCATCGCATGGGCCAAAAAACTGAAAGGGGAGCCGGGCCATGTGGTGGCCATCATCGGCGACGGTGCGTTCACCGGCGGCATGGTCTACGAGGGGATGAACAATATCGGAAAGCTGGACAATCTCCTGGTCATCCTTAACGATAATAAAATGTCCATTTCCCATAATGTCGGTGCGTTGGCAAGCTATCTGGGCCATCTGCGCACCACAAACGGCTATTTTACGGCCAAGGAAAATATCAACAGTTTCCTGAACGGTGTGCCTGTCATCGGAGCGCCCATCAAAAGCGCTCTTCAGAACAGCAAAAGCAATTCGCCGGGCCATGTACCATTCCACGATGTTCGAGGATATGGGGTTTCACTATTTTGGACTCATCGACGGCCACGACGAGCCGGAATTGGAACGCATTTTCCAGACTGTCTGTGCTCAGCCCGGGCCGACATTGCTCCATGTCGTGACGAAAAAGGGCAAGGGCTATGCGCCCGCTGAGTCGAACCCCGGCAATTACCATGGCGTTTCCAAGTTCGACCTGACCGGCATCCCTGACCCCGAGGTCGCTCCGGCCGAGTCGTTTTCAAATGCCTTTGGCCGGACGCTCAGCGCCGCCGGAAACACCGACAAGACCCTCTGTGCCATTACTGCCGCCATGAAATATGGCACAGGTCTGCAGTTTTTCAGTCATGCCCATCCGGAACGCTTCTTCGATGTCGGCATGGCCGAACAGCATGCCGTGACCTTTGCAGCTGGTCTGGCCAGCAAGGGGATGCTGCCGGTGGTCTGCATTTATTCGACCTTCCTGCAGCGCAGCTACGACCAGATCATCCATGACGTCAACCTTCTGCATGAAAATGTCGTCTTCGCGGTGGACCGTGCAGGTTTCGTCCCCGGAGACGGTGAGACACATCAGGGCATCTACGACCCGGCTTTTCTCAGCCAGACCGGAATGCCCATCTATTCGCCTTCGAACTACGAAGAACTGCGGCATTGGCTTCCCATCCTGCTGAGCCATGAGATGCAGGGTCCCCGGGCCATCCGTTACCCCCGCGGCGGAGAGAGCAAAGCTCTGGCAAAATACGGCTGCTCGGGCAAGGAATACGATAAACTCATTTCACACCGGGTGCAAAGGCCGCACTGGTGAGCTACGCCGATGAGGTGGAAGATGTTCTCGCTGCCGCAGAGCTGCTGGCTAAATAGGGCATCCCCTGCGATGTTTATAAGCTGGTGCGTATCTTCCCGTTTGAGGAAGAACTGATTCGTGACCTTTCAGCCTATCCCGTCGTTCTGATGGCCGAAGAGTGCGTGGCCTGCGGCGGCATCGGCGAACACCTTGCCCGCGCCCTGCAGGATGCTGGCTGGCAGGGCCGGTACATCCACCGTGCTGTGAAGAAGCTGTGCCTGCCTCACGCGACGGTGCCTCAAATTAAACAGGCAACCGGGCTGGATGCCGCACATCTGGCCGAGGCTGTGCGGGAAGCAGACCCGAAAGGAGAGAAAACACTTTGAAAATTCGTTTGGACCAATATCTGGTGCAGCACGGCATGATCCAGAGCCGTGAGCGTGCCAAAGCCCTCATCATGGCCGGTGTCGTTTTTGTCAACGAGCAGAAGGTGGACAAGGCCGGCGAGATGATAAAGGAAGACGCCAAGGTCGAGGTGCGAGGCCACGACATCGGCTATGTCAGCCGCGGCGGCCTCAAACTGGAAAAGGCAATGCAGTGTTTTCCTCTGACGCCGAACGGCAAGGTCTGTATGGACATTGGTGCATCCACCGGCGGCTTTACCGATTGTATGCTGCAGAACGGTGCAGTCAAGGTCTATGCTGTGGACGTCGGCTACGGTCAGCTGGCATGGAGCCTGCGCACCGACGAGCGCGTCGTCAACATGGAGCGCACCAACATCCGCAATGTCACGCTGGACATGCTGGCAGAGCCTGTTGAGTTTTCAGCGTGGACGTATCGTTTATCTCGCTGCATCATATCTTCCCGGTGGCGCAGGCTATCACGACGCCCGACGCAATGGGGGTCTGCCTTGTCAAGCCTCAGTTCGAGGCTGGCCGCGAGAAGGTGGGTAAAAACGGTGTCGTCCGCGACCCTGCCACCCACCGCGAAGTGCTCCACAATGCGATGGGATATGCCGCTGCAAACGGTTTCGTCGTGCGCGGACTGGATTTCAGTCCCGTCAAAGGCCCTGAGGGCAACATTGAGTACCTGATGTTCGTCCAGAAGAGCGAACAGCCCGGTGTGCTGGATGATTCTGTTGCCGAACAGGTCGTAGCGGCAAGCCACAGCTCTCTGGACAAGTAAATCTGCTGGGAGACGGAGGAATAAACCGCCCTATGACTGTTTACATTTCGCCAAACCCCGGAAAGGAACAGGCTGCCGACACCGCCCGCCGGGCAGCGCAGCTCCTGCTGATGCAGGGGGCTGTCGTCCTGATGCGGGATGACCTGAAAGAGTCCTGCTATGTGGAAGGTGTACAGTACCTTCCTTTGGAAGAATGCCTTCCGCGCACCGATGTCATCCTGACCATCGGTGGTGATGGAACCATCCTGCACGAGGCAAATTTTACGCTGCAATATCAAAACCCATCCTCGGCATTAACATCGGACGCTGCGGCTTCCTCGCTACCTGTGAGGTGGATGAAATGGAAGAAAACTCGCCGCTCTGGTGCGGGAAAATATATGCTGGACAGCCGGATGCTGCTCTATGTGCGGGTGCTGGGCGAGGATGGCTGGGAAGGCCATGCCCTCAACGATGTGGTCGTGACGAAAGGCCGCCTGCAGCAGGCCATCGACTTCAGCATCTACTGCGACGACATCCTCGTAGAGCATTACCGTGGTGACGGCGTCATCGTGGCGACCCCTACAGGCTCCACAGCCTATTCTCTGGCGGCCGGCGGGCCTGATCTTGGACTCGCAGACCAAGGGCATCGTCGTCACTCCCATCTGTCCCCACAGTCTGACCAGCCCTGCGATGGTCTTTGCTCAGGAGCGCAAAATAAACATCTGTGTGGGGCAGGTCATCGACAACGAAGTGTTCCTGAGCTGCGACGGCGCAGCGGAATATCCGCTCAGTGCCGGCTCGACGGCGGAGATACGCCTCTCTGACCAGATCGTACAGCTCGTCACCTTCAGCAGGGCAGACCAGTTTCAGGCCATCGACCAGAAGCTGCGCAGCCGGAGATAATAACAAGAGGAGGCAAGGAATATGGGCCGAAACAATCCAGCTGAGGCAAAAGGCAAGACGGAACGTCAGCAGACGATCCTCCGCCTCATTCAGGAACATCCCATCAGTCGACAGGAGGTACTTCTCGAGCATCTGCGCCAGGAGGGCTTCGAGGTGACACAGGCTACCATTTCCAGGGACATCCGGGAGCTGTGCCTCGTCAAAGCTGCCACCTCCGACGGCTACCGCTATGTTTCCAGCCACAACGAAAGCCTCAACCCCAAGATGCAGGGCCGATTTGAGACGATATTCCACGAGTCTGTGCTGGGGGTGGATTTTGCCGGACATGTCGTGCTGGTGAAGTGCTACTCCGGCATGGCGAACGCTGCCTGTGAGGTATTCGACGCCTTGAAATGGAAGAATGTCGTCGGTACGCTTTCCGGCGACGATACATTCCTTATCGTAGCCCGTTCGGAGCGGGACGCAAAGAACATCTGTTCGGAACTGACCCGTCATATCGGGCAGAAATAAACGCGGGAGTGAAACTATGCTGAGCAGCCTGCAAATCGAAAATGTTGCAGTTATCCAGAAAGCAAACGTCCATTTCGAAAAGGGCCTCAACGTCCTGACCGGTGAGACGGGCGCAGGTAAATCCATCCTCATCGACTCCATCAACGCCATTCTGGGCAACCGCACTTCCAAGGATCTTGTGCGCACCGGCGCGGCTAAGGCCGTCATCCGGGCCGCGTTCGAGGACGTGCCGCCTGCTGTTCTCGACAGTCTCGAAAAGGCAGGCTATGAGCGCTCGGAGGCCCTGCTGCTCAGCCGTGAGATCACCGCCGAGGGTTAGAGCACCTGCCGCATCAACGGGATGCCGGCCACTGCCGCCGTCCTGCGGGAGCTGTGCGGCGGGCTTATCAACATCAACGGTCAGCACGACTCCGTGGGTCTGCTGAACCCGGCCCGTCATGAGGGCATTCTGGATGCTTACGCCCAGAACAGCGCTGAGTATCAGGCGTATTATGCTATCTACCGGGAACTGGTCGGCGTCAAAAGACGCTGGACGCCATGATAACCGACGAGAGCGAAAAGCAGCGCCGTATCGATCTGCTGAGCTATCAGGTGCAGGAGATCGACGATGCCGGCCTGACGGCAGGAGGAGCAGACGCTGGAAAGCCGCCGCAAAGTGCTGGCAAATGCTTCCACCATCCGGGACCGTATCGCACAGTGTTATGCGTTGCTCTCCGGCGGCGACGAGGCCCCGGGCTGTTGACCTTCTGGGCGAAGCCTCCAACGCTGTGGACGCAGCGGCACAGCTCGACGGAGAGCTGTCTGCCGGTGCGGGCCAGCTGCTCGACCTTTATTACACCGCGAAGGATGTCGCCGCAGACCTCATTGGCCGTCTGGATGCCTACGACACCAACGACGCAGAGCTGGACGAGATCGAGCAGCGCATCGACCTTATCTATAAGCTCCGGCGGAAGTACGGAGACACCGTAGAGGACATCCTCGCTTTCGGGGAGAGGGCGCGGAAAGAACTTGAGATGATACAGTCCTCGCAGGAGAGGGTAGAGCACTTGCAGAAAGAGCAGCGCCGCCTTTACACCCTCGCGCGGGAAAAGGCCGAAGCTCTGACCCAGACCCGTCTGAAAGCTTTTGATGAGCTGAACAAGCGTATCTCTGGCACGCTGGACTTCCTGAACATGCCGGGCGTGCGGATGACGCTTCGCCATTCGCGCGGCCCGCTGGCCAGCCATGGGCAGGACAGCGTCGAGTTCTATATCTCCACAAACCCCGGCGAAGCTCCGAAGCCTCTGGCAAAGATCGCCTCGGGCGGTGAGTTGAGCCGTATTACCCTTGCCATTAAAAACGCAATGGCTGATAAAGACGCCGTGCCGACCGTTATTTACGACGAGATCGACAGCGGTGTATCGGGCAAAGCAGCCAGCCGTATCGGCGAGGTACTGCGTCAGAGCGCCGAGGGCCATCAGATCCTCTGCATCACTCATACGGCGCAGATCGCTGCACTGGCCGACTGCCATCTGCTTATCCAGAAAAATATCACGAACGAGCGTACCTATACTGAGATACACCCGCTGGACGAGAATGGCCGTAGAGGCGCTGGCCCGCCTCATCTCCGGCGACCATGTCACAGAGCTTTCGCTGGCCAATGCCCGGGAAATGCTGGGCCGGAACGCAGAAAAATAAGAAAAAAGCCAGCGCTTGACATTCCTGCAGGGATGTGCTAAACTGAATCTCGTTGAAAGGCGAAGATGGGAACCGAGTACCCTGATGCGCTCTGCCCAGAGAGGCCCCGGCTGGTGTAAGGGGCTGCAGAGCCGCAGGCAAAATACGTCCCTGAGCCGCAGGCTGAACGAATAGTAGGCTGTGCCGCGTGCGAGCGTTACAAACGCAGGAGTGTCACTCTACTCTGGGGTGCGCACTCGTGAGGCCGTCTCTGTGAAGAGGCGGCAAACAGAGGTGGTACCGCGAAATTTATCGCCCTCTGCCAAATTTATTTTGGCAGAGGGCGTTTTTCCCTCTGCCCGACAAACAGGAGGAAATTTTATGACTCTGTACGAAGAACTCAAGGCCCGCGGCCTCGTGGCTCAGATCACCGATGACGAGATCATCGACCTCATCAACAACGGCAAGGCCACCTTCTACATCGGCTTCGACTGCACCGCCGACAGCCTGACTGCCGGCCACTTCATGGCACTGACCCTGATGAAACGGATGCAGATGGCAGGAAACAAACCGATCGCCCTGATCGGCGGCGGCACCACCATGATCGGTGACCCCTCCGGCCGTACCGATATGCGCAAGATGCTCACCAAGGAGGACATCGCCCACAATGCTGCCTGCTTCAAGAAGCAGATGGAGAAGTTCATCGACTTCTCCGACGGCAAGGCTTTGATGCTGAATAACGCCGACTGGCTGCTGAATCTGAACTACGTCGAGCTGCTGCGCGACGTGGGCGCCTGCTTCTCCGTCAACAACATGCTGCGCGCCGAGTGCTATAAGCAGCGCATGGAGAAGGGCCTGTCCTTCCTGGAGTTCAACTACATGATTATGCAGAGCTACGACTTCTATCACATGTTCCAGAAATACGGCTGCAATATGCAGTTCGGCGGCGATGACCAGTGGTCCAACATGCTGGGCGGCACCGAGCTTATCCGCCGCAAGCTGGGCAAGGATGCTTATGCTATGACCATCACCCTGCTGACCGACTCTCAGGGCAAGAAGATGGGCAAGACCGCTGGTAACGCCGTCTGGCTCGACCCCAACAAAACCAGCCCCTTCGAGTTCTACCAGTACTGGCGCAACGTCGGCGATTCGGATGTCATGAAGTGCATCCGTATGCTGACCTTCCTGCCGTTGGAGCAGATCGACGAGATGAGCACCTGGAAGGACCAGCGCCTCAACGAGGCCAAGGAGATCCTCGCTTTCGAGCTGACCAAGATGGTCCACGGCGAAGAAGAGGCCGCCAAGGCCCAGAATGCAGCCCGCGCCCTGTTCAGCGGTGCTTCCGGTGATGCTGAGCATATGCCCAACACTCAGCTGACCGAGGCTGACCTGACCGACGGCTCCATCGGCATCCTGACCCTGATGGTCAAGGCTGGTCTGGCTGCTTCCAACGGTGAGGCCCGCCGTCTCGTCGTGCAGGGCGGTGTTCTGGTGGACGGCGAGAAGGTCGCTGCTCCCACGGTCAGCTTCACTGCTGAGCAGCTGTCCAAGGGCATCGTCATCAAGAAAGGCAAGAAGGTCTACCACAAGGTGAGCCTGTAAATCTTCTGATAAAATAAAAAGGCCCGGCTGGTTTCTCTCCGCAGAGGGGAGACCCGCCGGGTCTTTTGCTGCAACAGCACCCATGCCTGTTTTATCAGACACGGGTGCTGCTTAATATCGTTGTTACAGTTCGTAAGCCTTTTTCAGGGCCTCATAGGCTGCGTCCTCGTTCTCCGAACGGACCAGAAGGGAAATGTCCAAATCGCTGGTGGTGATGAGCAGAACTTCGATGCCTGCCATCGCCAGAGCATTCAGGGCGCGGGCGGCGACGCCACAGCTGGTGACCATCTCCTCACCGAAGAGATTCAGCTTGGAGTAGCCCACGCTGATGAGGGGAGAAGCCTTGGCGTCCTTGTCCAGATTTGCCGCAGAGATGGCCTTCATGACCAGCGGCAGGTCGCTGTTGGAAGCCGTGAAGCTGAAGTCCATGCTGGTGCCGTGGGGAGCGCTCTGGCTGATCATATCCACCACGACGCCAGTGTCGGCGAAGATCTGCAGATAACGTGCCATCGTGTTGCCCTTGAACTCGGCGTCCTGCACACTGATCATCATCAGGCTCGGCTCAATATTGATTTTGGATACACCGTACATAGTAAACACTCCATTCTGCCCATCGGGCGTTCTGATAAGCTTTATGCAAGCTCAAAAATTAGCTGTTGATGTAGGTCTGTGCCGTCTGGCGGATGTAATCGTACCCAAAGAAGGATACGCGGCGCGGACGCCATGGGCCTGTGCAAGCTCCGGCGTGTAATCCCGGAACAGATACGTGCGGACGTTAGACTTTCCGGCGTCATAGTGGGTCACTGTCACATGGAGCTCCGGGCCGCGCACTGCGCAATGGACGCTGCCGTCCGGCTCGGTGGTCTGCTCCAGATCCAACGTCAAGACCGCGCCGATGAGCTGGTCAGGCTTGCTTTGGGTACTCAGGAAATTTCCCAGCGAATAGGCCACAAATACGTTCCGCCCATCGGCTGCGGTGCGCCATTCGGCGTCCTGCAGGACGTGCGGGTGGGTTCCGATGATCACATCCGCGCCCCAGTCGGCCAGAGACTGAGCTAAGGTGCGCTGCGCCTGTGTGATGTTGTGACTGTCCTCGACGCCCCAGTGTACGCCGACTACCACAAAATCGGCCTCCTGCCGGGCTGCCCGCACCTGCTGTTCCATGACATCCTGCTGGCTGGTGTAGATGATGTTTGCGGCCATCTTGCTGTTCCGGGGGATGCCGTTGGTGTGCTCGGTGTAGGAAAGGTACGCGATCTTTACGCCGTCTACTGTCTGGATGGGGATGCGGCCATAGTCCGCCTCGCCCTTCCACAGGCCGGTGGTGATCACATCCTCAGGCATCGTCTCCCAGAATCGGAGGGTGGCGGCAATGCCCGCAGCTCCCTTATCGTAGGTGTGATTGTTCGAGAGGCTGAACACCCGGAAGCCTGCCCGGTAAAGCGCTTCGGCGCACTCGCCGGGGGTCGAGAAGCAGGGATAGGTAGAGGGCGCAAGCTCTTTGCTGCAGAGCGTTTCCTGATTGATCCAGTTGATGTCCTGCTGTGCATAGAAATCGAGCAGATTCCTATAGCAGTAATCGAAGCTGTATCCTTTGCTCTCTGCAGCCCGCCGGGCGGCCTGTGAATAGATGGGCTCATGAATGAGGTTGTCCCCTGTAGCCGAGAAGCGCAATGTCGTGACGACAGGCTGCGGCTCAGGCACGGCAAGCTCCTCCGAAACAGCAGGGGACTCCACCTCCGCTGCCGGAGGAACTGCATCCACGATGCGGCGGGGCCAGAAGCGCAGAGAGAGCAGCACCGATACAGCTACCAGCAGGACCCCCAGTGTGTACAGGGTGACGCCCTTATGCGAGGTGTGCTTTTGCGCGGAATGCCGACGGCGGGGAGGGGCTGTGTGCTTGGCCATGGGCTGGTCTCCTGACGCACGATACCGTGCCTTATGATGCCATGCGCAGAAAAGCTTACATCTCTGCGATCATGTTACTCATATTGTACAGGCCGGGCTCCTTTTTGCAAGATAAACGGCAGCATTTATTGCACCATTTGCAAAAATATTGCTGGAATATGCCGTATGGCGGAGGGTGATGACCTCGTCCGGGCCGCAGAACAGTACCTCGTGGTCGCCCACGATGCTGCCGCGCACGGCGCTGATGCCGATCTCCTTGGGGTCGCGCTTCTGGCGGACAGCGGAACGGTCATAAACATAGTGGTATGCGCCGTCGTTCTCTTCGTTGATGGCGTCAGCCAGCATCAGAGCCGTGCCGCTGGGAGCGTCCAGTTTGTTGTGATGGTGCTGCTCAACGATCTCGATGTCGTAGTTTGCGCCCAGAATGGCCGATGCACGCTTGCACAGCTCGGACAGGACGTTGATGCCCATGGACATATTGGCGCTCTTGAACACCGGGATGCTGCGGGAGAGCTGGACGAGCTTCAGCTGCAGTTCCTCGGAAAGGCCGGTGGTGCAGACCACGATGGGCAGCAGAGCCTCACAGTAGGGCAGAGCCTTCTCGACCGCTGCCGGAGCGCTGAAGTCGATGACGACGTTGCCCTTGCCGTCCAGCTTGTCCAGACTGTCGTACACGGGAATGCCGTTCATCTCGCCGTCCTTCATGTCGATGCCGGCCACGACGCGGCAATCCTCACGCTGGGCGATCATCTCGCACAGCACATGGCCCATCCTGCCGCCAATGCCCTGAATGATAATATCCGTCATTGTTATTATCCTCTTTTTTATCATACGGCAAATGCCCGGAGATCTGTCTCGCCGGGCATTTGCACATAAAATCGTTTATTCCTTGATAAGACCTGCAGCCTGCAGAGCCTGCTCGATCTGCTCCTTGTGTGCATCGCCGGGCTCCACGAGGGGCAGTCGGCACTCACCAGCCTCCCAGCCCAGCACGTTCATGGCGTACTTGACCGGGATGGGGTTGACCTCGCAGAAGAGCGCATCGCACAGGGGCAGCATCTCCAGCTGCAGCTCGCGGGCCTTGGCGGTATCACCGTCGAACCATGCCTTGCAGCAGTTGTGAACAAGCTCAGGCTTGACATTGGAGACGACGCTGATGACGCCCTTGCCGCCCAGTGACAGCAGGCGGGACCACCTGGTCATCGTTGCCGGAGTAGATGTTCAGCTCGTCGCCGCAGAGGGCCGCAATCTTTGCCACCTGACCGATATTGCCGGAGGCTTCCTTGATGCCGTTGATGAGCGGGTGCTTGCTCAGCTCCTTGGCCGTCTCGGGGGCGATGTTCAGGCCGGTGCGGGAAGGCACATTATACAGGATGACCGGAATGCCGCCGGCCTCTGCCATTGCGGTGAAGTGGGCGACAAGGCCAGCCTGAGAGGTCTTGTTGTAGTAGGGGGTCACCAGCAGCAGAGCGTCTACGCCGCAGGCGGCAGACGTTGCAGCCAGAGCACAGCCGTGGTCGGTGTCGTTGGAACCGGCACCGGCGATGACAGGCACACGGTGACTCACAAGGTCCACGGTATACTTGATGGCAGCCAGCTGCTCCTCGTCGGTCATGGTAGAGCACTCGCCGGTCGTGCCGCAGATGACGATGGCGTCGGTGCCGCGGGCGATCTGATCCTCAACGATGCGGCCCAGCTCATCGAAATTAATGCTGCCGTCCTCGTACATCGGGGTGATGATGGCAACACCCGCACCAGTAAAACAGGATTCTTCATAGCAAAAAACTCCTTTGCAGCGCGTTGAAGTTCAAAAAGCGCGCAGATCAGTCAAAATAGCCCTTGGCTGCCAGCAGTTCAGCCAGCAGCACACCGCCGCCGGCAGCACCGCGCAGAGTGTTGTGGCTCATGCAGGCGAACTTGTAATCAAACAGGGTGTCCTCACGCAGACGACCGATGCAGACGGCCATGCCGTGCTCGGTGTTGCGGTCCAGCTTGGGCTGGGGACGGTCGTTCTCCTCGAAGTAGTGGAGGAACTGCTTGGGTGCGCTGGGCAGGTCCAGTTCCTGTGCGGGGCCGCGGAACTCGGCCCAGGCCTTGAGGATCTCTTCCTTGCTGGGCTTCTTATCAAAGCTCACGAAGACAGCGGCGGTGTGGCCGTCGGAGACAGGCACACGGAAGCACTGAGCGGTAATGACAGGCTTCTCGGCGTTGACGATGTGGTCGCCCTCAATATGACCCCACAGCTTGAGAGGCTCACGCTCGCTCTTTTCCTCCTCGCCGCCGATGTAGGGAATGACGTTGTCGATGATCTCAGGCATCCGGTCGAAGGTCTTGCCGGCACCGGAGATTGCCTGATAGGTGCAGACCAGAGCCTTGCTGACGCCGAAATCCTTCATCAGGGGGTGCAGGGCAGGGACATAGCTCTGCAGGCTGCAGTTGGACTTGACGGCGATGAAGCCGCGCTTGGTACCCAGGCGCTTGCGCTGAGCGGGGATGATGTCGATGTGGTCGGCGTTAATCTCAGGCACGACCATCGGCACATCGGGGTGAAACGGTGGGCGCTGTTGTTGGACACGACCGGGCACTCGGCCTTGGCGTAAGCCTCTTCCAGAGCCTTGATCTCGTCCTTCGGCATATTGACGGCGCAGAAGATGAAGTCCACCTGAGAGGCGACCTCCTCCACCTTGGATGCATCCAGCACCACCATCTTCTTGACGCTCTCCGGCATCGGGGTGGTCATGGCCCAGCGAGAACCGACAGCCTCCTCATAGGTCTTGCCCGCGCTCCGGCCGGAAGCGGCCAGAGTCGTCAGCTTGAACCAGGGATGATTTTCGAGCAGAGTAACAAAACGCTGGCCTACCATACCGGTGGCACCGACGACGCCCACTTTATACTGTTTATCCATTTCCAGCACCTTTCCTTTCAAAAAAGCCAATTCGCATAAGACTCCGCTTGCAAAGCAGACGTCTATGCAATATAATAGATACCGCTATACAGATTTTATGATAACATTGATACGGCATTCGTGTCAATCATCGGAAAGGCAAATGCTAACTATGTTAAAAAAAGATTTTTGGTATGATTTACCCAAAGAACTCATTGCACAGGAGCCTGCATCCCCCCGTGATGCGGCCCGCCTGATGGTCCTGAGCCAGAAAGACGACAGCATCCAGCACCGCATCTTCCACGACCTGCCCGAATACCTCGAGCCGGGCGACCTGCTGGTAGTCAACAACTCAAGGTCCTGCCCGCCCGCATCGTGGGCATCAAGCAGCCCACGGGTGCCGTCTGCGAGCTGCTGCTCCTGCGGCAGGTGAAGGGCGACCAGTGGGAGTGCCTTGCAAAGCCCGGCAAGCGGATGCAGCCCGGTACCAAGGTCAGCTTTGGCGACGGCAGCCTGACGGCCATCGTGGACGAGACGCTGGAAGACGGCAATAAGTTCGTCACCTTCTACTATGATACCGAGACCCTCTACGAGAAGCTGGACGAGTTCGGCAAGATGCCTCTGCCGCCCTATATCACCAAGCAGCTGGACGACCAGAGCCAGTATCAGACCGTCTATGCCAAGGAGCTGGGCAGCGCTGCCGCTCCCACAGCCGGCCTCCACTTCACGCCAGAGCTGATGGATACCATCCGCGCCAAGGGCGTCAACATCACCGAGGTGACGCTCCATGTCGGCCTCGGCACCTTCCGCCCCGTGCAGGAAGACGAGATCGCCGACCACAAAATGCACAGCGAGTGGTACTCCGTCAGCGAGGAGACTGCAAAACTCATCCATGATACCAAGGCCGCAGGCCATCGTGTCATCGCCGTAGGCACCACCAGCTGCCGCACGTTAAGCCGTCGCCGCCAAGTACGGCGAGATCAAAGCCTGCAGCGGCAACACCGACATCTTCCTCTATCCCGGTGTCAAGTTCAACTGCATCGACGGCCTTATCACCAACTTCCATCTGCCCGAAAGCACCCTCATCATGCTGGTGTCGGCGCTGTATGGCTACGAAAAGACGATGGCCGCCTATAAGGTGGCTGTCGAGCAGAAATATCGGTTCTTCAGCTTTGGCGATGCGATGCTGATCTTGTAACTATTATAGCGCTTCGCCGCTGTAATATCCCGACTCTGTATCCGCAGCGAGAGCATACGCCCCCTGCGGCAGGATGCACGGCTGTTTTCCGTGCGCAGAAAGGAAAAATATTATGCCTTCTTTGACGACCTACAAGCTGCTCAAGCAGGAGCACAACGCCCGGCGGGGCGAGTTCAAGACCGTACACGGCACGGTGCAGACCCCCGCATTCCAGAATGTTGCCACCGCCGGCGCCATCAAGGGCGGCCTGTCTGCCCATGACCTGAAGGACATCGGTGCGCAGGTCATGCTCTGCAACACCTACCATCTGCATCTGCGTCCCGGCGACAAGCTGGTGGCAGATATGGGTGGTCTGCACAAGTTTACCCGCTGGAACGGTCCCATCCTCACCGACAGCGGCGGATTTCAGGTGTTCAGCCTCGCAAAGCTGCGCAAGATCACCGAGGAGGGCGTGACCTTTGCCTCTCACCTCGACGGCCACCGCATCTTCATGGGTCCCGAGGAAAGTATGCAGATCCAGGCAAACCTCGGTTCCACCATCGCCATGGCCTTTGATGAGTGCGTCGAGAACCCCGCCCAGCACGATTACTCCAAAGCCAGCTGCGAGCGCACCACCCGCTGGCTCAAGCGCTGCAAGGATGAGGTGGCCCGCCTGAAGCATGAAGGCATCTCCGTCAACCCCGACCAGCTGCTCTTCGGCATCAATCAGGGCTGCACCTTCGCTGACCTGCGCGTGGAGCACATGAAGCAGATCGCTGACCTGGACTTGGACGGCTACGCCATCGGCGGCCTCGCTGTGGGTGAGCCCACTGAGGTGATGTACGAGATGATCAGCGCGGTCGAGCCCTATATGCCCAAGGATAAGATCCGTTACCTGATGGGCGTCGGCACCCCGGGCAACATCATCGAGGCCGTCTCCCGCGGCGTGGACCTCTTCGATTGCGTCATGCCCAGCCGCAATGCCCGCCACGGCCACCTGAACACCTGGGGCGGCATCATCAACATCAAGAACGCCAAGTACGAGCGCGACGAGCGCCCCATCGACCCCGCCTGCGGCTGCCCGGCCTGCCGGAACTACTCCCGCGCCTATATCCGCCACCTGTTCAAGGCAGAGGAGCTGCTGGGTATGCGTCTGGCCGTCATGCATAACCTCTGGTTCTACAACCACCTGATGGAGCGCATCCGCGATGAGTTGGATGCAGGCACCTTTACCGCCTTCCATGACCGTTATGTCAAGCTGCTCGAAACACGAATTTGAGATTTAGCCTTGAAACATGCCGGATAAGCGCGTATAATAAGATCATATGAATTTGAGAGGAGATTTTGCCCCATGCAATTTCTGACTACGACCGAAAGCTACATCAGCCTTTTCTTTACTCTGGCTCTGATGCTGGTGATGCTCTACTTCATGATCTACCGTCCCCAGAAGAAGCAGGAGAAGAAGGACGCTGCAATGCGCTCTTCTCTGGAGATCGGCGATCAGGTCACCACCATCGGCGGCGTTATCGGCCGTGTGGTTGCGATCAAGGATGACACCTTCGTGCTGGAGACTGGCGCTGACCGTGTGAAGATCCGCTTCACCAAGAACGCCATCAGCTCTGTCGAGAAGCTGAACATGGACAACGCCCCAAGAAGTAATATTTTTCCGGATTCGTGCTTTGAACGCGTCTCCCTGCATACAGTAGGTGCAGGGAGGCGCGTTTTATGTCTGATACCAAGAAATTCCCGGCGATAGGGCTGCTGGTCGTTTTCGGAGTGGGCAGTGCGGCAGCAGCCGTGAGCCTGGCAGGGTTCGGCTGGCTGATGGTCAAACAGGGCCTGACGCAGGAGGCCGCTGCTCCGCTGGCCACGGCGGCAGTCTGTCTCGGCAGCTTTCTCAGCGGCCTGCTGATGGCCATTCTGAAAAGGGCAAAGGGCTCGTCAGGGGTGCAGCGGAAGGAGCACTCTTTGCAGGGCTGCTTTTTATTCTGGGTACACTGTACCAGAGTGAGTGGGAAACGATGCAGTTCGTCCGGGCAGGGCTTGTCCTGCTGATGGGGTTCTGGGCGGGATCCTCGAATGCTGCGCGCGGAGCGAAAGCGGCGCTGAATGCTCAGTCCACGCTACAGCGGCCATACACAACAAAAGCAGGAGGGAAAAAGCACGATGTGGGTCTATCAGGAAACGAAAACAAATGCAGCGGCGCTTATGCCGACGCTGCCGGAAGATACAGCGGGCGAGTCTCTGGCAGAAAAAGAAGCCATGACGCCTGTCTCCGAGCCGTTGGCGGAGCTTCCGCCTCAGAAAGCTTCCCGGCGGAAGCCATTCCAAGCCAGCCGGACTGCATCCTGCTGGCGGCGGCCTATCTCTTCGGTACGCTGATGGCGGGCGTCCTGCAGGCGCTGTGCGACGCTGAAGAAATGGAGACGATTGCCTATTATCTGGACTGTTGGCGCGGAGTGTTCGCGGCGTCCAGTACAGCACAGGCGGTGGGACTGTTTGGGGCAGAGCTGGCTGTCGTCCTCGGGGCGGCGGCAGTGTTCCTCCTGCTGGGGCTCTCGGCAGTGGGGCCGCTGCCTATCTTTCTGTTTGCGATGTTATACGGGACAGGCTCCGGCCTGCTCTCGGCGCAGCTTCTGAATAGCCTCGGGGCAAAACAGCTCGTTCTCTTTTGCTCACCGCCAGCCTGCCGACGGCACTGGCGGCGGGTGCACTCTGTTTGTTCGGTGCCTCGGCTCTGCAGGTCAGCAGCCGAATCCATGCGTTCTCTTTCGGCAGGGGATAAGGGAAGCCATCCGGCAGGAGCACGGCTCCTGGTGGGGCAATTCGCCTTACTGGCAGTCTGTCTCTGCCCGCTCTGCGGTGCGGCCACCGGCCTTGTATGTCTTGCAAATCGTCTGATGCAGGCCGGATAAGCGCCCGGTTTCTTGCGGCCTCGGGCCGGATGTGGTATGATAGAGAAAATGATTTTCATGAAATGAAAACAGGGAGTCCAGAATGAAAGAACCGAAGCTGAAAACCGTATACGTCTGCTCCAACTGCGGAGAGACAAGCCCCCGCTGGATGGGCCGCTGCCCCAGCTGCGGCAGTTGGAACACCATGAATGAGGATGTGGTCGCCGAAGCGCCCAAGGCCGGGCTTTCCGGCGGCAAAGCCGCTGCGCCTGTCCGGCAGGAGGGCGTCACCTCGCTGACGGCAAGGCGTCTGGCCGACATCAGCACGACCGAGGAAAAGAGCCGCATCCTGACGGGCATTTCCGAGCTTGACCGCGTTTTAGGCGGCGGCATCGTGTTGGGCGGCGTCGTACTGCTGAGCGGTGAGCCGGGCGTGGGCAAATCTACGATGCTTTTGCAGCTCTGCGGTGCCATCTCCAACCAGCACACGGTGCTGTATATCACGGGCGAAGAGTCCGTCCGTCAGGTCAAGCTGCGTGCGGCCCGCCTGAAAGTCCCGCAGGATAACATCTATCTGGCGGCAGAAAACGACGTAGACGAGATCTGCGGCCTCATCGAGAAAGAAAAGCCGGAACTGGTCGTCATCGACTCCATCCAGACCATGCGGTGCATAGACATCTCGTCTTCGTCCGGCACGGTCAGTCAGGTGAAAGAGAGTGCGGCCCGCCTGCTGGCCGTCGCCAAGAAGCAGGAGATCCCGATGTTTATCGTGGGCCATGTCAACAAGGACGGTGCTATCGCAGGCCCGAAGGTCATGGAGCACATCGTGGATACGGTTCTTTACTTTGAGGGAGACAAAATGCTGCCATACCGCATCCTGCGGGCGGCTAAAAATCGCTATGGCTCCACCAACGAGCTTGGTATGTTTGATATGACAGGGCAGGGCCTTGAGGAAATCGAAAATCCGTCCCAGATGCTCCTGGAAGGACGTCCGCTGGGCGTTTCCGGGAACTGCGTCGCCTGTACCATGGAAGGCAGCCGCCCCATTCTCAGCGAGATACAGGCCCTTGCGACCAAGACGAATTTCCCGGCACCCCGGCGGCCTGCAGCGGCTACGACTACAACCGCATGAACCTGCTCATCGCCGTGCTTGAAAAGCGTGCAGGCTATTTCTTCGGCAATCTGGACGTGTATGTCAACATCGTCAGCGGCATCACCCTGCGGGATACCGCCTGCGACCTTGCCGTCTGTCTGAGCATGGTGTCTTCGCTTCTGGACTGCCCTGTGAGCGATAAGCTCATTGCCATCGGTGAAGTCGGCCTTGGCGGCGAGGTGCGCAGTGTACCGAATCTGGAGCAGCGTCTGCGGAAGCGGAACGTATCGGCTTTGAGCGTGCCGTCGTACCCAAGCACAGCCTTGCACATCTGAACGCCGCCGATTATCCCGGCATGAAGCTTGTCGGTGCCGCCAATATCTCGGACGCCATCCATGCCCTGAAATCCGACCGTCTGTGACCATAAAAAGAGGAAACCATGTCGATTTATCTGGACGAGAAAAATCCCGAAAAACATAAGCCTTTTGATGATGCCTCGCCGGACATCGTCGCGTATGTGCGCTATCTGGAAGTCATCGCAGGCAAAAGCCCCAACACGGCCTTCAGCTATTACTGCGACCTGCGCAATTTCAGCCGCTTTATGAAGCGTCGGCGTGGCCTTGTAACAGACGATACCGAGATAAAGGACATCGACCCCAAGGGGCTCGATACGGCTTTCTGGGGCAGTGTGACCAAGGAAGACGTTTATGAGTATCTGTACTTTCTGAACAGCGAGTGCGGCAACAAAAAGTCTTCGACGGCCCGGCGGCTGGCAAGTCTCCACGGCTTTTATGATTATCTGGTCAATCAGGTAGACTTGCTCAAAGAGAATCCGACGGCGTCCATCAAGCCGCCCAAGCAAGATAAAGTCCTTCCCAAGTACCTGACGGCAGAGCAATCCATGGACCTTCTGGAAAGCACCCAGACCCAGAGCGATTTCCCGGAGCGGGATTACTGCATGGTCGTACTGTTTCTGAACTGCGGGATGCGTCTTTCGGAGCTTGTCGGCATGGACCTCGGCGACATCGACATGGAACAGCGGCAGATCCGTTTGTTCGGCAAAGGCCATAAAGAGCGGATGGTCTACCTGAATGATGCCTGCAAGGAGGCATTGCAGATTTATCTGAACAAGCGCAACACGATCGAGGGTCTGAACCCCAAAGAGAGAGCTGTCTTTATCACCCGGCGGCGCAAGGAGCGAATCTCAAACCGCAGGGTAGAGCAACTGGTCACCGGCGCCATGAAAGCAGCGGGTCTGCGCGGTTTTTCCACCCATAAGCTCCGCCATACTGCCGCGACGCTGATGTATCAGACTGGCAACGTGGATATTCTGACCCTCAAACAGCTTCTGGGCCACAGCAGCGTCGGCACGACACAAATTTATACACACCTGCAGGAATTTCAGGTGCGTGCAGCGATTGAGCAGAATCCGCTGGGTGAAGTTAAGAAGGCGAGCTTGGATACAACGTCGAAGGAGACAGGGAGAGCAAGGGGAATTTGCCGATCCTTCATCGGATGAGCCTGAAAATGATGCACCGGACGGCCCGATGGAAGCCTTTGAGGGTGCCGCACAGGAAGGTTTCCGGGTGGATGTTTCGAGCCTTGCCGATATGGAGAACGCCGACAAATGATGACATGGGTACAAACGCAGAAGCTTCGGCGTGATGAGGCCTCGCTGATGACAGAATGGCAGACACGCTGGGCGCAGTCTGCCTGTTTTAATGCCGACGGTGTTGTGGACTATGAGCGCTGGTCAGCACTTCCGGACAGAAAACATATCGTTGTACTGTTAAAAGAAACGAATGGGCTGCACGGAAGCCTCGTGGAGTTTCTTTATCATGGAGGCACCAAAACCTACTACAGAACGTGGAATAATGTCGCACGCTGGGCAAATATGATTTTGAACGGCACATACTGGAAATTTGTTCCAAAATCTTCGCTGGACGATATGGTGCGGAATATCGCTGTGGTAAACCTGAAAAAGTGTCCGGGCGGTGCCATCGCAAGCTCAAAAGCGGTACGGCAGGCCGCCCGGCAAGATGCGGACCTGTTAAAGTGTCAGATACAGCTTTATGAGCCGGATATTATCCTGACCGGCGGCTGGGGGCTGGTATCGAACATTTTACATGATGAGATATTTGCAGATGATGCTGAATGGATCAGACCCCATGAAGAGACTGTATTGTGGTATTACAAAAGCAGTTTGGTCTGCGCAGGTAAAGAAACGCTTGTTGTAAGTATGCCGCACCCGAATCGAGCGGCAAAGAACTGGACATTAGAGTTAGAAAAGGTTTTACGAGCAACCAGACGATTGTAAAACAAAAAAGCTGACAAAAACATACAAAGCAATGCATTCAAATAACACAACTGTACAAAACCCGAAAACCGGCCCAGCCAGCCCAAAAGGCTCAGGAGCCGCCGGAAAGGCCCGAAACCCGAAAAAGAGGGCTTTTTCGCTCCCCTGTATTTCGTATAACCTGCATTATACGAAATATTATAAAAATCAAAAACAGAGGCCCCCTTCTCCTGCGTTCCGTCATCGGTGCAGGTTTTGGGAGCCTCTGCTGTTCTTTTATATCATTTCGTTTGGGACGTGTGGATCGCCTGCCAAGCAGGCATCGTAAAATACAGCTGGACCAGACCGCTTTCATGCGAGCGTCCATTGCATCAGACTTTACAGTGGTGTATCCAGCGGCTGTGTTCCGAAGTACGCGCAGATCGCTTCATAGTAAACGCGCGCCACTGTCTTACAGCCTTCTTCGCTGCCAAACTGTGCAACGTCCTCTTTGCTGGTCACAAAGCACTGTTCTGCCAGAACCGCCGGACAGTTTACATCTTCCAACAAGGTAAAGCTTCGCTCGTCCCTTACTTCGGTATGGGTGCTCTCTACGAGCTGCTTTACCTCGCCCTGATAATAAATGTACCGGATGCCGCCGTGGCCGCGGAGCTTTGCGCCTGCGGCCTGCATTCCTGCGCCATCTGCTGCGCGAAGTAATAGCTCTCCTGATGCCATGTACGGCCCGGGACGGACGGATAACACTCAAAGCCTGCAGCGGCAGAACCCCCCGGTGCGGAGTTGCCGTGGATGGACAGCAGCATTGATTGGCCTCTGCCCGCTCGCTGGGCTTTGCGGTGACATCATAGCTTCACGGGAACGCAGCGGGATGTAATTAGGGTCGGCCTCCAGCAGCGTAAGCAGAGCCTCGAGGTCTGGGCCGTCATCTCTTTTTCTTCGACGACTCCCCTTGCACCCGGGTCGCTTCCGCCGTGGCCGGCATCAATGCAGACCCGGTAGGGCGGGTCGCCCACCACAGGCCGGAAAGGTTCTTCCCCACTCTCATTTCGCCCGGAGCCGAACAGCGCTGCTTTCCAAAGGAAAAATGCTGCACTGAAGCAGACGACGCACACCAAAAGGCCGATGACCGTCGCAGTGGACGGGCCGCACTGTTTTCTCTGCGTGCGTGTCTTGGATTTGAACGTCCTGTCATCGGCTTACTTCAGCTCGACGACGGTCACGCCGCTCTCGCCCTCGCCGTAACGGCCCAGACGGAAGCTCTTGACCATTCGGTTTCCCCGCAGATGCTTATGGATAGCAGTGCGCAGTGCGCCGGTACCATTGCCGTGGATGAGATATACCACAGTCTGGCCGTTCAAAATCGCACGGTCGATGAAGGAATCCACCTCCGGCAGCGCCTCGTCTACGGTAAGACCCAGCAGGTTGCATTCCATCTTTGCCGTGCGCTGCACGCGCTCTACCCTGCCATTGGGCCGGTTAGCATCGCCGGTCAGGCGGGAGTAACGCTGCTGTGCCTTGGTCTGAGGCTTTGTCTCCTTGACCAGCTTTTCCGGCTGCTTGAGGCCTTTGAGCGGCACTTTCGTCTTGATGATGCCGGCCCGTACGAGAACATCGCCGTTTTTATCCGGCAGAGAGAGCACGGTAGCCAGCTGGTTCAGCTCTGCGATGCAGACCTCCTGCCCTACCTTGACTTCATTCAGCGGAACGAACTCCTTGACCGGGTTGTGTACCACTTCAGTCCCCATAAAGAGCTTTTCGGACTCTTTCTTGGCGATTTCACGGGCGCGCTGAGCCTTCTGCTGGGTGCTCATCCGCTCGTCTTTCTGGATCTGGCGCAGCTCATCCGTCAGAGCGTAAGCCTTGCTCTCGACCTCCTGCGCCAGTGCGCGGGCCTTGGCGCGGGCAGCTTCCAGCTCATTCTCGCCCTGCTGGATAAGCTCATCGCGCTTCTGACGGGCTGCATCCAGCTGGTGGGCGGCCTCGTTTTTCAGGCCTTCCACCTCGTCCTGACTGGCTTTGAGCTGGAGCTTCAAATCATCCAGCTGGCCCAGAACGGCGTCCAGACGCTTGTCTTCTGCGGACAGATGCTGCTGTGCCGCCTCAATGACCCGCTCCGGGATGCCGAGCTTTTCGCTGATAAGGAAAGCGTTGGACTTGCCCGGAACGCCGACGCTGAGCTTATAGGTGGGGCGCAGCGTCTCCAAATCGAACTCGCAGCTGGCGTTGACGACGCCCTTTGTCTCGAGAGCGAACACCTTCAATTCTGCATAGTGCGTTGTGGCCATCAGGAGCACACCGCGGCGGCGCAGCTCTTCGATGATGGAAACAGCCAGTGCCGCACCCTCCGCCGGGTCGGTACCGGCACCAAGCTCGTCCAGAAGCACCAGCGTGTGGGGCATGGCAAGCTCAAGGATGCCGGTGATCTTCTTCATATGACCGGAAAAGGTGGACAGGCTCTGCTCGATGCTCTGCTCATCGCCGATGTCCACGAGGAATTCGTCGAAGACACAGATCTCACTGCGCTCATCCGCCGGGATGAGGAAGCCGCACTGTGCCATCGCGCAAAGCAGACCGGCCGTTTTCAGAGTGACGGTCTTACCGCCGGTGTTGGGACCAGTGATGATGAGCGAATCATATTCCCTGCCCAGCGAAATATCGACAGGAACGCACTTCTTTGCGTCGATGAGCGGATGACGCGCCCGGATGAGCGAGAACGACGTATCCGTCCGGACAGTGGGTTTGAACGCCTTCATATCCAGTGCAAGGCGGGCTTTTGCAAGCAGGACGTCGATTTCCAGCATGGCCTTATAGCTGTACTGGAACTGCGGCTCAATGGCTGCGACCTGACCGGTAAATGCTACCAGGATACGCTCGATCTCCTGGGCTTCCTGTGCGCGGTACTGAAGGATGCGTGCGTTTGCCTCCACAACAGCCTGAGGCTCGACGAAGACGGTCGCACCGGTAGACGAGACGTCATGGATGATACCGCTCACCTCCGCGATACTCGCTTTTGACAGGAACGACATACCGGCCATTTCGGATGGAGACGACGCTCTCCTGTAAGTACTTGAGGTGTCCATATTCCGGACCATGCTTTCCAGACGGTCGCGGATGCTGTTTTCAGTCGCACGAATCTTCTTGCGCAGGTCGTTCAGGGTGTGCGATGCCGTATCTGCCATTGCATCCGGTGCAAGGATGGCACTCGAAATTTGCTGCTCAAGGCCCGGCTGAGGAGTCAGCGCATAGAATAAGTCGTCCGTCGGAAGTGCATCGTGTTCCGAAGAGCCATACCAGCTGACGAGGTTCTGAAAGTTGCGAAGCGCACCGGCCACCATCAGCAGTTCACCCATTGAAAGGACACCGCCCTTGACGGCGCGGGCGGCCAGCTGACTGACGCCCTCTACTCCACCGAAGCGGGGCGAGCCGTTCTTGATGAGCAGTGAATTGATGGCATCGGTCTGTTCCAGCGTATACCGCACTTCATCGGGGTCGCACTGAGGCTCGATGGCAAGGAGCTTTTCGCGGGACTCCCTGCACACACAGCCCTCCGCCGCCCGGGCAATGATCTTGTCCAGTTCCAGCGTTTTCAAATAACTTGTTTCCATAGTAATTCCTTATATTAAATCGATTTCAAATGGTTATGGCAGGACGGATCTCAAAAGGCGTAGCTTTTCAACGGCTTGTCCAGATGGGTCAGCGCATATTGCTCTGCTGCTGTAGAGAGTTTCGCCAGACTGCCGACGGAAATACGGAAGCCGAATATCTTTTATCTTCTACCAGACAGATATGCCGCAGCGCAAACAGCGCCCGGCGTCCAGATTGCACTTTTCCCCGCCTTTGGGCGCATGATTCGCAGAGCAGACAGCCCTCCGCCGGGTCGAGATAAAAGGCCGGGCTGTAAGTGCCGCAGTCGCGGCAGTAGACCAGCTGCGGCAGAAATCCGCACTCGCTCATGGTACGCAGCTCAAATACGGCCTTGATGACCCGGAGGTCAGCCTTTTTCTCGCTTATCATGTAAAAGCAATTAAGAAGGAGCCTCAATTCTTTTGCGGCTTCGTCTCCTGTGGGCGAAAGCGCCGAGGCCATTTCCGCCATATACATGGCAAGGCTCATCCCTTCGATGGAGGACGAGATGCCATGGAAGACGTTTTGACATCCGCCTCTCGCACTGTATACATATTCCGTCCGGGGACAAGCACGAACTCCGAGTAACAAAAAGCCCGCAGGCGCTGAACAATCTGCTCTTCAGCCGCAGGCTGCTCTGCGCAGAGGCCGAGATGACTCCCAGCCCCGGCGTCAGAAGCGTGATGATCCGGTCGGATTCTTTATACCGGAGTCTCTTTCAGGACAAGGCCCGGGGTCACAATGGTATCCATCTGTTTTTCTCCTGCCGGGGCGGTGAGCCGCTGCTGAGCGAGCTGCCGCCTGTAGTCCAGATAACACAGAATATCACCGGTGCAGGCAAACGTCTGCCAGCTGAGTTCCACATCCATCGGACAACGCCCTTCCTTAAGGTATAGTGTCACCTCTAGGGTACTGCGCTATCCCCGGGAAATCTGTCCTGTTATGAGGCTCAGCGGTTAGGCTGCTGCTTAAAGCCGAAATTGTTGAGCATGAACTCGTTATCACGCCAGTCGGCTTTGACCTTCACCCAGCACTGTAAGTTGACGCGGCAGCCGAGGAATTCCTCGCAGTCGGCGCGGGCTGCACTGGCGATCTTCTTCAGCATCGCGCCGCCCTTGCCGATGACCATGCCCTTGTGGCTCTCCCGCTCACAGTAGATGTTCACGTCGATGTCCACGAGGTCCGTGCCGGGGCGCTCCTTGAAGCGCTCGACCACGACCGCAATGCCGTGCGGGATCTCGTCCCGCATATAGAGCAGAGCCTTTTCACGGATAACTTCCGCAACGAGCTCCTTCTCAGGCATATCGGTGTAAGCATCATCGTCAAAATAATGTGGGCCTTCCACGGCATAGCGGCTCAGGGCATCGAACAGTTCCTCGCAGTGGTCATTATCGCGGACACTGACGGTATAGACATCATCAAAGACGCCCAGCGCTTTCAGCTCCGCCTTGCGGGCCTCGAGGTCCGCCGGGTCTTTGACGAGGTCGGTCTTGTTGATGACCGCGATGGCCGGGCCGCCCTTTTCAGAGCCTCGACCATAACCATCTCCGATTCATTCAGCGCGCCATAGGGCTCGAACAGCATCATAGACACATCGACGTCAGCAATGGAGTCGCTGGCCGTCTTGTCCATCCGCTTGCCCAGCTTATTGTGGGGCTTATGCACGCCGGGGTATCCAGCAGAACGTACTGCAAAGGCCCCCGGGTGATGACGCCAGTAATACGGGTACGGGTGGTCTGGGGTTTGAGGTGACGATAGCCACCTTCTCCCCCACCAGCAGATTCGTCAGGCTGGACTTGCCCACGTTCGGGCGGCCAATGACCGCCACGAACACAGAGGATGTATCATAATGGCCCTGGATCGGTGTTTCGTTTTTCAAAATAGAACTCCTGTCTTTTTATTCCGTGTAGCTCACCGTACGGGGCAGACCCAGCTGAGTGAGGACAGCTTCTTCCTTCTCACGCATCCGCATGGCTTCCAGACCACCGTTCTCGTGGTCATAGCCCAGCAGATGGAGCATGGAGTGGACCGTCAGGAAAGCGACCTCTCTGCAGCGGATGGCCGTAGAGAGTCGCCTGCTCCTGTGCGCGTTCCATGCTGATGACGATGTCGCCCAGCATCTTGCAGCCGTTGTTCTCGTCCACGTCATAGACGCCGTTCTCCCCCAGAGGAAAGCTCAGAACATCCGTGGGCATCGGCTTATTGCGGTACTGGTTGTTCAGCTCAGCAATGGCTGCGTTGTCCACGAAGGTCACGCTGATCTCCGCCGGGTCGTCAAAATGCTCATATTCCAGCACAGCGTTGCAGGCGCGGCGGATGAGGATGCGAAGGCCCGAGGGGACCTTGATCGCTTTCTGCGAGTTGGTGATCAAAACTTTATTGGACATAAATCGTCCGCTCCTTTCGTTTCTACATTCTATTGAACGAATGCCCCGGTTTCTGTGGTATGCCGCCGGGGGTGTTTTTTTCAGTGTTTAGCCGGGTGGGCAGCGGCCTCGTAGGCTTTGATGATCTCCTGCACCAGACGGTGGCGCACCACGTCTTTTTCAGTGAAGTAGCACTGCGCGATGCCGTTCACGCCCTTGAGGACCTGAAGTGCATCCACAAGGCCGCTGCGGGTGCGATCGGGCAGGTCGATCTGAGTGACGTCGCCGGTAACGACTACTTTAGAGCCGACGCCCATGCGGGTCAGGAACATCTTCATCTGTTCCGGGGTCGTGTTCTGCGCTTCGTCGAGGATGATAAAGGAATCGTCCAGCGTCCGACCGCGCATATAGGCCAGCGGTGCAACCTCGATGATCTGCTTTCCACCAGACGCTCATAGGTCTCTGCGCCCAGCATATCGAACAGGCCGTCGTACAGGCCGCAGATAGGGGTCTACCTTCTGCTGCAGGTCACCCGGCAGAAAGCCCAGCTTCTCGCCTGCCTCCACCGCCGGGCGGGTCAGCACGATGCGGGAGACATCTTTGGCCTTGAACGCTTTGACAGCCATGGCCACAGCAAGGTAGGTCTTGCCGGTACCCGCCGGGCCGACACCAAAGGTGATGGCGTTGTTCCGGATGGAGTTGAGGTACTCTTTCTGGCCCAGAGTCTTGGGACGGATGGGCCGGCCTTTGACCGTCACCGTCACGAAATCTTCGGTCAGCTCCCGGACGCGCTTTTCCTCACCGTCATGCGCAAGGCTCAGGCAGTAGCGCACCGTCTGGTCTTCCAGCGGTGTATGGTTCTCGATAAGGAGAAGCATCCCCTCCACAGCACGGGCCGCAGCTGCAACATTGGCCGGTTCGCCCGAAATGCGCAGCATCGTACCGCGGCACACCGCCGTCACCGAAAATTTTCTCCAGCATACGGATGTTCCGGTCACAGTTCCCGAATACGGCGGCTGCGATCTCTACGCTGTCTAATTCAATGCTCTTTTCTGCCATGCGGCTCCTCCTGAATGTCACTAGATTCTGCCTCTATTGTACCACCAAAACAGCGCGAAGAAAACTATGAAAATTGCAACAAAATTTTTCAACCGCATATGGCGGTTTGGCAGAACACTCGAAACCTGCTCTATCAGCCTTTTCAAAGCCGTCTCTGGGGCAGCTACTCCGATTGCATTTTGATATTTTTGTGGCCCGCGCAACACATATTGAGAGGATTCTTGTCATTTCACTATAAAAATGGTATAAATTTGATAATGAGTTCTTATTTCGCGTATTTTCTTTTATGATTGGTTCGAGGTGAAACATATGTCCAAACCCACACGCGCTTCCATTATCATCCGTGAGGGCCGGAAGCGTGCCGGGCTCACGCAGCAGGAGCTTGCAGATAAGCTTGGCATTACAACGGGTGCAGTCAGCAATTATGAAAACGGCGTAAGCTTCCCCAAAGCAGAGATAGCCTTCGGACTTTGCGACATCCTCGATATAACACCTCGCGAATTATTTGAGAGTGAGTGAGATTGAAAACGCTCGGCGTCCCAGCCAAACAAAAATCCCCGAAAGCCAGGCGCGAAGCCACTTTTCGGGGATTTCACTTTGGAGCTACTGATCCGATTCGAACGGACGACCTGCTCATTACGAGTGAGCTGCTCTACCGGCTGAGCCACAGTAGCACATTGCGATCTCTGCAACGTGTGATATTTTACCATAAAAGCCGGGAGCTGTCAAGATTGATTCGCAACTTTATCCCTCTGTGTTTGATTTAGCTCCTTTGCAAGGACGCGGCTCAGCTCACAGACCACAAAGCAGCAGCCGAGAAACACCAGCAACGCACAGTCGGGCGGGAGGCGGCGCATCGTGGTCACGCGACCGCACAGGCTGCTGAACGTCTCCTGCGCCCGCTGAGGAAGGAGAAGATAGAATATCAGCAGCGAAAGCGGCAGATGGAGCAGCCGGGCGCGGTAGAGCGGGCGGAGGGTCATCTCGGGCGGGCAGATGGTCCGCACCTGCATCAGAACAGAAAGCCCCTGCACGCTCAGCGCCGCGCAGCACAGCATACTGGCGAACCGGCCGCTTTCGCAGCCAGGTCACAACCAGAGCAGACCTCTAAAAGCATTGCGCAGAAAACGCCTGCACCGGAGGGCAGCACTTCCCCCGCTCCTGCGGCCAGCATCCGGAAAAACAGGACGAAGCCGCAGAGCTTGAGGTAGGTCTGGGACGCCTGCGCGATGATGCCGTCCAGCCGGAGAGGCTGCGAAGCGGTCGGGACAGCGGGTGCGCCATTGACCCAAGCGTCCCTCCCAGCCGCGCCAGAAGCGCGGCGGACAGATAGCCCGCCGCCACCTGTGCAAGGAACAGCAGGACGCCCAGCTCTGCACTGCCCAGCATGGACTGCCCGACAGCCAGTATCACAAAGGACGGGCCGGAACAGACACAGGCCGGAAGGAGCGCATCGGCCTCCCGCGCGGTGAGCTGCCCGGAGCGGACGGCCCCGGCGGCGGCACTTGCTGCGGGGGCAAAGCCGCCCAGAGAGCCGATGAGCAGCACCCGCCCAGCCGCCGGAGCGCGGACCCCGATGAGCCTTGCCGCCGGGCAGAAGGGCAGCCCCAGCACATCCGCCGCCGGGCATTGGATGAGCAGCGTGGACACGATGAGGAACGGGAACAGCGAAAGCAGCAGCGGACCGCCGCAGAGCGCCAGTCCCTCCCGCAGGGCCTGTGCGCAGGCATCCGGCGCGGCAAACGGCAGCAGACCCGCGGCCAGCGCCATCAAAAAGTACCCCACGCCCCGGATTTTCTCTTTCTGAATCATACGCGCACCCTCCATTTCCATATATATGTGGTAATTGGCAGCGGTTTGCATAGCGGGAGGGAGCAGCGTGGGAAGGAAACGAAAGCAAACGCATTCCTGCGCGGCTGGTTCCGGCGGATGTTCCGTCAGCCGCCCGGGGACTTCTACGGACGGGCTTCGGTCTACCTGAGTGGCAGAAGGATGGAGATCGAGCAGTTCCGGCGCATCCGCTCCTACGAAGAAGGCAAGCTCTGCCTCGAGCTGGGGCGCGGCACTCTGACGGTCTACGGCGACGATTTGAAGATAGAGACACTCTCCGCCCGGAGGCTCACCCTGCGGGGGCAGATTCTGCGGACCGATTTTTCAAAGGAATAGGAGCTTTCTACCATGGAATGGATTCAGCTCTGGGCGGGCATCACCTTTGCGGCGCAGAACGGCGATGTCGAAGGTCTGCTGACTGCTGCGGCCGCAGGCGGGCTGCACCTCTCCGACATCGTTCCCCGGCCCGGCGGGTTCTCGGCCCGGTGCGCCGCATGGCATTATCGGAAACTGGCCGCTCTGGCCTGCAGACGGCGGGTGCGGCTGCGCATCCAAAAACGGCAGGGTCTTTTCTTTTGCATCCGTCCCCTTCTCCGGCGGCGGGGGATCTGGGCCGGATGCCTTGTCTTTCTCCCTCTGCTGTTCTGGCTGCAGGGCTTTGTCTGGTTCGTCGAACCGGTGGGCCTGACGCCCGGCCAGCAGGCGCGGGCCGCCGTCGTCCTGTGGGAGGCAGGGCTTTTCCCGGGAAATGCCGTCACACAGGAAAAGCTCACCGCCGGAGAATACGCCCTGCTCCAGAGCGGCGAGTTTTCCTGGGCCAGCCTCAACTTTATGAAGGGAAAGCTGGTGGCGGAAGCGGCTGCAGCTAAACCGGTGCCGGACATCGCGGCCGGGACGCTCCACGGCCTCCGGGCCAAGGTGTCCGGCACGGTCGTTTGCACCAACCTCGTCAGCGGGACGATGCTCGTCGTCCCCGGCCAGGCCGTAGAAACCGGTCAGGGCCTCATCGGGACAGCCCGCGCCGAACGGGACGGAACGCTTATCTTCAGCCTGCGGCGGGCAGCGTCCGGGCGCAGTTCGAGTGGGAAAACGAGCAGGATACTGCCCTCCTGCTGCCCATTGAACAGCTCACAGGGCAGCAGGCCGTGCATCGGACGCTGTTCTGGGACGGTCATGCTATCGCTCTACCCTCCCTGCATCCTGCTCCAGGCAAGGCAGAGGCCGAAGCCGTCGTCCGACACTACCAGCCAGAAGTCTTCGAACATCCCGTTCCGATTTTTATCGAAGAAACGACATATTATTATAAAGTCTCCACCGATTTGGAGCGGACCGAAGAGCAGGCTCTGGCCCTTGCAAGGCTGCAAAGTAAACAAGCTTTACAGCAGAATTGGGCCGATTTTGAACTTCTGGCCCGCAAAGAGGACTTCTCCGTCGAAGAAAGCACGCTCCACTACCGGGTCGTCTACACCATCACCGCCGACATCTGCAAATGAAAACGCCGCACAGCCCCGAGCACATCTGCTCCGGCCATGCGGCGATTTGTGATTATGGATTTTTGTTACTTCTCTTCCGGGGTTGTCTCGGCCAGAAGCTCGTCCAGGTCGAACTCATACTTCGTGTGACAGAAGTGGCAGACCACCTCACACTTCGGGTCTTCGTCCCGGAGCTTTACCAGCTCTTTGCGGCCAAGGCTGAGAAGCATATCCTTCGTGCGCCCCTTGCTGCAGTCGCACTGATACTTCACCTCGCGGGTATCGAGGACCTGCGGGTCAAAGCCCGCCATTGCCAGCTCCATCATATCCTGCGGGTCTTCCCTGCCCGGAGCATCTCGGTGACGGAAGGCATGGCGGCGATGTTCTGCTCCAGACGGGTGATCTCGGCATCGGTCGCGCCCGGCAGGAGCTGCAGCAGATAGCCGCCGGCGCAGGCGATGGACAGGTCCTTGTCCACCAGAACGCCCAGCGCACACACGGTGGGGATCTGCTCGCTGTAGGCGTAGTAGCTGGTGATGTCCTCGGCGATCTCACCGGACACCAGCGGCACCTGACCCACCGTCGGCTCCTTCTGGAGCTTGTTGTCCCGGATGACGGTCAGAACGCCGTCTTTGCCGACTGCGCCGCCCACGTCCAGATGGCCGTTCTCCTTTGCGGAAGCTCGACCAGCGGGTGGTCGATGCAGCCTTTGACGTTGCCGTGTGCGTCGGTGCAGGCGATGACGACGCCAGCCGGGCCGCCGCCGGACACGCGCAGGGTGATGGAGTCGCCATCATCCTTGAGCATCGCGCCCATCAGGGAGACACCGGTGAGCAGCCGGCCAAGGGCTGCGCTGCAGGTGGCACTGGTGGTATGCAGCTTTTCTGCCGTGCGGACGATCTCAGTGGAGTCCACGCCGCAGAACACGACACCGCCGTTTTCAGAAATGCCGCGGATAAGATTCGACATATTATTGTTCCTCCAGTTGGGTATACTGTTTGACTGCGCAGAAGAAATAGCGCTCGCTCTCGTCGGTCAGAGGGCCAAAGCTCTCGCCGTCGCAGACACTTTCCAGCGCAAAACCATGCTTTTCCAGAGCGGCGCGGATGGTGTCGAGGTCGTAGGTGTACTCGTAGAACTGCTCGTGGAAGTGCTCCCCCGTCTCGCGGTAGTCGATGTCCACGCGGATCTCCACCCGGCGGTCGGCGGCGCTGTAATGGTTGCGCCAGACGCAGGAGGCGTCCTCTTCTTCAAATGTAAAGATATTTTCGCCCAGCACGTTCTGGTGCTTATAGGGCGTGTTCATATCGAACAGGAGCACACCGCCTTTTCCATAAAGAAACCGGCGTTGGCGATGGCTTTGTCCAGGTCCGGGATGTGGTTGAAGGTGTCAGGTGGACACCGCACCCCGGATGGTGCCGTAGAGGTCGAGCTTGAGCAGGTCCTGCCGCAAAAGAAGCAGGCCGCCGGAAAGGCCAAGCTGCTCGGCCTTGTCCCGGACGACGCAGAGCATCTCCTCCGACTGGTCGATGCCGATCATATCGTAGCCCGCCTGCGTGAGCATCAGGGTCAGCTCTCCTGTCCCGCAGCCCAGGTCTGCGAGGATGCCGTCATGGATGCCGTGGGCTTCCAGCTCTTTTTTGATGTGGGCATACAGGGCCTCGTAGTCGGCCTCGCCGTTGAACTCATCGTAAAAATAAGCAAACTCGTTGTAGGCCATTGCGTTACTCCGCGTCCTCTGCGTTTGCCTCGTACTCGGCGGCGACGGCTGCGTTCAGCACAGCCTGCAGCTCCGGATGCCGTAGCCGCTCGCCGCTGGTCAGCACCACCTTCTGGCAGCCGTAGGGCAGGCAGAGCTTTTCGAACTCCTCCTGCGTCTGGGTCAGCTGGCTCTTCTTGAGCTTGTCGGCCTTGGTCAGGGCCACGACGAAGGGAATGTTGTGGTAGTGGAGATAATGCAGCATCTGGATGTCGTCGGCGCTGGGGGCGTGACGGCAGTCGATGAGCTGGACCAGCAGGGTGTGGTGGCGCTGAGCCTCGAAGTAGCTGTTGATGAGGTCGTCCCAGCGCTCACGGTCGGCGTTGCTCACCTTGGCATAGCCGTAGCCGGGCAGGTCCACGAAGTAGCAGTCATCCACCGCGTAGAAGTTGATGGTAGCCGTCTTGCCCGGCGTGCTGGACACGCGGGCGAGATTCTTGCGGTTGCAGAGCTTATTGATGAGGCTGGATTTGCCCACGTTGGAGCGGCCAGAGAAGCTCAGCTCCGGGCGGTCGCTCTCGGGCAGCTGGCTGGAAATGCCGTAGCTTGCAATGAAATCCGCTTTGTTATAGTTCATAGCTTCGCTCCTTTCGTCTCAGCAGACCGTACCCGGCTGCGGCTTTTCAGCCGTCTGCGGCAGGGCCGCAGCCTCAGCGGGCTTTACCTTCCTGGTGCGGGGTGGCCCGCAGACACCGTCTTGGGCTTGAGGAGGGCTGCGGCGAGGACCTGCGACAGGTTGGACATGGGCAGGAACTCGATGTTCTTCTTGACCTCGTCGTCCACCTCGTACAGATCGGACACGTTGTCCTTCGGGATGAGGACGGTCTTCATCCCCTCGCGGTAAGCGGCCATGCTCTTCTCGCGGAGGCCGCCGATGGGAAGCACATTGCCGTGGAGGGTGATCTCGCCGGTCATGGCTACATCGCCCCGCACCGGGATGCCGGACAGGCAAGAGATGAGGGCCGTGGTCAGGGTGACGCCGGCAGAGGGCCGTCTTTGGGGACTGCGCCCTCCGGGGCGTGGATGTGCAGGTCGCACTTCTTGAGACGCTCGGAGTCGATGCCGTACTCTGCGGCATGGACGCGGGCATAGGTGATGGCCAGCTGGGCGCTCTCCTTCATCACGTCGCCCAGAGAACCGGTGACGGTGATCTTGCCGCTGCCGTTGTCGATGACCTGCACCTCGATGGGCAGGGTCTCGCCGCCGATGCTGGTCCATGCCAGACCGTTGGCGATACCGATGGCGTTGGTGCGGTTGAGGAACTCGGGCTTGACCATGCGGGTCCCAGCAGCTTTCGAGGCCGGTGCCGGTGACGGAGACATTCTCCGCCTCGCCGGAAGCAATTTTCCGGGCGCACTTGCGCAGGACGCTGGTGATGGTGCGCTCCAGATTGCGGACGCCGGCCTCGCGGGTGTAGCCGTCGATGATGCCGTAGAGGGCGCTCTGGGAGAAGGTGACCTTGCCGGTCAGGCCGCAGGCATCCAGCTGCTTGGGGACCAGATGCTTCCGAGCGATATTGTACTTTTCCACCCGGGTGTAGCTGGGCAGCTCGATGACGTCCATGCGGTCGCGCAGCGGGCCGGGGATGGCGCTGAGGTCGTTGGCCGTGGTGATGAAGAGCACATGGCTCAAATCAAACGGCATATCGATGAAATGGTCGTTGAAGGTGCTGTTCTGCTCGGGGTCGAGGGCTTCCAGCAGAGCGGCCGCCGGGTCGCCCCGGAAGTCGCCTGCCAGCTTGTCGATCTCGTCCAGAAGCATCAGGGGGTTCGAGCTCTGGCAGAGATCATGGCGTTGATGATCTTGGCCGCGGATCTCGGCCTCATCCCGCACGCCGCCGAGGCTGATGCGGACATACTTGCGGTTCAGACTTTCGGCGATGGAGCGGGCGATGCTGGTCTTGCCGACACCCGGAGGACCGACGAGGCAGATGATCTGGCCTTTCACATCGGGAGCCAGCTTGCGGACGGCCAGCACCTCGAGGATGCGGTCCTTGACCTTCTTCAGGCCATAGTGGTCCCGGTCCAGCACGCGCTGGGCCTTGGCGATGTCCAGATCGTCCTCGGTAAAGGTGTTCCAGGGCAGGTCGAGGCAGGTGTCCAGATAGGTGCGGATGACCGTGCCTTCCTGATTGCTGCTCTGCATTTTGGAGAGGCGGTCCACCTCTTTGAGAAGCTTCTTTTCCCGGTCCTCGTCCAGATGGAGGGCCGTGATCTTCCGGCGGTACTCCTCGGCCTCGGCGGTGGTATCGTCGTCCTCGCCCAGCTCCTCGCTGATCATGTGGAGCTGCTCGTGGAGGTAGTAGTCGCGCTGGTTCTTGTCCATCGCCTCGTCTACCTTCTGGGCGATCTCCTTATCGATCTCGAGCATCCGGCGCTCCCGGTGCATCTTCTCGATGAGCAGATGCAGACGGCCCATCAGGGTGCCTTCGTCCAGAATGGCCTGCTTATCCTCGAAGCGGAACAGGAGGTTGGCCGGGATGTACTCGGACAGAAAAGCGGCGTCGGTGCTGGTGGTGATGGCAAACACCACGTCCTTGCCGATGTGGGGGTTCAGAGCCAGCAGGTCGTCAAAGCTCTTTTGACGTTGCGGACGAGGACGTCCGCCTCCGGCAGTTCCTCGGGCTTCGCCATCTTGACCGGGGCCGGGCGGACGGTGGCCAGCAGGAAGCTGCCGTCGTCCTCCATCTCGGAGAGTTTGGCGCGGTATTTGCCTTCGACCAGGATGCGGACGAGGTCGTCCGACACCCGCATCACCTGCTTGACCTCGGCCACGACGCCGAAAGTATAGAGGTCGGCGGCCTTGGGGTCTTCGACCTTCATCTCTTTCTGTGCCACGAGGAAGACGTCAGAGTTGTTGCTGACGGCCCACTCCACGGCGGCGATGCTCTTCTCGCGGCCCACCTCGAAGTGGAGCAGATTGTTGGGGAAGACCACCAGCCCGCGCAGGGCGATGGCCGGAAGGTGGAGGACGCTCCGCTCCACCTTGACCGTAACTTTTTCAGACATAGTACAAAACCTCCCAGCCGTCCCTCGGATGCGAGTCATCCATAAGGGCGGCTTTTTTGTAGGGTCATATCAAATCTATCATTTTATTATAGCGAAAAATGTTTGCAGATGCAACTGTTCAGCGCTTTTCCCGGGTGTTGTAGCCCAGTCTGCCCAGTGCGGGCAGGATGGCCCGGAGGGTCAGCGACGTGAGGGCGCCCATGACAAGGCCCAGCACCAGCATCACCGGCGCATAGTACAGCGACATGGCCGAGGACAGGATGAGCCCCGCGCCAAGCAGCTGGCCGATGTTGTGGGACAGTGCGCCGCAGACCGACAGGATGAACCATGTGGGCCGGAACGGGAGCTTATAGTAGAGCACCCACATCACCAGCAGGGAGAGCAGGCCGCCGCAGAGCGAAAGAAAGCCTGCCGTCCAGCCGGAGACGAGAAAGACGAACAGCGCCTTGAGCAGGTCGAGATAGAGCGCCTGCCGCGCCCCCATGAAGAACAGTGCATACATCACCACGATATTCGCAAGGCCCAGCTTCATGCCCGGCGCAAGGCCCGGATGACCAGTGTGCCTTCGATGAAGGAAAGAGCCATCGCCAGCGCGAACAGCAGGCCGGAAAGTGCGATCTCGTGTGTTTTCTTTGGGTCATGGTTTCGGTTTGCCATCGGCTCTCCCCCTTTGCTGCATCGGTCATTCTTCGCCGCCGGCGGTCTGTTCGTACTGCTCCTGCTCTTCCACAGCGGCTTCCCATGCGGCGAAAAGCTCGTCCTGATGGAAGCGCAGGTCGCTGAGCTCGTCGCTCTTTTCCCGCAAAAGCTGCGGGTCGTTGTAGACTTCCGGCGAGTTGATCTCGTTTTCCAGCTCCACTTCGCGGCGCCGCAGGCTTCCATCTCGTCCTCGCAGGCTTTGATCTTAGCGCGTAGCTCGGCCCGGCGGCGGCGCTGCTCTTTGCCGTAGCCCGCCTTGGCGGGTTCGCTGCTCTTCTCGGCCACGGGGGCGGGAGCGGCGCGGCCCATCAGGGCGTCATAGCTGGGGTAGATGACCGCCTTGCCGTCCTCGAGGTAGAGGATGGGGCAGGCCAGACTGTTCATCAGGTGGCGGTCATGGGTGACGAGGAGCAGCGTGCCAGTGTAGGCCATCAGCGCCTCGGTCAGGTTCTCGCGGGTGTAGATGTCCAGATGGTTGGTAGGCTCGTCCAGGAACAGCAGGTTCGGGCGTTCCAGCACGATCTCTGCAAAGCGCAGTCGGGCCAGCTCGCCGCCGGACAGGGCCTCGCAGGGCTTGAAGACCGTCTCGCCCCGGAAGCCCAGCTTTGCCAGATGGCTGCGGACTTCCAGCTCGGTCATCCGGGGTACTTGTTCCAGATGACGTCGATGACGCGGCCCGCGCCGATGCGGTTCTGCTGCTGGGCAAAGATGCTGGGCCGTGCGCCGGTGCCAAGGCGCACCATGCCGCCGGGGCGGCGCTTGCCATCCAGCACCTGCATCAGGGTGGATTTGCCTGCGCCGTTGGGGCCGGCGATGATGAGCCGCTGGCCGCGGCAGACCGTATAGGTGAAGGGCTCCAGCAGGGTGCGGTCGCCGATCTTAATGGTCAGGTTCTTGAGCAGCACCAGCTCATTCCACGGCTCCACGTCGTATTCGAAGCGGAACTTGAGCTGGTTGGTCTCGTCCTGAGGGGCCTCGGTGATCTCCAGCTTTTCCAGCTGCCTGCGGCGGCTCTGGGCCATCTTGGTGGTGGAGGCGCGGACGAGGTTGCGGTCGATGTAGTCCTGTAATTTTTCGGCCAGCGCCACGTCGGCGTCGTGCTGCTTCTGGCGCAGGGCGTCGGCGGCTTCCTTCTGGGGCAGATAGGCCGAGAAGTTGCCCTTATAGGTGGTCATGGTCTGGAACGAGACTTCCCAGATCTTGGTACAGACGTTGTCGAGGAAATAGCGGTCATGGCTGACCACCAGCACAGCACCGGAATAGGTCTTGAGGTAGCTTTCCAGCCATTCCATCGTGGCAAAGTCCAGATGGTTCGTGGGCTCGTCCAGAATGAGGACGTCCGGCTTCTCGAGGAGGAGCTTGGCCAGACGGAGACGGGTCAGCTCACCGCCGGAGAGGACGCCCACATTCTTGCTCCAGGTATCCTGCGCAAAGCCCATGCCGGACAGCACCTTCTTGATGTTGACGTCCATGTTGTAGCCGTCGGCGGCGTCGATGATGTTCTGCAGTTCGTCGTGCTTTTCGAGAAGGGCGGCGTCGTCGGGAGAGGCCGCCATCTTCTTTTCCAAGATCTGCATCTGGGCCATGGCCTCCAGCACAGGAGCAAAGCAGGAGCGCATCTCCCCATAAATATCCAGGGTCACATCCAGCTTGGCGTTTTGTTCCAGGTAGCCCAGCGTCACGCCGTGGGTCACGCTGAACTCGCCGTCATAGTCGGTGTAGACGCCGGTCAGAATTTTGAGCAGGGTCGTCTTGCCTGCGCCGTTCTGGCCCACGATGCCGATGCGGTCTTCTTTTTCCACGCTGGCGCTCACGTCGTGCAGGACGACTTTCTCGCCAAAGCTCTTTCCGAGTTTTTCCAAATGAATCAGCATATCGTTCTTCCGTGTTCTTTTCCAGTAGGGTGGATAGGGACATTCCCGCCGTTACAGCTGATGACGGCGGTGCTTGAGGCCGAGGTTCGCCAGCTCTTCCGGCTCCATCACCAGCGGGTAGAGCTCTTCCAGCGAGGCGATCTCGTAGGTGGGGCTCACCTTGCCCGGGTTCTCGGCGTGGCCGGGGTTGAACCAGCAGGTGTCGAGGCCCGCGTTCACGCCGCCCTGAATGTCGCTGGTGAGGCTGTCGCCCACCACCAGGACGTGCTCCCGGTTCTCCACGCCCAGAGCGCGGAGGGCGGAGTCGAAGATGCGGCGGCTGGGCTTCGCTGTCCAGCTTCTCGGAGATGAAGACGTCCTCAAGGTAGGCCCCGATGCCGGATTCTGCCACCCGGCGGCTCTGCACCTTCTCGAAGCCGTTGGTCACGATGGCCAGCGTCGCCACCTCGGAAAGCTCCCCGAGGACGTCCAGCACATTGGGGGTCATCAGATCGGGGTGGGAGGACAGGTGGTCGAGGTAGCAGCGGTTCATCTCCACGCCGTCACCGGCTGCGTTGATGGCCTTGAGGAAGCGGGTGAAGCGCTCCCCATCAGCTTGTCGCGGCGTATCTGGCCCTTTTCCAGCTGACGCCACAGCTCCGAGTTGATGTCCCGGTAGGTCTGCACCGTCCCGGCGTCCGGCTCGATGCCGTATTCCACCAGCGTCTCAGCCAGCGCCTTGTTCTCGGCGGCGTCAAAGTCCAGAAGCGTATTGTCTGCATCGAAGAGGATGCAATAATATTTTGCCATGTTTCTTTCCCTTCTCTATCATTTTCGAGCCGCCTGCCGCCTTGAGCGGGCGCGGCTGCGATGCGGTTTGAGAACAGCGAGAAGCCAGCCCCGCCCGGCAGAGCTGGCTTCTCGTATTTTTATCATTCCAACGTCATTTCATAGGCTTCGTCGTCGGACTGGTCCGGCAGGTTCCCGCTGCACTTACAGCGCGACGTGCAGGCGCACTCTTTTGCGATGCACTTTGCCATCTGCTCCTCCGTCACGCCGTTCTCGACGTTTTCCCAATCCATGTCGTAGTAGTCCACGCTGCCGTCGGTCACATCTTCTGCGCCGGGCAGGCCGAGGACTTGCATTTCTTCACGGAACATCCGCTCGCCTCCTCTCGGCTCAGCCTATGCGGCTGCGCAGAGGAAGGTGCGGGGCGTCATTCTGCCTTGCTTTCGGCTTCCTTGCTGGCGGAGGCTTCCGACTTGCTTTCGGCCTTGGACTCTGCCTTGCTTTCGGATTTGGATTCTGCTTCGCTCTCGGCCTTGGACTCGGCCTTGCTTTCGGACTCCGACTCTGCCTTGGAGCTGCCAGACGACGTGCTGGACGATGCCGACGACGAACTGCTGGTGCTGTGGGAAGAGCTGCCCGAACTTGCAGAGGAAGACGAAGAGGATGTACTGCCGGAGGAACCGGCATGGGACGAGGACGAGCTGCTGGTGGAGGCGGACTCGCTGGTCACACCGCTGCCGATGGTGATGGTCAGGGTGTTGCTGCTCACCTTGCAGTCGTTGTAGGTAACGACGGCGTGGATCTTATAAGAAGCGTTGGCCATGGAGCTGTCCACCACCACAGTGATGCTGGACTTGCCGGCGGCCTGCGTGACCTCCTGACCGTTGGCGTACCAGCGCAGGTTCTCGGTCTTGGCGTACTTGCCGCTCAAGGCAGCCTTGAAGGTGTAGGAGCTGCCCACAACGCCCTTGCCCTCGCTGGTGATGTGGACGGAGGCTGTGCCGAAGACTGCCGTGACGTCCAGATTCTGCTTGAAGTCGGTGTCGGTGCGGGTCTTGCTGGTGAGGCCGTCGCTCCACTTGACGAAGACATGGCCCTCCGCCGGGACAGCGGTCACGGTGATGGATTTATCGGGGTCGGTGACGGTGTAGGTCACAGAGCTGTTGCCGGTGTCATTGCCGACGCTCAGAGTGCCGCCGCCGTTCTTGTCCACACGGTAGTGGGCCTCGAACTTTTTGTTCTCGCTGGTGCTCGCTCGAAGAGCTCTCCGAGCTGCTGGCGCTCTCGGCCTGACTCTCACTGGAGCTGACAGCCTCCGAGCTGGGAGCGGCCACGGCGGAGCTGGGGTTGGAGACATACTCCATAGTGCGGGTGGGGATGTTGTTGGTGTCGGGGCGGCGGTCCTCGGTCTGCAGGGCGTGGGTGCGGAGATAGTTCAGCACTGCCTTGAGGCCGGCGCTCTTGAGGTGGATGTCGCCGCTGGTGTAGTAGTCCGCGATGCCGTAGCCGTCGCTGCCCTTGAGGGCCTCGGCGGAGTTGAGGAAGCGGACGCCCAGCTGCTCGCACAGATCCAGAAGGGCCATGTTGAAGTCGTCGATCTTGGCCTGGTCCATGTGGGGGTAGTTGGAGTGGTCAGCCGGGACCGGCGGCACCGTGTTGACGATGATGTCGGTGTAGGGGTAGCTCTGCTGGATGGCCTGGATGAGAGCCGTGTAGTGGGCGATGAAGTCCGAGACTTCCATCCCGGTGTCGTTGGTGCCGAAGGTCATGACCACACGGCGGGGCTTCATCATGGCCACCGCCTGAGGGATGGTGTAATGGTTGGAATCCTTCTTAAAGGTAACGATGCCCTCGTTGAGCGCTACCTGGGTGCCGATGCCCTTTGGCGCAGAACTGCTGCAGGGGGATGAGGCCGTTGTTATAGAGGCGGACGGTGTTGGAGTCGCCCAGAAAAAGGGTGTCGTTCAGATAGTCCGTGCCGGCGTCGGCGGTCTCCGTCAGCAGAGCGGTGGAGGCGTTGTCGATCTGGTAGTGGCCCGACAGGTCTCCGCCGGAGGTGGGGTCTGCCACAGACTCCGAGACGGAGGGGGCAGGCTCCTCCTTTTTGAGGAGGGTGGTGGTGATGCCGAAGGTCAGCAGCACCGCCAGCACGCAGAGGATGCAGACCAGAACGGCCCGATGCTGCATGGGAGTCATGGTTTCGTTTTGTTGTTGTTTTTTTCGACTCATAGATTCAGTCCCTCTCGTTTCAGGAATGGGAAGGCTCGTCCACCGGGCGGAGAGCCCAGTCCGTCAGCTCTTTGCAGTCAGCGGCCATGAAGACCGGCGCAAAGGGGGCGACCTCTTCCCTGCCGCCGTAGCCGTAGAGCACAGCGGCGGCGTCCAGGCCGCAGTTCACAGCGCCCTGCATATCGTCCCGGCGGTCGCCCACCATCAGCACCCGCTTGCCCTGCATGACGGGCTGGGCGAGGACGTGGCGGATGACGTCGGTCTTGTTGTCGCGGCTCTCATCCATGGACGCACCGCCCACGAAGGAGAAGTAAGGCGCAAGGCCCTGCTCTTCGAGGATGGGCCTCACAACGTCGGTGGGCTTGCAGGTGGCCGTGCAGAGGGTCAGGCCCGCAGCCTTGAGACGGCCCAGCATCTCCACCACGCCGGGGTAGACATCGCCCTCGTGGCAGCCCTTGGCGGCGTAGCTCACGCGGTAGCGCTTCGTGGCCTCCTCGATTTTTGCAGGGTCGGAGAAATGCTCGCCGAAGCTCTTGCGGAGGGGCGGGCCGATGTAGCGGCCAAGGTCGCTCCGGGCGACGTCAACGCCCATGGAGCTGAAAACTTCTTCCAGTGTATTGAGAATGCCGGGGGCGGAATCGATGAGCGTACCGTCCACGTCAAACAGGATCGCATCGTAGTGCAGCAAGGTCAGGTTCCCCTTTCTCTTTGGATAAACATTATATAGTATAGCACAGATTTCGATATTCAGCAATTCCAACAAAACACTTTTCCGACTTTTATACATATTTTAGGCAGCCCCGCCCCGGAAAGAAAACCGCCCACCCATTGCGGGCGGGCAGTCGCATTTTGACATCAGCTCTCGGTGGTGGTGCTGTTCCCCGTCGAGGGGTAGTAGAGGTTGTTGGCGATGAATTCCAGCTTCTCTTCAGAACCAACTCAAGGTTCGCCACGGCGTGGACCATGTTGGTGGCGGAGTCGTTGACTTCCAGCAGCTTGCACAGGTCCAGCTCTTCCATGCTGAGGGCGGCTTTCATCTTCTGGGTCTCGGCGCAGAGGATGTGGCTCAGGGCCGACTCCTGCAAAGCGATGCTCTCCATCAGGTCAACGACGGCCTGGTCGAAGGAAACTCTCGGCAGCGCGGGGCAGCCGCAGGAAACGCAGGGGGTGCAGTTGGTGGTATCAGCCATAAGAAGGACCTTCCTTTCTATAATAGGGATCAGGCGCAGTCCATCCTATGTGCCTCGCCGCCCGGATGTCACTCCGGCTTTGCGCTCTTCTGTACCTTCTCGATGGTGTCGCGGTAGCCGCCGGAGCCGTACTGGATGCAGCGGTTGATGCGGCTGATGGTGGCGGTGCTGATCTCCACCGCCTTTACGATCTGGTCGTAGGTGCTGCCGCCGAGCAGGAGCTTGGCCGCTTCCAGACGCTGGGCCATATCGGAGATCTCCTTGACCGTGCAGAGGTCTTCGAAGAAGTTGTAGCACTCCTCCCTCGTCTCAAGACTCAGGATCGCGTCGAACAGTGCGTCGGTGGTGGGGTTTCTTCTGGGGTTCTTGTCCGCCATAGCTGCCTCCTTTAGGGCAAAGTGCCGCAGGGTGCGGCAGGGGGTCTTTCTATTACTCTGTTACTTTAGCACTTGAAAGTATAAAAGTCAAGTATTCGGTCTTTCTTTCCGGGAGTTTAGCAGATTTCACCTGTGGAGGCATTCAGTTTTATTCATCTCACATCTGAACAAAAATCGCCTAAATTTTCTTAGTTTATCCCCGCAAAAATGGCACAGTCTCCTAACTTGCCCAAAATATATTGACAAATTATGAAATCGGGACTAAAGTATACACAATCATTCGGCAAATGCAATGAACAGGACATGACTTTTCGCATTCCCTGCGCTCAGAGAGCCGCCATTCCGGTGCAAGACGGCAGCACAGTGCGATCAGCCCTCACCTGCGAGCAGCCTGTGCGAACCCGCTTGCGGCAGTAGTGCATGGCCGTTCAGCCCACGTTACAGGGCGGCGTATCGGCGGCAGGAACGCCTGTACGCGCAAGCGGCTGCTCCCGAAAGCAGCAAACGAAGTGGTACCGCGGAGAACGACCGGTGCAGATGCATCGTTTGGCCTTCGTCTTCGAGGAAGATGGGATACATCTTTGTGTCTCTATCTTTCGTGAGGACGGAGGCTTTTTTCACCCCTCCGGGCCGTTTCGCCTGCCCTGCTTTTGGGCACAGCCGTCCCCTGCTTCGACCATTGCCGGTGTGAAAGAAAGGAAAGAGGTATAAAGAAATGAATACGCTGGTCATCGTTTTGATCGCAGCCGTGTGTCTGTTCGGCGCTTATACGCTGTATGGCCGCTGGCTGGCCAACAAGTGGGGCATCGACCCCACCGCCAAGACCCCCGCAGTCGTCCACGAGGATGGCCGTGACTATGTCCCCACCAACGGCTGGACCGTGTTTGCACACCAGTTCAGCTCCATCGCCGGTGCAGGCCCTGTCACCGGTGCCATCCAGGCTGCTGCCTTCGGCTGGCTGCCTGTTCTGCTGTGGGTGCTGATCGGCGGCATCTTCTTCGGCGCTGTCACTGACTTCGGCGCTCTGTACGCTTCCGTCAAGAACGACGGTAAATCCATGGGCCTGCTGATCGAGAAGTACATCGGCAAGACCGGCCGCAAGCTGTTCCTGCTGTTCTGCTGGCTGTTCTGCGGCATCGTCATCGCTGCCTTCGCTGACATGGTCGCCGGTACCTTCAACGCCTTCGGCGCTGACGGCGCTCTGGTGGAGGCTGCTCAGACCAACGGCGCTGCCGGTATGGTCTCCATCATGTTCATGGTGTTCGCCGTTGTGTTCGGCCTCATCCAGAAGAAGTTCAACTTCTCCGGCTGGAAAGAGAGCGTCATCAGCATCGTGTTCATCGTGCTGTCCTTCGTGATCGGTGCTAACCTGCCCCTCATTCTGGGCAAGGCTGCATGGAGCTACATCACCTTCGTTTACATCTTCTTCGCCGCCGTCCTGCCCATGTGGCTGCTGAAGCAGCCCGCGTGACCACATGACCACCTTCATGTTCGTGGCCATGATCATCGGCGCTGTGGTGGGCCTGCTGGTCGCTCACCCCACCATGAACCTGCCCGTCTTCACCGGTTTCACCAACGAGAAGCTGGGTACCATGTTCCCCATCCTGTTCGTCACCGTGGCCTGCGGTGCTGTCTCCGGCTTCCACAGCCTCGTCTCTTCCGGCACTTCCTCCAAGACCGTCGAGAACGAGAAGGATATGCTGAAGGTCGGCTATGGCGCCATGATCCTCGAGAGCCTGCTGGCTGTTCTGGCCCTGTGCGTTGCCGGTGCTGCCGCCGCTGCGGACGGCACCCCCTGCCGCCGGTACTCCCGTTCCAGATCTTCAGCCGCGGCGTCGCCGGTTTCTTTGAGATGTTCGGTGTCCCCGCTTATGCCGCTACCGTCTTTATGACCATGTGCGTTTCCGCTCTGGCCCTGACCAGTCTGGATGCCGTGGCCCGTATCGGCCGCATGAGCTTCCAGGAGCTGTTCAGCGTGGACGACATGGAGCACGCTGAGGGCTGGCGCAAGCTGCTCTGCAACGTCTACTTCTCCACCTTCATCACTCTGGTGTTCGGCTTCATCCTGACCAAGATCGGCTACGCCAACATCTGGCCCCTGTTCGGTTCTGCAAACCAGCTGCTGAGCGCTCTGGTCCTGTCTACCCTGTGCGTCTTCCTGAAGGTCACCGGCCGCAGCAACAAGATGCTCTTCCCCCGCCGCTGGTCATCATGCTCTGCGTCACCTTCACGGCTCTGGTGCAGCGTCTTATGGCTATGGTCAAGGCCATCAGCAATGCCGCTGCTGTCACCATCCCTGCCGGTGAAACTACCTGGGGCGCTGTGTTCATCGCCAACGGCCTGCAGCTCATCCTTGCTGTCCTGCTGATCGTTCTGGGCCTGAACATCGTGTTCCACTCCTTCTCCGCCTACAAGAAGGCAGAGCACAACAGCGAGGCCAAGGCCTGATCCATTGACCGCTGTTGACTGAATAAGCAAAACGCCGCTGACGGCTTCTGAACCGTCGGCGGCGTTTTTGTTCTGTTCCGGTTACAGCATCTTCACCATGATGATCTCATCCCGGTAGGTGCCGTCCTTCAGCTTAAAGGCCCGGGGTTGGATGCCATAGCGTTCAAAGCCGAACTTTTCATAGAGATGGATGGCACGGCTGTTATCGCTGTACACCCCCAGCTCCAGCTGCTCGAAGCCGTTGGCCCGGGCCTGGTCGATGGCAAGCTGTATCAGGTAGCTGCCCAGGCCGCAGCCCCAGTAGTCTTTCAGAATGGAGATGCCCATATATGCACGATGGCGATATTTCAGCATACTCCGAACACAGCAGACACCGATACGCCCAACCTGCTCTTTCCCGTCGAATGCACCGACCTCAAAGTCAAAGGGACTCTCCTCGCAAGCTGCCAGACTGGCTGCCGTTTCCGGACTATAAACACATTCCTCCGGGTAACGCGCCATAAAGTGTGTCTCACCGGAGGTCATGCACTTGAATTTGATGTGTACCTCAGCATCTGCGGCAGTTACACTGCGGACGAGCAGTGCTTTTCCGCTGGGCAGCTCATATTCTCTGGGTTCGATCTTCATGATTTCTTCTCCCTCTTTATATAGCCCTTATAATAGCACATTTGCCGCGCAAATACCAACAAAGAGCCGCAGCGCCCTGTTACAGGCACTGCGGCTCTCGTTTACTTCAGCAGTAGAAGCTGGCTTACTTCACCATGCTTGCGACTTCAGCAGCGAAGTCGTCAGAACGCTTCTCCAGGCCCTCGCCCTTGACGAAGTGGGTGAACTTGATGACCTTGATGTCGCCGCCCAGGTCCTTTGCGACCTTGGCAGTGTACTGACCAACGGTCATGTCGCCGTCCTTGACGAACTCCTGATCGACCAGGCAGTTCTCCTTGAAGTACTTCTTGATCTTGCCCTCGATCATCTTCTGCTTGACAGCGTCAGGCTTGTTGGCGTTCTTGGGGTCGTTAGCCATCTGAGCGAGGAGGATCTCCTTCTCCTTGGCGACGACCTCAGCGGGGACAGCTGCCTCATCGACGTAGCTGGGGTTGGCAGCTGCGACCTGCATGGCAACATCCTTGCCGTATGCAGCGAACTCGTCCTTAGCCTCGATGCCGTTGGTGGTCTCGAAGTTGACCAGGATGCCGTGGGTGCCGCCGCCATGGACGTATGCAGAGCAGACGCCCTCGTAACGGACGAAACGGCGAACCTTGATGTTCTCCTTGATGACCAGAATGAGGTTCTTCAGAGCCTCATCGACGGTCTCGCCGCTCTCGGTCTTGCATGCCATCAGAGCCTCGACATCAGCGGGGTTCTGCTTCATGATGACCTTGGTGGCCTCCTTGACGAAGGCGACGAACTTGTCGTTCTTGGCGACGAAGTCGGTCTCGGCGTTGACCTCGATCACAGCGCCGACCTTGCACTCGGGGCAGTAATCAGCGTAGACCATGCCCTCAGCAGCCACACGGCCAGCCTTCTTGGCGGCGGTAGCCAGACCACGCTCACGCAGGATCTCGATAGCCTTGTCGAAGTCGCCGTCGGCCTCGGTCAGTGCCTTCTTGCAGTCCATCATGCCGCAGTCGGTCTGCTTGCGCAGTTCCATAACGTCCTTTGCAGTAATAGCCATTTTGGTATTCTCCCTTACACAGTATTTGTTGGTTTGTGAGAATTTCGGGAAATCAGGCGTTTGCTGCGTCCTCAGCGGGAGCGGCCTCCTGGTTGCCCTGCTTACCCTCCAGGACAGCGTTGGACATAGCGCCAGCGATCAGCTTGATAGCGCGGATAGCGTCGTCGTTGCCCGGGATAACGTAGTCGATCTCATCCGGATCGCAGTTGGTATCAACGATTGCAACGATGGGGATGTTCAGCTTGCGAGCCTCAGCAACAGCGATGCGCTCCTTGTGGGGGTCAACGATGAACATGGCCTTGGGCAGGGTCTTCATGTTCTTGACGCCGCCGAGGTACTTGTCCAGCTTCTCCATCTCCAGCTCGAGCTTGGCCACTTCCTTCTTGGGCAGCAGCTCGAAGGTGCCGTTGTCCTTCATGTTCTGCAGCTGAGCCATACGGTCGATGCGCTTGCGGATGGTGCGGAAGTTGGTCAGCATGCCGCCCAGCCAACGAGCGTTAACGTAGTGCATGCCGCAGCGGGTAGCCTCGTCACGGATGGACTCCTGAGCCTGCTTCTTGGTGCCGACGAACAGGATGTCGCCGCCCTCAGCTGCAACTTCCTTCACGTAGTTGTAAGCCTCGTCCAGCTTCTTGACGGTCTTCTGCAGGTCGATGATATAGATACCGTTGCGCTCGGTGAAGATATACTTCGCCATCTTGGGGTTCCAGCGGCGGGTCTGGTGACCAAAGTGAACGCCTGCCTCGAAGCTGCTTCATAGAAACGACTGCCATAGTAAAATTACCTCCAAAATTTGTTTTGCCTCCGCACACCGTGATCCACTGACATATCGGATGCCTGCGGACTGCCCTCCACCCTGAGCCTGCGTTCACGACCATCGAATACCGTCTAGTCGGCCTTTTCCCAGCGGTCTTCGTCGTTTCTTCTCGTAATCCGTCAGGATTGCTTCATCTCCTTGACCGCCGAAAAATTCTCGCCGATTCGGCATCCTCTGGCCGCGAGCACAGGCTCGCCGGGCACAAAAGGGCATAGTGATGCGTGTGTAATGCTAAGTAATAATAGCACAAACCTCCGGCCGTTGCAAGGGGTTTTCGTGCTTTTTTAAAAGAATCGTAGTTTTCGTCAATCTGCGCCCTCGGACAGCTCCTCGAGCCCCATCCGGCTCAGGGCATAGCCTTTGCCGAACATGAGGTCGTACTGGAGCAGCCAGTGCTCATCGCTCCACTTCTGCTGCAAAGGGGTCAGCTCGTTCGAGGCGGTGCCGTCCTTCTCCAGAATGGTGCCGCGGGTGTTGGCCCGGTAGGCGGCCCGGAGCTGACGGCCAAGGAACTGGAAGTAGGCGGGCTGACGCAGGCCGAACAGCTCCATCATCACCGGCGAGATGTCGTAGGCGGCGATGGTGCCGAGGTCTACGGCCCGGTCGGAGTAGTTCGACCACATCAGCAGGGTGGTCTGATGGAGGCGGGGGTCGGCGCTGGAGCCGCTGGCATAGCCGCTGCGGGTATAGATGTCGTAATTGGAGTCGATGGGGTTGTAGTGGTCGCCCCAGAACACGAGGATGACCGGCTCGTCCACCTGCGAGAAGTAGTCCGTCAGCCTGCCCAGCATGGCGTCGGCGTCCCGGATGCCGGTGGCAAAGTCTTCCAGCGCACCCACGGTGCTGGCCTTGAGGCCCGCCGGGGCTTCGGTGACTTTCACCCGCTGGTCGTCGGGGTAGTTATCCTTATTATAATTGGTATGGTTCTGCATGGTGACGGCGTGGAGGAAGACGGGGGCGTCGGACTGGGCCTTCATGGTCTCGTACTGGCCGATGATCTGGTCTGCCATGGAGTCGTCGGTGACGAGGCCGGTGGTCCAGTAGTGGCGGCGCACCTTCTGGACGCCGTGCATCTTCTCGAGGCTGATGAAATCGTCGAGGCCGAGGTTGGGGTAGGCCGTGTCGCGGCTCCAGTATCTGGCCCAGAAGCAGTGGACCGCCGCCGTCTGATAGCCCTGCGTCTTGAGGTAGCTGGGCAGGGCGAACATGGGTTTCGTCACGTGCTGCTGGTAGGGCTTGCTGCCGCTGGGCAGATAGGACACCGAGTAGCCCGTCAGGGCCTCGAACTCCACGTCACAGGTGCCGCCGCCGAAGCTGGGGCTGTAGACCCGGCCATAGGCGCTGGTCTGCTGCAAAGCGTGGAGGTTGGCCGAGACGTCGGTGTCGAACTGGAAGCCGTACTGTTCCAGCTCCGAGACGTCCCAGTAGGACTCGTCCATTACGTAGAGGATGGTAGGCTGCTTCACCTGTTCGTCTGCCGGGGTCTGGGCGGCGTAGGAGCCGGGGTAGACCGGGCTGGTGGTGTACTTCTCCCCTGCCTCCACGTCGTCGAGGATGGCGTTGATGGCCTCCTCAGAGTAATCTTCGGGCTTGTCGATCTCCAGATTCGTCAGGTTGGTGAGGAAGCTGGTGATGACGCCGTAATAGCGGTAGTAGCGATCCTGCATCCATGCGTCGGGCAGGATGCCCAGCGACTGGGTGACGGCAGGCTGCAAAAACACCCCGAAGATGAGGGCGCAGGTGGCCGCTGTGCTGGCCGCGAAGCCCGCCAGACGCTGCACCCACGGCAGCTTCTGACGCCCCGGTAGAGGAAGAAGGAGCCGACGGTCAGAGCCAGCACCACGACGCCGGAGACGACCATGCTCTTCTGGACGTGGATGCCCGCCGCGGAGGCCACGCCGGCCGCCTCGGACACCTGCATCAAGTCCCACGGGAGGAAGGGCTCGCCCCGGAGCTGCAGGATGTAAAAGTCCACCGTGGCGGGCAGACAGCCCAGCAGGGCCGACAGGAGGGTGGCCAGCGGGGCGAAGCGGGTGAGCCAGTCCACCGCCATCCAGACGAGGAAGAGCAGCCCCACGCCAGCAGGTAGGCTCCTGCGTGGGGAAAGATGTACTGCACAAAGGTATCTCCGCTCAGGGCGCCGCGGGCGATGTACTCAGTGAGCACCAGAAACAGAAGGGTGGCCACAGGCGGAAACAGCAGCCGCGCCCCGTGCAGCCGGAGGGACGCAGCACTCGGATGGTGTGTCATAAAGAAGTTCCTTTCACTTCTGCGTTTTTCTTATTATTTGAAGCTTATTTGAGGCGGCAGACTCCGCCCCAGTCCTCTATTATAATCATCCCGCCTCCAAAATCCAGCCCTGACGGACAAAAACGGGTGAAAATCTTTCATCCGTTCAGCCACTGATGCAATTTATCCAGCAGTCCCCCGTGGGAGGGCGGCGGGGCGGGGATGTCCGTCCGCACGAGGATGGCGTCCAGACCGATGCGCTCGATGTCGGCCCACGGGATGGTCAGGGTCTCGTCCCGGCCCAGCAGCCCGAAGAGCCGGGGCCGCCCCAGCAGAAGCAGGCTCCCGATGCGGGCCGTGTCGGCGTCCAGCTCCACATCGTCCACCCGGCCAAGGCAGGCCCCGTCCTTCAGCTGGACGACTTCCTTGCTGCACAGCTCCCGAAAGGTCATCTCCCCCGCCCCCTTACAGTCCCATCCTATGCCGGTGCGGGCCGGACGATGCAAAAGGGCTGGAAAATACTGCCCCGGATGTGCTATACTGGGCGCAGTGCGATCCCAACTTTTAAAGAGGTATCATCGATGTATAAAAATATCGTGTTCGACTTCGGCGGCGTCATGGTGGATTTCGACCCCCACAAGTACCTCATCGACCTGTTCGGGAACCGGGGCTGGAAGAGGAGGTCTACGATCTGACCTTCGGCAGCAGAGAATGGCGGCTGCTGGACGCGGGCCGCATCACCCGCCGGGAGGCCAACGAGCGGATGCTCGAGCGGGCCAGAGCCGTGGGCCGGGGCTTCGAGGTGGAGGGCGTGCTGGACGACTGGATGAGCATGCTCCGCCCCGCCGCCGGATGCAGACGCTGGTGGCGCAGCTCAAGCAGCGCGGCTACTGCGTCTACTACCTGAGCAACATCCCCGAGGACGTGCTGGACCTGCTGATGCACCGGGACTTCGAGGGTCTCTTCGACGGCGGCGTGGCCTCCTGCGAAGTGAAGATCAACAAGCCCGACCCCCGCATCTATCAGGCCCTGCTGGACAAGTACCATCTCCGGGCCGATGAGTGCATCTTCATCGACGACCGGGCCGACAACCTCGTAGCCGCCAGCGCTCTGGGCTTCGGCATCTACGAGATGCACAACGTCGGCACCCTGCTGCGCAGCCTGCCCACCTTCGGCGTCAGCCTCCACTAGAGAAGCCGTTTTCATAAGCATTGCACCCCGCCTATGAAAACAGCTTCTAACAACAAAAGACCCCTGCCCGGCAAGGCCGTCGGGCAGAGGTCTTTTTGTTGCGCAGATTACTTCTTCTCGTAGCTCTGGCAGTAGTGCGGGATGTCCACCTGCTGAGAAGAGCAGGTGCAGCGCTCCGTCACCGTGATCTCGGGCAAGTCACACTTGCAGCTCCCACGTTGTGGCGGCACTCGCAGACATCACAGCGGACACCTGTGTTTTCCATTCATTCATCACCTCTTTGTCCCTAGGTTGCCCCAAAGACGCGGGATGATGCAGGATGGGCCGGTGTTATTTTTTACCAGTTGGCCAGATCAGCGCCCAGCTTGCGGCAGGCAGCCTGAACGTCGTCGTCGGGCGTTTCGTTGCAGATGAGGCCCTCGTCGCTGAACAGCTGTGCGCCGTCCTCTTTGGCGCGCTCGCACCAGTCGCGCATCCACTGGCCGTCGCCCCAGCCGTAGGAGCCGAACAGAGCCACCTTCTTGCCGTTCAGAGAGCCTTCGAGGCCCGCGAACATCGGCTCGAACTCGCTCTCCTCCAGCTGCTCAGCGCCCATGGCCGGGCAGCCGAAGGCCACCACGTCATACTCGCCCAGCTTTGCTGCGTCCATCTCGGCGCAGGGGACGATGGTGGCGGTAGCGCCTGCACCCTCCGCGATGCAGTTTGCCATGGTCTCGGTGTTGCCGGTCGCGCTCCAGAATACGATTGCTACTTTGCTCATAATATTCAGCCTCACTTTTGATTTATTGGGTTAGCTGCTTCTAACATTTTGCTCCATAAAAATGCGTCGGAAGCAGGCTCAGACGCATCTCTTCAGTTAGATTTCTCTAACTGTCCATAGGATACCACAGCGCCGCTGCTTTGTCAAGCGGTCACAGAGGCTAACTTTTCCAGAAGTTTTACCCCGCTCTCACCAGCCGGAACGCCACCGTCAGCACCCCCAGGATGACCGGCTGATGGAGCAGATAGAGCACCAGCGAGTGACGGCCCATCCAGCCCAGCGGCGGGCAGACCGACCGGCGCAGCGGCGCGAGGCGTCCGCGGCCCACAAGGTGGTGGAGGAAGTACCCCGCCCAGAACAGAAACAGCCAGGGCAGCAGCGGGAAATAGTCGGTGGAGAAAAAGCTCTTCGGCATGAAGCCCAGATAGGCCGTGGTGTAGCTGGCGTAGAGGGCCTGCGGCAGGGCCAGACGCCCGCCCGGCAGGTTCCAGAAGCCGTTCATCGTCGGGTAGGTCCCCCAGAACAGCAGGGCGCTGACGGCCACGCCCACGGCGGGCGGGACGCGGCGCAGCAGCGGGTCCAGCGCGGCGGTGAGGAGCATGGACGAGCCCAGCAGAGTCAGCACCCCGAACCACACCACGTCCTCGGGCAGGAAGAGCAGGGTGACGGCTGTGACCAGCGCCCCTGCCCCGAAGACGACGGCTCCCCGCCGGAACGGATGATGCCCCAGCGGCAGGCAGAAGCCCGAAAGCAGGAGGAAGACCCAGCAGATACTCTGCTGCCACACAAAGCCCGGGCGTCCGGTGTACCACTTCTGGGCCACGCCGAAGAGGAACACCACGTCCCACATCCCGTGGTAGAGCATCATGCTGATGAGGTCGAGTCCCCGCAGCTCGTCCAGAAGACGATAGCGGGCGGCAGTTTGCAGTTCCATAGAGTCCTCCTTCCCTCTGATAAGACTGGGGAGATCATCGCACAAAAGACCTCCCTGCAAAGACAGGGAGGCCGCAGTGGTTCAACGCTTACTTCTCATCGCGGGGCAGCAGGCAGTTGAGCAGGATGGCCACGAAGGCAGCAGGCACGATGCCGCTCTCGCCGCAGATGAGCTGGACGAACTGGGGGGTGTTGGCAAGGATCTTGGCGTTTGCACCCATGCCGTAGCCCACGCCCAGCGCCACAGAGACGATGGTCAGGGTGCGGGGAGTCATCTTCTCCTTGGTGATCAGCTGGATACCACGATGGACGAGAACATCATGACCGCTGCGCCGCCCAGCACAGCCTGCGGCATGATGGAGATGAGTGCGCCCAGCTTGGGGATGAGGCCGCAGAGCATCAGGAAGATGGCGCCGGTGGCCAGTGCGCCCCGGTTGACCACCTTGGTCATGGCCACGAGGCCCACGTTCTGGCTGAACGAGGTATTCGGCAGTACGCCGAAGCAGGCGGCGACGGTAGAGCCGAGGCCGTCGCAGATGATGCCGCCGCTCAGCTCCTTATCGGTGGCCTCGCGGCTCATGCCGCCCTCCATGACGCCGGAGATGTCGCCCACCGTCTCCACGGCGGTGACGATGAACATGATCATGACGGGCAGGATGGCGCGGAGGTCGAAGACGATCTTGACCGGCACCAGCTTCGGGATGGCGAACCAGCTGGCCTCAGCGACCTTGTTCCAGTTCAGCACCCATGCTTTGGTGAACTCCACGCCGTCAGCAGTGACGCCGGTGGTGGGCAGGACGAAGCCCATGACGATGGCTGCCAGATAGCCCGCGATGATGCCCACGAGGATGGAGGAAGAGCTGAGGAAACCCTGGTCCAGTGCTTGAAGAAGAGGATGACCACCAGCACGAAGACGGCCAGCAGCAGGTTCTCCATCGAGCCGAAATCCTTGGCGGAGTTGCCACCGCCGAAGGAGTTGACGCCCACGGAGATGAGGGACAGGCCGATGGACAGCACGACCGTGCCGGTGACCACCGGCGGGAACAGCTTGCGCAGGGGCTTCAGAAAGACGCCCAGCACGCTCTCGAAGAGGCCGCCCAGAATGGATGCGCCCATCATGGCGCCGTAGGCCGTGACGCCGCCGCCCATGCTGGCAGCCACGCTGTTGAACACGCCCAGAAAGCCCGAGCTGGTACCCATGATGATCGGCACTTTGCCGCCCACAGGGCCGAGGCCGTACAGCTGCACCAGCGTGACGATGCCCGCCACGAACATCGCGTTCTGCAGCAGGCTTACCTGCAGGTCTGCGAACTCACCGCCCGCGAGGCCGCAGGCGCTGGTGATGATGAGCAGCGGGGTGAGGTTGCCCACGAACATGGCGAACACGTGCTGCAATCCCAGCGGGACAGCGTGGCGCAGCGGCATTTTCGCCTCAAACTCGTATGCCGAATTTTCCAGTTCAGCGCTTTTTATCATATCCTGGCTCCTTTACTTCACTTCAGGTTTTTGTAACAAGCATAGAAAATTATAGCAGACCGGAACCGGGAACGGTAGGGCTTTTTCGAGTTTTTATTCATATTTTCGTCATAAGTCGTACTTATGGGGTTGCCCTCTCAGTCTCACTTCGTTCGACAAGGCCGGGTTGCGGCATCGCTTCCTGTATCTTTTTGTCGAAGTTTATGGTATACTGAATCTGCGGCTCGTCCCGCCCAATCTACCAAGGATGGGAGAAGGGGTGTCGCCTTATGGCGTATATTTTACATTTGTACTGTCCGTCGCAGCGAATGTAGCGTCCTACTACATCTGCAAGTGGCTTGACGGATGGCTGAAGGGCCGTAAGCACTAAAAGGACCCCCTTTCGGAGATAGCAGCTCCGGGAGGGGGTCTTTCCTTTGGGTGTGCCGATGGCGTATTTGCTTTTACATTTGCTACTTTTATTATATGCCATTCCCCGCAAAAGTCAAGCGCTGTGCAGAAAGTTTACAACTTCGCTCACACCCCCGGCACCAGCAGTCTCCGCGCCTCGTCGAGGCGGGCGGTGCCGTCGGGAGGTCGTTGGCGGCCAGCATCTGGCCGGGCGAGACGTGGTAGCGCCGGGCGATGGCGAACAGCTCCTCCCCGGCTGGGCGTAGCAGATGCGGAGCGACACCTCCGGTCGGCGGGGGCGAGGGTCGCCCAGCTCCACCGCCCCCACGAGAGAGGCCGTCTGCCGCGCCAGCACCGCGCCCTCGGCCCGGACGGTGAGGGACACATCCAGCGCGCCGCCTGCGCTGGCGCATTGCAGGTCCTGAACGCTCAGCCAGCACTCGGGGTAGGCGTCGGCATCCTCGGGCAGGTCGGCGGGGAGAGGCAGGGCGTAGTCCAGCGCCTTTCGTAGCACTCCATCTCCCCGAGGGTGTTTTCCGCAAAGGCCGACACCACGGCCCGGGCCGCGAGGAACGCTCTCCCTCCTGCCGCGTCAGGCTCACCGGCCCGAAGGACGCGAAGCAGGCTAAAATATGCGCTCCTGCGTCGGGCAGAGGGCCGGAGCCCCGCAGCACCGTCGTCTCGTCCAGCGCGCAGTGCAGCGACTCGGTGGCGAGAGTCTGGGGCGTGAGGGTCGTCTCGAAGCGGGTGGAGAAGGCATCAGCCACGCATTGGAGCTGGTAGGGACGCCAGCCGCTCAGCCGCAGCATCGCCGTGGCCGTGAGGGTGGTGGAGGCAGAGCCGTCCTCGGTGGTCTCCCCTTCCGCCGCCGCAAAGCCCACCGGCTCCAGCACGCAGAGGCAGCGGCAGTCCTCGCTGAGGCCGTCGGCATCCAGGATCTGGTTGAAGGGCAGGTCGGCGGTCTGGCTGCGGAGGGCGGCGTCCCCTTCGGCCCGCCATGCGCAGAGGACGTGCAAGACCCCCTTCGCCACGGCCTTGCCCTGCATCCGCTTCAGCTCCCGCACCTCGGCGGTGCCGGTGATGTCGAGGATGGCGGCGGGGGGCTTCGGGAAGGTCAGCGCCCCCTCGATGGTCACGAGCTTTTCGAGGGTGGCGGCCCGCCGCACCCCTGCCAGCGTGACCGGCTTCTGCTCGATGCCGCCCTCGCTGAGGGCCGTGATGACCTCGGTGGACAGCTGGGCGTGGACGCTCACCACCAGCCCGTAGGCCCCCCGCACCTCGATGCGGCGGGGGTTGACGGCCCGGCAGTTGAGGTATTCGGTCTGGCCCTCGACGCAGGCTGTCCACGCCGTGGCCGCGAAAGAGGGCAGCTCGAGGGCCTTGGTGAAGGGCAGCTTCTGCTCGGTCTGGCACAGCCCCGCCCCCTCTTCGCCCTGATAATACACGGTACAGCGCAAATATCCTTCCAGCGTCAGCCGCCCGGGGGCCAGCTGCTTTTGCAGCACCACCGGCTTTGCGAAGCACTTGACGATGCGCTGCACCGGCGGCAGATAGTCCGAGATCAGTAGTTCGGTCTCGAGGGGCAGCTCCGCCTTGGCGGTGCAGTCCGCACCCGCCGCAGGCAGAACGTCCCGGAACACTTTCAGCTCCATGGTGATGCTCCTTTCCTGTCCTTGCTCTGATGAGAGTGTATGCGGGGCAAAGCCGGGCTATGCCCTGCGCCAGCCCACAGGCGCAAAAAGGCCCCCTCAGAGGGGCCTCTGAGGGGGGCGGAAGGGTTATTTCAAGAAAAGGGTGTGTAAGGCAGGGCTTGCATCATCTGTGTTACCAACGAATCATAACCATTGCGGCGTAGGTTTTGCCGTTTTTCTGGAATACACTGGCATATAGATCAAACGAGTCTGTGCTTTGTATCCAGCTTTTCAACCTGCCGTAAGTCTCCCAACTCGGGGCATGAGTCGGAGTATCTGAGTTAACTCCGCCCAGAGTAAGCCAATCATAATAAAGCCATCTGTTCTCAGAAAAATCAAAGTCTGTCTGACTGGGCTGCATCTCCCATACATCCACCGCTGTACGCTTATGCGAGTGAGTCATCGTCAGCTTGTACTTTGCGATTTTGTTAAGGGCCTCTTTGGCAGTATTGTTCAGCTCGCCGCTGTTGTTGTACCAGCTCTCCGGGTCAAAGCTCTTTGCCACTTCCTGAAGCATCGGCTCTGCCTCGTCCTTTTGCCTGGTGGCGTTGGAAAGTCCAAACCACTGGATGATGCCATTTTCGAGCGTCTCCGACTCCACAAGGCCCGTGCCGTTCCCGCGGGAAGCGCTGCCGCTGCCGCCCCCAAAGAACCAGTCGTAGAGGTCCTCCAGCGGTGCGCAGGCGGTGAGGGTCACTGCGGTCATCACGCCCGCAAGGGCGAGGGCAAGGAATTTTTTCCGTTTCATGGTCGTATCCTCCTTTTTCCTGGGTGTTTTGATACTTCCATTATAACCCAGCCTCGTCGCAGTTGCAATGGCCATTCGCGCAGGTTTTGGGGCGATTCACGCAGGTTTCGGGAAATATGGCTGCTCTGAGAGGGGCGGGGTATCTGGCAAAGTGGGAAAATAGTGACATATCATCGTGCAAAAACGCACTTTGCCAAGGTGGCAATCTGCCAATCAGCTGGCACTCTGACCCCACTTTGCCAAAAGGGGCAGAATGCCAAGTTGGCAAACTGGCAAAATATAACGTAGATATATTATTAAATAGCCACTTTGCCATCTAATCCACCACAGTGTGGAAGATAGCTGAACCAACTATGTCCGCCATCTTTTTGAATTATCTGTCGTTTCACTACCTCACCCGATTTCACAAGCTCACCGTATGCTCGAGTATATGTCCTATCGCTGCACCCCATCTCCTTCATCACCTCCGCCCGGAGCTGGGTGCTGGGCATACTCCCCAGCTTGCTCTCGGCCAGCACGTTGAGAATAGCCTGCGCGGTATCCTCTTTCGTCTGGGCGGTGCGGACGCGGCGCTCCTCCACGAAGTCGGCGTCCTTCTTGTCGGTGCGGCTGTCAAAGACGGCCACCGCCGTCGTGACGCCCTCCACCTGCGCCTGCTCGATGTGGAGCAGGGCCGTCCGGGCCGGGGCGGAGTAGCTGCTCTTCTCGTGGCTGAGGTAGAGCTTTTCGCTGTTCTTGTCGCGGCCCATCATGAGGACGCTGCGGGCGATGTCCCAGATGTCGGAGCTGTCGGCCAGACGGGCGCGGCCCGAGACGTTGGCGCGCTTGTTGGTGTGCATCGAGATGAGGGCCGCGCAGCCGTGCTTGGCGCAGAGGGCTTTGAGGGGCAGCAGGGCGCTGCGCATCTGGTTGCGGCTGGCCATCTCCACCCCCGCGGGCAGAAAGCTCTGCAGCGGGTCGATGATGACGAGGGCGGGCGCGGCCTTCCCCACGTACTTTGCAAAGCCCGTGTCCGGGATGCAGAGCGGGCTGCCGGTGCGGGCAAAGTAGGCGTCGCTGGTGACCACCATCACCCGGCTCATGTCGGCCCCTGCCGCCGTCAGGCGGGCTTTGAGCATCTTGCCGGGGTCGTCCTCGCCGGAAAAAAGGAGGACGCTGCCGGTCTTCTCCGGCGGCTGGGGGAAGAAGCCGGAGGTCCGGCCCGCCGTGACATACGCAATGAGCTGGGCCTGCCAGATGCCCTTGCCGGTGCCGCCGTCGGCACCCAGAAGCGACACCTCTCCCATGGGCAGCAGCCCATCCACCAGCCAGCTCACGTTCTGGATGGGGACGTTCTCGAGGCAGTCGGGGGTGAAGTTGAAGGGCGCGGCGCGGCGGCGGTCCCGGAAGCGCGCCCGGGCCGCGTCGGCCTTTTCCCGGTAGGCGGCGTAGTCCTCGGCGATGCGGCTCTGGAACTCCTCCCGGCCCACCGCTTCCAGCTCGCTCTTGCCGTCGGCCAGCCAGCGCTCCATCCGGAAGGTCAGGCCCTGCCAGAAGCCCAGCTCCTTCGCCCTCGCCTCCACCAGCTCGGAGCGGCTGAGGACGTCCTCGGGGCGGTTCTGCCCGGCGAACCAGTAGGTCAGCCGGGAGAACAGCTCTCTTCGGTGCGCACCGTGCCGAGGTAGGCCACGAAGTCGTCGTAGCTGCCCGGGGTGCGGTCGGTCATGTTTTTCTGCATAAAAGCTCCTTTCATGGGTTGTTTTGTTGCTTTCATTATAACCACGAAAGGTTGTTCAGTCAACGCAAGCTTTCTGCGTATTTCTGCGCAGAAAGAGAAAACTCGGGGCGGCTGCTCGAAGGGGTAAAATTTAACCATGGCAGATGGAAAGCAGGAAGCGATACGTAGAGCCGTCCGCGCGGGTTTGGGGCTGAGGCTGAAAAGGCTCTCCCTTTGGGAGAGGCTTTGGCATTCCGCATCGTTTCCTGTATCTTTTGGCGAATTATATGATATAATAGTCCTGCGGCTCGTCCCGCCCAATCTACCAAGGATGGGAGAAGGGGGGTGTCGCCTTATGGCGTATATTTTTTCTTTTGTTCTGTCCGTCGCAGCGAATGTAGCGTCCTACTACATCTGCAAGTGGCTTGACGGATGGCTGAAGGGCCGTAAGCACTAAAAAGGACCCCCTTTCGGAGATTGCAGCTCCGGGAGGGGGTCTTTCCTTTGGGTGCGCCGATGGCGTATTTGCTTTTTCTTTTGCTACTTTTATTATATGCGATTCTCTGCAAAAGTCAAGCGTTGCACAGAAAGTTTACAAGCCTGCTGCTTTCATTTTGCAAGTTCCTCATACACGTGCTTGTTACGGTCCATCAGCTTCAGCGAAGAGGCCAGCACATCGTCATCTGCTGCGGCCTGCATGGCATCCGCCTGGTTGAAATCACACTTCACTCTTCTCTCTCCTTTTTTATGCCGAACAGCCTCCGGAGCAAGCCTCTCAGGCACTTGGGGCTTTTGAGAACGACCACCTGCATAGAGCCGACCACCTTTCGTCGCTTGATACGCCATTATAGGCGTCCCGCGCCCGGAATGTTCCGGTTCAGCTCAGGATCGGCCCGTCCGGCACCGTCTCCACCACCACCAGCGCGCCCTTTTGAGTGGAGATGGTGATGCAGTCGGAGCCATCGGCATACTCGTTGCTGACGCCGAGGGGGTAGCCTGCGGTGAGGACGGCGTCGGTCAGCTCGTAGAAGGAGCCCCGCTCCGAGACCCCCTCTGCCCTGCCCTCCATCGGGAAGACCGAGAGGTAGAAATACCCGTCCTTCGGGTAGCGGCGGGTCTCGCCGGGCATCACGAAGGTGATGCGGCTGCGCTCGTCCAGAAGCGTGGCGCGGACGCCCCGCTGTTCGAGGCCGAGGCCGGTGCAGAGGTTGGCCAGCGTATGCTCGAGGCGTCTGCCGCCCAGTACACCCAGCAGCAGCGCCTCTTCGAAGCCCTTCTCGGAGGCCAGCTTTGCCGCGTACTCGGTGTCGGTGTCGTCCTTGACGTGGGGCAGGATGATGGTGTCGTCGCCCTCCTGCGCCGGGCAGGGCGCGGTGTCGAAGTCGCCCACGATGATGTCGGGGCGGCAGTGGAGCGGCGCACAGTTGCGGTAGCCCGCGTCGCAGGCAATGATGGTGTCGCCGGGCCGCAGGGCCGACGCCAGCGAGGCGCTGACCGGGCAGGCGGAAATGATAACACAGCGGGACATGGGATTCCTTCTTTCTGGGAAGTATGATAACACAGCGTCTTTTTCTGTATCTTTTTGTCGATGTTTATGATATACTGGTTCTGCGGTTCATCCCGCCCATCTTACTTGGGAAGGGAGGTGAAACCAATGATCCATATTCTCACAATCCTGGAGTCTGCCGTGGCAAATATAATTTCACATTATATCTGCAAGTGGCTTGACAGACTCGACAAGGACCGTAAGCCCGACTAAATGGAAAGCCCCCTGGGAGCGGCAACTCCTTGGGGGCTTTTCTTTTTTAGTGAAACCAATGGAATCTTCTCACAATCCCATCTTTAGTATATGCGATTCCCCGCAAAAGTCAAGCGCTGTGCAGAAAGTTTACAGGGTTGCCCTCTCCGTCAGCGGCTGAGAGGGTACTGCCACTCCTTCACATCCTTGACCTCATCGTACATGGCGCAGTAGCTATCGTAGCGGGTCTGGGAGAGCTTGCCTTCCGCGAGGGCGGCGCGGACGGCGCAGCCCTTCTCGGAGCGGTGGGAGCAGCCGGTGAACTGGCACGCGCCGAGGTAAGGCCCGAACTCCGGGAAGGCGTGTTCCAGACCCTCTTTCGGGATGAAGCCCGCCCGGCTGGCCTCGAGGCTGGCGAAGCCCGGGGTGTCGGCGATGCGGCCCCCGAAGGCTTCAAAGATGGTCACCTCGCGGGTGGTGTGACGGCCACGGCCCAGCTTCTGGCTGATGGCGGCGGTCTGACGCTCCACGTCGGGCAGGAGCGCGTTCAGCAGGGTGGATTTGCCCACGCCGGAGTTGCCGCAGAAGGCGCAGAGACGGCCATTGATCCAGTGCCTGATGTCGTCCAGACCCTCGCCGGTGGCGTAGTCGATGCGGATGAAGGGCAGGGTCGATTTTTCGTAGGCGCTGCGCAGAAACTCCGCCTCGGCGAGGTCGCTTTTGGTGCAGACGATGACGGGCTGGACGCCCTTGTCCACCGCGATGGCCGAGAGCTTATCCAGCACGAGGGTGCTGGGGGTGGGCTGTGTGGTGTTTGCCACGAGGAACAGCACGTCGAGGTTCGCCATGGGCGGGCGGACGAAGACGTTCCGCCGGGGCGCGATGCCCGCGATGACCGCCGCGCCGTTCTCGGTCTCCAGCGTCACCACGTCGCCCGCCACGGGGGTGATCTTCTGCTTGCGGAAGATGCCCCGGGGCTTGCACTCCACGATGCCTTCCGACGTCTTAACGTAATAAAATCCGCCGATGCCTTTTGTGATATAACCTGTCATACCTTCTCCTTTAGCCCAGCCAGGACGTCCACCAGTCGCTGAGACCGCCGCCGGTGGAAGAAGACGAGCTGGCGCCGGTGCTCTCGCTGGAAGAGCTGCTGCCCCCGAAGAGGCCGCCCAACCAGCCGCCGGAGCCGTCGCTGCTGGCGGTGCTCTCGCTGGGTGCTTCGGGTTCCGGTGCAGGCTCAGGGCCTGCGCTGACCACGACGCTGACGCGGGTGTTCAGCTTGGCCGATGCGCCCTCGCCGGGATTCTGGCTGATGATGCTGCCCACGGGCTGGTCGCTGTACTGCTCCGTCTGGCTGCCCAGACCCAGTTTCCGCTGCACCAGCAGGGTACGGGCGTCGTTCACGTTCATGCCGATGAGGCTGGGGACTTTGGTGGTGGTGGCCACCTGCGGGCGGCTGACGTAGATCACCACCGTGGTGCCTGCGGCCACCTGACTGCCTGCGGCGGGGTCGGTGCGGATGATGGAGCCTGCGGCCACCGACTCATCCACGGCCTGAGTGACCAGCACCGACACGCCCAGGTCCTTCAGCTGCTGTTCGCCGTCGGCCTGCACGTAGTTGGTCAGGTCGGGGACGGTGACGTAGTGGATGCCGAGGCTGACGGTGAGGGTCACGCTCTGGCCCTCGCGGACAGTACGGCCCGCCACCGGCGACTGCTTGTAGACATAACCTGCGGCGTAGTCGTTGTTGTACTCCTCTTCCCAGTTGACGACCACCTGACCGGAGGCCACCTGCTCAGAGGCGTTCACCTCGTCCTGCGTCATGCCGCTGAAATCGCTCAGCACGATGTCGTCGCTTTTGGTCATGATGTTGCTGGAATCGTTCAGGATGGTCCAGCACAGGGCCGCACAGGCCAGCGCAAAGGCCGTCGTGATGCCCAGCAGCACCGGCATAAAGGCGCTGCGCTTCTTCTTTTTCGCCTTGGCTTTGGGGCGGGCGGGATTCGCCGCCGGTTTCTCCGGGGGTCTGCGGATGCTGCGTTTCTGCGGCATGGGGTCATTCACCACCTTTTCAGGTTCTTCCTTTACATATTGATACTGGAACGTGACGGAGGGGTCCTGCACGTAGGCGTCCAGCGCTTCCAGCATCTCTACGGCGCTGGAATACCGGTTGACCGGCAGCTTCGCCATGGCGCGTTCCGTAATTTGCACGAGGCCCAGCGGCACGTCCGGGGCAAGCTCGGCCAGCGGCTTCGGGGTGTCCCGTATCTGCTTGCGGGCCACCTCCACCATGTCGTCGGCGTCGAAGGGCAGCCTGCCCGAGAGCATCTCGTACATCATGACGCCCACGGAGTAGATGTCGCTCTTGGGGTCGGTCTCCTCCCCCTTCGCCTGTTCGGGGCTGATGTAGTGGACGCTGCCCATGGCCTTTTTGCCGTTCTGGATCTGGTTCTCGGCCCGGGAGATGCGGGCGATGCCAAAGTCCATCATCCGCAGCTGGCCGTTGTCCAGCAGCATGATGTTCTGGGGCTTGATGTCCCGGTGGACGACGCCGTTGCGGTGGGCATGGTCGAGGGCGCGGAGGATCTGGGCGATGAAGTGGACGGTCTCCCGGCTGGTGATCTTGCCGCCCCGCTCGTTGAGGTACTCCCGGAGGGTCATGCCCTCCACGCACTCCATCACGATATACTGTAAGTTTTCGCTGACAGAGACGTCGTAGACCTTTACGATGTTGGGGTGGTTGAGCAGGGAGATGGCCTTGGACTCGTTCTTGAACCGGCGGACGAGGTCGGCGTCATGCATCAGCTCCTGACGCAGCACCTTGACGGCCACCACCGTGCCTTCCGGCACAGGCCCGCCGGGGCAGAGACCACGGCCTTGTAGACGTTGGCCATGCCGCCTGCGCCGATGAGCTCCTGAATGGTGTAGAGCCCGTCCAGCGTCTTGCCGATGAGATTATCCATGCTTCACCTCCAGCGGCTCCACGCCCAGCAGCAGCGCGGTGATGTTGTCGGGGCCGCCGCCCGCGTTGGCGGCGTCCACCAGCCGGTCAGGGATGTCGTAGAACCCGCCCTTCGTGAAGATCTCTTCGATCTTTCCTTGGGCAGGACGTTGGTGAGGCCGTCGGTGCAGAGCAGGATCATATCGCCCTTCTGCACCGGCACGCTGGTGAACTCGGGGTCGAGGCGGTAGTCCACGCCCAGCGCCCGGGTGATGATGTTCTTCTGGGGTGATGCTCGGCTTCCTCGGCGGTGATGGTGCCGCAGTCCACCAGCTCCTGCACATAGGAGTGGTCGTGGGTGAGCTGGGTGAGCTTACCGTCCCGGACGAGATAGGCCCGGGAGTCGCCTGCGTGGCAGATAAAGGCGTTGCCGCCCCGCACGAGGGCGCAGACCGCCGTGGTGCCCATGCCCGCCAGCTCCTCCTCCCGGGAGGCTTTCTGGAAGACGAAGCGGTTGGCGTTGATGAGCGCCCGCGTCAAAAACTTTTCCTCGTCGCCGGGCAGGCACTGGGCGTACTGCTCGTGGAAGCTGTGCTCGATGACGTCGCAGGCGCTCACGGAAGCCTCATGGCCTCCCCGTGCACCGCCCATGCCGTCGCACACGAGGCCCCAGGCCGCGTCGCTGTTCAGCTCGCCTGCCCGGTAGTCATCCTGATTCTCGGGGCGGACGCTGCCGACGTCTGTTTTTCCTGCAAGTTTCATAGGATTCTCCTTCTCAAACTTTGCCGTTCATCTCGTCGCGGCGGAGCTGGCCGCAGGCGGCGCTGATCTCGCTGCCCAGACGGCGGCGGACGGTGGCGTTGACGCCGAGGCTTTCCAGCTTCTGCTGGAAGCGCCGGACGTTGGCGGCGTCGGTAGCCGAATAAGGGCTGCCGTCCACCGGGTTGATGGGGATGAGGTTGACGTGAGCGCCCATCCCCCGGATGAGGTCGGCCAGCTGCCTGGCGCAGGCGTCGGAGTCGTTGACCCCCCGCACCATGGAGTACTCGAAACTCACTCTCCGGCCCGTCGTCTCCTGATACCGGCGCACGGCCTGCATCAGCACCTCCACGGGGTAGGCGTCGTTCACGGGCATCATGCCGCTGCGGATGTCGTTGTTGGGGGCGTGGAGGGAGACGGAGAGGGTGAGCTGGAGCTTCTTCTCGGCCAGCTGGTCGATCTTCGGCACGAGGCCGCAGGTGGAGAGGCTGATGTTCCGCATCCCGATGTTCACGCCCTCGGGGGACGAGATGTTCTCGAGAAAGCGCATGACTTCGTCGAAATTATCCAGCGGCTCCCCGATGCCCATCAGCACGATGTGGGAGATGCGCTCCCCGATGTCCTTCTGGGCGGTATAAATTTCGGAGCAGATCTCTCCCGCCTCCAGGTCGCGCACACGGCCCGCCTGGGTGGATGCACAGAAGCGGCAGCCCATCCGGCAGCCCACCTGGGTGGATACGCAGACCGTATTGCCATAGTGGTAGCGCATGACCACCGTTTCGATGCAGTTGCCGTCGGCCATCCGCAGCAGGTACTTCACGGTGCCGTCCTTGGCCTCCTGCCGCCGCTCGATGATGGGCGCGGCGATGTAAAATGCCTCCTCGAGCTTCGCCAGCAGGGCTTTGGGCTGGTCGGTCATGGCCGAAAAGTCGGTCACGAGCTTCTGGTGCAGCCAGTGGAAGATCTGCTTTGCCCGGAAGCCGGGCTGGCCCATCGCTTTCAGCTCCGCTGTCAGCTGTTCCAGCGTCAGGGAGGATATACAGCGTTTAGTCTCCATGAAAATCTCCTTTTGTCAGGAATCACGTTTCTGCATCGCGCAGAGGAAAAAGCCGTCCATGCCGGTGCGGGTGGGGACGGAAAGCGCACCCCAGTCCCCCACCGTCATCCCGGCCGGGAAGCGGACGTCCGGCGTCACCACCCGGAACTCCGGGTGTCGGCTCACGAAGGCCCGCACCTGCTCTTCGTTCTCGGCAGGGTCGATGGTGCAGGTGGAGTAGACCAGACGCCCGCCCTCTTTCAGGTGGGCGGCGGCTGTATCCAGAATGGCCGACTGGGTGGCCAATAATTCATCGTGACGCGCTTTTTCGAGGGTCTTGTAGCGGATGTCCGGCTTCTTGGCGAGGATGCCGAGGCCGCTGCAGGGGGCGTCTACCAAAATGGCGTCCGCCATGGGCAGGTCGGCATCCGGTCTGGTGCCGTCGGAGACGCGGGGCTCCACGTGGGCAAACCCCATCCGCTCCACGGCCTTGCGGATCAGCTGGACGCGGTTCTCGCTGACGTCGCAGCTCACCAGCCGCCCTTCGTCCTGCATCTCCTCGATGAGGAGCAGGCTCTTGCCGCCGGGGGCGGCGCAGAGGTCGAGGACGGTATCGCCGGGCTTTGCCTCCACGCAGAGGGCGGCAAGCTGGCTGGCCTGCCCCTCCACGTGGAAATATCCGTCCCGGAAAAGCCCGCTCTCCGCCGGACTCCCCTCGAAGCGGGCTAAGACGCTGCCCGGCAGGAGGCCCGGGGCGGCGGTCTTCGCGCCCGAGGCCAGCAGCTTTTCGCAGAGGGCTTCCGGCGTCCCTTTCAGGGGGTTGGCCCGGAGGCTGGTCAGGCCGCCGTCGGCGGTGTGGGTCAGGATGTCCAGCGCCTCGTCGGGGTAGTGTTGGTGGAGGAACGCTGCCACGTCCCGGCCCGCCGAGCCCAGCACCATCAGCCGCTCCACCTCGTCGGCAAAGACGGCAGAGCCGAGGTCATAGCCGATGGCCCGGCGCAGCACGGCGTTCACGAGGCCGGAGGCGCTGGCTTTCCGGAAGGCGCGGGTCAGCTTGACGGCCTCATTGACCGCCGCCGAAGCAGGCACCTGCATATAGCGGGCCTGCGCCAGCGCGGCGCGGAGGATCTCCCGCACCTGCGGGTCGAGCTTGGCAAGCCCTTTGGGCAAAAACTGGCTCAGGATATAGTCCAGCGTTCCCTGATGTTCCAGCACGGTGTAAAATATCGCGCTGGCAAATGCTTTATCGCGGCCTTCCAGCTTCTGGCGGCGCAGCTCTGCGTCGAGGATGAGGTTCGAAAAACCGTCCTGCTCCTGCCGCACCAGCGCCGCCACCGCCGCCGCGCGGGGGTTCGGGCCGCTCACAGGCTGTCCCCCGCCTTGAGGCGGAGACCGGCGGCGAAGGAGGTGCCGTCCATGGGCTTCTTGCCCTCCGGCACGACGTGCAAAAGCTGAATCGCGCCCTCACCGCAGGCCACGGTCAGGGGCTTGGTGGCGAGGACAGTGCCAGCGGCTTCGCCGTGGCTTTCCGCGACGCGGCACTCCATCACTTTGACCTTCTTGCCGCCCGCCGTCACGAACCATGCCCCGGGCCACGGGTTCATGCCCCGCACCCAGTTGTGGATGTGGTCGGCGCTGTCGGTCAGCTTGAACTCCGCCATCTCCTTGCTCAGCATGGGGGCGGTGGAGGCGTTCTCGTGGGCCTGAGGCTCTGCCTTGAGCGTACCGGCTGCGATGGCAGGCAGGGTCTCACAGAGCACCCGTGCGCCCACGGCAGTGACCCGGTCGAAGAGCTGGCCGCTGGTCTCCTCGGGGTCGATGGCGATCTTCTCGCAGGCCAGCACGTCGCCGGTGTCGAGGCCCTCGTCCATCTGCATGATGGAGACGCCCGTCTCGGCGTCGCCGTTCAGCACCGCCCACTGCACGGGGGCGCTGCCCCGGTATTTCGGCAGCAGGGAGACGTGGAGGTTGATGCAGCCGTATTTCGGCGCTTCCAGCACCGATCTGGGCAGGATGCAGCCGTAGGCCACCACGACGATGAGCTCAGGAGCCAGCGCGCGGATGTTCTCGTCCTCGCCGCCGTCCCGCAGGGTGCGGGGCTGAAAGACGGGGGTGCCGTGGGCCAGCGCCACTTCCTTCACCGGGGTGCGGTGAGCACCTGCTTGCGGCCCACGGGCTTATCGCGCCGGGTGTAGACCGCGCAGATGTCGTGGCCCGCCTCATACAGGGCTTTCAGGCAGTCCGCCGCAATATCCGGCGTCCCCATGAACAGAATGCGCATCAGTCGTTCTCCTTCTTCTTGGCGGCAGCGGCGCGGCCCTCCTCGGTGTCCTCATAGAAGAACTCGCTGGACTCCATGATGGTGATGCCGTCCAGATGGTCGTTCTCGTGCTGGATGCAGCGGGCCAGCAGGCCCTCGGCTTCCAGCTCGAACCACTCGCCGTGGCGGTCCTGTGCGCGGACCTTGACGGCTGCGGGGCGGGTCACGGCGCCGTTGTGGCCCGGGAAGGACAGGCAGCCCTCGTAGGCGGTCTCCTCGTCCTCAGACACGGCGAGGATCTCCGGGTTGACGAAGTCGATGAACTTGTACTCGTAGTTTTCGGGAATCTCCTCCGGGGCGTCGGTGGTGTCCCACACCACGAAGAGGCGGCGCAGCATCCCCACCTGCGGGCCTGCGAGACCCACGCCGTCGGCGGCGATCATCGTCTCGCGCATATCGTCCAGCAGGGTAGCCAGACGGTCATCAAAGTTGGTCACGGGGCGGCAGACCTTGTTCAGGATGGGGTCGCCCTCTTTTACAATGTTGCGGATAGCCATGAAGTATACCTCCAAATAATCTTATCAAATATCACCGTCAGAATGCATATCCACCACCACGGTGGCCTTGCTGGGCAGCTTTTCCTGCTCGTAGAGGCCGAGGGTCTGGCGGACAAGGTCGCGGAACCGTTTGTCGGCGCGGCACTTGATGGTGAGCTTGTAGCGGTAATTCTCGTTGATCTTTCGATGTTGCCGGGGTGGGGCCAAGCACCCGGAGGGTAAATCCGGCTGCTGCGCGGCCTGACGGCCCAAGAGGGCCGAGAACCGGGCGGCGGCCCGGGCCACCTCGATCTCCTTCGGGCCGGAGAAGCCCACGACGCAGAGCCCGCAGAAGGGTGGGTAGAGGCCCAGCTTGCGATAGGCGATTTCCTGCTCGAAGAAGGCGTCGTAGTCCTGCGCGGCAGCGAGGTTGAGGACGGGGTTGTCGGGGTCGGTGGTCTGGATGATGGCGAAGCCCGGGTCTTTCGCCCGGCCGGAGCGTCCCACCACCTGGGTGATGAGGCTGAACACCATCTCGTAGGCCCTAAAACCCTGCGCGAAGAGCAGCGAGTCGATGCCGAGGACGCCCACGAGGGTCACGTCCTCGAAATCGAGGCCCTTGGCCACCATCTGGGTCCCCACCATGATGTCGTACTCATGCCGGGCGAACTTCGCCAGCAGCTTTTCGTGGGCGTCTTTGGCGGCGGTGGAGTCCTGGTCCATCCGCAGCACTCTTGCCTCCGGGAAGAGCTGGGCCAGCTCCTCCTCGGCCTTCTGGGTGCCGAAGCCCCGGTAGAGCAGCTTGCCACCGCAGGCGGGGCAGGTCCTGGGGGGCGGGTCGAGCTGGGTGCCGCAGTAGTGGCAGAGCAGCTTATGGCCCGCCTTGTGGTAGACCATGGGGACGCTGCACTTGGGGCATTTCAGCACCTCGCGGCAGTCGTCGCACTGAGCCATGGTCTGGTAGCCGCGGCGGTTGAGCAGCAGGATGGTCTGCTTGCCCGCGTCGAGGTTGCGCCGGATGGCGTCCTCCATCGCAAGGCTGATCTCCCTCGGGTTGCCCGAGGCCAGCTCTGCCCGCATATCGACGATCTGGACGCTGGGCAGCGGGTTGCCGCCGTAGCGCTGGGTGAGCCGGACGAGCTGGGTGCGGCCATTCTGGGCGGCGTAAAAGCTCTCGGTGCTGGGGGTAGCGCTGGCCAGAAGGAGCAGGGAGCCGTTCTCCGCCGCCCGCTGCCGGGCCACCTCGTGGGCGGCGTACCGGGGCGCGGACTCGGAGCGGTAGGTGTGCTCCTGCTCCTCGTCGATGATGACGAGGCCGATGTTTTCCAGCGGGGCGAAGACGGCGCTCCGCGTCCCCACCACGATGTCGGCGCCGCCGTCCTGTATCATCTGCCATTGGAGCAGACGCTCGGTGTGGTTGAGGGCCGAGTGCTGGACGGCCACCCGCCGCCCGAACCGGCTCTTGAGGCGGAGGATCATCTGAGGCGTCAGGCTTATTTCCGGCACCAGCACGAGGGCGCGGCGGCCCAGCGCCAGACACCGCTCGATGAGCTTTAAGAACACCAGCGTCTTGCCGCTGCCGGTGACGCCGTAGAGCAGCGCCGAGTGGGGGGCGGTGTCTTCGAGGCCGGGCAGCAGGGCGTCATAGGCCGCCTGCTGCTCTGCCGTCAGGGTGATGGGCTCGTTTTTCAGCGGGATAGACGAATACAGGTCGATGGATTTGTTCACCTTGCTGCATTCGACGACGCCCTTGGCGCAGAGGTTGTCCAGCACGGCTTTGGTGATGCCGTGGGCCTCCATCTCGTTCTGGGTGCGCTCTCCCCCGCTCAGCAGGGCCACTGCCGCCAGCTGCTTGGCCGTGGGCCTGGGCTTCTGCTGAAGTGTTCCCACCAGCTTATAGCTGTTCTCGGTGTGGCGGGTGAGCTGCTTTTGGAGCACCGGCGTCACGCCGTCCGCCGCGAGGGCGGGCTTATACTGCGCCCCATAGGGGATGACCGCCTTGACGGCCTCGTAGTAGGTGCAGAAGGTGCGCTCCTTGAGGAAATGCACCAGCCGCAGCAGCTCCGGCGTCAGGCAGGCCGAGGCGGGAGCTACGTCGAAGAGGTACTTGAGCTTTGCGTGTTCCGGCTCTTCGTCGCAGGCCAGCACCACGCCCATCCGGGCCTTGCTCCCCCGCCCGAAGGGCACCAGCACCATGCTGCCGAGGCGGACGGCCTCCTGCTGGTCGGGCATGACGGCGTAGGTATAGAGTTTGTCGAAGTGGAAGGTCGCGTTGCTCACGGCAACGCCTACCGTTTTTGGCATTCGCGGCTCCTTGTTATCTGTCGAGGCCGGCCCGCTGGCGGATGATGCCGTAGAGCTTCTCAGCGCAGGCGTCCACCTCGTCGTTCACGAGGGTGAGGGTGAACTTCTCCTGCTCGGCCAGCTCCTTCTTTGCGGTATCGAGGCGCTCGAGGATGCTGGCTTCCGTCTCGGTGCCGCGGCCCCGGAGGCGGCGTTCCAGCTCCTCCACGGAGGGCGGCAGCAGGAAGATGGTGGTAGCCCCGGAACATCCGGCGGATATTGGCCGCGCCGTGGACGTCGATGACCAGCACCACCAGCTTGCCCGCCTCGAGGCGCTTATCCACCTCTTCGCGGAGGGTGCCGTAGTAGTTGCCGTTGTAGAAGTTGTGCTCCACCACCTGGTCGGTGTCGATGAGGTGCTGGAACTGCTCCCGGGTGCGGTAGTAGTAGTCCACGCCCTCCTGCTCGCCGGGGCGGGGTGCGCGGGTGGTGGCGGAGACGGTCTTTTCGATCTCGGGGTGGGCCTCGCGCAGGGCCTTGACCACACTATCCTTGCCGGTACCGGCGGCACCGGAGACGACAAACAGGTACTTTTCGTTTTCCATTTTTTACTGCTCCTCTGTCGATTTTCCTTCCGGCTGGCCCGCAGCGCGGCTTGCCACTGTCTCAGGCGTCAGGGCCGAAAGGACTACATGGTCGGAGTCCATGATGAGCACGGCCCGGGTGCTGCGGCCATAGGACGCATCAATGAGCATCCCCCGCTCCCGCGCCTCCTTCACCAGACGCTTGACCGGCGCGGAGTCGGGGCTGACGACGGCCACCACCCGCCCTGCGCTGACCAGATTGCCAAAGCCGATGTTGATGAGCTTCATCTGAACTCCTCCGTACTGTTTTTATTCGAGGTTCTGGATCTGCTCCCGGATCTTCTCGATCTCCGCTTTCATGTCCACCACGATGCGGGTGATGTCCAGGTCCTGACACTTGGAGCCGATGGTGTTGGTCTCACGGTTCAGTTCCTGCGTCAGGAAGTCCAGCTTGCGGCCCACCGGCTCGTCCAGCTCCAGAATGGAGCGGTACTGGGCGATGTGGCTGCGCAGACGCACGGTTTCCTCGTCCACGGCGGTCTTGTCGCCGAAGATGGCGGCTTCCGTCAGGACGCGGGCGTCGTCGATGCTGCGGTCCTCGAGGATGGTCTTGAGCTTCTCGTAGAGGCGGTTGGTGTAGGCTTCGACGCGGCCTGCGCTCAGGGTCTCCACCCTGCCCACGCGCTCCTCGAGGAAGCACAGGCGGCTCTCCACGTCGGCCTTCATCTTGGCGCCCTCGGCGGCGCGCATGGCGATGAAGTTGTCCAGCGCCTGAGCCGTCACGGCGGAGACGTCGGCCCAGAGCTGTTCCTCGTCCACGTCGGCGTGGCGGGTGGCCAGCACGTCCGGGAAGCGGGTCAGCGTCGAGACGGTGACGTCGTTCTTGATGCAGAGCTTCTCCGAAAGGTTCCGCAGGGCCTTCTGGTAGCTGCGGGCCAGCTCCATGTTGACGGTCACTTCTGCGTCGGCGGCCTCCACGTTCTGGATGGTCATGCTCAGCTCGACCTTGCCGCGGGTGACCCGCTCGTTGAGCTGCTTTTTCAGGCGGCTGTCCATGTAGCTGCAGCTGCGGGGGATGCGGGACGAATACTCGAAATACCGGGAGTTGACGCTGCGCAGCTCGACCGTGATCTCACGGCCATTCAATACAGCAGTCCCCCGGCCAAAACCGGTCATGCTCAGGATCATATGCTCCACGTTTCCTCTCTGTTGATGGGTGGATATGCGGACAAATTACGGTATATGTATCCGCGTTTGGGTATACAGGCCCATGTTACGATACATATGTTATTATTCTACTCTGATGACCGCTTTTGCAAGTCAAAAAGCACAGAAATACTCCTCAGGCCTGCCTTCGTCCAACCTCTCCGGCACTTCGTGCCACCTCCCTTGTAGGGGAGGCTTTGGCATTCCGCAAAGCTTTCGCCAGAGGCTCCCCTACTAGGGGAGCTGTCGAGCGCAGCGAGACTGAGAGGTTGTACTTCGCAGCAGCTTTGTCCAGGAGCGCAAAAAGCCCCCCGCATCCCTGCGGGGGGCTTTGAAAAGCCTTATGCTGTTTTATCAGACGGGGTGAGACTTGTTTGCAAAATCTGCATGGTCTGCATCCACGCCCTGAGCCTTGGCGTTGCGCTTCTCGAAGAACTTGGGAGCGACCTGCGGGAACATGGCGTAGGTCAGGACGTCCTCTTCCTGAGTAGCCCACTTTGCAGCCTCAGCCTCCAGCTTGTCCATCTCGGGAGCCAGCGTGTCTGCAAAACGGCAGGTTATGGGCTGCTCGTCGCCCAGGATCTTCTTGGTGAACTCCGGGCTGATGGGAGCGGGAGTCTTGCCGTAGTCGCCGTGGACCAGGCCCTTGAACTCCTTGGTGACCATCTTGTAACGCTCACCCATGATAACGTTAAAGACAGCCTGCGTGCCGACGATCTGGCTGGTCGGGGTGACCAGCGGCGGATAACCGGCGTCCTCACGAACGCGGGGGATCTCAGCCAGCACTTCGTCCAGCTTGTCTTCCTTGCCGGCATCCTTCAGCTGCTTGAGCATGTTGGAGAACATGCCGCCCGGCACCTGGTACAGCAGGGTGTTGGCGTCCACGCCCAGGGACTTCTGGTTGATCTGGCCGTTGGCGATGTACTTTTCGCGCAGCTTTGCAAAGTATGCACGCACCACATTCAGCTGGTTCAGATCCAGGCCGGTGTCGTAGTCGGTGCCCTGCAGAGCAGCCACGAGGCTCTCAGTAGCCATGTGGCTGGTGCCGCCGCTCAGGGGCTCATGGCGGTATCGACGATGTCAGCACCGGCCTCGATGCCCTTCAGCATGGACATGGAAGCAAGACCTGCGGTGTAATGGCTGTGGATATCCACGGGGATGGACAGGGTGTTCTTCAGCTCCTTGACCAGCTCGTAGCAGGTGTAGGGAGTCAGCAGACCGGCCATGTCCTTGATGCAGATGGAGTCGGCACCCATCTCTTCCAGAGTCTTTGCGTACTTGACGTAGTACTCGTTGTTGTGGACCGGGCTCAGGGTGTAGCTGATGCAGCCCTGAACGTGTGCGCCTTCCTTGTTGGCAGACTTGATGGCGGTCTGCAGGTTGCGGGCGTCGTTCAGTGCGTCGAAGATGCGGATGACGTCGATGCCGTTTGCGACGGACTTCTTCACGAAGTACTCGACGGCGTCATCGGCGTAGGGACGGTAGCCCAGCATATTCTGGCCACGGAACAGCATCTGCAGTTTCTGGTGGGGCAGCTCCTTGCGCAGGATGCGCAGACGCTCCCAGGGGTCCTCATCGAGGAAGCGGATGCAGCTGTCAAAGGTCGCACCGCCCCAGCACTCGACGGAGAAGTAAGGGATCTTGTCCATCTCGGGCAGGATGGGACGCATCTCGTCCATCGTCATACGGGTGGCCAGCAGGGACTGGTGGGCATCGCGCAGGACGACTTCCGTGATCTTGATGGGCTTTTTAGCCATTGTTGTCACCTCTCTTAGTTCATGGAAACCAGAGTGTCACCGGAGTTGACGGTGTCGCCCTTATGGACATTGATGGAAGCAACGGTGCCGTCCTGAGGAGCAACGATCTCGTTCTCCATCTTCATGGCCTCGAGGATGACCAGCACGTCGCCAGCCTTGACGGAAGCACCGGCGGCGACCTTCACGTCCAGGATGTTGCCGGGCATCGGAGCCTTGACCTCAACAGCGCCTGCGGAAGCAGGAGCAGCGGGTGCGGCAGCAGCGGCAGCGGGAGCCGGAGCGGCCTTGGGTGCGGGTGCAGCAGCAGGAGCCACGGGTGCAGCGCCGGCAGCGGTCTCCTCGACAGAGACGCTGTAAGCAACGCCATTGACGGAAATATTGTAGTACTTCATGGAAGAGTCCTCCTGAATCAATCTAAATCGTTAGATGTACGTTTTCTTACAGAGCCATGTTGCCGTGCTTCTTGGGCAGACGGGCAGCACGCTTGGTGCTCAGCAGCTCGAACGCGGCCACGACGCTTGCGCGGGCGTTGGCAGCCTCGCAGGTCATGTCGGCAGAACCGGCGGCCACAGCAGCGTCAGCCCTGCACACCTCGGCGACGTAGGCAGCAGCCTTGGCCTTGGTAGCGGCGACGATGTTGTCGGAAGCGTCGATCTCGTCCTTGTACAGCACGGAGACGGCAGCGGAAGGCTCGAGAGCGCTGATGGTGCAGCCCTTGACAGCGATCTTCAGGTCAGCAGCGGCCAGTGCGGTGTAAACGGGGCCGACAGCCTTACCGGCAATGAGAGCCACCTTGGCGGTGGTAGCGTCGGCATAGGTAGCAGCCAGACGGGCAGCCTCGCGGATGCCGCCGGCGATGTCATCGGAAGTGCTGGGAACGAAACCCTCGGTGTTCACGATGGTCAGCACGGGGACGCTGAATGCGTCGCACAGGCGGACGAAGCGGGAAGCCTTCGCCACGCAGTTGTGGCACAGCTCCTTGCCGGTGGCCACGACGCCCACGGCGTTGCCGCCGATGGTAGCGAAGGCGGTGTAGACGTTCTTGCCGAAACCGGCGTACATCTCCACGGCGCTGTCCTTATCGATGAGGGCAGCAGCGGCCTTTGCAGGCTCGGCGTTGGCGCTCAGGACAGCGGTGGGCTGCTCGAACTCGAACACAGCCGGGCCGGTCAGGTTGTTGGCAGGCAGCAGACCCACGATGTGGGCAGCCTTCTCAGCAGCCTCGGCAGCGTCAGCGGCCACGATGGCAGCCACGCCTGCCTTTGCGGCAGCAGCGGCAGAACCGGCGTCAGCGACCTTGTCGCCCTTAGCGGCAGCGGTGAAGGGAGCGGTGAAGAACAGCTCTGCGCCCTCAGCCATGATGCAGACATCTGCGTTGGCAGCGCTCAGAGCGCTGGTGCCGCCGCAGACGCCCAGCACCACTGCCACCTGCGGCACAACACCGGACACCTTTGCGATGGTGGCGTTGAGCTTTGCAGCTGCATTCAGCACGTCCAGACCCTCAGCCAGCTTTGCGCCGACGGAGTCGTAGAAAGTGACGACCGGGCAGCCCGTCTGGGCAGCCAGCTCGAGGACCTTGATGTTCTTCTCAACGTCCTTGACGGAAACAGCCTCGCCGTTCTGGAAGACGGCGTAAGCCTGCTGACCGGCAGCATAGCCGCTGGCAGCGCTCACCGCACCGTCCGCAAACAGAGCGGTGTATTCCCCGTCATCAAAAAACTTGGCGAGGATTTCTCCTTTGGTACTCTTTGAAGCCATGGTAAGACCTCCTGCTTATCTGTGTGAGTTTCAAAATTAGGTATATTATACCCGATTTTTCCAAGATTCTCAAGCCTTGTTCCATTCCTTTTTTTCAGAGAATGTTACAAATTTGCCAAAAGAGCGGAAATTTCGGACACATTGTGCTCACTTGTGCTTTTTGCCCGCAGCGGCTTTGTTCCCGCCCACAGGGCCGCGGGGACGGCGGGCAGCAGCCTTGGACTGCAAAGCGGCCGAGCGGGTCTGGGCGCGGCCCTTGGCGGCTGCGGCGCGCAGGCCGTTCACCTCTGCCTTGGTCAGCTCGCGGTACTTGCCGGGCTGGAGCATTCCCAGCTTGACGACGCCCTCGGCGTTCCGCTTCAGACGGATGACCTCGAGGCCCACGGCCTCGCACATCCGGCGGATCTCGCGGTTCTTGCCCTCTTCAGGGTCATCTCCATGACGGTGCGGCCCGGCTCGTCGGTGACGACGTTGATGGCGCAGGGCATGGTCTTGGCGCCGTCGTCCAGCACGACGCCGGAGCTGAGCTTCAGGATCTGGCCTCATCGGCCCGAGGCTGGACGGTGACGCGGTAGAGCTTGGAGATGCCGCCGGACGGATGGGTGACAGCCTGTGCGAAAGCGCCGTCGTTGGTCATCAGCAACAGGCCCTCGCTGTCCTTGTCGAGACGGCCCACGGGGTACAGGCGGGCCGGGATGTCGGCCACCAGCTCCATGACCGTCTTGCGGCCCAGCTCGTCACTGGCGGTGGTGACATAGCCACGGGCTTGTACAGAGCCAGATAGTACATCTGCTGGTTCTTCTGGATATGCGCTCGTCGTCCACATGGAGGACGTCGCGGTTGGGGTCCATCTTGTCGCCCACCTTCACAGGGTGGCCGTTGACCTTCACGCGGCCCTCGGCGATGATCTGCTCGGCGGCGCGGCGGGAGCAGAGGCCCTGCTCGCTCATAATTTTCTGAATGCGTTCTTCTGCCATGATAATCTTCCTTGTGCCTCCCGGCGCTCAAATAGGGCTGCGGCAAAACCTCTCCGTCACGCCTGCGGCGTGCCACCTCCCCTATCGAGGGGAGGCCTTGGCATTTCGAAAAGCTTAATCTTCGCCAGAGGCTCCCCTATTAGGGGAGCTGTCTGCGAAGCAGACTGAGAGGTTAATTACAGCAGCCTCAGTATCAAAACTGCGGGTCGGAAGTCCGCAGTTACGGCGTAGGTTAAAGTTTACTCTGCTGGGGAGCGGCAGGCGCAGCGGCGCCCTTCTTCTCCTCTTTCTTCAGCAGAGCGCTGACCTTGTCCACCAGCTCGGGCAGCATGGTCAGGGCGCGGTCAATGGTGTTGGAGCCGTCGGACAGCTGGATGGTGCGCACGCAGCCGTCCTTCACCACCAGAAAAGCCACCGGCTGGATGTTGACGCCCGCGCCGGAGCCGCCGCCGAACAGGTCCTTGTTGGCGGCGTTCTTGCCGTCGAAGTCGGTGCCTGCGGAAGCAAAGCCGAACGAGATGCGGACACCGGCAGGATGGTGGTGCCGTCGTCGGTCTTGATGGGCTTGCCGATGATGGTGTTGGAATCTGCCATCTGGCGGATCTTGTCCATCGTGACGTTCATTAAACCTTGAATCGGATGCTCAGCCATAAAATCGGCCTCCTACTATTATTTTCCGGGAAAACTCCCTCTGGATAGGAGTATACACCATACGATATTATTGTAACACACTTTATAGGAAGACGTCCAGCACTTTCGCGCCAGAACTCATACAAAACGCGCAGAGCGGCTGCAACGATGAAAAGCAGCCTTGCGCTGAGGCGGAACGACACCCGGTCGGCCACCGTCGGCTCGGCACTGCCGAAGTCCGGCAGGATGCGCAGCTCGTCAAAATCGAGGTAGACGAAGCGGTCGATGACGCCGAGGGACGAGTAGAGCCATGCGTTCAGCCTGCCGTAGGCGCGGGCAGCTTCGGCGGGTCTTCGCCCCGGACGCCGAGGCAGACCCGAATCTTCGTGACGCGCAGCGAGCCGAAGACGGCTTTCGTCAGCCGCCCGGCACCCCGCAGGATGGTCACGAGGATGTTCAGCGTCAGCTTCGCCTTCCTGCGCGGAGCGGTCTCCTTTTTCGGTCTCTTCGCCTCTTTTGCAGCGGCTTTCTTCCGTTTGCGCTCTTCGCGGCGGGCGCGGAGCTTCGCTTTCAGCTTTCCCCAGAAGCCTTTCGGTTCTTCGGATTCGGCGGGCTTTTCCGGCGCAGGCCACTGGAACACCGGCAGGGTGAGCCCAAGCGCACCGGCCCGGACGGTCAGGACGCCGCCCTCCCAGCAGACGTCCGCGCACAGCGGGCAGAGCAGGACGAGGGCCAGCAGCACCAATAGGATCAGGAGCAGGACGCCTGCGATCTTCAGCAGGGTCAGCAGCAGCCAGCCCAGAGCCATCAGGACTCCCATCATGTCGCCGCCTCCCCTTCCTGATCTCCGCGCACCGGCGGCAGGTCCGCCAGCGAAGAAAGGCCGAAGCACCGCAGGAAAACATCCGTGGTGCGGAAGCTCACCGGGTGGCCGGGCAGGTCGAGACGGCCCGCCTCCTCGATGAGGCCCTTCTGCAGCAGGCCGCTGACGCTGGACGAAGAGTCCACGCCGCGCACCTGTTCGATGAAGGCGCGGGAGACGGGCTGGTTGTAGGCGATGACCGTCAGCGTCTCCATGGCCGCCGGGCCGAGAGGCACCGAGCGCCGGGCGTCCAGCAGACGGCGGATGCAGTCGGCCCACTCAGTCTTGGTCGCCAGCTGCCAGCGGGTGTCCAGATGGAGCAGGCAGAGGCCGGAGTCCTCCGGGCGTAACGGACGCGCAGGTCTTCCAGCGCGGTCTCCACCGTGGTCTGGGGCAGCTGGACGGCGGCGGCAAGCTTATCGGCGCTCACCGGGTCGCCCGCCGCAAAAAGCATCGCCTCTACGGCGGCTTTTATCTGTTTCTGGTTCATTCTTCCTCCTTTGCCCTTTCACGGGGCAGGCGTCCGCGCTGCATGGTCAGCTCTCCCTTGGGGCCGAGGGTGACGCGTCCGCCGCGCACCAGTTCCAGCAGGGCCAGAAAGGTAGCCACGTTGGTGCTTCGGCTCTGGCTGCGGGCGAAAAGCTGGCTCATCCGGGCCGCACCGCCCGCGATGAGGCGGCGCAGGATGTACACCACCCGGCTGCTCACCGACACCTGCGGGGCTGTCACCAGCGGCTCAAAGACGGCCTGGGTCGGCATCCGCCGGACAGGCGCACGGCCCATCAGGCTCTCCCAGCAGTCGGCCAGCACCTGAGGCAGATGGTTGAGGGCGTAAGTCTCGTCCCGTTCCAGCTGCATCGGCTGTCGGACGAAGGTGGGCGTCGCCTCTGCAGCGGCGCGGAGGGCAGAGGCCATCCGGCGGCACTGGTCGTACTCGATGAGCTGGCCGGTGAGCTCCTGCTTCATCCGCTCGCCCTCGGTGCTCCGGGGCAGCAGCAGATAGCTCTTCATCTCCACGAGGTGAGCTGCCATCTCGATGAAGGAGCTGGAAATGTCGGGGTCTGCGGCCTGCGCGGCCTCCACGGTGCGGGTGTACTGGTCGATCAGCTCGAGGATGGGGATGTTGTGCAGGTCCATCTTGTGCTTTGACACCAGCGCCAGCAGCAGTTCCAGCGGGCCTTCGAACTCTTCCAGATGGAAGGTAAGCTCCTCCGCCATCAGATCAGCGCCCCTACAGACGCATAGTAGGCCGAGTAGGCGATGGTGTCGATGTACTGAGTGCCATTGTCCAGCAGGTCCCACACCACATTGTTCATCACGCTGAGGGGGCCGTCCAGAAAGCCGCCCCAGACCGCCGCCAGCAGGACGATGAGGATGACCCGCTCATACTTCATCATGCCGAAGTAGATGCGCTCGGGCAGCACAGCCAGCAGGATGCGGCTGCCGTCCAGCGGCGGCACCGGGATGAGGTTGAACACGGCGAGGCTCACATCCAGATACACTAGTATTGCACGAAGAGCGCCAGAAAATCGTCGCATCGTTGACGGGCGCCCAATAATAGAGCAGCTTCCAGACCACCATCGCAAGGTAGGCCAGGATGAGGTTCGCCACCGGGCCGGCCAGCGCCGTGAGGGCCATGCCCTGCTTCGGGTTTTGAAGTTGCGGGGGTCGGTGGAGACAGGCTTTGCCCAGCCCACGCCCGCGAACACCATGCAGAGCGTTCCCAGCAGATCGAAGTGGCGGAAGGGGTTCAGCGACAGTCTCCCCTGCTGCTTGGCAGTGGGTCGCCCAGCAGCCATGCGGCCAGCGCGTGGCCCGCCTCGTGGAAAGGGATGACGGTCAGGGCGGCCAGCACCCGTGAGAGGGTATAAAACATTCTTGGGGTCATGGTGTTCTCCTGTTTCTATAAGATATACGCGTTTATTGTACTATTTTTTTCGCCTTTAGACAAGCGTTTGGGCTGTAGACGAAAAAAAGCCGCAAAAAAATCGAAAAGGGACTTGCTTTTGGCGGCAGTTCTGGTAAAATAGTCAAGCTGATTATTTTGATTCCATACTTCACTGTAGGAGGTGCAAGTACCATGGCTAAGTGTGAATGCTGCGGCAAGGGTGTTACCTTCGGTATCAAGGTCTCCCACTCTCATCGCCGTTCCAACCGTACCTGGAAGCCGAATGTCCGTCGTGTCAAGGCGGTCGTGGAGGGTTCTCCCAAGTATATCTACGCATGCTCCCGTTGCCTGCGCGCTGGCAAAGTCACCCGCGCTGTCTAAGCTGATGCGTATTGCCGGTCACTTTGTCGAGTGGCCGGCTTTTTATTTTATCTCGGAACATGGGAGGAAACAAACGATGGCTCTGCCGAGCGACCCGATCATGCTTTTGAGCGTGGTCAACCTGAAACTGCGCGATTTTTACCCCAGCCTCGACGCCCTCTGCGACGACATGGACGCCGACAGGGACGCCCTGTGCAAGGCACTTTCCGCCGTGGGCTATGCCTACGACGCGGCACGCAATCAATTCATCTGACAGGAGGAGCATTTTCATGATGGAAGGCACTTATTATAAGGAGTGGAGCGCGGTGCTCGACCGCGAGATGGAGTTCAAGGTCTACGGCCACGGCGGTGTGCCGGTGCTGGCACTGCCCGCCCGGGGCGGCCGCTTCTACGACTGGGAGAACAACGGGATGCCCGACGCAGCGGCCCGTCTGCTGCACGAGGGAAAAATTCAGCTCTTCTGCGCCGACAGCATCGACGGCGAGAGCCTGCTGGCCGGCAATGAGTCTCCGCCGCCGGGCCGAGATGCAGGAGAAGTATTTCGTCTACCTCACCAGCGAGCTGGCCGCGCGCATCGCGGAGCTGAACGCCCCCGAGAGCAAAGAGAAGCCCCTCATCTGGTGCGTGGGCGTGGACACCGGCGCCTATCAGGCCGTCCAGTGCCGCCTGCGCCGTCCCCGGACCTTTGCGGGTGCAATGGGCCTCTCCGGCCTCTACGATATGGGCCGCTTCCTCGGCAGCGCAGAGGACGACCTCGTCCTCCGCAGCAGCCCCCTCGCCGCTCTGCACAAGAACGGCATCTGCGACAAGAATGTTCTGTCCAAGGCCGAGGAGAACAGTCTGCTGCTCTGCGTGGGTCAGGGCGGCTATGAGGGCGATGCCCTCGCCGACACCCAGGCTCTGGCCGACACCCTGAGCGAAGTCGGCTTCCCCTGCCACCTCGAAGTCTGGGGCGGCGACGTCTCCCACGACTGGTACTGGTGGGGCAAGGAGTTCGGGATGTTTGCCGAGCGTCTGTTCGGCTGAGCATAAGGAGGATGCGGGATGTCTGAATTCATCGTCGGCGCACGCGGCCACGATTTTGGCCGTCGCAGCGTGGAAGAACTGCTCAGCTCCATCGGGGACGCAGGGTTCCGCTGCACCCAGCTGGCCTACACCAAGGCCGTGGAGGGCGTCAAAGCTATGCAGACGTGACCCCTGAGCTGGTGGCCGCCACCAATGCCGCCGCCCAGAAGAGCGGCGTGTCCATCGCCGTGGACGGCACCTACGTTGAGCTGAGCTATGCGGACGAGGACAAGCGCCGCACCGAGGTGGCGAAAGCCCTGAGTCAGGTGCCTGTGGCAAAAGCGCGCCGGCTGCATGGGCAGCGAGACCACCAACATGGCAAAGCAGCCCACCGTCAGCCGCAGGGAAGCGCAGGAAGCACTGCTTCGCAGCCTGGGCGAGATCCTGCCCGTCTGCGAGGAGCAGGGTGTGCTCTTCGCGGTGGAGTGCGTCTATTACCACGCCATGAACACCCCCGAGGCCGTCAAGATGGTGCTGGACACCATCGCCAGCCCCAACCTGCGGGTCATCTGCGATCTGGCGAACTACGTCGGCCCCGAGAACGCCTCGGTGGACGCACAGCGCCGCCTCTGGGACAAAGTCGGCAGCTGGTACGGCGACAAGATCGTGGCCGTCCACTTCAAGGGTCAGAACTTCAAGCCCGACGGCACCCTCTACTCCACCAGCCTCGAGGACTCCTGTGTGGACTACAAGGGCGGCTTCGAGATGCTGCGCACCCTGCCCCAGCCCGTCCTTCCCGTCCTGCGGGAAGAGGCTGTCCCGGCCCGCGCCGCCAGCGATATTGCGTTCATGAAGAGCTTTTTCTGAAGCTTCTGAAAAAATAAGAGGCTGCTGGACAACCTTCTCAGTATGCTTCGCAGACAGCTCCCCTACCGAGGTGGCACGGCGAAAGCCGTGACGGAGAGGTTGAAGCCAGCGGCCTCTTTTTGTTTAATCCGTATCGTATTCTACGCCGCCCTGTGCAGCATCCCCGCCGGCGGGCGTCCCGGTATCCGAAGGCGCTTCCGGTTCCGCCGGGGCATCGGCGGGAACATCGCCTGCGATATAGAGCACGATGGTAGTTCCCACCTCCACCATGCTCCCGGCGTCCTCGCTGGCCGACACGACGCAACCCGCCGCCTCAGAGCCGTCGTTGACCACAGTAAAGCAGGTGGCGTTCAGACCCTTGGTGGCCAGCTCCTGCACGGCGCTGTCCTGCGTCTGGCCGATGACGTCGGGCATCTCCATCATCTGGGGGCCTCGGCTGACCACGAGGCTGACGGTGTCCCCCTTCTGGATGACCTCGCCCGCCTCCGGCGACTGCCGGATGATGCGGCCCTTCTCCACCGTGTCGCTGTATTCCAGCGTGACGTAGAAGAGATACTCGTCGATATAGCTGTGGTTGTTGCGCACCTCGGCGTCATAGTCGCGGCCCACGAAATTCGGCGTCAGGGTGACGTTTTCGCTCACCGGCTCACTTGCCGCCTCGCTGACGGACTCCGGAGCGATCACTTCCGGCGGCTTCTCACTCTGACGGCTCAGCAGGCCCCAGAGGATCAGCAGGATGAGGACGCTGAGCAGAATGACGATGCCCGCCAGAAGATTTCGGACGCTCAGCAGCTCAGCCTTCGCGGGCGCTTTCGGCTCCTGCGGCGCGGGGCGGGCGGGTCCAGCGCTTCCATGCTGCGGGACAATTCCTCCGCATACTCCCGCTCCGAGAGGGCGCGGAAAAGCTGCTGCACCGTCTGGATGCGCTCCACCGGCTTGAGCCGGAGGCCCAGATACAGCGTTTCGGAGACGTAAGCCGGCACTGACGGCGTCACCGTGCGGGCCTTGGGGTTGGAGTCGGAGACGAGGCGCTGTGCCGCCGGGACGGGGCTCAGCCCGCAGACCATCCGGTAGAACACCGCCGCGAGGCTGTATTCGTCGGTGTAGCGGCCCTCGAACTCGGCGGTGGAATACTGCTCCGGGGCGGAATAGCCCTCGTACAGCTGCTCATGAAGGCCGCTGCCCGCCGTGCGCAGCCCCACTGTCGCGTAGCCGGTGAGCCGGGCGCGGCCATTGTCCATGATGCGGATGTTGGCCGGGCAGATGCCCCGGTGTACGAGGCCCACCTGATGCATGGCCTCCACCCGTTGAACACCGGTTCCAGCATGGCACAAGCCTGCTGGGGCGTCACAGTGCCGTGCTCCTCCAGCCACTTCTGGAGCGGACGGCCGCCGGGGTTCTCCATGACGGCGTAGACCGTGTTGTTCTCTTCGAAGACGTCCAGCACGGCCTCCAGGCCGTTGGCCGGGGTGATGCGCTGGATGAAGCGGTAGAGGTCGGCAAAATCCATCCGGGTGGTCTTGAACAGCACTTCGCTGCCCGGCTTCGGGCGGAGGATGCAGTCCCTCCCCGCTCTGCCGCCAGCGTCAGCATATACTCCTTGATGGTCACCCGGAAAGGCCGTTGTTCTCCACGCCCCGGTAGAGGATGCCCTCGCCGTCCACGCTCTGGATGTCGCCCACGGTATACCGGCCTGCCAGCACAGTGCCTGCCGGAAGACTGCCCGACGGGTTGCGCCCTGCAAGCTCCCGGCCGCAGTGGGGACACTGCTCCTCCCCCGCTTCCAGCTCCTGCATACAGTATGGACAAATGCGTCGTTGCTCCATGTCGGCCCCTCCCCGTAATGTTTTGTACTGTTTATTATAGCATAGCCGACGGGAAAATGGTACCCTACCGCCATGAACTTCAGAAGCACGGGATCATTCAGTATATCCACTCTTTTCGTTCATGCACAAGACGATGTATTTTTCAGTTTTCACATTATGCGGATTCTCCTTTCATTTCTTCAGGCGTTTCAAAAGACGGTTCAAATTGAATGAAATTCCGTGTTTTTTAATATTCTGTTTTCTGCTCTATCAGCTTTCGCTGTGGTGGGTTAAGTATAGAGCGCAACCAGAAGCCATTAGCACCTGAAATCACGCTGGCTGTAACGCACCATGACAGGCAGAAACAGGTTGAGGTGAAAAGGTCAAGCCGCGTAAACCCGCATGAAATCAGGATTTTCTCTGGTTGTCCATATGCGGTTGTCAAGCAAGGAACAAAAAAATTTACAAAAAAATAAGCCCTACAAGGGTTTCAGTCGGTTCCGAACCGATCTGAGCCTTGTAGGGCTTACTTTCGCTCTATACGTTCTTTTCTTGATTATGATTATGCTCCATGGGCATCCATTCTGTTACGCGGCGGATTAACTCTTCTAAATTTAACCGCCCGCTCAGGTGTGGTTTCAGGGCAATCCGCATCAAACGTGATTGGCATTTTCTTTGCCGCTTCCAGTTCTGCGAGTTCTTCTTTGTAAATGCAAGTTCCTGTTTCAGTTCCATAGACATTTCACTCGTTTTACCATAATAAAGCCCCTTTCAAATTCGGTAGCCATTCGTGACGAAATCAATCTTGTCACATCTGTTTTGTACCGCTTTCTTCAATTCTTACTCGTTCAGTATATACAACAAATAGTATTTCATTCACCTTTCCGATGAACTGGTCTATATTGCCAATCAATGCACCCTCTGCTTTTTGAGAAATCCGTCCAGCAGAAGTATCGCCTATGGTGTTATATCGATCTCGTCATAGCTATGATCCTCATCATAAAACTCGATTCGGTCATAGTCAAAGAAGATACGCTGCACTCTTAAATGAAATTCCGTGTTTTTAATATTTATCTGATTTTTATTATCATCGTATTCAAAGGCCATTCCTCCCAGTGAGAAACTAACCATCCTGTTATCTCCCATCGGCCTCACCGCCTCTCTCCGAGCTTCATAATCTCCTATTATGCTTTCATCTTACCATAAAACGCCTTGCATATCAAGCTGGCAGATGTAAACTTTTCAACATAGATTTGTCCATATTGCTCTTTCTTGGCATCATGCCGTCCTTTAAATCGATGACTTTTTTCTGCTGGCAATCCCTTTGCCTCTCATTGTCTTCACTTCTTCTTCAAGGTAATAGTCACCATGATAGAATTTAGAAACATCCATATCAAGAGCTTCAATTACTCGACATGCCAAGCCAAAAGAAGAAGTCAAAATGTTTCTTTCCCAGATTCCAGCCTTTGATATTGACGTAATGTTATTTTTGCGCGATTAGCAACCTCTTGTTGCGTCAGCCTTAATATTTGTCGTTTTTCCGATAAGACAGCCGCTGCCGTTGGAATTATCGTTTGAAAGCCATCTAAAATTCCGGCACTCATAGTATTAGCTCCCTTCATCACGTCCATTTGGACGTATTATACGACCAAATGGACGTGATGTCAAGTTGTACACTTTTGAGGCGAGAGGGCACTTTGTTCATCTTTTTCAAGCGAAATGATAACTGCATTTTTCTCGGCATCATACCGTCCTTTAAACTGATGGTCTTTTCCTGCCGCCAGGCCATTTGCTTCCAGCAACACCTGAATGAACTGTATTCCGTTAATCATCATCCGACACTGCCCATCGGTCAGTAGCTTGTCCGGGACCTTAAAGGACATGGGATGCTCCGCAGCACACGACGTGATTGCAATAGACTTCCGATCTTTCCTCTGCAAAACGCAGATATAGGCCGGACTTCCAAGAATACGGATAACATCTTTCCCAACGTTCAATCTCCGGCTTTCCGCCGGAATTGTCACTCGCAGGTTCATAACTCGCCCAGAATTCATGTCGGCATTCCTCTTTCAGCAATCTCATTGCCCGATTGTTGTACGTTTTCAAGCTGTCCCGGTAAATCTGGCAAAGGTATATTTTCAGATTCTTCACGTTGCGGAATCGGTATTGAAGTAGTGCCTGCTTCTCGTTCGGGCTCATCCAATACAGTAGAACCCTGATACCCAATGAAGTCTTCAAACATGTTCATCTGATGGTCTGCAATATAGTCATTATAAGATTTTCCGATACGGTTCTTATAGGCATCCGGGAAGAATTTCATCTGCTTTTCTTCATTTCACCAGTAAGCGGATCTGTATATTCCTGTGGCTTCGGGGTGAACATGATTGCTTCTTCCAAATCAAACAACATACAAAGACCCTGATCTGAATTAGCCACCCGTCCAAGCACTTTATAACGGCATTCCCGATTCCAGTTCATGAGCCTGAAGATATTTTCCACAAATTCCAATGATGTAATATCCTTATTCACCCAGTTTTCGTCTTTCTGTCGTGCCCATTCAACAGACGCGCTGTCCTCTTCCGGGCACATAATCAACGCAAGCCGCTTCTTATTGGGGTGCAAAATCGGAAGGACATACTTGATTCCTTCAAAAAGCCGAATGCACGCCATATTAAATTTCATAACACCATATTTTATGCTCACTGCAGGTTTATTCAGCATAGAAAACTGGGTGCGTGGCGGAAGTTCATAGCCATCGAACTTTTCGTACTCCAGTTCTCTTTTATGTTCTTTCCGTATCTGTGCAAGTTCACGAATCAAGGAGATTTCCCGAACGCTCAGTTCCTGCGCCCTGCTTTTTTCTTCCATTCTATAAGTTCCTCCTACATCGACATCAAAAGATCATCCAGTTCACGTTGAACTTCATTTCTGCTTGAATTGCACCAATCATGGGGTTTTCTACGACTTGGCCGGATTCCATCATCACTAACTGTAATGCTCTGAACCCATTTACTCCGATATAACCGGCATTTCAGATTCATCGAACAATTTTCTTGTTCATACTGATTTTTCCCAGTTAAAATCCGGGACTCATCCAATTCAAAAATCAGAAATTTTGCATTTCCCTGACCCCGGCAGATACCACGGCACTGATAGCGGCAATTCCTTCTCCAGTTCAATGTTTGGAAGACCAGTCCAGAAAATGCTCTGGCTGAAAAAGCACTATGAACGTCATTGTCATCTCTCCAGCGCATAGTCGTTGAAAAGCCGTGATTACTCTTTCGCAAAATCACGACCTGCAGAATCGGATGATAGAGCAGTTCCACATACTCGCAGTCGTCCAACCGGCTATGGCAGGCCTTGCTGAAACGGATTCCATTTTTAGAAACCGTCATAACCGGGCTGCTCCGGTTGATAAAGCAAGTGCCTGGAACCGTCAAATAATCAGATGGCAATGCCATATCCAACTTCTTTCCAGACCGCATTTCTGCCATCTTGTTCAGTTTCGCCACCTCTTCCGGCAGATAGGTGCTCAGGCAAAGGCTGCGGATGCTTTCGGCATTGATACCGTTCCAGTTCGGATGGATACCCACAAAGCCTTTCAATGCTCCCTGCCGGATTACCACAATATCCTGCACACCGCACTTTTTGCTGCTGGATGCCACAAGATGTGCAGCCCGTGCAATCTCCGGCGAAACAATTGCTTCGTGATGTTCCGGGACATAGGCAGAGCAGCGATTCCCATTATTCTTTGTAACCTTGCCCAGCTTGTAGTCCACCACGATGCTCTTCCGGGCTTCCAGATCACCCCAGCGGCGTTCATTTTTCATGATGTTTGCCACCATCATGCCATTCCACTCCTGCTTGCCACGCAGGGTGCTACGCTTCTTCTGCGTCAGCACTGCCGCAATTTGATCGCAGTTATAACCATAGATAAACGCCAGAAAGATAAAACGCACCGTCTTTGCTTCTTCCGGCTCAATTACCAACTGTCCATCTTTGGTATGCCGATACCCCATCAGGTCGGCCACCGGGTACTGGCCTGTCATAATGCGCTGGTCATACGAAAGGATCATGCGGCGGCTCTTATTGCCCGATTCCCAGTCCGCCAGAAGCGCCTGAATGTCAAGGCTGTATTGGCTACTTGGATTCAGCGTGTAGATATTCTCTGTTTCAAAGTACACACCGATGGGATGTGCAGGATGCATAGTTTTCAAAGCTGCGATCTGTGTCATGCAATCCGAAAAATTCCGGGCAAAACGTGAAATGCTGGCACAGATAATCAAATCCATCTTCTGGTCTTTGGCATCCCGCATCATGCGCTTAAACGCATCCCGTTTCCGCAGTGAAGTACCCGATTTTCCTTCATCGCTGTAAATATCCTGCAAACTCCAGTTTTCCGTTTCTGCAATCTTTTTGGTGTAATATAGAGTCTGGTTTTCAATGGAAGAAATCTGTTCTTCGCTGGAAGTGCTGACACGGGCATAAACGGCTACACGCTTCAGGTCGCTGTCATAAATCGATGGTGTCGGTTTCGCCGGACGAAAGTAGTCTTTTGCCGTTTTCTGGCCCTGTTCTGCCTGCTTATGGATTCTGTCACGAATCTCTGCTTTTCGCCTTTCAGATTCCAGATGCCGGCTCTGCCAATCCGCTCCACTCGGCAGCACTTCAAGGTTTTCTACCGAAATACACTCTACGTCTTTTGGATTATACTGTCCATCCACGTTCATTTTCTTCAACCTTTGTCATTTCATGTTCCAGTCGGATTCTCCACTCAAGATAATCTTTCCTTCGGATCGATGTATATTTTTCGGCCAATTCTTTCAGGCTCTGCCGTTGGTTATCAACATCAAGAATGGTGTCAATTCTCTGGTCGTCATCATCCGTAACAACGTCCACTCGCATCGGCATGTCAAACAGATATTGCAGCAAAAAACAGAAATCACAGGTGTTCGCTGCAAGATAGGCCCTTGTCTGCGAGAAAATCAGATTTACAGAACCATTTTGCAATCTTTGAGCAGATGTACCATTTCCGGGCGTTTGTAAATTTCCTTATTCCCTGTAATGTCGATGTAAACACCAACCAGCCTTTTATCTGCATCATCTCTGAACTTTTCAGCATAGTAGGAACTGTGATAGGCTACTGCTGCATCCTTAGAGCGTTCCCACAGTTTTGCAAGTTTCACATAGCCGCCAACCTTATACTTGCGATCCATTCATAGCACCTTCTTCCGGCTGAACGCTCCAATACCATTTCCGCTTTTCTGATAGCAGTGGATTCCCATTTCTGTTTTACCATCCGCGCAACTCGTTTGCTGACCCCTCATTGTCAGACGGCAATATATTTCATTCGCACTCATATCGCCTTTTTCAAGGAAATGCTTGATCCAGTAGGCAGCTTTCTGTTGCTCTGTATCAAATTTAGGTTCGGCGTCCGGCTGTTGTTTTTCAAAAAGCTGTGGCCTGCATTCCAGCCATCGAAAGCCCTTGTCGGCAGAAATGGAAAAGCGGATGTCTTCTGCCGTAGGCGCAAGACTGTTTTTGATTTGATGTACGATTCTTATATCAGGATTCTCGGTATCTCGCTCCACCTGCAGGACGCTTCGTGCTGCTGCCACAACATCAATACTGCCAAGACTGCGGTACAGCCCTTTGGAGCCTTCTTTTTTGTTGAGGTGTCCAATCAGAACGATAGCGCAGTCGTAACCAGCAGCCCACATTCCAAGGCGGCGCATGAGTTTCCGCGCTCTGCCTGCGATTTGCAAATCCGAATCGCTGCCAAGATAAGCCTGAATCGGATCGATCACGACCAATCGAGGCCGAAATTCAATGATTGCCTGACGGATGCGCTCATCGTCCAATGTGAGGCCGTTATAAAACTCTTCATTGATGAAAGCAATCTTCCTGCAGTCTGCCCGCAGCGTTCCAATCGGGGCTTTATCGTATACGAAACGCCATCCTCGGAGCACTGATAAATCACTTTTTGCGGCACGCCGATCTTACAGCCATCCGGGGTCTTACCTCCTGTTGAAAGTTCCGCAATCAGATTCATCATCATGGTAGATTTTCCATCGCCGGGATCACCCTGCAGCAGTGTGATTTTTCCGATTGCAATAAAGGGATACCACAGCCACCGTACATCCGTTGACTGAACTTCGCTATACAGTGTCAGCAACCGTTCCATTTCGTTTTCCCACTTTATTTTCGCAGCTTGATTTCATGCTTTTATTATACGCTTATCAGATGATTTTTTCTGTGACCCAGCAGGTCACTTGTTCCCTAAAATGTGACCTGCTGGGTCACATTTTTTCAGAAGCCATCTCCGCTAGAAGGGAAAGACAAAAATTCTGACTTCTATGCAGATTGCCTCTTTGGCTCCTCTTGATTCATTTCTCCATAAGTCAAATAATTAAAGTATCTTATGCGGGCATTTGAAAGGAAGATCACTATATGTCCGTAAATTGTACTTCTCTTGGAAAACGAATCAGCTTCTACCGTTCAAAATCAAATCTGTCGCAGGAAGCCCTCGCCGCAAAATCAACTGTAGCCGTGAACACATTGTCCGTATCGAAAATGGAACAAAAATCCCTAGCATTTCTGTTCTTGTCGAAATTGCCAACACCTTATCCATTTCCGCGGATGAGCTTTTGCTCGACTGTCTTGAACATTCTTCTTCCTCTGCAAACTCCGAATTTCACCGCTTGCTGCTGGACTGTAATGAAACTGAACAGACTGTCATTATTCGCATGGCAAAAGAGTTAAAGGCCACTCTTGTCAGCCTTGGAGTTTAACATTATTTCGCAGTAAAAAGCACAAAATAAAACGGCCCGCATAAGCTGCAGACGCACCCTCGAATTCTCCTGGGTGCTGTCTGTGGTTTATGTGGGCCTCCGTTTTTAAATGCTAAAACTCGCTATATACCTTAGTTCAAAGTCGCTGCAATCACTTTTCCTCATAGCTGTTCAATGTGTCCTCAAATGTAAAATGAATTTTCACGCGCTCATCGTTGAAAACCTCGATGCGGTCAATAAAGGTTTCTACCATTCGAGAAGTGCATCACATCGCCTGCTTCTTCTACAGTACTTATGACAGTCTGCAAATGATCGGTGTCCCTCTTCACAGGCTGGAAAGCTTGATTTTTCTCGGTACGCAGCCTTTGAATCTGCTCCATCTTTTCATCTTCTTGCGCTCTGTAGGCGTCTCTCTGCCGGACGAATTCTTCCTTGCTTATATTTCCGTCGGCATACTGCTCATACAGTGCAACGCGCTGTTTTACGATCTCTGCCTTTTCTGCACTCAGCTTTTCTTCCTGCCGTTCCAGTGCGGAAAAGCAAATCAACGCTTTGCGTTCCCGTTCGTGCAGGATTTCCAGTACATGCTCCGCCTGCTTTATCTGCACTGTCAGTGCGTTTCGGACAATCTCTTCCAGCAATTCCTCAGAGATCGGGATTCGCTTGCAGGGACTGTCCACCGCTGTGGCTGAGAATCTGCAGTTAAACGAGGGGCCAAGCTTCTTGAGAACACGATATTTCATCAGTTTCTGGCAGTAGCCGCAGTAGACCTTGCCCTTCAAGGGATACTGGTGCTTTGTGTAGTTCCCGGCCTGGTGTTTTCCATGCTGCAGCATGATGACCATTTGTGCCTGTTCAAATTCCTCCGGGGTCACAATGGCGGCATGGCTGTCCTCAATACGTACCTGCTGTTCCAAAGGAGCGCGTAGAACCCGATGCTTACAGGGAACCGGCATAATGAATTTCGCGCCCACATAAGTTCCCTTATACTTCTCATTTTTCAGAACATGGTAAACCGTTCCACTTGTCCAATGGCTGCGCTGCAGATCCCATGCTTTCTGCTCACTGTACACATGGTTTTCCGCCACATGATACGCTGCCGGGGTCGGGATCTGATTTTCATTCAGGATTTTTGCGATGGTGCCTGTTCTGTTGCCCTGCAATGCCAGTTCAAAAATCAACCGCACATATCGACTGGCTACCGGGTCGAGGATTAGCTTATGACAGTCGTTCGGGTCCGACAGGAATCCAAATGGACGGTATCCTCCGAGATACATTCCTTTTTTCTGCATCACATGGTCTGCTGCCACGATTTTGGCAGAAAGATCCCGGCTGTAGGATGCGTTGATGATGTTCTTGATGGCTACTTCCAGTCCGCGTACATCGTTCCCGGCCTGCATTCCACTGTCATACCCATCGTTGACAGAGATGAATCGAACGCCCAGCAATGGAAAAATGCGCTCCATATAATCGCCTGCTTCGATATAATCGCGGACAAACCGGGAAAAGTCCTTTACGATGATTGTTTTTATCTTGCCATCCTGTGCGTCCTGAATCAGCCTCTGGAACGCAGGACGGCTTGTGGATGTGCCGGAATAACCATCGTCCACATACTCCTGACGCGGCTCTGTTGCCAGTTCGGGGCGGGCCATGATGTACCCCTCTACCAGTCCGCGCTGGCCCTGAATGCTGTTGCTTTCTGCCTTATCCGCACCCACATCTTCGTCCGCAAGGGAAAGTCTGTAGTAGGTTCCAATCATCTGCTGCTCACCGCCCTTCAAACGAATAGATCAATTCTGCCTTTACGATTTCCTCTGCACGATTTTCCAGATTTCTCATACGGCGTACCCACTCCATCTGATTTTCTTCTTTCAGTTTTTCCGATACGTGCTCCCGCCGGCTCAGCTGCTCGATCAAAACCTCATATCGTTCCACTGCCTGCTCTTCCACATTTGCTAAAACAGTATCCAGTTTTCCGCTCAGCAGCAAGCTCTGGTAATAGGCTGGTTTTCGCAGTTTCAGGTACGCCTTGTGCAGCATCCCCAGCGGCCAATCGGACGGGTCCGTGGCAGTTTCAAGGCTGGCAGATAATAATCACCCACCAAAACATATTCCATTCCTGTCCGGGCATCATAGATTTTCTCTTTCATTGTCTGTTCTCCTTTTTCATTAAAACACAAATTCCGTATAAGTCATTTTCCTGCGGTCCACTTCAATTTTCTTTACATACTGCAGCAGATTATCTACCGTCAAAAGGACTTCGGTGTTTCCTGCGATCTGCTTTTTCTGCTGCAATTCTTCTTGAACAACGGCCAGTTCTTTCTCTCTTTCAGATTTTGTCTGCTTCAGTAATACGATTTCATTTTCTACACCTTGCTTCAGTTCCAGAAATTTCTCCTTTGAAAGTTTTCCGAGAACATACTGCTCATAGCCGCTGCGCTTCTGTGATTCCAGTCGAACGATATTGCCTGACGCCTGTTCAATTTCACGTTTTGTAGCTATTTCTTTTGATTGAATTTGCTTCTTCCAGAGCTTTCCGTACCAGCTTCTGCAAATCACGGTGTTCTTCCATCCGCTGGTGCAACTCCTTGTTAATGCCGTTCCAGAGGTCTTTCTCTGAAATTGAAACATGGCAAGATGCACAGTAAAATACAGCGTACCATCACTTTGCCAATGACAAACCAATTTTTCTCCACACTTTTGCAAAAGATTCTGCCTTTGAAGATGTTCGGATTGTTCTTTCTGCGCTGTCTGCACCACGTTTTTCGTTCCTCCCTGACCGCTTGCTCAGCTTCCCGCAACGCGGAAACTTCATCAAACAGTTCCCAGCTGATAATCGCCGGGTGGCTGTCCGGCACCATCCGCCAGTCTTCCCGTGGATTCTGCCCGATTTTCCGATTCGTTTCATCGTAGGCGATACGGTTGTAGACCATTGCTCCTGTGTAGATTGGATTTTCCAGCACCTTTGTCACGAAAACAGTCTTCCATGCTGGGTCCTTTACCCGCAAGGTGTTTTCAGGTATCCCAGCTGACAGCGGCGTGTAAAGGTGTCTGGGTTCCTGCGCAGACAGCTTCTTTGCAATCTCGCGCTCTTTCATGCCGGATTTCTTCCAGAGGAAAATCCGAACTACCACATCGCTGACTTCCTCATCCAGAACCAAATTATTCTTTTGATCCTTTTTGTAGCCGAATGGAACCGGGGTATAGATTTCTCCCCGCGCTTCCTTAGAGCGAAAGCACGACTGGATCTTCTGGGACAGGTCTTTCGAGTACATCTCATTGATCATGCTCTTGATCGGCACCAGCATCCCATCCCGGCTCTGGCTGTTCAGGCTGTCATAATTATCATTGATGGCGATAAATCTTACGCCGAACAATGGAAACACCTGTTCCAGATACTGACCAGTTTCCACGAAATTGCGGCCCAGTCGGGAGAAGTCCTTTACCACGATGCAGTCGATTTTTCGTTCCTGCAGTGCTTTCAGCAGCCTCTCAAATTCCGGGCGGTCAAAGTTCATCCCTGTGCACCGCTTGTCCGCAAATACATCCAGCAGCATCAAATCATCCCGGTGATTGATGTACTCCTTGATATAGGAAATCTGCACTTCCAGTGATTCCGTATCCCGAAGTACATCATCAAAATCGGACAGTCGTGCGTAAATTGCGGTTTTCCAGATACGGTGCGGTGCGTTCTCAGCTTCCCGCTGCGCCGCACTTACTTTCTTGCTTACTCTCGCCATAAGTCGGCTTCTCCTTTCATGCAGATACTTCATGCTGCCTCATCTGCTTTTGATGCAGTTCTTCCAGCAGGTCCGCAATTTCATCGTGGAATCGGAACGTAATTTCTACCCGATTGCCCTCATACACTTCGATTTTCTCAATCAGTTCCACGACCATCGGACGGGTAATTTCTTCCAATTTTCGATACTTACGGTACACATCCAGAAACGGATAAGCGTTTGGAGCAGTCTGTAGGTTTTGCCGTTCTGCTTCCAGTTCTGTGATTTTGCGGTCATACTCTTCGATCCGCTTGCTGTACAGTTCGTTGTAGTTCAAAAAATCCTCCCGTGTGAGGATTTCGTCTGCATAATCCCCATACAATTTTTCCTTAATGCCCTGTGTATGGGCCTTTTCTGCAGTCAGCTGCCGAATCTGCCGTTCAATGCGCCGCACACGGTAGGATTCCTGCTGGGCCTGCCGGATGCTTTCCACAAATTCCGCTTCCTCCATCACAATCTGGATCTGCATCTGGAGCGCATTCCGCACAATGTTATGGAGCTTTTCATCCCGTAGGTTATGGCTCGTGCAGCTGCCCTTGTTCTGCTTGCTGCCGGAGCACTGATAATAGATATACCGCTTTCCCTTATAGCTGGCCGACCTGCGCACCAGCCGGCTGCCGCAGTCCCCACAGTAAAGAAATCCTGCAAACAGGTCCACCGTTTCGGCATCGTTCGGCCTGCGGGTCTCGGTTTCCAGAATCCGCTGCACCAGTTCAAACTGCTCCGCCGGAACGATTGCTTCATGGGTGTTGTCCACGACCGTCCAGTCCCGCATCGGCACGTTCATTTTCTTTTTGGAGCGATAATCCAGTCGTCGTGTCTTTCCTGCACCAGCTTCCCAGTATAGACCTCATTGTGCAGGATGCGGTCCACTGCTTTGGCGGACCATGGAGGCTCATCGCTCTTGCGGAAATGCAGGCTCAGCTTTGCACCGCTCTGCAGCTTTCGTGCAGCTGGGGACGGTACCTTTTTCGCATTCAAACGATTTGCGATGCCCTGATTGCTCATGCCATTGATCTTCCAGTGAAAAATGTTCTGCACTGTTTCCGCTGCCAGTTCGTCCACGATCAGCTTGGTATGATTGCTGGGGTCCTTCTGGTATCCATAGGTTGCAAAACTTCCCACAAAATCGCCGCGCTTCCGCTTTACCGCAAGCTGGCTCTTGATCTTGACGGAAATATCCCGGCAGTAGGCATCGTTGAGCAAATTCCGCATCGGGACCATGATGGAATCGCTGGTCTTCCACGCAGATTGACTGTCATAGTTGTCTGTCACAGCAATCAGCCGGACTCGCATGACCGGGAAAATACGTTCCAGATAACGTCCCACTTCAATATAGTTTCGCCCGAATCGGGACAGATCTTTCACCAGAACACAGTTGATGGTCCCCTGCTCCAGTTCCCTGAACAGGTTTTGGAACGCAGGCCGTTCAAAGTTCGAGCCGGAGTAACCATCATCCACAAACTCGTCCACAATGCACAGTTCCGGGTGGTCTGCGGCATAGGCTTCAAGCAAGGTGCGCTGGTTTGCAACGCTGTCGCTCTCTGTCTTATCACCATCCTCACGGGACAGGCGCAGATATAATGCTGTGCGGTATCTTGTTTGCTGTGTTTTCTTTTGCGAATTGATATCAGGGTATAACAAAAGCCTTCCACCTCCTTAACGAATCGGCAATACTGTTCGTCAGAGAAGCGAAAGGCTCCACATTTTCTATGTAGAACAAGCCTACCGAGCAAGTTCTGCTCAGTTGGCACATTCCTATTTTCTTACCCACAAACAGCTTACCAGAATCATCATCTTTTGTCCAGTGCTTTATCGCATTAAAGTGTGAAATTTTTCTGCGTGTTTTTTCAGCAGCTTGCCGAAAGTTTCTCTGCCTTTTCAGCTGGCAGACTGAAAGCACCTGCCAATGCGCTCAGACAGTGTGCTGCTCCCTCTTGGTGCAAAATTCAGCTTTACAATAATTCCATTGTCCAGATAGCAGTAAGGATTTCGGACCTTATCCAGCAGATTTTTCAGCCTTTCCTCCTGCGGCAATCCGTGTTCCACTGCATCCTGCTGCAGTTCCTGCAGTTCAGACTGTTCAATCGTGCGGATGTCCCGATTCTTCATCTGGCGGATCTGCGCCAGCCAATTCATTCTGCCGTTTTCTTTCAATTGCATTCCTCCCATTCAGGCCAGAAGTGTTTTCAGCAAATTCAATTTTGCCTGTCCTATGTCCTTTCTCATACTGGGACCTGTGCAGGCAATCGGTGTACACAGTTCCAGCAAACGGTCATAGATACGGGCGTGTGCGGTATCCTGCGGGTTCTTCAACTCCGTCAGGGTCAGGTTCGTGGTAACGATCAGTGGTTTCCTGCTGCGGTAACGGCTGTCGATAATGTTGTAAATCTGCTCCAGCGCATATTCCGTGCCCCGCTCCATGCCGAAATCGTCAATGACAAGCAACGGATAGCCGCAGAGCCTGTCCACGACTTCATTTCGCCCGGAAAAGGCGTTATTCAGTTCATTCATGATTCGGGCAAAATTCGTCATGCAGACGGCCACTTCCTGTTCCATCAGGGCATTGGCAATGCAGCCCGCCATAAAACTCTTGCCTGTACCAACACCGCCCCAGAGCAGCAGCCCCACATTCTTTTCCTGCATTTCCGGCCAGTGGGCCACATACCGCTGTGCCAGCTGCATCTGTGGATTTTGCCCGTGATCGTTTGCAAATGTCCAGTGCTGCATCGCCCAGTCGGTAAAGCCCTGCAGCTTCAGCCGCTGCACTTTCTCGTAATGCATCCTTGCACGTTCTTCTTTCTCTTGCTTTTCCCTTGTAGCCTGCCTGCACCGGCATTCAGCCGGATGGCGGTCACGCCAAACAGTTTTGCCATTCGGAAGAACGCTTCCTTGGGAGTTTTGCAGCTGCCGCAGTACAGCAGCCCATCTTCTGCAACATAGTCCTGCGGTTCCACAGAGATCGTCATAAGCCTGTCCATCGCTGTCTGGATCGTTTCCGTCATAAACTTTCCTCCTTGTTGTAGGTATAGTCCGGGATGCCTGCTCCCGGTTTCTGTTGTCTTTTCTTCCGTGCTGACCAGCTACGCAGGGTCGCCGCATGGTCTGCGTACTTCCTGCCTGTAGACTGCATATAGGCTGAAAGGTCTTCGATCAGAGTATCCAACTCTGCAATTTCCATTTCCAGTTCCGAATAATCTTCCAGAAAAACATTCCGATAACGCCCATATGCTTCTTTGGTTCTACTCAGTTGGTTCAATCTTAGGTTGTTCTTATTTATTTGGTTCGATGTGCAGTTTTGCGCAATCGTATTGCTCACTTTTGAGCAATCAGGCTGCTCATTTTTGACCATCTTGACTGTGCATTTCTGCGCAGCAGATGGGAAGCTTAGAAACACCTGGTTTGGCTTGGAAAAGCCATTGGACCGCCGTTCGATCAGCTGTGCGGCTTCCAGTTCCGCAGGGCACGGGTGACACTGGAAATGCTGCTCTGAAGATCTTCCGCCAGCCCTGCCAACGGATAGAGCACATATGCCCGGCCCTGCACATCCACCCAGCCGTTCTTCTGCGAAGGGTCATGCGGTCCAGCAGCAAAACATACGTCAATCGTGCCGTATGGGAAAGGCTCATCTGCAGCAGAAATTTCGGATAAGGGAAATACGCGGGCAGTGGGGTCTGTGCTTTGATGTACTCTTTACTCAAACTTCCTCCTAGTCGTTTTCAAAAGTCCCTGCCGAATGGGAAAGCCCTGCACGGGCTTACGCATCCGGCAGGGTTCCGGTGCGGGGTGGAAGACCCTGCTGCTTACAGGCTCATATCATAGCTGCGCTTCTTGCGTTTCGGTTGACGCTCGCGCTGTTCCTGTCGAGCCTGCTCCTGCCTTGCCTTTTCACGGACATTGGCCTCCCACTCGCGTTTCCATGCAAGGTCGGATTTCATCTCATTGGTTTTCGGAAGATGCTGTACACATTGTCCGATGCAATTTCCAGACGCCGGGATTCTTCCCTCAGGGGAGCATATGCCTTTTTCCTCTCCGCGATTTCTTTCGTCAGTTCTTCTTTCCGCTGTTTCAAGGATTTCAGCGATGGCAGCTTTCCATCGTTTTCTTCCCGGAAATATTTCACGGATTCTGCATAGGCGTCCAATTCCTTGGAATGCTCTGCACGGAATTTCTTCTTGAAAATTGCTTTCGCAAATTGCTGCTGGACATCTTTTGTAGAAAGATACTGCCCCGCATAATGAATCTGTTCATTGGTTTTGTACAGTTCATCCTCTGCCTGTGACAGCCGTTCATACGCTGCCTGCGCATTGGACTGTGCTGTCTTACACAGATCGTTCAGTTCCGTCAGGTCGTTGATGTTGTTTTCCTGTACCCATACCAGCGTTTCAGCCATTTTCTGCAAATTGCTGATTTTGACCTTTAGCGCATACGCCAGATTTTCCTGTGCCTTGACATTCTCCTGCAGGTCCACAACGAGCCGCAGTCTGGTTCTGGTCGTAAAGATCAGTATGGGGTCTTCCTTGTACCGCAGATTCTTCTCGGCGTTCTGAACAAAGAATCCTTCCAGACATTCTCTTTGCAGCTTTCTCCCAGAGAACGCTCCGATATGAACTTGTTCCGTTCCGGCGGCAGATAGCTGTAACGCCCACGTTGTGTTTTGACAAAAATGTCATATTCATCCTGTAGGATGTTTTGAAAATCTTCATACGAGATTGCTTTCTCACGAGCAGCGGCAACGGCATCCCGGATAAGCTGTTTCTGTGTTTGAAATTTTGTCGGATTTGGCGTAAAACCTTCCTTTTCGATTTCCTGTTTTTTCTCATCCAGCCGCCGCTGCGCCCAATACTCCGCTTCGGTCACGCCCGTTCTGGATGGCGACAGCAAATCGACCTGATGCAGAAATTCGCGTTGGCATAAATCCATGAGGGATTTCTGCAGATGCTTCAGGTACTCGTTTGTTACATGGTGCTTGTACCCTGCCTTGCAGTCGATGGGTCGCTCCATGAAGGGCTGCTGGGGCACATCCAATTTTCGCAAGCTGTTGATTACGATATGGACATGAATGTTGCCGCTGCCATTGTGCCCGTCCATGTGCGTACAGACCAAAGCCTGATGCCCCGGAAAATTCGCTTTTGCATATTCCAGTCCAAGCTCCTGCGCCCGTTTTCCCGTCAAACAATTTTCTGTGCTGTCCGTGGATCAAAGCTGATGATGTAATGGTGGCTTTTGATTTCATTCTTGTTTTTTTTTCTGGTACTCGCGGTTCAGCTGCTGGCAGGCCGCATCAAAAGAATAGGGTTCACAGTTCAGACCGTCCAGATAAAACTCATCCCGCATGATACGATTTCCGTTCTGGTCAAGGATCGGAGTCTTCCGAAGCTCGTCATGCTTGAAAATCAGATACTCCAGTGCAGCACCATAGTTGGAACTCTTACTTGCGATGTGCTTTAAGATTGCCATAGTTCTTTCCTGCCATTTCTGCGACCTGCTCCCGCATTTCAAAATGCAGGAAATCGCATGGTTGATGTTTTCGAGCATAGCGCGCGACTGGATACCGCCGCTATTGAAGAACGCCGCGATCTGGTTCAGGTTGTTTCCGATGGCGGCAAACTCCCGTGTGATTGCTTCGATCTCATCCGGGTGGACGTAGAACACATACGAGGTATTCACGCGGCCTTTCATCAGCATCTGTGCTGCAAATTGAGAGAGGGTCATTCCGGCATCTTCTGCCTGCTGGTGTAAAAGTTCATGTACTGTTTCTGTTACTCGTGCGGAGATTACTTTTGTCTTTACGATAGATTTCACTTTTTTCTTTGTTCGTGGCATGGGGTCTCCTTTCCAAAATCAAGAATTTGATTTTCCCGGCAGTGCATCTGCACTCCGGCTGTGACCTGCTGCGACAGGTCACCAACAGGCAAAATCATGTGATTTTGCACGATGTGAGGGTATGGGGAGCACAATCCCCATCAAGATGCGTGGAGAAATCGCCCGTAGGAGCGATTTTGTATACAAAGGCGAATCTTGCTCTTAACTACCGTTCACTCTGTCCCAGCCCGTTCCTGCCCGATTCTCTCCGACGTTTTTTCTGGTAAGACGCGCAGAATGCACATTCCGTACCGGAGGTATCCTGCTGGGGTGGCTCATGCGATTTTCAAGGTGCGATGTGACTTTGTAAGGTATCGGGGAATTTCATCAGTGATACCGTAGTGAATTGGCTTACTTTTGAAAACACTTCCTATACCCTATACAAACTTTAAGGTGTTTTTAAACCGGGTCTTTGAAAGTTCAAAGAAAATTCATTTTTCCAACGTTCCCCTCTACCTATAACAATCTAAAATGGGTGTTTGGCATACAGATTTTCAAATTTTGTCGAACCGCCTAATTTTAGAATATAGATTTTGTTCATTTTCCTACTTATAGAAACAGAGGAAAGCTGTTTTACAAAAATTTTGAAAGCCCCTATACTAATAGGAATCCGCAGAGCCGTTTTGGAATACAGTTTTGAAAATTTCACAAATTTGGGCAAAAAGAAAAACGGCAAAGTTCAAAATCGAACCTTACCGTCATCTATAGAGATGTCTTATAAAGTAAAAATACTGCGGCAGACAGGTGTTGCGCCTGCTCATCGTGGACATATTGCTATTTTAACATTGTGTAACTGTTACTGATATTCATGCACTGAAAATTTTTGCAGATTACAGCAGTGCAGTAGCTGAATTGCAAAAGTAAATGCAGTATGAAAAGTAAATGCTACACTGCATGAAAAGTGGCCGCATTTTTGAAGGTTTTGCTATCATCCGGGATAGATGTGGTATAATTTAAGACACATTTTCTCGGCACTTTCTGTTTTTTGCGTATGGCAAACAGGCATCTGAAAAAGTCGTGTGTAAGACTAAATTCCACATGCCTGGGCAGAAGATTTGAAAATCATCTGGCGGCAGCCTGTATCTGAGTGAATGGGTTACTTTTAAGCAGGTCTGGTGACATTGTCACTTCATCTGGCGGGATGAATTTGATCTGCAAGGCCTCGAGTATCTCGGGGCCGTATTTTTTTAATGCCAGCTGATATGGCGTGGCTCCCTCGAGATTTTTGCGCGCATAGGAATTCATGTGATTTACAATCCGGCGAACATCCCATTGAGTCAGATCTGTAAATAAGGTTCCCTTCGGCAAGATCATTCGAAGTAGTGTATGTGCCTCTTCGAGACATCCCTTCTGACCACTACTCATAGGATCGCAGTAATAGATGCTGGTTCGTATGATGCCATCCTTATTCGTTTCGAGATTATCGGGCTTTCCGAATTCCGAACCACGGTCTGTGAGAATGATCGGCAGCATGGATTGAAATTCATAGACACCGCCCAATGTTTTCTCGAGGGTATCAAATGCTCTTTCGACATAGCAGGGTTCATGGCATGGCAACAGCCGTGCATAGAAAAGCAAAATTTCCGGATCGACGAAGGTCAGGATGCATTTTAAACAACCTCTGGCAGAGAGAACGGTATCCATTTCCCAGAACTCATTGAGCTGGAGATTCAGCGCCTTGAAATCGTCATATGTGCGATTTTCAAATACGGCTCTATCCTTGATCTGCGTCTTATGAACCTTGCGGGTCTTGAACTTTACTTTCCGTTTGAGATCTATGTTCCTCGTGATTAGAGCGCCGATGTCGATGTATTTGTACATGGTCCTGACGGACATATCCAGTTCCGGGTGGTTTGTCAGAATGACGTAAGGTGACTGCCCTGCATGATCAGCGGGTGAGCGATGGAGTTGATACGATGAATCTCGGCTCTGGACTTTGCGATACCCTCTCTGGAAGACGTGAGAAGCTCCTCGTATTTTCGCTGTGCGAAATGAGCATCGTAGGAATACTTGGTCGGAATGCTGCAAAGGTTCCTTACTTTGCTACAGCCATTACAAACGAATGGAGCCTTGTCCAAATGACGGCAGGCTTCCTTCTCAAAACGATCACAGACCTGGTTGCATTTGTGACATGACGCACACTTCTGGTCACAGATCAAAAGCTTTACACGTTGGTCTTTCTGCATTTGAAGCGATGGATGCAAAAGTTGTATGGATTGTTGAAGCTGCCTTTGTGCCATGTGTCGAGAGAACGATGGAGCCGGACTTCTCTGGAAATCGTGGTAGGGTCCTTGCATAAGTACTTGGCAATATCCCGGAATGAGTGGCCCTCATCAAGAGCATGCTCGATGTACAGACGATCGTTGAGAGTAAGGTGTTTCTGGTTGCCTGGTATAAGATTTGACATGAGTACCTCCTTTGCTGCCGCCAGGCAAACGTACAAGAGGTCATTATAGTCTGTTTGGGATATATGAAAGAGTAAATGCTACTTGTGTAAGACTAAATGCAACTTGCACTCAGAGGAGTAGCATTTCGAATTTCAATTTTGGCAGCAGTGCAGTTTCTATCAAGCTATTGCTTTTCTCTTTTTCCAGATATACAATTCAGACAAACCAATTCGATTTATAGGTTTTGTTGGGAGGTTTTCTCATGGCAAAGATCGTATTGAAAGCAAGTATGTCACTGTGGCCCCTGGTGTGGAGTTACATATCTTGGAAAAAGGCGAAGGTAAACCGTTGGTCTTCATTCCCGGCCTGACCTTCTCTGGTGAGATTTTCAAGAACCAACTGGAGTATTTCTCCTCTGAGTATCGTGTCATTGCTATCGATCCTCGCGGCCAAGGCTATTCTGCCAAAACCGTGGATGGCAACGACTACCTGACCCACGGTCGCGATGTAGCTGGTCTGATTGATGCATTGGGTCTCAAAGATATTGTCCTGATTGGCTGGAGCACGGGCAACCTTGACACATGGAGCTACGTGCAGCAGTTCGGCAAAGACAAGCTGCGCGGCGTTGTGACTATCGATATGTCTCCGCTCCCGCTCTCCCCTGACCCGAAGTGGTGGACTGAGGGCACGATTGAAGAGCTGTCTCAGGTTGCCACGCAGGTGCTGACTTCTTCTGAGGGCTGCCGTGAATTCTTCAGCGAATATGCGACTGGTGTTATGATCCAACATAAGATGAAGCCTGATGAGCTGGAGTATCTGCTGGATATTTCCGGCCACACACCATACTGGATCTGCCGTCAGCTGTTCTGCGACGCTGTGTTCTCCAACTATCTTGAAATCGCAAAAGATGTCGGTGCAACGATGCCCAGCCTGATGTTCATTGCAGAACACTGGCAGGACATTGCAAAGCCCTTTGTCGAAGCACAGCTTCCCGGTTACAACACCTACGTCATGGGCGGTCACCTGATGTTCTATGAGTACCCCGAAAAGTGGAATCATGTTCTGGAAGACTTTTGAATAAGCTATAATGTGATTTCAGCCGCCTGTGGTTCATTCCGCAGGCGGATTTTTGTGTAATCTCCGGGTCACGCAATGACCTCAAACATTGGGTGATGCTTCTTCCCCCCTCTGCGGCATCCGTGTCAGAACGATTTGCCGAATGCTTTCTTCATCTTTTCTTTTGCTTCATCCGGCACGTTGATCAGTCGAATCGATAGAACATTCCGTATATATAGGTCACACCCCGGATATCGCCCAGCGCTTTAGGACGTTCAACTACCTCTCCTACCTTTTTAATATTGCCCAGAGCCAGCAGCACGGAACTCCACGCCAGACTTTTACTATTCTCTCTGCGATCGATCCACAGTTCCTTGGTGAATTCATCTCCCCTGCCCTTTTTCAGCGTATAGCCTTTGTATCTTTCGCCTCGAATAATAAGTTTTCAAATTCATCGCGAATAGCATTTAACTTGTTTGGATTCATTACATAATGTTCATCTTGCATATATGGCCGGTTGCAAATGACTTCCATGTATTCAGTCAATCTTGTTATTTTTGTCATTTCATTATAACCTCACCATGCAATAGATAACAGTACCAATACTATTATCCCTATATGGTTAAAATTCAAATACGAAATAAAAATGCTTAAAGCTATACTGGTTCATTTCAATTTTGGGAATTGAAATACATATTTGCTTCTTCTCGTGCAATATGCTCCATATCCGGATAAATAGAACTTTCATGGAAGCCTATCGCATCCAGCTGAACTAATAGTTGCTTTCTAATCTGTTGCGGTATACGAATCTTATAAAAATAGTCGCAGGATTCATCCGACATGAGTATCTTATCCAGATGTTCAGAGGTGCTGTGAATCGTAAAATCCGATTGTTGCACATACATTCTCAAGTCGCTTCCTACACCATGACACGCAATAATTCTATTCTGTGATTTATTATCGTCGTTATTATGATTAGAAAACGCACCTTCCAAGTCACCACTCAGACTATCATAGCTTATCGGAGGCACATATTCTCCATAACCCACTTTTTATTCAGCTCCATCGGGTTCAGAACCCAGACGGCTGCATCCGTCTTTGCATCTTCATCACTGCTCAATGCAAAATATAATGCAACCAGAGGCGATTCCGACCAATCCAGCAATCTAGTTGGTAATCCATAATGCTGCATTAACGTCAACCACGATGCGCGGTCATACCGTTGCGGAACACTAGGATTCAGCCGCATGGTATGAATCATGAAATTGGTCGTTATATACTGCTCATAATGTTCACCCATGCCATCTTTCCGTTGAACCGATGGTACTAGCCCCCACGAATAATCAGACTGACCTCGGAACCACATACGATACTGTTGTTCGGCATCAATTCGTGTAATCAGTTCCACATATGTACCAATGTTATTGACTTCCAATTCACAAAGCATAACACAGTTCTTGACATGACAGTAAAATTTTGTTTTTTCATTCTTCAAAAGTGTTTTTTACTTTTTCCGCCACTTCCGATTCATACACACCAGCCGTTATGAGCAGCTTCCGTACCTTGATGGGATTTAATCCCAGCTCATCACCGATGGCCTGCAAGGACATCTCAGAATCATAAAGCGCCATAGCTCTTTCCATCTGCTCTTTCAGATTCTTCCCGGCATCGTACTCCGGTTTCAGCTTCTTCCGGCCACCGCCTGGTTTTCTTGTTTTCTTCATTTTACTCATGCAGTTCCAACGGCAGTCCATCCGGGTCATGGAAGAAGGTCATCTTCTTTCCGGTATAATCATCAACACGAATCGGCTCACATTTAATACCCACTTCTGCCAGTTCTTTCACCGTCTGCTCTACGCTATCAACGCAGAACGCAAGATGACGCAGACCACAGGCCTCTGGTCGGTTTACACGCTTCGGCGGGTTTTCTTCTGCGAAAATCTCCAGCTCTGTTTGCTCATTGACACGCAGATCCAGCTTCCAGTCTTTACGCTCCGGACGGTAGTTTTTCTCTGATAATAGGAAAGCCCAGCTTGTTCACATAGAAATCCTTTGCGGCTTCATAGTCAGATACAATGATTGCAATATGATGTATTTTAGATAAATTCATTTTATGTCTCGCTCCATTTCTTCTACTTATGTTCTTCTTTTATTTTCGTTATAAACTATACGGCAGCCTTCAAAAAATACCGTGTGAACTCCTGGAGTTCACACGGTATTTATTTTTGTTATTGGTTTTCTTGTTTATTTCAGCTTTTCCAGAATCTCGTCCGCACTCATCCCGCTTGCCAGCAACTTCTTCAGCACAGCCTCTGCCTCGGTCTTCTTAGCTTCTTCAGCGGCCTTAGCATCTGCCTTTGCCTTCTTCGCTTCCAGGGATGCCACTTCTTTTTCGGTCTTCTTCAAAGCAGACTTCTTCTCTTTCAAGTCAGCCTTCAAAGTGTCCATGTTGGCGGTGATGGATGCGATTTCCGCTGTGAGTGCTTCCTTCGCGGACTGCTTTTCCGCAATCTGCGTTGCAAAATCAGCAGTCACAGTTTTGGGCCTATTCTTGCTACCTTTAGTTCTGGGCATAATAAAACCTCCAGAAAATTATAGTAATATTAGTATAGCACTCTATCTCATTTATTTCAATCACCGCAAATTTCTGTTTCGTATTATATTACTATCATATCAGTACGATCATTAAAGCTTTCTATGATTTTAGCTATTGATTTTGAAACTCCTTTTTCAACATAGTTCATTGGCTTTTTAACTTCAACAGATTTTGCAAATGCTACAATTTCATATCGAATGCCTTCACCATCAAGTTGATAAAAGAATCTTTGATTATCTTCTGCGTGTTCATAACGAACTTCAAAATAATCTGTTTTCCACCAAGGTGCTGGAACATAGATATAGCCTTTCGTTCCCGTAACAATCAACTCACCCTCAGATTTTGCAGCTTTTGCTACTTTGAGTGAAGCTACTGCATCATCATAAGTAAAATCAATTTTGTAAAGGCATCCATATTGGCGGCTTCATCCAGAAATTTTGTAGTTATAACTTTCTTTCTGTAGCCCGTTCCAAGTATTTGGAAAACGGGTAGCAACGCTGCAGGAGCCCAGCCGCACATACTATTCCATTTCTGAGTCAAATCTGTTCCGGCAATTGAAATACCATCTCGCAGGCTAGTACAAACAGCATCAACCGATACAACCTTACCAATTTTTCCAGACTTAGCGAGAAGGACTAACCGTTCGTATGCCGTTGAGTATGCCGTCTTAATAGCATCCATAAGAACCAGCCCATGTTCTTCTGCAATCGAATATAGTTCTTCACAATCCGCTTCTTTTAAAGCAATTGGTGATTCACACAAAACATGTTTCCCCGCCAAAAGAGCTTTTTTTGTATCAATATAATGTTTCTCTGGTTTGGAAACAATATACACGGCATCCACTTTTTCAAGAAGTTCATCATAGTTTTCGGTATAGAACATCCCATCAAACTCAGGTTCTTCACTCTTCTGAGATGCACATACACCAATTACATCAACGCCGTTTACATATTTAGACTCTGCTACAAACTTTGTTCTGAAAGCAGCCTTTCCAACAATTCCCATACGAAGTTTACATTGTTCACTCCGTACTTCAGAACTAGAGATTCCCTCCGTTCTCGGAAGATACACCACCTTACAATATTCATTCAGATAATCAAATTTTCCAACCCAATCAGAACCCACCGTGAAAATATCCACATCGTACCTACGAATATCATCAATTTTCTGACCCTCACATTCTTCCACGATGATCTTATCCGCAAGTCCTGTGGCACGTACAGCCTCAATACGCTCCATCAAGGACTGCTGTACATTGATTTTTCCACGGGTTTTATCAAAATCATCCGCTGTAACGCCAACGATCAAATAATCTCCCAGTGCTTTTGCACGTTCTAGCAGTTTGATATGACCATAGTGAAGCAAGTCATACGTTCCGTATGTAATTACTTTTACCATTTCTTGCTTCCTCTCACTTTTTACAAAAGTCCACGCTTCTGTAAATCCTTAAAAGCATTCACAAGTGTAGTGTTGTCCTCTTTTGTCAATGCACCAATATGACCTACACGGAAGATGGTTTCTTTCATCTCTCCACCATTGGGACAAATCCAAATACCATACTCATCTTTGAGCATCGTAAAAACATCATAGGCCGATACATTCAAAGGATGCAACGGTGTAACTGCATTGGACATCGACTCAGAAACGATTTCAAACGGCAACCCCTTGATCTTTTCTCTGAAATCTTGAGCAAGTTCCGCAATTTTCTTTGTTTCACTCTCAACACCGCCAGCGGCTTCTATTTCTTTCAGACGAGCATTGATCTGGCGTAAAGTACCAACTGCTGGTGTAAAGGGTGTTTGTCCCCGCTCGCCATTTTTAAGAGCAGACTTCAGATTTAGATACATACACTTCACATCGCGGGCCTCTACACGTTTGACTGCTTCATCGGACAAGACGATAACTGATACGCCCGGAGGACAAGCCAATGCTTTCTGAGAACCAGTAATCATTACCTGCACACCCAATTTGTTCATATCAAAATCGTCTGCAAGGAAGGAGCTAATGGCATCCACGACCAAAAATTCCGTTTTTCTTACAAAACTCACTGATCATCTCAATGTCATAGTGAACACCTGTTGAGGTTTCATGTACATTAACGAGGAACCCTGTAAAGCCTTTACCGTCGTACATATCCAACTGATCTTTTTGAGTGCTTTACCTTTCTCCAGCTTGATTTCCTCGTATGGAATCTCGTGAATCTGGCACAACTCAACAAACCGCTGTCCAAAGCTACCACCGTTTACGACCAAAACCTTATCCGTCTTATCAAAGACATTCATAACGGTTGCTTCCATCGCTGCCGTGCCAGAACCAGTGATAAATACCACTCTGGCATCATCGCCAGCCTTCGCAAACTTTTTCATCAGCTTTTCATTTTCAAGCATGACAGCAGAGAACTCAGGCGTTCTAAAATATGGAACCTGTTCTGCTCCAATAGCGCGCACTACGTCATCCGACATTACCGGGCCAACTGTAAAATTAAGCATCTTTATACCTCCATGCAATTATTATCAAATACAATTTTTCCCCATTCACAGATTTCGTGAAATCCTACTTTCTTATGGAGACTTCTGGATTCATTCGAGTAATAGAAAGAAAAAACTCTTTTCCCCTCACTCAATAGTTTTTCGCAAATAGCTCTCCATATTTCTAGTGCGTAGCCTCTCCTCGATACTCTTTATTAACTATTAGTTCTGCGACAATCGCTATTCCATTTATTTCTGCATTTGTACATGCATGAGCGATTACTGTATCGTTCTTTTTTATCACATAATTTCTGGAATATCCTTCTTTGGAACGCTGAAGAAGCTGCTTGGCCAGATCATTTTATTATAAGATTTTCCAATATCTTCATCATCATAGATCATTTGAACTATCTGTTCAAAATCAGTCACAGATGCCGATTGTACCGTTTCTCTATGTTTTTATCAACATTAGTGATTTCTGCTACCCAACCATAGGTTATGGTAAAAGGACGTTCAGAACTAGAATAATCATCTCCTATATACTCTGCAGTATTTTTTCGCAATAAATCATTTTTGTTGGATGATCCTTAATCAGTTCTTTCAATTCCAGTACGCTAAAATCATTATCTTTCGAGTAAACATGGACACACGAAAAATAAAACAAATAAACTGCTTTTATTTCATTTTCACGTTTATCCATATAAACATCAATAGCTTGTGAACCAATTCCATATCTTTGCAGATTCATATAGAGATAAAGACATTTATAGTATTCTTTTCCAATATATGATTCAACAATTTGCTCATCATTTTTGACACTTTACAATCATCTTTTGCCCTCACTTGGAAAAACTATCTCCGAACAAGGCGAATGTGGCTCTCTCTGATCTTCAGGAGGAAGTTTCATATAATCGCCGTAAATATATTTTAAAACCGTATCATAGTCTTTTGAGCTGTACAACTTTTTTCCTTCAAACATATATTCTGCACGGTCTGTAAACCATGATTTTGGCATCCCGTATCGCTCATTCAATGGGTTCTTTTATATAACATCCCTGTTGCAGGAAATCCTAAGCATCGAACCCGATTGAGCGAAGAATTTCTGCTCTTCTTTGAATATTTTTCATATCCATGAAATGCAAAATCGACCGGAATCTTCGATAGAAGGGTAAACCATACCTTCAAAATCCCACTGTGTTTCTTTTGCCACCTCAGACCATAGAATCTTCCGCAAACAATAGCAATGCAAATCCTGAAATATTTGCCCAACAATTGAAAGCGGAATATCATCCATTGGAAACACATCAACAAAAATTCCGGTTTTACATTTCAAGTGTTCCTGACCAACTCGAATATAAGTAGAGCCTGTACGTCGTAGTTTTCCATATTCCCATCTATATTCAGGGTCTGTATCATGATCTTGAAAGAAGCAAATATTAGGATTCATCTCGTCTTTATGCTTCTTGAATGTTTCGTAATCTTCGCGAAGCATTCCAATGTCAGCATCATCATCCCATGGAATATACCCCTGATGTCTCACCGCTCCAAGCAGACTTCCACCAAATAAGACATAGTTGATATTATACTTTCTACAAACCTTATCAAATTCAACCAACATATCCAGTTCTGTTAGTTGCATTTTCCGAAAGTCTTCGCCTTTGATTTCTTTAATCACTGTCTATCATCCTCCCTGTTAGGAAATAGGTATAAAAATCCTAGAGTTCTTGTTCTATAATTTTTATCTGGTTATTATAGTTTTATCATTTATCCACAGTTGCGTATTTCTTATTGATATGTCCGGATTAAAATGTTTTCGAAGATCTTTATGTTTTTCCTCGGAAATTCCCAGAAATTCATTTATCTGTTTGGTGGTAAAATCATACCGATAAATCAAATCCTCAAAATGAATTCTCAGTATTCTGGGATCCTTTATCTCATCGTCAATCGTTCGCCGCATATCTCGATATTGCTTTGCAAACAAAAGAGGATCATGCGGCAAAACATGGTCTCCATCCCTCATTGCTTGAATATAAACATCCCTTGGATCTCTATCTACTATAATAACCTTTAGATCCCGAATGTAATTTAAGTATCTTTTTACATTTGTAGTCGATACACATTGATCCAGTACAAGGTATTCTGTATCAGGCCTTGCCATTTTCTCGCACAGTGCCTCCGTGTAATCCTGGGTTTTTTGATAGAATTCTTCTCTGCTACAAGCGCAATGATAACTTGTTAAATACGGAAAATAGTTGTAATCCTGCGTTTTTCTATATTTACGCGGCATTATTTTTGAAAAAGCTCTCCGTATTTTATAAATCGCCCATGGGATAAAGGGCTGTTCGTTTACATCCCCATGCCAATAACCAGGAAATTCAAAATCCACCAAATCACGGATATATTTGTCAGTCTCATCCAGCCAGCACTTACCAAATATCAGCTGATACGTTCTCTTATTCATTCTGGCAAATTTTTTATAACGTTTTACTGCAAATCCGCTATTGAGCCTGTGCCAATTATCAACAAGGTTATATTCTAGATCAGAAATTCCGTCCGGATCCTGTAAAAACCTACATTCAACATCTGAAGGAGCATATGTAAAACCATCGAATTCCCGCAAATAATCATCTACCGCTCCTGAGCCGGTAGCATGATAGCTGATGCATGTTACTTTTTTCATTCTTTTTTCCTCCGAAATACTTTTAAGGACGTGATCACATCCGGATAGAATCTATAAATATACAGCCATGAGCATACCAAATATACGATAGCGCCAATCATTACTTTACAGATTAACGTAATGATATCATTCAAAACATATAAATCATGAATCACACTGAACATTAAAAAACCAAATAATATAAAGGGTAGTCCTTGAATTAGATAACGCTTTACATCAATAAGTTTTCTTAGCGCAACTGTTTCTGAAACCGCAATCAATCCCTCAGAAATTGTTGTTGCGATTGCAGCTCCAACTGCACCGCTAGTTCCGATTAAACAGTAATTTAACACCACATTAACAAATGCACCCAAGATTAAGCAAACGACAAATGTCATATCTTTATTATTTGGAAGTAAAACCTGTGTTTTCAAAACATTCGCCCAACTAACGAAAATAATATATGGCGCTAAAGTGTATAATAGTGGAACAACCAAATCAAACCCTGTCCCAAAAAACAAGGGAACAAACTCTTTAGCTACTGCGCATATTCCAAAAACCAATGCACTCGTTGCAAATACTACAAATAGCATTGATTTTTGAATCATTTCATTGACCGATTTTAGTTCTCCTTTTGCGATTGAATTGGATACTCGTGGCAGCATAACAGTACCTAACGCTGTCACTAAGCTATTAGGAATACTCAGCAATTTTTCAGCATTATCGTAGCAGCCTAATTCGGCATCAATAGACATGTTTCCAATCATAATCTTATCAAAATATCCCAGCAGATCATTTGCAATAACTGGTAAAAACAGCACTAGATTCGGCTTCAAGTGTTTTATAACATCATTCCATTTTGGTCTTATAAAACAAACGTAATTTCTTAAAATTGGCCAAACCGATAACTGACCTACCAGTGTTCCTCCTGACATAATTAATGTATATTTCCAAACATCATTTGGTGATTTAACCAATAAAAGAATCAACAACACTGTTCCTATTTTTACAATAACATTTCGCAATGTTGTAACATAAAAGAGTTCCAATCCAAATAGCAGCCATGTCACATCAAATATCGCAGAGAGAACGTTAAACCCCTGCATATAAGCAAGTCTTCTATTTTCAGTAACCACCAAGCAGTATATAATGTATAATATACTCATTCCTACTGATAATAGTATTTGCAGGGATACAATCTCACTAAAAACTTTGTTTCGTTCTTCTTTAGAATCTCTTACTTTTGCAATACATCTATTACCATAGTCGGAAACGCCCAGCACTGCAAAAATCAAAAAATAATGGGAAATTGCATATGTATAACTGTATTGACCAATTCCATCTGCTCCAATCACTCGCGAAATATACGGAGATGTAATCAATGGTGTGACTAATGTTACAATTCGATAAAGCAAATTGTATGCATAATTTTTTTTCAAGCCATTTCTATTTTCTTTCATCTTTCTCTAAACCTATAATTGCTTGGTACACTCGTTCTGAATTATTTTTATCTCGGATAGGAAACATTTCTTTAACCCGTTTTTGATATTTTTCACCCAACCGTGTATTTTCCAACTCATGCAATATCTTAATTACTTCCGTACTTTTTCTGCAAATTGGTCCAAATCCATCTTTTTCAAAATCGAACCATCTTTTGCTCGCTGCTCGTTCGTTCTCATCGTTGTCAAACTGATAATAGATTACTGGTTTTAGCATATAAGCGAAATCAAAAAACACGCTAGAGTAATCTGTAATCAATATTGAACTTTCCAAAAGAAGATTTTCAACAATTGCAGAGCCAGCATCACGTATTACAATTCTTTTCGATTTGGCAGAAAACAGATGAATATACTTTTGCATTTCAATATGAGGGTAAAAAACAAAATTCATATTTTTCTCTTCAAGAAATGAAGCTAGTTCATCGCTCTCCAACAATTCTTTGCAACCAATGAAATATTCATCTCGAACGAAATCCATTTCGCTTGCATTTGTATATTTAACTCTCCATGTCGGCATAAATAAAATTTGCTTTATTGGAAGTTTTTCAGACTCGCCGATCAAATTGTCAAATCTCGGCATGCCTATATCACATAAAACGCTCGGTTTGTATCCAGAGTTCTTTGAAAGTGCCTCATATTCTCTCGGAATTGAGCATATCATTAAATCTATTTTTACTGTATTGGCTGTACAGCCAGCCTTTCCCATTCGAACACAATGATCAAGCAATACCTTTTTTCCTTTGACACTTATCAGGCCCCTTTTATCTAACTGAGAAAACAACTCAAAATTAGGCGAATAACCCTGGTAATGTGTAGACAAAGCATCGGCGCTGTAATATATCTTAAATAATGTTCAAAAGAGCCATATCGAACGATATCACCTGTTTCCAATCTGTCTCTATCTGGAGATGTATCTGATATTACAAACTTCACACTAATTTCCGGGTGTACCTTTTTTAAATATCTATAAAAAACATATCCATTATCACGTGCATCCGTCCCTCGCTCTGCAATCAGCCATGCATTGTCATGGACACGATATAATTTTGATATAACATATACAATATAATATTTTGCAGCACATCGCACCTGACCAATTCTACGTTTGAATTTGATTCTATTCATTTGCTATTTCCACCTTAAACATATAATATTCTTTAAGCGCAATGAGCATCATTGGAAAACACACCATACTGCACGTGTATGTGTAAAACATATTAAACATCGCATTTAAAAACCATATCATAAACACTAAAGTTACCACTAACTTTGGCATTCTCATATCGAGAATAAATGTCTTTAATAGTCCATACACTGAATAAATATAAATGCCCAATCCAATATAACCAAAATTCAACAGAACACTTATAAAATCATTATGTGCCCAATGCGCTGCTGTATAGAACCTTTTAGTAATCTGATAATCAAAATTAAACCCACAGCCCAATAATTGATTAAGGATATTTTCTTTAAAGAAGTACTTAAGATCCAAATTCCAGAAAACTGTTCGGCCGTTAGTAATCGTTCCCCATTTGTCAAAGAAACTATTAGTCGTATATGTCGTTGCTGCGATTTTAGATCCTGCTGCCGAATTCAAAATTAAAATCCCCATTAGTATCACTAATGGAATAAGAGAAAAATAGAAGTACCGTTTTTTCTCACAATATATATACCAAAAAGCAAGAACCACTAACAGTCCTATTCCAAGATAGGTTCTTGAACCACACATCAAAAAGCCATACATTGGAATAATGGTGTAAAACAAATATTTTTTACTTTTTGTTAAGCAGTAAAGTCCCAATACCAAAGTTACAATCATAAGACATGTTGGTGCAAGTCGAAACGAATCACCCGTTATAGACACAAAATATCTTCCGCTCCCCCATGCTTTATTGATTACATATGACGATGGCATAAAAATAGAAATTCCGACAATGACAGACCACAACTGTACAATTTTTTCTATGTATCTTTCATTTTCTTTAAAATGACTTGCTGCACATTCGGGATAACTCGTATAATAAATTGTTAGCAATATCCAAAATCCATAATAAAAAAGCATGTTGCTGTTATACAGTGGGAAAGTTGTCTGCATGAGCGCATATACATGCACGACTACAACCGTAACCAATATTCCAGCCCATCTTTTTTTCATTTTTCGGACTGTTAAAAAAAGTAATACAATAATTACACAAATCAACAGTGCCTTATTAATCCATCTCAAAAGCGGAAATGACTGAAACAAAGTAAAAACTGGAAATAGCAAAAGTAACCTACATAATAGTTTATTTGCATTCATTTCTTATCTCTTCTCCATCTGCTGTGCGATATCGGCATCCACGATTTCCTCGCCGGTCTTATGCTTCAGCTGCTCTTTGGATGCTTCACTCAGACCGTTGTTGATCACACAGTTCATATCGCAGGTGCTGCACTTATCGAGTTCCTCTTTGGCGACTTTGCCATCACGATAATCACGGCAAATCTTCAGCTCATACATGCTGTACGGATGCTTGGTGAACAGAGCCTTGAACTTATGAACCAGAACCCAGGTAGCAGGCTTCCAGATGTATTTGTGCATCGCAGGACTTACGCTGCCGATCATCCAGCAGTCACGATCACAGCAACGAACCTTTGCACGAACTTTTTCTGCTTCCGGGCTATTCCACAGCTCATCCCAAGTCTGATTATTCAGGTTGCCCATGACCTCCTTATCCTTGGTGCCATTGCAAGGCATGACATCGCCATACGGGTCGATGAAAAAGGTATCAAAACTCATATCGCAAGGCAGCAGACGCTTCTGACCATAGATGTAGTTAATCAGACCATGGTTGAAGTAGGCACGGAACCACTTCTTCGGGCTGTTGCTACGGAGCAGCTCGTTGACCAGATTCTCAAAGTTCTTTGCAACCATCGGACGGTCATGGATGATATTCTTTGCTTCTACAAAGTAAAAACTGTTGTGTAGGGAAGCTGTTGCAAATTCCATTCCCATCTTGTTTGAGATTTTGTACAGAGGGACCAGATCAGGAGCATTCTTGTCCTGAACGGTCATGCCGAAGCCGACATCCTTCATGCCCATCTCGCGCAGCTTCTTCAGTGTGCCATAACCACGCTGATAACCGTTCTGCAGGCCGCGAATCTCGTTGTTGGTCTGCTCCAGACCCTCGATAGAAATACGGATACCAATCTGCGGAAACTCTTTGCACAGGTCAACGATACGATCGGTGAAGAAACCGTTCGTGGAAATGACGATACGGTCAGACTTCTTGTACAGTTCGCGCACAATATCCTTCAGGTCAGTACGGATGAACGGTTCACCGCCAGTGATGTTGGTGAAGTACATCTTCGGCAGCTTCTTGATGGTTTCGATGCTGATTTCCTCTCCTCCGGCTTGGAAGGTGCTTTATAACGGTTACACATGGAGCAACGAGCGTTGCAGCGATAAGTGACGATGACCGTACCATTTAACTTCTTTTCTTCAGACATGATTAACTCTCCTATTGTTTACTCTCTCTTTAAAGAATGTTTCGACTTTATTTAAGAACCACTTGGCACATACTGAGAACACAACCGAACCGCATATAACTGCGACTGCCGTGAAGATATATGCCAGCAGACCGTTTCCAAATAGATGAACAAGGTGCAGCTTCTCAAGCACACGATAAATCACCATGTGGCACAGGTAAATCTCGAAGCTGATACCCACCGAGGAACTTGGCGACTGGATTGACCAGTACCCCCCCTTACAGCCGAGGGTATAGACCAGTGCTGCCACACAGAAAAACAGCATCGTAAGTGTAGAACTGCCTAACGCAAAATATGCAACCGTGGCAATCAACAGAACCGCTCCGGCGATGATTTTGTACTTCGATGTGAACTCGGCCAGCTCTTTCCGATAGAGGAAAGATCAAGCCACCAGCGATAAAGTAAATCGCATCGTAGACGATACTAGTCCTTCCAGCTTTGAAGTAATTAGCGCACAGCCAGTTAAACATCAGTGCCACAACTGCTACGCCCACGCTCTTTCTTGTTTCCAATCAGAAAACAGAAGAACGGGAACAGCATATAGAACACAAAGATGACTGCCAGTGTCCAACTCACACCAATGACCGAAATCTTGGCGTTCGGCAGAAGCCCTTGGCATAATGTCAAGTTTGCGAAAACCTCAAACAAGGATTCCTTGCTTGGTGAAATCACAAAATCTACCGCACAGAGCAGTACAAAATACGGCCAGATTTTAATGTATCGCTTCTTGTAGAAATCCTCCACGCTGATCTTCTGGTCAATAATTTTCTGGTAATAGCCGCAGCACATCCCAAAGCCACTGACCATATAAAAAGGAAAACGAGGTTTGTGAAAGACGGAATAAGCTGGTTAAATGCAAATCCTCCAATTTCGTATTTTCCATTCGATAATACGTGCATCAGAGCAATTCCAATAATGGCATACGCCTTCAAGCCGTCTATTCCCTCGTATCGATCCGCTTTTGTAGCCACAAGTCTTCTCCTCACATATCAGTCTTACTGATACACCTTCATAATTTTCTCGTAATACTCATCGATGGTATCGAAGCTGATGTCCTTGCAGTTCGCACTGTACTTCGCACACAGCTTCTTATCACCCCAGAGTTTCTCAACCTTCTTCTTCAGGTCTTCAGCATTTCCGCTTTCAAACAGCTCGCCAGTCTTACCAACCTGAATCAGTTCCGGGATACCACCGATGTCTGCTCCCAGCACCGGTGTGCCGTACATCTGAGATTCCATCACGGAGAACGGACAGTTCTCGTACCACTCAGACGGGTAGATGGAGAACCGTGCTTCACGGATAAGTTTCTCCAGTTCCTCACCCTTCTGGAAACCAACGTTTCTTGATGTTCTTCATACCATTTACTGTCTCTTCCAGAGGACCGGTTCCGGCGAAAGATGAACTGCACATCCGGCAGTTCCTTGCAGACCTTGATGAGTGTGCCGATGCCCTTCTCCTCGGAGAAGCGACCAAAGTAGAGGACGTAATCCTTTCTTCGGTGTTTCTTTCCACTCCACCTTATCGATGAAGTTGTGCATTGCCACCGTTTTCTTTGCAAACAGCGGATTGCTGTCCATCTTGCTCTTCATGAACTCAGAGCAGCAGATCATTGTGTCAATGTACTTGTATGTGCACTTCCACTTCCAGAACTCAGCCTCCATCATGCCGATGGCGGATTTTGCCGTGGAACCGTGGATGCACTTGCCTTTCATGCAGTTCATAAAATGGCCGCCGAGGCACTTCTCACAGTTCTGGTGGGTGTTCGGATTGTTCAGCATGTGGTTCGGGCAGACCAGCTGGTAGTCATGTGCCGTGAAGATGATCTTGCAATCTCTTCCGGTTTCCTTACGCCACTTCACGATTTCCAGAATCATAGAAGGCGTCAACTGGTAGTTGAAGTTGTTCAGGTGACAGACATCCGGCTGGAAGTCATCCAGAACTTTTCTCAGCTGTACTCGTGCTTCCTTACTGTAAATCGTCTTGATTGGATAGGTCAGCTTACTCAGTTTGCTGCCACCGTGGAAGTCCATATCAGATGTATAAGCATTGACCCGGTTACCCACGCAGCGGCCTTCATGCTCCATACCGAAGTACTGAACCTCGTGTCCATGCTGCTCCAGTGCCTCACCCAGCTTAAATATGTACGTCTCTGATCCACCGTTGGGATACAAAAACTTATTTATTATCAATACTCATCTATTATTTTCTCCTGTACAGCTTCATGGTTTCTTTCACAACTTCATCCCAGTTATACTTTTTACAGATGAAATCTGCGGCCTGCTTTTTGTGTGCTTCCACCTTTTCGGGATGGTCACAGGCGTCCTGCAGCTTTTCTTGCAGATCCTGCACATCAGCCTTTTTGAAAATCAATGCCTTATCTTCCACGACCTCTGAGCACTCCGGAATATCAGAAACCAAACAGCAGTTGCCGTAGCTCATCGCCTCCAGCAGGCTCAGGGGCATTCCCTCCAGATCAGACGGCAGCGTGTAAATGTAAGCATTGCTGTATAGTTCATCCAACATTGCTCCCTGCACAAACCCGGTAAAGAGAATCCGATCGTCACCCTTCGCCTGTTCTTTCAATTCCTCCATAAAGGAATCTGTATCACTGGAGCCACCTGCGATGACCAGTTTCTTATCCGTCCTGACATTCTTGAAGGCCTCGACCAGATATCGGATACCTTTTTCCGGCACCAAACGCCCGAGGAACAATATGTAGGAATCTTTTCAGCTCGAACTTCTCCGTAATCAGATTTGCTTTCCGAATCTGCGGCCTATTCACGCCGTTCGGGATAAAATGCGTCTCTCTCCCGTAAGTATCCATGAAATATTTCTGCACACCCTTGCTCAGAACAATGACCTCGTCCGCATATTTCACGGCATTTTTTTCGCCCTGACGGATAAATTTTGAGCCAAACCCTGACTGCCACTTCTCGCGCTGCCAGTCGATGCCGCCCGATGTCAAGTCTTGGACAACTTTTTCACAAATAAATTTGAAAAGCGCAAAATAAGCCCCACAAGGCTTTCAATCGGTTTTGTGAACCAATTTGAGCCTTGTGGGGCTTATCTGCTCTATATAGTATTTGTCTTATACTGCCTGCAACGGCGTGTCATCCATTACTCTCTTGAACTGCTCTACGCTCATATTAGCATCCTCGGCAGCCTGCTCGATTGTAATGCGGCCTTTTCTCACCTGCTTCACAAGCATCCTGAGTTCGCCTCGTTCTTCGCTTTCGTTCATCATTTCCTCAACAGCTTTGCACACATCAATCACCTCCGCGCCCTCTGGAATATCCAGCGGTGTATTCGTAACTGCTTTAATAACCCTCGCCGCGTTTGCTTCTATCAGCATACGCGGATTATCCGTCAAAATTCAGATAAGCGTTTCTTATCTTTGGAATACTTAATGTATCCAATGACTTCTCTCAGACTTGAATAGAATCTTTCCAAATCCTCTGCGCTTAGCTTTGCAGGGTCAATCAGGTGAATCTGATAGTCCTGCACAAAGTTCAGAAGATTCTTATTTTTAACCGCCATCATCTCATGGGTGACAACGGCCCATCCCATTCATTTGCGCCAAAGTGCAGCACCAGCGTGATAACAGGTGTAATCTTATCTTCTTTGTAGAATCCAGAAAGATACTCGCCACGGCTATGCCCTTTTGCATCTCCATCACTCGCACGATGCTTGGCTGCAATATCAGCCACCTGTTTTCCGTACTGGAGAGCATCATAGATGATGTTGCGGACAGGCATTGCATAATGAATGTCAGTCTGATTTTCGATTCCCAGTAAAATGTACGCAGCCTCATCATCCTGTTTAATGATTGCTGATTTCAGCACATCACGGTATTTCTGAACTGCTTCTTCTGGCTGCTTTCCCTCTTCATCCTGTGATCCAAACGGTAATGCAATCTCCGTAGTATCCAGTTCTTGCAGTTGTTTAGGGTCTACAACCGCCTCACCGCCATAGATCAAGTAATTAAACGCATCTGCAAACACAGAATTATCTTTCATATAGGCTTTAGTCACGGTATCAGCTAATCCCATTGGCTTACACCTCCTTGTCGTAGTCAATAGTAGCTTTGTCCGCCATTGTAATTCTATCTTACCATAAACCGCCCATCATATCAAGCTGTGCAACTCCCTCAAAGTCCTTAAATTTTTACGAACAGTTGTCCATAATATAACATTGTTGCTGATGTTATATCATGGGCAACCGCTTGATGCCGCTCCTGCCGTGCTATACTTACCCTATACAAAATCATCAAGAGGGAGTGCATTGCCATGAGCAAAGACTTGTCGCTTACTTTTCTGCCAGCGGTGTCACCGCAAAGTTGCCGAAAATCTGGCGGATGCCATCGGTGCAGACATTTTGAGATTCAGCCGGAAGTGCCATACACCAAGGCCGATCTGAATTGGATGGACAAGAAGGCTCGCACTACCATCGAAATGAGCGACCCAACCTCTCGCCCTGCCATCGCTGCCAAACGTGATAACATAGACGAGTATGACACCATCTTTGTCGGCTTCCCTATCTGGTGGTATGTTGCTCCGACCATCGTCAATACATTTTTAGAGAGCTACAACTTAAAAGGTAAGACCATCATCCCCTTTGCTACCTCCGGCGGCAGCGGCATGGGTAAGACCAATGAAAAACTTGCGCCGAGCTGCCCTGGGGCAAAACTGCTGCACGGTAAGGTGTTCAACTCCTATTCCAGCAAAGCCGACTTGTCTGCATGGGTAGAAACGCTGAGCCTGTAACTTTCACATTCCTGCGGAATGAAACGCCCTCATAGCTGAGAAGATTTACGAATCCTCTCAACTATGAGGGCGTTGTTTTTTATTCATGCAGTTCCAAGGGCAGGCCATCCGGGTCAAAGAAAAAGGTCATTTTCTTTTTGGTGTAGCTGTCTAATCGAATCGGTTCACATTCAATTCCCATCTGCGCAAGTTCTTCCACGGTAGCTTCCACATTCTCCACCCGGAACGCCAGATGCCGCAGACCGCAGGCTTCCGGCCTGTTTACACGTTTGGGTGGGTTCGGCTCTGCAAAAATTTCCAGTTCAATCGCATCGGCTCCATCACCGACACACAAATCCAGTTTCCAGTCATTCCGCTCCTTGCGGAAGTTTTCTCTTACAACTGCAAAGCCCAGTTTGTTCACATAAAAATCTTTCGACTTTTCATAGTCAGAAACGATAATCGCCACATGATGAATCGCCGCCAATTTCACTATCTGTACGCCTCCCTATTTTATATGTACCATGCCTGCCGAAGCATTACTGCCGCCAGTTCCAGAAGCACGATCACGCTGCCGACCACCTGTGGTATCATAAAAATCACAAATCCACCGATCAGCATTTGAAGCGCTTCCACCCCTTGCGACTGCTGCATTAAGAACGAAAGGGCCGCCGTTGCCAGTAGCACACTGCCCAGCAGATAGAAAATCCATGCCGAACAATGATGCAGAAATACCACAAACCACTTTGCCAGCCATACAGCAAGGATCAGCGGGAGGGTTATCATCACCAGTATCAATTTTAACAGCCATCGAATCGCTTTCATAGTGTCCTCTTTCCGGCTGGTCTGTTGCCCATGTTATAGCATACTCTTTGATGTTCCAACATGGACAACCCAGTCCTCTCTCAAATTTAGCTTGTGTGCAGTGCTTTTACAGTATCCTGTATGCTCCGCTCATATTTGAACCGTACCACGATGCGCCCTCCATCATGCACAAAGACATTTTCGATAAAGGCCGACACCATACCCGCTGTGAGCCTCGTCCCGTGCAGGAAATTTTCTGCCTGCTCCGCTGCTGCGCGTACCGTTCCCGGCACAACGCTCTCAGCGGATTCTTCCGCTTTGGATTGTTCAATTTGCTCTTGCACCTCTGAAATTCGTCTGTCACACTCCTGCTTTTTCTGCTTGTAGGTATCCAATGGGAGCGTTCCTGCTGCATATTCTTCATACATCCGCATCTTCTCTCCCTTTAGATTTTTTAATTCCTGTTCCATCAGAGTTTTTCGGCGGTTTGCCTTTTTGTGGGCTTCTTTCAAATTCTGTTCTTCTTTTTGAATATCGCCGTAGAGGGAATCCAGCAGAGAAAGTTCCTTTTCAGTGCCTGAAAGACAGCATTTTCAATATCACTGACCTGAAAGACTTCGGAGGTACACTGAGTTTGCCCCACAAGTTCCAGACCTTCTCTGCACCAGAATGTTGGAACAGCCTGTTTGAAATTGTGCGCCATCACTCGTCTGCAATTTCCGCAGCGGACTTTTCCTTTTAGCGGGAAGTCCACGCCGCCCATCAGCACTTTATGGCTGTTGCTCTTTATGACAAGCTGCGCTTTTTCAAATTCTTCACGACTTACGATTGCTTCATGGGTTCCCTCTGTAATGTACCGCTGCCCTTTGGGAACTGTTCGGATGATGCACTTGCCGGAAATCAGCGTTTTGGTTTTGCCCAAGACCATCGCCCGGTGTACACATACGCCGTAAGGATTTTCCAAACGCGAGAACTATCCCAAAGAATCACCGGGGCAATAGTGTAGGTCGTTTCCTTGCCGTACATCTTATTTTCTTTGTTATATACGCTCGGCACAGGAACATTTTCGTCATTGAGCATCATTGCTATCTCTCTTGTACCTAAACCCAGAATCGCAAGGTCGAAAATACGCCGCACGATTTTTGCCGCTGGCGGGTCAATGACAAATGCGCCCTTTTTGTCCGGTCAAACTGATAGCCGAACGGTGCAGCAGATGCCGTTGTGATGCCCTTTCGCCACTTGACCTGATTGGCAGTCCGCAGTTTCTTTCCTGCATCCCGGCAGTACATGGTATTTACCAGATTGCTGACCACCACATCCATGCCCAGCGTTGTACCTTTATAATTATTGCTATCATAGTTGTCATTGATGGCAATAAGCCTTACCCCCAGCAAAGGAAAAATCTGCTCCATGTACTCACCCACGCCGATATAATCACGACCAAAGCGAGAGAGGTCTTTTACAATGATGGTATCAATCTTGCCATTGCGAACACCATCCATCATCTGCTGGAATCCCGGTCTTTCAAAATTGCTGCCTGTGTAGCCATCATCTACAAAATCCATCACAGGCACATTTTGCAGACTTTCTTTGCAGGCAATATACCGCTGGATCAGTTCTTTCTGGTTTTCAATGCTGTTGCTCTTATCTTTGCCATCTTTGCCCAAGTCGCCATCAGCCCTTGAAATGCGCTGATACGCTGCAATCATGTTTCTGCACTCTCCTTTCCAAGTTCTGTAAACACATCCTGAAATCCGAAAACAATCCGAATCCGCTTGTCCGCACTCACTTCGATTTTCTGCACAAGAGATTTTACCAACTGAATGTCAAATTCAAAGTTGTCCAGATGTTCTTCCAAATGAGAAGTCATATTCAGGTATTCTTCGATCTGCCGTTCTACTTCCGCTTTTTTGTTTTCTGCTTCCTGCAGCGCAGCTCGCAGGCCATCGTATTGTCTGGAATAATCTTCCCGAATCAGCTGGTAATCTTCGGAATCCACCACACCAGCCACATAGTCCGCATAAAGCTGTTCCCGCTTCTTGGCCATCTGGCTGACTCTATCGGTCAGGCTCATAATTTCACCCTTTGCCCGGTAGACGGGATTCTGCACATCCTCGATTTTCTGCAATTCTTCCAGCACCTTCCGTTTATCGCACAGCTGGACAATGAACAAATGCAGCTGATCCATTATCAGTGCTTTCAGCAGTTTTTCTGGAATCTGGTGGCCGATGCACTTATCGTCAGCCTGCCTCGCTTTGCAAATGTAGTAGCAGACCTTTTTACTTTCTTCTGCTCCATGCGGCAGTCGCTCAAACTCCATTGGCCTGCCGCAATCTGCGCAGAACACCATTCCGGCAAGGTCGTTCTGGTACTCACTGCGAATCTGCTCCGACTTTGCTCTTACGGTATTGAATACCTTTCGATTCTTGTTCAAGATTTTTGCACCTTTTCAAAATCATCCCTTGCGATAATGGCCGGATGTGTGTTCTTTGCCACATACCACTGTTCTTTGGGAAGGTCGTGCTTGTCCTGTCCTGCGAATAACTTCTGCGTACTTTTATTGTTGATAGTATCGCCCACATAGGTTTGATTTTCCAGAATGTGCCGAATCGTGGTTACGCCCCACTTTTTACAGGAAGTCACTTCTTTACCCTCAACAATTTTCCTATGCCACTCCCGTGGAGTCGGAACCTGCAACAACGTCATTCGTCGAGCGATTTCAAAAATTGGTACGCCCATCAGTTCCCACTGGAAAATTAACTGCACATAAAATGCCGCTTCCGGGTCAATTTCATTGCGCTTTGTCATGGGGTTCCGAATATAGCCATACGGAGCATCGTTTCCGACAGCATAGCCTGCTTCTTTTTGCGCTGCAAGGAAGTCCATATCTTTTTGGATATGTCTTTCGCGTACATCGCGTTGACCATATTCCGAATCGGGAGAGCCAGACTTTCCATATCCTCTTTGCGGTTACTGTCAAAGTTGTCGGTAACTGCAATCAGCCGGACCCCAGAAACGGGAACACTGTTTCGATATAATACCCCGCTTCCAAATAGTTACGACCAAAGCGTGAAAGGTCTTTCACCACAATGCACTTGATTTTCTTCTGCCGCACATCGTTCATCAGGCGGGTAAATGCAGGCCGCTTAAAATTCGTTCCCGTAAAACCATTGTCGAAGTAGGTGTCCACATAACTCAGTTCCCTGCTGCGATTGATATAATCCTGCACCAGCGCGATCTGCGTTTCCATGCTTTCTTCTTTTTCTTCATCCTCAACGGAAAGCCGCCCATAGATTGCCGCTGGCATTTTTGCTTCTTCCAGCTCCGGCAGCAACACGGAAGCTGCCACCTGTTCCGGCTGCGGGAGATTCTTTCTACTCTTTCGTGCCATCGTCTGTTCCCTCCATCTCTATCCGGCCAAGCATCTTTTTCCATTCATCCGTTTTCATGGTCAGGCTGATTTCTGCCTGACCATCGCCCAGTAATGTAACTGTGACCTGTTCGATGTATTTCTTCACAAAATTGCGGTCAAGTTCTTCCGGGGCCTTATACTGTGCCATCTGCTGAATCCACGGATTGCGTAGGCTCAACGCCCGTTCCCATACCAGCGTATCTTCCATAATTGCCGTAAGCCGCTCATTCAGTTTCCGATGCGCTTCTTCATAGTCCATCAGTTCCGCATGGTACTGTTCTTCGGTGATTTCATTTGCCATATAACTTTCATACAGCGGCACACGGCGAAACTGTTCCATATTCAGTTCGGCCAGAACGGACTTCATCTGCACCGACTTTTCATCTCGGACTACCTCGATTGCTTTCCTGCCTGCTCCCTGCTGAATCGCTACAGCCAGCTTTTCTTCTTCCAGATGTTCCAGTTCCAGAGCATCCATCACATTTTTATAAATGGTAGCTGCCGGAACTTTCAGATTCTTTCCGTTTTCCTTGTGTGCGCGGCAGTAACGGCAATAGAAAATTTCTTCCCCTGTTTTCTTATCCTTGTGCCAGCAGAGTGCGCGTCCACAGGTGCAGACAATGTGCTTTGCCAGCGGATTCGGCTTTTTGTAGCTTTTCGAGTGGAGATTTTGTTTTCGTCCTCGCGCATATTGCACGGGAACGCATGAAACTGTTCTTTGGTTATGTATGGTTCGTGGCAGTTTTCCGCAATGATCTGGCGGCTTCCATTTGCCGCCGCACCCGTATAAGTCGGGTTTCGGAATAAGCACCTCAACATATCCGTTGTCCACTGGTCTGGTTCTGCATCATAAGGCTTTCCCAAAATTCTCTTTTTGTGCTTCATGGGGGGTTCCACGCCTTGCTCATTTAACCACTTTGCAATGTCACGCATTTTCTGACCGGACGCATATCTGGAAAAGCCTCGCTTAAATAAGGAGCGACTTCTTCATCCTTTATCATGTTGCTTTCGCCATTCCTGCGGATATAGCCAAATGGAACAGAGTTTGTTAGCCGGAATCCTGCGCCTTGTTTCCTTCTCCACGCAAACATGATTTCTGCGTGCATCTCACAGCGTTTTGCTTCAAAATAGTCCTCGACTTCTTTTCGGCTGGCTGTTCTGGTGTCCAAACCCTCCTCCAGCACGATCAGGTCGATGCCCGTCGCATAGAGCGTTTCCTTGATTGCCTGTCGTGCCGCCGGGAAATCCGGCCCACAGTAGTACATGGATGCCACAATAATGCAATCAAAATTTCGTTCTACGCCATCATCGGTCATTTGGTCAAACGCGGTGCGCGCCTTTTCATCGTTCTTGCGGTCAGAATACTTTTTCAGCAAATCCAGTTCTTTATGTTCCGCCAGATATGCCGCAATACGCTGATTCTGCTCGGCAATCGCCAGTTCACCTTGATGGTTCTTCCAAGGAAGTGTCCGGGTATAGCTTACACACTTCATACTGCACTTTCCTCCGTTTCTGCTGCCGGAACACTACTGCAATATTCCAGCACATTGCGAATTTCCTGATCGAAGCGGTATTGGATATGAATGTGTTCCTTATCATAGACGGTGATGCTCTCTACCAGTTCCACCAGAACGCGGCGGTTCAGACTTGTCAGGTTTTGGTAGGACTTGAAATCTTCAATCCACGGCAGATGTTCCACATCCAGATTGTTCAGACAATCCCTCTGGCGGTTCATTTCTGCTTTGGCCTTACGGATAGCTTCAACCTTTTCATTAAAGGAATGGCTGAACTCCTTATACTCTTCCTTGCTGACAATACCGCTGCTCATATCCTCATAAAGCTGGCGGCGCAAGGTCTGGTATTTCTGTTCTTCCTGCTCCAACATTTTCAGATGTTCTTCCACAGATTTCAGTCTGCGTTCATTCTTGGGGATCTCATTGATTTCATCAAGCCGATGTTCCAGTCCACTGATCTGCTGGATCTTTCCCTGCAATGCGGCCAGCACCACCTCTTCCAACTTACTTTCGCTGATAAGATGCGAGGAACAGCCCAGACCGTTGTGGTTTGTGACGCAGTGCAGATAAATATATTTCTTTCCGTTTTTTGATACGGTACGCCGCACCATGTTCTGTCCACAGCCGCCGCAGCGAACGATGCCCGAAAATAGATTTACAGTCTGCTGGCCTTTCGATGCGCAGGTGTCCAGCTTCAAAACTTCCTGCACCGTATCGAACAGCTTTTGCGGAATGATTGCTTCGTGCATATTGGGAACTCTGATCCAGCCGGATTCTTCCACATCCCGAATTTTCTTGATTTTGTAATTGATTTTCTGCCGTCGGCCCTGCACCATCGTCCCGGTGTAGACTTCATTTTTCAGAATCCGAAGCACCTGAATCGCCTGCCACTTCGCATGAGTGCCAGCTTTGAAGCCACTGTGATAGTTCAGACCGCACAGCCGTTTGTACTCGCTGGGGCCAGCACATTCTCGCTGTTCAGCTGTTCGGCAATCGCCTGTGCGCTCATACCTTCCAGTTTTCTGCGGTAGATAGAACGAACAACATCTGCCGCATACTCGTCTACCACCAGACGGTTTTATTCCGTTCGTCTTTGCAATAACCATAGATAGCATAGCCGCCGATGAACTCTCCTTTGCGCCGTTTCATGTCCAACTGACTGCGCACCTTAATGGAAATATCCCGGCAGTAGGAATCATTCAGTAGATTCTTTAACGGAACCACAATGTTGTCCGAATCGTTGCTCTCGGCGTTGGCGTTATCATAGTTGTCATTGATGGCGATGAACCGAATCCCCATCATCGGGAAAATCTGTTCCAGATATTTTCCCATCTCGATGTAATTACGACCAAGGCGGGATAAGTCCTTGACGATGATGCAGTTGATTTTGCCGGATTTAATATCCTCCATCATCCGCTTAAAGCCCGGACGTTCAAAGTTGGTTCCCGTATAGCCATCGTCAGCGTATTCTTCGACCAAATGCAGTCCTGGCCGTTCTGCTGCAAAATCCCGAATCAGTTCTCTCTGATTGCCGATGCTGTTGCTCTCGGCCTTGTCACCATCCTCGATTGACAATCTCAGATAGGCCGCTGCCCGTATGTCTTTATTCTTTTCCTTGTAAAAAAACAAAGCCATTAAACCTCCTGTCTCCACGCAAATTGCATGGTAAAATCCAGAAAGTTAATGGCTTTTGATTGCACTATTCACTTAACCCGTCTGTATTTTACCAAGCTGTGACACTAAAATCAAGCTGCTGCGCACATTTTTCAAAATTTCTTTTTCAGTGCTTTCCCATACTCTGCAGCAGGCAATCCCACAGTTCGCTGCCCTCTGGCCGGAACGATTCATATACGGTGATGCCCTTGATGATGGCTTTTCTGTGATGCACAGGCTCCGTATGTTCCTGCTTTGGCTTTTCGTCAAATCGTTCTTTCTGCTTCATGGAAATCAATCCCCCTTTACTAATATGAATTCAGAAAGGCATCAGGGGATACAGTGTTTGAAAAATTACAGAAAAATTTGAAAAGTGTATCCTGCATCGGGGCTTTGGATTCATATTTATAGAAGCATCTTTTGATGGGCCTGCGGAAAACGGTAAAACGCTGGGATTTTCTCTCTTAGCGCAAGATTCGCCTATAGTAACTCAAAACTCACTTTCGTGATTTTCGTTCCCGGCAATCTTGATGGGGATTCCGTTCCCCATTCCCACGGTACGCACAAAATCTTGGATTTTGGCTATCTGGCTCCACATGAATGTGTTCGCAGCCGAACGCCTACGGCTTATCGGAAGTTGCTTCGCAACTATAAAACGCAGGAGGATCACACTATGGCACGACCAAAAAAGGAAGAAAGCATCAGACGCACCAGCAATGTAATGGTTCGTTTCAGCAGCATTGAATATGAACTGGTGGCCGGATATGCAAAAGATGCTGGTTATCCCATCTCCACTTTTGTGCGCAAGCAGGCTCTATCTGAAAAAGTGACTGTCAACTACCACATCGTTGCCGATATTGGTGAAATTCAAAGTTGACTGCTCAGGCTGCTGGCATCGGGAATAACCTGAACCAGATTGCCCGCTATTTCCACGGCGGCGGTCTGTCTTCGCGCGGAATGTTGGAAGAACTAAAGAAGTGCATTGCGGAAATCCGTGAACTGCGGCAGGAAATCGTTCAGCTTGGAGGTGTGTATCGTGGCAATTCTAAAACACATCGCAAGTAAAAATGCCAATTATGGGAGTGCCATCGACTATCTGAAATACCAGCATGATGAGTTTCATCTGGTTCCCGTCCTTGATGAAAACGGGAACATGATGCTCCGGGATGAATTTTACCTTGAGGGATTGAACTGTGATCCTGAAACATTCGACCTTGAATGCGAACTGTTGAACCAGGAGTATAACAAGAACAACACTTACGATGAAATCAAAAGCCACCACTACATTATTAGCCACGATCCGAAAGACAACACTGACCACAACCTGACTGGTGAGTGGGCGCAGGCCATCGGCATGGAATATGCAAAGGCCAATTTTCCGGGGCATCAGGCTTTGGTCTGTACCCACACCGATGGTAAAAACGGCACAGGCAACATTCACACCCACATCATAATCAACAGCCTTCGCAAATCTGATGTTGACCCGCAGCCATTTACAGAGCGGCCTATCGACTGTAAGGCTGGCTACAAGCACCACCTTACCAAAGACTATTTGAAGCACTTACAGAAATCGTTGATGAACATTTGCCAGCGAGAGGGACTGCATCAAGTCGATCTGCTCTCCCCTGCCCCTGACAGAATCTCCCCGCAGGAGTATTACGCCAAACAGCGCGGTCAGCAGAATCTGGACATTACCAACATGGAGCTTATGATCGAGGGCATCACTCCCATGCACACCACTTTTGAAACGGGCAAAGAAAAAATCCGCAACGCCATTTCGGACATTGCGGAACGTGCCACATCTTTTGAAGAATTTCAGAGATTGCTGAAAGCAGAATACGGAATTTCCGTAAAAGACCATCGAGGACGATTCAGCTATCTGCCTGCTGACCGACAAAAGTATATCTCAGCCCGTGCACTGGGTTCCAATTATGACCGCGACAGGCTTCTCCGCATTTTTACAGAAAACGCACGGACAGCAATGCAGAACAACCCTCATTGGACGGCAGATGATCCTATGGCCATACTGTTCATCAAGTCCGATCTGCGCCTTGTGATTGACTTGCAGACCTGTGTAAAAGCCCAGCAGAGCCGCGCTTATGCACAGAAAGTAAAAATTTCCAATCTGCAGCAGATGGCCCGGACCGTTGCCTATGTGCAGGAGCATGGATATGATTCTCGTGAGAATCTTTCCGAAACTGCGGATGCCATCTATACCAAAATGGCAAAGCGCGGCGATGCAAAGCTCACTGAAAGCAAGCTGCGAAAAACAAACGAGCAGATTCATTATCTTGGTCAATATCTCTCCACAAAATCCATTTACGGAGAATTTCTAAAAGCTCCGAATAAGAAGATTTTCCGTCAAGCTCACTCGGACGAACTTGCCCAATATGAGGAAGCACTTCAAATTCTGAAGCAGCACTCGCCTGATGGGAAGTTTCCTACCATGAAAGACCTCCGGGCAGAAAAAGAGCAGCTTACGATTCAGAAGGACGCCCAATACGATACTTACCGTTATTTCAAGGATTATCACAAAGAACTCCAGACCGTGTGTGCCAATGTAGACAGCATCCTCGGCGCAGAACAAGAAGTGCAGCAGCACGAACAGCAGCACACGCGAAAATACGAACCGTCTCTCTAACAAGTTTTCAAATTCGCCTAAAAACAAAAATAGCCAGCGTATCATGTGTTACATTCCACACAATACGCTGGCTATTCGTTTCACTTACTGCTTGTACCGCAGCATCCCATTTTTTAGTTCAATAAATTTTCCATCAAAGATTTCCTGCAACACCTGCCTGCATGGTATCCGTTGCAATCTTCTAACCTCAGACGCTTCCATTACACGGAAAGTGGTTTGGTGATGATCCTGATAAAATGCAATAAGTGATTCAATGTACGGCTCGGCATCGGCAAGTGTCCAATTTGATTCTTCTTTCAAACGGGAGAACAGCGATACCAAGCTGACACACCGAACATCTTCAAAATTTGTAGCTCCATTCCGAGCATTTTTGTCATCGGAGCAGAACACATAGATCTGCTCGCCAAGCATCACCGACAAAACCTGTAATAGCACAAACGACTTTATTTCTCCTAGATTATTTTTCTTACCAACTTCTATATCGAGTCGTTCAAGCTCTTTCAAATAGTCCTCTCTCGATATTGCCGCGTAATCAGCGTCCTCTAATGCCCGATAGTGTTCGAAAAGTAATCCTTAGAAAGGCATCGCAGGCTAATTTTAACATCTGCGTATAAGTCGCACACGCCAGCGGCCCTCGTACAAGTGACAGGCTTTCAAGGATTTCTTGATCTGTGTAGCTTTTTATCTTTTGCGTTTCAATCTTTTCTCTCAACCATACTGGCGCATCAGCATTATACCGATTAAGTTCCGTTACGATTTGCGCATGGCAAAAGAACTCATACCCGGCAATTCCATGACCCGATCAATCAAATGATTGCCGCCATCATCTTGAACAGAGTGCGTTTTGGAAATGAAGTCAGTATCCAGCAGTGCGTATCTTTTCACTTCGATCTGACACCCCTCAATCCAAGCCGTACTCTTTTTCAGTTGAGCAATATAGGCCACATCTTCATTTTCTCTGGATTCCGTCAGATAATCATGCTGTCTGTTGTACTCAACCTTCTCAAGGAGTGTACCAAAAGATTCTGTTCCTTTGCCATCGAGCTGCCAGCGTTTTGCTTTACCTGTCAGCGATACTCTTCCCATTACATCCGCAGAGCCTACTTCCAGCAGCTTTTCAGCCTGCTGATGAGATATGTTCCCGCTTTCAAACAAGCGCAGTACAACTGCCTTATAGGGCATTGCAAACATATCCATTAACATCAGGACAGAATCTACCGAAACTAAATCTTTATCAAGCCCATACAGCAGAATTTGCTCATGGAGCAGTTGATCCGGCATCAGAAGAAGTCCTGCAAAGGCGTTCGCTTCCAAGTCCTCCTGCGTTTTTCCTGTTTCATCACCAGTTGCCGAATCCAGCATAGAACCATTTTTTATATAGCTCTGATCTGCATTTTCCACATAGCAGTAGATATGATACAGTTCATGCGCCGCAGCAAAACTGCTTACAAAGCGGAAGTGCTGTATTTACGCACACAAAATCGTATCCTGCTTCAAAAGTCAACGCCCATAATTCATCATCATGGATCGGGTAACGAAGCATTTCCAGCGCGATTTCTTTCTTTCTGGCATAGTTCTGTATAACGGCAAAGATATTATCCTTGATAATGGAATTGCCGACATACTCTGCCAAAAATTGCCTGACGATGGATTGGATTTCATCAAATTTCCTGTTTTGGCTTACAAAGAGACTATCTTCCAGAACATTGTTCATCACTTATCCTCCCAGGGCTGCTCCATCTTTTTGCCATTCTCGCACACCCTAGTATGGAACAGAATCATATCGGACAGTTCATCCGCAAGCTGGATTCCCTTTCTTGCTTCCTCAGTTTTAACACGCCCCATAAACGCATGAATCACGTTTGTGTCCATCGGCTTTTCTGGCATCTTCATCAGAGAATCCATCGACACATGAAGGTACTCAGAAATTTTATGAAGTTCAATCGCATTGATTGCTCTTGCACCATTCATAATTTTGCTCATTGTCTGCTTGGAGACTCCAATTCCTTCTGCCAGATCAACTTGCTTTTTGTTTTCTTTTTTCAGTTCAGCCTGAATGTTGTTTGCAATTATCATATTTACATCCAGCATATAATCGCCTCCTATTCTTGTACTTATATTATACGCTCTCTCACCAAGAATATCAATCATTCGGAAACTATTTTTAGCCTTTGTAATATTTTGTTTCCATTTTAGCTACAAAATAAGAGTGGCGGCTCCTTTTAGGGAACCACCACTCTGCACTGTATCGGATTTTTAACTCCTCCGGCTTCTCTCCTGCTGTTGCTGTTGGGGCTGACTTTTCTGTTTTCGCTCCTCCAGCTTGATGTGCAGGCGGTCAAGGACTGAAACCCGATTTCCGATAATACGCGGTTTCTTCGGATTATTGTTAACACAGCCATCAATCATGTTGTAATTCTGCTCTGTGCCGGATTCTTTGGCCCGTTCTGCGGTGCCATTCTCCAAAAATTTCTGGTGATGCAGCAGTTCCGGCTTTTGTTCTCGAAGAAACTTTTCGATTTTCTTCATCACTGAACTATCAAATCCGTAAATCGTCTGCGCCACCAAAACTCCGCTGTCATGGAGAATAATATCCGGCCTTTGCTTTTTTGTCTGTTCACAGACAAGCTGTACAAATCTTTGCTCCTGCACATTCTTTTCGTCAATGACTTTCCATGTATCTGTTTGGCCTTCTATCTGATAGCCGCCCTCATTCAAGATCAGGTAGCTTCCCTCAGTTTTTGGTGCCAAAAAGCCATTGAACTTTACCAGTGCTTCTTTGTCCACATAGTAAAATGCGGTCTTTCCTGCCGCTGTGATTGCAATGACATCACTGACACCAAATTTTCTGATTTTGAATTTGTCGGGATTCAGGCTTTCCATGTTTTCACGAATTTTCGCCGGAACCAGCCCTTGCGATGCTTTGCCGCAATAGCTGATTTCATAATTGTCCGTTGTTATCATAAAGCCGTGTTCGATCTGATACGCATAACTGCGGCAGCGGTATTCCCGATTTTTCTCAGCATCATTAATCTGGTAGATCATAAACATATCTGTTGCCATTATTTCTCTGCCACCCTGTTTTCTTGTTTGGTTCTTCCGGCCTATGCCATTCCAGTTCCAGCCCCTTGAACTGCTGCTCATTCAACTGCTGCATCTTCGGGATGGTCTGCTGGACAAGCGCAGCCATCTCTGCATCCTCTGCCACAAGCGGCTGGATCTCCGTCAACACCTGAATCGTATCCCTGAGCGTCGGCTGCTCAAACATCGCCATCAGCATCAATTCCAGTTCATCAAAGCGTACATTGCTCATAACTCCATTCCTTTCGTTTTTGCTTTCTTCGGCTTATCCTGTTCCTGTGCAGGCTGCTCCTGTTTCTTGGCTTTCAGACTGCGCAGGGCATCCAGAACAGACTTTTTCGTGTTGCTGCATTCCTGCTCCTTACTCTGCTGCCGTGCCGTCATCAGTTTTTCCATATCGGAGATTGCCTGCTGCACCAACCTATCATCCCTGAAATAGTTGATAGAGTTGATGTTCTCACGCTGCACTTTGTCGTTCACAACCAGCTCATACATTCCAACAAAGCCGCCATCTTCCTCGATGCAGAATCCAATGCACTTGTCAGCATTCATCCGTTCGGACGGAATCTTGTCATAGGCTTCCAAGGCTTCTTCCATTGTCAGATGGTCGTGGAACTCTCCAGCAAACGTGAACTCCAAACACTCCGCAACATAAAAGCTGAGCGTTTCTTTCGGCGTAGGTCTTTCTGCTGCGAGTTTTTCTTTCAAAACCTCAGCCTGCTGTTCAGCCACCGTATCGGCCTGTTCCCGCAGCTTTGCCGCGTCCATGACATTGCCCTGTGCAGCATCGCAGCCAAACTCTGCTAACAACTCCGTCATAGCCGACTGCACAGATTTATCTCCGTCCGTTTCAAGGATGCCGCCATCCCGCTCCGTGAAGTCCTTATTATATAAGGTATAGTCGAAACCATCGTCACAGGTCTGAATGTGAAATAGGCATCCGGCAATTCGTAAGCCAGTTCCACGTCCTGCACAGCCAAAGCCCCTGCAACGGCTGTACCACATGATTCTGGATATACGGGTTATCCCAGCCCGGAACCGTTTTGTAGTCCTCCACGATGGTGTCAATGCCGTTCCTGCACTGCAAAACATCCAGTGAACCCGGCAGAGGATCAGGATTTTTCTCCACACCTAGGACTTTCATGTAATGGTTCGGAAGTGCCTGATACTGCGACATTGCATCGTCCAAATTGCCGAACCGCTCAATTTTCAAAAGCGCGGCCTGCAAATTTTCGACCACATAGAACTGTTTTACAAAGGCTGTTCCTGTTCTTTCTGCGCTTCCAGTTCTTTTCTGAACATCGTTACAAAGCCATCCAGCACAGCCGGGTGGCTGTCAACCACCCAATCCGTGCGGAAGGTCATGCGGTCTGCATCGTGTTCCGGGGTGCTGACCTGCTCTGCCCATTCCTTATTGCTGTGAGAAAAGCGGCCATCATAGCTTTTATGGTGCAGAGTGTTCGCCAGGATGTAGCCCACACGCTCCATGCCGTACTGCCGCACCACCTGATCGACTGCACCATCGCCAAGGTACATCCCGTCATAATTGTCCGCAATTGCTTCATGGATTGCCTGCTTGCACTCGCTGTTCAGCCGATAGGATGTACGGTATAAATCCACCTCGTCATTTTCTTTGGCATAGCTGAACGGCTCATAGTAGACAGGCACATCCGAATAGTCCTGTGCGCTGTTGTCCAGCACAGGCGCAGCCTTTTCAATAATCTCCGATACCACATCTTCTTTTTTCGGCATATTCCATTTTTCAGAGAGATATTTCTGCACGGCCTCCTGAAAATCTTCATCGAAGCCGTTCCACAAATCCTCTGCCACCAGCTTACCCTGCTCATTGACTGCAACACAGGCCGCCATATCGCCGTGTTCCTCATGCTCCAGCAGGAAGAACTTCTCGCCACCAATTTCCGTTTCATCAATGGCGTACCATGTGCCGATATGCCCTCGACTGCGATATGGTAGGAATCGCCGTGGATCAGCGCATTGTTTTTCTGCTGTTGTTCCTCCATGAACTCTCGCACGGTCAACTCTGCGCCTGTGAAGTTCAGTCCTTCCTCGCCAAGTTCCAGCCGCCCCTCTGCGCCAAGGTCAAGTTCTTCTGCCATCAGAACAGATGCCGCATGGTTCACCACCACAGTTTTCTCAACTGTAATGGGCTGGCCTGGGTCATAGTCCGAACCGCGCAGATCATAGCGATATAAGCCCTCCGGCACATCTTCATCCCGCAGTCGGCCATTGCTGAAAAGACCAGGCTTATCAAAGATTTCGATTTCCTGCAATTTTTCGTTCAAAAGGTTCTCTTTCTGCAAATCCATATTCCTTTCCTTGAAAAAATCCGGCAGTTCCGCAAAACCGATACTGTCCACATAGCAGGCTTTGATCGACTTGCCATCGTTCAGCACCACAACATCACTAACGGAAAGCGAATGCCCTGTAAAATCCGCTGGACACTGGATATTGAAGCGTTCGTAAATGGCTTCCAGCGTATCTTTTTCCGTAAGAGGCGCGGTATAAATCAGGTTGTAGTCTGCATGGGCAACCGTTATGCCTTTCTTCCGCACAAAATCAAGTCCCATGAAGCGGTAGTCGTGTTCCGGGTCACGCTCTGTGATCTGATAAATACCGAACTGCTTTTCGCTGCCATACAGCAGCATATTTTCCTGTTCTGTCATGTTTCGCTCCTGTTCCAAGTCAGCTATTGCAATCTGGAAATAGTAACTTCCACGTTCGATTTCTTCACGCCCTGTGACAAGAACTGGCCACGGGCTGATACGGATAAGATAAATCTGCTTGCCCTCATCAAACAGCCGCAGAGCCTGCTCCCGACTTATCACCGTCAGTGCGGCATCCGGGCGGGCATACTCATCTTCCAGATACTCTTCGTTCTTTTCCAGCAAAATTGCACTCCATGCGTCAGCCTTGATTCCGAAAATGCCATCATGCTGTTCGATCTCTTCCTGACTGGCGAAATCTCCTGCCGTGCCATCCTGAAACAGCGGGTAAATCCGTTCGCCCAGCCGATGCCACTCCCGTGCGCCTTCCTTTGTCAGCGGCAGAACATCATCTTTCAGATACCCATATTCGTGCATTTCCGAAAGACCGATCATGCCATCCGGCAGACTTTCGATCTTCTCCTCTGCTTCCCACATCAGGCGATTGATTTCTTCCGTGTTTTCAGCCGCAACAGCAGCCGCCAGATTGTTGGCAAGTTCTTCCGTTGCCGCCCGGTCATCCAGCTTGTAAGCAAAGTTTACAATGAGATTTCGCTGGCTGTTGTCAAAAACGGTTTTGTCCCGTTCCTTGTCCGCAATCAGCTTTTCCGCATACTGCATCGCGGTCATGCGCTCCACACTTTCTGCCACCGCCGCTTCCAGCTTTTCCAGAAAGTCGGCTGCGGTCAGTCGAATCGTATCCATCGAATCTTTCAGTTCCTTCATCTCCTTGCCACTGGCCCAGCTTGCCACATACGGAAATGAATAATCGGATGTGTCAATGTCCAGAGCCGAGCAGACCGTAAATGCAATGCTTTCGGCTTCGGTTTCCTTTGTAAGACGGTCTTTTTCCTCGCCGCGCTGCTTCATGAAATCGCTGTTATGCAGCATCGCATGAGCGACTTCTGATGGAGACATTGTTCTTTTGATGGGAGCCGGAGCGATGATCTGGATGCCCTTTTCGCCTTTTTTAACGTAACGGTTAAACTTATTCTTCCATGCGTTAAACCCTGCCACCAGTGTGGCATCGGGCCGCTGCATAGCGATCAGCAGCGTATTATTGAAGCTGTAATTGTGGAATTTTGCCATCGTGCGCAGATACGTCGTGTACATTTCCGATGTAAAAATGTCCTTTACACCCTGCTCCAGCCGTTCCGTGATTTCTTTCATCTGCTGTTTGCGGTCAACTGCCATGCAAACCCTCCTTTTTCTTGACCCATCGTGTTTTCATCTGGCGCGGATATTGGTCAGCCTGTTTCGGTGCCTTCGCGCCGTTCCATTCCAAGCCTCCGGCTCTGCCCTCACAGGTGTAGCCGGCAGCTTTCAGGGAGCTGCCATTCTCCGTGTCCAGAATGTAGGTAATAACTTTGTTGTAGCCCATGGCCCGTGCTGCACGGTATGCCGCCGCATACAAAATACTGCAAGCATTCGGCGTTCCATCCGTACATAGACGGTTGACTTCCAGAGTGTAGCCATCATCCAACCGCCGCGCCACAGGTCTGCCGCAGATAGCAACGCCCACTAACGCACCATTTTCTGATACGCCGATGGAGAACTTATGCCCCCGCGTCGGTTTATGGTGGCGGTGATACTGCTGCACAAATGCGTTTGCCGTTTTCAAATTGATCGGTGTTAATGTCAGCAAATGCCCTCCTTCAAAAAAATGCCCCGCCAGACAAAACTGACGGGGCTGCTCTCATTTACAGTTCCATATTATGACTTTTCCGCTTCTGGGATTTCTGCGGTTCTGCACTGCGCTCTGCCTGCTTTGCATGAAGCTGTGCCAGCACAGAGGGTTTACGCGCATTGTCCGCAGTGCGCTCTGCAACGCGGCCTGCGTAGTTCACTGGCTGACACGGCCTGTCTGCCACTTCCGTTTCGGCTGCATCCTCGTCCACGCCCAGCGCATCCTCACTACCCTTTTCGTCCATATTGAGCAGTGAATTCAGCTCTGCAAGGCGCGCGGATTTTTCAGCCAATTCTGCTTCCTGTGCAAAAGGACGTTTGGCTTCTTCCTTTGCCTGCGCCAACTGCTGTTCCAGATTTTCCAGTCTGCGTTCCACCTGCGGCAATGCTCTTTCGATGCCTGCCAGTGCATTGGTAACGCGCAGGATATTACCCAGCGGGTCTTTGCCGACTTCCATCGAATAGTTCCATGCGCCCTTGATGGACAAACGGAACACCTTATCGAAGTTGTCAAACCGGGAATGCAGTTCAAACGCACCGTAGCTGCTGATCCTGCCCTCGGTGCCAGCCGCCTTCAAAGCCTTACAAGCCTCGATAATGGCTGCACCTGCTTCCTTGCGTTCAGTGTACACCTTGCCGCTGATTTCCATAGAGAAGTGGTTTTGCCGCTTCCATATCCTGCTGCCGCCCAGCGATTTCTCGTGGATAGCGGCGCGCAATATCCGATTCCAAGCTATAAATCTGACTGGTGTGGTTGGCTTTCAGCAGTTTCAGCTTACTGACCTGAATATCCAAATCCATCTTTTCCTTGATGTAGGGATTGCCCGTCGCTAGTGCCTTGATTTCGGCATAGGACAGTGCGGTATCGTCTACATCATCACAGGCGCGGACAGGAGATTTGGAAGTCATTATCTGAGAAATGAACTTCTGCTTATTTTCTAAAATCTGCCACATGTACGAGTCAAACGTATTTTCCGTGACATAACGATAGATTTTCACCTGCTTATTTCGGTTTCCCTGCCGAAGAATACGTCCCTCCTGCTGTTCCAGGTCAGACGGCTTCCACGGGCAGTCCAGATGATGCAGGGCAATCAGTCGATCCTGAATATTGGTTCCCGCGCCAAGCTTCGGCGTAGACCCCATCAGGATACGCACCTGTCCGGCGCGCACCTTTGCAAACAGGTCTGCCTTTTTGGTTTCCGTGTTGTACTCATGAATGAACGCCACTTCCTCACGAGGAACACCTCTCGCCACCAGTTTCTCCCGCACATCATCGTAGACGTTGAATGTACCATCAGCTTTTGGTGTCGATAAGTCGCAGAAAATCAACTGTGTTCCCTTGTCCGGGGCAGATTCTTCCCAGACCTTGAACGCATTGTCCACACAGCGATTCACCTTACTCTCCGGCTCGTCCGGCAGCATCTCGTTCATAAGACGCTGGTCGAGTGCCAGTTTTCTGCCATCGTTGGTGATCTTGAGCATATTATCGAATCTGGGATTCACACTGCCGTTGCGTACAGCCTCGGCACGGTCTGCAAAAGAACTGACCATTTCTTCCTGCGTTTCGCTCGGTTTCAGCACTTCGTTGATATACTCCGCTTGCGGCACAGGCAGGTTCAGCATATCTGCCGTCTGCACATCTGCGGATTCCTTGAACAGAGAAATCAGCTCCGGCAGATTAAAGAACCGGGCAAACCGTGTTTTCGCACGGTAGCCCGTTCCCTCTGGGGAAAGCTCGATTGCCGTGACGGTTTCACCAAAGGATGCCGCCCAATCATCGAAGTGGCTCAGTCCCATCTTCTGCAGGGTGTCATACTGGAGATACCGCATAATAGTGTACAGTTCCACCATCGAATTGCTGACCGGGGTTCCGGTTGCAAAGGTCACGCCCTTTCCGCCTGTCAGTTCGTCCAGATACTGACACTTTGCAAACATATCGCTGGACTTCTGTGCATCCGTCTGGGCAATACCTGCGATATTTCGCATTTTTGTGTAGAGGAACATATTTTTATAGAAATGTGACTCGTCCACAAACAGGCGGTCAACACCCAGTTCCTCAAATGTAACCACATCATCCTTTCTCGTCTGGTCGTTCAGCTTTTGCAGCTTTGCTTCCAGTGTTTTCTTTGTTTTTTCCATCTGCTTGACCGTAAAACTGCGGCTATCCTCACTCCGGGCATCGGCCAAAGCCAGTGTAATATCGTCGATCTGACGCTCCACAATGGCTTTCTGCCGTTCTGGAGAAAGCGGCACACGCTCAAACTGCGAGTGTCCGATCACAATGGCATCGTAATCGCCGGTTGCGATACGGGAACAGAACTGCTTACGATTGCTGGGTTCAAAATCCTTTTTCGTTGCCACCAGCACATTGGCATTGGGATAGAGCCGCAGGAAGTCTGCGCCCCACTGCTCTGTGAGGTGGTTCGGCACCACATAGAGATTTTTCTGCGACAGGCCCAGCCTGCGGCCTCCATGCCGGCAGCAATCATCTGGAAGGTCTTGCCTGCGCCCACGCAATGGGCCAGCAGCGTATTGTTGCCGTACAAAATGTGCGCCACAGCATTTTTCTGGTGCGGCATCAGAGATTTCCGGGTCATGCCTTCAAAACGAATGTGACTGCCATCGTACTCACGGGGACGAATCGCATTGAAAATTCGGTTATAGGTCGCACACAAATCCTCCCGGTCTAAATCCTTGAAAATCCACTGCTTAAACGCTTCCCGAATGGATTCCTGCGCCTGCTGCGCAAGCATCGTTTCCTGTTTGTTCAGCACACGATGGTCGCCATCCGCATCGTGAATCGTATCGTAGATTTTCGTATCCGGAGATTCAGCGCATCTTCCAGCAGCTTATAGCCGTTGACGCGCAGGGTTCCGTAGGTATTGGTAACAAGCGGATTGCCGCGATCCAGCGACTTACCCGAAATGTTCCATGCACCTGAAATTTCGGAATAGGTTGCCTTAATATCAATCCCGGCATAGTAGTTCGGGGTCTTGAACACTTCTCATAAACTGCGTGATATACTCCGGCTTCACCCAGTTTGCACCCAGCCGCACTTCGATTTCCGAAGCATCCAAATCCTTGGGCTGTACCCGTTTCAGGTAATCCACATTGATCTGGTACTCTGCATGGTTCGCTGCAAAGGTTTCTGCTGTGGCCAGTTTTTCACGAACATTGCCGGACAGGTATTCATCCGAGGTTTCCCACTGCTGTGTCACAGGATTTCGGAAAATCGCACCTGCCAGTTCATCCGTGATCTCCTGTTCCGGTTTACCGCAGAGCTGCATCATAAACGGCACATCCACCTTTGCTTTTTCTCCAATGGAAAGTGCCAGGGCTTCGCTTGGCGTATCCACCGAGGTAACAGGCTCCGGCTTACGGATGGTACGTTTGGTAAAAATATCAGCCAGACGCTTGAGGTTCTTCTCGTCCAGAATTTCCAGAGATGCCAGCAGACAATAACTGCTGTCCTGTCGGAACGCTCGCTTGTTGGCAGTGCTGTTGATCAGGCCATACTGCGCCTTAAATGCGGTGTATTGCTGTTTCAGTTCATTCTGCAGAAGTTGTACTTCCGCGTCAGAACCATCATGCAGCTGACAATCCAACAGTTTCCGGGTGGTTTCTCGCAGAGCGATCATGCCCAGCACACGTTCTGCGGTTACGGCAGGCAGTTCCACCTTATTCATAAAGGAATTTTCGCGGTAGTAAATCTGCCCATCTACGTTAGTAAAGCTGAAATTCTTCACGCTGGGGTCTGCCGGGATAGGTTCTTCCTGCACATCCAGTTCATCGTCGGAGATTTCCGGCTCCGTGATGGTGGCATGGATGTTGCCGAGTGCCTCTTTTAACTGCTTGGCAAGGTCTGCGCCTTCGATGGGCTTGACCGTAGTTTCCTGCTTGCCGTACTGGGTGCTTTCCGTGGTGATCTCGCCCAGCACCATCTCAGGATGCTTTGCAAAATACTGGTTGATGGAATACCCATCCGGCGTTTCGCCAAGGTCTACCCAGTCTGCCCGCTCCACCGCTGCACGGTCACGCTTCTGCAGGAACAGAATGTCAGCAACCACGCTCGTGTTGGCATTGCGCTGGAACGCATTTTTCGGCAGACGAATCGCACCGACCAGATCAGCGCGGTTGGCAAGGTATTCACGGACAGAGGAATCCTTCTTATCCATCGTACCGCTGGACGTTACCACCGCCACCACACCGCCCGGACGCACAAGGTCAAGACTTTTGGCAATAAAGTAATCGTGGATCAGGAAATTGTGGCGGTCATACCTTTTATCCAGCACTTTGTAATTACCGAACGGTACGTTACCCACAACACAGTCAAAGAAGCTGTCCGGGAACTGCATCGTTTCAAAGCCCTGCACCGCAATCTTGTTTTTCTGGTACAACTGCTGTGCAATGCGGCCTGAAATGCTGTCCAGCTCCACACCGTACATCCGAATCTTCTCCATGCTATCCGGCACCAGACCCATGAAATTTCCGACACCACAGGATGGTTCCAGCACGTTGCCTTTGGACAATCCCATATTGCCCAGGGCTTCGTACATCGCCTTGATGACCGTAGGGAGTGTAAAACGCATTCAGGGTACTGGCACGGGCTTCCTTATACTCATCTGCCGTGAGCAGGGACTGCAGTTCGGCATACTCTTTCGACCACTCCGCATTGCTTTCATCGAACGCCTGCGGAATGCCGCCCAGCCCACATACCGGGAGAGAATCTCCTGCTCCTCTGCGGTAGCCTGCCGTTGCTCTGCATCCAGCGTTTTCAGCAGCCGAATGGCTTCCACATTGGCTTTATACTTTGTTTTCGGCCCTCCTGCACCGAGATCATCGTCCGTGATGCGGAAGTTCATAGGCTCCTGTTTGGGCTGTACAGGCTGTTCTGTTTCGGCTCCACTGTCCAGTGGAAGGTTGTGCTGCCGCCGTGCATGGTTGACCTCTGCCGGAGTCATAGGCTGCTGGATCAGCGGTTCAAGGGCTTCCTCTGCCGCTGCACGGCTGATAGCATCCGTTCGGTTCTGCACATCTGCGATCAGCTGCATCTGTTCTGGCGGGAAGTCGGGATTCAGCAGTTCTTCCAGTTCGCCGCCCGATTCTGCTACCGAATAGATCACATCCATCTGCTCCGGGGAAAAATCCTCGTAGGCCACGCCAGCGTTGTGCAGAGCAATAAAGACCGTAATTTCCACCGCTTCTTCCATCGGCACATCCGCCTGCTCATACAGATGCCGAATGTACTCCAGCGGTTCTGTTCGGAAGATCGGATACCGGGCTTCTTTTGCAAGGGTCATATCCTGCAAACTGACCGTTCCCTGCTCAAAGTTGACCGAATCCACGCGGAACTCTCTATCGTCCAGTTCAATGATGGTATTGATGGGCAGATATTCCTCTCTGCGGAAATACTTTGTCTGCGCATGGGTTCCATCTTCCTGCTGGCCGGACAGATAGACGCTCTCCCCCTGTTTCCAGAGCTTCATTGCCTGCGAAACCCACTGTTCACGCGGAAAACCAGATACCTCAACCTTGCCGAGTGCGGTTTCCTTTTCAACAGCTTGCTGCCAAGAAGTTCGAAATGCGCTTTGCATCCTCGCCGTAAAACTCAAAGTTTCCGTGTTGCTCATAGCCGACCAGAGCATTCGGGTAACGCTCTTTCAGCGCATTATACTCGTTGGCGGCATCCAGCGGCAGGGGCTGCAGCGTCTGCTCTGAGGTCTTTTCATCTGCAAGAGGCGCATCCTTTTGGGGTTCCTCAACCGCTGCGGCGGTTGACTGCTCTTCGATTGCGGCTCCTGCTCCATGAAGTCCAGCATGGACATCTGCCTATGTTCAGAAACCGCAATCTCAACAGCCTTTTTCTTCTCCGGAAAATCGTGTACGTTCCCTCAACATACTGGTGCAGGATAGAGAGTGATTCTGCTTTGCTCTCATATTCTTCGGAATCCAGCGGCACAGACAACAGTGCATTGTCCATCTGCTCCACCAGTTCCGCCGACTGTTCAGGGTCTGCCAGCTTTTCAACCAGAGCCTTTCGACCTTCTTCATGGTAAAGGTCTTGCGGATAAGGCCGTTCCACTTCATTCGGCAGATGATGATAGAAGTCCATCACCCGCATGGCCATCCGCTCGCACTCATAGACAGGCATCCGGGAGTAGTCCGCAGGTTTCAGATATTCGCTGTCACGGATAAGCTGATCGATCCGGCCTGCGGCCTGATTCCAGTTCAGATGAACGCTTGCATCCGGGTTCCCGTATGGGCCACGCTCCAAAGCAATGCCCCTGCCATCGTGATCTTCGTGAGAATCGTCTGCCCGCAGAGTGCATGGCTGCTGCCACCGATCCCGTAATGGTCTTTCAGAAAGTCTGCCCGCTCTTTTTTATCTTCATGGTTTAAGAAGAACGAATAGATTGCCAACCTACTATCCGAATAATTGCTGCCCCGTGTGAAATATCCATTGATTTCATCTTCTGTGATGAATCGTTTGTACTCGTTCCAGTGAAAGCCATCTCGTACTGAGTAGTTCTGATAGGATTTCGCAAACTGCCGGAACAGTGCCGCCACCTTATCCGGCTTATAAAAGTGCATCCGCATCAGGTCTTTATCTTCGACGTAGGCTTCTCCCAGCGCGGACAATCTCTCATTGAGATCGGTCAGAAAATCCGTATCATCCAGCAAGCCTGCCAGCCTGTCTGTCAGTTCCGGAAACCGCCCCTGAAGATTGCTGTATCCTGAAACACTGCTTCGGCAACACCGTCTGCCAAGTCACGTTCCATATAAGCCAACGTCTGCGCGTGTTCCTGTAAGGCGTTCTGCCGTGCAGCATCCAGAACCGCCTGCGGCGCATACTCGCCCTGCCGGAGCAGTTCATGGATACGGTTGCTGACATCCTCCCACGAAAGAAACGCATTGACAATCGTGCCGCCCTTAGCCGTGCTGCCTGCGGCAATACGAATTCCCAAATCATCGAACCAGACTGCATACTTCGCACCGCCAATTTCAAAGCCTTTGCCGCCAGTACCATATTCGTTTTCACGAACTCTGCGTATTCTTCCGGGGTGTTCTCAACCATGAAATTGTAGATTAGACGCAGCTGGCCCTTGCTGCGGTTGCTGCCCGTGCGCAGGATTTCATCGACCACTTCGGAATCAAGCGCGATCTCGTCCGCATACCGCGCCTGGATTGGTGATTCAACGGCGCGGATCTGCTGTTCCACGGTGGGCAAATCAGGAAAGAAAAAGCAGAGGCAATTTCTTCCTCTGCTTCACTCAAATCCTGTTCCGTTGTTGTTTCAGTTAATTGTACACCAATTCCTTCAAGACGATCTCTTCTGCCATCGCCGTCAGGCTGTTCTGATGCGCTGCCCATGCCAGCGGGTCCTGCTCCTTGCTCGGTGCCGGGAACTTCTCGTTCAGGCTGTCCAGCAGCGTTTCCACCCGGCTCTCCGCTGCTTCCTCGATCTGCGCCAGATGCTGGTTCAGTCTGCCGCTCATCAGCATACTCTGATACCAGTTCTTGCGGTTCTCTTTCAGGTACGTCCTGCGCAGCATCCCGTACTTCCCGATGATCTGCGGCTCGTCCTTCACGGCCAGATTCGGGAACAGATAATCTCCCTTGCGGTAATACGTCAACTCCATTTTCTTGTCCTCCTTTGGTCGTGGTTTCTTCGATTTCACGCTTTAATGTGTTAAAGTCCGTATTAGTATTATACAACCTGTCAACGGATTTTTCAAGCTGCTGCGTGATTTCTTTTTGTAAATTTTCCGCATCTCACGGCCAATGTCAAAAGAACCGCTTCACACTGTTCGGAAACGGCATTACCAAGAAACGACAGCACAGGCAGCTTGTTGAAATCTACGATGCGGATAAAGTCATCATCGTCCAGTACATCCATAGGCTCCTGCCCACAACGGCGGGAAAGCGTATAGAAGATACTGTTGGTCATCAGTTCCCGGAAGCGGACGCGGATGTCATCTTCGTCCAGTTCTTCCAGAAAAGTGTCTGCCACCTCATAGGCCAGACCATCCATCGCTTCATCCAGATTGTCGGCTGTCAGCTGCTGTGCCAGTTCCAGCAGAGCAGCGTTCATGCTGTCTGTCTGGGATAAGCCATAGGTATCTGCCAGATGGTCTAAGATAGCCTGCTCATGCTCGTGGCTGTCCAGATTCCATAAGAGCGGTGTTCTGCCGCCGCGCACCAGATGGGTGTCAGCAATATCGAACACATAACGCAGCTTGGTACGCGGTCCGGTATCATCCAGAAGTGCGATGCCTTTTGCGCCACGGTTGACCCATCGGCTCATTTTCTGATTCCAGAGTTCCAGTTCTGCGCAGGCGGTTGCATCAGGCCGCTGCGCGTGGATCAGGAGCGCATCGGTGAACGAATAGCGGTACAGCCGCGCCGCCACATCCAGATAACTCATCCAGTCCTGTGGCGAGTTACTGACATACCGGGCGTTCTGCTGCGCCAATTCTCGAATATCGTTAATCTGTGGCAAGGGTCAAACCTCCTTTATTTCATCGGTGTTTTGGGAAATTCCAGACTGTACTGTGCGCGACCCTCTTCGACACGCATCACAAGGTCAGCGGCGAATGTCTTATCTTTTTCGCGGAATAAAAGTCTTTACGTGGGTGCGGCCTTTTTTCAAAAGGTCTGTGGCCATCTTCTTGTCCAGCGTTTTTCATGTTGGACAAGTATCTGCTTTCTTTCAGAGGGCAAATTTGCAGCTACGGTCTGCACAACAAAAGCTAAGTTTGCTCTCATGTACAGGATTGCCGCAGACCGGGCAGTTTCCCACGCTTACCTTATTATGATGAGGAGCTGCCGCGACGGTAGGAATCTGCCGGAGGTCGGCCAGCATCCTATCGAGCAGTCCGTGGATGCCCTGCATAAAATCATAGGGCTTGATCTCGCCGCGCTCCATCCGCAGCAGGTCATTTTCCCATTCGGCTGTCATACTGGCAGATTTCAGGTAGTCCGGGATATTGCGGATCGCGGCCACACCGTCCTCCGTGGGAATCATCTGCTTGCCTTTACGCTGCACATAGCCGGAAGATACCAGCTTTTCCAGAATTGCGGCGCGCGTTGCAGGGGTTCCCAGACCTTTCTTCTCGGTGTCTTTTTCAAATTCCTTGTTGCCTGCGGTTTCCATGGCCGACAGCAGGGTATCTTCGGTGTAGACTTTCGGCGGTGAAGTAAAGCCCTGCTTTTCTCTGCCCGTACCACCGGAATAACCATCCCCTGTTCCAGATCGTTCGGAAGTGACGCATCCTTGTTCTTCTCCGGCTCCACAAGCGGAACAGGTTTTGCCGTATAGCCGGGCTGTAGAACATCCTTATATTTTGCCGTGAAGTTCCTGCCCTGGCAGCACACTGTTACCAGCACATCCTCATAGATGAACGACGGCTGCACAGCCTGCACCAGTTTCCAGATGATAAGCGAAAGAATCTTCTGTTTGGTTTCGGACAGCTTTGCCTTATTACACTTTGCACCCTGCATCGTCGGCAGGATCGCATGATGGTCTGTGACCTTGCTGTTGTTGATAACGCAGCTTACGTCTGCCGCCGCGCCATCTAAGGCCAGTACCAGAGATTCCACTGTCGTTCTCATATCCTCAGTCACGAACTGGCTGTCCGTTCTGGGATACGTTACCAGCTTTTCTTCATACAGTTCCTGCGCCGCCTGCAAGGTCTGGCTGGCAGTCAGACCGTAATAGCGGTTTGCTTCTCGCTGTAAGGTTGTCAGGTCATACAGTTTCGGGGGCTTCTTCTCCACTCGCTTGCGCTCGATGCTGCCAACCACCGCACACTGACCATCACAAGCAGCCTGCACAGCATCTGCGTCCTGCTCCTGTGACATCTGTTCCGATACCGCAACCACGCCTCCACCGGACAGTTCCACTTTATAATAGGGTTCCTTTACAAAGTTCTGGATTTTAGCTTGCCGCTCCGTCAGCATCGCCAGCGTCGGGGTCTGCACACGGCCAATGGTCTGCTTTCTGCCATATTTTTTCGTAAAAGCGCGGGTTCCGTTCATGCCGATCAGCCAGTCCGCTTTTGCCCTGCACTCGGACGCTGCAAACAGGTTATCATAGGCCGCGCCATCCTTCAGGTTTTCAAACCCCTGCTGGATGGCGGCATCCTCCATACTGCTGATCCACAGCCGCCTGATGGGGAGTTTGCTTCCGGCAAGGGCATACACACGGCGGAAAATCGCTTCACCCTCGCGCCCTGCGTCGCAGGCGTTCACCACATAATCAAATTTCTTGCTGCGGAACAGTTTGCGCAGGACATTGAACTGCGGCTTCTTGGTATTGTGTACCAGCAGTTTCCACTCAACAGGGAGAATCGGCAAATCCTCAAAACGCCAGTTTTCATAGCGTTCATCGTAATGTTCCGGGGCTGCATACTCTGCCAGATGCCCCAGACACCAGCTTACCACGCAATCCCCACCCTCCAGATACCCGTCCTCCTGCCGATATGCACCGATCACTTTTGCAATGGATTTCGATACGCTCGGTTTTTCTGCAATCACCAATATTTCAACACTTTCTCCTTTTTGAAAAAAGCAGGGATAGCCTTTCGACTACCCCTGCTTCCTTATGTTACGGTTTTCTTATGTGCCATTTTCGTTGCCGGACTGATTATCCTCGTTCACAGTCGTAAGGCTCTGGTCGGTTTCCAGATTTTCACTCTGCGGCGTTTCTTCTTTCGGCTTCGGCTTATAAATGTAGAAGTAGAAGAAAGCACCTGCACCGCCCAGTGCCGCCACGAATACCAGCAGCAGAATCTTATTCATGCCACCGCTCGATTCCTCTTTCGGTTCTTCGATTTCCACATCCGGGGTAGGTTCGGGTTTGGTTTCGGGCAGAACTACCGCAGGCGTTTCTTCTTCCTGCTTGCCGTTCCGTTCTTCATCATCCAGAAACTCCTGCAAATCGTACTCGTCGATCATCGAGAGCATATAGACGTTTTCGCTGTTCCGCGCCCGGTCGATCACCAGAAAGAACGTGTTGCCGCCCTTGGTCTTGACCGTGAAGAACTCCTTGCTGGGGTCATCCACGATATTGTCCTCTACCTCGCCGTTGCCTGCGATGGTGAACGGAATCTTTTCTTCCTCCGTCGGCTCTGCTTCCTCGATCACCTGCACAGTTTCCTCCGTCACCTCAGTGGTGTCCACAAAGGCAAAGGCCGGGGTCGAAAAGCCCACTGCCATCAGCAGAGTCAGAATTGTGCTGGGGATAACAACTCCCAGCCGTTTAAGCATCTTTTTCAATCGCTTCCTCCGTTTCTGCTTCAAGCGTCAGCGGTCGTCACATTGCCCGCCTGAATGTTGTCCAGCAGAGCCAGCAGTTCGCGCCCGCCCATCTTGGTGCTGCGGATGGCACGGATGATTTCGCTGTCCTCTTTTCTGTGCTGCCCGGATGGTTCTCAGCCGTTCTTCCAGTTCCGCGATCTGCTGTTCCGTCTTTTCGGCTTCATCCAGATATTTCTGTAATTTTTTGCCCATCGGCCCTCCTTTCAGTTGATGCGGCCAAAGCCTAAAAAGTGGCTCTGCCAGTAGGTCGAGTTGATGCTGGTGTAGGAAATGGGGTCGCCGCAGTGGATCATCATACCATTGCCGACATAGATGCCAACGTGCGACGCGCCAACGGTGTTATAGGTTTTTTCAAAGAAAATCAGGTCGCCGGGCTTCGCATCCGCAGGAGAAATATAGATGCACTTCCACGCAGACCGTTGGCCGTTGTACGCCCAACGCTCCACCCATTGCCGCAGTTATTGATGACCCAGCAAACGAAGCCAGAGCAGTCAAAACTGGTGCTTGGGGAACTGCCGCCCCACACATACGGCATACCGAGATATTTTTCGGCTTCCTCAATCATCCTTGCGAACTTTTCATCCGAAAGGGCTTCCGAGGGAATGTCGTACTTGAAACCACCGCCGGAGCCACCAGCACCGCCTGTGCCGATACTGCCCGTTGTTGCCACCACTGTAAGTCGGTGATCCTGCGCCGAACAGTTCGGGGCGGTTGCCGTAGGTCAGGTTGTAGGCATCGTACCGTCCGGTCTGCTTCCGATTCATGTTCTTCCGCGCGATGGTATCGAAGCCCTTGTTTTTCAGCAGGACATTGAGGATTTTATACTCGTACTCCACTTCTTCCTGATAGGTATAGGTTTCCATGCTGACGTTTCCAAAAGCGTCAATCGTTGGCCGAACCCCTACTCTGGTTTCCATGCGAGTGCGAATCTCAATGGTTTCCCACACTTTCAGGAGATACTGCTGCTTGAACAGTTCCTTGATAACAGGCTTGACCTGTCCTCTGGTGAACTGCTCATAAACTGCCGTCAAATGAGAAATCAGCTGATACGGGTCATGCCCGATCTCGTCCAGCTGATAGCGGTATTCATCATAGCCCGGATGGGTGGATTCCATCTGCCGAATCTGCTTATCCAGTTCTTTTTCCAGTTCCAGATAATCTTCTTCCGCACCTTTCATGTCGGCATCCTTGCTGGGATATGTCGTTCCCACAAAGGTACTGCCTGTTCCCTGAATTGCTGCACCGCAGCTTGAAAAGGCTCCCAGCATGACCATCACCAGAAGGATGCCAACACCAATACTGACCCACAGGGTTTTATTCTGCACGACGATCTCCTGCACCGCCGCTTTCGCTTTCTCCGTAATGGTGTTTGTTGCCGCTGCTGCCTGCTTGCTGGCGGCAGTTCCGGCTTTCTGGCCGCGCTTGGCGGCTGCATAGGCATCCTTATACTGCTTTTTCTGGTAAAACTTCGCACCGACTGTTTTTGCTTCACCTCCTGCGGCAGTCGGTGGCGGCTGGGGCTGTTTCTTTTTCAGCGGCGGTTCTGCTACATTTTCTGCAGTGCCGCCCTCGCCCTCGGTGAATTTCAGGCGGCTGGACTTCTGATCCTCGCCACCTCTTTTCTCTGCTCTGGCAGATTTGTCTTTGGGCTTTTTTCTACCTTTGACAAAGTGGTGCAGGCGTTCGGCGGTTTCTTCCGACTTGTGAGCAGCTTCCACGCCGGAATTGTCCTTTTTCCACCTGATGTACTTTCTGATGGGCGAATCCGGTGGCGGTGTCCACTCCTTTCTTCGCCACCTTCTTAACGCCCATCCCACACGCTACGGACAATGCCGCCTTTTTCATCTTCAAAGAAAGTCGGCCTTTCTTTTGTGGGCGGCTCTGCATCCGATTCCGCAGGCGCATCCTTCGGCTTGCCATCCTCCTGATGGGCTTTGTAATAGTCCGCGCTCTGCTTGGCGGTGCTGTGATGCCGGGGTGTTTCCTCCTCCCCACCCTCGGCATCCATGCACAGTTCTTCATCGGCTTCTTTTTCCGCAGTTTCTTTTGCCGAATCTTCCTGCCCCGGCTTTTCTTCTGCGGTTGCGGACTTCCGCTCCCCGGTGCGGAGGTTTTCATCTACCAGACCATCCTTGGTCATTTTCTGGACGATTTTATCTCTGCCTCGAAACTTTTTGTCTGCTATGGAAATCACCTCCTTCCGGCTGGAGCCGTCATGCGAGCAGGGCTGCGTGGGTTTCACTTGTCAAGCACCTGCTCCAGCTTCCGGGCAAAGGCGATCAGACGGGCGTTCACTTCCTCACGGTCAAGATAACCGTGGGCTTCCATGTGAAAGCCGTCAGTCAGCTCATCCGCCAGAGTGCCAACGGCGTAAAAGTCCTCCAGCACAGTATGCACCACCGATTCTTCATCGTGGAAGTTGAGCGGCTCCACCTCACCAAAGGGCGGGCCGGAATCGCTTTCGTGCGGCTCCATGTCAGAGTGATGATGAATCTTGCGGCTCAGTCGGTCAAAAATGTTCGGTGTGTTCATGCTTCTTTCTTCTCCTTGTATTTTCCCATCTCATTGGGCTTCGTGGTCATCAGGCTGTACAGTTTCAGCGAAGTGTCGAACTTATCCTTGAACGGGATAATCGTATTGCCGTAGAACAGCAGCCCCTCGCCCTCGTTGCTGTTCGTCACATACGACAGCTGGAACGGTGAAATATTCAGCTGCTTTGCAAGGATTTGTCGGTCGCCGGATGCCTGGTTGAGCATATAAATAAAATCGCTGTTCTCGAAGATGTTCTCGATTTCCCGGCTGGCCAGCAAATCCTTAATGTTCTGCGTAATTCCTGTCGGCACACCGCCCCATTTTCGGAACCGCTTCCAAATCTCGACGCTGTATGCTGCTGTCTGCTCTTCCTTTAAGAGCAAATGGAATTCGTCTATATAGTACCGTGTGTTCTTTTTTCCGCTGCGGTTGATGGTGACACGGTTCCAGACCTGATCCTGTACGATTAGCATCCCCAGTTTTTTCAGCTGTTTGCCCAACTCCTTGATGTCGAAACAGATGATGCGGTTATCCAGTTCCACATTGGTCTGGTGGTTGAACACTCGCAGCGAACCATTGACGTAGATTTCCAGTGCCGTGGCGATACGCTGCGCCTGCCGCTCTTTCTGTTCCGCAGGCAGTCGTACAGCTCACCGAGCGTCGGCATATTTTCTGGCTTCGGGTCGTTCAGATACTTCTGGTAGACCAGCGGCAGGCAGCGGTCAATGACCGACTTTTCTTCCGGCTCCATGCCATCCCGTGCGCCCATGATAAGTTCGCACAGGGAAAGAATAAAGTCCGATTTCATGCCCAGGGGGTTATCATCGTCCGCATAGTTGAGGTTAATGTCCATCGGGTTGATGTAGTCCTTACTGGTGGACGAAATATGGATAACCTGACCGCCCAACGCTTCCACCAGCGGATAATACTCTCCTTCGGGGTCTGCGACGATAATATCGTCCGTTGTGGTAAAGAATACGTTCGTGATCTCACGCTTTGCACTGAACGACTTACCGCTTCCCGGTGTGCCGAGAATCAGACCGTTCGGGTTTTTCAGCTGCTTCCGGTCTGCCATAATCATGTTGTTGGACACTGCGTTCAGACCATAATAAAGGGAATCGCCCTCCATAAAAAGCTCCTGCGTGGTGAAGGGAACGAAGATGGCGGTGGAAGTGGTGGTCAGTGCGCGCTTGATGGGAACGAGGTTATTTGCCAGCGGCAGGCTGCTCATAAGGCCCTGTTCCTGCAAATAATCCAGACGGTTCAGAGTGCAGTTGAACTTCTGAGCGATGCCAGCAGTCTGAAACACAGCACTATCCAACTCCTGTTTGGTCTTGGCCGTATTGAGGAAAAGCACCGTAACAAGGAACATACGCTCATTACGGCTCTGCAGATCATCCAGAATCTTCTTGGCTTCACCACCATAAGTTGCAAGGTCGCTCGGAATAATTTCCATATCATAACCAGACCTCACAGCTTTCTTTTGTTCCTCGATTTTCATACGATCCAGGTCGGTAATTTTGCCTTTGATAAGTTTGATAGCTTTCAGCTGATCTACCGACTGCACATGAATGCTGACCACCAGATTTTTGTCCATGTCCAGAAATTCGGCCAGCACCTTATCCGTCAGTTCCGGGGCAAGGATGTTCAGATAGGATGCAGCACCATAGGTGTCACCCATCATAAAGTCCTTGCCGCTCTTGAACAGGAAACTGGTCGGGGCAATGAAGTCTTTGGTCGTCATGCCGCTCTGCAGGATGCGATCATAGTTGAAATCGAACTTCTGCTGTTCTTCCTGATGAAAGGTTTCGTACATGATCTGAAGCCGTTCCACACCGTTCAGCGGATAGGCTTTCACGCCCAGCACCTTGAAATTATTGAGAATATCGGTTTCGATACGCTCCAGCCGGGCTTTGCTTCCCGGACACTCTTTGCTTCGATGCTGAACGTGATGTACTTCGTCCGAACCAGACCGTTGTTGCCCTTGGCAAGCTGCTGTTTCAGCATCTGCGCATATTCCATACGCACATCATCGAACTGGTCGTGCTGCGGCTCGATCTGGATGACCTTGTTGTACTCGCTCATATCGCTCTTGTGGTTGATGAACGACAACTGAAAGCGGATACTGGCATCGAAGTAGTTGAGGAAGTCGCACCAGCTTTCAAAGATAGTGTTCTTATCCTCGTTCTGTGCCAGCTGGTAGTTAATGTCGTAGAATCGGACGGTTTTGGAATACAGATGTTCCTCCACCCGGCAGATACCGTCGCGCCCCATTTCAGATATGGAATGGAACGCTGTACAGTCAACCGCTGTTCCTTCTGGCTCTTTTCGGATTTCCGAAAGAACCTCTGGAAGAAGCCGCCCGGCTGCGGTTTCTTCTTCGGTTCACTTTTTACCAAGGATGCCTCCTTTCTTCTGGATCGGTGCTGCGGTTTCCAGTTCCCGCTCATACAGGTTTTCGACCTCATAGCGGCGTACCGCAGGACGTTTGAATCGGACGCTGATGAAATTCGTCAGAATGGTTTCAAGGTGCATCCCGTTTTTCTCATACAGCGCAAAGAAAAACTCCGGCAGCATCAGAAGCACCATGCCTGCCGCTGCATTGCTGGTTCCCAGCGTATCGCGCATGAGGAAATAGAACGGAACACCAATTCCTGCCGCGAAACCCATACACACAAGCTGGCGTTTCGTCAGGTTCAGAAAGACCTTGTTCTTCACTTTGGAAAGGTCTTTTGGTATCGTTACATAGGCCATGGATTACCAGAACAGCCAGACCGCCGCCGGGAAACGGCGTTGTCTGCTGTCTTTTCCTTTCATTGGATTTTCCCGGATTTAGTGACTGCCGAAGATCTGTTTGGACAGACTTCCCGTTTTGAGCAGCGAGAAGCAAAGAATCACCGTGTAGGCCATCGTGCCGAACAAAGCCGAGTGAATATCCGAAGATACCCGGATGCTGCCGATGAGGGCTGCATAGATTGCCACGCAGACCATCATCAGGAACGCCTGAAATGCCAGAGCGAACAGTCCCCGGAAGTAGTTCGTACCCACATGACCCCATTCACGGTTACTCATGGTTGCAAATGGAATCGGAGCAAGCGAAGTGTAGAGGTATATTTCTATCATTCTGCCGTACATAATTACCGTGATAACCATCAAGTTGAGCGGTATGGTGAATGTATTTTGCTGGCCCATTCAGCTGGATTCCCTGCTTTTTTAACCAGCTATTATATAATTTCATGTACGTCTTTGAATTGATTCCATCAAAGATGAATATAACTTTTCGTTCTAATCTGCTTATTACTTTTTTAATTTTACTCACTAGGATCATTCTCAATATACATCACGATAAAGTTGAATATATTCTGCGACCATGCTTTCAACTTTCATTTCATCTCTAAGTCTCGGCTTAAAGATTTGAAGCTCCGAACATATAATATTCTTTACTCGATTGAGATTTCCTTTTGCACAACTGCCCGTAGATCAACCGATTCAGGGCTTCCCCCAGTGTCATAGGTAATTACCGGCGTTCCACATGCAGTTGCCTCAAGATTTGTTGTCGGGAAATTATCTTCATAAGTCGGATTAAAATAGACATCTGCTGCTGAATATATTTCTACTAATTCCTTGATATTGTTTGTTCTATTTAATGCAATTATATCTTTCGGAAGATTTTCCACCTGTTTTTGAAACTCCAACTAAGACAATGACATATTCTTTTTATCAAGCATTTCATCAAGCTCAATAAAATCTCTAAGTCCTTTTCTTTCGGTCCATTCGCTTGCCACGCCAAGAATCATCTTCTTAGCTTCGATTTCATTCTTCTTTTGAAATAGCTTTTGTTGGCTTAAATACATTGGGATCAATACCGTTGTAGATAACACGAATTGGGTATTCTCCCAAAAGATATTTTAACCAATTTAGAAAGCCACTCACAGGGTGTAACAACTGTTACATTTGCTCCTGTAAATAGTTCTTTTTGTTTTCCAATCTATACCATTTTTCATCATTGCACGATGCAGATTCATCATTATATTCCCGGCCGCTTTATATGAGAATGTAGAAATTTGAACTACTTTCACCTTATTCACCTATAATTTCTTCTCGTTCATAATTTGGGTGATTTTTGTTATCTCCCCAAACGGCTTTAGAATCATACGGACGATCTGGGAACGCACCATATTTCAGCTTGATACCATAGCCATTTTCCTTAATAAACCGCTCAACACGATCTGCCAGTTTTTCCGGCTTACCAGAGCAGATGTTAATAATTCCATTGATTTCATCTTGCCCAACTGCCGCCGCAACCTGCGCACAAAAGTCATCATAATCAATAAAATCAAACTGGTTCTGCCCCATTGTGAACGGAAACTCAGTTTTGCCTTCTTTTTCTGCTGCCGTAATTTTTGAGAAAATCGAACAGCCAAACTCAGAATGACCTACAATATAATAGCCACGCAGCCACTGCCAATTGGTATGCTTACCGTTAGTCATCATCGCTACGCAATTACGAAGCGCATCCTTACCAATGCCATAAAGACTCATGGGATGGCAGGGGTATTTTCATTGATACTGCCCTCAAAGCCAATCGTGCATTGTGCCCATGACGCTAATCTTAGCGATACCCGCATCAACCATTTGCTTCAAGAAATGATAATGTTTCGGCAAATCTGCGATATGATTCTCCGAGTAGTGGACAAAACCATCTCTCCAAGCCAGATGAAGAAGGACATCAGGCTTCTCAAAATATGTATAAGGTCTTCTACCGAAAACAAATCACAGTCCATTTTTTCTGCACGATCATCCACATAGTTTGTTTTGAAATCCGCGGCTACAACACTGTGTCCATTATCAAGGAGTGCCTTCACAACGCCCTGTCCGAGGTAACCATTTGCGCCCGTAACCAAGATTTTCATTTAATTTCTCCTCCCAAATTTAAAAGTAATCTCCCTTGTTGATTCCCCTGCTTATTTCATTGCACGACAACAAGCCTGTATACAGATCACCGTAGCAATCTATACGCAGGCTCGCCTTCGTACCTCCTTATTCTGTTTTCTGCTCTATCAGCTTTCGCTGTGGTGGGTTAAGTATAGAGCGCAACCAGAAGCCATTAGCACCTGAAATCACGCTAGCCGTAACGCACCATGACAGGCAGAAACAGGTTGAGGTGAAAAGGTCAAGCCGCGTAAACCCGCATGAAATCAGGACTTTCTCTGGTTGTCCATATTATTTCACACTCCCCATGGACGGTAACTACAACTCGTTTACCGAGCATCTTCGGCAGCCATGCAAAGAACGCCGGTCCTTCGGCGTGGATGTGCACCACATCGTATTTTCCAAATGCACTATAAAGTGCCGCAAATGCGGAGGAGCTGACTGCAGCAAGTCCCCCTGATGTCAAGATAGGGACAAAAAAATTCTCAAAAAAAGCAAAAAAATAAGCCCCACAAGGCTTTTCTGACAATTCTTTGAATCATCAGGGCCTTGTAGGGCTATCCGTTATCTTATGCTATTTTATTTTCACACTGCCTGTAATGGGGTGTTCTCCATTGTTTCCTTAAACTGCTCAACTGTCATCTTTGCTTTTGCCGCAGCACGCTCCAGCGGTAAATCACCCTCTCGAACAAGCTGAACCAGCATCCGAATCTCGCCAATTCCGATGCCTTCGATTCTGCCTTCCTGACGGCCTTCTTCACGGCCTTCGGCTCTTACGCCTTGACTAAGATTGCACACTTCAAGCACCTCTCTTTCCAGTTCTTCGCTCATTGCAACGCCAAACTCTTCTTCCAGAATCTTCTTTTTCTCCGAACCTGATCTTGTGGAAGATAACAGCACTTCCATAAATTTCAGGATTCCCTTATGATTCTCCGTCCCTGGCTTGCCTAAACAAATCATTACGACACTCATCAAATCGTAGTTTTCGGTTTCTTCCTGCGCTTCTCCAATCAACTGTTCGGGTTTGATGGAGTACCGGGTAAGCGTATTTTCAAAACCATCTGACGGCTGAGTACAAATCCAGATGGAGTAGACCTTACGAATCTTCCCATATTCAGATTTTGTAAAAATCGGACCGTGCTGTGCAGAAATCATTCTGCTACAATAATAGATTGCCCGTTTCGTCAATGGGTATCCCGGCTTGAATTTTGTCTGTGCTTCCACATTGATAATCAGACGAATGACTTCTTCCTGTTCTGCACTGTCCGCAGATTTCGGTGCGATTGCGTCAAAGCGAACATCGTAGAACAATGTTCCCTCGGTCAGCGTAGAGTCCTCGTTGTTACTACCCTTGATTACATCTGTTGACTTTTTGGGTCTGTTCGTATCATCGACATGAACACCAACAGAGCCAACCTCCGGGGTTCCCTCGATGTATTTCTCAACAATATCATCTACGGTGCAATCGCTGTATTCATTCACACAGCCTTTCATGATCTGTGCCAGAATCTGTTTGTTTGCCAACAGCTTTTTCGCTGTTCTGTCATACCTCGAATCATACTCTGTCTGATCTATCGTGTGGGCAAGCTGATTTTCCACCGTGCCTTGTTTTTCCATCGGCATTCACTTCCTCGCAGTAGATTCAACAAGAGCGTAAACTCTCCTATCGTACTTCCATCTTACCATAATTCACCGCCCATATCAAGCAACCAACTGTAAACTTTCCTTGCACGGAGTTGTCCATATTATTGCATTCTTCGCCACTGTTATATCATAGGCAACTAATTATTTCAGAACCCACTAATGTGAGATTCACATTTCAGTCAGTACTCTCCCGTTTTCTATCTGCATCGCATCCGTTATCTTAAACGAAACAAGTCGCTGCTGTGGAAAAGCTCTTCCGATCAGCCGATAGGACATTTTCTTGTCCCACCCAGAATCCCCGTAAATCATGCGAACCAATGCCATACACTTGATTTCGCCGCTATTAGATTCGTCTGGTTTTCCCACACGATGCGCTCCTGATTCTTCTGCTCCACACGCCTGTACAGCTATCTGTTTCATTTTACGATTATACAGAAACCGATAGTGTGACGGCCATTCTAACGCTTCCAGCGTTTTTCTGAAGACCGTGATTCGTCCCTCTTCCTCGCAGAAACTCATGCCAAGTCCTGCCTGTTGCTCCGTTTTCTGTTCTGTTTTGCATATTGCTCACCTCCCACAAATGGACAGACCCTCCTTGTACAACCTGTCAATTAGTCCTTTCCAGCTTCAGGAGCAATCTTTCCTGTCAGAATCCCCATTGACACATACCCATCCATTTGCTTGACTTCAGATTCTTTCCGGTGTTCTTCCACAGGCACACCAAAAGTTCCCACAATATCATCCAGGTAAAATCCCTTTCGGCTGTTCACAGGTTTTGTTGACGCAGCATTATCCTGCGAATCGACTGCGTTCTTTTTTCTCTGTCCTTCATGAAAAATTTCTGGCACAAGCAGATCAAAAACATACAGAGTTTCACCCTCAAAGGTAATCCTGTACCCCAGCATTTTATATCGGCACTCGCTGTCCCATCCCATTTTCTGATAAACTAAAGTCGCAAATGGCTTGCAGGACATCTTCCGGCTTTTGCGCTTATCCGGTTTTGCCACGCACCAACGCAGAGCGTCCTTGTCATTTTCATCACACCCACGAACAACGATACGCTTCAAATCATTGTTGAACATGACATGAACGTAGACCACATCCTCCAGCCCTGTGATACAGGCTGTATTGAATGTGATACTATCTTTACGAATCACGATTGCCGGGTCACGCAGATGGGCAAACAATTCCTTTCGCACGACCTGGTAGCGATCATACGAAAAGGCACTTTCCAGTTCTTCCGCCCGTGCGTCTCTATCATCCTGCACAATCTGCTTCTCTGGCGGCATGATTGTTGTGTTTTCTTCATTCATCTATAATCAGCCCATCCTTCCATTATCTTCTCCGCTTCACGGAGCAACTCATTTAGACTTTCTGCCGTAAATATGTTCATTTCCTCTATCTCCGTCGCAGGACGAAATACATCCCAGTTTCCGGCATAATGCTCCTGCCGTAAGATACCCACCTGTGCTATACTTGTAATCGGCTGTCCAAATGTTCCAGCCCACTCTGGTGGAAAAATGTAAATCTTCTTTTTGACCGTTTCGCCCTCATCTTCTTCGGTGTTTTCCTTTGGAGGCAGAACGATTTCTTCCACCTTAATCATTTCAGGCTCATCAAATGCGAACAGCATCATTTTGTTATCGCCCTGCTCCAAAAACTGGCCACGGAACCGATAACGCAAATCCTCGTCCCATTCCATAATGTCAAATAAAGTCTTTGCAAGTCCACGACAGCCCAAAGTGCTTGCACACCAACGTCCCTCTTTCAGTCTGCCCCAACGGATCGCGTTTGGATTATTCTTGTCACAGGGGCGAATGGCAATGCAGCGTTCAACAGAATTTAGCAGCAGCTCCACATATTCAACATTTTCAAACTTTTTCAAGCAAGCGGTGTTAAAGCGCAATCGTCCATTAGAAATCGTCATAGCCGGATTCTGCATAGTAGAAAAATACTGTACCCTGACTATTTCATAGCCCGTCAGATCAAGACGCTTTTTCACATCCGCAGTAACAGTGACATCCGGTTCTTTCATCACGCTTTCAGAGGCTTCCCTGTATTCTTCTGCCGAAAAACCTGTCCAATCCTTATCAAAAGGCACATATCCTCGCAAAATCCCATCTTCAACCACGCTCAACACGGGCAAGGGTCTGTTTTTCTTTGAATAATTGCGGGATGCCCGCAGATGATTGGCTGCATTAAAAACTTCTCTGGAAACAATGGCTTCATGGTGATTCTTCTGCCTGTACTGTGTCCGATCATTGTTGTTTTTCTTTGATTTATGCGTCAAAAAGTTCGGTGTAAAGGTCTTTCTTGCCAGTACATCACCACAATGGCGCTCATTTGCCAGAACACCTGCAAGTGTACCGGGATTCCACTCCACACGTCCCAACTTCGTCTTACGGCTATACTCCATCAAAAGAGTTGCAATCTCCGTAAGCGAATATCCATTCAGGTACAGGTAGTAAATCACCTTTACCGTCTGTGCTTCCTCCGGGTTAATTACAAGGTTGCCTTCCTCGTCTTTATCGTATCCAAGCAATGCAGGGGTCAGGAACAGGCCACGGCTGAACCGCCGATCAATCGACCAGTTCATAATGATAGATTTGGAATGCGATTCTTCCTCTGCCACAGATGCCAGAATCGTCAGAATCATGCGTCCATTGCTGTCCAGCGTATAGATATTATCTGCTTCAAATTTCACACCCACAGGCGGATTCAGATTTTTCAGAAGTTCAATCACAGAAGGCAGTCAACGATATTTCGAGCAAAACGGGCAATGGATTTTGTAAGAACAAGGTCAATCTTGCCTGCCTTGCAGTCCTCAATCAACTGCTGCATCCCTTTTCGGTGTTCCAGAGATGTGCCGCTGATGCCCTCATCCGCATAGATTCCAACAAATACCCATCCCGGCTGTGCCTGAATATAATCCGTATAATAGTTTTTCTGAAGTTCATACGAAGAAGTCTGTTCATCATTATCCGTGGAAACACGGATATATGCTGCCACACGCCGAATCACAGAACTTGTTTCCAAATCCTCTATGATTTTGGCGGGAATGACTTCCAATTCCGATATATCTACGCCCTTATAGCGGTCTCTGATTTTGCTTACGGTCTACTGCTTCTACTTCACCGGTAATCATGTGCTTTTCCTCATTCTCCCGTATGGATGCTCCAATACCACTGTCGCATCTTCCGATAACTTCGGATACCGAGTTCTTTCTTCGTATTTTCTGCGGTTCTGCGGCTGATTCCTTCATCTTTCATCCGCATATAGATTTCTCTTGCTCTCATATCGCCATCAGAAAGCAACTTTTTTATCAGATATGCTGCCTTTTCTGTTTTGACTCAAATTCCGGCACTTTCGGTTGTTCCGATGAAACGAATGTGCTCTTGCACTCCAACCATTGAAAACCCATCTCCGCTGTTATAGAAAACCGAATTTCTCCATCAGACGGAGCCAAACTGTTTTTTATCTGCCGAACAATACGAATATCTGTATCTTTCTGGTCACGCTCCACCTGCAAAACACTTCGCGCAGCAGCAACCACATCTATGCTGCCAAGGCTTCGGTACAAACCTTTCGTTCCCTCTTTCTTATTGAGATGACCAATCAGCACAATGGCACAATCATATACTGAAGCCCACATTCCGAGACGCTGCATCAGTTTTCTGGCTCTCCCTGCAATCTGGAGGTCAGAATCACTTCCTAAATACGCCTGAATCGGGTCTATAACTACAAGCCGTGGGCGAAATTCAATGATTGCCTGACGGATACGCTCATCATCCAGTGTTAGACCACTGTATGTTTCTTCATTGATAAAAGCTACTTTTCTACAATCTGAGCCACATCTTTCCAGTCTGGGTTTAATGGTATCTGATACTCCATCTTCCGAACACTGGTAGATAACCCTCTGCGTCCCAACAGGCTTTCCATCCGGTGTTTTCCCACCCTTAGAAAGTTCCGCAATCAGATTCATCATCATGGTTGACTTTCCATCGCCGGGATCGCCTTGTAGCAATGTTATCTTTCCCACTGCAATGAATGGATACCACAACCAGTGAACAGAAGTTGCCTGCACATCACTATATAATGTAAGAATTCTTTTTTCTACCTTGTCCGCCATCGTCTTTCCTTCCTATTTGCAGTCTTTTCCTACCTCTATTATAAAGCATTCGTTGCGTTTTGACTGCTACCCATCAGGTAGCATGAGTTGCCTTTTGCTACCCAGTAGGTAGCAAAACAGCCTAAGACCACAGAGCAGCTAGCAGTGTGTCCCTTTGCGGTCTTAGAACCTTTGATATAGAGTTGCTCTGCCTACCATCATGCGAGATAATTGTACTGCCTTATGCGGGGAATCATAAGGAGAAAAGCACATGGCTACTGATTATAAAGCTTTGGGCAAGCGCATTTCAAACGCCCGCAAACAAACTGGTATCACGCAAGAGGCCCTTGGAGAGCAGCTTAACATGACACGAAAACATATTAGCGTAATCGAATCCGCTATCAAACGCCCAAGTCTTGATGCACTGGTTGATATTGCCAATGCTCTTGACGTATCGACTGATGATTTGCTGGTAGATAGTTTGATGCACTCGACTTCAACCTCAAATTCCGAAATTCACCGTCTTCTCTTGGACTGCAATGAAATCGAACAGGAAATTCTCACTCGGATGGTAAGAGAGATGAAAGCCATACTGTACGGTTTGGGAATCTGATTTTGTAGCCCGCTGATCATATAACAAAAAAGCCCGCATAAGACACAGCTGCACTTCGGATTACACCGGGGTGCTGTCTGTGGCTTATGCGGTCAAAGTCATTCCTACGGAATGAAATGCCCGCCTGATCGAGAAGATTTACGAATCCTCTCAACCAGACGGGCATTCTTTTTGCTCACCTTGCTGTTTCTATGCAGTTATGCGCCATACTTTTCCAATGCTCTCCGAATCACATCCTCACAGTTAAACTCAACTTTCATCGTCTGATCGTCATACAGATAAACCATGCTGACAAAAGCATCTACACATTCCTTGGTCAGACCGCCTATGTATGTTTTTTGACTTGCCTGCTTTGTCAGGTTGCGGATTTCTTCATCCAGTTCATCGGCACACTCCTGTTCTTCCTTTTCTGTCCGTATGCTATCCTGCAATGCAGCCAGTTTTTCCGAAAGGGTCTTTTTCTTTTCTATGTACACATCTCGCCGTAGCACACCGTCTGCATACGATTCATATAGTTTGATTTGCTCTACCCGAATGGCTTCTGCTTGCTTTTCCAAGTCCTCAATGTCCACGCAGCGCACAGTGATAGACTGCTTTTCCTGCATTCCTGATTTACCACATCCAGCGCATAGAATACTGTTTTATCGCACGAGCCACTTTTGCATTCACCGAATATTCTCTGTAATAGCCGCCGTAGCATTTAGAGAACTTTCCGGCTGACCGTTTATAGCCGCAATAGAAAACCATTTCCCCATATTGCCTTTCGTGGCGAAGCTGCCGATTACAGTTTCCGCAGCAGATTTTTCCTTTTAACGCAAAATCATCATCCACCTTATATTGAATTGGAGTTACGTTACGGATTGCTTTCTGTGCCTGGTAGTATTCATCTTTTGTCACGATGGCCTCATGAGCGTTTTCTGCGATGATCCACTTATCCTCCGGGAGCGTCCGAACAGAGGTAGTATTCACATCAATTTTCTTTCTTCTCCCCATAACCAACGCACCAGTGTATTCATACCGTCTAAGGATTCTCCACACGATTGCCGCGTTCCATAACATTTCACTGTCCGGGGCAATAATAGGATTGCTGCCCATCAGCAGATTCTTTCGTTTCGCATACAATCCCGGCGTAGGAAGATTTAATTCGTTCATGCCGTAGGCGATCTGCGTTGTATTGCGGCCGGACAATGCTAATTCAAATACTTTTTTCACGCAGGGTGCTGCCTCCGGGTCAATCTCCCACCGCTGCCCACCTTTCTTGTTCCACACATATCCAAAAGGGACATTCGTGCAGGTGGCTTTCCCGTTCTTCCAGTTCGTTTCCAGAGCAGCCCGAATCTTTTTCGCAATATCCCGGCTATACATATTATTCACCAGATTGCTGACCGCCACTTCGATTCCCGGTGTTCCGTTGTTCAGTTTCATGCTGTCAAAGGAATTATTCACAGCAATAAACCGAACTCCCATCAACGGAAAAATCTGTTCAATGTAATCGCCAACACCGATATAGTCACGACCAAGGGGATAAATCCTTTACCATGATGACTTTTATATCGCCCTGCTTCAAATCCACGATCATTTTCTGAAAGCCGGACGATTAAAATTTGTTCCAGTATAGCCATCATCTACATATTCTACAATCTCGCCAAACAAATCTTCCTGCTTCCCAATGTAATCGTGGAGCAGCATCCGTTGGTTCTCAATGCTGTTACTTTCATCCTTGCTGCCTTTTTTCAAATCTCCGTCTGCCAATGATAAGCGGAGATAGATTGCAATTTTATCACTCATTCTGAACCTCCGACATGATTGCAAGCACTTCCTGATAGGGGTCGCTACACTTAAATTCGACCTCCACAGAATTGTCCATTCCTACATAGATTCTTCTTGATAAGTTCATGCACCAGTTCTTCATCAAATTCATTTTGATTCAGAATCCCGCGCATCCGCTCCATCTGCGCATCGCAGATTTTGATTCTTTTTTCCAGTTCCAATGCACGTTGACGCTGCTTTTGCAGTTCATGTTCCAACCGCTGCTTTTCTGCTATGTAGTGTTCCTTTAGCTGACTGTATTCATCTTCGTCCAGAATTTCAGCTTTATAGTCCTCATATAAGCGCAACCGCCGTTCTTCAGCTTCCTGAATCCGAAACAGGATAGAGTTTTCTTTCATTTTGATGGAACGAGCCGAATCCAGATTGCTGCTGCGCATCATGTCTTTTACCAGCTTTTCTTCTTCACATGGTAGACACCAGATGATGAATCTGATCCATCGCCACCATCATCAGCATTTTCTCCGGCACCGCATGATAGGCGCAGGGAGTCGTGTTCTTCTTTCTTTTGCAAATGAACACTCCATAGTGCGTTTCTTTCACCGTACCATGCACTCTCCGTTCAAACGTCATGTTGCGTCTGCAACAGCCACAGTAAACCATTCCTGAGAGATGGTTATAACACTTTTCTCTGGTTGCCTTGGAACGAGCCATCGCCATTTCCCGTTTTTCCTTATTCTGTTCCCGCCGTGCCTGCACTTTTTCAAAATCCGATTTCAGAATGATTGCTTCATGCGCGTTTTCAACAATATGCCATTCCTTCTTTTCCACTGGATGGAGGCCAATCCCTTTGTATGATGCAGTTTGCGTTTTTCCAGATACCAGTTCTCCAATATAGGCACTGCTGTTTAAAATACGAAGAACCGTACTGGGGTGCCATTTATTATAGGTAGGGTCATCTCCCTCATGTAATTTGCGATTCAGCCGTTCGTTCGGCCTTGCTACTTCTAAAATTCCAACCTGCGGGCAATTTCGTTTGTACTCACTCCTGCAAGATACCATTGATAGATCAGTTTGACCCACTTCGCATCCTCAGTCGCTTCAAGCTTATTTCCCTGTTGGTTCAACTGATAGCCATACGGTGTACACCACGATGTAGGGATTCCCTTCTCGCGGCGCATCTGGTAACTAAGGCTGATTTTCTTTGAAATGTCCTTCGCGTACAAGCTGTTTACCATGTTCTTGATGGGAACCGCAAGACTATCCACATCCGACTGCCGGATGTTGTCAAAATCATCGTTGATGGCGATAAAACGAACATGGAGCATCGGGAAAATAGTTTCCAGATAGCTTCCCGTTTCGATATAGTCACGACCAAATCGAGATAAGTCCTTCACTACGATGCACTGAATTTTGCCTGTCCGTATATCCTGCATCATACGCTCAAATTCTGGTCGGTCAAAACGTGTTCCCGTAAAACCATTGTCTGCATAGGTATCGGTCAGCGTCAGTTCCGGGTTTTCCCTGATATAATTATGAATTTGCAAAATCTGTGTGTGCAGGGAATCTTCTGTTTCATGCCCGCCGTTCTCAACCGACAGCCGCGCATACGCTGCCGTGCGCAGAAGTTCTTTTTCGTTTTGCTGTACGGCCTCCTGCACAGCAGCCTGCGGCATCATATTCTTTCTACTCTTTCTTGCCATTACAATCTTCCTCTCCGTTGTTCAGCCATTCTTCCGGGAAGAATCTCTTCCACTCACTTTCTTGTAGGATCACTTCTACCTGTTCAAAATCTACGATCCATACATGGTCAAGCCATTCTTTAAGATGTGTGCGCTCCAATTTTTCAGGAATTGAAATCGCTCGGAACTTCATCAACCAGGGATTTCCATGGCTAAATGCTTTTTCTATGTCATTAACAGCCAGCATTACTTTTTTAAAAGCCGCTTCCTGCTTCTGGACCGCCACCTGATACTGATGTTCATACTCCTCTACCTGTTCTAGTAAAATTGATCCCTGCTCGTATTGCCGATAAACTGCTGTTCGTTCATCGTCATTGGCCATCAAGTGCGCAACGATCTCATTTGCTCTTTTTCTGTACTGCAACAGTCCAGCATCCATGCACTGCTTGACTTTCTCAGGATTCAAGTCCAGCACCCTATCAATATGCGCAGCTTGCATTTTTTTTTTCCAAAGCTAAAAGAATCTCTCGAAAGATTTTCTCGCTTTCGATGAAAGGGGCTTTTCCAGAGAAGCATCTATACCCCTTGTCAAACGAATAGATTTGCTGGCTTTCATCTTCTGATGTTCTGCACAGCAGACCTTTTCCACTTTCCTTGTCATAGATTTTTTTGAAGAGCAGATTTGGTTTTTTTCGAGCCTTTTTTCTCGAAGGCAACCTCGTAGATTCCAACTTTTTCTGAGCTTTCTGAAATTCCGTCTTTGAAACAATCGCCGGAACCTCCAATTCTCGCTTTGCCTTTGCCAGTGTCAGCGTACACTTTCCGATATAGAGTGGATTTTTCAAAATCGAGCGAATTGTTGAATCCTGCCACTTATTTTTTGTTCTTGATCTTTTTTTCTTTGCCATCTGGACTTGCGGTGTTTGAACGCCCTGTACATCCAATGCTCTTGCGATTTCCGGGATTTTCATATCTTCCAGATACATCTGAAAAATCAGCTTTACAACCTGTGCGCTTTCAGGATTAAGAACAAGGCTTCTGCGATCTTCCGACAGCGCATAACCATATTTAGCCTGTCGATGGGTCAATGTACCTTCTTCAAAGTGATTCTGGCGATTGGTAATAAATTCCGAACGAATCTTATCAATGGTCTTTCCATTGAAATACTCTGCAACCTCTTCGGCAGTTTTGTCTATGCTGCAAAAGTCATCTTCCACAACTGCAAATTGGATACCAAGCGGATAGAACGTCCTCTGCAGTGCTTCAATGGCAAACGGAAGGGTTCTTCCACAGCGGAAGATAGAATCCACAACAACTGCATCAAATTTCCGAGCCATCCCATCCTGTACCAATTTGTCAAAGCCCTCCGTGGCTTCTGCTGTTCTCCTGCGGTCACTGTATTTTTCGGATACGCTGCACCCGCACTTTTTTAGATACCGTGCAATGCGCTCATTCTGTTCCGCAATCGTATTGGATGGATTTTCTTCTCCGATCCTGCTGGAAATCGACCTTGTATAACTGACCCATTTCATTCCTCTGCCACCTCATTTCCATGATGTGCTTGATATTCCATAAATTTTTCTGTGATACTGTGCAGTTCATCCTCGAAGCAGAAATGAATTTCAATCTCTGTTTTGCTATGAACATCTATGTGGTCGATCAGTTCCACCACGACCCTGCGTTCGAGCGTTTTGATATGTTCGTACTGCTTAAATTCTTCCAACCAAGTAGGAAGCAGTGTGTCGTGCTTTAATGCCTCCTGCTTCTTTTCGCGGATTTCCTGAATCTTATCCTGTGCCTCTTTTATCTTCTGCGCAAAGCGAGTATTCATTTCTCCGTAGTCTTCCCGACTGACAACATCATCGCATAAGTCCTGATACAGACGGATTTTTAAATTACTGTACCGTTCTAATTCAGCTTCCAGTGCAGTGATCTGGCTGTCCAGAATCTTTATGCCAATCTGTTCGCCGCTTGCCAACTCTGCATTGGAGAGTACCTTTTCCGCTTCTACAAGAAGTGTCACTTGATGCCGGATCGCAGCCAGAACACTTTCCGTCAACTTCTCACTGTTTATCATGTGCGGTGTGCAGCCGCCGCCATTCTTATAGGTAGAGCAGTGATAGTATTGATACTTCTTCCCGTTTTTCGTCACCGTGCGGCGAATCATATTCTGCCCGCAGTCTGCACAGCGCAGAAAACCTGATAATGGATAAACTGTTGTCTGCGATGGTGCGGTACGAGTGTCCAGTTCCAACAACTGTTGTACTTGCTGGAACTCGCCTTTGCTGATAATGGCATCATGCGCATCTTCCACCCGAATCCAGTTTTCACTTCCAACATCATGGCTCTTTTACTTTGTAATTGATTTTCCTGCGTTTACCCTGAATCAATGTTCCCGTATAGGATTCATTTTTCAAAATACGATTGACGGAAACCACTGTCCACTTCTGATTCAGCCCAGCCTGAAAACCGCAGGTATAGTTGAATCCATTGGCTCTCTTATACTCGTTTGGCGGCAGGACACCCAGTTCGTTCAAGTGACTGGCAATGCGCTGTGAACTCATTCCGTTCAATTTCTGCTTGAATATTTCCTGCACAATGCCCGCAGCGTATTCATCTATAATCAGATGATTCTTGTCTTTCGGGTCTTTCTGATACCCGTATCCTGCAAAGCTGCCAATGAACTGACCTTCTTCCGTTTCACATCCAAGTGACTTCTGACACGCATCGAAATGTCACGGCAATAGGTATCGTTGATAAGATTGTTGAACGGAATCAGGATACGTCCCTTATCATCGTTTTCTTCCGCACTGTCATAATGATCGTTGATGGCGATGAACCGGACTCCCATAAATGGAAAGATTCTTTCCAGATAACGTCCTGTTTCAATGTAGTTTCTGCCGAATCGTGATAAGTCCTTGACGATAATACAGTTGATTTTCCGATTCTCAATGTCCTGTATCATCCGTTTGAAATCCGGGCGTTCAAAATTCGTACCACTGTATCCATCGTCTACATACTCATCGACCTTATGCAGTTCCGGGTGCTTTCCCAGATAATCATTCAGTAAAGCTCTTTGATTTTTGATGCTGTTGCTTTCCTGCTGATCGCCGTCCGAACGTGACAATCGAAGATACACAGCACAGCGATATTGTCCATTTTCCTGAAAAACATAAAAAGCCGATAACCTCCTTAATCTATTTGTCGTTCTGACAATAAACCAAGAAAATTATCGGCTTTAGTTAGCATATTCTGTTTTGACCCAAAGCCATTATCTCATATTTCGCGGTCCATGTCAACGCTTTAATGTGCTAAAGTGTAAATTTTCTTCTGCTTTCTTCTTTTTTATCTCCGATGCGTCCGTGCGCATTTTTTCAGTGTGTCCTCTAATCGGTTCTCTCCCGCAAAGCTGATCTTCACTACCATGCCCTTGTCGAGATAGCAATAAGGGTTCTTGATCTGCGAAATGAAATCGACCATCCGCTCCCGCTGCGACAAGTCTTTTCTAATTTCCACTTCGTTGATGTCTACCAGTTCCTTGCGGTTCACATTACGGAGATCGGTCTGTGCCATCTGGCGCAGGCTTTCCATGGTGTGATAGGTTCGTGCAGTTGTTTCGGTCATTCACTCATTCCTTTCTGTTTTGGGGTGGTGTGTCAGCCTCTTTCACTTATAGAATTGGAGAAAGGCCATTTCGCAAGGTATTTCAAAAATTTTTTGTCTTTTTTCAAAAACACCTTGCGAAACACGCTCTGCCTGATTCTAAAGATAGAAGAACCCGAAAAATGCGTAAGGCAACGGCTTCACCGTAAGTAGGGCAAGATTCGCCTGGAGTAACTCAAAATTCACTTTCGTGATTTTTCGTTACCGGCAATCTTGATGGGGATTCCGCTTCCCCATTCCCTCGGTACGCACAAAATCTCTGATTTTGGCTATTTGGCTTCCACTAAAGTGGTCGCAGCCGACCGCCTACGGCTTGTCGGGATTTGCTTCGCAAATAAATTTGAAGGGAGTTTCTATCTATGGGCAGAAGAAAAAGTGCGAGCAGATAAAAAGAACAAATAACGTAATGGTACGTTTTACGGATGCCGAGTACGCTTCTATTTCCATTTCTGCTGAACAGGCAGGCTATCCGGTTGCCGTTTATGTCAGGAAGAGTGCGCTGGACGAACGCATCGAAGTCCACTACAACATCACTGCAGAACTTCCCGAACTTCAAAAACTGATTGCTGAGTATTCTGCCATCGGCAACAACCTAAATCAGATTGCCCAATACTTCCACTCTGGCGGTTTCTATTCCAAGTCAATGCAGGACGAGATCAACCGCCATCTCACTGCATTATGGCAGCTTCGGCAGGAAGCAATCAAATTAGGGGGAACCTATCATGGCCGTGTTAAAACACATCGCAATAAAAAACGCTGATTACAGTGCGGCAGTCTGCTATTTGAAATACCAGCATGATGAACGACACTTAAAACCGCTCCTTGATGAAAACGGGAGCATGATGCTCCGCAGCGAATTTCACATGAATGGAGTAAACTGCAATCCAGACACCTTTGATCTTGAGTGCGAAATGCTCAATGACCAGTATCGAAAAAACTACCGATACGACGAAGTCAAGTCACATCACTATATCATCAGTTTTGATCCGCGCGATAAAGACGAACACCATCTTACTGGCGAGAAAGCACAAACCCTGGGACTTGAATTTGTGAAGAATCATCTTCCCGGCCATCAAGCATTGGTCTGTACTCACACGGATGGACATAATGGCAGTGGCAACATCCATGTTCATATCATAATCAACAGCTTACGGAAACTGGACATAGAGCCACAGTCATACACCACACGCAGCATTGACTGCAAAGCAGGATACAAACATCACCTGACAAAAGATTATCTAAAATACTTACAGCAAGAACTTATGAATCTATGCCAGCGTGAAAATCTGTATCAGGTCGATCTTCTCTCTCCGGCTCAACATAAAATCACTGAAGCTGAATACTGGTTGCAAAAGCGAGGTCAGAAAGAGCTGGAAGATATAAACGAACAGATCATTGCTGATGGCATGAATCCAATGGAAACAACATTTCAGACTCGTAAGCAGTTTGTTCGGAATGCCGTTTCAGAGATTTCTTCCTCCGCAATTTCGTTTGAAGATTTTCAAAGCCAGTTATTTGAAAAGTATAAGATTCATGTGAAAGAAAATCGGGGAAGATATAGCTATCTGCATCCAGAGCGAGAGAAGTACATTTCTGGTCGCTCTTTAGGCACAAATTTTGATAAAGATTATTTGCTCAATCTTTTGAAGCCAATGCACTTGCTGCTGAGCAAGAAGAAAAGCAACGACAGACCATGCCCGATTACCATGCAGGCCCGATTGCCATTCTCTTCATTCGCTCTGATCTGCGTCTTGTTGTGGACTTGCAGAACTGTATTAAGGCTCAACAGAGCAGAGCTTATGCTCAAAAAGTCAAAATTTCCAATCTTCAGCAGATGGCAAAGACCGTAGCTTACATTCAGGAAAACGGATTCGATACCAGAGAAAATTTACAGACAACCTACGATAGCATCACATTACAGATGCACGATGCACGGCAAAAGACAAAGGACACCGAAACACAAATCAAATCTGTGAATGAGCAAATCCACTATCTGGGTCAGTATCTTTCCACAAAATCCACCTACAATGAATTTTTGAAAGCTCGCTTCAAAGGAAAATTTCGCAAGGATCACGCTGATGAAATTGAGAAGCACGAAAAAGCCGCCCAGATTCTGAAAGCACAAAATCCAGACGGCTCACTTCCGAAGATGAAAGATTTGAAGCTTGAAAAAGAACGATTACTTGCCTTGAAAGCGGCTCAATACGACACCTACACCTATTACAAAGATTATCAAAAGAATTGCGAACAGCCTGTGCCAATGTTGACAGCATCTTGGGGCAGCACCACATTCGAGATCACATTCAACGCACAGAACAGACCCTTTAAAAGAGCCACCATACGCTACCCTTTTGTTGGGTAAGCCTATGGTGGCTCTTGCACTATTTTCAGTCTTTAAGCGTCCCTGTATTTCAAGAAACCATTTTGTAATTTCACAAAGCGATCCTGAAATATTTCTTCCAACGCCTGTTTGCAGGGAACCCTCTGCATCCGGGCAACAACAGATCACTTCCTGTTCCGTTCCATATCAGCCGACTGCTCTTGGCTGCTCTTTTGCTTTTCCCGTGCCATCTGCCTGATTCGCAATTTATCAAGAACGGATTCGCGTCCGTTGATTATGCGGGGCTTAGGGAGATTGTTGGCACAGCCATCAATCATATTGTAGTTCTGTTCCGTAGTTGATTCTACGGCCCGAACATATTCCCCGTTCTCATAGAACTTCTGATAATGTTCCATCTGGTGTAGTGACGGCTTCTGGTTCATCGGCTTTTCCATCAGCGGTGGATGCAGATAATCCAGAATCTTTTTTCTGGCATCCTCATCCAACCCTTTTCGGATTTCAGTGGAAACCAGTTTGCCAGAAGCATCTACAATCACGTTCGGTGCTTTTCCTTATAGACTTCATGCTGCATCAGAAAAAAGTGCTGGCTTTCTACTACGCATTCTTCGGTTGCCACCCACGTTCCAGCACATCCATCTATAAAAAGATTTTTCGTGTCAAGTGTAACCAGAATGCCAGAACTACTACTGCGGATAAAGCCAGCAACCACAACAAGGGAGTCCTTATCCACAAAATACGCCGTGATTTCTCCCTGTTGGTTTATGACAATCACATCACCGACACCAAATGGACGGCCACGGAAATTCTTCGGTCGATGCTCTTCCAACCGTTTCCGAATTATCTCTGGTGTGTCCGATGTAAACAACTTGGTAAAATACGCCTGCTGATAATTTTGTACGATCACCTGAAAATGATGTTCCGTCAAATACTGATATGAACGTGACCGATACGCAGCAAGTTCTGCACTTTCTTTCAGCTGATAGACCGCATACTGATTGATATTCATTTTGCCACCACATCCTGAAGATACGGTTTAAGGTCAAGTCTGGAAAATTCCATGTCCGAAATAGAGCGCATCTTTTTCATGGTCGATGCTACCAGCGAAAAACTTCAACATCGTCCTCGACAAACGGAACAACTTCCTCGATATATCTCATGGTTTCCGTCCGTGTCGGCTGCTCAAACATTGCCATAACCATCATCTCATCTGCATTAAACTTCACCTTGCTCACAGTTCCATTTCTCCTTTCTTCTTTGCCTTCTTCGGTTTTCCTGTTGTTCCTGATTGGACTGCTTTTCCTGCGCCTTTTGCGGTTCTTCAACGCTTCACGAACAGACTGCCGGGTGCTGGGGCGTTCCTCTAACTCCTTGCTTGCCTGCCGCTTTTCCAAAAGCGTTTTCATATCCGAAATTGCTTTCTGCACCAGCGGACTTTCCCGGTAATGCTGGATATGGTTGACGATTTCTGCCTGCACTTCTCCACCTACCATCAGGTCAAACATTCCCGAATAGATGCTTCCATCCTCAAGGGAAAAGCCAATGCTCTTGATTCCGTTCATCCGCTCTGCCGGAATCTTATCGTAGACTTCCAATGCCTGCTCCAAGGTCAGATTGTCATGGAACTCACCCATCACTGGGAACTCTGCACACTCTGCCACATAAAAGCTGATGCTTGCTTCCGGCGCAGGCTTCTCTGCCGCCAGCTTTTCTTTCATCGCTTCTGCCCGCTGTGTTTCTGCACGGTAGGACTGTTCCTGAAGATATTCAGCGCTAATCACACCGCACTCAGAAACGCTGTGTCCGTGTTCTGCCAGAACTTCTTCCATCACTTCCTGCACGGGTCTGTACTCGTCTGTTTCAACAATGCCACCGTCCATTACTGTGAAGTCCTTACTATATAAGGTATAGTCGTAGCCGTCCTCGCTGGTCTGGATGTGAAAATAGCCATCGTTGATCTCATAGGCTACCGCCACATCCTGCACTTTCAATGCTTCTGCCACCAATGCAACAACATGATTCTGGATGTACGGATTATCCCAGCCCGGAACTTTCTTGTAGTCCTCCACAATCGTGTCGATACCGTTCTTGCACTGCACAATGTCCAGACTGCCCGGAAGTGGGTCAGGCGTTTTCTCTACGCCAAGGGCTTTCAGATGAAAATTCGGAACCTGCTGATAGCAGGACATTGCATCATCGAGATTCCCGAACTTCTCAATTTTCATCGGATTGGTCTGCAAATCTGTCACAACATAGAACTGCTGGACAAACGGTTTTTCTGGCTCCCGCTGCTGTTCAGCCGCAAGTTCTTTGCGGTACATATCCACAAACCCGTTCAGCACAGCCGGGTGACTGCGCACGATCCAGTCGGTGCGGATATTGCTGCCCCGTTCTCCCTTGCAGGTGGTGTCTGCCCATTCCCTATTACTGTGTGAATAGCGTCCGTCATGGTTGTTATAATTCAGCGTGTACGCCAGAATATAGCCCATGCGCTCCATGCCAAACTGTTCAACGACGGACTTCGTAGCATCATCTGCAAGATTCATTCCGTCGAAGTTGTCTGCAATCGCTTCTTCAATGGCGTTTCTGCACTCTTCATTGAGCTGTCTGGAAATGCGGTACAAATCCACTTCGCCATTCTCTGCTGCATAGCCGAAAGATTCGTAATAGACCGGGACATCCGAATCATCCGTGCGGCTTTCCTCCTCCACAGGCACAACCAGTTCTTCTTTTTGTGAAGTCGGATTCTTTTCAGCAAAATACTCCTTTACGGCATCCTGGAAATCCTCATCAAAGCCATTCCACAAATCTTCTGCCACAAGTTTTCCCTGCTCATTGACCGCAACGCAGGCAGCTTCATCCCCGTATTCCTCATGCTCCAGCAGGAAGAACTTCTCGCCGCCGACCTCCGTTTCATCAATCGCATACCATGTACCAACATGACCCTCAACTGCAATCTGGTCGGAGTCACCGTGTATTAAGCCATCCTTTTATGCTCTTGTTCTTCCATAAACTCCCGCACAGTCAGCAATCCACCCGTGAAGTTCAGCCCTTCCTCGCCCAGTTCCAGCCGACCGCCTGCGCCAAGGTCAAGTTCTTCTGCCATCAGAACAGATGCCGCATGGTTTACGATCACTGTTTTCTCCACCAGAATCGGCTGCCCCGGATCATAGTCTGACCCGCGCAGGTCATAGCGGTACAATCCATCCGGCACATCCTCATCCCGCAGTCTGCTGTTGCTGAAAAGACCGGGCTTATCAAAGATTTCAATTTCCTGCAACTGTTCATCCAGAATCGTTTCTTTCTTCAAATCCATCTTTCTTTCCTTGAAAAAATCCGGCAGCTCTGCAAAGCCGATGCTGTCCACATAGCAGGCTTTGATCGACTTGCCATCGTTCAGCACCACAACATCACTGACGGAAAGCGAATGCCCGGTAAAATCCGCTGGGCGCTGGATATTGAAGCGTTCGTAAATAGCTTCCAGCGTATCATTTTCCGTAAGTGGTGCGGTATAGACCAGTTCATAGTCTGCACAGTTTACTTCCATCCCGTGCCGCTTTACAAAATCCAGATTCATAAAGCGGTAGTCGTGTTCCGGGTCACGGGCAGTGATCTGGTAGATGCCAAACTGCTTTTCGCTGCCGGAAAGCAGCTTCTGCTCCTTAACTGCTGCATCCATACGAGTTATCAGTTCTGCCGCCTTTTCTGCGGACTCTCCCTCTGATTTCTCCACTGCGGCTTGCAGCCATTCCCTGATCGGCTGAACATCCCCAGCCTGAATCTGTTCTTTCAGTGCTTCAACTGCCTGCTCCCGATCCTCTACGCTGTCCTTATAGTGGTAGAAATCGAAGTCAAAGGCAAAATCGTCAAGGTCTACTGCCAGCTTTTCAACGGGTGCTTTCTCGCCGTTTTCCATTGTTTTCTGCTTGTCCTTTTCCAAATCTTCCTTAGCAATCTGGAAATAGTCACTTCCACGTTCGATTTCTTCACGCCCTGTGACAAGAACTGGCCACGGGCTGATACGGATAAGATAAATCTGCTTGCCCTCATCAAACAGCCGCAGAGCCTGCTCCCGACTTATCACCGTCAGTGCGGCATCCGGGCGGGAATACTCATCTTCCAGATACTCTTCGTTCTTTTCCAGCAAAATTGCACTCCATGCGTCAGCCTTGATTCCGAAAATGCCATCATGCTGTTCGATCTCTTCCTGACTGGCGAAATCTCCTGCCGTGCCATCCTGAAACAGCGGGTAAATCCGTTCGCCCAGCCGATGCCACTCCGTGCGCCTTCCTTTGTCAGCGGCAGAACATCATCTTTCAGATACCCATATTCGTGCATTTCCGAAAGACCGATCATGCCATCCGGCAGACTTTCGATCTTCTCCTCTGCTTCCCACATCAGGCGATTGATTTCTTCCGTGTTTTCAGCCGCAACCACAGCCGCCAGATTGTTGGCCAGTTCTTCCGTTGCCGCCCGGTCATCCAGCTTGTAAGCAAAGTTTACAATGAGATTTCGCTGGCTGTTGTCAAAACGGTTTTGTCCGTTCCTTGTCCGCAATCAGCTTTTCAGCATATTCCATCGCGGTCATGCGCTCTGCGCTCCTTTCCGCGACTGCCGCTTCCAGCTTTTCCAGAAAGTCGGCTGCGGTCAATCGAATCGTATCCATCGAATCTTTCAATTCTTTCAGTTCCTTGCCGCTTGCCCAGCTTGCTACATACGGGAACGAGTAGTCCGAAGTATCAATGCCAAGTGCCGAGCAGACCGTAAATGCAATGCTTTCGGCTTCGGTTTCCTTTGTAAGACGGTCTTTTTCCTCGCCGCGCTGCTTCATGAAATCGCTGTTATGCAGCATCGCATGAGCAACCTCGTGGATCATCGTCTTGATGGTCTGGCTCTCGCCCATATCGGCACGAACACAGATTTCTTTGTCCATGTGGCTGTAATAACCTTTTGCGTTGCCCTCGATCTCTCCAAAACGAATTGGCACAGGAGATACCTGTTCGATTGCCTCTTTCAGCAGGGTATAATTCTTGACACGGGCAGTCAGTTCATTCACTTCCAGCGTAGGCAGCGGTTCTCCGTCTGTCTGGGCATAATCGAAAACCGTTGTTACCCGGAACCGGGGAATCACCCTCTCCACCACTTCGATTTCCGGCTCCCCGCTCTCATTCAGCACCGTAAGCCCGGTGTCCTTGTCGATTTTCTCCCTCTCTTCCCGTTCCTTTACCGGGGCAGGCGCGATGATCTGGATGCCCTTTTCCCCCTTTTTCACATAGCGGTTAAACTTATTTTTCCAGGCATTGTACCCAGCCACCAACGTAGCATCTGGACGCTGCATTGCGATCAGCAGCGTATTATTGAAGCTGTAATTGTGGAATTTCGACATTGTGAGCAGGTACTTCGTATACATTTCCGAAGTAAAAATGTCCTTTACACCCTGTTCCAACCGTTCCGTGATTTCTTTGAGCTGGTCTGCCCGCTTATCTGCCATTCATGCCCTCCTTTACAAAATCCGCCCCATCAGATTTCCTTTCGGAGATCTGACGGGGCATTCTCAGTTACAGTTCCATATCGTGACTTTTCTTTTTCTGCGTTTTCGGCTCTGCCATGCGTTCTGCCTGTTTTTCGTGAAGCTGTGCAAGGATCGACGGACGTTTTACGCTGTCTGCACTCCGCTCAATCTCACGTTTCGGCGCAGGAAGTTCGCTATCCGTTACTTCCTCATCCATGCCAAGAGCCGCATCATCCCCCTTTTCGTCCATATCCAGCAGGGCATTCAATTCTGCAAGCCGTGCAGATTTTTCGTTTAATTCCGCCTCCTGCGGGAACGGACGCTGCACTTCTTCCTTTGCTTCTGCCAACTGCTGCTGTAAGGTTTCCAATCTGCGCTCCACCTGCGGCAGTGTCTTTTCGATAGATGCCAGCGCATTGAGAATACGCTGGATATTGCCAGCCGGATCACTGCCAAGTTCAATCGTATAACTGCTCTGCCGCTTGATGGTCAGCTTGAATGTCTGGGCGAACGCATCAAACCGGGAACTGATTGCAAACCCTCCCAAATCTGCGATTTGCCCTCTGTCTTAGCGATCTTCATTGCGGCACAGGCTGCAAGAATTGCCGAGCCTGCTTCCTTGCGGTCGGTATAAACCCTGTCCTCCACCGTGATGGAGAACTTCTCCTTGTCCTGTTCCAGCAACGGCTTTGCCACTGCAAGGTCAGTTTTCAGACCTGCTATGCGCTCTTTCGCTGCCGTGATTTCTGCCGGATACCGCCGTGCAATATCCGATTCCAGGCTGTAAATCTGGCTGGTGTGGTTGGCCCGCATCAGCTTCAGCTTGCTGACCTGAATATCCAAATCCATCTTTTCCTTGATGTAGGGATTTCCCGTTGCCAATGCTTTGATTTCTGCATAGGTCAGCGCGGTATCGTCCACATCATCGCAGGCACGAACAGGAGATTTCGAGGTCATGATCTGCGAGATGAACTTCTGTTTATTTTCCAGAATTTGCCACATATACGAATCGAACGTATTCTCTGTGACGTAACGGAAAATCTTCACTTTCTGGTTGCGGTTTCCCTGACGAAGAATGCGTCCTTCCTGCTGTTCCAGATCAGAGGGCTTCCACGGGCAGTCCAGATGATGCAGGGCGATCAGTCTGTCCTGAATGTTTGTACCAGCACCAAGTTTCGGGGTCGAACCAAGCAGGATACGCACCTGACCGGAGCGCACCTTTGCAAACAGTTCTGCCTTTTTGGTTTCGGTATTTGCCTCATGGATAAAAGCAATCTCCTCACGGGGGATTCCTTTGCCACCAGTTTTCCCGGACATCATCGTACACATTGAATGTTCCGTCTGCTTTCGGGGTCGATAAGTCGCAGAAAATCAACTGGGTGGATTTGTCGGGCGTGGATTCTTCCCATACCTGATAGGCATTCTCCACGCAGAGGTTGACCTTACTTTCCGGCTCATCCGGCAGCAGGTCATTGATAAGCCGCTGATCCAAGGCCAGCTTTCTGCCGTCGTTCGTGATTTTGAGCATATTATCGGTTCTCGGATCGACATTTCCGTTCCGCACACGCTCTGCACGGTCGGCAAAGCTGCTCACCATTTCCTGCTGCGTTTCACTGGGTTTCAGCACCTCATTGATGTACTCTGCTTCCGGCACAGGCAGGTTCAGCATATCCGCCGTCTGTACGTCTGCGGACTCCTTAAACAGTGAAATCAGTTCCGGGAGGTTGAAAAAACGGGCAAACCGCGTCTTTGCACGGTAGCCCGTTCCTCTGGGGACAATTCAATCGCTGTAACGGTTTCACCAAACGAAGCCGCCCAGCTATCAAAATGTCCAAGATGAAGTTTCTGTAAGGTGTCATACTGCAAGTAGCGCATAATGGTATACAACTCTACCATGCTGTTCGATACAGGCGTACCTGTTGCAAAGGTCACACCCTTGCCGCCAGTGATTTCATCGAGATACTGACATTTTGCAAACATATCCGAGGACTTCTGTGCATCGGTCTGAGCAATACCAGCGATGTTCCGCATTTTTGTGTAGAGGAACATATTTTTATAGAAATGGCTCTCGTCCACAAACAGGCGGTCAACACCAAGCTGCTCAAATGTAACTACATCATCCTTGCGGCTCTGGTCGTTCAGCTTCTGAAGTTTTGCCTGCAAGGTTTTCTTTGTTTTCTCCATCTGCTTGACCGTGAAACTCTTGCCATCGTCCTCTGCCTTTGCTTCTGCAATCGCAAAGGTAATGTCCTGAATCTGCCGCTCGATCATGGATTTCTGCCGTTCCGGGGAAAGCGGAATCCGCTCAAACTGCGAATGCCCGATAATGATAGCATCATAATCGCCCGTGGCAATCCGGGAACAGAACTTCTTTCGGTTGGATGGCTCGAAATCCTTTTTCGTTGCCACCAGCACATTGGCATTCGGATACAGCCGCAGGAAGTCTGCACCCCACTGTTCCGTCAGATGGTTCGGCACAACATAAAGATTCTTCTGCGCCAGACCCAGACGGCGGCTTTCCATACCGGCAGCGATCATCTGGAAGGTCTTGCCAGCACCCACACAATGCGCCAGCAGCGTATTATTGCCATACAGGATATGCGCCACTGCATTTTTCTGGTGCGGCATCAGGCTGATTTCCGGGGTCATGCCCACGAACTTGATGTGACTGCCATCGTATTCACGGGGACGAATCGCATTGAACCGCTCATTGTAGACCTTGCAAAGTTCCTCTCTGCGGTCTAAATCCTTGAAAATCCACTGCTTGAACGCATCCCGAATCGCTTCCTGTGCCTGCTGCGCCAGCATGGTTTCTTTTGTTCAGCACTCTCCTTTCTTTTCCATCCTCATAGATGGTATCGTAAATTTTGGTATCCCGGAGATTCAGCGCATCTTCCAGCAGTCGATAGCCGTTGACCCGCATTGTGCCATAGGTGTTCGTCACACGGGGATTACTCCGGTCAAGCGACTTGCCGCTGATATTCCATGCACCGCTGATCTCCGAATAGGTTGCTTTGATGGAACTTCCGATATAGTAACTCGGCGTTTTGAACACCCGCTCCATGAAGTCCGTAATGTACTCTGCCTTGATCCAGTTTGCACCAAGCCGCACTTCAATCTCCGAAGCATTCAAATCTTTCGGCTGTACCCGCTTGAGATACTCGACATTGACCTGATACTCCGGGTGGTTTGCAGCAAAGGTTTCTGCCGTTTCCAGCTTTTCCCGGACATTGCCGGACAGATATTCGTCTGCCGTCACCCACGCCTGTGTGACAGGATTGCGGAAGATAACGCCCGCCAGTTCTTCGGTTACTTCCTGCTCTGTCTTTCCGCAAAGTTCAGCCATAAACGGCACATCGACCTTTGCTTTTCTCCGATGGAGAGTGCCAGGGCTTCACTCGGCGTATCCACAGAGGTCACAGGTTCCGGCTTGCGAATGGTGCGCTTGGTAAAATATCTGCCAGCCGCTTGAGGTTTTTATCCTCGTCCAGAATCTCAAGAGATGCCAGCAGACAATAGCTGCTATCCTGCCGGAATGCCCGTTTGTTAGCGGTGCTGTTGATCAGACCATACTGCGCTGTGAACCGCTTATACTGGTCTTTCAGCTTTCCTTGCAGCAGTTCCACTTCGGCATCCGTACCATCGTGCAACTGGCAGTCCAGCAATTTCTGTGTGGTTTCCCGCAGGGCAATCATCCCAGCACACGCTCTGCCGTGACCGCAGGCAGGTCAACCTTGTTCATATAGGAGTTTTCACGGTAATAGACCTGTCCGTCCACATTGGTGTAACTGAAATTCTTCACGTTTGGGTCTGCCGGAAGTGGTTCTGCGTTCTGGTCAAGTTCATCGTCCGTGATTTCCGGCTCAGTGATTTCCGCATGGATGTTCTCAACGGCTGCTTTCAACTGTTGTGCAAGGTCTGCGCCCTCGATGGGCTTGACCGTGGTTTCCTGTTTGCCGTACTGTGTACTTTCAGTCGTGATCTCCCCCAGCACCATTTCAGGATGCTGCTCAAAATACTGGTTGATGGGGTATCCCTCCGGCGTTGTGCCAAGGTCTACCCACTCTGCCCGCTCCACTGCCGCCCGGTCACGCTTTTGCAGGAACAAAATGTCAGCTACAACACTTGTGTTCGCATTGCGCTGGAACGCATTGTTTGGCAGGCGAATTGCACCGACCAGATCGGCACGGTTGGCAAGATACTCTCGGACAGAGGAATCCTTTTATCCATTGTACCGCTGGAAGTGACTACCGCCACCACGCCGCCCGGACGAACAAGGTCAAGACTTTTTGCAATAAAGTAATCATGGATGAGGAAGTTGTGGCGGTCATACCGCTTATCTGGCACTTTGTAATTGCCGAACGGCACATTACCCACCACACAATCAAAGAAACTGTCCGGGAACTGCATTGTTTCAAAGCCCTGCACTGCAATTTTGTTCTTCTGATAAAGCTGCTGTGCAATGCGTCCTGATACGTTGTCCAGCTCCACACCATACATCTTGATGTTCTCCATGCTTTCAGGCACAAGACCCATGAAGTTACCGACACCGCAGGACGGTTCCAGTACATTGCCTTTGCTCAGACCCATGTTGGAAAGGGCTTCATACATTGCCTTGATAACCGTAGGCGAAGTGTAGAAAGCATTCAGCGTGGATGCCCGCGCTTCGCTGTACTCATCTGCCGGGAGCAGAGATTTCAGTTCCGCATACTCCTTTGCCCAGTCCGCATTCTTCTCGTCGAACGCCTGCGGAATGCCGCCCCAGCCGACATACCGGGAGAGAACTTCCTGTTCTTCTGCGGTTGCCTGCCGCTGTTCTGCATCCAGCGTTTGCAGCAGCCGGATGGCTTCGATGTTTGCTTTGAATTTTGTCTTGGCTCCTCCTGCGCCGAGATCATCGTCCGTAATACTGAAGTTCATAGGCTCCTGTTTGGGCTGTACAGGCTGTTCCGTTTCGGCTCCACTGTCCAGCGGAAGGTTATGCTGCCGCCGTGCATGGTTGACCTCTTCCGGGGTCATAGGCTTACTAGTAAGAGGATTCAAAACATCGTCCACTGCCGAACGATGGATGGCATCTGTCCGGGTCTGCACATCCGCGATCAGCTGCATCTGTTCCGGCGAGAAGTCGGGATTCAGCAGTTCTTCTAACTCGCCGCCCGATTCTGCCACCGAATAGATCACATCCATCTGCTCCGGAGAAAAATCCTCGTAAGCCACACCAGCATTGTGTAGAGCAGTAAAGACTGTGGTTTCTATCGCTTCTTTCATCGGCACGTCGGCCTGTTCGTACAGATGCCGAATGTACTCCAGCGGTTCTGTTCGGAAGATCGGATACCGGGCTTCTTTCGCAAGGGTCATGTCCTGCAAGCTGACCGTCCCCTGCTCAAAGTTGACCGAATCCACACGGAACTCTCTATCGTCCAGTTCAATGATGGTATTGACTGGCAGATATTCCTCTCTGCGGAAATACTTTGTCTGCGCATGGGTTCCATCTTCCTGCTGGCCGGACAGATAGACGCTCTCCCCTGCTTCCAGAGCTTCATTGCCTGAGAAGCCCACTGTTCACGTGGAAAACCAGACACCTCAACCTTGCCGAGTGCGGTTTCCTTTTCCAACAGCTTGCTGCCAAGAAGTTCTGAAACGCGCTTTGCATCCTCGCCGTAGAACTCAAAGTTGCCGTACTGCTCATAGCCGACCAGAGCATCCGGGTAACGCTCTTTCAGCGCGTTATATTCGTTTACGGCATCCAGCGGCAGGGGCTGCAAGGTCGGCTCAACGGTCTTTTCTTCCGCTGCATACGGAACCATAATGCCGCGCACCCATTGCGGTGCGTCCTTGCTATCCTGATACAGTGCAACGGCATCCCGTCTGTCCGTAATAACGTCCTGATAGGTGCGCTGGAAAATATCTTCTACCAACCAGTCTTTGAAGTTTTCCCAGTTCTGGCTTGCTTCCAGATACAGCGGAGCAGTTTTCGCATTCTGCTCTAACAGCTCGTCGATCTTGTTCCGAAGTTCCTTTTCCGCTTCGTCTGCATCCACATCGCGGTCGCGGAGATACGGATAGATTTCACTCTGCTGCACCGCATCCAGCATGGAATACAGACATTCCTTGTAAACGCAGCGACTATCTTTCAGCGCAGATTCCTGCCCTGCCATAAGATAATCATTCAGCGGATTCTTTGCCAGTTCTGCATCATACTGGTTCGGTCGAAGCACCCGCGCCGCCCATGCAGGACGCTCCATATCTTTCAGATAGATCAGAGAATCCGTAACACGTTCGATTTTATAAAGGCGGTCATCTTCCAGATAGAGATAATCCCCGACATTTCTGCTGTACTTTGCCGCCTGCTTCTGGGGTTCTTCAACCACTGCGGTGGTTGAATGCTCTTTCGATTCCTGTTCCTGCGCCCAAATATCGAAAAGCGATATTTGTCCTGCCTCAGAAACAGAAATCTCAACAGCCTTTTTCTTTTCCGGGAAGATCGTGTACGTTCCCTCAACATACTGGTGCAGTTCAGCAAGCGTCTTTGATTTTTCCGCATATTCCGGGAATCCAGCGGCACGGAAAGAAGTGCTGCATCCATCTTTTCCAGAAGCTCTACCGCCTGTTCCGGGTCAGCCAGCATGGTGGGCAGTTTCTTTCTGGCATCATCATTCAGCAATTCCCGCTTAAATGGACGCTCTACTTCATCGGGCAGACGATGGTAGAAACCGATTACCCGATTTGCCATCTGCTCACGCTCGTAACTCGGCATCCGGCTGTAATCCGCAGGCTTCAGATACAAACTCTGGTCAATGAGCTTTGCAACTCGTTCAGCCGCCTGATTCCAGTTCAGCTTTACCAGCGCATCCGGCTTTCCATAGATGCCCCGTGCCAGTTCAAGACCTCTGCCGTCATAGCTGGCATGGGAATTATCTGCACGGGAAAGTGCATGACTGCTGCCGCCCACACCGTATCGGTCTTTCAGAAATGCCGCGCGTTCTGCTTTCTCTGTATGGGTAAGGAAGAAACTGTACGTTGCCAGCCTGCCATCCGAATACGGCCCGCCGCCTGCAAGGAAAGCATTGATCTCATCTTCCGTGATAAAGACTTCCTGCTCATTCCACTGAAAGCCCTCTCTTGCCCGATACGGCTGGAACGGGAGGGCAAACTTCTGAAACTGTTCGGATACTTTGTCCGGGCGATAGAACGGCATCCGCATCACGCTTTTATCTTCGGCGTAGGCTTCTGCCAGTCCCAAAAGACGTTCGTTCAGGTCAGCCAGAAATTCCGGCTGGTCAATCAACTTTGCAAGTCGTTCTGCAAGTTCCGGGTATCCGCCGGAGAAGATGGACGTATCGGCAAAGACCATCTCTGCCACGCCCTCTGCCATATCGCGTTCCATATAGCTCAGGGCTTCTGCGTGTTCATGCAGGGCATTGCCACGGGCTGCATCCAAAACCGATTTTGGTGCATACTCTCCCTGCTGCAAAAGCTGATGAATTCTGCCGCTGACATCTCTCCAGGACAGAAATGCTTTGTTTTTGGGGTCGTTCCGAACCGTATCTCCAACGGCGATCTGCATACCCAACTCATCGAACCAGACCGCATATTTTGTGCCACCGATCTCAAAGCCCTTGCCGCCCTCGCCATACTCTTTTTTGACGAAAGCGGTATACTCTTCCGGGGTCTGTTCGGTCATAAAGTTATAGATAAGGCGGAGCTGGCTTTTGCTTCGATTGCTTCCCGTCCGCAGGATTTCATCCACAACTTCTGCCGGAATCGTGATCTCATCGGCATACTGGGCCTGCATCGGGGCTTCGATTGTCCGAATCTGCTGTTCCACGGTCGGCAGACTGGGCAGAGAAAAGCAGAGGCAATTTCTTCCTCTGCTTCGCTCAAATCCTGTTCGGTTGTGTCAGCGGTTAGTTGTACACCAATTCCTTCAGCACGATCTCTTCCGCCATCGCGGTCAGATTGTTCTGATGTGCCACCCATGCCATCTGTTCGGTTTCCTTGTTCGGAGCCGGATACTTCTCGTTCAGGCTCTCGATCAGTTCTTCCATCCGGTTCTCCGCCTGCTCGTCGATCTGCGCCAGATGCTGATTCAGCCTGCCGCTCATCAGCATACTCTGATACCAGTTCTTCTTGTTTTCCCTCAGATAAGTCCTGCGCAGCATCCCGTACTTCCAATGCTCATCGGCTCGTCCTGTACGGTCAGGTTCGGAAACAGGTAGTCCCCCTTGCGGTGATAAGTCAGTTCCATACGGTTTTCCTCCTTCAGTGATGTTCGTTTCGGTTTCACGCTTTAATGTGTTAAAGTCCGTACTGGTATTATACAAGCTGTCGGCAGTTTTTGCAAGATGTTCTGTGACTTCTTTTCGGTAAATTTTCTGCATTTCCGTCCGATGTCACGGAGAACTGCTTCACACTGTTCCGAAACGGCATTGCCCAGGAAGGTCAAGACCGGAAGTTGGTTGAAATCCACAATACGGATAAAATCCTCATCGTCCAGCACTTCCAGCGGTTCCTGTTCGCAGCGTCGGGAAAGGGTATAGAAAATACTGTTGGTCATTAACTCCCGGAAACGGACACGGAGGTTATCTTCATCCAGTCCTTCCAGAAAAGTGTCTGTCACCTCATATTCCAGACCATCCATCGCTTCTTCCAGATTTTCAGCGGTCAACTGCTGTGCCAGTTCCATCAGCGCAGCATTCATGCTGTCCGTCTGCGTCAGAGCATAAGTATCTGCCAGATGGTCGAGGATCATCTGCTGGTGTTCCGAATCATCAATGCGCCAGAGGATCGGCGTTCTGCCGCCCTGCACCAGATGCGTGTCCGCAATGTCAAACACATAGCGCAGCTTTGCCCGTGGGCTGGCATCGTCAAAAGTGCAATGCCTTTTGCGCCACGGTTTACCCAGCGGTTCATTTTCTTGTTCCAGACTTCCAGCTCTGCACAGGCGGTCGCATCAGGGCGCTGGGCATGGATCAGCAGAGTATCTTTGAACGAAAAGCGGTACAGCCGTGCCGCCACATCCAGATAGTTCATCCAGTCTTTCGGAGAATTGCTTACCCACCGTGCGTTCTGCTGGGCAAGTTCCCGAATATCGTTAAATTTCGCCAATCGTTCCCTCCTTACTTCTTAGCTGGTGTTTTCGGAAATTCAAGACTGTACTGCGCCCTGCCATTTTCTATTGCCATAACAAGGTCTGCGGCAAAGGTCTTGTCCTTTTTGGCAGAGTAGAAGTCTTTTGCATAGGTACGTCCTTTCTTCAAAAGGTCAGTTGCCATCTTCTTTGTGAGCGTCTTTTTCATGCCGGAAAGGTATTTACTTTCTTTCCAGAGGGCAAATTTACAGTCCCGGTCAGAGCAATAGAAATTCAGCTTGCCTTCACAGACGGGCTTTCCACATACCGGACAGTTCCCGATAGATACCTTATTATAAATAGGTGATTCCTGTACGGTCGGAATTTGCCGGAGGTCTGCCAGCATTCGTTCCAGCAATCCACCGATGCCCTGCATGAAGTCGGCGGGCTTTGTTTCGCCCCGTTCCATCCGCAGCAGTTCATTTTCCCACTCAGCGGTCATGCTTGCCGATTTCAGGTAATCCGGGATATTTGCGATTGCCGTAACCCCCTCTGCACTGGGAAGAATCTGCTTGCCTTTGCGTTCCACATAGCCGGAAGATACCAGCTTTTCCAGAATCGCTGCACGGGTCGCAGGTGTTCCCAGTCCTTTCTTTTCCGTGTCTTTTTCAAACTCCTTGTTGCCTGCGCTTTCCATTGCAGAAAGCAGGGTGTCTTCGGTAAATGCTTTCGGCGGAGATGTAAAGCCCTGCTTTTTCTCCGCGCTCACCACAGGAATCACCTCGCCCTGTTCCAGTTTCTTGGGGAATGCCATATCCTTGCTTTTTCCTGTTCTGCAAACGGAACAGGCATTGCGGTATGTCCCGCCTGCAAGACATTTTTGTATTTTGCAGTGAATTTCCTGTCCTGACAGCATACTGTTACCAGAACGTCTTCATAGATGTATGGCGGCTGTACTGCCTGTTGCATCTTCCAGACGATGAGCAAAGACCTTTTCCTTATCCCCGGACAGGCTGTTTGACCCACGCTTGCAGCTTTCCAGTGTCGGCAGAATCGCATGGTGGTCAGTGACCTTTTTGTTATTGACCACCTGCTTTACTCCATCTGCTTCGCCGCCATAGCGTTTGAGCAAATCTGCCATGGTCTGCTGCATATCTTCCGTGATGTACTGGCTGTCCGTTCGCGGGTATGTCACCAGCTTTTCTTCGTACAATTCCTGTACGATCTTCAAAGTCTGACTGGCGGTAAAACCATAATAGCGGTTAGCTTCTCGCTGCAAGGTCGTTAAGTCATACAGCTTCGGCGCAGACTGTTCTTTCCGTTTGCGCTCGATGCTGCCAACCACTGCGCACTGACCATCGCAAACGGCCTGCATAGCATCTGCATCCTGCTCCTGCGCCATCTGTTCTGATACCGCCACGACACCCGCGCCGGACAGTTCCACTTTGTAATACGGCTCTTTCACAAAGTTCTGGATTTTGTTCTGCCGTTCCGTCAGCATTGCCAGTGTCGGAGTCTGCACCCGTCCAATGGTCTGCCGCCTGCCGTATTTCTTGGTAAAGGCCCGTGTGCCGTTCATTCCGATCAGCCAGTCTGCCTTTGCCCTGCACTCCGAAGCGGCAAACAGGTTATCATACTCTGCGCCATCCTTTAAGGAATCAAAGCCCTGCTGGATAGCGGAATCTTCCATGCTGCTAATCCACAGCCGTTTGACCGGGAGTTTGCTGCCTGCCAGACCGTACACACGGCGAAAGATTGCTTCGCCCTCACGCCCTGCGTCGCAGGCATTTACCACATAATCAAAATCTTTGCTTCGGAGCTTTCGCAGGATATTGAAATGCGCTTTCTTATCTTCCGAAACCAACAATTTCCATTCTTCCGGGAGAATCGGAAGATCATCAAACCGCCAGCTTTTATAGCGTTCATCGTAATACTCCGGGGCTGCATACTCTGCCAGATGCCCCAGACACCAGCTCACCACGCAATCCCCACCCTCCAGATACCCGTCCTCATGTTTGTATGCACCGATCACTTTCGAGATGGAACGTGCCACACTCGGCTTTTCTGCTATCACAAGATATTTCATGTATCCTCCTGCTTGTTTGAAAAGCAGGGACAGTCCGAATCAGACCATCCCTGCACCACTAGATTATACGGTTTTTCTATTATTCTTCGGTTTCTGCGTCCTGCCCTGCTTCCTCATCCTCATTCTTTGTCGGCAGAGCTTCATATTCCAGATTTTCTTTCGATACTTCCGGCTCACTCTGCTTCGGCTTATAAATGTAGAAATAGAAGAATGCGCCTGCACCGCCTACACCCATAACAAATACGATTGCCAGAATCTTGGTCAGCTTTCCATCGTCCTGTTCCGGCTCTTCGATCTCGACATCCGGTTCCGGCTCAGGTTTGGTTTCCGGTAGCACGACTGCCGGCTTCTCTTCTTCCTTGCCGTTGCGTTCCTCATCGGTCAGAAACTCCTGCAAATCGTATTCGTCGATCATGGAGAGCATATACACATTCTCGCTGTTCCTTGCCCGGTCGATCACTAGAAAAAAGGTATTTCCGCCCTTGGTCTTGACCGTGAAGAACTCCTTACTGGAATCGTCCGTAATGTTATCCTCCGCCTCGCCATTGCCCGCAATGGTGAACGGAATCTTCTCTTCCTCGGTGGGTTCCTCTTCCTCAATGACCTGTGCAGGCTCTTCCTTGACTTCCAGCTCCACATAGGCAAATGCCGGAGTGGAAAAGCCTACCGCCATCAGCAGGGTCAGAACTGCACTGGGAATCACAATACACAGCTTTTAAGCATCTTTCGCAATCGCATCCTCCATTTCTGCTTCTTCCGAAGTCTTGTTCTCGTGGTTTACAGTTGTCTGGAACGTCACATTCCCCGCCTGGATATTTTCCAGCAATGCCAGCAGGTCACGCCCACCCAGCTTTGTGCTGCGGATAGCGGACGATCTCATTGTCCTCTTCTTTTTTCTGTGCCGCCCGGACATTTCTCAGGTACTCTTCCAGTTCCGCGATCTTGCTTTCGGTTTTCTCTGCATCATTCAAAAACTTCTTCAGTTTTTTACTCATTTCGTGCCTCCTCTCGTTCTATTTGATTCTGCCAAAACCAAAAGTGGTTCTGCCAGTAGGTCGAATTGATGCTGGTATAAGAAATCGGATCACCGCAGTGGATCATCATGCCGTTGCCGACATAGATGCCAACGTGCGACGCACCAACGGTGTTGTAAGTTTTTTCAAAGAAGATCAAGTCACCCGGCTGTGCATTTGCAGGAGAAACATAGCTGCACTTGCCTCGCAGTCCATTCGCTGTCGTGCGCCCGACGTTCCAGCCATTGCCGCAGTTATTGATGACCCAGCAGACAAAACCGGAGCAGTCAAAACTGGTGCTTGGGGAACTGCCGCCCCACACATACGGCATTCCCAGATACTTTTCGGCTTCTGCGATCATCCTTGCAAACTTTTCATCCGACAGGGCTTCTTCTGGAATGTCATATTGGAAACCACCGCCGGAGCTTCCGCCTGTTCCACCCGAACCACCAGAGCCAATGCTGCCTGTTGTGCCGCCACTGTATGTAGGGGAGCCTGCGCCAAACAGTTCTGGGCGATTGCCATAAGTCAGATTGTAGGCATCATACCGCCCAGTCTGCTTCCGATCCATGTTCTTTCTGGCAATGGTGTCAAAGCCCTTATTTTTCAGTAGGACGTTGAGGATTTTGTACTCATACTCCACTTCTTCCTGATAGGTATAGGTTTCCATGCTGACGTTTCCAAAAGCGTCAATCGTTGGCCGAATCCCTACTCTGGTTTCCATGCGTGTGCGAATCTCTATCGTTTCCCAGACTTTCAGGAGATACTGCTGCTCAAACAGCGACTTGATGACGGTTTTCACCTGTCCTCTGGTGAACTGCTCATATACGGCAGTCAGATGAGAGATCAGCTGATAAGGGTCATGCCCAATTTCGTCCAACTGGTAACGGTATTCGTCATAGCCGGGATGTGTGGACTCCATCTGCCGTATCTGCTCATCCAGCTTCTTTTCCAGTTCCAGATAATCTTCTTCTGCACCTTTCATGTCAGCATCCTTACTAGGATACGTCGTTCCGATAAAGGTGCTACCCGTTCCCTGGATCGCTGCGGAACAGCTTGAAAATGCGCCCATAATCAGCATGAGCATCAGTGCTGCGATGCCAAGTCCCGCCCACAGGGTCTTGTTCTGCACAACGATTTCCTGCACCGCCGCTTTTGCTTTTTCGGCAAGCGTGTTCGCCGCCGTTGCCGCCTGCTTGCTGGCAGCGTTTCCAGCTTTCCGACCTCGCTTGGCTGCTGCATAGGCATCCTTATACTGCTTTTCTGATAGAGTTTTGAACCGACTGTCTTTGTTGCTTCACCTCCTGCGGCAGTCGGTGGTGGCAAGTGCGGTTTCTTTTTCAGTGACGTTTCTGCCACTTCTTCGGCCATGCCGCCCTCACTCTCCGAAAATTTCAGACGGCTGGATTTTTTCTCAACCTCGACTTTCTTCTCAGCTCTGGCAGATTTTTCTCTGGTCTTTTTCCTGCCTTTAGAGAAACGGTACAATCCTTCCAGCATTTCTTCGCTCTTGTGCGCCGACTCCACACCGGAGTTTTCCTTTTCGACCTGATGCACCTTGTTATGGGCAAAACCAGTGGCAGTATCCACTCCTTTCTTCGCCACTTTCTTAATGCCCAGCCCTGCGCCCCGGACGATGCCGCCCTGCTGCTCATCATCAAAGGATAAGCGGCCCTTTTTCTTCAGCGCAGGCTCTGCATCTTCGTCCACTGGCGAAGCATCTTTTCTTTCGCTTTGCCATCCTCCTGATGGGCTTTATAATACTCTGTACTCTGTTTGGCTGTGCTGCGCCGTGGCTTTTCCTCCTCTCCCTCCTCGGCATCCATGCACACCTCTTCTTCCACAACAGGGGTTTCTTCTGCACTTTCCACAGCGTCTTTTTCCGAATCTTCCTGCTTCGGCGGTTCTTCTGCAACTGCGGACTTGGTTTCCCCGGTGCGGAGATTCTCTTCCACCAGACCGTCATTGGTCATTTTCTGGACGATTTTATCTCTGCCCCGGAATCGCTTGTCTGCCATTGGATTCACCTCCCATCCGGCAGAAAACTCACGCAATCAGAGTTGCATGAGTCTCCCACTTATCGAGAATGCGCTCCAGCTCTCTGGCAAAGCGATCAGCCGAATTGACCTCTGTGCGGTCGATGTAGCCCCGTTCTTCCATGTAATGGAATCCGTTGGTCAGTTCATCTGCCAGTGCGCCGACTGCGTAAAAGTCCTCCAGCACCGTATGCACCACCGATTCCTCATCGTGGAAATTCAGCATTTCCACTTCCTGATAAGGCGGGCTGGAATCGCCATCGTATTTTGCTGCCTCAGCACGGTCATGCAGCTTCAGGATCATCTGGCTCAGTTTTTTCTCGTTCATCATGCGTCTTTCTTCTCCCTGTATTTTGCAATTTCATTCGGTTTCGTGGTCATAAGACCATAAAGTTTCAGCGAAGTATCGAACTTATCCTTGAACGGAATAATGGTATTGCCGTAGAACAGCAGCCCCTCGCCCTCGTTGCTGTTCGTCACATAGGAAAGCTGGAACGGCGAAATGTTGAGTTGCTTTGCAAGAATCTGCCTATCGCCGGATGCCTGATTCAGCATATAAATGAAATCGCTGTTTTCAAAAATGTTCTCGATCTCCCGGCTTGCTAGCAGGTCTTTAATGTTCTGCGTAATACCCGTGGGTATGCCGCCCCATTTTCGGAAACGCTTCCAGATTTCAACACTGTATGCGGCAGTCTGTTCTTCCTTTAAGAGCAAGTGGAACTCATCAATGTAGTATCGTGTGTTTTTCTTTGCATTGCGGTTGATGGTAACACGATTCCACACCTGATCCTGCACGATGAGCATACCCAGCTTTTTGAGCTGCTTACCCAATTCTTTGATGTCAAAGCAGATAAGGCGGTTATCCAGCTCCACATTCGTCTGGTGGTTGAACACCCGCAACGAACCATTGACGTAGATTTCCAGTGCCGTGGCGATACGCTGCGCCTGCCGTTCTTTCTGTTCCCGCAGGCAATCGTACAGATCACCAAGAATCGGCATATTCTCCGGTTTCGGGTCATTCAGATATTTCTGATAGACCAGCGGCAGGCATCGGTCAATGACAGATTTCTCTTCCGGCTCCATGCCATCCCGTGCGCCCATGATAAGCTCACACAGGGAAAGGATGAAATCCGACTTCATGCCCAGCGGGTTATCATCGTCCGCATAGTTCAGGTTAATGTCCATCGGATTGATGTAGTCCCGGCTGGTGGATGAGATATGAATGACCTGCCCGCCCAGGGCTTCGACCAGCGGATAATACTCGCCTTCCGGGTCTGCGATGATAATATCGTCCGTTGTCGTGAAGAACACGTTTGTCATTTCACGCTTTGCGCTAAACGACTTACCACTACCCGGTGTTCCAAGAATCAGACCGTTCGGGTTTTTGAGCTGTTTTCGGTCTGCCATAATCATGTTGTTGGACACTGCATTCAGACCGTAGTAGGGTAATCGCCCTCCATGAAAAGTTCCTGTGTGGTGAACGGCACGAAGATGGCGGTGGAAGTTGTAGTCAATGCCCGCTTGATGGGAACCAGATTATTGGCCAGCGGCAGACTGCTCATAAGCCCCTGCTCCTGCATATAGTCCAGTCGATTCAATGTGCAGTTGAACTTCTGAGCGATACCAGCCGTCTGAAACACTGCACTATCCAGCTCCTGTTTGGTTTTCGCAGCATTGAGGAACAGCACCGTAATAAGGAACATACGCTCATTGCGGCTCTGCAAATCATCCAGAATCTTCTTGGCTTCACCACCATAAGTTGCAAGGTCACTCGGAATAATTTCCATATCATAGCCGGAACGCACCGCCTTTTTCTGTTCCTCAATCTTCATGCGGTCAAGGTCTGTGATCTTGCCCTTGATGAGTTTGATTGCCTTGAGCTGGTCTACCGACTGCACATGGATGCTGACCACCAGATTCTTGTCCATGTCCAGAAACTCTGCCAGAACCTTATCCGTCAGTTCCGGGGCAAGGATGTTCAGATAGGATACTGCGCCGATAGTATCTCCCATCTGGAAGTCCTTGCCGTTCTTGAACAGAAAACTGGTCGGAGCAATGAAGTCCTTGGTAGTCATGCCGCTTTGCAGGATGCGGTCATAGCTGAACTCAAACTTCCGTTCTTCCTCCTGATGGAACATCTCGTACATGATCTGTAAGCGTTCCACACCATTCAGCGGATATGCTTTTACGCCAAGCACCTTGAAATTGTTGAGAACGTCGGTTTCGATACGCTCCAGCCGGGGCTTTGCTTCTTTCACGCTTTTGGCTTCAATGCTGAACGTGATGTACTTCGTCCGAACCAGACCGTTGTTTCCTTTTGCCAGCTGCTGTTTCAACATCTGCGCATATTCCATGCGTACATCATCGAACTGGTCATGCTGCGGCTCAATCTGAATGACCTTGTTGTATTCGCTCATATCACTTTTGTGGTTAATGAACGAAAGCTGAAAGCGGATGCTGGAATCAAAGTAGTTGAGGAAGTCACACCAGCTTTCAAAAATGGTGTTCTTATCTTCGTTTTGCGCGAGCTGATAGTTGATGTCATAGAAGCGGACGGTTTTGGAATACAGATGTTCCTCCACCCGGCAGATGCCGTCCCGTCCCATTTCCAGATACGGAATCGACCGCTGCACGGTCAAGTGATGCTCTTTCTTCTTTTTTGCTTCTGCCTCAGACGGCTTGAAGAATTTCTGGAAGATGCCGCCGAACAGCGGATTCTTATCCTTTTCTTTTCCCAATAATGCCTCCCTTCTTCACTTTTGGTGTTACAGGTTTCTCCGGCTCATATTCGTACAGATTTTCGATCTCGTAGCGGCGAACCGCCGGACGTTTGAAACGGACATTGATGAAGTTCGTCAGGATGGTTTCAAGGTGCATCCCGTTTTTCTCGAACAGCGCAAAGGAAAATTCCGGGAGCATCAGCAGCACCATGCCCGCCGCCGCGTTGCTTGTACCAAGCGTTTCCCGTGTAAGAAAGTAGAACGGGACACCGATGGATGCCGCAAAGCCCATACAGATGAGTTGTCGCTTTGTCAGGTTGAGAAAGACCTTGTTCTTCACTTTGGACAGGTCTTTCGGGATCGTCACATAAGCCATTCTTCACCATGACAGTCAGACACGCCGCCGGGATACGGCTTTCTGTCTGCTGTCTTTCCTTTCCTCGGATTTTCCCGGTTTTAGTGACTGCCGAAGATCTGTTTGGACAGACTTCCCGTTTTCATCAGGCTGAAGCACAGAATCACGGTATACGCTGCAACGCCGATCAGCGCGGAGTGCATATTGCTGGAAATCCGCACCGAAGAAATCAGTGCTGCGTAAATCGCCACACAGACCATCATCAGAAATGCCTGGAAAGCCAGGGCAAAGAGTCCTCTGAAATAGTTGGTTCCTACATGACCCCATTCACGGTTGCTCATCATTGCGAACGGGATCGGGGCAAGCGATGTATAGAGATAAATCTCTATCATGCGCCCATAGACAATGACAGTTATCACCACCGACATAATTTTCATGCAGAAGCTGACAAGGAAGGTTTCAAGAGCCAGCACTACCAGTTCACCGATCTCCATGGTTGCCATCGCCGCCTGCATCTGCATGGACAGCGAACTAACATCAATGGCAGTCTCGCCGTTGATGATACCGGAAGCCGAATTAACTACCAATTGTCCAACGTCAAAGACTGCCATTGTAATTGTGAACGTATTGCTGACCAGATAGATTGCGACCCATGCCTTGACAAAATACTTGAAGAACATCCATGTATCTACATCATGCAGGTTGTTTCGCTCGGTCAGCATCGAGATCAGCTCATAGCAGAGTACCAGAGTGATGATGATTCCGGCAATCGGAACTACCACCGACTCTGATAAGTTCTGAATCATACTGAAAACGCTGCTGTTCCAGTTTTGTGGAGTGCGTCCAACCTGAGCCGCGATCTCACTTGTCTTTTCATTGACATCCGTGAACATCGTACTCATGTTGGACTCCACCATTCCTGTCAGAAGTTCCCGCATCCATTTTTCGATGGCTGCAAAGATATTATCGAACAATGGCGGGAGTACCTCCTATCGCGGGTGCTTAGCCGAACAGACCAGAGAGCAGAGGGATCAGCTGCGTACCGATGAGAATGACGCCGCCACCGCTCATGAGCTGCTTCATGCCCTGGGACTTTGCACCCGGATTGTCGTTGCCATATCCTTCCATCAGATTGACAACACCCCAAACGCCAAGACCTGCGCCAATAGCCACAACGAGAGTCTGCAGAACGGTAATAGACTGATTAAAGAATTCCATATATTATTTTCGCCAGACCGCAGATTTGATGAATATTTGCGATTCCAAAAGAAAAGCGGGCTGGCACATCTTCGGTGCTGCCCGCTTCCTGCGATTCTGGCTTCTCCTTTCATTTTCAATAAAGTCAGCCTTTGGAATCACATGATAGATGGTGGTTATTTCGTGTCGGTCATACGGATCACCTGTTCAGGGTCTGCCCGAACGGGTGGGAGGGTGTATCGCTTGCTGTTGATAAAAGCCTCCTTCCTTATCCTTGTGCCTGTTCGGTCACATCCACTTCATAAAGGTCAAATTCTTCCGTGGTGAGCAGCCGCAGTTCGTGTTTCAGGTAGCGTTCTACGTCGAACTCGTTTTTCTTGTCGAAATCCGAAAGTTCCTTGTACCGCTTATGTTTGGTAATATCAAACTTATCGCTCAGGAATGGTCTGACACCTCTTAACTGTAAGATGCACTTGCTGCCGTCCATGACTGCAAGCTCATCCCGGCTCATCAGTTCTTTTCCGGTCTTTTGGTAGTTCGTTCCAAAAGAGGGGCTGTTGCCACGGGTATCTGATGTGTTGTAAAGATCAATGGTTTCCTTTCCCAGGGTTTCAGAAATCTCCTGAGGGTGGAACTTTCCTTGCCGCCAAGGAACAGCATCGTGTCACAGTTGCCGATGATGGTTTCTGCGGCATCCTTGTAAATGGTCTTTAGCTGGCTCTGCGATTGGAGAATGATCGAAGCTGAAATCTCACGGCTGCGGATGGTAGCGATCAGCTTATCGAACTTTGGAATTTGTCCGATGTTTGCAAACTCGTCCAGGAGCAGCCGCACATGGTACGGAAGTCTTCCACCGTGTTCATCATCCGCCTTATCACAAAGCAAATTGAATAGCTGTGTGTACAGGATCGACACCACAAAATTGAAGGTATCATCTGTATCGGAGATAATAACGAACATTGCCGTGCGCTGATCTCCCAGCATATCCAGCTCCATCTCGTCGTATGCCATCAGGTCACGCAGTTCCTTAATGTCAAATGGAGCCAGTCTCGCACCGCAGGAAATCAGAATGGACTTCGCCGTTTTACCTGCCGCCAGCTTGTACTTTTTGTACTGCCGCACGGCAAAGTGTTCTGGTTTAGCCTTTTCCAAATCCTCAAATAGTTCATCGACCGGATTCTTGAACTCTTCATCATCCTCCCTGGTCTCACTGGCATTGATAAATTCCAACAGAGTAGAAAAGTTCTGTTCTTCTTCCGGCGCTTCATACCAGATATAGCCGATGAGTGCGCAGTAGAGCAGGCGTTCTGCCTTGACCCAGAAATCTTCGCCGGACTTCTCGCCGTCTCCTTTCGTGTTGGCGATGATCGTATTGACCAGTTTCAGAATATCTTTCTCACTGCGGATATAGTGGAACGGGTTATAGTGCATCGACTTCTTGAAATTGATCGTGTTCAGGACTTTGATTTTGTACCCGGCATCCGAGAGCATCTTTCCGCATTCAATGATGATCGTACCTTTCGGGTCAGTACAGACATAGCTGACCTTTTCGGGCATCTGCATCAGATTGGGCTTTACGAAAAACCGTGTCTTGCCGCTGCCAGAGCCGCCGATCACAATGACATTCTTGTTTCTGGCATACTTCGGATGCTTTGGTCTTCCGCTCATCATCAACCGTTCCGTCTGGGTGAGCAGCACATTATTCTCGAATACCTGGTCAATAAAAGGTTCAATGTCCTTGGCATTGCCCCACCGGGCAGAGCCGTATTCCTCTCCCTGACGATACTTCTTTGCGTTCTTCCCCTTAAAGTAGATCACGGCTTTCAGTGCTGCTGCACCGATCAGACCCACCAGCAAGTCGAACGGATGGACACTTGGCAGATAACTCTTGTAGGCCAGACCGAAGTTCATAAAAAGAACCATCAGCCTGTCCACGATGGTATCGCCATTACAGTGTCGGTACAGCCATGCGGCTTTCTCCACCATGTAAAGGCGATAATGTAAGGAAAATTCAGCAGGATCAGCTTTTTCATATCTGCCGACTGCATCTTTCCACTGATTGCCGCCGCTACTTTCTTGCCCCATGCCGTTCCGCCTGTCTGGTTGGAGGGGGCTTTGCGCGGTCGTTTGCTCTGTGCGGTCGTTTTCTTTTTCTGGCTCATCGCACCTGCCCTCTGTCTTTCGTCTTTTCCTTGGTGATTTCCCGGTGCTTGGCAACACGCTCCTTTGCCTGCTCCAGCTTCTTACGGATGGACTGCCGCTGCTCCTTTTTCAGCGAAACTCCGGTGTATTCCTTGAACGCTGCCGTCATAACGTCTACATCTTTCGCCTTGAAAAAGACCAGATATTCGGTTTTACCCTCTTTTTCTGCCTTTTTCAGACTATAATCAATGCCGTACTTCCGGGCTACCCGGTCAAACGACTTGATGTTATTGTCCGTGACAACGATATTGGTAAGCTGTGCGCCGCTCTGTTGCAGGCTCTTGATGCTCTGCTTTCCTCTCTTACATCGGTTCTGCCCTCCCATCTTCTTCGACTGCTGTTTTTTCTTCTCGATCTCTGAAAGCAGCTTTGTCAGTGCTGCTTTCAGAAGCTGCGCCGAGATTTTTCCGCCTTTGATGCACAATGCCATCGTTTTTTCGTTTACTTCATCCTGCACCTGCGCCCTCCTTTCCGGTTTATAGTTTTATCCAAACGGCATCAGACACTGACTGTGCCTGATACCGGGGAGCCGTATCAAAGACCGAACGAAATTTCTTTCTGCACTGGTGCATCATGTAGCCGCACTCCCTGCGGTGTCGGCAGGAAATGCAGGGATGGTCACTGTCCGTTCCCGGACGCTGGCGCATCATACGTTCAAACGGGCTATTCGTAAAGTTCATAGGCTCACCCCTCCTGTTCTGCCATCGGAAGAATCCCACGCCGTTTCAGTTCGTGGTACAGAAACTTCCTGCCTTTGTGCGTCCATGCCGTATGCAGCTTTTCCACTGCACTGCCATCACTCCGATGGAGCCGGAAAACAAGGTTTGCAGTATATCCCTTATCCTGATGCTTTGCATACAGCACCCACTGGTTATTGGCCCGGTACTGGATACCGTGCAGATGGAGCAGACGATTGAACACCTTTGCACCGCAGCCGTACTCTTTTGCGATCTGTGTCGTTGTCACCAGCGAATCGGGCGGCTGTGATTCGTAAAACGCTTCGGCGGCGCGTGGCTTTTGCACTTGTGCTGATGCAGCAGTTCAATGACTGCCTGCATCCAGTGATCCGTTCCCATGCAGTGCTGTCCTTCGCAGCTGCGGAAACAGTCGTTCTTGTGGAAGTGGTAGAGCTTGTACAACTGCTTTGCCATCTCCAGCGTGATCCGGTAGTCTTTCACATACCGCTGCACCGTGCGCCCGCCCTCATCCTGCGGACGGACACGGGGAACGAACTCATAGTCCCGGCCCTCCATAAATCCATACTGGCACATCCGGGGGAACCACTTGCGGAAGTCACTCCGAATCTGCATCTGGTCGTACAAGTCTCTCGCCCAGATCACCGAGGGAGCCATATCAAAATCCATAAAAAACACGCTCATTACATCGTCCTCCTTAATTGCTTCTGCCGCCCCATCCGAAATCATGTCTGACCTGTGCAGCGTAATAGCTGTCAATCGTGGTCGGAGCATTATACAGTGTAGCAAGCAGATATTGTTTGATGTTTCGTACCTGTGTGGTATTGCTTTTCAGGCATTCCATTACATACTGGATGTGCATGGAATCCAGTTTCATCAGGCGGCTTTGACCACCTCTTTCGGCTTTTCTTCCCCGCAAATGCGCAGGAACTTCTTTCTGCTGGTTACGGTTTCCACAAGAAGTTCCAGAATCTCCATCAGGATTTCCCGGTCATGTGGGAAGTTCTTCTCTAAGATTGGGATTTCCAGCTTGTCTTGAAAATAGAAGCGATACCTTTCATCTTCCCGCATCTCCCCGGATATGTTTTCACCAGATTGTGCAGAATAGATTAGATCAGTCTCACTACTATCAGTATTATTTATATCAGTCTTACTTCCGTTTGATTTCCATACTCCCGGAAGTTCGCTTTTCAAACCACCAGAAGTTTGATTTTCATACTTCCAGTAGTTCGATTGAAAGTCCCGCATAGAGGTCTTTCACATAGAGCAGGTTCGGCTTTCCCAAGCCCTGCCTGCGCCGCTCAATAAGCTGATATTCGTGTTCCAGCTCGTCCAGCAGTTTGACCGCTTTTTGTCTGGCACATCGAATCGAATCCATGATTTCATCTATCGTGCAGATGATGTAGGCATTTCCATTCTCGTCCTGCCAGCCATTTTTAAGCGAGAGATTCATCCGATCCAGCAAGACTGCATAAAGCAGCTTTGCATCGCCAGACATCTTTTCAAACAGGTCTACCTTGATGAGTGCTTTCGGCACACGGTAGAAACTGTATCGGTCTGCTTCCAGACCTCTGAAATACGGGTACTTCATGTAGATTCATCACCTCCCCTCCTGCTGGATTTGCACTATTATAAATAACAGTACATTCCTACGACGGAGCATCTTGCGACACTCCGCCGCATTGTATCTGCTGTTATTTGAGCTTTGCCATTCTGCCCCAGCCCGTTCCTGCCCCATATTTCAGCGGCGTTTTCTCTGACAAGACACGCAGGATGCACATTCAGTATCAGAAGTATCTCTCTGGGATGGCTTATTCAGTTTTCAAGGTTCCTGTGAGGGGTTTTGTGTTGTCCTCTCATCCTTAGAATCGGAGAAAGGTCATTTCGCAAGGTGTTTTTGAAAAAACTCAAAAAAATTTTTGAGCCGCCCAATTCAGATTGTTTTCTGTGATTGGACGGCTCATCTTTTGATTATGTATAATATGTTAGCAACTGCACAGTGCCCGGAAGTGCTTTTTCTGTATCTTGTAAATTGCTGCGTTATAAATTCCGGTAAGATTCTGGCGGGTCATGCCAAGGTGTTTTGCCGCCTCTGTGAAAGACAGACCATGGAACAGGTGGATGTGAACGACCTTTCTCTGCAAATCAGTCAAAGTAGAGAGCAATTCTTCCACTCTTTCCTCACTTATCATTCTTTCCAGTGTGCTGACTGCTTCATCGACTCCCTCCAGGATTTCTTCTTTATACTCCCTGTCCTCACGGGATGGCATCCACTTTCCTTGGATGATCTCATAGTTCATAAAATCCGATCCTCGCCTTCAGAACAAGCCGGATGTGCCACTCGTAGTCGTCAAACTCTGCTTCCTCAATGTGATGTCCCGCCCCTTCTGCTGCATCATATTTATAATGTACACAGTCGCGTAGAGAAAAAACTGTCACCCTCTTAGTGCGCCCGGTAGATCACATAACCGTTCTGGTAGACATTGATGCTGCCATGATTTTCCAAGACCTTTTCGGTAACCACTGGCACACCAGATACCTCAAGTGCCTTCACGGTTGGAACACGCTGTTCCTTGTACGAAGGGAGTTCAACAAGCTTTTTCAGATCCTTGAATGTCATCATAATGTCCACCTTTCTGCCTTTTGGCTGCGGGCGGTCTGAAACAAAAATGCAGCAAAAGTTGTCCCAGACTTACCCGTTTTTTTTGAACGGGAAGTCTAAGACTTCTCCTACTGCATCGCTATTTCATGATTCACTTTTAAGGTGTGATGTTTAGTCTCTCATATATAGAATTGCTGGAAGGGCATTTCGCAAGGTGTTTTTGAAAAAAATTAAAAAAACCGGAACAGGATGAGTTACTCACAGGCGCACTACTGCGCTGCATTCGCTCATTCTGTTCCGGCCTATATCATATTGCTACGGTATCGCTCTAACAAACAGATATTATATTGTAGACCCAAAAGAACGTCTGGTGGAGCTGGTCGGCTAACCAGGTGCCGCCTAAGATTCCACCTCTGCGCTTTCAGTGTCCGATGAAGCTCTCTGCTTCAGGCTTCTTTCCGATGGTTCTCTACTGTGAAAAATTCGATACTCTTCACGGGAAGGCCGTGAATACACTCCACCAGAGATTCAGCAGAAATATAATCTTCACAGCCACCACGCTTGATCTGAAGCATATTCTTTCCATCAACGACACTGCGATTCCCGATCCGCAGCCCCTTTGGGGTGCGGATTTCATGTTCTCGTTGCTCATCTTCTCACGGCCTCCTTTGTGTTGGTTTAAGTTTCTTCTTTTATTCAATTTCACCTTTTGAACTTCCGCTCTTTTTTCACCTTTTTCGGCTTGCATATTTACGATTTTTACGGTATAATAATCCAAAAGATGATAGAATATAGCATATATTATAAGCAAGTCGTGTCGCCGTGTCAAGAGGAAAATGTGAAAATTTGTTGCATCTTCCAGATTGAATATTTACAAATTCCATTGCACATTGTTACAACACGATAACTACTCCATAGAAAGGTTGCAAACATGAAATTTGGAGAGAAAGTTCGCGATCTACGAAAGAAACATTCTTTAACACAGGACGAATTGGCACAATGTCTGGGTATCAACAAAAGAACGATCATTGGATGGGAGCGTGATGGCCGCTACCCTCGCAGTGTATTGAAAAGATGGCCGATATATTCCATGTACCTTTGACCTATTTACAGCCGGATCAGTCTTTTATTTATCGAACGTGCCGCCGAAGCCTACGGAAAAAAGGGCAAAATAGAAGCCCAGCATCTCGCATTCGAGCTTACTGAGCTATTTGCCAGCGGTGAGTTAACCCCGCAAGATATGGACGGCATCATGTACGAAATGCACAAAGCCTATTTTAAGTACCGAGAACAAAACGAGAAAAGGAACGAATCATGAACCTGTAAACCTCTGTTCCATTCACTATGCCATCCCCGAAAGGAGATCACATTATGGATTCTGCATTTATCTGCCGAGCTGCCAACGAACTTGTCCAAACTGCCGGAACTCGCAACATCAAACAGATCGCGCGCAGTTGCAGTCTGGACATCAGTGAAACATCTCGCATTAGAGATATGTTGGGTTTACTTTCGCTCTATTTTGATAAGCCATTGATCCTTATCAATCGCCAGCTGGACAAACAGACGAAGCAGATGGTGTGCGGCTATGCGCTGGGGCATTATCTGGAGCATCAGCTGCTTATGGACTTGCATACCTTGGACAAGTTTCTAACCATTAAGGACAAGCACATCCTTCTTTACGAGCATAACGCTTTCACATCCCACCTGATGCTGGACAGTGATGAAGTCTATCAAATGACGAAGCGCGGGTTGGACGCTGCGCAGATTTCTGCAGCCAAACGAATTCCTTAATCTGGTGCTGGTGAAGCTGCTGGAACTGCATCATCTGGGGTACGATCTGCGTCACTACTACGCCCAGCATCATGCGTTTATCAAGCAGTTCAACCTTCCGGCACATTTTCAGTTTGATGTGGTCGCCGGATGAACTTATGTTCTTATAACTCTAAAACCCGTAATGAACGGCAGTTATGCCTGTCCATCACGGGTTTTCTTGTTATTTCAGTTTTGCGAGGATTTCATCGGCACTCATGCCTTCGGCAAGCAGCTTTCAGAACGGACTCTGCTTCTGTCTTTTGCTTCTTCTGCAGCTTTGGCATCTGCCTTCGCCTTCTTTGCTTCCAGCTTGACAATTTCCTTGTCGATAGCTTTCAGCGATGCTTTTTTCTCTTTCAAGTCAGCTTTCAAAGTGTCAATGTTTGCGGTGATGGATGCAATCTCAGCTGTGAGTGATTCCTTTGCGGACTGCTTTTCTGCAATCTGCGTTGCGATATCAGCAGTCACAGTTTTGGGCTTATTCTTGCTTCCTTTTGTTCTGGGCATAATAAAACCTCCAGAAAATTATAGTATTTTTAGTATAGCACTCTATCTCATTTATTTCAATCACCGCAAATTTCTGTTTCGTATTATATTACTATCATATCAGTACGATCATTAAAGCTTTCTATGATTTTAGCTATTGATTTTGAAACTCCTTTTTCAACATAGTTCATTGGCTTTTTAACTTCAACAGATTTTGCAAATGCTACAATCTCATATCGAATGCCTTCACCATCCAGTTGATAAAAGAATCTTTGATTATCCTCTGGATTTTCATAACGAACTTCAAAATAATCTGTTTTCCACCAAGGTGCTGGAACATAGATATAGCCTTTTGTTCCGGTAACAACCAACTCACCTTCAGACTTTGCAGCTTTTGCTACTTTGATTGAAGCTACTGCATCATCATAAGTAAAATCAATTTTTGTAAAGGCATCCATATTGGCGGCTTCATCTAGGAATTTTGTAGTTATAACTTTCTTTCTGTAGCCCGTTCCAAGTATTTGGAAAACGGGTAGCAACGCAGGAGCCCAGCCGCACATACTATTCCATTTCTGAGTCAAATCTGTTCCGGCAATTGAAATACCATCTCGCAGGCTAGTACAAACAGCATCAACCGATACAACCTTACCAATTTTTCCAGACTTAGCGAGAAGAACTAATCGTTCGTACGCTGTTGAGTACGCTGTCTTAATTGCGTCCATGAGAACCAGCCCATGTTCTTCAGCAATCGAATATAGTTCTTCACAATCCGTTTCTTTTAAAGCAATAGGTGATTCACACAAAACATGTTTCCCGCCAAAGAGCTTTTTGTATCAATATAATGTTTCTCTGGTTTGGAAACAATATACACGGCATCCACTTTTTCAAGAAGTTCATCATAGTTTTCGGTATAGAACATCCCATCAAACTCAGGTTCTTCACTCTTCTGAGATGCACATACACCAATTACATCAACGCCGTTTACATATTTAGACTCTGCTACAAACTTTGTTCTGAAAGCAGCCTTTCCAACAATTCCCATACGAAGTTTACATTGTTCACCCGTACTTCAGAACTAGAGATTCCCTCCGTTCTCGGAAGATACACCACCTTACAATATTCATTCAGATAATCAAATTTTCCAGCCCAATCAGAACCCACCGTGAAAATATCCACATCGTACCTACGAATATCATCAATTTTCTGACCCTCATATTCTTCCACGATGATCTTATCCGCAAGTCCTGTGGCACGTACAGCCTCAATACGCTCCATCATGGACTGCTGTACATTGATTTTTCCACGGGTTTTATCAAAATCATCCGCTGTAACGCCAACGATCAAATAATCTCCCAGTGCTTTTGCACGTTCTAGCAGTTTGATATGACCATAGTGAAGCAAGTCATACGTTCCGTATGTAATTACTTTTACCATTTCTTGCTTCCTCTCACTTTTTACAAAAGTCCACGCTTCTGTAAATCCTTTAAAGCATTCACAAGCGTGGAGTTGTCCTCTTTTGTCAATGCACCAATATGCCCCACACGGAAGATGGTCTCTTTCATTTCTCCACCATTGGGACAAATCCAAATACCATACTCATCTTTGAGTATCGTAAAAACATCATAGGCCGATACATTCAAAGGATGCAACGGTGTAACTGCATTGGACATCGACTCTGAAACGATTTCAAGGGGTAGTCCCTTAATCTTAGCTCTAAAATCCTGAGCAAGTTCCGCAATTTTCTTTGTTTCACTCTCAACACCGCCAGCGGCTTCTATTTCTTTCAGACGAGCATTGATCTGGCGTAAAGTACCAACTGCTGGTGTAAAGGGTGTTTGTCCCCGCTCGCCATTTTTAAGAGCAGACTTCAGATTTAGATACATACACTTCACATCACGGGCCTCTACACGTTTGACCGCTTCATCGGACAAGACAATAACTGATACGCCCGGAGGACAAGCCAATGCTTTCTGAGAACCAGTAATCATTACCTGCACACCCAATTTGTTCATATCAAAATCGTCTGCAAGGAAGGAGCTAATGGCATCCACGACCAAAAAAATTCCGTTTTTCCTACAAAACTCACTGATCATCTCAATGTCATAGTGAACACCTGTTGAGGTTTCATGTACATTAACGAGGAACCCTGTAAAGCCTTTACCGTCGTACATATCCAACTGCTCTTTTTTGAGTGCTTTACCTTTCTCTAGCTTGATTTCCTCGTATGGAATCTCGTGAATCTGGCACAACTCAACAAACCGCTGTCCAAAGCTGCCACCGTTTACGACCAAAACCTTATCCGTCTTATCAAAGACATTCATAACGGTTGCTTCCATCGCTGCCGTACCAGAACCAGTGATAAACACCACTCTGGCATCATCGCCAGCCTTCGCAAACTTTTTCATCAACTTTTCATTTTCAAGCATGACAGCAGAGAACTCAGGCGTTCTAAAATATGGAACCTGTTCTGCACCAATAGCACGCACTACGTCATCCGTCATTACCGGGCCAACTGTAAAATTAAGCATTTTATTTATCCTCCCACTTTTGATTTCGATGAGTTAAGTTCCATAACCATACTTTCTGCCGATTACCCCAAATATACTTTTGCCACAAAAGCCTTACGGATGGCTTATCTGCCCATTTCTGGTTGATCTCCTCATATGTCATCGATCCTTTTAAATCCTGCATGAATTGTTCTCTATCTGGGTTGCTATCAATATGTTTTCGCATCGGTGATTGATATTTAAGTGCTTCCTCAAATTTCAATTCATGCCCATACATCTCCGCTTCCGCTGCCTGCAACACCGTCCTGCCTTTATCCGTATTAGCAACAGCCAAGGAAGCCCCACCGTTTTTCCATACAGTTCTGGGCAATAAAGATGGACTCCCCACAAATCGCCGAGCGAAATATCCGCTACTCTCTCCGTCGTTGCAAATGGACACTTATAGCAAGAAGGACGACTCATTAGATGCTTCAACCAAATAGACCAAAATGGATTAAACCAACGGTCTTTCTCAATTACTTTTTCTCATCTTTCATCATAACTGTGGTCCTCATTATCTCAAAGTCCCATCTTGCCCCCGAATATTTTTCGCCAGAGCTCTCATTATTTGGAAATCCCATTTATGATTTCCGAGAAAAGTGTGTCCCTTATACCTGTAGTCAATGCTTTCGATTAAAGCATCAAATTTTTCTTTAGTGATTGCTCATATTTCCGAATATAAAGGGGACTCGGAACACCTTCACAAATAACCTCTACGGTTAATAAGTTATCCTGATTCGTTATTACGTAAAATGCCTTTAATCCAGAAATTTGACATGGCGTTCCAGAAAAAAGCACTTTCTTTCCAGAATTCAAAAAATCTTTAGCCTGCTGATATGAGTTGCCCATTTTACTTTGAGAATATTTCGATTTTCTGAACTTAGCCAAATCTTTCTTATCGGTAATATAACTGTGCCAAACTAAAAGCCCCTTACTTTCTGCACCAAATATCACATAGTTTTCATCGCAAAAAGTATCGACAATAGCTGAAAATGCACCGCCGCTTGTGCTTTAAAACTTAATTTGTTCATCTTTTATGTAACCACCAAAGTATATTTATTGGAGCTGTACCTTTTCGGCATATTCTCATATGGGCATACTTGACGGCACAGGTTACATTCAATACAACGCTCTTTATCTAAAAGAGGATACCGAAATCCTTCGTCATCTTCTTTCATGACAAGTGCATCTTTGGGGCAGATTTGGACACAGGCTTCACAGCCATAACATTTTTCTTTTTCCTATCGACTAAGTATCCTTCCATATCTATCTCCGTTCTTAGACGCAAGAAGTCAATTCCGTATTCAAGAATTCCAAGGATTCTTTTCTTGCTTCTGCAATACGACTATGAACTTCTTCATAATTGATTTCAGACATATTCTTTTTTTCCGCTTCTGTCACTAGCATGTGATCAGATAGGCCAAACAAATCAAGAAGTTCTGTAATCTTCGTATCGCACTGTTCACGAGAGAACACATAAAATGGCCTACAATATTGCACTGCAAAAATCATTCCATGGAATGAATTCGTAATCACACATTCCGCATACTTCACAAGCGACAGAAATTCCTCAACTCCAGCTTCATAGAACATCCGACGATTAGGCTTTTCTGCATTTGTTGCGCGCAAGCTGATTTCGACAATCTTCCAGCCATTTTCTGCCGCAATTCTTTCTGCATATGCTTCCATTTTGGGATTATAACGTCGTGCATAAAGCAGCAAGTATTTATCCTGTTCTAACCGTTCCTTTGCAATCTTGTCATAATCACTGCTCAGCAGCAGTAGGGTCGGATCGACTACCTTTTTCACCGGAACATTTGTATGCTTTGTTACATACGGAACCATCAATTTTTCTCGAATTCCAAAAGCATTAAAGTTTTGAAGTCTGTCATTTAACACCTTATATGTTTCATCCGTGAAATGAGGATCGCCAAAACTTGCTGCATAAGCGACCGAGCTTTTTTTCATGCACTCATAATTTGCATAGTATCCATCATCAATTCCGAACTCATCCGGGCAAAAGATCGTATCGCTTCCACACACAAAACCTGAAATGTCTTCATCTTTACAAATTTCGTTAAAATTCTGTGCCGTATACTTCTTGCTTGTCCGGGTAAATCTTTCGTGATAAAACCGATCGAATTTGTAATAGTTTTCTCGAATTGCAGGCATTGTAAGCTCACACATTCTGCGTGATTCTTCATCTTTATCCCACATATTCGCAAATGGGTTCAATGGGTCTTTATCAGCTAAAACCTCAGGGCAATAATCAACAAGGACAGGCTCAATCATATCCCCTGTAACTTTTTTTATTGCTTGATGGAGTGCCCATGTTTGAAGTGCTGAACCATAATTTGTGAAATTGCAGTATATGTTATATGACACCGTTCCTATTCTTTTCATATTAGTATTAGTTTCCTTTCAGAAGATACATCTGGCTCTTCTCATTTAATCGCAACAGTTGTAATCAATTGCGTTCAAGTCAGCAATAATTAGCTAATGTGTTTGTCGTACTTGAAATGAGTAAATCCACTACACTTATATCAATAGTATACAAATGTTTACTTAAGCACGTACTCTTTCAAGTATCGAACGTCTTTTTTAAATAATAACAAGCTCAAAATCAAATATAGAACTCCAAATATAAGTGCATAGATAAAAGCATGTAAAACCCAATTCCAAACGGTGATTTCAGTCAGCGGTGCAAAATGACAAATAGCGACTCCGATTACAGTAACAAAAGAAAACGCCAATAATTTTTTGTAAAAAATCCATTGTTTTCTATTTTTCACCATCTTGGTTGTAAAATAGATTTGATATGCCATTCTATAAGTCATGCCCGCAATAGTTCCAATCGCAACTCCAATCAATCCAAGTTTATGCACAAGAATTATAGAAACCAATATATTAATACCTGCCTCAACAAATGCCGGTACCGCTAATTCCTTGAATTTATTTGCAGAATAAGACAAATCCAAATGCGGTTCTTTTATAAGATACAGTCCCTCTGCCATAACAATTAGCACACCAAATAAAGGTTGAATATAATCAGCATCCGTAATACCGTTTGTGTAAAGTTGTACGAATGGCGTTATCAGCAATCCAGATAAAGTAAAGCAAAAGTAAACCGAAATAAATGTAATGAACTCAAATAAGTCCAGCTTCTTATTCAATTCATGTTCATCGCCTTTAGCATATGCTTGGCCAACCGTGGGTGCAATAGCTCTAAAAATAGCTGCAAACAAACCATTTAATCCATTCGTCACTAATGTATATACGCCATATATAGAAACCGTAGCGAGGTTTGTAAAAATAGTTAAAATTGTTATATCTGTACTATTGTGGATAAATGCTGCACAATTTATCGCAAAACCATTCCATCTTTCTTTCAAAGATTATCATCTGGTTCAGTACCCCAATTAATACTATAATGTTTCTTTACAAAGTATCCATATACAAGTGGTTGAATGATATATAAAAGTCCCGTAAATAGTTTTAGCAAATGAATGCTTGGATAAATTTTCACGCTTAAAAAAGCACAAGCTATATTGCATACCGTAATTACGATCTGAGTGGCAGATATAACATACAGTTTTTTATCAGCTTGCAGCAGCACTCTAAAGCTCAAAGAGAAAAGGTACTGTATTAATAAATTCAATGAAAGAACAACCGTTAATGAAGCAACAAAAGGCCAAGAAAAGCCTTCCTTTGATAAGATTGGATAAACAACTGCTACCCCCATGGAATATGCAATAAACAAATAGCCAATCTTATTAAAGAATTTCTTAGCCGTCACCAAAACCGCACTAATTTTTTTATCATCATGGTCAACAAGTGGTTTATATAGATTGGCAAGAACAACTCCGTAATTCCGCCCTCAATCAAAGTAATATAACTCAGAAATTGATTCAGTGACGAAACAAGTCCATTAACACTGGAGCCAAAATTAGTGAGAATAATCTTCGGAATTATAAATCCGCTTATCACAGTAACAACTTGAAGTGTTAAACTTGATATAATATTGATCAGCGTCACTTTACTTTTCATTCGGTAATTCTCTCCATGCTTTTATGCCGTGATTGATTCTTTGGTCCTCTGGAGGTAGTTTCATATAATCGCCATAGACAATCGACAAATATGTATCCGCATCTTTCATACCATAAACTTGAATGTTTTCAAAATCATACAATTTAAATTCAGTCATTATTGTTTTGGTAGATATAACAACCCTTCTCCCCAAGTATTATTATTGATAAATTCAGATTCAGTTTTGTTAAAGTATTTCCAATATTCAATGTATTTAGCTGTCAGTTCTTCCAAAGAATAATTTCTGAATAGAAACTCAACGATTTTATGGTGAATTGGGTTATTATATCCACATGTCACATTGTGTTTCTTTGCTCTTTTGCTTCCCCAAGCATGTCTAATATAAGATTTGAAGTAAGCATAGCGGAGCTTGGTAAAATGCATTGGGACATTATCCCAGCAAAAAACATCAACCCATAAAAAATCCTCTTTAAATTCATTTCTATCAATAGACGCCGTGTGATCCTCAACAAAAATATTCTTGTTCACAATTTTGATGTACGGTATATCATCATTGCCAAGTTCAAAACCTTCAGCATACACGCATTCATTGACCCAATTATTACGTTCCCTTAATAGACGAACCAATTTATCATATTGTTCTCTGGTTAAAGCAATATCAATGTCATCATCCCAAGGTATAAAGCCCTTATGTCGAACAGCACCTAACAAAGTTCCTGCAGTAATAGTATATTGAATATTATGTTCAACTAAGAATTCATGAACCACCTGCAGAAGTGCTGTCAACTCGCTCTTTACTTGTTTATCTGATAAATACTCTCTCATTATATCTACCTTCTATTTTCGTTATCTGTTTTTCAACTTTAGCAACCAAAACATCAAATCATATTTTTTATTATTAACAAGCCAAATTTTAAATCTACTTGCTAAATTGCAGTTGGATTTATCCACTCTGCTTGCCATATCATATAAGAGCTTGAATTTTTGAGTTTCTTTTATTTTATCTCTAAACTCGGATATCGAATTAACTGATTCTGCAATTCCAACATACTCATTACACAACGCATGAAAGGAATACGCACATATTCGATGATCATCTACTATGTCAGACTCAACCAATGCTTTAACTGTATTCTCAAAATGTTCAAATTTCTTCACATTATACGAGTGCATCATGGAGTTGTTTAGTATTCTATAAACATAGAAGCTATCATTTAGGCAGATCATTGATTTTGCAAGTTGCAAGCAATACAAAGAGCATAGCATATCCTCACCAATAACGATCTTATCGTCTACCTGCTCTTGTGCCTTTACATATATTTCTCGCCTAACAACCTTGCACCACAAAGAATATGAGATTATGCCTGGATTTGAAATATTTTTATCCGTAGGATCATAGATGAATTTATCTCTGACTTCTTCGTATTCTTTGTCTTGCAAGAGACCTTGCACCACAAAATCTTTGCGCAAAATCTTTTTGTTGTCCTCTAACGAATAATGACTAAGTATCACTATATCCGGGTTGAATTCATTTAACGACCTTGCAACACAAGTAAAATACCCTGTTCAATATAGTCGTCGCTATCCACACAAATAACGTATTCACCTTTAGCAATCTTTGCTCCAGCCTTCCGAGAAGAGGTAGAGCCACCGTTCGGTTTATTTATGACACGCACTCTTTTATCTTTTTCCGCATATTGGCAACATATAGAAAGTGAATTATCCGGAGATCCATCATTAACCAGAATTAACTCGAAATCTACATAATCCTGATTAAGAATCGAATCTATACACTGCGGAAGGTATTTTTCTACGTTATATACTGGCACTATTATTGAAAACTTCATCTAATTTTAATACTCCAATCAGAAAAATAATAAAACAATGCAGCGACACGCTGGCGTCAAAACTCATCTCGTATGTATAAGCCTCTGTCTTGATATATCAACCCTCTAATCAAGCAGTACATTACCGGGCCAACAACGTAATGAATTGAAACGGAATATGTCTCCGTCAGGCCGGATATCAACAATACAATAACTAAAGACTTAACTATGCTTTGATCTATTGCAGTGCACCGTTTGCAGCCGCTTAAGAAATCCTTAAAAATCAAAATATATGAAGCATATCCGATCAATCCGTTTTTTATTAGAATATTAACATAGGCCATCTCTACACTAGATTGCCATCCAAGGAATTGTCTCATATTAGTCGTATAGCTGGAACCTGTATTTGCATAAGCAACATCTGAAACACCAAAGAACAGATTCCTTGAATCCTGCAACAAATAATCCACAAGATTGCTCAAGCCACGCATACGGTACGCATAAGTATACACATTGATTAAAATATTATTGTATATAAAAACACCTATTAAACAGGCAACAATTCCAGCAAAGAAAACAAATATTCTTTTTTGATTTTTTCTAAGCTTCAGAATTTTATCAAAATTTATCAGCAAAATCCAAATCATGCTAAGCGCGAGTGCGCCTTTTGAGCCACTAAGAACAATCAGCAAAAGGAAGAGTGCCAAAACGGTTCTTTCTTTATGGCCGAGTCTTCCGTTTCTCATATAGTATATATAGTTAAGAACAAACAAAAGGAGCCATATTCCACCACAATAGTTTTTCACCTGAAATCCAGACACATATAGTATTCCTACAATCGATTCATCTGATCCAAGTGAGAATCCTAATGTCCCGGTGATTAAGCCAATGAATGCAGAAAAAACAGCACCCCAAAAATAGCATTAGCAGCAATTTTAATTCTCTTATTTGTAGACAAGATACTTTGCGACATCAATGTAAACGACATCAACGCGAATGAAGTCATCGCAATCATATAACAAGCTTTTGTCGGTGTCCCTTTTATAAATGCACCAATTGACAACAATGATGTCAAGGAGAGTACTTTGATTGTTTCTGTTACGCTTACATGATGTTCCTTACTTGGCCAGTAACATAAAATCAATAATACTGCTATCCCTAAATACTCAATTAAGTCTCCGAATTTTGCACCTAAATATTTTCCATTTCCAATTGTAATCAGAAAGAATCCCATAAAAGGCAAAATATCTTTCTTTGCGATTTTCATTTTTTAATATTTTCTCCTTCGGCAACATCGCCTTCACTAATCACCTTTCGGTAGTCAGCTATTCCCGAAATATAATACGAAAAGATTTTTGCCGCATATTTATAGCTTCCCATGCATTTTTGCTATTTCGTACTGATTGTAATATTGCAAGGAGCCCTGAAATCCTTGGATACGCTGCTTCGATAAGTGCCCCTTTGTCCTTAAAATATTTTTCATTATATCCCTTAAACCAAGTTGAATCGCTCATATCAACACTTGCTATTCTGATAGGGGACTTATATAGCTTTAGACCTTTTTCAATTAATTCCTTTAGAAACAATGTATCCTCTCCCCATGAATACATTGCTCCACTTCCAAACAAGGTGTTAAAATAAACATTTTTACCTATAAGTGCTCTCTTCTTTATGGCGATATGAACCGATCCATATTCACGAGATTCTCTTTTCCTACACGTGCATACTTTTCTATAGGCTTTCCTGATCGTTCGTCATTAAGTGCTGTTACATTGAAAACCAACGCATCAGCTTCTGGATGTTTTGAAACGCATTTATAATATCTTCTCTATAGGTATCTGTGTATACCATGTCATCATCTGCAATGCATAAAATATCCCCTGTGCATCTCAAAAGAGCATTATTTCTACTTCTTGATAATCCTCTTTCTGCAAAAGTATAGCATTCTATCTTATATCCATGATAAAATACGTATTCATATTTCACGCTATCTGCTTGATTTATAATTAATGCATCTGATGCAATATGCATTTCATCACATAGCCCAATAATATCCGTCAAATTCATTGTTGCTACAAGTAGTTGCAGTCTAGGCACATTTATCCTCCTCACATCCCACAATAAATCTTCTATAAAAATTCATTATTTTCTACCAAGTTCTGCCGTCCCCTTCGACAAAACAACATATTAAATTCTTAATTAATTGTACTGTTTAATCATAACAATAATACCAAGGTTGCAATACGCACCGCAGCCAACAACGATTTCGATGAGAAAATTTCTTCGTAATAAGGCTGATAACAATGGTCAAAACAGGTGGCATCAAGGCAAAATAGTCACTTCCGTATACTCTTCTTAATTCCACTTTCTTTTTATTCAATTAAATTCTTCTATTTATAGAATCCCAATATGGTATTTTTAATTTCTTACCGAACATCAAATCCGTTTCGTATGTTATATCCGCATCAAATCCAGAATTCGGCGACAACGTAATTTCTCCCCGAAATAAATTTGTCCGTTAATATTATACAAATCGATACGCGCAAAAACAAAATCCTTAGATAAAATTTTTGCTATTTCTAACATTTTATCTAAGTTCTTTGGCATTGGAATTTTAGGATCCGGTAGCTTATCATCGCCTTTGTTCAATGGAACGAAATTCCATTCTTGGTCATAGTATAAGTAAGATGCTTTATGTGAATTTTTGCTAAATCGGTCTTTGCAAACCAATATGACATCCGGCTTACCATTAAAGCAATAAATCTTATAATCCATCGGAACATTTCCATCATCAGAAATGAATTTTTCGCAGAGAATCATCGGCTTAATGTTCTTATATTGATACTCGCGACCAATATAAAAGAAATTACTCTTTAAGGATTTTTCAATTTTTCTTCTCGCGTTTGCATGATCAAGTTTATTTTTGTCTGTACAAACTACTAATCCGCCAGAATCGTGATTGCATTTCAAGACAAATTGCTTTGGAAGCAAAGAAAAATCAATGTCTTCATATTTTTCCCAACTACCTAATAGTGGAATTAGATATTCCTCTCCTATTTTTCTTTCACATAATCTCGAACCAGCAACTTATCAGACACGATTGATTGTAGCGGAAACCTATAATTAAATTTCAGCCACTGGAGCTTTTCATTCAAAGTCGTTGGATTATCCGTATTTAGTTTTCTTCCAACTCTTAACCGATAATAGAGCTTGATATAGCTTTTATCTGGTAGAAACTTTAGACTTTTTTTCAAAAAAGTCATAACTTCATCTCTGTTCATAATCAATTTCCTTTTATATATTCTTCAATACTATTGATAATGTTAATTGTATTTGATTTATAGCTGTTATACTTTGTCTGTTGCACTGTATCAAGTGCAGTTTAAATCACCAACATCATGACAAGAGCATATCAAATTAAGGTCATCAAACTGCTTTATCAATTGGAGCTGATGATCATCAACATGCTCACCATATTTCGCGAGCCTCGGAACAGCTATAACCTTCTTTCCCCTCTTGACAGCTCCAATAATGGCTCCAGTGCCTCCATGTGTTATAACAATGTTGGCTTTTTCCATTTCATTGCTAAACTCATCCCTATCCAAAATTTTTATAGCTGAAATTTTTCGGAAGGTAATCGCTGTAGCCTATTTGTGCAAACACATCTTCTGCATCAACTGTCCCTTTTTCACACAGCTCATCAACAGCCTTCAGCAATCTATTAAACTGAAATTTCTGCGATCCAAGTGTTATAAATATCTTATTGTCCATTTAATAGATCCCTCCTAAATATATGGCTTTAGGATAGAATTTCAGCATTGGCTTCCACTGAACATAAAACTGATCCGCAAACTTGTAGAGCAATTTTCCGGTTTCGGTAGGGGAAGTAACTTTCGCAAAAGATTCTATGTAGATCAGTTTTTTGCCCATAAATTTAGAAATCAAGCAAATCGGTATCATTGCAAGAACTCCTGTGCAGATAACTACATCGGGTTTTTCTTTTCTATAAATGCCGATAGACTTCCAGGCATTTTGAATCATCCGCCAGATAAAATCTTTTTCTCGGCGATTGACCTGCTTCATATAATATGTTTTTTCGCCTTTTGCTTCTGCGCTATAATCTGTCTTCTCAGTAATGACAAAGCTATCATATTTCTCCATCAGTGGTTTTAACATCATGAGCTGCTCATAATGTCCGCCTGATGATGCCGCAAAACATATCTTCACGTTTTTCTTTTCATCCATCTCTCTACTAACCCACATTTATTAATCTCTCTGGAAAATATCTCTCGTATAAACCTTATCCTTCACATCATCCAAGCTCTTGTCATAGCGGTTTGCGATGATGGCGTGGCTCATTTCCTTGAACTTAGCCAGATCATTAACCACTACTGATCCAAAGAAAGTCTCTCCGTCTTTCAAAGTCGGCTCGTAAATAATTACCGTTGCACCCTTGGCCTTGATCCGCTTCATAACTCCCTGAATAGAACTCTGTCGGAAGTTATCGCTGTTGCTCTTCATGGTCAAACGGTACACACCGATGGTCACAGATTTTTCCTGTTCCTTGTCGTACTCGTTATCCTCGTCATAACCATAATAACCAGCCAGCTTTAGGACGCGGTCAGCGATGAAGTCTTTACGAGTTCTGTTACTCTCGACAATAGCCTCGATCAGGTTCTCCGGTACATCGGCATAGTTAGCCAGCAGCTGCTTCGTATCCTTGGGCAGGCAGTAGCCGCCGTAACCAAAAGATGGGTTATTGTAGTGGCTGCCGATGCGAGGATCGAGGCAGACTCCGTCGATGATCTGCTGAGTGTTAAGGCCCTTGCTCTCTGCATAGGTGTCCAGCTCGTTGAAGTACGCCACGCGCAGAGCAAGATATGTATTGGCAAACAGCTTAACTGCCTCTGCTTCGGTGAAGCCCATAAACAGCGTGTCGATGTTCTCCTTGATAGCACCTTCCTGCAACAGACCGGCAAACTCATGAGTAGCCTCAACCAGACGCTCATCGTTCAAATCAGTGCCAACGATGATACGAGAAGGATACAGATTGTCATACAGAGCCTTGATTCACGCAGAATTCCGGGCTGAAAATGATATTCTTGCTATTGAACTTTTCACGAACAGAAGCAGTGTAGCCCACAGGGATCGTGGACTTAATAACCATGATGGCGTTCGGGTTATATTCCATGACCAGCTTAATTACAGCTTCAACCGCAGACGTATCAAAGTGCTGGGTCTTGCTATCATAGTTAGTAGGAGCCGCGATTACAACAAAATCCGCATCCAAGTATGCAGCCTTTGCATCCAAGGTTGCAGTCAGATTCAGATCCTTTTCTGCCAGATATTTTTCAATATAGTCATCCTGAATCGGGGATTTCTTATTGTTAATCATATCGACCTTAGCCTGCACAATATCGACTGCAACTACCTGATGATGCTGACTCAGCAGCACTCCCAGCGAAAGCCCGACGTATCCGTTCCAACTAAAATAGCAACAAGCCCATTTGGCGGGTCGCACAAAGGCAATCCACCGTAGGCTTGAACTCTCCTTCATTTTTTATTGTTTTTTTGTGGGTCAAAACAGAGCTTCCAAAAGCCACCTACATATAGCCCTCAGGATTTCCCGCTTCTTGCAGTTTTTCAACAAATAAAACATTTGAAGGACAACTCAAGCCGTCAAAACCCTTTAGTTATCGTAGGTTTTCTTGGTTGACCCTATTATATCTCTAGCCCCACGCCGTTCAATAGTCGGAACAGACTTCTGACGGATTTCCTCGTACTCCGTTTTACCAGCATCGTCATATTCCGCACCGCTCACATGATGGCCCGATCTGTTGTAGCATGTCACCTGACAGCCCTGCTGCGCCATTCGCGTGCAGAGCTCCTTGACAACGATTTCTACTCCGCCTTCTCTTGATAATCGCTTCTGTCCGAACATCGCAATCGCAAGTTTCTTACTCATAAATCTTTCCCACAATCCCACTCAATTTCTTCATCAACATCTCGGCCAACACAAAGAGCGGATAGGCTCGTGCACCTGTCCGCTGGCTGTCACCCCACCCTCATGGTCGAGATTTCTTTCTGGATGGCATTGCTGCCACCCAAAAAGATCAGTCGTTCATTCTTCGGGTAAGAAAATATGAACTTCGGGTTGCGGAGCCTTTCATTCTCTGCCGTACCCTTGTCCCTATTATGACAGCCGCGTATTATATCTCTAGCCCCGGTACCGGCGACTGCAACTTTATAGTCTTTTTTCATAATCCCATATCTTCCTGAAACCTTTTCATCAACAATGTATGTAAACCTCATAATGAGCCGTACGACAACAAGCCTGTATACAGATTGCAGCTACAATCCATACGCAGGCCTGTCTTTTTATTCTCCATGCCCCAGCAGGCACACCTTAAACGTCTTAAAATAATCTTCCAATCCACTAAAAGCTACGTTTTTCACGTATTTCACGTCCAGATCCATCCACTCCTCAAAGGAGAGGTCATTGCGGTGCGGAGCGATCTGCCAATAGCAGCTCAGGCCCGGCGTCACATACAAACGCTGCTTCTCATAATCCCCATACTGCTCCACCTCGCGGGGAAGTGCCGGGCGGGGGCCCACAATACTCATGTCTCCCTTGAGGATATTCCAGAGCTGGGGCAGCTCATCGATGCTGGTCTTGCGGATAAATTTACCCACACGGGTAATGCGGGGGTCGTCCTTGATCTTGAACACAGGACCATCCATCTCGTTCTGATCCAGCAGGTCGTCCAGTTTTGCCTCTGCATTGGGGCACATGGAGCGGAACTTGTAGAACCTGAACGGTTTGCCATCTCGTCCAATGCGCTCCTGCGAAAAAATAGGCCCGGCAGAAGGGTCATCTACCACGATAGCAATAGCTGTTGCCAGCATCACCGGCGACAGCACCACAAGCGCCAGTGCCGATAAGACCACATCCTGCGTCCGGCGTCCAACCCAATATAACCGATGTTCCCGCAGGTTCTGCTTTCGGTCGATGACGACCGGCTTTTCAATTTCAACCACACTTGCTGACATTCCGCATACCTCACTTACGATTCGATGTTTTGCTCTGCCTCACCGCTCATCTCTGCCTGCCAAAATTGCTCGACTACCGCATAAACGGAGCTTTTCGAGCATGACGACCACAAGAGCTTTTATGGACACATCTGAAATACCTTTTCTCCGGTATTTTGACCAGAGGCATTTCAGATTCAATGTGTCATTCCAACAACACTTTGAAATCGCAATTTCTTTTTTCATCTTTCAGTTTCGCACAACTTTAATAGACTCCTGCGCACACTCTGCAAAAGTCAAACCCTTTACTTTGAGATTTCATTCTATTTTTATCGTTTTTCTGAGCTTTTTCTTTCAGAGCCACAACCCCTGCCTATTTTCATATTATGATTTATTCCTCGACCAATTTTATCATAATTTTACCATTACTTCAATAGTTTTCCACTCAAACATCTACCCTTTCTATAGCCGCCGATTTATCACTCTCTTTGCCTTGTTCTATTTTTGTTCTACAAAGTTGAATCGCTATAAATGATTTTTGAACAGCTTTTGCCTAGCAGCCACCGTCTAAGCTTGCAATAGATCCAGAATTATAAATAAGCGGCAAAAGCGTTTTTATCTTTTACGGGCACCCCAATATTAGAAGCCGCAACAAAGCCGCTTTCTGTGCCTCACAGCACAAAAAGCGGCTTTGTTACGTCCTTATTCAGACTTGTAGAGCATTATTCCGGCAGGTCCTCTTCGTTCTCGAGAGAGTGCCAGACATTCTGGACGTCATCGTTATCCTCGAGGGCATCCAGCAGCTTGCCCATCAGCTTGAGCTGATCGGGGTCGGTCAGACGGGTGGTGGTCATGGGGACCATGGCCAGATCGTCGGAGAGGATCTCGTAGCCCTTCTCCTCCATTGCCTTGACGACAGCGGAGTAGTTCTCGGGGTCGGTGGTGATTTCAGCGGCATCTTCGCCTGCATCGAAGTCCTCAGCACCGGCATCCAGGGCGTCCATCATAGCCTCGTCGGCATCCTTGTCTTCCAGAGAAATGTCAATGACGCCCTTCTGGCTGAACAGGAAGCCCACGCAGCCCATAGCGCCCAGGTTGCCGCCGTTCTTATCGAAGTAGTGGCGCAGGTCAGCAGCGGTACGGTTTCGGTTGTCGGTCAGAGTCTCGACCATGACCGCAACGCCGCCGGGGCCGTAACCCTCGTAGGTGATCGCCTCGTACTCGGTCTTATCGCCGCCCTCGGCCTTCTTGATGATACGCTGGATGTTATCGTTCGGCACGCTCATACGCTTTGCCTTGGCGATCAGGTCAGCCAGCTTGCTGTTGGAAGCGGGGTTGGGGCCGCCGGTACGGACGGCAACGCTGATCTCGCGGCCGATCTTGGTAAAGACCTTTGCCTTTGCGCCGTCAGTCTTCTCCTTCTTGCGCTTGATATTGTTCCATTTGCTATGTCCAGACATGGGAAAGAGCCTCCTGTATTTTATCAGTGATCTCCGCCTGCGGGCAGACGGGCTGTGGTCGCCCGCATTGTGGCAGCACACAAAATCTAACTCTATTATTTTATCACAACAGCCACCGGCGTTCAAGCCTTGTACCGATGGTTTTCCGGTTTATTCTGCCAAAAACTACGTTTTACAGCAGACGAAGTGCCTTGGGATAATGGTTTTTGACCCTGCCGCCGGACACTTTGCCGCCTCCCAGCGGCCAGCCGTCCACCGTCACACAGCACCATCCATCGGCAGCGGTGTGAGCTTCTATCTCCCGGCCAGAGAGATATTCCACGGTTCGGGAGTCGGCGAGGGTCAGTTCCTCACGGTTCTGGCAGAGCGCGCCGAAAGCCGTGAACAGATGATGTTCCGGCACGAAGCGCCCCTTTTGCACACTGCCCACGAAGACGCCTGCACGCAAAACGTGAAGATTTGTCTGCGGGAAAGCTGCCGGCAGCAGAACGCCGCCGCCATGCACCACGGCAGGGCGCTTTGCCAGCTCCGGGAAATATTCCTCCGCAAATTCCCGCCATGCAGCGAGGCTCTGGGCGGGCGATGCATCCCCTGCCCCAGCGTCCCGGCTGCGGGAACTGCGGCCCTGCACAGCCTCTCGGCAAGCCCGGCTGTTCTCCCGCCGGGCGCTGCGGGCATCCGCAGGCTTTGCAGCCTTCTGTGGTTTGCTGCCCTTGGCCTTTTTGCCTGCTTCGGCGGCAGCGGCCAGCCAGAGCTGCTCTTCGGGGTGTACTCGCCGGAGCCGGCAGAGCCCGGGGCGTACCGGCTTTGACGAGCCGGGCCATAAAGTGGCCCTCACCGCCCTGACAGGGCCAGATGCGGCGCACCTTGCTCACATCCAGCGGCAGACCACCGGTGCGGTTGGCCTCACCCTCACTGCCGAAGGGATAGTCCACATTGCCCAGCACATCGGCCAGCGTGAACTCCGGGTGGCGCTGCAGGAATGCGGCCACCTGTCCCTCGTCCTCTTCCGGCGCAAAGGTGCAGGTGGAGTAGACCAGTTCGCCGCCCGGCGCGAGAGCCGCAGCGGCGCTGTCGAGGATGTCCGCTCCCAGCTCTGCGCACTGCTTCACCAGCGCTTCGCAGTGCTGGGCCAGCGCGGCAGGCTCTTTGCGGAACATCCCCTCACCAGAGCAGGGCGCATCCACCAGAACGCGGTCGAAGAACTCCGGCAGGGCCGCTGCGATGCGGGCGGGCGTCTCGTTTAGCACGACGGCGTTGGACACGCCCATCCGCTCGAGGTTGCTCTTCAAAATCTCTGCACGGGCCGCGACATATTCGTTGCTCACCAGCAGGCCCTGCCCCTGCAGAGCGGCGGCGAGCTGGCTGCTCTTACCGCCGGGGGCAGCACATAGATCCAGCACCCGCATCCCGGGCTTGACGCCCAGCAGCGGAGCTGCCGACGAGGCCGATGGCTCCTGCGAGTAGAAGACGCCTGCGTGATGGTAGGGATGGCGGCCCGGCTTGAAGTCGGGCTGTTCCACCACGAACGCCGCCTTGCAGAAGGGCGAGGGCCGCAGCGGGAAGTCTGCCCGGGCCGCAAATTCTTCCGACGTAGTGCGGAGGGCAGAGACGGTCACGCCGCGGGCCGCTGTCTCTGCGGGCAGCGTAGAGCGTATCGTATTGCTCACCCAGAAGGGCGCGTTCCCGGGCTTTAAAATATTCGGCAGACATTTTTATGAGACCTCCTTCGGGCTGCGGTGCATAAAGCCGCCGCAGCCGGTCAAACTATGGGCAGGGAGCACAGAACACCTCCCGAAATCGAAAGGAGCGACGATACGATGGAAAATCGCAGCGAGAACCGCAGCACCAACTGCAAGAACCAGACTCAGAACCGCACCAGCAATCAGAGCACCAACCGCAACACCAATTCCAGCCAGAACTCTGCTACCAACGAGCACAAGCACCCCAACCAGTACACCAAGGGTGCCGACGACGAGGGCGGCAAGAACTCGGCTCACAACTCCGCCCGCAACAGCCGCTAAGCCTCTGCGCTGAGCGCCTCCCCGCCCAAACGGACCATCTGGCGGGACAACAAAAAGCCCCCTGCTCTCTTTGCACTGTTTCCCAGTGCGGACAGCAGGGGGCTTTCGCGTGTTCCGGTTATTTTTCGTTGGGGTCGAACGACTGCCACAGCGTCTCGAACAGCTCATGCACCCGGCTCAGCTGGCCGTTCAGATACAGCCAGCCCAGCAGGCACTCGAAGCCGGTGGACGCGCGGTACTCCTCCGGGGAGGCGTGTTTGGCCACACTGGCCTTGCTGGCGTTGCGGCCCCGCTTGAAGACAGCCAGCTCGTCCTCGGTGAAAAGCGGCTCCAACAGCTGCTCTTCCCGGAACTGCGCCCGGGCCGAGACGTATTTGACCTTTTCGGCGTTGAGCTTTCCCGCCGACAGACGGTGGTGCTCCACCAGCCGCTGCCGCACCAGAAGTTCCAGCACACTGTCGCCCACGAAGGCCAGTGCCAGCGGGCTCAGCCCGGGGGTCGATCTTTTCGGGTTCGTTCATACTGTTGACCTCTTAGAAGATATAATCGAACTGATACTCGCCGATGAGGATGGTATCGTTCTCCTGCACGCCCTTCTGCACCAGAGCGTCCAGAATGCCGCTCTCGCCCAGCTGGCGCTGGAAATACTGCAGGCTCTCGTAGTCGTCCACGTTGCTGCCGGCCAGGATATACTCCAGCCAGGGTGCATCCACGCTCCAGACATGAGCCTCCATCCGCTTGATGGTAAACTCGCGGCCACCGGCCTTTGCCTCGGGCTTCTTGTACTCGGGGGCAAACACGGGGACGGCGGGAATGTCCTTCAGGCGGTTGTGGAGACCAGACCCGGCAGCTCCTTGACGCCCTGCATGGTGGCGGCGGAGATGGGGACGAAAGTCAGGCCCTTCTCTTCCACATACTTGCGGAAGGTGTCGATCTGCTCCTCGGTGGCAAGGTCACACTTATTGCCCACCACGATCTGGGGACGCTCGGCCAGAGCCGGGCTGAACTTTGCCAGCTCCTCGTTGATCTGCTCGAAGTCCTCGATGGGGTCGCGGCACTCGCTGCCGGAGACGTCCACGACGTGCAGCAGCAGACGGCAGCGCTCCACATGGCGGAGGAAGTCGTGGCCCAGGCCGACGCCATCGCTGGCACCTCGATGAGGCCGGGGATGTCGGCGCAGACGAAGCTTGCGCCCTCACCACCGACACGACGCCCAGCGTCGGCACCAGCGTGGTAAAGTGGTAGTTTGCAATTTTCGGCTTTGCGGCGCTGATGGTAGAGATGAGGGTGGACTTGCCCACGTTGGGGAAGCCGATGAGGCCCACATCCGCGATGAGCTTCAGCTCGAGGGTCACCTGAATGTCCTCGCCGGGCATACCGGGCTTTGCAAACTTGGGGATCTGGCGGGTGGGGGTAGCAAAGTGTGCATTGCCGTAGCCGCCGCGGCCGCCCTTGGCGATGGTGACGGGGGTGTGGTCGGACAGGTCGGCGATGACAAGGCCGCTCTCGGCGTCCTTGATGACCGTACCCAGAGGCACCTTGATGACGAGATCCTCGGCATTCTTGCCGTGGCAGAGGCTTGCGCCGCCCTTGCCGCCCTCGTCGGCGGTGTACTTGCGCTTATAACGGAAGTCCATCAGAGTGGTGAGGTGGTCGTCCACGACGAAGATGATGTCGCCGCCCCGGCCGCCGTCGCCGCCGTCCGGGCCGCCGGCGGCCACGAACTTCTCACGATGAAAGCTCACTGCGCCGTCGCCGCCCTTGCCGGCATGGAGCCAGATGGTGGCGATGTCGATAAAATTGGTTTGTGCTGCCATACAGGCCCTCCTGTTCTCAGAAAAAATTCTCTCAGCGCTTATTCTCTGCGCTTTTATTTGAAAATAACCTCAGTCCGCGCTTTGGCGCGTCCAGATCCCCTAATAGGAGAGCCTGATCGAGGAAGAAGAAATTCATCAAAAAGAGCCGGGCCACGAGGGTCCGGCTCTCTGTGTTGCAGATTTTAGAAAGAAGTTACTGCTTGACGCTGCACTTCTTGCCGCTCTTGCCCACGCGCTCGAAACGAACGGTGCCATCGACCAGAGCAAACAGGGTATCATCGCTGCCCTTGCCGACATTCTCGCCGGGCTGGATGTGGGTGCCACGCTGACGGACCAGGATGTTGCCGGCCAGAACGAACTGACCATCTGCACGCTTTGCGCCCAGACGCTGTGCCGCAGAATCACGGCCGTTCTTGGTGCTGCCTACGCCCTTTTTATGTGCCATTGTAATATACCTCCTACTTAGCCGTTGATCGCAGTGATCTCAACCTTGGTGAAGGGCTGACGATGGCCCATGCGGCGAGCACTGTGCTTCTTTGCGCGATAGGTGATGATGTTCAGCTTCTTGCCCTTGCCATTCTTGATGACCTTGGCAGAAACGGAAGCGCCCTCCACAACAGGAGCGCCAACCTTGACCGAACCCTCCTCGCCAATAGCGAGAACCTGATCAAACTTCACTTCGGAGTCGGCCTCAACGTCCAGCTTTTCGATGTAGACGATGTCGCCCTGCTCCACGCGGTACTGCTTACCGCCGGTAACAATGATTGCGTACATTTTGTTCATTCCTTTTCGTTGTACTCGCTGGTCGTAAAGGCAGGCCCTCACAGGGGCCATTTGAGGCGCCCACACCAAGCGGCTAGAATAGTATAGCAAAAAAATGTGCGGATTTCAAGAGGAAAATCCCGCTTTTGCGGAAATATTTTCAGTTTTTCTCTGCCAGTTTCTCTTTGAGCTGCTGCTTCACCCGCTCGTTATAGGCATTCGTGCGCTCGAGGAAGAGCTTGCGGGGGCTGGAAGCCACCAGCTCTTCCCTCTCCACCGTAAATTCCGGCTCTGCCTTGCGCACCTTCGCCAGCAGACTGCGGTTCTCTGCCGTCAGGGCCAGCGTCACTATGAGAGGCTTGGACTTATATTTCCGGGTCAGGAAAATTTCCAGTGCCACACCGCCCACGACGGCCGCAGCCGCCACCAGCTGGGAAGCGCGCAGGCCGAGCGACGGCACCAGCAGCAGGCTGTCGGTGCGGAGATTCGATCCAGAAGCGGCCTGCGCCGTACCAGACAAGGTAGCGCAGGGCAATGTCGCCGTTGAACTTCCGCTTTTTGATGTACGCCGCCAGCAGGGCCAGACCCACGAAGCACCAGATGCTCTCGTAGAGGAAGGTGGGGTGGACGGGCATGGCGGGGTCGATGGTGACGCCCTTCGGCACCGTGACGGTGCTGCCCATCAGGTAATCTTCCGTTGCTTCGCTGAACATACCCCAGGGCAGGGTGGTGTTGCAGCCGAAAGCCTCCTGATTGAAGAAGTTGCCCCAGCGGCCGCAGCCCTGTCCGATGAGGAAGCCCATGCCGGCCAGGTCGAACATGGGCAGCACCGGCACGCCCCGCCATTTGCAGGCCAGGCCGCCGAACACAAAGGCGCCGACGATGCCGCCGTAGATGGCCAGACCGCCGCCGCGGACAGCCAGCACATCCCAGATGGTATCGTAATTATAGGGTGCCATCGCCACATAATACAGGCGGGCGCTGGCGATGCCCAGCACCACGCCGATGAGGATGACATCCACCATCGAATCGGCGTCGATGCCGAACTCGTGCAGCGGCGGAACGCAAAGACCAATGCGAGGCAGAGGCCGAAGGCGATGCAGACGCCGTACCAATAAATATCAATGTCGCCGATGCTGAAGGCCACCCGGCTCAGCTCAAAGCTGAGGCCGAGACCCGAACTGTACCAGATTCGTCATTCTTCCGTCTCCTCTTCGTCCTCTTCGACGGCAGTGCCGTCCGGCTCAATGTGCATCACGGCCATCCGCTCAGGCCACAGGATGTGCTGCAATGCCGCGTCGGCGTCCTCTGCCGTCAGGCCCGCCAGCATGGTGATCTGCTGGGCCACAGTCTGACCTGCCAGCGCGAAATCTGCCATCTGGCTGGCCGAATCCTCGACGTTTTCCAGATTTTCGATGAGCTGGCCGTATTTTTCGTTCTTGCAGAGGGTGAAGATATCCCGGTCCACGCCCTCTTTGCGCACCCGCTCGATCTCGTCCAGCAGAAGCTGCCGGACGGTGTCGGGCCGGTCGCTCGCCGGTGAAGAGGATGCAGCAGCATCCGTCCACCCGCAGCACCTCACCGCCGAAGCCCGGGTTGGTCAGGCCCTCGTCGTAGAGGCGGCGGTAGAGCGGCGACATCCCGCCGCAGATGCAGCAGAGGATGAGCTCGTACAGCATCTCGCTGCGCAGGTCGCCGAAAGGCAGCGGCTCTTCTTTGAAGCCCAGACCGAAGCAGGACTTGGCGATGGGCATGGCGATGGTCTTTTCGGCCGCCGCCAGCGTCATCGGCTCCGGGCGGAGCAGGCGCTCGACCTTTCCGCCGGGCGCTCGTCCATCAGGCCGTGGCGGGCGCAGGCAGCCAGGATCTGCTCCATGCTGGTGCTGCCCGCTGCGGCCAGCACCATATTGCCCGGCGCATAGAACGCCTTGCAGCAGTCGTAGAGCATTTCCGGCGTTATCTCCGCGATGCTCTCCACCGTTCCCGCAATATCGCTGCGGATGGGGTGGCTGTGATACAGGCACTCGCACAGGCCGGTGATGAGCCGCCAGTCGGGGCTGTCGTCGTACATCTTTATCTCCTGCCCGATGATGCCCTGCTCTTTGGCGATGGTCTGCTCGGTAAAGTAGGGGATGCCCCACCATGCCCAGCAGCACGTCAAGGCTCTCGTCCAGCTGTTCCGTGGCCGTAAAGAGGTAGCAGGTGCGGTCGAAGGCCGTGAAAGCATTGGCATTCGCGCCAGTCTTGGCGAACTTTGCAAAGGCATCGCCGTCCTCATCCTCGAACATCTTGTGCTCGAGGAAATGGGCCACACCGGCGGGCAGATGCACTTCCCGCTCCCCCAGCCGGAAATCCCGGTCGATGGAGCCGAAGCGGGTGGCGTAATGACATGGGTGCCGGAGTAGCCCGGCATGGGGCGGACGAGTACGGTCAGCCCCGAGGGCAGAACTTTCCACTGGTCAGCGGCGGTGCGTTCCAGCACGCTCTGGGTGTTCTCAGCCATTCTCGTTCCCCTCCTCCCGCGTCAGCAGACAGCTCACCGACAGGGTGAACTGCTTCAGAATACCCCGCACATCCTCCCTGGTCACAGCCAGCAGGGCGCGGCGGGCGTCGTCCGGCGTCTGCACCGGGCCGCCCCGCAGCACTTCCATATAGTACCATGTCTCGATGCCGCCCAGTGTATCCTCCAGGCCGTTCATCCCGGCCAGCAGGCCCCGGCGGCAGTCTTCCAGCTCTTCGTCGGTGATAGGGCCGTCGCAGAGGTCCGCCAGCTCTTTGAGCACTGCCTGCTCAGCGCGGGCCGCGTCGGCGTGCTCGACGCCGCTGTTGACGGCCATGCTGCCCGTGAAGCTCTGGAAGGACGACGAGCAGTAGTAGCACAGATGGTCGCGCTCCCGGACGTTCAGAAAAAGGCGGCTGGTCACGCTGCCGCCGTAGAGGGCCATCGCCAGCCGGACAGCGGCCAGCTGTTCAGGCTGCATGGGTCGGCCCAGCGTGAACAGCATACAGAGCTTGGCCTGCGTGGTGTCGAAGTGCTCCACCTTCCGCACTGGCTCCCGCCGGGGCATGGCGATGTTCTCCGCCCGGGGCAGCGGGGCGCGGTCGATGGCCGAAAGCTCCGTCAGAAGGGCGTCCTTCACGGCGGTGGTGCTGGCCTCGTCGCAGCCCAGCACGATGAGCTCGATGTTCGCCGTCCGCAGCATCTCATCATATGCCTCGGTCAGCGCTTCGGGCGTCAGGCCGTCCACTTCTTCTAGTAGCCCTCCTGCCGGACACCGGCGGGCTGTCGCCGAAGAACTCGCGGTTGGCCTGCCGCTGGCAGTAAAGGCGCTTGTCGTTCACTTCGTCTTCCAGCGCCTTCTTCAGCATCTGCTTTTCGATGCCCACGGCCTCGGGGTCGAAGGTGCTGCCCACAAAATAGGGTGGAACGCCGTGCCGAGGGCCAGTGCGGCGTACTCCTGCGTCAGCTTCTCCCTTCCAGTGCGAACTGGTCTTTGATGCCGGTGATGCTGACGCAGAGGTTGTGGCTGCAGCCCATGGGGCGGGCATCCACGGTCAGGTCGGCACCGTAGAGGCGGGCCAGCTTTTTGGTCATCTGGGTCATGTCGGGGCAGTCGGCATAGCCTCGCTCCATCACCAGCGGCAGCAGCGCGTGGGCCGTGGCCGTCTCGCGGCGGGCCGGGAACGCGAAGTGGATGCTGATGCGGCAGCGGTTGAATTTCTGCGCGGCGTCATACGAGAGGTGGACGCCGGGCGCGATTTGGAATCGTCTCAATGTTCTATCGTCCTTTGTATTATTTCGTTTGTTCCAGCGCCAGATACTCTTCCAGCGAGAGGCCGGAGGCGCGGATGGCGAGGGCGTTGTCCCTGCCCACATACCGCCAGTGCCACGGCTCAAACACTATGCCGGTAGCGGCCTGACGCTCCTGCGGCCAACGCAGGATGAAGCCGTGCTCAGCGGCATAGGCTTCCAGCCACTCATAGGCACGGGTGTCGGCGAAACCGGTGTCCTTCTCCATGCTGTCTGCCGCGAGGATGTCGGCACCGTAGCCGGTGGCATATTCGCTGGCCTCCGGCGCAGGCTGGACGGTCGCAGCCTTGGCAGTGGCCTCTTCCTCCGAGCAGCCGGACTCCCGGTAGCTCTGGACAGCAGCCTCATAGGCGCTCTGACGGGCGGCGGCATCCTGATACCCTGCCGTCAGCACCAGCTCTATCTCATCCTGCTTTGCGGCCTCGGCCATTTCGCGGTAGGCTGCGGCAGCCTCGGCTTCCAGCGAAACGCCGGTGGCATCATCGGCCACGGCCAGCTCCGGCGTCGGCTCTTCCGTCAAGGGAAGGTTTGCATTCACCAGCATGAGGCGCTTATCCGAAAGGTCCGTCTCCGCGCCGCCCTCATACTCCGGGCCTCGAAGGCCGTCGGCGGTGCGATGAGGGCATAGGCCCTGGGCAGCAGCCAGAGGATGCCGCCGGTCATCACAGCCATGACCGCGCCGCAGCTGAGCAGAAAGACCGTCCAGTTGCGCACGAGGCGGATACGGTGTCTCCGGCGGCGTTCTTTCGGCGACAGAGCGGCGGATACGGGTCGATTTTGCTCCATGATGCAGCTTCCTTCCTGTTTTGACGTTCGCCCTGGATACAGGCACATAATAATATTATACACCCCTTTATCTGGGTGTAAACGGCAGGGCTGTAAAAATTGTGTAAAAAGCCGCCGCACCGGCGCAGGACGCACGGCACGGCGGCTTTGAAGCCACGTCTTACTCGAACAGCATCTCGTGGATGGCGCTGACAGCCTTGTCGGCGTCCTCACGGTCGATGATGCAGGAGATCTTGATCTCACTGGTGGAGATCATCTTGATGTTGATGTTGTTGTTGGACAGAGCCTCGAACATCTTGGAGGCCACACCGCTGTGGCTCTGCATGCCGGCACCCACGATGGACACCTTGGCGCAGGTCTCGTCGCAGGTGACCTGGTCGAACTTTGCGCTCTCGCGCAGGACGCGCATGGCAGTCTCAGCTTCGCTCTCAGCGCAGGTGAAGCTGATGTCCTTCTTGCCGTCGCGGCCGGTGGACTGCAGGATGATGTCCACGTTGATATTCTTCTGGGCCAGCAGGCCGAAGATCTTGAAGCTGGTACCCGGCTCATCGGGGACATTCAGGATCGTAATAACAGCAACGTCGGTGTCCTTTGCGACACCCTTGATCAGCATACCTTCCACGTCTTTTACAACCTCCTTGACGACCGTGCCGGGCACGGGGTTCAGGCTGGAGAGGACCTCCAGCCCACATTATACTTTTTAGCCAGCTCCACGCTGCGGTTGTTGAGCACCTGTGCGCCGAGGGATGCCAGTTCCAGCATCTCGTCGAAGGTGATCTCCTCCAGCTTGCGGGTGTTGCGCACCTTGCGCGGGTCGGCGGTAGACGCCCTCCACGTCGGTAAAGATCTGGCAGCGGTCGGCGTGGAGCGCTGCTGCGATGGCGACAGCGCTGGTGTCGGAACCGCCGCGGCCCAGCGTGGTGATGTCGTCCAGCTTGTTCAGGCCCTGGAAGCCTGCCACGACGACGACGCGGTTGCGCTCCAGCTCCGAAGAGATGCGCTCGGTCTCCAGCTTGGTGATGCGGGCCTTGGTGTAGGCACGGTCGGTGCGGAAGCCTGCCTGCCAGCCGGTCAGACTGGTGGCATGGCAGCCCAGCTCGTTCAGAGCCATAGCCAGCAGGGCGATACTGATCTCCTCGCCTGCTGCCAGCAGCATATCCATCTCACGGGCAGAAGGGTTGTGGGTGATCTCTGCTGCCTTTGCGATGAGGTCGTCGGTGGTGTCGCCCTGTGCGGACACTACCACGACCACGTCATTTCCCGCGTTGTGGGTTTGGCCACGATGCGGGCCACGTTAGATACGATCCCGGTCCTTCACCGAAGAACCGCCGAACTTCTGTACGATCAACGCCATATCTTGTCACTCTCCTCTTCTTTGCTCCCTCAGTGTGTGAGGGGTACACCGGGCGGAAGCGGTCTTGCACTTCCGGTCCTGTTTATCATTCCACTGTCGCACCGGTGTGTTGTCGGCATCCAGCCGCAGCAGTGTAAATGCTTCACATCCGTCCAAGCCTTCCAGCAGCTCGAGGCCCTTTTCCAGTTTGAGTAGAATTTCTCGGCGTTGGCCTTTCGGCCACAGCCATCACAGTGCTGCCGGCGCCCGAGACGTACACCGCCTTGGCACCGCAGAGCCGCGCCATATCGAAGACTTCCTTCGAGCCGGGCATCAGGGGCATCCGGTAGGGCTGGTGGAGCTTATCCTCGGTGGCAATGGCCAGCAGGTCGGCGGCCCTCGCAGAATGCCGCCGGGATGAGGGCTGCACGGGACAGGTTATACACCGCATCCTTGTGGGTGACCTCTTTGGGCAGGGCCGCACGGGCGGCTTCGGTCAGCAGCTTGTAGTCCGGCACGATGGCTGCAAAGCAGAGGCTCTCGTCTACATCCCGCTTGACCGAGTAGACGACGCCGTCTTCGAAAACGCTGCTGGTCAGACCGCCAAGAAGGGCCGGTGCCACGTTGTCCGGGTGGCCCTCGATGGAGGTAGCCAGCGTCAGCAGCTCCTGGGTGTTGAGCACATCGCCCAGCATCCGGTTCGCACCCAGCAGGCCCGCGATGATGCAGGCCGAGGACGAGCCGAGGCCCCGGGCCATCGGGATGGCGTTGGTCTGGACGAGCTTGAGGGGCGGCATGGTCTTGCCGACCTTATCGAACAGACCCTTGGCCGAGCGGTAGACCAGATTGGTCTCGCCGCGGGGGATGCGGGTGCCGTCCGCCGCCGAGATGTCCAGATGGTCGCTCTCTTCGAATGTCACGGTATTGTACAAGGTCACAGCCAGACCCAGCGCATCGAAGCCAGAGCCGATGTTGGCACTGGTGGCCGGGACGGAAACTTTATCTTCATCGCAGTTCCCTCTTTTCTCACGCTCAGGCGTCCTCAGGCAGGCGTCGGAGCACCAGCTTCACGCTGCCGCCCATGGCCTCTACCTTGCGGGCTGCTTCGGCCAGAGCCTTGTCGTCGGCGCTGTCCACAAAGTAGCAGCCGTCGAAATGCTCTTCCACCACATGGCCCTTGCCGTAGATGGCCTCGGCCACCGCCGGGGCGATGCCTTCCACACGCACGCGATAGTGGCGGGAGCGGGTCGGTGAGCATTCCTTCCACCGGCTCGGCAGGCTGCCAGAACAGGCTGTCGTGGACCTTGACGCCGTTCTTGAGGGCGTCCACCACGTCGGCCACGACAGCACTGGCGGTGCAGCTTGCCCGCGCCCTTGCCGTAGAAGACCACGTCGCCCAGCATATCGCCCTTGACGAGGACGGCATTGAAGACGTCATCGACACCGGCCAGCTGGTTTGCCTTCGGCACGAGGCAGGGCTCGACACCGGCGGCAACGCTGCCGTCCTCGCCCCGCTTCATCCAGGCGATGAGCTTGATGACGCAGCCCAGCTTCTGCCGCAGCCACATCATCCACCGTGATGTCGCGGATGCCGCGGGTGGGGATGTTCTGGGGGTAGATCTGGTGGCCGCAGACCAGCGAGGACAGGATGGCGATCTTGCGGCAGGCGTCGCGGCCGTCCATCGTCGCCGGGGTCCTTCGTCTCGGCGTAGCCCAGCTCCTGAGCGATCTTCAGAGCCTCGTCAAAGCCCAGATTCTCCCGCACCATCTTGGTGAGCAGTTGGTGGTGCCGTTGACGATGCCTTCCACCTCGGTGATGACGTTGGCTGCGAGGCACTGGTGCATCGGGGTGATGATGGGCGTACCGCCGCCCCGGAACAGGAAGGCGCAGTTGTGTGCCTTGGCCAGAGCCAGCAGCTCTGCGCCGTAGGTGGCCACCATCTCCTTGTTGGAGGTGCAGACGCTCCGACCGCTCTCGAGACAGGCCTTGACATAAGGGTAAGCGAAGCGGGTGCCGCCGATGGTCTCGACGACGACCTTCACTTCGGGGTCTTCCAGAATGGCGTCAAAATTCTTTATAAACAGCTGTGCAGCCGGATGATTCGAGAAGTCTTTGGGGTCAAGGATGTCTTGACCTCCACCGGTTCGCCTGCGCGGCGGGAGACGCCTGCGGCGTTGCGGCAGAGCACCTCGTACACGCCGCCCACCGTGCCAAAGTCGCGATTTTTGCCATGATACTGCCCTCGTTCCTTTTTTCTATGAATGTACTGTCACAGATTGTATCCGCAGTGTACGCCCACGACCATCCGCTGGCGCGAAAGCTTTTCTGTCAGCTCCTCGGGGGTCATCTGCATGGTGTCGGTGCGGATGGTGACAGCCACCAGCGCGGCTCCGTTCTCCGGAGTAGACTGATTGATGGTCACGATGCTGGCACCGGCGGCACTGATGCCGGCCAGAAGGCTCTGCAATGCACCCGTCTCGTCCCGCAGGGTCGCCATGACAGTGATGACCTCGCGGCCATTCTCCGAGTCGAAAATGCAGTCCTTATATTTATAAAATGCACTGCGCGACAGGTCTACACTGCGGGTCGCAGCCGAAATGCTGCGTGCCTCTCCGCTGGCCAGAAGCCCTTGGCCCGGACGACCTTGAGGAAAACTTCCGGCAGGACCTGCGCATCCACCAGATAAAAACGGCGTTCCAACTTGTTCACCTCTCAAACACAAGTGTTCTTGCAGAAAATATAATAGCATCCGACTCCCTGCATTGCAAGAGGTCGGATGCTATTTTGTCAGATTATCCAGTTTTGAGCCGTGAAGTACCCCTTCAGCGCACCGAATCTGCAACCCGATGTGCCGAAAAGTATGATTTTGCCTCAGTCGGTGTCCAGGTTGGTGGTGTCCGGCTCAGGCGTGAGGGGTTCGCTGGCGACAGCTGCCTGACCGTGGGAATAATTGCAGACGTCGGGCAGGTCGTCGGCACGGTAGTAGCCCACTGCCGTGCTCGGGCAGGAGCCGCTGGCCAGCAGACCGCTCTGGAGCTGCGGCTCCACGACGCCGTCAGCCGCCGGGAATGCCTTATAGGGCAGGTCTGCCTGGATCTGCTCCATCAGGGCCTTCCATGCCATGACGCAGGTGCGGGTCTTGGCCTGCTGCTTGCCGAGGGTCTTGGTCATATCGTAAGGCGCATCGTAGCCCCACCACACAGCGGTGACGTAATAGGGCGTGCCGCCCACGAACCACAGGTCCTTCTCACCGCTGGCCGTACCGGTCTTACCGAAGGCCTCCATACCGTTGGAGTTGGGGTAGCGGCCACTGGCCGTACCAACGCTGGAGAACAGGACGTTCTTCAACAGACGGTTCATGACGTAGGCCGTCTGGGGCGTCAGAGCCTGATAGCTGGTGTCGTTGCTCTCCATATAGATGTTGCCGTCACGGTCGAGCACACGGGTGTAGAGGTGATGCGTGGTGTACTCGCCGTCGTAGAAGATCTGGAACGCCGCCGCCAGCGCCATCGGGGTGACGCCGTGGGTCTGGCTGCCCATGACCATCTGTGCAAGGCCCACATCGTTGACGGGGTCCAGCGTGCTGAGCTGCAGGGTATTGTAGACGAAGTTGAAGATGTTGTTCGCGCCCACGAGGTCGCCAACGCGGATGGCGATGGTGTTCAGAGAGCGTGCGAGGCCGTTCCAAAGCGGCAGGTCGGAGCCGTCGCCGTAGTTGCCGCCGTAGTTGCGGGGCCAGCTGCGCCATGCGTTGGGGTAGGCTTTCAGCTGCTTGTCCGTCAGACCCATGAGGCCGTTCCGGCGGCAGTAGTCCTCGTCGCGGATGACCATGTCCTGCTTGAGATAGAGGGGCGAGTTGTTGAGCATGGTGGACCAGTTGACCAGACCATACTCGATGCCCAGCGCATAGGCGCCGATGGGCTTGATGGTAGAACCGGTCTGACGGGTGACGCCGTAGGCGCGGTTCAGGGAAAGGCTCTTGGTCTTTTCGCCCAGACCGCCCACCATAGCGAGCACGTTGCCGTCATAGTCCAGCGTGACCATCGCCGCCTGGGTGCGGACGTTGCGGTAATAATAGACCGTACCGTCGTCGCCGGTGCGGGTCTTGGGGGTGCCGTCCTCGTTGTAGACCTGCACATCGTCGTCGGAGATGCTGGTCACCTCTTCCTCATGCCAGCCGGCCGGGAAGTAGGCATCGTCGGTGTTGAGCATCAGGTTCTCCATCGCGGTCTGGATCTTGGGGTTGACCGTTGCCTCGATGGTGTAGCCGCCGGTGTAGAGCATACTCTGGGCGGTGGACTCGTCCACGCCCTCCTTGGCCATGATGTCCTTCACCACCTCGTTGAAGAGGGCATCGGTGAAGTAAGAGGTGGAGCTACTCTTCTTCGTGTTGTCCGTCTCTGCCAGCACCAGCGGCTGGGCAGCGGCGTTGCGGTAATCATCCTCCGAGATGACACCCTGCTGCCACATATTGTAGAGCAGGAAGTTCCTGCGGTTGATGAGGTTCTCGGGTTGGTGTAGGGGTTATAGTTGGTGGGATTCTTGGTGATGGACGCGATGGACGCGCACTCCCAGAGGGTCAGCTCGCTGACATCCTTATCGAAGTACTCGTTTGCCGCCGTCTGGACGCCCTGGATGGTACCGGTGAAGCTGATGGTGTTCAGATAGGCTTCCAGAATGGTCTCCTTGGAGTAGCTGCGGCTCAGGATGAGGGCGCGGTAGATCTCGCGCAGCTTGCGCAGTGCGCCCTCGATGCCGCTGGCGCTCTTGTCGCTGGTCAGGTTCTTGATGAGCTGCTGTTCCAGCGTAGAGGCGCCCTGCTTGGAGCTGTAGATGGGCAGCAGGTATTCATTGATCATCGCGCCGATGGTGCGCTTGAAGTTGACGCCCGGCTCGCTGTAAAAGTCTTTGTCCTCGGTGCAGATGAATGCATACTGTAGGTTGGTGGGGATCTGCTCGAGGTCCGCCCAGACGCGGTGGCTGTTGGAGGAGCGCAGGGTGGCGTACTCCACCTGTGCGCCGGTGTCGGGGTCGGTGGCCACCACAAGGCTCGACTGGCTCAGTTCGATGTTGTCGAGGTCCAGCAGGTCACCGTCACTGGCCGTAGCCTGCACCACATAGTATACAGCGCCCACTGCCACCAGACTGCCCGCCATAATGCCCAGACAGACGAGGGTGACGATGGTCCGGCCCAGGAATCCGAGAACGGATGGCCGTGCTTTTCTCCCTGCTCCTGCGGTTCGCGGGGCTCACGGACCCGCCGGTTCTGCTCCGCTGCGGGCCGCTGCTCCCGGAGCGCACCATCACTGTGGAGTCTCCGTCTTTCATTGTTTGAGATAAGGATCGCCTCCTATCGCAATTTTCACTGTTCTGCATCTCAAAGCATCCTCTGACGATGCCGTTTGCTGTTCCTGCTGCGGCCAGACTGCCCACAGCCATAATAATACATTATAGTCCGCACCGCCCGCTTCCGCAAGGGGGGAAATCGACCGGATACGATGTTAGTATAGCACATCTGCCCCGCCAAAGTACAGCATCCGGGTGTGAAAATTCTGCATCCCTGTCTGAGGCAGTTTTCTTTTGCACATACTACCGTCTGAAACACCATTTCAGCCGAAAGGAGTCCACTGCCATGCGCAAGGTCTGGCTCTGCATTTTTATGCGCTGTGCATTTTACCATCGTGTTCAGCCTGTTCTGGATGGCCCTGCCCAGTCTCCCCTTCCCTGCCGACTCCGGCGAAGAGACGCCGGCCTCCGAGCCGGGTCTGGCCGCGCAGGGCTCCGCCGGGCAGAGCGGCACCGATTTCTACCTCTGCGACGAGGGCGGGCGGGTGGTCGTCTACACCTGCTCCGACAACGGACTGCCCGACAAGCGGCTCCTGCGCACCGGCATCTATGTCAATCTTCTGCCTGAGGCCGATGCCCTCCGGCTCAAGCAGGGCCTCTACGTCACCGGCGAAACGGCCCTCCGGGCGCTGCTGGAAGACCTGGGTGAATAAAAAAACAGTGCAGACCCTCCCGGGAGGTCTGCACTGTTTTTATCCTTTATCAGAATCAGGCTTCGAGCTGTTCCAGCGGGACGAGGTAGTCCTTACGGCACTGCTCGTAGTTGAGCATATATTCCTTGGTGGGGTTGTGGTGCATCATATTCTTGAGGGTATGGGAGTCATAGTCCTCGCCTGCCTCCATGCCCACCAGACGGGCGGCGATGTTGGAGCAGTGGTCCGAGATACGCTCTGCATTGTTCAGCACATCGAGATAGACGACACCGGTATCAATGGAGCAGGCACCATCTTTCAGGCGCTTGATGTGCTGCGCACGAAGCCGCTCCACGAGGATGTCGATGACCTGTTCCAGCGGCTCCACCTGGCTGGCGGTCCGGGCGTCGTCGAACTCGAAGGCGTCCGTGGTGAGGGTCAGTATCTTTTCCAGCGCATTGTCGAGAAGCTTCAGCTCCTGCTGTGCCTTCTCGCTGAAGGTGACTTCCTTGTCGGTCAGCTCCTGCGCTTTTTCTTTAATGTTGACTGCATAGTCGCCGATGCGCTCGCACTCGGTGACAAAGTTGAGCAGCTCGGTCACCTCATGGCTCTCCGCGTCACCCAGCTCCTGGTCTGCCAGCTTGATGAGGTAGTTGGAGATGTCCACCTCCATCCGGTCGATGAGGTTCTCGCGGACATCGATGGCACTCACGACATCCTCGTCCATCTTGAGCAGCAGCGGAGTGGCGAGGCCGACGTTGCGGGCTGCGCGGCGGGACATCTTGACCACCGCGTTCTTAGCCTGCTGCAGAGCCACAGCCGGGCTCTTGAACAGACGCTCATCCAGCACAGGCATGCTCAGCTCCTGCGCCTCCTCCGCGCTGTTCGGCACGGTCATCATGGCCAGCCTGGACAGCACGCCGCTGCAGGGCAGGAAGAACAGCATCGCAATGACGCTGGTCATGGTGTGGATGTTTGCAATGCTGCTCTTGTTCATCACATCGCCCCACATCGGGATGCCGATGGTGAACTGGACTGCATAGACCAGCGCCAGCAGGATGACGCTGCCGATAATGTTGAAGTACAGGTGGATGAGGGCGGCGCGCTTGCCGTCCTTGGAGGAGCCGCCGATGGTCAGCAGCGGGGTGAAGGCCGTGCCGATGTGGGCACCCAGCACGATGGGGATGGCCGAACTGAAGGTGACGAGGCCGGTGCTGGAAAGCGCCTGCAGGATACCTACAGAGGCCGAAGAGGACTGGATGATGACCGTGACCACCACGCCCACGAGAACGCCGAGGATGGGGTTGGTCATGGTGACGAACAGCTCCTGAAATGCTGCGCTCTCACGCAGGGGAGACACACCGGTGTCCATCAGGCTCATGCCGGTGAACAGGATGCCGAAGCCCAGCATGATCTGGCCGATGTTCTTCTTCGCGTTGCGGATAAATACATAAAAAATGCAGCCGATAAACGCCACCACCGGCGCAAACGTCTTGGGCTGGATGAGGGTCAGGATGAGGCTGTCGCCCGAAATATCCGCCATGCGGATGAGCTGACCGGTGACCGTAGTACCAATGTTTGCACCCATGATAACGCCTACCGACTGCGTAAGGGTCATGATGCCGGAGTTGACGAGGCCGACGCAAATGACGACCGTGCCGGCCGACGACTGGATGACGCCGGTGATGAGGGTGCCGAAAATGACGCCCTTGATGGTGGACGAAGTCAGTTTCTGCAATACGCCCTGCATCTTGCCGCCGGCCAGCTTTTCGAGGCCGGCACCCATGATCGACATGCCATACAGGAACAGCGCAATACCGCCCAGCAGAGAGGTGATGTGTGTAATGTCCATAAAACAATGCTCCTAAAATCTTCCTATTGCTCCATTGCACAAGACGGCTGTGCTTAGCTCTCCATACGCAAAACGCCGTCCTTTTATTATAGCATCGAACCCCGGCTCAACAAGCATTATTTTACAGGAAAATCACTTTTTTGACCGGAATTTTAAGATTTCCGGGCCTTCTTAGACGGTTCTTTTCTTGAATTTTACATTCATTTTACATTAGTATTTTCTAACCTCTGTTCCGACGTTTCCCGGCATTCCCGGGAATGCATCAGGCGGCATCCAGCTCTTCCATCGCCTCCCGCAGGGTGTCCGCCGAGAACAGGAACGCACCCGTCCCCGTATACACCTCTACATGACCGCCCACATACCGCAGTTCAACGTCTTTCATTCCTCTTCCCTCCTGTGTCTTTTTGTTCTGACAGGAGTATAGCAGAATAAAAATCCAATAAAATGTACTTTTAGGCAGTTTTGAGCAAAAGCGCAAAAGCTCTCTGTCAGCGTCCTTGCCCTCTCAGGTGCTCCGCGCAAGCTCCCCCAAGGGGAGAGCCAAAATCTGTCCGAACTTCTCCATTCACGCAGGAAACAGGGCGATTCGCGCAGGTTTTGTTGATTTTTTCTCCGCAGATGTGGTATATTCAAAGCAACCTGATATTCTACGGTCTCACCATTTCTTTTCACCGTTCAAAGGAGGTTTTGTATGCTGTCTTATCGTAAGCTTGCGATGCGCGTTCTGGGCCGCCCTCTCCATACGGGGATCGATTCACCCCGTCCGGCCTCTCAGCGGGCAGCAGCGTTTATCCTGACTGCCGTAATGCTCACCACCCTTGCCGCCCCGGCCTTTGCAGGGACATGGTCCATCGAAAATGGTGACATCACCGTGAAAGCGGGCGAGACCGGCAACGACGTCACCCAGAACAATGTGACCACCAAAATGACACCGACACCATCATCACAAATAGTGACAAGGACACCGCTTCTTCCCACACCGTGACCATCGAGACCAACGATAAGAACGATAAGGTCGAGGTCACGCTGGACAACGTGAACATCAAGGCCGACTCCGGTTCCGCCCTCACTTCGAAAGGCGACGTGACGCTGACCCTGAAGGGCGACAACTCTCTCACCGGTGGTAACGGCGGCAGCGGCATCTCCAGCAGCGGCAGCCTCACCATCTCCGGCGGCGAAAATAACAGCCTGACGGCCCAAGGTGGCAGCGGCAGCGGCATCTTCAGCAGCGGCGGCGTCACCATCTCCGGCGGTACGGTCAACGCCACTGGCGGCAGCAGCAGCGGCGGCAGCGACAGCGGCGACGGCATCCACAGCGGCAGCCTCACCATCTCCGGCGGTACGGTCACCGCCACTGGCGGCAGCGGCGCAGACGGCTCCGGCGGCAGCGGTATCCGCACCTTCAGCAGCGGCGGCGTCACCATCTCCGGCGGTACGGTCAACGCCACTGGCGGTACCGGCGGTACCGGCGAGAACAGCAACGGCGGCAGCGGCATCTACATCTACAGCAGCAGCGGCAGCCTCACCGTCTCCGGCGGTACGGTCACCGCCAATGGCGGCAGCGGCGGCGGCAACGGCGGCGACGGTATCTCCAGCACCAATACCACCATCTCCGGCGGTAGTACGGTCACTGCCAATGGCGGTAACGGCGGCAGCCTCGTCGGCGGCGATGGCATCCGCAGCGGCGGCGGCCTCACCGTCTCCGACGGTACGGTTACCGCCACGGGCGGTAACGGCGGCAGCGAAGACGGCTACGGCGGCGACGGCATCCGCAGCGGCGGCGGCGTCACCATCTCCGGCAATACGGTCAACGCCGCTGGCGGCTACGGCGGCAAAGTCGGCGGCTACGGCATCTGCAGCTTCGACCGTGTCGCCATCTCCGGCGGTACGGTCGAAGCCGCTGGCGGTAACGGCAGCACCGGCGGCGGCAGCGGCATCTACAGCAGCGTCATCGATCTGTCGGGTAGCCTTGAGCTGACCGCCAAGGCCGGCAGTCCCAACGGCAAGGCCCTCTCGCAGAACGGCAGTGAGCTTGTCCTCGACACCATCAAGGACAAGCTGGGTCCGGGCGCAAAGTCACCACCACCGATGCCGACGGCAAGGTCATCGCTCAGGTCCCCACCCCCGCCCTGTGGAGCCGGAGGAGTCTTCTTCCTCTTCTGACGGCGGTTCTTCCGCCCCGTCCGCACCCGCCTCTCCCCTCCCCGGCCTGACTGTCACCGACAAGGACGGCCAGCGCATCTCCTACACGAGCACCCAGAGCGGCAACACCCTCACCGTCTGCGTCGGACGGCTCACAGCCTCCTTCCGCATCTCGCTGGCCGCGCTGCGTCAGCTGCGGGCTGAGGGCATCGAGACCATCGCCTTCCAGACCGTCCTCTGCTCCACCACCCTCTCGGTGGACGAGCTGCTGGCGATGGGCGGCGAGAACGCCGAGGCTGTCCTGACCCACCGGTTCACCGATTCCAGCCTCACCGTGGGCTGAAGCACCACTCTCCCCTTCCCACAGGCATAGAAAGACCCCGCTGCCCTGCACATTTCATGCAGAGCGGCGGGGCCTTTTCCTGTTTTACTGCACCCCGGCAGAAACCGGGACTCGTTTTTCCTGCTTTTCGGGCTTTCTGCGCTGCTCTGCGGCGGCAGCGCGGGAGCGGTCGTAGCAGTAGCGGATGATGGCCTGACGGCGGACGATGCCGATGAACATTCCCGGTCATCCACGACGGGGACGAAGTTCTGGTTCATGGCCGCCTCGATGAGCTGGTCCATGCTCGTGGTGACCGTGACGGCCTTGTAGTCCCGCTTGTGGGCAAAATCCCGGATGGGGATGTCCTCTGCCGCCTCAAGGTCGAGGCCGTGGAACTTTTTCAGCCCCCAGAGGATGTCCCCTTCCGTCAGGGTCCCCACATACTCTCCCTTGCGGTTGAGCACCGGGATGGAAGCGTAGCGGTTGTTCTCCCATTTTTCCAGCGTCTGGCGAAGGGTGAAGTCATCGTACACATACATCAGGTCCTGCTTGGGGGAAAGGAAAAACAGAATATTCATGAAAACAACTCCTATTGTGAACTTTTCCGCCGCCGGGCCGCAGCTCCTGTGCAGCCGCAGCAAATTCCTGTCTTCAGCACCTTGGCAGTCGAATGCCCCTGCATCCTGCGCCGGATACAGTCTTACTCTTGCCACCTTAGATTTTAGCACTTTTTCATAGTAAGATAAAGATGTCTGCGTCATCTTTTATATTTTATTCACAATCACCTTTTGTTTTGTCGGATAAATATTCACGAAATGGATGCACTGCGAAGGATTTTGTGCTATACTAACAACAGGAACGCGGCCCTTTGCGGCTCTGTCTGTCTTTCAGTATACCGGCATTGCGGTGTCGAAACAGACCGAGACGGGTAAGCCGCGCCTGACTTTTTCTTTCTGTCAGCAATTATGTGCTGTACAGCTTCCTCATAAAGTTGTATAATAAAAGTGGTACGCCGCCTTCTCAGGCCCGCGCACCGCCCCGCCGCCGTGCGGACCGGGGTATCATAATGAATAAAAGGAGCAGAGCGACTATGATCACTTCCCGTTTCCCGCTGGGAGATGTCAGCTTCTCAGCCGAGTATTTTTCCACGCTCGTGGGCGAAGCAACCAAACAATGCTACGGCGTGGCCGCAATGGCCCCCGTGATCTGACCGACCGTGTCCGCAGCGCCGTGCGCGGCGTGGACGATTCGGCCAAGGGCGTCCGTGTCACACAGGAAGAGGGCCGTCTCGTGATCGAGCTGCACATTGCCGTCAGCTACGGGCTGAACATCTCCACCGCCGCGCGTTCCATCTCGCACCGCGTGAAGGACGAGGTGGAGCAGGCCACCGGCCTGAAAGTCGCCCGCGTGGTCGTATCGGTCGATGACGTGGTTGCCTGATGAGACAAAGCCCGCCCGGGGTACCGGGAAGAAAAAAAAAGAAAAAGCAATGATTTCTGGTAAAATCCTGCGCGACGCGATCATCTCCGGCGCAAACAACATCAACAACCAGCGCTCCCGCGTGGACGAGCTGAACGTGTTCCCCGTCCCCGACGGCGACACCGGCACCAACATGGGCATGACCGTCGGTGCAGCCGTCCGTGAGCTGCAGGCCATGGACGACAGCTGCACCGTGGGCGAGGCCGCAAAGACCGCCGCCTCCGCCATGCTGCGCGGCGCCCGCGGCAACTCCGGCGTCATCACCAGCCTGCTGTTCCGCGGCTTCTCCAAAGCTCTGGAGGGCAAAAAGGAGGCTGACGCTTCCGACATCGTGGCTGCGCTGAAGAAGGGCGTCGAGGGCGCTTACAAGGCTGTCATGAAGCCCACCGAAGGCACCATCCTGACCGTTGCCCGCGTCGCTTCCGAGGAAGCTGCTGCCTGCGGCAAAGAGGATGTGGCCGAGCTGTGGGACGTCGTGATGACCGCCGGTCAGAAGGCTCTGGAGGACACTCCCAACCTGCTGCCCGTCCTGAAGAAGGCCGGCGTTGTGGACGCGGGCGGCCAGGGCATCATGATCATCTTTGAGGGCATGGGCAAGGTCTTCCACGGTGAGGACATCGTGGCCGGCGGCGAGGCTGTCCCCAACAAGGCCAAGCTCTCCACCGAAAACGCCGGCAAGGGCGTCTTCACCGACGACCTGATGAAGGTCGAGGACATCAAGAACGGCTACTGCACCCAGTTCCTCATCAACAAGAACGAGGGCGCAAGCGCCGCAAAGATGCGCGCCTTCGCCGAGTCCAACGGCGACAGCGTCGTCTGCATTGAGGACGATGACGTCATCAACCTCCATGTCCACACCGCCGACCCCGGCAAGATCCTGAGCGAGGCCATCAAGTACGGCTACCTGACCAACTTCAAGATCGAGAATATGCACGAGCAGTTCCTGGCCCGCCAGAAGCAGGGCAAGAGCCTCGAGAAGCAGGCTTCCGCCGAGAAGAAGCCCGACCCCGCCAGCGAGTTCATCTACGCTGCTGTTGACCCCAGCCGCGACTATGGCTTCGTTGCTGTCGCCGCCGGTGAGGGCCTGAAGGCTGTCTTCACCGACCTGGCCGCTGACGCTGTCGTCTCCGGCGGTCAGACCATGAACCCCGCCACCGAGGACATCCTTGCCGCCATCCAGAGCGTCCCGGCCAAGACCGTGTTCGTTCTGCCCAACAACAAGAACATCATCATGGCTGCTGAGCAGGCCCAGAAGCTGGCTGACCGTCAGGTGGTCGTCCTGCCCACCCGTACCGTCCCCATGGGCATCACCGCTCTGCTGAACTTCGACCCCTCTGCTACCGTCGAGGCCAACACCATCAACATGATGTCTGCCGCCGATAAGGTCTCCACCGGCCTCATCACCTACGCCGCCCGCGACAGCGAGTACGACGGCAAGCGCATCAGAAAGGGCGAGATCATGGCCCTGGAGAACGGCAGCATCGTCTCCACCTCCAGCGACATCACCAAGGCCACCTATCGTCTGGCCCGCGGTATGTGCAAGAAGGATTCCAGCTTTGTCACCATCATCTCCGGCTGCGACGTCTCCGACGAGGATGCCGAGAAGGTGACCGAGATCGTCAAGGCAAAATGCCCCAACCACGTTGAGGTCAGCCACATCCGCGGCGGTCAGCCGGTCTACTACTATATGATCAGCGTGGAGTAAGCCTCTCCCCTGTTCAGAAACTCAATCGTATAACAAAACGACCTCTGCTTCCGGTCCATCCGGCTGCAGAGGTCGTTTTTTGCTGCAATTTTAGAAGAAGCTCACCTGACTGCTTTCCGGCAGCTCACCCAGAGCGCCCACCTGACGCAGGCGGTCGATGATGCTGCTGCCAACGCCAGAGGCCTGCTGCAGTTCCTCGATGGAGAGATACTCTTCGCCGTGGATGGTCACATTTTCCAGCGCATCGGCGGCGGCACCGCCCAGACCCTTCAAGGAGCAGAAGGGCAGGCGTACCTTGCCGTCCTCCACCACATACTTGGAGCCCCGGCTCTTGCCCAGCTCGATGGGCAGGAACTCGTAGCCGCGCACCAGCATCTCGTTGACCAGCTGGAGCGAGACGAGCACATCTTCATCCTTGGCGTTCTTCTCTTCCTTGAGGCGGCGCTTCACCTCGTTCATGTGGGCGCGGGCCACCGCTGCGCCGCCCACAGCGGCTTCATAGTCGATGTCATCGCCGCGGACGGTGAAGTACACCGCATAGAACGCCTGCGGGTGGTAGAGCTTAAACCACATGAGGCGGATAGCCGACATCAGGTAGGCCACCGCATGGGCTTTCGGGAACATATATTTTATCTTGCGGCAGCTCTCGATGTACCAGTCCGGCACATCGTGCTCCCGCATGGCTTCTTCCCAGCCGGGCGCAAAGCCGCCCTTGGCCACCTTGCCCTTACGGACGGCTTCCATAATATCGAAGGACATCTTCGGTTCCAAGCCCTTGCGCAGCAGGTAGAGCATGATGCTGTCACGGCAGCCGATGACCTCCGCGATGGTACAGGTGCCGCTGCGGATGAGCTCGTCGGCGTTGCCGTTCCAGACGTCGGTGCCGTGGGACAGGCCCGAGATCTGGATAAGCTCGGAGAAATTTTGGGACGGGCCTCCACCAGCATTCCGCGCACGAAGTTGGTACCCATCTCGGGATGCCGAAGGTGCCGGTCTGGCTGTCGATCTGCTCCGGCGTCACACCCAGCTCTTCCGGGCTGGTGAGCAGGCTGTAGACCTTGGGGTCGTTCATGGGGATGCTGTCCACAGGGATGCCGGTGTACTCCTCGAAATACTTGTAGAAGGTAGGCATATCGTGACCCAGCTCGTCCAGCTTGAGCAGGGTGTCGTGGAGGTACTTGAACTCGAAGTGAGTGGTCAGCAGACCGCCCGCCACATCGTCCGCCGGGTGCTAGATGGGGCAGAAGTCATAGATCTCATAGGTATCCGGTACGACGACCATGCCGCGGGATGCTGGCCGGTGGTACGCTTGACGCCGGTACAGCCCAGCGTCAGGCGGTTCTCTTCCGCGTGGTTGACCGTTCTCCCCCGCTCATCCAGATACTTTTTGACGTAACCGTAGGCCGTCTTGTCCTGAATACCGGAGACGGTGCCGGCCTTGAACACGTTGGCCTTGCCGAACAGCTCCTCCGTGTAGCGGTGGACGTTGGACTGATACTCGCCCGAAAAGTTCAGGTCGATATCCGGCACCTTGTCGCCCTCAAAGCCGAGGAAGGTCTCGAAAGGGATGTCGTGGCCGTCCACCAGCATCCGGGTACCGCAGTGGGGGCAGTTCTTGTCGGGCAGGTCGAAGCCGTCGTCCACGCTGCCATCGGTGATAAACTCGCTGTACTTGCACTTGGGGCAGCGGTAGTGGGGCGGCAGACTGTTGACCTCCGAGATTCCGGAGAAGTGGGCCACAGCTGACGAGCCGACCGAACCACGACTGCCCACCTGATAACCCCCGCGTTGGAGTAGGCAACCAGTTTGACCGCGATGACGTACAGGACGGCGTAGCCGTGGCCGCAGATGGAGTCCAACTCTTTTTGCAGGCGCTTCTCCACGATCTCGGGCAGAGGGTCGCCATAGTCCCGCTTGGCGTGTTCCCAGGTCGCATCCCGGAGCTGCTGTTCTGCGCCCTCGATGCTGGGCGGGTAGGTGCCGCGCGGGATGGCGCGGACGTTGCCGTCGATGCTGGCCGCTATCTTGCGGGGATTGGTCACGACGATCTCGTAGGCCTTTTCCTTGGGCAGGTAGCTGAACTGGTTCAGCATATCCTCGGTGGTGCGGTAGAACAGGGGCGGCTGGTTGTCCGCGTCCTTGAAGCCGTTGCCCGCCTGCAGGACAGAACGGTAGATGGCGTCCTCCGGCTCGGTGAAATGGACGTCGCCGGTGGCGATGACAGGCTTGTGCAGGTCTTCGCCCAACTTTATGACGGTGCGGTTGAAGTCCTTGATGACCTCTTCGCTCTCCACCTTGCCCTCCCGCACCATATAGGCGTTGTTGCCCAGGGGCTGGACCTCCAAAACATCGTAGTACGATGCAATTTTCTTCAATTCTTCGTAAGAGCGGCCCTCTACGACAGCCCTGTAAAGTTCTCCTGCTTCACAGGCAGAAGTGAGGATAAGGCCGTCCCGATACTTGTTCAGAAGGCTGCGGGGAACGCGGGGCTTCTTGAAGAAGTAGTTGACATGGGCCTCGCTGACGATTTTATAGAGGTTTTTCAGGCCCATCTGGTTGCGCACGAGGATGATGAGGTGATAGTACTTCTTCTTCAGCACCTCGCGGTTTCCTCCGAGGCCGGTGTTGATGCCGCTGACGGCGGTGACCTGCTTTTCCTCCAGATCTTTCAGCATGACGCAGAGGATGCGGCCCAGTGCGGCAGAGTCCTCGCAGGCGCGGTGGGCCTCGTAGGCGGGCAGCTCCAGATGCTTGTTGATGGTCCCCTGCTTGTAGTTGTGGAGGCCGGGGTACATGGCCTGAGCCATGGTCAGGGTGTCGATATAGGTCGGCTCAAACTCGATGCCGCTCCGCTTGGCGGCGGCGCGAAGGAACCGGATGTCGAAGGAGTGGGCATTGTGAGCCACAAGGATGCGGCCATCTACAAAGTCGAGGAAGGCTTTCAGTGCCTCGGCCTCGCTGGGGGCGTCGGCTACCATCTCGTTGGTGATGCCGGTCAGCTCGGTGATCTTGGAGGTGATGGCCTTCCGGGTTTTACGAAGGTATCGAATTCTTCCACCACTTCCCCGTTCCGCACGATGACCGCGCCGATCTCTGTCAGGTACTCCACGCCGGGGTCGAGGCCCGTCGTCTCCGTGTCGAAGACGCAGAACTCACCGTTCAGCGGCTCGTCTTTCACGCCGTAGACGCAGGGTATCATGTCATCGACAAAGTAGGCCTCACAGCCGTAGATGAGCTTGAAGTCCGGGTCTGTCTTGTGGATGGCGTCTGCAGCCAGCATAGCCTCGGGGTAGCCCTGACAGACACCGTGGTCGGTGATGGCAATGGCCGGGTGGCCCATCCGGTGGGCCAGCTTGACGATGCCGCCGGGGTCGCAGAAGGCGTCCATGCTGGACAGCTTGGTATGCAGGTGCAGCTCTACCCGCTTGGCGGGGGCGTGGTCCTCCCGCTTTTTGCGCTCGACAAAGAGGACGTCGTAGGGCCAGACGATATAGTCGTGCTCGTACTTATCGTAGGAACAGTCGCCGCGCACCACGACCGTCGTACCCTTGGGGATGTACTCCCACTTGGAGCAGTCCTCCCCTTCCTGCGCACGGATCTTCAGGTTGATGGAGCCGGTGTAATCGGTGATGGAGACAGTGTATATCTTGCGGAAGTTGCCCTTCACTTCGGTAAAGAACACGTCGCCCCAGATCATGCACTTGCCGCCCTCGCCGCCCAAATCCTTGAGGGGTGAGGTTTTCGGGGTGAACATCTTGCCGTGGAAGATGGTGACGGGCTTGTCCGTGAGGTCGAGGCCCTCCACCTTGATGGAGGGGGCAGTGTTCTTTTTCTCGAACTTGACGACAGGCGGCGCAATTTTCCGCTCGAGCTTTTCTTTCATCTGGCGCTGTTCGGCTTCGCCCACGCTGCTTTCCAGCGTCACTTTGGGCTTTACGCCGGTGTGGGCGGCGATGCGCTCCGCCAGCAGGCGCTCGAACTGCATTTCCTGCAAAAACTTCGTGCCGTGGCAGACGCCGATGGTGATGTTCTGGCCGGTGATGGTGATGCGGCAGCGGTCGAGGAAACCGTTGATGGGGACACCGTCCCGTTTCATCTCCTCCATCATTTCCCGCAGACCGGCTTCATCCAGCGTCGCATAGCCGAAAAGATTGTTGATGCGGAGCTCGAAGCCCTCGTAATCCGGTGCCAGCGAGGCCAGCAGCCGGGCGCACAGCCCCTGTCCAGCGGGGCAGAACTGCGCAGCGTAAAGATGACCTGCCGCTCCTGCCGCAGCATCTGGGCGTGCTCGACGACCACGCGGCCAAAACAGGCCGCAAAGTCCGGGTCCGCCATAAACTGCGGCCATAGCTGGGAAACAAGTGGTGTCACAGTGGTACTCCTTTTCTATCAGATAACAGCACAAACTGCCGCGCCCTGGAAAAGGGCGTGGCAGCAGGTTGTTCTTGAGCTTACAGCTTATAGATCTCCTCCATAAACTGGTCGAGGATATTATCACCCGTCAGCTTCTTGACGGGGTTGCCGTGGACGAACAGCACTGCCTCGCCCTTTCCGCCGGCAATGCCGATGTCAGCCTCACGGGCCTCGCCGGGACCGTTGACGACACAGCCCATGACAGCCACCTTGATGGACTTTTTGCACCCCTGAAGCCGCCGCTCCACCTCATTTGCGATTTCAGTGCAGGGGTACTGGGTGCGGCCACAGGTCGGGCAGGTGATGACCTCCGGGCCGGCCACCGGGAAGCCGACAGCGCGCAGGATATTGTAGCCTGCTTCCACTTCCTTCTCAGGGTCAGCAGCCAGCGAGACACGAATGGTGTCGCCGATACCCTCCAGCAGCATCCCACCGATGCCCATGCCGCTCTTGAGCAGACCCATCTGGTAAGTGCCGGCCTCAGTGACGCCCACATGGAGCGGGTAGTCGGTCACAGCGCTGAGCTGGCGGTATGCCTCCATCATGCGGGGGACGTTGGAATTTTGATGGAGATGACGATGTTGTTGAAGTCGAACTTTTCCAGCAGGTGGACATGGTACAGAGCGCTCTCCACCATCGCTTCCGGCACAGGTGCGCCGTACTTGGCGAGGATGTGCTTTTCCAGACTGCCGCCGTTGACGCCGATGCGGATGGGGATATTTTTCTGCTGGCAGGCATCCACGACCGCCTTCACGCGGTCATCGTCGCCGATGTTGCCCGGGTTGATGCGGATCTTATCCACGCCCACATCGGCGCAGGCAATGGCAGCCTTGTAGTCGAAGTGGATGTCTGCCACGATGGGGATATTCACGGCGTTCTTGACGGCCTCGATGCACTTGGCGTCTGCCGCGCTGGGACAGGTCACGCGCAAAATCTGACAGCCTGCCGCTTCACAGCGCTTTGCCTGCGCCACATTGCCCTCGATGTCCTCCACCGGGACGTTCAGCATGGTCTGCACGGCAATGGGATTCTTGCCGCCGATGGTCACATTGCCGATCTTCACTTCACGTTTCAGCTGCCGCATGGTTTTACCCTTTCAAATTGCTCCGGTCACGAGCCGGACGATGTCATTGTACGTTGCAAAGAGCATCAGGCCGAACAGCAGCGCAAAGGCTGCGACGGTCAGACTGCTCTGGATTTTTTCCGGCACTGCATGGCCGGTGACTGCCTCGATGAGCAGGAAGACGATCTTTCCGCCGTCCAGCGCCGGGAACGGCAGCAGATTGAGGACGCCGAGGTTGATGGTGATGAGCGCCAGCAGCTCAGCCACATCCTCCCAGCCGTAGCTTGCGGCCTGACCGATGGCGGTCACGATGCCCACCGGGCCGGACAGGTCGTTGATGCTCTCGCGGCCCCGCAGAAGGTCGGCCAGCGAAGTATAGATGATGCGTCCATAGTAGATGACGCTGTTGGCCGACTCTTTCAGGACGTTCTGCGGTGTTTTTTTAAGGCCGTAGACTGTGAAGCCCAGTGTCATGTGGGTCTGGCCCTGCTCATCCTGCCAGGTGTCGAACTGGACGTCCGGCAGCTCCACGAGCTTGCCGTCCCGGCGGACGGTGAAGTCTGCGCGGTAGCTCTCGGTGCGCATAAGCTCGTAGAGCATATCGTTGGCCACGAAGCAGTGCCTCCCGTTGACGGCCACGATCTCGTCGCCGGCCTGCAGGCCGGTCTGGCCACAGAGGGCGTTGTCCTCCACGGCATAGATGACTTTGCTGGTGATCGGCTCACTGCGCAGTGAGATGAGGAGCAGCAGCACCACGAAGCCCAGCACGAAGTTCATCACCGCGCCTGCCGCCATCACCAGCATCCGCTGCCAGACAGCCGCCTCGTTCAGCGGCTTGCCTGTCCGCTGCGCCAGCACCTCCGGCGGGATGTCCGGGCCGTCATCGTCCCCGCTTCCACCCTCGGCCTGTTCGCTCTCAGGGCTTTCCTCCCCTTCCAGCGCCACAAAGCCGCCTACGGGCAGGAGCCGCAGGGTATACTGCGTGCCTTTGCGATAGGTCTTGATGAGGGTCGGACCCATGCCAATGGAAAACTCGTTGACCTGGACCCCGCAGAGCTTTGCCACTGCAAAATGGCCGAACTCGTGGATAGCGATGACCGCGCCGAAGATGAGCAGCGCAGCAACAAAGGTGATGAAAACTGACATTATTTCTCCTATATTACAGGTGTGCTCTCACGAATGCACGGGCCATACGGTCACACTCATACACATCCGCGAGGCTGTAGTCGCCGCCGAAGCTGTCGCTGTCCACGACAGCCTCCACCAGACGGCCGATGTCGAGGAAGCCGATCTTATCCTCAAGGAAGAGCTTGACGGCCTCCTCGTTGGCACCGTTGGCGGCGCAGGGGCCGAGACCGCCCTTCTTGATGGCCTTCTTGCAGGCGGCCAGGCAGCGGAAGGTCTCCTCGTCGGCCACATCGAAGGTCAGCAGTTTGAGGGTGGTGAAGTCCAGCTCCGGCACGACGCCTGGCACACGGGCCGGATAAGTCAGCGCATACTGGATGGGGATGCGCATATCCGGCACACCCAGCTGGGCAATGATGGAGTTGTCGCTGTACTGCACCGCCGAGTGGACGATGCTCTGGCGCTGGACAACGATTTGAATTTTCTCCGGAGGCAGACCGAACAGCCACACAGCCTCAATGAGCTCGAGGCCCTTGTTCATCAGAGTGGCACTGTCGATGGTGATCTTTGCACCCATGTTCCAGTTGGGATGCTTGAGGGCATCGGCCTTGGTCTTGCCCCGCAGCTCTTCGGTCTTCATGCCGAAGAAGGGGCCGCCGGAGGCCGTCAGCAGAATTTTGGTCAGGCTCTTGGCGCTCTCCTTATCTTGCAGGCACTGGAAGATGGCCGAGTGCTCACTGTCCACAGGCAGCAGCTTGACGCCGTGCTTCGCCACGGCCTGAGTGACAAGATGGCCGCCGGTGACAAGGCTTTCCTTGTTGGCGAGGGCGAGGTCATGGCCGCTCTCGATGGCGGCAAGGCTCGCGCCGAGGCCCGCGATGCCCACCACGCTGTTCAGCACCACGTCCGGGCCGTCCATCGCGGCGAGGGTCTTCAGGCCCTCCGGGCCGGTCAGGAGCTTGGGTGCATCGGCGCGGCCAGCCAGCGCAGCCGAAAGCTTTCGGCACCGGCCTCACTGGTCATGCAGACGTATTTCGGGTGGAATTCTTCTATCTGCTGCAAAATTTTATCCGTCTGGCTGTGGGCCGACAGGCCGAACACCTCATACCCTTGAGCACGGATGACGTCAAGGCTCTGGGTGCCGATGGAGCCGGTGGAACCCAGCAGCGTGATTTTCTTAGCCATAAAGAATCTACCTCCTGCTGATTTTAATCGTAGAATGCTGCGATGACCACCATCGTGACGAAGGGCGCGATGAACATCACGCTGTCAAAGCGGTCAAGGATGCCGCCATGGCCCGGGAAGATGGTGCCGTAGTCCTTGATGCCGCACTGGCGCTTGACCACGCTGGCGAACAGGTCGCCGTAGATACCCAGCACCGCAGCCACACAGGCCAGCAGCGCAATGATGACATACATGGATACACCAATATTGGAGCGGGTGAACTCTTCCATCCGGTCTGCTGCGATGGAGTAGATGACCGTGACCAGCACACCGAATACCATAGTACCCAGCACGCCGCCTACAGCGCCCTCCACCGTCTTTTTGGGGCTGACCACCGGGCAGAGCTTATGCTTGCCAAAGGCACGGCCCGCGAAGTAGGCGCAGGTATCGCCGCCCCAGGCGAAGCAGAGGATGAGCAGGATGAAGAAGATGGCGTCGTAGCCATATTCCTCCACCGGCAGCATCTCCTTGAGCCGGATGAACGAGTAGAAGCAGAAGATCACGATGCCCGAAAACATGGCGAGGCCGCTGGCTTTCTGGTAGCTGATGACGCCGTTGCGCACTACAAGGTAGATGGCATAGAACAGCACCACGAGGAAGGAAGCGGGCATCACCATCGCCCGGCAGACGCTGTAGCTCGACAGCATGATGAGCAGTGTGTAGGGTACCAGAACGGCCAGCAGCGGCCAGTCCTGCTTTTCAAAACCCAGCGCAGAGTAAATTTCATGCAGGGCGATGAGGGTGATGGCCGTGATGACCAGATTGAACACCAGCGTATCGAAGGTGAACAGGACGCCTGCCAGAACGATCAGGCCCACCACGGCTGTGATGATTCGTGTTTTCATAGTTTCATGTTCTCCTTTGTTTCGTCCGGGAGCCGCTCCCCTGCTCTGGCAGGGTCTGCAGCGTCAGCGCCTGAGGAAATACCGGACGCTCTCCGGGGGCCGCGCACGCCGCGCGGCATCTTGCGTATCGTTTGCTGCGCTCAAAGTCCGCCGAAGCGGCGGGAGCGCCGGTTGAACTCCATGATGGCGGCATCGAGGTCATCACGGGTGAAATCAGGCCACAGAACGTCCATCTCCACCAGCTCCGAGTAGGCTGCCTGCCAGAGCATGAAGTTGGAGAGCCGCTTTTCTCCGCTGGGGCGGAGGATGAAGTCGGGGTCTTTCTGGCCGGCGGTGTACATTTGGGCCGAAAGAGCCTCTTCCGTGATGTCCTCGGGCTTCATCTCACCCGCAGCCACCTTGGCCGCAAGACTCTGGGCCGCCCGGACGATCTCAGGCCGTCCACCGTAGTTGACGGCGATGTTGATGGTCAGACCGGTCTTGGAAGCCGAGTCGGTCTCCAGCTCGTTCATCAGCTTTTGCAGCTTGGGGTCCAGTGCAGTGCGGTCGCCCATGAAGCAGATGCGGATGTTCCGGTTCTTGTAGTCGAAGCCCTTGATGAGGTACTCGCCGAACAGCCGCATGATAGCACCCACTTCTTCGGCGGGACGCTTCCAGTTTTCGGTCGAGAATGCGTAGAAATACACCGACTCCACACCCAGCTCATCGCAGTAGTTCGCAATGTCCTGAAAGACCTGTGCGCCCTTTTTGTGGCCGGCGGTACGGGGCAGGCCGCGGCTCTTGGCCCAGCGGCCATTGCCGTCCATGATGATGCCGATGGACAGCCCCTTTGCAAAATCCTTTGGATGTTCCATGATCTTATTCCTCTATTTTCAGTCTGGCAAAAGTGCCGCGCACCTTCTTTCAGCGCACGGCACCTCCCTGCTTGCAGTCAGAATCAGACGGACATGATCTCCTTCTGCTTTTCTTCCACAGCAGCGTCGATATTCTTCACGTACTTGTCGGTCAGCTTCTGGACGTCCTCTTCCATGGTCTTCTGGGTGTCCTCGGTCAGTTCGCCAGCCTTCTTCATGGCCTTGGCCTTGTCCATAGCGTCGCGGCGGACATTGCGGACTGCCACCTTTGCCTCCTCGCCCATCTTGGAGACTTCCTTGGCCAGCTGCTTGCGGCGCTCCTCGGTGGGAGCCGGGAAGTTCAGACGGATGGTCTGGCCGTCATCAATGGGGTTGATGCCCACATCGCTGGCCAGGATGGCCTTGCTGATGGCGCGCAGCAGAGTGCGGTCCCACGGGTGATGGTCAGGGTGCGGGCCTCGCTGACAGCCACAGAAGCCACCTGCTGGATGGGAGCGGGAGAACCATAGTAATCCACGGTCACCTTGTCCAGAACGCCGGGGTTGGCACGGCCTGCGCGCACGGTCTTCAGCTCGCGCTCCAGATGCTCGACTGCGCTCTTCATCTTGTCTTCGAATGCCTTGGTGTTGCTGCTCATTGTCCTTGTCTCCTGTTTGTTATCAATTCTCACCAGCCGCGAAAAGGCGTCTGGCATATTCTATTGTCGGAAGCGGGGCAGTATGCTCAGCCCTCGTAGACCAGCGTACCCACGTTCTCACCCTGCACAGCGCGGGCGATGTTGTCGGGGTCGGCCAGGTCGAACACGAGGATGGGGAGCTTGTTGTCCCGGCAGAGGGTGGCGGCAGTGCCGTCCATAACAGCCAGACGGTCTTCCAGCACCTTGGTAAAGGTAAGGGTCTCGTACTTCTTGGCATCGGGGTACTTATGGGGTCCTTGTCATAGACGCCGTCCACCATCGTGGCCTTGAACATGATGTCTGCACTCACCTCAACGGCGCGCAGAGCAGTGGTCGTGTCGGTGGAGAAGAAGGTTGCCCGTACCGCCGCCGAAGATGGCGATCTTGCCCTCTTCCATTGCGTGGAGAGCTTCCTTGCGGGTGAAGGCCGGGGCCACCTGCGGCATGGTGATGGAGGTGAACACCTCGTTCGGCACGCCCAGCTGCTCCAGCTTGTCGGAGACGGCCAGCGCGTTCATCACCGTCGCCAGCATTCCGATCTTATCGGCCAGCGTACGCTCCATCTTGCCGCTGGAACGGCCGCGCCAGAAGTTGCCGCCGCCCACAACGATGCCAATCTGAACGCCCAGCTCATGGGCCTTCTTTACGCCTCCACAGATCGCGTCCATAGTCGGCTCGTCGAAGCCGGTCCCCTTTTCGCCGCCGAGGGCCTCACCGCTGATCTTCAGAAGGATACGCTGATATTTCAATGCCATAATAACATACACCACCTGTATCAGATTTGGCCGCGCTGTGCGCCGCCGATTTTATCTCTTATCTATTTTACAATAAAACTGCTCCAAAGTAAACAGGCAAACGCCAGCTCATCGGCAAAGGTTTCTTCTCCTTCTGCACTTTGGGCAAAAAATGCTGGACATTTGCCGCGAATCATGCTATAATACTGCTTGCATCCCGGCAAAATAGAATATGCGGGCATCGTACATCGGCTAGTATATCAGCCTTCCAAGCTGAGGGTGGGTTCGATTCCCATTGCCCGCTCCACCAAAAACCGACTAGATTCGTCAGAATCCAGGCGGTTTTCTTGCTTCATTACCTCATTTCTTTTCCATACCATATAATAATGCCCCTTCGAAAAATTTTGAAGGAGGCATTATTAGACTCAGCTCTCACCGCACTCTCTTTTTCATCCTTGCCATGAATGCATCCGCCTCGATGGCCTCAGGGGTGAAGCTGTTGTTCTTCCACCATGCGGCCAGTGCTGCACCGACGGTGAAGCCGGTGCAGATCATCTGCTCGAGCTGGGCGTTGTCGATGGGCAGCAAAGGCTTGCCGCTGCGCTGAGCAGCTGATTTGTCAGGGCGAGGCCCAGCGCTGCGGTACGGGTCAGAGTACCGGCAGAGACAGTGCGGTTGGTAGGGTTGGTAATGATATGTGCATTCATGGCTTAATTCCTTTCTCTTGTATGTTCGTTTGCTTCTAAATCGGCGATGCGGTGGTTTGCCACCTTCATCTGCTCTTCCAGCACGGGGACGCGCTGGGCGAAGTTGTTGTGCGCCCGCACCTCGCGGGTCAACTCCTCAAGCTTGGTGTCTGTGACAGCCTGACTGCGGCTGTTGGCGATGAGTACGCCGATGAGAGTCACGGCCCCGGTGATGAGGGCGGCGAGAATGGTCTCCATCGGAATCACCCCCTCACATACTCCACCGGCTCTTGCCCGCCCGAGTATCGATATGCACCCAGCCGGTCTTGCGGGCGGGATGCTTTGTATCCTTCGGATACCGTCCGATGCCGCCACGCCCGGGAAGCAGAGTCTCGGCATAGGCGGCGACAGTCGCCACCGGCACACCTTCGACGTAGAAGTATGCCGCCCGGCCCAGCAGGTGCTGGCTCGACTTGGCCGCCCACGGCGGCATTGTGCTCAGCGGTGCGGTAGCCGCTGGTGATATGTACCGGTTTGCCGAAGTGCTCTCGGATGCACTGCAGCAGCACCACCAGCTCGTCGTCGATGAGGACGGCGTCGCTGCCCTTGCAGGCGAACTCGCGGACGCGGAAGCTGGGCGAGAGCTGCCGGGTGGAGTCGCGGGTCATGGAATATTCTCTGATTGCCAATTTCTTCATCCTTTCTTTTCGCTCTGTTGATTGACATTGTATCGCATATGTGCTACATTGTATTCAGAAGGAGCGTGATACTATGGCACAGACCACTGTCAGCATCCGTATGGATAATGATTTGAAAAACAATTTCGACCACATCTGCAATGAACTTGGGATGTCCATGTCCACTGCTGTCACCATGCTGGCCAAGAAGATGACCCGTGAACAGCGCCTGCCTTTCGAGCTTTCGGTGGACCCGTTCTACTCTGAGCAGAACCAGGCTCGTCTGCGTAAGTCCATCGCGGAGATGGAAGCGACCGGCGGCACCATCCACGAGGTCGATTTGGATGATTAAGGCGTGGACAGAGGAAGCATGGGAAGATTTTGAATACTGGACAACGCAGGACCGCAAGGTGCTCAAGCGCATCCTGCAGCTCCTGAAGGACATTGACCGAAACAGTTATGAAGGCATCGGCAAGCCCGAGCGCCTCAGCGGAGACTTGTCCAGCTATTGGAGCCGCCGTATCGACGATGCAAACCGTATCGTTTACCGAATTGATGGGAATGTAGTCAAAATCGTCCAGTGCGGTTCCCACTACAGAGATAAATAATTTCCATTTCGAGCAGCCACTCATTCGAGCGGCTGCTTTTGTTTAGTACTTCTTCCCGCAGATCTCCTCGAAATCCGCCTTGGTGATGATGCCCTTGCGGACATACACCCGCAGCATCGCCTCAGAGATACGGCCCTGCGTCCAGCGCTCGGACAGTCTTTCCTTGTTGCTCATAACTTCGTTCTCCTTTCTCATTCTGCGTCCGGCAGGCTCAGCGCCACCATGTCTTCCAGAGCGTCCGCAATGCGGGTCTGGTCGGAGACGCCGGCGTCTGCCACGGGCGGGTTATCCTCAAAGGCCTCGATGGCGGCCAGATAGTCCTCATCGGTGGTGCAGGCACTGAAATCGCAGCCCGCCTTGCGGTAACGCTCCACCTCGTCGTCAAAGACCAGCGCGACGCTGCCGTTGATGATGCCGCCGCCCACGATCATCTTGGTGTAGCGGCCCCACTGGTAACGGTCCAGCCACTGCTCAGCGGTAAGCTTCTCGCCCACCGGGGTGATGACGTCAGATTTGTTGTCGTAAATTTTGTATCGTGCCATTTTGATTTCTCCTTTCATTACGCCGAATAGACATCGACGACATCCTGATATTTGTCTGCCGTGCTACTGATTTTTGAGATACCGCCTGCGAACAGCGCATAATCTCCAATTACAGCAGATGCAAGGCCATACCGTCCGACACTCAAGTCTGGCATAGTCGTCTTGGTTAACGCGGTGTTGTATGCATCCACCGTTGCCACATAGGCTGCATCGCTGTTGCCTTTATAGCCACCTGCAAACATTGCGTATTCGCCCACTGTGGCCGAGGCCAGGCCATTCTTTGTGCTGCTCAATTCGACGGCAGTGCTTCGGGTCAGCGAGGCGTCGTACGATTCTACTGTGGAGAGGTATTTTCCCGTAGTGCTGTTGTATCCTCCTGCAAAAAGAAGATGATTCCCGATGGTTGCGGCGGAATGGACTGCTCTGGGGCAGCTCAAGGGCGCGGCCTGACTGGACGTAAGAGACGAATCATATGCGCGCACTATCTCCATAGCCCCAATGGTTTCAACAAGAGTCGAATCCGAGTTCATGCTGCTGCCGCCGCTAAACACTGCATAACCTCCGACTGTGCCTCCTGCACAGGCGTATACATTACTGGGCAGCGGAGTTGCAGTCGTCCGGGTGAGAGACGTGTTGTATGCATCTACGGTGGACTGCGACATTGTAAATAAGCCATTATTCCTTCTGCCGCCAGCAAAAAGCGCACAGGAGCCTACAACTGCTGCGGCACTGTCACATCGGGCAATACTCAGCTCTGTAGCGGTCGTCCGGGTAAGAGATGCATCGTAGACATCCACCGTGCCAAAGGACGTGTCTCCGCTTCGTCCACCGACGAATAGTGCGTGATTCCCCAGCGTTATCGCCGTCAATCCTTGCCTTGCCACGCTTAAAGAAGCTGCAGTCGTCCGGGTGAGAGATGCGTTGTATGCGTCCATTATGGCCTCGCCTTTTCGGGCGTCGCTATCATAACCGCCGCCTCCGAACAGGGCATATCCGCCAACTGTCGTTCCGGCAAGCAGACTTCTAGCCTTGCTCAGCGATGCTGCCATGCCGAATTTGTCAGCTTCTGCACTGTAGCACAGCCTCGCCTTGCCTCCGACACCGATGTACATCTTCTTGACCTTGCGGGCCTTACCGCCGATGCCGATGTAGGCTTTCTTCATCTTGCGGGCTTTGCTTCCGACGCCCACATAAACTGCTTTTGCCATATCCGGCCTCCTTTACACGTACACGATGAGCACCTTGTTGGTGGTCAATGCGCTTCCCGCCCCCGGGTCGGTGGTCTGGGCGGCAAAAGTCAGGCCGTTGACCGAGTTGGCCGTGCCGCCCGCAGAGCCGGAACCGGCGTAGTTGTGGGTGTGGGAACTGTTGGCTTTGCCGTTGAGTTTGGTGTTCATCTCGCTCTCGGTGTAGTACCGGTCGTCATGGGTATGGCTGGACGCCGCCTTGCCGTCCACGAGGCCTTTCAGCACCTTGCCCTGATTTGCGCTCAGACTCTGGTCGGTGGCCGTGCTGGTCAGGTTGTCCTGCACGCCGCGCCAGGTGTTGGTGTCCGTGAACTTTGCATCCGCAGGCACACTCTTGCCCAGCGTGCAGGTCATAGCGACCGGCACACCATCCTTGAAGTATACGCCCTGCGTAGCAGAACCCGCGTTCTTGTTCAGTTTGTTGGCTGAGTTTGCCGCACCGCCCGCTGGACGAACCAGCGTAGTTGTGGGTATGGCTGGCGGCAGCTTTACCCGCCAGCGCGTCGCCGGTGGCTTTGGCGTCGGCAGCTGCGCCGGAGACTTTGAGGGTGGTGTCCACCTTCGTCTCTTTGCCCGCCGGGCCTGTCTCGCCTTTCGGTCCCTGAGGGCCGGTCGCGCCTACAGGACCCTGTGGACCGGTGTCGCCTTTGTCGCCCTTCGGACCCTGCGGGCCAGTCTCGCCCTTTGGACCTTGTGGACCTGTTGCACCAGTGGGGCCTGTCGAGCCGATGTCGCCTTTTTCGCCTTTAGGCCCCTGAGGTCCGGTATTTCCCCGGACCTCTCGCGCCTGTATCACCCTTTTCGCCCTTGAAATCTCCCGCAGCGATGCCATCCTGAAGCTCTTTCAGTTTTTTCGCCGCCGCTGCAGCACTACCGGCCGCTGCGCTTTTTTCGCTTTCGGCCTGTTTCATCGACTTCCGGGCCTGTTCGGCACTTTTCCGGGCGTCTGCACCGACTTCTTCCACCCGGCCCACCAGCTGCTGCCACGCAGGCGTACCCAGCGGCGGCATAGTACCGTCTTCGGTGCCGGAATTTGCCGCCACGCGGTAACGCATATCGGCGCTGGTGATGGTCCGGTGCCGTCGGAGCCTTCGAAGGTGATGCGGCCCTCGCCGGACACAGCCGTGACGAAGGCAGGCACCTCCACCACACCGTTCTCTACCAGCGATGCAGGCGGGTCACCCTCCGGCGTATGCCAGAACACCCGGAGCTTCATCCCCTTCCACTCGTCGGCGGCAGTCACCCTCAGCCGATAGACGCCGCAGTTCTTGTTGTAGCCAAACCGCAGCATATCCTCATAACCCGGTGCTTTTACCGCGCCGGACGACGCAAGAGAAAGCTTGTATTCTATCATTGAGACCTCCTTTTTCGGCAGTCATTTCCTGTGCGGAGGCTTCTGCCGATACCATCCGCACGCAGACAAAAACTTCGAGCCGTTTCCCGCACAGATGCCGGCCTCTGCGCCCATGAAACAACTTTATTTCGTAGTATTTGTCTTTCTTGTGCCATATGGTAGCATTTTGCACATTCAAAGTCAACGATTCTCATGAAATAGTCGGAAACTTGTGCAAAAGCGCACAGAAAACTGTGTTTTCCTCTTTTGGACACAAAAAAAGAACCGACCCGAGCCGTGTGAGGATACACGAACTCGGGTCGGTTTTACATCATTTTATTTCAGAACGATGCATGTCCGTCCAGAGGCGTTGATCTGGTCAGCGAACTTGGCGAGGTCCTTGTTGGCACCGCCCTCGTTGTGCTCGATGACTCGCAGCAAACGCTTGCCGGCATTGAGCAGGCGCTGGAAGACGGTAGCCGCGCGGGCTGCGCCTCGCTGACGTGGTGCTCGATGCGGATACGGGTGCCTTCCTTCAGGCAGACTGCGCCCTCGGCACCGATGGCCCACTGCTCACCATTATAAGGTGCGCAGGCGTTGAAGCCCTGCTCAGTGAGGGTCTGGGCAAAGATGTTCTCCACCTCATCCTCGCCGTGGATGATGAACACCCGCTTGGGCTTCGGCTCAAAGGAGTTGACCCACTTCAGCAGGCCCTCCCTGTCGGCGTGGCCCGAAAGACCGGTGAGCTGGCAGATCTCCGCCTGCACCTCGATGGATTCGCCGAAGAGCTTCACGTTGTCCGCACCCTCCAGCAGAGAGCGGCCCAGCGTGTTCACGGCCTGATAGCCCACAAAGAGGACGGTGCATTCCTTCCTCCAGAGGTTATGCTTGAGGTGGTGGCGGATACGGCCCGCTTCGCACATGCCGCTGGCCGAGATGATGACCTTCGGCACGGGGTCGGTGTTGATGGCACGGGACTCATCGCTGGTGACGCTGACCTTCAGGCCCGGGAACTGGATAGGGTCGATGCCCTTTGCCAGCAGGGCGTTGGTCTCTTCATCAAAGCAGGAGGAGTCGGTGTCCTTGAAGATACGGGTAGCCTCGATGGCCAGCGGGCTGTCGATGTACACCGGGAAACAGCCGTGGCCGGTGACCAGATTCTTTCCTTTATCTCGCGGATGAAGTAGAGCAGTTCCTGAGTGCGGCCCACTGCAAAGCTCGGGATGACCACATTGCCGCCGCGGTCGAAGGTGCGCTGCAGGATCTTCGCCAGCTCTGCCACATAGTCGGGCCGCGGGCCGTGGCTGCGGTCACCGTAGGTGGACTCCATAAAGACATAATCTGCGTCTTTCAGATACGTGGGGTCTTTGATGATAGGCTGGTCATGGTTGCCGATGTCTCCGGAGAAAACCAGCTTTGTGGTCGCGCCGTTCTCCGTCACCCATATCTCGATGCTGGACGAGCCCAGCAGATGGCCCACATCCACAAAGCGGATGACGATGCCGGGCGCAAGCTCGATCTCTTTATTGTAATCATAGCCCCGGAACAGCGCGATGGCTGCCTCGGCGTCCTGAATGGTGTACATGGGTTCCACAGGCTCTGCACCGGAGCGCTGGCCTTTGCGGTTCTTCCACTCGGCTTCGAATTCCTGGATGTGCGCCGAGTCGCGCAGCATGATGCTGCACAGTTCTGCCGTGGGCCTGGTGGCATAGATCCTGCCCCGGAAGCCGTTGCGCACCAGAAGAGGCAGAAGGCCCGTGTGGTCGATATGGGCATGGGTGGCCAGCACGCCGTCGATCTCGCCCGGCGCAACGGGGATGGGTTGGTTCTCATAGACATCCTTGCCCTGTTCCATACCACAGTCGATGAGGTAGCGCTGTCCCGCCGCTTCCAAGAGGGTACAGCTGCCGGTCACTTCGTGGTTGGCACCCAAAAACGTCAGTTTCATAGACACACCTCCAACTAGATTATCCAACTTTGGTACATTAAGTATATCACGTTTCGCGCTGTAATGCCGCCCAAATCGATCGCCGATTCTCGGGCAAAACGCCGAATCCATCAAAAAATTTTTATACAATCTTGACAAACCACCCCCGGATGATATAAACTTAAATCGTATGACGTAACTTCTACTGAGATTCAAAATAGAGAGGTTGTATTTTATGGTTCGTAACGATTTGCGCAATGTCGCTATCATCGCTCACGTTGACCACGGCAAGACCACGCTGGTGGACGCCCTGCTGCGCCAGAGCGGCGCTTTCCGCGACAATCAGGCTGTGGCAGAGCGTGTCATGGACAGCGGTGACATCTAGCGTGAGCGCGGCATCACCATTCTGGCCAAGAACTGCTCCTGCACCTACAAGGGCGTAAAGATCAACATCGTAGATACCCCGGGCCACGCCGACTTCTCCGGCGAGGTAGAGCGCGTGCTGAAGATGGTCAACGGCGTTCTGCTGCTGGTGGACGCTGCTGAGGGCTGCATGCCCCAGACCCGTTTCGTGCTGCAGAAGGCTCTGCAGCAGAATCTGAGCCTTGTTGTCGCCATCAACAAGATCGACCGTCCCGATGCCCGCATCAAGGAAGTCATCGACGAGGTCCTCTACCTGCTGATGGATCTGGGTGCTACCGACGAGCAGCTGGACTGCCCCATGCTGTTCTGCTGTGGCCGTGATGGCACTGCAAGCCTTGACCCCGATGTACCCGGCACTGACCTGGTCCCCTGTTCGACACCCTGCTGAGCACCATCAAGCCGCCCGAGGGCGACCCGAGGCTCCCTTCCAGATGCTGGTGTCCTCTGTGGACTACAACGAGTACGTTGGCCGTATCGGCATCGGCCGCATCCAGAACGGCGTCGCCAAGGTGGGCGAGGAAGTGGTCGTGTGCGACTGGCACAACCCCGACCTCAAGATGCGCGGCCGTCTGACCAAGCTGTATGACTTCCAGGCCAATGGCCGTCAGCCCTGCGACAACATCACCGCAGGCGACATCGTGGCTTCTGGTCTGCCCGACGTCACCATCGGCAACACCCTGTGCAGCCCCTCCAATATCGAGCCGCTGCCCTTTGTGAAGATCAACGACCCCACCGTGGAGATGACCTTCTCCGTCAACGACAGCCCGCTGGCCGGCCGTGAGGGCAAGTATGTCACCAGCCGCCAGATCCGTGACCGTCTGCAGAAAGAGCTGCTGAAGGACGTCGCTCTGAAGGTGGAGGATTCCGCCACCACCGATTCCTTCCGTGTCATGGGCCGTGGTGAGATGCATCTGTCCATCCTCATCGAGACCATGCGCCGCGAAGGCTATGAGCTGCAGGTCTCTCCCCCGCACGTTCTGACTAAGGTCATCGACGGCAAGACCTACGAACCTATGGAGCACGTCGTCATCGACGTCCCCACTCAGTATCAGGGTGCTGTCATGACCGGTCTGGGCCAGCGCAAGGCCATCCTGCAGCAGATGGAGTCTCTGGGCGACACCCGTGTGCGTCTGGAGTTCCGTATGCCCAGCCGCGGCCTGTTCGGCTACCGCAACCAGTTTCTGACCGATACCCACGGCGAGGGCATCATCAACCAGATCTTCGATGGCTATGACGTCTGGGCTGGCATGATCGCCAACCGCTCCACCGGTTCTCTGGTCAGCTTTGAGACCGGTGAGGCCGTCACCTACGGCCTGTTCAACGCGCAGCAGCGCGGCACTCTGCTGGTGGGCGCCGGCGAGAAGGTCTACGAGGGCATGGTCATCGGCTACACCGCTTCCGGCGAGGACGTCGATGTCAACGTCTGCAAGACCAAGCACCTGACCAATACCCGTGCTTCCGGCTCTGACGACGCTCTGCGCCTCATCCCCATCAGCAAGCTGAGCCTCGAGGGCAGCCTGGAGTTCCTGGCACATGACGAGCTGCTGGAGGTCACTCCCGAGAACCTGCGCATCCGCAAGCAGATCCTCAACCACGAGCAGCGCATGAAGGCCAAGAGCAAGATGAAGTAAGCCTTCCTCATAAAATGCAAAATGTCCCGTCCTCTGCACTCTATGTGCAAAGGGCGGGATTTTTGTTTGTCTTTATTCCTCTTCTCCGGTCATTTTCTGCCGGGCCAGCGCCTGCAGTTCTTCCAGTGAGCTCACCTTCACCTTGTTCGTCTTGTGCTTTTGGAAATGCTTTGCCCCTTTGCGTCCCGGTGATGGCCGTGTCCCCGATGGGTCGGCTTCGGCGGTTTTGCGGCAGGGACACTCCCCGTCTCCGGGAGCGGACTGTTTTTCCGGTAAAGGTCGTGCTGGACGATGTATTCCAAATACTCCATGATGGTCTTCTTGTGAATGGCCTGACTGTGATAGCCGGGGATGTCCTCACTCTCAGTCAGATGGCTCCTATGGGTGTTCTTGTGATAGAGCCAGATCTTATCTTTTCCCTTCCAGACGATCCGCCACCCGCCGATGGACGTCGTGACGTCGATCTCGCCATCTCGCAGCACACACTGCATCCCTCTCTGGCTGCAGAAGGACTCTATCTGCGTCCGGGTCTGCCCATACCGGATGCCCAGCGGTGAACACCGGTCGCAGGCCGTCAGGCCGAGGGCTGCCGCATCGGCTCTCCCGAAAAGCGGCTTCCACTGCAGATAGTCCGGCCCCTCCCGGAACGGTTTGCAGCAGGGCAGGCACGGTCATGGTAAAGCTTTGCGGGTCGCCCTCCCGGTAGAACAGCTTCGGTGCCGGCGGATAATTCTGCGGCGTCCCCAGAGCACCTGCGTGAGGCTGGAACTTCACTGCGTGTAGCCGCTCCATCTCCCAGAGATACAGCGCCTTCTTCTTTTGGCAGTCTCTGCAGAGAGCGGCCCTTCCAGCAGCACCTGCGGCGTACAGGGCTGTCCGCCCGGCAGGCCGAGATGACTGCATCCCGGCAGGTGGACGGTGTTTGTCCTGGGGTTAAGGCAGAGTTCTGTCTGCGTCCACTCCTCGCTCTGCGCCGCAAGCTGGCTCACCCTGTCCCACAGCTCAAGCAGAAAGCCCGCCCGGTATTTCGGCTGGTAAAACGTCTCCCGGGTCGTCTGGACATGAAACGCCCTCAGCACCTGCTGAAAGGCACCCGGCCCCTCTTTCCGGGGCGGACGACTGCTCCCAGCAGTTCTTCCAGCAGAACGACTTTCGCCGTACAGAGGCGATGTCCGCAGTCATGCATCGCCTGCCGGAACAGCTCATATTCTTTCCGGCTCCACAGGACCAGAACGTCATAGGCCGGGAAGGTCTCCGCTACCGTATTCAAAATCTCTTTTCGCGGCTTTGCTGTTTCCAGTACCGTGATGTTGTGGCAAACAGCATCTTTTGTCCACTGCGTCAGGGCGCTCATGTCGTCCAGATGGGTGTAGCGTCCGTACCGCGTCATTCCATTCGGGCTGTAAGACTGACAGCAGACCGCAAAAATATCGCCCGGCATGGGCATTTCGGCCCGGGCATTCCACATGAGCGTCACAAACAGGTACTTCATTTTTACCGTCCTTTCCTCTGGCCGTACTCTCTTCTGCCTCCTATTTTACAAATCATCTGTCCGATAAAACTCTCTTTTGAGATTTTTGCAGCAAAATGCCCTGGATCCTGCGATTCAGGGCATTTGCCGTTGTATTTTTGAAATTTCAGCCTGCGTAGGCACTGCCGGGTGTCCATGCATTATCGGCAGAATACTTGGCGTGGTTGCGCAGGTAAGTGACCCACGCGCCGTAGCCGTTGCCCGCCGAGAAGTGGACGCCGTCTGGCGCAGCCAGCACCTCTTTCAGGTTACCCTCGCCGTCGGCCAGCGTCTCCCACAAATCGAGGTAGACACAGCCCTTATCTGCGGCCAGCAGGGCCAGCTGCTCGTTCACCGAGCGGATGATGTCCGAGGCAAGGCCCGGCTTTTCCGCTGCGGCCTCGGGGCGGACGGGCGGGATGGACTCAACATAGATGACGCAGTCCTCCCCAGCGTCTGGCGCAGCACATCCAGCATCTGGCCGTAGTAAGCGAGGAAGCGGTCTGCCGCACCCACGGTGGTCAGGGTGTTGGTACCCAGCAGGATATACAGCTTCTTGGGCTGAGCAGCGGCCAGCACGTCCAGCGCGACTTCCTCGCCCCACACTGCTCTTGACGGCGCTGCGGTTGACGATGGCGTCCGGACCGACGCCGGTGTAGCCGCAGATGAGTGCTCCGCCGAGGTTGATCTTATAGTCGGAGAAGCCCACCGTCAGGCTGTCACCGAGGAAGGCGGCATCGGAGAAGTAGCTCAAATCGACCTGACCGCTGGCAGGCTGGCGGATGACGCTGCTGTCGTAGGCTTTGACGCTGTAGGCTCCCGCCGTCTGACGGGCCGGGCCGAACTGCTCGAGGGTCACGGCGGGCGTGCCGTCTGCCGCTGCGCTCTCCCCGCCGCTGACGGCGCTGTCGGTGGTGCTGTCCGCCGCGCCCTGCATGGGCAGCGGGGCCAGAATGTTCTGCGCCGTGCCGTTGGCCGTCACGGTGGGCAGCTCTTCGGGCTGTGCCTGTCCATGCTCGAGGATGGCCGTGATGGCGAAGCTCACCAGCAGGATGCCGGCCACGGCCCCCGCAAACCGGATGACTCCGCCGGGACCGCCTCTGCGGCTCCGGCCCGTGCTATGATAATCGTGTGAAATGCCCATAAAGGTGTTCCCGCTTTCGTTTGGTTCTGCTCTTAGTCTGCCCGGGCGTCGGCGGGTTATCCCGCTTTCCGGCCCGGCAGAGCTGTGCAGCACCTATTTTATCATAATTTTTGCCTCTGCAACCAATTAGGACTTGCATACAACAGGCAAAACGGTTACAATAGAAGAAGAGCAGATTTTTGCACACATTTCTCGAAGTGCTTGCACGACCTGCCAGAATTTTTGTGCGAGTTGCGGTCATCGATTGTTGGCTGTTTCCCCCGTCCGTACACTGTGCAGGGTGTACGGACCGCGAAACGGGGACAGCGCGGAGCGGTGCTGCGGCGCACAGGAAGTCCAATTTATCGGTAAATGGTACAAGGAGGTTCTCATGGCCAAGAATGTCATCATCGGCCAGAGCGGCGGTCCTACCGCCGTCATCAATTCAGTCTCGCAGGCGTCTATAAAGCCGCCTGCAGTCTGGGCGCAGACAAGGTCTACGGCATGAAATACGGCATCGAGGGACTGCTGAAAGAGGAACTCGTGGAGCTGAACGTCCTGCTGGACGACCGGCTCAGCATCGAGCTGCTCAAGCGCACGCCGTCCAGCTATCTGGGCAGCTGCCGCTACAAGCTCCCCGAACCGGAGGCGGACTCCACGCCCTACGTCAAGCTGTTCACCCTGTTTGACAAGTACGACATCTGCGCGGTGTTCTACATCGGCGGCAACGACTCGATGGACACCATCGCCAAGCTCAGCCGCTACGGCGCACAGGTAGGCAGTGCGGTGCGTTTTATCGGTGTACCCAAGACCATCGATAATGACCTCTGCCTCACCGACCACACCCCCGGCTACGGCTCTGCGGCCAAGTACATCGCCACCATCCTCAAGGAAGTCATCCGTGACTCCTCCGTCTACGACATCCGCAGCGTGACTGTGGCCGAGATCATGGGCCGTCACGCCGGATGGCTGGCCGGTGCGGCCTGCCTTGCAGGCGGCGACGACAGCGACGGCCCCGACCTCATCCTTCTGCCGGAAGTCCCCTTTGACCAGGACAAGTTCCTCGCCAGAGTGGATGAGCTGCAGCGGGTGAAGTCCAACGTCATCATCGCGGCCAGCGAGGGTGTCAAGACCGCCGACGGCACCTATCTGTGCGACCTCGTGTCCACGGCAGGCCAGCTGGACGCCTTCGGCCACAAAGCCATCCTCAGCGGCACCAGCCGCTATCTGTCCGACCTCATCCACGACAAGCTGAACTGCAAGAGCCGCGCCATCGAGTTCTCGACACTGCAGCGCTGCGCCAGCCATCTGGCCAGCCGCACCGATGTCAGCGAGGCCTACGCCGTGGGCGGCGCAGCGGCAGCCGCAGCCTTTGCCGGTGAGACGGGCAAAATGATCGCGCTCAAGCGCGTTTCCAGTATCCTTACCAGTGCATCACCGAAGCGGTGGATGTCCAGCAGGTGGCAAACCTCGAAAAGAAGGTGCCGCTGGACTGGATCACCCCCGACGGGATGCAGGTGACGGCGGCGTTCGAGGAATACGCCCGCCCGCTCATCCTCGACGAGGTCACCCCTGTCTACGTCAACGGTACACCCCGCCACATCTGCCTGTAAGGGAACTCGCTTCTCCCCTTCCCCGCGTCTGTTTTCGTGCTCCTGCACGATTTTATAAAGCCGAAACAGAAAAACAAAAAAGGAGAAATCATCATGGGTAAAAATGCAATCGTTGGCCAATCCGGCGGCCCCACCTCTGTCATCAACGCAAGTCTGGCTGGTGTGTTCGAGAGCTGCAAGAGCCGCGGCGCGGACATCGTCTACGGTATGTGCAACGGCGTCGCCGGTCTGCTGGAGGAGCGGGTCGTGGACCTGTCCACCCTGCTGACCGATGACCTCGACATCGAGCTGCTCAAGCGCACCCCCTCCAGCTTCCTCGGCAGCTGCCGCTACAAGCTGCCCGACTGGCACACCGACGAGGCCGTGTACAAGAAGCTCTTCGCCATCCTCGAAAAGCTGGACATCGGCTACTTCTTCTACATCGGCGGCAACGACTCGATGGACACCATCGGCAAGCTGGCTGAGTACGGCGAGTGCATTCAAAGCGATATCCGGTTCATGGGCGTGCCCAAGACCATCGACAACGACCTGATGGTCACCGACCACACCCCCGGCTATGGCTCTGCTGCCAAGTACATCGGCGTGGTGATGAAGGAGATCATCCGCGACGCCACCGTGTACGGCACCAAGTACGTCACCGTCGTCGAGATCATGGGCCGCAACGCCGGCTGGCTGACCGCCGCCGCCGCACTGGCCAAGAGCGACGACTGCGAGGGCGTGGACATGATCTGCCTGCCCGAAGTCCCCTTCAATGTGGAGCACTTCATCGAGAAGGTGCGCGTGATGCAGGAGAAGAAGCCCAGCATCGTCATCGCGGTGTCTGAGGGCGTCAAGCTCGAGGATGGCCGCTATGTCTGTGAGCTGGCCGACGATGTCCACGCAGTGGACGCTTTCGGCCACAAGGCCCTGACCGGCACCGCCCGCTATCTGGCCAACGTCGTAGCCCGCAATCTGGACACCAAGACCCGCTGCATCGAGCTTTCCACCCTGCAGCGCTGCGCCGGCCACCTGACCAGCCGCACCGACATCACCGAGGCCTATCAGGTCGGCGGTGCTGCTGTCAAGGCTGCGTTTGAGGGCGTCACCGGCCAGATGGTGGCCCTGAAGCGCATCTCCAACAGCCCCTATCAGTGTACCACTGAGCTGCACCCCATCAGCGAGGTCGCAAATCTCGAGAAGAAGGTGCCCCTGAGCTGGATGAACGAGAACCACACCCAGATGACCGAAGATTTCCTCGCTTACGCACGGCCCCTCATCCAGGCTGAGCTGACCCCGCTCTACATCGCCGGTCTGCCTCACCACATCTACATGAAGCCCCAGAAGTAAGCGTTCTGTTTCGCAAACGTACCTCCGCGCCCCTGCACCCTGTGTGCGGGGGTGCATTTTTGTACGGAAAAAGCTTTGATTTCACTTGTATTTTACCTGAAACCGTATTATAATACTATCTGCGTCGCTCGCTGTTGAGCGGCGCGTTTTTTCGTGAGTACCATCTGATATTTGAGGAGGCAGAGTATTTTCATGGCACAGAATACCCGGACAGGCGATCTGACCAGCGGCCCCATGCTGCAAAAGATCATCCTGTTTTCCCTGCCGCTGGCTGCATCCAGCATCCTGCAGCTGCTGTTCAACGCAGCCGATGTCGTCGTCGTGGGACGCTTTGCGGGCAGCACGGCGCTGGCCGCTGTCGGCTCCAACGGTGCGCTCATCAACCTGCTGGTCAACCTGTTCGTGGGCCTGTCGCTGGGCGCGAACGTCGTTGCGGCCCGCTGCTTCGGCGCGAAGGACGATGAGGGCGTCCGCAACACCGTCCAGACCTCCGTGACGCTGGGCCTCGTCAGCGGCTTCTTGCTGGCCGTGGTGGGCTTTTTTGCCGCCCGCGTCCTGCTGGAGCTGATGAGCTGCCCGGAAGACGTCATCGGCCTGTCCACCCTCTACCTCAAGATATACTTCATCGGTATGCCCATGACCATGCTGTACAACTTCAGCTCGGCCCTCCTGCGCGCCGTGGGCGACACCAGGCGGCCTCTGTTCTGTCTGGCCGTGGCGGGCGTCATCAATGTGGTGCTGAACCTCGTGTTCGTCATCCTCTTCTCCATGAGCGTGGCGGGCGTCGCTCTGGCCACCATCATCAGCCAGACCGTCTCTGCCTGCATGGTCACGGCCCTGCTGGTGAAGGAGAAAGGCCCGCTCCACCTCGACCTCGGCCATCTGGGCTTCCATGCGGGGTCTCTGGGCCAGATCTTGCGTATCGGCCTGCCTGCCGGTCTGCAGAGCACCGTGTTCAGCCTCTCCAACGTCGTCATCCAGTCGGCGGTCAACTCCTTCGGCTCCATCGTCGTGGCCGGCAACTCTGCTGCTTCCAACCTCGAGGGCTTCGTCTATACCGCCATGAACGCTTTCGCCCAGGCTGCTGTCACCTTCACGAGCCAGAACATGGGCGCCCGCCGGTACGACAACCTGGACCGCGTCATGCGCAACTGCCTGCTCTGCTCCATCGTCACCGGCCTCGTGCTGGGCGGCGGTGCTTCCCTGCTGGGCGAACAGCTGCTCCACTTCTACTCCTCCGATGAGGTCGTGGTGACCGCCGGTCTGGCCCGTATGCACATCATCTGCACCACCTATCTGCTCTGCGGCGGCATGGATGTTCTGGCCAGCTGCCTGCGCGGCCGGGGCTACTCCGTCCTGCCGATGGTGGTCAGCCTCGTTGGCAGCTGCCTGCTCCGCCTCGTCTGGATCGCCACCATCTTCCGGCTGTTCCACACTACCACGATGCTTTACCTCAGCTACCCCGTCAGCTGGATCCTCACTACACTGGTGCATCTGGCCTGCCTGCTGGTGGTACGGCATAAGATGAACGAGAACCTTAAAGCTGCTGCACAGCGGTAAGCAGGCTCTTCGTCAGAGCGATACGATCGCAGTGCAAGAGCTGTTTGGCAGCGTCCTTGCCCTCTCAGTCGGGCTTGCGCCCGCCAGCTCCCCCAAAGGGGGAGCCATTGGCAGGCCGGACAGGTCTGTGCTGATTGCTGAAGGCTCTCAATATAACGCAAAATAGTGCCCTGCTACAGAGGGCAGCAGCTGCGGAACCATGTTCCTTGTCAAGCTGCTGCTAGCCTTGGTAGCAGGGCACTGCTGTTTGCGATACAAATTAAGCTTTACTCGTCCAGCATGGGCTTGACCGACACGCCAGTGCCTCTCCCTTCGGGATAGGTGTCACCGAAGGTGACGGAAAGGGCCTTCGCCAGCAGATACCGGTCATACCCGCCGTACATCTCCCGACGGCAGACGATCTCAAAGCCGCTGGCCAGGGCGTTGTTGAGGCTGTACTGATTTTCCGGGCTGACGGTAGCCCCGATGCCCACGATGCCCGGACGGAGCCGGGCAAGCGCCGCTTCCAGCAGCTTCCGCTGCAGACCGTTGCCCCGGTAGTCGGGGTGGACGATGGCGCTGTCGGCGTTGGCCCAGCCGTCCCACTCTTCTCGCGGGATGTCCATGAAGGCCGCGTAGTTGTGCGCGTCCTGCCCGCAGTACCGCAGGATGAAGTAGGCCCCCAGCCGCCCGCCGTCCCACCCGCCGATGCACAGGTCCTCTTTCAGGTAGCGGGCGATGTTTTCCAGCGTGTCGGGTACGAACTGCTCCGGGTGGGGCATCGCAGCCCGCACCTCGTTCTGCAAGGCGTAAAAGGCGGCGGCATCCTCCGGCCCGGCAGCGCGCAGGGTCATGGTGCGGCTTGCGGGCTGGCCGCACACTTTGTGCAGAAGAACTTCCATTCTTGCTCTATCCCTCCAAAATAAAATCATACTTTCCGGCTGATTCCAGTATAAATGCCGTTTGAATCATTGTCAATTTATGCTATAATATTTGCAGAAAGAGTTTTTGTGCTCAGGCACAGCTTTTTCAGAAGTCCAGGCAGGGCCGCCCTGCCCGTGTACCGGAGGAAACGAACCATGAGAGATTCCAGCTTATCCCCTTCCAGCCGCCTGGGTGGTGCTGTCATCAGCGACCGCATCGTCGGCGCTCTGCTAGAGGAACTGCGCACAGGCCGCTATGCACAGACCGACCGTCTGCCCGCCGAGGTAGACCTTGCCGCCGAACTCGGCGTCAGCCGCACCGTCATCCGCGATGCGCTGAGCGAGATGGAGCGTGCGGGTTACATCGAGCGGGTGCGCGGCATCGGCACAGTGGTCAACCGAAGTGTCCTGAACCTGCGCAGCCGATTGGACCAGAAGCTGGAGTATTACCCGCTCATCCGCAGCTTTGGCAGCTACCCCCACGCCGACGGCATCCAGATCTACCCCGTCCGCGCAGGCGAAGAGCTGGCCCGTGATTTGGCCATCGAGCCCGGCGACGATGTCATCTGCATCAAGAAGCGCATCCTCGCCGACACCACCCCCGTCATCTACTCCATCGACTACCTGCCCCGCGCCCTGTTTGGGAACCGGGACTACACCCGCATCGACCTGTCGGGTGACATATTCGATGTTCTGGAGCGGGAGTGCCGCCAGCAGGTGGCCTCCAATGTGGCCCACCTCAAGGCCAGCTGCGGCGACGAGCCCATCCGGGCCGCCATGCGTCTGGCCCCGGGCGAGGCCATGCTTCTGCTGGATGAGATATGCTACAACCGGCTCTGCCATCCCGTCATGCGTTCGTTGAGCTACTACACGAACTTCTTCGACTTCTCGATTCTTCGAAAGCTTCTTTGACGGAGGGAAACAAAAGAATATGCGTCATCTAATCGATCCGTTGGATTTCAGTCAGCAGGAGATCACCTCTCTGCTGGACCTGGCCGACCGCATCTGCGCCGACCCGGCTGCCTATCAGGACGTGGCCGCCCACAAAAGCTGGCTACTCTGTTCTACGAGCCGTCCACCCGTACCCGTCTTTCGTTTGAGGCCGCGATGCTGAACCTCGGCGGACATGTCCTCGGCTTCCCGAGCGAGACCGTCTCCAGTGCATCCAAGGGCGAGAGCGTGGCCGACACCATCCGCGTCGTCTCCTGCTACGCCGACATCGTGGCCATGCGCCACCCCAAGGAGGGCGCACCGCTGCGGGCCAGCCGGTACTCCCGCATCCCTGTCATCAACGCAGGCGACGGCGGTCACCAGCATCCGACCCAGACCCTGACCGACCTGATGACCATCCGCCGCCGCAAGGGCCGGCTGGACGACCTGACCATCGGCCTGTGCGGCGACCTCAAGTTTGGCCGCACCGTCCACTCCCTCATCAAGACCATGGCGCGCTGTGAGAACATCCGCTTCGTCCTCATCAGCCCCGAAGAGCTGCGGGTGCCGGACTACATCATCACCGACGTGCTCGAGGCCAACCACATCCCCTACAAGGAGACCCGCAGCCTCGAGGAATCCATGCCCGAGCTGGACATCCTCTACATGACCCGCGTCCAGAAGGAGCGTTTCTTCAACGAGGAAGACTATGTCCGTCTGAAGAACAGCTATATCCTCACCAAAGAGAAGATGGCCCTTGCCAAGCCTGACATGGCCGTGCTCCATCCCCTGCCCCGCGTCAACGAGATCACGCTGGACGTGGACGACGACCCCCGCGCCGCCTACTTTGAGCAGGTGCAGAACGCCGTCTACATCCGCATGGCGCTGATCATGACACTGCTGGGCCTCAAGGACCCCAAGGCTGAAAAGGAGGGCAACTGAGATGCTGAACATTGATGAAATTCAGAACGGTATCGTCATCGACCATATCAAGGCAGGCACGGCCATCGGCCTGATGGACCTGCTGGGCATCAAGGGCAACCGCACCTCCAGCGTGGCCCTCATCCAGAACGCCCGCAGCCACAAGGCAGAGTCGGGCCGGAAGGACATCATCAAGGTGGAGGGCGACGCATCCTGGCTCAACCTCGACGTGCTGGCCTATCTCGACCCTGACATCAGCGTGACCGTCATCGAGAACGGCAAGGCTGTCAAGAAGGAAAAGCCCCAGCCCCCCAAGCGTCTGGTCAACATCGTGCGGTGCAAGAACCCCCGCTGCATCTCCTCCATCGAGGAAGAGTGCGACCAGATCTTCGAGCTGAGCTCCAACGGCAAGTATCGCTGCATCTACTGCGAGCAGGAGCTGCAGGTCAAGCCGGAATAATATAGATAAACGATAAAAGCCGCCTGTCATTCAACGAACGACAGGCGGCTTTGCTTTTGATTCTCAGACTTTCCGGCGCAGCAGGCTCATAGGCGGCAGCTCCGGGGTGGGGATGGTATAGCGCTCCATCGCGTGGGGCGTGGACTCCACCAGCTCACCGGCCTCATTCTTTATCCACTCGGGGTCCAGCGGGATGCTGCGGCCATCCGGGCAGAGCACTTCCAGCGTGTCGCCGAGGCTCCACTTGCCCCGCTGCTGGCAGCTGGCGACGCCGTTCTCCCAGCCGTCCACCGTACCGACAAACTCCCACTCGCGGATGTAAGTAGCGCTGTCGGTAGCCTGACGGGCCTGCTCCCGGCAAAGTAGAAGCCGGGCGAATAGTGGCGGTGACTGGTGCGGGTCAGCTCAGCCAAAACCTCTTCCGGCAGCTCGAAATTCTCGTTCATCGGGTCGGCCAGATACTGGTCGAGGGCGCGGCGGTAGGCCGCCGTCACGCTGGCGACGTAGTAGAACGTCTTGGCGCGGCCCTCGATCTTGAGGCTGTCCACGCCCGCGTTGCAGATGAGGTCGAGAAAGGGCGCGGTACACATATCGTTGGCGTTGAGGATGTAGCTGCCGTTCTCGTTCTCGCCGATCTCATAGAGCTGCCCGGGCGGGTCTCCTCGCTGAGATAGTACTTCCAGCGGCAGGGCTGGGCGCACTGGCCGCGGTTTGCGTCGCGGCCTGCCATGTAGTTGGAGAGCAGGCAGCGGCCCGAGACGCTCATGCACATGGCGCCGTGGACGAAAGCCTCAATTTCCAGCTCCGGCGGGGTCTTGTCGCGGAGGGTGGCGATGTCCTGCAGGGTCATCTCCCGGGCCAACACCACCGCTTCGCGCCCATATTGTAGGCGGCGCGGCAGCGGCAGTTGGTGATGCCGGTCTGGGTGGACATATGGATGTCGATGTCGGGCGCGAACGTCTTGCAGGCGTCCAACACGCCGAGGTCGGCCACGATGAAGGCGTCCACACCGGCGGCGGCAGCGTCCTTGATGGCCTGGGGCAGACGGTCAGCCTCCTCGTTGGTGGGCAGGGTGTTCATGGTCAGGTAGACCTTGCGGCCCCGGGCGTGGGCATAGATGACGCCCTCGCTCAGTTGCTCCGGGGTGAAGTTGGTGGGTGCAGAGCGCATCCCGAACTCAGGCAGAGCGCAGTAAACGGCGTCCGCGCCGTAGTTGATGGCATACCGCAGGCGCTCGAGGTCGCCTGCCGGGGCCAGAAGTTCCGGTATCTGTAACATGGTATTCCTCTTTACTTCATACTTTTATTAACTTTAGCCGCCTCATCGCAGTTTTTCTGGTGATCTGCGTAGGTGCGGGCGTAGTAGTAGTGACCGGCAAGGTCCGTGACAAAGAAATAGGCGTCCTTCGCCTCATCGTCGGGCTGCGGGTCAAGCGCCGCACGGATGGCCGCGATGCCGGGGTTGGAGATCGGGCCGGCGGAGAGGCCGGTGCAGGCGTAGGTGTCGTAGGCTTCCAGAATGTTCTCCGGGATGCTGTCCCAGCCGCCGTAGTAGGGCGCGACCCAGTTCCAGAGGTAGTTGTTGTCGGCGTCGCTCTGGACGTAGCTGGAGGTGTTGCTCTGCAGTTTGGGGTAGGGCGAACCCTCGGCCAGACGGTTGCGGAACACCTGCGCCACATTATCGTCCTGATCGTTGCCGGCCTCCTCCTGCACGAAGGACGCCAGAGTGACCACCTCGGAGAGGTCATCCCCTGCTTTTCCATCTCGGCATACATCTCATCGGTGATCTGCTTGTCGAAGTGAGAATAGAACGTCTCAACGTAATGATGGACGGTGTCATCCTTCAGGAAATCGTAGGTATCCGGGAAAAGATAACCCTCGCACTTGAGGAAGCGGTCCGGGGCGTCCTTGTCGTCGGGGACGTACTGCCAGAACCTGTACTGGCTGAAATCACCGGTGTTGGCCTCCTTGAGGAAGTCCTCGGCGCTGCACAACCCGGCATCTTCCATTTTTTTCGCAATGGCGATGGCCGTTGTACCCTCGGGGAAGGTCAGCCGGACACTGTCGGCCTTCGCGTAGGTGGAAAGTGCCTCGATGATGTCGTCGTAGGAGCTGCCGGGGACGAGGTCGAACTCACCGTATTGGAGCTTGCCTGCCGCGCCCTGTTTGCCTGCATACCAGCGGAAGACGTGGGGGTACTTGATGACGCCCGCCGTCTTGAGCTTCTGGGCGATGGCTGCCACGCCGCTGCCCTGCTGGATGCTCACACTCACCGTTTCGCCGGCGGAAGCACTGCCGTTGATCTCTTTCGGATGGCCAGCAGACAGCCGCCCGCCGCCAGTACCAGGATCAGCAGCACGATCAGAATCATTTTCGCTGCGCCGCCTTTTCTGCTTTTTTTATGTTTTGCATCGTGTGCCATGTACACACTCCTTTACCATTCCGTTCAGCTTTCCATCATCAGCCGCATATAGCTTTCTTCCACATCGAAAGGCTCCGCGTCGAACCGTATCATGCCGTAGTCCTGCCGGGTGCCTTCGCCGAGGAAAAGGTTCTGAGCCGCGCCCACCGTGATGACGGCGCGCTCCACGATGACTTCCTTCTCCCGGGCCGCTTCCATCAGCACCTCGGCGGAGCGGTCGTCTTCGGCCATCAGCTCCACAAAATAGAGGGTGTCCTCCCGGCGGAAGTAGATGCCGTAGCCCTTCTCGCTGGACACGATGGTCGCGCCCCGGGCGTAGAGGTCTGTCAGCACGACGGCCATCTGCTCCGGCGGGAACTGGACGGTATCGGGATAGAAGCGCTCCCGCAGCTCACAGAGCTTGCGGGCCGTCACGGAGTCGAACTCCGCCTGACTCCACAGGTTGCGGGACACCTCCCGGGGCAGGCAGCGGAGGGCAAAAGCCCGCTGGAAACCCTTGTTTTCAGCAGCGCGGCCTGCTCCTGTCCGGCCGGAACGGCCACGGTGAAGCCCGCGCCCCGCAGCTTCTGCTGCGCACAGAGATAGTCCACGAGTCCTGCCAGAAGCAGGCTTCCCTGCCCGCAGAGGCCGTAGAGGTAGCTGCCGCTGCGTCCCTTGAGGGTGACGGGGACCGCCAGCGCCGCAGCGACGATCTCGTCATTTTCCTCAGCGACGTAGATATTTTCCACCCCGGCGAACTTTTCCAGAGCAGTCTTGATGAACTCGGCGCTGTCGCCGCGTTCTTTCTGCCACAGTGCCACGACTGCCGCCTCATCCGACGGCTGCATCAAACGATACATTGATAGTATCCCTCCCATTTTCGCGGTTATCCGAGTTCTTTTTCCGCCAGCGCCCGCACCTCGGCCTGAATATCCTCGATGGTGCGCATGGCTCCATTTTCCGTGCAATGGACGGTGGCCCAGCCCAGATGCTCTGCGCAGTACTCGGCGGCACGGCGGCTGCGGGCCAGATATTCGATGTCCTTTTCGTGGACGTCCTTCCTGCTCTCGTCGCCGTGGTAGCGGCCGGTCATAAGCTTCTGGCTCACGGCGGGGTCTACCTGTAAGTACACCACAGCGTCCGGCGCGGGCAGGCCCAGCAGCCTGTATTCGTAGTCAAAGGCCCAGCGGAGGAAATCGTCCCACTGCTCCGGCGGGAGCTTGAGCACTGATGCACCGCGTTCGACGTGGTGTAGCGGTCGGCGATGACGATGCCACCCTCGTAGAAGCTGCCCCACCTGGTCTTATAGCTGGCGTATCGATCCACCGCATAGAAGCTGGACGCCGCATAGGGGTTGACGTCGTCGGGCTTGTCGCCGAACTGACCGGAGAGGTACATCTTTACCAGCGCACTGGAATCGCTCTCGTAGTCCGGGAATGTGATCTCCATCACCCTTCGACCGCTTTCGGCCAGATGGGCGGCCAGCAGCTTTGCCTGGGTGGCCTTGCCGGAGCCGTCCAGCCCTTCGATGACAAGAAGCCTGCCCTTGCTCATTCTGTCTTCTCCCCTTTCAGCGCGGCGTACTGGGCGCGGACTTCGGCGGTGCGGCCGCAGCACATCTTGCCTTCCGGGCAGGGGCCGGACACGCAGGCCGGGCCGGCGGTGCGGAAGATATGGGGTGCCACCGGGTAGACCAGCCGCAGCATCTCATCGGCCAGCTGCCGTATCTCCCACTGGCGCGGCTGCAGCAGCGCAGGTGGAAGAAGTTCTGCAGGCTGCGGGCGTTCATGGTCACCACCAGCTTGGTCTCGCAGGCGTTGGGCAGCACAAAGCGGGCGTCCTCGTTGGCCTGCTTGGAAGCCTTGGCCCGGGCCTGCTTTTCGGGCAGACCTTCGGCCATCAGGCGGGCGGTGTGGCCGTCTTCCAGCTTCTGCACGAGGTCGAGGTAGCGCCTGGCGTCCTCGTTCATGCTCTCGATGAACGCCGCCTTTGCCTCAGGGATGGCCTCGATCTCGGGCGGGATGACGTAGCGGAAATCGTCCAGACGGACGTACCGCTGACTCTGGACGCTGAAGTATGCGATGCGGTGGCGGGAGATCTGGGCCAGCAAGGTACGGCTTACCCCCTCGATGCCAAAGGTAAAGCTGGCGTGCTCGATGGGGCTGGCGTGGCCCAAGTCGCTGAGCATGTTCAGGAAGCGCGCGGTCTTTTCCTCATCCAGCCCGTCCAGCAGGTCGGTGATGTGGGCGTCGGAGTAGCAGAGCTTCGCCGCGGCCGCCACGACCTTCTCCGGCTCCGGCGTATGTGCTATCAATCGGACAGTCATCATTTTTTCTCATTCCTCCGTCGTTATCTTCACAAGGGGTGCAAAGTTGGCCATGGTCTTTTTCACGCCCACCTTCTCGAAGCTGATCTCCACGATCTGGTCGCCGGCGGCGGGCTTGACTTTCAGCACCTTGCCGCGCCCGAAGACCTTGTGCTCCACGATGTCGCCCGGCTCATAGTGTTTGGGGCCGGTGGATGCCGCTGCCGGACGGGGCGAAGACATCACACCGCCGCCTGCGGGTTTGACCGGCGCTTTGGGCGCTGCCGGACGGCCATAGCCAGAGCCGAAGCCGCTGCTTCCCGAACCGGAGCTGCAGCCGCCATGACCCGACGAAGCACTTCCCCGGCCCGCATAATCGGAGCCAAAGCCTCGGTCATTGGACATTGGTGCGTTATATTCTTTATTCAGATAGCCGCTGCGGCTGCCATAGCCCGAGCCGTAACCGGAGGCCGCACGCCCCAGCCGGAGGGGCCGGAGTAGCCCGACGCACCGCCCGGCACGGTATCGCTGCCGTAACCGCTGCCCCAGCCGCCCAGACGGGAGCGCTGCTCCAGCACCGGGCTGCGGGTCTCTTCGATGTACTCCGGCTCGATTTCCCGGAGAAAGCGGCTGGGCTCGTTGCGCTGGGTGCGGCCATAGAGCATCCGGGTGACGCTGTTGGAGAGGTAAAGCTCCTTCTTGGCGCGGGTGATGCCCACATAGGCCAGGCGGCGTTCCTCTTCGAGGTCAGCCTCGGAATACTTGCTCATCTCACTGGGGAATACCCCCTCTTCCATGCCAATGAGGAATACATAGGGAAACTCAAGGCCCTTGGCCGAGTGGATGGTCATCAGCACCACCTGGTCGGCGCTCTCGTTGTAGCTGTCGATGTCGCTGATGAGGGCGATGTCTTCCAGATAGCCTTCCAGCGAGGCCTCTTCGCCGTGCTGGTCGCAGTAGCTCTTGACGTTGTTGACCAGCTGACCAAGGTTCTGCAGACGGTCGGCGGCATCCTCGTGACCCTTGGCGGCGTCGGCTTCCAGCATGGCGCGGTAGCCGGTGATCTCGATGACATCGGAGGCGAACTCATCCAGCGTCTTCGTTTCCAGCGATTCCTGCAGTTTCTGGTAGATGTCCCAGAACTTGAACAGCGGCGCGATGGCGCGGCTGAGCTTGGCGTACTGGTCGGCATGGGAGATGACATCCAGCATACTGATGCCCTGCTGAGCCGCCAAATCCGCGATGACTTCGATGGTCGTCGTGCCGATTTTGCGCGCAGGCTCGTTGATGATTCGACGAAGTCGGACATCGTCCCGGGGTTCGCCACGATGGACATATAGGAGTGGATGTCCTTGACTTCCTTGCGGTCATTGAAGCGCTGGCCGCCCACGATCTTATGCGGGATGCCCGCACGGGTGAAGTAGCTTTCGATGGGGGCCGACTGGGCGTTCATCCGGTAGAGGATGGCGTGGTCGGCCAGATGTCCGCCCTCTTTGAGGTGCTGGCCGATGACGTCCGCGATATGGCTGGCCTCGTCCTGCTCGTTCTCGGCAGTATAGACCTGCACCTTGTCGCCCTCGCCGTTCTTCGTCCAGAGGGTCTTGCCCTTGCGCTCGGTGTTGTGCTGGATGACACAGTTGGCGGCATTCAGGATATTTGACGTAGAGCGGTAATTCTGCTCGAGTCGGATGGTCCTGGTGCCTTTATAGATGCGCTCGAAGTTGAGGATGTTCTCAATGGTCGCGCCGCGGAAGCGGTAGATGCTCTGGTCGTCGTCGCCCACGACGCAGATGTTTTCTCCGGGCCGGTGAGCAGGCTCACGAGCCGGAACTGAGCCACACTGGTGTCCTGATACTCGTCCACCAGCAGATATTTGTACTTGTTCTGGTAGAACTCCCGCACGTCCTCGTGCTCCGACAGCAGGATGACCGTCTGGTAGATGAGGTCGTCGAAGTCGAAAGCACCGGCCTCCTTGAGCTTCTTTTCATAGGCGGCGTAGACCTTGGCCGCAAGAGCGCCCTTCGTGTCCCGGGCCGGGGTCTTCAGGGCCTCTTCCGGGCTGATGAGCTGATCTTTCCAGCGGCTCATCTGGTTGATGGCGCTTTGACCGGGAAGAACTTGTCGTCCACGCTCAGCTCTTTGTACACAGTCTTCATGACACGCTGGGAGTCGTCGCTGTCGTAGATGGTAAAGCTGCGGGGTAGCCGATCTCCTCGGCCCAGCGGCGGAGAATGCGGACGCAGGCCGAGTGGAAGGTGGAGGCGAACACCTCGTCGCCCTCTTCCCCGCCCAGCATCCGGCGCAAGCGCTCTTCAGCTCACCGGCGGCCTTGTTGGTAAAGGTGATGGCCATGACGTTCCAGCTCCGGACGGCATCCTTCCGCAGCATCCCGTCCAGCCACGACGGGGCGTCGGTGCCGGTCATGATGGCGGTGCGCAGGGCTTTCACATCGTCCTCCGTCACCTCCCGGGGCGTCCACCTGGAGCCGTGGGCCGAGCCGAAACGGATGAGGTTGGCGATGCGGTTGACCAGCACGGTGGTCTTTCCGCTGCCTGCACCCGCGAGGATGAGCAGAGGGCCGTTGGTGGTGAACACCGCCTCCCGCTGCATATCGTTCAGGCGTCCGAACTGCTTTTCGATATACGTATCACGCAAAGCGCAGAATTGTTGTGCGAGATCTGTTGCCATTGTTTCACCTGTTCTTTTCAATCATTTCCGGATATATCACTTAAAATATAGTATATCACATTTCAAAAAAGTTGTACATAAAAACAATGCAAACAAAAAACCGCCCCACCGCGGTCAATACCACGATGGAGCGGAAATTTCAGGAAATGCTTAGCCGAAGATGTTGATGAGGATACCAGCAGCGACGGCAGAGCCGATAACACCGGCCACGTTGGGGCCCATTGCGTGCATCAGCAGGAAGTTGGAGGGGTTCTCGCTCTGGCCGACCTTCTGAGAAACACGGGCAGCCATAGGCACAGCGGAAACGCCAGCGGAACCGATCAGGGGGTTGACCTGACCGCCGGTCAGGATATACATGACCTTGCCGCAGAGAACACCGGCAGCAGTGCCGAAGGAGAATGCTATGAGGCCCAGCACGATGATGAACAGGGTGCGGCTGTTCAGGAAGGTGTTTGCAGAGGTGGTGCAGCCAACAGACAGAGCCAGGAAGATGGTGATGATGTTCATCAGCTCATTACCGGCGGTCTTCTGGATACGGTCCACGACGCCGCACTCCTTCATCAGGTTGCCCAGCATCAGCATACCGACCAGAACGGCGGCATCCGGCACGATGAGGGAGACGATGATGGTGACCATGATGGGGAAGATGACCCTCTCGGTCTTGGTCACGGTGCGCAGCTGCTTCATCACGACGGTACGCTCTTTCTTGGAGGTCAGAGCCTTCATGATAGGCGGCTGGATAACAGGCACCAGAGCCATGTAGCTGTAGGCCGCGACTGCGATGGAGCCCAGCAGCTCAGGAGCCAGACGGGAGGTGACGAAGATAGCGGTGGGGCCGTCTGCGCCGCCGATGATGGCGATGGCGGCAGACTGCTTCTGGGTGAAGTCTACCAGACCGGTAGCGGCCAGCAGACGAGCGCCCATGTAAGTGCCGAAGATGCCGAACTGAGCGGCAGCGCCCAGCAGCAGGCTCTTGGGGTTGGAGATCAGGGTGCGAAGTCGGTCATGGTGCCGATGCCGAGGAAGATCAGCGGCGGGTAGATGCCCAGCTTGACACCCATGTAGAGCATATCGGCCAGACCGCCGTTGTTCAGGATCTCGACCCACATCGGGTGCTCGAGGCCGTCACCGACGAAGTACTGCATATGGATGACGCCGCTGCCGGGGAGGTTGGCCAGGATCATGCCGAAAGCCATGGGCAGCAGGATCAGAGGCTCAAACTCTTTGACGATAGCGAGGTAGAGCAGGAAGCAGCCTACGCAGATCATCACTGCGTACAGCCAGCCGCCCGGCTCACCGAACTTGGCAAAACCGGAACTCTGGAAAATACCGACCAGAGTCTCAATAAACTGAGTCATGTTTTTCCTCCTGTGTTAAAAGGGTGCGGTGGTGTCGTTGACGCCAGCCTTGCCCCAGCCATTCTTGCCGCGGCGGACTGCCTTCAGCACATACTTGCCGTTGCCCATAGAGTAGATGGCTGCCATGATGGCTGCCACAACGTCGCCGGGGATGCCGGCCTCGACCTGCGGGGCAGCAGCCTTTGCAGGAGCGGGCGCAGCGGCCTGTTTCACAGGAGCAGCCGGTTTTGCAGCAGAAGCAGCCTTGGCAGCTGCCTTCTTGCCGTTCATGGCGTCAAAGATCTTGCCCTCCAGCGTGATGATGGCCATCAGCAGGACGAGGATCAGAAACACCAGCACAATACCGGTTATGGTAACGATCACATCATAACCTAAATCCATGGTCTTCCTCCTATTTACTTTTTTCTTTGCCGCCCGGGGGGCGGGCGGCAAAAAGCGATTTGAAGATATTATACAATATTTTCCGGGTCGATTCAACAACTATGAACAAAATCATATTGTTTTTCACGGTTCTGTGAACAGCACTTCCCTCTCAGCGGCGGCCCATGCGGTGGCGTCCATGAAACCGGTCTCCAGCTTGTCGCCCAGACGCAGGCTCATAGCCGTGCCCAGCGCAACACAATGGATGGGGTCCGGCGAGACCGTGACCTCCACTTTCAGCTCCTGGCTGAGGTACTCCGGCAGACCGTGCAGCAGCGCACCGCCGCCGGTGAGGACGACGCCGTTGCGGTAGATGTCGCCGGCCAGCTCCGGAGGAGTCTTCTCCAGCACCTGATGGGCGGCGGTGCCGATCTGCTCGCTCAGGCGCATGACCGGCTCGTAGAGGTCGGCGGTGGAGACATTGACACGCACGGGCAGGCCGGTGAGCAGGCTGCGGCCCTTGATCTCCATGGTCTCGTTGAAATCTGCCTTCTGGGGCAGCAGGCCACGTTCTTTTCAGGTTCTCAGCGGTGCGCTGGCCGATGGCGATGCTGAACTTGTTGCGCACGAACTTCAGGATCTCTTCGTCGTAGTGGTTGCCCGCCACCCGCACACTGGTGGCTTTGACCTTGCCGCCCAGGCTCAGCACGGCGATATCGGTGGTGCCGCCGCCGATGTCGATGATCATCCGGCCGTCCGGCACGGTGATGTCGATGCCGGAGCCGAGGGCTGCGGCGATAGGCTCATCAATGAGGTAGACCTGACGCGCACCGGCAGCCATGACGGCCTCCACCACAGCGTCGCTCTCGATGCCGGTGATGGCGGCAGGCACACAGACGGCCACACGGGGCTTGACCATGTGGGAGCTGTAGACCTGATTGACGAAGCGGCAGATGAGCTCCGGGTCATGGTGTGGTCGCTGATGACGCCATCCTTCAGCGGGAAGATGGCGGAGATGTAGTTGGGCGTGCGGCCCACCATTGCAAGGGCCTTGTCGCCGACCTCAAGCACGCAGTTCTTGCGGGTATCCACCGCTACCACGCTGGGCTGGTTAAGCACGACGCCCTGCCCCTCCTGCGCGATGATGATGGTCGTCGTACCAAGATCGATACCGATGTCGTTCTGTGCCATAATCGTGATATTTCCTTTCTCTGCTGCCCATTCTCTATTTCCATCGCCCATCTCCGGGCGCGGGTCATCAAAACACATTATAGTATAACACAGGTGTATCCAAAAAGAAACCCTTAAAGGTTCTCCCGCCCCGGCGGCAGAGCCTGTGCCAGCAGGGCGGCCAGGCCGCTGTAGCGCAGGTTCTGGCGGATGTTGGACATCATCCGGTTCACCACGTCCCGCCGGCCCACCACGATGCAGAGCTTCCGCCCGCGGGTGACGCCGGTGTAGAAGAGATTGCGGTAGCACAGGCGAGGCGGCACCTGCGCCGCCGGGAGGATGACCGCCGGGAACTCGCTGCCCTGGCTTTTGTGTACCGTGATGGCATACGCAATTTCCAGCTCGTTGAGGTTCTCCGCCGGGTAGACCAGCCGCCGGTCGTCCATCCGCACCACCATGGAGCGGCTGCGCACGTCGATGGACTCCATGATGCCGATGTCGCCGTTGTAGGCGCCCACACCCTGTTCCCCGCCGATGCGCTGCCACGTTATCTCGTAGTTATTGCGCACCTGCATCACTTTGTCCCCCACCCGGAAGACCCGGGCCGCGCTCTGCAGCTCCGGCTTGCCCTTCTTTGGCGGGTTGAGCATGGCCTGTAACTCCGCGTTGAGGGCCTGGGTGCCGGTGGGGCCGAGCTTCGTGGGGCAGAGCACCTGAATATCCTTCACCGGGTCGAACTGGTAGCTGCGGGGCAGACGGGTGGTCACAAGGTCGCAGACCAGCTTCTGGGCTGCGTCGCCGTCGGCTTCGAGGAAGAAGAAATCGTCCGTCTTTCCTCCCTTTTTCAGCGGTTCGCCTGAGATGATGTGGTGGGCATTCTCCACGATGAGGCTCTGAGCGGCCTGCCGGAATATCTCGTTGAGGCAGACCGTCGGCACCAGCCCGGAACGGATGATCTCGCCGAGGATATTGCCCGGGCCGACGCTGGGCAGCTGGTCGGCGTCGCCTACCATAATAATACGGCAGCTGTACCGCAGTGCCGCAATGAGGGCCTGAAACAGCATTACATCCACCATACTCATCTCGTCGAGGATAACGACGTCGCACTTGAGCAGGTTCTTGTCGTTGTGGATGAAGCTGACCACGCCGCCGGTGTAGTCCACTTCCAGCAGGCGGTGGATGGTGGAGGCTTTCCGGCCCGTCAGCTCGCTCAGACGCTTGGCGGCGCGGCCTGTGGGAGCACAGAGGGCTACCGTTCGGCCTCGTTCTCGAGCAGCTGCAGGATGGCGTTGACCGTGGTGGTCTTGCCGGTGCCGGGGCCGCCGGTGAGGACAAGGCAGTTCTCGGTCATGGCCTTACGGATGGCTTCCTTTTGGAGCGGCGCGTAAGCAAAGCCCTGCGCCAGTTCAGGATCTGGATGTTCTTGTCGAGGTTTCGGGCCGTCTGCTTCCCGCGCCTGGTCAGCATGGCCAGACGGTCGGCGATGTCCTGCTCTGCGGCCAGCAGATCCGGCAGATAAATATACGGTGTGCCGTCGAACATCCGCACCGCCAGTTTCCCGGTCTGGATGCAGCTGTCCAGCGCCGCCGCCAGCTTTTCGGGGGGCTGGTGGATGAAATTCGACGCCGTTTCCAGCAGCTGCGCCCGGGGCAGACAGGTATGGCCATTGCCTGCGTTGTGGCGCAGGGTGCGCAGAAGGGCGGCTTCCAGCCGCTGGGCGCAGTCCTGCCATCTGGTAATACTGGGCGATGCTGTCGGCGTGGCGGAAGTCCAGCTGCAGCGGCTCCCGCAGAGCAGGTAGGGGTTCTGCTGGATGGCCTGCATGGCCCCCGGCCCAAAGGTGCGGAAGACCTCCATCGCCCGGCGGGGGCTGATTTCGAACTGAGCCAGATAGGCGATGAGCTCCCGCATTCCGAACATCCGCTTGAACTCCTGCTGGATGCGGTCGGCCTTGTCCGCCGAGATGCCGGGATGAGGGTGAGCTGGGCGGGGTCGTTGGCGATAACTTCCAGCGCCGCGCCGAATTTGTCAATGATCTTATCCGCCGTCCGAGCCCCGATGTAGGGCAGCGACCGGCTGGCGAGGAAGGCGTAGACGGCCTCGAGGTCTTTGGGCATATCCGTCTCGCACTCCTGTGCGTGGAACTGTCGGCCATAGGTGGCGTGGTTCTCGTACCTGCCCCGGCAGACGACGCTCTCACCGGCGTGGAGCTCTCCCACCACGCCGCACACAACGGTGACGACACCGCCGCCCGACACCTCGAACACGGTGTAGCCGTTGTCCTCGTTCAGGTAGATGATGTCCTCTACCGTGCCTTCCAGCCGTTCCAGCTCCTGCTCCATCGTCCCGCCTCCTCGTTTTGACACAACTATATATAGTATAGCGGTTTTGGGGGGATTTGTAAATACAACAAAAGCTCCCCCGAAGGGGAGCTGTAGGCAAGGGTCAATCCCCCACCCCATATACATTTTCCTTCGTCAGCCGCTTGCGCACTGCAAAGTACGCCGGGATGAGGAAGAAGCAGGCAAAGAACCATGCCACAGGGTTGGCGATGCAGGCCGCAAAGTAGCCCCAGAGCGGCACGAACCAGAAGCCCACCATGGCACGGGCGACCATCTCGGCCACGCCCGCGAACATGGCAAGACCGGAATAGCCCAGGCCCTGGATGGTGTAGCGGTAGATGATGAGGACAGCCAGCGGGATGTAGAACACGCTGTTCCAGAAGATGAAGCTGCGGGCATTCGCCATGATCTCCACCTCGCTGCTCTCGAGGAAGAGGCTGATGAGCGGCACATCCAGCACACGCAGGATGAGGAAGGATGCCACACTGTAGACGCAGCCAATTCCCAGCGCAGTATTGACGCCCCGGTTCACACGCTTGAGGTCGTGAGCGCCCATGTTCTGGCTGGCGTAGGTGGTCATGGCGGTGCCGATACTCTCCAGCGGCACCGAGAGGAACTGGGCGGCCTTGCGGCCTGCGGTCTGCGCGGCCACGATGCTGCTGCCCAGACCGTTCACCGCGCCCTGCAGCACTACGCTGCCAATAGCGGTGATGCTGCACTGCAGCCCCATAGGGATGCCCATGTTGCAGAGCTTGAGGCAGTGGCTGGCGCTCAGACGGCCCTCTTCCCTGCTCCATTTCAGCTACGGGTAGTGGCGGCCGATGTAGATGAGACTGCCGATGCCCGCCACCGCCTGACTGAACACGGTGGCGAAGGCCGCACCGAACGCCCCATCCGGAAGATGAGGATACAGAGCAGGTCGAGGCCGATGTTCAGCACGCTGGCCACCAGCAGGAAATAGAGCGGCCGCTTGCTGTCGCCCAGCGCGCGCATGAGGGCGCTGGTGACGTTGTACAGCAGGGTGAAGGGGATGCCCCAGAAGATGGTGCGGATGTAGATGTCCGCGATGTCGATGATGTTGTCGGGGGTGTTGGTCCAGACCAGCACCGCCCGGGTCAGGGCCACCGTTACCACCGTGAGCACGACGGCGAAAAGAGGCTCAGCCAGACGGTATTGGCGGTGTAGCGCCGCATCTCTCTATAATCCTTCGCGCCGAAGGTCCACGAGATGGGGATGGAGAAGCCGCAGGCAATGCCATTGACAAAGCCCAGCACCAGATAGTTCAGGCCGCCCACGCTGCCCACCGCCGCCAGCGCATCCACGCCCACGAAGCGGCCCACGATGATGGTATCGGCCAGATTGTAGAACTGCTGGAACAGACTGCCCAGCATCAGCGGCACCGCAAAGGCAAGGATGAGCTTGAGCGGGCTGCCCTGTGTCATGTCTTTGTCATACAAAGACCCTCCCGGGCGGTCACTTAACATTTCTTTGCCGGATCTTTACCGACAAAAACGCCCTGCCGGACGAGGGGCAGGACGTTTTGCGTTTCATGAATGGTATTATACTCAGCTTATCGTGATTTTGCAAGGGGTTTTTCTCAGATTTCTTCGTACAACATTGCTATTTTTCTATCGGTGGTTTTGGTCGGTGGTTTTTGGTGATTGTGCGCAGTGGGCGGCAGGTCTGCCCCTGCGCAGGACCCTCCTGCTGCACTCCCTCTCAGCCCACGCTCTCAGCCTTCATAATCGTACATCCATGCAGAGTCATAAAGGGATTCCACCAAGCATGATCCCTGATCCGTGTCTGCAGGATTGGTTTCCAATATAACTGATCGCCCTCCTGCACCGGCTGCCACTCCCACCAATAGTCGCTGCGCCCCATCCATTTGCTTGTCTCCCAATTTCCTCCCAAATCCGGCGGCCGACTGTCATCCTTGCCCGGCTTCCACACCCAGTCACCCTGACTGTCCGTTACCCATCTGCCTGTTTCCGGCTGCTGACCGATTGTCTCCGGTTGCTGACCGATTGTCTCCGGCTGCTGACCGATTGTCTCCGGCTGCTGACCGATTGTCTCCGGCTGCTGACCGATTGTCTCCGGCTGCTTACCGATTGTCTCCGGCTGCTTACCGATTGTCTCCGGCTGCTTACCGATTGTCTCCGGCTGCTGGACCGTGGTGAGGCTGTCCGGCGAGAGAGTCGGGAGGCCGCTGAGGTCACCGACGGAAGAGGCCGGGTCGTCCTTCTTGCTGTCCTGCTTGCCGCCCACGAGCTTCACGATGTCAGCCGAATCGTCATGCGTGACGTCCTGCTTCCCGCTCACGAATTTCACGATGTTACCGGTAACTGTCTTCCACACCGTCTGGTCCGGGGCGGACTTCCCGGGCAGACGAACCGTGATGGAGCCCATGTCGGTGACCTTCGGGTCTGCGATGGAGTCGGTCACGCCGCCGACGGTACCCGTTCCCGGCTGAGTCAGCTCGGGCAGTCCGCTCAGGGAGCTGCTTTCTCGACCGGAGAGGACCGTTCCCCATTGCTCTTTCTCCTGCTTGCGGCGGGCGATCGCCTCTTCCACCCGGGCAGTCTCCTGCGCTTTCTGCTCCTCATCGCCAACGCGGTACACGAGGACCAGTTCCTTGCCGTTTCGGCGCAGGGCGGTCTCATCCGAGAATGTTTTTCTATCATATCCCGTCTGCCCGATAACATAGAAGCGATAGAGTCCTTCCTGGGACAGCTCGAGTTCGAACGCGCCATTCACGCCGACCAGATCTTTGATCCGGACCAGCGGAATGACGGCCTCCATTTCCTGCCCTTCCCCATCAAGGAACCGGATGCGAAGTTCATGGACCTCCTTTGCAAGCTCCCGCAGCGAGTCGCCTGTCATCCGAAAGACCGAACCATGGGCATCGAAGCTCAGGACCCTGTTGACCGGGTCATACTCCGCCGTGGTCACGTCACCAAGCTCCTGTGTGCCATCCAGATGGGTGATCACGCCGACGGCCTCGTACATCTGCTTCACGGTCCGGCACCTCGCCGGCCTGCACACTTGAGCGTCGTCCTCGTCGTCGTTCTCGGTATCATCGGGCTGTTCCGGCTTGTCTGGCTGTTCCGGCTTGTCTGGCTGTTCCGGCTGGGAGGGCGTCCGCCGGTCGTAGCTGTAGTCCTCCATCTTCTTCCCGTCGGGGTCGTAGCGGGTCAGACTGCCGCCCGTCACCTTGTGGTCGTCGTTGGAGAGGGCGTCATTGGGGATCTCGCCGACTAGGCCGCCGCCGATGGCCGCAGTTTTGCCGCCGGTGCTTGCGCCTGCTTTGGCCTCTACCTCGGCGTCGCCGGAGATGATGATGTTATTGGGGTTGCTGGACGGCGCATCCGGGTCTATCTCAGACCACGCGCCCGCGCCGTCGCCGATGCCTGCCGCGCCGGGGCGGGGGTCGTCTTCAGGGCCGCTGTAGCTGCCGCCCGAGGCCGACACCTTGCCGCCGGAGATTTCGATGTCGTGGCCCGTGCCGTACACACCGCCGCCGATACCGGCAGCACCCTCGCCGCCCACGGCCTCTATCGTGCCGCCGGTGATCTCGATGTTTCCGGCACCGCTTTCGTAGCCTCCACCGATGCCTGCGCCGCCGTCGCCGCCCTCAGCGGTCAGGGAGCCGTCTTTTCCGTTGTCGTCCTTGATGGTCAGCTTGCCGGAGACGGTTTCGTCCTCTTCAGACCTTTCATCATTCTTCTCAAGGCCCGCATTGTAGCCGCCGCTTTTCAGCTCGTTGTCGCCGTCCAGCTCGATGGTGGCATCGTGGTCGCCCTGCACGGTGACGGCGGCTTTGCCCGCATCGACTGGGCTGTCACCGCTGCCATCTACCTCGGTCTCGTCGCTGCCATCCACTTCGGTCTTGCCGCTGACGTCAATTTTCAGGTCGTCGAAGGTGACGTCCACGTTGCCCTCGGAGGTGTCGATGGTGACGGTGTTCTTATCCGACTCGCCGGTGATGACGGTCTCCCCCTCATCCTTCTCGAAATCCTTTTCACCCTGCTTGACATTGTTATAGTTTCCGCTTTCATCGCTCGCACCTTTGACCGTAATGTCGCCGTCGGCGTGTTCCATGTTTTCGCATAGGCCGGGATGCCGGAGCTCACCACGATGCCCGCGATGACGGCGGCGGCCACGCCCCGCCGGAGTGCGCTCTTCAGTCTCATAGTACATCTCCTTTCGTTCTGTGTATCATGCAATGCCGTCGCTGCGGCTCAGGCTCTCCTTTGAGATGCTTATTTCTTTGGGCTGCCCCAAGTCCTCCGGTATCCAGAGCTTTATCTCACCCTGGGTATCCGGCAGGTCGTCCCAGTCGTCACCAAGGTCGGCATAGCTCGGCAGGTCACTCTCCAGCAGATTGGTATACTTTGTGCCATCCGGGACGGTGGTTTCCAGCAGGAAAAGCCGTGGCTTATCCTCCTCGGGAGCGATGGCCTCAAATCGGGAAGCCAGCTGTTTCAGGGTCTCCTCAAGCCCGATTCTCGGCGTTTCCGTTCTCGCAGGCTCGAGCCACCAATCCAAACTCGGGCGGTCGTCCCTTTTCGCGAGTTGGAAGTCCATCATCTCCCGCTCTTGTTTCAGTAATTCGTCGAGTTCACGTCTGAGCTCTTCACTCGTTTTGCTCTACCGTTTCCTCTCTCTCAGGCTCGAGCCACCAATCCAAACTCGGGAGGTCGTCCCTTTTTCGCGAGTTCGTGGGTCAATATCAGCCACTCCTGCGGCTCTGGCGTCTGCACCGGCACCCACTCCAGATAGCGCTCTGACAGGTCGTCCCGCGTTTCGCCGTCCAGCCGGAGGCTGATGTCCTCCCTGTTCTGCTTCAGCTCCACGTCAGCGTCCTCGCCCGCCGCGTCGGCCATCTTGTCCACGCTATAGTGGGTCATGGTGTCCTCATAGCGGAAGAAGATGTCCTCCACGCCGTCCTCCCGGAGACTGGAGATGTCGGTGGTGACGGTGGAGCGGGGAGCGGCGCTCTCAATAAGCACCACACCCCCCGGGGTGAGGACCTCTCCGGCGTCGCCGGCCTTTACGCTGCCGACCATGGGGTCGGTGCTCTCAATAATGGCCAAAGCAGAATCCACCGCTGGATGGTGACCCGGCTGGAAAAGAAGCCGCCCACCACCATGCCGCCGGGCAGGGGTTCGGGAGCGTTCTCCTGTGCCGGGGGCGGGACGTCATCATCATCGTCGTCCTCGTCGTCGTCCGGCTGGGGCTTGGGGGTGGAGGTGTAGTCGTAGCCCATCCCCTCCATCACGGTGCCGTCCGCGTTCAGACGGGTCAGCCGTCCTCCCGTCACCTTATGTTCATCGTCAGAAAGGTTCTCCGTGGGTACTTCGCCGTAGCTGACGCCGATGGCCGGGGCCTAGGCGTCCGTCATCTGGCTTCCGCCTTGGCCGTCACCTCGGCGTCGCCGCAGATGTAGAGGTCTCCGGGTTCGGGTCGTCGGTGTCGTCCGACGCGCGGCCTGCTCCGTCGCCGATGCCTGCCGCGTTGCCCCGCCCACAGCCTCGACCGCGCCGCCCCGGATGGTGATGTTGCTGCCGGTGCTCTCGATGCCTCCGCCGATGCCTGCGCCGCCGAAGCCGCCCTCAGCGGTCAGCGCGCCTTTGGTATCGTTGTCGTCCTTGATGGTCATAGTGCCTTTCGACTCGTGTTCGTTCTTCTCAAGACCCGCATTATAACCGCCGCTCTTCAGCTCGTTGTCACCGTCCAGCTCGATGGTCGCATCGTGGTCGCCCTGCACGGAGACGGCGGCTTTGCTCTCTGGGCAGGGCCGTCACCGCTGACGTCCCCTCGGCCTTGCCGCTGACGTCGATCTTCAGGTCGTCGAAGGCGACGTCCACGTCGCCCTTGGAGGTGTCGATGGTGACGGTGTTCTTATCCGACTCGCCGGTGATGACGGTGTTGGTGTCGTCCTTGTCGATGGTCTCGCCCTGTGTGACCTTGTTCGTTCCTTCGGTGTCGCCCGCTTTCACGGTGATGTCGCCGTTGGCGATGTCCCACCGGGCCGCATAGGCCGGGATGCCGGAACTCACCACGATGCCCGCGATGACGGCGGCGGCCACGCCCGCCGGAGTGCGCTTTCAGTCTCATAGTCTATCCTCCTTTGGTCTGTTCGGCTTTTGAAAAATCAGCCTTTTCTGATGCAAGTTTACCAAAAAATCCGGAGAATGTAAATAAAACCTGCGCGAATCGTGGTGTTTTCGGCGTGAATGGCGCAAAAAGCCCTCCCGAGCGGGGAGGGCCATAGCCTGTCTTATTCAGAGTAGTGCGCCAAAACTGCTTGGTGCGCTCCTCCTGGGGTGGTCGATGAGCTGGCGGGCCGGGCCTTCCTCCACCACGACGCCGCCGTCCATGAACATAATGCGGTCGGCCACGTCGCGGGCGAAGTGCATCTCATGGGTGACGATGATCATGGTGGTCTTTCGGTCAGCGAGGTCCCGCAGGACACGGAGGACTTCGCCGGTCAGCTCCGGGTCAAGGGCGCTGGTGGGCTCATCGAAGCAGAGGATGTCCGGGTGGAGCGCCAGTGCGCGGGCGATGGCCACCCGCTGCTGCTGACCACCGGAGAGCTGGTGGGGTAGTGGCCTGCCCGCTCCGACAGGCCCATCTGGGCCAGCAGGTCACGGGCCTGTGCTTCCAGCTGGGCGTGGATGGCCTTTTTGTTGGCCTTGTAGTCGGGCTGCTCCTTCGCCAGAAGCTCCCCCGCCAGCATCACGTTTTCCAGCGCGGTGTACTGGGGGAAGAGGTTGAAGTTCTGGAACACGAGACCGAAGTGGAGGCGCTTTCCGCACCTCGCTCTCCCGCTGGGTGGCAGGGTCGGCGGCGTCCCACATGGTCTCGCCGTTCACACTGATGACGCCGGTGTCGGGACGCTCAAGGAAATTCAGGCAGCGCAGCAGCGTCGTCTTGCCCGAGCCGGACGAGCCGATGATCGCCAGCGCCTCGCCCTGTTCCAGTGTGAGCGAGATGTCCTTGAGAACTTTCGTCTCGCCGAAATTCTTCCCGATGCCGGAGGCTTCGAGTAATGCCATAATTCAGTATCCTCCTTAGCAGCGGAAATAGTCCATCTTTTTCTCGGCCCAGTCCAGCAGCAGGGTGAGTGCGCCGACAAAGACGAGGAAGAAAATCGCGGTGGAGAACAGCGGCCAGATAAGGCCCTTGGCGCTGTACTCCTTCGCCATCATGATGATCTCCTTGTTGGCGATGACGTTCGCCAGCGAGGTATCCTTCACCAGCGTGATGACCTCGTTGCCCATCGGGGGCAGGATGCGCTTGACGACCTGCAGGAGCGTGACCTTGAAAAAAATCTGGCTCTTGGTCATGCCAAGCACCTGACCGGCCTCGGTCTGGCCTTTCGGCACAGCCTCGATGCCGCCGCGGTAGATCTCAGAGAAGTAGCAGGCGTAGTTGATGGCGAAAGCCACCACCGCCGCCACCAGACGGCCCGAAGAGCCGGAGGGCCAGGGGTTGGTCATACCCAGCAGGCCGGGGCCAAGGTAGATGACGATGATCTGGAGCATCAGCGGCGTACCGCGGATGACCCACACGAAGGTCTTGACGACGCCCCGCAGCGGTGCGCACCGGCTCATGGAGCCAAAGGCCACCACAAGGCCCAGCGGCAACGAGAACAGCAAGGTCAGAAAGAACAGCTCACAGTTGAGCGCGAATGCGCCGGTCAGACGCTCCAAAATCACAGTCACAGAATCACTACACCTATCCGTTTATAATGTAAGTTACTCAGCCAGAGTCAGGCCGTACTTGTCAGCCAGAGTCTGCATGGTGCCGTCAGCCTTCAGCTCGTCGAAAGCGTTGTCCACAGCCTCGGCCACGTCGCTGCCCTTGCGGAAGGCCACGCCGTACTCCTCGACGTTCAGCTCATCCACCATCTTGAGGTTTGCGTAGTCGGTACCCTCGCCGATCATGGCAGAAGCCAGAGTCAGGTCGAGGATGGCGGCGTCAGCAGTGCCAGCGGCGACTTCCATCAGGCAGTCGGTCTGAACAGCCTTGGAGATGAAATCAGCCTGAGACAGGTCGGCGTTCTCGGTGATGGTGGTCTCACCGGCAGAGCCGGCCTCGGCTACCACGGTCTTGCCGATGAGGTCAGCGGTGGAGGTGTAGTCGGTGCCGTCCTTCACCACGACGACCTGGGCGTTCTTGACGTAGGGCTTGGTGCAGGCCATGTTCTCCTCGCGGTCATCGGTCAGGGTCAGGCCGTTCCAGATGCAGTCGATGCTCTTTGCAGCCAGCTCGGTCTCCTTGGTGTCCCAGTTGATCTCCACGAACTCCGGCTCGACACCCAGCTTCTCACAGACAGCGGTGGCCAGCTCGGTATCGAAACCGGTGAAGTTGCCGTCGGCGTCGGTGTAGTTCATCGGCTCATATACCGTGTAGCCGATGACCATCTTGCCGTTGGACTGGATGTAAGCCAGGTCGCTGTCAGCGGCCACGGAACTTGCCGGGGCGGCAGAGGTGGCGGCAGAAGAAGCAGCCGTAGAAGTGGATGCAGAACCGCCGCAGGCGGCAAGGCTCAGTGCCATCGCACCGGCCAGAAAAGCAGCTACCAGACGTTTCATGTTGTAATTTCCTCCCTCAGATTCAGCAGAAGCGGCGCTTCGTTTTACCGCTTTACCATGCTAAATTGTTAAACTGTGACTATAGAATAGCGCGTTTTGCCCCGTTTTGCAAGAGGAAAACCGATTTTTCGCGTTTGCCCGCAGACCGCCCCTTCCGATCGGGTTTTCGGTGTATTTGTACAAAGGACAAAAAGAAAACCGCCACCTCACGGTGACGGTCAGACTTTCCGTTCAATTTATAATGACGCATTCTCAAACGCATCCCCTGCGGCCTTTTGCAGGGCGTCGATGGAGATGGTGCAGAGGGCCGCGAGGTCGGCGTCCGAGCCGTCGGCAGGGATGTCCGCCACCTCTTTCTCAGTCTTGCCCTTGAGGTAGCTGCAATAGCCCTCGCTGTGCTCGTTCCACTCCTTGCCGAGGCTGGATGCATTCCGCATCCAGTAGCTGTCGCCCAGCTCAAGCTTGGAGCGGACGGTGTCCGGGGCGGTGACGCCGCCGTCTGCCGCGATGGTCAGCGCAGGCTCTGCCATGTCGCCGATGGCGCTGGTCACACGGCCATCGGCATCCAGAGTCAGGGCCACGACGGTAAGGTCAACTTCTGCATTCACATCCTTGTCGTCGGTGGCAGTGATGTCCGAAGAGGCATTCTCCGCCTCCACGCCGAGGCTCACCCGGTCGCCCTTCGCCGCGCCGAGGGCGGACGCATTCGTGCAGGCTTTCGCCACGGCGTCGCGGTACTGATCCACCCGGATAGTGCAGCCGGACAGCAGGTCGGCGTCCACAGCCTTGCCGTCCTTATCCGTTTCCAGCATGGATGCCTGCTCGGGCGTCATGCCGGTGAGGTAGTCGGCGAAGTCATCGGCCTGCTCGGCCCACCCCTTTTCAGCGAAGATGCCGCTGCCAGCGGGTAGTCGTCCCCTTTCTGGCGCTTGGTGCGGTAGTCGGTGGGCATGGTGACGACGCCTTTGCCGTCGGCGGTAACTTCCACTTCCAGCTCATCCAGCATCACGTCGGCCAGCTTGCCGTCCCCGTCCAGCAGGACGGCGGCAGCGATGGTATGGATGGTGCCGGTACGGGCCTCATCGGAAGCCTCGGTCAGGATGCCGAGGCCGGTCTTCCAGCCGCCGGTCTGGGTGGTGCTGGCGCTGCCGGACGAGCCGGACATGGCGTTCGAACTGCTCATGCTGCCGGAATTGCTGTTGCCTTTGCGGCAGCCGGACAGCAGCAGTGCCGCCGCCACGGCACAGCTCAGAAGAGCTTTTTGTCTCTGTGTCATAAGCGTTACGCTCCCTTTCATCTCTTTGGGAGTAGTATAGCCCGACACAGAGCCAATCATGCATGTTTGCTCTGAGACCGACGTGTTATCTGGCGAAGTGAGAAATTATAAACGAAACATCGTCGAGAATGTCACTCCGCCACCGTGGCGAAATGAGCACAGCTGGCGAAGTGACCAGTTCGCCAAGTCAAAGCACTTCGCCAAGTTGGCGAAGTGATAAAATATAACGTAGATATATCATTAAGTTGTCACTTCGCCACTTATTCCACCACAGTATCGCTCACATCAGCGGGCTCAACAGGCGGAGCACACTGTCCAGCAGCGTCCCGGCCAGCGAGGTGCGGCAGTCGGCCAGCTGCACTTCCCGGCACTCTGGCAGGGTGCGGAGCACATCGTCCCGCAGAGCAATGACCTGACTGTTATAGAGCAGCAGCGCCCCGCACTCAAAGTGGAGGAAGAGGCTGCGATAATCCATGTTGATGCTGCCCACCACGGCGGCGCGGTCATCGCTGACGTAGCACTTGGCGTGGAGGAAGCCGGGCGTGAACTCGTAGATGCGCACCCCCGCCCGGAGCAGCGGCACATAATAGGAGCGGGTCAGCCGGAAGATGAGCTTCTTGTCCGGGATGCCCGGCAGCACCAGCCGGACGTCCACGCCCCGCTTTGCCGCCGCCTTGAGGGCTTCCAGCATGGTCTCGCCCACCGCGAAGTAGGGCGTATAGATATAGACGTACCGCTGGGCCTGATTGATGATATTCAGGTAGACCGTCTCGGCCAGAGCCTCTTCGTCCAGCGGGCTGTCCCCGTAGGGCTGTATCACTCCGTCCGACTGGGCAGACAGGGACTCAGCCTGAGGCATAAAGGGCGCATAATCCTCCTCGCTGGGGCGGAAGGCGTTCCAGTGGTCAAGGAACATTACCGTGAAGTTCCAGACCGCCGCGCCTCGGTGCGGAGGGCTGCGTCCTTCCAGTAGCCGAACCGCTCTTCTTCATTGATATACTCGTCGGCCAGATTGATGCCGCCCGTATAGGCTGTATTTCCGTCCACGACCACGATCTTCCGGTGGTCGCGGTGATTCATGACCAGCGACACCAGCGGCACCACCGGGTTGAACGGGATGCAGCGGATATGCGCCCGCTCCATCTGCACCACGAAATCGGACGGCAGACCCAGCAGACTGCCGAAATCGTCGTAGATGAGCCGGACATCCACTCCCTGCGCCGCCTTGCGGACAAGGATGTCCTTTACCCCCTTCCACATCTTGCCGGTGCGGACGATGAAGAACTCGAGGAAGATGAACCGCTCTGCCTTTTCGAGGTCGGCCAGCAGGTCAGGGTACATGGCCTCACCGCAGGGTAATATTTTGCTGTGGAGTTTTTCCATGCGGGGTACGGCCCGTACTCCGAAACATACCGGCTCAGTCCCCTGCTGGCGGGGTCGAGGGCGTCGGTCTGGCCCGGCTGCTGGGCGAGGTCGGCGGTGTGCTGGCGTTCCACCGCCTGCATCCGCTGGCGCATCCGCTTGGCGGGGGCCTTGTTGCCGAAGGCCAGATAGAGCGCACCGCCCAGCAGCGGCATCATGCAGATGAGGACGAGCCAGATGATCTTATAGTCGCTGTTCTCGTCCTTCCGCACGAGGTAGAGGGTGATGAAGAGGCTGAGGACGTTCAGCCCCGCATTCACCCACACCTTTCCGGCGGTGAGGGAGAAGAAGGCCCAGAGCAGCCAGCCGATCTGCAGCAAAACAAGGGCCACTGTGACCATGGCCCTGTTGATGACACGATTGAAGAACCGTACGACCGGCAGCCGAAAGAACATCTGCGCCTCCCCCGCTGCCTTTCGGCAGCATTTTTATGGGAATAGTATAGCGCAGAGATGCGGAGATTTCAAGCTCAGGCGTCCGCGTCCTCGAAGCCCACCATGAGGCCGCCCAGCTCGGCGTAGTAGCTGCACAGGCCGCCGCACTCGGTCACCCGCACCTGTGCGCCCTCGAAGACAGCCCGCACCATGTGCATCAGGCGCTCGGCGGCGGCGGGGTTGCCGCAGTGGGCAATGATGGCCTTGCCGTTCGTGTAGCCGTGGCCTTTGAGCTCCAGCACGATGCGCTCGAGAGCGCCGTGCTCGCCGCGGGTCTTGCAGAGGACGTCCAGTTCGCCCACATCGCTGGCCTTGCCGATGACCCGGATGTTGAGCATCCGCGCCACAGCAGCCACAGCGGGCTTCACCCGGCCATTCCGGGCCAGATTCGCCAGCGATTCCAGCGAGAACAGCAGATGGGTGTGGTGACGGTAGCGGAGCATCTCTTCGCACACCTCGTCAAACTCCCTACCCTCTTCGATGAGCGCACGGATATGCTCTGCCAGCAGCACCAGTTCCGGGCCGGCAGACAGGCTGTCCAGCACAAAGACCTGAGCACCCGGGTGCTCTGCCTGATACTCTTCTGCGGCCAGCTGGGCGGCGTTGCAGCTGCCCGACAGGGTGCCGGTGATGGTGATGGCATAAATTTCATCTGCACCCTCATAAGCCTCCAGCCAGTCACCGATGTTGGGGCAGGAGGTGCTGGTCTTGCCCTTATAGGTGCGCAGGGTAGTCGCCATTTCCACGGCGTCCAGCGTGCCGTCATCGAGGTATTCCCTCTCGTCGGTCACGATCTTCAGAGGCACAGCAGCAAAATCCACGCCGTCCAGCTTGTACAGGCTGGCGGAAGAGTCCACAACGATTCGTTTCATCTCATCTATCTCCATTCCGGCGGGTGTCCGCCGCATTTTACGTTCGGTGAGTCCACTATATCAGTTTTTCAAAAACCTGTCAAGTGATTTGTAAAATTCTTAATATTGTTTTCATAAACGGTTGACCCCGACTCAAAAATGCGCTATACTACCACCATGAATCAGGAAATGAAACGCCGTGTCACGGCCTGCGCCGCCGGGTTTTCCTGCCGCGCTACCGGGAGCTGCCCTCCGTGGGGCTGTATCTCGACCAGACCGTGCAGCTCGTCAACAGCTGCTTCCGGGGCTTCCCCGGGGTGGAGCTCACCCCCTCCATGGTGAGCAACTACGTCAAGAAAGGAGTCATCTCCCACCCGTCAAAGAAGTATTCCCGCGAACAGCTGGCTTCTCTCATCTATATCGTATTGTCTAAAAATGTCCTCTCGCTGGAAAACATCGACACCCTCTTTCAGATGCAGAGGGCTCACTGCACCGCCGCCGAAGCCTACGACTACTTCTGCGACGAGGTAGAGAACTGCCTGCCCTACATCTTCGGTGCCGGCAGCACCATCCGCGACCTCGACCCGGATGCCGACGACGAAAAGCGTCTGCTGCGCGGCACCATCGTCGCTGCCGTAAACAAGATGTACCTCGACTGCTGCTTCGTCGCCATGCGGCAGGAGGAGGCGCTCTGGCCGGGGATACTCGGCGACCTCGAATAAAAAGAAAAACGTCTGTACCTCCAAACGAAGTACAGACGTTTTGTTATGCTCTGATTTTAGGTATCCTGCAGCTCACCACGGCTTGCAGCCTTGAGGTAAGCGAAGATGAAGCCGTCGAGGTCGCCGTCCATGACAGCGTCCACGTTGCCGGTCTCATAGTTGGTGCGGTGGTCCTTGACCATCGTGTAGGGCATGAAGACGTAGGAGCGGATCTGGTGGCCCCATGCGATCTCGTTCTGGACGCCCTTGATGTCGTCGATCTTATCCATGTGCTGCTGCTTGGCGATCTGGTACAGCTTTGCCTTCAGCATTTCCATCGCGTAGTCGCGGTTCTGGAACTGGCTGCGCTGGGTCTGGCAGCTGACCACGATGCCGGTGGGCTTATGGATGAGTCGGACAGCGGAAGAAGTCTTGTTGATGTGCTGGCCGCCTGCACCGGAGGAGCGGTAGACCTGCATCTCGATGTCCTCGGGGCGGATGTCCACCTGGATGGTGTTGTCCAGCTCGGGCATGACTTCCAGCGAAGCAAAGCTGGTCTGACGGCGGGCGTTGGCGTCAAAGGGAGAGACGCGCACCAGACGGTGGACGCCGTTCTCGCTCTTGAGCATACCGTAGGCGTTCGCGCCCTTGACCATCATGGAAGCACTCTTCATGCCGGCCTCGTCGCCGTCCTGATAGTCCAGGACCTCGACGGTCATGCCGTGAGCCTGCGCCCACTTGTTGTACATACGGTAGAGCATCTCGGCCCAGTCCTGGGCCTCGGTGCCGCCGGTGCCTGCGTGGAAGGTCAGGATGGCGTTGTTGTGGTCGTACTCGCCGTTCAGCATGGTCATCAGCTGCAGCTCGTCCACAGCCTTGCCCACGGCGTTGACGGCCTCTTCGGCCTCCGGCACCATCTCGGGGTCGTACTCGTCCAGCATGACCAGCATGGTCTCTGCGTCATCGTACAGGCCCTGCAGCTTCTCGAAGCGGGTCAGCTTGCCCTTCAGGTCGCCCACCTCGTCGAAGACCTTCTTGCTCAGCTCAGCGTCGTCGTAGAAGCCGGGGCGGGACATGGTGTGCTCCAGCTCCTGCACGCGCTTGCGGAAGCGTCGATGGCCAGCGCTTCCTCCAAGTCCTTTACAGCGGTGTGGTATTCAGCCAGCTGTACTTTCAGTTCATCAGTGGTGATCATCGTTTTATTCCTCTCGTCTCAAAGAACAGGAGCAGCCTCTTCATCATCAGCCACGCACGGGCAGGCCCGTCTTAGTACAACCTCTCAGTCTCGCTGACGCTCGACAGCTCCCCTAGTAGGGGAGCCTCTGGCGAAACCGTTCACTTTGCGGGGACTGCCAAAGCCTCCCCTACCAGGGGAGGTGGCACGCCGTAGGCGTGACGGAGAGGTTGTACGAAGGAAAGCCTGCCCGAGGACTCGGCCAATGACGGAGAGATTTACTCCTAAAAGATACAGTTTATACACAGATACTTCATTAGTATACCCAGAATCCATGATAAAGTAAAGAGGAAAAAATACCATTGTGCTGGAATTTTGAAGATTTTCGCCTTTTCTTTTCCGCATTTTAAGTGTATAATACTGATAAACTACCATATTCATTGGAGGATGTTATGCCAAAATACTATGGCTGTCCGTGTGAGGGCTGCGGCAAGCCCCTCACACTTCAGGATGACATCGTGGTCTGCCCCGACTGCGGCGCGCCTTATCACCGCGTCTGCTACGAGAAGCTGGGCCAGTGCATCCACCGCCCCGCCCACGCCGCCGGCTACGAGTGGAAGTTCCCCTACGAGGAGAGCCAGCTCCGCACCTGTCCGTCCTGCGGCGAGCGCACCCTGCGGGACGAGGAAACGTGCCGCTGCTGCGGTGCTGTGCTGCCCCCCGAGGGGCAGGAGCCTCCTTCTTCCCGCGGCAGCGGTGAAGAGACTTTCGACTACTCCCAGATGTACCGTCAGTTCGGCACTTCCGCTGACCCGGAGAAGGAGTTTTTTGAGGACGCCTTCGGCAAAGAGGCCAAGATGGACGGCATCGACCGTCAGGACTGGCTGGACTATATCGGCCCCGCCGCTCCCGCTTACCTCGCCGCTTACAGCCGGATGCAGCTCCAGAAGAGCAAAGTATCCATGAGCTTTTCGGCTCTGCTGTTCGGTCCCTTCTACTTCTTCTACCGCAAGGCGTGGAAGCCGGCCTTCGGCTTTCTGGCCGCTGAACTTCTGCTGGCAGCGCCCACCTTTATCGAGATGCTCCAGCTCTCCGGCAGCGCCCTCGCCCCGGCCATGAGCGCTTCAGCTCTGACGGTATTTGCCCGCGTCTGCTCTGTCCTCAGCTTCGTGCTGATGCTGGTGCGCGGTATGTACGGCAAGTGGCTCTACCGCAAGAGCGCCGCCGACCACATCCGCCGCATCCAGTCTGAGTTCCCCGATGCCCAGCAGCGTCAGGCCGTGCTCCGCGCCCAGGGCGGCGTCAGCTTCGGCGCGGTCTTTCTCTGTGTCCTGCTCCTGAGTGTCTGCGGCAGTGCGTTCACCCTGCTGCTCGGCCCGGATCTTCAGGCCATCCTCAACGCTTTCTATGGCTGATACACCCAGCCGTGAATCTATCGCAAGTCAAGAAATTAGTGCAACATCCAAACAGCCTATTTGCGATATGCAATTCAACGCTGTTGCATTAAAAAGTTGAATTACTATAAATGTGAAGGAGTTTGAACCATGAAAAAAGTTACCAAGGCAGTCATCCCCGCCGCTGGTCTTGGCACCCGCGTGCTGCCCGCCACCAAGGCGATGCCCAAAGGAATGCTCCCCCTCGTGGACAAACCCGCCATCCAGTATCTGGTGGAGGAGGCTGTCCGTTCCGGCATCACCGACATCCTTATCATCGTGAGCCGCAATCAGGACATCATCCAGGACCACTTTGACCGCAGCCCCGAGCTGGAAGCAAAACTTGCTGCTCCCGGCAAGGAGAAGATGCTGGAAGAGTGCCTCGGCATCTCAATCTGGCCAACATCTTCTTCGTCCGCCAGCAGCAGACCCTCGGCCTCGGCCACGCTGTCAGCATGGCTAAGCCCTTCACCGGCGACGACCCCTTTGTGGTCATCTATGGTGACGACGTCATCTGGGGTGAAGACCCGGTTTGCGCTCAGCTCATCCGTGCCTACGAAGAGTTTGGCCGCCCGGCTGCCGGTGTGTCCGCCGTGCCTTGGGCCGACGTGAGCCGTTATTGCAGCCTCAAGACCACCCCCATCCACGACAACTACTTCTTTGTGGACGACATGATCGAGAAGCCCAAGAAGGGTCAGGAGTTCAGCAACTACTCCATTCTGGGCCGTGTGCTGCTGACCCCGGAGATCTATGACATCCTCGCTAGGACCAAGCCCGGTGCCGGCGGCGAGATCCAGCTGACCGACGCCATGGCCGAGTATGCCCGCAACTACGGCGGTATGACTGCTGTGGAGTTCACCGGTAAGCACTACGACATGGGCAACAAGCTCAAAGTCGCTGAGGCACAGGTAGAGCTGGCCCTGCAGCACCCCGAGATCGGCGAGGCGTTCCGCGCCTACCTGAAAGAGTTCTGCAAGACGCTGTAAATAACCGCATAAAAAGCAACGCCCGGCATCTCATTGAGGTGTCGGGCGCTTTTTGCTATTTGGAGATGAGACCTTGCGGAATGCCAAGGCCTCCCCTCGTTAGGAGCAACGGCGACGACCGCCGCCAGCGGCGGAAACAGGGAGGAGTTGTTGGGGCAGCGGCCAGCAGGATGCAAGCGACAGCGAAGCAGACGCTGGGTGCCGCAACCCGGGCGGTGGCATCGCGCAGCGATGACGGAGAGGTTTTGTCCCGCAGCGGCTCACGGTCAGGCTGTCCTTTGTACAACCTCTCAGTCTCGTCGCAAGCTCCTCGCCAGCTCCCCTAGTAGGGGAGCCTCTGGCGAAGAGGTCAACTCTCTAAAGCAAACCAAAAAGCGCCCTCACCTTGTCATCGGTGAGGGCGCTTTGCTGATCGCTGATTATTTTGATTGGGTTGATTATCTCAGATTAGTCGCTGACGTAGGGCATCAGAGCAACGTGACGAGCACGCCTGATAGCCACGGTCAGTGCGCGCTGATGGAAAGCGCAGGTGCCGGTGACACGGCGGGAATGATCTTTGCACGCTCAGAGACGTACTTACGCAGACGGGGAACGTCCTTGTAATCGATGGTGTCGATGCGATCGACACAGAAGCTGCAAACCTTCTTGCGGCCGCGACGCATGGGGCGTGCGGGGCGAGAGCCTTCGGTTCTTTCAAAAGCCATTGCTTATTACCTCCTGTTGGATTTTTACGGTTAAAACACCGGTTCGGGAATCAGAACGGCAGGTCGTCGCTGTCGTCGATGACGGCGAAGTCATCTGCATTGCCGGCAGAATAGCTGGGAGCTGCCTCCACAGCAGCCGGACGGGCAGGAGCTGCGTTCTGGTAGGACGGAGCAGCATTCTGATAGCTGCCGCCGCCCTGATTGCTGCCATTCGATTTGGAGCCAGCAAAGTTGACGTTGTTTGCCACGACCTCCACAGCGGTGCGGTTGTTTCCGTTCTTGTCCTGATACTGGCGAGACTGGATGCTGCCTTCAATGGCGATCAGGCTGCCCTTCTGGAAATACTTAGAGACGAACTCTGCCTGCTGGCGCCATGCGACGATGTCGATGAAATCGGCCTGACGCTGCTCGCCCTGACGGGCAATGTTGCGGTCACACGCAATGCGGAAGCTGCACACATTGGTGCCGCTCTGGGTGGTGCGAAGCTCGGGATCCGCCACGAGACGGCCCATGATCGCTACAACATTCAACATAATACGGACTCCTTTTTCGTCACGAAAAGATTACTCCTCGTGGGCAACGATCAGGCTGCGCATAACGCCCTCAGTGATCTTGTACACACGGTCGAGCTCAGCGGGGAAGCTGGGGTCAGCAGTGAAGTTGATCACGGTGTAGACGCCTTCCTCCTCATCGTTGATGGGGTAGGCCAGACGGCGCTTGCCCCACTCATCGATGGAATCGATGGTACCGTTAGCCTCGATCAGGGACTTGAACTTACCGATGAGAGCGGAAGAAGCCTCCTCGTCGAGAGTAGCGCTGGTAATCAGCATGGTTTCGTACTTTGCCATTTTGTAGCACCTCCTTTTGGACTTAAGGGCCTCAAGAATATGAGGCCAAGGGTACACAGCCGGCGCGGCGTCGCGCAGACTGTGCGGCGTGTCTGTTCAGACAGCAACTTATTATAGCAAGCCCCGCAAAAATTGTCAAGCCCTCCCGCAGGATTTTTTTCGTATTTTTGAGCGCATGACAGCAAAATCTCCCTCATCATTCTTTTATGCTTTTCCAGTATATCCGTCATATCTCTTTTATATGGCATTCTTAGCCATTTCAAGCTGATTTTTCTTTGCATTCCAGCGAAAGGAGGATTATAATAAAAGATGTTCTTCTCCCCTTCTGTCTTTGTGCGCGGCGCATGGCAGGGCTTACGGGGGAGCAGGACGATTGCTAACGTCAAAGGAAGGATCATCTATGTATTCCATCTTTCGGAATCTCGCCCTCATCCTCATCAGCGCCAAGTTCTTCGCGCTGCTCGCCCGCAAATGCCGGGCGCCGCAGGTGGTGGGCGAGATCATCGCAGGTCTTGTCATCGGTCCCTGTCTGCTGAATCTCGTGCAGCCCAGCGACTCCATCGCCATTTTTGCTGAGATAGGCGTCGTGCTGCTGATGTTCACCACCGGCCTCGGCACCAACCTTCAGGAGCTGATGCGGGCCGGTCCCATCGCTACCCTCATCGACTGCGTGGGCGTGGCCGTGCCTCTGGCAGGCGGCACCCTGCTTTACAGCCTGTTCTACGGCTTCTCGGCGCTGGGCAGCCCGGAGTTTTATCGGGCGCTCTTCATCGGCACCATCATGACGGCCACCAGCGTCTCCATCACCGTCGCCACCCTGCAGGAGCTGGGCAAGCTCAAGAGCTTCCTCGGCACCACCATCGTCAGCGCAGCCGTCATTGATGATGTCATCGGCATCGTGGTGCTCACCTGTGTGCTGGGTGCCAGCGGCGGCACAGACACCAGCCTCGTCGATGTGCTGATGGACACCGTCCTCTTCTTCATCGCAGCCATCGTCATCGGCCTCATCATCCACAAGGCCATGCTCTGGCTGGACCGCCGCAACCCTCACACCCAGCGCATCACCATCGTCAGCCTCGCCTTCTGCTTTGCCATGGCCTACATCGCGGAGCAGTATTTCGGCATCGCCGACATCACGGGCGCTTACATCGCGGGCATCGTGCTCTGTTCCCTCGAAGATGCGCCCTACATCGAGCGCCGTGTGGACATCAGCGGCTATATGCTGTTTTCCCCCGTCTTCTTCGTCAGTATCGGCCTGAAGACCGACATCAGCGGCCTGACGCCCACCATCCTGCTGTTCAGCGCCTGCTTCGTGATCGTCGCCCTGCTCACCAAGATCATCGGCTGCGGTCTGGCTGCGAAGCTCTGCCGGTTCAGCTGGGGCGACTCTCTCAAAGTGGGCGTCGGCATGATGACCCGCGGCGAAGTGGCCCTCATCGTGGCCCAGAAGGGCCTCGGGGCCGGTGTGGTGGACCCCGTCTACTTCACCGCCGTCATCCTGCTCATCGTCGTGTCCTCTATCGTGACGCCGCTGGCACTGAAGGGGCTGTTTGCGAAAGCATAAGTTATCAGAAAGCCCCCTCTTCCGAATGGAAGAGGGGGCTTTCTGTTTATCTTACTGATTTTCTTCTAAAACTCAAACGACCTGAATGCGGCCTGCGCCATACGGATTCTCGTAGTTCAGCAGGTAGCCCGGATAGCTTGCCAGCGGGCTGTTGGCACTGCTCAGAACAGGCACATCGTTCACAGCGTCGAAGATCATGGCGTAAGTGGACATGACGAGGTAGTCCTCAGAGACATAGTCCTTGATGAGCTCTGCGCCGTCGAACATGGAGAAGCCATCGCCCAGATTGCGCAGCGTGTAGTTCATGCCGGCCAGCGCATAGGTGCGGTTCAGGTCCAGCGGCTCGTAAGTGCCGGTCTTCTTGTTGTAGATGCGCACATTCTGGACACGGGGCGTGCCGGTGGCGCTGCCCATCCAGACATTCTTGTCGTCGGTGAGGACGGTGTTGGGGATGTCGGTGTGGATCTCGTAGGTCGCACCGGCAACATGCAGGAAACCGCCGTTCTCCTTGCCCTCCGGGCCGACGAAACGGGCGCCGAACTCCAGAGCATCCTGGATCTGCTTGCCGGTAACAGACATCAGGCAGGCCACGTTGCCGAAGGGGCTGACCTGCTTGCAGGTCTTGAAGGTCCACTTGCCGGCGTCCACATCGGTGCGGATGCCGCCGCCGTTCATCATAGCGATGTCGCAGTCCAGCTGCTCGACCTCATTGAAGTAAGTATAGATACCGTCGGCCACGAAATCGCCGAGGTTGGTCTCGCCCATACGGATGCGGCGCTTGCTGGTAGCGGGGTCGTTGATGTAGAATTTGATGTCCGTGGTGGCGATCTGCTCGCCCAGCATAGCGTCCACATCGTTGATCCAGGCTTCTGCGGTAGCGGCCACAGCGGCGTCGGAGACATCAGCGGTGGAGATGAGCTCGGTGGTGATAGCGCCGTCCTCGGCGATGGTCATCTTGCCGACATTTGCCAGATAAGAGCCGGTCTGGGTCAGGGTGACAGCCTTGCCGGCTGCATCGTAGACCTGCTTGTTCTCCATGACGGTGTGAGAGTGGCCGTCGATGAAGGCGTCAAAGCCGGTGGTGTTGGCAATGACTTCCTCACTGGTCCAGGGAGAGGAGGACGGGTCAACGCCCAGATGGCCCAGACCGATGATGATGTCTGCGCCCAGGGTCTTGGCCTTGTCGATGGCCTTCTGCACGGCGTCGTACAGTTTCCTTCCGTCGTCACCGCCCAGGATGTCGTAGATGTACTTGGTCTGCTTGGCGTTCATGAAGTAAGCAGGAGTGGACTTTGTGAAGGACTCGGGGGTCGTGATGCCCACGAATGCAATCCACTTGCCGCCTGCGGGGAACAGCTTGACAGCGGGCAGGACGCGCAGGCCGGTGCGCAGGTCCACCCAGTTGCAGGAGACATAGGGGAAGTCCGCTTCCTTGATGATGGCCTTTGCGCGGGCCATGCCGTAGTCGAACTCGTGGTTGCCCAGAGTAGCGATGTCGTAACCAGCCTCGTTCATCAACTCGATGATGGTAGCGCCGTCGTCCATGGAGCCGTAGGCAGTACCCTGAATATGGTCGCCTGCGTCCACCAGCAGGACGGGCTTGCCCTCATCCACATAGCCCTGCTTCATGGCAGCGATAGCGGCATAGGTCAGTTTGGGAGACTTGTTGTCGATGTAGGTGTGGACATCGTTGGTGTACAGGATGGTGACAGCGGCATCCTTGCCCGTCAGGAAACCGGCCGAAGCCTGCGGAACGGCAGCGGCCATGGCGGAGGCAGCGGCGGTGACACCGGCAGCCTTCAGGAAATTGCGGCGAGAAATAAAGTGTTTCACGAAAAGGACCTCCTTTATGTTCCAGACCAGTTTTTGCGGCACAGCCTCTCTTCTGCTGTGCCGCATTCTTTGTTTTAAGCTTACCACAGAACCGCCGAAAGAGCAAGCGCAAAGATAGTCATCCTGCATAATAGTTTTCTTTATAAGTACGACTTTTTATGAAATCTCGCGCAAATCAGCACAAAAGGCCGGGTGCTGTTTCCTGCCTCAGGCATACAGCACCCGGCCTTTTGTTTTGGGCGGTATTGTTCCGTCGTGAATATCGTCTTATCAGATAGCGTTATACTGGCGCAGGAACTTCTCAAGATCGGTGCCTTCGAGCTTCTTCAGCGCCTCCTTCAGGGCGATGCGGCCCATAAGGGGCAGCTCCATGTCCGTGAGCTTCCGGCCGTCCCGCAGCTTCACCGAGGCATCCACCAGCGCCCGGACGTCATAGGTGCTGCCCCAGACCTCCGGCACACCGCGGTCAATGTTCAGCAGCCGGTACACGGCCTCCATGCCGGTGCGCATGGAGTATTCGGTGGTGAAGATGGTGTCCGGCCGGTCTCGGCGAACTGGCCGAGGAAGGCAAAGTTCACCGCATCCTTCGGCACGATGTCGGGGCGGTCGCCCTTCGCGCGGGGCATGAAGAAGGCGTCGATATAGGGCATCATGACCGGCACGGTGTTGGCGCTGTGCTCGGCAAGCTCTGCGATGTCCTCCACCGGCACGCCCAGATGGTAGAGCCACTCCATGCAGATCTCCCGGCCGGTGCAGTCCCGCATGGGCTTTTTGACGTAATCGCCGGGCTTATCGCTGAACAGGCCGTACACCCAGACGCAGAGCTGGTCTTTGGGCTGTGCGCGGAACTGCTGCTGCCGGTTCAGGGTCCAGCTCATGAGCCACTTAGAGTCCTTCACTGTGACGATGCCGCCGGTGACGGTGCGGCCGCTGAAGGGGTCGCGCTTGCAGATCTTCTGGATATACTGAGGATCTTCTCATCCAGCGTCGTGATGGTGGCGCTTTCCCAGTTGGTCAGCTCCGGCTGGCTGCAGAACTTTTCCGGGTGGCCGAAGGAGTCGTCCAGCGCGGCGATGCGCTTCCAGAGGTCCCAGCCGTTGCCCGGCTTGATGGTGGGGTCGAAGCCCGTGGCCTTGTTCTGTGCGCCGACGGTGCAGCTCTCCACGCAGCCGCCGTTGGTGATAAAGAGCAGGTCGTCCTCGGTGAGGTCGATGGTCTCCACCGCGCCCTTGTGGTCTACCGTGATGCCCGCCGCCTGCTTTTTGCCCGGCTCGAGACTGAACTGGACGTCCACGACCTTTGTGTCGTAGTAGAACTGGACGCCGTGGTCTTTCAGGTAGGTGACCATGGGCAGGATGATGGACTCGTACTGGTTATACCGGGTGAAGCGGAGGGCCGTGAAGTCGGGCAGACCGCCGATGTGGTGGATATACCGCTTGAGGTAGAGCTTCATCTCGAGGGCGCTGTGCCAGTTCTCGAAAGCGAACATGGTGCGCCAGTAGAGCCAGAAGTTGGAGTTGAGCACCTCATCGTCAAAAAAGTCGGTGATCTTTTTGTCCTCAAGCTGCTCGTCGGGGGTGAAGAACAGCTTCATGATCTCCATGGCTCCCTTATCCGACAGGCCGAACTTGCCGTCGGTGTGGGCGTCCTCGCCCCGGTTCACGGTAGCGCGGCAGAGGGAATAGTTGGGGTCGGCCTTGTTCAGCCAGTAATACTCGTCCAGCACACTGGCTCCCTCCGTTTCCAGCGAAGGGATGGAGCGGAGCAGATCCCACATGACCTCGAAGTGGTTGTCCATCTCCCGGCCGCCCCGCATCACATAGCCGACGTCGTACTTGTAGCCGTCGCAGGCACCGCCGGGCAGGGGGTCTTTTTCAAAAACGTGTACCCTCTCCCCCTTCATCTGGCCATCCCGCACCAGATAGCAGGCTGCCGTCAGGGCCGCCAGGCCGCTGCCGATGATATAAGCCGATTTGCGATCCACGCCTTCGGGCTTGCGGGGCCTCGCAAAGGCTTCGTAATTGCCACTGGAATAATACATAGACGTGACCTCCATTTTGTTCTGTACCGGCAGCACGTTCGGCCCCGGTTTGTTTGATTCTGGCATCAGTATACCCCGCCGCTTCCCGCCCTACAACAAACAAAACCGCCCAACTGCCGCAATTTTTGTCATACAGGCAGGTTTGCATAGAAAAAAATCCGCCCCCGGCGTACCGGAGACGGACAAAAGTTTTATGAGGGTTCAGAATGTCAGCCGCATCTGATGCCAGACGACATCGCCGTGGGTGGAGACGGAAACGCCCTCATCCACGAAGCCGAACTGCGCATAAAAGCCGATGAGCCGTTCCTTGCAGGTGAGCACGATGCCCTTGCGCCCGGCGGCTTTCGCGTCGGCGCAAACCTGACGCAGAACACGGGAAGCACAGCCTTCGTGTCGATGGGCCGGGGCGGTGACGACGCTGAATATCATCTGCCACCCACCCTTCGGCGTGTGGAGATGGGGGTCATCGTACATCTCATCGGTGAGGTCGGGCATATCGGTGACGAAGCCATTGACGAAAGCTTTCACCTCGCCGCCCTCGTCCAGCAGCCAGAAACAGTCCGGGTAGACAGCCACACGCCCGGCGATGCTCTGCCGGGATGCCCCCTCAGCGGACGGGTAGGACGCAGCTTCGATGTCGGCCAGTGTGTCCACATCAGCGGGCAGTGCATGACGGATGCTCATACTCTCCCCTCCTCAGGCTTTGGCGGCGGGAGCCACTTCAAAGTCGATCTTGCCCAGATTGACGTCGGCGCGGACGATGGTGATCATCATCTTGTCGCCGAGGCTCCAGGTCTTGCCGGAAGCGGGTCAGTCAGGCGGACGCCCTCGGTCAGGCTGGTGCCGGAGGGAGTCAGGCTGGAGGCAGGCACAAAGCCCTCCACGCCGTTGTCCAGCTCGATGAAGAGGCCACGCTGGGTCACGCCGGAGATGGTACCCTCGTAGCACTCGCCCAGATGGCGGCGGGCATACTCGGCCTTATAGCAGTCCTCGGCCTTCCGCTCGATCTGCATGGCGATGACCTCACGCTCGCTGGACTGCTTGGCTGCCTGCTCCGCAAAATCGGTGTAGCGGAGGGTCATGGTCTCCTTCTCGGTACCCTTGAGCATATCCGTCATGATGCGATGGATGGCCAGGTCGGGGTAACGGCGGATGGGGCTGGTGAAGTGGGCGTAATCCTTCAGCACCAGACCGTAGTGGCCCTTGGGCTTCTCTTCGTAGAGAGCCTTGGACATGCAGCGGAGCATACCGGTGTTGATGATCTGCTCATAGGGTACCGCGCACACCCTCGAGGATGGCGCTCAGCTCCTTGGGAGTGGGGACGTCCTTGGCGAAGTGGTCATTGATGCCGCAGGCCTGCAGCAGAGCGTGCAGACGCTCCAGCTTTTCGGCGTTGGGCTCCTCATGGACGCGGTAGACGAAGGGGACCTGCTTGACCCGTGCAAAGTGCGCAGCGCACTGGTTTGCCAGCAGCATGAACTCCTCGATCATGGCCTCGCTCTCGCCGGAAGTGCGCTTCTGCACATCGATGCAGCGGCCTTCCTCGTCCAGGATCAGCTTGACTTCGCCGCTCTCGATGTCCATGCAGCCGCGCCTTGCGCAGGCGGGCGCGGTGGCCGTACAGCTCCTTCATAGCGGGCAGCTGGTCGATGACGTCGGCATACTTTGCCTTGATCTCGGCGTCGGCAGTACCGGCCAGCAGGGCGTTGATCTCGGAGTAGACACCCTTGACGCGGCTGCGGATGATGGACTTGACGAAGCGGTAATCCGTCAGATTACCCTCCTTGTCCAGACGCATCAGGCAGGAGAAAGCCAGACGCAGCTCGTTCTCGTTCAGGCTGCAGATGCCGTTGGACAGGGCCTTGGGCAGCATCGGAACGACCTGATCTGCATAATAGACGCTGGTTGCGCGGCTGAACGCCTCGTTGTCCAGCTCGGTGCCGGGCTTGACGTAGTTGGAGACGTCGGCGATGTGGACGCCCAGCTCAAAGCCGCCGTCAGAGGTGCGGGTCAGGCTGATGGCATCGTCGATGTCCTTGGTCTCGGCACTGTCGATGGTGAAGATGGGCAGGGCGCGCAGGTCCATGCGGCCCTCGCAGTCCTTCTCAGAGACCTCTGCGCCCTCGAACTTCTTGGCCTCATCGCGCACTTTATCCGGGAAGCGGGTGCGGATGTCCTTTGCGTAAAGCAGAGCCTTGGCGCAGCGCTTGGCCTCGTCGGAGCTGCCGAAGCGCATGGCGACGCCCACGCGGTGGTCTTCCTGACGGTTGCCGCGGTTCAGGATCTCGACGGCTACCTTGTCGCCGTCCTTTGCGCCGCCCTCGCAGTCGCGGGCCAGAGGCATGGTGATGGCCGGGCAGTCGTCCGGCACGAAGCGCAGACGGCCCTCGACCCGGCGCACAGTGCCGACCAGATCGTTTTTCTCGGTCAGGATGGCGAGGATAGCGCCCTCGTCGCTGCCCTCCACACGGGGATGCTCGAATTTCTCCACCAGCACGTCGTCGCCGGGCATTGCGCCCTTGGTGAAGCGGCCGGGGATGAAGATGTCGCTGGTGCCGTCCTCCAGCATGACGAAGGCAAAATTCTTGCCCAGCTTGACCACCTTGCACAGCAGAGCCTTGTCGGCACGGCCGGAGCGGACGGTAAAGAACACGCCCTGACGCTGGCAGACGACAGCCTCTCGCACCAGTTCGTCCAGAGCTTCCATCACATTGCGGTCTGCGCCGCGCTCGCCGCCGAACTTCTGCTTCAGCTCTTTGACGGTGCAGGGCTGGTTCTGGATGGCATGTTCGATTTTATCGCGCATTGACATAAATTTTCTTTCTCCTTAACTACCATAGCCCGCCCTCCACCGGGGCGCGGCTTCTTCCCTCTTATCTCTTTTATAACAACATATAGACACAAAAACAGCCCCGCTTTCATCACGGGGCTGCGGGCGCATACTCAGGCCAGACGGCTTGCGAACACGCAGGCAAGGATGGCCACCACAAAGATGATACCGGCAATGCGGGTCACCTTTGCCAGCATCTGGTCCGCAGGGGTCAGACGGGCGTTGTTTGCGCCGTAAGCGCTGCCGTTGATGACACCAGCCAGACCCTGACCGTGGGTATGCTGCATCAGGGTGAGGGCAAAGATGACCACCGAGACGACGAGCAGAATGACGCCGCCGACGATTTCAATGACTGCCATGGATGAAAACGCTCCTTTTATTGTTAAATTTGGATAACAAACATACAAATACAAGTATATAGTAACATACCTCGGCCAAAAGCAAGCAGAAAAGCAAAACCATTCACGTCCCGGCGCTCAGTGCGTCGCACAGGCGGGCAAAGATGGCTGCGCTGGACACTTCCGGCTCTGTCTGGGCGTCCTGCATCACCACGATGGTCCAGCGGGGCTTTTCTGCCGGGTAAAACCGGCGAACCAGTAGTTTTTCAGCTCTTCGCCATCCCGGAACTGGCCGGTCTGGGCGGTGCCGGTCTTTCCGGCGGCAGTCCCCTCGGAGGGGGCGGCCTGCTGGCCCGTTCCCCTGCCACGACGCCCGCCAGCAGCTCTTGCAGCTTTTCCGCCGTCTGCTCCGCGAACACCCGCCGGGACGAGCTATGTGCCAGCGGCATGAGCTCTTCGCCCGTCGTCTCGTCCACGGTACACTCCACGAAAAGCGGGGTGTGGTAGACGCCTCCCGCCGCAATGGTGTTCATCATCCCGGCCACCTGCAAGGGCGTCGCCAGAAGCTCCCCCTGTCCGAAGCAGAAGTTGGCAAACTGCCCCTCGTTTTCGAGTGTCTCTGCTTCGGGCAGAACGCCAGAAGCTGACCGGAGGCCGTCTGCAATGTCCTGTCCCTTCCCGAAGCCCAGCGCTGCCGCCATCTTCCGGACACGCTCCGGCCCCAATTCCCGCCCCAGCTCGATAAAGTAGCCGTTGCAGCTCTTTTCCAGAGCGCCGTCCAGCCCCACGAGGCCGTGAGGCACGCTTCCGGCACAGCGGTAGACCTGACCGTTCAGGGCGTCGTAGCCGGGACACTCCCGGATGAAGTCCCCTTCTCCGGCTTCCAGCGCCGCTGCGGCCAGCACCGGTTTGAACACCGAGCCCACCGCATAGGCCGAAAAAGTACGGTTCAGAAGCGGGCTGTCCGGGGCAGTCAGACTCTCGCCCACATTGGCCGCATCAAAACCCGGCAGGCTCACGCAGGCCCGCACCTTGCCGCTGCTTACATCTATAATAAGGATGCACCCGGTGGCCATGCTCTCCGCCGCCACCCCTTCTGCGGCCCTCTGGATGCTGCGGGAGAGGGTCAGCCGCACACCCTGCGGGGCAGAGTCTGCTTTTTCTAAAATCGGCTCACTGCCCCGCTGCAGCCGTCCCTGCGCTGTGACCGCACAGTGCAGTGTATCCCGCTCGCCGGTGTAAAGAACATCGTCCAGCGCAGCCTCAAGGCCCGCTGCGCCGTGGCCCTCGCTGTCCAGGTAGCCGATGAGCTGTTCTGCCAGCGGGGCAGCGGCGTACCGCCGGGGAACGGCATAGCACCGCACGCCCAGTCCACTTACATCCTGCACCACGTCCAGCAGAAAGGGTCGGGAAGTATTCCGCTCCCGGTAAAGCCTGGCCTGCCCGTCGGCGTCCGCATAGGGGTAGAGCCGCGCGTAGCTGCCCTCACCCGGGAAGCAGAGGGCCAGCCAGCTCTGGGAAAGCCCCAGTCAGCGGCAGACCGCCGCAGTCGTAAAAGTTTCCCCGCGCCGCAGGCAGGCGGAGGACCGCTTCGCTCTGCGCCGCCGCCCGCACGGCGTACTCCGTGTTCGAGCAGAGCCAGTACAACCTGCAGACCACCGCCGCAAACCCCAGCAGCAGCGCCCCGTACAGCGCAAGCACTCTCCGACCCGACATAAAAAGCCCCCCTTCCCTGCCCGGTAGTATGGGCAGAAAAGAGGGACGGTACACAAAAGAGGCAGAGCCTCCGAAGAAGCTCTGCCTCAGATACTGAAACAGTATGCGCGTTTTGGGAAAGGCTGCGGCTTAGTACATGCCGCCCATACCGCCCATGTCACCGCCAGCGGCAGCAGGAGCAGCCGGAGGTTCGGGCAGGTCGGCCACCAGGCTCTCGGTGGTGAGCACCATCTCAGCGACGGATGCTGCGTTCTCCAGAGCGGAGCGGGTGACCTTGGTCGGGTCAACGATGCCGGCGGCGATCATATCCTCGACGTAGACTTCATTCTGAGCGTCAAAGCCGTAGTTGGGCTTGTTGGCAGAGATGATCTTGTCGATGATGACGCTGCCCTCGAGGCCGGCGTTCTTGGCGATCTGGCGCAGAGGAGCTTCCAGAGCCTTCAGGACGATCTTAGCGCCGGTGCGCTCGTCGCCTTCCAGCGTATCGCACAGCTCACGGACAGCAGGGATGGCGTTGATGGGAGCAGTGCCGCCGCCAGCAACGACGCCTTCCTGAACAGCAGCCTTGGTTGCATTCAGTGCATCCTCGATGCGGAGCTTCTGCTCCTTCATCTCGGTCTCGGTGGCAGCGCCGACCTTGATAACAGCCACGCCGCCAGCCAGCTTAGCCAGACGCTCCTGCAGCTTCTCGCGGTCGAAGTCGCTGGTAGCGGCCTCGATCTGGTTGCGGATCTGACCGATGCGAGATGCGATAGCGTGCTTGTCGCCAGCACCGTCAACGATGGTGGTGTTCTCCTTGGTTACCTTGATCTGACGGGCAGGACCCAGCATATCCATGGTAGCATCCTTCAGCTCGTAGCCGAGGTCTGCAGAGACAACCGTGCCGCCGGTCAGGATAGCAATATCCTGCAGCATCTCCTTGCGGCGGTCGCCGAAGCCAGGAGCCTTGACAGCCACGACGTTCAGGGTGCCGCGCAGGCGGTTGACGATGAGGGTGGACAGAGCCTCGCCCTCAATGTCCTCGGCCACGATGAGCAGCTTCATGCCGTTCTGCATGACCTGCTCCAGCAGAGGAACGAGGTCCTGAATGACGCTGATCTTCTTATCGGTGATGAGGATGGCGGCGTTGTCCAGAACAGCCTCCATCTTGTCGGTATCGGTGACCATATAGGGGGTCAGGTAGCCGCGGTCGAACTGCATACCTTCGACGATCTCGTTGTAGGTCTCGGCAGTGGTCTTGTTCTCCTCGATGGTGATGACGCCGTCGGAAGTGACCTTCTCCATCGCCTCGGCGATGAGACGGCCGATCTCGGGGTCGCCTGCAGAGATGGTGCCGACGCGGGCGATGTCGTTGGAATCCTTGACCTTCTGGCTGTGTGCCTTGATGGTCTCGACGGCCTTAGCGACAGCCTTGGTCATGCCGCGGCGGATGTCCATCGGGTTTGCACCGGCGGTGACATTCTTCATGCCCTCGGTGACCATAGCCTGTGCCAGAACGGTCGCGGTGGTGGTGCCGTCGCCTGCGGCGTCGTTGGTCTTGGTAGCGACCTCACGCACCAGCTGTGCGCCCATGTTCTCGAACTCGTCCTTCAGCTCGATCTCCTTTGCGATGGTCACGCCGTCGTTGGTGATGACGGGGGCGCCGAACTTCTTGCTCAGCACCACGTTGCGGCCCTTGGGGCCGAGGGTGATCTTAACAGTATCTGCCAGAGTGTCGATACCGGCACACAGTGCCTTGCGGGCTTCCTCGCCCTGCTTGATCTGCTTAGCCATATTTTATCGCTCCTTCGTAAAAGCTTGATTATCCAGTGTGAGGGAAAGACGCTTACTCCACGATAGCCAGAATGTCGGCCTGACGCACGATGGTGCATTCTTCGCCGTCCACCTTGACCTCGGTGCCGGTGTACTTGCTGGTGAGCACCTTGTCGCCCACCTTGACAGTCATCTTGACTTCCTTGCCGTCCACGACACCGCCGGGGCCAACGGCCACGACCTGTGCCACCTGAGGCTTCTCCTTGGCGCTGCCAGTCAGGATGAGGCCGCCCTTGGTGGTCTCCTCGACCTCAACAGTCTTGATAACAACACGGTCTGCAAGAGGAATGATCTTCATCGTTCTTGCCCTCCTATTATAAATATAAAAGATAAACTGTTTTATGTCCCGGGGGCTTTGCCCTTCCGGTTGTTTAGCACTCTTTTTCCTTGAGTGCTAAGTGTATTGTACTCATCTTGGAGTCAAAAATCAAGGGGTTTTCAAATTTCTTTGTTAAGTTTTATGTCCTTTCCATGAGCCTGTCGAGTGTATGTTCTTTTTGCCCTCGCCATGTACGAACAATGTACGCTCCATCTACCTTTCAGATAACAAAAAACGCACCCGTCATAAGACCAGTGCGTTAAACTATAGGGGGATCATCTCTCTATTTGGGCAATTCCGGTTCACCTTCATATTTTCGCTCCGAAACACAGTGCAGTCAAAACACTTGACTTTGTCAAGTAACAGTGCTATAATGCTTTCCATTCAAAAGCAGAAGGAGTTGACGAAATGGAGCCATCCACGGTATCTTCCTGCATTCTGACCCTGCACAGAGAGTTTGCCGCTTACACGACCCAGCGGTTACAGGAACTGGGTCTGAGCTTCGGGCTGATATATTTTGTCATTTATGTAGGAAAGCATCCGGATTGTACGCCTTCGGAACTGACCAAAGATCTGCATCTGGATTGGGGCCACTCCCAGCGCAGCCTGAACAAGCTGGCCGAAGACGGCTTTCTGACGAAAGAAAAGAATGGGCGCAGCTACCACCTGAAGCTGACCCAGAGGGGTGAAAACGCCTTTGGGGTCTGTCATCAGGTCTTTATCGACTGGGATGCCCAGAGTCTGGGCGGACTGACAGCGCAGGAGCGGCAGCAGCTGCTGACATTACTGCAAAAAGCAGTGCAAAAGAAAGTGTGCAAATGATGTACGAAACGATCTTGAGTCCGATCCATTATGGTGGGATGCAGCTGAAAAACCGCATCATTTTGCGCCGACAACATTCGGGCTGTCGGATGAAGAATACCTTGCAAAGATCCGTGCCATTGCACAGGGCGGCTGTGCAATGATCATCGTGGGCGATGTCCCGGTGGGCAAAAGCAAATTTGAAAAATCTCTATTTGACCCCAAAGGCTTTGCATTCTACCAGCAGGTCGTGAAAATCGCCCATGATGCGGATTGCAAAGTCTGTGCCCAGCTGCACCAGAGCGATTCCAACCTGCTGGCCCTGTTCAAGTACATTCCCGGCGTCCTGCTGAAGAAAATCACCCCGGATCAGCTGCGGGAAAAGCTGAACGCCGAAGTCGCTCCTTACATTACAAAGATGTCCAAACGGAAGATCCGGACCATCATCAGCGGGTTTGGAAAAGCGGCGGTACTGGCAAAACAGGCCGGTTTTGATATGATGCAGGTGCATGGCGACCGGATGTGCGGCAGTTTCAGTTCAGCCATCTTCAACCACCGCACCGATGAATACGGCGGCAGCGCAGAAAACCGCGCCCGTTTTGCGGCGGAAGCGGTCTCGGCTGTCCATGCGGCGGTTCCGGGGATGCCCATCGATTACAAGCTGGCCGTCCGGCAGGAAAACCCGCACTTTGGCAATGCCGGTGTGGTGGAAGAAGAACTACCGGTGTTCGTTCCGCTGCTGGAGCAGGCGGGTGTGACCAGCTTCCATGTAACGCTGGCAAACCATTCCGCATTGGAAAACACCATCCCGCCCGCCGATCATCCCTATTTCAGCCAGCCGGGATGCTTCCTCAAATTCTGCGATGAGGTGCGGCAGTACACCGACCTGCCCATCTGTGGTGTCGGTGGTCTGAACGACCCGGATCTTGTGGAGCAGCAGCTCGCCAGCGGACGCATCCAGTGCGCCGCCATGAGCCGCCAGCTTCTGGCAGACCCGGATTGGGTGAACAAGCTGAAAAACGGGCAGGCGGAACAGATCCACCGCTGTCTCCGCTGCAACAAGAAGTGTCTGGGCGGGCTGACGGCACATCAGGGAACTCGTTGTGTTTATGATGCTTTGCGAGAAAAGAAGCAAAAAACGCATAAACCCACCCGGAAAAAAATCACGATACACTCAACAAAAAGACATTCACAAAGGAGAAGTTATGAGTTACGCGATCGTATACAGCAGCAAAACAGGCAACACAAAAATCTTGGCAGACACGCTGCACGACTGCCTGCCGCAGGAAGGCTGCGATTATTTCGGCATCCCGGATCCTGCTGCCATGGAAGCGGACACCCTTTATGTGGGCTTCTGGACGGACAAGGGAAAAGCCGATGAAAGCACTTCGGACTTTTGAAGCAGCTGCACGGCAAAACATCTTTCTCTTTGGCACTGCCGGCTTCGGCGGCAGCAAAGAATACTTTGATAAGATCTTGAAAAAGACGGAGCATTCGCTGGACAAGAGCAACACTGTTTTCGGCTGCTATATGTGTCAGGGCAAAATGCCGATGTCCGTACGCCAGCGGTACGAAGAGATGAAAAAGCAGCCGATCCATCTGCCCAATCTGGATGCCATGATCGAGAATTTTGACAAGGCTCTTTCTCACCCGGATGCGGATGACCTGGAGCAGCTGAAACAGGCTGTAAGATAACGGAAAAGGCGGCGGCTTCCCTTGACAAGGAAAGCCGCCGCCTTTGTTGATCCTCCGATGAGCCCCTAAAGAAGCGTGCAGGGCGCTTCTCATACTTTCATTTTACACGCTGGCCCGCTGGGCCATGAACCGTTCATAGGCCGGTTTGGGCAGCAGGACGCGCCCGGCCAGCGGCTTGAGCTGGGCGGTGATGGCGTCGCAGGGAGCGCACTCGCCGTCGGCAGTCGCCACGATAGGGCCGCGTCCGTCTGCCGGGCGCAGGGAGACGCACTTTGCCCGGCGGTAGATGAAGCAGGGCTTCGCCTGTTCCGTCAGCTCACCGTTCCGGAAGTGCCTGCCGCTCTTATACATTCCCAGCACGCGGGCGATCGTCAGGCGGCTCACCCTGCGGATGATGAAGACGTCCAGCCAGCCGTCGTCGGGCTGAGCCTCGGGGGCTGCATAAAAGCCGCCTCCATAGGTGCGGCCATTGCAGACGGCACACATCAGGCAGTCCACCGCCAGCTCCTCGCCGTCGATGGTAAAGGTCACGTTCCGGCCGATGTGGCCGCAGAGCTGCTTGACGATGGAGAGTGCATACGCCATCTCGCCGCCACAGAACGGGATGCGCCGGAACTGCGGGATGCCGTAAGCCACCTGCGCATCGAGCCCGGCAGCGCAGATGGTCGCCGAAAGGCCGAGGTCGGTCTGCATCAGATCAATGTCCACCTCACTGCCCGCCAGCTGGGCGTCGAGGTCATTGAACTCTTCCCGCGTGCCGTAGGTGCGCAGAAAATCATTGCCGCTGCCAAAGGGCAGACACCCCACCGCCGCGAGGCTGCACCCCTGCACCCCTGTCAGCGCCTCGTTGAAGGTGCCGTCGCCGCCCGCTGTCCAGATGCGCACCGGCTCACCGTCGGCCTGCGCGGTGTGCGCCGCCTCAGCAGCCAGCTCCCGGGCATGGCCCGCATACTGGGTCACAACGACCTTCCGTTTTTCCGGCGGGATGCCCGCCCGCTGGGCTGCTGCCTGGATAGCCGGGGCCAGCTCGGCCGTGCAGTCCCGCTTGCCTGCGGTGGGGTTGAGCAAAAACAGATAGCGCATTCGGCTTCCTCCTCTGGTGGTTTCTGCCCTCTATCATAGCGGAAAACCAGAGCAGATGCAAGAGTTTTTCAGCCGACACCCGCCGTCTGCGTCTCCTGCACCACGATCGTGCCGTCCTCGGCACAGTCTGCCGTCCAGTGCTGTCCGAGGCTCACACTGCCGGAGGCTATCTGGTCGGCGAAGGCCTGCTCCACGGCCCGGTCTACCTGTCGGCGCAGCTCTCGCGCGCCATAGGGCGAATGTGCTTTTGCCGCCAGCGCCGGGCCGACCCGGGCCGTGTGGGTCAACTGATAGCCGCTGCGGGCAGCACGCTCTTCCAGCTGGCCCAGCAGCTTTTCGGCGATGGAGCAGAGGCTCTGCTCCTCCAGCGGACGGAAGACGATGAGCTCATCCAGACGGCCCACCAGCTCCGGCCGGAACCATTTTTTCGCCTCGGCAACGGCGGCTTCCGACTGCTTTTCAAAGGCAGCTTCGCTTCCCGCCCCGAAGCCCAGCGGTGCGCTCTGCCCGGCGAGGAATCGTGCGCCGAGGTTGGAGGTCAGCAGGACGATGGTATTGCGGAAATCCGCCTTGCGGCCCATGGAGTCGGTCAGCTGGCCGTCCTCGAGCATCTGCAGGAGCACATTCTGAATATCCGGGTGCGCCTTTTCGATTTCGTCAAAGAGCACCACGCTGTAGGGACGGCGGCGGACGGCCTCAGTGAGCTGACCGCCCTCGTCGTGGCCCAGATAGCCCGGAGGCGCACCCAGCAGACGCGCCACGGTGTGCTGCTCCTGATACTCCGACATATCGAACTTGAGCAGGGCTTTCTCGCTGCCGAACCAGCTCTCCGCCAGAGCCTTTGCCAGCGCAGTCTTACCGACACCGGTAGGCCCGAGGAAAAGCATCGCGCCGATCGGCCGGCCCGGCTCCCCAGCCCGGTGCGGCTGCGCCGGATGGCCCCGGCCACGGCGGCGACAGCCCGGCTCTGGCCCACGACTTCGGCATTCAGGCGCTCTTCGAGGCGGGCCAGACGTTCCCGCTCCTTTTCGCCCACCCGTTCTGCCGGGACGCCGCTGGCCTGCGCCACCACCCGGGCAATTTCCTTCCGGCTGAGGACCGGGTCTTTCTCCCCTTCCCGCTCGGCCCGGATGCGCACCGCCGCGCAGGCTTCGTCCACGAGGTCGATGGCCTTATCCGGCAGACAGCGCCCCGGCAGATACCGCACTGAAAGCTCCACGGCCTCCCGCAGGGCCGTTGGGCAGGCGGACGCCGTGATACCGCTCGTAGCGGGGTGCCAGACCTTCCAGTATATCCACAGCCTGCTTCGGCGTAGGCTCTTCGATTTGGACGCGGCCAAATCGGCGCTCGAGGGCGGCGTCCTTCTGGATGTGGGTGCGGAATTCCTGATTCGTCGTCGCGCCGATGAGCTGCAGTTCACCCCGGGCCAGCACCGGCTTTAAGATGCTGGCTGCGTCGATAGCCCCTCTGCCGCACCTGCGCCGACGATGGTGTGGAACTCATCCACGAAGAGGATGGCGCTGCCGTCCCGGACGAGTTCTTCCAGCAGGTTCTTGAACCGCTCTTCGAAGTCGCCGCGGTACTTCGTACCAGCCACGAGGCTGGCCATGTCCAGAGCCAGCAGACGCCGCCCCTGGAGCATCCGGGGTACCTGCTTGTCGGCGATGCGCTGGGCAAGCCCTTCGGCCAGCGCGGTCTTGCCCACGCCCGGTTCCCCCACAAGGCAGGGGTTGTTCTTCTGGCGGCGGCATAAGATCTCTACCATCCGGTCCAGCTCTTTTTCCCGGCAGAACACCGGGTCCAGCTCGCCGTCCGCCGCCCGGCGGGTCAAATCGCGGCAGTATTTGTCGCTGGCCCGGCTGCCCCGCGGCAGCGACGACGCCGAGCGCGGCTGGATAGGCAGGATGAACTGCCCTGAAAGCTGGCGGCACTCCCGCACCGCCTCGGTGAGCTGGACACCCATGGATGCCAGCATGACCCCGGCAGCGCAGTCGGTGTCTTCCAGCATAGCGCAGAGCAGATGCTCCGGCTCGGCCCGGCTCAGGTGGGCGTTCTGCGCCCCGATGATGGCGTAGTCCATCGCCCGGCGCAGGTCCGCCGCCATATCGCCCCGGGCAAGCCTGGTGACCGAACCATCCCGCCCGGCGGACAGCTGACGCCGCACTTCCAGCTCCGAGATGTTCTTCCCGGCCAGAAAGCGGGCCGCCGGGCCGCCGTCCGCTTGCAGCATCGCCCACAGCAGGTGGCCGGTGTCTGCCTTTTTGCAGCCCAGCCCTCCGGCCAGCTCCACCGCCTTATCCAGTAGCTGCCCCGCCTCCCGGGAGAAGCCCTTATACCGTCCTTTGCCGAATGCGTCCCAAATGCTCATTTGCCTGGCTCCTATCTTCCGTATTGCCCTGTTGCATCAAGAAACAGTATAGCCCCGGCAGGCGAGAAAAAATCAGAGCTTTGTGTCGCACCGGCCCAAAAACGCACCGAGAGATAAAATAAAAAAGCCATCTGAACGAATCAGATGGCTTTCTGGTTGGGGATGAGAGAATCGAACTCCCACAAGTAGAGTCAGAGTCTACCGCACTACCACTATGCAAATCCCCAATATTCTGTTGTGTTTCGCGGCATCGGGCCGGTCAACGTGTGCTATTATAGCCGCCTTTGCGCGTTTTGTCAAGCAGATTTTAAAAAAGTTGTACTTTTTCTTGCAGACCACGATTCAGACGTACTGACGTACTTTCGAGCAATTCAGAGAAGCCGACGCCTGACCGGGCAGAAGCAATTTCTTCTGTACTCTCTTGTGGCATTTTCTGCACGTTCCGCACCATACAATAAGGTGTACCTGATTTTCTACTTGTTAACAAAGGAGGACGCCTTATGCTGCAAACCCCATCCAAAACCACCCAGACTCTGCTTTCGCCGCGCATCCCCCGCGACAACGAGCACGAGCGCTACCACCCCGAGCTGGAAGAAGAGCTGAAAGAGTGCCTGTTCTGCCTGCAGCGGAACGCGATGATGTTCGACCTCGAGGTGGACTCCGACCTCATCGAGCAGCGCATCTACGAGCGGCAGGCGCTTTGTGCCGCTACCGCTACCTGCTGGCCCGCGCCCGGGAGCTGGGGCTGCACACTATCCTGAAAAAGTATCAGCCGCTGGGATAAAAACCTACCCGCGAAATCTTGACAGAATCCGCACATCGTGTTATCATACATAAAGATAACACTGTATACAGAGAGCTGTATGCGAAACTTTGGAGCTTAGAGAGGTTTTCAACTATGGAACGTATTAAGACTATCGCTACTCGTGACCTGACCAAGAGCGTCGTGACCGGCGGCTGCGGCGAGTGCCAGACTTCTTGCCAGTCTGCCTGCAAGACCTCCTGCGGCGTCGCAAACCAGAAGTGCGAGAACAGCAATAAGTAATCATTGCAGACCCTATGCCGCCTTTGCAGGGCGGCATTTTTTTATGGCAATTATAGATTGGAGAATGAAATGGTACATCAGTATCAACTGAACGGATATAACATCGTGCTGGACAGCTGCAGCGGCTCGGTCCATGTCGTGGACGACGTGGCTTACGACGTCATTGCGATGTACAAAGAACACTCTGCTGACGAGATCGTGGCCGCCATGCTGGCAAAGTATGCCGACCGCCCCGACGTCACCGAGGCCGACCTGCGCCAGTGCCTCGAGGACGTGGCCTCTCTGGAAGCCGCCGGCAAGCTTTGGGCTCCCGACGTCTACAAAGACATGGCTTTCGACTTCAAGAACCGCCAGACGGTGGTCAAGGCGCTCTGCCTCCACGTCGCCCACACCTGCAACCTCAACTGCTCCTACTGCTTCGCCTCGCAGGGCCGCTATCAGGGCGACCGCGCCCTGATGAGCTTCGAGGTGGGCAAGCGGGCTATGGACTTCCTCATCGAGAACTCCGGCACCCGCCGCAACCTCGAGGTCGATTTCTTCGGCGGCGAGCCTCTGATGAACTTCGACATGGTCAAAAAGCTCGTCGCCTACTGCCGCGAGCAGGAGAAGATCCACAACAAGAACTTCCGCTTCACCATGACCACCAACGGCATGCTCATCGACGACGATGTCATCGACTTCTGCAACAAGGAGTGCCACAATGTCGTGCTGAGCCTCGATGGCCGCAAGGAAATCCATGACCGCTTCCGCAAGGACTACGCAGGCCACGGCAGCTATGACGCCATCGTGCCGAAGTTTCAGGAGTTCGTGAAAAAGCGCGGCGACAAGAACTATTACATGCGCGGCACCTACACCCACTACAACACCGACTTCACCAACGACATCTTCCACATGGCCGACCTCGGCTTCACGGAGCTGAGCATGGAACCGGTCGTCACCAAGCCCACCGACCCCAGCGCCCTCACCGCCGAGGACCTGCCCATCCTGAAGGAGCAGTACGAGATCCTTGCTAAGGAGATGATAAAGCGTGACCGCGAGGGCCGCGGCTTTACCTTCTACCATTACATGATCGACCTCACCGGCGGCCCCTGCATCTACAAGCGCATCTCCGGCTGCGGTTCCGGAACCGAGTACATGGCCGTCACCCCCTGGGGCGACCTCTACCCCTGCCACCAGTTCGTCGGCGACCCCAAGTACCTGATGGGCGACATCTGGAAGGGCGTCACCAATACCGCTGTGCGGGATGAGTTCAAGCACTGAAACGCCTACGCCCGCCCCGAGTGCAAGGACTGCTGGGCCAAGCTCTACTGCTCCGGCGGCTGCGCAGCCAACGCCTACCACGCCACCGGCAGCATCACCGGCGTCTACGAGTACGGCTGTGAGCTGTTCAAGAAGCGTGTCGAGTGCGCCATCATGATAAAAGTTGCTGAGAACCAGGAGCTGGCAGCTCAGGGCATCGAAGTTCCCATCGAGCTGGGCGGCACCTGTAACGCCTGCGCAGACGGCGAAGCCTGCGAATAAAGCCATGAACACTCCTATCGTCGATTTTGTCCGTCGCTACGCCCAGCAGCGCACTACCCGGATGCATATGCCGGGCCACAAGGGCCGCGGCCCGCTGGGCTGTGAAGAGCTTGACATCACCGAAATTGCGGGCGCAGACGAGCTGTACGAAGCCGAGGGCATCATCGCTCAGAGCGAGGCCAACGCGACGCAGCTCTTCAGCACCGCCCGCACCTATTACAGCACCGAGGGCAGCAGCCAGTGCATCCGGGCCATGCTCCACCTTGCGCTCCAAATGCGGCCCGCAAAGGCAGGCCGTCCTGTCCTGCTGGCGGCGCGGAACGCCCACAAGGCCCTGCTTTACGCGGCGGCTCTGCTGAACTTCGATATCCAGTGGCTCTGGCCCGCGCCGGACGCCGCCGGGGCGCTCTGCACCTGCCCTGTGGAGCCGGAGGCGCTCTCTTCTGCGCTGGACGAGCTGTCCGCCGAGGGCCGGACGCCCTTCGGCGTTTACCTCACCAGCCCGGACTATCTGGGCTTCGTGCAGGATGTCGCGGGGCTGTCGGCGGTCTGCCACGCCCACGGCCTGCCCCTTCTGGTGGACAACGCTCACGGCGCCTATCTCCACTTTTTGAAGGAGGGCAGCCGCCACCCCATCCAGCTGGGCGCGGACCTTTGCTGTGACTCGGCTCACAAGACCCTGCCCGTCCTCACGGGCGGTGCCTATCTGCACCTTGGCTCGTCCGTGCAGGCCGACGAGGCCGCGGTGCGCAATGCGCTGGCTCTTCGGCTCCACCAGCCCCTCTTATCTCATTTTGCAGTCGCTGGACGCTGCCAACGCGATTCTGGCCGTCAGCTTCCGGGAGAAGCTGGACATCTGCCGCTGGCGGCTGGGGATGCTCTGCCGGGAGCTGGATGCCCTCCGGCCCGGGCTGGCACTCCCCCTCACCGGGGCGCACCGCGAGCCCCTCAAGCTGACGCTGGACGCCGCCGCGCTGGGGCTTTCCGGCCAGCAGCTGGCGCAGGCTCTGCGGGAGCGGGGTGTGGAGTGCGAGTATGCCGACCCCCGTTACGTCGTGCTGATGCCTTCCGCCGAGAGTTCTGCGGCAGAGTTTGCCTGCCTGCAAACGGCCCTGCACGCCATCTGCGATGAGGCCCTGCTTCCGATGTCTCCGTTACGACTGACGATCCTGCCGCTTTCGCGGCATTGGCCGGGGCGCTCGAGGCACAGCCCCGCCGCTTCACCATCCGGGAAGCTGTCCTTGCACCGCAGGAGATGATCCCTGTCGCCGAGGCCGTGGGCCGCATCTGTGCCGCACCGGCGGTCTCCTGCCCGCCTGCCATCCCCATCGTGGTCAGCGGTGAGACGGTCCCGCCGGAGGCCCTCCCCCTCTTTGCCCGCTATGGCATCGAGAAGGCGGCCGTTATAAAAGAATAAAGTGAAAAAGCATTTTCGTACTCTTCAGCCTCTTTTTTCACTCTATATTCAGAGTCCCCCCTAAGATTCAGCTAAAAGTCCCGCACATTTCTTGACAGGCTTCGCATATTCTGGTTTAATAGAATTGGATAAAAGGGAGTAAAGGGCGCTCCACCTTATGGGAGCGCTGCATGGCAGCGTCAGCACGGCAGAAATGCCCGATGTCATGTGTTCGCTTGAGACTTTTGTCACAGTAATTGGTGCTGTGGCGGAAGTCTCTTTTCGTCATTGCACCGCAGATTTCAAAGGAGGCAATGACATGGATTTCTGGAACGCATTCGCCAGTCTCTTTTCCAATTTCGGAAACCTGACCTGGCAGATGGTGGTGATGTGGGGCATCGGTGCCCTACTCATCTACCTCGCCATCGCAAAAAAGATGGAGCCCAGCCTGCTGCTCCCCATGGGCTTCGGAGCCATCCTCGTCAACCTGCCCTTATCGGGCGCTATCACGCAGGGCGACACCGTCGGCCCCATCTCGGCTCTGTTTGAGGCCGGAATGTCCAACGAGCTGTTCCCCTGCTGCTCTTCATCGGCATCGGTGCGATGATAGACTTTGGTCCCCTGCTGGAAAAACCTTGGCTGATGCTGTTCGGCGCTGCGGCACAGTTCGGCATCTTCTTCACCTTCTTCCTGGCAGGCTTCATTTTTGATCTGAAGGATGCAGCCTCCATCGCCGTCATCGGCGCGGCAGACGGCCCCACGGCCATCTTCGTGGCCAACGTCCTGCACTCCCAGTACCTTGGTGCCATCATGGTGGCAGCCTACAGCTACATGGCGCTGGTCCCCATCGTGCAGCCGCCGGTCATCAAACTGCTGACCACCCAGAAGGAACGCCGCATCCGGATGCCCTACCAGAAGGGCAGTGTCAGCCAACTGACCAAGATCTTGTTCCCCATCGTCGTGACCATCATCGCCGGATTCGTGGCTCCGGCCAGTGTAGCACTGGTGGGCTTTCTGATGTTCGGTAACCTGCTGCGGGAGTGCGGTGTGCTGAACACCCTGAGTGAAACGGCGCAGAACATCCTCGCAAACCTCATCACCATCGTGCTGGGCCTGACCGTGGCCGGCCAGATGACCGCTGACAAGTTCGTGCGGCCCGACACTCTGCTCATCCTTGCACTGGGCCTCGTGGCCTTTGTGTTTGACACCGCCGGCGGTGTGCTGTTCGCAAAGCTGGTGAATCTCTTCCTCCCGGAGGGCAAAAAGCTCAACCCCATGATCGGCGCAGCCGGCATCTCTGCCTTCCCCATGAGCGGACGCGTCGTCAACAAGCTGGGCCTCGAGGAGGACAACCAGAATTTCCTGCTGATGTACTCCATCAGTGTCAACGTCTCGGGCCAGATAGCCTCTGTCATCGCCGGCGGACTGCTGCTGACCCTGCTGAGCTAAAGGAGGGACTGATATGCTGCATCTTACTTCGTGGATGACGACTCTGCCCATCATGGTCATCGGGATGGTGAGCATCGTGCTGGTCATCGGCGTCATCGTGCTGGCCGTGATGCTTTTGAACAAGCTGACGAGCCGGAAATAACTGCAAAGGGCTGCTGTACCGTGTTGTACAGCAGCCCTTGTTTTATTGATCAGCCCACGCCTTTCCGATAGCCGCTCTTGGCGTTCTGCCCGGTGTCATCCGGCTCGTCGCAGCCGTCGTAAGGAGCATTCGGATCGTGAGCCTTTTTCTTTTTGAAGGAAACATTCGATTTTGATGCCGTCGATGTCCAAGATCTGGCCGCCCTTCAGGAGGACTTTTTTTGTTGTTGATCCTCAACCGTTGGGGTTGATGATTTTTTCTACCGTCAGCTTTCCGTCTGCATAAGTCATCTCGAGGATGCCGCAGTTGCCGATAAAGCCGGTGATCTCGCCCGCCTTTTCCGGGAATTTAGTCAAAAAGCGCCGGATAGCCATGCCGTGGAGACGATAAGGATGCACTCCCCTGCCGTGTGTTCGGCGATGTCCTTCACGGCCCCGTATACCCGCTCGGTGAAGGCATCCAGGTCTTCGCCGCCGTACTTCACGAAATAGTCGCCGTAGGGGTACGTCGGGTTTTCACGGATGGGCGAAGCTTCCTTTATGCCGAGGAAAATTTCCTTGAGGTCTTTGCGGCGGGTATAGGACATCCCGCCCGAGACGAGCTCCGCTGTGTCGCAGGCCCGCTCTGACGTGGAGCTGTAGACCGCATCAAAATGGACGTTGTGGGCATCGAACCACGCTTTTGCCGCCTTTGCCTGCCGGATGCCGTTTTCTGTCAGAGGCGAATCACACTGGCCCTGATTGACGTCCATGGTGTTGAAAGCGTTTCACCGTGACGCATAAGGTAGATTTTTCATGAAAGAGTCTCCTCCCGCTTTTTCTACCAGTATAGCACACCGCCTGCATAGACTGCAACAGCCCGCACAAAGCTTCTGTGCGGGCTGTGTTTCGTTACGTTTCCTGTGTATCTGCTTGCCGGTCAGGTGCTCGATGGTGATTTCATAAAACCGGACGGCCTTTGCAATTTCAGCCTCAATCTCCTCTGCACTGGGATAATATTTCGCCGGTGGGGCCGTTTTCTTGTTTTATCTGCTCCAGCAGGTCTTTTGTCCTCATCGGTGATGGCACGGATGACATGGCAGGGATTGCCGACAGCCACCGAGTTATCGGGGATGTCCTTCACCACGACGCTGCCGCCGCCGATGACCACATTGCTGCCGATGGTCACGCCCGGCATCACCTGCACGCCTGCGCCGATCCAGACATTGTCCCCCACCGTGATAGGGTAGGCATACTCAAACCCGGCGTTGCGGCGCTCGAAGTCGATGGGGTGACCAGCGGTGTGGAAACCGCAGTCCGGCGCAACAAAGACGTTATCGCCAAATTTCACCTTAGCACAATCAAGGATGACCAGGTTGTGGTTGGCGTAGAAATTTTCGCCCAGTTCGATGTTGTAGCCATAATCGCACCAGAACGGCGCAGTGATGTAGAAATTCTCCCCGTCTTGCCGAGAAGTTTCTTCAAGACCGCTCTCTGGCCCTTCGTTCGACGGGCGGAGCTGATTATACTCCCAGCACAACTCCTTGGCTGCGATGCGCTCATCGTGCAGCTCCTCGTTGTAGTTTGCGTCGTACATCTGATGGGCCAGCATCTTCTCTTTTTCGGTCATTTCTGTATCTCCTTCAAAAGCTTGGTATAGGAACACGCCAGACTGCCGCAAAGCACCCCGTACACCGCAGCACCTCCGTGGCATCAGTCGCCGTCCGACAGGTCGGAGTGGCAGATAATGCAGTTCCTCAGAACAGGTCGAGCATATTGTCCAGATAGATGGCTTCCCGGACATGCAGCTGGTATTCCGGTTTTGTCATGTAGTAGAGCAGAAATTCCAGTACCAGCGCACTGCCCAGTCCCCGGCCCTCGATCTTGAAGTTGGAAAATCCCATCGGCATATAGACATCCTGAATGTCCCTGATGCCGATAAACCCCGGATTTTCCATCGCCTTCGAGAAGCGGTAGCCTTCCTCCGCACCCGGTGCGGTACAGATGTGTTCGGGACAGGCTTCGCCGAGATTTTTTCGGCTGACATTCTCATAGCAGCGCTTTCTGTCCCGGCATCCGACCCAGCAGCACTCGTTGCAGAGAAATTCCACCTTGTCTTTCTGCGCCTGCGGCAGACTGTCCAGCTCTCCAAAGGCTTTGTTCAGCCGGAAGTCCGGCACCACATAGCGGAACTCTTCCGGGCTGTCTCCGCCCGGAGCTGCTGAAACTCTGTCAGCACTTTCGTCGTGGAGGACACGAAATAAAGCTGCGGATAGTGCGTTTTCAGGTAGTCCAGCAGCAGCTCCGAGTGGACGATGACGCCGCTCTGTACCGGGTTTTCTCGCTCAAACAGGGCGCAGAGGGCGTTGCACTTTTTATCCGAAAGATGTTCCTCCCGGAGGAGCGAGTTGCTGAAGGTCAGCCGCGCCGAGATGCCGTATTCCCGCGTCAGGGCAAGGACTTCTTTGGGGTCATGCTCCCCGAAGCCAGCCCGTCCCCGCCCCAGACGCAGTCGGCCGGTGCGCCGTAGATGGAGCCGATTTCGCACCAGTCATAAAAGTATTCTCTGTGCGCCCGGAACAGAGGCAGGAACTCCGGTACAGCTCGTAGAACTCGAACGATCCGGGCAGATGGTAATAGGCTTTTCCTGTTTCATGGCGCACTCACCTTCCCGCAAAAGTTTTTCCTATTATGCCATGAACGCAGTGAAATGGCATAATTGCGCATCCAAAGCCGGTTGCCACGCAGCTCCGCAGGAGCAAGCGGCGAGGCGCTGCGCATAAACTATAATATCGCGTTAGCGATATTATACCACGTTTTCTCTCATTACAAAAGCCCCCGAAGAGTACAGCTTGATTTGTTCACGATGCCCTTCATCCGGCGGTTGATGTTGTTGGCAAAGCGGCGGACATAAAAGCGCTTGATGAACCGCGACGCCTGCACCATCAGGGTGACGAGGATATAGGCCAGAACCAGCAGCGCCATTTGGGCCGCTGTTTCGCTGCCGCTCAGGGTATCCGCCAGGCACTGGGCCAGACGGCCCTCGAACCATGGGGTGGCCAGCAGGCCGATGTTATAGATGAGGCCCGACAGAGTCACGAAAGCCAGCGGGAGCCACTCGACCCGGAAATAGGAGAATATCCGGTCCGGGCGGAAGGTCTTCTCATTTTTCATCGGTCGTCTCGCTCCCTGCGGCATTTCGGAAGTGCGGGAAGCCCGCACGGCTCTCGGTCTTGGACGCCGTATAAAGCTTGTTCAGCGAAGCGGCAAAGGCGGCGGCTTCTTCCTCCGTCAGTACACTCGTCAGATACTCGTAAAAAGCGGCCTCAATTCCGGCCTTGGAGGATTTCAGGCTCTCGGCCTTTTCTGTGGGGAAAAGCAGCTGGCTCCGTCGGTCGTTCGGGGCGTCCTCGCGGGTCAGATAACCCTTCCCTTCCAGATTTTTGGTCCGCCGGGCGATAGCCGCCTTGTCTGCGTGCAGCAGTTCGGCCAGCTGGGCCTGTGTGCAGCCGGGGTGGTGGCGCAGCGCATGGATGAGGTCGATCTCCGCTGTGCCGACGCCCTCTTCCCGCATCGTGAGCAGGACGAGCTTTTCAGCCTCCCGCGCGATTTTTGTGATTTTTCGTTCGGTAATATCCATAGACAGCCTCCGGGTCTTATCCCAAGAAGATGTATCTACATCGTTGTATGTACAACCATTATGATACAAAACCACTCTTTGTCAAGAGCGGCAGTGGTTTTATTCATCAAAAAAATGTTCTTCCAGCATCAGGCACAGGCAGTGATAAATGGGCAGATGAAGCTCCTGTATCTGATAGGTCTCCTGCAGCGGCACCCGGATGCAGACGTCGCACAGCGGCAGCAGCGGGCTGTCTGCCCCGCCGGTCAGGCCGACCACTTTCATGCCCAGAGCGCGGGCCGTTACCGCCGCGTACAGGATGTTCTTGCTCTTTCCGCTGGTGGAGATGACCAGCAGCACATCTCCCGCCCTGCCATAGCCATTGACCTGCTGGGCAAAGCACATCAGCGGGGCGCAGTCGTTTGCATATGCCGTCGTGAGAGCCGGATGACCGTCCATAGCGATGGCCGGCAGTGCCTTCTGCAGATGCTGGACAAGGTCCGGCCCCAGTTCCGGGCTTTCCCGGAGAAGCCGTTCCGCCAGTGCCTCATCCAGCCTGCGGGTCTTCTTGAACCCTTCATCAGCTCGCCCACGATATGCTCCGCATCCGCTGCCGAACCGCCGTTGCCCGCAATGAGGAGCTTGCCGCCCGCCTCGTAGCTGGCCGCGATGATCTGGTAGGCACCGTCGATTTCATCCCGCTGCCCGGCGAGGATGGGATAGCGCTGCAGCAGAAGCTCGAGCTGCTTTTTTGCCCCGTCAGTCTGTTTCATCGTTTCTCTTCTCCTTCTTTTCCACGCAGCACCTGCTCCACGAAGTCGTATAAGGATGGTGCCGTCCTCTCCTGCCCCAGCTCCGGCGGTGTCCCGTCGGCACAGAGCAGCGCCGTCCTGCACCCCGCATTTTTTCCGGCGAGGACGTCATTTTTCCCGTCTCCTACCATCCAGGAGCAGCTCAAGTCGATGTTGAACCGCTGTGCTGCATCCAGCAGCATCCCTGGCGCGGGCTTGCGGCAGCTGCAATGGATTTTCAGCTCCGGCCTTTCGCCGGGAAATCCCTTGTCCGGGTGGTGGGGGCAGTAATAAATAGCATCCAGCCACGCACCCTCCCGGCCAAGCAGGGTCTCCATCTTGCAGTGGATGGCTTCCAGCTGCTCTTCCGTCACCTCACCCCGGGCGATGACCGGCTGATTCGTCACCACGACAGCAAGCCAGCCCAGCTCGTTGATTTTGCGGACAGCCTGTGCCACGCCGGGCAGAAGCTCAAACTCGTCGATCTTCCGCAGAAAGCCAACGTATCGGTTGATGGTCCCGTCCCGGTCCAGAAAGACGGCTTTCTGCTTCCGGCGCAGATTCCGCGCCGCCGCATGGCCGCTGCGCACATCCTCGCAGACTGCCGCATAGCGCTCCGGCGTTCCCATCTCCTTGACGTACTCCGGGCTGTCGTAACAGAGCAGCTGCCCGTCCCCGCCAGCGGCTTCAATATCTGCCGGTCCAAGTCTACCTTTCCCGCCGGGATGTCCCCTTCCAGCAGCTTCGGGCTGAGGATGTGCAGCCCTGCATTGACCCGGTTGCGGTAATACTGCGGGCGGGCATCCTCCTGGTCAGCCACTGGGTCACCCGCTGCTCGCTGTCCGCCACGATGAGGCCGCTGTCATAAGGGTGGCCGTTCGGGTGGGTGAACAGGGTGGCCAGCCCGCCATGAACCTTGTGGAACGCCGCAAAGCGCTGCAGATCTACATCGAACATCACGTCTCCGTTCAGCAGCAGAAAATCTTCGTCCAGCCGGTCCCGGATGCGGAACAGCGCGCCCGCATTCCCCAGCGGCTCTTTCTCCACAAAATACTCGATGTGAACGCCGAAGGGCCGGCCCGTCTGCGGCGAGCATCCGCTGCCATCGCCGAAGTACTCCATGATGGCCAGGGCCAGATGCCCCACTGTGATGAGCACATCCGTCACACCCTGCTCCCGCAGGGATCCCAGCTCCCGCTCCAGCACAGGACGCCCGTCAATGGGCAGCATCGGCTTGGGGAGATCCCCTGCCAGCGCGGCGATGCGGGTGCCGCGGCCTCCGGCCATGATAACAGCTTTCATAATGCCGGCTCCTCCTCGGGCGCATAGTAGATGACCCGCGTGCCACCGTTTTCAAAGCGGAACGGGATATAAAGCAGCTCCTGCATGGCCTGGCGCACGGCGGCCTGATGTTCCGGCTCCACGTAAAATACCAGAAATCCACCGCCGCCCGCGCCCAGCAGTTTTCCGCCCAGCGCACCGGCGGCAATGCCTCTGGCGTACAGCGCGTCGATGCAGTCGGTAGAGACTGCTGCGCCGGTGCCGCGCTTCAGCTTCCAGGTGTGGTCCAGCAGACGGCCAAATTCGTTCAGGTCTGCCTGCTCGTCGGTCAGGATGGCTTCGGCTTCATCCACGAGCGCCAGCATCTCCTGCAGCCGCGCAAGCTTGTCTGCCCGTTCCGGCTGTTGTTGAGCTTCTGGATCTCCGCCGAGAAACGGGTAAATCCGGTAAAGAACATAATCAATCTGCCGTTCAGACGCCTTTTGCGCTCCGGCGACAGCAGGACTGGGCGCACTTCGTACCCGTCCGCGCTGAAATCAATGCGGTTGAAGCCGCCGAACGCCGCCGCGATCTGGTCCTGCCATCCGCCGGCCTCTGCACAGAGCACCCGCTCCAGATAGATGGCCTCCTTGGCCAGTTTTTCCTTGCTGGCATACTGCCCTTTCAGCGCGTAGAATGCGTTCAGCATCCCGACGGCAAATGAGCTGGACGTCCCCAGTCCGGACCGCGCCGGAAGGTCGGCCTCATAGGTCAGCCGGATATGATGCATATCCAGCATTTTCATTGCGTTCCGGATGGCCGGATGCTCGATCTCTTCCAGGCTGTTCACCCGCTCGGTCTTTGCGTAGGAAAGCTCTGTCGCGTAGGAAAAGAAGGGCGGCAGATGCCGGACGTTGACATAGCAGTATTTGTCGAACGTCGTGGAGAGCACAGCCCCGCCATATTCGCGGAAAAAGCTCTCCATGTCCGTTCCGCCGCCAAAGAAGGACATCCGGAAAGGTGTTTTGGTAATGATCATCTTCTGTCACTCATTTCACATCTGAATCGTGTTCCGGTCCGGCATTCCGGTACTTCCATGCCAGACGGAATATCTGCATATCATCCACAAAATAGCGGTGGAACAGCCGTTTCGGCTCCTTCACAAAGCGGTAGAACCATTCCAGTCCGTTCTCGCTGAACACCTTCGGGGCGCGCTTGATATTGCCTGCCAGAAAATCCACTGTGGCACCGTCGCAGAGCGTGACGCCCGATGCACAGTCGCGGTAATGTTCGCTGACCCATTTTTCCTGCTTGGGGCAGCCAAAACAGGCCAGCAGGATGTCGGGCTTCACCTTTTGCAGCGTCTCTCGGATATATGCTACCTCCTCCGGCTTTTCTCAAATCCCATGCTGGGCGAGAGTGCGCCCGCCATCACCAGACCCGAATAACGGGCCTTGATGTTTTCTGCTGCCTTGCGGGCCGCGTCTTCTTTTCCGCCCAGCACAAAGACAGAGCGGCCTTCCTTTGCCGCAGCCTGCAGCAATGTCGGCACGAGGTCAGAGCCGGACACTTTCATCTTCAGTGGTCGGCCATACAGCTTCGAGATCCAGATGAGCGGCTGCCCATCCACCAGCGTCAGGTCTGCGTTGTCGGTGATCTGCCGCAACACAAGGTCTGTCTCCATCTTCACCACGACATCCACGTTGACTTCCACCACATAGGCCGGGGTCTGTTCCCGTATCTTCTGCAGCAGAAATTCCACCGCTTCGTCCAGCGTGACGTTGTTGACATAGGTATTCAGCAGCCGCATTTTTCCATTGTTGTTACCCTCTATCGTTATTCTGATGAGCACCGCCGAGTTTTTGAAGTGCAGTCATCAGGAGTTCGTTTTTGGTATGGTACAGATAAAGCACAGACAGGATGCAGTAGACGCTCCCTCCCACGACAATTTCCAGCAGGAGCCAGGAGACTGTGATCTCGGCCCGTTGGTCGAGCACCCGGACAGCCCCATACATCAGAAGACCGGCCATTCCAAAGAAGGCTGTGCTTTTCAGGTAGGCCAGGATGTCGATTCGTTTTTTCACCGCAAGACACTGGGCAGCGCAGACGACGCCCTCGGCGATCACCGTACCCACTGCGGCACCCAGCGCTCCGCAGCGCGGGATGAGCAGCGAATTTACCGTCAGATTGGACACTGCGCCCAGGATGACCGAGAGGATGTAAGCTCCGTCCATCCCGTTCGGGATAAGGTACTGCATCCGTATCACATTGGCAAAACCCGAGAAGGGAATGGAGAGGGCCAGAGCGCTCAGGATATAGGCACAGGGCGCGAAATCCTCGCCCCAGAAGATGGGCGCAAAGAGCCGCGAGACGCTGACGATGCCCAATGCGATGGCAAAGGCGATGGCCATGATGGCATCCACCGACAGCTTCATGTACCGCTGGCTCTCCCTGAGGTCGCCGTCCGAGAACAGCTTGGTCATCCGTGGCATCATCACGGTGCCGAAGGCCGTGATGACCGAGCTGGCGCAGAGGATGATGCGCTCAGACGCTTCGTAGAAGCCCATCTGCGCATTGGTGCTCATGGCACCCAGCATCAGCTTGTCCATCATGGTGTACAGGCTTACGGCCACCACCGGGATAAAGAGGATGAGCATCGGCTTTACATGGGCCAGGACCCTCCCGCCGTCGAAGACCGGTCTGCCGACGAGCTTCCGGGCGTAAAACCAGAGGAGGAACTGGTTGATAAAAGTGCCTCCGCTCATGATAAGGCAGTATTTCAGCAGGTCGCCCGGTTCCCGTATCATCAGGAACACCGCTGCCGTGGTCAGTATCTTAACGACCATGCTGCACGTCGTGGTCTTCTTGAACTGCTCCATGCCGAACAGAAACCAGCTGATGTCGAGCATGGAATCCACGATGAGGATGGCCTGCACCGCCGTGACAGCCTGGTCTTCCCGGACGAAGAAGAACGTATATCCGAGATAAACGATGAGCATCAGCAGAGACGCCAGGAACTGGACGGAATAGATGCTCCAGAACCAGATATTCAAATCGCCTGTATCCCGATGCACCGAGATCTCGCGGTTGCCGTAATTCTTGACGCCCAGCATCCCAAATAAACCGAAATAGGTCGCCAGTGTGCGGGAGTAGGAGTATACGCCCAGCATATCCGCACCCAGCATCCGGGAGATGAACGGTGCCGTGAACAGCGGCAGCAGCATGGCAAACAGCTCATAGGAGACCTGATAGAGGATGTTGCCTATGATATTTGGTTTTTCACAGGGTCTCTCCCCTTTCTCCCGGCGTCGTTCATTATCCTTTCAGCACCTGCTCCAGATACTGCCGGGCCGTCTTCTGACTGGTCATTTCCCGGATGGTCTTCAGGCCCGCGTAGGCAGCCGCCTGATTTTCTGCCGCAGGAGCCTGTGCAATGGCGTCCAGACGCGCTCTCAGCTCCTCCGCATTTCCGGGCTCTACCAGATAGCCGTTTTTCCCGTCCACAAGGATGCCGTCGATGCCCTCATTCCTCGAGCCGATGGCGACGCACCCTTGAGACATCGCTTCCAGATAGACCAGTCCCAGCGTTTCCGGGCTGCTGATCATCACGAACACCTCCGCTTTCCGGAACGCCTCCAGCGTCTGCTCCCTTGTCAACCGGCCAGTGAAGCGGCAGGAGTCCGCAATGCCAAGTTTTTCTGCCAGACGGATGCAGGGCTGCAGGCACACGCCATCTCCGATGATGGTGAACTCAAACGGGCGCTTGTCTTTCCAGCTGCTCAGCGCCGTCAGGACGGCGTCCACATTTTGTCCGGAAGCAGATTTCCCGCATAGACGACCCGCATGGGGTGCGGTTCCTCTGCCCATTTTTCCGGAACTCCTCGTCCGTCATGATGATGTCTTCGTCAATGCCGGACTGTGCCAGAAAAGTCGTCCTGATGCCGGTCTTCGCCAGCTTTTTCTGCAGCTGGCTCGTGCGGGCGCCAGCACATCGTAGGTCTTGCGGAGAGTCGGGCAGACTTCCGGCTTTGCCAGCACCGTTCCCAGGTCGGTCTTATGGAAAACAGCCGCCTTTTTGCAGTGGATGTCCAGCCTCTCCACGATACCGACATAATTGGTCGGGAAATGCACCAGTAGAACATCCGTCTCATATTCCTTCTCGTGGAAATACTGGTTGATGGCCACAGCCATCTTCTTCTGCACCGGCAGATACCATTTGGCGTTCCGGCCAGAACTGCTCTTCCAGCAGAAGCACCCTGACGCCTTCGTTGTTCGGACACTCCTGTATCTTTCCGTAACGCCGGAAATCGTGCTTTCCCAGCTCCTTGACCAGCTCCGGAAATAGTGTCCGTAGCAGTGCAGCACCGTCACCTGATGGCCCTGCTTCACCCACTCCCGTGCGATGTAGTGAACCGCAGAGGTGTCCCGCAGCAGATCTTTCCTCTCGGGGTCTGGGTAAAATGTCGTTATGACCAGAATCTTCATTGTTTTCTCCCGCAGCGAATGACAAAAATGCATCCGCACAGGGTTTCCAGTTGTAGCGCTGCACCGTTCGGGCCGCACTCTCATGGAGCGCCTCTCTCGACGGATGCTCGGCCAGCAGCCAGTTTTCACGTCCTCGTAATCGCGGCACAGTTTGTGTCCGGGCATATCCTGCAGTGTCACCGACGGCCCCGGGGCCACCAGCGCCGCAACTGAGACTTCATAGTACATGGCCTCCAGAATCGCCATGCCGAAGATCTCCGTCCGGCAGAGATTGACAAAGTAATCCGCAGCAGCGTAAATTTTCCAGATCTGGTCGTTGGGTATCCGGTCGATAAGGATAATATCCGCTGCCCATTCGCAGGCCGCTATCCTGGCTTTCAGCTCATCACTCTGGATGCCCTCTCCTACCAGGAGCAGCTTACAGGGCTTCTGCCTGCGGACCTCCCGATAAATATCCACCAGATCCAGCGGATTTTCTCCGGTCCCATTCTTCCGACGGTACAGATGACGGTATCCTCCGGCATCAACCCCAGTTCCCGGCGCAGCTGCGCCCGGTCGTACTCCCGGAAGTTGGACTTCATGACAGAGAAATCCAGCCCCACCGGAGCCACCGTCACATCCTTTACTCCGAGCTGCAGAAGCTCCTGCCGCACTTCTTCGATTTTGGAGATGACCGGCCCGCGCCGGAACCAGCGCAGCGTCCCCATATGAAACAGGGCATTCATCACGAATCCGTGGACGCCCCCGCTGCTGCTGTGCGTTCTGCCGATATACGGCACGAGCTTTATCCCATGCCGCACACAGAAGCGATGGATGTGCGGAAGAAAGATTTGATTATCCGCAAAGCAGAGCGCCGCATCCATGTCCGGGTCCAAAACTGCCGTGTCCAGACAGCCATGGGCACCAAAAGAAGAGACCGGGATGTACAGGATGGACAGCCGGTCGCCCAGCTCCACACGCTCTGCTTCGCCTGCGCCCTCTTTTTTCACGCACTTATAAATGGTGACCGCGTGGCCCTGCCGCACCAGTTCCCGGCCCAGACCGATCTCCTGAGTATTGTAAAATCCTCTTCGTCCAAACCCATTGATCATGGTGCAGATGATTCCAAGCTTCATGCGAACTCCTATCACTTTCTGTTTCTCAGTTTCCATACCGCCAGTTCCAGCTTCGGGGAGATGCAGGACAGCAGCACCGAAAGCTTCTGGCTGCGTCCGGAGTTTTCATCCCTGAAAAACAGACCCGCTCCCCGGCGGAGGATGTCCTTGAGCCGGGCATGATCGGCTCCATGGTAGCCTGCCGCTTCCATCGAGCGCAGGACGATGCCCGCTTCCCGGACTTCATGGAGACGGCAGGCCGCGGTCACAGCATCGTCCTTATACAGGTCTGCCATATATTCCGTCATCTCAAAACGCTCATCCATTTCGGGTCATACGCCTTCCTGCCGGAATACCGGCCTCGGTTTGCGCCGCCGCTGACCTGACGGTAGCAGTACAGGCATTCCTCTGTGACGCAGACCCGGCTGCAATGGTAGAGATAGCTTCCCACAAACATGGTGTCCTCACAGGCCGGATAGTCCGCGTGGAACCGGATGTCGTTTTCCCGGATGAACTGCAGATCGAAGAGCTTGTTCCAGATATAGCCGTTGAAGCTGTTATACCCCATCAGCAGCTGCATCGCCTCCCGGCGGTCCACAACTGCAGCTTTCAGTGTCTTTACCTGAGGCGGGTGCTCCACGCCGACCGCCTCAAAGCAGCAGGATGCCAGCTGACCGTCTCCGGCCTCAAGCGCAGCCTCCATCTTTCGAGGAAGTCCGGGTGGTACCAGTCGTCTCCGTCCAGAAAGGCGGCGTACCTTCCTTTGCTGTGGTCTAGACCTGTATTTCTCGCCGCAGCGACCCCCTGATTCTTCTGATGAAACGGAACGATGCGGCGGTCGGTCTGTGCCAGCCGGTCCACGATCTCGCCGCTTTTGTCCTTTGAGCCGTCATCCACTAAGAGCAGCTCGAAATTTTCATAGGTCTGTGCCAGCACCGAACGAATGCACTGCTCCAGATACACTTCGACATTATAAATCGGCACGACCACCGTGATGAGAGGCTTCTCGTTCATCGTTCTTTCTCCTTCGGAGCTGTTTTCGGTCGGGGATATGATTGCACGCAACTGCGAGCAGAATAAAGAACATCACCACGCGGTACGCATACGCATTTTCGAAAATGCGCTCCGTCAGTCCGCAGAGCATCAGGTAAAAGAAGAGCGAACTGACCTGCATATACTCATTGAGCTTCATATTTTTGCATACCGCATGGAGCCAACGATGGCAAGGAAGTAAGAGGCGATGCCAAACAGACCGATATTCAGCCAGAGTTCCATGATCTGGTTGTGCGCACCGGTGGACATTCTGCTGAAATAGGATTTGTGGTTGTACATCAGGTGCAGCTTCTTCACGTTCGACTTGTTCATCCAGAACTGGCCGTAGCCGTAGCCTGTGAGCATATTGTGCTGCTGCATGAACTTGTAAATACCGTTCCACAGCTCTGTGCGTCCCGTCAGCGTCGCGTCCTTGCCCATGCTTTCCAGCAGAGGGGCAAACAGCGGCAGGATGGTAAAGGCAAACACCAGAAAGCCCACACTGCCCGCAACATAGAGCCATCCCAGCGGGAGCCGCAGGTCACGCAATTTCCGGAAGACCAGGAAATACATCGGGAGCAGCATGGAGATGAGCAGTGCGCCCGTCGCCTTGGCCATCAGCAGCAGGATGCCCTGAAATGCGATGGCGGCAAGCCAGAACGGCGAGATTCTTTTCTTCCTCCGCCTCACTGACGATATGGAGGAACATCACGATAAGGCCGAAGGCAAGCTCCGACGCCAGTGCATTTTGCCTCATACACGCCCCTGAGCGCGTGAGAATAAGTATCGCCAGACTGGAACGCGATGCCGGGCCGCAGGACGATGATGCCGACAATGGCCAGGTCAAGCAGCACCTGTGCGTAGGAAAACAGTTTCAGGATACGGTTCAGCGTGAAATGCTCCACCAGCCATATCGCAAACAGGATGGTCACAGAAAGCCGCAGACTCGTCACCACCTGCGCCTTCGGCACATCGGTCACCAGCATCGACTCCGCAAATGTAAATATCATGAACTGGTATATCGCCCGGTATTTTGGCTTCATATCCAGCAGCTTGACATCCATGACAGTCTCTCCGCTGGACGTCAGCATGATCACGATCTGCATCAGAAAGGAGAGGTACTCGTACAGCGTCTCTATAAAACCGCCAAATATCTGGCGGTAGGTCCCCGGAAAGCCGATGCTGCCCAGAAAGATGAAGACGATGACGATCTCCGTCCGGAATTGTGTGAGGTCACTTTTCTGTTTCATGGATGCACGCTGATGCTCACAGCCGCTGCCGCGAACGGAGCCCGACTCCTTTCCTGCAAAATCACAGCCGCCAGAACCGCATTCCGGATGCTTTCATATCCTTTACGGGATAGATGCCTTTGACGTCGATGAGCACCTTCTGGCCGTCCGGGACGTCCCGGTACAGAGCTTTCAGCTCTTCCACCGACAGAGCGCGGAACTGCTCATGGGCAACTGCCGCAATGATGCAGTCTGCCTCCCGGACGTCCGAAAGGTCCACCAGCTCTACGCCGTAAAAGCGCTTAGCCTCTTCCCTGTCCGCCCAGGGGTCCACGACCACAGACTCTATCCCGTAGGTGCCAAGCTGCTTGATGATGTCCACCACCTTGGTGTTCCGGATGTCCGGGCAGCCCTCCTTGAAGGTCAGGCCCAGAACGACCACCTTCGCCGCTTTAGGCGTCTGCCCGGCCAGAATCATCTGCTTGACGGCCTTGTCGGCGATATAGGCGCCCATATTGTCGTTGAGGATGCGTCCGTTCAGGATGATCTGACTGTGGTAGCCCAGCTTTTCGGCTTCATAGGTGAAGTAATAGGGTCCACGCCGATGCAGTGGCCACCCACCAGTCCCGGCCGGAACCCAAGCGCATTCCACTTGGTGTTCATGCCGTCCACGACCTCGTTGGTGTCGATGTCCATCCTGTCAAACACCATCGCCAGCTCGTTCATAAAAGCGATGTTGATGTCGCGCTGGCTGTTCTCCACGACCTTGATGGCCTCTGCCGTCCGGATGTTCGACACGGGATAGGTCCCCACCTCGATGACAATATCGTAGATATGCTGGATTTCTTCCAGAGACTCTTCGTCCATACCGGAAACGATTTTCCGGATGTTTTCCAGCCGATGGGCCTTATCACCGGGGTTGATGCGCTCCGGGCTGTAGCCGATCTTGAAATCGGTGCCGCAGACCATGCCGGAGCCTTTTTCCAGAATGGGGATGCAGACATTCTCGGTGCAGCCCGGGTAGACCGTGGACTCATATACCACGATGGCACCCTTTTCAGGTTCTGGCCCACGATCTCCGACGCACCGATCACCGGGGTCAGGTCTGGCGTATGGTCAAAGTTCACCGGCGTCGGCACAGCCACCACGATGAAGTCGGCCTTCCGGAGTTGCTGTTCCTCATCCGTGAACTGCACGGTGGTGTTCCGTACCTGCTCGTCGCCCACTTCCTTCGTCGGGTCTGCGCCGGAGCGGTAGGCTTCTATTTTTTTGCTTTTGGTGTCAAAGCCAATGACATTCAGGCCCTTCTTTGCAAATGCCACCGCAATAGGCATTCCCACATAGCCAAGACCGACCACAGCCAGCACTGCTTCTTTGGCAATCAATTTCTCATACAGCGACATGATATTTCTCCTCATCCTGCTCGTCATAGCCGGGCATATTCCATTTTCTGCACGCTTCCCGCACGGCTGCGGACCAGTGATTCCAGTGCTTTTCCCCGTGCAGCGACCTTTCCGTCCGGCAGATGCTCCTTCTTTTCCCGGTCGATGAGCACACCGTCCGAATCATGATCCGGGTGTACCATCATTTCCGAGATGCCGGGAAGCGTTTTCTCATACATCCGGATGCTCTCAAAATGCTCCGGGCTGCGGAAGCCGTTCTGCCTCAGCCGTATCCCATAGATGTGGGCATACAGCCCATTCCACAGCTTGAATCTGCCCCGGACATTCTTGTGACATCTCACGCGGCAGATGCCATGCTCCCGGCAGACCCGAAAAAAAATCGGTGCAAGCATCCAGTTCCAGTGGATGTGGTGGTGGGAATCGGCATGGGTAAGTTCTATCCCTCCGGCAATGAGCCGTTCCATCTGTGCCGTCAATTCTTCATAGATGTCCTGCTTATCCTGCGGGGAAAGGCGGCGGAAGTAGTTCGAGCGGGTCTTGAAATAATCGGTAAACCGCCCATTTGAGACAAATTTCGCATTTTTCCGCATCGCAGGTGTCAGGGCAGGGCCTTCCGTCAGGTTCAGGTGCGCTCCGATATGGCCCCGCATTTCGGGAGCCATTGCGAATGCAAGCTCCATCGCTTCCCCGTTCGCCACCATCGTTGTGTCGGTTATCAGGCCCTTCTGAAAAGCCTCATAGATGGCTCTTGTACACGATTCGGTCTGACCGAAATCATCCGCGTTGATGATGACTGCACACTCATCCTTTTCATGCCTGTACCTTCCTGTGCCGTTATTTTCTGCTGCTGTGGTGGACGATTTTGTACAGCACCAGGCCCAGAAGAGCGCCGAACGTGTTTGCCAGAATATCGTCCACATCGCAGTTTCCCAGCCGGAAGATGAGCTGACAGCTCTCGATGATGGTCGAGAGCATCACGCCGATGCCCAGCACCTGAGCGGCGTCGCCCAGCTTCCGGGGATGCATCTGCACGAACAGATAGCCCAGCGGCATGAACATCACGACGTTCAGGATCATGTGGTTCAGCTCTTCCACATCCCCTTCCAGCAGGAAGCTTTTTACCGAGGCGAACAGCTCCGTCTGCAAGACGGTCTCCGTCCGGGTCTGCCGGGTGATGAGGGTCACCACAAGAATCGCAAGGATGTAGAGGATGAACAGCACCGCGTACTGAGGCTTTATCTCTCCGCGGCTGCGGGAAACAGTCAGGATGACGTTTCCGATCTCCACCAGAGCAAAGAGCAGGCAGAGCGTATACAGCACCATTCCGAGGTCACCCGACATATAGGCTGCCACTGTAAACCCGCCCGCAAAGCAGGAGTATACAAAAAACAGGACCACCCGTATCATCATCCGATTGCCCGGGGCGGCAGATTCGGGGACGGTCCGCTTTGCAAGCAGATAAAATCCCACAAGATACAGGATGATCGCTAACAGGATGGTCATGTTATTTTCCTCTTACTCTTTCCCAGTTCCGGCCTTCCTGCGGCATACCGCCGGGAACCTTCTGCCCAAAAGCAGGATGACAGCCTGCGCTGTCATCCTGTGCTCAATGCTTTGTTTTTTTGCCGAAAATGCCAAGCCCCCTGCGGGACGACGGCTTTCCGTGCTTTTCTACTGCGGCATCCGATCCTGCCTTATAGATATATTTGTGTTCCGGAGCAGACTTGCGCTCGTGCTTGGGTGCCGGTGCCGCTTTTTGTTCAGGTTCCGGTGGCAGCTCTGCCGGAGCGGCTGCTCCAGAGGAGCCATGTCAGCTTCGGCCTTCTCAGGCTCGGTCCAAATCTCTTCCGTTTTCTGCAGTTCCGGCTCTGCTGCGGCAGATTCTTCCGGCTTTTCAAACACAGGCGGCTCCGGAGAGATGCTGCTTTCTTCCTCGGTCGGCTGCATCTCTGCGACCTCTGCCGGGGCGGCAGCAGCTTCCTGCGGCTGTGCCTGAGAGGCTTTGCTTTCCGGTTTTCCGGGTCTGTCTGCTTCCAGCTTCCGTCTTTGCCCATGCGGAGCAATTCCCACATGGCCTCATTGTCGCTCAGGCCGCCCTTTGTCTGGTACAGGTCGTCTGTCAGTTCGTCCAGCACGCTCTGGCTCCCTGCACCGGACGGCTTCCAGTCAGCGGCCTTCTCCTGACCGTCCGCCGGGCGAAGCAGATCTTCCGGCAGCGAGCCGCCAGTTTCTTTTCATCCGTATTTTCGTTATTTTTCGGTGCGTTCGAAACTGCAGTGCGCTCGGATAGAACTGGAAGGTCCCCAGAGACTGCGTCTCGTTGACCACACAGCCCAGCACACGCACACCGGATTTATCCAGCTTTTCAATGGCATCCTGCAGAGGGCAGCGGCGTCGTATCGTAGCGCACCACGAACAGCACATTGTTCGCCAGCTTGTTCAGGCGCAGCACGTCAGAGGAACGACCCACCGACGAAGCGTCGATGACCACGTACTCGTAGGGCTCCATGATTTTTTCCAGAAGCTCGAACAGCGTACCATCCAGAGGCACGGCGTTGCGCTCCAGTACCATCGGCAGCAGGTCCAGAAAGCCCGTCAGCGAAACGATGGCCTCCTGTGCAGCAGACTCGCCCTTATACAGAGCATTCAGAGTCCGGCTGTAATCCACGCTCTGCAGAAACATTCCGCCCAGACTCGGGGCGCGGGTGTTCAGGTCCAGCAGCAGAGTGCGCTTTTCCATATCCGAAAGCTGCAGAGCCAGGTTCGCCGCCACCGTGCTCTTGCCCTCGCCGTCCTCGGCAGAGGTCACATAGAACCGGTGCTGCTTTTCCTTCGTGCCGAAGCGATTGGTCAGGATATATGCCGCCGAGGCAAAGTTCTGCACAGCTTCGGCATCCGAGCGGTGCTTTTCGCTCAGGAGCTGGGTATTCTTCTGGAAATAGCCGTCGTCCTTCGGGACATTGCCCAGCGTTTCCAGACCCAGAACATCCTCCACGTCTTTCAGGTTCACCAGAGTGGGCCGCATAAGCAGTTCAGAACTGCCATGCCCACACCGGCCATCAGGCCCAGCAGGCTGAAGATGATCCAGAGGCTGGCATAGCTGCCGCCACCCATCAGGTACTTTGCCTCCGGGGCGTCGATAATCGCCACCGAGCCCACCATCAGCGTCTCCGGCAGGATCGTCCTGCTGGCGTCCAGAATGGCGTTCATCAGCCGGATGCCGGCGTCCGCATTGTTCCAGCTCAGAGTGAGCTGAAGGACCTGTCTCGTTGTACCGGCTCACCTCCAGATTCTGGTAAACATCCTTCGTCGAGACCGACACAAGGCCCGTGCTGTCAAGAGCCGCCTGCAATACACGGTTGCTCTTCATCACAAAACTTGCCGCGTCTACCATATCCTCCGCCAGATGGAAGTCGTTGGTGCTCAGGTAGGAGGAGTTGTTGGTAAAGGCTCCCGTCGATGATTGGGAGGTGATGGCAATGGAACAGCTGATCTCATAGCTGGTGTAGTTGCCCTGCAGATAGGAGACACCGCTGAGCGCGAATCCGCAGATGAATCCCAGCAGGCCCAGCGCCAAAATCATCTTCCAGCGCTTGAAGGCCGCATACAGCAGGTCTCCTACACGGAGCTGAACATTGTTCATCGTTTCTCACCGCCCTTTATGACTCTTTTTTGTTCGAATCTTCTTCGTTCTTTTCTTCTTTCTGGGCCTCTGCTGCCTTCCGCGCCTTGCGGCGGGCCAGCACGCCCCACAGGAATACCAGCAGCCAGATGACGCCTGCCGCGATAACAGCCAGCACAGCCAGCGCGATGGCACTGCGCAGCGTGAATACCGGCACGTTCCAGTTCTGTTGTCTTGCCGTATCCTGTACGGTAAAGTTATATTTCTTTGCGTTTTCTGCATTCGGCTCACCGCGCACGACATAGTAGCTGCCCTCGGTCAGGTCGGTGAACATCTCGCCGGAACCGTTGGTCGTCCAGGTCTGGATGAGCTGGTCCTGAGCGTTGTACAGCGAGAGCTTTTCGTCTGCCGTGTCACTGCGCAGGACCATATCCACTGCGTGGATGGACACCCGCAGCATCCGGTTGGTGATGGACAGAGCTGCCGTGCTGAGGCCGTCGATACGGCCATCTGCCGCCACCGTTATGGTGTAGTCCGTATTGTCCAGGCGGTAGTTCTCCAGCGTCTGCTGCTCACGGATGTGATAGGTCGTGCTCTTGTCCAGGTCGGTCAGCAGCACATTGCCTGCGGCATCAGTCGTCACGGTCTGAGTGATGCCAGTGCGCTCGTTGCTCACAGCAAAGGTCACACCTTCCAGCCCGGTGGAGTTCAGTTCATCGGTGACGCTCAATGCGATTTTGGTCTTCTCTGCGTCGATCTCATGCAGCTCCGGATCCTCGCCGTTCTTCTTCTCCACCTCGACATTCAAATCTTCCTGCATGGTGGTGTAGTAGTTCGGTGCGGTCTGCTGCTGCACGGTGTAATTGCCAGATACAGCTCCTTGCTCTCGCCGTAGCCGTTCTCATCGCAGACGATGGTATCTGCATATTGGCCCTGCGTATAGCGCACCGTGCCGTCCTTGGTCACGATGTCCTCAGCCGCGATGACGCGGAATGTACCGCCGCCCACAGGCAGCTGCGTCTCGGCGTCGTTCATCTGGATGCGAATGATGTTTTTGCAGGGCGACAGCCGGATCTGCACCACATAGGGGTCGGGCCAGTCGTACATCCGGTTCACATCATAATAGGTGTCCCCCGCCGCATCGTAGCCCTCCGGCTCGGTCAGCTCGTGAAAATAGTAACTGCCCTGCCAGATCTTTTCCGGCAGATAAAAGACGCCTTCCTCGGTCGTCTCATAGTCGCGGTAGTTGATTTTTTCCGGATAATAGGTATTCAGGGTCTGCAGGCTTCCGTTCTGCAGATGGGTCGTATCGGTGCGGTACAGCTCGAAGGTAACGCCCGCTTCCGGGATGCGCCGCTCCGTCTCATCATCGACCACTTCTACGAACACGGCGGTCTTAATGCCGTCCTCGCCGTAGCCGCCTCCACCACCGGTCTGGATGATCTGCTGGTCGAACTGACCGTTGCCGTCTCCATCACCGTCGCCGGTGCCGCCGTCATAGTACCAGCCGCCGGGGTCGTTATTGTTCCAGCCGGTGCCGCTGGACGAAGGCCCTTCGCTGGAAACGGAGGACGCCTCCTCATAACCGGTGTAGTCGCTCAGAAGATAGAGACCCAGCAGCGCAATGATGAGCACCAGCACAAACACAAGGCCGCTCATCATATCGGTGGCCGGCTGCCAGAAGTTGTACTCCTCATTCGGTTTCTGTCTGTGTCTTTTCATCCTGCGTGCCCCACTTTCAGAATCTTGGCGAACTCATCCACCGACAGCGGTCGGAGAAATAGCCCTGTCCCTCGGTGCAGCCTGCCTTGCGCAGCACATTGAGCTGCTCTGCGCTCTCGATGCCCTCTGCCAGCAGGTTCAGCCGGAGCGTCCGGGCCTGCACAAAGATACCGGGCAGTGCGTTCGTCCGGTTCTGCATCTCGGCGCTGCACAGGTCGAGCTTGAGCACGTCGGTGCCGATGTCGCCCAGAGCACTCAGCTCCATATAATTTCCGTCAAAGCCGTCCAGCACGACCCGGAAGCCCATCTGCTGCAGCTGAGCCACCGTCTCACTCAGAACGTCGTGCGTTTCCAGATAGGCAGTTCTCGAAATATCAATGTCCAGATATTTCGGCGGGATACGATATTTCTTCAGCATTCCCGAGAAGAATTCTGCCACATCAATGGCCAGAATATCAGTCTTGGTCACGTTGACCGTAATAGGCATCGGACGGACACCCTCGTAGATCCACACCCGGATGGTCTTGCACTTCCTCCCAGATATACTGGTCCAGCTTCGTGATATAGCCGTTGCTTTCCAGTACCGGGAGGAACACTGCGGGCGAAACGACGCCCAGTACCGGGTGGTTCCAGCGCACCAGCGCCTCGGCACCGATGACCTTGCGGGTGTTCAGCTCATACCGCGGCTGCAGGAAGAAGGTGAACTCGTTCTTGCGCAGGCCGTCCAGGATCTGCGGCATCAGTACGCGCTCGTTGCCGCCATTTCCGCTCATGGCTTCGCCGGTCATAGCGCCATTGCCCGTGTTCTTGGGCAGACGGTCCAGCAGTTCAGGATCTGCCGCACCTCGCGGCGGCTGCTGTAGCGGGCCTGCTCGTCCGTGGTGGGGATGACCGTCTTGTGGAACTCTTCGAGGAACAGTCCCGTCTCGCGGTTCATGATGTTCCTCAATACATTATTTATAATATTAAACAGGATAGACAGGATAACGCCTGCGATGGAGGTATAGAATGCCGTATCGATACCGGCCAGAATGGACTGCACGCTGCCAGAGCGGCCTCCACCGTGACGAAGCTGATGTTCCGCAGGCCCAGCAGCAGACCCACGAAGGTACCCAGAATGCCGAGGCCCGTCAGGGTGCCGGGGATCTGGGCGATGACGCCTCGCCATGTGTACAGTGCAAGGACATCCTCGTTGAGGACCTCATCGATGTCGCTGACGATCTGCCCCGTCTCCCGCTGGTGCTGCACTTTCTCGCGGTACTCGCCAAACAGCTTGTCCAGCCGCTTCTGCTGGAAGAAGCGCTCAATCCGCAGCGCCGCGACCCATGCCGAGCTGCCTTCGGTCCCGGATGCCTTGCGAATGCTGTTCTGTCCGTTCAGCAGTCCGCCCGTAAACGAGATCGTCGGCAAAAGGCCATAGATGCACCCACGCCAGTGTGATCATACACATAAAGCCGACGATGACCATGGAAAGCAGGTCCGGAGAATACGCTGTGAGCACAACACTGCTCACAAGCAGCACTGCCACAGACAGGTAGGAAAACAGCCTCATACTTTCATCCTTTCTCACCATTGAAAGCGCAAAAGAAAAAGGCTGCAATAGTATCTTCCCCAAAATAAGGGAAAATCCTTTTGCAGCCGAACCACCTTTTGGTTTTATAAAACAACTTCCAGAAGGCTTCAAACTTTGCGTCCTTGACTCACATCAAGTTTGCCCAGATAATTCAATTATATTAAAGGAGCAAAGTACCCTTACGATTACAAAAGACGCACTACTCACCTTATTCTAGTGCTTATGATACCATTCTTAAAGTTCAAAGTCAATACAAAATCTCTTTTGGCAGACTTACTAGCAATTCAACTTTTTAATGCAACAGCAGCAGCGTTGAATTGTATATCGCAAATATGCTGTTATCATGTTGTGTTATTTTCTTGACTTGCGATAGATTCCGTACTATTTGGTTTCTATTCTACCACGCTTTTCTCTGCCGAAAAGATGCCGGAACGCAAAAAGCCCCAGAGCCTTGGGCAGCTCTCCGGGGGCTAGTTCTATGCACCGGTGTTCCTCACACCGATGCATAGGCATTATTCAATTTCAATGAGGTTGGGATTGACCGGCAGAGCCTTCTGCTGCTGAGGTGCAGGCAGCGTGATGTGCAGGATGCCATCCTCGAACTTTGCGTGGATGTCCTCCTTCTTCACGGTGTCACCCACATAGAAGCTGCGGGCGCAGGTACCGGAGAAAGTCTCGCGGCGCAGATAGCGGCCCTCTTTATCCTTCTCGTCATTGGAGTGGCTGCGGACGGCCTGAATGGTCAAGTAGCCGTCGTTCAGCTCCATCTGAACGTCTTCCTTCTTGCAGCCGGGCAGATCAACAGCAACGTCATAGCTGCCGTCGGCGGTCTGCTTCACATCGGTCTTCATCATGTTTGCACCGCGCTTGCCGAAGGTCTCACGCTCTTCACGGTTCATCGCACGCTCCAGCGCACCATCGTTCCAGAACGGGTCAAAGAAATCATCGAACAGGTTTTCATGAAAAATAGTCGGCATAAACATAAATCATTCCTCCAATCCCGGCGTTCGGGTCGGGCAAAAAATTTATGAGATGTGCATCAGGAGCGGAGTCTTCCCGGGAGCCTTGCGGCTCCCTCATGCCCTCTCCTGAGCACGGCTTAGTTATAACACACACTTTTAGCGCTGTCAAGTATAGAGTGCTAAAATTCACAAAAGAATAATACTTTGATAAAATCTCATGCAATCTTTTCAAAAATCAGTCGTATCATCGTCTTTATGCAGCAAAAGCGCCAGGCACAGCAGTTCTTTGCACCGCCTGCGATTTCTCTGTATTTCAACGCTTACTCCACTTCACTCTTGAGCAGTTTCAGTGCCTTATCCATAGGCACACAGTCAGCATAACGGTCCGGCCAGAGAAGCTCATTATACTAGCGATAGCTCTGCTCCCCTGTCATATAGACCACCATTTTCTATAAGCAGAAAACGATTCTGAACCCCCTCTCCCCGTTCATACTGTATAGAAGAACGGTTTTGGAGGTGTTCCGTATGCTGTTGACCCTGCTGCAATTTTTCGCGTCCAAATTCCTCGTGCTTGCGCTCCATCTGGAAGCGGGCAGTTTCCCCCGCCCGCTGAGTCCACAGGAAGAGATCAGGGCCTTCGCCGATCTGCGGGCCGGTGATTCATCCGCCCGGGAAAAGCTCATCCGCCACAATCTGCGCTTAGTGGCGCACATCGCAAAGAAATACTATGCTCTCCCCTCTGAGCAGGGCGATTTGATTTCCATCGGCACCATTGGCCTGATGAAAGCCGTAGACACCTTCGACTCCACCCGCCGGGCGCGCTTCTCCACTTATGCCAGCCGATGCATCGAAAATGCTATCCTCTCCCCAGCGCACTTTGGGATGGAAAAGAGAATCCACCTCTTTCACGCAATGACGCATCTACGTCAAAATGGATTTTTTGGAGCCGAGAGAGTGGTTTCTTTTTTCTGCTTCAGAGGGTGTCATGTGAGGGTCGTGGTCTAACCCCTCTATACATCTTACAGGTAACTTTGGCAGGCCCCCGCACCACTGTAGAGGCGCAGGCGTTCTACCGTATGTACCACTCTTACGCCGACATCCCGAACCCATGGGACCGTCTGCGTTGGTGCCGCTATGGTCTTGGCCTGCTGCAAAAAGAGGTTGCTGCCATGGTGGGCATGGAGGAATGGCTCTATTAGGATCTGGAAAGCGGCGCATTTCGCCGCAGCTTCACGCCCGAACTTGCGGACAAGCTCGCCGCCCTTTACGGTATCCCGGTGGAGGACATTCTGGACGACTACACCCTGTTTCTGCACCGGGGCGGCGGAGCCTTCCTCCGCAGATACCGGGAGGCAAAAGGCTGGAATCGCCAGCAACTTGCCGGCCACGCAAAGGTCAGCCGGACAAACATCCGCTGCTGGGAAAACGGACAAAAGACCATCAGTCAGAAGTGCTTTTGCCATCTGGTGGAAAACCTTGGTTCCGATTTTCCATCTATGCTTCGCATGTGAGGTATGGTAATTTTCTCCGGCCAAACGAAAAAGCTCGTCTGCAAGCCACGATATGTGGCAGCGCAGACGGGCTTTCGTTATGGAATCATTCTGTTTCAATTATTCTGATATTCGCTCTGACTTCCATGGCGTTCCGTAAAACACGCAGTCGTTCTTCAAACATTGCTTTCCATGCCGGATGCTCGGAGAATACGGTGTGCTCCACCTGACGGACTTGGTTCAGTCCGATGTTCCGCACCGCTTCCACTGCAGCATCTTTTTGGCTCAGATGGCGTTTTCCCACGGTCAGACAGTTTGCGCCTTCTGGCGTGTCGTACTGCTGAAACGCCCGGTTGAAGTCCATCAGGTCGTGCAGACGGATGGGCTGATTGGTTTCGTTGTCTACCAGCAGACCCCAATTTTCCCAATGACGGTCGGTATTGCCCACCAGATAATCCAGAATGTTCATCATATAGTAGCTGGGAGCATCCAACTCTAAGATCTTATCCAGCGTGTTCCAATCATGGTTCGTGCAGTAGACGTCATAGGCTGCATAGGTCACAAGACTATATTGCTGAGATGTCATGATTTTGCTGATAGAAACCGGCTCATTTTCAAACATCCCCTGCTCATACAGTACCTGATGGCAGTCAAAGCACCGGCAGATTTTGCTTGCCAGCACTTCACGTTCCACCGCTTCCCTGCCACCATCCTTGTAAAGATAGAAGCCATCCTCTTTTCGCACCCACGCCTTGGGGTACAAGCCGCCCGTAGACAGGTCATTTGCCAGAAGATGGGCGTTTGTCACCGTCATTTGGTGCCCCCGCAGCGCAATATCCACAAGCGCATTGCTTAAGGAGTGTGCAAAAAGGTTGATATCCTTGAATCGAATCTTCTCGTTTTCTTCTTTCACCCAGAACACATCCAGCAAAGACAGACAATGGTAGGATAATGCAATCTGTGCTCGTTCCCTGTCCGTAACACTCTGAGATGCACCGATACTGTTCAGGATTTCCTTGGCGTAGGTGCGATCCAACGTCAACATCCGGGAGGCGCACCAATAGTAAAAGTTCGTTACATTATTGATGCGCTCGTCAAAATCATCCGATTCCACCAGAACCAGATCATAGGGCATGAAATCCTCGAGGCAGACCCTGCATTCCCCTGTCGTGCTGAGTTGTGCCACACAGCTTTCCCGGTGCATGATCTCGTAAAACATGGTTTTCATCCCTCCCTGCGTTCTGTGTCTTGCTCTGTATTTATATTACCTTCTTTTTTCACGGGACGCAAGAGCTTTTACTTTTCAAAAAGCTTTTTCTGCTGCTCCATCAGGACGGTTTCGATACGCTCTTTCAGCAAAAAGTGGAACTGTTTTGGGTAATATGCAGCGTCAAATAATTTCCAGCCATTTGTGATCCTCCGCCATTCTTCCCTGCGTTTTTTCAACAAGCTGAACCGGGTCATATTCCGGAACGCCAACAGCATCCAGGTAGTAATCCAAGCCCTTTCGTGTTTTCGGAATGCATCGGTCTGCCAGAAAGGCCAGAAAGTCTTCCCATGAGGGCGTTTCGTTCACACCAAACGCAGTATCCAGTATTTCGTCAACTTTGTTTTCGATGCAGATCTGCTCCGCTGTAAAATCTGCCAAAATCACGGTACAAACGTATTTCCGTCATAATACCGATATTCTTTCAGCTGATGTCCTTTCTGTTCTGCATTTCTGCGAAACAGTTCCGGGTCTGTGGATGCAAGTGGCTGGATGGTGATTTTTTCACCGTCAAAAGAGAGTTCTACCCGGTCCTCTTTTGAAAGTCCCATCGCATGAAGCCACACTGCCGGGAGATTGACCGAATACTTTTCTGCATTCTTTCCTGCTGTTCCCCCGGCTTTTCTTCTCATAATTTTCACGCTGCGACGATTCATGCACTTCACCTTCCCTTATAAAAAGAATACCATATTGGCCGCCAACAATCAATGATTTTTTTGTCAGCAAAATTCCAAAAACTTATGTAACACAAAAAGCCCCACGCTCAACACTGCCTCTGAATCTGACCGTCTCTGGTCAGAGAAAATATGTTGAGCGTGGGCTTATCAACTCGGCTGCCAGCCGGGCTTTGGTGTTCCTTGGGTTTGTAAGTTCCTTTGGTAGTATCGATCACCGCCTGCAGCAATTCGAGCTTCTACCATGTGGGGCAGTTCAGACGGTCGATTTTTTCGATCACATAGTTGGCGTGGGCGGTTGCGACCCGTTTTCCGAGTTCGTCCCATCCCTCTTTCGTTTTGGGGTAATGTACCACCACTTCAATGGGGGCACTCTTTCGCATGGCTCACTCACCTCCGATTACATCGCTATCACCTCATTTTACGGGTTACTGGTTGTCCGCTATTCGCTGCGGTTTCCGCTCAGAACGTTCAGAGCCAGACTGACCAGCAAAGCCATATCAATGCGGAGCATTTCAGCCTTGCTGGCATAGCCCATAAAGCGTTCGATGCGGGATTTATCGATCGTGAAGATCTGCTCCAGAAGAATCATGGACGGTTCTTCAAAGGCCGGGTTGGAATCCACCAGCACATGGGTGGGCTGGTTTTTCTTCTTTTCCATCCGGGTAGTAACAGTTGCAACGATCAGTGTAGGCGAATGACGGTTTCCAATGTTGTTCTGCAGAACTACCACAGGGCGTTTTCCGCCCTGTTCCGAACCGATATGCGGCTCCATGTCTGCATAGTAGATGTCCCCTCTGAGATATCTCCAATTGTTCGGTAACATAAAATCGACCTCCTTTTATGTAGAAACAGCCGCCGCAGACGGATGCCACGACGGCTGTTGTTCAGGAGGTAAAACGAAATTGTCAGTTTTTCAGCGGCAGACTCATCTCACGGCTGGCACCGTTATAGATGCGAAGAATCTGCCGCATGTGGCGGTTTGCAGAACTGCCGGTGTCTTTCTGTGCCAGCTGCGTGATGGTTTTCGGATGTGTCCTTGCCAGCTGCTGCACCAGGCGCTCCCGGCTGTACTCGCCCTCGTACTCCGAAAAGTTTTCCGCAATATGAGCAACCTTTTCGACATGCAGAACACGCTGATATTCAGCGCACGGGATCAGCAGCGCACTGTTCACCATCTGATAGGCAAACTTGCATTCAGGCAAAGCACTGAGGTTTAAATTTGAATTCATCATAATTTCTCCTCCTTTACGGTTTTCAGGTAAGACATCATTCGCTCCATTAGTTCAGAAAGCTTCTTTTGGCAGACTTTATCGATCAGAACCTCCGGGTGTTCTTGAAAGACAACATTCCATCGAAAAATAAAATCTTCCGTTGCTCCCTGCAGTTCGCACAGCATGATGGAGCCGGTTGCTGCTGCTTTATCCTTGTAACGGGCATCCACCGAGGCTTTCAGTCGGTCTTTGTCTTCTTCGGACAAGTGCCGTTTATGACCCTGTATGCTCTGAAGAAAACTTGGTGGCGCATTGCTGGTCGGCTCAATTTCCTCTTCCGGCGGGGACTCGGTGATCGGTTCCTGTACCGGCGTTTCCGGCTGTTCTGCCTGCGGCGCTGTGTTGTTTTCCGTTGCCGTTGGCTTTTTCTTCTGCGGTGCAGACTTTGGCTTCGGTGGTGGCTTGCTCGGCTTCAGACGTTCGAGGACCGTATCATCACGGTCACTCTTTTTCTTCTTGAGTTCCTCAAGAATTGCCGGGCGTTCTTCCTTTGGAATTGAAGCAAGCGCTACGATTTGTTCATCCGTCGCCTTGATATGCCCGGTCAGGATCTCTTCCTGCGCACCGGGCACCGCTTCTTCCGCAGCATCAATGCCTCGTGAATACTTTTCGGCACGTCGTAAGCTGGCTCAGTTTCACGTCAATTCTCCTTTCCGGTCATTTTCGATGCTCTGTTCTCCGATTTCAAGAAAGACGGTTACAGCGTCCGGCATGTCCTGCATCAGCTTGCGTGAACAGAATTAGCTAAATCAACCAATAAAGGCTTCCGAATCTCTTTCTTATTAGGAAAAGATTCAGAGACCTCTGTTTTACAATTTTTCGGAATAGCGGCTTTCACCAGCAGCGTCATGGTACGGCCCAGTTCATCTTTCATTCCGGGAATCCTCAGCATCTCTGCAGAGGTTCGTTGTCATATTCGCTGGCATGGAGTGGTTTCACTGGCTGCATTGAGCTTCTGATAACATCCAAAATAGTCTGATCCGCCGGAAGCCACAGAACGGAATCAATGTCATCTTTTGTCAGCCACCGCGCGGCTTCCGCTTCTTTCAGAACAAGATCGCCGGAAACCACTTCACACCAGAAGCAGTCCATGGAAAGATGAAACGCCGGATAATCGTACTCGACCGTACCAATCCGGTCACCCACGGCGATTTCCGTGTCCAGTTCTTCTTCGATTTCCCGCTTCAGAGCCTGCTGCGGGGTTTCACCCGGCTCGATTTTGCCGCCCGGAAACTCCCATTGACCCTTGTAGTCACCATAACCGCGGGCGGTAGCGTAGATTTTGCGCTTTTCCTGCATGGAGTCGCAAATCACAGCGGCCACGACACGAATCGTTTTCATAACGTTCTCCTTTTGGATTCATTATAATGGCCGACCGTCAGAAGTCCCACCGACACGATAGAACACCCTGTTTCCTGCTTTTCTTGCAGTAAGCAGCCCCATCTCATGGAATTTCATCACAAACGTCCGAATGGTTGCATACGCAGCGTTTCGGAAATCCTTTTCCAGCTGCTTTGTGGTAAACTCCTCTGCACCATAAGCAGACAGAACATACTCCCAGAGCAGCCGTTCTTTTTCTGTGATTTTTCCTTCCGCAAGAGCAGTTTGATATACCTCAAGATCAGTTTTCGGCGGGACTGCATCCACCTGCAGGCGGTTATAGACCTCATTGCAGAAGTAGAACAGAAAGGGAGTCACATCCGTATAGCCGGAAATCAGAGCATTTCTCTCCACGCGTTCGTAGGCTTTGTAATATGCGTCCTTGTTTTCAGCGATGTATCGGGAAAACGGCGTGAACAGTGCCGCAGGATAGCCCTGCTGAACAAGATACCAGAGGTGGAATAGCCGTGCAGTGCGTCCATTCCCGTCAAAATAGGGGTGGTAGTATGCAAAAGCAAAGTGCAGAATGGCAGCCTTATGCAGCTCATTGATGCCGTCATTGGCATTCGCAAAATCGACAAGACATTTCATAGCACCGGGAAGCCGCTCTGCCGGAAGTCCCGGTCTGGGTTCTTCACTGCCCACAATAAAAACCTCGCCATGTCGATAAAAGTGGTTTGGCAGTAATCGATCTTCATCCGGGAGATAATCCCTGTGCTGATCTGATATAGGTAATGCAGATTCTCCTCGGTGATCCTATTCTGACGATTCGCGATAAACTCCAGTCCGCGCTTCATACCATAGATGCGGGCTTCTTGTTCATCACGAGGGGCATAGCCATCGAGGATATAACGGATACTGCTGCGGGGCGAGCGGATACTTTCAATTTGAAAAGTAGCATAAATTTCCTCGGTCATCGCCGACAAACCGAAGTTTTGTCCACTGACAGGGACAGAGAGCAACTGCTTCATACCATTTGTTGAAATTTGCGCGAGGTTCGGCAGGTAAAACAGCTTATTTCCAGAAAAATCAGTCAACGGCAGAGGCTGCGCAAAGTTTTGCCGCAGCAATTCGGCAAATTCTTTGACGCTGACAGTCGAGTACTTGTATTCCATCCGATTGAGCTCAAACAAATGCTTATCTGAAAGCATTTTGGCAAACTGTACCCCATCCATTCTGTCCACCTCGCAGTTGATACTTATTGATACTATATAGTATCAATATACCGATTCTTTATAAAAAAGTCAACCGAAACAGGCCGAACCAACTTTTTTCCATACTTTCCGTCAAAATTCCCGTGGCACAGCCACGAATCACATCTCCATCGGCTTATTCCCCACTTCGTCCAGATACGCATTCAAAATTCCGCTGCAAGGCTGTTGGGACGGATTTCGGGCAATAATTCACAATGCCCTCTTCTTCCAGTTCTTTTTCAATCAATGCCGTGCCGCATTCAAAGCAATGCTTCTGAATCATTTTTACACTCCAAACACTGTTTTCGTCAGCCGGATACCTGCTGCCGTTTTCATCGTATGTTCCATAAAGGTTCGGATTGCCTGCTGGCCGTACCCACTTTCGGACGCATTGACGATATAATCTGCCTCAACCAGAATCTGATAGTCAATGCCGTCGATCTGCGCCAGACTATGGTGGTGCCCTACCAGATAGGCCACCCGGTCGATCTGTGCCGCTGTCATGCCGGTATCCGCCAAGAACTTCCGCACCAGCGGGGCACCCTCCTGCTCCTGATATTTACCATTGGTGTTGCCGTACTTTTTGCGGCAGAGCGGGCAGGCGATATCGTGGGTGATGGCCGCCACCTCCAGAATAAACTGCGTGTCTGCGTCCAACCCCTCCAGCTCACCAATGGTTTTGGCATAGGTCCACACACAGCTCAGGTGCGTGATGTCATGGATATTCCCTTCGGAAAAGGCGATCATCTTTTCCATGATCTGTGCAATGGTCATCATTTGTTTTCACTCCTTTTTAATACTTAAATGTTCACCTTGATAAACGCGAATTTGTTATTCTCCTATGGAGGTACCGCTATCGTCTTTAAGACCACAAATCGCAACTATACCATTATTTTTATAACTCACAACGAGAATGGTATCATTTCCTATTTTCCAACATGCTGTGCCGTTTTCACTGGTATCAGGCTTCCCCCATACCTCTCTAAGCTGGTCAATATGATACCCAGGCAAAAGGTTATTAACATCGGCTTCACTCATTTCTGCGATTGCCGCCAGAGTGGGAAGATTGTCGTTGCTTTTGTGATTGTAGTATCCATAAAACCACGCCGATACACATATCGCAAGAACCAAGATGATTACAGCTATAACAGATAGCTTCTTTTTCATACAATCACACTCCTCGTCAAGTTCCGATTCATAAAATCCCCGTCAGCGCCACTGCAACCAGAAGGGACGGCAGCAGGTTTGCCACCTTGATGGTTCTTGGCCACACCAGATTGATGCCCACACAAAAAATCAGAATATTTCCTACCAGCGAGAGATTGTTCAGCACACCGCCCATCACAATGGCCAGCGCATTGATGATCGTTCCCAATCCCGCATTTTCGTTTTCCTTTGCTTACTGATTCCTGTATTTGTTTAAGACTTCATCCGGGATATGACAGTAGCTGCAGTCTTCCGGGTACCGCTCAGATGATGCTGATGCTCCTCTGCACTCCGGACGTAATTCGTCAGCGGCAGCACTTCCACAACGATTTTATCCCGGTCCTTCCGGCTGTCAATAAAGGCTCTTGCTTCTTCCAGATGTCCGGGATTTGTGCTGTAAAGCCCCGTGCGATACTTTTTTCCAACATCAACGCCCTGTTTGTTCAGGCTGTACGGGTCGATGATTTCAAACAGATGCTCCATAAGCTCTGTAACACTGGTACATTTCTCATCAAAGACCACTTTAACGCACTCTGCGTATCCATCATACGGGCCGTCCAGCGTGTTTGTTGTTCCGTTGGCTCTCCCGGCTTCGGTCGTCCGTACACCGGGCACCGTGTCAAAAAAATGCTGGACGCCCCAAAGGCACCCGCCTGCAATGTATACCGTTTCCATACTCTTGACTTTCCTTCTTTTACTGGTACAGTTTGCATCCATGCTCTGTACTCCTTACGGTTTCCTTGCTAGCTGCAAATCGATCCATCATACCAACTCACAAAAAGTGCTTCCGCACCATTGCAGAGTAATTATCATATTGTTGAAAGCCACATCGCTCATAAAATGGGATCGTTTTAGGATCAGACGGCATAACTTTCACATACAGAAGATTTTGATAGAAACTCATGATCCGTTTCATCAGCTCATCTCCAATGTACTGTCCCTGATAAGCAGGGTCCACCAAAGATAATGCAAAATGCGACTGTTTCTCCATCATCAAGCGCGCGAACCAGCCCGACCAGCTTATCACCATCCCACGCAGAAATAACTCGTGTGGAATTGTGCATCGCACAAGTTTTTCGGGATAATTGCCGGATTCCCAGTGAACGGATAAAAACAGTTTCTGCAATTCATCGGCCGTGAAATCTTTTGTTTGTTTATACTCGATTTCCCTGATGCACCCCTTTATAACTTCCACAAACGTGAATTTAGTAACGCAAAAGGAAATATATGACATACACCCAACTAAGTAATCCATGAAAAATCGCCCAACCGACAGACTTCCACGCTGTATAACTAATAACCATAGCTAATGCACTTCCAAAAGTTATTCCTGATTTTACCGTTTTCTTGACAGTCGTTGATTTATTATCTTCCATATTTGTTTCCTCCACAAATTCTAAGTTGTTATTGTAAATCATTTTTTGATATTTCAATCGATGGATAGTGTTCTAAACTTGTTAAGTCAACATCTAATGGAGTAACGTATTCCATATAAAATTTTTCAGGATTTTTATCTTGCAATTTTTAAGTTTATTCTTAATTTTTTCCTCCTCTGTAGAAACAAAAACCACTGATACTACTCCTACCTTTTCACTTGGATTCATTCTGCTATCTTCAACATTTCCACATAAAATCATTCTAACTGTATTCATAATAATCCTCCTCCACATATAACTTACGATTTATCAAATAAAATTTCCGTCAATTTTTCTCTTGATGCGGCTCGCTTCTAAGAGTAGGAACGAACTGTTCTGTTGCCGGAGACGGACCATTCAGGTCGATCTCCGGCAGTATTTTTGTTATCGCCTATTAAAACAGCCAGAACGACTTTCTGCTGCGCTACATCGATGATGCCGTATGTATTCAGTCTGAGTTTGGGAATGACCGGAGGCTGACGAAGGCGAGGGTCATAAAATGCCGATATCTTCCGCTACACCATGTGCCTTGAGGGCATCGTTCAGCGCCTGCATTTTCGCCGCAACGCTCTCTGCGCTTTCGGTGCTCATCAATCCGGCCACCGGAAGCGCAAGTTCTACCACGACCTGTCCATCTGCCACAAACGCAAGTCCGCCTTTGTTTTCCGCACAGTGTTGCCGGCCAACATCATATCGGTATCGTTGTCCCCTGCCACGATCAGGTTATGGGAATCATGTGCGATGCTCGATGCAACGGCTCCGCATTTCAGGCTGAAGTTTCCTAAAAGCCAATGCCCACATGGCCGGAGTGATGATGCCGCTCAAAACGGCCAGTTTTACGATGTTGTGTTCCGGGTCCACACCGGGAGCTTTGCCGGATGCCGTTGGAACGGGATGATTTTTCCTCCGTAAGCAGCTCGCCCCGGTTCAGGCAGATGACACGCTCCTGCTCCCCGCTTTCCCGAAGTTCCAGGTCCTGCAGTGTGATCTCATCCAGATCAAAGGAATCCATAACGTGGGAAAATCTCACACGGTCGATGTCAAGCGGTGCGGGCTTCAGCGTTTTCCGTGCTCGGCCACCAGCGTACCATTCTTGTAAACCTGTTCGACCGTAAAGGATTCCAGATCAGGAACCACAACCAGATCTGCCGGTACCCCGGTGCTACGGCACCGCGCTGCTTGAACCCAAAATACTGTGCCGGAACCAGCGTCGCCATTTTGGCCACTGCTGGGTCTGCGCCCAGCCGGATCGCTTTACGGATGTTGGAATCGATGTGTCCGCTGTCCAGCAGGTCACCGGGGTGCTTATCATCTGTCACCAGCATGCAGCGGCTGCAATAGGGGCTCCCGGAACAGCGGCATCAGGGCCTCCATATTTTTGGCAGCCGTTCCTTCCCGGATCATGATGTATTGTCCGCGCCGGAGTTTTTCCATGGCTTCCTCGATGTTGGAGCACTCTGTGATCGGACTGAACGCCTGCCGCAATATAAGCATTCAGGTCCTTATCGCTCAAAGCAAGATCGCCGGGCCGGAGCTTCATCGCACCGATGGATCGGAACACAGGAGGGCAGCATGAAATAAAACAGATTTTTGTCGTTTCCAGCACCCTGGCAACGTTCGAGATCTCGTGTGGGTCTGTAACCACCGCAGTGGTACCGTGGAACAGCACTGCCTGCTCGAACCGGACCACAGAGCATGGAGCTTTCGATATGGATATGCCCATCGATCGGGCCCGCAGAACATATTTGCCGTGCAGATCAACTTCTTTCCGGCCGTGATACGTGCCCACGCCCACGATCGAATTTCCGCTGATGGCAATGTCAGCGGTGTCGATCTCATCGGTAAACCATTGACGATTCTGGCATTTCTCAAAACCAGATCGGCCAGAGCATCCCTCTGCCTGCCGAGATCCGGCGTTTCAGTTCATCGGACTGCATAGAAACATCTCCTCTGAAGTTCGATTTTCTCACCTGTGGATTGGTTCTGCCATTATTCTACCACGCCTTGCCGCTGCGGAAAGATGTCGGGAAACAAAATGGCCCCGGAGGGCTGTTACAGCTCTCCGGGGCCACTTTATGTGCGTTGTGCCTTGGCGCACACGACCGGCGTTTTACTCGATTGCAATCAGATTCGGGTTCTCAGGCAAAGCCTTCGTCTGCTGAGGAGCAGGCAGCTCGATGTGCAGGACGCCATCCTCGAACTTTGCGTGGATGTCTTCCTTCTTCACATCGCCCACGTAGAAACTGCGCGCGCAGGTGCCAGAGAAGGATTCGCGCCGCAGATAGCGGCCCTTCTTATCCTTTTCATCGTTGCTGTGGCTGCGCACTGCCTGAATGGTCAGGTAGCCGTCGTTCAGATCCATCTGAACGTCTTCCTTCTTGCAGCCCGGCAGGTCAACCGCTACTTCGTAGCCGTTGTCCGTCTGTTTGACATCGGTCTTCATCATGTTTGCACCGCGCTTACCAAAGGCACCACGAGCCTCACGGTTCATAGCACGTTCCAGTGCAGCGTCATTCCAGAACGGATCGAAGAAATCATCGAACAGGTTTTCATGGAAAACAGTCGGCATAAGCATAAATCATTCCTCCAATCCCGGCGTTCGGGTCGGGGCAAAAAATCTGAAGCGTCCACTCGGAAAGGCTTTCCGGAGAGCCTTGCAGCTCTCCTTTTGCCCTTCCTCCTGAGCACGCCACTGTTATAGCACCGTTAATTAGCAATGTCAATAGAAGAGTGCTAAAATTCACGAAAGAATAATACTTTTATAAAATCCTATGCAATCTTTTCAAAATTCAGTCGTATCATCGTGTTTTTAACATTTCTGCCGGTACATCGGCGTAGACAGATATTTCATGCCGTTGTCCGGGACGATGAGCACGATGTTCTTTCCCTGATTCTCCGGTCTGCGGCCCACCTGCACCGCTGCGTGCAAAGCCGCTGCTGCCGATGTGACCAGAAACAGTCCTTCCGCCCGCAGCACCTCATGGGCCGTTTCGTAGGCTTCCTCGGTGCGGACATTGATGCACGCATCGCTCCAGTCTGGCCGCAGATAGTCGGAAAGTGCGCTTTCCGGCACATCATACGCCGGCAAAACGCCATCTATGATCTGCGCATCCGGGTGCTCCGGGGTCAGGCGGGAGTCCGGATGGGGCTGCACCAGAACCACTTGCAGATTCGGGTTGCGGCTGCGCAGATAACTTGCTGTGCCAAAACCCGTGCCGCCGGTGCCCGCCATGCAGACCAGAATATCCACATGGCCTTCTGTATCATTCATTTCAACTCTTTGATTTCCGGGATGGATGCCGCTGCACCTTTGCGCTGCACGGCAATTCCGGCTGCTTTGGTAGCAAGCCGCATGGCGTCCTCTACTGAACTGCCGCTGCAAAGGCCCGCCAGAAAATAGCCGCTGTAAGTGTCACCGGCAGCTGTAGTATCCACAGCCTGCACCTTTTCGCAGGGGACAAACAGCCGCCGCTCTGCATCCAGATAGTAGCTGCCCGCACTCCCAGCTGTCAGAAGCAGACGGGTCTGCGGGTATTTTTCGTGCAGCAGGGTCAAAACAGCGTCCGCTTCAAAGGTCTCGGTTCCGGCAAGGGCGCAGACTTCCACCTCGTTGACACAGAGCACATCTTTTTTACTCCATTCTCTGAATCACCGCACCCAGCCATCGGCACAGGGTATCGCCTGCCTGATTTGCGATCTCCAGCACGCGGGCGTGGCTATGCTTGACCGTCTGGATGCCGGTGGCCATGTTGGTGATGCAGCTGACGGCCAGCACCTTCATGCCCATGTAGTTGCAGACCATGGTTTCCGGCACGGTGCTCATGCCCACGGCATCGGCTCCCATCCCCGCAAAGGCGCGAATTTCAGCCGCCGTTTCATAGCAAGGGCCCATAAAGCCCATGTAAACGCCCTCCTTGTAGGCAATGCCCAGTTCATCGGCGGTCTGCTTGGCAAGGTTCCGCAGTTCCAGACTGTAAGGTTCGGTCATGTCCGGGAAGCGGGAACCGAAGCGCTCATCGTTGGGGCCAATGAGGGGGTTCGTGCCCATCATGTTGATGAAGTCGGTAATGAGCATCAGGGTGCCCGGCGCAAACTCCCGGTTGATGCCGCCGCATGCATTGGTCAGCACCACCTTTTCCACGCCCAGCAGCTTGAACACATAGAACGGGTAGCAGACTTCCTTCATGGAGTAGCCCTCATAGAAATGGAAGCGGCCTTCCATGGCGTAGACTTCCGTGTCCCCCAGCTTGCCAGCCAACAATGCGCCTTTGTGTCCTGCCACCGTGGATACCGGGAAGTTGGGGATATCCTTGTAGGACAGTTCTTCCGTGTCCGTAAAGTCCACGGTCAGCTTGCCAAGGCCGGAGCCCAGCACCACCGCGATCTTCGGGCGCTTTTTCGTGTGCGTCTTGATATATTCCGCACTTTCCAGTGCCTTTTCATAAAGATGTTCCATACCGTTCTCTCCTTTTCCCAAAAAATTCGATATACTCTCTGGGTTCAGTATATCGGATTTTTCAGGCCGATGCAAGACACCCTTCATCGAGTCTTATTAAAAACCAAGGAGCAGATACTTCACATCACGAGTGTGTTGTATCTGCTCCTTGGTTCTCCGAATGTCTTATCTCTGGCCAATGTTCCACCGAAACAGCTCATATCCCTCCCGGATATCCTCCGGCAGACGTTTCAAAGTCTCGTCCCGCAGTTCCTGCGGCATCCCGTAAAAAGCTTCGGCAATGCCGCCGGTGATGCAGGCAAGGGTGTCGCTGTCGCCGCCCAGAGAGACCGCATTGCGAAGTGCATCCCTTTATATCAAGTTTCGCCTTTGAAATCAGAGAGAATCATAGTATTGATGTATTTTCTCGGCCATCAGTTCCCGACGCCTTTGTAGAAAATCCTGATAGTCGCCAATCTCCATGCTTTCAAATCCGTCTGGAATACAATTCTGTTTAAGATTTTCAGCCAGCCTATCTTGTTCTATGATTCCACCATAAACAGGCTTTTTCGTATTGCATTGCCCTATCACTTCAGTCATATAGTGGGCTGGCGAACTATCTTTAATTTTAATGTTGATTTCCTGTTGAATAAAAGCATAATTCGCAATTTGATTGTATTGTGCTTGCACAATTCCATTTTTTATCAAGTAATTTTTCGGGAACAAATGGTGAATATCGCCTCTGTTTTCCAACATGGACTCAATATCAATTTCCATCGACAAAAAGCCTTTATCGTGTGCCTTGACCTGTGCCACAAGGAACATATTAAAATATGGGCTGCTCGCAACCGATGTGTTCAGCCGTTGAACAAGATTTACCTTCCAGTACGCCTCAGATAATTCGCCCGCCTCTGTGATATTCAGGTACTGCATCGGATCATCATAAGCAAAGAATCTCTTAATGTCGTAATCAAATGCAGACTCTGGCGAGCCAGAAGAATATCTTCCCGTCAAAATAGACAAAGCCAGCCACTTGCGTACAATCTTTTCAATTTGATTACTATCCACTTTTCGTTCACGAAGTGCAAGAAAAAGCGCATAGCCAAAGTTCAAAACATTTTGTGAACGAATCAGCGATTTTTTCACAATTCCCGCTGAGCGCACAATCATCAAATACCGTTCGTAATTGGTCTGATTCACCGCTTGCAGAACTGCCTCATGTAATTGATTGAACGACCTTTCTTCTATTTCAATCTTAAATTCACGCGTTTCAAAATCTCGACCTGAAAGCAAGCTAACCAAATCTGCTAGCTTTCCTCGCTTGAATTTATATGTAAATGCAACACGAAGAATATCCGTATAACATGTGCGATAAATCGGTGCATTCTTTGCAGCTGCCCACTTTATAGCTTCGAATTCCGGTCTCGCCGCAAATTCAGCATCATTTTTCTTGATTTCTTTCAAATCCTCCGGAGACTCCAACAAATGACAGAAGTAATCAATCGTTTTCGGGTCACATTTCCATTATATATTTCATTCGAAGAAATCTTAGACATTGCAAAATCTGCTTGCGACAGAACCACACCCTTAGAATTGATTCGAATAAAAATTTCCGTTACACTGTCAATATCCAAATCTTCTGCCAGCGTAATAACACCAATGCTATTATTTTGTATTGCCCTCAACCGATTGATTGTGTCATTGATTTCCTGTGCTTTGTCCATAATTCCGTTTTTCTGGCAATATTCCATCACAAAAGAAAAAGAACCAAAGGACACATCCAGCACTTTTGCAATATCCGGAATCCATTTACTGCTTTTTTGATTTGCGGAATTTGCCACTTCAAATATTTCGTCAATGGGGTTAAACGCAATACAGACCCGTTTCCATTTATAGTGGCTGTCTAAAACCTCCTGTCCCACAATTGCAGCCGCCATAGCAGTAATACGCTGTTGCCCGTCGATCAGAACTTTTTCCCTATTGCAACTGTTCCGTCTTTCAACTTTACACTTGGATTTTGCCATACGATAATATATCCGACCGGAAAGCCCTTATAGAGCGAATCCATCAAATCACGCACTTGCGTTGCGTCCCATACAAATGGACGTTGCATTTCCGGAATCGCAATATTACCGGATTTTATATCCGCCAAAAGCACATCCACCGTATAATTATTCACGCTATATCGTGCCATAGTCAAATTCCTTTCTGTTGTATCATCCTGGAATTCTATCTAAAGTTGTTTTCATACAAAGCGTTATTAAATTTTGTTTAATCTTATCACATCCGGCGGGGCGGTGCAAGGGTGCTCTTGTTTCCTGTCCGCGCAGCTATTATAATAATAGGTACCGAAAGAAGGTGAGCTTCCTGCACGACATCTGGAATCCATGGCACGGCTGCGTCAAGTGCAGCGAGGGCTGCCAGAACTGCTACATGTATTTTCTCGACCGGATGCGGGACCAGAACGGAGCCGAGATCTACAAAACGAAAAGCGGCTTTTCCTATCCGCTCCAGAAAGACCGCACCGGACACTACAAAATTCAGAGCGGCGAGCAGATCCGGGTCTGCATGACCTCGGATTTCTTCTTGGAAGAAGCCGACCCGTGGCGGTCTGAGGCGTGGGACATCATGCGCCAGCGCAGCGATGTGGTGTTTTTTCTGCTCACCAAACGGCCGCAGCGGGTGCGGGAGTGCCTGCCGCCGGACTGGGGCAGCGGATGGGACAACATCTTTTTCAACGTCACCTGTGAAAATCAGCGCCGCGCCGATGAGCGCATCCCCATCCTGTTTGACCTGCCCTTCAAGCACAAGGGCATCATGTGCGCGCCCTTCATCGGGCCAGTAAGCATCCGGCAGTACCTTTCCGCCGGGCAGATCGAGCAGGTCATCTGCGGCGGCGAAAACTATGATGGTGCCCGCCCCTGCAATTTTGATTGGGTCAAATCGCTCCGGCAGGAATGCGTGGATGCCAACGTAACATTCTGCTTTATCGAGACCGGCACCGTGTTCATCAAGGACGGCAGGCGCTACCACCTGCCAAACAAGCAGCTGCAAAGCCGAATGGCCTGTAAATCCGGCATGAATTTTCAGGGCAGGCCCATTCATTTTGACCTCGTGGACGACTGGGGCTACCCCATCCCACAGGAAGATTTATATACGCCCCATTTCCGCGCAAACTGCGAGACCTGCGGCAGCAAGTTGATCTGCAACGGCTGCAGCGATTGCGGAAAATGCTTATAAAATAAAGGAGTTCTATGAAGAACCAGAAGAAAAAATCGTTTCCCTGCAGAGTTTTTCTCTGGCTGCTGGCTGTTTTGCTGGCCGTCTGCGTTGCGTTCGGCGTTTACGTCAGCGACTACTACCACGCAGACCCCGCCGCCGAGGATGCACTGGCGGCATGGATGAATCTTCAATAAAAGCAAAATATCCCGACTATTTTCCTGTATGTCACAGGAGAATGGCCGGGACTATTTTTATTATTCTGCGAACCAGCACTCAATACAAATGGAACTTATGGCTGATCTGGTGTGCAATTTCATCCGGCAGCGGACGGAAACCGATGCAGGTCAGGGTCATGCCTTCTCCGTTTTCATCAAATTCTTCCGGCTCCAGCTCGGTGTGGCAGGCATCCCGGATAAGGAAGAAGTCTTTGTTTTCCACCAGTCCCAATTCCTCGGCAATTGTCTTTGCTTTCAGCAGTTGATTGCGGTTCTTTGCCCCGCAGATAGTTTTGGTAAAAGAGCCATCGAACCACTCTCCGTAAGTTGCCTTATCCAACATGATTTCTGCCCGATAGCCGGTAATTTCTCCGTCTTTCTCGATGGGTTCCACGCCCTGTCCCATACCGATGGGGTCGGTGAGGAATGCCAGCGAAGCGTGGCAGCACTGCGCCGCCAGCTTACCGGGAGACATCTGCAGATCTTTTCGTGCAATGATGAGTTGACGCATTTTCTCTCCTTCTTACGACAGCTTGATCTTCAAATCTGCCAACAGATTCACCGCTTCCGGCAGCGAAAATTTCGCATCCTTCAGGCGGCTGCCCAGAATGTCCACCTTATAGCCTGTAGCATCCCGGAAATCCGCCTTGCGCAGATCACACTGGTAGAACTCCGTTTCGTGAAGTTCTACACCCTTGAAATTCGCCAGCTGCATCTCGCATTTGGCAAACATGGAGCCGACAATTTCGTTGCCGTCTGAAAAGTCGAAGCGGTTAAAGTTCATTTCGGTGAAGGTGTTATATTTCAGACTGCACTCTTTCAGCGTGTGGATAGGGTCCGGGAAGGCACCGTTGGACATCAGCGGTGTCCACTCAATTTCATTCAGGCGGCAGTCCTCAAAATCCAGCGACTGCACCGAAGAATGAGTGCTGCGCAGACCTGTGATCTCACACCGCACGAATTTGCACTCATTCAGCGCGGTATGATCCAGTTCGCATTTGGTAAAGGAGCAATCCACAAACACGCAGTCGGTAAAGTCGCAATCCTCAAAAGCCTCCTCGGTGAACGACAGGTCAGCAAACCGTTCACCCTCACAATAACGCTCTGTCATAAAATTCTCCTGTCAGCGCAGTTCTTCCAACAAGGCCGTGCAGCTTGTATCGTATCATTTCAAATTTGGAACGTGCGCGTTCCAAATTTACGCTTGCTTCAAGAACTCCCGCAGCACATCCTCTGGGCAGGGTGTATGGTTCGGGTACTTTTCCCGCAGCGGTGCGGCGGCACCATCCATAATGTAGGGCACACCCACAATGTCCAGCATGGAAACATCGTTGTAGTTGTCGCCAAAGCCATCACATCGGCAAGGGCGATGTCCAGAGTTTGCAGATGCTGCGCACACCGATGCCCTTGTTGGCAAAGGTGGTGTCGATCCAGTACGGCCCTGCCACAGCGCAGTTCGCCTCTTTCCATCGTGGGACAAACCGTTCCGTGTAAGATTCTACGCCTTCGTGCAGATACACCGATACTTTTGTGATCTCCTCCGGCACCTCGGAAGGGTCATGGATGATTTGATAGCGATTTCCGATGAACTGGATACGCTTGAGCATTCCCAGACCCCGCTCCATCAGGTAGGCGGTATTCTGACCGGAAAGCATTACCTCGCCCTGCCCGTCGCTGCGGGTCCACAGGTCGTTGGCGATTTCTTCGGCCAGCGCGCGCGGCATCGGATTCTTGGCAATGCACTGCTCGTCCTTATAGATCACACCGCCGTTTTCGCAGAGAAACACACAGCAGTCCGCCACCGGTGTAAAGAGCTTGCGCAGGCTGGTATACTGCCGGCCGGATGCCGGGCAGAACAGAATGCCGCGCCGATGCAGCTCCCGCATCTGTTCAAAGATCTCGCCTTCCAGTTCTTTTTGCCGTATTGCAGCAGCGTACCGTCAATATCGCTGCAAATCAGTCTGATTGACATTTTCCGTCCTCATTTTTCAAGATAATTTTAGGCAATTCCCCGGCATCCAGAACACGGATGCCTTCGTCCATCAGCATCTTGGCAAAAACACCCTGTCCGGGAATCTTTGTCCCGGAAAACGTTCCATCGTAAATTTCCTTCACGCCGCAGCTGGGGCTGCGGGATTGCAGGATGGCAAGCTCCACCCTATTTTCTTTTGCGATGGCAAGGGCTTTCGCTGCACCTGCCCGGAACTCCCGGTCCACATTGATGCCCTCTTTGTTCGTGACAACACCCTGCACGATTTCCGCCGGGCACCGCGGTGTGGGCAGGCCGCCCAGCACCTCCGGGCAGACCGGAACCACCTGATGCCCCCGCGCAAAATCGCAAACCGCCTGATTGTAATTGTTTCCGCCGCTGTATTTGCAGTTTTCGCCCAGCAGGCAGGCGCTGACCAGAATCTTCATTGTTGCGCGCTCCTGTTTTTCAGATACTGAATCTTTTCCCTATTCTACCACGCTTTTGGGCATTGAAAAAGAGGATTTTGCTTTTCCTATCCCCATACCGGGAGGTCCGCCGAATTCTTTTGCATCAAATCGCATTGTTCAATCCTTTCCTTTGCGCCGAAAACACAAACAGGCCGAGACTCCTTTTCGAGGCCCGGCCTGTTTTCAGCTTGAAAATGCACAATGACCGCGACTCGATGGAGCTGCTCTTGTGAGCAGCTCACGGAGTATTATCAGCCTTTAATAAACTCGTTTCAAAAACATCAATATGTCTTAGTTTGCAGCGCAACCATATCAAATTTTCTACGTTTTCACAGGTCTCATTTTCACGATTCCACGCAAAAAATTGAACGCTATCAGCGTTTAACAAATGCATATAGTGTGCCTACTCATTTTATCCATCCCATTTATACACAATTCCGAACCAAAAGAACCGCATAAAGTTCTCATCAAAAAACAGGGAGTGACATCAAATCACTCCCCGTTTGCATTGATTGTATCAGAGTTTCGTCATCCAGAGCCCATGCAGATTGCAGTATGCGTAAACGGCCACCGGTTTTCACTGCCCAGTTCAAAACAGTGCTGGGAGCCTGCCCCGGATTCAGATAGCGTATCTGCCCGCCGTTCTCAGTCTCCACAAAAATCCACTGAATATAGTGAACATCCGCCATGGGGTGCTCCACCGCGCCCACTGTGACCGTGAGACGACTGCCGGAAAGCTCTGCCACCGGCAGATGCTTCTCGCCGCTGGCTTCCACCGTATTGGGAACCAGCTCTTTCATTTTCTCCCCGCAGCAGACCAGCGGAACGCCTGCGTTATGGATGGTAGTGACGAGGTTGCCACAGTGATTGCAGATGTAAAACTTTGCCTTCATATCGAAATCCTCCATCGGAATGTTATCGGTGTGTTTCTTGTATCTATATGATAACATTTCCTATTTATGATTTCTGTGACTGAATCACGCAAAGCGTTTTTCTGCCGTCTTCACCCTTCCCTCTGCTCCACGATTTCCAGACTATCCCGCCCTACATGGCAGAGCAAAACAGCACCTGCACACCAGCGGCTTTGGCTTCGGCCAGTGCCGTGCCAAACTCCGGCTGTGCTGACATTCGGCCGCACCTCGGTGATGCCTTCCATCTGAATCACGAAAGCCACTGCGCATCGATACCCTGCCTGCTGTGCCTGTGCCAGCTCGCGCAGGTGCTTCACGCCGCGCTCGGTGGGTGCATCCGGGAAATAGCCGATGCCGTCCACTTCCAGTGTACAGCCTTTGACTTCCAGCAGGTACTTCTGTTCGCCCTTTTCCATGTAAAAGTCGATGCGGGACTTGCCATAGGTGAATTCCGGCCTGATATAGTCGTAGCCCTGTTTTGCAAGCCACTCCCCTACCACCTTATTGGGTGCCTGACTGTCCATATTGACCCAGCCGAGGCCCTGCTTGTGTACCGCCACAAGGTCGTATTTTGTTTTGCGTTTCGGGTTATCCGACACTTCCAGCCGCACCGCAGTACCGGGCAGCAGCAGTTCCCTGCACCGCCCGGTGTTCTTGACATGGACGGTTTCCACTGCTCCATTCACTTCCACATGGGCAATAAAGCGGTTGGGACGGTCAACAAAAATGCCGTCTGCGATTTCTCTGTATTTCAATCTTTACTCCATTTTTGCCTGATACACCCGCTCCGTCCGGGCATCGAAGCAGCAGAAAATCACCTGCATGGCGTAATCCGCGTGATCTTCCAGCCACTGTGCCACTGTTTTGACTGCAATCGCTGTGGCATCCTCCAGCGGGTAGCCATACACGCCGGTCGAAATTGCCGGGAAGGCAATGCTGTGGAGTTCATACTCTTTGGCAAGGTCCAGCGAATTGCGGTAGCAGTCCGCCAGCTGCGCAGCATCCTCTGCTGTGCCGGAATAAATCGGCCCCACTGTATGAATGATGTACTTTGCTTTCAGCCGGTAGCCCTTGGTGATTTTTGCTTCGCCGGTGCGGCAGCCGTGCAGCGTGCGGCACTCCGCCAACAGTTCCGGCCCTGCTGCCCGGTGGATGGCACCATCCACACCGCCGCCACCCAGCAGACTCCGATTGGCCGCATTCACGATGCCGTCACAGTCCAGTTTGGTAATATCACCCTGCACCACTTGAATCTGATTTTTTACTTTTTCAGAAATCATTGTAAACTCCTCACTTTTTGAGCAGTTCCAACGCTTTCTCCATAGGCACGCAATCGGCATAACGATCCGGCCAGAGGAATTCATTGTAATAGTGGTAGCTCTGCTCCCCTGTCATATACTCGTTGTCCTGCGTGGAATTTGCATAGGCAGGAACGATCATGTGCAGGCCATGCTCAAAGCCCGCCTCCACCGTTGCATTGATGCAGAAGTCCGTCATGATACCGCAGACCATCACATCTTTTCGCCCTTTTCCGTCAGATATTCCAGCAAACCGCTTTCTTTTTTAAACGCGCTACATACGGTTTTGACGAACCGTCTTTCAGTCGGCAGCGGTGCAAATTCGGAATAGACCTCAAATTCATCGTCCCCGATGGAAAAGCCTGTACCGGGCCCATCGTCATGCTGGACATAGACGACCTCGATTCCCTGTTCGCGGGCAGTCCGGATCAATTCCCTGATGTTGCTGACAAACTTTTCAAACGCATACAGGCGTTCATCCACGATACCTTTCTGTGTATCCACAACCAATAAAACCATGTGTAAGCCCTCCTGTTTTTCTTTGGTTTCATTCTACCATAGACCGTTGCTTTCTACAAGCGGATTCAAAAAATCCCCACAGGGAAAACCTGTGTTTCACCTGCAGGGATTGATTCAGCCACCCAAGACGATCAGGATCAGCACCACGACCACTGCAATAGCGATCAGGCAGCCGCACCCGCTACCGTCCCCGCCGCCACCGCCATTGTTGTTGTGGTTTCCGCCACCACCACCGCCGCCGGACGAGCCGCCGAAGTTGCGGTTGAACGCCGTCATGTACTGGGCATATGTTGAGCGTAGGGCTTTGTTTACCGGCTGGGCTGCCAGCCGGGTTTCTGGTGTTCCTTGGGCTTATAGGTACCCTTGGTGGTATCAATGACTGCCTGATACAGTTCCAGCTTCTGCCATGTGGGCAGTTCAGCCGCTCGATTTTTTCGATCACATAGTTTGCGTGGGCGGTTGCGACACGTTTGCTCAGCTCTTCCCAGCCTTCCTCGGTTTTGGGGTAATGCACCACCACTTCAATGGGAGCACTCTTTCGCATGGCTCACTCACCTCCGGTCACATCGCCATCACCTCATTCTTACGGGTCACGGGTTGTCCGCTATTCGCTGCGGCTCCCGGCGAGAACATTCAAAGCCAAGCTGACCAGCAACGCCATATCGATGCGAAGCATCTCGGTCTTGGCAGCGTAGTCCATACAAGAGGAAGAAGCAGTATTTTGGGCTGCTCCACCCTGTCCAATCCGATCTTCTTTGCATTCCTGCTGGGCGTGTGGTTCTTGCTCCGCTGAACGTGGCAGCAGGCAGCGCTATGAACATCTTTTCCCGCTGCCGGGCAGGAGGGTGTATATAAGTATCGAAAGGTCTGATCATACCAGTTTTAGGGGATGGTTCTGCGGAGTCATCCGTTTTTTCTTGCTCTAATCGCATTTTTTCTGTTTTCTCTTGACGATGCCCCACTAATGGAGTAGGATTGTGCTGCAAAAACGAATTGCAAAGTCAGGCACATCTATGATGCTCTCATTCCAGCGCGATCTATGTCCTGAGCACGCTGCTTTCCATCCTGACCATGCCGCTGATGATCGGGTTGTTTGAGCTGTTGCTCTGAAATACGAAAAAAGGCCGCCCGGCATCGCAGCAGGGCAGCCTTTACAATTACAAGGATGTGTCTCTATGAAACTCAAACAATTCATTCAGCAGGAAACGGTCCTCACCGCAGCCGCTGTGCTGGCCGTTGTCTCCGCCTTCTTTGTTCCGCCGGATGCGCAGTATCTCGGCTACATCGACCTGCGCACGCTGGCGATTTTGTTTTCCCTGATGACGGTCATGGCCGGGCTGCGGCGGCAGGGCTTTTTTGATGGACTGGGCCGGGCATTGCTGTCCCGTACCCACAGCACCTTTCAGCTGACGCTGGTACTGGTCGGGCTGTGCTTTTTCGGAAGCATGTTCATCACCAACGATGTTTCCCTGCTGACCTTCGTTCCCTTTACGTTCGTGGTCCTGAGCCGTCTGGGAGCGGATGTCCGCCGCGCTCTTCTGATCCCGGTGGTCTGTATGCAGACCATTGCGGCAAACCTTGGCAGTATGCTGACCCCCATCGGCAACCCGCAGAACCTCTATCTTTACGGAAAAAGCGGCATGAGCATCGGGGATTTGTGCTTCTTATGCTGCCCTACACACTGGTCTCTCTACTTCTGCTGCTGGCTTGGGCAGCGCTGGTCTGCCGAAAAGCCTCTGCCGCCCTTTCCGTGGATGAGCTTGTTTCTTCTTCTGCATCTCAGGGGATCAGAAGATCATCCTGCTGTATCTGGTTCTGTTTGCCATTTGCCTGCTGTCCGTGATCCGGGTGCTGCCCTATAGCATTGCCTTTGCCGCTGTGCTCGTCTGTGCCCTTTTTGCAGACCCACACACCTTACGGGCAGTGGACTATTCCCTGCTTTTGACCTTTGTGGCTTTTTTCATCTTCATTGGCAATCTGGGGCGCATTCCGGCCTTTTCCGGCTGGCTGCAGGAGTTTCTGACCGGCCGGAAGTTCTGGTGGCGGTTCTTGCTTCGCAGGTCACCAGTAATGTTCCCGCCGCCCTGCTGCTGTCCGGGTTCACGGCAGAGACACAAGCCCTCATCATCGGCACCAATCTGGGAGGTCTTGGCACTTTGATCGCATCCATGGCCAGTCTTATTTCCTACCGACAGATCGCACGAGAGCTGCCACAGGGGAAGAAGCAGTATTTTGGGCTGTTCACCCTGTCCAACCTGATTTTCCTTGCGATCCTGCTGGGCGTGTGGTTCTTGCTCTGCTGAGCGTGGCAGATGACTTATGGTTTTTCTATACCCTTTCTTTTTGTACCCGCAGTCGCAGTAGGGCCCGCCGGAGGCAAGGGTGTACTGCCGCTCAAAATTTGTCACGCCGCCCGCTTCGCTCATGGTGTAGTCCAGATGGCACAGGGCGGGGGTCAGGTCGTACAGACCCAGCTCCTTCATCAGCACACAGATGCCGCATTTGGTAAAGCGTCCCTCGTAGCCGCTGCCATCCGGGTATTCGTAAAACTCCATGTTCCACGAATAGGGGTTGCGGTCGGCGGCTTTCAGGGCGGCAGTGACTTTCATAGCGGCAATATCCTTTGCGGTAAACTTGCTTTTTCCGCTCTTGCGGCAGAACCACTGCATGGGCTTTGTCATCATGGCTTTTGCATAGTAATCCGTCACCCTGTCCACCTCTGGGCGTTGCGGCATGGAGAGAATGAACGCGCCGACCATGGCGCAGTTGACAAGATTCATTTTGAAACGGTCGGCTTTTTCAAACTCCGGCAGCCTGCGGATGACCTGTCGGTATTGCGGCTTCGCCTTTTCGTGATGGTTTTGCAGTGGTTGCATCATAGCCCAGCACAGTGGTCAGCTGCTTTTGAAAGGAGCCTGAAAACAGCACCCACATCCCCATGGGCATCCCTGCGTACTTCATTGTCTGTCTCCAAATCCGATCTTCACGATCTGCATTTTCATCCCGTTGTCCCCGACCCTTGCAAGAAACCGGAAAAAGCCGCTGACGGAAGGGTCTCTCAAATCGTTGTAACCCAGCATATAGCCCCGGCTGGATACTTGCAAACGGCTGTCCCATGGGGAAAGCTCGTTTTTCGCATCCGAAACCGCGAAATATGCTCCCACATCCTTGATTTTCGCCGTCCTGAGCCACGTTTTGACGATCATCTTCACCGCCGTACGGTTGGCAGCATCAAAGACCAGCACCCCGCCGGGAAAAGCATCTGCCATCCCCTGCACCAGCGCCTTGACCTGCTGGGTCAGGAAGTAATAGAACACCCGGAGGCAAAGAACCCCGCCCCGCCGGAGGCATCGATATGGTCAAACCATGCGGGGTCTTTCAGGTTGCAGGGGATGTTTTGCTCCCGCTCCCCGGCGGGAAGCAGCTGCTGCCGCAGGGCAATCACATCCGGGAAATCCAGATTGTAGATTTTACAGCTGCCGTTGTCGCAGGCTTTGCCGGTGTTATCCAGCCCGCAGCCCAGATTGACCACTGCCGCGCAGGGGTGGTTTTTCAGGTACGCCTGCACTTCAAAGGCAAGGTCATTCTGCCGCATGGCGACCTCCAGCGCACCGAAACGCTGCATCAGGCTGCGGGAATTTTTCTCTGCCTCTGAAAAGTCGTAGTCGATCTGGTCGATCAGACGCACCGCCGTTTCGTCCTGGTAAAGGTTCGGATACAGCTCGGTGCACAGCTTCCGGGAGTACAGTGGGAGGATCAGCGTCTCCTGCACGGTGTTTTTCTCGATTTTATATTTCATAGGTTCCTTCCTGTTCTCCTTATTCTGCTTTCCGGCAGGCAAACCATGCCATGCTCTTCACTGTTCCAAGTGTTACGGTTGCATACCGTTTCTCCAGCCGTTTTTTCAAACTGAAGGCCGTCTCGTAGGGCGGTGTGAAGAATCCCGTCTTTTCATAAACGTGCCGAACAAACCATTCCGTCCGCTTCTGCTCCCCCTTCACATAGAAGCAGCCGCAGAAGATTCCGCCGGGTTTCAGCACCCGATAGGCACTGCGGATTGCTTCTTTTCGTTCCATGCTCCGTCCTCCTTACACTATTTCACCGCTTTTGCGCCGTAACGCAAAGCCAGCCCTTTTTATTTTTGTGGCTTTGGATCTGACAAAATCCTGCTTTTTCCAGATACTCTTTCAGTGCAGTATCTGTATAGATGGTCATACCGTTAATGATTTGCGTCCATTTGTCGTCTTTTGCTGTTTCACCGTTTGCTTCGTTACAGATGAAAAAAGTCCCGCCGGGCTTCAGCACCCGATAGACCTCTCTGAAATTCTGCGCAAGTTCCGGCCAGAAATAGACCGTTTCAAATGCGGTCACTACATCAAACTGCTCCGCTTCAAACGGCAACTCTGCTACACTTGCCTGCTGCACAGTACACTGCCCTGCTGCAATGGCTCTGGCATTGACCTTTCGCGCTTTTTCCACGCTGACGGCTGAGTAGTCGATGCCCTGCACCTTGCCCTTGGGACACAGCTTCAGCAGCGTTTTGATGTTCGCTCCACCGCCGCAGCCGCAGTCCAGCACCATGGCATCCGGGGCAGGCTGCAAAAAATGCAAGCCCCCATTCTGCCATTGCGCTGTGCCCAAAGTTCATCATAGCAACCATGATCTTCCCGCTAAAGCCTACGGGCTTTCGGGTGTTTTCAAAAAAGGACATAACGCCACCTTCTTTCTATTTACCGTTCACAATGCAATACTTTTACCAGATGCGCCCACTGCTCCGGATGACAGGCCAGCAATTTCTCGTGCCGTAAGTTAGGTAATGCTAACTTTCTGTTCTATAAAAAGCCGCTTCTCAGCGGTCCTTCTGCCAAAATAATACGCCCTGCCGTCTCCTCTGTCAAGGAGTTTAGGCATTTTCGGGGATTCCGAAAGAGATTTCGCTCTAAAACCCCCAACCGTCACCCCAGTGCCACATCCAGCACCATCATCATGCTGAAGCCCACCGCAAAAAACACCGTGCCGACGTTGGAGTGCTGTCCCTGCGACATTTCCGGGATCAGTTCCTCCACCACCACATACAGCATGGCTCCGGCAGCAAAGCTGAGCAGATAGGGCAAAGCAGGCACCACGATGCCTGCCGCCAGAATCGTCAACACTGCCCCGATGGGTTCTACGATGCCGGACAGCACGCCGCCCCAGAATGCCCGGCCTTTTTTCATTCCTTCCGCCCGCAGGTGGCATGGAGATGATGGCACCTTCCGGGAAGTTCTGAATGGCAATGCCAAGAGAAAGTGCCAGCGCCCCGGCGGCGGTGATCTGAGCAGTCCCGGCAAGGTATCCGGCATAGACCACGCCCACCGCCATACCCTCCGGGATGTTGTGCAGCGTCACCGCCAGAACCATCATGGTGGTGCGCTGGAGCTGGCTTTTTGGCCCTTCGGCCTGCAAACTGTTCTGGTGCAGATGCGGGATGAGATGGTCCAGCAGCAGCAAAAACAGGATGCCCAGCCAGAAGCCCACCGCCGCCGGGAAAAACGCCAGCCTGCCCAGATTTGCGGCCTGCTCCATGGCCGGGATCAGCAAACTCCACACCGATGCCGCCGCCATCACTCCGGCGGCAAAGCCGGTGAGGGCGCGCTGGATGCCGTCACGCAGAGAGTTTTTCAAAAAGAACACACAGCCTGCCCCAAAACTTGTGCCAAGAAAGGGGATCAATATCCCCCAGAATGCGTCTTGTATCATGTAGTACCTCCTTGTGGTTAAGCATAGCTAACCACACAAGCAGTATACTGCGCTCCGGCAAAAAGGTCAAGGGCTTTGCAGTATAGAGGATGCAGATCGTTTCCTGCACCGAAAAATTAACCTCTGCAAACTTGCCGGTTTCTACTTGACAACGCCCGGTGGGAGTGCTATTTTTACTTCGCGAATTTGTTTTGCCTAACCATCTGAGGGTTTTTTCCCCTGCATTTTTTTGCATCAGTTGTTAGACAAAGCTGACTGTTTTTTCAAAACTGAGATAGAGGTGTGTTACCATGAGATTGAAAAAAGTATTTGCAGGTGCACTTGCGGCCGCTATGCTGGTATGCGCTGTGGCAGTCCCGGCCTTCGCTGCGGAAGAGGTGGAACAGGAAAACTGCCTGACCTCCAGCTATGTCCAGATGAACATCCCCTACGCCGACTTCTACAAGGCTGCCGGTGTGGACAACGCATCTGAGATCGACGCTGTGACCAGCGCCACCAGGAACAAGCCCCGTGCGGGCAAGCTTGTCGCCGGTTCCTACCACGTCAACGCAGATGGCACCGACATCACCGGCGTTTCCTTCCCGGTCAAGGTGCTGACCCCGTGGGCGCTGAAGAATGCAAAGCAGGTCACCGATGCCGACAGCTACGACATTACCGTTACCCTGAAGGACAAGGAATCCACCACCACCTACACCGGCGCAGATGCCCTGTTTGAGAACGAGAGCTACGCTTACTACAAGCTCAGTGAGACCCCTGTCTACTACATCACCGCATGGTATAACCTGCTGAGCGGCAAGTGGGAGTTTGGCAAGGTCCACGCCACCGAGACCACCGTAGAGGGCACCACTGTGGAGCTGAAAAACAACGGTCACCACGCCACCTACGAGATGAAAATCTCCGGTTTTGATCTGGACTACAAGGCCAACAAGGTCTACGGCGTAGTTCTGACCACCGCCGATGGCAGTGAGTACGGCCTGCGTCATCTGGCCAACATTTGGCATGGTACCAAGCTGGGCCTCAATGCCGATGATCCTTACTTTGCATCCATCATCGGCAAGACGATTACTCAGATCACCTTCTACGCCGCCGACGGTGTGTATGTTCTGCCGGTCAGCGTGGCGCTGTAAGTTTGCGGAAGGCTGCCTGATTCAGCCAACATATAGCACAAAAGGGCAAGGTCTCCTGCATGCAGGCGGCTTTGCCCTTTTTTATTGCAGATGGAGCCCAATCGCAGGGTCAACAGTTTTTACGTCTGCAAGACGGAATCAATATTGTCGGCATTACTCTGCGAATCACAAAAGGGTCCATCCAACAGCAATACTGCGGGATAGACCCTTTTATTCGCCTTCCGGCTCCTTGCAGACATCCACCCAGCCCTCGGCTCCGGCGGCTGCTTCCAGCTCCTGCAAGGTCAGCTTGACGGCGGTGTGACCATTGCCCGCTGCCGGGTAGACGGTATCAAACTTGCGCAGGCTCTCGTCCAGATAGACCGCCACTCATCTGCCTGTGCTCCCTTCCTTGTGTTGGGGATAGTATAAGCCCATTTTCGTACCATGTCAATAGGTTTATTCTCACAAAGACACCTCTGCCCTTTCGTCCGCCGGTTGCCCGCCGCCATCACCGCGCCGATTCGTGTACCACAGGTGCTTTCCAAGCAATCGCCTGCGCTGCCTGTTCTTCTAGTTTGCTTGACAGTCCTCGTCTCTCTTTTGATAAATCAGATTTATTCGATATCGTCATAAAATCTCTGTAACACTGCCGCTAATCCCTCCGGAGCTTCTATGTTTGCTTCATGACCTGTTTTCAAAAGTTCACGGTAGCAGGAATTGCTCAAATAACTTGCAAGTTCCTTTGAGGCTTTTTTATTTGCATCGTCTTTTTCGCCACAAACGATCAATACAGGACAAGACACCTTACATAACGAATCTCTGAAATCCAATTCTGCCATCGTGTCGCACAAACTGGTCACATCTGCTTTTTTGAATCCAAATTGCTTGAACATTGCATTTGGCATAAAGCGGAACAGCATATTCTGGAATTTCAATAATTTTTTAGGCATTTTGTATTGTGCCGCAATTAGCACAAGCGCCTTTACTTTATCCGGATGGTCTATCGCATAATTAAGTGCCAAAACAGCACCCAGAGAGAGCCCACATAAGACGATTTCGTCATTTTCCTTGTCGCACTCTTCTGAGAATGCAGTATACAGCTCCCCATAGGTGGCCGCTTTTCCTTCCAGCATCTCTGCCAGACTCAAGCTGACGCTTCTATCCGAGACCGTAGTTTCTTTTATCACTCTATCCCAACTGTCTGGTTTTTGTCCTAATCCATGTAAGTATAAATACTTCATCTACTTTTTACCATCATCGTTTTTCCTTTTTTCTTCATACGTCCTGCTGCTTTTCCAGTGCTTCAAAGTGATACCGGGGCTTGCCTTTGCTCTTTTTGCCGTACTCGATGGCTTCTTTAGGGCAATAGCAGATGCACGCCATGCAGTGGGTGCAGTTCTTGCCCCAGACCGGCCTGCCGTTTTCCAGATAGATATTGTTCAGGGGGCACAACTCCACGCACTTACCGCAGCCGATACAGGCATCCGTTGCCCGGAAGGCATCCGCTTTTACAAAAAAGCGATAGAACACCGGGTTCACTGGGCCGCTCATAAAGCGGTCGTAGAGGGTCTCTCTCGGCGGAGGAAATTCCTGCCCGGCCTTGAGCTGGGCCAGCACCTTCTGAAGCGCAGGCTCTGCCTGTTTCACGATGCTCCGTGCCTGCTCCTTTTGGGGTGCATTGAACATGGCAATGTAGTTTTCCGGCATGATGACCTGCGCAGTCCCCATATAATGCAGGTGTTTTTGCGCCGCAAGCTGCCGGTTATAGCCTGCCGCATTGCCAATTTCGCTGCCGCAGTCCATCACAAACCAGATACGCTCTGCCCCGGTCAGCGTGGTCTTACCCAGCCACTCCGACACCACCCGGGGGATGCGCCATGCGTAGGTAGGCGTGACCAGCACTACATCCCGGCCAGTCTGCACGGGGCGGTATCCCCTTGATGCAGGCGTTCAGGTCGTAAAGCGGCATCTCCAACCCTTCGGCAATGCGCCGTGCCAGATACCGGCTGTTGCCAGTTCCCGTAAAATAAAGTACCATGGTTGCTCCCTCGTTTTGTGTGGTTTTCGGTTGCCTGTCCGCCCGGCAAACTGGAACTTGTCGGGGCGAGGCCCCTCCATCTTGCTGCCGCAAGACCGTTCGGTCGCTTGAAAGCCCCACTGGGGCTTTCATTGTTCCGCTTCGCTCCACAAACGCGAATTGTTTACTTCTTCGTCTTAGGCGCAATAAGCAACATGACTGTCACAAGAATATATAAACCATACAGTAACCAAGTAATGGTATTGTTCCAAGGAAAACTCATTTCTGGATGGTTCAATGCAAACACTATAAATGCAATAGCTATAATCAGCATTATTAAACCGAGAATCCTTGATATACGCTTTTTCATGCAAAGCACTTCCTTGTCAAACTGGAATTGTTAATCTTGAACTGGTCCTATAATGCCAAATGCTATTGCATCAATAAAAAGCACGAACGCTATCACATAAACAATTAAAATAGTTGCAATGACTTTAATAACAAGTTGTTGATTTTGTCTTAAATTACTCTTACTAACAATCCTTAAGACAAAAATCAAAGCAACGAGGATGATAAAAGAAATAATATTATAAAGAACCACTGTTTTCATCTATGTGTCCTTCTTTTTTATATCAATTCCGAGTTGCCGCTCTCCGTATACCATAGTCTCCGCACGCCCAAAAAAGCCCCCTGTGCAAGCTGTGTGCTTACACCTCGCCCGCAAATTTCATGCCCCAGCTCATGCGGGTGTCGTACATCAGGCGGGTCAGGGCAAGGCTGTCCTGCGGGGTGTAGCGGTCGCTGCCGGTACGCCCCAGCTTGACGCAGCGGCTTGCTTCCCGGATCTCATACTCAAAGCCGTTGATGTCCACCGGGCAGCGGATGACCTCCGGCTCTTTGCCCTCCACTTCCAGCGTCATGGTCTCGGCGTGCTGGAAATCCGGCAGGAAAATACTGCCCTTGGTGCCAAGGATGCGGGCATTGCGCTCCAGCTCCTGCCCGATGGTCTGGACCGACTCCGCCTTGCAGCCGCCGGGGTAGGTCAGCACAAGGCGGCTGTAATCGTCGGTGCCGTACTCGTTGATGTGGACCTCTTTGGTCTCCACCTTCTCCGGGTCCTGTCCGGTCAGGATGCGCAGAAAGCCCAAATTGTAGATGCCGATATCCAGCAGCGCACCGCCGCCCAGACCGGAATCAAACTTGCGGTCCTTCCGGGCGCCGGAGGCACAAAGCCGTACTGACAGGTGATCTGCTTCAGTTCTCCGATGGTGCCAGCAGTAAGGATCTGGCGCAGACGGTCGTACAGCGGCAGCAGCCAGATCCAGAACGCCTCCATGAGAAAGAGGTGCTTTTCCTCCGCCAGACGGTACAGCTGCTGCGCCTGTTCCGGGTCGATGGTAAAGGGCTTCTCGCACAAAACGTGCTTGCCCTGCTCCAAGCAGAGTTTACAGTTTTCGTAATGCAGGGTGTTGGGGGTGGCGATATAGATGGCCTCCACCTCCGGGTCAGCAGCAAGGGCTTCGTAGGAGTCATAGCAGCGGGGAATGCCGTACTGCCGTGCAAACGCCTGTGCGCTTTCCATGTGCCGTGACCCCACGGCAACAAGCTGCTCCCCTCTCTGCGCCCATCTGTTCCACCGTAGATGCAAACTTTTGGCAATGGTGCCGGTCGCTAAAATTCCCCACTTCATAACGGTACCTCCCGATTTATCACTTGGAACTCAGTATACCACGCTTTTTCCCCACAGAAAAGATTCCGTACGCAAAAAACAGGCTCCTGCAAGCGTTTGACCACTGGCAGGAGCCTGTTTATTTCTTAAAGTTTCGTCATCCACAGACCATGCAGGTTGCAGTAAGCGTAGACCGCCACCGGCTTTTCGCTGCCCAGCTCAAACACCGCCTTGGGTGCCTGACCGGGGGCGAGGTATCGGAGCTGTCCGCCGTTTTCGGTCTCCACAAAGAGCCACTGGATGTAGTGTACATCCACCATGGGATGCTCCACTGCACCCACCGTGACGGTGAGGGTGCTGCCGGAACGCTCTGCTACCGGCAGATGCTTTCGCCGCTGGCTTCCACGGTGTTGGGAAGCAGTTCCTTCATCTTTTCGCCGCAGCAGACCAGCGGAACCCCTGCGTTGTGGATGGTGGTGACCAGATTGCCACAGTGCTCACAGATATAAAATTTTGCTTTCATATTCAAATCCTCCATCGGAATGTTGTTGGTGTTTCCTGTGGCTATATGATAACATTTCCTAGTTAGATTTTCTGTGACCGGGTCACGCAAGCAGCCATCGCATGAATCAACTTCACTCTTGGCGTGAGCCGGATGAAAAACTAGAAGGGTCGTTTTTCTTGACTTCGACCCGGCAGAAGAGTATACTCCGTGGCAGTGAAATATTCGGCTATGACGAGAAAGAGTACCCGGAAAGAATGCTGCAGAGAGCTGCCGGATGGTGCAAGGCAGTGCAGGGCGTCCGTGGGAAAATCCTCTCCGAGCTTTCCGGCTGAATGGGCGGTATCTACGCCCCAGTAAGCGGGACGGCAGGCCCCCGTTATCACGGGCCGCGCATTGTTGGATGCGCACTGAGGGGCCGGGCTTTGCACCGGCAATAAGAGTGGTACCGCAGAGGAGTTTATGCGCCTTTGTCTCTTACGAACCGTAGGGGACAAAGGCGTTTTTGTTTGCGGGAAAGCCATTTTCCGGATGTTTCATTGCCTTTGCATCCGCAAAAATAAGTGTTCAGAAAAGGAGTATTATCATGAAAACATTGGAAAAAGTAAGCGACTTTGTGGGCAAATACATGGCCGCCATCGTCATTGTGGTAGCGGCACTGGCGCTGCTGTTCCCCGGCACCTTCAGCGTGGTAAAGACCGCATGGGTCAACACCCTTCTGGGCATCGTCATGTTCGGCATGGGTCTCACCCTGAAGCCGGAGGACTTCAAGGTAGTGTTCAGCCGCCCGAAAGACGTGATCATCGGCTGCATTGCGCAGTTCACCCTGATGCCCTTTTTGGCATGGGCGCTGACCCAGCTGTTCCACCTGCCCACTGAGCTTGCCATCGGTGTCATTCTGGTGGGTACCTGCCCCGGCGGCACCTCCTCTAACGTGATGACCTACCTTTCCAAGGGCGACGTTGCACTGTCCGTCGGCATGACCGCAGTTTCCACCGTGCTGGCGCCCTTCCTCACCCCGCTGCTCACCCTGCTGTATGCCGGCCAGCGCGTGGATGTGAACCCTGTAAATATGTTCCTGTCCATCGTCAAGGTGGTGCTGGTGCCCATCGCACTGGGCTTTGTGGTCAACCACTTCTTCCACGCCTTCACCCAGAACGCCGTCCGGGTGCTGCCGCTGATCTCCACCACCGCCATCGTGCTCATCATCTGCGCTGTTGTGTCCGCAAACTCCGCCAAGATCATGACCAGCGGCCTGCTGATCCTTGCCGTGGTCATCCTGCACAACCTGCTGGGCTACCTCACCGGCTTTGGCGTGGGTAAGCTGCTGAAGCTGGATTCCACCAAGTGCCGTGCAATTTCCATCGAGGTCGGAATGCAGAACTCCGGTCTGGCCACCTCTCTGGCTGCCGCCCACTTTGCACAGTATCCGCTGGCAACCATCCCCGGCGCTGTGTTCTCTGTGTGGCATAACATTTCCGGTGCCGTCCTCGCCAACTTCTTTGCCCGCACCGCCGAGAAGAAGGACTGAGTTACTACATACCATAAGGGGCTGCTGCAAAAGGCTGGGATCTGCAACGATCCCAGCCTTTTTTCAAATCATTCAGAAGAGCTTGCTCAGAACCGAGTTCTGGCGGCTCTCATAGATGCCAGCATAGTGCTGTAGGAACTGCGTAATGACTGACGATTATCCTTCTACTTTGACCGTAGCACGATCGCTCTTTGCGTTTCCATCCGCATCCAGCGTGATATGCACAAAATGTTCCGGTTTGTCGTAATCCCTTGTCTCGCCGTCATCGGTATAGTATTCATAGGATGCACCATCGGGAGCATAGGCAAGCAGGCGCAGATCTGCAAAATCCACATCGGCAACGCTCTGGATTTTTTTGCCGTCCTTGGCAAGGGGCAGAAGGTGTCCCTTGCGCATAAAGAACACCACTTCATCCAGCTCCACCGGAATGTAATGATGGCCTGCTGGCAGCACGCTGGTTTCGATGCGGTTGCTTTCGCTGCACTTTACCCGCACCTGCAGCATCTCCTCCGGCAGATAAACATACCGACCACGGGCATTTTGCTCATATACCGGGGCAATCAACAGGCTTTCACCGATCATCACCTCATCCTCTACCTGGCTGGCAAAGTCATCCTCCGGGAAGGCGAACGCCAACGGCATACAGTACATACCGTCGTGCAGAGCAGCCTTCATGTACTCGCTGTAAATGTAGGGCAGCAGCAGGTAGCGCAGCTGTAAAATACCGGCAAAGGCGGCCTTGTTCTTAAAGCGGTAGGGTTCCTGCCGGCGGGTGCCGTTGGCAGAGTGGTTCCGCAGCAGCGGAGAGAAGATGCCCATGCCGTACCAGCGCAGCACCAGATCCTCCGTGGTATTGCTGCCAAAGCCGCCAATGTCGGGGCCTTCGTACAGGAAGCCGCACATATTCAGGGAGGGCATCATGTGCAGCGCAAGCAGAATGTGGCTCCACCAAGAATGGTTGTCGCCGGTCCAGATGCCGCCATACCGGTGCATCCCGATGCAGGCAGAACGGGAGTACATCAAAATGCGCTTGTCCGGCTCCAGCCGCTCAAAAGCCTCGCCTGCCGCACGGGTCATGTTATAACCAAAAGATTATGTACCTTGTCATGCCGCATACGCCCCTGTTTGGTGTTGTGGTAGAACAGCTTATAATCGTTTTCGTTGTTGGAAAGCTCTGCCACCATGCCGGTAAAAGCACCAAAGCTGGAAATATCCAGGTTTTGCTTGCTGTATTTCTCAATTTTAGCAAAGACCTTTTTCAGTCTTTCCTCTGCGTAGAAGATAGCAGGCTCGTTCATATCATTCCAGAAGCCCTCGATCCCCTGATCCAGCAGAACTTTATATTGATTGCCAAACCAGGCGCGGGCTTCCGGGTTGAGCATATCGGGAAGTGTACCCGTCCCGGCCACACACCGGCTACAAAGGGGGTGCCATCCTGATTCGTGCAGAAGTAGCCGTTTTTCACGCCCTCCTCGTACACATCATATCCCTCTTCGACCTTGACTCCTGCATCGATGATGGGGACAAGATGGATGCCCTGCGCTTTCATCTCGGCGGCAAAGTCTGCAAAACGCGGGAAGCGCTGCGCATCCACCGTAAAGTCCTTGTAACGCTCCATGTAATCAATATCCAGAACCACAGCGTCCAGCGGCATATTATTAGCACGGTAATTTGCCACCACCTCGCGGACCTCGTCCTCGTTCATGTAGCTCCAGCGGCTCTGGGCGTTGCCAAAAGCCCATTTGGGCGGAATATAACTGCGCCCCACCAACTGGCGGAACTGGTGCACAATATCGGTCAGGCTCTCGCCCTCAATGATGTAGAGATCGTAATTTTCCTCGGCTACCGTGATGCGTAAGGTATCCAGGTCGGTGTAGCCGCAGTCAAAGGTGACCTTGCCCGGGTAGTCGATAAAAACGCCAAATGTATCCTTGCCGGACACGATCATAAAATTATAAGCACCGTACAGCGAGGATTTGCCCTCGGTATGGTTGCCGTCATCGGACATTTGCTTTCGTACACCCACCCGCGCTTGTTGATACCACGGACGTTTTCGCCAAGACCATACAGGACATCCTGCGGTTCCATGGCATAGGAGAAACCATTCGGCTCCTTGGTCAGATAGGGTTATCGTTTCCATCATGGGCAAAAAAGAACCCACTACACTTTCGGTATCAAACGGTTGACCGTATCGCTTTTTGTAGATCATAGCAAAATACCTCTCCTTTGTTTTTGAATCGTCACAGTGTAAAACGTACCAACGTATTTTTGATGGACAATCTTGAAACGTGATGTTCCTGTTTGCCCAGATAGAGCTTTATGTCAGCCAGTATCACGCGCCTTACTGCAATGCACAGATCACAGCCACTGTTTCAGCACATCGTTCAGCTTATTCAAATCAAGCGGTTTGGCGATATGCTCGTTCATGCCGGTGTTCTTTGCCAGCTGCACATCCTCGGCAAAGGCATTTGCCGTCATGGCAATGATGGGCACTTTGCCCCGGCTGCCGGTAAGCGCACGGATCGCAGCAGTGGCTTCGTAACCATTCATGATGGGCATCTGGATGTCCATCAAAATGAGATCATACCACTTTTCCGGTGCTTCCATCACCTTTTCGACTGCAATTTTTCCGTTTTCGGCAATGTCAATGGTCACGCCCGTCATGCCTACGATCTCGGTTGCGATCTCACGGTTCAGCTCGTTATCTTCCACAAGAAGGATCCGCTTACCCGCATAGTTTTCCTTCGCAAAGTCTTCCAGATAGTTCCGGGCGTTTTCCTCCTTCTTCTCGGATTTAAACTGCCGCAGAGTTGCCGTCAGACGGGAACGGAACAGCGGTTTTGCAATAAACGCATTCACGCCCGCAGCCCTGGCTTCTTCTTCGATCTCGCTGAAATCAAAGGAAGTCAGGATGATGATCGTGACATCTTCTCCTACCCGTTCCCGGATTTTCTGGCCGTTGCGATGCCATCCATCTCCGGCATCTTCCAGTCCAGGATCACCGCAAAATAGTCACTGTTGGTCTCATGACGCGCATAGCAGCGCTCCACAGCTTCCTTACCGGTCAGGACCCATTCGCCCGCTATGCCGATCTCCTGAAGGGTCGCAACGGTGCTTTCGCAGCAGGTCTTGTCGTCGTCCACGACCAGTACCGGCAGATCGAGCAGTTCTTTTTCCTGTTCCTTCTCGTTCTCCTGAAGCTTCAGATAGACTGTGACCGTGATCTTCGTTCCCTTGTTGGGAGCGCTCTCGACCTGAATGTCACCATTCATCAGGTTGACGATGTTTCTTGCAATGGCCATGCCAAGACCAGTGCCCTGCACCTTGGTCGTCCGGTGATCGTCTGCCCGGCTGAACGGCTCGAACATGATCTTCTGGAATTCCGGCGTCATACCGATGCCGTTGTCCTCGATGGAAAACTCGTAGCAGCCAAGCTCCGAGAAGCCGTTCGGTTTTTCCTTGATCGTAAGGGTGATGTTTCCTCCATCCGGGGTGTACTTGACGGCGTTGCTCATCAGGTTCACAAAGACCTGCTGGATGCGCAGGCTGTCGCCGCAGACAGCTTCGTGCTCGATGTGCTCAATGTGGACTTCGAGCTGATGGTGGTGCTCGTCGATTGCCGGTTTTGTGAGGGCGAGCAGGTTATCGACCAGCTCCGGCAGTCTGAAATCCTCCTCGGCAAGGCTTATTCGCCCGCTCTCGATTCTGGCCATATCCAATACTTCATTGATCAGCCCCAGCAGATGACGGCTCGATTTTGTGATCTTGCCAAGGCACTCGACCACCCTGTCCTGACTCTCGATATTCGCACCCGCAATGGCGGTCAAGCCAACGATTGCATTCATCGGTGTCCGGATATCATGGGACATATTGGAGAGAAATTCTGTCTTGGCGCGGCTTGCGTTTTCCGCCGCCCGGTACGCTTCCTTCAGTGCCTTATGGGATTCGATCTCGGCCTTTTCTCCTGTGACACATCCATAGATGCCAACAGTGCTTTGACCAGCTTTGTGCCATCCCACTCCAGCGGAATGAAGGAAGCGATCTTATAGGTATTTTCGTCTATGGAGCAGTGTTCAAATTTGTAGATGTCGTTCTCGCCCTGCAGATTCTTTCGGATATTTTCCGGCGAGATCAAAGCAGCCAATGCGTCCAGCTGCTCCAGTGTCTTATACTTTGCAACCACCTGCTCCACAAAATCATGGTAGGTTCCCGTCGGCGCGTATATCATTTCACCTCGCAGATTATAGAACCGATACCGGTCATTCTCCAGATCACAGACGACAAAGCGGTCCAGCAGACGCACCATACTCTTGATCAAAAGGTCCATGGATGCGTTATCTGAGGCCATCTGCATCCGCCGTGCCATCTCTGTTTTGGACTCTGTGATGTCCCGCAGAAAAATCATCGCATATTCGGAATCTTCGATCTCACCGCGCATGACCACGTTGCTGACCCATCGTTCCTCCCCATTCAGAACGATGCGGCAATCCTGACGCAGCTCCGTCTCCAGCCCCTTTAATTTTTCCGTGATGTAAGCGCGATTATAGAAATTCGTTACAGACTTTTTGTCCTCTTCAACCACATAGTTATCCACAAAGAATCTGACCAGTCCATCCCATGTGTGGTTCTGCTCAAAGGCCGTCATCAAAGAGGGCTCCACTTTGAAAGTATCAAAGGTGTTCTTTTCCAGATTTACATAGTATTCGCAGAGGTTTGCGCTGGTAAATGCACGGTGAAATGCCGCTGCCCGCTGCGCCTGCATCCGGCTTCTTTTTCCGCGTCAATGTTGCTGATGATTCCGGCAATTCGATTGGCCGAGCCATCCAGACGGCGTATCACCTCCGCCGATGCCCGGAACCACTGGTATTGGCCATCCTGCATTTTCAGTCGGTACTCTACGCTGAACTTCGTGGCGTTGCTTTTGTCCGCGATCGTTTCCAAAAGCAGCTGCATTACCCGGTCATGATCCTCCGGGTGCAGAAGGTTCGACCAAGAATCCAGTTTGTTCGGAAAATCCAGAATGTCATGATAACCAAGGATCTGCCGGAACGCATGGCTCCAGTTCACATGAACGATCTCACCGTTTTCATTACCCTCAAAATACCATAGTGCAGAATGGATGGATTCATTGACCAGCGCAAGGTTCTCATACGCCCAGTTCATCTGTACTGACATGATCCAGATCGGTGTTCCATTCGTATCGACTACATCTTCTTTATAGAGACGCACATAGACGGGAGAGCCATCTGCTGTAAGGATCCGGCCTTCTCCTTCGCCCTTGATCTGACGAAAGTGCGCATTGTCGAGGAATGTGGCATCTCTCTTATCGAAAAGATTCTTCAGCGAACCCTTTGTCTGCTCCATCAGGGACTCATAGCTGTGGTTCAGATTATGCAGCAACAGATCACTGACCGACAGGATCGACAATTCGGCATCATAGTACCCGGCAATGGTTCCGACACCGCCATTATGATAGATCGTCTCCTGCATAGCCTGAAATGCATTTTTCCCCAGCCTTACCGTATCGGAAGTGTAGATTTTATCTGTAAGTATTCTATCGAATTTCATTTTCATCCTCGTAGGGTTTTGACCCCGCCGCACACTTCAATTCTGGTATGTCTTTTGTGGTCAACTGATATATTAGTTCGCGCTCAAACTTGTACAACATGATTAGTATAGTATACTTTCGCAACATTTCGTTTTCAAGTGCTAATTGGCATTGGCTGTGTAAAAAAGAGAGGCCAATCTGCGTGAAAATTTACGCAAGTTGATCCCTGTAAGCAAATCAGGTCGCTCAACCGCTGCACTGCCAACGCCGAAAAGAAAAAATCCCGGACCTTTCTGGTGCCATCCAGTGCCGTAGAGTTGAAAATCACATGGTTGTGGATGTGCTGCCGGTCCGCCACTACAAAGGCGTGCTCGCCCTTGGTAAAGCGCATGGCAAGTTCATAGCCCACCTTTTTTGACCGTTTACATCCTTGACACCTCCGTTCTGTTTGTGATGAATATATATAACTATCGTTATTTTTCTTTGCCAAGATGGCTTGTCATGCTACAATAGCCGCATCTACGGCCACCAGACAACAGGAGGAGTATCTCATGGCCAAAACTGCCGACACCATTGCAATTTATTCCCGCAAGTCCCGCTACACCGGCAAGGGCGAGAGCATCGGAAATCAGATCGACCTCTGCCGCGAATATATCCGCACCCACTACGGCGATGCCGCAGCACAGAAAGCGGTCGTCTTTGAGGACGAGGGTTTTCCGGCGGCAACCTGAACCGCCCGGACTTCAAAAGATGATGACCGCCGCCAAAGAGCGGAAGATCCGTGCCATCGTGGTCTATCGTCTGGACCGCATCAGCCGCAACATCAGCGATTTTTCCAGCCTGATTGAAGAGCTTGGGACGGCTTGGCATCGACTTTGTGTCCATCCGGGAAAGCTTTGATACCTCCAGCCCCATGGGACGTGCCATGATGTACATCGCATCGGTGTTCAGTCAGCTGGAGCGTGAGACCATTGCAGAGCGCATACGGGATAATATGCACGAACTGGCAAAGACCGGGCGCTGGTTGGGCGGCACCACCCCACGGGATACGCCTCCGAGAGCGTCAAGAGCATCACGGTGGACGGCAAGACCAAAAAGGCTTGCAAGCTGAAGCTGCTGCCGGATGAGGCAGAGATCATCTACAAAATTTTCGACCTCTATGAGCAGTACGATTCCCTGACCATGACCGAGATCGAGCTGCTGCGGCAGGGCGTCAAAACAAAAACCGGGCGTTCGTTCACCCGGTTTTCCATCAAGTCGATTTTGCAGAATCCCGTCTACCTGATTGCAGACAAGGACGCCTATCAGTATTTTGTGGACAACGAGGCAGAACTGTTCTCCCCGAGTCCGATTTTGACGGCATTCCCGCCCAAAGTCAGGAAAAAGGGCAAGCCATCCTTCATAAATTAAAGTAACAGTTTATGATGCTTCGGGGAGGAACTCGGCATGTTTTATCTCTTTTACAATTTTTCGCCACAAAATTTCTGTTTCTGGCGCTTCATCTGGAAGCGGGCAGTTTCCCCCGCCCGCTGAGCCCGCAGGAAGAGATCCGGACCTTTGCCGCCCTGCGGACTGGTGATTCGTCCGCCCGGGAAAAGCTCATCCGCCACAATCTGCGCTTAGTGGCGCACATCGCAAAGAAATACTATGCTCTCCCTCTGAGCAGGACGATTTGATTTCCATCGGCACCATTGGCCTGATGAAAGCCGTGGACACCTTCGACTCCACCCGCCGGGCGCGCTTCTCCACTTATGCCAGCCGGTGCATCGAAAACGAGCTCCGGATGCACTTCCGGCGGGAGCGGAAGAACGCCCCCACCCTCTCGCTTCAGGAGACTCTTGATGCCGGAAAGGAAGACTCTGCCCTCACCCTCGCCGATGCTGCAGGATGGAGGACAGCTGCGAAAAACAGGACGATGCCCAGCGCCTGCGCCGCCTCATCGAGGGGTTGCCTGCCCGGGAGCGGAAACTCATATTGTTAAGGTACGGTCTGGCGGGCCAGCCGCTGACCCAGCTGGAAACGGCAAAGCTGCTTCAAATAAGCCGGAGCTACGTTTCCCGGCTTGAAACACACGCACTAGAGCTTTTGCGGGCCGGATGGGAGCAGCCTTAGCTCTTGCATTCCTCACCGAACTGTGGTACAATACTAAGGCACACAAATCGTGTGGTCGGACAGCGCCTGCTGCGTGGTTCGGCATACGGATGCGGGTCCTGTACGATGGAGCCGCAGTGAACCAGGTCAGGTGGGGAACCAAGCAGCCTTAAGCGGCGCGCCCCGTGCGTTTCAGTCAGCCTGCATCCGTATGCCGAGTTACGCAAGGCGGGGTCAAACCCCGTCAGCGCTGTCCGATTTTTATTACTGACGGGAGGGAAGCACCGATGTATCGCGCATTATACCGCAAATGGAGACCCCAGCGGTTTGAGGATGTCGTCGCACAGCGCGGCATCGTCACGGCGCTGCGCAATCAGATAGCGTCGGGCCGCGTAGGCCACGCCTACCTGTTTACCGGCGTGCGCGGCACGGGCAAGACCACCTGCGCGAAGATTTTCGCCAAGGCGGTCAACTGCCTCCACCCCCATAACGGCGACCCCTGCGGCGAGTGCGAGATCTGCAAGGGCATCGACAACGGCAGCATCCTCGACGTGGTGGAGATGGACGCCGCGTCCAACAACGGTGTGGACGACATCCGCGACCTGCGGGATGAGACAGCCTACACCCCCAGTGCCTGTCATTATAAGGTATACATCATCGACGAGGTACACATGCTGTCCACAGCGGCCTTCAACGCCCTGCTGAAAACGCTGGAAGAGCCGCCCGCCCACGTCATCTTCATCCTCGCCACGACCGAGATCCAAAAAGTCCCGGCCACCATCCTCTCCCGCTGCCAGCGGTACGATTTCACCCGCATCGGGCCGGAAGACATCGCCCAGCGGGTCGAGTATATCGCCGGACAAGAGGGCTTAGAGTTGACGACCGGTGGTGCTGAGCTGATCTCCCGCCTGGCCGACGGTGCCATGCGTGACGCCCTTTCGATCCTCGACACCTGCGCCGGCGTGACCGCAAAAATCGATGCTGATGTTGTCCGCCGGATGGCGGGCGTCACCGACCGGAGCTACCTGTTCCATATTTCGGATGCTCTGGAAGCGCAGGACGGCGCAGCGGCGCTGGCTCAGCTGGCCGCACTGCGGCAGCAGTCGGTGGACGTAAAACGTCTGACGGAAGAGCTCATCGCCCACTACCGCGCCCTGATGCTGGCGGCTCTGCCCGGCGGGCAGAGCCTGCTGTCCGGTGTTTCCCCCGAAGAGGAACAGCAGTACCTCGAAAAAGGCCCTCATCTGGGCCAGCGGGAGGCCATCCGGGCCATCCGTACACTGGGCAACGCCCTTGAACACATGACCCAGGGCAGTGACCAGCGCATCGAGCTGGAGCTGGCCCTCTTCACCCTCTCGGAGCCGCCGCAGGCCGCAGCTGTCCCCGTGGCGGCAATGCCTGTGCAGACTGTCGCTCCTGCCGCACCGGTCGTCCGGCCCTTTGTTGCGGCACCGATCCAGTCTGCGCCGCAGCCTTTCATGAGTACACCTGCTGCACCCGTGGAACCTATGGCCGCACCGGCAGTGGAAAAGGAGCCTGCTCCCGCGCCCGTTGTAGAGCCGAAGGCCTCTGTCCCGGATATTCCAGAGTCCCCCGCGCCCGCAGACGAAGAGCTTCCCCACCGCCCGACGAGCCGCCGGTGACGGAGTCGGCCCCCCTGCCGGATGAGCCGACTGCGCCGGTACCGCCCGTAACCGGAAGAGAGACCGGTTGAGCCCGCTGCAACGGTTTCGCCGGCAGCACCTGCCCCGGAGTATACCGCCGACCCGGCTCTCAGCCGACCCCGCAAGGTGGCCGCAGAGGGCGTCAATCCCTTCGAGCAGTGGAGCGAGGTCGTCAAGCTCTTACAGGAGAAGGACCCGATGCTTCACAGCTACCTGCGCAAATCGAAGGCGTACTTCGATGGCACACGGGTGCTCATCGACGGCGGCAAGACCTTCCGGGACTTCATCCGTGTCAACAAGGACAGCCAGCGGCTCATCAAAAAGCTCATCGCGCAGGTGTCAGGCGTCGCGGTGCCGATCGGCCCCTACGAGCCCCGCACCGCCGCAAAGCACGCCTCCAATGCCGAACAGTCGCTCCACGCGCTGGAAAAGCTGGGTCTGGACGTGAGCATTGAGGACAGCGCGAAGAAAAAAAGATAAACAATAACTTTTAAGGAGAACCAATTATGAAAGCAAGAATGCCCGCAGGCTTTGGCCGCCCCGATATGAACGCCCTGATGCGCCAGGCACAGAAAATGCAGGATGACATGAAGGCCAAGCAGGCCGAGCTGGAAGCCGCCGAGTACACCGGCAGCGCCTCCGGCGAGATGGTCACTGTCCACATGAACGGCAAGCACGAGATCCTTGGCATCACCATTAAGCCCGAGGCCGTTGACCCCGACGACATCGAGATGCTGGAAGACCTGGTGGCCGCCGCCGTCAACGCCACCGTCAAGCAGGTGGACGAAACTGCTGAGGCCGAGATGGGCAAGCTGACCGGCGGGCTGAACATCCCGGGTCTCTAAGCGGGAGGGATACGCATGGGTTACACCGCAGCGCCGCTGGAAAAGCTTATTGAGCAGTTCAGCCAGTTCCCGGGCATCGGCCGCAAGGGCGCGACCCGGATGGCCTATCAGGTGCTGAGTATGTCGGACGCGGACGCCGCGGCACTGGCCGAGGCCATCCAGAACGCCCACACCCGGCTCCACCGCTGCCGCGTCTGTCAGAACTACACTGAGGCCGAGCTCTGCCCCATCTGTTCCAGCGCCAAACGGGACCGCTCCACCATCTGCGTGGTCGAGACGCCCCGCGATGTGCAGGCCTTTGAGCGCACCCGGGAGTACCACGGCCTGTATCATGTCCTCCATGGCCTCATCAGCCCCATGGACGGCATCGGTGCCGAACAGCTCTCGGTGAAGGCTGTTGGCCCGGCTGGAGCAGCGGCGAGGTGAAAGAGGTCATCATGGCCATGAACCCCACCGTCGAGGGCGAGGCCACGGCCATGTATCTGGCAAAGCTCATCAAGCCCCTGGGCATCAAGACCACTCGTCTGGCCTACGGCCTGCCCGTGGGCGGCAGCCCCGAGTACACCGATGAGACGACGCTTTACCGCGCGCTCTCCGGCCGCGACGAGCTGTAAAGAGCAGATTTTATAGAACCTTAACGATTCTTTCAAAATCGCTCTTGAAAATCCAGCAAAATGTGATATAATGACAAGACAAAGAAGCTGCTTTTATAGGCAGAGTGCGCCGAACGACGAGAATTTTTGCCCGTATACAGGACGGTGTGCAATGCTTATGAAAACGGCTTCTAGAGTAAAGGAAAGGAGGCGCGCTTCATGGCACCTGCCAGGGAACGTCCGGCGACAAAGACCATCGCCACAAACCGCGAGGCGCGTCACGAGTATTTCGTGCTCGAAGCGCTGGAAACGGGCGTCGAGCTGAAAGGCACCGAGGTCAAGAGCCTGCGTGCCGGCGGCGTCAACCTGAAAGACAGCTGGGTCGATATTGAGGACGGCGAGCTGCTGGTCAAGGGAATGCACATCACTCCCTACGACCACGGCAACATCTTCAATCAGGACCCTCTGCGGGTGCGGCGTCTGCTGGCCCACAAGACCGAGATCCGGCGTCTGCACCAGCAGTGCAAGCTGCAGGGCTATACTCTCGTTCCCCTTTCTCTCTACTTCAAGCATGGCCGCGTCAAGATGGAAGTCGGCCTGTGCAAGGGCAAAAAGCTCTACGACAAGCGTGCCGACGCCGCCAAGCGCGATGCCAAGCGCTCCATCGACCGGGCCGTGAAGTCCAACGGCAAATTCTACTAAATCTCTTTCAGGTAGCATTCCTGCCCTGAGAACACCAAGCTTTCTGCGCATGGCAACATGTGCTTTATGGGGGCGTAAAGGTTTCGACGGGGGGAGCGAGGCCTGGGCAGCGGGTAGCAGTGGGGGAACTGCTCTAAACTCCTCCAAAAAATTAACTGACAACAATAATTATCAGTTGCTCGCAGCCTGAGTGCTGCGCGTTCCGCCCACTCTTGTGTCGTGTGGGGCCGGGGCGTCCTTTAGACACAGCACCTGAACGGACCTAAGCTTTGCGGACCGGCAGGAACTCATGAAGCTACTGAAGCGTTAGCCTGACGACCGGCGTGACGCAGAGGGAATGTTGTAGATCGCCTGCACCCGGAGACACCTACGCTGAACTCTTTTCGGACATGGGTTCGACTCCCATCGCCTCCACCACACGTGAGCCAGACGAACCCTCTGTGCTCCACCAAAGGGAAGAGCCTCACCGCTTTGCAGTGAGGCTCTTCCTTCATCTTATAGCATCCTTATCCCATGAAATCAAGCAGCACGTCGATGTCCTGACTGATGGCGCGGAGATAGTCAGCTCCGCCGCGCCGGCCGTCATAGTTCCGGACGCGGCTGCTCATCTCATTCAGGAGCTCTTCCTTCCGCACCAGAACGGGGTCTCCGATCCACTCGTCTTTCTCTATAAAGGCTTCCAGCTGCTCATATTCTTTTATGATACGGACGTTGTACAGGTTCTCCGGGAGGGTACGGGCATCGAACCAGTCCGGCTGCGCGTGAAAGTCCAAAGGCGGCAGCGGGTCCAGCGGCTCATCGGCGTCCCACACATAAGGATGCCGGTCATCTTCTTCCGGCGTCTTCTTGAAGCGTCCTACGGTCCTCGGCCTTGCTGACCGTCTCATAGTGGTTGAACAGCGCCTCAGCATCGTAACCATAGAGCTCGTAGGCGTCCGAATAGCGGTCTGCATAGTCCTTGTACTGGAACGTCTCGACGCTTTCCGTCCCCGGGGTAAGGTCAAGCCAGATGCTCACCGCCTCCGCATGGGTGGGCAGAGCTGCCATGACCGTCAGGGCCAGAACGCCCGATGTGACCGCCGCAATAAATTTTCTTCGCATGATAAAACCTCCTTTTTATGAGCGGTTCATCCCAGAATCGAGAATCTCCGCACTTCTACATTGTTATTCTCCACGCCGGAGCAGTCCTGAAAGACTTTATGCCGTATCCGGCCCCGGATGGTGTTGCCGCTGACTTCCTTCGTGCTGGCGATGCCGTAGCCGAGGGAGACGTCCAGCGTATTCCCTTTCAAGGCGCTGAGCTGATAGCAGATGCGCCGCCCGTTGTCGCCGCTCAGGGTGATGCGGCTGTTCTGGATGACCGTGCTGCCGTCGGCACGGTCATTGCCCCGCCAGCATGGGGTTCGCGCCCTTTTTCATATCGTGCTTTGCCATGCTGTCCGGCTGTTTCATGGTGATGTCGCAGTTGTCCACGACGGCGCAGGTCTTATCGCCTACCATACGGAAAATGGTCTCGCAATACTCCGCACGGACGGTGCAATCCTCCATCCGGACGTCTGTGGTGCCGCTCTGCCCCAGCGTGATGAACCACACCGGGCGATGATCGGCGTCCAGCGCCTCCTGCGTCTGTGTCTCATAGAAGCTGCAGCCCGAGAGGACGACATCCCGCACCGCGCCGCCCCATCCCCAGACCGCCAGCAGCTCGTCGGCACCGGACTTGTAAAATTCACAGTTCTGGAAGCGGATATTCCGGCTCTCCACCCTGTCCGTCCAGTTGCGCACCCAGATGCCGCCGGACGCGCCGGAGGTCATCTGACGGAATACACAGCCCTCAAAACGGATATTCTCGTTGCCGCCATACAGGTCGGCGGCGCCGCGCCCCCACTCGTTGGGCTCACAGTCGAAGGTGCAGCCCACAAATTCCACATTGCGGGCGAGCATCACCCGGAGCATATAGTTGGCTGACAGCTGTCCGCTGCCCGGAAGGTCACATTTTCCAGCCGGACGTCGTGGGCGCGGTCATCATCAGAGTCTTTCATAAGCTCCACCGCCACACGGTCCTCTCTCAGGTCAGGGTACTGAATATCACTGAGCAGGACAGCGCCGTTTCCCTGGATGGTCAGTCCGCTGGGCAGCCCGAGGCAGGAGGAGAAGCGGTAGACCGCCCCCGCCGTCAGCTCGAGAGGCCGACCGGAGGCGCTGGCCTGCTGCATCGCGGCCTGCAGAGCCTGCAGGTCGTCCGCGATACCGTCGCCCTTCGCCCCGAACTGTTCCGGCGTAACGCCGGTACTCACCGGACGAGCCGTACTGCTCTGGGCAGCAGACGCTGTGACCGCCTGAGCCGGGGTCGCAGCCGCCGTTTCGCTCTTCTGCCCACAGCCGCACAAAAGCAGCACCGCCATGAGGACAAAGGCCAAAGCTTTTATTTTCACGTTCGAATGTTCTCCTTCTCTGCCGGGGCTTCTTATGTTTATCATACCATAAACCGCAGTCGATGTATAGCCAAAGAGCCGCTGCCCGCAAAATGCGGCAGCGGCTCTTTCTTTTCAGTTCAACCGGGTGTCAGCTCAGGACTGGCAGGCGGTGATGAGGCTCATCTTGTAGACCTCGTCAGCGTTGCAGCCGCGGGACAGATCGTTGATGGCGCATTCAGACCCTGCAGAATCGGGCCGTAAGCAGCGTAGCCGCCCAGACGCTGAGCGATCTTGTAGCCAATGTTGCCGGCCTCGATAGACGGGAAGATGAAGGTGTTAGCCTGACCGGCGACCTTGCTGCCCTTGCACTTGACCTGTGCCACCTCGGGAGAGACCGCAGCGTCGAACTGCAGCTCGCCGTCAATAGCCAGCTCGGGGGCCATCTCCTGAGCCTTGATGACAGCGTCGTGGCTCAGAGCGACGGTGCCGCCCTTGCCGGAACCCTTGGTGGAGAAGCTCAGGACAGCGACCTTCGGGTCGATGCCGAACAGCTTAGCGGTCTTAGCGGTCTCGACAGCCACCTCAGCCAGCTTGGCAGAAGCAGCCACCTTGACCTCGCCGGTAGCCTTATCGACGGTATCGGTGTAGTCGATGTTGACGGCGCAGTCGCCCATAGCGATGCGGCGCAGGCCCTCTTCGCCAAAATCACGGTCCAGGATAAAGCAGGAGCTTACCAGGTGAGCGCCCTTCTTGGTCTTGACCAGCTGCAGAGCGGGACGAACGGTGTCGGCGGTGGAGTAGGTAGCGCCGCCCAGCAGGCAGTCAGCCTTGCCCATCTTGACCAGCATGGTGCCGAAGTAGTTGGACTTCTTCAGCAGAGCAGTACACTCCTCTGCGGTCTGCTTGCCCTTGCGCAGCTCGACCATGGTGTTGACCATCTCATCGAAGCCGGCGTAGTTCTCAGGGTCGATGATCTCAGCAGCGGAAATATCAAAATTGCCAGCAGCGGCAGCAGCCTTGCACTCTGCCTCGTTGCCGACCATAACAACTTTCAACACGCCCTCAGCCAGCAGCTTGCTTGCGGCCTCCAGGATGCGGGGGTCATTGCCCTCGGTAAAAACGATCGTCTTGGGGTTTGCCTTCAGCTGGGCTACCAGGGGTGCAAACATATCAGCCATTATTGATTACCTCCGAAATTACTTTGCAATTATTCCGGGCATCACAGATATGCCCTTCTTTTTTATTCTAGCACAGAGTCAGAAAACTTCAAGACAAATCTTGAATTTTGTGGTATATTTTAAGGAAGAAATCGTGCGATGATTTGTTAAGAAAATGTCATTTAGTTTGTGAGAGGATACCGAGCTTATGGATTGGGAAACACTGAAAAACGACTGTCTCGCCTGTCAGCGCTGTCCGCTGCACACCACCCGGCACAACGTGGTGTTCGGGCAGGGCGTGGAGAATGCCGAGGTGCTCTTCGTGGGCGAAGGCCCCGGCCAGAGCGAGGACGAGCAGGGCCTGCCCTTCGTGGGACGCAGCGGCCAGCTGCTGGACAAATACCTCTTCGCCATCGACCTCGACCGTGCCTCCAACTGCTATATCGCCAACATCGTCAAGTGCCGCCCGCCTCAGAACCGCGACCCCCTGCCCGCCGAGAGCGAAGCCTGTATGCCCTGGCTGCGAGAGCAGTTCCGTCTGCTGCGGCCTAAAATCGTCGTCTGCCTGGGCCGCATCGCCGCCCAGCGGATGATACGCGCCGACTTTTCGGTGACGAAGGAGCACGGCACCTTTATTGAGAAGAACGGCATCCTCTTCATGGGGACGTTCCACCCCGCCGCCCTGCTCCGTCAGCCCCAGAACAAGCCGGAGGCTTTCGGCGACTTTGTGGCCCTGCGGGATAAAATACACGAGGTGTGCGAGCATACGTATTGACCCTCACTTTTTTCCTCATTTTTGCATACCCTATAGCAAAAGTGAGGTGTTTGAGTATGAATGCTGTACGCAGCGATTCTGTTGATTTCTTTCTGGGCACCACCACCCCCGCCGGGTTCAAGGGCTATTTTGAGCCGCTTCGGCGGGAGCCTGGGATGCAGATGTATCTCATCAAAAGCGGGCCGGGCTGCGGCAAATCGACGCTGATGAAGCGGCTGGCCGTCAAGGCCGAGCAGAAGGGGGAGCCTATCCAGCGCATCCACTGCGCCAGCGACCGACAGTCTGGACGGCGTCATCTTTCTCGACAAGCGCGCCGCCATCGTGGACGCCACTGCACCCCATGTCATGGAGCCGGACGCCCCGGGCGCAGAGGAGCAGGTGGTGAGCCTGTACCACACACTGGACGCCGACGCCCTCCACGCCCACGCCGACGAGGTGAAGCGGCTCTTCGCCCAGAACACTGCCCTGCGCAGCCGGGCCGCGCGGTATATCGCACCTGCCGGGAGCCTGCTGCTGGACAGCCGCCGGGCTGAGGCGTGCAGTGCCAACTTCGAGAAAGTCCGCCGCTACGTCAAGCGGCTCTGCGCCGGACTCTCCCCGCCTGCCGGGGGCCTCGGCCAGCGAAGAGCTGCGGCTGCTGTCGGCCATCACGCCGAAAGGGCCGGTCTTCTACCGCGGCACCGTACAGGCGCTGGCCGACCGGTATGTGGTCTTCCATGACGACTACGGCGCCGTCTCCCGTCTGCTTCTCGAGCTCATCCGGGCCGAGGCGCTGGCCCGGGGCTACCACATCATCACCTGCCCCTGCGCCATGCACCCCGACGACAAGATAGACCATCTCTTCATCCCGGCCCTCCGGCTGGCTTTCCTCACCGACAACCGGTGGCACCCGGTGCAGCTGCCCGGCGTGCAGGCCGTCCGGTGTACCCGTTTCGTGGACCGGGAAAATCTGGCGGGCTACCGCGCCCGTCTCCGCTTCAACGAGCGGGCGGCAGCAGAGCTTTTGGAACAGGCCGCCGACCTGATGGCACAGGCCAAAGCCTGCCACGACGAGCTGGAGACGTACTACCGCGCCGCCGTGAACTTCGGCAAGGTGGACGAAGCTGCCGCCCAGTGCGCCGGGATGCTTGGGCTGGCGTAGGATTGGTGTCCGGATTGGGACTCTCGGCCAGGCTATCCTTCGTCCAACCTCTCAGTCTCGCATTCGCTCGACAGCTCCCCTAGTAGGGGAGCCTCTGGCGAAACTGTCCACTTTGCGGGGAATGCCAAAGCCTCTCCTACCAGGAGAGGTGGCACGGCGTCAGCCGTGACGGAGAGGTTAGTACAAAGACGGACCTGCCAATTATAAATATAAAAAGTCAAAAAGGAAGTGACCCGCTATGTCTGCTTTTCGCCTGCCTGTCCGCCAGCTGGTGGAATTTTTGCTCCGCACCGGCAGCATCGACAGCCGCTTTACCGGCTTCGACCGCGCCAACGAGGGCGCACGCATCCACCGCAAGCTCCAAAAGGCCGCAGGCGAAAGCTACGCCGCCGAAGTCTTCCTCTCCGGCGAACGGGAGGCGGCGGGCATCCCCTTCACCATCGAAGGCCGGGCCGACGGCATCTTCACCGACGAGGCGGGCGTGACGGTCATCGACGAGATAAAGACCACAGCCGTCCCCGCCGACGACATCGCCGAGGACATGAACCCCTGCCACTGGGCGCAGGGAATGGTCTACGGGGCGCTGTATGGCCGTCAGCAGGGGCTGGAAAAGCTGGACGTCCGGCTCACCTACTACCAAATCGACACCGACGACATCCTCCGCTTCGTGCGGCATTTCACCCTTGAAGAGCTGGAAGCGTTTTTGCAGGATCTGCTCGAGCAGTACGCCCCCTGGGCGCAGCGTCAGCTGGCGTGGAAGGAGCAGCGGGGCGTGAGCCTTTCGGCGCTGGATTTTCCTTTCCGGCCTACCGGCCCGGGCAGAGGGCGCTGGCAGGCGAAGTCTACCGCGCCTGCACTGCCGCGCCGTCTAAAAGCGGCGTCCGGCTCTTCTGTCAAGCCCCCACCGGCATCGGCAAGACCATGAGCGTCCTCTTCCCTGCTCTGCGGGCCATCGGCACCGGCTGCGGCGAGAAGCTGTTCTACCTGACGGCCCGCAACACGACTCAGTCCGCCGCCGAGGATGCCATTGCGCGGCTGCGGGCGTCTGATTCCAAGCTGGCTCTGCGCAGCGTGACCCTGACAGCCAAGGAGAAGGTCTGCCTCCACCCGGATGCCGAGGGCCATCCCGCCTGCCTGCCGGAGCTCTGCCCCTACGCAAACGGCTACTACGACCGGGTGAACACGGCCCTGAAAGCCCTTCTGGACGACGGCACCGGCCGCTTCGACCGGGCCGCGCTGGCCGACGCCGCAAAGCAGTTCACGGTCTACCCCTTCGAGCTGGGGCTGGATCTGAGCGAGTGGTGCGACGTCATCATCGGCGACTATAACTACCTCTTCGACCCCGTGGTGCATCTGCGGCGGTTCTTCGACAGCGCGGGCGACTGGCTCTTCCTCGTGGATGAGGCCCACAATCTGCCCGAGCGGGCGCGGGCCATGTACTCGGCACGCTTCTGCAAGAGCAGCCTCACCGAGGCAAAACGCGCACTCGGGCGGGGCAAAAGCACCCTTAAGACAGCTCTGAGCAAGGCCGACAAAGCCTTTTTAGCGGGACGGAAAGCGGTCTCGACCCTCGCGCCCCGCCGGGGCAGCACTGCCGTCGAAGAGGACGACAGCGGCCAGACCTCCCTGCTGGGACCTGCGGAGACGCCCGCCATCGAGCTGCCCGCCGCCGACTACGCTCAGGACGGCACGGTGTTCTGCAAGGAGCTTCCCTCAGCCCTGCTGGCCCCACTGCGGGCGCTGACGGCTCCCTTGCAGGACTGGTTGGAAGACGATCCCGACGCCGAAGCCCACGCGGCCCTGCTGGATCTCTACTTTGAGGTGCAGGACATCCTGCGGGCGTCGGAACGGTATGACGAGCATTTTGCCGCCCAGCTCACCGCCCGGGGCAGTGACCTTGAATTGCAGCTGCTCTGCCTCGACCCTTCCCCCTTCGTGGACGCAAGCCTTTCGGCAGGGCGGGCGGCGGCGCTGTTCAGCGCGACGCTGACGCCGCCGGGCTACTACCGCACCGTCCTCGGCTGTCCCGAGGCCCGGGCCGTGGCGCTGGAAAGCCCCTTCCCGGCAGAAAACCTCGGGCTCTACTGTCTGCCCTCCATCTCCACCCGCTACCGCCAGCGGGACGCCAGCATCCGGCCCATCTCGGACGCCCTCGCGGCGCTGGCGTACAGCCGGGTGGGCAACTATCTGGCCTTCTTCCCCAGCTACGCCTATCTGCGGCAGGTGTGGGAGGACTTCACCGCCCGCTACCCGGACATCGGCACACTGGTACAGGAGAGCGGTCTGGACGACGCCGGGCGGGCGGCGTTCCTCGAGCGGTTTTCGCCCTGCCCGGAGAAGACGCTTCTCGGCTTCGGGGTCATGGGCGGCATCTTCGGCGAGGGCGTGGACCTCGCGGGCGACCGGCTCATCGGCTGCGCCATCGTGGGCGTGGGCCTGCCGCAGGTGAGTCCCCGTCAGGAGATGCTGCGCCGCTACTACGACGCCCAGAACGGGGCAGGCTTCGACTACGCCTACCGCTGGCCCGGTATGAACAAGGTCCTGCAGGCCGCCGGGCGGGTCATCCGGACGCAGGAAGATAGGGGCGTGGTGCTGCTCCTCGACGACCGCTTTGCCCAGAGCGAGTACGCCCGGCTCTTCCCGAAGCATTGGAGGCATCTGGAGTATCTGAGGGATACGAAGGAGTTGAAGAAAAAGCTGGAAGATTTCTGGGCTGAATAAACACAAAAAGAGGCAGACTCGCATCTGCCTCTTTTTCCATGCACTTATCGCTTTGCTTTCGCCGTCTTTTTCCGCATGATGTCCCACGAGGGCATCTGGCTGCGCAGGGTATCCCACGCCGTCATCCGGACGCTCGTCCGGGTGCGCAGACCTCGAAAGCCTCATCGAGGTACTGCATCTCAGCCACAGCATGCATCGCGTGGTCGGAGACGCAGAGACGTCCCAGCGGGGTCTTACAGAGCGCCAGGACCATGGCGTCCATCTTCCGGCGGCCGGGCGTACCGGCACGGTAGCAGTCGGTGTTCTCCTTGTCGTCCACGGGGATGTGGGCGGCTTTCAGCATCTCGCAGGCCTCCCACGCGGCGTCGAGGACCAGGCCACGCTGCTCCTTCGTCGCCTTGGAGAGGTCGCCGCTGCAGGCGTAGCAGAGATAGCAGGCCGGCAGGATGAGGGCGAGGTGGCACTTGAGCCATCCGTCCATGTCGCTGACGAAGGTCAGCTTGTACTTTGCGCCCTCGAAAGCCGTCTTGACCCGGTAGCGGAAGACGCCCGAAAGGGGCGCGGTAGCCCCGCCGATGGTCATATCCACACCGACGTGGGCGCTGACGACCTTATCGACATCCCGGTGGCCGCCGCTGCTCTGGAAGCCGAAGGCGATCTTATCCGCCGGGCGCTGCATGGCCTGCATGACCTCCACGGCGTGGGGGTCGTTGCCCACGAAGACGAAGTATTCGCTCCTGTTCTGCTTGAGGATGGGCAGCACGTCGGGCAGCTGCCCGGCATGCATCGTCACGAAAACGAGGTCGTAGCAGTCGTCCGGGGCCAGCGTGTCGATGGTGGCCACCCGGTCCACCGTAGTGCGGCACTGCGCCCAGTGGCGGATGACGAGGCCCCTTTGGTCGAGCCTCTCCTTCCACTCGCCCCGCGCCAGCATTGTGACGACATTCTTTTTGTTCTGCAGCAGACGGTGGGCCAGCTCACAGCCCTGCACACCTGCACCATAGACCAGTATCCTCATCTCTGCCTGCCTCCTTATATAGGCCCCTCTCCGGGGCCGGAAGTCATCAGTGCTTCAAAAACGAGAAGAAGCCCTTCTTCTCATACGACTTTTCCTCTGCGCCGGTCACGGTATAGCCCGTGTCGGCAATGGCAGCCTTCAGGGCCTCGATGTCCAGCGGCTGGGCCGAGACGATGACCGTCTCTCCCTTAGTGTGGGAGGAAGTCACCTTCTCCACCTGCGCAGTCTTGCGCACCACCTCGTTGACGTGGCTCTCGCACATGCCGCACATCATGCCATCTACTTTCAGCGTCGTCTGAACCATTGGTCAGTACCTCCTAAGAATCGTCATCCACTGGGCAGACTGCACAAGCCGCCCGTGCGTTTTTCGTCATTTTGTTAGTTTTGCCTAACTTTTTATGGGAAGCAAAAGGCCGTTGGCCCCGCGCACCCCTCAGCACCCGAGACAAAAGACCCTGTTTCTCTGTTTCCGTCTTCATCATACCACACCGGTATGGTAATTGCAAGTGCCGGTTCCTCACAGTACACGGGTGTGGTATATTTCTCCCGTCTCTACGTCTTTCCAGTAGAAAACGCCGTTTTCCAGAATCATATAGCTGTGGGGACTGTTTTCCTTCGGGATGCTCAGGGAGCCGGGGTTGAGGCAGACGTTCCTCTGCCCGAACTCCATCCACGCCGGGACGTGGGTGTGGCCGTGGAGCAGGATGTCCCCTTCGGCCAGCGGCGGCGGGTTCTTTCCATTATAGATATGCCCGTGGGTGGCATAAATGAGCTTTTCGCCCGCCGGGAGGATGCAGTAATCCGCCATCACCGGGAGATCCAGCACCATCTGGTCCACCTCGGCCTCGCAGTTGCCCCGGACGCAGCAGAGTTTGTTTTTCAGGCCGTTCAGCATCGGGATGACCTCTTTCGGCGCGTAGTCCCGGGGCAGGTCGTTCCGGGGCCGTGGTAAAGCAGGTCGCCCAGCATCAGCAGCCGGTCAGCCCCCTCCCGCTCAAAGGCCTCCACCATCTTCTTGCAGTAATAAGCCGACCCGTGCAGGTCGGACGCGATCATCCATTTCATGGCATCTTTCCCCTTTTGTCCTGTTTTGACTTCATTGTAAAGGCTCTCAAACAGAAGTCAAGCATGGCTCCCAGAGGTCAGAAACGCTTTTCATCTTTTTATTTTATCCTATCCCCTTGTCAGCGCAGATGTAAAATGATAAAATTTTCCTGTCCGAAAATCTCATTTTGTTAGGAAGGAAAAAACATTATGGAACAAAACTATGACATGGATGAGATCGACCTCCTCGAGTTGGCGCGGCTTCTCTGGAGCCACGCATTGCAGATCGCTGCGGCCGGCATTGCGGCAGCGGTCATCTGCCTGCTGGTCTGTACCTTCATATTGACGCCCCGCTATCAGGCCTCCGTCAATCTAATCGTCAATTCCCGGCAGGACGGCAATGCTTCCATTACCAGTGACAACATCAACTCGGCCCGGAATCTCATCGACACTTATGCAGTCATCATCAAGAGCAACATCGTCCTGAACGACGTCATCGAGCAGCTGGGTCTGGATATGACCTACCGTCAGCTGCTGGCCTGCGTCTCTGTGGACGGCGTGGGCTCGACCCAGATCATGTCCATCACGGTCACCAACGAGGACCCCGCCCTGGCCGGAAAGATCGTGCAGGCCATCGCCGAGACTGCCCCGATGTCATCGTGGACAAGGTGGAGGCCGGCTCCTGCAAGGTCGTGAGCGACGTGGAGATCACGAGCAACCCGTCTTCCCTCAGACGAAGAAGTACGTCCTGACCGCTGCTCTCGGCGGCATTGTGGCGGCCTGCGGCATTCTGGTTCTCGACCACCTGCTCCATGACTACATCGTCGATAGCGAGGACATCCAGAAAAGCTGGAGCTTCCTGTACTCGGCCTTATCCCGGAGGTGTAATACCATGTGGAATCCGTTCAACCGAAACACCATCTCCAACCCTTCGGCAAGCAAGCGTTCGCTTCAGCTCATCACCCAGAAGGGTATGCCGTTTGCCTACGTTGAAGCTTACAAAGCTCTGCGCACCAACCTGAACTTTCTGTCCGGTTCCGGCGATGTCCACGCTTTCGTCGTCACCAGCACGGTCCCGGAAGAGGCAAAGTCCAATGTGTCGGTCAATCTGGCGCTGGCTCTGACGGAAAGCGGCAAAAGGTCGTCCTCGTGGACTGCGACCTCCGCAAGCCTGTCCTTCACCGCTATCTGAAGGCCGGACACAATCTGAAAGGTGTCTCCAACGTCCTGTCCCGTCAAGTGGCGCTCTCCGACGCCCTCGTCGAGCTGAAGGACATCCCCAACCTGACGTTCCTGCCGGCCGGCACCACCCCTCCCAACCCTTCTGAGCTGCTCAGCCAGCCCCAAATGCAGGAGATGGTGGACACGCTGCGCGGGAGCTATGACTTCGTCATCCTCGATGCGCCTCCCATCTCGATGGTGACGGATGCCGCCGTCATCGGCCGCATCGTGGACGGTGCTCTCTTCGTCGTCCGCTCCAAGTATGCGTCCACCGATGCCGTCAAGACAGCCCTCGAGAAGCTTCAGGATGCCGGCGTAAAAGTCCTTGGCGCCGTTCTTACCCGTTATGATGCCAAAAATCGCTCAAGCGCTCGGATTATGGGTACGGATATTACTACTATAACAGTAATTATTCCTATGGTGACCCCCATGGCCTTTCAAAGTCAGCAGCCAAAAAGAGCGGCCTGACGTCAAAAGAGTAGCATAACGGCAAAGAAAAGCATTCCGTACATACGGAGGATGAAGCATGACAGACCTTCATTGCCATATCCTTCCTAACATTGACGATGGTGCCAAAGATGTTTCGATCTCCCTTCGTCTGCTGGAAAAGAGTATGCAGACGGTGTGCGGAACATTGCTTTTACGAGCCACTTCAACAGTGAGTGGACGACTCCCGATGCATTCCTGCAAAAGCGTGCGGCCGCCTATGAGACACTGACAGCCGCGCTTCCGACCGGACCGGAAGCCATGCAGTTCCGCTTCAAGCTGGGCTGTGAAGTCTACTTCTCCCCCAAGCTCTGTGAGCTGGATGCCAAGGCGCTCTGCATCGGCGATACCTCTTATATGCTAGTGGAGTTTCCCACTACCCACAAGCCCCATTTCATCCGGCAGACCTTCGCCCTCCTGCAGGAGCAGGGTGTTCTGCCCCTCATCGCCCACATCGAGCGATACCCCTACGTCCTCGAAGACCCCACCCTGCTCTACAACTGGGTGGCCGCCGGAGCCTATGTCCAAATCAACGCGGGCGCACTGCTGGATTCTCCAAAACTGCGCCGGACGCTCTGCAAGTTCATCTCGTGGCAGCTTGTCCACGTCATCTCGACGGACACCCACTCCCTGGACAAACGCCCGCCCCGGATGGCAGAAGCTGCTGCTGTTCTGGAAAAGGAGCTGGGCAAAGAGACTGCCTCAAAGCTTTTGCAGAACGGCGACGCACTTTTCGACGATGAGGAGCTGGATGTTTTCACTCCCCACCGGCCCAAAAAGTTCCTGAATTTCTGGATGTGACAGGCCTGTGAGTCCTCTATCCAGCTGAGCTTCCTCTCTATGCTGGTTTTTGTGAAAAGTCATACTTTTCCCTTTACAATCCACCCGTTTCGTGGTATCCTATCGCAGGCCGGTCAGAAAGGCTCTTCCCGTACTGCCCTTTCCGGCCCGCATCCCGGTGCTGTCCGGCGGCGTCCCGTAACACCGCTTTTGCGATGCACCGTATTTCTCAGCACTTCAATAAAACCCGTGTGGATTTTTACAGCATAGATGTTTGCTACTTTTCGCCACACAATGGCCCGCTTCAAGCCGCCGTTGTGTGGCTTTTGTGCGGAAATTTCAGGAAAGGAAGCTTTTGCCCCCATGAACGATACTTTTATGAAGACGAAGCCGGTGTTCCCGCTGCTGGTGTCGATGGCTCTGCCCAACGTCATCTCCATGCTGGTGAACTCGCTGTACAACATCGTGGACAGCCTCTTTGTGGCCCAGATCAACGAGCAGGCCATGACGGCCCTCTCCCTCGTGTTCCCCATCCAGAACTTCGTGAACGCCGTTGCCATCGGCTTCGGCGTGGGCATCAACGCCCTCGTGGCCCTTTACCGGGGCGCAGGCGACCACGACAGGGCGGACGCCGCCGCCACCCACGGCATGGCCCTCTCGGTGCTCCACGGCATCCTCTGCACGCTGGCAGCTACTGCCATCATGCCCGGCTTCCTGGCCCGGTTCACCGCCGACGGCACCATCGTCTCTATGGGCGTGACCTACTCCACCATCGTCTTCCTGTTCGCTACCGTGAACATGGCCAGCCTCGCCTTTGAGAAGCTCTTCCAGGCCGTGGGCCGGATGAAGCTCACCATGATCGCCCTCATCTCGGGCTGTGTCTGCAACATCCTGCTGGACCCCGTCCTCATCTTCGGCCTCGGCCCGGTGCCTGCCATGGGCATTGCAGGCGCGGCGCTGGCTACCGGCATCGGACAGGCCGCCACTCTCGTCATCTACCTCGTGGTCTACAGCACCACCGAGTCGCCCGTCCATCTGCGCCGGAAGGCCCTGCGGCCTGACCTCTCTCTCGAAGGCCGTCTCTACGCCATCGGTGTGCCTGCCATCCTGAATCTGGCCCTGCCCTCCCTGCTGGTCACCTTCCTCAACGGCCTGCTGGCGGCCTTCTCCGAAAGCTATGTGGTGGTGCTGGGCATCTACTATAAGCTCCAGACTTTCCTCTATCTGCCCGCCAGCGGCATCGTGCAGGGAATGCGCCCCCTCATCGGCTACAACTACGGTGCAAAAGAGCACGCCCGCGTGGCAAAGCTCTACCAGCTCACCCTCGGCATGAGCGCCGTCATCATGGCGGCAGGCACCGTCATCTGTATGGCCGCTTCCGCGCCCCTCATCGGCCTGTTCTCCTCCACCCCCGAGACCATCGCCATCGGCCAGACCGCTCTGCGCATCATCTGCCTCGGCTTTGTGGTGTCGGCGGTGTCCACCACCTCTTCCGGCGCGCTGGAAGGTCTGGGCAAGGGTGCGGCCTCGCTGGTCATCTCCCTCTGCCGGTACGTCATCTTCATCATGCCGCTGGCGTGGCTGCTCTGCCGCCAGCTCGGCCCCACCGGCGTCTGGCACGCCTTCTGGGTCACGGAAGTGCTGTCGGCTGTCATCGCCTTTGCGGTGTATCGGAAGAGCGTAACGAGAAATTAACCTCTCCGTCACGGCTGACGCCGTGCCACCTCCCCTATCGAGGGGAGGCCTTGGCATTCCGGAAAGCTTCACCTCTTCGCCAGAGGCTTCCCTACTAGGGGCAACAACGACGACCGCCGCCAGTGGCGGAAACAGGGAGTCGCTGTTGGGGCAGCGGCCAGTAAGGCGCAAGCGAAGCGCTGCGGATGCTGGGTGCCGCAACCCGGCCTTGTCTGCGAAGCAGACTGAGAGGTTGGATGAAGGCACTCCTTCCCTGAAACGCAGAAGCTCCCCATACCCTCACGGGCATGAGGAGCTTTTCTTATTTTTTCTCTTTTTCCGGCACCAGCGCACACACCAGCCGCACCATCCACGGCAAAAAAGGCAGCCAGAGCAGGGCGCAGCAGACGTTGAAGGCGGTGTGGGCGTTGGCGATTTGCCGGGAAATGACTTCCAGCTCCGGGCCTTTGGGGGAGATAAGCTCCACCAGCCGGACGAACCAGGGCAGCAGCACCGCCGCCAGCAGACTCCCGCTGAGGTTGAAGCAGCTGTGGGCCAGCGCGGCGCGGGCGGCGTCCTTCCCCTGCCCGATGCAGGCCAGCAGGGCCGTGACCGTCGTGCCGATGTTGTCGCCCAGAAGGACCGGCACCGCCCCGGCAAGGCCCAGCACGCTGTGGATGCCGTCCGGCCCGGCCTGACGGGCCACGTTCTGCAGCAGCGCGATGGTGGCCGAACTGCTCTGCACCACCATGGTCATGGAGAGGCCCAGAAGGATGCCCAGAAGCGGCGACTCCTTCACCCGGGTCATCCAGTCGAGAAAGACCGCCTGCCCGGCCAGCGGCTGCAAAGCCCGGCCCAGGATGTCGATGCCCTCGAAGAGCAGCCCGAAGGAGAACACCGCCTCTCCCACGGCCTGCCAGCGGGGCCTGCGGGCCGCGAAGTCGAGGAGGAAGCCCAGAAACAGCACCGGGTACACCAGCGTCTGGACATCGAAGGCGACGAGCTGTGCCGTCATGGTGGTGCCGATGTTGATGCCGTAGATGATGGCCACCGCCCGGGGCAGTTCCAGCAGCCCGGCGCTGACGAAGCCGATGACCATCACCGTCGCCGCCGAGCTGCTTTGGAGCACTGCCGTCACGGCCAGCCCGGTGAGGACGCCCAGCAGCGGCGTGGCCGTCAGCCGGGCCAGCAGCCGCTTCATGGCGTCGCCCGCCGCCCGCTGCAAGGCGCGGCTCATCCTGTCCATCCCGTAGAGGAACATTGCCAGCCCGCCGAACAGCGCAAAGAGCATCTCCATCCCCTGCTCCATCCGCACACCCCCCCCCTTGTCCAACAATGTATGAGGGGTGGACGGGCGGTATGACGGAAGGCTTCTTCTCTGTACAACCTCTCCGTCTGCTTCGCAGACAAGGCCGGGTTACGGCAGCGCGTTAGCGCTGACGGAGAGGTTGGACTACGGAGAACTTGCTCTGAGACCCGCGCGTTATCTGATAAAGTGACATTTTTCTAACGCAGCATCGTCCAAAATCAAACTTTATCAAGGTGATAAACTTCGGGTGAGCTGATAAAGTTCGAACTTTATCAATAGGGGAAACTTTATCAAGTTGATAAAGTTCATTTTACAACGCAAGTATGTCCTTAATTTGAAACTTTATCATATAATCTACCTCAGTAGAGCGTGTTACTTCATCAGCCCCATCGTCCATGCTCGAACCAGCAGGCCCAGCAGGACGACGGCCAGCAGCACCACGGTGAGCGCGGCTCTGGGTGCGCTGACGCTTCTTGCGGCGGGCCGTGGTCTGCATATTCTGGCGGCTGCGGCTGTTCCGGCCAGAGGTATTCCGGCTGCGGCTGGATGTCCCCCGGCCCGAAGCAGCACGATTCCCGCCGCTCTGGCGCTTGCGGGATGTGCTGCCGCTTTTCTGGGACTTCTGACGGCGGGGCGCTTCGTCCTCAGCCTTCTTCTGAGGCTCGATGGTCTCCGACGCGCCGCAGCGGGACAGAAAGTCCTCCGCCATCCGGTAATACTTCTCGAGGTCGCCGGTGGTCAGGGCCGTTCCCTCATAGCCCGCTTCCAGCTCCTCCACGGCCTCGTTGAACCGGATCGCCGCCTGTGCGGCTGCGGTCCTGTCGGAGGCGTGGGCGGCCTCGTTGCGGGCTATCCGCACCGCGTTGCAGGCGCGGCGGGCCGCTGCCGGGTGGGGCGTATTGCCCAGCAGGTCCAGAGGCCGGGTGGCGTCCTTTTCCGGGTCCAGCAGGATGCGCATACAGAGGGTGGTATCCAGCTGCTGCCAGCCGGTGCGGCCATTCAGCTCCGGCAGGCGCTCGTAGTAGTCGGGGCTCTCCTTCTGGCGCTGGGCCAGATGCTTCATCAGGGCGTCCACGCTGTGAGCGCCGGGCTTTTCCTCCCAGTGCCAGCGCAGCAGCTTCCGGCTGATGTCGTCGCAGGCCGCTTTTATCTCGAACGCGGCCTGCAAAGCTTCGTCAGGCATAACTTCACTTCTCCTTTGTCCAACCTCTCAGTCTGCTCCGCAGACAAGGCCGGGTTGCGGCACCCAGCATCCGCAGCGCTTTGCTTGCGTCTTGCTGGCCGCGGCCAACAGCGACTCCTGTTTCCGCCACTGGCGGCGGTCGTCGTTGTTGCCCCTAGTAGGGGAGCCTCTGGCGAAAAGATAAAGCTTTTCCGCCATGCCAAGGCCTCCCCTCGATAGGGGAGGTGGCAGCGCGGCAGCGCTGACGGAGAGGTTATTCCTTAAATTAAAAGCGGAGGAAGCCTCTGCCTCCTCCGCCGTACATCCTATTTTACATCATGAACTGAGAATACACGAAGCCGCACAGGGCGATGCCCGCACACACGATGGCGGTGATAGGCGGCACCCAGCGGATGAGCGTCTCAGCGATGCTGTCACGGGGTCTTCCTCTTCGCAGTCGTCCTCCTCGTCCAGCGGCTCTGCCTGCAGGCGGGACGGCGCGGCGGCGGGAGTCGAGGGTACCACACGGGTGCCGTACTTCTCCATCTCTTCGTCCGGCGCAAAGGACTTGGCCGGGCGCACCGGCTCCGGCTGGCGGGGCAGGACGCGGGTCGCCTCCTGCTCCGGGGCGCGGGACACCACGCGGGTCGCGTCCATCTCAGCGACAGGCGCATAGCCGGGCGCAGGCTCCGCCGCCCGGGGCGGGATGATACGGGTGGCTTCCTCCTGAGCCGCACCCACGATGCGGGTAGGCTCCTCAGCAGGCGCAGCCGGGCGTACCGGCTGGGCCGCAGGCTGCGGCTCGGGCTGGCGCACCGGGGCCTCCGGCTGCAGCAGGGTGTTCAGCGCGTTCTGCAAAGGATGCGGTCACAGCCGCACTCGGTGCAGTAGACGGTGTCCTCTTCCTTCGGGTGGAAGGCACCGCAGGCGCAGTACCAGCCGTTCTCGAAGACCTGGGGCATGAACTTCATGCCGGTGCGGTTCATCCGGGCTTCGAGGGCCTTCTGCATCTCGACGCTCAGGCGGCGGGGGCCGGCAGGCGCACCCGCTTGATCCTCTCGAGGTGGACGACCTTCCTGCCGCTGTAGACATTGCGCAGGGTAACGTCCACGCTGGTGATGGCCTTCTGGGTGACAAAGACGGCATCGTCCATGCCGAAGCTCGCCGGGCTTTGCGGTAAGGTCACGGTACTCGAACTCGTCCTCACAGAGGATGACGCCGTCCACGCCCTTGCACTTGAAGTGGATCTCCAGCGCCGTCAGGGTCACGCGGGAAATGTTCTTAAAGGTCAGACAGACCGCGTGTTCGCCGCTGACTTCGCCCTTGAGCAGCTCCACACAGACGAACTGCACCGGGCTGCCCGGGGTGTAATAGTTGGCCCGTGTCCGCGCGACCGGTTCAAAATTTTCCTCCACAACACTCTCCCCTTTCTCTTGGTTTACTGGTTGGCTTCGCCTTCATCCGGCGTTTCGGGGGCCGGGGCTTCCTGCGGGGCGGCATCCACTGCCTCAGCAGGTTCGGCGAGGCTCCGCAGCCTCTGCGGTCTCGGCCTGTTCCACAGGCTGGACAGCGGGCTGATCCTCGGCGGGCTTTGCGTCGGGGTCCTCACGCGAGGGCAGGGTCTCGCCTGCCATCACGGCGTTGAACTCCTTCTCGTTCAGCTTCTCGCGCTCCATCAGGGCCTGTGCCAGCGCATGGAGCTGGTCGATATGCTCCGTCAGGGTGCGGCGGCAGGTCTCGTAGGCCTCGTCGATGATGTCCCGCATCTCGCTGTCGATCTCAGCAGCGGTGGTCTCGCTGTAGCCCTTGCCCTGACCGAGGTCGCGGCCCAGGAAGGTCTCCTCCTGAGGTGCCGTAGACCACCGGGCCCAGACGCTCGGAGAAGCCGTACTTGGTGATCATCTGGCGGGCGATGTTCGTCGCCTGCTGCAGGTCGTTGGACGCACCGGTGGAGATGTCGTCCAGGATAAGCTGCTCGGCTACGCGGCCGCCCAGACTGGACACGATGTCCTCGAACATCTCGCCCTTGGTGACGTAGCTGCGGTCTTTCTCGGGCAGATACATGGTGTAGCCGCCGGCCTGACCGCGGGGGATGATGGTGATCTCATGCACACGGGGGTGGTGCTTGCAGTAGAAGCCCGCCACAGCGTGGCCTGCCTCGTGGTAGGCGGTGAGCTTTTCTCTTCGGGGGTGACGACCCGGCTCTTCTTCTCGGGGCCGGCCATGACCTTCATGGAAGCCTCTTCGATGTCCTCCATGGTGATGGCCTTGCGGCTGCGGCGTGCAGCCAGCAGAGCGGCCTCGTTGACGAGGTTCTCGAGGTCAGCGCCCGCAAAGCCTGCGGTGCGCTGTGCGATGACCTTGAGGGAGACATCCGGGGCGAGGGGCTTATTCTTCGTGTGGACCCGGAGGATCTCCTCGCGGCCCTTGACGTCGGGCAGGCCTACATAGACCTGGCGGTCGAAGCGGCCCGGGCGGAGCAGGGCCTTATCGAGGATGTCGGCACGGTTCGTGGCCGCCATGACGATGACGCCATCGTTGGCCTCGAAGCCGTCCATCTCGACCAGCAGCTGGTTCAGGGTCTGCTCGCGCTCGTCGTGGCCGCCGCCGAGACCGGCACCGCGCTGACGGCCTACAGCATCGATCTCATCGATAAAGATGATGCAGGGCATGGTCTTTTTTGCCTTGTCGAAGAGGTCGCGCACACGGGATGCGCCGACGCCGACGTACATCTCGACGAAGTCAGAGCCGGAGATGGAGTAGAACGGCACACCGGCCTCACCGGCGCAGGCGCGGGCCAGGAGGGTCTTACCGGTGCCCGGAGGGCCGACGAGCAGCACGCCGTGAGGATGCGTGCGCCCAGAGAGTTGAACTTGTCGGGGCTCTTGAGGAACTCCACGACCTCTTTCAGCTCTTCCTTCTCTTCGTCTTCACCGGCCACATCGGCAAAGGTGGCGGTCTTCTTGTTCTCGTGCTCGTCCTTGACCTTGGCTTTGCCGACATTCATGATGCCGCCGCCACCGCCGACGCCGCCCGCATCATCGAGAACAGCAAAAGCCGTTGCAGCCCAGCATCCCCAGATAGAAGATGATCTCCATCCAGGGGATGGTCTCCTTGAGGGAGGTGTAGTCGTAGGTCATGGGCGCGTCGGGGTTCGCCGCGTCGTAGGACTCGATATACTTGTCCACGTTCTCGATGAAAACGTAGGCATAGGGCAGCTTGTAGCGGATGGTGACGGTGCCGTCGTCCTCCTGCACTGCGCCGGTGGACTCCGACGAGGAGGAGAACATCCCGCTCAGCAGACCGCCGGTAGACTGCACCGTGCTCTGGGTGGAGGAGACGTCCGGCAGGGGCAGGTCCCCTTCCTTCAGGTTCAGGGTGATGACGCTGGTGTTGCGGTCCAGCGTGAAGGCCGTGACCTGATTGTGCTCAAAGTAATGGACGACGGTGGAGTAGCTCATGGTCGAGCCGCTGGTGCTGCCCGCCCCGCTGCCCATCACCGACCAGACCATCAGCACGGCGGCCAGCGCCAGTGCGAGGATGAGCGGATTGATACGAGGTCTCTTAGGTTGCAAAAGGATCAACTCCAGTTCTGGTTTTATTTCTTACTTTTCGTAGACGCTGGGTTTGAGTACGCCGATGTAGGGCAGGTTGCGGTACTTCTCGTCGTAGTCGAGGCCGTAGCCCACCACGAACTCGTCCGGCACCGCGAAGCCCTCGTAGTCCGGGGCGATGTCGGCCTTGCGGCGGCTGGGCTTGTCGAGGATGGTGCAGATCTTCACCGAGTTCGGGTTGCGCATCTTGAGCATCGGCACGAGGTTCGACAGGGTGATGCCGGTGTCGAGGATGTCCTCCACGATGAGCACGTCCTTGCCGGAGAGGTCGCCGTCCAGGTCCTTGATGATCTTGACGAGGCCGGTGCTGGTGGTGTTGCCGCCGCCGTAGCTGGACACCACCATGAAGTCGATGCTGCACGGGATGCTCACAGCGCGCATCAGGTCGGCCATAAAGACCACCGAGCCCTTGAGGATGGAGACGAGAACGAGGTTTCTGCCCTCATAGTCTTTGCTGATCTGAGCGCCCAGCTCAGCCACTTTCGCTTTCAGCTCCTCTTCCGAAACGAGGACCTTCAAAATATCGTCATTCATGCTCATGATTCGATTCCTCCAAAATTTTCTAGTTCCACCTGCAGCAGCTGCCCGGTGTCCGGCCCGGGGGCCAGCCCATCGGCAAAGCCCTCTCCGCAGACCCACAGCACCTGTCTGCCTGCCGCCAGCAGCGGCAGCGTGTCCCGTTCCCGGGGCGGGATGCCCGCCTCGTTCATCCATTTGCGCAGCTCCCGGTCTACCCCCCGCCCGGCCGGACGGAAGCGGTCGCCGGGCTGACGGCAGCGCAGCCGCAGAACAGGACATATCGAGTTTATTTTAGCATAATCTGCCTGATTTTTTAAGTCTTTTTTATGAACACCCTGTGTTTTTTCTTCAAAACAGGCCGAAACCACCCGGATATGCAGCTTTCTGCCGCCGGGCAGCGGATAATCGCCGCCCTCCGGCAGGGATACTTCAAATTTCGGATAGTCCGCTTTTCGCCCTGTCGGCGGGTGTTTTATCGGCTTCCTCCCGCCAGAGCACGCCGTCCCGGGCGCAGAAGCGGACGGCGTCGGTGAGCTGCACCGCGCCGCTGCCCTTTTCCACGAGGTCAGCCAATAAGCGGATATATTTTTCCTCCGCGTCCCGCACCGGCTCCACAAGGCTGTGGAGAGCCATGTCGAGGATGAGCGGGTCGGCCTGCCGCAAAGGCTCTGACATCCACACGGGCTGGCCGCTGCGCAGGGCGTATCCCGCCCCGCCGGGCAGGCTTTTTGCGTCCGCTGCCCGGGCCGAAGCCAGCAGCGCATCCGCCTGCCGGGCGAAGTATTCGTCCGCCTTGGCGGCTTTCTCACAGAAGCGGGCCAGATTGTGCTCGGCGGCGCTGTTGACCCCGCAGAGGGCGGGCAGTGCGCCGTGGCGCAGACGGTTGCGGGCGTAGTCGTCGGCGTCGTTGGTCTCGTCGGTGACCCAGCGTTCGCCGCAGGCGCGGCAGACGGCCTCGGTGTCGGCCCTCGTCAGGCAGAGCAGAGGCCGCAGATAGCCCGGGCGGCTGGGCCGGATGCCCGCCGCGCCGTGGAGGCCGGTGCCTCTGGCCAGCCGGAACAGCAGCGTCTCGGCCTGGTCACTCCCAGTATGGGCAGTTGCGACGGCATCTATCCCGTCGGCCAGCACCCGCTCAAAGCAGGCATACCGCAGGCGGCGCGCCCAGTCCTCCCCCGCCCGGGGCTTTCCTGCCTCGGCTTCCAGCTCAGCGGCATGGAACACCCGCAGCGGCAGGCCCAGCCGGGCGCAGACCTCCCGGACGAAGGCTTCGTCCCGGTCCGCCGTCTCTCCCCGCAGGCCGTGGTTGACGTGGCAGACCGTGAGGGCGATGCCCTTTTCCCCGGCCAGCGGGCGCATGAGGCAGAGCAGGGCCATGCTGTCGGCCCCGCCCGAAACAGCCAGCGCGAGATGCTTTTTGCCGTCCAGCAGCTTTTCCCGGGCGCAGAAGCCGCGCACCGTCTGTAAGATCTCTTCGTAGTTCATCAGCGTTTGAAGTCCACATCCATAAAGCGGGTGTGGGCGCCGTCCCAGCCCAGCGGCACCGTGCTGGTCTCGCCGTGGCGGTTTTTTGCCACGATGCACTCGGCGGTGTCGGCGTCCACCTCCGCGCCGTCGGGGTTCTGGCTGGCGTAGTAGGAGTCGCGGTACAGGAAGAGGACGCAGTCGGCGTCCTGCTCGATGGAGCCGGAGTCGCGCAGGTCAGACAGCTGGGGGCGGTGGCTGGAGTTGTTGCCCTGCTTTTCCACCGCACGGGACAGCTGGCTCAGAGCGATGATGGGTACGTTCATCTCTTTGGCCATGATCTTGAGGTTTCGGGTGATGGAGCTGATCTCCTGCACGCGGTTCTCGCTGCGCTGGCCGCTGGTCATCAGCTGCAGGTAGTCGATAACGATCAGGCCCACATTGGGGCGGGCGGGGTCCTGATTGACCCGGCGGATCTTCGCCTTCATCTCGGTGATGGTGATGCCCGAGGTGTCGTCCATATAAATCGGTGCGTCGTGCAGTTTTCGGTGGCGAGGGCCAGATACTCCCAGTCCTCGGCCCGGAGCGCACCGGTGCGGAACGCCTGACTGTCGATGCCCGCTTCAGCGGAGAGGATGCGGTTGGTCAGCTGCTCCTTCGTCATTTCGAGGCTGAAGATGGCCACCGGCACCTTCTGCTGCATGGCCACGCGGGTAGCGATGTTCAGCGCGAAACTGGTCTTGCCCATACCGGGGCGGGCAGCGAGGATGATGAGGTCGCCGCGGCCAAGGCCGGTGAGGACGGTGTCCAGCAGCCGGAAGCCGGTGGGGATGCCCTTATACTTGTCGGCGTCGGGGCCGCTGATCTTTGCAGATTTGTCAGAGTCTCCACCATGCTGGAAGAAAGGGGCGTCAGGGCGCTGGAATCGCGGCCGGAGCGGATCTCATAGATGCGCTGCTCGGCGTTTTCCAGCAGCAGGTCGGCGTCGGGCTCGTCGCCCGCGTCCTGCAAAATGTCCTTTGCGACCCCCATCAGCTGGCGCACCAGATACTTTTCCTGCACGATCTGCGCATACGCCTTGACGTTGGAGATGCTGGGGACCGTCTCGGCGAGGCCGGTCAGGTAGACTTTCGCCTCGTCGGCGCTGGGGAACACGCCGTCCGAGATGACGGCGTCCAGCAGGGTGACGAAGTCGATGGTCTGGTCGCTGGTAAAGAGGCGGAGCATCTCGGAGTAGATCTGAGCGTTCTGCCGGGTGTAGAACATCTCGGGCCGGATGATCTCGACGAGGTCGGTCAGGGTCTCGGGTTTCAGCAGCACCGCGCCCAGCACGCTCTGCTCTGCCTGCATATTGTAGGGCAGGTTGATGCCCACGCTCTCGAGGTTGAGTTCGTTATAATGTCGTTCGTTCGGCATGGTCGTTATCCTTCTGCTTTATTTATATAAATGCCGTAAAGCCAAAAAGCGCCCCCTGCCGAGAGGGGGCGCAGATAGCGGTCAAATCAGGCCTGCTCCACTTCTACCTGGACCTTGAAGGAAGCCACGACACCGACATGGAGGCGGACTTTGCCGTTGAAGACGCCCGCGTCCTTGATGTCCTTGGTCTCCAGCTCGATCTTCTTCTTGTCGATGGGAGAACCGGCCAGCTGGGCCAGAGCCTCAGCGACTTCCTTGCCGGTGACCTTGCCGTGCAGACGGCCGGAGGCACCGCCCTTGGCCTTGATGACCACGGTCTTGCCCTCGAGCTTCGCGGCCACAGCCTGAGCGGCGGCCACGTTCTCAGCCTCGTGGAAGTCGGCAGCGGCCTCCTTGCCCCGGGCGATATTCACCGCGCTGGCGTCGGCCACAGCGGCCAGCTTGCGCGGGAACAGAAAGTTGCGGGCGTAGCCGTCGGAGACCTCGTGGATCTCGTCCTTCTTGCCGATGCCCTTGACGTCCTGCTTCAGAATCACTTTCATGATAGTATCCCTCACTTCTCACCGGGAAACCGGTGGATTTCTATGGTTAGTATACAGCAATCGGGCTGTTACGTCAACGCTTACGCCAGCTCCCTGCCCACGACGTCCAGCGCCGCCTCGATGACCTTATCCATGTCGTAGTACTTGTACTCGCCCAGACGTCCGCCGAAGATGACCCCCGGCTCGGCGTCGGCCAGCTTCTTGTACTCGGCGTAGAGCGCGCCGTTCTTCTCGTCGTTCACCGGGTAGTAGGGTTCATCGCCGGGCTTCCACTCGGCGCTGTACTCGCGGCTGATGACGGTCTTGGGCTGGGTGCCGAACTCAAAGTGCTTGTGCTCGATGATGCGGGTGTAGGGCGTCTCGGCGTCGGTGTAGTTGACGACGGCGTTGCCCTGATAGTTGTCGGTGTCCAGCGTCTCCGTCTCAAAGCGGACGCTGCGGTACTGCAATGCGCCCAGCTTGCCGAAGTAGGCGTCCACCGGGCCGGTGTAGACGACCCTGTCGGCCAGCTTGTCCAGCTCTGCCTTCTCGGCCAGATAGTCCACGCCCAGGCGCACTTCCATGCCGTCCAGCATCTTCTCCACCATGGCGGTATAGCCGCCGCCCGGGATGCCCTGATACAGGGCGTTGAAGTAGTTGTCGTCGTAGGTAAAACGGACGGGCAGGCGCTTGATGATGAACGCGGGCAGCTCGGTGCAGGGCGGCCCCACTGCTTGCCGGTGTAGCCCTTGATGAGCTTTTCGTAGATGTCGGTGCCCACCAGGCTGATGGCCTGCTCCTCCAGGTTCTGCGGGTCCGTAATGCCGGCCTCGGCGCTTCTGCTGCTCGATCTTCGCCTTCGCCTCGGCGGGGTCACGACGCCCCACATCCTGTTGAAGGTGTTCATGTTGAAGGGCAGGTTGTAGATCTCGCCGTGATAGTTGGCGACAGGGCTGTTGGTGTAGCGGTTGAACTCCGCGAACTGGTTGACGTACTGCCACACAGCCTTGTTGTTGGTGTGGAAGATGTGGGCGCCGTAGCGGTGGACGTTGATGCCCTCCACCTCTTCGGTGTAGATGTTGCCTGCGATATGAGCGCGCTTGTCGATGACGAGGCAGCGCTTGCCGGCCTTCTTGGCCTCATGGGCAAATACCGCGCCGTACAGGCCAGCGCCAACGATAAGATAATCGTACTGTTTCATCACTGTTTATCCTTTTTCTTCTGTTCGGATTCCGACTCGAGGCCGCTCTTTTTCTGGGCCTCCCGGTACTGGTCGATGGCCGTCTGGATGCGGCTGTGGGCCGCCTCCGGGGTGATATGCTTGAGCTGGGCCGCTGCCATGGTCTGATGACCGCCGCCGCCCAGAGACTCCATGATGACCTGCACATTCACCGCGCCGAGGCTGCGGGCCGAGATGTTGACGCCGCCGCCCACCTGCACGGCCACGAAGCTGGCCTCCACGTTCTGGATGGTCAGCAGGTCGTTGGCCGCCTGAGCGATGGCCACCCGGGCCTCGGGGGCCACCTCGCCGCTGACGGTGATGGCGCAGCCCCGGTACATCTGGGCTTCCGATACCAGCCTGGCCTTGGTGGTGTACTCCACCATGCTCACGTCAAAGAGCTGACGCACGTGCTCCGTCTCCGCGCCGTAGCGGCGGAGGGCCGCAGCGGCCTCGAAGGTGCGCACGCCGGTGTGGAGGGTGAAGTCACGGGTGTCCAGCATGATGCCGGAGAGCAGTCCCTCGGCCTCGATGCGGTTGGGCTTATCGTCCCGGTCGCCCACATACTGCAAGAACTCCGTGACCAGCTCACTGGCCGAGGATGCATAGGGCTCGTGGCAGACGAGGTCGGCCTTCTCGATGAAGCCGACGCCCTTGCGGTGGTGATCGATGACGGCCACCTTGCCGCATTTTTCCAGTATCTCGCGGCTTTCCACCAGACCCAGCTGGTATGTATCCACGACGATACAGAGCGTTCTCTGGGAAATGATGGGCAGAGCGCCCTTGGGGTCGATGAAGTCGTCCTCCTGCCCTGCCGCGATGAGGGCGTTGATGAGGCTGCCCGCCAAAGTGGCGTCACGGCGCACGGCGATCACTGCCGGCACATCGCAGATCTTGCAGATGCGCAGCACGCCCTCCGCAGCGCCAATGGCATCCAGATCGCTCATCCGGTGGCCCATGATGACCACATGATCCGCCTCTTTGATCAGCGCAACCAGCTGATCGGCCACCAAGCGACTGCGCACCTTGCTGCGTTTTTCCACGCCGTGGCTGACACCGCCGTAGAAGGTAAAGCCGTCCGGGGTCATCTCGGCGGCCTGGTCGCCGCCGCGCCCTGCGCCATATCCAGCGCCTGAACGGCCATGTCCTGAGCCTCCCGCAGGGTCTTGGCCCCGCGTCCGATGCCGATGGAGATGGAGAGGTTCACGCTGGGGTCGAGGGCGCGGATCTTGTCCAGCACGTCGTAGCCGCGCTTGGCGAACTGCTCCAGCTGGCGCTCTTCCACCACAGCGATGTAGCGGCCGCTGGCCACCCGGCGCAGAAAGCCGTGCCGCGGCCTATCATATCTTCCAGCACCCGGTTGATGCCTTCCAGCAGGCGGGCGCGCTCGCTGTCCAGCATATCGCTGAACACGTCGTCGTAGCCGTCCACGAGGAAGACCAGATAGCCCGGGCGGCTGGCCTTATATTCGGCCTCCACTTTGCGGAGGGCCGTTTCCTCATTCAGGACAAGAAGGGTCATGCTCTCGGCCTCGCCGGGGACGGTGGAGCTGTGAGCGTTCCACACGCCGTCGGCCAGATTGAGCAGCTGGCCGCTGACCTTGCGTGCCTCCTGCAGGTCGAGGCCGGGCAGCACTTTCTGCACCCGGGGGACCAGAAGGGCTTCGCCCTTCATCAGACGGGTGCGGAACTCGGTGTTGTACCACAGCACCGTCTCCCCAAAAGGAGGGCGGCGGGCTGGCTCAGCGGCTCGAGGCTGAACTGCGTCTTCGATTTTTCGAAGCTGCCGCCGCAGACCCAGCGGGCCACCCAGCTGCGCACCCGGTAGCGGAACACTCCGAACAGGGCGAACCACAGCACCGCCAGCACCACCAGCACAGGCCAGATGGCCGGGCGCTGCACCAGAAGCACCAGCACCAGCAGGGCGCAGAGCACCGCCAGCGCAGCGGTCAGCATTTCAAGAGTCCATCTTGGTTTTTGTTTCATGAAGTGTTATGCCTCCTGCGGGCAGACTCAGACCTCCATCAGGATGGGGAGGATCATGGGGCTGCGCTTGGTGCGGCGGTAGATATAGCTGCTCAGGGCCTCGCGCACCCGGGTCTTGACGCTGTTCCAGTCGCGGACGTGCTCGTCCACGCAGCGGTCAAGAGCCGTCTCCACGATGCTCTGGGCGCCGTCCATCAGGCTCTCGTTCTCCCGCACATAGACGAAGCCGCGGCTCACGAGGTCGGGGCCGGCCAGAACTTTGCCGGTCTTGCTGTCCACGGTGGCCACGATGATGACGAGGCCGTCCTCAGACAGATGCTTACGGTCGCGCAGGACGACGTTGCCCACATCGCCCACGCCGAGGCCGTCCACCATGACAGCGCCCGCCGTTACCGGCTCGCCCAGCTTCATCTCGTCCTGGCTGAGGATGATGTTGGAGCCGTTCTCGGCAATGAGGATGTTGCTGGTGGGGATGCCGAGGCTTGCCGCCGTGATGGCGTGCTTTTTCAGCTGCTTATACTCGCCGTGGACGGGCAGGAAATACTTGGGCTTGGTCAGGGTGAGCATCAGCTTCTGCTCTTCCTGACAGGCGTGGCCGGAGACGTGGACGTCGTACATGCCCTCATAGATGACCTCTGCGCCCAGCAGGAGCAGACCGTTGACGATCTTGGTCACGCTCTTTTCATTGCCGGGGATGGGCTTGGCCGAGATGATGATGAAGTCGCCGGGGCCGACGCGCACCTGACGGTGGCTGCAGGAAGCCATGCGGCTCAGGGCGCTCAGAGGCTCGCCCTGACTGCCGGTGGTCACCAGCACCACCTGTTCCGGCGGATACTGGTTTATCTCATCGATGCTGATGAGGGTGCCTTCCGGGATGTGCATATAGCCCAGCTCCTGGGCCATGGCGGTATTGTTGACCATGCTGCGGCCGCTGAAGGCCACCTTGCGGCCATCCTCCACGGCGAGGTCGATGATCTGCTGGACACGGTAGATGTTGGACGCGAAGGTCGCAATGATGATGCGCTTGTTCTGCGCCCGGGCAAACAGGCTGCGGACACCGGCGGCCACCTTCTGCTCGGTGGCGGTGAAGCCGGGACGCTCCGCGTTGGTGGAGTCGCTCAGCAGAGCCAGCACGCCCTTCTGGCCGTACTCAGACAGAGTAGCAAGGTCGGTGGGGCCGCAAGCCAGCGGGGTGTAGTCGATCTTGAAGTCGCCGGTTTGGATGATGGTGCCGGCCGGGCTGTCGATGGCGAAAGCCACCGCGTCCGGATGGAGTGGTTCACATGGATAGGCTCCACGGTGAAGCAGCCCAGCTTGAGCTTCTGGCGGGGGGTGATCTCCACGAACTTGGTCTTGCCTGCAAGGCCGAACTCCTCCAGCTTATTGCGGATGAGGCCGCAGGTCAGGCGGGTGCCGTAGATGGGCAGATCGAACTTCTGCAGCAGGTAGGGAATGCTGCCGATGTGGTCTTCGTGGCCGTGGGTGATGAGCAGGCCCTTGATCTTATCCTTATTCTGCACCACAAAGGTGAAGTCAGGGATGACCATATCGACGCCGAACATATCGTTATCCGGGAAGACGAGGCCGCAGTCCACGATGATCATATCGCCGCAGCACTCATAGACCGTCATATTCTTGCCCACTTCGCCGAGGCCGCCCAGCGGATAGATATGGATGGGCGTTGCAGCCTCTTTGGGCTGCTGGGGGCGGCGGGGCCGGCGGGTGTAGTGGGGCGGCGGGAAGTGCGGGGGCGCTTTCGCCGGACGCATTGGCCGCAGCGGGAGCCTGGTTCTGTTCTTTTGTCTGTGCCATCGAAAACCTCCAAAAATTCAATCAGCAAAGCACAGGTCTGCCCTGGAAGACAGCCTGCCCTGCATTAAGGGAAGCATAAAACGCATCTGCTTCCGTCGGATGCATCGTATAGAAATCATTTTATCAGCGTTGTTTTTATACCACGCTGCTGGTTCCGCAGAAAGCCTTTTGCCCATCCAGTCCATCTGTTCGATGCGACCGCGGCGCTTCGGCAGGAACGCTGTGAGCGCACCCACGGCGCGCCCCTATACGCATTTCGTTGCAACAAGTATAGTATTTCTCGTCTCTTTTGTCAATTCCAAGCTTGGGCCGGGCGGTGGCAAATTATGCCCTGCCCCTTGACAGACGGGCCAAAATGGCTCTAAATAATAGGTACTACAAACATGATGCAGGAGAGACGCATGAAACAAGTCGAAGTTTACACCGACGGCGCGTGCAGCGGCAACCCCGGTCCCGGCGGCTGGGGCGCAGTGCTGCGCTACCGCTTTAACGGCAAGGTCTACGAAAAGGGCTCAGCGGCGGCGACGCCTCCACCACCAACAACCGGATGGAGCTGACGGCCTTCATCGAGGCGCTGCGCCAGCTCAAGGAGCCCTGCGAGGTGCGGCTGTGCTCCGACAGCCAGTACGTCATCAACGGGCTGGAAAAAGGCTGGGCCAGGGGCTGGAAGCGCCGGGGCTGGAAAAAGTCCGACGGCTCCCCTGCCCTGAACCCCGACCTCTGGGAGCAGGCCCTGGAGCAGGAAGCCCGCCACAAGCTCACCTACGTCTGGGTCAAAGGCCACGCAGGCCACCCGGAGAACGAACGCTGCGACCAGCTTGCGGTCGCCCAGAGCCAGGCACATGGCGGGAGACAGGGACGATGAACGATGCTTTTCTGCCCGGGAACGGGTTTGACACCTACGAAGAACAGGACCGGGTCCTGATGGGTCTGAGCGGCAGTGTGCGCAGCGGCGTGGCCGCCCGCATCCTGCAGCAGCAGGGCTTTGCCGTGGCGGCAGCGGTCGTCCGGCTGGCTGACACCCCCGAAGAACACGCCGCCGTGGACGCGGCCAAAGCTCTGGCAAAGAAGCTGGACGTGGAGTGCGTCACCCTCAACGCCGAGGCTCTGGCCGGACAGGATGCCGAAGCCGCCCGCTTCGCGGCCCTGCTCACTGCCGCCGACAAACTGGGCATCCAGTATATTGCCTCCGGCCGCTACGCCCGCATCGAGACAGACGCACAGGGCATGAGCCACCTGTTCGCCCCCGAGGGCGGCGCACCGGACGAGAGCGGAAAGCTTGCCGCCCTCCCGCCCGAGGTCCTGAGCCGACTCATCCTGCCGCTGGGCGATTTCGCCCCGGAGGACGTGGCAGAGATGGCGGAGGATCTTAAGCTCTGAAATTTTTCTGTTCCCGGTCAGCGCCTGAGAGGGCAAGCCCGTTAAAAATCCCCCGCGCAGTTCAGCTGCACGGGGATTCGTTTTATGGATCAGTTCTGGGGATGCACGATGTCGCGCCAGTCGAGGTCGCGCTCGAGGCCGTGGATAAGGACCTCAGCGGTGGCGATGTTGGTGGCCATCGGGATGTTGTGGACATCGCACAGGCGCAACAGGGTCATCTCATTCGGCTCGCTGGGCTTTGCGTTGATGGGGTCGCGGAAGAACAGCAGCAGATCCACTTCGTTGCAGGCGATGCGGGACGCGATCTGCTGGTCGCCGCCCTGTACGCCCGCCAGAAAGCGCTGCACCTGCAGGCCGGTGGCTTCGGCGATCATCTTGCCGGTCGTACCGGTTGCCACCAATTTATGCTGGCTCAAAATCCGGCAGTACGCCGTACAGAACTGTACCATCAGCTCTTTTTGGAGTCATGCGCAATCAGTGCAATCGTCATCGGTCAACCTCTTTTTCCCGCGCCCCTGTCTGGGGCAATCATCTTGCACATATCATAGTATCACAGTTTCCGTCTTTTACAACTGTTTTTCGAGCAAAAGTTCTAATTTTTCATAGATTTCTGCCAAATCCACGCACCATCGCTCAGGCGGCGGGCTGCTCTGCGGGAGCGGTGTCGTCTGCAAGGGCGTCGTTGTTTTCCACAGTCTCCGGCACAGCATCCTGCCCGTCCGCTGTCGTGTCAGCCATCTCGCCTGCTCCTGTCTCGTCCAGCGTCAGGCTGCCGTCCTTCATGGCGTAGTAGGCGTCGAAGATGTCGGCCACGAGGTTGCCGGCGCGGCGCCGCCGCCGCCGTACTCGATGACGATGCCGAGGGCGATCTCAGCGTCCTCGGCCGCCGTAGGCCACCATCATGGTGTTGGTGTAGTGCTTGCGGGTGCTGCCGACGTAGTACGTCTCGCTGCGCTGAGGGGTGCCGGTCTTGCAGGCGATGGTGACGGGGTAGTTTTTCAGGCCCGACATCGTCTCCGACACGCCGATCATACCCTGCCGCACGAGGTCGAAGGTGTCGCCCCGGTCCTCGATGACGTCCATCACCTCGGGCTGGGTCTCCTGCAGGACTTTGCCGGGGTTGGTGTCGAGGATGGCCTTGACGAAGTGGGTGCGGTAGCGCACCCCCCGGTTGGCCAGCGTGCCGGCGTAAGTCGCCAGCTGGACGGGGGTGACGACGGTGTTGCCCTGACCGATAGCGGCCTGGACGTCCAGTGAGGCGATGTAGTTGGAGTCGTTCTTTGTGGTCAGGCGGCCGGTGGCCTCATTGACCTCCACGCCGGTGCGGGTACCAAGGCCCATCTTGTAGGCGTAGGCATCGTAGACGTCACTGGTGGTGCGGCGGCCCACATCGTAGAAGAAGATGTTGCAGCTCCACTTGATGGCCGTGATGACGTCGATGTTGCCGCTGTGGCCGTGGCGGGTACACTTGGGGCGGTAGTCGTCATAATAGGTATAGACACCGTTGCAGTAGACGGTGGAAAAGCGGTTGATGATGCCGGAATCCAGCGCCGCCACCGCCACCGCAGGCTTGAAGGTGGAGCCGGGGGTGTACAGGCCCTGCAACGCACGGTTGAGCAGGGGCAGGCCCGGGTCCGAGCTGTACTGGCTGTACTGGGTGGCGAAGAGGTTCTGGTCGTAGCTGGGGTAGTTGGAGGCGGCCAGCACACTGCCGTCCTTCGTGCTGATGACCACCACCGCACCGGCGGCAGCCTTGGCAGAACTGCCGCTGTTGTAGGTGCTGTTTATCATCTCGATGTTCTTGGCCAGCGCCTTGTCCACCGCCTGCTGGAAGGCGCTGTCGATGGTGAGCTGGACGGTATGGCCCGGCTCCGGCACGGTGGTCATCGCAGTCCCCACGATGACGCCGTCCGAGCTGCGGGTGATGGTCTCAACGCCGTCCTTGCCCCGCAGCTCGTCTTCGTAGACGGCTTCGAGGCCCGACACGCCGATCATGTCGTTCATGTTATAGCCCTTTTCCCTCAGAGGGTAAGTGGTCTGGCCGTTCTCGTCGGTCACCTTCCACTTTTCGGCGGTGATCTTGCCCACACGGCCCAGCACATGAGGGATGATGTCGCCCTCATCGTAGCTGCGGGTGCTGGTCTCTACGATCTCCACACCGGGCATGGTCAGGCTGTTCTCCTTGATGGTCGCCACGGTCACTTCGCTGACATTCTCGGCCATGACGAAGTTGTTGACGTTGGAGAACGCCTGCTGCTGCATCTCGTAGTGGATGCCGCCCAGCACCCTCTGCCAGTGGAGAGGATAGCTTTCCAGCTTGTAGTCCTCCACCAGCTTTTCCATCACGTCATCGGCGGTGGCGTACTGCTGTAAGCCCAGCGAGTCCTTCATGGCCGCGAGAGCCTTCTGGTCGCTGGTGCTGTCGGCCTGCGCAGTAAAGCTGTAGTGGCCCGCCGCGTCCGGCTCGCCGATGAGCAGCGAGTCGTTCCATTTTTCGCCGTGGGCTTCCAGCAGCTCCACGATGCGCTGCAGCATGGCGTCAAGGTCTTCGTCCCCCATCAGCAGCTTGCTGAGCACCACATTGTAGCTGGTGGTGCTGGCCGCGATGCGGCGTCCGGCGCTGTCCACGATGTCGCCGCGGGCAGCGGTGACGGTAAAGTTATAATCGGTGGTGTTGGTCGCCTGCGCCTTGAAGCTGTCGCTGTTGACGAGCTGCAAAAATATCAGCCGCAGCACATACACGGCGATGAGCACCGAGGCGACGGCGATGAGCCCAGCCATCCGGCGCACCACGATCTTGTGTTCGTCTTGATTCATCCGTTTTCCTCCCGGCAGGGTCTGGCATCACACCACGCCGTTGTCTATCTTGAATTCCGTGCTGATGCGCTGCACTGCACGGTGGAGCAGCCAGCTCCCGGGGCCGTCATCAGGGCCGACGGCAGCACGACCCAGAGAAAACGCTCCCCTGCGCCCGCATAGCCCGGCATATAGTAGAAAAACAGCCAGTCCGCCGACAGCACCAGCAGGGCGCAGACCACGGCCAGCAGCACGAAGTTGGAGGGGGTGTCCTTCAGATAAAGCTGCACGACCACCGACACGCCGAAGCAGAGGATCATCAGCTCCAGCGCCAGCATCCCCACGGTGCGGCCGGCGGTGTAGTCCCACATCAGGCCGCACACCGCGCCAAAGATGGCCCCGGCGAACTCGCCCTCTGCGGCAGACACCGCCAGACAGAGCGGCAGCAGCCAGAGCGGCTTCGCTGCCCCGAACTGGAACAGCCCCGGCATGGTCTGCAACACCGTACACACCACCAGCAGAAGGATATAGCAGCCCCATTTCAGCCTCTGGCTGCTGCGCTTGCGGCGAGATTCCATCTCCGGCCCTCCTCAGTAGTTGGTGATGATGAACACATGGCGCACCGTGCGGGGGTCTGCGCCCGGCTGGATGACGGCCAGCGTCGATTTGCCGCTGGCCTCGGGGGTCAGCTCCTTGATGACTCCCACCAGCACGTCCGGCGGGAACACCCCGCCCAGACCCGTGGTGATGACCTGGTCCCCCTCTCTGCTCAGGGTGCTGCGGGCGAGGTTCGAGGATGCACAGGCCGTCGGCGGCGTAGTCGGCGCTGCCGGTGATGATGCCGTTGTCCCGGGTGCGGGACACGACGCCCGCCGCATTGAAGCTGGGATGCAGGACGGTCATGACCTTGCAGCTGGTGAGGTCGGCTTCCCGCACCACGCCCAGCAGATAGCCCTCGTCGCTGATGACGGCGTCGTTGACGGCCACACCGTCCAGTGTGCCTCTGTCCAGCGTGAAGCCCCAGAAGGAGTCCAGCGGATCGCGGCCAATGACGAAAGAGGACGTGTAGCTCATCTCAGGGTGCTGCTCCTGGATGTTGGCCAGCGCCTTGTAGGCCTCGTTCTCGGCCTTGAGCTTGTCGTAGTCCACCATCTGGGAGCGCAGAGAGGCGTTTTCCTCGCTGAGCTGCTGGTTTTCTTCCAGAATGGCGTCGATGTTGGCGTAGTTCTCCCACAGGGAGGCCACGCCGCTGCTCACCGCCGCTGCTGCCCGCTGGAACGGGGCTACGGCCACGCTCAGCAGCTCCTGCGGGGCGGCGGTCAGGCGTCCGTTCGCGCCTGCATAGGCCATGATGCCCACGAGGAAGACCGCGATGGCAATGAGTATCTTAAATTTCCATGTGTCAAAAAAATCCTTCAAGGCGGGTTCCTCCCGAATCTGCAAAAAAGCGCGGACAGCCGTGCCATCCGCGCTCAAAACTCATCTTCTGCGGCGCAGCAGCGCAAAGGTCCTCCCTCAGCGTACCGCCGCAAATGGCACAGCCGAGGCTTACATATGACCGCCGTCGGTATCCAGAACGTCGTGCAGGACATCCACATGGTCCAGCATAGCGCCTGCGCCCTTTGCCACACAATCCAGCGGATCCTCTGCCACATGGACATCGATGCCGGTCTCGCTCTCAATGAGCTTGTCGAGGCCGCGCAGCAGTGCGCCGCCGCCGGTCAGGGTGATGCCGTGGTCGATGATGTCGGCGCTCAGCTCGGGCGGGGTGCGCTCCAGAGTCTCCTTGATGGCACTGGTGATCTTGGCCAGGCACTCCAGCAGGGCCTCACGCACATCCTCCGAGTGGACGACAATGTTCTTGGGCAGGCCGTCCACGAGGTTGCGGCCCTTGATCTCGAGGGTCATCTCGGGGTCCATCGGGTAGGCAGAGCCGATCTCGATCTTGATCTGCTCGGCGGTGCGCTCACCGATGAGGAGGTTATACTTGCGCTTGATGAAGGCGATGATGGCCTGGTCGAACATATCGCCGGCCATCCGCACACTGCGGGAGGCCACGATGCCGCCCAGAGAGATCACGGCGATCTCTGCCGTGCCGCCGCCGATGTCCACGATCATGCTGCCGGTAGGCTCGCTGATGGGCAGGCCCGCACCGATGGCAGCGGCCATGGGCTCCTCGATGACCGACACCTGACGGGCACCGGCCTTCAGAGCGGCCTCACGCACAGCGCGGCGCTCCACCTCGGTGACGCCCGACGGAATGCAGATGACCACGCGGGGGCGGGAGAACATGCTGTTGCCGCAGGCTTTTGAGGAAGGTCTCCAGCATATTGGCGGTGATGTCGAAGTCGGCGATGACGCCGTCCTTCAGGGGGCGGACAGCCACGATGCTGCCGGGGGTGCGGCCGATGACGGCCTTTGCCTCAGCGCCCACGCAGCGCACTTCGTCGCTCTTGGTGTCCACGGCCACCACCGAGGGCTCACGCATGATGATGCCCTTGCCCTTCATGTAAACGAGGGTATTGGCAGTACCGAGATCGATACCAACATCCTTTGAAAACAAACTCATATAGTCTTCTCTCCTTACGATTTTCCAGGGTCTATTCCAAAACGCAGAGCCGCCCGCTCAGACCAACGGGCAGCTCATCGCAGAATAACACGTTTTTATTATAGCCGCAAGGCGCGCTTTTCTCAAGCATTTCCGTAAACTTTTTCGAGTTTTTTCATTTTTGGCCGCCGGGGCCGCTTTTCTGTGTCCTGCATCAGAATCTGTTCAGCAGACGGGCCGTCCGGCTGACGGGCAGGCCCATGATGGTGTAGTAGTCCCCTTCCAGCCGGTCGAGCCAGAGGGCTGCGCGGCCCTGGATGGCGTAGGCACCGGCCTTGTCGTAGGGCTCTTTGGTAGCCGTATAGGCGTCTATCTCCCCTTCCAAAATCGGGAAAAAGGTCACCTTGCAGCTGTCCACGAAGCTCTCGGTGCGTACGCCGTCCGATACGCAGACGCCGGTATGCACCTCGTGGGTCGCGCCGGACAGGGCGCGGAGCATCCGCTTTGCGTCCTCCACGCTGTGGGGCTTGCCGAAGACTTCGCCGCCTACATCCACGACGGTGTCACATCCCAGCACCACCGCGCCGGGATGGTCTTTTGCCACAGCGAGGCACTTGCCCCGGGCCAGCTTTTCCACCAGCTGGGCCGGAGTGGGTGCAGTGACTCCGCTCTCGTCGAAATCGCTGACGCAGATGGTGAAATCCGTCGTGTATAAGCTCAGAAGCTCCTTCCGGCGCGGACTGCCGGAGGCTAATATCAGGTTCTTCATCATCATTTCCCCGTCGAGCCGAAGCCGCCCTCGCCGCGGGCGGTCTCATCCAGTGCGTCGGCCTGCACGAATGCCGCCGTGTACACCGGCGCGATGCAGAGCTGGGCCACCCGCTCACCGGGCTGGATGGTATAAGCCTCCGCGCCCAGATTGACCATCGGGACTTTCAGCTCACCGCGGTAATCGCTGTCCACGACGCCGACGCCGTTTGCCATGCAGAGGCCGTGCTTGATGGACAGACCGCTGCGGGCATAGACCAGCGCCACAGCGTGTGCGCCGGGCAGCTCGATGGCAAGACCGGTAGGCACCAGCACCCGCTGCATGGGCTGGACCGTCAGCGGCTCATCCAGCAAGGCGCACAGGTCGGCGGCGGCAGAGCCGGAGGTGGCGTAGGCGGGCGTCCTGGCGCGGGAGTCTAACACTTTGTATTTTACAGTGATGGGTTCCATAGTATACCTCTTTTATTTTCAGTTCGTTCCCTTAAAGTACAATCCTCTCGTGAACTCTCCCTCAAACGGTGCGTGCTGGCGGATGCTGTCGAGGATGGCGGCGGCCTCTTCCCTGCTTTCCAGCGTGAAGTAAGCCACGCCGTAGTCCACGGTCAGTGCGCCGGGCTTGTCGCCCATATAGATGGGGACGGGATTATAAATAGTACGGACACCCAGCCCGCACCGCACCGGGAACTTCTTCGCCTTGCGGTCGGTGAGCAGGCCGGTCTTGTCGCAGTGGGCACAGTCGTGGATGTTCTGCAGCGGGCAGGCACGAGTGACCATCAGCGGCATATGGCCGTAGGTGATGACGCCGGTCGGCACAGGCTTGCCGTCACGAGTCGGCGCGATGGTGCTGATGTCGCTGTCCTTCACCTCGGGCAGGATGAGTACCGAGCGGAGGCCAAGGTCAGCATAATACTGGGCCGCGAGGTTATTGGTGACGTTGAGGCCGAAGCCGCCGGTCATGGGCAGGCCGCGGCAGAGCCGCAGGTGGGCGATGTTGCTCACCTCATAGCCCGCAAAGCCCTCGTCCTGCGTAGCTGCGATGCGGCGGGCGGTGTCCTCTTCCAGTGCGCCGAACATGACGCGGGGCAGTTCGAGAAGAGTCTTCTCCCGCCACTCGCGGGGGACGCGGTCGGCCTGCGCGATGGGCAGGATGAGGTATTCCACCCCGCTCAGTGCCTGCTCCGGCACCTGCTCCCAGCGCTCGAACCGGGCGCGGAGGGTGCGGTGGGGCGGCAGTGTGCGCAGCGGCAGAGGCGGAAGCTCCACCTCATTCACCGGCCACGGGCGCAGGGTCTCCCGCTTTTTCAGCAGGGCGTCCAGTGCCTCACGGCGCAGCTCGTTGATGGCACTGCCCGGCACGAACCAGGGGCCGCCATCCATCTCCACGTCGATTTTTTCGGCAGAGAAAGGCGTGCCGCCGGTCTTGCTCAGGCTGCGGATCAGGCTCTCGGTGGGGTCGGTGCGGGCGGGCTGAGGTTCGGCGTCGCCGTAGGCGAAGGCTTTGTTGGTGCCGTCAGTGACGGTCAGCTTCTCGCCGCCCTCTTCAATTTCAATTTTCATCTCCACCGGCACGCGGGGGCGCTCTCGCCGATACAGCTCCGCAGGGCAGGCAGGGTCTTTTTGGTCAGCTCGGCGTCGGCCTCGCTGCGGACGCCGAACATCGTGCCGTCGATCTTTCCGTCCAGATAACCGGAGGTGAAGCCGGAGCGGCTGAACGCATTCTTCAGCAGGTCGCGGTCATAGGCGCGGCCCTCGCGGCCTGCCAGACAGGCGTTGACGGCAGCAGCTACATACTCCGGCGTCCGCAGACGGCCTTCGATTTTCGCTGATGCCACGCCGATAGCCTGCAGCTTGTCCAGCTTGTCGATGACGGAGTTGTCCTTGAGGGACAGGTGGTGCAGACGGCCCGGCTTGCCCTCGGGCAGAGCGTTGGCCTCGAAGGGCAGGCGGCAGGGGCCGGCGCAGGAGCCGCGGTTGCCGCTGCGGCCGCCCAGGAACGCAGACATGTAGCACTGTCCGCTGACGCACATGCAGAGTGCGCCGTGGACGAAGCACTCCGTCTCGATGCCGCAGTGCCTGGTGATGTGCTCCACCTCGGGCAGGCTCAGCTCACGGGCCAGCACGACCCGGGCAAAGCCCAGCTCTTTCAGTTCCAGTGCTCCCTGCAGGGTGTGGACGCTCATCTGGGTGGAACCGTGGCGGGGCAGCTGCGGCGCGATGTCCCCGATGAGCTTCGCCACCGCGAGGTCCTGACAGATGACGGCGTCGGCCCCGCTGGCGGCAACGGCCCGCACGGCGTCGGCCAGACCCGCCAGCTCGCCGCCGTAGACGGTGGTATTCAGCGCCATGAACGGCCACGCCCCGGGCATGGCAGAACCGGACGGCTTCTTTCAGGCTGTCGGCATCAAAATTGCCCGCACCGGTGCGGGCGTTGAAGCCGGAAAAACCCAGATATACTGCGTCCGCGCCGCTGAATACTGCTGCGCGGAGCATTTCTTCACTGCCCACAGGGGCAATGATCTCAATTTTTGACATAGCTCTCCCTTTGACATTTATATAATGTAGATCACTTCTGCTGCAGCTTGGCCAGCTGTTCCCGCAGAGCGGCATTTTCCCGCTTGAGGGTCTCGTTCTCCGCCTTGACCTTGTCCGCTGCCAGCTTCGCCTTAGCTGCATCGGAAATGTAGTCCTGTATCTGGCTGCGCATATTCTCGGCGCTGCCCGCGCTCTTGCGGTACTCGTCCAGATAGTCCATCGCGCAGAACACCGCCGCCTTGGTCACAGAGAGGTTGCCGTTGTTGTCCAGCAGCTTCGTGATGTCATCGTCCAGCTTCTTGGCCAGTGTGGTGATGTAGTTCTCGGTATCGGTCGTTGCAATGGCGTAGGGTGCGCCTGCAATGGTCACTCTCACTTTATTTACCATATCGTCCTCACTTTGCGCGGCGCACGCCCTGCCGGGCTGGTCATTTCCGGTCGTTTCCCACTATCTCCGGGATTTTCGGAAACCATTTCGGCCCTGACAGGGCGTTTAGCTGCGGCTTTTTCATGTTCAGCCGAGTTTGTCCCCGAATTACCCGCCCGAACCGATGCATTTCGGGGCAAACACGGCCCTTGTCACCCTTTATTATAATATAAATAGTGCGCGAGAAAAGTGCTATTTTTGAATTTTTGGCATATTTGTCAGAAACATTGCCATAAAAATGTCAGATACGGCAAAAATGGTTCCTTTTTCTTGCAATCCCCATCCGGAGTGATTATAATACTATTGTTATGTGTTATGCGAGGGGCGAGGGAATTAGAGGAATGCCCTGTCACCGTACTAATTCAAAAATTTAAGCATTCGTGCGGATAGGAGTTCATTTATGACTACAAAAGAATTTGCAAAAATTCTTCAGGACAAGCTCACCAGCGAATATGGTGTTGACCTGAGCGTTGCATCTCATCAGCAGATCTACCGCGCTCTGGCCCTCATCTGCCGCCAGATGATGAGCGAGAACCATAAGAGTTCCAGTCCAAGGCCATCGGTACCGGCTCCAAGCAGGTGTACTACCTGTGCATGGAGTTCCTGATGGGCCGCAGCCTCAAGATGAGCCTGTTCAATCTGGGCCTGAATGACGCTGCCCAGAAGGCTCTGGCCGAGGCTGACATCAGCCTGGACAGCATCTACGAGGAAGAGCCGGACGCAGGTCTGGGCAACGGCGGCCTGGGCCGTCTGGCCGCCTGCTATCTGGACGGCATGGCCACCACCAGCATCTGCGGCACCGGCTACTCCATCATGTACGAGTACGGCATCTTCAAGCAGAAGATCGTGGACGGCTGGCAGCAGGAGCGCGCCGACAACTGGCTGCCCGGCGGTCAGGTCTGGCTCAAGAGCCACCCCGATCAGGCTGTGGAAGTCCGCTTCGACGGCGAGATCCACGAGAACTGGGACCATGGCTTCCACTATATCCAGCACACCAACTACAACAGCGTCATGGCCATCCCCTCTGATATGTACGTTCAGGGTTACGACGGCAAGGGCGTTGCAAAGCTGCGTCTGTGGCAGGCCAAGGCTCCCGACTTCGATATGTCCAGCTTCTCTCTGGGCAACTACAACACCGCAATGAGCAAGAACGCCAGCGCTGAGCTCATCTCCAAGGTGCTGTACCCCAACGACAACCACGTTGAGGGCAAGATCCTCCGCCTGCGCCAGCAGTACTTCCTGTCTGCTGCCTCCATCGGCGACATCGTCCAGAACCACCTGTCCACCTACGGCACCCTCGAGAACCTGCCCGACAAGGTGGCTATCCAGCTGAACGATACCCATCCGACCCTCGCCATCCCCGAGATGATGCGCATCCTGCTGGATGAGTGCGGCTTCGGCTGGGACAAGAGCTTCGACATCTGCCAGAAGGTCTTCTCCTACCAACCACACCGTCATGGCCGAGGCTCTGGAGAAGTGGAACGTGGACATCTTCAAGATGACCCTGCCCCGCATCTACCAGATCGTGGTCGAGATGGACCGCCGCGCCCGCGAGAAGCTGGAAGCAGCCTTCCCCGGCGACCAGGGCAAGATCAACTATATGGCCCTCATCGGCGACAATCAGGTGCGCATGGCCAACATCTGCGCCTACACCGCCAACAGCATCAACGGCGTCTCCAAGCTCCACAGCGAGATCATCAAGGAGAGCGTCTTCCACGACTACTACCTGTTCAAGCCTCAGGCTTTCAAGAACGTGACCAACGGCATCGCTTACCGCCGCTGGCTGCTGGCCTCACCCCGAGCTGTGCAAGCTGCTGGACGAGACCATCGGCACCGGCTACAAGCACGACGCCGCCGACCTGTCAAGCTGAACAAGTTCGCTGAGGACAAGACCGTCCTGAAGCGCCTGAATGAGATCAAGCTGGACAACAAGAAGAACTTTGCCGCTTACCTCGAGAAGAGCACCGGTCAGGTCATCGACCCCAACTCCATCTTCGACTGCCAGGTCAAGCGTATGCACGAGTACAAGCGCCAGCACCTGAATGCGCTGAACATCGCTGCTCAGTACCTGTACCTGAAGGAGAACCCCAACGCCGACTTCATCCCCAAGACCTATATCTTCGGCGCAAAGGCTGCTCCCGGCTACTATATGGCCAAACAGATGATCCGCATGATCTGCAAGCTGGGCGACCTCATCAACAACGACCCCGTTGTCCGCGAGAAGCTGCGCGTGGTCTATCTGGAAGAGTACTGTGTCTCCCTGAGCGAGCACCTGATGCCCGCAGCCGAGGTCTCTGAGCAGATCTCTCTGGCAGGCACCGAGGCTTCCGGTACCGGCAACATGAAGTTCATGCTGAACGGTGCCATCACACTGGGTACTCTGGACGGCGCAAACGTCGAGATCGCCGACGCCGCTGGCAAGGAGAACGAGCTCATCTTCGGTATGCTGACCCCGAGGTCAACAACCTCAAGCAGGTGGGCTACCATCCCAACGCCTTCATCACGGGCGACGACGTTGCAAACGCCGCTCTGAACTTCCTGGAGCGCGGCTGGAACGGCGAGAACTTCCACGAAGTCACCGAGAACCTGCGCAGCAGCGACCCCTATATGGTCATGGCCGACTTCAGGACTACCGCCATGCTCAGGCCGACCTGCAGCGCCTGTACGCTGACCGTGAGCATTGGGCTAAGATGAGCCTGAAGAACATCGCCAACAGCGGCATCTTCAGCGCTGACCGTGCCGTTCTGGACTACGCACGCGACATCTGGCACGCTTCTGCCGTGAAATAAACCTCTCAGTCTCGCTATCGCTCGACAGCTCCCCTAGGGAGCCTCTGGCGAAGAGGGAAAGCTTTACGGAATGCCAAGGCCTCTCCTCGGTAGGAGAGGGCAAGCCGTGACGGAGAGGTTATCCCTTTAATAATAACGCAACGCCCCGTGGCATCGCTGCCCGGGGCTTTTTTTGAGAAAGGACGATCCTTTTTGCCTTGTCTGTTCAATAGTTTCGACCCCTACTTCAAGCAGCCCTTCGGCGCGGTGCGCGCCGGTCAGAGTGTGCATTTGTCCCTCTGCATCCCGGAGGAGCTGGGCTATGTAGACCCTCACCTCGTCCTCCAGAAGAGGGCAGGTACGATGTCCCCGTCCACTACCGGATGAAGTTCGACGGCCAAACGCCCCATCAGAACCACTTCTCGGTGGACGTCACCCTCAACGACGTGGGCCTCTACTTCTACTATTTCGACCTCTACACCGACTTCCGCCGCATCGTGCGCGGGCCGGACAACTGCGGCGTCGTGAGCTGGCAGGAGGGCGAGAGCTGGCAGATCACCGTGTATGAGGCCGATTTCGAGACACCCGACCCCATCAAGGGGAAGGTGTTCTACCAGATTTTCCCCGACCGCTTCTGCGAGGGCGTGGAGAACAAGCCCATGCCTTTCCCCGACCGGCTTTATCAAGCCGACAAACACGCCGAGCCCTTCTGGCAGCCCAATGAGGTGGGCGGCCACCTGAACGAGGACTACTTCGGCGGCGACCTCAAGGGCATCCAGATGAAGCTGCCCTACCTCCGCAAGATGGGCGTGGATTACCTTTACCTGAACCCTATCTTCGAGGCCCACTCCAACCACCGCTACAACACCGCCGACTACCTCAACGTAGACCCCCTGCTGGGTACCAACGAGGATTTCGAGACCCTCTGCGCCGAGGCCAGGAAGTACGGCATCGGCATCGTGCTGGACGGCGTGTTCAGCCACACCGGCTCCGACAGCCGCTATTTCAACCGCGAGGGCCGCTACGGCGAGGGCGGTGCCTATCGTGACCCCAACTCCCCCTACCGCAGCTGGTACGATTTCGATTCCAAGTATAAGGGCGGCTACCGCAGCTGGTGGGGCTTCGAGACCCTGCCTGAAGTCAACGAAGAAACGCCATCCTACGTCGAATTTATCACCGGCGAGGGCGGTGTCATCGACACCTGGCTCCGCCGGGGCGCTGCAGGCTTCCGTCTGGACGTGGCCGACGAGCTGCCCGACGAATTTATTGAAAAAGTGCGTACCGCCGTCAAGCGGGTCGGCCCGGATAAGTTTCTTCTGGGCGAAGTGTGGGAGGACGCCACCACCAAGTTCGGCTTCGACAAGCGCCGCACCTACCTGCTGGGCAAGGGCCTCGACAGCGTGATGAACTACCCCTTCAAGAACGCCGTTCTGGGCTTCGTCTGCGGACGGGACGCCGGCCAGACCATGACCGACATCCTCTCCATCTGCGAGCACTACCCCGCCCCGGCCCTCGATACGGCCCTGAACTTCCTCTCCACCCACGATACCGAGCGCGCACTGACCGTCATTGCCGACGAGCCTGCCAATGGCCGGGGCCGCGAGTGGCAGAGCGGCCGCTGTGTCACCGGCGACGCCTACGAGGAAGGAATGCTCAAGCTGCGGATGGCTTACGCCATCATCTACACTCTGCCCGGCGTCCCCTGCCTCTACTACGGCGACGAGATCGGGATGCAGGGCTATCGCGACCCCTTCAACCGCGGCTTCTACTGCTGGGACAGCCACGAAGAGCGGCTGAAGCCTGTTCTGGCACAGCTGGCACAGCTCCGCCACACCTGCGAGGCCTTCCGCACCGGAGGCTTCGTGTCCTGCGGGCGGAGGGCGGCGTCCTCCACTACCAGCGCATCGGCGAGTTTGAGGCGGCAGAGATCATCGTCAACCGCACCGAGCATATCATCGTAGAGCCGCTGGCCTCCGGCAAGCATACCGAGGTGAACCCCATGGGCTTCACCATCGTGGTGGAAGAGGTCGGCCACAACCCGAACCACAGCTACTACGACTATAAGTGACCCCCGCCCCCCTGCCCTGCCTGCGGCATCCCGACCGGCGTGAGCAGGGGTTTATTCATAATCTGTCTCTGTACTTTTCAGACGTTTTGCTCTATAATGGGGAAAAGGAGGGAGAACTCATGTCTGTTGACCCCATTTTCTGGCTGCTGGCCGCCATCGGCTTCGTCGTTCTCGAGGCCATGACCCTGAATCTCGTCTCCATCTGGTTTGCTGTGGGCAGCGCCGCAGCCCTGCTGAGCTGTCTGGTCACCGGCTCCTTCCGGGTGCAGGCGGTGGTGTTCATCGCCGTCAGCACCCTCTGCCTGCTGGCCCTCAAGCCCCTGTGCGCCCGGCTGCGCAAGCCGCCCACGGCAACGAACGGCGACCGCGCCCTTGGCCGGGAGGCCGTCGTGCTCACCTCCGTCTCCGCCGAGGCCACCGGCCGTGTCCGGCTGGACGGTGTAGACTGGAACGCCCGCTGTGCCACCCCGGCGACACCCTCGCCCGGGCCAGAGCTGCCGGGTGGCAGAGATCCACAGCACCCTGCTCATCGTGGAGCCTGTCCTGACCGAGACCGCCCGCCGGGCGGCTCACTGATATGAAAGGAGCGTCCCTATGCCTATCATGCTGTTCCTTATCCTCATCCTCATCTTTGTCATCCTGCTGGTGGTTGTCACCAACATCGTCATCGTGCCGCAGTCCATGGTCTACGTCGTGGAGCGTCTGGGCAGTTACTCCGAGACATGGAGCGCCGGCCTCCACGTCAAGATCCGTTCCTCGAGCGGGTGGCGAAGTCAGCCTGAAAGAGCAGGTCGCCGACTTTCCCCCTCAGCCGGTCATCACCCGCGATAACGTCACCATGCAGATCGATACGGTGGTCTTCTTCCAGGTGATGGATGCCAAGCTCTACACTTACGGCGTCAACCAGCCCATCGCGGCCATCGAGAGCCTGTCGGCCACCACCCTGCGCAACATCATCGGCGAGATGGAGCTGGACCACACCCTCACCAGCCGCGACACCATCAACAGCAAGATCACGGCCATCCTTGATGAAGCCACCGACAAGTGGGGCATTAAGGTCAACCGTGTTGAGGTCAAGAACATCATCCCGCCGCGCGAGATCCAGGAGGCCATGGAAAAGCAGATGAAGGCAGAGCGCGAGAAAAGCGCGCCGTCATCCTGAAAGCAGACGGTGAAAAGCAGGCCGCCATTACTGCCGCCGAGGGCGAAAATCCGCCATCCTCCGTGCAGACGCCGTCAAACAGCAGCGCATCCTTGAGGCCGAGGGCGAGGCGCAGGCCATCCTCGCCGTCCAGAAGGCCAACGCCGACGCCATCCGCCTGCTGAACGAAGCCATGCCCACCGATAAGGTCCTTGCCCTGCGCAGTCTGGAAGCGCTGGCCAAGGTCGCCAACGGCAAGGCCACCAAGATCATCATCCCTTCCGATTTACAGAATCTGGGCGGCGTCGTCCCCAGCATCAAAGAGCTGATGACCGACCCCAAAGATGCAGAATAAGAGGTTTCTCCTATGATTTACGATACCCTGAACAATCTCCCCAACTATCTCGGCATGAGCGACAACCTCGACGCTGTCATCGAGTTCGTCATGGCCCGGGACATCAACAATCTGCCCGCCGGAAAGACCCGCATCGACGGCGACAAGGCCGTGGTCACGGTGTGTACCGTCACGCCGCAGACCTCGGACAAAGTGCTCTTCCAGCGCCGGGACGATCACCTGACCCTCGAGACCGACCTTGAGGGCAGCGAGCTGTTCGAAGTTTCGCTGGGTGAGCTGACCCCCACCAAGCCCACCGACGAAGCTGCCGACCTGACCGTCGGCACCGCCGGCACCAGCATCGCCGGGATGCTCTGCGAGGGGCGCTTTGCCCTCTATCTGGCCGGTGAACCCTACAAGTCCGGCCTGAAAGCGCAGGGCTGCGGCAAGCTGAAAAAGGCCGTGTTCAGCATCGAGCTGGACGAGGACGAAGAAGAGGCCGCAGAGGAATAACGGAGGCTTTCTATGAAGCGTTTTCTGGGCATTTTCGCCACCGCGCTGCTCTTTCTGTTTCTGTTCACCTTCTTCGGCGGCTCCTATTTTCTGGACATCCAGCACCACTTTTATGCGTGGATGTTCCCGGTCAGCCTTGGCATCGCCTCCGTCATCTGGGCGTTCTGGCGGCTGGACGACAAAGTAGAGGCCCTGCAAAAGCGGGTGGACGAGCTGGAAGCCGCCCGGCAGAAAACAGACGAAGCCAAATAAAAAAGCAAAGCTCCACGCAGCGTAGGTTGTGTGGAGCTTTTTGTTATGGTATTCTTTGGACAGAGAGAAACAATCACAAAGGAGAGTTTTTATGGATTCTTACGTTACCGGCACTGCCATCCGGCAGCTGCGGGAAGCCAAACACATGACGCAGGCAGAGCTGGCCGAAAAGCTGGCCGTCAGCGCAAAGGCCATCTCCAAGTGGGAGACAGCCCGCGGCCTGCCCGATATTTCCCTGCTGGAGCCGCTGGCGGCGGCTCTGGGCGTCAGCGTTCTCGAGTTGATGCAGGGCGAACCCGTCGTCAATCGGAACCGCTCCGCCAACCTGCTTCGCTCCAAGCTCTACGTCTGCCCCCTGTGCGGCAATGTGCTCCACGCCACCGGCCAGGCTGTCGTGAGCTGCTGCGGCATCACCCTGCCGCCGCTGGACATCTCTGAGGCGGACGACGCCGACGAACACCATCAGCTGACGCTCGAGCGGGTGGAAGATGAGCTTTTCGTCACCATCCACCACCCCATGACCAAAGACCACTACATTTCCTTCATTGCCTGCCTCACCGGCGACAAATTGCAGCTGGTCAAACTTTACCCTGAGGGAGACGCCAGCTGCCGTTTCAAAATCACCGGTGCGGGCGTACTCTACTTCTACTGCAACCGCCACGGCCTGATGAAAGCACCGGACTTCCGCGCCGCAGCTCGCCATACGCCGTCCCAGAAACTCCATCTGCGGGAGCCGGACGAGGGCGACCGGGAGCAGGTCATGGCCTACCGGGAAGAGTTTCTTGCCATCAGCTCCCGGCTCGACGGCACTTCGGCGCTGGACAAATACGACGACTTTGGCCAGTGGCTGGCTAACATCCGCAAGCTGAAAGACCCAGCCACCACGCCTGCCGGGTTCGTACCGGCCACCCAGTATCTGGCTCTGGACGAGCAGGAACATCTTGTCGGCATGACCAACCTGCGCCACCACCTCAACGACTATCTGCTGGCCTACGGCGGTCATATCGGCTACAGCGTCCGCCCCTCGGAGCGGAAGAACGGTTACGCCAGCCAGATGCTCTGCATGACCCTCGAAAAGGCCAAGGAGCGTGGCATCTCCAAGGTGCGCATCTGCTGTGACCACTATAACATCGCCTCAGCAAAGACGATTCAGTCTAACGGCGGCGTACTGCAAGATGAGATGTTTGACTCCTCGGATGGGATGCTGACCCAGCGGTACTGGATAGAGAATCGATAAGACGCAAAAAGGCTCCGGCAGTGCCGGAGCCTTTGCTCTTATTCAAAATCAGCCCAGATGGAACATATCAATGAGCACGATCATGGCCAGACCGTAGTACACCACGACGGCCACGAGGTCGTTGATGGTGGTGATGAGCGGGCCGGACGCCACGGCGGGGTCGATATGGATCTTATGGAACAGCATGGGGATGACCGTACCCACCAGGCTGGAAATGACCATCGCCACGATGAGGGAAACACCGACGCAGCCGGAGAGCAGGAACGCCTGCCCCCACGCATAGGCTTTGAAGAAGTGGATATAGCAGCCGAGGAAGCCCAGCGCCATGACGGCCAGAAGCGCACCGTTGACCAGACCCACCCGCATCTCCTTCCAGAGCAGATGCAGCTTTTGAGGTGGTCAGATTCTCGTCCACCAGCACGCGGATGGTGACGGCCAGCGACTGGGTGCCGACATTGCCCGCCATATCCAGCACCATGGACTGGAAGCAGATGACGATGGGCAGGACAGCTACCACCGACTCAAAGGCACCCACCACCGAGGACACCAGCATCCCGAGGAAGAGCAGAGCGATCAGCCAGGGCAGGCGCTTCTTGACACTCTCGAAGACGCCCTCGTTCAAATCTTCTTCGCTGGTCAAGCCGCCCAGCTTTGCGTAATCGTCGCCCATCTCGTCATCGACCAGTTCGACGACATCCGCCGAGGTGATGATGCCCACCAGCTCGCCGGCATCGTTCAGGACAGGCAGAGAGCGCTCGGCGTAGTCTACGATGCGGTCGATGCAGTCGCTGATCTTTTCGTGGTCGGTCACATAGGGGTAGGACCGGGCAATGAGCTTTTCGAGGCGGTCCTCCGCACGGGCGATGATGAGGTCTTTCAGGTCGATGGCGCCGTAGAACTTGTCGTTCTCGTCCACGACGTAGAGGGTAGAGATGTTGTCGTTCTCGCCCGCCTGCTTCACCAGCTCACTCATGGCCTGCCGGATGGTCATGTCCTTCCGGATGCAGATGTAGTTGGTGGTCATGCTGCTGCCGATCTCGTCCTCGCCGTAGGAGAGCAACATCTTCACATCTTCGGCGGAGTCTTTGTCCAGCTGGCCGACGATCTTGGCTTTATCCTCTTCCTCGAGGTCGTCCAGAGCGTCCACGGCGTCGTCCGAGTCCATGTGGGAAACGACGTTGGCGGCCTTCTCGCTGGGCAGTTCTTTCAGGTAAGGTTCTGCGTCGTCCAGATAGGAGAAGATCTCGGCCACGGTATCCACGCCCAGAACGGCATAGAGCTTCTGGCGCTCGTCGGGCGTCAGGGCTGCGAGGGCGTCGGCAAGGTCGTTCTCGTGGTAATCAGAGAGCTTTTCGGCCAGCTCTGCCTGCGGCAGGCCGCTGTGGATGAGGGCGAGTATTTCCTGCTGGTAGTTCTTCTGCTGCATCTTAGGTTCCTCCTCCCTTTGGGGCATAAAAATACACCGCGTCGTCTTTTGGTCAGACTCCTGCGGTGTATCATGGGCAGATGCATTCAGGACGCGGCAGATTCAATCCATACTGCCCGCATCGCAGGAGGAGCGTTGTTTGGGGTTGTCTAAATGGTCGCCGGACATCGTGTTCGCTTCCTCCTGTAAAGTATTTGCCTTTTTCAGCCCCGTCATCATACTACGGCTGGACTATTTTTTCAACCCCTTTTACAAAATTTTTACCAGATTATTGCCAGATTGCACAAAAGAGCAGCCGCTCTCCCGTGAGGAAAGCGGCTGCTCTCAGTTGTCTTGCAAAAGTTTCGCTTAGTATGCGATGCCCAAGTAGACCATGGTCTTGGCGGGCTTGCCGCAGCAGGGGCAGACATCGCTCAGGTGCTCCTGCTCGAAGGGCATGCAGCGGCTGGACAGGCCGACTTCTTCCTTCATCTTCATCTCGCAGGCCAGGTCGCCGCACCACATGGTCTTGATGTAGCCGGTGTTGGCCTTGGCCAGCTCCTTGACCTCGTCCATGGTGGTGGCAGCCCAGGTGCGCTTCTCACGGTTGGCAAGAGCGCGCTCGTACAGGTCCTGGCGCAGAGCCTCCAGCTGGGCGGGGATCGCGGTCTCCAGCTCGTCCAGGCTGACGAACACCTTCTCGCGGGTATCGCGGCGGACGAGCACGCACTGGTTCTTTTCCAGGTCCTTGGGGCCGATCTCGAGGCGCAGAGGCACGCCCTTCATCTCCCACTGAGAGAACTTCCAGCCGGGAGCGTTGTCGCTGTCGTCCAGCTTGACGCGGGCGTACTTGGAGATCTTCTCGGCCAGCTCAGCAGCCTTCTCGGAGACGCCGGGCTTGTGGGCAGCGATAGGCACCACCACGACCTGGATGGGGGCGACAGCCGGGGGCAGGATGAGGCCGTCGTCGTCGCCGTGGGTCATGATGATAGCGCCCACCAGACGGGTGGACACGCCCCAGCTGGTCTGGTACGGATGGTGCAGCTGGTTGTCGCGGCCGGTAAAGGTCACGTCGTAAGCCTTGCTGAACTTATCGCCGAAGTAGTGGCTGGTGCCGCTCTGCAGGGCCTTGCCGTCCTTCATCATGGCTTCGATGGTATAGGTAGCCTCAGCACCGGCGAACTTTTCCTTATCGGTCTTGCGGCCCTTGACAACAGGGATAGCCAGGTCCTGCTCGCAGACGTCTGCGTAGCAGTTCAGCTGCTGCTGGTCTCAGCCTCAGCCTCGGCTGCAGTCTCGTGGATGGTGTGGCCCTCCTGCCACCAGAACTCGCGGCTGCGCAGGAAGGGACGGGTGGTCTTCTCCCAGCGCACGACGCTACACCACTGGTTGTACTTCATGGGCAGCTCGCGGTAGCTGTGCAGCACGCGGGACCAGTGGTCGCAGAACATGGTCTCGCTGGTGGGGCGGACAGCCAGACGCTCTTCCAGCTTGTCGGAGCCGCCCATCGTGACCCATGCCACCTCCGGCGCGAAGCCATTGACCAGCTCGCCTTCCTTCTGCAGCAGGCTCTCAGGGATCAGCACGGGCATTGCCACGTTCTCATGGCCGGTAGCCTTGAAGCGGGCATCCATATCCTTCTGGATGAGCTCCCAGATCGCCTGACCATAGGGGCGCAGGATGATGAAGCCTTTCACGCTGGAATACTCGACCAGTTCTGCCTTGACGCAGATGTCGGTATACCACTGTGCGAAGTTTTCCTCCTGACTGGTGATCGCCTGTACGAGCTTTTGTTGTCTTTTGCCATTTTAATCTTGTCCTCCCAAGGCCGTGCGCCAAACGCTCATCGTTCCGCACGAACCCATATATAAAGCCCCGCCGCCTACTCTGCCGTGTGCAGAGGCGCGGATGCGGGGCTTTTTTGCTTGTTGGTCGCTCAGCCCTTGTGGCTGTCCACAAACTTCACCACATCACCCACCGTGCGCAGGTTCTCGATGGCGTCGTCCGGCACCTCGATGCCAAACTCATCCTCCAGCGTCATCACCATATCCACGATGTCGAGGCTGTCGGCCTCAAAATCGCCCATAATGTCACTGTCCATCGTGATCTTAGCGGGGTCGATGTCCAGCTGTTCTGCCAGCAGTGCGCGGATCTTCTCAAACGTATCCATGATAGCGGTCTCCTTTTGCTTTAATTTCGCATCTTCACGCTGCGCAGACCATGGCAGCCTTCCCCTCCTCCCCTTTGGCGGGCAGACTGTCTCCCTGCGCAGAACGCTCTCTTTCTTTATATCCCATGATATGCTTATTGTCAAGCCCCGTTTTGCATCCGGCATGGTTTTCCGGGCAAAAATTCCGTTCAAAATTTCTCTGCCGCCCCTTTTCTGCTTGACAGACGGGGGCTATTTTCTTATCATTATAGAGTGGCAAGTTTATGGGGACTGACCAGCAGCCCCAAAGGAGTTTTCAACATGAAGCTTTCATTCACCAAAATGCAGGGCTGTGCCAACGATTATATCTATCTCGACTGCCGCGAAAGCGGTGTGCCGGAGAACATCGCAGCCCTTTCGCAGGACCTCTCCCGCCGCCACTTTTCCATCGGCGCGGACGGCATCATCTGCATCTGCGCCCCGGTGACGGCCGGCGCAGACGGACGGATGCGCATCTTCAACGCCGACGGCAGCGAGGCCCAGATGTGCGGCAACGGCGTACGCTGCGTGGCCGAGTGGCTCTACACCCACGGCGTCGCCAAAGAGACGCTCGTCGTGGACACCAACAGCGGTACAAAGACCATCACCCGCAAGGGCCGCCAGCTCTGGCAGGTGGAGATGGGCGGATACTCCGCCATGGCGGCGGCTCTGCCCGCCGTGAATATGGGCGAAGGCCCGCTGGTGGACTGCCCCCTCACCGTGGAGGACAGGACCTGGCGTGTCACCTGCATCAGCGTGGGCAACCCCCACTGCGTCACCGTCGTGGACGATGTGGACAGCCTGAAGCTCGAGGACATCGGCCCGGCGTTCGAAAAGCACCCGAACTTCCCGGAGCGGGTCAACACCGAGTTCGTGCAGATAGTGGACTCCACCCACCTGAAAATGCGGGTGTGGGAGCGGGGCAGCGGCGAGACCTGGCCTGCGGCACCGGCACATGTGCCACCGTGGCGGCGCTGACTGAGCTGGGCGTCTGCCCGCCGGGGAGGACGTCCACGTCCAGCTGCGCGGCGGTGAGCTCATTATCCGGGTGCTGCCGGGCAAAAAACTGCTGATGACCGGCAGCGCGGTCACCGTATACGAAGGCGTCACTGAAGTTTAAGCATCCTTGCCCTCTCCGTTATGTTTTGGCTTTCCCTCTGAGGGAGCCGGACGCGGAGCGGCCTGAGAGGGCAAGCCACTTATAAAGAAAGAATTGAGGGAAAGTATCATGAAAATGAACAAACATTACAATGAGCTGAAGGCCAGCTACCTCTTCGTGGACATTGCCCACAAGGTCGCCGCCTATCAGGAGGCACACCCTGAGAAGGAGATCATCCGTCTGGGCATCGGCGATGTGACCCAGCCGCTGGCCAAGTGCGTCGTGGACGCCATGCATGACGCCGTCACCGAGATGGGTACCAGGAAGGCTTCCACGGCTACGGCCCCGAGCAGGGCTACCCCTTCCTCAAGCAGGCCATTCAGGGCTACTACGCAGGCCGCGGCACCAAGCTGGACGAGGACGAGATCTTCATCTCCGACGGTGCAAAGAGCGACCTGGCCAATGTGCTGGGCCTGTTTGACGTCGACAACACCGTCCTCGTTCCGGACCCCGTCTACCCCACCTATGTGGACGACAACGTCACCGATGGCCGCAAGATCATCTATGGCCGCACCAGTCAGGAGAACGGCTTCCTCGGGATGCCCGACGACAGCGTGAAGGCTGACATCATCTACATCTGCAGCCCCAACAACCCCACCGGCGCTGCCTATACCCGGGACCAGCTCAAGGCATGGGTGGAGTACGCCAGAAAGAACAACGCTATCATCCTCTACGACGCCGCTTACGAGTGCTTCATCTCCGACGGCGAGCTGGCCCGCAGCATTCGAGATCGATGGCGCCCGCGAGTGCGCCATCGAGTTCTGCTCCTTCTCAAGATGGCAGGCTTCACCGGCACCCGCTGCGGCTACACCGTCGTGCCGAAAGATCTGGAACGTGACGGCATGAACATCAACAAGCTCTGGCTGCGCCGCCAGACCACCAAGTTCAACGGTGTGCCCTATGTCGTGCAGCGCGGCGCTGCCGCCGTCTTTACTGAGAGCGGCATGGCTGAGATCCAGCACAACCTCGACTACTACCGCAAGAACGCCAAGGTCATCGCCGACGCTCTGGACGAGTGCGGCGTGTGGTACTGCGGCGGCAAGAACAGCCCCTACATCTGGCTGCGCTGCCCCGGCAGCATGAAGAGCTGGGAGTTCTTCGACTGGCTGCTGGAGAACTGCGGCGTCGTCGGCACCCCGGGCGTGGGCTTCGGCGAGTGCGGCGAGGGTTACTTCCGCCTGACCGCTTTCGGTGACGCCGAAAAGACCAGGGTGGCTGCCGAGCGCATCAAGACCGCCATCAAGGCTCTGTAAATTTTATCGCACAAAAAGAGGGAGGCACCCCGGGCGCCTCCCTTTTTGCTTGCAGTTTAGCGGTTGAAGGTCGTGCTGAGGGTCGTGCTCCACTCCCCGCCCGGGGCGAGGCAGGCCGCAGCAGCACGCTGCTCCCACTCCTGCGGATCGTCCACCGAGGCGGGCAGCGAGTTCCACGGCTCGATGCAGACGAAGCGCACCGGCTTGGACAGGGCCGACCAGATGAGGGTGTAGGGGAAGCCGGCCACATCGCAGACGATGCTGCGGCCCGTGTCCTTCTCGTAGATACCCAGCGTCCTGGTGCGCAGGCCCGCCATGCAGAAGCTGTCGTTGTCGAAGAGGTCGTTGGTCAGCTGGATGGCCTGCTGGTTCTTCCACTGGTAGTAGCATTTGCCCGTCAGCAGGCCGCCCCCGCTGGCGTCGAGGATGACCGGGCTCTCGGGCTGGTCGAAGCGGAACTCGTAGTCCTCGACGGTGTGGCTGTCATCGAACGGCACCTGAAAGGCCGGGTGGTAGCCGATGCCGAACCGCAGCTCTTCGGCACCGGGGTTCGAGACGGTGAGGGTGTGGTGAAGGGTCTTTCCGTCCAGCCGGAAGGTACTGGTGAGCACGAAGTCGAAGGGGAACTTCTCCGCCTTCATGGCCTCATCCGGGCGCAGCTCGAGCTGGATTGTGTCGCCCTCCGCTTTCAGCAGGGTGTGCTCCACGTCCCGGGCAAAACCGTGCTGGCCGCCCTTGTAGGTCTTGCCGCCATGGGTGAAGCTGCCGTCTTTAAGCTTGCCCGTCCAGGGGAAAAGGATGGGGGCGTGGCGCTTCCAAACAGCCGGGTCGGCCTGCCAGAGCAGCTCCTCCCCGCCGCGTTCTTCAGGCTGACGGCCTCGGCACCGTGAGTGTCCACCGTAAGGCTCAGAAATTCGTTTTGAATGGTCGCCTGCATTTTCAGTATCTCCTTTGTCCTTCTTATTTTCCGGGGCCTGCTGTTTCCAGTATACTCCCCCGTGTGCCAAAAATAAAGCCCCCTTCCCATGCTTGCACAAATCGTCACTGGGCAAAAGCCTTCACCCCTTGGGGACAGATTTCCCCCGACCGGGGGAAGCCTTTATTCGGAAGCACGATTTCCATGCTCTGCTTGCTTCAACAGGGCTGTGCCAGTGGCAGGGTGACGACAAAGGTAGTGCCGTTTTCGCTGCTGCTCTCCACAGTCACACTGCCGCCGTGCAGTACGGCGATCTCCCGCACAAGGGCAAGGCCAAGCCCCGCCGCCCATCTCCCGGCTGCGGGACTTATCCACCCGGAAAGGGCTGGAAGATGCTCTCCCGGCAGTCTGCGGGGATGCCCGGGCCGGTATCCGCAACGCGCAGCACGGCAGTTTGCTTTTCCCGCCGCAGAGTGACGCGCACCGCACCGTCGAGGTGGTTATACTTGATACCGTTTTCCACCAGATTGAACACCAGTCGGTAGATCAGCGCATCACTGCCCACCATGCCCAGTTCCGCGCAGTCCTGCTGCAAGGAGATATTGTTTTTCTGGGCAAGGGGGGTCAGGTCGGTCAAAATTTCCTCCACCAGCGGTGCAAGGGCGATCTGGTCAGTACGGGAGATCGATTGCAGATTGCTCATCTCTAATAAAGTGCGCACAAGGGCGGTCAGGCGATTCAGTTGCTCCCGCAGAGAGCTGACCAGCCCGGCAGTCTCGGCATCCATGGCTGGGTGCTCCTCTGCAAACAGTTCCAGCTTCGTCTGCAAAATAGCCAGCGGGGTGCGCAGCTCGTGGGCTGCGTTGCCCGCAAACTGCCGTTGTAATTCAAAGGACTGTGCCAGGCCATCCAGCATCCGGTTTACCGACCGGCTCAACTGCCCGAATTCCTGCACGGTATCTTCGTCCAGACGGACGGTAGCAATGCTGTCCTGATCGACCCGCTGCGCCTGCTGCGCAAGCTGCTGCAACGGTTTCAGAGCTCTGCCGCTGACAAAATAAGCGATGGCCGCGCTGAGGATGGTGACCACAGCAGTGATGCACCAGCCCTTGCGGCCAAAAACCACCTTTGCATCGTAGACTTCCTGTGAAAAATGCGCCAGCAGGCTGGACATTTCCTCCTGCGGGATCTCGATGGTCAAGGAATCCTCACTGCCGGGCTGATACTGCATCATAAAGCCGTTGAGGGCATCCATGCCGGTTGCACCGGTGCGGTATAAAAGCAGGTTCATGCACACGCAGGCACAGGCGATGAGCAGCGCCGTCAGCAGGGTGATGCGCCATTGCAGGGACAACCGTTTCATTGTACCTCTCCTCCGATCTCGTAGCCTTCCCCGATGCGGTTGCGGATGGGGTCGTAGCCCAGCACCGCCCGCAGCTTTTTGCGCAGGGCAGAGATATGTACCCGGATGGAGTTGCTGAAGCTGTCCACGCTTCCGTCCCAGACGTGCTCAATCAGCTCTTCCTGACTGACCGGGCGTCCCTGATGCAGCAGCAGATATTCCAGTACGCCGCTCTCCTTCCGCGTCAGGGCAAGGGTCTGACCATCCACCGTGGCAACGCGGCTGCGGGTGTTGAAGCTGAGCCGCCCGCAGCACAGGCAGACGTCCTGCTGGATGAACTTGCGCCGGGTCAGGCTGCGCACCCGGGCTTCCAATTCTGCAAGATGGAATGGCTTGGAAAGATAATCGTTCGCCCCGGCATCCAGCCCCTCCACCTTATCTGAAATTTCACTGCGCGCTGATAAGATCAGCACACAGGTATCAAGGTCGTGCTGCCGTAAGCTGCGCAACACCTGCATCCCGTCCACCTTGGGCAGATTGAGGTCCAGCAGTACAAGGTCGTACCGCTCTGCCGTCAGCGCTTCCAATGCGGCTTCGCCGTCTGCACAGGCGTCCACCTCGTACCCGGACAGCCGCAGCTTCCGGGCAATGTCCTCCCGCAGGGAGTGCTCGTCCTCTACCACCAAAAGGCGCATTTTGTTTTCCACCCTTCCCGTAAAAAATCCATTTCTTGCGTTTTTCTTCATTATAACAGATTATAGCAGACGGTGTTAAGATTCGTGTTAAGATTTTCTTAGCAGAAATTTTATCCCGGAATAGTGTATACTGGTGCCATCAAACAACAGGAGGCTATGATGTTCATGACAAAAAAACAGGCGCAGCTGCTTTTGCTTGCTGCCGGGGTACTGATGCTGCTGTTCGGCGTATGGCGGGGCGAGGCAGACACCGTATTTTCAAAAGCCATCCGGCTGTGTATGGAGTGTGGGCATTGGATAAGAAAAAATTAAATCCCCTTGCCCGGTTCCGGGGCTTTATACAGGCCGGAGCGACCCTTTTAACCAACATCCACCTGCCCAACTTTGCTAAAGGAACGCTGTATCAGGGCAATGGAAAATACGTCTGCGTCCCGGGGCTGAACTGCTATTCCTGCCCGGGCGCTGCCGGTGCCTGCCCGGTGGGGGCGTTTCAGGCGGTAGTGGGCTCTTCCAAATTCCGCTTTTCCTACTACATCACCGGCATTCTCATCCTTTTCGGGGTGCTGCTGGGACGGTTCATCTGCGGTTTCCTCTGCCCGTTCGGGTGGTTTCAGGAGCTTTTGCACAAGATTCCCTCTCCCAAGCTTTCCACCAAAAAGCTAAAGCCGCTGCGCTATTTAAAGTATGCGGTGCTGCTGGTCATGGTGGTGCTGCTGCCATTGCTGGCGGTCAACGAGCTGGGCATGGGCGACCCTTCTTCTGCAAATATCTCTGCCCACAGTGCGTGCTGGAAGGCGCCCTTCCCCTCTCCCTGACCAATGCTGGCATCCGCGCCGCGCTGGGCAAGCTGTTCACATGGAAAGCCTGCATTCTGCTGGCAGTCATTATGGGCAGCGTGGTGTTCTACCGCCCCTTCTGCAAGTGGCTGTGCCCGCTGGGCGCGTTTTATGCGCTGTTCAACAGGGTATCCCTGTTCCAGATGCGTGTAGACACCCACAAATGCGTCTCCTGCGGCGCCTGCGCAAGGGCCTGTAAGATGGACGTAGACATTACCAAGACCCCCAACCACGCCGAATGTATCCGCTGTGGGATGTGTATGAAAGCCTGCCCCACGGACGCCATCCAGTACAAGTTCGGGCTGGGAGACCAATCAAACACCGAAACAACAAAGGAGTAAAACCATGAAATTCAACCGTGCAACCGCACTTTTGCTCAGCCTTACGCTGGCTTTCAGCCTTGCCGCCTGCGGGCAGGGCGCGTCCTCTGCATCTTCTGCATCCTCTTCTTCTGCCGCTTCCTCTGCGGCAGCGGAAACCAAGACCGAGGAGCAGCTGCTGGCCGAGGAAAACGAGATCCTTTCCGCAAACGATGCCCTGTGGGAGAAGGTGTTCGCTTCCATGGACAAAAACATGACTGAGACCACCCTCAGCACGAACTACGGCGATTTTCTGCGCAGCTCCGTGGAAAAGGCAAAGGACCAATTCTCGGATGAGGAGTACAAGACCCTGACCGCCGATGCAGAAAAATCCGTGCCATCGAGGAGCAGATTGCCACCCTTGCCCTCGCGGACGCGGCCGCTTCCGGCGCTGCCGCACAGGGCACTGCCTTCCCCCAGTTTGAGGGCAGCGATTTAGAGGGCAACCCGGTGGACAACAGTCTGTTTGCGGGCAACGCCTTTACGGTGGTGAACTTCTGGTTCAACGGCTGCAAGCCCTGCGTAGAGGAACTGGACGACCTGAACGCCCTGAACGAGAAGGTCAAGGCACAGGGCGGCGAGGTTGTCGGCATCAACACCGAGACGCTAGACGGCAACCATCAGGGCATTGATGCCGCCAAAAACTGCTGGCTGCAACGGGCGCAAGCTACCGCAACATCTACTTTGCCTCCGGCAGCGACGCCGGCAAGTTTGCGCTGAACATCATGGCCTTCCCCACCACCTACGTTTTTGACCGGGACGGCAACGTTGTGGGCCAGCCCCTGCTGGTGGCATCGACAAGGAAGAAAACCTTGCCGCCCTGCAAAAAAATATTGACGCTGCCCTTGCCAAGGACAACGCCAAATAAGCTATTCTCCCCTGCCACGGAAATCAACTTTTAGAGTTCGTCCCAGAGCAGCCGGATGAGGGGCAATTTCCCGTAAGCTGCTGCTCGTTTGCACCCTCATCAGTCACCTGCGGTGACAGCTTCCCCCCAACCGGGGGAAGCCTTTAGAGAAAATTTGATTTCTGTAATTCCCTGCCGCCTACGGGCGGCTTTTTTTGTTTGCACCGGGCATTGTCATGCACGCCCGGGCGCCGGACGGAATACGCTGGGGCAAAAGCATACTTTTACCAGCAAAGGAGCGTATCTCCATGAAGAACACCGGAACTCTCCGCATCCAGGCCTTTGCGGCCCGTCAGTCCAGCCCTGTCGAGGGTGTGACCGTCACCGTCAGCGGCAACGGCTTCACCGCCACCCGCCTGACCGACGCCGAAGGCAACGCCGACGACGTCACCCTTACCACCCCGCCTGTGCTCTCGCTGGACGAGAACAACACCACGCAGCCCCCCTACGCGGTCTGTGACCTCGTGGCCTCCAAGACCGGCTACCGCACCGTCCGCATCCAGGGCGTGCAGGTCTTTCCCGGGCAGGTGACGCTGGCCCAGCCCGAGATGATACCCGACACCGAGGAGATGCGGGACACGCCCAACGTCCCCATCGTCATCCCACCCCACAGCCTCTTCACCGGCGACGGCGGCAGCGGCCCGAACCCGTTCCTCTCCTGTGTGCCGCGGGTGCTGGACCGGGTCATCATCCCGAAAAATATCACCGTCCATCTCGGCAGGCCCGCCGCCTCGGCCCGGAACGTCACCGTCTCGTTCCGCAGCTATATCGCCAACGTGGCGTCCAGTGAGGTGTATCCGACCTGGGCTGACGAAAATAGCCCAGCGGGAAGTCGAACTGTCTGCCGACTCAGAAATTCCATTCGATCGTTATTTTTTGTTCTCCGGTAAGCGTATCTTTTGGGCTGACAATAACACGATGGACCAACAGTACAACAAGTTCGCGGGTCAGCTGCGAAACCTGTGCCAGTTCACGGACACGCTGCATCTGCGTCTGACTCCACCGGTTTCTTCCTGCTGTTGTTCCAGTTCCGTTTCCAATGTATCGATCCGGGTCTCTGCCTTTTTCACTTCTTCCAGAAAGGTCTGGTTCATTTCAGAAAACTGAACGGCATCAATTAAACCTGACACCTTATCCAGATACAACTCCTGCATGGCCTTGCGCCGCCGGGCTGCTTCGCTCTTCAACCGTTTCAGCTCGTCACGCCTGGCCTGCTCTCGCTGCCAGATGGGGTCATCCTGTTCTGGAAGGGTAACTTTTCAGGGTCAAAATAGGCTGCCGCATACGCCCGGATACGTTCCAGTACAGCATTCTCCAACGCGTCCATATCTGTACAGGTCCTGTTGCCGCACACTTCCGGTGCGCGCTGGTGCATCCGGCAGCGAACATAGCGTCTTTGTGTTCCATCCGCTCTCGACTGACGGCCAGTTTGCTCCATGCAGCTGCCACAGCATCCACAAACCACTTTTTTTGCCAGCGGATGGATCGTTCCCTTCTCGCCGCTCCGGGTGCGCTCCTGCATCATCCTCTGGACCGTTTCAAACATTTCTCGCTCAATAATAGCTTCATGCGTATTTTCTACAACGATCCACTGCGATTTTGGAAGCCAAATCGTCTTTTCAGACTTGTAACTTATCTTTTTATGCTTTCCCTGCACCATATTTCCGATATAAAGTTGATCATGCAATATTTGATATACGGTGGGACTGCTCCAAAGAGCCGCATTTGTATTCTTCAATGCACTGCGGTAATGGATGCCATGCAGCTGCTTATAGGCCGTTGGGCTTGGAATTTTTTCGTCATTCAGGATGCGTGCGATCTTGTGTGCGCCGATCCCGTTAAGAGCCATGGAAAAGATCCGCCTTACCACTTCGGCTGCTTCCGGGTCGATGATGAGTTTTCCTTTTGCATTTGGGTCTTTGCAGTATCCATACCGTGCAAAAGAGCCGATGAACAGCCCCTCTTTCCGCTTGTGGTCAAGCACCGAGCGGACATTGGTGGACAGATCTTCCAGATACCACTCGTTGATCAGGCCGTTGATCTGGCGGGATTTTTTGTTCGCGGTATCGTTGGTATCCACATGGTCTACCACCGCAATGAAGCGGATGCCCCACTCCATGAACTTTCCGTGCAGATATTTTTCCACGAGTTCCATGTCGCGGGTGAAACGGGATTGCGTTTTGGCCAGTACCACATCAAACTGATGTTCGCTTGCGGCTTGCAGCATCGAATTGAACGCCGGGCGGTTCCGGTCGATGCCGGAATAGTCCTCATCCGAATAGATCTGGTAAATATCAAGCCCTTTCTCCATGGCGTACTGGAGCAGCATCGACTTTTGATTCTGAATGCTCTCCGATTCACCAATTTTATCTTCATCTTCTTTGCTCAGGCGGCAATAAATGGCTGCTTTCATGATCTGCCCCCCTTTTGTACACGAGCATCCATGCGCAGCATAACGCATACCTCCTTCAAATTCAGGGATGCCACATCAGGCGCAGGATCTTGAAGGAACGGCATTGAGCAATCCATCGATGATATATCGCTCAAATTCCTTTTGAAACCGTTCTTTGCGCTGTTCGTTGTTGTCCGAACGAAATTTTTCGTGCAGAATAAAAGGAGTTTTTTTCATCGAATCCCCCTTTTCGGTCCATCTGGTCGTGATATGTGTCACTTCAGTCTATTTCCAGTCAGCGAAATTCAGAACTTTCCATATTTTTCATGCAAAATATTGCAAGACGTTCAAAATCAACTTGAAACGCCTTTGCCGCAATGGTACAATTATATTGTCATTTTATGGAAACTCGGCGCAAAGCCCCGTGCGGACAGGCCTCAAGCGTCGGAGTTCCTGTGGGATGTGTAAGAATCGCTAAGGCAGCACTGCGCTACTGCACCTGCGTAGTATTGCTTTCCGAAAATGTGAGAAAGTATATTTATATGATGAAAAAGATCTCCCGCCGCTCGTTTTGCAGGTCTGCGGTATTACTGCGGCAACGGCAGCACTGACCGCCTGCGGCGGCACTAAGACCGAAACAGCTAAAAAAGACGCTGCTCACGAAGCCATCACCTTTATGGCACCTTATAAGGAGATAGAAGCCTTTATTCAGCAGGTACACAGCGTTTACCCGGAAGTGAACATCGAGGTCGTGCCCTACAGCGGCGATAACACCACCACCTGTTTGCAGAATATGTTTGCGGCGGGCGACCTGCCGGACGTCTGCACCTTGACCTACTACGACCCCAGATCGATCTGGTCTCCAACAAACTGCTGGACCTTTCCGGCTACGATTTTACGGATAACTATGTGGAGTCCCGTCTGCAGGACGTGTTCGACAACGGTGCCATCTACCTGCTGCCCTCGACCTACAACTGCTACGGCATCACCTACAACAAGACCCTGCTGAAGAAATACGGCTGGGAGCTGCCCAATTCTTTCGCTGAGCTGGAAGAACTGGCTGCAAAGGCAAAGGAAGCCGGGGTCGATCTCTGTCTGCCGCAGATCCAGTATCCGGGCTACGGTTTCCAGTACCTGTGCAACATTGCAGACGCCGATTTCCTCGGCACACTGGACGGCAGGCTGTGGCAGCGGGATTATCTGTCCGGTAAGGCGAATGTCAGCAATACCCCCGGCATGATACAGGCCATGGCCTATGTCCAGAAGTGGAAGGACATCGGGATGCTGAACGACTCCGGCGATGCTCTTGACGACAATGTGACCCGGCAGAGGATGGCCGAGGGGAACACCCTGTTTTTGATCGGAAACACCAACGGCATCGTGGAGGCAGACGGCAACGCCGATAAATTCGGCCTGATGCCGTTTCTCGGAGGACGGCACCCAGAATGTTTTGTGCTGAATGTGAACCGCTTCTACGGTCTGAATAAAAGCTGGAGCAGGACCCCCAAAAGCTGGAAGATGCGCTCAAGGTGATGCGTGTGCTTTCCACCGTTGCAGGCACCAGCGCTCTGCAGCCCGCAACGACGCTGAAAAGCAGCCTGCTGCCCTTCAAGTACGCAAAAGCGGACGGCACCTACTATGCCGACATCGCCGATGCCCTGAACGCAGGCAACACCGCGCCCTTTATCTATTCCGGCTGGGAAAACACCATCGTGACCACCGGCCTTAAAATGCTGGACTTTATCAAGGGCGATGCTACCATGGAAGATGTGATCCGTCAGATGGACGAGGATCAGGATAGCGTAGTGAACAACACCCCGGATACCATCACTACCGTCACCGAAGAACTTTCGCAGGAGGATTGCGCCATGCTGGTGGGTCGCTGCTTTGCACAGGCTACCTGCAGCGACCTTGCGCTGGTCTCGCTGAGCACATGGATCCCCGGCAACCCCACCGATCAGAACCATCACGGCGTAGCGGCCAAACTGTACGCCAAGGATATTACGGATTACGACCTTTCAGTCATTCTGCCCACCGGCTGGAACCGCACCATCCAGACCGTTTCCCTGACTGGGCAGCAGATCAGCGACCTGCTTGCTTCTGGTTACGATGCCTACGGCAACGGCAAGGGCTACCCCTATGTGCTGGTAAGCCCGGTGCAGCTGGAGGCGGGCAAGACCTATCAGGTTGCCATCTGCGGTGTGAGCGACCAGTTGGCTGCGGAGACCACGGTCACAGACAGCGGCGTGGTGGGCATGGACGCCGCAAAAGCCTTCTTTGGCGCATACACCACCATCAGCCGGGCAGATACCGCATGGAGTTAAACAGAACAGACAGGAGATACTGGATGTGAACAACAAAATCTATAAAAAGCTGCTTGGTGGCTTCGGCTTTGTCATCATCGTGTCGCTCCTGACCCTTTTGTCATGAGCCAGACCTACATCCAGAACCTTGTCTACCATGAGCGGCTGAGCCAGATGGAAGAGGTCACCCACCAGATGTTCCGCAATCTGGAGGATGTCATCGACACCCACTGGGACGAGGTGGATGTGCAGTGCAATTATTTGTACTACACCCCGCTAAAGACCGATACCGATCTCTACCGCTATCTGAAAAAGCTGCCCGAGCTTTCCAATTACCATGAAAACAGGTCGAATTGATTGCCGTGGATACTGCCGGATATTATTATACCGAGTATGGCCGCATGGGGCTGCTGCGGGGAATGAACTATCTGGAAAGCGCACCGGAGCGGGTCAGCTATATTTCCAACTCGCTGACCAAGGACGACTCCTGGATGGTGTTTCTGGAACAGCTCTCCACCCCCATCACACTGCAAAGCGGAGAAAAAGAGATCACCCTGCGCTACTTTGGCATCTCCCAGAGCATGACCCAGCTGAACGATTATTTCCGCTGTGACGCCTACGAAAACAGCAACAGTGTCTATGTGCTGGACAACAACGGCTTTAAGCTGTTCAACGCCAATGACACCGAGCTGCTGAAGGGACACAACGTATACACCGTCCTCTCCCGGATGTCCTATCTGCACGGCTCTTCCTTTGCGGGGGCAAAGGAGCGGCTTACCCGCACAGGCTCCTGCTATTCCAACGCCGTGCTGGATGGGACTGAGTATTTCTACGCCCTGAAGCAGATGGAAAACGCCCAGTGGACACTGGCGTTCCTTGTTCCGGCAGAATATGTGGCCGTGAATACGCAGAAGCTGGTCAACATCGTCATGGTCATCATCATCGTCATTGCGATGATGTTCTCGGTCATAACAGTTTTCGTTGGCTGGTTTCTCCTGCGGCAAAAGCAGCAGCAGGAGCTGCGGACTGAAAAAGAAGCGAACCTCCGTCTGGAACAATACAACATCCATCTGACGCAGGTAAATGATGAGCTGCGGCAGGCGCAGGTCGTTGCAGCAGAGGCTTTGCAATCCGCAGAGCGCGCCAGCAAGGCCAAGACGGACTTCCTTTCCAACATGAGCCACGACATCCGTACCCCCATGAACGCCATCATCGGCATTACCACCCTGATGAAAACGAGCTGCACCAGCCGGAAAAGCTGGCCGAACATCTGGGCAAGCTGGAAACTTCCGGTCAGCTGCTGCTGGGCATCATCAACAATATTCTGGATATGAGCCGCATCGAGAGCGGCAAGACCACCCTGAATGTGGAAAAAATGAACCTGCCCCAGCAGGTCAGCCAGCTGGACAGCATCATCCGTCAGCAGGCAGGCCAGCGCCGCCAGACCTTTACGGTAAACACCCATCTGCAGCACGAAAACGTACTGGCAGACCCCAACCGCCTGAATCAGGTGCTGATGAACATCCTCCAACGCGGTCAAATATACGCCCAAGGGCGGGCATATCCGGTTGGAGGTGGAAGAGCTGCCCCGGAACGAGCACTTCGCCCGGTACCGCTTTGTGGTGCAGGATGACGGCATCGGCATGAGCGAGGAGTTCCAAAAGACCCTTTTTGACCCCTTTACCCGTGAGGAAAAATCCGGCACCAATAAGGTGCAGGGCACCGGCCTTGGCATGGCCATCACCAAGAGCATCGTAGACCTGATGGGCGGCACCATCCACGTGGAGAGCACCCCCGGCAAGGGCACCCGCTTTGAGGTCGTGCTGGAATTTCCCATTGATGCCGAAGCAGATACGGTGCAAGAGGCACAGGTGCTCCCGGAGGAAGAAGAGACCGCTTCTCCTCTGTCCGGCATGAAGTTCCTCTGCGCCGAGGATAACGCCATCAACGCCGAAATTCTGGAAATGCTGCTGGAATCCAAGGGCGCACACTGCAAAATTTACCCCAACGGTCAGGAGATCGTGGATGCCTTTGCCAGCGTCAAGCCCGGCGAGTACGACATGATTTTGATGGACATTCAGATGCCGGTGATGGACGGCCTGGAGGCCACCCGCCGCATTCGCAATGGCGAAAATCCACTGGGCAGGATCATCCCCATCCTTGCCATGACCGCCAACGCCTTTTGGAAGATATGCAGAAGAGCAAGGAAGCCGGGATGGATGTACATCTCTCCAAACCCGTGGACATTGCAGCGCTGGAACAGACCGTAAAACACTTCCGCGTTACCCCCATTAAAAATAGCGGAAACGCGCGTTTCCGCAGATGAAACACACAAATGATGTAAATAATGTAGAAGAAGGTCAGAACGTGAATACACTTTCCGAGATTGAGAAATATTACAAAGCGCGTGAGCAGCAGCTGTTGAAAAGCTTCATCGACAGGAAGCTGCTCTTGCCGCAGCGGAGCAAACGCTGAAGCGATTGAACGAAAATCAGAAAGCACCGATGGACGAAACCACCGAGCAGCGTACTGCACAGGAGCAGGCATTCAAAGAAAAACTCTATCGAGATCCGCTGACAGGAATTTACAACCGCCGCTATTACGAAGAAGTTGTCCGTAAATCCATCGGCCCCGCAGGGATCGCGCTGATAGATGTGGACGATTTCAAGATCTGCAACGATACCTATGGGCATTACGCCGGAGATATGGCACTGAAAACGGTGGCAAACACCATCCAGTCCTGCATCCGGGCGTCGGACCTGCTCATCCGCTATGGCGGAGACGAATTTCTGCTGGTGTTATCCGGCATTCCGGGAGACTTTTTGCAGACCAAACTGGAACAGATCCGCACCGCCGCGCAGATGGCATCTGTACCCGGCTATTCGCATTTCCGTATCTCGCTGAGCATTGGCGGAACGATACAGTCCCTCGCCGACCCTATGGAAAGCATCGTTCGCCGGGCGGATTGGCTGATGTATCAGGCAAAGTGCCGCAAGAATGCCGTCATGGTGGAGGTTCCGGGGCATAACCTGGCGGCTTTGGAAAATTTTGCAGAACAAGTCGCAGATCTTACTTGTGGATGACTCCGCAATGAACCGCATGATGCTGACAGAGATCCTGGGAGATAGTTACCACATTCTGGAAGCAGAAAACGGACGGGAATGCATGGAAAATTGCAGGCAGAAGCCGGAAACATTGCACTGGTGCTGCTGGACGTCAATATGCCCGTTATGGACGGCTTTGAAGTGCTGAAAGCCATGAATGCCAACCACACCATCGAGGATATCCCGGTCATTATGATCTCCAGCGAGGACTCCGATGCGACGATCCGGCGTTCCTATGAGCTGGGCGCAAGTGATTATGTCAATCGCCCCTTCGATGCTCGTATCGTGTACCGCCGTGTGACCAACACCATCAAGCTGTACGCCAAGCAGCGGCGGCTGGTGCAGATGGTCTCTGAGCAGATCCGCGCCCGTGAAAATAATACGGATATGCTGGTGGGTGTACTGAGTCATATCGTAGAATTCCGCAACGGCGAAAGCGGCGCCCATGTGCGGCACATCCGTATCATCACCGAGCTGCTGCTCCGCCGTCTGTTGGAGATCAGCAGCAAATACTCTATCACTGCGGAACAGCAGGATATGATCCCGCTGGCTTCTGCCCTGCACGACATCGGAAAAATCGGCATTGACGAAAAGATCCTTAATAAGCCCGGCAGGCTGACCCCGGAGGAATTCGAGGTCATGAAGACCCACAGTATGCTGGGAGCCAAGATGCTGCATGATCTGGATAATTTTGCAGAGCAGCCGCTGCTGCAAACGGCCTACGAGATCGCCCGCTGGCACCACGAACGCTGGATGGGCGCGGCTACCCGGATGGGCTGAAGGGCGATGAGATCCCCATCAGCGCACAACTGGTCTCGCTGGCTGATGTGTACGATGCACTGACCAGCGAACGCTGCTACAAAAAGCCTTCTCCCACGAAAAGCCGTGCAGATGATCCTGAACAGCGAGTGCGGAGCGTTCAACCCGCTGCTGCTGCAGTGCCTGACGGATATTCAGGCTGACCTGAAAGAAGAATTACAGCAGCACAACTGAGCAATGGATGCAATAAAACAGGAGAGCAAAACGCCCAAATGAAACACAGAATCTCACGCCGTGCATTTCTGCGCGGCTGCACGCTGCTGGCGGCATCTGCTGCCGTCGGCAGTCTGACTTCCTGCGGCGGAACGAACGCGAAGGACAGCGGTCTTCCGCAGATCATTGTGGGAAGCGATACCTATCCACCCTATATTTATCTGAACAATGACGGCGTTCCCGCCGGGATCGACGTGGAGATCGCCACCGAAGCGTTCCGCCGCATGGGGTATGCTGCCCGGTTTGAAACGATCGACTGGGAGCAGAAAACAAATCTTGTGGAAAGCGGCGCCATCGACTGCATCTGGGGCTGCTTTTCCATGCAGGGACGCGAAGAAATGTACCGCTGGGCGGGGCCTTACATGGTGAGCCGTCAGGTGGCTGCGGTGGATGCCGACAGCAGCATCCGATCCCTCAGCGACCTTGCCGACAAGACCGTCGCCGTGCAGAGCACCGGCAAGCCGGAGGAAATCTTTCTCAGCGGCTCCGACCCGCGCATCCCGCAGACGGTGGAGGTGCTCAGCATCGAAAACCGCAGCGTGCAGTACGCGCTGCTGTCCTGCGGCTATGTGGATGCCATCGCCGCCCACGAGACAGGCATTCTGCAATACATGAAGGACAATTCCGTGGAGTTCCGCATTTTGGAGGAACCGCTGCTGGTCACCGGGCTGGGCGCCGCCTTTGCCAAGAACGACACCCGCGGTCTGGACAGCCAGTTGACCGACACCCTTGCGCAGATGCGCGCGGACGGCACACTGGAGCAGATCCTTGGCAGGTATCTTGAACATGCTTCGCAGTATCTGGAGGTGGACACCATTGGCACGTAAAACAGAACCATCTCAGATACATGGAGATGGGGGCTCTATCTGGTCATCGGTGTGCTTTTTATGGTCGGCGTCGTTTTTTTCTCGAGTTGGCAGGCACTGCACACAACGGAGGCTCGTTTCTGTCAGATTCTTGATTTTGTCAAATCCCAGTCCACCAGCTTTGAAAAGCACAACGATACGGTCGTGGCCAAAACGCTCCGCCGCGCGGCGGTATCGGTGCATCAGCTGGCACAGGACCCTGCGCTCGACCTTTCCGACCCGCAGTGCCTGAACAGGCAGGCAGAGCTGCTCTGGCTCACAGGTATTTCCGTTCTGTCTCCGGACGGTACGCTCCTGTGCGAATCCACAACGAACGGCATCGGCTATGCCCGGTTTGGAGAGCAGCTCAAGAATGATATGGTTCTGGACGTTTTCTCTTACCCGCAAAAGACCTACCTGAAGCGGGTCCTGCTGGAGGATGGGTCTGCCGTGGATGTTGCGGCACACCGGGCAGAAGGCAAAGAGGTCATCCTGCTTGCCTTCCGCTATACCCCGGCAGAATTTATAGAGGGAACGGCCTTGTCCATCCAGAGCGTACTGGACGGCTACTCGGTTGAGACCAGCGGCACATTGTTCATCGTGCAGAACAATCAGGTCATCGCCTCTAACCGCCCGGAGCTCATCGGGCAGGATGCTGCGGACAGTCCGCTGGTGCGGGAGATCCGCAAAGCCGGGGCTGCCAAAACGCTGACCCATACCCACGATTGGAACGGCTCCGGCTGCTATTTTGGAATGTACTGCCACGGAAGGTCTTTCGATCTCTACGCGTATACGGATGAAAAATCCGTCTTCCGTGAATCGTTTCCGCTGATTTTGATGGCGCTGGCCGGTTACATCCTGCTTGTAATGGTCCTTTGGGTGCTGCGCAGACGCTCCGTGCAGGAGATGGAGCAGCAGAAGAAAAGCAGGAGAAGTATCAGGCTCAGCTTGAGGAACAGAACCGCAAACTGGAGATCGCACTCCAGCACGAGGGTGCGGCAAACCGTGCCAAGCGGGAGTTCCTGTTCAATATGAGCCACGATATTCGCACCCCCATGAACGCCATCATCGGCTTCACCTCGCTGGCTGCGACCCATATTGATAATAAGGAACAGGTGCTGGACTACCTGAAAAGATCTCTACCTCCAGCCATCATCTGCTTTCCCTCATCAATGATGTGCTGGATATGAGCCGCATCGAGAGCGGAAAAGTAAAATTGAAGAAAAAGCGGTGCATCTGCCGGACCTCGTCCACGATGTGCGCTCCATCATCCAACCCGATGTTTCGGCAAAGCGGCTGTCGCTTTCATCGATACCATGGACGTGGAGAACGAGGACATCATCACCGACCCGCTGCGGCTGAACCAGATCTTGCTGAACATTTTGTCCAACGCCATCAAGTTCACTCCCACAGGCGGTACGATCAGCATCCGCATTTCCCAGAAGAACGGTGCGCCCAAGGGCCGTGGCTGCTATGAGTTCCGCATCAAGGACAATGGCATTGGTATGAGCGAAGAGTTCCAGAAGCATATCTTTGAGGCGTTCAGCCGGGAGGAAAGCTCCACCGTCAGCGGCATTCAGGGTACCGGCCTGGGCATGTCCATCACCAAGAACATTGTGGATATGATGGGCGGCACCATTGCGATTGAAAGTGAACCGGGCAAGGGCAGCGAATTCATCGTAGATCTCTGCTTCGCACTCAGCGGACAAAATGTGGAGCCCAAGCAGCTCCCGCAGTTGGAAGGGCTGCGCGCATTGGTAGCAGACGACGATACCGACACCTGCCTGAGCGTCAGCGCCATGCTGTCAAGATCGGGATGCGGCCGGAGTGGACGATCTCCGGCCGGGAAGCGGTGATCCGCACCCGATACGCCATGGAGCAGGGCGACGAATTCAGCGTCTACATCATCGACTGGCTCATCCCCGATATGAACGGCATCGAGGTCGTGCGGCAGATCCGCAAGGTGATCGGGAAAAGCTGCCCGATCATCATTCTGACGGCCTACGATTGGACGGATATTGAAGAGGAAGCCCGCGCTGCCGGAGTGACCGCCTTCTGCGAAAAGCCGCTGTTCCTTTCCGAACTGCGCAGAGTGCTGGCAGAACCCTACGGTGCAGAGCCTGCCTGTAAGCCAGCGCAGCCAGCTGCCGCCGAGCTCAGGGGAAAGAATCTTTTGCTGGTGGAGGACAATGCCTTGAACCGCGAGCTCGCACTGGAGATCCTGAAGGAAGCGGGCTTTACGGTAGACACTGCTGAGGATGGCGAGATCGCTGTCCAGAAGATGAAGCAGGCGGCCCCCGGGCAGTACGATTTGATCTTAATGGACATCCAGATGCCCAAGATGGACGGTTACGAGGCAACGCGGCAGATCCGCGCCCTGCCGGATGCTGCAAAGGCAGACATTCCCATCTTTGCAATGACGGCAAATGCCTTTGAAGAAGACCGTCAGAATGCATTGAATGCCGGTATGGACGGCCACATTGCAAAGCCGCTGGATATTCCGCATCTGCTGCAGGTCCTTGCAGATGTACTGAAATCATAACGGCTGCCAGCTGACAAAGCAAAAGCACCCGCAGCATTCGCTTCCAGAGGTCAAGAGCCTCTGCGAAGCCTGCTGCGGGTGCTTTATTTTTTTGTCTGACAGGCGTTTGGCGCTTACAGGATCTTGTGCAGCTCCTGCACAAGGTCGCCGATCACGATGGGCTTGGACAAAAAGCCGTTCATGCCGCTTTCCAATGCGTTGCAGCGATCCTCGTCGAATGCGTTGGCGGTCATGGCAAGGATCGGGAGCTTTGCCCGGGCAGGGTCATCCAGTGCGCGGATCTTCCGGGTGGCGGTGTAGCCATCCATCACCGGCATCTGCACATCCATCAGCACCAGATCATAGCGGCCCGGCGCTGCGGTGCTCACCTTTTCCACCGCCACTTCACCGTTTTCCGCCGTATCGACCTGGAAGCCGTACTCGCGCAGGATCTCCTGCGCGATCTCGCGGTTCAGCTCGTTGTCCTCTACCAGCAGGATGTGTTTGTCCTTAAAGTCGGCGTTCTTTTCCGGCAGAAGCTCCTGCGGCGCATCTGTCAGCTTCTGGCCGAGGGCGCTCATCAGAGTCTCGCGCAGGTCGGACATGAACATGGGCTTGGAGCAGAAGGCGGTCACACCGGCGGCCTTTGCCTCTACCTCAATGTCAGACCAGTCGTAGGCAGTCAGGATGATAATAGGGGTATCGTCGTTCAGGCTGCGAATCTGGCGCGCGACCTCGATGCCGTTCATGTCCGGCAGCCGCCAGTCGATGATATAGGCATGGTAGACATCGCTCATCTCGATGGACTGCCGCGCGCGCAGCACCGCTTCCTTGCCGGAAAGGGTCCACTCCGCGCGCATTCCCACACGGGTCAGCATCTTTGTCACGCTGTCGCAGGTGTTGAAATCGTCGTCCACCACCAGAGCCTTCAGACCTTCCAGCTCGGTGATCTTTTCCACCGGGCGGTGCTCTGCCTGCACCCGCAGCGGCACACGAATGATAAACTCGCTGCCCTTGCCCTGCGCTGTCTGCACCTTGATCGTGCCGCCCATCATCTCAACAATGTTCCGGGTGATGGCCATGCCGAGGCCGGTTCCTTGGATACGGCTGACCGTGGAGGTGCGCTCCCGCTCAAACGGCTCAAATAGATTTTTTTGGCAAATTCCGGGCTCATGCCGATGCCGTTATCCTTGATGCGGAACTCGTACTGCCCGCAGCCGCACACCTGCCCGGCAAGCTGGCGCACCCGCACCGAGACCGTGCCGCCCGCCGGCGTGAACTTGATGGCGTTGGACAGCAGGTTGAGCAGGATCTGGTTCAGCCGGGTCTTATCGCAGTAGACATCCTCGTCGGTCACATCCATCGCGTCCATATAAAGTTCCAGCTGTTTTGCGTAGATCTGCCCACTGACAATGGTTTTCAAATCGTGCAGCACATCCGAAAGGTTGACTTCCACTTCTTCCAGATGGAGCTTTCCGCTTTCGATGCGGCTCATATCCAGCACATCGTTGATGAGCGAGAGCAGATGGTTGCTGGAAGCAAGGGTCTTGGCCAGATAATCCTTCACCCGCTCCTGATCGTCGATATTGCTGACCGCAAGGGTGGTAAAGCCGATGATGGCGTTCATGGGGGTGCGGATGTCGTGGGACATATTGGAAAGGAAGGTGCTCTTGGCGCGGTTGGCAGTCTCGGCGGCGGCAACGGCATCCGAAAGCGCCTGATTTACCTGTTTGTCGGCGGTGCGGTCGGACATGACAAGGATGTATTTGGTCCTGCCCTCCACCTCGCTGCCTATGGCGATGTTATGGAACCAGCGGCGCTCTTTGGTTTCCAGATGCTCAAACTCGAAATCCCATTCCCGCTGCTGTCCGCTGAGAAGCCCATCCAGAAAGTTTTTGCCGTGCTCCGGGGCGCCCAGCTTGTCCAGAGCGAAGGCATTTTGCCGGACTTCTCTCCACGGGATACCCAGCAGACGCTCAATGTTCGGGCTGACATAATCCACCTTGGAGGTCTCTGCGTCCAGCATCAGGAAAACGTCGTCCACGTTCAGCGAGAGCTTGAACAGCTCGTCCCGGTAGGAGATCTCGGTATCCTTCCGGCGCAGGGTCATATGGCTTCTGCGCACAACGAACAGAATGGCCAGCGCGGCAAAGCCAAGGACGATGCCCGTCACGATCTGCACCGTATGGAACCACAGCTTATCCAAATTGGCATTGACGATCTTGGTCGGCACAAGCCCCACCATCGTCCAGCTCTGGACAGCAGTACCCTCGTAAACCAGATAATAGCTGATGTCGCCCAGTTTGACCTTCATGTTTCCGCTGCTGCCCTGTGCAAAGGCATTGGACAGATCCAGGATCTGTGCCTCGGAAAGATCGGAATGGTCGCGCAGCATCGCAATGAAGTTGTAGATCGTTTCCTTGCGGTTTACAGAATTGTCGATGACCACCCGCCCATCCGGGTAGATGACATAGTTACTGGCATTGCCCTGAAAGGCAGAGTTGTCCAGTAATCTCAGCACCTCATCATTGTAATAGGTGATGGCAACGGCATCGTAGGCAAAGCCCCGGTAGCTGCCCTGCGTTTCGGGACAGATGAACGCCAGCATCTGGGGCTTGCCGGGCAGAGCCGTATTCATCACAATATCGTTACCGTCGGCAAGCTCTTCGTCCAGATTTGTCTGCAGGCCAAGGTAGCCCGTTTTCCCGGTCACGGTCATGTAGTTGCCGTCATAGGTAAGAAAGTAGAATTCGGCAAACCCAGCCTCCTGCTGTGCCGCCCTGATATACGCCTGTATTTCGGCCTCATCCGAGGTACTTTCCAGAAAGCCGTTATACAGATGCAGATAGGTCAGGTTCTTGCGTACCATCTCTTTCAGCATATTATTGGATTTATGCAGCACCTCTTCCAGATGCGAGGTGCTTTCCTGATAGATGGTCTGGGACACAAACGAGATGTACTGGACACTGAAACCGACTGCCAGAAAGATCAGAAGAAGGATGGCAGCAACAGGGAGCCATTTTTGCCGGGGATGGCAGTTTCGTTTGGATTCGTGCTTTTCGTCTACCATCCCGCTCACCTCAGTGTCATGTAGTTTTCAGGCTCTGCAAGCGCTGCGCCGCCGCCGGAGACATAATCGCGCCATCTGTTTTTTACCCATGTATCTCCGTCCAAAGACGTGCCGCTCTCGCTCGCAAGCAGCGCTTCCATCTGTTTTTCCGCTGCCAGACAGGTCACGGTAACGGTGTCGTCGTCCTTCAGCGGCTGTCCGTTCCGGGTGATGCCGGTCAGGGTATAGCTGCCGCTTGCCTCTTTGACCTCCACGGCAATGCCGCTGACCACCGGCAGAGAGCCGCGGTTGAAGGGTACAAACCCACCCTTGCAGCCCTCCACAAAGGCGCGGACGGTCTCCTTCAGCTCTGCGCCGGTCATGGTGCGCTGGCGGGACATCAGACCGTTGGGCATGATCATGGAAGCGGCCATTTTCTTGTTATAATCTGCCTGCAGCACACTGCCGGTAAAGCTGTTTGCGGTGGCAAGCAGCACATCGGTGCCATAAACGCCCCGCAGCGTGTTCGCCATAACGGAGAAGGAGGCGCTGCCGCCGTTTGCGTGGAAGACATTGGAATAGCTCTTCCCGGAGGTCAGCACGATCTCGTCATCGTCAGGCGTTTCTTCGGCAAGAAGCCGGGCATTGAACGCACGATAAGCCTGCCGTGCCGTGTACTCGCCCGCGATCATTTTGAGACAACGTCCTTGGAGACGGCAAAGAAATCGTTGGAGGCGATGCGGATGTACATGTGGTTTTCTTCCACCACATCGCGCACGTCCTTCATGTACTCGGTCAGGCGCAGAGGGACATTCTGGCTGTAGCTCAGCACATCCTGCCCGTCGGCAACGATGCGGCTCTGTGCCTCCTCGGAGAGCATGACGTTCAGCACCTTCATGGCTTTTCGCGGCGCGCGGTGTCCTGCTCGAGGTCACGGTTCAGAGCGATCTGGAAATACGGGGTGGTCATGATCCACTTTTCTCCGTTCTGGCTGAAGAAGGGCAGGAAGATCGTGTCGATGCCCTCATCCTGAAACATCTTGACACCGGCAGAGCTGCCAAAGTACATGGCAACTTCTCCGTTTCGGAACATCCCGGTCACATCGTCGTAATTCAACGCAAGATCGTCTGCCGTGAGGTGGGTATCCTGAATGAACTGCGCCATCCGCTCAAACGCCCCCGGCCACACGGTGTCGTCCAGACCCACCCGTGCGGTGCTGGCAGGTCGCTGTAAGCAGTGCGCCACTTGCGCCCATCAGTCGTGGTAAGCTCGGCAGCGGAAAGTCCCTGAAGCGTTTCCATGCAGGTGTAGTCGTAGGCATAATCGGCGGTAAAGCCGCGGATGCCGCACTTTTTCAAACGCCTGACAGGCGGAAACAAAGCTCTGTCGTAATCGGTGGGCAGAGGAATATCGTACTGCTCAAAAAGGCTGCGGTTGACCACAAAGCCGTGGGCATCGGCGCAGACCGGCAGCCAGTTCACGCTGCCGTCCTCGTTTTGACGCTGTTGAGGTAGGTGTTGTAGACCGCGCCCGCCTCGTTGGTCGTGGCGAGGTTCATCAGACTGTCCTTCAGCGGCGCAGCGTCATGCAGCGAGAAGCGGCAGCAGGTAATGATGTCCGGCAGGCCGCCGTTCTCGTTCAAGAAATTTGTAAAAATCCAGATCGTTGTTGCCGACAATGAACTCAATATTTACATCCGGCAGCTGGGACTGGATATAGGGGGCATAGTTCTCGTACAGGCTGGTACTCCACAGATACACCTGAATGGTCTGGGCATCCTCCTGCTTTTCCACATTTTCGGCGGTTTTGTTCCGCAGCCGGTCAGCAGAGAGACCGCCATCACCAGTGCCATAAGCACGGAAAACAGGCGGCGCAATGTTCTTTTGTTCATCAAATCGTTCTCCTCACAGCTCTTGGGCAGCTGCCGTTCTGCACTCCCGAATACCACAAAAAGGCATAGGTACAGCATGACAGAACTATAGGATTATTTTACCACCGCCATGATGGATTTTCAATAAAATTTCATATATTGATTCATAAAAGCAGCGCGTCCGATTTCTTTGCGCCAGTCGATGCAGCTTTTTGTATCAACGCACAGGGTGAGGCGGGCTGCCAGTATTCTTATGTGCTGCCGCCCTTTCTTGCACCCTTCTCGTTGACATAGTTGAAGGTATCCTCAAACGAGCCGACACGGACGACCTTTGCAGGGGCGGTCTCTGCGGCAGCTTTGGCCAGTTGGGTTATTTTGCTCCCCGTGGCCCGAGCAGGCCCTGCGGGCCAACATCCACTGCCAGATCTCGCTAGCTCTCAACCGCATCTACACCGAGTGGTACCCCAGCAAGGGCTATAGTTTCAACATCACCAACTCCACCAGCTACGACCAATACTACGTCCATGGCCGGACGGTGTTCGACGTCATGGTGCGGCTGACGGACGACATCTTCAACACCTATATCCGCAAGACCGGCACCGTAAACCCCTACTACGCCGAGTACTGCGACGGAAAATCCGTCACCTGCCCCGGCCTCAAGCAGTGGGGGACCGTCACGCTGGCCAATCAGGGCCGCAGCGCACTGAGCATTCTCAAATACTACTACGGCAGCAACATCGAGATCATCCGCACCAGCAACATCCAGTCCATCCCCCAGAGCTACCCCGGGAGCCCTCTGCGGCAGGGCAGCACCGGAGCGGCGGTGTTCACCCTGCAGCGGCAGCTCAACCGCATCACCAAAGACTATCCCTTCCTCGGCCTGCTGACGGTGGACGGCATCTTCGGTCGCAAGATGACCGAGACGGTCAAAAAGTTCCAGAAGCAGTTCAACCTCACCGCCGACGGCGTGGTGGGCCGCAGCACCTGGTATAAGATCAGCTATATCTATGTCTCGGTGAAAGACCTTGCAGAGCTGACCAGTGAAGGCGAGACATTCAGCGGCACCCTCCCGGACAGCTCATGGAACTTCGGCAGCAGCGTCCTCAAACAGGGCTCCACCGGCAGTGAGGTAGAGCAGATGCAGTTCTGGCTGAGTACGCTGGCTCAGTATGAAAGCAGCATCCCCTCTGTCACGGTGGACGGCGTCTACGGCAGCGGCACAGCGGCGGCTGTCCGGGCGTTCCAGCGGCTCTACGGCCTGACGGTGGACGGCATCGTGGGCCTCACCACATGGACCGAGCTGTACGACCAGTTCCGCAGAATCCAGTCCGACAACGGCACCCCCAACGCCTACCCCGGCACCGCCCTGCGCCAGGGCAGCAGCGGCCAGAACGTCCGGCTGGTGCAGTTCTGGCTGAAGATTGCGCGGACGGTCTATTCCAGTCTCAGCAATGTCACCGTGGACGGCATCTTCGGCTCGTCTACCGCAGCGGCCGTGCGGCGGTTCCAGACCTACTTCGGCCTCACCAGCGACGGCGTCGTGGGCCGGACGACATGGAACAAGCTCTACGAAGTCTACAACGACATCGCCAACCGCCTGCTTTCGCCCAGCCTGCGGCCCGGCGAGTACCCGGGCGTGCTGCGCAATGGCTCCACCGGCACCGCCGTCCGGGAGCTGCAATTCTACCTCTACCTTATGAGCGCCTACCAGAGCAGCATCCCTCTGTCTCCATTGATGGCCGTTTCGGCGCGGCCACCGAGGCCGCCGCGGGCCTACCAGCGGTTCGCCGGGCTGACGGTGGACGGCATCGTAGGCCGGAAGACATGGGATTCGCTCTACGGCAAAGCGTCGGCCCTCCGCTCGTCCGGGCCGGTGGTCACCCTCAAGCGCCTCCCCTACCCCGGCACACCGCTCACCGTCGGCACCGACAGCAGCGCCGTGCTCTACTACACCCTGCTTTTGCAGCGCATCGCCTACTACTACGACAGTGTAGCGTCCCCGCGCTTTCCAGCCAGTACACACAGGAGACTGCGGACGCCACCGCCAGCGCGCAGGAGCTTGGCCTGCCCGCCACCGGCGTGGCAGACGCCGAAACGTGGACATCAGTGGAAGCCCTGAGCTTACAGCTGGCGGCCTTCACCCCCAACCCCGACCGGCATCCCGAGCAGGGGTCGGACTACCCGGACCGGGCCATGAAGGAGGGCAGCGCAGGGCCTGACGTCAGCCTCATCGAGGGCTGGCTCAATGACCACTCCCAGCTTTACTGCGAGGAGGACTACGTCGCCGACAACGCTGTCTTCGGCCCGGAGGACACCGCCGCTGTGAAGGAGACGCAGCAGCGGGCGGGCCTTGAGACAAACGGCGTCGTGGACCGGCCCACCTGGGCCGCACTCCGCGCCCAGAGCCATACTGCCTGCGACAACTGCACAGAGGAGGGATGAGAGATGGCACGCTTACTGGTCTATGACGCCTACGAGAACAAAGTCTACACCTATTCGAGCCTGCGCGAGAACGACCCCATGCCCTACAGCACCGGCAGGACTCTGACCGTGCGGGAGTTCCGGGGCAAATCGAACAGCCCGGTGCTCTGGACGACCATCGCGGCAATGGAAGCGTGGAATCTTACCCGCCGCAAATACGGCAGGGCATCCGGTGGGATACGCCTTCCGCCGCATCTGGGAGGGAGGTCACGGCACCCGCAGCCAACACTATGCCGGCGTGGCCTTCGACGTGGGGCAGAGTCTCAGCCAGACCCAGCGCACCGCCATCTACAACGCCGCCCGCTCCACCGGGGCGTGGGGCTATGTCGAGCCGCTTAGCCAGACCCCACATGGGTCCACTTCGACCGGCGCTACGGCACGCCTGCCTGCAGAGGCACCACGGCAGGCTACCCCACCCTCCGCCGGGGCAGCCGGGGCTGCTACGTCATGATCCTCCAAGACGCCCTCTCGACGCTGGGCTACCAGACCGGGAACCGCATCGACGGCATCTTCGGCAGCCGGACGGAAGAAGCCCTCAGGGGCTTCCAGCGGCGCACCAGCCTGCGCGCCGACGGCGTCTGCGGCTGCAACAGCTGGAAAAGATTTCCACCGCCGTGCTGAGTGTTGGACGGACGAAAACGACCATTGACTGATTTTATAGTAGTGTAAAATAAAAAGGCTGCTGCAAAGTATGACCTCTGTCACGGCTTCGCCGTGCCGGAGAGCTGCTGCAGCGGCCTCTTATTTTTATAATTCAGTCGTCCAGCACAACATCCTCGCTGAGCACCTGTCCGATGGGCTTTGCAATGCACAGATCGGCCTCGGCGTCTGCATTCGTGGGCTGCATATTGATGACCACGAGGTGGTCGCCCGGAAGTAACGGATGAGTCCCGCCGCCGGGTAGACCACAAGGCTGGTACCGCCGATGATGAGTGTATCAGCGCGGCGGATGGCCGAGACTGCGCCGGACAATACCTGCTCATCCAGCCCCTCTTCGTAGAGGACGACGTCCGGCTTGATGATACCGCCGCATTTGGGGCAGCGCGGCACACCGGTGCTGTTGGCGATAAAGTCCACATCGTAGAACGCGCCGCACTTGACGCAGTAGTTGCGCAGGGTGCTGCCGTGGAGCTCGTACACCGTCTTGGAGCCTGCCGCCTGATGGAGGCCGTCGATGTTCTGGGTGATGACGGCTTTCAGCTTGCCTTCCCGCTCGAGCTTCGCCAGACGCAGATGCGCCGCGTTGGGCTTTGCTCCCTTGACGATGAGCTTATCGCGGTAGAAGCGGTAGAACTCCTCGGGGCGCTCTTCCCAGAAGGTGTGACTCAAGATCGTCTCGGGCGGGTAATCGTATTTTTGATGGTAGAGGCCGTCCACACTGCGGAAGTCCGGGATGCCGCTCTCGGTGGACACGCCCGCACCACCGAAAAAGACGATGTTCTGGCTCTGCGAAATGATTTTTTCCAACTTTTCAACCATATTCAACACCTCTTTTGTGTCTATCGACGGAAATCAGTGCAAAATTTTATGTATTCTGCATTTTGTTTTTCACATTTCAACGGTCATTTTCCGCAAATATCTGCCCCAGATGGGCGAAAATATCCTGCGGGAGCATCCCGTACTCGCCTTTTTGGCGGGCGGCATGGTCAGCGGCGGCACCGTGGAGCCAGACCGCACAGGCGGCGGCTTCGCAGGCGGACAGACCGCAGGCCAGCAGAGCCGACATCATACCGGCCAGCACATCGCCGCTCCCACCCCTGGCAAGACCGGGATTGCCGGTGGGGTTAACGCAGACGCAGCCATCCGGGGCGGCGACCATGGTCCGCGCCCTTTCAGCACCACCACCGCATTCCACTGAGCGGCATACCGCCGGGCAACACCCTCCCGGTCGGCCTGAATGGCCTCCACCGAAAGCCCCGTCAGCCGGGACATCTCCCCCGGGTGGGGCGTCAAAATCAGCTCTTTGGCCGGGCGCGGAAGTTCCTCACCCGCGTTCATGAGGCTGGCGGCGGCGTTGAGGCCATCGGCATCCAGCACCGCACTGCCCGAAAAGCCGGTGAGCAGCTTCTTCACCAGCGTCCGCGTCTCGGCGGCGCGGGCCGTGCTCTGGGCAAGATAGCCCAGTCCGGCCCGATGAGCAGGACGGTGGCCTTCTGCCGGAGGATGCGGGGATGCTCTGGGGAGATGCCCCTTCTGCCCCGGCTCACAGGGGCAGAGACAGCATTCCGGCAGGCGTGCCGACACCGCCGCCAACACCGGCTCGACGCTTGCCAGCGTGACGATGCCTGCGCCGGTGCGCAGAGCGCCCTCGACGGTCAGCGACGCCGCACCGCGGTAGCAGGCGCTTCCCGCCACAGCCAGCACCGCGCCGAAGCTGCCCTTGTTGCTCTCTTTCGGGCGTTTTGGAATATGTGACCAGACAAATTCAGCCGTAATTTCGGGTGCCATGCTCACGCCTCCCCCTGAATGCAGCGCCTTATCTCTTTTTCCACGTCCTGCACCTCTTCGTGGAACATCCGGGCCGAGACGCGGAGAGCGCCGTGGCCCAGAATGATGACCTGCTCCATGCCGTCGGAGGTCGCCACCCGGACCCGGCGGTTTTTGCCGATCTCGTGGGTGACGCGCTCGATGAACATATCCGCCGTCTCGGCCTCTTTGGTGTAGACGACGTGGATGTTGTGGTACTGCTCGATGCTGCCGGGACTGCCCGGCACACGGTAGGCATCGAACACGAGGATGAGGACGCACTTTTTGAAGCCCTGATAGTTGCAGAGAATGTCCATCAGCCGGTGGCGGGCGGCGTCGAGGCTCTCCTTGGAAAGGGCGTTCAGCTCGTCCCACGCAAAGATGATGTTGTAGCCATCCACCAGCAGGTATTCGGGGGCGATCTCCCACTGCTCGGCGGCGAAATCGGGCCGCTCCCGCTTCTGCACCGGGCGGAACGCCGCCAGCGGGTCGCGTTTGATGGGGCCGTAGGTGCGCTCAAAAATTTTCAGCAGTTCGGCGTCCTCTTCCAGCGTAGCGCGGTAAGCCGCCATCCGGCGGGGACGGGCCGCTGTTTCTTCTGCTGCCGGGGCGGTGTGGCCCCAGCCGCTGTCCACGTGCATATGGCTGCGCACCTGCTCCCACGGCACCACAAAGCCCGCACCGTGGGAGCAGAACACCGAGTCAGCGGGGTTGTCCAGGTCGTGTTCCGGCTCATAGTCCACTGCCTCGATGACCTCCGCCGCGTTGTGGCAGGGGCGGTAGCCGTCCAACGTCAGGTTCAGGTGTCCCCTGCCCCGGGTGTAGCTGACCACCTCCATGGGTAGCTGCGCATGGCAGCCACCGGTGCAAAACCGGTGAGGGTGGCCGTCTGGCCGTCCAGTGCCGTCTCGGGCGGGTCAAAGCTGCCCTCCATCCGCTGGACATCGCTCATGGCGCGGCCAATGTTCTCCGCAGGCACTTCCAGCCGGAAGGAATACCACGGCTCGAGGAGCTGGGTCTTTTTGATTTGGTTTGCCATCATGAGGCCCTGCCGCACGGCGCGGTAGGTGGCCTGCCGGAAGTCGCCGCCCTCGGTGTGTTTGAGATGGGCGCGGCCCGCGATGAGGGTGATCTTCATATCCGTCAGCGGCGCGCCGATGAGGACGCCGAGGTGCTGCTTTTCTTCCAGATTGGTCAGCACGAGGCGCTGCCAGTTTTTGTCCAGCTCTTCCTCCCGGCAGTTGACGGCAAACTGCATCCCGCTGCCCCGGGACAGCGGCTCGAGCTTCAGATGCACCTCGGCATAGTGGCGCAGAGGTTCATAATGGCCCACGCCCTCGATGGCCTCGGTGATCGTTTCCTTATATAATATGCCGCCGGAGTCGAACTCCACGTCCAGCCCGTACCGCTCGGCCAGCAGGCTCTTGAGCACCTCGAGCTGAATCTCGCCCATGAGCTGGACGTGTATCTCGCCCAGCGTCTCGTTCCAGACGACATGGAGCTGAGGTTCTTCCTCTTCCAGACGGTGGAGCTTGCCCAATGCGGCATGAACGTCCGCGCCCTCGGGCAGACACACCCGGTAACTCAGCACCGGTTCCAGCACCGGGAGGTCACTGTCCCGCTCGGCCCCGAGGCCGGTGCCGGGCTTCGCCCGGGTCAGTCCGGTGACGGCGCAGACCTGCCCCGGGCCGATGGCCTCTGCCAGCGTATATTTTGCGCCGGAGTAAAGCCGCAGCTGGTTGGCCTTTTCGGCCCAGGGCTCGCCGTCCGCTTCGCCGGTGAGCTGGGCTTTGACTTTCAGCTCACCGCCGGTGACGCGCAGCCAGGTCAGCCGCTCGCCCCGCTCATCCTGCGAGACTTTAAACACCCGCGCACCGAAAGCTTCCAGCGCCGGGGCGGCGCGGGTGTATTCGTCGAGACCGGCCAGCAGCTCGTCCACACCCTGCAGTCCGCCGGCATTCTCCCTCTGCAGGGCCACGCCAAACCAGCAGGGAAAGACGTGCCGCCGGGCGATGGCCGGGATGATGTCCTCCGCCGTCAGGCTGCCCGCGTCCAGCATTTTTTCCATCAGGCGCTCGTCGCAGAGGGCCAGTGCCTCGTCCCAGTTCGGCCTGCTCTGCGCCGAAATCCACGAATCCGTCGCCCAGACGGTGGGAAACTGGCTCAGCAGCGCCGCTTTGCCCGGGCCGGGAAGGTCCATTTTATTGATGAACACGAAGGTCGGGATATGATACCGCCGCAGCAGACGCCAGAGCGTCTCGGTATGGCTCTGGACGCCGTCGGTGCCGCTGATGACCAGCACTGCGTAGTCGAGCACCTGCAAAGTGCGCTCCGTCTCGGTGGAAAAGTCCACATGGCCGGGGGTATCCAGCAGGGTGATATTCGTACTTCCCGTTTTCAGCAGGGCCTGCTTGGAAAAGATGGTGATGCCACGCGCCTTTTCCAGCGTGTCGGTGTCGAGAAAGGCATCTTTGTTATCCACCCGGCCCAGCTTGCGGATGCTGCCCGCGCGGTAGAGCATTGCCTCGGAGAGGGTGGTCTTGCCGGAGTCTACATGGGCAAGGATGCCCACCACCAGCTGTTTTTCGCTTTTTTCTGCCATGTCCGCTGCCCTCACACTGCGCCTGCGATGAGGCCGATGATGAGCAGCGCTCCGCCCAGGAGCAGATTCGAGAGCATACTGCAATAGGTGCGCTCTTCGGGTTCCAGCTCCTCGAAAGAGACGATGCGTTCATCGGCAAAGTCCACGATGGACTTGGTGGAGTGGAACTTCTTCTTTTTGCCCATATCCTTAAACTCTTCGCCCAGATGATGGATGGTCACACCGTCCAGACGGAGGTAGTTCACCCACGCCCACGCCAGCAGCACAACACCCAGCAGCAGGGCCGGGGCCTGCCACATCGTGAAGGTGCCGTCGCTGACGTAGCGGTCCCACAGCAGCATCAGCACGGCCACCACCGACACCCGGGTGACGGATTTATACAAAATGGGGCGGAACATATATTTTGATACATCGAAACCAGCTTTTTCATCCAAGGACGCTCCTTTTATAGAAGTAACATTCTTTTTATTGTAGCATGATTTTGTGAAAAAAGATAGCCGCTTTGCGTTTTCCAACTTTCGTTGTATCCATTCGTCATCTCGTAAAAGTGCGACTTCTTTCCATTCTTTACCGTTTTTTTGCCGTCATTTTTCAGAGAAAAGCATCCGTTACTATTTTGTTTCTATTTCAGCGCTGTATTTCATTGACTTCTTTTGCCCACAATGTTAGAATACGAAAGGTGCGGCCCCGGGCGCTTTGTGCGTTTTGGCACCCGGAGCGTACCGTTTTTTGCATTTAGGATAGGAAAAAGGAAAACAATATCTCGGAGGATCGTATCTCAATGAACATCGATTTTGAGTCCCGCAACATCACCCGCCGCAGCTTCCTGAAGGGCGCCGGCGTCGTGGGTGCCGCCGGCCTGCTGTCCGCCTGCGGCGGCAGCAAGTCCAACAACTCCGGCAGCACGGCTGCTTCCGGCGCACAGGCCCCCAACTCCACCGGTGCCACCCCCCTCAAGGAGTACATCTCCTGGGAGTCTGCCAACCGTGAGATCGAGAGCTGGAATATGCTGTACAGCCAGACCCTCACCGACGCCAACGTCGTCACCAACCTGTGGGACGGCCTGATGAGCTTCGACTGCTACGGCAAGCTGGTGCCCGCCATCGCCACCAGCTGGAGGCCAACGAGGACTCCACCGTCTGGCCCTTCCACCTGCGCGACGATGTGGACTGGGTGGACTGCAACGGCGAGGTGAAGGAGCACATCACCGCCACCGATTTTCTGGTCGGTCTGGAGTGGGTGCTGAACGCCTCCAAGAACGAGGCCAACAACACCTCCATGCCCACCTTGTACATCGTGGGCGCTGAGGAGTACTACGAGAAGACCAAGGATATGGGCGCTGCAGCCGCCGACCTGCGCTATCAGGATATGCTGGACGCAGGCGTGGGCATCGAGGCTCCTGACGACTACACTCTGGTGTTCACCTGCAAGCACTCCTGCCCCTACTTTGATACCGTGGCCTCCTACACCAGCTTCTACCCCGCCTCTCAGGTGCTGATCGACGAGCTGGGCATCGAGACCTTCCGTGGCTGCGACAACACCAATATGTGGTACTGCGGCCCCTACCTCGTCGAGGAGTATATCCAGGGCAACACCAAGAGCTATATCCCCAACCCCCACTACTACAATGCTGCCAACATCAGCCGCTTCGAGCGTCTGACCGTGACCATGATCTCCGATCAGGCCATCGCATTCCAGCTCTACCAGAACCGCGAGCTGGACGAGATGGACCTGAACGAGAGCACCATCACCACCATCACCTCCGACCCCAACAACGAGTACAACAGCCAGCTCTGTGAGAAGCGCGCCCGCCCCACTGCCTACGCCATGCACTTCAACTACCAGAAGAACAACGCCGACGGCACCCCCGATGTGAACTGGAACAAGGCCATCGCCAACACTGCTTTCCGTCAGTGCTTCTACCGCGGCCTGAACCTGAAGGCATGGTTCTCCCGCTACAACAAGATCAACCCCCTGAAGTGCGAGAACGACTACTACACCATGAAGGGTCTGTGCTACAACACGCAGGGCGTTGAGTACACCACTCTGGTGGCCAAGGAGATGGGCTTCGACGCTGAGAAGTACGATGGCGAGACCATGATCCGCCTGCGTGCCAACGGCGGCGACATCTCCGCCCTGAAGAAGCAGGCCATGGAGGAGCTGAGCGCCATCGGCGTCACCTTCCCCGTCAAGGCCACCTACTTCATCATCGCCAGCAGCACCTCTGCACTGGACAACGCCACCATCCTCAAGCAGTGCTTCTCCGACAGCTTCGGCGATGACTTCATCAAGCTGGACATCCAGACCTACGTTTCCAGCCTGACCCAGGAGGTCCGCACTCCTCAGCTCCAGAGCTTTGTCATCAACGGCTGGAGCGCCGACTTCGGCGACCCCGTCAACTTCCTCGGTCAGGAGACCATCCACGACGACAATGCTTTCTACTCACACTACTACTCCAACATCGCCCGGGTGGCTGAGGCTCCTGCCGACTACCAGAAGGACCTGATGGATGCTTTCGAGCAGTACACCGATCTGGTCAATGCCGCCAACGCCATCGTCAACGACACCGACGCCCGCTACGAGGCCTTCGCCAAGGCTGAGGCCTATATGCTGGAGAACGCTGGTCAGCCCCACCTACTACGACATCGCATGGTCCCTGACCCACGCCAACGAGTACAGCAAGATCAACGCCATGTACGGCGGTTGCAACTACAAGGCTGTCAACTGGGAGACTTCCGAGGAAGCCTACACCACCGTCCAGTACGAGCAGTTCGCCAAGGCTTTCGACGCTGCTATTCAGGGCTAAGCAGACGTAAAAGTCATTCTATTTCAGTCAGCACATGAAATCTTTTCATTTTATGTGTTTGCTGAATCAATAAGATTCAATCCGTACCAGAGTGTTTTTTCTTGACTTCCCGCCTGTGGGATGATAGAATATTTGCAATCGATACGGGTTCTGCAATGGCGCAGAAACAGATCAATAAAATCTGTCTCTGCGCCCTTTTTGTACCCTTTTTAGGTAAAGTAGTATGGACAGGATAGGGATTTGGGAAACGCAGAGCCGTACCAATCATTACAGGAGGGAAAGAATATGTACCACGATTTTGAGTCTCACACCATCACCCGCCGCAGCTTCCTCAAGGGTGCCGGCGCTGTTGGCGCAGCCAGTCTGCTGGCTGCCTGCGGCGGCTCTTCTTCCAGCACCGCAGCCAGTGCTTCGTCGGCTTCTTCCGGTGCAGCTGCTTCCAGCAAAGGCCTGAGCGAGCTGTTTACTTACGAGACTTCTGGCCGTGAGATCGAGCTGGAATATGCTCTACAGCCAGCAGGCCATCGACTTCAACGTGACGACCAACATCATCGATGGTCTTGTCAGCTTCGACAACTACGGCAAACCGGTGCCGGCTCTGGCTAAGAGCTGGGAGCACAACGAGGACTCCACTGTCTGGACTTTCCACCTCCGTGACGATGTGGACTGGGTGGACATGAACGGCGAGGTGCAGGACCACCTGACCAGCAAAGACTTCCTCGTAGGCTTCGAGTGGGTGCTGAACGCAAAGAAGAATCAGGCCGCCAACACCTCCATGCCCTCCACCACCGTCGTGGGCGCAGCCGATTACTACGACAAGACCTATGCGATGGACGACGTAGCCGCCGCGGCCCTGACCTACGACGATATGCTGGCCGCAGGCGTCGGCATCGATGCACCGGATGATTACACCGTCGTCTACACCTGCATAAATCCCTGCCCCTACTTCGACACCGTGGCTTCCTACGTCTGCTGCTATCCGGCACCCCCGGCTCTGGTGGAAAAGCTGGGCGTCGAGGGCTTCCGCGGCGTGGACTACACCCAGCAGTGGTGCTGCGGCCCTACCTCATCGAGGAATTCGTCTCCGACAACTCCAAGCGGTTCATCCCGAACCCTCATTATTATGCAGCTGACGAGTGCAGCCGCTTCGAGCGCGTGTCCCTGAGCATGATCACCGATTTGACCGTCGGCTACCAGCTGTATCAGAACCGTGAGCTGGACGAGCTGGAGCTGAGCGAGAGCACCCTGACCACCATCACCTCCGACACTTCCAACGCCTACAACGACCAGCTCTGTGAGAAGCGCCCCACCAAGTACGCCTACGACTTCCATTTCAACTTCTACTGCCTCAACACCGACGGCACCCCAACGAGAACTGGAACAAGGCCGTGGCCAACCGGGCATTCCGCCGCTGCTTCCAGGAGGGCCTGAACCTCATTCCCTACTACGCACGCTTCAACAAGATCAACCCCTCAAGTGTGAGAACAACTACTACACCATGAAGGGCGTCTGCTACAACTCCAAAGGCACCGATTATGTTGATCTGGTGGCCAAGGAGCTGGGCATCGACGGCGAGAAGTATGACGGTGAGACCATGGTCCATCTGCGCAAGTCCACCGCCGACTCCATCGCCGCCCTCAAGAAGCAGGCCATGGATGAGCTGACCGCCATCGGCGTCACCTTCACGGTCAAGGCTCCTTCTTCTTCGTGGCCGGCAACACCGTGGCTCAGGACAACGCCACCGTTCTGACGCAGTGCTTCACCGACAGCTTCGGCGACGACTTCATCCAGCTGGACCTCGGCACCTACGTTTCCAGCCTTGCAAAGGAAGTCCGCATCCCCAAGCTCCACGGCTTCGTCATCAACGGCTGGGGCGCAGACTTCGGCGACCCCGTCAACTTTGTGGGTCAGGAGATCCTGCACGACTCCAACGCTTACTATGCCGTCAACTACTCCAACATCCAGCTGGTGGCGGAGGATCCCGCCGATTACCAGAAGGAGCTGGTAGACGAGTTCGAACAGTTCACCGACCTGGTCAACGCGGCCAACGCCATCGTGGACGACACCGACGCCCGCTATGAGGCTTTCGCAAAGGCCGAGGCCTACATGATCAACAACTCGCTGGCTGTCCCCTGCTACTACGATGTCCGCTGGTGCCTGACCCACGTCAACGAGTACACCAAGATCAACGCCATGTTCGGCCCCTGCAACTTCAAGTACGTCAACTGGGAGACCAGCGAGGACGCCTACACCACCGCTCAGTACGAGGAGTTCGCCAAGGCTTTCGACGCCGCAAAATCTTAACTTTTTCTTAACTCTTTTCCGCCGGGAGGTCCTGCTTCCGGCCCGTATCCCACACACGGGAGCTGTTCTTAACACAAGAACAGCTCCCGTTGTTTTGTTTTTGGGCCTGTTTATCTTATTTTCGTCACTCTTCATCACAGTAAAGTAAATTTATTTCATCTCTATGCAGAGTACGGCTTTCTTTTAGAAGAAAAAGCGATTTCCATTCCATTGACAACCATTTATTTCGATGGTACAATATATGTCGTGTTAAGGATTTTACGGGAGGAGCACAGACACAGACAGAGGGGTCTGTTTCTGCGCTCTTTTGTATTCTCTGGTAATACAGAGGGGCAGATAATCTCGTAGGAGTGGGAAATCGGCAGGGCAAGGTACCCTGCGCCATAGAGCCGAGACACGAAAGAATAATTGGGAGGAAAACACAATGAACGCAAATTTTGAGTCTCATTCCATCAGCCGCCGCAGCTTCCTCAAGGCTTCCGGCGTCGTGGGCGCTGCAAGCATCCTGGCCGCTTGCGGTGGTTCTTCCAGCAGCACTGCTGCCAGCACCTCCGGTGCTGCCTCCGGCGCAGCTGCACCTGCAGCCGACGCCATCACCGATTACGTCTCCTTCGAGACTGCCAACCGTGAGCTGGAGACCTGGAACTTCCTGTACAGCCAGTCCGCTTCCGACCTGAACGTCACCACCAACTGCTGGGAAGGCCTGCTGAGCTTCGACTGCTACGGCAAGGCAGCCCCGCCATCGCCTCCAGCTGGGAGCACAACGAGGACTCCACCGTCTGGACCTTCCACCTGCGCGACGATGTCGATTGGTGCGACGTCAACGGCGAGGTCAAGTCTCACCTGACCTCCAAGGACTTCCTCGTGGGTCTTGAGTGGGTCCTGAACGCTCTCAAGAACGAGGCTTTCAACACCTCTATGCCTTCTGAGACCGTCGTGGGCGCTGCTGAGTACTACGACCTGACCAAGGACAAGGGCGACGCTGCTGCTGACATGACCTACGAGGATATGCTGGCTGCCGGTGTCGGCGTCGAGGCACCGGACGACTACACTCTGGTCTTCACCTGCAAGAACCCCTGCCCCTACTTCGACACCGTCGCTGCCTACAACAGCTTCTACCCCGCCTCTGAGGACCTCATCAAGGAGCTGGGCATCGATGGCTTCCGCTCCTGCGACTACTCCACCATGTGGTACAATGGTCCGTACCTCATCGAGGAGTACATCCAGCAGAACACCAAGAGCTTCATCCCCAACCCCAACTACTACGCCGCAAACGACTGCACCCGTTTCGAGCATCACACCATCACCATGATCCCCGACCTGTCCATGGGCCTGCAGCTGTACGAGAACGGCGAAGTCGATAACATCGACCTGACCGAGTCCAACCTGACCACCATCACCTCCGACCCCAACAACGAGCACAACAAGTTCCTGTGCGAGAAGCGCCCCACCAAGTTCAGCTTCCAGATGCACCTGAACTTCCAGCGCAAGGATGAGAACGGCAATCTGGACGAGAACTGGAACAAGGCTGTTTCCAACCGCGCGTTCCGTCAGTGCTTCTACAAGGGCATCGACTTCACCAACTACTACGCCCGCACCAACAAGATCAACCCCCTGAAGTGCGAGAACGACTACTACACCATGCCCGGTGTCTGCTACAACACCAAGGGTGAGGAGTACACCACTCTGGTCGCCAAGGAGATGGGCTTCGACGGTCAGGCTTACGACGGCAAGACCATGATCCGCCACCGCGACAACGGCGGCGACATCGCCGACCTGAAGAAGCAGGCCATGGAAGAACTGAGCGCTATCGGCGTCACCTTCCCCGTCCACTGCTACCACTACATCAAGAGCGGCGACACCACTGCTCTGGATACCGCCACCGTTCTGAAGCAGTGCTTCTCCGAGAGCCTGGGCGATGACTTCGTCGTGCTGGACATCGGCACCTACGTCTCTTCTCTTTATAAGGAAGTCCGTAACGTCCAGCTGCACTCCATCCTGCAGAACGGCTGGGGCGCTGACTTCGGTGACCCCGTCAACTTCCTGGGTCAGGAAGTCCTGAGCGACGACAACGCTTACTACGCTCAGACCACCTCCTGGATCGCAGCCGTCGAGGCCGACCCGAAGGATTACCAGAAGGACCTGCTGGCTGATTACCAGGAGTTCACCGATCTGGTCACTGAGGCAAAGGCTATCGTCACCGATACCGATGCACGCTATGCCGCATTCGCAAAGGCTGAGGCTTCCATGCTGAACAACGCACTGTGCATCCCCTGCCTGTACGAGGTGCTCTGGTGCCTGACCCACGTCAACGAGTACACCAAGATCAACGCCATGTACGGTCCCTGCAACTACAAGGCCGTCAACTGGGAGACCCGTCAGGGCGACGGCTACACCACCGAGGAGTACGAGGCTTTCTCCGCTGCTTTCAATGCAGCAACCAAAGCCTGATGATTATTTTATAAAGGTTTGGTTATCATGTTAAAATACACCGTCAAGCGGCTGGCTCAGTCGCTCGTCACGATCTTATTGATCGCAACCATCGTCTTTTGCTGATGCGCTGCCTGCCTACGGACTACTACTTCACGGAAGAACAGCTCATGAAGTTTACCGAAGAGCAGAAATACGCCGCGCTGGAAGCCGCCGGTCTGACCGACCCCATCGGCACCCAGCTGCTGCACTTCTACAACGACCTGCTCCATCTGGACTTCGGCACTTCCCGCCGTATCCAGAATGGCGCTTCTGTCGTGAAGGTCATCGGCAAGAAATTCGGCGTCTCCATGCGCCTCGGCCTGATCTCCGCCGGCATCTCTCTGCTGGTGGGCATCATGCTGGGCATCCTGCAGACCGCCTTCAAGGACAAGGTCTTTGACTGGATCGGCACGGCCTACACCGTTTTCGTCAACGCTGTGCCTTCTCTGGTCTCCTATTCGCTGGTGCTGGTCTTCGGCTCCAAATACCTGGGTTTCCCCACGCTGTACTCCACCCGTAATGTCGGCCCGTCCAGCGTACTGCCCATCGTCTGCTTGTCGCTGGCGTCTATTGCAGGCTACGCTCTGTGGACCCGCCGCTACATGGTGGCCGAGCTGACCCGCGATTATATCAAGCTGGCCCGCGTGAAGGGCCTGAGCTCCAGCGAGATCATGTTCAAGCATGTGCTGCGCAACGCCATGGTCCCCATGGTGCAGTATATCCCCCAGTCCATCCTGCTGACGGTCGGCGGCTCTCTGCTGATGGAACGGTTCTTCTCCGTTCCCGGCATGGGCCCCCTGCTGACGGACGCCATCCAGCGCTATGACCTGAACGTCGTACAGACTCTGGTCATCCTCTACGCTGCACTGGGCATCGTGGGTGTTTTCCTGGGCGACGTGCTGATGATGCTGGTTGACCCGCGCATTACTCTGACCGGAAAGGAGGCCGCACGCTGATGGCTAAAGCATCTGATTTTGAGGGCAAGAAGCAGGACGAACTGTTCTACTTCGTCGATTACTCTCCGGAGGAAGCCGAGCGTGTCGGCTACTCCAACTACAGCTACTGGGGTTCTGTCATCCAGAACTTCCTCAAGCACAAGGCTGCTGTCGTCTGCCTGTTCCTGTTCCTGTTCCTCGTCATCTTCTCCTTCATCGCACTGGCCATCGGCAAGTACGATTATCAGACGCTGGTGACGGATTCCTCTCTGGCCTTCCGGAAGCCCAACAGCGAATACTGGTTCGGCACCGACAACCTTGGCCGCGACTACTGGTGTCAGGTGTGGTACGCCACTCAGGTGTCCATCCGTCTGGCCCTCATCGTTGCCGTGGGCGAGAGCATCCTCGGCGTCATCATCGGCCTGATCTGGGGCTATGTCCGTAAGCTGGACCGCTTCTTCACCGAGCTGTACAACCTCATCGACAATGTGCCTTACATCATCTACATGACCCTGATCGCACTGGTCGTCGGCCAAAGCTTCACCATCATGGCCGTCTCGATGATCGCCATCGGCTGGCTGGTCATGGCCCGCCGCGTCCGCAACATGGTGTTCATGTTCCGTGACCGCGAGTACAACCTCGCGTCCCGCTGCCTTGGCACCCCGCTGTGGCGCGTTCTGACCAAAAACATCCTGCCCTATCTGGTCTCCGTCATCATCCTGCGCATGGCGCTGAGCATCCCGCCACCATCAACCTCGAGTCCACCCTGTCCTATCTGGGCATCGGTCTGGGCATCGAGACTCCGTCTCTGGGCCTCATCCTGAGCAAGGTGCGCGGCTTCTTCCTCGATTATCCTTACCTGCTGGTCTTCCCCGCATCCATCGTGTCCATCATCTCCATTTCCTTCTATATCATGGGCAACGCTTTCTCGGATGCTGCTGACCCGCGCAACCACGTTTAAGATGGGAGAGAAAATCACAAAAATGGATAGACAACCGATCATCTCTGCCAAAGACGTGGAGATCACCTTTAGCCTGCGCGGCAAGAAGCTGAACGCGATCCGCAAGTGCTCGCTGGACCTCTATGACGGCGAGACGCTGGCCATCGTGGGCGAGTCCGGCTCGGGCAAGTCCGTATTCACCAAGACCTTCGTGGGTATGCTGGATGTCAACGGTAAGATCACCGGCGGCTCCATCATGTACGAAGGCCGCGACATGACCAAGTTCACCGAGAAGGACTGGCTGGGCGTGCGCGGCAAGAAGATCGCCATGGTCATGCAGGACCCGATGACCAGCCTGAACCCGCTGAAGAAAATCGGCAAGCAGATCCAGGAGAGCATCGAGCACCATCAGGGTCTGAAGGGCGCGGAGGCCAAGAAGGCCGCCATCGAGATGCTGGCCAAGGTCGGCATCCCCGACCCGGAGCGCCGCTACGAGCAGTATCCGCACGAGTTCTCCGGCGGTATGCGTCAGCGTGTGGTCATCGCCATCGCTGCCGCCTGCCGTCCGCAGATCCTCATCTGCGACGAGCCCACCACCGCTCTGGACGTGACCATTCAGGCACAGATCCTGCAGCTCATCCGTGACCTGCAGAAGGAGCTGGGCATGTCCGTTATCTACATCACCCATGACCTGGGCGTTGTGGCAAACGTGGCAGACCGCGTGGCTGTCATGTACGCCGGCCAGATCGTCGAGTACGGCACCGTCGAGGAGATCTTCTACGACGCATGGCACCCCTACACCTGGGCTCTGCTGCAGGCTCTGCCTCAGCTGGGTACCAAGGGTGAGGCCCTGCCCACCATCGACGGTACGCCGCCGAACCTGTTCAATGAGATCAAGGGCGATGCATTTGCACCCCGCAACAAGCACGCGCTGGCCATCGACTTCGTGGCAGAACCTCCGTTCTTCCAGGTGTCCGAGACCCACGCGGCAAAGACCTGGTATCTGGACCCCCGGGCTCCCAAGATGGAACGCCCGCACTCCATCCAGAACCTGCGTGAGAAAATGGGAAAGATGGGAGGTTCCAACTTAAATGGCTGAGCGTGAAAAGCTGATTGAGCTGAAGGACCTTCAGATCACCTTTGGCTCCGGCAAAAAGAAGTTCGTGGCCGTGGACCACGTCAATTTTGACATCTACAAGGGCGAGACCTTCTCTCTGGTAGGCGAGTCCGGCTCTGGCAAGACCACCATTGGCCGTGCCATCTGCCGCATCAACCCGACCTCGGGCGGCGACATCTTCTTCAAGGGCCAGAAGATCAACGGCAAGATCTCCAAGGAGCTGGACCGTGAGGTCATCCGCAAGGTGCAGATGATCTTCCAGGACCCCATGGCCTCTCTGAACGAGCGCGCCAAGGTCGAATACATCGTGGCTGAGGGTCTGTTGAACCACCACCTGTACAAGGACCAGAATGACCTGCATGAAAAGGTCATGAACGCTCTGCACGAGGTCGGCCTGCTGCCGGAGTTTGCTTCCCGCTTCCCCCACGAGTTCTCGGGCGGCCAGCGTCAGCGTATCGGCATCGCCCGTGCGCTGGTCATGGAGCCGGAGTTCATCGTGGCCGACGAGCCCATCTCGGCGCTGGATGTGTCCATCCGCGCTCAGGTGCTGAACCTGCTCAATAACATGAAGAAGTCCCGTGGCCTGACCTACCTGTTCATCGCCCACGACCTGTCGGTCGTCCGGTTCATCTCGGACCGCATCGCCGTCATCAGCAAGGGCCGTATCGTAGAGCTGGCAGAGGCAGAGGAGCTGTTCCTCCACCCGCTGCACCCCTACACCAAGGCTCTGCTGAGCGCTGTGCCCATCCCGGACCCGGGTCTGGAAAAGAAGAAGAAGCTTCTGGTCTACGACCCCTCCATCCACGACTACAGCGTGGACAAGCCGGTCTGGGAGGAGATCGCCAACGGCCACTTCGTCTATGGCAACCAGAAGGAGCTGGAAGGCTACCGCAAGGAATATCAGAGCCAGCTCTAAGCACTGTCACTTGACTGTATTTTAACACAAATGCCCCGCCGCATTGGGAAGCATCCCATTGCGGCGGGGTTTTGTGCTGTATAAAAAGGGGCCGCTTCCCGGCAGAAATACGGGAAGCGGCCCCTTGTGTTTATATCAGTCTTGCACCGGGCTTCGGCTCATGGGCCTGCCAGAGGGTGACCCACTCGGGCAGATGCAGGGTCTTCAGGCGCTGGGGCAGGGCGGCGAGATCGCCGTCCGTGAGATACCACCCCACACCGAACGCCGCCAGCGCCAGGATCACCAGCACCGCCAGCAGAACGCGGAGAGGATGCTTCTTCTTTGGGGTGGGGTCCTTGCTCTGCGAACGGCCCGGAGGATCGCTCTGTTTGACCTGTCCGGCGGGAAGGAAGCCTGTCCCCTCGGCCTGCGGCAGACCGGCAGCGGCGCGGCGCACCATATCCAGCAGCCAGAGGCCGGGGTTATCTGCGGCGGAGACGGTGCGGAGCCAGCAGCCTTTTTTGGTGCTGAGCACCAGCACATGGTCGCTTTCCCGCTCGGCACAGGCCACGGCCAGCTCTGTTCCCACGATGCGGCGGGCCGCCTGCGCCCGAGCGAGGGCCAGACGGACAGGGTCGGGTTTGTCCCCTTCCCCGCCGAGCTTGGCCCGGACGCGCTTTTCGATTTGGGGGCCGACCTTGGCGTCGGCATAGCTCATGGTGCCGAAGTCGTAGACCTTCTCGGCACCGGGGACTTTCTCGAGCCGGGATTCCAGCAGCGCACCGGCGGCGGCATCGCCGCAGGCTAGCAGACGATCATGGGCTTCCAGCGCCTGCACGGCGGCAGCGGCCAGACTGGTATCGCCTGCACCATATACGTCCGCGCCAAAGCTGCTGCGGAGGCTCTGGGCCGCCTTTTTCAGTCCCGTGGGCGTGTCCGCATGGACAGCCAGCAGCGTCTCTGCGCCCCGGCTCTTCCACTGGGCCTCAGCCCTCCATTGGGGCGCAAACAGCGCCACAGCGGCCGCCAGCCGCCCCTGCGGCGCACCGTACAGGCGCAGCACACAGCGGGTCTCCTCTGCCAAATCCCATCAACCCCTCATCTTTGATTTTTACCGGACGAACACCTCATCCAGTGCGGCCAGCGCTTCGTCGTCCGACTGCTGGGCTGCGGTGAGGGCCTGCGTCCCGGCAGGGACTTTGCCCTGTGCCAGACGCAGCACCAGTTCCAGTGCAGCCTGTGCGGCCCGGGCGCGCACCAGCGCACGGTCAGGCCGGGAGACGAAAGCTTCTTGACGTAGGCCACGCCATCCCGGGCAGCGCCCAGATAAACGGTGCCGACAGGGCGCACTTCGTCGCCGCCGGTGGGGCCGGCCACACCGGTGACGCTCACAGCGATGTCAGCGCCCGAAGCCTTTGCCGCGCCCAGAGCCATCTGTGCCGCCACGGGGGCGGACACGACGTTGTACTTTTCGATGACCGCCGGGTCCACGCCCACGAGCTTTGCCTTGGCCTGCTCCCAGTAGGTGACAAAGCCATAGCCGAACACCTCGCTGGAACCGGACACGGAGGTCAGGCGCTGTGCAATGAGGCCGCCGGTGCAGCTCTCGGCGGTGGCGATGGTCAGCCCCTTTCCTGCAGGGTATGGACCACCGTTTCTTCCAGACCGGCCACATCCTCATCATACACCGCATCGCCCAGCATATCATAGAACTTTTTGGCATACGCGCGGCACATTTTTTCGCCGTCCTCGTCTGAGCGGGCGCGGGCGGTAATGCGAATCTCGCACTCACCGGTCTTGCAGTAGATGGCGGCGGTGGGGTTCGGGTTTTCCAGCAGGTCGCGCACCTTATACTCAATATCGCTCTCGCCGCCCAGCACACGGAGGGTAACGGAGTGAAGAGTACAGTTCTGGCGCTCCATCAGCAGAGGGCGGACGCTCTCCGTCCACATGGCCTTCATCTCGTGGGGGACACCGGGCATGAGGACGGCGCAGTGGCCGTCCTGTTCGAACCACGCGCCGGGGGCAGTGCCGTGGTTGTTGATGATTTTATGGCCCTTGGTGGGGACCATCGCCTGTTTGCGGTTGTTGGGGGTCGTCTCGCGGCCGGTGCGGGCAAAGTAGCTGGTGATCTTATCCCACTCGGCCTCGTCGAAGGCCAGCTCATCCCCGAAGCAGGCGGCAACGGTCTCCTTGGTCAGGTCGTCTGCCGTGGGGCCGAGGCCGCCGGTAAAGACCAGCAAGTCGCAGCGGCTCTTAGCCTCGTTGACGAAATCGGCCAGACGGCCATGGTTGTCGCCGATGGTGCTCTCCCGCTGGACCGTGATGCCCAGATCAGCCAGCTCCCGGCTGAGGTACTGGGCGTTGGTGTTGAGGATGTTGCCGAGAAGGAGCTCGGTACCCACACTGATGATCTCTGCTGTCATGGCTCAGCCCTCGAATTCCACGTCGTCGGTGATACGCAGGCGGATACGCTCGGTGGCCTCTGCGGCCTCGGCTTCCAGCTCTGCCAGACCGGGCATCCCGGCCTCGGCTTCGAGGATCTCGCTCAGTTCGGGGCGGATCTTCGGGTGCGGCGGGGTGAAGATGGTGCAGCAGTCCTCATAGGGCAGGATGCTCGTCTCGAAGGTGTTGATGTGGCGGGCCGTCTCGACGATCTCGGTCTTGTCCATGCCGATGAGGGGGCGGAGGATGGGCAGGTCCTGGGCGGCGTCGGTACACTGCAGAGCCTTGACGGTCTGGCTGGCCACCTGTGCCAGGCTCTCGCCGGTGACGAGGGCTTCACAACCCTGCTTCCTGGCGATGATGTTGGCAATGCGCATCATGCTGCGGCGCATGAGGACGGTGAAGAGAACATCGGGCGCGTTATCGCGGATATACTCCTGAGGCTTAGTATACGGCACCACAAAGAGGTTGGTGCTGCCGGTATAGGGGGTGATGAGCTGGGCCAGAGCCTTAACTTTCAGTTTTGCGCGCTCAGAAGTATACGGAGGGACGCAAAATGGATGTGGTCGAGGCCGAGGCCTCGCTTTGCCATCCGGTATGCCGCCACAGGGCTGTCGATGCCGCCGGACAGCATATTGAGGGCGCGGCCGGAAGTTCCGACCGGCAGACCGCCCTCACCGGGGATTTCGGGCCATGAATATACGCACCGTAATCGCGGATCTCCACGATGACCTTGAACTGAGGGTTCTTGACGTCCACTCGCAGGTAGTTGTGCCTGCCCAGCAGATAGGCACCCAGCTCCCGCATCAGTTCGGGACTGGTCATGGGGAAGGTCTTATCGGAACGGCGGGCCTCGACCTTGAAGGTCTTGATGCCGTGGAGGCTGTCGCCCAGATAATCCTCGGCGGTCTGGCAGATGGTGTCGAAATCCTTCTCACAGACCACAGCACGGCTGAGGGCCGCGAGGCCGAACACCTTGCTCACCCGCTCAAAGGCGAGGTCCATATCAATGTCGTCCTCCTCCGGCTCCATGTAGAAGGTGGACTGGGTGCAGTAGACGCGGAACTTGCCCACCGTCTTGAGGCGGTAGCGCAGGATCTTCATCATCGTAGATTCAAACTGGTTGCGGTTGAGGCCCTTCAGGGACATTTCGCCCTGATAGCCCATAATGACTTCTCTCATCGTTACTCCTTACTTTTTGATTCTCTGCAAGTGCTTCATACCATCCTCAAAGCGCTCGAGGAAGGCATCCACATCCTCCGGGGTGTTGTCGGCACAGAAGGACACCCGGATGGCCGTGTCTATGGCCAGCGGGTCGCGGCCCATAGCCGCCAGCGTGTGGCTGGGCTGTCCTCTGCCGCAGGCACTGGCCGACGAGACGTAGATCTGCTTCTCGGACAGCCAGGCCAACATCGTCTCACTCTTGATGCAGTTCTCGCTGAAATTCAGCACCTCAGGCACAGCGCCCGCCGGGCTGTTGATCTCCACCTCCGGGAACACAGAAAGCCCCTCGCGGAGGCGGTCGTTGAGGGCGCGCACAGCCTTGTCACGGCTCTTGATGCTGCCGGCCAGGCGGGTGGCCGCAGCGGCAAGGCCCAGCGCATAGGGCAGGTTTTCGGTGCCGGGGCGGAGGCCGCGCTCCTGCTCACCGCCCAGATAGGGCGGCTGGAACGCCTGCACCAGCCGGTCACTCAGGTAGAGCGCACCGATACCCTTGGGTGCGTGGATCTTGTGGCCGCTGACGGTCATCGTGTCAATGTTGTCCAGCTTGATGGGGACGCGCATCCAAGCCTGCACAGCGTCCACATGGACGATGGTGCGGCTGTTGCGGCGCTTGACCTCGGCAGCCAGACGCTCCACGTCATTGCGGGTGACTATCTCGTTGTTGACCATCATGCAGGCCACGAGGATGGTATTCTTGTCCACGGCATCCAGCATCTTGTTGATGTCCAATGTACCGTCGGCCTGAGGCTTCACGACAGTGACGTTATAGCCCTGCGCGGCCAGACGTTCCAGCGGGCGCTGGACGCTGGGGTGTTCGAAGCCCGACACCACGATGCCTTTGCCGAAAGTGCGGGTCTGGGCGGCGCCCAGCAGGGCCAGATTATTGCCCTCGCTGCCGCAGGAGGTAAAGTACAGCTCCTTCGACTTGCAGCCCAGGGTGCGGGCCACAGCGGCACGGGCGGCGTTCAGGGCCTCTTCGCTCCGTGCGCCGGGGGCATAGAGGCTGGAGGGGTTGGCCCAGTGCTCCCGCATGGCTTTGTCTATCACGTCTGCCACCTCGGGAGCAACGATGGTGGTGGCAGCGTTATCCAGATAATGCAGTTCCGGATCATGCAGCATAATTTCATTCCTGCCTTTTGTGCATAAAATATCAGGATAAGTATACCACAAAGTTCCGCATAACGCAAAATATTTGCACAGCAAAAAAGGGACTGCTCCATGCAGGAGCAGTCCCTTTCAGCAGCTTGCGGTTCGCGTTTGGGTTCAGCCGTTCTCGTTTGCCTTCTGCAGCCAGATGCTGCCGATGTCCAGTGCATTGTACAGACCATGCTTGGTGGTCTGACGTGCCACGCGGGCCTCACGGGCTTGGACTCATCGGTAGAGAGCAGCTGCAGATGGACCTTGTCTGCCACATCCACACCGCCCACGGTCTTGGTGGACTGGATCTGCAGATAAAGCACATACGGGTCGGTCATGCAGCCGTAATACAGCTCATTGTCCTTGCGGACGAGGGGCTTGCCTTTATAAGTCAATTTTGGAGTAAATGGCATGTTGAAAGCCTCCCTATCATACTTGATTCACTTTAGTATATCATATTTATAACAGAAAACGCAAGGGCAGGCCCCCGGAATATGGGAATTTTTCCTCACGGGTTGCACGGGCCGGGGCTGTGCTGTATAATAGGGGCGAAAGTTACCATTCCGCCACAGGAGGACATTATGGCAGATTATCAGGAATATCGCCGCCGCATCCTTCACCGGCGCTGGCGCAGGATGTTCATCACCGCTGCGCTGCTCATCCTACTGGTGCTTCTGGCCGCTGTGGGCGTCCTCTGGAAGCGCCTTCACCGCGAGCCAGCTCCCAATACGGCCCAAGGCCCCACCATTCTGCAGCAGGAGCTGACCGGCAGCGAGTGGAACACCATCAGCTATACCCCGGCCCGACGCCTCAGTGTCCAGACCCTCGACAACGGGATGACTGCGATGGACTTCCGCCTCGCCGCCCAGCCTGCCAGCCCTGCCGTAGAGCGGAGCAGCTTTTCGGACGTGAGTTTTTTGGGCGACAGCCTGACACAGGGGATGCAGCTGTACGACACCGGCCTGCCCAACGCGCACTTCTGCGCCTATAAGGGCGTCGGCCCCAATGCCGTCGTCAACAACACCACCTGCCGCCGGGCCGATGGCGAAAAGGAAGTCCCGATGGAGGCGCTGGCCTCCCAGCAGCCCCGGGCACTTTACATCCTGCTGGGTACCAATGTGCTGACCTCTGACAGTGATTATACCAGCTTCCTCACCTATTACCGGCTGATGCTGGACATGATCTCGCAGGCACTGCCCAACACGAAAATTTACGTCCAGTCCATCACCCCGGTCCGGCCTGAAGTGAGCCAAAGTCCCCCGGCCTCTACAAAGAGCGGCTCTGTGAGATAAACGATGCTCTTTCGGCCATCGCGCTGGAAAAGGGCTGCACCTTCCTGAACCTCTGGGAGGCGCTGGCCGACGAGAACGGCGACCTCATCGAGGAATACGCCCAGCCGGACGGCTACCATCTGCTGCCCGCCGGGTACGACGCATGGGTGGATTATCTCTGCACCCACACCTGATAGCGATAGAAAGGCCCTCTCAGCGGCGCTGAGAGGGCCTTTTGCTGTCTTAATATCAGAACGCGATGCCGGCGTTGTCGTACAGCCAGCGGAGTGCGAACCAGCCAAAAGCTGCAGAACCCTCGTAGAGGATGCTGTCGTCGAACCGCACCTTGGGTGGTGCTGGCCGTAGCAGCAGCCCTGCTCCGGGCCGCCTGCGGCGATGAACATGCTCACAGTAGGCACTTCATGGCTCACGAAGGCGAAATCCTCGCTGCCGCCGCCGGGCTTGCCGCCGGTGAGGGCGGTCATGTCCATAGCGCCCTTCCCCAGCAGCTCGGTCATATAATCCATCGCATTCTCGGCGAGGGGCTTGTCCACCACCATGCAGGGGCAGTAATCGGCGAAGGATACCTCTGCGGTGCAGCGGAAGGCCGCCGCCACGCCCTGCGCGATCTCGGTCATGCGGGTTCGAATGAGTTCGCCGGTCTTATTCTCCGGGTCGGTGGTACGGATGGTCCCCCACATCTGGGCCACATCCGGGATGACATTGGATGCCGCACCGGCCTCGAAGCGGCCGGTGGTCAGCACACCGAAGTCGCCGGGCTTCAGCTCCCGGCTGTTGATCTCCTGCAGGGCGATGTGGATGTGGGCCGCAGCCGTGATGGGATCGATGCAGTTTTCCGGGTAGAGCCGTGACCGCCCTTGCCCTTGACCACAATATGGTACTGCTCACAGCTGGCCATCGTGATGCCGCCGCCCGGCACCAGCACCGTACCTACAGGCAGCGGCATTCCGGCCAGCACATGGAACATCACAGCAGCGTCCACATGAGGGTCTTCCAACAGGCCGCCCGCGATCATATCTGGGGAACCCTGGAAAATTTCTTCAGCAGGCTGGAATTCCAGCTTGACCGTTCCTTCCAGCTCGTCCTCATGGGCCTTGAGCAGCTTCGCTGCACCCAGCAGCATGGCCGTATGCATATCGTGGCCGCAGCCATGCATCTTGCCGGGAACTTCTGAGCTGAACTCTTCACCCGAGTCCTCGGGATGGGCAGGGCGTCCATATCGGCTCGCAGCAGGATGGTCTTGCCGGGCTTTTGCCGCCTGCCAGCGCAATGACACCAGCCTTGCCGCAGTCCTTCGGCTCATAGCCCATTTCCGTCAGCGCCTTCTTGACAAGTTCCTTCGTGTGGGGCAAATCGAAGCCCACCTCCGGGTGGCGATGGAGCGTCCGACGCCACTGCTGCAGCTGCGGCTCCAGTGCGCGGGCCTCCTTCAAAAGCTCTTCCGATGTGATATTCATACTCATCCGCTCCTTCTTTTTTAGGAAGCCGTTTTCATAAGCATTGCATCCCGCTTACGAAAACAGTTTCTCGATTCAGAAAAAGCCCTCCCGAGGGAGAGCTTTTTGCTGTGTTACGTTCAGCCCTCGGTGTGGCTTCCTTCGGGGTGGTACTTGGCACAGGTACACTTTTTCCACTTCAGGCCGCTGCCGCAGGGGCAGGGGTCGTTGCGGCCGATCTTGATGACGCGGACAGGCTGGCCCTTGGGTGCGCCCTTTGCGCCGGGTGCGCCGTTGCCAGGCACATAGCCCTCGCCGGTGGGTTTGGCCACCTGCTCACGCTTGGGGGCCTTGCCCGCCTCGCGCACCTCGATGGTCAGCAGCATCTTGACGCTGGACTCCCGGATGGAATCGACCATCTGGTCGAACATATCAAAGCCCTCGATACGATACTCGACGACGGGGTCCTTCTGGCCGTAGCCGCGCAGAACGATGCCCTGACGCAGCTGGTCCATGTTATCAATATGGTCCATCCACTGGCGGTCTACACACTTGAGCAGGCAGATACGCTCCAGCTCACGCATCAGGGGTGCGCCGTAGCGCTGCTCCTTGTCGTTCAGGACGTCCATGCCGCGCTGATACAGCATATCAGCGATGCTCTCCTGAGAGATGCTGTCGTAGTCAGCAACAGTGTAGTGGAAGTCGGCGTCGGTGGTCAGCCAGCCCAGATAGTGGCGGCGGAGCGCACCGAAGTCCCACTCGTCCTTCACATCGCCTGCGAGGAACTGCTTGCAGCTGGACTCGATGTTCTCCTTCAGCATATTGTGCATCTCGGCGCTGATGTCCTCGCCGTCCAGGACCTTGCGGCGCTGACCATAGATGATCTCACGCTGCTGGTTCATGACGTCGTCGTATTTCAGAACATTCTTGCGGATCTCGAAGTTCCGGCCCTCGAGCTTCTTTTGGGCAGACTCGATGGTGCTGGTGATCATCCGGTTCTCGATGGGGGTGTCCTCGTCGATGCCCAGAGTACCCATCAGGCCCTGTACACGGTCGCCGCCGAACAGACGCATCAAATCGTCCTCGAGGCTCAGATAGAAGCGAGATGCACCGGGGTCGCCCTGACGGCCTGCACGGCCGCGCAGCTGGTTGTCGATACGGCGGCTCTCGTGGCGCTCCGTGCCGATGATGAACAGACCGCCAGCAGCACGCACCTCTTCAGCCTCCGCTTCGGTCAGGGGCTTGTACTGAGCATACAGCTCATCGAACCGCTTGCGGACAGCCAGAATGTTGGCGTCGGTAGTCTCACCATGGCCGTCGGCCTCGATGAGCAGCAGCTCCACGGCTGCAGGCAGAGCCTCCTCGGGCTTTTCGGGATTCAGCAGCTTCTCGCAGAAGTGCTCTTTGCGCATCTGGGCCTTTGCCATATACTCAGCGTTGCCGCCCAGCATAATATCGGTACCACGGCCAGCCATGTTGGTGGCGATGGTGATAGCGCCCTTCTTACCGGCCTGTGCGACGATCTCTGCCTCGCGCTCGTGGTTCTTTGCATTCAGCACATTGAAATCGCGGGTGTACTTCTGCAGCATCTTGGCGAGAGTCTCGCTCTTCTCGACGCTGACAGTACCCACCAGGACCGGCTGGCCGTTCTTGTGGCACTCCATGACCTGCTTGATGACGGCATTGTATTTGCCGTTGATGGTCTTATAGATGGCATCCGGGTAATCCTTGCGGATGACAGGGCGGTTGGTGGGGACGGTAACGATGTTCAGACCATAGATCTCGGTGAACTCAGTGGCCTCCGTCTTTGCCGTACCAGTCATACCGGACAGCTTCTTGTACATACGGAAGTAGTTCTGGAAGGTGATGGTTGCCAGTGTCTTGCTCTCGGCGGCGATCTTCACGCCCTCCTTGGCCTCGATCGCCTGATGCAGACCCTCGTTGTAGCGGCGGCCGAACATCAGACGACCGGTAAACTCATCGACGATGAGCACCTCGCCGTCCTTCACGACGTAATCAATGTCGCGCTGCATCACACCGTAGGCTTTGATGGCCTGGTCGATGTGGTGGGCGAGGGTCATATTCTCTGCGGCAGCGAGGTTCTCGATCTTGAAATATTCCTCGGCCTTCTTGATGCCCTTGGCGGTCAGGGTGCAGGTCTTGTGCTTTTCGTCCACGATGTAATCGCCGTCAGCCTGCTCGTCGGTCTCCACCTTGTCTTCCAGCTCGACCACGACGCTCTTGCGCAGAGTGCGGACGAAGCGGTCCACCTGGGTATACAGGCTGGAAGAGTCCTCTCCGCGGCCAGAGATGATAAGCGGCGTACGAGCCTCGTCGATGAGGATGGAGTCCACCTCATCGACAACGGCGTAGGCATGGCCGCGCTGCACCATGTTGTCTTTATAAGTCACCATATTGTCGCGCAGATAGTCGAAGCCGAACTCGTTGTTGGTGCCGTAGGTAATGTCGGCATTATAAGCAGCACGGCGGGCATCACCATCCATGCCCTGGACGATCAGGCCCACCGACAGGCCCAGCCAGCGGTAAAGCTTGCCCATCCACTCGCTGTCGCGCTTGGCGAGGTAATCGTTGACGGTGACGATGTGGACACCCTCGCCGGTCAGTGCATTCAGATAGGCGGGCAGCGTTGCCACAAGGGTCTTGCCTTCACCGGTCTGCATCTCGGCGATGTCGCCCCGGTGCAGGGCGATGCCTCCGGTGACCTGCACCGGGAAATGCTTCATACCCAGCACACGCCATGCGGCCTCACGGCAGACAGCGAAGGCATCGGGCAGAATATCATCCAGCGTTTTGCCGTCGGCCAGCTTCTGCTTCAGTGCAGGATTCTGGGCCTGCAGCTCGGCATCAGACATCGCCTGATACTTGCCTTCCAGAGCCAGCACCTGTTTGGTGAGGGGGTTGATCTTTTTCAGTTCCCGGTCAGAGAAGCTGCCAAAGAGTTTTTCAGCTAAGGACATTGGTCACACCTCATGATTCTTCAAAATAGCAAACGTCCGGGCCATTTTATTGCCCCAAAACGAATATTCACACATAAATATATGATACACCAAAAGCCCCATCCCGTCAAACCAGATGGTGAATTTTAGCCGGTTATTGAATGAATTTTCTGTAAATTCCTTCGACCTTTCCGACCACTGTATGGTATCGTCACTTTTCAATGTAGTATCAGACATGGTCTGTTGCGCTGCGCACCGCATGGCAAAAAAGAAAACGCTCCAAGATTTCTCTTAGAGCGTTTTGATCAAGTCGGCGGCTACCTATTTTCACAAGCCGTTTCCAGCTAACTATCTTGGGCACGAGTGAGCTTAACTGCTGTGTTCGGAATGGGAACAGGTGGAACCTCACCGTCATCGTCACCGACCATATGACTGACACAGTATATCACATTTCTGTGTATCTGTCCAGTATTTCTTAGAAGGACGTGCCTTCAAAACTGAATAATCACTGCTTACATTTTTTCGTTGACTCAAAGAGTCTCAAGCGAATTGTGGTCAAGCCCTCGACCTATTAGTACACGCTTGCTGAATGGATCGCTCCACTTACACATCGTGCCTATCAACCTTGTAGTCTTCAAGGGGTCTTACTTGTTTTAAACAATGGGACATCTTATCTTTGGGTCGGCTTCACGCTTAGATGCTTTCAGCGTTTATCCGATCCGTACGTAGTTGCCCAGCTATGCTCCTGGCGGAACAACTGGTGCGCCAGAGGTACGTCCGTCCCGGTCCTCTCGTACTAGGGACAGCTCCCATCAAATATCCTGCGCCCACGACAGATAGGGACCGAACTGTCTCACGACGTTCTGAACCCAGCTCGCGTACCGCTTTAATTGGCGAACAGCCCAACCCTTGGGACCGACTACAGCCCCAGGATGCGATGAGCCGACATCGAGGTGCCAAACCTCCCCGTCGATGTGGACTCTTGGGGGAGATCAGCCTGTTATCCCCAGGGTAACTTTTATCCGTTGAGCGATGGCATTTCCACTCACATACCACCGGATCACTAACTCCAACTTTCGTTACTGCTCGACCCGTCAGTCTCGCAGTTAGGCTCGCTTCTGCGTTTGCACTCTTTGCTTGATTTCCGTTCAAGCTGAGCGAACCTTTGAACGCCTCCGTTACTTTTAGGAGGCGACCGCCCCAGTCAAACTGCCCACCTAACAATGTCCCCCGACTCGATTCAGAGCCGCAGGTTAGAATCCCAATATCCCAAGGATGGTATCCCAACGGCCACTCCGCAACCGCCAAAGCGATTGTTTCCCAGTGTCCCATCTATCCTGTGCATGCAACATCGAAACCCAATATTAGGCTACAGTAAAGCTCCATGGGGTCTTTCCGTCTTGTCGCGGGTAACCGGCATCTTCACCGGTACTACAATTTCGCCGGGCGGGCTGTTGAGACAGTGCCCAAATCATTACGCCTTTCGTGCGGGTCAGAACTTACCTGACAAGGAATTTCGCTACCTTAGGACCGTTATAGTTACGGCCGCCGTTCACTGGGGCTTCGATTCAATGCTTGCACATCTCCTCTTAACCTTCCAGCACCGGGCAGGCGTCAGCTCGTATACGTCATCTTTCGATTTAGCACAAACCTGTGTTTTTGGTAAACAGTTGCTTGGGCCGATTCTCTGCGGCTCCATCTCTGGAGCACCCCTTCTCCCGAAGTTACGGGGTCAATTTGCCGAGTTCCTTAACAACCCTTCTCCCGTTGGCCTTAGAATCTTCTTCCTACCTACCTGTGTCGGTTTGCGGTACGGGCACCTCAGAAATACACACAGCTTTTCTCGCCATCTTCCATCTCAGACTTCGGTACTAATTTCCCTCGATCTCTACCGGAACCAACACCCGGCTCTGAGACTTCAAATGTGTCCCTGTGCTTAACTCTTTTGGTGGTGACGGAATCTCTACCGTCTGTGCATCGGCTACGCCTTCCGGCCTCACCTTAGCTCCCGACTAACTTGGAGCGGACGAACCTTCCTCCAAAAACCTGAGGCTTTCGGCCATGCAGATTCTCACTGCATTCGCGCTACTCATTCCGGCATTCTCACTTCTATACACTCCACAGCCACTCACGCTACTGTTTCTCCGCGTATACAACGCTCCCCTACCCAATCCATTACTGGATTGCCTAAGCTTCGGTGTCAGGTTTAGCCCCGTTAAATTCTCCGCGCAAAGACGCTCGACCAGTGAGCTATTACGCACTCTTTGAATGAGTGGCTGCTTCTAAGCCAACATCCTGGTTGTCTTCGCAGTTTCACATCATTTTCCACTTAGTGTTCATTTGGGACCTTAGCTGTAGATCTGGGCTGTTTCCCTTTTGACTATGAGACTTATCTCACACTGTCTGACTCCCAAGCATCAATACTCTGGCATTCTGAGTTTGATAAGCTTCGCTAACCTCTCGGCCGCTAGGCTATTCAGTGCTTTACCTCCAGGTATCTAACTTGAGGCTAGTCCTAAAACTATTTCGGGGAGAACCAGCTATCTCCGGGTTCGATTGGAATTTCTCCGCTACCCACAGTTCATCCGCCGCCTTTTCAACGGAGGTCGGTTCGGTCCTCCATGGAATTTTACTTCCACTTCAACCTGACCATGGGTAGGTCACCCGGTTTCGGGCCCATTATATGCAACTTAACGCCCTTTTCAAACTCGCTTTCGCTTCGGCTCCAGACCTTAAGTCCTTAACCTTGCTGCATACAATCGCTCGCCGGACCGTTCTACAAAAGTACCCTATCACACATTGACGTGCTCTAGGTGCTTGTAGGCACAGGGTTTCAGGTTCTTTTCACTCTCCGGGTGCTTTTCACCTTTCCTTCACAGTACTATACGCTATCGGTCACTGGGTAGTATTTAGGGTTGGAGGGTGGTCCCCCCATCTTCCGACCAGGTTTCACGTGTCTGGCCGTACTCTGGAAATCGCTCAGCTCTTGTCGTTTTCACCTACGTGGTTCTCACACTCTCTGACCGGCCTTCCCATGCCGTTCGGTTAACAACTTGAGTCTTAAATGCGCTCCGTACCCCGAAGGTATTTCTACCTTCGGTTTGCCCTCTTCCGCGTTCGCTCGCCACTACTTACGGAATCTCGTTTGATGTCTCTTCCTCGCCCTACTTAGATGTTTCAGTTCAGGCGGTTCCCCCGATGTACCTATTTTGAATTTCAGTACAACGTACCTGAGTATGAACCTGATTGAGTTTCCTCATTCAGAAATCTCCGGATCAATGCTTATTTGCAGCTCCCCGAAGCTTATCGCAGCTTATCACGTCTTTCATCGGCTCCCAGTGCCAAGGCATTCGCCCTGCGCCCTTGTTCGCTTGACCATATCAAACTAATCTCTTTCGAGATCGGCTTGTATCCTCTTGATTCTCTCTTGCCAACGAAGATTATTGTTACCCTTCCTTTGAAATTGTAATATTTCTTAAAAAGAAATTACTATAATCTTTGTTTCGCAGTTATTATTCAGTTTTCAAGGTACGTCTTTGAGTTCCCTTTTCAGGGCCCTCAAAATCGAACAATATCTAATCAACCTGTATCTATCACCTGTTCCAGGAACAATTCATCTTCGATGTTTTGTTCCTGCCTGACTCCTTAGAGGTGATCCAGCCGCAGGTTCTCCTACGGCTACCTTGTTACGACTTCACCCCAATCACCAGTTTTACCTTCGGCGGCGTCCTCCTTACGGTTAGACTACCGACTTCGGGTCCCCCCGGCTCTCATGGTGTGACGGGCGGTGTGTACAAGGCCCGGGAACGTATTCACCGTGGCATGCTGATCCACGATTACTAGCAATTCCGACTTCGTGCAGGCGAGTTGCAGCCTGCAGTCCGAACTGGGACGTTGTTTCTGAGTTTTGCTCCACCTCGCGGTCTTGCTTCTCTTTGTTTAACGCCATTGTAGTACGTGTGTAGCCCAAGTCATAAAGGGCATGATGATTTGACGTCATCCCCACCTTCCTCCGTTTTGTCAACGGCAGTCTGGCCAGAGTCCTCTTGCGTAGTAACTGACCATAAGGGTTGCGCTCGTTGCGGGACTTAACCCAACATCTCACGACACGAGCTGACGACAACCATGCACCACCTGTCTCCTTGCTCCGAAGAGAAATGCTGTTTCCAGCATCGTCAAGGGATGTCAAGACTTGGTAAGGTTCTTCGCGTTGCGTCGAATTAAACCACATACTCCACTGCTTGTGCGGGCCCCCGTCAATTCCTTTGAGTTTCAACCTTGCGGTCGTACTCCCCAGGTGGATTACTTATTGTGTTAACTGCGGCACTGAAGGGGTCAATCCTCCAACACCTAGTAATCATCGTTTACGGTGTGGACTACCAGGGTATCTAATCCTGTTTGCTACCCACACTTTCGAGCCTCAGCGTCAGTTGGTGCCCAGTAGGCCGCCTTCGCCACTGGTGTTCCTCCCGATATCTACGCATTCCACCGCTACACCGGGAATTCCACCTACCTCTGCACTACTCAAGAAAAACAGTTTTGAAAGCAGTTCATGGGTTGAGCCCATGGATTTCACTTCCAACTTGTTCTCCCGCCTGCGCTCCTTTACACCCAGTAATTCCGGACAACGCTTGTGACCTACGTTTTACCGCGGCTGCTGGCACGTAGTTAGCCGTCACTTCCTTGTTGAGTACCGTCATTATCTTCCTCAACAACAGGAGTTTACAATCCGAAGACCTTCTTCCTCCACGCGGCGTCGCTGCATCAGGGTTTCCCCCATTGTGCAATATTCCCCACTGCTGCCTCCCGTAGGAGTCTGGGCCGTGTCTCAGTCCCAATGTGGCCGTTCAACCTCTCAGTCCGGCTACCGATCGTCGCCTTGGTGGGCCATTACCTCACCAACTAGCTAATCGGACGCGAGGCCATCTCAAAGCGGATTGCTCCTTTTCCTCTGCTCGATGCCGAGCCGTGGGCTTATGCGGTATTAGCAGTCGTTTCCAACTGTTGTCCCCCTCTTTGAGGCAGGTTCCTCACGCGTTACTCACCCGTTCGCCACTCGATTTGAAGAGCAAGCTCCTCATCTCTCGTTCGACTTGCATGTGTTAGGCGCGCCGCCAGCGTTCGTCCTGAGCCAGTATCAAACTCTTTATAAATGATATTTATCACTTAAAAAGTGTTAAATCTCTCTTCGCTCAGCACGCAATCGCTTGCGTCCTGTGTGAATTACTTTGTTTGGAATTGTTTAACGTGTTTTCCAACACGAAAATAGGTTCCGTTACAAGTTTTCGATATTGTTCAATTTTCAAGGTCCTGTAGCGCCTCAGCCAAGCGGCTGACAGCTTGTTTATTTTATCACAGAAGTGATTTTTTGTCAAGCTCTTTTTCGAAGTTTTTCGTTTCTTATCGAACTTGGAGCGTTCTCTGTTTCTCGGTGCTGACCGGAACTTTCGGACGTCTATTGGTTCTTTTCGCTTTACTTCTAGCTGGGACTCAGAAGTCATTCTTTTGTCTCAGCGCTTGGCGCTCAAGTATAATACCATACGCCGGGCCGGATGTCAACACTTTTTTGCAAGTTTTTCAGGTTTTTTCGTGCTGACTCAAATCAGCTTCATCCTCTTGGATTCTTTGCGCAAGGCGTCCCAACACCGTAGACAAAAATAAAAACCCCACAGATGTTTCCTGCTCATCTGTGGGGTTTCGAGAGACATCATCACATGAACTGTTCTGGCGACTAAAAAAGGAATCACGATACTCAAAGAGACAAAGTAAAGGTAATTCCTTAAAAATGCAACTGGCTACCATTTTACAGGCCCTTTAGCTTTGCGTCACAGCTTTTCAACTGTTTTGCTAAATATTCTATTCGCAAACTCTTTTTTGAGTCAATTACATTCAAGTGATTTTCCAGTGTCTGAGCACCTTCATCTCTCTGGATAGAATATACCATATTTCTTCTTTCCTGTCAATGGAAAAATCATAGAGTTTTCTTTCTTATTTATAAAAGTAAAATGCAAAAAGAGGGCAGCTCTCTCGAGCTGCCCTCCCGGACCTTATTTCAGCTGATCACTGAGCAGCCTTTGCTGCCTCGACCTGCTTGATGAGTTCGGGAACGACCTTGAACAGGTCGCCCACGATGCCGTAGTCAGCCACACCGAAGATGGGGGCGGACTCATTCTTGTTGACGGCAATGATGCACTCAGAATCCTGCATACCTGCGGTGTGCTGGATAGCGCCGGAGATGCCCAGAGCCACATAGATCTTGGGATGGACGGTCTTACCGGTCTGACCGACCTGATGATCAGCGGTCATCCAGCCAGCATCGGTGACAGCACGGGATGCGCCGACAACGCCGCCGCCCAGAGCTGCAGCCAGCTGCTCAGCCAGCTCGATGCCCTTGTTGACGTCCTTGCTGATGCCACGGCCAACAGAGACGATGACGTCTGCACCGATGAGGTCGACCAGCTTCTCAGCTGCCTTCTCAACGCTCAGGACCTCAGTCTTGATGTCGTCAGCGGTCAGGCTGAATGCGGGCTTCACGATCTGGCAGGCATCGGCCTTGGCCTGATCGAAGGGAGCCTTCTTCATGACGCCGGGACGGACGGTAGACATCTGAGGACGGAAACGGGGGCAGATGATGGTAGCCATCAAATGGCCGCCAAAAGCAGGACGGGTCATCTTCAGGTTGCGGTCCTCGTAATCGAACTTCTGCTTGGACAGGTCGATGGTAGAGCTTTCCTTCAGGAACTCCACATACTTTGCAGTGTCGATGTCCAGATGGGTAGCATCAGCGGTCAGACCGGTGTGCAGACGAGCTGCGCAGCGGGGGCCAAGGTCGCGGCCGATGTTGGTAGCACCGATCAGCAGGACCTCAGGCTTGTACTCGTTGACCATGTCGCAGACGACCTTGGCGTATGCGTCAGTAGTGTAATCCTTCAGCAGCGGGCTGTCGCAGACATGACCTTATCGGCACCATAGCCGCCCAGCTCTTTTGCAATGCCTTCGACGTTGTCGCCCAACAGCAGGCCGGTGACTTCGCAGCCCAGCTCATCAGCCAGCTTGCGGGCCTCGCTGACCAGCTCAAAATCAGTGGACATCAGTGCGCCCTGGCGCTGCTCGCAGAAGACCCAGACGCCCTTGTATTCGTTAAAATCAGCCATTGTAATCCTATGCTCCTTTCATCAGATCAGGTGCTTCTTGGCCAGGATACCAGCCAGCTGTGCAGTGGTATCGTCGCCAGTCAGCATAGTGCCTGCGCCCTTCTGCGGAGGAGTGAAGGACTTGAAGACGTTCGTCGGAGAACCCTTCAGACCGATGGTATCGACCTCGATCAGCGGATCGTCCTTCAGGGTGTTGTAATCAAAGACCTCCAGGGGCTTGTCGTAGCAGGTAAAGATGCCGTTGACGCTCATGTAGCGGGGCTGATTCAGCTCCTTGATGCAGGTCAGCAGGCAGGGAGTCTGCACCTTGACCATCATGTAGCCGTCCTCCAGCATCCGCTTGACGGTGAGGGAGTTGCCCTCCTTCTGGATGTCGGCTGCATAGGTCACCTGAGGCAGGTGCAGCTTCTCAGCGATCTGAGAGCCAACCTGAGCGGTATCACCGTCGATAGCCTGACGGCCGCAGAATACGACGTCCTCGGGGCCGACACCGATCTTATTGACAGCAGCAGCGAGGATCTGGCTGGTCGCGAAGGTATCAGAACCACCGAACTCACGGCCAGAGACCAGAACAGCCTTATCAGCACCGCGGGCCAGCAGCTCACGGAGCATACCCTCGGCCGGCGGGGGGCCCATGGTGACCACCACGACCTCGCAGCCGGTAGCGTCCTTCAGCTTCAGAGCAGCCTCCAGAGCGTTCAGGTCATCGGGGTTGGTGATGGTTGCCATAGAGGCACGGTCCAGAGTACCATCCGCCTTGACAGCCACCTTACCGGAGGTATCAGGAACCTGCTTTACACAAACGATTGCTTTCATTGTAAATCTTGCCTCCCTTACTTCAGCAGCGCGCCGGAAATGACCATCATCTGCACTTCGCTGGTGCCCTCGTAGATCTCAGTGATCTTGGCATCACGCATCATGCGCTCGATGGGGTAATCGCGGGTGTAGCCGTAGCCGCCGAACAGCTGCAGGCAGCGGCGGGTCACGTCGCTTGCGGTGCGGGCTGCGATGAGCTTAGCCTGAGCAGCCTCGACGCTGTAGCGGACCTTTGCGCCATTCATAGCTTCCTGCTTCTTCAGAGCGGCAGCGTAGACCAGATACTTTGCAGCCTCGATACGGGCCTTCATCTCGGCCAGCTCGAACTGGGTGTTCTGGAAAGCGGAGATGCTGCGGCCGAACTGCTTGCGCTCCTTGACGTAAGCGACGGTCTCCTGCAGAGCGCCCTCGGCGATGCCCAGAGCCTGGGAAGCGATACCGATACGGCCGCCGTCCAGAGTAGCCATAGCCAGCTGGAAGCCCTTGCCGCGCACGCCCAGCATACGGTCCTTCGGGATGCGGCAGTCCTCAAAGATCAGCTCGCAGGTAGAAGAACCACGGATGCCCATCTTATCCTCAGCCTTGCCGACGGAGAAGCCCGGGTCGGTACGCTCCACGATGAAGGCGGAGCACAGCTTGTGGGACGGCCCTTCTTGTCGAGGACCTTATCTGTAACAGCAATGACGATGAACACGTCAGCGTAGCCTGCGTTGGTGATGAAGACCTTGGAGCCGTTCAGCACCCAGTAATCGCCATCTTCCACAGCAGTGGTCTGCTGGCCCTGAGCGTCAGTACCAGCGCCCGGCTCGGTCAGACCGAAAGCACCCAGCCACTCGCCGCTGCACAGCTTGGGCAGATACTTTTCCTTCTGCTCGGGAGTGCCGTTCTCATAAATAGGTGCTGCGCACAGGCTGGTGTGTGCGGAAACGATAACACCAGTGGTGCCGCAGACCTTGCTCAGCTCCTCAACAGCCATGACGTAGGACAGGACGTCGCCGCCTGCACCGCCAACGGAGGTGGGGAAGTAAATGCCCATCATGCCCAGCTTGCCCATCTTCTCGACGGTCTCCTTGGGGAAATACTCTTCGGCATCGACTTTCTTTGCCAGAGGCTTGACTTCGTTTTCAGCAAACTCGCGGTACATCTTCTGCACCATCTGCTGCTGCTTGGACAGAGTAAAATCCATCGCTATATCCTCCTAACGGATGTTTTTCTTTCAGCACAGGGCAGCTACACTCATGTCCTGTGCAAACAAATTCCTCCCGGCCGTTTTCTTCGGGACGACCGAGAGAAATTTCAAACTAATTTACAGCTCGTCGACAGGGGTCTTGGTGCGGTCTGCGTTGTAAACGTAGAAGCCCTTGCCAGACTTGCAGCCCAGGTTGCCGCCGCGAACCATCTTACGGATGAGCGGGCATGCACGATACTTGCTGTCGCCGGTCTCCTTGTACAGGACGTCCATAATGGCGAGGCAGATGTCCAGGCCGATGAAGTCGCCCAGCTCCAGGGGGCCCATCGGGTGGTTGGCACCCAGCTTCATGGCGGTGTCGATGCCGGCGATGTTGGAAACGCCCTCCATCTTGATGAAGGCAGCCTCGTTGATCATCGGGATCAGAATGCGGTTGACGACGAAGCCGGCAGCCTCGTTGACCTGGACCGGCTGCTTGCCGATGGCAACGGAGATCTCCTTGATCTTCTCGACAGTCTCAGCGGGAGTGTTGCAGCCAGCGATGACCTCGATGAGCTTCATGCGGTCTGCGGGGTTGAAGAAGTGCATACCGACCAGAGGACGGCTGACACCCTTGCCGATCTCGGTGATGGACAGAGAAGAGGTGTTGGAAGCGAAGATGCACTCGGGCTTGCAGATCTTATCCAGCTCGCCGAAAGTGGTCTGCTTGACCTTCATATCCTCGAAAGCAGCCTCAACGACCAGGTCGCAGTCAGCGCACAGGTCTTCCTTCAGGCCCGGGGTGATAGCAGCGACGATAGCGTCAGCCTTCTCCTGCGTCATCTTGCCCTTAGCGACCAGCTTCTCATAGCCCTTCTTGATCTTTGCCAGACCATTCTCGGCCCACTCCTGCTTGATGTCACACAGAGCAACCGTGTTGCCCTCGACCTGAGCAAATGCCTTTGCAATGCCCTGGCCCATAGTGCCAGCACCGATAACACCGATCTTCATGGGAAATCTCCTTTATTATATCTTCTGAATGTAGTGCCTCTCCGTGTCTCCCCTTTCCGGGGAGGCGCTGCAGAGGCGTTATGGTTTAGTTTAGTTGTTCGTGAACACTGCCTTGGGCTTCGGCTTTTCACGGCTCAGGAAGCAGGCCATGCCTTCCTTCTGGTCATGAGTCTCGAAGCAGTCGCCGAACAGCTTCTCTTCGACTTCGACAGCCTTCTCGATGGGGAGGCTGATGCCGTCGTTGATAGCCTTCTTGCAGTTGCGCACGGCGATGGGAGCGTTCTTGGCGATCTTGTTGGCCAGCTTCAGGACATTCTCCATCAGCTCAGCCTGCGGATACACTGCGTTGACCAGGCCGATGCGGTAGGCCTCGTCAGCCTTGATGTTCAGTGCAGAGTAGACCAGCTGCTTTGCCATGCCCATGCCAACCAAACGTGCCAGACGCTGGGTGCCGCCGAAGCCCGGGTGATGCCCAGACCGACTTCCGGCTGACCAAACACAGCGTTGTCGGAGCAGATGCGGATGTCGCAGCTCATAGCCAGCTCATTGCCGCCGCCCAGTGCAAAGCCGTTGACGGCTGCGATGACGGGGATGGGGAAGCTCTCGATCATCAGGAACACATCATTGCCCAGTTTGCCGAAAGCCTCGCCCTCGGCCTTGGTCATGGTGCTCATGGAGCCGATGTCAGCGCCTGCCACGAAGCTCTTGTCGCCTTCGCCGGTCAGGACGATGCAGCGGATGGCGGACTGGTCAACTGCCTCAAAAGCAGCCTTCAGGTCTGCCAGGACTTCGGGGTTCAGGGCGTTCAGTGCCTTCGGGCGGTCGATGGTGATGATCTCGACTGCGCCCTGCACCTCGGTTTTTACAAATGCCATTGTGAAAACCTCCATTCAGGTTATATCTTATTCAAAACAGTCCCCGGACAAGGGGCAAGTCTCCGGTCTCGCCCACTGTCCGGGCTGTATCAATATCCGGAGTGACCCTTCAAAGGGAAATTAGTCCATCTCGACGATGGTTGCGCAGCCCATGCCGCCGCCGATACACAGGGTAGCCAGACCCTTGTGAGCACCACGATGCTTCATAGCATACAGCAGGGTGACGAGGATACGAGCACCGGAAGCGCCGACCGGGTGGCCCAGAGCGATTGCGCCGCCGTTGACGTTCAGCTTGTCCTTATCGAAGCCCAGAGCCTCGCCGACTGCGATGGACTGTGCTGCGAATGCCTCGTTGGCCTCGACCAGGTCCATATCAGCAACGGTCAGGCCAGTCTTAGCCATGACCTTCTTGGTAGCAGCGATGGGGCCAAGACCCATGACCTCAGGCTCGACGCCTGCCAGAGCACCTGCGACCCAGGTAGCCAGAGGCTTCACGCCCAGCTCCTTGGCCTTCTCTTCGCTCATGACGACCAGAGCAGCTGCGCCATCGTTGATAGCGGAGGAGTTGCCAGCGGTGACGATGCCGTCCTTAATGAAGGCGGGCTTCAGCTTTGCCAGCACCTCGGGAGCGCTCAGACGGGGGCCTTCATCGGTATCGAACACGGTATCGCCCTTCTTGCCCTTGATGACAACAGGAACGATCTCATCCTTGAAAGCGCCGTCCTTGATGGCCTTGTCAGCCTTCAGCTGGCTGTGGTAAGCGAAATCATCCAGCATCTCGCGGGTGATGGGGCTGTAGCCGTACTTCTTCTGATAGGTCTCGTTGGTGCAGACGTTCTCAGCGGTGACGCCCATGTGCTTGTTGTAGCCAGTGGCATCCCACAGAGCGTCGTTGACCATCGTGTCGACCAGCTCGCTCTTGCCCATGGGGGAGCCCATGCGGTAGCCGTAGCGGCCCTTCATCATGGCGAAGGGAGCCATGTCCATGTTCTCCATGCCGCCTGCGACCACGATGTCAGCATCGCCGGCCTCGATCATCTGAGCAGCCATGTTCACGCAGTTCAGACCGGAGCCGCAGACCACGTTGACGGTGACAGCGGGGGTCTCGATGGGCAGGCCAGCCTTCAGAGAAGCCTGACGTGCAACGTTCTGGCCCAGACCAGCCTGGATGACGCAGCCCATGTAAACATGATCGACCTGCTCGGGTTTCACGTTAGCACGGTTCAGGGCCTCCTTAATGACGATGGAGCCCAGCTCTGCAGCAGGGACGTTTGCCAGGGTGCCGCCAAACTTACCAATAGCGGTACGGCAAGCAGATGCGATAACAATTTTCTTCATGTTAATAGCCTCCTGAATTTATATGTTTCGGGGTTTCGTAAAACTATTTATCAAAAAGCCCAAAGGCCTTTCTGCATTATAAAAGGTATCAGAACATCTTTCCTTCCGCCCGGAGCTGCTCCACTTTGGCGTGGATGGCATTCTCTACGTTGGGCGTCACGAACTTGGAGATGTTGCTGCCGTAGCGGGCAGCCTCCTTGACGATGGTGGAGGAAAGGTAGCTCCACTTGATGCTGGTGGCAAGGAACATCGTCTCGATGCCGGGCATCAGTGCGTGGTTCGTCTGGGCAAGCTGTATCTCGTTTTCGAAATCTGTCACCGCCCGCAGGCCCCGCACCATCACCGAAGCGTGGCGCTTCTTGGCGAACTCCACGGTCAGGCCGTCGAAGCTCTCCACCGTCACATTCGGGATGTCCTTGCAGCATTCCCGCAGCAGCGCCACCCGTTCTTCTACGGTGAACAGAGGGTTCTTTGCGCTGTTGATGAGCACTGCCACAATGAGCTGGTCGTTTATCTTTGCAGCTCGCTTGATGATGTCGAGATGTCCTTTCGTGACCGGGTCAAAGGACCCGGGGTAAACTGCTGTTGCCATCGATATGGTCTCCTTTATTTGCGCGCTTTGGAAAGCGCATTTGGTGTTGCCATGATAGCACTTTTCAGTTCCTGCTTCAAGTACCAGACCGCATCGCCATCGCAATATCGTTAATTTTTAGTCAATTAACGTCGCACTGGGGCGCATCATCTTGGTACACCCTTAGTAAACCATATCGTCAAAATTTTATCAAGTACTTTTTCGAAAAAAATTGTTTTTGCTATACCAAACAATCGCCACAAATACCTAAGAAATTTAGTCAAATTGTCCTGCGAGACATTTTTCGCGGAAGAGGGCTTGATTATAATGTTTGTTAATGTTATAACTAAGCTGTGCAGGTGTGCCGCTGCCGGAGGCTCCTGCCCTGCCGACCCCAAGGATACCGCCGGGGTGTGATAAGACAGTGTCCGGACTGGGAAAAAACGGTAAATTTCCGGCTAAGATTTTGTCCCGTAGAATTGTAAATAATAAATTTACAATTCTTTTATGTTCTTAAAGGAGAGGATGGTTTATAATGGATTTCATGGAAATGTATGCCCAGAAAAAGATGACTGCCGAGCAGGCTGCTTCTCTGGTCAAGAGCGGCGACTGGGTGGATTACGGCTGGTGCGTCAACACCCCCGTGGCCGTGGACGCCGCCCTTGCCAAGCGCCTGCCCGAGCTGGAAAGCGTCAATTTCCACGGCGGCATCCTGATGTGGGTGCCTGAGATCTTCCAGATCGACGACCCCGCTGCCCACATGACCTGGAACAGCTGGCACATGGGCGGCATTGAGCGCAAAGCCATCGCACAGGGCTTCTCGTTCTACTCCCCCATCCGCTATTCGGAGCTGCCCCGCTACTACCGCGAGAGTCCCGACCCGCTGGACATCGCCGTCTTCCAGGTGACTCCGATGGACGAGCACGGCTACTTCAACTTCGGCCCCAGCGCTTCCCATCTGGGTGCCGTCTGTGAGAAGGCCAGGAAGATCATCGTGGAGGTCAACACCAATATGCCCCGCTGCCTCGGTGGTATGGAAAACTGTGTCCATATCTCCCAGGTCACCGGCATCGTGGAGGGCGACAATCCGCCCATCGGCCAGATGGCCGCTGCCGGCCCCGCCTCCGAGGTCGATTTGAAGGTCGCAAACCTCGTCGTGCCCCAGATCCCGGACGGCGCCTGCCTGCAGCTGGGCATCGGCGGGATGCCCAACGCCATCGGCAGCCTCATCGCCCAGAGCGATTTGAAGGACCTGGGCGTCCACACCGAGATGTATGTTGACGCTTTCGTGGACATCGCCAAGGCCGGCAAGATCACCGGCGCACACAAGCAGCTGGACAAGGGCCGTCAGGTCTACGCCTTCGGTGCCGGCACCCAGAAGATGTACGACTACCTCAACAACAACCCCGAGTGTATGTCTGCTCCCGTCGATTACACCAACGACATCCGCAGCATTGCTGCGCTGGACAACTTCATCTCCATCAACAATGCGGTGGACATCGACCTGTTCGGCCAGGTGAATGCGGAGAGCGCCGGCGTCAAGCACATTTCCGGTGCAGGCGGCCAGCTGGACTTCGTGCTGGGCGCATACCTTTCCAAGGGCGGCAAGAGCTTCATCTGCCTGTCTTCTACCTTCTTTAATAAGAAGACCGGTCAGCTCGAGAGCCGCATCCGTCCCACGCTGGAAAACGGCAGCATCATCACCGATACCCGCGCCAATCTGCATTACCTCTGCACCGAATACGGCTGCGTCAACCTTAAGGGTCTGACCACCTGGGAGAAGGCCGAAGCCCTCATCAATGTGGCACACCCCGACTTCCGCGAGGAGCTTATCAAAGAGGCCGAGAAGATGCACATCTGGCGCCGCAGCAACAAAATCTAAACATCGCCGTACCGGCTCCTGCCGTCTGCGGCAGGAATGGAGTCACACATGATGGACAAAAAACCGCACATCAAGCCCTATATCTACGGAATGCTCGCGGGCTTTGGTGCGATAAGTCTAAGCATCCTGTTCTTCTTCTTCATCTACCGCTTCGACGGGTTCGGCGACGCGGTCTCCAAGGTGACCGGCATCCTGATGCCCTTCATCTATGGTGCCGTCATCGCCTATCTGCTCAAGCCGGTGTGCAACACCATTGAGGGCTTTCACCGCATCTTCCCCGAAAAGCTCCACAGCATGGCCAATATGCTTGCCATTGCGGCGACGCTGCTGTTCGGTGTGCTGGTGGTCTACGCCCTCGTGATGATGGTGGTGCCGCAGCTCATCACAAGCGTCACCTCCCTCTACTACACCGCGCAGACCAGCATCACCCGGTTCATGCGTTGGGTGAACACACAGAAAGTCTTTTTGGATAATGAGACACTGATGGGCTACTTCAACGATGCCTACGATGTCATTGTTGCCAATCTGACCACTCTGCGCACCACCCTGCTCCCCTCGCTGCAGAATTTACAAGGCATCCTGAGCGGTGTGGGCGTCGGCGTCATGAATGTGGTGACCTGGTTCAAGAACCTGCTCATCGGCCTTATCGTCGCTGTTTACCTGCTGGCCAGCCGCAAAAAGTTCGCCAAACAGGCCAAGATGATCCTCTACAGCGTCGTCAAGCCCCGCTGGGCGCAGCTCATCCAGGAGGAAGTCCTCTACGCAGACAAGATGTTCGGCGGCTTCATCAACGGCAAGATCATGGACTCCGCCATCATTGGCGTGCTCTGCTACTTTGCCTGCATCATCTTCAAGTTCCCGAGCGCGCTGCTGGTGTCGGTCATCATCGGCGTCACCAATGTCATTCCCTTCTTCGGCCCTTCATCGGTGCCGTGCCTGCAACGCTGCTCATCCTCATCCAGAGCCCCATCAAGGCCATCTGGTTCGTACTCTTCGTGCTGGTGCTCCAGCAGCTGGACGGCAATGTCATCGGCCCGAAGATCCTGGGCAACACCACCGGCCTTTCGAGCTTCTGGGTGCTCTTCTCCATCCTGCTGTTCGGCGGTCTGTGGGGCTTCGTGGGCATGATCGTGGGCGTGCCGCTGTTCGCCGTCATCTATGACGTCATCAAGCTGGCCTTCCACGGCCTGCGCCGCAACGGCCAGCTCGACCAGATGACCGTCTACCACGACGAGTTCGGCGATCCCGGCGACCCGGCTCCCGCGCCTGTAGAAGATGAAGGAACGGAAACCGAAATCGTCATTGATTCCGGCGAAGAATAAAATAACAAGATAAAGCCCCCATCCTCCCGGCTGCCTCAGCCGGTGAAGATGGGGGCTTTTCTGCGCATTTTTATGTTTGAAAGACCGATAAAGTCATTTCGCGTGAGCAATGGAATACGCCGGTTCCCAGTCCTTGTAATTCTCGTACCGGCTCTCCCTGAGGGTAACGTGCGACCAGATCTCGTCGGCTACAGGCTGCCAGTCGGCAGCATATGCACCGCATTTGTCACAGAGGTGGTCTACGCTCTCGGGCGACTGCAAGTCGGTGCTGTGAGCACCGGTGTCATGCACCATCTGGCGCAGAAGCTCGGGGTTTTCCAGCATCGGGCAGGGACGCAGATGGTTTTTATTGAAGGGCTGGCCGTTGTGGTAGGCCATGAAGAGCGGGCTGCGGAGAATATCGAGGATGCTGCTGTCGTGGATGTTGGCGTTGGAATAGTGGATAAAGACGCACGGCTCTGCATCGCCCGCCGAATTGATATGAAAATAGTTGCGTCCGCCTGCGATACATCCGCCCACATACTGTCCATCGTTCTGGAAGTCCATGGGAAAGAACGGAATATCGCTCTTTCTGAGCGGAGATACCGGATGCGCTCGATCATGTACTTGCGCTGAGCAGGCGTGGGCATCAGCTCTGGCGCAGCCTCGTTGCCTACCGGCATATAGTGGAAGTAGAACCCGAAGTGCGCGCCCTTGTCGCAGAGCATCCGCATAAAGTGGTCGCTGGTGACGGCTTCGAGATTGTCTCTGGTATAGCAGATGGAGGTGCCAAAAAGGATCCCGTGGGCCTTGAGCAAGTCCATCGCATTCATGACAGCGGCATAGTGGCCGTCGCCCCGCCGGGCATCATTGGTAGAGGGAGTTCCCTCGATCGAGAGCATGAAGGCGATATTGCCCAGTTTTACGACCTCTTCGCAGAACGGCTCATCGATGAGGGTAGAGTTCGTGTAAATCGCAAACTGCACATCGTTGTGCTTTTGCCAGACGGAGAATATCCGCCTTCCGCACCAGAGGCTCGCCGCCGGTGAGCATATAGAGATAGACCCCAGCTCCTTGCCCTCGGTGATGATTTTGTCCATATCCTCAAAGCTGAGGTTGTTTTTGTGGCCGTACTCGCCCGCCCAGCATCCCACGCAGTGCATATTGCAAGCCGAAGTGGGGTCGAACAGGATCAGCCACGGAATGTTGCAGTGGTACTTTGTGCGGTTCTCGCGGATGGTCTTTGTCCCCCGGAAGAACGCCTCATAGCCAAGGTTGAGCGCCGTGGTGCGTGCCACGTTGGGCGCGGTCTGGTCGAGCACACAGTTGATGAGCTTCGACCACTTGCTGTCCGCATCGGTCAGCACTGCGCGGGCGTGCTCATACGTCTCCTCGCTGAACGAGTCGCCATAGAACTGCTTTGCGACGTCCACCATCTCGGCAAACGCCTTCTGACGGTCTTTTCTGACATGAGCCAGTGCCACATCCACCATCGTTCCGACAGCGGTACGCTGTACCTTATGGCTCAACGGCTCCAACGCGATACTCATAAAAGTCTGCCTCCTTGTGTGGGTCTTTGCCAGCCCTTTGTTTTGACAATACTTTAACATTTTTCCGACAAAGGTTCTATAAACAAGCAGAGCAGGGTGATAGTTTTTCTATCATCCTGCTCTGCCTGTTCAGATTTTTATCAGTCGTCGGTTTTTGATGCTCTGCCGTCGGTGCTGAAGCGCAGCAGCGCCCGCTTCAAATCACCATGCATCATGATGTTGAGCCGTTCGGCCATCAGGGTGGGCTCGGTCTTCATATCCCGGCGGACCCACTCCAGCACCATGCCCACCAGCGCATACTTGTAAAAATCGATGATGAACTGCTTGTCCTCTTCCTGCACCGGGATGTTTTCACGCTCTACAAACATCCGCAGCAGAGGGTCAAGCATTTTATAGAGGTACTGCTCCACCTGTTCCCTGCTTACCGAGCGGTAGACGTTGAGCACCAGCACCCGGTTGTCCTGGATGCGCTGCAAGGCGTCCAGAAGCGCCTCGCTCCACGTCTCAAAGTCCTGATGGCCTTCCAGTGCCTCTGTGGCATCCTCCACCAGGATCCAGTCCACCAAATCGTAAATATCCTTGAAATGGTAGTAAAAGGTCATGCGGTTCACGCCGCAGTCCTCGGTAATGTCGTTTATCGTTATCTTATTCAGCGGCTTGCGGAGCAGCAGCTTTTTGAGCGATGCTTCCAGCGCGCGTTTTGTCGTCTGTGCCACGAGAATGCCCTCCTTTCGCGTTTGCCCCGTTCTGTGCGGAGTTTTCCAACTTCTATCTATTATGATACCTCATCTGCCCGTGCAGGTGCAAGCACCTTTTTCGACTTTTTCATGAACTTTTTATGTTTTCTTAAGATTTGGACAGCAAAAAAGCCTGCTCCGCCGCAGCGCGTCTATTATGAGCTTTCCGAAAAGCTTTGACATTTTCCGGCTTTCCTCTTGATTTCTCCCCGGCCCTGCTTACAATGGAGACACAGAGGGGCATCTCCCCTGTTCTTTGATTGGGAAAGAGGTTTTTCTTATGCTGAATACCATCGGTTTCTTAGGCTGCGGCAACATGGGCGGAGCTATCGCCCGGGCCGTCTGCAAGGCGGCAGACCCGCAGAACGTCTGGCTCGCCAACCGCACCGCCGCCAAGGCAGAGGCTCTGGCCGCTGAGCTGGGCTGCAACACCACCATCAACGACGAGGTGGCAGGCCGCTGCGACCTCATCTTCTTAGCCGTCAAGCCCCAGATGATGGAGGAGCTGCTGGCACCGCTCCGCTTCACGCTGGCCGAACGGCCCAGCCGCTTCGTGCTGTGCAGCATGGCGGCGGGCCTGTCCATCGCCCGCATTCAGGAGATGGCGGGCGGCGACTACCCCGTCATCCGCATCATGCCCAACACGCCCGCTTCGGTGGGGCCGGTATGATCCAGTACTGCACCTCCAATGTCACCGCCGAAGAAGAGGCCGAGTTCCTGAAATTGATGGCCCCCGCCGGGCGGCTGGATGCTGTGCCGGAAAGCCTCATCGACGCGGCCAGCTGCGTGTCCGGCTGCGGCCCGGCCTGGGTCTATCAGATGATCGAGGCGCTGGCTGACGGCGGCGTGGCCTGCGGCCTGCCCCGTGCCAGGCGCAGGATACGCTGCCCAGATGGTCCTGGGCAGCGCAAAGCTGGTGCTCGAGAGCGGCCAACACCCCGGCGCACTCAAGGACGCCGTGTGCAGCCCCGGCGGCAGCACCATCCAGGGCGTGCGGGTGCTGGAAGAAAAAGGCCTGCGGGGCGCGGTGATGGACGCCGTCATCGCCTCCTACAACAAGACAAAAGAGATGGGAAAGGGTTGATCTATGCGCATCGTAGTCAAAGTCGGCACCTCCACACTGGCCCACTCCACCGGGCGGCTGAACATCCGCCACACCGAAGAGCTGGTGAAAGTGCTCAGCGATTTGAAGAACGCCGGACATGAGGTCATCCTCGTGTCGTCGGGTGCTATCGGCATGGGTGTGGGCAAGCTGTCGCTTTCCGCCCGCCCTACCGATATGTCCTCCAAGCAGGCTTGTGCCGCCGTGGGTCAGTGTGAGCTGATGTACACCTACGACCGGCTGTTCAGCGCCTACGACCACACGGTGGCGCAGATTTTGCTCACCGGTGTGGACATTGAGCACGCCAGCCGCCGTGAGAACATCCAGAACACCCTCACCCGTCTGCTGGAGCTGGGCGCACTGCCCATCATCAACGAGAACGATACCGTCGCCACCGACGAGATCACCTCCATCGGCGACAATGACACCCTCGCCGCCATCGTCACCTGCTGCATCAAGGCCGATCTGCTGGTGCTGCTGAGCGACATCGACGGCCTCTACACTGCCAACCCCCACACCCACCCGGACGCAAAGCTCATCCCGCTGGTGGAGGACATCACGCCCGAGGTGATGGCGCTGGCCGACGGAGCCGGTTCGGCGCTGGGTACCGGCGGAATGTCCACCAAACTCCGGGCCGCCCGGATGGTGACCTCCAGCGGAGCTGACATGGTCATCGCGAACGGCGCCCACCCCGAACTGCTCTATGACATCGCCGAGGGCCGTGCCGCAGGCACCCGCTTTGCGGCCCACAGACAGGAGGCATAACATGACCACACAGGAAATTCTGGAAGCCGCCCGCGGGGCAAAGACTGCCGTTGCCCTTTCGGACAGCGGCACCCGTGATTCTGCCCTTCTCGGGATGGCTGATGCCCTCTGCGCACCGGAATCCATGGACGCCATCCTCGCCGCCAACGCCGAGGACATGGCCGCCGCCAAGGGCCGCATCAGCGACGTCATGCTGGACCGCCTCGCCCTGACGCCCCAGCGCATCGAGGCCATGGCCAAGGGCATCCGGGACGTTGCCGCCCTGCCTGACCCGGTGGGCCGGGTGCTGAGCCGCATCGAGCGTCCCAATGGCCTCGTCATCGAGAAAACCGCCGTGCCAATGGGCGTCATCGCCATCATCTACGAGAGCCGCCCCAACGTCACCAGCGATGCTGCCGCCCTCGCCATCAAGAGCGGCAATGTCTGCATCCTCCGCTGCGGCAAAGAGGCGTGGCGCTCGGCCAACGCCATCGTTCAGGCCTTGCGGCAGGGTCTGCGGGCAAACGGTCTGCCTGAAACAGCAGTCTGCCTCATTGAGGACACCACCCATGCCTCGGCCAACGCCCTGATGACCGCCGTCGGCTATGTGGACCTTCTCATCCCGCGCGGCGGGGCCGGACTCATCCGTGCCTGCGTCGAGAACGCGAAAGTCCCCTGCATCCAGACCGGCACCGGTATCTGCCACATCTTCGTGGACGACACCGCCGACCAGACCAAGGCGCTGGACATCATCGAGAACGCCAAGGCCAGCCGCCCCAGCGTCTGCAACGCCGAGGAAGTCTGCCTCGTCCACAGCGCCATCGCGAGCGAGTTCCTGCCGAAGCTGGCCCAGCGCCTCGGCCCCGACCGCACCTCCAAGGGTCTGCACCCGGTGGAACTGCGGCTGGACGAGCGCGCCGCCGCCCTCATCCCCGGCACCCCTGCCGGGCCGAAGGATTTCGACACGGAGTTCCTCGACTACATCCTTGCGGTGAAAGTCGTGGACAGCGTGGAGGAAGCCATCGCCCACATCGCGGCTCACTCCACCGGCCACAGCGAAGCCATCCTGACCCGGACTGACGCCCACGCTGCCCTCTTCACGGCGGCAGTGGACAGTGCCGCCGTCTACGTCAACTGCTCCACCCGCTTCACCGACGGCGGAGAGTTCGGCCTTGGCTGTGAGATGGGCATCTCCACCCAGAAGCTCCACGCCCGGGGACCCATGGGCCTCGGCGAGCTGTGCAGCTACAAGTACATCATCCACGGCAACGGCCAGACCCGGTAATTTTCGGGTTTTCCCGGGATTCATCACCCTTTCGGTAAAAATTTTCTCCATTCTCCACAAAGCTATAGTCATACTTTTGCCATTTTATCTTGCAAAAATCACAACAAACCTCTTGACATACGGGCCTTCTGCGGGTTAAATTTAAAATGAGAGTGTGATTCGACACAATCGCACTGGTTTAGTCTGTTTATCGAGAATTGTTCTCCGCAAGACTTCAACTTTTCAGACCGTTTTACTGCGGAGAACACTCTTCCGAGCATATCCGCCCACTCACAACACTATACTTGGAATGAAGGAGAGAGCGTTATGACGATTGCTATTCTTGCACATGATTCCCGCAAAGAGCTGGCGCTGCAGTTCTGCACAGCTTATAGCGGCATCCTATCCCGCAACACAGTCATTGCCACCGGCACCACCGGTCGGATGCTGGCGCAGGCCACCGGCCTGCCCGTACACTGCTACCTCTCCGGGAAGCTGGGAGGCATCCAGCAGATCTCGGCCCGGGTGGCCTGCGACGAAGTAGACCTCGTGCTCTTCTTCCGCGACCCGCTCAAGGCCGAGAACGGCAGCAGCGAGCAGAACCTGCTGCGGCTGTGCGATATGCACAGCGTGCCGATCTCTACCAACATCGCCACCGCCGAAGTGCTGCTGCGCGGCCTCGACCAGGGCGACCTCGACTACCGTGAGGGCATCCATCCCGACATCGTGGAGCCGCTGCCCGTCCATCGGGCCGTGTGCTGAGCCTGTTTTTAAGACTTTTCCGCCATTTGTGGTTTTGTGTATAGAGGGTTTTCGACAAAGAAAGACACCGCAGAAGCTTTCACACTTCTGCGGTGTCTTTTTATCTTATGCGCTCAGGTACCACTGAGGGATAACTTATTCCAGACCGCCCATCTGCTTGATGGCCTTGATGGCGTAGGTCAGGGTGCGGCCCATAGCCACGCCTGCCATCAGGCAGGGATAGTTGTTGGCGAAGAAGGAGCCGGACATATCGCCGGTGACATACAGGCCGGGCATCGGCTTGTTGTCATTGTCCAGAGCCTGACCCTTGTCGTTGATGGCGATGCCCTGCTCGGTACACAACAGGGAGGCACCCAGCCAGCAGCCGTAGAATGGAGCGGTGCGGATGGCACTCAGACGGTAAGCGGGCTTGCCGAAGTCCTCGTCGTTCTGCTTGTCGTACAGCTCGTTGTAACGCTCAACGGTAGCAAGGAAGGTATCCTTGGCCTCACCGGTGAAGCCCAGCTTGTCGGCCAGCTCGTCGATGGTGTCGGCCTTGAAGAAGACGCCCTCCTTCTCTGCATTGTCCATCTGCTTCTGGATATACTCTGCGCCGGCATTGCGGGTCTGGGCAGAGCAGCCGATGGTGTGGAAGCGCTTTGCGTCCTCCAGAATGTTTGCGTCGCAGATCTGTGCGTAGACGCGGCCCGGCTGATGGGCAGCCGCGTAAACAATATCGTTGTAGGGGCTGCTCTCGTTGGCGAAACGCTCACCGTTGCGGTTGACCTTCAGGAAAGGCTGGGTGCCGGGGTTGTACTGGCGGATGGGGCCGGGGAAGGCCTTGCCGCCGAAAGCGGAGTCGCTTGCCACATAACCGCCGTCCACGCCGGGAGCCACGATGCCGCGATCAAACAGCATGGGAGCAGCTTCCTTGTCGAGGTTTGCACCGGCCCAGACAGCGGCACGGATGCCGTAGCCCTTATCGGCCGGAGAGTAGGAGCAGGCGGTGGTGACAGAGGTGCCCAGCGGATCCAGCTGCTCCATCATGTAGGGGTTGCCGGGGAAGCCGCCGCAGGCCAGCAGAACGCCCTTGTTGGCGTTGTAGCGGATGAAGTGGTCATCCTCGGTGCTCTGGGCGATGATGCCGGTGATGCGGCCAGTGGAGTCCTTCTCCAGCTTTGCCAGAGAGGTCTTGAAGTCCACATCGTAGCCCAGCTCCTGAATGTACTGCAGCAGCAGCTCGTTGCGGGCTGCGCCGGAGCTGCGGTCATAGGTGTACTCGATCTCGGGGTACATATAGTCGGTGTTGTGCTCGGCATTCTCGGCAGGCCACTTAGCCTCATCGCCGTAGGTGTAGACCATCTTGACACCGTACTTGTCCTCCATGATGGAGCGGATGAACTCGATCATCTCACCGGACTCGTTGATCCAAGTCTTGACAACGCGCTGGTCGCACTTGCCGGAAGCGTAGCGGGAGATCTCGCTCAGCAGCTTGGCACGGTCCATCTTGATGCCCTGTGCCTGTGCGCCGAAGCCGTCCACAGCGCCGACCCAGTGACGGGTATCCTGCACGTTGCCGTTCTGCTCGATGACGCGGAAGTTCAGGCCGTGAGCAGCAGCGTAAGCAGCTGCACCCATGCCGCCGTTGCCAGCGCCGACGATGAGGATGTCGGTGTCCACGGTCTCGGTGATGGCAGCCTCGTCGATGTCAGGCTCCTTGCCCAGCCAATCGTTTTCGTCACCGGTAGGCAGCTGGACGGAGGTCACAGTAGCCTCGCCCTTGGCCTGAGCGTAACAGCTCTTGGCAGCCTTCATGACAGCGTCGGAAGTGATGGTGGAACCGGAAACGCCGTCGATCTCAGCAGAGCCTGCAGCCATCAGCTGCTCACGCAGCTGGTCGGCAGCAGCAGCGCCGTAAGAAGCGGTCTCGCCGGAGGTATCGACCACAACGTCGGTCACAGCGCTATCGGAGAAGGTCATGGTGACCTTGACGGTAGAAGAGATGCCCTCAGCAGTGCCCTCATAGGTGCCGGGGATGTAGGTGCCGGCTGCACCGGAAGCAGCAGGTGCGGCAGAGGAAGAGCTGGCAGTGTTGCAGGCAGCCAGAGCACCGGCAGTCACACCAGACATGGCGGCTGCGGCAGCGATCTTCAGAAAACCTTTGCGGGAGATCTTGTTCATTTTGCGTGGTTCCTTTCTTCGTGTCTTTTTCTTCTTCTCTATTCTTTCTCATAGCTCCGTGCAGCGGCAGACCTTCTTGCACTGCCGCCCACATCGTTCGATAATAATTTAACACAAATTCAAGGGTCTGTCTTTTAAGAATCCTTAAACATCCTGGCCATTTCTTCGTTCAATTCTGGACATTCTCGTTAATTATTTGCTTAACAAGTCCAAAAAGAGCGCCGACCGCTTAAGTTTCCTTAAGAAGTCGGCGCTCTCATCAAAACGATTCTTAAACCTTGCCGCCGTCCGGCTGGAAGACATAACCCTTGCCCCAGACATTTTTTAAGTAGACGGGCTTTGCCGGGTCGGGTTCTATCTTGCTGCGGAGGTTGTGGATATGTACCTGCACCGTCCGCACATCGCCGAGGCTTTCCTTGCCCCATATCTTCTGGTAGAGCTCGTTGGCTGTGAAGAAGGTGTTCGGGTAGCGGACGAAGAGGGTGAGGATGCGATATTCCATGTCGGCCAGATGGACGCTGCGGCCATCCTTCTCCACGCTGTGGCTGTTGGCATCCAGCGTGAAGGCCGCGCAGTGGTAGCCGTTGACGCTGGGCTCTGCGCCGTCCATCTGCACCCGGCGGATGTTGGCCATGATACGGGCCAGCAGGATCTTATTATTATAGGGCTTTGCCAGAAAGTCGTCGCCGCCCATTTCCAGCGCGCGGACGATGGTGTCGGTATCGTCCAGACAGGATGTGAAGATGATAGGGCAGTGGTGCCAGCTGCGCAGACGCTGGCAGAGGTCCACGCCGTTGGTGTCCGGGAGAAGGATGTCCATCAGGATGACATCGAACTTTTCCCGCGCATGGCTCAAAGCGTCGCCGCCTGTCTCTGCACAGACCACCTCAAAATTCTGCTGACTTTTCAGAAAATAGCATGTGGTGTCGCGGATCACGGGGTCATCTTCCACCAACAATACGCGGATCATCCTGTCAGCCCTCCCCTTTTTTCGCACGATTTGATATACTATAGTATACCTTATTTTTTGCACATCTACAAGGGGAGGCATCGCCATGAAGCAAAAATGGCCCATTCTGATTTTCTCCGCGCTGCTTACGGCCTTTATCGTGCTGGCCGGTATCTGGGGCAACGCACAGTTCGAGCATCTGCACAGCGGCAGTGTGCTCACAGCCCAGCACGCCGCCCAGGGTATCGCGCTGGACGGCTGGCGGCAGGAAGCCCCCGGCCAGTGGCACTTTACTTTCACGGTGGGGGAAGACATCCCGTCCCTCACCCTCTGTGTCACCAACACAGCGGTACCGCTGGCCCCTGAGAGCCTCACCAGCCTCGAGCACTCGGGGGAGCTGTATGCACTGGACGTCACGCCCGGCGAGACGGTGGAGCTGGTGTTCACCTGCAGCCGCAGCCCCCAGACATGGCTGATGACTTCCGCCTTCGCCTCCCGGGCATTCCGCTTCCGCACCATGACTCAGCTCATCGCTCTGACGGCCTTTGTGACCATGGGGATGGTGCTGCTGGCGCTCTACCACTATAAGCACCTGCCGGAGCTGGGGTACTTCCTGCTCTACCTCGTCATTATGAGCGTCTGGGCGCTGATGGTCTTCTTCTTCCCAGCCATCCGGAACAGTCTGCTCCAGCGTATCCTCCGCTCCTTCTTCTCCCTCACTGTGCTGGCCTCGGCACTGCTGGCGGCAGGGCTGCTGGGGGTAAAACTGCCCCGCTCCGGGCGGGGGCTCCTTGCGCTTGCCGCCGGATGCGTCGTCTTCTTTGCGCTGTCCATGAGCAGCTATCCCCGCTGCGGGTCGGGATGCTGGTAGCGGGCATGTGCCTCTGCCTTTATTACTTAATGGCCGCCGTGAACGCAGACTATGAAGGTGCCGCTCTGATGCTCCTGCCCGGTGCTGTCACCACCGGCTTCCGGGTCTGGGCACTAATGCCCGGGCTGGACAGCGTGCTTTTTGTGGAGTCTGTCCCCTTCTACCTGCTGCGCTGCGCCCGCCTCTACGACCTTCCCTTTGCCATCGGCTGCATGGTGTTCGTCTGCCGGCGGTTCGCTCTCCTCTTCGACCGCACCGAGCAGCTGGCCCGGGAGCTGGACGCCCGGGTGGCAGAGCGGACAAAAGAGCTGACCGCCGAGACCGAGGCCCGCAAGAGCATGATGCTCAACATTTTTCACGACCTTCGCAGCCCTCTCTTCGCCGTCAGCGGCGGGCTGGAAACACTGGAATCGGCCCCCGAGGCCCTTCCGGCCCTGCTTCCGGCTCTGCGTCAGCGCATTGAATTCCTGCGGAGGCTGACGGAAGACCTCTTCCTCGCGGCAAAGCTCGAGCAGAAGCAGATCCTGCTCAACGAAGACCGCGCCGCCCTCAACGAAGAAGCCGCCGCTGTCTGCGCCGCCTGCCGGAGCGAGGCCGACCAGAAGGGCGTCGAACTCCATGTCAGCGCCGACACACCTCTGCCTGTCTGGGGTGACAGCGTGCGGTTACAGCAAATTATCCAGAACCTTGTCACCAACGCCATCCACTATACTCCCGCCGGGGGCAGCATCCATGTGGACTGCCGCGCCGAGGACGAAACGGCCTGTGTCAGCGTACAGGACACCGGCTGCGGCATCGCGCCGGAAGACCAGAGCGCTGTCTTTGACCGATACTTCCATACCACCGCCGACAAAAGCACGACTCCACCGGCCTCGGCCTGACCATCGCGCAGGAGCTGGCCCACCTCCACCACGGCGAGATCACATTGCAAAGTGAAGTCGGCAAGGGCAGCATTTTCACGCTGCGGCTTCCCTTGCTTACAGACTGAGAGGGCAAGGCCGCTGATAAGATCCATCTCTCGATAGAGAAAGAGGACATCACGCAAAAATCGCATGATGTCCTCTTTCTTATCGCAATTTTCAAAAATAGTGCCGGTCAAAACTGCATCTTTGTGATATGCAGTTTGCGGCTGTTGCTTGTGCATTAAAAACGCAAACTGCTATATTTCAGCAGCTCCGTCAGCTTTGCCAGACGACGCACAGCCTCGTCCAGCACGTCGGTGCCGCGGGCAAAATGCATCCGGATGAGGTGGTTGACCGGCTCTTTGAAGAAGCTCGAACCGGGGACAGCCGCCACACCGATGTTCTTTATCATCCACTCACAGAATTCCAGGTCGGTCCAGCCCTTGAACTGGGGCAGGGCGAGGAAATCCGAAATGTCTATCATGACAAAATAAGTACCCTGCGGGACGTTGTGCTTGAGGCCGATGGCATCCAGCCCGGCAAGGAAGTGGTCGCGCTTCTCGGTGTAAAGAGCGCGCAGACCTTCATAGTAGCTTGCGGGCATGGTCAAACCGGCGACGGCGGCCTCCTGCAGGGGTGCGGCTGCACCGACAGTCAGGAAATCATGCACCTTGCGGGCACCCTCGATGACGTAGGCCGGGCCGATGAGGTAGCCCCGACGCCAGCCGGTGATGGAGTAGGTCTTGGAGAGGGAGTTGCAGGTGATGGTGTGCTCGAACATACCGGGCAGGCTGGCCATGCAGATGTGCTCTGCCGGGGCGTAGACGATGTGCTCGTACACCTCATCCGTCACTACAAAAGCGTCGTACTTGATGGCAAGCCTGGCGATGGCTTCCAGCTCGTCGCGACGGAAGACCTTGCCGCAGGGGTTGGAGGGGTTGCAGAGGATAAGCGCCTTGGCACCCTCGGCAAAGCCCTTCTCGATGAGGCTCAAATCGAACTCATACTCCGGCGGCACCAACGGGATGTAGATGGGTTCAGCCCCCGAGAGGATGGCGTCTGCGCCGTAGTTCTCGTAAAACGGCGAGAAGACCATCACCTTGTCGCCGGGGTTGCAGATGGTCATCATGGCGGCCATCATGGCCTCGGTGCCGCCGCAGGTGACGCAGATTTCCGTGTTGGGGTCCACCTCGTGGTGGAGGGCCGGGCTGGTCTTTTTCGCCAGCGCCTCCCGGAAGTTCTGCGCACCGAAGGTCACGGCGTACTGATGGGGGCCGTCGTGGGCGGCTTTGGCCAGTGCGTCGGTCAGCTCCTTCGGCGGGTCGAAATCAGGGAAGCCCTGCGACAGGTTGATGGAATCGTATTGGTTGTTGATGCGGGTCATCCGGCGGATGACGGAGTCGGTAAAGGTGCCGACGCGGTCGCTTAATCGTGGCATTTTTGATCCTTTTCATCTTAGACTCCCCTCGAGAGGGAGCTGGCACCGAAGGTGACTGAGAGGTTCAGTCCTTAAAATACGCATTCTGCACAGCCAGTAGGACGCCTGCGCGGCTGGCGGCGAAGTTCAGGCCGCCCTGCAGGTAGCAGGTATACGGCTCACGCAGCGGGCCGTCGCAGGAAAGCTCGATGGTGCTGCCCTGGGTAAAGCTGCCGCTGGCCATGATAACTTCGTCGGTGTAGCCCGGTTCCGGAGAAGGTTCCGGGGCGGCATAGCTGTCCACGGGCTTGCGGCCTGAACTCCCCGGCAGAAGCCGATGAGGGCGTCCGCCGTACCAGCATCAAAGCAGGTGACGATGTCGTTGTGGGCCTCGCAGTAGCGAGGGATGGGCTTTTTGCCCACCAGTTCCAGCAGGCACTGGGCGTAGATGGCCGTCTTGATGGCCTCGCAGACCACGCCGGGGGCGTAGTAGAAGCCCAGATACATATCGCGGGGCGTCTCGAGGGTGCAGCCCAGCTCCTTGCCGAGGCCGGGAGCGTTCAGGCGGTAGGCGCAGAGCTCCACGAGGTCTTTCCGGCCTGCGATATAGCCGCCGGTGGGGGCGATGCCGCCGCCGGGGTTCTTGATGAGGCTGCCCACCACGAGGTCGGCACCTGCCTGGCAGGGTTCTTCCTTCTGGGTGAACTCGCCGTAGCAGTTGTCCACAAAGATGATGATGTCGGGGTTGGCGGCACGTGCGGTGTCGGCCACCTTGCGGATGGTGTCGAGGTCGAAGGCGTTGCGCTGCAGGTAGCCGCGGCTGCGCTGGATGTGGCAGACCTTCGCGCCCGGGGCTTTCTGGGCGATGAGCTCATAGTCCGGGGTAAAGTCAGCCTTCAGCGGGGCCTCGTCGTACTTGATGCCGTAATCCATCAGGGTTCCGGTGCCTTTGCCCTTGCCATCCAGACCGATGACGCCTTCCAGCGTGTCATACGGACGGCCCGTGGCAGCCAGCAGGGTATCGCCTGCCCGCAGCAGACCAAAGAGGGCCACGGCCAGCGTGTGGGTGCCGCTCTGGAACTGGCTGCGCACCAGTGCATCTTCGGCGCCCATCACCTCGGCAAAGATCTGCTCGAGCTTGGCGCGGCCGGTGTCCCACAGGCCGTAGCCGGTGGTACCCAGCATATCGGTGGAGGACATCTGGGTGTCCGCAAATGCTTTCAGCATCTTGAGCTGGTTGTAGTCGCGGATGTCCTCCATCTGCTTGAAGTAGGGCTGGCAGAGCTCGAGAGCTTTTTCATCCAGCGCCAGAACTTCGGGTTTATAATCGAAAAAGTGATTTAACATTGACATTATAATGAATCCTTAATTGTTATTGTACTTCATATCGTGCATACTCCCCTATCTTCTCAAAGCCCAGCCGGGTATAGAAATGTACCCGCTCGGGGCTGCATAGGAAGACAGGCATCCAGCCTTCGGCGGCGAGGGCATTCGCCATCTCGACGATGAGCCGCCCGCCGACGCCTTTGCCCCGCAGAGCTTCCACGGTCTCGCCGCAGGCCATGTATGCCTGACCATTTGCCAGCGCGTAGGCTCCCACAGTACAGATGATGTTTCCTTCCCGTTCCAGCGTCCAGACCCGGGCAAGGCCCCGGCTGCGCTTGGAGCAGAGCTCAGAGTAAAAGTCGTCCCGTTTTGAGGGCCTGTCAGGGAAGAGCAGATCCGCTGCTTTTCCGGCGGCAGGTTCTGTGTTTTTGGCAAGACTCTGCCAGAGGGCAGCGTCCGCCTCAGGCAGCGGCAGCTGACGCCCCGGCGCAAGGCCGAAGACGCTGTGTGTCTTTGCCCGTTTCCAACCGGTGGGCGGCGGACACTCGGCTTCATCCAGCACCACGGCCTCACAGCCGCAGAAAGCCAGAAAGCCCGCCAGCTCCTCGGGGTTGGCGTGACCCGCCAGCCACGCGGTGCTGCCGCCGACATCCAGCGCCAGCGTCGGCCCGGCGAAAGCGGCCCGGCTGGCTCTTACCGAAGAGGGCGAACGCCAGCGGCATGGTCGCCCCGAGACAGAGCTTGCCCCGGCAGGCGTTCAAAAAGCGCTGCTTCTGGCGGGGCGTTTTGATTTGGGCGATCACTTCAGCGCGTTGACGATGCTCTTGAACTCGCGGCCACGCACTTCAAAGTTCGGGTAGAGGTCGAAAGAAGCACTGGCCGGCGAGAGAATGATGATGTCACCGGGCTTTGCGCAGGCGCGGGCCAGCTCCACGGCGTGCTGCATGTTGTCGGCGTGCTGGATGGGCAGCTCGGCCTCGTTGAAGTTCGGGTCTTCGCGCACGGCCTTCTCGATGCGGGGGCCGGTAGCACCCATCAGCACGAGGTTCTTGACATGAGCCGTGATCTCAGGGGCCAGCGGCTCGTAGGGGATGTGCTTGTCGTAGCCGCCTGCGATGAGGATGACCTTCTGGTCGAAGCTGCGCAGACCGGCGATAGTGCGGGTGGGGCTGGTGCCGATGGAGTCATTATAATAAGTGACGCCGTCCAGCACGCGCACCGGCTCGATGCGGTGCTCCACGCCGGTGAAATTACTGCCCACCAGCTGGATGGCTTCCACAGGCACCTCGCCCCAGACGGCGGCGGCAGCGGCCAGCAGGTTCTCAATGTTGTGCAGGCCCCGCAGCTTCACGTCCTTCTGTGCGAGGAAGGGAGTCACGACGCCGTTCTCTGCCATGCAGAGCATCCCGTCCTCCCGCAGGAACGCGCCGTTGTCCGTCTCGTGCAGGCGGGTGAACCAGACCTGCTTGCCCTTGCAGTCCTTCTGCATGGAGCGGCTGATCTCGTTCTCATAGCCGAGGACAGCGCGGCAGGGCTGCTTCTGGTAGAGCAGGATATTCCGCTTAGCGTCGATGTACTCCTGCATATCCTTGTGGTGGTCGAGGTGGTTGGGGGTCACGTTGGTGACGACGGCGATGTTGGGGCTCTGGTGCATACTGATGAGCTGGAAGCTGGACAGCTCCACCACGGCCACGTCGTCGGGACTCACCTCGGGCAGCATGGGCAGCAGGGCTGCGCCGATGTTGCCGCCCAGATGCACCCTGCGGCCTGCGGCCTCGTAGAACTTGGAGATAAGGGTGGTGGTGGTGGTCTTGCCGTCAGAACCGGTCACGGCCACGATCTCGCAGGGGCAGAACTGGAAGAACAGCTCCACCTCGCTGGTGACCATGGTGCCGGCGGCCATGGCGTCCCGCAAAGGCTTCTCGAAATAGCCCACGAAGCCCGGGTGCGCATGATGATGTCCTGCCCTTGAAACCGTCGAGGTAATTCTCGCCGAGGCTCAGATCGATGCCCAGCTCCTTGATGGTGGCGGCGTAGTCGCCGAAATCTTCCACGCTCTTTTTCTGGTCGCAGAGGGTGACGTGCGCACCCAGCTCCACGAACTCCCTGATGAGCGTCTTATGGCTGACGCCCGCGCCGATAAAGGCAACCTTTTTGCCCTTGATGAGGTTTGCAAGCTCCTGCTGTTCCTTCTGCATAAAAGGACCTCCTCTATAAATGTATATTACCATAGCACCCCCGCCGCACACAGCCGCAGGAGAAAATGCATTGCCGTCCTCCATTATAGACCATTTGTTTCCGATTGGCAACGGAAAAACACAAACCGTGGCTCAAAATGTCCACTCAAATCAACAAAATGTCGATTGTCTTTTCTGCCTGTTTCTGTTACACTTATAGCGATTTCGATTTTTGGCGCAGCATCAACAGCATTGCGCCGGCTCAACACCAAAATTTTCCTGCGCCTGTCCGGGTGTAGTTTTCGTATTTCTTATCACTTTCTGAGACAAACAGGGCCGCATCGGCCCGAAAGGATGCATTTCTTGAAACAGCTTCGCTTTGTCGCGGCTTTACTGGCTGCGTTTTTTGTTCTGAGCCTGACCGCCTGCGGCTCGCTCCAACAGCTACCTGGTTCGTGGACTCCATCCCCGCGAACCTCGACCCGCAGGTGGCGTCCAGCGCCTCGGACATCATCGCCTGCGAGAACCTCTACAGCGGCCTCGTCCGCCGCACACCGGACGGCAGCCTCGCGCCGGAATTGTGTGAGCGGTGGGAGGTATCTGCCGACCGGCTCACCTATACATTCTATTTGAAGGACGGCCTGACCTATACCGCCTCGAAGGGAGATCCCTCCGACTACGCCATCACCGCTGAGGACTTCGTCTTCGCGTTCCAGCGGATGTTCCTCCCCGGCACCAACTCCCCCTACGCCGTGGAGTTCTCTGCCCTCGAGAACAGCGCCGCCGTTCTGGCCGGTCAGAAGCCCGCCAGCGCGCTGGGCGTCACCGCTGCGGAACCGCTGAAACTGGTGTTCCGACTCTCCTCGCCCGACGAGACGTTCCTCTCCAAGCTGACGCTGCCCGGCGCGATGCCCTGCGACGAAGCGTTTTTTGACAGCACCCGAGGCACCTACGGTCTGACCAGCGCCTCCACCCTTTCCAGCGGACACTTTTACCTTTATAACTGGACGTCCAGCGGCCTTTTCCTCCGCCGGGCGGCTTCGGGGAGCCAAATCGACAGCCTGCGCCTCGTGGAGAACACCACGAGCTCCGGCCAGTCCGCCGAAGAGCTCATCAATAACGAAAATGCACCGCCGCCCTCGACGACAGCGGTACCCCCACCTCGCTGCAGAGCGTGTCCTACTCCGACACCACATGGGCGCTGCTCTTCAACTGCGACTCCATCTTTGCTTCCACTGAGCTTCGGCAGGCACTGGGCAGTGCAGCCGCTTCGGCGGTGGAAGTCCCCGGCGGCGGGCTGTTCGCAGAGGCAAAGGGCCTCATCCCCGACGGCCTGACTGTGGACGGCATCGACTACCGGCAGACGGCGGGCGATGTCCGCCCGGCCTTCGGCGACCCCCGCGCACTTTACATCGCCGCCCGCGACGGCGGCGTCTCCCCCTCCGACTTTGGCCGCGTCTCCCTGCTGCTGCCCTCCGGCAGCGGCCTCAGTGACACCGCCGAGCTCATCAACAGCGCATGGCAGAAGGAGTTTTCGCTCTTCTTCTCGGTGGAAGAGGTGGAGCCGGAAGAGTTCCAGAAGCGGCTCGAAAACGGCAGCTACACCATCGCCCTCGCCCCCGTGCAGGCCGAGGGCGGCAGTGTCTACACCGCGCTGGCCCAGTTCTCCCCCACCGGCGGCGGGCTGACCGGCTACAGCGACGCCCTTTACACCACTCAGCTCTCGGCCCGCGCCACAGCCACCGGCAGCACTCGCTGCTCTCTGCTGGCCGCCTGTGAGCGCCAGCTCTCGAACAGGCCGTGGCCGTGCCGCTCTTCACCCAGCAGAAGCGGCTGCTGGTGGCCAACGGCATCGAGGGCCTCGTCTTCGACCCCTTCGGCCCGGTGCTGGATGTGACGTATGCCACCAAATCAAAATAAAAAGCATAAAAACAGAGAGGATAGTTCAGGAATGACTATCCTCTCTGTTTTTTGCTTTTTTACGTTAATACGAAGGTCAGCTCTGCGGTGGCGGCGCACTTGCCGTCCACATAGGCGGACGCTTTGCCGATGCCCACCGGGCCGCGCTGCTCGACCAGCTCACAGTGAAGGGTGAGCACATCGCCGGGGGTAACCTGCTTGCGGAAGCGGGCGTTCTTGATGCCGCCGAAGAGGGCCAGCTTGCCTTTGTTCTCAGGCAGGCTCAGGGCCGCGACAGCGCCGGTCTGGGCCAGTGCTTCGAGAATCAGGACGCCGGGCATGACCGGCTGGCCCGGGAAGTGGCCGCAGAAGAATTCTTCGTTGCGGGTGACGCACTTGCGGCCAATGGCCCACTGACCCGGCTCGTAGTCCAGAATGCGGTCCACGAGGGCGAAGGGATACCGGTGGGGCAGGATGGCCGCGATGTCCTCGCTGGTCAGGCTGTTTGCGTTTTCACGCACGGTGCGGGTTCTGCCATCGCTCAGCCCTCCCACTTTTGAAGGCCAGGCAGGCGTTGTGTCCGCCAAAGCCCAGGCTGTTGCTCAGAGCGTACTCCATCTTCATCTCACGGCCCACATTCGGCACATAGTCCAAATCGCACTCCGGGTCGGGCTGCTCGTAGTGGATGGTGGGCGGCGCGAACTGGTCGCGGAGGGCCAGTGCGGTGAACACGGCCTCGATGCCGCCTGCGCCGCCCAGCAGATGGCCGGTCATGCTCTTGGTGCTGACGACGGCGATGTCCTTGGCGTGGTCGCCGAAGACGGCGTGGATGGCGGCAGTCTCGCAGCTGTCGTTCATGTGGGTGCCGGTGCCGTGGGCGTTGATGTGGTCGATCTGCTCGGGGGCAATGCCGCCGTCCTTGAGAGTCAGCTTCATGCAGCCGATGGCACCTGCGCCGCCGGGTGCGGGAGCCGTGAAGTGATAGGCGTCGCAGTTGGCGCCGTAGCCCACGACTTCGGCATAGATGTGCGCCGCGGGCCTTGGCATGCTCCAGCTCTTCCAGCACCAGCACACCGCTGCCCTCGCCCATCACAAAGCCGCCGCGCCGTGCGTCGAAGGGCAGGCTGGCCGCATCAGGGTCCGTAGCAGTGGAGAGGGCCTTCATGCTAGTAAAGCCGCCGATGCCCAGCGGGCTGATGCAGCTCTCGGCACCGCCGCAGACCATGACCGGCTCGTAGCCGTCGCGGATGCGGTGGAACGCATCGCCCACAGCGTTGGTGCCGCCTGCGCAGGCCGTCACCGGGCAGGTACACATCCCCTTGAGGCCGAAGCGGATGGCGATCTGTGCTGCCGCCATGTTGGCGATAGCCATGGGGACGAAGTAGGGGCTGACCTTCTCCATGCCCTTTTCCTCGCCGCGGCTGTGCTGCTCCTCGATGGTGGGCAGACCGCCGATGCCGCTGGACACGATGACGCCGATGTTCTCGGCCTCGGCTTCGCAGTCGATGCCGCTGTCCTGGATAGCCTCAGCGGCAGCGCCCAGCGCCAGCAGGGTGAAGCGGGCCATCTTGCGGGCTTCCTTTTTGTCCACGACGGTCTCGGGGTCGAAGCCCTTGACCTCGCCTGCCAGCTTGCACTTGAACTCGCTGGCGTCGAACTGGGTGATGGGGCCGATGCCGCACTTGCCTGCGCGGGCTGCGGCCCAGCTGTCGGCGGTGTTATTTCCAAGAGGGTTCACGGTGCCAAGACCGGTGATGACGACTCTGCGTTTTTCCATAGAAAAAGCTCCTTTTTACATTGCCATGCCGCCGTCCACACAGAGCACCTGCCCGGTGAGATAGCTGCTTTGTTCGGCGGCGAAGAAAGCCACCGCGTTTGCCACGTCCTCCGGCTGGCCGGCGCGTCCCTCCGGGATGGTCTTGCACATCTCGGTGCGGACAGCCTCCGGCAGAGCGGCGGTCATATCCGTGGCGATGAAGCCGGGAGCCACCGCGTTGACGGTGACGTTCCGGCTGGCCAGCTCCTTAGCGAGGCTCTTGGTCAGGCCGATGAGGCCCGCCTTGCTGGCGGAATAGTTGGTCTGGCCTGCGTTGCCCCGCAGACCCACCACGCTGCTCAGATTGACGATGCGGCCATAGCGCTGGCGCACCATCCGGCGTGCGGCCTCCTTGCAGCAGAGGAACGCACCCTTGAGGTTGGCGTTCAGGACGGTGTCAAAATCTTCCTCGGAAAGGCGGAGGATGAGGTTGTCGCGGGTGACGCCCGCGTTGTTGACGAGAATATCCACCCGGCCAAAGGCATTCACTGCTTCTTCGAACAGCTTCTTGCAGCCCTCGGCAGTGGAGACGTCGGCCTGCACGGTGACGGCCTCGACGCCAAGCTCTTTGCACAGTGCGGCAGTCTCGGCGGCAGCGGCCTCACCGTGGCAGTAGTTGACCACCACATTGCAGCCCTGCTTTGCCAGCGCAACACAGACAGCCCGGCCGATGCCCCGGCTTCCGCCGGTGACGACGGCGGCACGGGTCAGCTTTTCTTCGCTCATGCCTGTGCCTCCTTCCAGCTGGTGAGGAAAGCTTCCAGCTCTTCTGCCGTCTCGACAGCGGTGCAGTGGACATCTGCGCCCAGCGTCTTTTTCACGAAGCCGCTCAGGGCCTTGCCCGGGCCGACTTCGAGAATGTCGGTGACGCCCAGCTCGCCCAGACGGCGGAGGGTATCTTCCATGTAGACGCTGCTCTGCACCTGCTTTTCCAGCAGAGCGGGGATGCTGTCGCTGTCTGCCTTTTCGTGGCCGAGGCAGTTGAAGAGGACAGGCGTCTCCATCTCGCCGAAATGCTCAGACGCAAAGCGCTTTGCCAGCGCGTCACCGGCGGGGTGCATCAACTTCGTGTGGAAGGGACCGCTGACCTTCAGCGGAATGCAGCGGCGTGCGCCTGCGGCTTTTGCCAGCTCAGCGGCCTTTTCCACGGCGGCTTTTTCGCCGCCGATGACCAGCTGGCCCGGGCAGTTGTAATTGCAGATCTGCACACAGCCCAGAACGGACGCCTCTTCGCAGCACTTTGCCAGTGCATCGCGGTCAAGGTTCATCACAGCGGTCATGCCGCACTCGATGCCCTTGGCGGCGTCGGCCATGGCTTTGCCACGGAAGGCAGCCAGCTCCACAGCCTGCTTGGCCGTGAAGACATCGGCGGCTTCCAGTGCGGAGTATTCGCCCAGCGACAGACCGGCCAGATAGTCGGCCTTGATGCCGTTTTCCTTCAGGACAGCCGTGACACCGGCGGCAAAGGCCACCATGCAGGGCTGGGTGTACTGAGTCAGATTCAAAACGCCTTCCGGATCGTCGAAGCAGACGCTCTCCAAATCAAAGTCAAGGTCTGCGGCGTTGAACGCCTCCCGGAACGCGGGGTATCTCTCGTAAAGGTCTTTGCCCATGCCGGGGTGCTGAGAGCCCTGACCGGCATACAGAATGGCAAGCTTCATTGGTGTTTCCTCCAATCATCCATCAGTTCATCCATCAGCTCCCGGACACTGCGCATCCGGTCGAGACGGCCCACGTTGGCCCCGCAGAAGAAGAGTCCCTCTTCCACATTGCCCTTCACGGCCTCGATGAGGGCGTGGGTGATGCAGTAAGGCACCTTGGCCGGCTCGCAGGCTTTGAGACAGCGGGCGCAGTGCTTCGGCGGGAAGCGCAGGCCCTGCTCAAGCTTCTGCACCAGCGGAGTGGCCAGCGCACGGCCCGGCATTCCCACAGGGCTGTGGATGATGCGCACATCTTCGGGCTTGGCCGCCAGCAGGACGTCTTTATAGGTCTGGCTGGCGTCACACTCGTAGGTGGGGATGAAGCGGGTGGCGAGCTGTGCGCCCGCAGCACCCATCTTAGTATAGTGGGCGATGTCCTCGCCCGTGTAGACACCTCCGGCCACGAAGACCGGGATGTCGTGGCCGAACTGAGCCTCGAAAGGCTTCACCTCGGCCAGCACTTCGGGCAGGATCTCGTCGAGAGTCTGGCATTTTCCAGCCAGAAGCTCTTCTTCCGAAAAGCCCAGATGCCCACCAGCCTTGCAGCCCTCGATGACCACGAAGTCGGCGGTGCGGTTGAAGGCTTTTGCCCACCGGCGGAGGATGAGCTTTGCAGCACGTCCGCTGGACACGATGGGTGCCAACGCAACGTCAGCTCTTTCCACCAGGCCGGGTAGCTCCAGCGGGAGGCCCGCACCCGATACGATGGCATCCACACCTGCCTCCACAGCAGTGCGGACGGCGTCGGCGTAGTTCTGGGTGGCGACCATCGCGTTGACGGCCACCAGTCCCGCGCCGTTGGCGATCTCTTTCGCTTTGGCGATTTCTTTTTCAGCGCGCGGAGATTCGCTGCGCAAGGGTCGCGGGCAAAATCGGGTTCGCGGTAGCCTGTGTCGGCGGTGGAGACGCACCCCATGCCGCCGCAGGCCGCGACCGCACCGGCCAGACCGCCGAGGGAAACGCCCACGCCCATGCCGCCCTGTAAGACAGGCACGGCCAGCGGCTTACCTGCGAGGGTCAGCATAACTCGCTCAGCGAATGCATCCGCTGCCTCCCGCTCTCCCACAGCTCGTCGAGGATCTCAGCTACAGGCCGCACCTCGTGGAGCATACCAGCCACCTGACCGGCCATCAGACTGCCGGTGGCGGTATCGCCCTCAAAGACGGCGCGCCGCAGACTGCCCAGCGTGTATTTTTCCAGCTCCATCTTGTCGGCGCCGGCCTTTTCCTGCCGGACATACTCGCGGCTCATCCGGTTTTTCAGCACACGGACGGGGGTGCCGCCGATGCGGCCGGTGACGATGGTGTCGCTGTCCTTGGCGCGCAGAAGCGCGGCCTTGTAGTTCTCGTGGACGGGGCATTCCTCACTGACCAGCAGGCAGGTACCCACCTGAACGCCGCAGGCTCCCAGTGCGAAGGCTGCCGCCAGCTGGCGGCCATCGGCGATGCCGCCCGCCGCGATGACAGGAACATCTACAGCGTCCACCACCTGCGGGACGAGGGCCATAGTGGTCATCTCGCCCACATGGCCGCCGCTCTCGGTGCCTTCGGCGATGACGGCATCCACGCCCAGAGGGGCAAGGTGCTTAGCCAGAACGGCCGCTGCCACCACGGGGATGACCTTGATACCGGCTTCCTTCCACATGGGGATGTACTTGCCGGGGTTGCCTGCGCCGGTGGTGACGACCTTGACGCCCTCTTCCACGACGATTTTTGCAAACTCGTCGGCCTGGGGGTGCATCAGCATGATGTTGACGCCGAAAGGCTTGTCGGTGAGCGCCTTGCAGCGGTGGATGTTCTCCCGCAGCGTCTCAGCGTTCATGCCGCGTGCGCCGATAAGACCCAGCGCACCGGCGTTGGAGCAGGCGGCGGCAAACTCGCCGGTGGCGATGTTGGCCATTCCACCCTGGATGATGGGGTATTTCGTGCCTAATATCTCGTTGAGTAATTTCATGTAAATCGTCCTATTTATAGGTTTTACTTTAGAGCGCTCACCCTTTGGGAGAGCTGGCATGGCGTCAGCCATGACTGAGAGGGCTGTACGTAACCAGCATCCCGCCCCAGGTCAATCCGCCGCCGAAGCCGATGCAGGATACCTTCTGCCCGGCTTTGAGCAGACCGGCTTCGGCCATCTCGTTGAGGGCCACCGGGATGCTGGCCGCGCTGGTGTTGCCGTGGCGGTCCATGTTCTTGTAGAACTTTGCGGCGTCGGCGTGGAGCGCTTTCACACAGTGGTCGATGATGCGGCTGTTGGCCTGATGGCAGACCACCCAGTCCACATCGTCCAGCGCCAGCTGCGTCTCGTCCAGCACCGCGTGCAGACAGCGGGGCAGCGCGTCCACCGCAAAGCGGAAGACGGCACGCCCGTCCATGCTGATGGGGGCCGAGCCGGTGCGGCAGGGGCCTCCTGCGTGGATAGCCTCGTCGCCCCGTGCGCCCAGCGTGATCGCAAACGGTGCTTCGCACAGTTCAAAAATCGCTGCGCCCGCACCGTCGCCGAAGAGCACACAGGTGGAGCGGTCGGTCTGGTCCATCAGGCGGGACAGCGCTTCGCAGCCCACCACGAGGGCGTACCGTCCACCCAGCGTCGCCATCGGGCCGCGGACCACGGCGGTGCCGTAGATGAAGCCCGAGCAGGCGGCGTTGACATCCAGCGCGGGGCGGTTTTCGGGCAGACTCAGCGCCCGCTGCACCTGACAGGCCACAGGGGTGGCGTCAGGTGCCGAAAGGGTAGCGCAGACACAGCAGGCAATATCCTGCGGCGAAAGACCACTGCGCTCCAGCGCCTGCTTTGCCGCCGCGATGGCCAGCGTGGCGGCGGATTCTTCCTCCGTACACCAGTGGCGGGCGCGGATGCCGGTGCGGGTGGTGATCCACTCGTCGCTGGTGTCCACGGTGCGGCTCAACTCTTCATTGGTGACCGTGCGGCCGGGCAGAGCTCCGCCGGTGGCGATCAACTGCAAACCGTTCATGCTCGTTTCGCTTCTCCGATCTGACGAAATTTTTTGTACCGCTGGTCGGCCAGTGCCTTGCCGCTCATCTTGCAGAGGGCGGTGAGGTGGTTTTTCAGGGCCGTATCCATGGCGGCAAACAGGGCCGCATGGCTGCGCTGTGCGCCGCCCACAGGCTCCGGGATGATCTCCTCGACGATGCCGTCCTTGTAGAGGTCCTGTGCGGTCAGCTTCATGATCTCGCAGGCTTCGCCGCTGCGGGAGGAATCCTTCCACAGGATGCTGGCGAAACCCTCAGGACTGAGCACCGAGTAGACTGCATTTTCCAGCATGAGGATGTGGTTTGCCACACCCAGTGCCAGTGCGCCGCCGGAAGAGCCCTCGCCGGTGACGACAGCGATGACGGGAACCGTCAGACCGCTCATCTCCATCAGGTTTCGGGCAATAGCCTCGCCCTGTCCCCGCTCTTCGGCCTCTTTGCCGGGTATGCGCCCGGCGTGTCGATGAAGGTGATGATGGGGCGGCCAAACTTTTCGGCCTGCTTCATGAGACGGAGGGCCTTGCGATAGCCCTCCGGTCCCGGCATACCGAAGTTGCAGGCCATGTTCTCTTCCAGCGTGGAACCTTTGCGGTGGCCGATGACGGTCACAGGCATCCCGTGGAAGCGGGCGATGCCGCCCAGAATGGCGCTGTCTTCCCGGCACTGACGATCGCCGCACTGCTCAAAGAAATCGGTGAACAGAGCATTGATGGTCTCGTCGATATGGGGGCGCTCCGGGTGGCGTGCCAGAAAGACCCGATCCTCAGCGGTCAGCGGGCCGCAGCAGCGGAGGATCTCATCTTCCTCCACAGCCAGTTCGGCCAGCTCGGAAGCGTGGGCCGTGATAGCGGCCATCTGGCTCTCCTCGTCCTGTGCGCCGCCACGCAGGGCAGCGATCTGGGCGTCCAAAGGAGCAAGCTGCTCCAGAAGTTCTTTTATCATTCTGTTTTCCTCCCGCCTGCGTGGAGCTGCAGCAGCTGGATGAGGGTGGCGCGGAGCTCACTGCGGGGTACGACCTTGTCTACAAAGCCGTGTTCCAGCTGGAACTCGCTGCGCTGGAAGCCCTCGGGCAGGCGCTCGCCGATGGTCTGCTCGATGACGCGGGGCCTGCAAAACCGATGAGTGCGCCCGGCTCGGCCAGCATGATGTCGCCAAGGCTGGCAAAGCTGGCGGTAACGCCGCCGGTAGTGGGATGGGTCAACACACTGATGTACAGCCCGCCCTTGGCCGAAAAGCGCTCGATGGCGGCGCTGGTCTTGGCCATCTGCATCAGGCTGAAAATGCCTTCCTGCATCCGGGCGCCACCGCTGGCCGAAAAGATGACCAGCGGCAGTTTTTTCGCCGCCGCGTACTCGATGGCGCGGGTGATCTTCTCGCCCACGGCCGTGCTCATGCTGCCCATAAAGAAGCGGCTGTCCAGCACAGCAGCCACCACCGACACGCCGCCGATGCGGCCCACTGCCGCGACAGCAGCCTCGCTGAGGCCCGTCTTCTGGGTCTGGGCGCTGAGCTTTTCGGGATAGCCCGGGAAACCCAGCACGTCCTGCGGGGCCAGCTCTGCATCCAGCTCCCGGAAACTGCCGCTGTCCAGCACTAGGCTCAGGCGGTAGTACGCACCGATGGGCTGGTGATTGCCGCAGTTGGGGCAGACGAAGAGGCTCTTGGCCCAGATCTGGCGGGTGGCACGGCGGCCGCACTGCTTGCATTCCACAAACTGCGGCTCATGCCACGCCACACCGGTGTCCCGCCGGGCTTTGAGCTGGAAGGCGCGCTCCCGCATCCGGCCCGGGAACAAGTCTCTAATGTCGTTCATCGTTATGCCTCAGCGTGTGCAGTCAGGTAGTTGAAGATGTCGCCGACGGTCTTCATGTTGGCCAGCTCCTCGTCGGGGATGGAGACGCCGAAAGCGTCCTCCAGAGCCATGTTCAGCTCCACAGCGTCCAGGCTGTCAGCCTCGAGATCCTCGGTCAGGCTGGCCTCCATCGTGACCTTCTCTTCCTCGCAGTTCAGGGTGTCAACGACGATCTTCTTCATATCCTCAAAAGTCATGGTGATTTTCTCCTTTTATCTTGTGTATGTGTGTTGTACTATCGTATCTTGTTCGGGCAAATCAGTTCACGTCATTTAGTTAAATGTTTTGAACGATTTGATAAGGCAATTATACTCGCGAGGCCACCATTGTCAATAGTTTTATCTAAAAAGTTTTAGTTTTCTCATTTCTTTCACAGGTCGTTGCGCAACCAATACAATATTTTCGTCGTGTATTTCGGGCTTTTTGTAGTTTTTCCCGGCCCCTGTGCTATATTCGGCCCAGAAAATATGTATCTCATCATCTCACTTGCTGCGGCGGGCATCGTGGTGCTGCCGGGCTGATAGATCCATAACAAAAGAGCAGAGACTTGCGGGTTTCACCGCAGGCTCTGCTCTTTGTGTTACACCGTTATCTCGATTTGATTTCCTTCCACCGCAAGGACACAACTTTCATAATAGCCGTCTCCGGTGGTGCGGGGGCCGCTGAGGACTTCGAGGCCGTCGGCCTTGAGGCGGGCCGTCAGCGCGTCCACCTTTTCCTGACTGCCGACGCTGAACGCGATGTGCGCGTATCCGGTGCGGGTGGCAGGCTTCGGCTCGTCGGACATCCGGGTTTGTTCATCAGCTCCAGGCGTGCGCCGTCCGCGAAAGTGAGAAAGTAGGAGCGGAAGTCCGTCCTCGGGTTGTGGTAGCCCGCATTCGGCACGGCGTCAAAATAGCGCACAAAGAAGTCCTTTGCAGCCTCGAGGTCGTTGACGTACAGGGCGATGTGCTCGATTTTCATAGCGTCTCCTTTCTATGTTTCACCAGATAGTAGCCGATGCCGATGGCGTCCGCCAGCGCCATGCCCGCAATGAGGGCGAAGGACTGGAAGACGCTCTGGCGCATTTCATCGTACTCACCACTGCCGTACTGCATCGAGATGGCCGCACCGCTGCCCATGCAGAGGCCCAGCAGGATGCTGCAGGTGATGGGGCCGGATGTCAATGCACGCTGCACGGGCAGATTTCTCCTTTTTCACATCTCAACAAAATTTCATACGGTATTCTTTGGGAGTACAGTGTTTTATCTCCCGGAAGATCTTGATAAAGTAGCTGCTATCGGTGAAGCCGCACTCCGCGCCAATCTCGCCGGTCTTGAGCCGGGTGGAGCGGAGCAGCTCAGCGGCCTTTTCCACCCGGTACTGCTTGACGTACTGGATGGGCGTGATGCCCAGCATCTGCCTGAAACTGCGCAGACAGGCGCTCTCGCTGAGGGCCACGCTGCCCGCGATGAGCTGGACTGTCAACTCTTCTGCGTAGTGTTCCTCCACGAAGCGGAGCATCTGCTTCATCCGCTCGGAGGCGATCTGCTCCTGCTGGGAGACTTTCGTCCGCCCGCCCACGCACTGGGTGCTCAGCAGCCGCAGGGCCAGAGAGAGGTAGTAGCGCACCCGGTTCTCGTAGTCGAATGGCTCATCTGACACGGCTTTCCAGCTCTCGTGCAGACAGTCCAACACCTGTTTCTGCCACGGCACCAACGCATCCAGAAGGAAAAATGGCGGGGCGTCGGGCTGGGTCATGGGGCGGATGAGCTTCTGCCAGAAGATGGTATCCATACCGCCCACAAGGCGCGGATGGAACACGCCCGAGTGGAGCAGGGCTGTGCCTTCCGGTGTCTGCTCCACCGCGTGGAGGACGCCCGAGTTGATGAACACTCCCTGCCCGGTCTGCAAGGTGAGGCGGGTCTTGTTGACGTCCACATGGAGCGGTCCCTTCGTGCAGAGCACATATTCAAACTCTTCGTGCCAGTGCCACGCCACCGAATAGCTGGACAGATCCTCGGCATAGCAGGCGATGGGAAACAGCGCGCTGCCGTGCTGCACAAGTTCCCTGCCCTTTTCGCTGGCGACGATGTTGGAGCTGATATTTAGTGCCATATTCGCCAATTCCTTTCCCCAATACATTGAAGATTTTTTATCAAAGCCGATTTTGTTGTACAAAGAATGTGTTTTTGTTCTATCATCTGTGCCGGTTTCGTGGTATTATTTCATCGGAGCTGATAAGCCCAGTATAGCACTGAAACAGGGCAGATACAACCCACAACGAAGCTTTGCTTCCAAGGGTCTTGCGCACTGTCCCACAGCTCCAAGGCCGCGATGCCGCCCGCACCCCGACCCACAAGGCTTTTGCAGAAGTCTTACACACTTTACCGAATACGGAGGTACTTATTATGCTTCGCATCGAATATTTTGATAAAAACCGCTTCATGAAACAGGTCGCCGCAAGCCGCGGCAGCGTCATCCTGCACCTGGACAATGGCTCCACCTGCGACCTCAAGAAGGACAACGAGGCTTCCGCCATCTTCCAGACCCTGGACGCTCCCAAGAAGGGCTTCAGCATCAGCGTGAGCGACCCGCTGATGTCACCGGCTTCCTGCGCTATATGCTCGAGGCTGGCCGCGCCTGCTGAAAACGCCATCATCTATTCTTCATTATTCATCATCACAGCAACGGGACAGCCCCGCTCTGGCACATCTCAGAGCGGGGCTGTCCCGTTTTGTTGCATTTTTATTTTACAGGATGCACCGGCTGATGGCCTGCGCCACAGCCAGGAGTTCTTCCTGCCCGATGAAGCCGAACTTCATCTCGTGCTCGTCGGCGTAGCAGACCGTCAGTTCCGAAGTCTGCAATGGGTCGCCGAAGCCTGCCGTCTGGATGCCGAAGTGAACGATCTTCCGGTAGGGCAGGACGAAGATCTCCTGCCGGGTGCCGGTAACGCCCTGCATATCCACAATGAAAATGCGGTGGCTCGTAAAACGGCCTGATCGCGCACCGTCTTGTATGCGCCCACGATGCTTTCGCCGTCCAGCAAAAGCGCCTGCACATTCTTGCAGATCTCCTTCTCCTTGATGCGGATGAGGTTCTGCATCGGCTTTTCCGAAATTCCATACCGGAAGTCTCCCTTCTTTTGCCCTATATAATAGGTGTTTCTGGGCCAAGTATAGCATTTCTGCCACAGAGCTTCAAGTCATTCTCGCCTTTTGGGCCGGGTTGTGTTATACTGGCAGATGATTTATCATCTCTCCGTCTCGCATACGCTCGACAACTCCCACTACCGAGGGGAGCCTCTGACGAATCGAAAAAAAAGCTTTACGAAATGCCAAGGCCTCTCCTCGACAGGAGAGGTGGCACACCGAAGGTGTGACGGAGAGGTTGCTCCTTAGAAAAGAGAGGTTCACCTATGGAGATCATCGTACATCAGGCCATTCTCCACGTTCTGGATACCACGCTGGATGCCCCCGTGCTCAGCGGCAGCTGCATGGAGATGACAGCCGAAAAGACGGCCTATCTGCAATACCACATCGAAAAGCTGCTTGCCAGCGACGACATCCGCCAGTGCCGCCCCCTGCCGGACTCGGCGTTCCGGTACGAGCTGGAACAGAACAAGGACTTTATCGACCTGTCCTGTCGCATCGCGGGCGTGCTGTTCGACTATATGCACGCTCATACCACCATTCCGGGGGCCGACCTCGCTGTGGTGGACTTCACCCGGGACGGCCAGCCGTGGCTGGGCATCCTCAAGCTCAACTATAAAAACGGCTACACCCACTACACCGAGAGCGTAGACGGTGCGCCGGTCAACTCCATTATCCAGCAGCGGGCCTGCCTGCCCCCAGAGCGGCAAGGTGGAGGAAGGCGCACTGGTGGACCTGACCGACTACTCCATGAAGCTGCTGGAGAAAAAGTTCGACATCGACGGCCACAAGGAGTTTTACCTCTCCACCGTCGTTTTCCAGTACACCACAGCCGAGCCGGAAAAAAAAGCTGCAGGCCATTCAGGACGCCGCCGTCCAGGCTGTGCAGGAGAACTATCAGGATGAGCCCCACGTGGAGGCACAGGTGGCCATGCTCATTGCCAATCAGGCCGCTGACAACGACAACAAGGTGACGGTCGAGCAGGTGCGCCGGCAGCTTGCTGAGGAATACCCGCTGGCGGCTGTCCCCTTCGACGACTATGTGGAGAAAAGCGACGTCCTCGAGTCGGCGCAGGCCCAGCAGCCCGTCACTGTCTCCCCCGCCCGCATCCGCCGGATGGAGAGCCGCAGCATCCACACCGCCAGCGGCATCGAGGTAAAGCTCCCTACCGAGATCCTCTCCGAGGATTCTGCGGTGGAATTTCTCCACGCCGAGGACGGCAGTGTTTCGCTGCTCATCAAGAACGTCATCCTGTAAGGAGGGGATCTTATTATGGACCTTGCTGTCATCACCGCCCAGCAGGTGGCGGAACTGTTCATCCTCATAGGGCTGGGGGCTCTTGGTGCCAAGACCGGCCTGCTCCGCCCCGAGGGCAAGCAGACTCTCTCGAACCTGCTGGTCAACCTCGTCGTCCCGGCCATGATCATCAACTCCTACCGCATGGAGTTCAGCGCAGAAATTCTGCACAACCTCATGGCCGCGTTCGCCCTGAGCACCCTGTCCATCCTGCTGGGACTCATCATCACCCTGCTGTTCACGGCCCGCAGCAGGGACAGCCGGACGCCTATCTTCCGGTTCGCCTGTGTTTTCTCCAATGCGGGCTATATGGGCCTGCCCTCATTTCGGCGCTATTCGGCTCCGAGGGCCTGCTTTATGCCAGCGCCTTCTTTACCATGTTCAATCTCCTGCTCTGGACGGTGGGCTACAGCATGGTCAGCGGCAGCTCCGACCCCAAAAAGGTCGCCCAGAGCCTGCTGCACTGCCCGGCCATCTACGCCATCGTCGTGGGTCTTGCCATCTACCTGCTCCAGATCCCGCTGCCCGACCTCATCGTCCAGCCCATGGAGCTTCTGGGCGGCATGAACCTCCCTCTCCATCCATGCTCATCGCCTCGGGCGACCTGCACCGCACCCTCACCGATCAGCACATCTGGAAGCTCACCGTGGTCCGAATGCTTTTCATTCCGGTGCTGACCATCGCAGCTTTCGCCGCGCTGGGGCTCTTCCGCTACGGCATGGTCACGCAGGTCATCGTGCTGCTGGAATGCTGCACGGCTGCATCCATCACCTCGGTGTTCGCCGTCCAGTTCCACCACGATGAGCAGTTTGCCGCCGGCAGCGTCGTGCTGACCACCCTGCTCAGCATCGTGTTTCTGCCGCTGTGTGCGCTTATCATTACGATGTTCTGAGGAGTAAAAACCATGTCCGATATTACCATCCGCAACGCCACATTGGCCGACGCACCCCGCATTCTGGAAATTTACGCCTACTACGTCGAGCACACGGTCATCACTTTCGAGTACGATGTGCCGTCGCTTGCCGAGTTCGAGGACCGGATGCGGGACATCATGAAAAATACCCCTACCTCGTCATCGAGCGGGATGGCCGCATCGAGGGCTACGCCTATGCCCACGCTTTTGTGGGACGTGCCGCCTACGACTGGGCCGCAGAGCTGACCATCTACCTCGACCACGACGCCAGACGCGGCGGTATGGGCCGCGTCCTCTATGAGGCGCTGGCCGACCGGCTCAAGGCCATGGGTGTCCTCAATCTCTACGCCTGCATCGGCTACCCGCTGGTGGAGGACGAATACCTCACCAAAAACAGCGCCCAGTTCCACGAACATCTGGGCTTCACGCTGGCCGGTACCTTCCACAACTGCGGCTATAAGTTCGGGCGCTGGTACGACATGATTTGGATGGAAAAAATCATTGGCGAGCACCGCCCCGACCAGCCGGACATCGTGCCGTATCAATATTGAGCCTATGAAAAAGCAGGTGCATCATGCGATGCATCTGCTTTTGCTTTACTGTTTATCCATTTGTTCTTTGTGGTATTGCAGCGTGTACAGCTGATAATACCGGCCATGTGCGGCGAGCTGCTGGTGAGTTCCCTGCTCCAAGATCTTGCCGCGCGACAACACGATGATGTTATCTGCGTGCTGGATGGTGGAGAGGCGGTGTGCCACGATGAGCATAGTGCCGACGCTGCGCATCTTTTCCAGCGAATCCTGAATCAGAAGCTCCGTCTCAGTGTCGATGTTGGCGGTGGCCTCGTCCAGAATCATGACGCTGGGCTTATGCAGGATGGTGCGGGCAAAGCTGAGCAGCTGGCGCTGGCCCGCTGAGAAGTTATTGCCGCGCTCCCGGACTTCTTCGTCGAGGCCGTGCTCGAGTTTGTTGATGAAGTGGTCGGCATTGACATACCGGCAGACCTTCATGATTTCTTCGTCCGGAATGTTCTCCTCCCGCAGGACGATGTTGCTGCGGATAGTACCCGAGAGAGGAAAACGTCCTGCAGCATCTGGCCGAAGTGACGGCGGAGGGGAAATCTTGATCTTTCGGATGTCGATGCCGTCGATCAGAATCTCACCCTTCTGGAACTCGTAGTTGCGGCAGATGAGGGAGAGGATGGTGCTCTTGCCCGATCCGGTAGATCCGACGAAGGCCACGGTCTGGCGGGGTTCCACATGGAAGGAAACGCCCTGCAGCACCCACTCGCCAGGGATGTAGCTGAACCAGACGTCCCGGAACTCGATGTCGCCCTTCACCTCGTCCAGCTCAACGGCATCGGGGGCGTCCACCATCTGGGGCTGGATGTCCATGATGGAGAAGACCTTCTCCGACGACGCCAGCGCCGACTGCAGCCAGTTGAACTGCTCCGCCAGGTTCTGGATGGGGGTGAAGAACTTGGAGATATACATATAAAAGGTGACGATGGTGCCGCTGGAAATGGTCTGCACGAGGAAAGTGACATGGTTCAGATGGCCCATGCCGCCAAGATAGAACAGGCAGAGGATCGAGCTGATATACAGCATATACACCAGCGGACGGAAGACGCCGAAGACGAAGATCTGCTCCTGCGTGGCCTTGGCGAGGGTCTGGCTCTTCTGGCGGAACTCCTCCATCTTCTCGCCCTCGCGGCCAAAGATTTGGGTGACTTTGATGCCGGAGAGATTCTCGGAGGGTAGGTGTTGATGTCGGTGGTCGCGTCCTTGACTTTACGGTAAGCGCGGCGAGAGAACTTGCGGAAGATCACCGTAAACAGCACGATAAAGGGCACAAAGCACAGCACCATCAGGGTCAGCTCGTAGTTCAGGAAGAGCATCGCCACCAGAATGCCCAAAATGACGAAGGCGTTCTTGGTGAGGTTGACGAAGAGGTTCGTGAACATCATCGAGATGGCGTTGGTGTCGTTGGTCACGCGGGTGACGAGCTTGCCCACCGGGATGTCGTTCAGCTGGCCGTGGAGAGGCTTTCAATGTGAAAAGGTCTTCACGCAAATCGGAGATGATGCGCTGGCCACACGCTGCAGAATGACAGCCTGCAAATAGGTGCTGGCCATCGAGAAGACCAGCACACCCGCGTACACGGCCACACTGACATAGAGGCTTTTCAGTTCGAAATCGCCCACCACAAGCTCTTCGATGTAGCCCACGATGAGGGGCGACGCGATGTCGTAGGAGATGGAGAAGAGGACGAGAAAGCCCACGACGACGAACTGCCTGAGGTAGGGTTTGGCGTAGCCGACGAGGCGGCGCAGGATCTCGCCGTCGGCCATGCTGCGCTCGAAGCCCATAGCCGTTTTCTTGTCTTTGACGCAGGCGTAGGCGATGAGCAGCAGCACCGACACGGTGCCGATAACGCCGCCCACGAGAAGAAGCGGATTCAGACTCATCATGCGTTGCCACCTCCCACTTCGTCTTCAAGCTTCTGCAAATCGACCATCTTGTGGTACTCCGGGCAGGATACATAGAGCTGGTCGTGGGGGCCGACGGCCTCCACTCTGCCGTCCTCGAGGAAGATGATCTGATCCAGTCCCTCCACCGTCGAGATGCGGGGCGCGATGAGCAGAGTGGTCTTGCCTGCACGGCTCTTTTCAGGTTGTCGAGGATGATTTTTTCCGTCTTGGTATCCACCGCCGAAACCGAGTCGTCGAGGATCAGGATGGGCGCATCTTTCAGCAGGGCGCGGGCGATGGAGATGCGCTGCTTCTGACCGCCCGAGACGGTAACGCCGCGCTCGCCCAGGACAGTCTCGTAGCCATCCTTGAAGTCCACAATGTTATCCCGGACGTCAGCAAGGCTGGCTGCCCGTTCAATGTCCTCGGTGGGTAGCATCGTCCACGCCAAAGGCGATGTTGTGGGCGATGGTATCCGAGAAGAGGAAGTTCTCCTGCGGGACATAGGCACACGCCTGCCACACCGAGTGGATGGAGACGCCGTTGACGTCCTTCCCATCCACGAAAAGGGTGCCGTCGGGGACGTTATAAGTGCGCAGGAGCAAATCGACCAACGCCGTCTTGCCTGCGCCGGTCTTGCCCACGATGCCCACGCTCTCGCCGGGCTGGATCGTGAAGGAGATGTTTTTCAGCACATCGAACTCGCCGTCCGGGTAGCGGAAGGTCAAATCGCGGAACTCAATGCCGCCCTTGGGGTTTTCGAGGTCCGGCACACCGGCGCGGTCGGCCACATCAATGGGTGCGTCCAGCAGCTCGGTGATGCGGTTGAGGGAGGCTTTGCCGCGGGAGGTCTTTTCGATGAGCATTGAGATCGCCATGATGGGCCAGACGATCGCCTCGAAATAGCCGATGTACTCCACCAGCTGGCCCGCATTAAAATCGCCCTTGTAGACAAGATAGCCGCCGTAGCCGAGGATGACGCAGATGACCGACTCCACGAAGAACGTCACCATTACTTCGAGCAATACTGAGATGCGGGTATACTTTACGTTGATCTCTTCGTTGTCTTTGTTGAGTTTGCGGAAAGCGATGAGCTCTTTGAGCTCCTTGACAAACGCCTTGATGACCGCGATTCCGGAGAAGTTCTCCTGCGCAAAGTCGGACAGGTCAGAGAACGCCTGCTGGCGCTTCTCCCACGTTTTGGTCATGGTCTTGCCCATCACGGTGCCGATGGCAAACATGAACGCTGCCGGGATGAGGGCCAGCATGGTCATGCGTCTGTCCATGCACCACATCCGGTAGAGGGCCAGTAGACCCAGCACCAATGCGTCAAAGAACATCAGGATGCCGTCGCCGAAGCACTCCTGGATGGTGTCGAGGTCGTTGGTGTAGAGGCTCATGAGGTTGCCGACCTTATTCACCTGATAGTACTGCTGGGACAGACGGCGGCTGTGGTCGAACATCTTCTCCTCAGATCCGCCTGCACCCGGATGCTGGTGCCGAAGAAGCAGATGCGCCACAAAAGCGCCCCACCACCATGAGCAGCACGATCCATATCATGGGCAGGCAGATGTGCTGGAACAGCACCTCTTTCGTGAAAGGCATTGTCTCGCCCCTCACCACCACCTGTCCAAGGTTGACGCCGTTGATGACCAGACGATAGAGCTGCGGCACAAGCAGCTGGATATAGTCCACCATCAGCAGCGCAAGGATGCCCAGCAGCAGCACGGGCGCGTGGCGCAGGTAATAGCGGTTGATGTACTTGCCGAATATCACTGGTTTTCCTCCTTTTCCCATAGCACAGAGGCGAGCCAACGCCCGCGGGCCGAACTCCCGCAAGCGGTCAGCCCGCCTCTGTTTGTTGCACGATAGTCTCAGTATACGGCCCGGAGCATCGAGTTGTCAACATTTGATGCATTTTCTGTTGAAAAAAGCCATCGTCGTGCATCTCTGCACAAACGATGGCTTCATGTTGGAGCGGCCGACGAGGCTCGAACTCGCTACCTCCACCTTGGCAAGGTGGCGCTCTACCAGATGAGCTACGGCCGCATATTCGGTGCATTTATCCTTGCACCCTCCCGTTCATATCTCAAACGGAGCCCCCGCTAAAGCTTGCGAATGCAAAATTTTGTGGGGAAGAGGAGAAATTTCAGTGCTTGTCACAGCGGTCTTGCTTCGCAAGACTGCCCGACAAGCGACTGACATTTCGACGTGGTGCCTCCGATCGGAATCGAACCAATGACACGGGGATTTTCAGTCCCCTGCTCTACCGACTGAGCTACAGAGGCATAGAAAGTGCATTTATCCCTGCACTCCCCAAAATCCGTTTCTTGAATCGGGGTCCCTGCAAAAACTTGCAAATGCAAGGTTTTGTGGGGAAGAGGAGAAAGTCTGGCGTTCATCACGGCGGTCTTGCTCGCAAGACTGCCAGACGAACCGCAGGACTTTCGACGAGCGACCCGGATCGGGCTCGAACCGACGACCCCCAGCGTGACAGGCTGGTGCTCTAACCAACTGAGCTACCGGGCCACATGGTGGAAGTTAACGGGCTCGAACCGCTGACCCTCTGCTTGTAAGGCAGATGCTCTCCCAGCTGAGCTAAACTTCCACAATAATGGAGCGGCCGACGAGGCTCGAACTCGCTACCTCCACCTTGGCAAGGTGGCGCTCTACCAGATGAGCTACGGCCGCATATCCATTGTGGCGCGCCGGGCATCACCCGGCGACGTCGATTATTATACCGCAGCTTTCGCCTCTTGTCAACTACAAATTTGCATTTTTAAAAAGGGACGTTTCCGTCTCCCCACCGCGTACAAAGCCGCGCCGCCGTTCAAGTTTGTCTCAGCTGACGCGAAGAAAATTTAATTGCTTTCCTTTCTTAATATCGTTATAATTAAGATTGTCAAATCGTTGCTGAACTTTCGCGCCTGCCGCTTCGGGCTGCTGCACCGAGGAACAGGCGTGTTTTCATGCAGGGGAGAATATAGGAATAAGGAGCAAACGCAATGTACAAGATCACGGAAAAGGTCGCGCTGAACCCCACCGTTACAAAGATGGTCATTGAGGCCCCGCTCATTGCCAAAAAGGCAAAGCCCGGCCAGTTTATCATTGTGCGCCCGTTTGAAGACAGCGAGCGCATCCCCCTCACCGTCGCAGGCTATGACCGCGAGAAGGGTACTGTGGACATCATCTTCCAGATCGTCGGCGGCACCACCATGGAGCTGAACAGCCTCGAAGTAGGTCAGAGCGTCCACGACTTCGTCGGCCCGCTGGGCCGCGCTACCGAGGTGGAAGGCCTGAAGAAGGTCTGCGTCGTCGGCGGCGGCGTGGGCTGCGCCATTGCGCTGCCCATCGCCCGTGAACTCCACGAGCAGGGCTGCGTTGTCCACAGCGTGGTCGGCTTCCGCAGCAAGGACCTGCTCATCCTCGAGGACGAGTTCAAGGCCTGCAGCGACGAGCTGCGGATCATGACCGACGATGGCAGCTACGGCACCAAGGGCGTCGTCACCGCTGCCCTCGACGAGCTGGTGGCTGCCGGCAACCAGTACGACCTGGTCATCACCATCGGTCCGCTCATCATGATGAAGTTTGTGGTAAAGACCTGCCAGAAGCACGGTCTGAAGAGCATCGTTTCCATGAACCCCATCATGATCGATGGCACCGGCATGTGCGGCGGCTGCCGCCTGACCGTGTTGGCGGCGAGACCAAGTTCGCCTGCGTGGATGGCCCCGACTTCGACGGCGACCTCGTGGATTTCGACGAGGCAATGGCCCGCGGCACCATGTACCGCCCTTTGAGGCCAAGGCCCGGGAAAAGGCCTGCAATCTGTTCAAGACTCAGGAGGGAATGTAAAATGGCTTTCAATATGGACCCCAAAAAGTGCCCGATGCCCACCCAGGACCCCAATGTCCGTAACAAAAACTTTGACGAGGTGGCTCTGGGCTACACCGCAGAGATGGCCATCAACGAGGCTAAGCGCTGCATCCACTGCAAGAACAAGCCCTGCCAGAACGGCTGCCCCGTCGGCATCGACATCCCCGAGTTCATCGGCCATGTGGCCGAGGGTGACTTCGAAGCCGCCTATCAGGTCATCAATCGTTCCTCTTCCCTGCCCGCCGTCTGCGGCCGTGTCTGCCCCCAGGAGACCCAGTGTGAGGGCAAGTGCACCCGCGGCATCAAGGGCGAGCCGGTGGCCATTGGCCGTCTGGAGCGTTTTGTGGCAGACTGGCACCGGGAGAATGTCCACACTGCCCCCGTCGTGCCTGAGTCAATGGCCACAAGGTCGCCATCATCGGCGCGGGCCCTGCCGGTCTGACCGCCGCAGGCGACCTCGCCAAGCTGGGCTATAAGGTCACGGTCTACGAGGCCCTGCACGTCGCAGGCGGCGTGCTGATGTACGGCATCCCCGAGTTCCGTCTGCCCAAGGCCATCGTCCAGCAGGAGATCGACGGCCTCAAGAAGATGGGCGTCGATTTCGAGTGCAACATGGTCATCGGCAAGGTGCTCACCATCGACGAGCTGATGGGTGAGTACGGTTATGAGGCCGTCTTCGTGGGTTCCGGTGCCGGCCTGCCCCGCTTCATGGGCATCCCGGGCGAGAGCCTGAAGGGCGTCTACTCCGCCAACGAGTTTCTCACCCGCTCCAACCTGATGAAGGCTTATCTGCCCACCAGCAAGACCCCCATCCGCACCGGCAAGAAGGTCGCCGTCGTCGGCGGCGGCAACGTGGCAATGGACGCTGCCCGCAGCGCCCTGCGTCTGGGCGCTGAGACGGTCTACATCGTCTACCGCCGCGGCATGGCTGAGCTGCCTGCCCGTAAGGAAGAGGTCGAGCACGCCGAGGAAGAGGGCATTATCTTCAAGACCCTCTGCAACCCCGTGGAGATCCTGCCCGATGAGGACGGCTTCGTCAAGGCCATCACCTGCATCGAGATGGAGCTGGGCGAACCGGATGCTTCCGGCCGCCGCCGCCCCATCGAGAAGAAGGGCAGCGAGTTCACGATGGACGTGGACACCGTCATCATGAGCCTGGGTACCAGCCCCAACCCTCATCCGCTCCACCACGCCGGGCCTCGAGACCAACAAGCACGGCTGCATTGTCACCGAGGGCGACGAGGGCAAGACCAGCCGCGAGGGCGTGTACGCCGGCGGTGACGCCGTCACCGGTGCCGCCACCGTCATCAAGGCCATGGGCGCCGGCAAGGCTGCCGCCAAGGCCATCGACGAGTACATCCAGAACAAGTAAACTATAAGCAAAAGCAGGTCATCCCGCCGGGATGGCCTGCTTTTTGTTATCGGTAAAGATTTGCCGCCTCTGCGTTTTCCAGCGTCAGCAAGCGTATCTTCTTGTCGATGCCGCCCGCGTAGCCGGTCAGGCTGCCGTCGCTGCCCACCACCCGATGGCAGGGTACGATGATGGAAACAGGGTTATGCCCCACCGCGCCGCCCACGGCTTGCGCGGAGACGCGCTTTCCGCCGTTTATTTTCGCCAGTTGTTTTGCCAGTGCGCCGTAGGTCGTGGTCTGTCCGTAGGGGATCTGCAGCAGCAGCGCCCACACCGCCTGTCGGAAATCGGAGCCGACAAGATGGAGTTTCGGAGTAAAGTCCGGCTCCCGGCCTGAAAAATAGACGTCCAGCCAGCGGCAGGCGTCTCCCAGCACTGGCATTGTCCCCTCTTCATTCTCTGGAGGAAGCTTCGCCGCAAAATACTTCTGTGCCTCGAACCATACTCCGGTCATCCCTTCTTCGTCTGCTGCCAGCAGTATCTTTCCCAGCGGCGAATCGTAATGCATCGTATAGGTCATGGCGGTTCACCCCTTCCTTTTCGGCTTTTGGGTCGGCGCGTAGTCCTTGAGGCCCGGCATCGCGCCGCCTGCTGCCGCCCAGAGATAGAGGCTGGCCACGCTGCAATAGGGACTGAACCGGCGGCGGTACTTTTCGAACAGTTTCCGGTCGATTTTTCGGTGGTGGTACACCATCCGCAGCCCACGCTGGATGGCAAGGTCGTCGTAGCTGAACACGTCGGGCCGCTGCATACAGAAGAGCAATATCATCTCTGCCGTCCAGACACCGACGCCTTTCAGGCCGCTCAGCTCCCGGATGGCCTCATCGTCCGGCCTCTGCCGGATACCCTCGAGGTCAAATTCTCCGCTCTCGATTTTCCGTGCAAAGTCCGTAATGTATTCAGCCTTTCGGAAGGTCATACCGAAGCTCTGCAGCTTCTCAACCCCGGCTCCGAGGACGGCAGCTGCATCCACCACGCCGAACTCGTCCCGCATCCGCTTCCAGATGGTCGCCTGCGCTTTCGTGGAGATCTGCTGGCCGACGATGTGGTGTACCACCGCCGAAAAGAGGTCGGTATCCACTTCCTCTCGATGTGTCCCGCCTGTGCGATGACCGCCGCCATCCGCTCGTCTCTTGCGCTCAGATACGCCGTTTCCGCTTCGCCGTATTGGAAATACATCTGTCCCGCCTTCTTTCTATACAACCTTTCGTTTGCTCATCAGTTGTTGGTTTGATTATAACAGAACGTACGAAGTTTTGCAATATAAAAGCGCTCTGCCAAAAAGCAGGGCACTGAAGGTTTGTTGGCAAGCCTATTCTTGGACGTTCAGGATGCAGCTGTCTTTTATCGCAAGTCAAGAAATTAGCGCAACATTCAAACAGCATATTTGCGATATGCAATTCAACGTTGTTGCTGTTGCATTAAAAAGTTGAATTGCTATAAGTGACAGCCCTGCTTTTTATCGGTACTGTGTACAAATTACTTACATTCCTTCTTCATAGCAGAATAGCCGATGAGAACGGTCCACACATAGGCGCAGGTCTTAGGGATCATCAGCATCCCGATCATGGGGATGGCATTGGCCCAAAGAACAACGGGAATGTAGAAACCGAAGCTCAGCACGATGGTCAGCCACATCCAACGGAAAGCTGAGTCGTTATGCTCCTTGGCGCTGCGGTAGAACAGCACGATGATCAGCAGACCCATCAGTGCAAAAGGAATATTACGGTAAATGCCCCAGGACAGCGGGGATCCGTCGCTCAGCCACTGGTTCTGCGGCATCATGCATAGGATAACACGCACAGCAGCCAGACCGTAGACGGCGGCAGTCAGGCCATTGCTGCCCTTGACCCGGTAGCGCTCACGCCAGACATAGTACAGCAGCACATAAAAGACTGTCATTGTCACAGAGGTGATCCACTTACCCAGACCCAGGGGAACGGTAAAGTTTTCAAAACCCGTGGTGCATAGAGCCAGCGCACGGGGAATCAGATGGAACGAGTCGCCGGCGCCCAGAACGACAGCCATCAGACCGAACAGCTTGAACTGGTGGCTGCCCTTGCAGCCACGGATCATCAGGATCCCGATGGTGATGACGGATACCAGATACACCGCATCAAAAATAGTTTCTACGATTGCTTGCATAGTTGATTGCTCCTTGTCGATACATCAAATTCATTGTAACACTGCATTTTTTTGCAGGGTCGTCTTAGTTTTACGGTCATCAGGGGCTTACCTGGCATAGCTGCATCAAAGCACAGGATGTTGAAGCTGGCAGTGCTCCACACAAGGCAGGCGAGCCGCAGCAGGATACTGCGATGAACTTTCCTATGAGTGTCTCCTTTGAGTGAACAGCGTTCAATTTGGACGTTATAAAATTCCCACAGCAGTGTGGGAAGAAAATGCGGTCAATATAAGGTTCTGCGCACGATCTCCAGCACAGCGGCGGGGTCGTAGTCCTGCCGCAGCAAAGCAGACAGCATAAGCGAAAACAGCACATCGGCAAATTTTTCAACGGTGAATTGCTCATTAAAAGCGCCCGGACGGATTTTGGTATCCTGTTGCAGCACCGTACACAGACCGTTTAAGATATGGTGCCAGATTTGCTGCATGTGCCGTTTGCCATCGGCCTTGTCCTCCTGCATAAAGCCGAGAGTGCAGTGTGAAGAATCCGGGATACTGCTCATAGCCGTAGGCCATGCGCTCGTACATCCATTTGACACAGGTCTGCACGTCCTGAAATACGGCCTCGTCCTGCGGGCGGTGGAAAATTTCGCACCAGACGCTCTCGACCGTGGCGCTGATAAGCTCAGCCTTGGAGTCATAATAGTTGTAGATCGAGCCGACCGAGACCCCGCATGCCGAGGCGACAGAACGGATGCTGACTGCCGCCCAGCCCTTTTCCCGGATAAGCTCACGGCTGTTTTTAAGATCTCTTCCTTGGAGGTCACGATCGTATTCATGTAGTCACCCTCAATATGAACAATGTTCATTTTTATTATACTGCCCCTTCCCACTTTGTCAAGAGGATTTCATAAAAGGTTTATATTTTTGTGGTCATCCTTTTTAGCCATGTTCACGGATGCTTTTCTGGTACACCAGCGCCTTGGGCATGAAAAGGTTTCGACCGCACCTGGCACCTATGACCACCTATACCCAGACCGAACAAGCAACGTCGCGGGCCGGCTGGAAGCTCTGGCTTTCCCAGGGAAGAAGAAACCGTGATACTGGTTTGATTTTTCCTCGGGTGTTATTTTTCTGTTGCTTTGGGCGCGAAAAAGCCCCGCCTTCAAGCGAAAAATCTTGAAAGCAGGGCTATTTTTATACGTTACTCCGTTCTATTTTTGATGGATTCAAAAAAGCCGGAAGGCAAATTTTTATTACTCGAGCTCGGTAAGTTTATTTCTTCGCTAAGCAAATTTGTTTAGTATATCTGTTCTTGGATGTTCACTTTTCCATAAGATTGCTGTGCTAGATGTGGCTTGCTGATTTTTTAGTATCAGGATAGTATCACACAACCAGCGGGATTTCTATGAATATCATAGTCTATACTCTCTTCAAAATCAAGAACTGCTCATCATTCGTCCTGAAGACTCAGGATGTCTCCCAGGCAAATATAGGTTTGGATAATGCACCGGGTTGCATCTCGTCTTGTCACCTCATGATGAACGCCCTTGCATTGCAAGTCCGTCAGATTATCCATCCAATCCAGTAGATAAATCACATTGCTTCCAACCATACTTTTAGAGGGGCTCTTATCTTCCAGCTTTTCAATCACCGCTGAAAGTTTATTTTATAGTGTTCTCCACTAACGTCAATTTCTTTTCCCGATTTGGTTTTATATTTTTTCTCTCCGTATTCAGGAAAATATTTCTCAAATAGTTCTTTTGCAGTTCCTTCAAAGAGCCTTCTGCACGTTGTAAGGGCCTGTGAATACAATTCTGGATTTTCCGAATTGATTTTATCTTCGATTGCTTGAAGTTTAAGAAGATTCTCCTTTGACATCTTAGAAAATTCATTTTCTACTCTTGTGCGATATTCAGAAAAACAGTTGTTGCCACATTTCCAAATGAAATCTCAATCTGTTTTCAAGTGCGTAATCATAATACTTTGATTTTAGAATAGTTAACTGCTTTTCTGACGATGCTATTTGTCTAACCAGCACTCCTGTTGAACTTGATACCGTCGTTGTTAATTTGTTCATCGCCACCGCTGCCCATTCTCCCGAAACAGACGCTCCTTGTGTTGTGAAATTATTCACAGCGCTACGCTGTGCAGCAATTTTTTCTTCAAGTTCCGAGGCTATTTCTGAAAAGACAAGCTCCTTTCCATCCTCAATATATCCCCTTCCTTTTCACCATGCTATTTGCCACGCCTCTTTTTGAATGTAGCCATTTTATTTCTAGGATATCCGCCATATTCATATTGAAGCCACATTATCGCATCTGTATCATTTAGCAATCTCGCAATTTTCAAACATAATAGCAACGCTGATGTTACTGTTATAGTATTATCCTCTATGCCATTCAGAACTTTTTCACATGCTACTAATGCATTTTCTGTTTTAGTCATGTTTTCCCTCCTCAAATGAGTTTCCGCCAATCCCAAAGAATTTATCAAAGAAGCTCTTCAGCTTATCGATTACACCCTGCTTCTTCTGCGCACGGCCACCGCCGCCAAAGCGGGAAACAGGCGGCATCAACTTGTCAATGTCAGTGCCCACAGTCTTGATCTCACCGTCACGGAACGCATTGGCCAGATATTTGCGTGTCTCCGGCTCCTTCAGCTTTTCCTCTTGGATGATCTTTGCAAGCTCTTTCTCCCGCTGTTCGGACACATAAGTGTTCCACTCTGCCATCACATCATCCACATCGTTGACCCCTGCAATAAACGTTTCAATCAGTTGCTTTTTGCTGCGCAGTTCCGGGCTGGCATCAATCGCCTTGCGAATCGTGATGAGCACCTCTTTGTCATCGCAATGGGTGTCATGGTATTTTTTGACCAGCATCAGAATGTAGTCAATGTTAATTTCGACCTGCCGAATCAGCTCCACCTCGAACACCACATCATCCGTGATATCCTCTTTGGTTTCATCGTGCTTCTTGTTACGCCATTCATCCCGCAAGTCCTGATAGCGGCCCAAATAGTCCTGTAAATCCCGTTCAGAGATCAGTTCGTTGCCCTTGAAATCATCAAAGGAAGACAGCAAGTTCCGCATCCGCAGCAGTGCACCAAACAGCACGATAAAGTCCTTCTGGTTCTGCTCTCCGATGATCTGCGGCTCTGTCAGCGGGAATTTTTGCGTCAGGTCATCGATCATGTCGGTGTAACCCTGATGGTATTTTCCCTGCTCATCCGTATAGCCATGGTAATAGTCTGCATATTTACGCAGTAGAACGATGCCACCCGCATTTTTATCTCCGAACAGCGAAATAGCCGCATCCACCCGCTTTTGCAGATTGCGGAAGCAGACGATATTGCCAAAGGTCTTGATGCTGTTCAGGATACGGTTCGTCCGGCTGAACGCCTGAATCAGACCGTGCATCTTCAGGTTTTTGTCCACCCAAAGGGTATTCAGGGTCGTGGCATCAAAGCCCGTCAGGAACATATTGACCACGATCAGCAGGTCAAGTTCCTTGTTCTTCATGCGGAGCGATACATCTTTGTAGTAATTCTGGAACCGTTCACCATCGGTCGAGTAGTTCGTATGGAACATCTCGTTGTAATCCTGAATGGCAGCATCCAGAAAATCCCGGCTGCTCTGGTCGAGGTTGGAGGTATCTTCCGGGTTTTCCTCGTCCAGAATGCCATCCGTTTCCGCTTCGTTGGCTCCATAGCTGTAAATGGTAGCAATGCGCAGCCGCTTGGTTGGGTCTGCCGCCATCTGTTTTTTGAACTCCTGATAATACAGCTTTGCCATCGGCACAGAAGCCACGCAGAAAATCGAATTAAAACCGCTGACGCGCTGTTTTGCTTGATTTCATCCACCGCACCACGCTGGGCAGAGGCCACCTCTGCCACATTCGTCAGCAGATTAAACTCATACGATTTGTCTCCCCGATAGGTTTTCTGGTCGAAGTGGTCGAGGATGTACTTTGTCACCAGAGAAATACGCTTGGGTGCCATGAACGCCTTTTCCCGGTCAATGTCCCAAACCTGCTTGTCGTCCATGTCCGGCTCTGCGTCCATCGTTTTGATGTAATCCACACGGAACGGCAGCACATTCTTGTCGTTGATGGCATCCACGATGGTGTAGGTATGCAGTGGTAGAACCTTTTCGCCTTTTTCATTTGGTTCACCGCCAAACAACTGAGGCGTTGTCCTCATACCGGGTTTTCCGCTCGTACCTGCATTTGCTGCGTAAATCGGTGTTCCGGTAAAACCGAACAGGTAGTACTTTTTGAAGTTGTGAACGATAGCACCGTGCATATCACCGAACTGGCTGCGGTGGCACTCGTCAAAGATGATCACAACATGCTTCTGGTAGACCTCATGCCCCGGATTCTTCTTGATGAAGGTCGCCAGCTTCTGGATGGTGGTAATGATGATATGTGCTTCCGGGTTTTCCAACTGGCGTTTCAGAATCGTGGTGCTGGTGTTGGAGTTTGCCGCTCCTTTCTCGAAGCGGTCATACTCCTTCATGGTCTGATAGTCCAAATCCTTGCGGTCTACCACAAACAGCACCTTGTCGATGTAGGACAGCTGCGATGCCAGCCGTGCCGTTTTGAAGGAAGTCAACGTCTTGCCGGATCCAGTGGTGTGCCAGATGTAGCCGCCGCCCTCGATGGTGCCATACTTTTGTAGTTGTTGGCGATCTCGATGCGGTTCAATATCCTCTCGGTCGCCGTGATCTGATATGGGCGCATCACCATCAGCATCTTTTCTGAGGTAAAGATGCAATACCGGGTCAGCACGCTCAGGATCGTGTGCTTTGCAAAGAATGTCCGGGTAAAGTCGATCAGATCCGTCAGCACGCGGTTATTCGCATCAGCCCAGTAGGAGGTAAATTCAAAGCTGTTGCTGGTCTTTTCCTTTTTCGTCTTGCCGTGTTTGGCATCCTTGATGGCATTGTAGCGGGTGCTGTTGGAGTAGTACTTGGTATTTGTGCCGTTGGAGATCACGAAAATCTGCGCATACTCGTACAAGCCGCAGCCCGCCCAGAACGAATCCCGCTGGTAGCGGTTGATTTGGTTAAACGCCTCCCGGATGGCCACCCCGCGCCGCTTCAGTTCCACATGAACCAGTGGAAAGCCGTTGACCAAAATCGTCACATCGTAGCGGTTATCATGCCGTGCGCCGTCTGCTTGTTTTACCTCATACTGGTTGATGACCTGCAGGCGGTTGTTGTGGATGTTCTTTTTGTCGATCAGCGTGATGTTTTTGGAGCTGCCATCATCCCGGTGCAATACCTGCACATTGTCTTCCTGAATCTTCCGGGTCTTTTCGGGAATATGCTCGTTGGGGTTGGCAATTACATCACTGAAAAACTGCTGCCATTCCGTATCGGAAAACTGGTAGTGGTTCAGCTCTTCCAACTGGCTGCGGAGGTTAGCAATCAGTTCATCCTCGGTATGCAGCGGCAGATAGGTATAGCCCTGCTCGCACAACAGCCGGATGAACTCTTTTCCAACTCCGCCTCGCTCTGGTAGCTGTCAGAACGCACTTTGGAGGGTTCATAGGTGGCAACAACGGTATCCTCATTGGTAGCCGCAACGATATTGAAAAAGGACATTTTCACACCCGCCTTTTATTCATACAACCCTGCTTCTTCTCGTTCCACCCGAATATCTCGCAGTTTTCTTCCCTGATAAAGCCAATGCACCGGCCCTTGTAGCGGATAGGTCGTCCGCATGATTTTTTGAGCTAACGCAGAAAGTGAATAGGCTTTACCCTGATACTCAATTTGCCTATCATCTTTTACTACGGCTACAACCTCAGGATGATTTTGCAGCACGACCTCTGCCCCCATCGGAATACCACATTTAATAAATGAGAACGGGGCTTTGCGTTCTTTTGCTTCTTCCTGAATTTCAGCCGCAACTTCTTCGTCTGCAATCTCATGGCCTTCCGGGGTAAGGCGCTGCAGTTTGTCCATTGTGCCGCTTAATTTTGCAATGCTCTCCAAAAGCGCATAAGCATCCTCTTTTGTCATTGCATAAAACTCTTTTGTTCTTGTCTTGCCATCGAACGTATCAATAGCGCGCAAATCAGGATTCAAACGGTCAATCAGGCTATGCAGTTCTTTATCTTGTAGCGGAGCCGAAACATCGTAAGTAGCATATACCCGAAACGCAAATGGGATGCACTCGCTTCGATTTAACTGTTTCAGTCGATTTTCGATATTGGTCGCATAGCCAATTTTTACATAATCCGGGAAAGAGGGATTTGTCAGGATATAAATTACACCAGCCTTTTGCTGCACTCACGTTGCAGCCACCTCCTTAAACGTCAACAATTTATCTCTGTAATATTCATACTGTTTTTGGCGTGCTTCAATTTCTGCAGGCAAGCCAATGTTGAGGTCGGAGCAAATCTTCTCAAAGTTGTCCAGCACATTCACAATGCGGTTTTGGATATCAAGAGGAGGAACAGGAATTTTATAAGCCAAAACTTTCTGAAAATCCAGAGAATCAACTGTTCCTCCCTGCTTTTAGTCGTTCTGCGAATACTCTCCATAGGCTTGCAACGCATGGGAAACATACCGAGAAGATATTCCTTCTTTTGTCACCAGAATTTTAATATCCTGATTTACCGTCGTTTCAAACGGAATATAAGTAACCGGGAATGTGTGCCGCAAAATCCCTGACCGTGTAACGATCGCCACACTCCCAGCGGGATATACCGTCATAGATGCTTCATCAACCGCTGCATTCGTGATATGGTCAATCGTATCTGACAAGATCGGCTGCTTAACATCTTTTGAAGATACCCACGGAATCGTACCACTCTCCCAATATTTCTTTTCAGCCATCGAGGGAGTTTTTCCGCCAGACCACTTTCCAAGGTCAGCAATTCTACACAATATCTCTCGACTGAAATCAATTGTCCCCCCCCTGAGGACATCAAAAGTTAGCAACTTATCCCGATAGAATTCATATTGACTTTTGGCGAGCTGTAAGCTCTGCTGTAAGCTCTGCTGTAAGATTTGTGAAATTGTCTAGGATGCGGACAATTTCACGCTGAATTTCAATCGGTGGAAGAGGCACAACGATTTTACTCACATTATCAAGATATATTCCTTTCTGAGCTGCACCATGAGCATTTGCTTGAATATAAGATTGTACTGAAGAGGATTGCAATGCAAAAAAAACGTACCTCGAAATTGCAACACTATTGTCGAGCTTTATAACACAAACGCTTCTTTGAAACAATGCTTTTAAGTCCGTATCAACAACCGCAACTCGACCAATTGCTCCTACTATTGTTAATAGTACGTCTCCTTTTTGAACATTTGTTCTTCTGTTTTCAATTTCAAATACTTCTGGTGACACCCATTTGCTTGCATTTATATCGATTATTCCATTATTGATATTCTGCGCAGAAAGTATTGGATATGCTCCGTCCGTACCAGCACCCTTTGGCAAATTATGCATTCCATCTGTAATCTTTATGGCAATATCTCCAAGTTTTTTATATTTCACTCCATCCGAACATTTTTCTTGAATCAATTCATCAAGTCTACTCATCTTTGTTCTTCCTTTTCCAGCCAATCAATATAATTTTTCCAAACTCTTATGTATTCAGTTGCTGTTGCCACTCCATTTTTAACGCCCATGGTTGAATCTGCCATTCTAACGTAAATCACACCTTGTCTGACTACAAACTTACTCTTGTTGTAGCCGTCTTCAATATCTCGATTGCTTATAAAAACTCCCGGCACTTTCTTTACTACAATCAAGTAAATCCATCTATTCTTACTAATCGCAATCGGAACAAACTCACACTTGGGATGGCTAATCAACATATACATTTCAAGTTTTTCTGTCAATTTTGCGCTGAACTGTTTCATCTTTCCCAAATCATCAGCGCTCAACCCACACAAATCCCATTTTCCGGGCAAATAAATGAAATTGGCATCTGTATTTAATCTTCGTCTATCCTCTGTTGAAAGCGGTATTTTTCGCTGGTTTTCATCTTTGCTTTCTCCCACTCCCACAATGATATATGAATCTCCATTATAATCGCTATTGGAAAATGCTAGGATGTCTTTAATGATAGCCGGAATATGTTCGTCAGTCAGACCTTTCTTGAAATCCCAGTATATTCCTTCCGTATAGCCTTCAAGTAGCGGTTGAACAATCCTAAATGCTTCACGTTCTGTCATTTTCACACCTCAAAGAGTATGGTTACAGAATTTCGCCATCTTCCAAATACCTGTCAAAATCGCTCTGGTACAACCGATCCTGCACTACACGGTACTTTTCAAACTCCGTTTCGGCGTGCATCTTTGCAAGCTGCGCCGAGATTTTGCCTGCATCCTTCAGCACTTCCAGATCATCTGCCTGCAAATAGATGTCCAGCCGCTTGGCCCAGTCCTCCATGGTCATGGGGATATGACGGCGGGCACGGTTCTCGGCAAGGTCGAGGTAAGCCGAAACGATCAGCTCCATGGACTTCATTTCATCTTCGGTCAGGTAATTTTTCGCCACCGAAACATCGCTCTTTTTAATTTTGCCGTTGGGAGCATCCTTCCATGTGTGAAGCCCCATGTGCGGCTTTTCGGCATCGGCACGCTCATAGATCAGCTCTGCCGCTGTATGGCGGTGCACGGCATAGTGCATCTTATTCTGCACCTTCGCAAAGAACTCTTTTGTGGTCAGCGCATTGCGGTCATAATCCAGCGAAGTAGCGTAAATATCGGTAAGTTTCTGGTAGAAGTTGCGCTCCGAAATGCGGATCTCCCGGATGCGCTCCAACTGCTCTTCAAAGTATTTCTTGGTCAGGACTGTGCCGCCGTTTTTCAGGCGTTCTTCGTCCATTGCCCAGCCCTTGATGGTGTACTGCTCCACGATCTGGTTCGCCCAGACACGGAACCGCACCGCCCGCTGGTTGTTCACCTTGAAGCCAACCGCAATAATCATTTGCAGATTATAGTGGTTCACGCTGCGAGTAACCTGTCGGCCACCCTCATTTTGAACTATTCGGAATTTCCGAATCGTTGCCGCCTCGTCCTGCTCATGGTCAGCATAAATCTTTTGATATGCTCATTGATGGTCGGAAGCCCCACATCGTAAAGGGTCGCCATCATCTTTTGCGTCAGCCAGATGTTTTCATCCTCGTAGCGCATCTCAATGCTGTCCTTGTCCTCCCCCGTAGAGGCAACAAAGGTCAGGTATTCCGCCGCAGAAGAACGTACCAATGCAGAATCTTTCTTTTTGCTTTCCATCTCAGCCCTCGATTTCTGCCACGATCTGGTCAATGGCGGCCCGCAGTTCGTTTTCTCGTGCTACGATTTGTGCAATTTTAGCGTTCAGCTTTACAATGTCGATCTTCTCGCGGGTATCCTTAGCCTCCACATAAGTGGAAACCGACAGGTTATAGTCATTTTCCTGCACCTCGGAATACTCCGCCAGATGGGAGAAGTGCGCTTCTTCTGCCCGCTGTGCAAAGGTGTCCACTATTTTGTTAATGTTCTCCGGGGTGAGTTTGTTGTTGTTCGTCACCTTGACGCACTCGGAAGAAGCATCAATGAACAGCACTTTATTGTCCGTTTTGCCCTTTTTCAGCACCATGATGCAGGTGGCAATACTGGTACCAAAAAACAGGTTGCTCGGCAACTGGATGATGCAGTCAATGAAGTTATTGTCCACCAGATACTTGCGGATTTTCTGTTCTGCACCGCCACGGTACATAATGCCGGGGAAACAGACGATTGCCGCCGTACCGTTGGAAGCCAGCCACGCCAGCGAGTGCATGATAAACGCCAAATCCGCTTTGCTCTTCGGAGCCAGCACACCAGCCGGGGCAAAACGTGGATCATTGATCAACAGCGGATTCTCGTCACCGGCCCACTTGATGGAGTACGGTGGATTCGATACGATCAGCTCAAAAGGTTCATCATCCCAGTGCTGCGGATTTGTCAGCGTGTCCTCACAGGCAATGTCGAATTTGTCAAATTCGATGTCGTGCAGGAACATATTGATGCGGCACAGGTTATACGTTGTGATGTTGATTTCCTGTCCAAAGAAGCCGTTGCGCACGGCATCCCGTCCCAGAACCTTTTCTGCCTTCAGCAGCAGCGAACCGGAACCGCAGGCCGGGTCATATACCTTGTTGATTTCCTTCTTGCCTACGGTACCCAGCCGGGTCAGCAGTTCCGACACATCAGCAGGCGTAAAGAACTCGCCACCGGACTTGCCCGCATTGCTGGCGTACATGGTCATCAGATATTCATAGGCATCGCCAAAGGCATCAATGTCATGCTCTTTCACATCGCCAAGGTTCATATCTGCCACGCCGTTCAGCAGTTTAACGAGCTTTTCATTGCGTTTGGCAACGGTCGCACCCAGCTTGTTGCTGTTCACATCGTAATCATCAAACAGCCCTGCAAACTGTCCCTCAGAGGAGCTGCCCTTTGCGGATTCTTCAATATGTCGGAACACCGTTTCCAGCGTTTCATTGAGGTTTTCATCGTTGGCTGCTTTTGCCCGCACATTGCAGAACAACTCACTGGGCAGGATGAAGAACCCTTTTTCCTGTACCAGTCCTTCCCGTGCCTGCTCTGCCTCTGCATCAGACATATCTTCATAGCGGAAATCCGGGTTGCCTGCATCAATTTCGCCCTGATTGATATAGCTGGCAATGTTCTCCGAAATATAACGGTAGAACATCGTACCGAGAACGTAGCTCTTGAAATCCCATCCGTCCACTGCGCCGCGCAGATCATCCGCAATCGCCCAGATTGCACGGTGCAGTTCTTCGCGTTCCTGCTCTTTTGGTGTCTACCATTTTTATTTCCTCCATCAAATGCGGATTTCCGCATTGTTTTTTTCATTTTAACATAGTAAATGTACCACTATTGGTACACCATGGTGTCTTTTTCTAAAAAGGATACACCTTTCCTTTATACTATCCTAGTAAAGCGTACCACAGCTTTTCCGTGATTGCAAGCCGATAAATATTGCTATTGCTTTTTCAGAGTCGAATTATCACTTATATGTACAGACCCCCGCCAACATCCGCTGGCGGGGATCTGCTATGCTTACAGTTCTACGTTGCTCTGCCTGTTCTTCTTTTGGCTCCTATCCGCCGCCTGCTCCTGCCCCCTCATAAGCCCAATGACCTGCTGCATCTTTTCGGCACCGAAATAGTTCCATACTCGCCTGAAATCACATTTCATCGCATAGAGCTGCTCATTTTCTGCCTTCACCTCTTTCAGCCGCTGGCTTAGATGATGGGTAGCCTTCTTCTCGTCCTGATAGAAGTGCAGATACTTATCCCGCTCGTCCTTGACCTCCCAGTACTTACGATGGAGGGCAAAGAGTACCTTCACCAGCTTCTGGATCAGCGGCATTGCCTTCTTCTCCCGGTAACTCTTGGCGGTCTCAAACGTGGCTGCTTCCGGCACCCATTCCTCCGGCCGCTGGGAGTATTGCGCCGACAGGCTTTCTAGCCCCTCCATGATGGGAGCCAGCTTGTTCAGCTTCTGGCTCTGCTTCTGGTAGGTCAGCTCAGCTTCCTGCACCCGCTGTTCAGCGGCATCTACGGCTGTCTGCGCTGTTTCCAGTTGCTCCTGCATCTCGGTCAGGTCGGTCTGGCACTCCTGCTTGGCAGCTTCCAGAGCCGCCACTTCTTTACTGCGCTCCTGCTTTCTTGAAGTCCAGCACAGACAGGTGCTCTTCGTGGGTGCCTTTCTGTTCCCACTCGATGCCGTGCCGCTCCATCACGGCAGCAAGCTGCTCCTTCTCGGCGTTGATCCACTGGTTCAGCTCGGATTCTCGCTTGAGCCGCCTGTAAAACCCAAGGCCTTCAGAGCCTGCTTCAGGGAAACCTTGGTGTCCAGTCCTTTGCCTTTCCAGCCGGACACATACGGCACGAAGTCGATGTGCAGATGGGGCGTAGCTTCATCCATGTGGAGGAACGCTCCGAACACCCGCAGTGTCTGGTTACGTTCTTGGAAGCCCTGCATATACTCGTCCAGCAGTTCCTTTGCCAGTGCGCCGTTCTCGGTCAGGACACCCATATCATCTTTATTGCCAATCTGGACGATCAGCTCATGGAAGAGCTTTTCCTGCTTACCTGTCCGCAGGTGCTCATAGTAGTCGGTGATACAGCGGTCCTTGCGCTTCTGCTTGGCATTGTAACGCTTCACTGCCTCGTCAAACAGTTCGTGGTACACCTTCTGAATCGGTTCATCCCGGTACACAACATTCAGGCTGCTGCGCTCCGGGTCTACGTTTTCAGCGGTGAAACTTCTCCGGTTATGGTTGAGGGAGCCGGGACCCCGCATTGCGGAAATGGTTCTTTTCAATCGCACGTCCTTTCTCTGTGGAAGTAACTGGTGCCGGACACGGCAAAGGCTTTGTTACTTTCGTCGAAAGTAACGCAAAAGCACTTTTGACAGACGTTCCGTCCATCAAAAGATGCCTTTGCGCCCTGCCGGGGCTTCCGTCTGCGGACGGTTTCGCTGCACCTCGCCGCTGCCCGGTCCAACACCACCTTCCTGCGTGATTGCATTCACAGGAGCGTGACACGCTCCTGTCCTCTGCCAATAGAGGGACTCACCAGCGGAAGCTTTCTGGCACGCCTCATCTGTCCAGATACTCCTGTCGAGCCTGCTCCCGCTGTTCCTCGGTGGGTGCTGTCTTGTACTGGGCATACAGCTCATGCCGCAGCATCGCATCCAATTTTTGCTCCGGACCCTGCTCAATGACCTCTTCGTACTCATTTTCGCCGCTCAAATGATAATGCAGCAAGGCGACGAAAAGTTCCTGCGAAATCTGCACATTTTTCATCATTATCACCATTCCGTGTCGGTTGTGTCGATTGTGACGGTATTTTACATAGTAGCAAAAATACCGTCACAACCGTCACGAATCGTCACGCCCCAGAATTTTCCAACGTTAATTTGACCACTCTGCCCTCATGGGTGCGCTTGCTTTCGTACCGAATTCCATAATCGTTGTAGAGCCTGTCGGCACTCACGTTCAGCTTCCGGGTCAAGATGTTTGCCTGTATGCTCACACCAGACAGACGTTCCAGCAGCTCCGTGGGCGTACCGCTCCACTCTGGCTGTTCCGGGCTGAGCATCTTTGCCACCGCTTCCAGAAGCGGGTCGGGCGGCAGCTTCCAAAGTTCCGTTTCGGCTCCTTGGAACTCCCACACGCAGCGTTCCCGGTCAAACTCCAATGTCAGCTCCTGATCCGGCTGGTCACGCCCCACGATGTCCAGTAGTGCGGTGTTGTCCGTGCGCCGCTTCTTCTGCATGATGAACGCGCCATCCGCTGCACCCAACAGACCGTTGGTGCCGGAGATCATATCAAAGCTGTCCTCGGCTTCCATCTTCCGGGTGTGATGAACCACCAGCAGGCAGATGCCGTACCTGTCGCTGAAAGTTTTCAGTTTGGTCACGATCTCGTAGTCGCTGGCGTAGCTGTATCGGTCACCGCCGATCTCCCGCACCTTCTGCAGGGTGTCGATGATGATGAGCCGTACATCCGGGTGTTCCCGGATGAATCCTTCCAACTGCTGGTCAAGTCCCTCGCTCACGGACTTAGCTTGCGTTGCGAAGTAGAGATTGCTGGTCTCCTCTACCCCGAACATCCGGGAGAGCCGCCGCTGCAGCCGGGCGTAATCATCCTCCAATGCAAGGTAGAGGACGGTGCCCTGATGCACCTCGTACTCCCACAGCGGAAGCCCCATCGCCACATGGTAGGCAAGCTGCCCCATGAAGAAGGACTTGCCCACCTTGGGCGCGCCTACAAAGAGGTAGGTGCCGCTGTACAGCAGGTCGTTCACGATGGGTTTCCGGAGGTGGATACACCGTGTCGTACAGTTCGGTCATTGATACCGTGTTCAGCCCGAAATTGTTTTATTTTTTCGCGGCTTGCAGATTGATTTGCTTGTCCGAATTTGTTATAATATTAGTGTTGATTTTGAGGACGACTGTACCGCATCTGCGCCAACAGATGCACCCGGTACGGTCGTTTTCTATTGTCCGTCATTCGCATTCCTCCTTAAGTCCGTTCAACGTCAGAGCCACCATTTGCAGGGTTTCCAGCAAGTCCGGCGAGACCTCTTCATCCACGGCCAGCCGTTGCAATTCCTGATAGATCAGCTCCATCTGGCCTCGCAGGGCTTTGTAGACCCTTGGGTTGCCTACTACGATGATTTCCCGGTCGGTCAGGCGGCGGATGATATACTCCTGTTTGGTCAAGCCGGAGAGCTTTACTTTGGCTTCCAGAACCTCGTCCTCTTCCGGGGACATTCGGAAGGCCACCACCTTGTTCCGCCAGCGGCCTTGCTGGTCGAGTACTCGTTCCATCTTCATCCCTCCTTTCGCTCCATGTCCAGCTTCTGCGCCATCTCCTGCTGCTTCGAGGGGAAGAGGTGGGCGTACTTATAAGTGATGTCCACGCTCTCATGCCCTACCCGGTCTGCGATTGCCAGCGCCGAGAAGCCCATCTCGATCAGCAGCGATACATGGGAGTGCCGCAGGTCGTGGATTCGGATGCGCTTCACCCCGGCCTCCTTGGCTCCCCTGTCCATCTCGTGGTGCAGGTAGCTCTTGGTCACCTCAAAGATCCGCTGGTCTGGCTGGACTTTGTAGAGGGATTTCAGATAGTCTCTGATCTCGTCCGTCAGAAACTGCGGCATCTGGATGACCCGGACGCTCTTGGGTGTTTTCGGGTCGGTGATCACATCCCGGCCTTTCAGCCTTTGATAGGATTTGGTGATGGAGAGCAGCCCCTTGTCCAAGTCGAAGTCTGCCGGAGTCAGAGCCAGCAGCTCGCCCTTCCGGATGCCGCACCAGTAGAGGACTTCAAAGGCGTAGTAGGATTGCGGCTTGTCCATCATGACCTCTGCGAACTTGAGGTACTCCTCCTTTGTCCAGAAGAGCATCTCCTTGTGCTTTTCTGACCCCATGCACCCGGCTGTGGCTGCTGCGTTTGATTTCAGCCCATAGAACCGGACGGCGTGATTCAGAATGGCACTGAGCTGTCCATGGAGCGTCTTGAGGTAGGTCGGCGAGTAGGCCTTGCCGTTTTTGTCCCGGTAGTTCAGCATCTCGTTCTGCCATGCGATCACATCCCGCGGCCTGATCTCGCTGAGCCGCTTTTCTTTGAAATACGGTAAGATTTTCGTTCGGATGATATGCTCCTTGGTAAACCAGGTGTTTTCCCGGAGTCGCTTCTTTCTTGTCCGTGATATAAATTTCCACAAAGGCTTCAAATGTCATGGTCAGGTCTGCCGCCTGTTGAAGAAGGAACTCCCGCTCCCACGCCAGAGCATCCTTCTTGGTGGCAAATCCCCGTTTCAGCTTCTTCTGCTTCACACCTTGCCAGTTCTCGAAGTAGAAGGAAGCGTACCATGTGCCCTGCCTGTTGTCCTTGTAGGCTGGCATCCTATCACTCCTCCCATGCCCCGTAGATCTTCTCCTGATAGTACCTCCTGCTTACCCGGCCTCCCACGGTCGTAGCCCTTGGCTCTCAGTTCCTCGTTCCACTGGGCGATCATTTTGTACGCCAGCCCCTGCGAGATGTCCAGCTCCTTTGCCAGCTCGTCTGCCTTGATAAAAATGCTGTTTGCCATTTTTTGTCCTTTCCTTGTCGGTTTCGTTTCGGTGCCGCTTCATCCTCGCTGACTTCCGGCAGGCATATCCCCTTTGCGGTGCTGTGCCGTCCCCTTGCGGAGCGCTCGCTTCCTTTCGGAAGGTCTTGGCGGTTTGGGTCAGTTTGGCGGTCATTCAATTTTACTAAACATTTTTGCTTATCTTTTCGTGTCCTCATTATACTAAACATATTCCGTTAAGTTAAGAGGTTTTCGGGCAGAATCTTAAACTTTTTTGTTTATTTTCTATTGCACTTCCTGTTTTTCTGTGCTATACTGGGTTCAACAAATATGTTTAAGTCAGGAGGCAATCGCATGGCAGTCGGTGACCGCATCAAACGTGCCCGCAACCTCCGAGGTATGACCCAGAAAGAACTGGGCATTGCCATCGGGTTTGAGGAGAAAAGCGCAGACATCCGCATCGCACAATACGAAAGCAACACCCGCACTCCTAAAGAAGAGTTGCTCCGCAAGATTGCGGAGGTGCTGGACGTGAACTACCGTTCCCTCTATGAGCCGACCCTGTACGCCGCAGAGGATGTGATGTACACCCTGTTCGAACTGGACGAGCACTACCCCGGCACCCGGCTCTACGAGGTCACAGACACCACCGACCCGGATCTCCCGGAAAAGCACATGGCGGTCAGCTTCCGGTATCGCCTGCTGGATGATTTCCTGAAGGAGTGGCAGCTCCGCAAGAAGCAGCTCCGGGAGGGTGAGATCACCAAGGAAGAGTATCTGGAATGGAAGCTCAACTGGCCTCAGACCGCCGACGGCTGCGGCCGGTACGAGCCGAAGAAAAAGTGGCGTAAAGAATAAAAGACACAAAAATGCCCTCTGAAAAACTTACCGTTTCTCAGAGGGCATTCTCATGTCTCTCTTTATGACTAATCGCCTGATAGTATCAAAGCAGTATCACAGAGCCTTTTGACTCTCGAAATATTGCATTGCATCAACACTTTTCAGGTTTTGAAGATTACTCGAGCTCGATCGTGGCCGGCGGCTTACCGGTGCAGTCATAGAACACGCGGTTGACGTGCTTGACCTCATTGACGATGCGGCTGGTGACAGTACCCAGCACGTCCCAGGGCATATTGTAGCTCTCAGCGGTCATGAAGTCAGTGGTGGTGACAGCGCGCAGGGCCACGGCGTAGTCGTAGGTGCGCTCGTCGCCCATGACGCCGACGCTGTGCATATTGGTCAGAGCGGCGTAATACTGGCTGATCTCCTTATCAAGGCCGGCCTTGGCGATCTCCTCACGCCAGATGGCGTCGGCATCCTGCACGATAGCGACCTTCTCGGGGTCACTTCGCCGATGATGCGGATGCCCAGACCGGGGCCGGGGAAGGGCTGGCGGCTGACCAGATACTCGGGCAGACCCAGCTCACGGCCAGCCTGACGGACTTCATCCTTGAACAGGTTGCGCAGCGGCTCGACCAGCTCCTTGAAGTCCACGGTATCAGGCAGGCCGCCGACGTTGTGGTGGCTCTTGATGACGGTGGACTCACCGCCCAGACCGCTCTCGACGACATCGGGGTAAATGGTACCCTGTGCAAGGAAATCGACCTTGCCGATCTGCTTTGCCTGTTCCTCAAAGACGCGGATGAACTCCTCGCCGATGATCTTGCGCTTGCGCTCCGGCTCGGTGACACCGGCCAGCTTTGCAAAGTAGCGGTCACGGGCGTCCACGCAGATGAAGTTGATGTCAAAGCCGTTGGCGTTGCCGGGGCCGAAGACAGAGCAGACCTCTTCCTTCTCGTTTTTGCGCAGCAGGCCGTGGTCCACAAAGACGCAGGTCAGCTGCTTGCCGATGGCCTTGGCCAGCATGGCAGCCAGCACGGAGGAATCGACGCCGCCAGACAGGGCGCAGAGCACCTTGCCGCTGCCGATGCGCTTCTGCAGGGCCTCGACGTTGTTCTCCACGAAGGAGTCCATCTTCCAGTCGCCGGTGCAGCCGCAGACATTGTATACGAAGTTGTGCAGCATCTTCTTGCCCTCAGCGGTGTGGAGGACCTCGGGGTGGAACTGGACGGCGTACAGCCCCTTTTCCTCGTTCTCAGCTGCGGCCACCGGGCAGTTGACGGTGTGGGCAGTGATTTTGAAGCCGGGCGCAGCCTGCTCGATATAGTCGTTGTGGCTCATCCAGCAGACGGTGGAGGGCTGCACATCGGTGAACATCTTGCTGCTGTTGTCCACGAAGACCTCGGTCTTGCCGTACTCACGCTCGGGGGCGCGGCAGACGTGGCCGCCCAGCAGGTGCATCATGAGCTGGCTGCCGTAGCAGATGCCCAGCACAGGCACGCCCCAGCTGAATATCTCGGGGTCGACGGTGGGCGAATCCTCCAGATAGACGCTGTTGGGGCCGCCGGTGAAGATGATGCCCTTGGGGTTCTTTGCCTTGATGACGGACAGGTCCGTCTTATAGGAATAGATCTCACAGTAGACATTGTTCTCGCGGACGCGGCGCGCGATCAGCTGATTGTATTGGCCGCCAAAGTCCAGCACGATCACGGTTTCATGCTGCATGATGTTCTCCTCTCTATATATCACTGGTGTGCTTCTTATAGCTAAGATTTAGTATAGCACATTTCACAACCAAAAGCGACATCTTTTGTGTATTTTTCTGTTTTGTTTTTCGTTTTAAATTGTAAACCCTTTCGCAAATCAAAAGTTGACGCAGCGTTTGCAATCTGCCATACTGGGAGCATGGCCGCTTTGGGCCAGAATGTATAGGAGGAACAATTCTTATGAGTCAGAACACCCGGGCCGCTGCGGCCACCAAGTCCAAGTTCTCTGTGCGGGACATCTGCTATGCAGGTCTGTTCGCCGCCGTTATCGCTGTCATGGCTCAGATCTCCATCCCGATGCCTCTGGGCGTCCCCATGACCATGCAGACCTTCGCCATCACGCTGGCTGCTGTGGTGCTGGGTTCCAAGCTTTCCGCCATCGCTTCGCTGGTGTACTTGGCACTGGGCGCTGTGGGCGTGCCGGTGCTGGCAAACTTCTCCGGCGGTTTCGATAAGTTCGTCGGCCCCACCGGCGGCTTCCTCATCTCTTTCCCCCTGATGGCTTACATCATCGGCCTCGGCGTGGAGCACCGTAACGCCTTCAAGGGTGCTTTCGTCACCGCTGTCATCGTCGGCACGGTGGTCAACTATGTGGTGGGCGTTGCAATGTTCGTGGTCGTCGCCCACAGCACCATCGCCGTGGGTATCACCGCCTGCGTCCTGCCCTTCATCCCCACTGCCATCATCAAGGCAGTTCTGGCCTGCGCCATCGGCCTGAATCTGCGGAAGCGCATTCCGGGGCTGAAAGCATGAGCATCGTACTTCGTCCCCATCATCTGCTCTGCACGCAGGGCTATTCCGGCAAAGGCTATGACAACGATTTCGTAGCCCACATGACCGACGTGGTGCATCAGCTGCGGGATGTTCCCGGCACCACCATCCACCTCACCTTCTCCACTGACACCCTCTGCTCCTGCTGCCCCAACAAGCTGACCTCTGCGACACGCAGGAAAAGGTCAAGCGCTACGATGCAAAGACGGTGGAATACTTCGGTCTCGAGGAAAAGGATTACGTCTACCAGGACCTCATCCGCGAGATCGACGCCAAGGCCACGCCAGAGATCCTCGCCGACATCTGCCGCGACTGCTGCTGGTTCCCCATCAGCGCCTGCTGCAAGAATATCTGCGAAAGCCGGTATGTGAAATAAAGCGATAAAAAATACGGGATGCTGCAAAATGCCGCATCCCGTATTTTTGTTTTATCAGGCGATGAACTTATCGTACAGGCCGAACACGAAGATGAACAGGACAATGAGGGGCAGGCCATAGGTCAGGTAGCCACGCATCCAGTCGTGCATCTTGAGGCCGTCGCCGGTGTTGACTTCCTTCTTGTAGTTGTCCCAGCCCCAGCCGTAGCGGGTGACGCAGAACAGCAGGTAGACGAGGGAGCCCAGCGGCAGGAAGAGGTTGCTGACGAGGAAATCCTCCACATCCAGCACCGCACCGCCGAAGATGGCGAAGCCGTCCCAGGCCCAGACATTGTAGCCCAGCACACAGGGCAGAGAGAGGGCGATGATGAGGAAGAAGTTGACGAGGCTGGACTTCTGACGGTTCCAGCCGGTCAGGTCCATGCAGCAGGACATGATGTTCTCGAAGACGGCCAGCACGGTGGAAAGTGCCGCAAACGCCATGAACAGGAAGAACAGGCTGCCCCACAGACGGCCCATCGCCATATTTGCGAAGATGTTGGGCAGGGTGATGAAGATGAGGCTGGGGCCGCTGGTCTGGTCCACACCGTAAGTGAAACAGGCCGGGAAGATGATGAGGCCGGCGGTAATGGCGACGAAGGTATCCAGCACCACGACGCGGACGCTCTCGCCCAGCAGGGCGTGCTCTTTGCCGATATAGCTGCCGAAGATAGCCATCGCGCCGATGCCGAGCGACAGCGTGAAGAACGCCTGATTCATGGCCCCCACCAGGGTGTTGACGATGCCCACTTCCTTCATCCGCTCAAAGTCGGGTACGAGGAAGAAGGTCAGGCCCTCCTTTGCGCCGGGCATGAACATACTGTTGACTGCCAGCACCACCATGATGACCAGCAGGGCGATCATCATGACTTTCGTGACTTTCTCGAGGCCGTTCTGCAAACCGCGGGCGCAGACGAAGATACCGATGGCCACAACGACCACCATCCAGAAGCCCATGGTCAGCGGGCTTGCCAGCATCTCGGTGAACTTACCAGCCACCTGGTCAGCGTCAAGGCCCACCAGCTTACCGGCAGCGGTCATGTAGAAGTAGTGGAGCATCCAGCCGGCCACCGTGGTGTAGAACATCATCAGCAGGTAGCAGCCGATGAGGGTGAAGTAGCCGTGGATGTGCCACTTCTGGCCGGGCTTTTCGAGGGCCTGATAGGCGCGCACCGGGCTCTTGTGGCTGGCACGGCCCACGGAGAACTCCATGGTCATGATGGGCAGACCCAGAATGACGAGGAACAGCAGGTAGAACAGCACGAAAGCGCCGCCGCCGCCCTGACCTGCCATGTAAGGGAACTTCCACACATTTCCGATGCCGATCGCGCAGCCGGCGGAAAGGAGGATGAACCCGAGTCTCGATTTGAGTTTTTCGCGTTCCATTGATTGTCTCCTTTATTGCACCTTGCAAAAATCTGCGCCCGTCGTTTCGTCCACGACGGGCGCACAGTATATTGATTATATCACAGCTTATGGCAAATTTCCCAGAAGTCTCGCTTGAATCTTTTTCATGTTTTCTTCAGGAGAGTTTGCTGTACTTTCATGTTTCGAGCAGTTCCGACTGCATTTCATCCAGCTGCTCGTAACTGTAAAGGCGGTTGAGGGCTTCCACCAGCTCTTTTTCGAAAGCCGGGGCGGCAGACCGAGAGCGCAGAGCAGCTTTGTTTTCCGCTCAGCCGAGCCCGCCGTACCCGAAAGCCCCTCATAGAGGTCGGTATAAATTTGCCGCCCCTCCGGCTTTGCAGGAAATGCCAGCTTCTTCGCCCAGAGCGTCCCGGAGCGCCTGCAAAACGAGGGCATCGTCCACGCCCTCGACCCCCAGAAGCCCCTCTTTGCCGGGCTGAGCCTTCCGCTTTTCCTTGCCGTGGATGGCCGGAACGTAGGCTTGCACCACGTTCTCTCCCCACCAGATTCGTGATGTAGGTGCGGATGCGGAAGCCCGCCGCGTCGGAGTCCGTCAGGAGGATAAGGCCGTTTTTGTGGGCCAGCTGTTTGAAGAGCTGCTGACGCTTCTTATCCTTATAGATGCCAAAGCCGTCCGTCAGCAGGATCATGGCGTCGGTCAGGTGGGAGAGACGGGCCGCATCGTATTTGCCCTCCACGATGAGACACGGTCGGTGTGCAGCAGTTCCAGTTTCTCGCTCATCTTCTTCCTCCCGCCATTGCCAGGCGGCAGAGCGCCGTTTCCAGCAGGGTCTGCGCGCTCACGGGCTGGCTTTTCAGACTCTTGTCCAGCTCAAGCAAAATCTGCATGCAGGCTTCCAGCTGGGGCAGCGTGTAGTGGCTGGCTGTCTCGGCAGAGCGCTTGAGCCGGTAGTCGCTGCCCTTGTAACCGAAATCCTTGAACACGGTGCTGTAGCTCTTCCGCTTGGCTGCGCCCAGTTTGACCCGATAGAGATCCACATAGCTGCCGATCATGGCCGCCGTGATGGGGATGGGCTCCTGCTGCAGGCGGAGAAGCGTTTGCAGCTTTTGCAGGCACCGGTGGCGTTTTTCGCCGTTATCATCCGTATCATCTCGAAGACGTCGGCCTCGAGGCTCACAGTCCCCATCTCGGCCACCATGGCCGTGGTCACGGTCTGGTAGCCGGAGAGGGCGCAGAGCTTGTCCACCTCGTTCTCGAGAAGGAACGGGTCTTCGCCGCAGCGTTCCAGCAGGGCCGTCGCCGTACCCTCGGAGAGGGTGGTGTCCTGCGCCTTGGCGCGGTCCATCACCATGACCTTCAGCTCGTAGGGCTTGGGTTTGGCCAGCTCTTCGGCAAAACCGATCTTAGTACACTGGGCGATGAGCTTCTGCGCCCGCTTGCCCAGCTTGAGCTTATTGCGCTCCATCTCGAACACGCTGCCCAGCACCACCACGGCATTCTCGAGGCTGGCCAGCGTGGCGCACAGCTCGTCGAGGTCTTTGTCGCTGTAGGCGGCGGGGTCCACCTCGGGCAGAAGCACCACGCGCCGCGTCCCGAAGAAGGAGATGGTGCCTGCCGCCATGATGAGCTGCTCGATTTCGGGCGCAGCACCGTCCAGAACGGTCGTCTCTTCGTCCTCTCCCTCGGCCAGAATCTTTGCCGCCCGGGCCACAGCCTGTCGGACAAGATAGCGCTCGCTGGAATAAAAATAGTAGACCGGACAGCCTCCCTGGGCCAGCTGCCGGAGTTTCGTTTCCGTTGCCAAATGATCGGCTCCTTTGTATTTGGATTATTTTATTCTATCATACTCTGCCCGCTTTGAAAAGCGCTCACCCCTCGAGACGGAGGCGCAGCCGCGAGACGGGCTCTGCGTCCTCTTCCATCCAGCGGTATTTGCTGCTCAGGGTCAGGCAGCCGGTGTACCGGATATTGTCCGGCCTTGCCATCGAGGCCAGCAGCCACTCGGCCCGGATGGGCTTTGCAGGCCGGACCGTGCCGCTGAGGGTGATGAACCTCTGCCCGCCGACACGCATCCGCAGAATGCAGCCCTGCCGGGTGCGGAAAAGTTCCAGATCCACTTCGTCGCAGGAAGCACAGCGGGTGGTGTTCTCGGCCAGAGCAGCGGCATTGATGCGCTTTTGGGCCTCGATACGGCAGGGTTCTTCCGTCTGCATCCGCAGGTCAACCAGAAGTTCCACCGTCCTCACGCCCCGCTTTTCCAGCTGATTTTCCACCGCCCGCCGGGTGATGCTGCTGCCCCGGAAGAGGACGACTGCCTTCTCCCTCTGGGTGATGACGACGGCAGGCGCAGCCCGGGTCCCCACGAGTTCGATGTTCACCACGTTCCAGCTCAGAGCCGTTTCCAGCCCGAAGGCCAGCGCTGCCAGCAGAATGACCGTCGGCAGAGCTACCCGGAGTCGGATGTGCCGCCGCATTGCCATTGCGCAGAGCAGGATCAGCACAAGACACACCAGTGCGGCATAGGTCCCATCAAACCAGAGGGACGCTCCCGGCAGAACGGACACCCGGAAAGCCCACTCGTTCATCAGCCATGCCAGCCCTTCGGCACAGAAGGCCACCGGGCGGCGGATGATTTCAAACAAAGGCAAGCCCTCCGCGGCCAGACCCAGCAGAGCTGCACCGAGGCCGAAGCTCAGCATCGGCCCCACCAGCCAGAGGACGGCCACGCCCGACGCCACGGCCCAGACCGTCGTGCTCATCCCCCGCAGCACCAGCACCGGGAAGGTCGCCACCGATGCACAAAGGGAGACGCAAAGCGAGTCCCACACGCCGCCCGCAAAGCGCCGGAAGAGGAGCACTGCGCGGGATGGTTTCTCCCGGCGGCTTTTCCGTTTCTTCTTTCTGTCGTAATAGCGCTCCCGCCCACGCCCTGCGCACTCAGCACCGGCCAGTGTTCCCATCACTGCCGCAAACGACAGCTCGAAGCCCACGTCATAGACCGCGTACCCGTTGCCCAGACACATAAGGACGCCTGCCGCGCCCAGCGAGGTGAGCGTATCCGCCGGGCCTCCCACCCAGACGCCGAGGGAGCTGACCCAGACCGCCACCGCCGCCCGGAGGACAGAGGGCGTCGCGCCGGTGATGCCCACCAGCAGAAGGGCCGTTCCGGCCCGGAGCAGCGACCTCGCCCGCCGGTAAGCCCGGCTCCGCTCCCGCTCCTTGTGGGGCAGAGCATCCAGCAGGCCGCAGAAGATGGTGACGTGGAGACCGCTCACCACCAGCACATGGGAAAGCCCCGCGCCCCGGTAGGCACTGCGGAGAGTCGAAGTCAGATGGCTCCGGTCGCCCACCACCATCGCGGCCAGAACGCCGCCGGTGTTTTCGGCCATGCCTTTCCGCAGAGCGCGGCTCAGCGCCGCCTGGAACCGAGCCGTCCGGGCGCGGAAGCTCTCGCTCTGCCCAAGACGAAGCATCCCGGACAGATATTCCGCGCTGAGGACAATGCCGTCGGCGTAGTCGTCCAGACGCTGGGTGGCATCCGGCACATCCAGCGAAAAGCGGCCCCGGATGCGGCCTCCGGCCTCACATTTGGGCAGACTGGCGCACTCCACCCGGAAGTGGACAGCTTCCCGTCCACTTTTTCCACCATTAGCACGGCGCTCACCCGGCCCGCCGTGTAAGCGCGGCCTGTGCTCCACTTCGGCGGTGAGGGTCACGTCTCTCCCGGCGTTAGCGTCCTGTATCTTTGCCAGCCGTGCGCCGGTCATCTCCATGATGCCGACGCCCAGCACTGCGCCCAACAACAGACAGACCGCATACCCTCTCGCGGCCCCTCCTTTCCACCAGACCAGCAGGCAGAAGACAACAAAAATTGCCGCAGACGGCAGCAAAAGCCCCGTCTGCGGCAAAAATGAGCATAACGCTAACACACCCAGCGCACTCAGGCAGAACGCGCAGAGCGGGCGTCGCATATCGGTTTAGTGGAGGAACAGAGGCAGCGGCTCGAGGAAGATGATGTCCTTGCGCTGGGCAGCATCACCCTCGGCCAGAACGGCGGCCTGACCCACGATGGTACACTGGGTCTGCTCGGCCAGCTCGTCCAGAGCCTTGAGAGAGCCGCCAGTGGAGATGACATCATCCACGACCAGCACCCGCTTGCCGCTCATCTTGTCCAGCTCCTTACGGTCGATGACCAGCTTCTGCTTGCCAGCAGTGGTGATGGACTGGTCCTCGACGACAACAGGGTCGGGCATATACAGCTTGACGCCCTTGCGTGCGCAGACGTAGGGCTTGCCGCTCTGGCGGCTCATCTCGTGAGCCAGCGGGATGCCCTTGGCCTCAGCGGTCAGCAGGATGTCAAAATCCGGGCATTTCTTGAGCAGCTCAGCGGCAGCAGCCACCGTCAGCTCGGCGTCGCCCAGCATGATGAAGGCCGCAATGTCCATGTGGTCGTTCACCTTGCAGATGGTCAGCTCACGGGTCAGGCCCGCGACATTCAGCGTATAAGTCTTAGCCATATTCAACGATCTCCCTTACTTTTTCGGAATCAGACAGGCAGCTTCTCGCCGCCCAGAACATGGAAGTGCAGATGCTTGACGGTCTGGCCGGCGTCCTCGCCCACATTGGAGATGACGCGGTAGCCGTTGTCGAGACCCTGCTCCCTGGCAAGCTTTGCGATGACCGCAAAGACATGGCCCAGCAGAGCGCCGTCTTCCTCGGTCAGCGCAGCGGCCGAGGGGATGTGCTTTTTGGGGATGACCAGGAAATGCACCTTGGCCTGCGGGGCGATGTCGTAGAATGCCACCACCTGCTCGTCCTCATAGAGCTTCTTCGAGGGGATGTCCCCCGCTGCAATTTTGCAAAACAGACAATCTTCCATGGGAATCGCTCCTTCCAGATTTTTTATCATTCTGCCTGTCCGTCAGGCGTGACGGACAGGTTTATTCCAGAATTAGCCCAGCTGCTTCTCCACGATGCTCTTGACAGCGGCCAGAGCCTCGTCGATCTTGGTCTCGTCCTTCAGACCAGCCATAGCGAAGTCGGGCTTGCCGCCGCCCTTGCCGCCTGCGATGGCAGAAATCTCCTTGACAAGATTGCCGGCCTTGAGACCCTTTGCCTGAGCGTCCTTGGTCACGGTAACAGCCATGGTGATCTTGTCGTCAGACTTGCCCACCAGAACAGCCACAGCAGCAGCCTTGGCATTGTCACGGATGGTGTCGCACATACCGCGCAGGGTGTCGCCGGAGGTACCGGTGAAGTAAGCGGAAGCGATCTTGACGTCGCCGACGGTCTCAGCATTGTCGAACAGGCTGGTGACCTTGGAAGCAGCGACCTTTGCCTTGATGTCCTCCAGCTCCTTGCTCATGGCCTTGTTCTCAGCCATGACAGCCTCCGCACGAGCGGGCAGAGCGGCGACATTGTTTGCCTTCAGGGTGTTCGCCACAGTGTGCAGCATCGCTTCCTGCATATTGGCACGAATCATCAGATTGCGGCCGGTGACAGCCTCGATACGGCGGATACCAGCAGCAACAGAGGACTCACTGACGATCTTGAAGCCGCCGATCTGAGCGGTGTTCTTGACGTGGGTGCCGCCGCAGAACTCGGTGGACCAGCCCTCAATATCAACAACACGGACGACCTTGCCGTACTTCTCGCCGAACAGAGCCATAGCGCCCAGCTTCTTGGCCTCTTCGATGGGCATTTCCTTGACGGTGACGTTCATCGACTCGAAGATCTTGTCGTTGACGATCTTCTGCACACGGATCAGGTCCTCGGGAGTGACAGCGCTGAAGTGGGTGAAGTCGAAGTGGGTGATGGAAGCGTCCTGATAGGAGCCTGCCTGATGGACGTGGTCGCCCAGGACCTCGCGCAGAGCCTTCTGCAGCAGGTGGGTAGCGGTGTGGTTGCGGGCGATGGCCATGCGGTATTCCTTATCCACGCGGGCGGTCAGATGGTCGCCGACATGGACGATGCCGCTCTCGAGGGTGCAGGTGTGGACGTAGTAGCCCTTGGGGTCTTCTTGACGTCCTGCACGCGCAGCACGCACTCAGCGCCGGTGATGACGCCATGGTCTGCGGCCTGACCGCCCATCTCAGCGTAGAACGGGGTCTTATCGAGAACGACCAGCACGCCTTCCTTGGCCTGCTCGTCGGTGGCGATGGCGTCGGTCAGAGCCTCCTCATCGCTCAGCGCCACAACGACGCTGTCGCTCTTGAGGGTGTCGTAGCCCACGAACTCGGTGGGCTCAGCGGTCAGAGTGCCGAACAGGTCTTCGCTCCAGCCGGAGATGTTCTTCTTGAGGCGCTCTGCACGGGCGCGCTCCTTCTGCTTGGTCATCTCGGCGTGGAAGCCCTCCTCGTCGATCTCGATGCCCTGCTCCGCAGCGATCTCCTTGGTCAGGTCGAGGGGGAAGCCGAAGGTATCGTTCAGCTTGAAGACGTCCAGACCCTTCAGCAGGTGCTCGTGAGCCTTTTCCAGACCGTCGATCATGTTGTTCAGGATGTTCATGCCGGCGTCGATGGTGCGGGCAAAGTTTGCCTCCTCGGTGCCGATGACCTTCTTGATATAGGCGTCGTGCTCACGCAGCTCTGGGTAAGCGGACTCGCTGGACTGAATGACCGTCTCCACCAGCTCCACGAGGAAGGGGCGTCTGATGCCCAGCATACGGCCGTGGCGGGCAGCGCGGCGCAGCAGACGGCGCATGACGTAGCCGCGGCCCTCGTTGGAGGGCAGGATGCCGTCAGACACCATGAAGGTGCAGCTGCGGATGTGGTCGGTGATGACGCGGATGGAGATGTCCTCCTTGGGGTTGGCACCGTAGGTCTTGCCGGCGATGTGCTCCACATGGTGCAGCACGCTCTGGACGGTGTCGACCTCGAACAGGTTGCCCACGCCCTGCATCACGCAGGCCAGACGCTCCAGACCCATGCCGGTATCAATGTTGGGGCGTGCCAGACGTTCGTAATGGCCCTTGCCGTCGGCGTCGAACTGGCTGAACACCAGGTTCCAAATCTCCATATAGCGGTCGCAGTCACAGCCCACGCCGCAGGTCGGCTTGCCGCAGCCATACTCGGGGCCGCGGTCGTAGTAGATTTCAGAGCAGGGGCCGCAGGGGCCGGAGCCGTGCTCCCAGAAGTTGTCCTCCTTGCCCAGACGGACCATATGGTCGGGGGCAACGCCCACCTTCTTGGTCCAGATGTCGTAAGCCTCATCGTCCTCTTCGTAGACGGAGATGTGCAGCTTATCCTTCGGGATAGCCATCCACTCGTCGGAAGTCAGGAACTCCCATGCCCAGGGAATGACCTCTTCCTTGAAGTAATCCTGGAAGGAGAAGTTGCCCAGCATCTCGAAGAAGGTGCCGTGGCGGGCGGTGATGCCCACGCGCTCGATGTCAGGGGTGCGGATGCACTTCTGGCAGGTGGTCACGCGATGACGGGGCGGCTCCTCCTGAGCGAGGAACCACTTCTTCATAGGTGCCATGCCGCTGTTGATGAGCAGCAGGCTGGGGTCGTTCTTCGGGACGAGCGGGAAGCTGTCCAGACGCAGGTGGCCCTTGCCCTCAAAGAAGGTAAGGTACTTGTCACGCAGTTCATTCAAACCGGTCCATTGCATAGTTTTAATCTCTCCTCGTGTATCGGCGTCCTCCTCCGGACGCAGTTTTTATGGCAGTCGGGCAAAAAACAAAAAACAGCCCTCATCCCGAAAAGGGACGAAGGCTGTCTGAAAAGCTCCGTGGTACCACCCAAATTGCAGAAATGCCGCCGGGGCGCTCCTGCCGCTTTGTGCGCTGTAACGCTGCGCAGCGTCCGGTTTGTTTCGCCGGAAGCTCCGGGGTGGCGTAAAAAATGCTCTGCCGGAACGCCTTTCAGCCAAGGGCGTTCTCTCTGGGCGGCGGCACACATCCTTCTGGCCCCATCCTTGCCATTTGCCATAATTACCATTCACGCGCAAAGGGCATACTGCTCCTTTGCGTTCATTTCAGATTATAGCATAGTCAGGCCATTTGTCAACGGGTTTTCCCAAAAATCGCGCGTCACGGCACCCAGATGCGGAGGATATTGCTGACGACGCCGTCCTTTGTGAAGACGGTGGTGTTGTAAGGCGTCCAGTCGTCCTTGTCCTCCGAGACGGCCTTGCCTACCTCGATGGCGCCGTTCGTCTCCACCGGCACAGCGTCCACGCTGGCGGAGCTGTCGCTGAGGGTCACACTGTCGTCCACGGGCAGCACGAGTTCTCCCATCATGTAGTAGACCGGGTAGTCGTCGTAGGTGACGGTGCGGTAGATGTCGCCGCTGCGCCAGAGGTCTACGCCGCCCTCTTCGATGCCGCCATTGATGGAGACGGTGCCGTTGTCCTCATTCTTTTCGATTTTCTCCACTGTCACGTTCTGTGCTTCCACAGCGCCGTCCAGATGGGTGCTGAAAACGCTGCCCACATCCAGCGCGTCCACGTCCTCGGCGCGGTAAGCGTCGTAGCCGTAGACCGTCAGGGTCATCTGGCGCTTCTTGGCGTCCACGCTCGAGATGTTCGCGGCGAACTTGTAGGAACCAGTCTTCATCTCTTCAAGACTGCCCTGGTCGATGGGCATCATGACGCCCTCTTCGCCGGGCAGGACGCGCACTTCGCTGCTCACCTCTTCCACTTCACTGGCGGCGGGCATCGAACCGGCCATGCCGCTGGCGGCACTGGCAGCGCTGGCAGAGCTGCATCCGGCCAGCATCCCCAGAGCCAGAACGCCTGCAAGGAGCATCAGTTTCTTGTCGTTCGTCATATCAATACCTTCTTCCCTCTTCAATCATGTAAGGCTCTCATTATACCATAAATGGAGATTTGATGATGAAACCATCGTTAAATTCCGATGAATTCTTTTTGCACCGGCACAGTATACTCTTGTTTTTTGAAAAAGTAAACAACCAACTTGACGTAAGAAGGCGGATTCGCTACAATAAAAGCAAATCTTAGCCTATTCTTAATTTAGAGAGGAAACTTCCGTGAAAATATTGAAAGTCAAATGTCTCGCCCCACCCGGCTGGACAACTATCTGATGCAGCAATTCCCCGCGCTGAACCCGGGCCGTCTGAACAAGGCCCTGCGCGAAAATAAAATCAAACTGAACGGCAAAAAGCAGCCGCTCTCCACCCGCGTGATGGCAGGCGATGAGATCAAGCTGTTCATCCTTGACGATGTTCTGGACGCCGACAAGCGTGTGGACGGCCCGGCGTGGAAGAACGCCCGCGGCCCGGCGCAGGTGGTGTACGACTGCCCGCAGATCCTCATCGTCAACAAGCCCGCCGGCCTCGCCGTGGACGGTCCCGACGACGACACCCTGCTGAACCGTGCTCTGCTCTACCTCAACCAGCAGGGCGAGTACAAGGAGAATGACGTCTACACCCCCGCCCTCTGCCACCGCCTCGACACCGGCACCAGCGGCCTTGTCATCATCGCAAAGACGCCGGAGGCCGAGGAGCTGTTCCTCGCCGCCATCAAGAGCCGCGAGGTGAAAAAGACTTACCTCTGCGTCACCTTCGGCCGTCCCACGCCCCCGGACGCCACCCTCGGCGGCTACTTGCTCAAGGACGCCGACCGAGGCATCGTGAAGATCGTGGAGGACAAGCAGCCGGGTGCCAAGGACGTGGAGACCCGCTACGAGACCATCGCCGTCTCCGGCCGTCTGGCTCTGCTCAAGGTTCAGCTCATCACCGGCCGCACCCACCAGATCCGCGCCCACATGGCAAGCATCGGCTGCCCCATCCTCGGCGACAGCAAGTACGGCAACAACACCGCCAACCGCGAACTGAAGCTCAAATATCAGGCCCTCTGTGCGTGGGAGCTGACCATGCCCCACTTCAACCAGCCCGATTTCGAGTTCCTCAGCGGCAAGACCTTCCACGCCCCGAAGCCGTGGTACTATCAGCAGGTCCTGGATGGAACGCTGAAATAAAACGATACAAAAAAGGGAGCTGTCCGCATGGGCAGCTCCCTTTTGTATTTATAAGGTATCAGACCCGCACCATATCCGGCGTGATCTCCTCGATGGAGTGCGCGCCGCACATCTGCATGGTGTCGGCCAGCTCACCGGCCAGCTTGTCGATGTAGCACTTGACGCCTTCCTCACCGCCGCCGTAGACAGCCGTGACGAAGGGGCGGCAGATGAGCACGCCGTCCGCGCCCAGTGCCAGTGCCTTGAAAACGTCCACACCGGTGCGGATGCCGCCGTCCACCAGGACCTTGACGCCGGTACCCTTGAGGGCCGCGGCAATCTCAGGCAGGACTTCGGCGGTAGCAGGACACTGGTCGAGGACGCGGCCGCCGTGGTTGGATACCACGATGGCGGCGGCACCGGCCTCCTTGGCCTTGAGAGCACCCTTGACGGTCATGACGCCCTTGACGATGAAGGGACGCTCGGCCAGCTTGACGATCTCAGCCAGTTCGGCCACGCTCTTGCTGCCGGCCGGAGGCGTCATATTCTTGAGGAAGGGCAGGCCGGCGGCATCCACGTCCATTGCCACGGCGAAGCAGCCGCTGGCCTTGGCCTGTGCCATCTTCTCTTTAATAGTGTCGATGTTCCAGGGCTTGATGGTCGGCACGCCGCAGCCATCGGCATTGCCGATGGCCTTGGTGGCCATGGTCATAACGTCAGGATTGGTGCCGTCGCCGGTGAAGGCGGCGATGCCGCTCGGCGCAGGCGCGCACCAGCACGTCGTTGTAGGTCATGTCGGTATAGACGTCGGAGTAGTGGAGGTTCACCGCGCCCACAGGACCAGCAAAGAAGGGGTACTTGAAGCTGCGACCGAACAGCTCCACGTGGGTGTCGGGAGTGCTGTTCTCGCAGAGGGTATCCATGTTCACGCGGATGTCGGCCCACTTATTATAATTGCGGATAGCGGTGTCGCCCACGCCCTTTGCGCCGGGGCCGGGGATCTGATTCTTGCAGGCCACGCCGTTGCACACCGGGCAGGCCTTGCAGTATTTGCCGATGCACTCGCGGGCATTGGCCAAAACATCTGAATAATTCATCTGTTTTTCCTCCTGAATTCCTTTTGTTTTCCGCAGAGTTTCCCGCTCTGCATACTCTCTGCCCTCATCATAGCCCCGTTTGCCGCCTGCGTCAAGGGGGGCTTCATCTCTTTTCATTTTTAGCCATCGAAGCTGCGTCATTTTTGAAAAAATGCAAACTTTTAAAAAATGCTTGACAAAAGACCTTCTTTCAGGTATTATAGTGGAGCGCTGAGGGCCACGGCCCGAAGCACTGAGAACTGAAGATGTGGAAAGATGGCTGAGTTGGTCTAAGGCGCACGACTGGAAATCGTGTAACGTGTCAAAAGCGTTCTGGGGTTCGAATCCCCATCTTTCCGCCACAAAACCCAGAACCGATGGTTCTGGGTTTTGTTATATCCAGAGTTGAAAGGATGCTTGCTATGTCTGTCACCATCGCCATGCCCCGGATGAGCACTGACCCGGAGCTTACCACCGCACAGTCAAAATATGTGGAAAGTCTGGCCCGGGCCGGTGCCGAGGTACACTGGGTAGCGCTTTCCGACTCGGATGCCGCCGTGACCGAGGCGCTGACCTGCGACAGCCTCTTGCTGCCGGGCGGCGGCGACATGGACCCGGCCTTCTACGGGCAGGAGCGCATCCCCGCCTGCGGCGAGCCGAACCTTCTGCGGGACGCCGCCGAGCCGAAGCTGCTGCGGGCGTTCCTCGCGGCAGACAAGCCGGTGCTGGGCATCTGCCGGGGCATTCAGGTGATGAACGTCGTGCTGGGCGGCACGCTGTATCAGGACATCAAGCCTTTCGAGCATGTTCCCCACAATGACCACTGGGCGAAAGTCCATACCGTCACGGTGCGGCGGGGGACCCTGCTGTCCCGCCTGCTGGGGCAGGACACCGTGCTCGTCAACAGCCAGCACCATCAGGCGGCAGACCGCATTGCCCCGAATTAGAAATAGCCGCCCTCAGCGAGGACGGCATTGTGGAAGCACTGGAAAAGCCGGACGCACACTTCTGCCTCGGCGTCCAGTGGCACCCGGAGTGGCTCAGCGACGCAGACCCGGCACAGCAGGGGCTGTTTGGGGCGTTTGTCGAAGCTTGTAAAGGTTAAGTGTATCGCGCCTGCGCGGGGTCAGTTTTCTCTTTCGGTCAAATGGCTTTGCGCTCCGCGCAGGCCAGAGGCAGAGCTGTTTTTTTCTTTAAGCTGGTTCTCGCGCTGGTGGCGCGGGCTGGTTTTTCTTTCGGTCAAGTGGCTTGCGCTCCGCGCGGGCCAGAGATAGGGGGGTGTTTCGATTCCCCCCTCCCTACCTCTGGACTCCACTCTCGCAACGAGTTAAGGGCTTCTCGCCCTTAACGATTCCGAAGATGAGGTCGAAACGGAAAAAAGCTAGTCGCTGCGCTAAACGCTTTTTTCTCGTTTCTCCAATTTGCTGCTTCGCAGCAGACTTTACGCCCTTGCTGAACGTAAAGTCCTGCGAAAGCGTAACACCATCGGCGGAGCCGTAAACCGGAGAAGCCCAAAATGCGTTTAGCGAAGCGGCTAGCATTTTGGGCTTCGACAACTCCTTCGGGATTATCAAGGGCGAGCAGCCCTTGATTCGTGCCTCCCGCGCTTCGAAAGTAGCGGGTGCTTTTCTGGTTCTCTTTTGGCACGCAAAAGAGAACTTAACCTCGCGTAACCGCGCTCTACCCCCGCGCCATCGGCGCGAGAACCAGTTCAAAGTTCCTTTAAGAACCCATCCAGCTCCCGCTGGTTCCGAATCAATACATATTTCTCCGGGTACTTTTCCCTGATCCTCTCCATCTTCGCCCACTTTTGCTTCGTGCGCCCATCGTGGAGGATCCAGCGGACAAATTCGGCATCTATCTTCTCTTCGCACCCGGGCGCAGACGACTCCCTCACACGGCCTTTGTTCTGCTGCCAGCGCCGTATCGCCCGCCAAAGGCAGACCAGCGGTGAAAACCAGAGCACGATGATTTTATCCGCTTCTTTCAGCCGACGGGCATAACAGGTCTTGCTATAATTGCCGTCGATGACCCAGCCTCCTGCGTTCTCGTCGAGAAACTGCCGGACAATGGCTTCTTCCTCGGCGAAGGGCCGCTCCACCCAGCCGGGCAGGAAATGCACGGTATCCATATGGAGCACCGGCAGGCCGTATCTCTCCCAGGCGCTTTGCCAGCGTGGATTTCCGCTGCCGCTGGTACCAAGTATCGCTATTTTCATCTCTGCCTCCTTTTACCTTATATAAGATGTATCAGACAGTATACGCTGACCGTCTGATAACGTCAAGTTCCGGCTTGACATTTCGTCCACCTGCTCGTATGCTATAATCATAGAGTCTATGACAGGAGGTCTTGCAGATGGCATCTCCAAAAAAACGTGTCAATCCGCTTTTTGTTGCTTTAGCGGTCGTGCTGGTGGCCGTAGTGGTCGCTGTGGGCGTGGTCTTTCCAGCTGCACAGCAAAATCTCGGCTCTGCAAACCGGTGCATCCTTCACCTTCCGGTATGAGATAGCGCCCAACAGCCCGGATAAGCCGCCGCTGCTGAACATCCTCGATCGGGTGAACGCTTCCAGCGGCAGCGTCAGCGGCCAGTATGCGCCCGGAAAGCTGCAGCTCTCTTTCTACCAGCTCAACGAAGACGACTCCGTCAAGACGTCTCCCTTCACCCGGGTCTATATCGACTCGGAAGAGACGCTCTTCGACATCGGGCAGCTCTACACCGTTCTGCGTCAGGCTGTCACCGATAAACTCTCCATCGCAAGCGTTCTTCTGCCCGAGTGGAGCCTCGGAGACTACATCTCCCAGACGCAGGCTTCCGCCGTGCTGGGCGTCGAGACGAACAAGGTCGAGCTTCGGGCGCTTTCCGGCTTCACCCTCTCGCTCAAGGGGCTGAAAACTCTCCTTCTGCCGCACGGGACGGCTACCGCTACTATCAGTTCCCCGCCGCAGCCGACGGCACGACCCTCGTGCTTGGCTTTCGACGGACGCTCTCTCTCGAAGACCACGCCCATCCATGTGTTGCTGACCCTCCCGGACCACAACGTCCACATCCAGCTCACCGGCACGGTGACTTCTGCCAAGACGGTGCTCTCTCCCCCGGCTTCCCGGATGAGTGGCGAGGACATCGCCACGCTGGCTCAGATACGCCAGAGCATCGAGTCTGTCTGGAAGATGATACAGTCCGCCACCCAGACCACAAACTGAATGATACCAAAAGCAGACGCTTTGTGCAGCGTCTGCTTTTGTTTGCGATTATTTACCGGTCGAGGATACGGCCATCCACCGAGAAGGTGACGACATTCCAGGGGATGAACTTGCCGCTGTTCTTGAGGGCAGTGACGGCGGCGTGTTCGAGACCTCCGCAGCAAGGCACCTCCATCCGCAGGACGGTAACGCTCTTGATGTCGTTATTGCGGATGATCTCGGTCAGCTTCGCTGTAGTCCACGGCATCCAGCTTGGGGCAGCCGATGAGGGTAACATGGCCGCGCATGAACTCCTGATGGATGTTCGCGTAGGCGTAGGCGGTGCAGTCGGCGGCGATAAGCAGCTTGGCACCGTCAAAATAGGGTGCATTCACCGTCACGAGCTTGATCTGGCAGGGCCACTGGGCCAGCTGCGAGGGCTGGGCGGCGGCAGGAGCTGCAGCCGGTGCGGCCTGCTGGCGGTCAAACTGGCGCATGGCGCTGCCCGGGCAGCCGTGGAAGACGGGCTTTTCGGCAGCGGCAGCAGCCTTTTTCTGTTTGTTTTCCAGCACAGCCTGCTCATCGTAGGCAGCGGCCTCCCTCCTCGAAGGTGATGGCACCGGTGGGGCAGCCGGGCAGGCAGTCGCCGAAGCCGTCGCAGTAGTCGTCGCGCATGAGCTTGGCCTTTCCGTTCACGAGGCCGATGGCACCCTCATGGCAGGCAGTGACACAGGCACCGCAGCCATTGCATTTTCTTCGTCTATATGAATGATTTTACGTATCATATCCACACTCTCCTTTTCTTGATGGGCCTATTATAACAGATGCTTCGTCCTATTTCTGTTGTCATGACCACAAAGAGAGAGGAAGTTTTTCTCAGTAATGCACGACATTGTCCGCATTGCGGATGCGTGCCAGCACCGGCTCTGCCTCCGGGCTGCGGAAATAGTCGAGGCTGGTCTTGGGCAGCAGCGTCTCGAGGGTATCCCAGTCGCCGCTCTGCAGGCACTGGCGGACGGTGGAAGCACTGATGGCCTTGCCGTTTGCTTCTTTGCGGGGTACAACGACACACTCGATACCCGCTTTGGGCAGCTGCTCACACATAATCTGGTTGTAAAGCCCCGTCACCTGACTGGTAGGCTCCTCGCCCACATAGCGGGCAGTGATGTTCAGCGCCGCCGCGATTTTCGTAAAAACGGCGAGGTCCAGCCGGGCGTGGCCGTCGATGACAGCTGCCTCATCCTTCAGGAAGTAACTGGGGAAGGTGGCATTCGAGATGATGTAGGGGCCGCTGTCGTGGAGCACCACATTCGGCAGATGGGCCACGCCCGCCTCCACCAGCTTCCTGCGCACGGCAAAGGCACGAGGCTGGCGTCCTCACTGACCACGAACAGGTGGAGCGTGTCGCAGGCGGCAGCAGCTTTTTCTACAAGATATTGATGACCGAGGGTAAAAGGGTTCGCGTTCATGACGAGGGCCGCACTTTTGCCCTCGGTCCTGGTCTTTCCAGATCGCGCAGATAAGCCCCGAAGCCGTCGCGGCGGTTCTCCATGAAGACAAGGGTATCCTCCACCCGGGCGATCTCGTAGAAGCCGAGGTCGCCGAAAAACTTGGAGCTTTTTACCTTGGTGTAGAGAAACAGGTGCATATTCCCCCGCGCGCACTGCACCTCGATGAGGTGGGTGATGATCTGGTTCAGCAGACCCTCGCCCTGATGGGCGCTGCTGACGGCGAAGCACCGCAGGGTGTTGCCGAAGCAGCTGCCGGTACCGATGACGTTGTATTCCTCGTCGAACATGGCGCAGATGTAGTCCAGATTGCCGTCGCGGCGGATGCCCTCCTGACCCAGCAGTGTGTCGATTTGGGCCAGAACGGTTTTATCGGTCGGATAGACCTGCGAAATGGTATATTCACTCATCGATATTCTTCTCAGTAGTAACAAAATGGAGCAGCCAGGTCAGCGCCAGCAGGTCGGCACTGCCGCCGGGCGAGAGATTTTCCGCAATGAACCGGTCATCCAGCGCCGCGAGCGCATCTTTATCCGGGTAAGGTGTCTGGGCGAGAAGGGCTTTCAGCTCTTCGGTGAGGGCCAGCTGACGCTCCCGGCTCGAGCGGGCAATGATGTTGGTATCGGTGCTGTTGGCCAGGATGGCCAACAGTGCGCCGCCGCCGACGCGGTCGAAGTCGTAACCCTTGGCAAGGCCCTCTTCCAGCACCGGCAGACCGGCATTCAGCACTGCGGGAAGTCCGGCTTCCACCTGCCCGCGCACACCGGTGATGCCGTACTGAACATAAAGCTTCTGGCCCACGGTGGCGGCGTTCTCGGCAGTGACGCCTGCAAAATCCTTCTCGGTCAGGCCCGCCGTCATTGCGGATACTTCCGCCAGAACGCGGGCTGCTTCGGCCCAGAGGGAGCGGTCGAGGCGTCCCAGCGCCGCGCAGACGATGCCCACCGAAAAGACCGCGCCCTTGTGGGTGTTGACGCCGCCGGTGGCGTCCAGCATCTCACCCTCGGCCTCACAACCCAGAGGCCGCAGGGCCGCGAACGTCTCGGGCGCGGGCTGTTCCGCCGTCTCGCGGCCCGTCCGGGCGCAGTCTTCAAAATAGGGGTAGAGCGCCGCGGCGCTGTCCATGAAGGTGAAGACGTCCATGTCTTTATGGCTTCCGCTGTTACGCCGGTCCACAAGGCCGGGCTTCGGGGTGGTGGTCACTTCGTAGAGCAGAGCGCGGACGGCCAGACGGGCCGCGTCGGCAATGTCCTGCGCGTCCCGGGCCTCGGTCAAGATCTCCGTCGTCTTTTCCTGCAGTTCGGCCACGGTATGGATGCGGCGGCTGCTGCACACCTTAGCAGGTCCGCCGCAGATGAGACAGCGGCGGCCTTCGAGGTTTAGCTCTTCTCTGTCCACTTTGAGGCCGTCCGGATGGATGACGTCCATGTCGAACAGCCGCCCCAGCGGGTGGCGTCCTCGATGTCGGTGGTGAATTTCTTGATGGTCAGCGGGTCGGCGTCCAGCACATAGAACGCCTCGCAACCGGTCACTTCCCGGACGGCGTCCTGATGCAGCGGCGTCAGCTTTGCCCGCAGAAACTGCTGGCGCAGCAGCTGACGCCCCCGCGCAAAGCCCCGCCGGATGAGGGGCGAATCCTTTATCGGGCCGCAGATATTCATGGTAAAGCAGATGAGCGGCTTGTGGTACTGGGTTAACAGCTCCTGCTGATGCTGCACCCGACGCTCCCGTGCATCCAGCATCTGGACCAGCGAAACAGTCGTTTCCATGTTTTCTCCTCTCAGCGGTGCTTTTGAGCATGTCCATCAAGAGCTGCACCTGCGGCAGGGCGGCTGCGTCTCTCTGGCAGAAAATATAGGTGCGCCGGACGAAGGGCTCACCGTTCTCGAAGGTGCAGGGCTTGACATATCCTTTGAAGTTATCCAGCGCCACTTCCGGCATCAGCGCCCAGCCAAGGCCCCGCTCCACCATCTCGCGGCAGACCATGATGTTATCCACCACAAAATTGCCCGCATCGTTGGTCACGCCGTTCTCGTAGCGCCAGCGGGCCATCTGGGCGCTGATGGTGGCGTCGCTGCTGTGGTCGATATAAAGGTAATCGGAGATGGGTCTGTCCTTGTTCTCCTCGCTGCAGATCAGGCAGATATTCTCCTGCGAGAGCAGGAACTGGGTGCCGTCCCACGGATACTCGCCCCGCAGCACTGCCACGTCCAGCGAAGAGTCCAGCATCTGCTGGTAGATGTTCCGGCTGTGGCCGGTAGCGATGTCGAGGCGTACCTTCGGGTAGGCTTTGTGGTATTCCGTCAGCACCTCGGGCAGACGGTAGTAGGAGAAGTTCACCGAGATGCCTGCCCGCAGGGTGCCGCAGGCTTCGCCCTGGATGGAAGCCAGCTGGCGGCGCATCTTTTCCATCTCGCGGGCGGCGGCGGCGCTGTGGAGCAGCACCTGTTCACCTGCCGGCGTGAAGCGGATGCCCTGCCGCGAGCGCAGCACGATCTCCACCCCCAGCTCCTGTTCCAGCGCCTTGATGCGCTTGGAAAGTGCCGACTGGGTCATGTACAGTTTGTCCGCTGCGTGGGTGATGTTGCGCGTCTCGTCCAGTGCGTGCAGCAGCTCGTAATCTTTTTCGTCCATCGTAGCTCTCCCCCTATTGCCCTTTATTTTTCTTATCATTTCTGTTTGCGCTTCATCGCGGCGCTTTTTCTCTGATTCCATATCTGTTATTCATAATACAACAGATTTCAGCAAATGAAAAGGGGATATTCGCCTTGATTTTTCCGAAAGTCCATTCCCAGATGGAATAACTCAGCACTTTTCTTGCGGCTTTCTTAACCCTGCCTTAATTCCATCTTAATGCGGTGTTGTCGTACACAACATCTTCATTTTTCTTTGCTGATGGGCGGTCTTCCTCCCGCAGTACTGAAAACGCAGTTCTCTTTTCATTTTTGCCTGAAAAATCAGTAAAAGTACAGTTTATTGGACATTATTTGTATTATTATAAAACATGAAAATACTCGTTTCTTTCTTCTTTGGCACATTGCAGATTTTTCCGTCTGCTTTTTGTGCAAAGTCCCAGAATTTTTCGTCGAAAAGCGCGTTTTGTTGACAGCCGCTTTTTGAAAAGCGTATCCTTATTGCAAACCAGAGTCAGGAGGTCATTTTATGGAGCACTCCACACGTCTTGCCCACATCAGCGAGGACGGCACCCGCACCCAGACCGTCTATGACCATCTCGCCGGCACTGCCAGGCTGGCCGGTTCCTTCGCAGCCCCCTTCGGGGCGCAGAGCGAGGCCGAATTTGCCGCGTGGCTCCACGACGTCGGCAAATACAGCGACGCCTTCCAGCTGCGGCTCAAAGGCGGCCCCAAGATGGACCACTCCACCGCCGGGGCGCAGGAGGCCTGGGTTCGCCAACATCTCCACACTGCCTTTGCGGTGGCCGGACACCACAGCGGCCTGCCCGACGGCGGGAGCCCCGCCGATGACCCGGGCGACGCCACCCTGTTTGGCCTGAGCAAAAAGCCAGTAGCCCCCTACGACGGCTGGCAGGAAGTAACGCTCCCCGCCTCGACGCCGCCCGCGTGGGCCTACGCCGACCCGCTGAGCCTCGCGTTCTTTACCCGGATGCTCTACTCCTGCCTCGTGGACGCCGACTTCATCGACACCGAGACCTTCATGGATGGCAAGGCCGCACCCGGGGCAGCGGCACGGACATCGCCGCACTGCGGGACATCGTTTCCGCACAGGCGCAGCGCTATCTCAGTGCCGAATCGCCCTCGCCCGTCAGCGTCCAGCGCAACACCGTCCTCCGCGCCTGCCTCGAGAAAGGCGCTCACGGCCCGCAGGGGCTCTACACCCTCACCGTACCCACCGGCGGCGGCAAGACCTTTGCCTCCCTCGCCTTTGCGCTGGAGCACGCCGTCGCCCAGAAGATGAAGCGGGTCATCTACGTCATTCCTTATATGTCCATCATCGACCAGACCGCCGCCGTCTTCTCGGGCCTGCTGGGCGCAGAAAATGTTCTGGCCGACTTCTCCAACGCCGAGTACAAGACTGTTGAGCAGGACGACCTGACCCCCGCCCAGTACCGCCAGATGCTGGCCAGCGAAAACTGGGACGCCCCCGTCGTGGTGACGACGGCGGTGCAGTTCTTCGAGTCGCTCTACGCCAACCGCAGCAGCCGCTGCCGCAAGCTCCACAACATCGCCGACAGCGTCATCATCTTCGACGAGGCACAGACCCTCCCGGGCGACTACCTTGCCCCCTGCGTCAGTGCCATCGCTCAGCTCATCCAGCATTACCACTCCACAGCCGTCCTCTGCACGGCCACCCAGCCTGCCCTTGAGCCGCTGTTCCGGCGCTTTGCGCCGGAGCTCCACCCGCAGGAGATCACGCCCGACGCGGCCCGCCTCTACGAAGTGCTCCGGCGCACCACACTGCAAGACCTCGGCACCCTGCCGCAGGAGGAGTTCGCCGCCCGGCTGGCCCGGCACCCCCAGGTGCTCTGCGTGGTCAACCGCCGCAAGACGGCCCAGCAGCTCTATGAATCCCTGCCCGCCGAGGGCAGCTACTGCCTGACCACCCTGCTCTGCGCCGCCGACCGCCGCCGTCAGCTGGACGCCATCCGCCAGCGACTGAAAGAGGGTCTGCCCTGCCGGGTGGTGTCCACCTCTCTTATCGAGGCGGGCGTGGACGTGGATTTTCCCGTCGCTTACCGCGAGCAGTGCGGTCTTGACTCGCTCTTACAGACTGCCGGGCGCTGCAACCGCGAGGGGCGGCGGGGCGCAGAGGAAAGCATCGTCTACCGGTTCCAGCTGGACGAGTGTTCCACGCCCCAGATGCTCAGGCAAAACGTCAGCGCGCTGGACTACACCGCCCGGCATCAGGACACACTGGACACACCCCGGGCCATTCAGCTCTACTTCAACGAGCTCTCCGACCTGCGCGGCCCCGACGCCGTGGACAAGCACGGCATTCTGGATGCCTTTCTCCGGGGCATCCGGGGCTGCCAGTTCCCCTTTGCACAGGTGGCGCAGGAATTCCGCCTCATCGAGAACGCTGCCCGCACGGTCTATCTGCCCGTCGGCGAGGGCGCATCCCTCTGTGAACAGCTGCGCAGCGGTCATGTTACCCGGACGCTGCTGCGGAAGCTGGGCGTTTACAGCGTCTCCTGTTATAAGGACCAGTTCGACAAGCTCGACGCCGCCGGGCGCTGGAACTGCGGCCCGATGGTTCCGCCATCCTCACCGACACCAGCTGCTACAGTGAAAAGACCGGCCTTGCCATGGATGTGGAGACGGGCATCGGCCTTTACTTCTAAAAAGAGAGAAGCGGCAAAGCATACGCCGCCTTGCCGCTTCTCTCTCAACGCATTTGACACTAATCAAATATTTCAACCCGCATCGGCGGCATAAATACCGCCAACGACACAACTAGTATAGGTCAGAACCGACCTGTCCGCAACATTTTTGCACATTTTATTGACAAGCCCTCTGCAAAGCGCTATATTGAAGTCAAGGATACGCGTCAAACGCGTTTGAACTAAACAAATGAAATAAATTTTGAAAGAGGTGGTTGCAATGGCTAACATTCATCTTAGTCTGAAAATTCAACTTCACCCGGAAAGGAGGCGACGCTGATGTCCATGCTCATTGAAGTATGGGGCGACTATGCCTGTTTCACTCGTCCGGAAATGAAGACCGAGCGTGTGAGCTACGACATGATCACTCCATCCGCTGCGCGGGGCCTTGTGGAGGCCATCTACTGGCACCCCGGGCTGCATTATACGGTTGACCGCATCTATCTGCTCAAGCCCTTCGGCCTTGACCCCGAGGATGAAGCGTCCACCGAGGAATACACCCAGCGGCCTATCCGGTTCACCAACATCCGGCGCAACGAGGTCAAGTCCACCCTGCTGTCCTCCGCCGCCCTCAGTGCGGCCAAAGGCGGCACGCCGCCGGTGCTCTATACCTCGGAGGACATCCAGCAGCGGGCCGCGATGGTCCTGCAGGACGTCCACTACGTCATCGAGTGTCACTTTGATTTGACGGACAAGGCCGCCCCCAGCGACAATCCCGGCAAGTTCCAGGACATCCTGCGCCGACGCCTGCGCAAAGGTCAGTGCTATCACCAGCCCTGTTTCGGGTGCCGGGAGTTCCCGGCCAACTTCCGGGAGTGGCCGGGCGGCAGCATTCCGGCGCTGAAGGTCACGCAGGACCTCGGCTTCATGCTCCACAGCCTCGATTACTCTGATTCGGCCAACATCCGCAGCCAGTTCTTCCGCGCAAAGCTGGTGGACGGCGTGATGGAATGCCGGGACGTGGAGGTGTTTACATGATACTCCAAGCACTCACCGCCTATTATGAACAGCTCTTGAAGCAGGGCAAGGTGGAGGCCCCGGCTGGACAGTAAGTTCAAAGTCAGCTATGAACTACGCCTTGGCCCCGACGGCCAGCTTCTCGCCCTCAACGACCTGCGGCAGGAAGTCCCCAAGGGCAAAAAGACCGTCATCGCCCCCCGTGAGCTCCTGTCCCCACCGGGTCAAGCGCGCCTCCGGCGTCGCCGCAAACTTTTTGTGCGACAATACGTCCTATCTGCTGGGCGCAGACGAGAAGGGCAAGCCCGAGCGCTCCCGCCAGTGCTTCGAAGCCTGTGCCGCCCTTCACCACAAGGTTCTCGACGGCGTGGACTCCCCTGCCGCCAAAGCCATCCTCGCCTTTTTTGACAGCTGGGAGCCGGATACAGCCACCCACCCACCCGCTGCTGGCCGAGCAGTGGGCCGACCTGAACAACAACTCGAACCTTGTGTTCGGCTACGAATCCCCCGACGGTGCCCACTGGCTGGCCACCACAGATGACGCCATCCGGACCGCATGGCAGTCCGCCTTTGACACCTCCGATGCAGACGCCGAGACGGCCCGCTGCCTCATCACCGGCAAAGAGGCCGGCATCGCCCGCATCCACCCCGCCATCAAAGGTGTGATGGGCGCACAGGCCGCCGGTGCGGCACTGGTCTCCTTCAACGCACCCGCTTTCTGCTCCTATGGCCATGAGCAGGGTGCCAACGCCCCCGTCAGCGAGTACGCGGCTTTCGCCTACACCACGGCCCTCAATCTGCTGCTGGCTGACCGGGACTGCTGTCAGCGCATCGGCGACACCACCATCGTCTGCTGGGCCGAAAATGCCGCTCCCGCCTACTCAAACGCCATGCTGATGTTTTCTGCGGCGGTGCCGAGGCGCGCGGCGTCTCGGAAAGCGACCTTGCCGCCGCACTGAAAGCCCTTTCTCAGGGACGCCCTGTCTCCTTCCTCGATGACAAGCTGGACCCGGACCAGAACTTCTATGTGCTGGGCATCTCGCCCAACGCGGCCCGGCTCTCCGTCCGGTTCTTCCTGCGCAACAGCTTCGGACAGTTTGCCAAAAATCTGCAGGACCACGCCGACCGGCTCAGCATCACCCGCCCCGCCTTCGACAAGCGGGAAAACCTGTCGGTCTGGGCGCTGGCGCAGGAGACGGCCAACCAAAATCCCGGACAAAATCCATCGCCCCAGCTGGTGGGCGATCTGCTCCGGGCCATCCTCACCGGCGGGCCGTACCCGCCACCCTGCTCAACGGCGTGACCCTCCGCATCCGGGCCGAACGGGAAGTCACCCGAGGCCGCGCCGCCATCCTGAAAGCCTACTATCTCCGCAACTACCCCACCAAGCTCAACAAGGAGGTATTTACCGTGAGCCTGAACGAAAGCAGCAATGTTCCCTATGTTCTGGGGCGTCTCTTCTCTGTGCTGGAGACGATCCAGGCGTCGCTAACCCCGGCATCAACGCCACCATCAAAGACCGGTACTTCAACTCGGCCTGTGCCACCCCGGCAACGGCCTTCCCTACGCTGGTCAAGCTGGCTCAGAAGCATCTGCAGAAGATGAGCACCCCAACGAGGTGCATTTCAGCAAACAGCTCACCGAGCTGATGGCCCAGCTGCCCGAGACAGGCTTCCCGGCGCGGCTCAGCCTGCCGGAGCAGGGTGCCTTTGAGATCGGCTACTACCACCAGACCAGAAACGCTACGCCAAAAGAATGAGGAGGAATAAACCATGTCTGAGCCCATCAAGAACCGCTATGATTTCGTCATCCTGTTCGACGTCGAGAACGGCAACCCCAACGGCGACCCCGATGCAGGCAACATGCCGCGTATCGACCCCGAGACCGGCTACGGTCTGGTGACCGATGTATGCCTCAAGCGCAAAATCCGCAACTATGTCGAGACCCTGAAAGAGGACGAAAAAGGCTATCGTATCTACATCAAGGACGGCGTTCCCCTCAACCGCAGCGACGCCGAGGCCATCAGCACGCTGGGCATCGACCCCGACCTGAAAGCTGCCAAAAGGCCGACCCCGACATCGATGCCAAGCTGCGGGACTATATGTGTGAGAACTACTTCGACATCCGCACCTTCGGTGCTGTCATGACCACCTTTGTCAAGGGTGCGCTCAACTGCGGTCAGGTGCGCGGCCCCGTCCAGCTGAGCTTTGCCCGGTCGGTGGACCCCATCGTGCCGCAGGAAGTCACCATCACGCGTGTTGCCATCACCACCGAGGCTGACGCGGAGAAAAAGGGCACCGAAATGGGCCGCAAGCACATCGTGCCGCCCTCTACCGCGCCGAGGGCTATGTCTCGGCCAACCTCGCCCGGAAGACCACCGGCTTCTCCGAGGATGATTTGAAACTTCTGTGGACTGCCATTCTGAACATGTTCGAGAACGACCACAGCGCTGCCCGGGGCAAGATGGCCGTGCGGGAGCTCATCGTGTTCAAGCACGATTCTGAGTTGGGCAATGCCCCGGCCTATAAGCTCTTCGACTCCGTCGCCGTCCAGCGCAAGCCCGATGTGGACGCCGCCCGCAGCTACCGCGACTACACCGTCACGGTGGCAGACACTCTGCCGGAAGAGTCACCTGCGAGGCTGTCCTGATGGGCGGCGCAGATGACTGGCTGCCCTGTCGGGCATCCAGCACTTCTGCTTCTGCCGCCGCCAGTGGGCGCTCATCCATCTGGAACAGCAGTGGGCGGAGAACCGCCGCACCGTCGAAGGCCAGCTCGACCACGCCCGCTGTCATGACGCAGACCAGACCGAACGGCGCGGCGGCCTGCTCATCACCGAGGGATGCAGGTGGTCAGCCGTCGGCTGGGCCTGAGCGGAAACTGCGATGTCGTCGAGTTCCGGGCCGACCCGGAGGGCATCTCCCTGCAAAGCACGGAAGGGCTCTGGAAGCCCATGCCTGTCGAGTACAAGCATGGCCGCGCCAAGGCCAGCGACGCTGACCGGCTGCAGCTCTGCGCACAGGCCATGGCGCTGGAAGAGATGCTGGTGTGCAGCATCCCGGAGGGTGCGCTCTTCTACGATGAAACGCGGCGGCGGGAGGTCGTGCCGCTGACCGAAGAACTGCGCCAGACCACCCAGAAGATGGCCGATGAGATGCACGCCTATTTTACCCGGGGCTATACCCCCAAGTCGAAGCCCGGCACCCACTGCAACGCCTGCTCCCTCAAAGAGCTCTGCCTCCCCGTGCTGTATCAGCGTGCCGACCCGAAAGCCTATCTCCGCGCCCATCTGGACGAGATGCAGGAGGCCGCGCCATGAGAAAGTTTTTGAACACGCTCTACGTCCTCAACAAGGACGCCTACCTTTCCCTCGAGGGGGAGAACATCGTCCTGCTCTGCAACAAGGCTGAAATTGGCCGGGTCCCGCTCCACACGCTGGAAGGCATCGTCTGCTTCAGCTATCCCGGCGCAAGCCCTGCCTTGATGGGTAAATGCGCCAGCCTCGGGGTCGATTTGAGCTTTTTCAGCCCGCAGGGCCGCTTTCTGGCCCGGGCCGTAGGCGAAGAGCGGGGCAACGTCCTGCTGCGGCAGACCCAGTACCGCATCGCAGACAGCGAGACAGAGAGCTGTCTCTATGCGCGCAATTTCATCCTGGGCAAAGTCTATAACGCCCGCTGGGTGCTTGAACGGGCCACCCGCGACCACCCCCAGCGGGTGCCGGTGGAACAGCTCAAGCGCACCAGCGCCCAGCTGGCGGCGGCGCTGCCCCTCATCGAGCAGTGTGACGACCTCGACCAGCTTCGCGGTCTGGAGGGCGAGGCGGCACAGCGGTATTTCGACTGCTTTGATTCACTCATCCTGCAGCAGCACGATGATTTTGCCTTCACCGGTCGGAGCCGCCGCCCGCCACTGGACAACACCAATGCCCTGCTCTCTTTCGCTTATTCGCTTCTGGCCTCCGACTGCACGGCGGCTCTTCAGAGTGTGGGCCTCGACCCCTACGTCGGCTTTCTCCACAGCGCCCGGCCCGGGCGCAGAGCCTCGCCCCCGACTTCATGGAAGAGCTGCGTGCAGTTTATGCCGACCGCTTCGTGCTCTCCTGCATCAACCAGAAAATCATGACGCCGAAGCATTTCCAGAAGCAGGAGAACGGGGCCGTCCTTCTCACCGATGAGGGCCGCCGCGCCTTTCTGGGCGGGTGGCAGACCCGCAAGCAGGAGACTATCACCCACCCGTTCCTGAACGAAAAGCTCCCGTGGGGCCTCGTGCCTTATGTGCAGGCTCTGCTTCTGGCCCGCACCCTGCGGGGCGATATGGAGCTTTACCCGCCATTTTTCTGGAAGTGAGGGATGTGTATGCTGGTCCTTATCACCTACGACGTCAATACCGAAACTCCTGCCGGGTGCAAACGTCTGCGCAAAGTCGCCAAGCGCTGTGTGGACCACGGCCAGCGGGTGCAGAACTCCGTGTTCGAGTGTCTGCTGGATGCCGCGCAGTATGCCGTTCTCAAGGCGGAGCTGACGTCTCTCATCGACCCTGCGCTGGACAGTCTGCGCTTCTACCAGCTGGGCAACAACTATAAGAACAAGGTGGCATATCGGCGTTCATCCGCCCTTCGAGCAGGACGGCCTGCTGTTGTTCTGAGTTTCCCGCCCCGGTGCGAAGGGCGAATTCTCAGCATTTTTCCGGCACCTTCGCACCGGATTTTTGTGTCATTTTGCATGATTAGGATAGCTCTTTGACCCGTTGTAAATCAAGGCTCTTCTAAATTCGTGCAGAATGTTGTATAATTTGTTTGAAAATAGAGATTTTGTCTCTGTTTTTGCTGTCGCCCTCCTCGCGGAGGGCGTGGATAAAATATCATTGAAGTTTCTGGGGCCGGTCTCCGCTGGGTCGCCCTCCTCGCGGAGGGCGTGGATAGAAATCTTATGGAGATCTGAAGCCTGAAGATTTCAGGGGTCGCCCTCCTCGCGGAGGGCGTGGATAGAAATCGATGATGCTCTCCGACCTTTTGATAATCTCCAAGAGTCGCCCTCCTCGCGGAGGCGTGGATAAAATAACTTAACCGGCGACGAGGCCGAATTTACGTCGCCCTCCTCGCGGAGGGCGTGGATAGAAATTGCGCTACGGCGTGGACGTTTACACCGGCCAGGGCAGTCGCCCTCCTCGCGGAGGGCGTGGATAGAAATACTTGCCCGCCTATGCAGATCTTGAAGTGTACAGGTCGCCCTCCTCGCGGAGGGCGTGGATAGAAATCGACAGCCTGAGCCGCAAGCACAACGTTTTGACCCGTCGCCCTCCTCGCGGAGGGCGTGGATAGAAATCGAACCTCACATCTGGCGGCAACAGCACCATGAGTCGCCCTCCTCGAGGAGGGCGTGGATAGAAATAGGTGTCTGGCATCGACTACATCGACGTATGGTGTCGCCCTCCTCGCGGAGGGCGTGGATAGAAATCTCCCGACAACAAAGTCGTGAACATCGAGGTCCCGGTCGCCCTCCTCGCGGAGGGCGTGGATAGAAAATCGCGCCGGGCGGCGCAGCGGCGACCGATGCGTCGCCCTCCTCGCGGAGGCGTGGATAGAATTGGTGACGGCGACCGGCGATTACCTGACGCTCAAGGTCGCCCTCCTCGCGGAGGGCGTGGATAGAAATACCTGTCCGCTGCCCTGGGCGTGAAGCCGCGGCGTCGCCCTCCTCGCGGAGGGCGTGGATAAAATCGCTGAAAGCGCCAAAATGACCGACGACGCGGCGGAGGTCGCCCTCCTCGCGGGAGGGCGTGGATAGAAATCACCACATTCCTGAACTGCCTGGAGTTCGCGGAGTCGCCCTCCTCGCGGAGGGCGTGGATAGAAATACCCTTTGCCAGAGCATTAGCGCCTGTTTCCAGGTCGCCCTCCTCGCGGAGGGCGTGGATAGAAATTGGCCAAGATCAAGGAGATGTGCTGACATGAGCGAGTCGCCCTCCTCGCGGAGGGCGTGGATAGAAATCCTACATTACCAGCGCCGTGAACCAGAACACCACGGTCGCCCTCCTCGCGGAGGGCGTGGATAGAAATCATCAAACCCAGTTTGCAGGATAAGGTGGCCGATGTCGCCCTCCTCGCGGAGGGCGTGGATAAAATACCGTACTGACGGTAAAGTGTGGAGAGCGATTTCGTCGCCCTCCTCGCGGAGGGCGTGGATAGAAAATCATATCGGGCAGGTGGAAGCAAGCCGCCCACCTGGTCGGTCCCTCCTCGCGGAGGGCGTGGATAAAATTTCTGGATCACGTTGCAAAGGTGCAGCATATCAGTCGCCCTCCTCGCGGGCGTGGATAAAATCCACTTATGACTATGATCTGCCGTTTGGCCCGAGTCGCCCTCCTCGCGGGCGTGGATAAAATCCGACTATGATCCCACCATTTGGCCCAGTCGCCCTCCTCGCGGAGCGTGGATAGAAATTTCCGTTCTGGCTTCCCAGCACTCGCAGGTATTCGTCGCCCTCCTCGCGGGCGTGGATAAAATATCCGATGGTCGGCGGCGAGATCGTGCAGCGAGGTCGCCCTCCTCGCGGAGGCGTGGATAGAAATAACGCTTCCGCCGCGGGCGTGTTCAGGCTGGACCGTCGCCCTCCTCGCGGAGGGCGTGGATATGGTTTTCGGTAGGAGACCGCCTTTCCGTCGCCCTCCTCGCGGGCGTGGATAGAAATTTGTCAGAAGCCGCTGGGTTGCTTCATCGGTCAGGTCGCCCTCCTCGCGGAGGGCGTGGATAGAATGATGACAAAGCAGAGTTTTTGCGCCGCCGGTCGCCCTCCTGGGCGTGGATAGAAATAAATCTCAAACCCTGCGTTTTGATGGTCTCGGCGTCGCCCTACTCGCGGAGGGCGTGGATAAAATATCACAGAGCGATATATAATTATCACAGAATCAACGTCGCCCTCCTCGCGGAGGGCGTGGATAGAAATACGGAGCCAAGGAATGCCGATCTTGGCAGCCATGGTCGCCCTCCTCGCGGAGGGCGTGGATAGAAATCAACCGAAAACGTGCGGTGCTGGATGCCGAAGCCGTCGCCCTCCTCGCGGAGGGCGTGGATAAAATTCCGGCGTAAGAACACACGCCGGTCGGAGGTCTGGAGTCGCCCTCCTCGCGGAGGGCGTGGATAAATAAGCCGGCCACGGCCACCAACGCCAACGGCATCAGGTCGCCCTCCTCGCGGAGGCGTGGATAAAATTACTTTCTCTCCGACCATCAGCATCACGCTGGGCGGTCGCCCTCCTCGCGGAGGGCGTGGATAGAAATTTGAACTCCCGGAGGCACAGCCAGATGACGTGGAGTCGCCCTCCTCGCGGAGGGCGTGGATAGAAATGTTCCGGGTGGAACGTGGGAGCCGCTGGGCGATGGTCGCCCTCGCGGAGGGCGTGGATAGAAATCCACGGCGGAGATCATCGCATACAACAAGCGGTCGCCCTCCTCGCGGAGGGCGTGGATAGAAATAACAGATCCAGCAGCTTCATAATTCAGCTCTCCTGTCGCCCTCCTCGCGGAGGGCGTGGATAGAAATGTCCTCGATCATGGCCGTTGCGAGGGGGGCGTCCCGGGTCGCCCTCCTCGCGGAGGGCGTGGATAGAAATCTGCTGGAACAGGGGCTGCGCCACAAAGCACGGGTCGCCCTCCTCGCGGAGGGCGTGGATAAATCCAACCACTGCGAAACCCTGCTGGGAGAAAGGTCGCCCTCCTCGCGGAGGGCGTGGATAGAAATCATGAGGGCGGTGTCTGCGTCCTCGTGGAAGATGGTCGCCCTCCTCGCGGAGGGCGTGGATAAAATATCTTGAAGCCGATAGCAGCAGGCGATTGCTTTGGTCGCCCTCCTCGCGGAGGGCGTGGATAAATTGGATGCCAGCATCATACCATCACCCCGGTAAGCGTCGCCCTCCTCGCGGAGGGCGTGGATAGAAATAGCAGATTTGCAAGCTGGCCGGGCTGGGCGACGTGGTCGCCCTCCTCGCGGAGGGCGTGGATAGAAATAAGACGGCCATTACTGAGGCCATCGACCCCACCCTGTCGCCCTCCTCGCGGAGGGCGTGGATAGAAATATCCAAGGGCCGGACACGGAGGAAGTTTTGCTCGTCGCCCTCCTCGCGGAGGGCGTGGATAGAAATTTGCGAGATTCTGCCCGCCTCGACCAGATCCTCTTGTCGCCCTCCTCGCGGAGGGCGTGGATAAAATGTATGAAGAAACGATCTACCTCGGCCCGACCATGTCGCCCTCCTCGCGGAGGGCGTGGATAGAAATTCTGTGCGGGAATTCCCAGTGTGCTGCCCCGGAACGTCGCCCTCCTCGCGGAGGCGTGGATAAAAATAACTGTCATCTGAAACACTCCTTTACACTTAATTGGTCGCCCTCCTCGCGGAGGCGTGGATAAATTGGTTAGCACCATAAAGTGCCCCAAGTACGTTTGTCGCCCTCCTCGCGGAGGGCGTGGATAAAATTGCAACAGGCCGTCCCACTGGTCGAGGTTCTTCCGTCGCCCTCCTCGCGGAGGGCGTGGATAAAATCAGTGAATAGAATTTGCGTTTTAGCCTTCGCTCGTCGCCCTCCTCGCGGAGGGCGTGGATAGAAATAGTAGCAGAGCTTGAAGGTTCCTCAACGCCACCAAGGTCGCCCTCCTCGCGGAGGGCGTGGATAAAATACAGCCTTGCCAGTGGCATCAGTGGCCAGCTCATCGTCGCCCTCCTCGCGGAGGGCGTGGATAAAATATCTCGCCGTATGCCTCGGTAAACCCGACAGAGTGTCGCCCTCCTCGCGGAGGGCGTGGATAGAAATTCATCGTCCCACAGGGCAAGCTCGCCGGTCTTATGTCGCCCTCCTCGCGGAGGGCGTGGATAGAAATCTCGGCAACAAGCCCTCCGCCTGATGTACCGCCGGGTCGCCCTCCTCGCGGAGGGCGTGGATAAAATCGGGTCATGCTGGACATGAGCGGCTCCGATGCGTCGTCGCCCTCCTCGCGGAGGGCGTGGATAGAAATTCCTTTGGAGATGTAGACACCACCTTACCAGATTGTCGCCCTCCTCGCGGAGGGCGTGGATAGAAATTGCTATGGCAGAGGGTTTAGCGGAAGCAATCGACGTCTCCCTCCTCGCGGAGGGCGTGGATAAAATTCATCGTCCCACAGGAAGGCTCGCCGGTCTTATGTCGCCCTCCTCGCGGAGGGCGTGGATAAAATCTCGGCAACCAGCCCTCCGCCCGATGTACCGCCGGGTCGCCCTCCTCGCGGAGGGCGTGGATAAAATCGGGTCATGCTGGACATGGCGGCTCCGATGCGTCGTCGCCCTCCTCGCGGAGGGCGTGGATAGAAATTCCTTTGGAGATGTAGACACCACCTTACCAGATTGTCGCCCTCCTCGCGGAGGGCGTGGATAAAATTGCTATGGCAGAGGGTTTAGCGGAAGCAATCGACGTCGCCCTCCTCGCGGAGGGCGTGGATAGAAATAGATTCACAGCCATCCCCTCACTGAACCAGCGCGTCGCCCTCCTCGCGGAGGGCGTGGATAAAATTGGTCTAAGCTGGACAAGCCGATGAACCGCCGCCGTCGCCCTCCTCGCGGAGGGCGTGGATAAAATGATTGAGTTCCGGTCGAATGAGGCAGCAACCATGTCGCGCTCCTCGCGGAGGGCGTGGATAAAATAAGCAGTGGCGTGAGGGCAAGGACCGCACCGGCCAGTCGCCCTCCTCGCGGAGGGCGTGGATAGAAATCCGACAAGGAGCCAGTAAGCAAAATCCGGTTGGAGTCGCCCTCCTCGCGGAGGGCGTGGATAGAAAATCAGAATATCGGACTGATCTTCGTCAAGAAAAACGTCGCCCTCCTCGCGGAGGGCGTGGATAGAAATTTCGTCACATAGCCCATTGCGAAACCTCCAGAAGGTCGCCCTCCTCGCGGAGGGCGTGGATAGAAATACAGCAGCTTTGCCACGATGCAGGGCTGTCGCTGGTCGCCCTCCTCGCGGAGGGCGTGGATAAAATGCACTGGTTGCGGCCGGCGTGTTCGCGGCACTCGTCGCCCTCCTCGCGGAGGGCGTGGATAGAAATTTGACAGCAGTGCGCATGGCGGTGATTGTAGAGGGTCGCCCTCCTCGCGGAGGGCGTGGATAGAAATCGGCCAGCCTGACCCTCCAGACCCGCCGCAGAACGTCGCCCTCCTCGCGGAGGGCGTGGATAAAATAAGCCCCACAGGCGGCACCACACCGGCAGCACGTCGTCGCCCTCCTCGCGGAGGGCGTGGATAAAATCATGATGCCAGCAAAGCAGGTGCGGACGGGGTATGGTCGCCCTCCTCGCAGAGGGCGTGGATAGAAATTCGTTGCTGCCCCGCTCCCAGGAGGAATACGGGTGGTCGCCCTCCTCGCGGAGGGCGTGGATAGAAATAAGAACCTGCTGCACCCCAAAAAGGAGGACTGACGTCGCCCTCCTCGCGGAGGGCGTGGATAGAAATGGCAAGAAGTTTGGCTTCGCACTGGATGTTCTCACGTCGCCTTCCTCGCGGAGGGCGTGGATAGAAATACCGCATAACCCCACTGGAAAACGCCATCACGCAGTCGCCCTCCTCGCGGAGGGCGCAGGTGAAATCAACACAAAAATATGGTAAACTCTTATTAAGTTGTTGCCATGCGCTCTCTAAGGAACCGAGTATTTTGACCTACAATTCCGTCTCTTAAAGACGTTGGTTGAAATCAGTTTGTGTTCCCCGGTGCATTCTTCGACTTGAAGTCGCTCCTATTTGAGGGGTGTGGATAGAATAACATAATAATCATATCGCAGTTCTCAAAAGCGTAACCAAGTCGTCCTCTTCACCGAGGGCGTAGATAGAAATGGTCACAACCACGCCGGTCTTTTCAGCATCAAGGTTGCCCTCCCCGCAAAGGGTACGGATAGAAATCAGTTTCCTCCTCGAATCGGGCATCGCCACAATTTTTCCAAAAAGGAGTTTTCCATGCATACCGTTCCCCTTACCCATCAGCTCGTCACCATCCAGGACGACTTTGACCTCGACAAGATCATCGAAAGCGGCCAGTGCTTCCGGCCGCAGAAACTGGCCGACGGGCGCTACCGTTTTCTTTCCGGCGGCGCACTCCTTTATCTGACTCCGCTGGGCGCTGGGCAATACGACGCTGCATGGTATGGCTCAGATTGGGAGTGCTGGGCCAACTACTTTGATTTGGGCCGGAACTATGCCGCGCTGCGGTGCAGCTTGGCGGGACAGAGCAGCTATCTGGACAAATCGCTCGAATTTGGGCAGGGCATCCGAATCCTGCATCAGGACCCATGGGAAATGCTCATCACCTTTCTTATCTCCCAGCGCAAGAGCATTCCGGCCATCCGCACCGCCGTAGAACGCCTTGCCCGGTGCTGCGGCGAACCGCTCAGTGCCGAAGGCGATGAAGTCTTCCTCTTCCCCACCCCGCAGCAGCTCTGCGGCCTCTCTGGAGCGCAGCTGATGGGCTGTGGTCTGGGCTACCGCACCCGTTACATCCAGAACGCTGCCGCACAGGCTTCCAGCGGCACACTCGACCTCGGTGCTCTGGCAGCGCTGCCCGACGACGCTCTCTTTTCCCGCCTCCTCGAGCTGGACGGCGTCGGCAAAAAGGTAGCAAACTGCGTCTGCCTCTTTGGCTATGGCCGTACCGCGATGGCTCCCATTGATGTTTGGATACAGCGACTCATTGATGAGGAATTCGGCGGCCGCGACCCTTTTCCTTCCTATGGTCAGCAGGCTGGCATCGTACAGCAGTACCTGTTCTACTACAAGCGCAGCACCCGCCGCAGCGTCGCTCACAAAAAAAAAAAGTTATTGACAACTCTCCTTTGGCTGGTATAATAATATGCGTCGTCAGGAATGACACGCCAGCTATGGGGGATTAGCTCAGCTGGGAGCGCGATGCACCCAGAAACACACCCCCACAGCGATGGTTGATGACGATTAAGTTCCCACTAAAGATTTTCATTCCAGAGGCTTGCTTCTGGAATTTATGGGGGATTAGCTCAGCTGGGAGCCCGGTTGGTATCAAAACACACCCCAGTCAGATAGTCCTGCGACAATCAAATTCCCAACAAAAACTCCATCCAAGAGGTTCGCTTCTTGGATTTTATGGGGGATTAGCTCAGCTGGGAGAGCGCTTGCATGGCATGCAAGAGGTCAGCGGTTCGATCCCGCTATTCTCCACCAAAAAAGCACTGTACTTCGTAGGAAGTATGGTGCTTTTCTTTTTGCTTTCTTGGAGGTCACACTGAAAATCAGCCAAATGCCTGATTTTGCAGGCGTATGGACGGCAACCCCCAATTCTTGCTGTTTCGTTGTTTTTGAAAATGCTTGTTCGATGCCCGACTGTTTTGCAGGCGGACGTATCCTCCCCCTCAATGTAAGGAGTGAGATCGAAGTTGAACGAGATGTTGATCTGGTATCCGCGATATACGTCTACCCTGCGGATGAGCTGGTTGACGATCATCTTCTTCGCTTCAAAATTTGCACTGTCGTACAGGTCAGCATAAGAAATCAGTTCATCATACAGCCGCGACACTTTATCCATCAGCTCAGCCGTTTTCTCCAGTTCTTCACTGGCCGCTTCGCAAAGGTTTTCCAGCTCCGTGAGTTTCTCTTCCTGCGCTGTAATCATTTCGGCAAGGGTTTCTCTCGGTAACACGCTTTCACCTTTGATGCAAGCTAAAACCTCGGTTTTCAGTGCGAACAGGTCTTTTTCTGCCTTGTTCCGCTGTGTCTGAAGGTCTTGCAGATGATTCTTGCGTTCCGCATTCTCTTTTTCATAGCGTTTTGTAACGATCTGCTCTTTGGGGATACCCCTCATCTTGGAGAAAATCTGGCGGACAGCTTTATCAATGATCTCATCCAGAATGTGGACGGTATATCCCGTCTGCCCGGTGCAGTTGGTCTGCTTGCGGAGCTTTCCGTAACAGGTATAGCGAATACGCAGCGTATCGTCTAACGATCCATCTGCCATTTTTCGCCATTTACGGCTGCTGGTCAGTTCCAGCTTTGCACCGCAGTGTCCGCAGTAAGCGTTGCCGGCAAGCAGCGACTTCCCATGGATGTTCAAAGGAAGACGATTTTCGGCTTCCGCAGTTGAGCGCACAGAGCGTTCATTCCGAATGCGCTGTGCGTTTTCAAACTGTTCCTGCGGGACAATCTGCAAATCCGGCATCAATTCTGACCGTGCATCCCCACAGCGTAGATCGCCGGTGTAGGTCAGGTTTTGTACCATCCCCGAATACTGGATGGGTGCCAGCACTTTCCAGACCTTGCGCGATAGCCAGAATTGTTCAGATAGGTAGCAATGTGCTGCGGGCCGTAGCCCTCATACATATTTGTCAAAGACAATCCGCACTACGGCAGCTTCCTGCTCGTTGATGTGCAGTTCGTACAGTTCATGCTTGCGCTTGTTGATACGCCCACTCCGTACAAGGTCATAGCCATAAGGCGCATTTCCGCCCTTGAAGTGACCTTCTTCTACAAGCTGGCGCAGACTGGTGCGGGTACGGACGGAAGTCTTTTCGCTTTCTCCGTCCGCCTGCCAGAATCGGATGTAGTTCAGCAGTTTGTCAGTGTGGTTGTCGAAACGCTGCTCACCCTCTTGGGTACTCCATACCCGGATGCCGTTCCGTACAAACCATTCCACAACAAAGGGCGTTTCATCTGCGATACGACCGATACGGTCGAACATGAATACCAGCAGGATATCGAACTTGCCCTTTCGGGCATAGTCCTTGATGATCTGGAGCTTGTCGCGGGCGGCGGCCCGGACTTTGTGGCCGGACACGCCTTCTTCCTGTTCTTCATGGACGATGACCCAGCCCTTCGATTCAGCGAATTTATGGCAAGCCTTTCGCTGCATGGGCAGGTCTGCTTCATGGTTGGAGTTGAAATCCACCTGCTTATCGGTGGAAACGCGGTACAAGCAGCACACGCGATTGTTATTTTTTGTCATTGTAAATTCCTCACTTTCATCATAAAAAGTGGGGATAGGCTTTATTTCGTTGTCAAAGAACGTCCGGCAATGGCTCGGTTTGTAATATCGCCCGTTACCGCACTCAGTATAGCGTTTGATTCTGCATTCGTCCATGATGTCAACCTACCTTCTTCGTATAGCTGGTGGCAAGCAGGATGTTCCGAATGCGTTCAAATGCTTCCGGGTTGGGTTCTTTGGAAAAACTGAAAACAACAGGATAGCCATTGATTACCAGATATTGCCGGTTAGCATCACTGTCAGTCGCAGGAAGATTTCCTGCGACCTGAGAAAACTTGTCGATCATTGTAGTGCCCTTTCCTTTGATTTATCAGAATTTCATCGGCAGGGCATCCTTGCGGCACTTGCCGTTGTAGGCCATATAGATGGGAAAAACGTATTTCTTCCATCCGGGCAGTTTGGCAGGATTGTCCATGCCACTGCGATAAATCTCCATGGGGTGAACGCTGCGCAGCGCACGGATCAGCCGTTCCTCGCTGAACTCACCGTGATACAGTTCCATAAAGTGCATCATGCCCCGCAGGACAGATGCCCGGAACGAATCAGGCTTGCCCTCCCATGCAGCCACGATCAGCCGCAGGGCCTCGCAGTAGATTTTCTCGCCCATCTGGTTGTACAGCTTGAGTGCGGTGCCCACGCAGCTGATGCGGTAGTCGCTCAACTGCAAGCTGTCATAGTTGAAGTCCAGACCCACCCGGTTGGTGGCTGCGAAATGCAACGGAGGGCGCATCCTCTCCCACGACCTTGGCACGGAGCTTGATGCCCGCCGTCAGCGGTGCGGCGTGACCGTTCTGCTCTGCGAAGAACAGGGCTTCCTGCTGCATCGTCAGGCCAGTGTATATCTTACACAGAATCGGCAGATCCTTACCGCCGTTGCGCAGGATACGCGCTTCAATGGTGTGCTGGCCGTCCGTTACATAATACCGGCCATTGCGGAAGCTGACCTTCGGCTCGTTCGCCGTATATTCGTTAAAGTCTTTGGCAATCAACTCAACGCGCTTGCGCTGGATGCCCCGCTGGTACAGCTCACGAGGGTAGATCAGCTTACTGCTGTGAATGACCACCATCTGGTACGGCGGTGTAATGTTAAAGGAAGCGGAGAAGTTATCCGCAGTGTTTTTCAGGCGCATCTCATTTCCTCCTTGATTCGCCAGATGTATTTTTCAGCTTCTTCCAGAATCTCAGCGACCTGCTGCTTACGCTTCGGGATGGTGAGCAAGGTGGGATTAAAGGTAAAGCTGTATTCGAGCCGCTGAATCATGGCATGAACAGCGGATTGCAGTTCGGTGTACATCATCATCTCCTCCACACTCCCAGCGTCCTCAAAGGATGATTTGATGGGTGTGTAGGGATAGATGGGTGGCTTTCCATCCACCACTTCAGGAGGCGCGTAAGCCGCCTGAGAGCGGATGATCGGTTTGAGTTTTTGAATGCTGCCCATCGGATTCAGAGCAAGACTGATCTTCACAGCATCATCGACCCGGCGCATATTCTCCGGGGAAAGGTGTCCGACAAACTTCAGGACACGGATTTTATCAATGGTGAAAATCTGTTCTGCCTGAACAATGGACGGTTTCAGGCCATCTTCTTCTACCTGACAATGGGTTGCCTGCGTTACTTTCTTATCTGTCTTACTTGTCAAAGCCGCGACAATCAAAGTCGGAGAGTAGATGTTGCCGACATCATTTTGAAGAATGACTACTGGACGGGCACCGTTTTGTTCGGAGCCAACGCCTGCCTCCAGTTTTACAAAATAGATGTCTCCGCGTTGGAACTTCCAATTCGATTCCAAGTGCGAACCTCCATTCTGATATGCAAAAGCCCGCTGCGTTTTCGGCAGCGGGCTTTGCTCAATTCATGGTGGTAATTGATTTTAGGGATTCTATCGCATCCCTGCGGGTGAATGAAAACCGGATTCAGCGCGGCATGACAACGTAGTCGTAGCCACGCCGGGTCTGGCAGACCGTGCAGGTTTCCATGCATCTGTCCTTATTCGGCACAATGGCGATCTTGAACGCCTTGGTTTCAACGTAGTGCCGGAGGCAGACACCGCAGAGGGTACGGATGGACTTGACCATCGCAGGAGTCAGCTTCATCTCATGGTATATCTGACGCTCTTTGATGGTAGGATTCAGTTCATCCATAGGTTTACCTCCTATGTGTGATTAAAAATGAGTGGGTAGTTATGTAAAGAACAGAAGCAGCCGAAGACCAAAAACAGCATCCGACTGCTCCTGATAAAATATGTTTAGGTCTCTCATATTCGCCCTCGGCTCCCTGAGAGTGGGGAATCATCTGGCGGCGGGCTTGTACCGCTCCATTGGCATCTCAGCCACCCCGTCTGCTTTCTGACCGGGCCGCGAATTACGGAAGTATCATTGTTCTGAGTACCAGATGACTGAACTGTTCAATTTTCAAGGTCCGTGAGTGTGGACATATCACCGGCGGCGGTAGCCGTCCGGGAAATTGTCCCCTCACTTACTAGCCATCGAGAAGGCTCAATCCATAGCATCAAATTCAAAGTTTTTCAAAAATTTAGTGATTCGTTTGATTTTGATGCTAATTGTCGGCTGAGAACAGTGCAAAACTTTAGAAATTTCAGTAACAGTGTATCCCTCATAGGCAAAAAGCGTCAGCAGCTCCAAATCCTTTGCATTCAATTTTTCAAGTGCTGCAAGCAGATGCTCATTTTTGATTTCTCCGACCCATGCAAAACGGTTTTTTGTTTCGTGATATACGTCAGTGACCGTAATAGCCTTTTCGTACCGCTTGAAATCCACGGAATCCTCATCATCCTCGGTCACAAAAATCGGCTGAGTATTATCAACATAGGCACGTTCACTATTGAGAACATCCAAATCGAACTGGTACATTGCCTGGATTGCATCTTCGGACATTCCTGCTTCCCGGTACTGGATACGCAGTTTCTTCCACCTGTTTTCCAGACGTACACGCTCTGAGCCATTATTGAATTTCATGTAAACCTCCAAATTTTCGATAAAGCGTAAAAGTCGAAAATTTGGAGATTCTAGGGATACTTTGCGGCCAGCTCCAGCCACGAAAAGAAGGCAAAAAGAAACATGAAGTGTCCTTTCCGCCGGATGCGGAGGTTGAGGACACTTTACTGTGTGACAGCTTGCGGGCTTTTCTTGGCAACAAAAAAGAGATGCACTAAAGAAAAGGGTACCGACACTGTTTTCCATCCGAGAATGGAAAGCGGTATAAGTATCCTCGGCCTTTAATGCATCTCAGGCTTCGATATGTTTTGTTCCGACGCATCGAAGCCTATAAAAAAGAAAACCGCCGTGCGATCAGCTTACAGGGCATCGATTCGTGCCCTGTAAGCATATCACACGACGGTGTTATGAAAGTCATCTGGCGGTGTTATGAAAGTGTTATGGAGCCATTTTTGCCCCTTTCTGAAAAATTTTAGGTGTTATGAAAGTCACATGAAGGTGTTACGAAAGTGTTATAGGAATCATTCTTACCAATTAGCTCCAAATGCAAGGATTTCCTCGTATTCTTCTGTGGTCAGATGTTCCTTTGCAGCGGCCAGTTCATTGGTTGCAAGTTCGTTCATTCCCTGTGCTTTCAGGGAGCGGATCAGCCAGCAGTATGCTTTCGGATTATCCGGAGCGATGGTCAGAGACTTCATGGCGTACTGATTGAGCAAGTCATAAGAATGCAGCGAATCCAGCTGCTTCAGCAGTTCACTGACAGCACCCATATAGGAGAGATGGTATTTTGTGGAAAACTGAATGAGCCAATGTTCGCCATCTGCAGAGGACAAGACCTTTCCATGGTAGAGATCAAGAGCATTTTTGAGAATGTCCACTTTGTTGATTACGGAGGACGCTCTGACAGCGGAAGATACAAGTTCATCAAAACGCTGATAATCTGTCATAATGTGAAGCTCCGGGTTGAGCTGATATCCGGATGCGGAGGATAAAACCAATGGTTCATCCGAAATAATACTGAACTTCTGGCGTAAACGGTAAACCAGCCCCTTGACGTTCTTGGCTGGATTGTCTGAATCATCCGGCCAGAGCGTTTGGGTGATTTCCTGCGGAGAAATGGCATTTTACGGGAAATCAGCAGGTAAGAAATCAGTCGGTTGATGCTTGGAGAACTAAAGTCAGCTTCTTTCAGAACACCTTTGGATGTGCTGATGCTCAGTTCGCCAAACAGACTGACATAGATGTCCTTGCTGCTTTGAATCGAAGTGGGAATATACGCCATCTGGAGTCGGTTCAGCATCTTCTGTTCGTTGTACGACGCAAGCAGCACATAGGCCAGAATCCGCAGCATACTGGTCTGCTGAATATACCGCTTAGGATTCCGGACGGCAAGCAGAGCGACTGGGCGCGGCTCCAAGGAAACGGCAATAACAGACCGGATGCCAAGCCGCTGGTACAGGTTATACTCCGCAGGATAGGCTTCTTTTGTCGCTTCGGCGTCCGGGACGACCATTGGAATTCCCTTGCGGACAGTTTGTACCCACCGATCAAGAAATTCAGCGGATTCATATTCTTCGGTTAAAAGCATCGTCTTGTCTGTTGCGCCAGCGTTGAACCACCAGAATGGTGTCCACAAATTCAAATCAAGATCGACCTGAATTAAACCGCACCAGTCAGCATCGTAGAATTGGCAAGTGGCTTTCAGCACCTGCTGGGCAACTTCTTTCGGGGAAAGATGCTGGTAATACAATTGCGATTCAAGGTCATTCATACTGTTCTCAAAATCAATTGCACGTTGAATATCTCCAAAGCTCCGTTCTTCGTACTCATGATCAGGCTGACGCATAAAATTTCACCTCGTGTCAAATAAAAAAGCACAGCACTGGGATTCACTCGCTCTGTACGGTGAATCCCAGTGCTGTGCTGGTATCAATCATGCAACCGCAAGAGCTGAACAAAGCTACATCGTAGTGTGGTTGGGCGGCTCAAGCAAAAATGAATCTCATTTCGTCAAAAAATCAACAATCAAATCATTAAAGGAGCCATTCAAGGAGCCATTCAAATGAAACGAAATCAGAATTTTGACTATAATCGCTCTCAAAAAGTGCTTTCCTGCCGCTACAACATGGACACCAACCGGGTGGAAGCCCGATTTGAAGATGGCACCATTCTTTCCATCGACTGCATCGTCATTGAGGACGAATATGGCAACACCCCGGCACAGCGAGCAGAACTGGACTGGCTACTTATATAACAAGCCCTTGGAATATACCCAGCTTGTGCTGAGTGGGGAAATCGAACATTATCTTTCACTTGGTTGCGATCACGGTAGACTAGAAGATTGACCTTTTTTCATAGAAATGTGATTGGCTGTTACAGAATGGCTCTTCAAAAGCATTACAGAAAATCCGGAAACTTTTTGAACCATAATAACTCAAAAAAGTTTCCGGATTTCTGTTTTTGTACGATTGCTATCGTATTTTCATTTTGCAATAGTTTTCATAATTGACCATTGTCCATTACAGAGAATATAGGTCTCTTCCTATAATTGGCTGACATTTTATAGCACACACATTTATTTCTGCATGGAATACCCACTGCTTCCATAAAATATTTACTCGAATAATTTTCCGCAAAATGGACAACGATCTTTCACTGTTAGTACAATTGAAAAGTGCTTCCCACAAAAAGGACAACGACGTGTTATAAAATCAAAAATATAGTCTATCAAAAGTACAACAACAGCTGCTATACGAAACTCAAATGCCCATAGTGCGCATACGACTATTGCTATGAAGATGAATACAGCTTTGCATAATGTGAGTTTTGTTTGGAATTTCATTTTTTATTCTTCTTTCAAGCATTTTCCTTATAAGACGGAAGATTATGCTCAAAGCAATAGTAGGCTTTTTCCAAGATATAGCTATCGTTGTCATAGTGAGTAGCTTTTCTATATTCTGTCTTCTTTGCAGTTTGTGAGGTAAATCTTTTTGTTTTAGGATTTACCAGTGCATAAGTTACAGTCGTATCCTCAATGGTTGCTCTTTCAAAAAGCATTTGGCTGCCATGAGTAATCCTTATAAAATTCACATTGTCTAATTTTCAGATGTGTATAAATATTTGTTGATGCGTATTGACTGGGATCACTGTAAATGAAAATCTGAGAGGGAGTTAGCCCAGAAGCTGTAAATGGAATCCAAATATAGGGTTTTGTTAATCCAATCAGAATATTAACACCTCTGTCTAGTACCGCAGCTGCAGCAGGACTCACAACACTTCTCCTTTCATTTTTTACAGGTTTATTTCCGTACGTTATCTGAAAACGATATGGAACTCCCTTATAAGAATCTCGCGCTGCAGGTCTTTCGACAACAATTTTTTCATATGTAATTGTCTAATCATATGGGATGTTACGTTCGGTAAGGATTTTTCCTGTTCGACAGGCGACAAGCCGCTTAAATCAACCACTTCACTTATATACATTCCTGCCGATGGAGCATCTATCTTCGACGTGTCTGCATATGCCGAAGTGGGGATAATATGGGACATTGCCAACAATGCGGTACTTGCACCCGTGAGTTTAAGAAATTCTTTGCGAGTCATCTCTTTCATATTTATTCTCCTTGAAGTTTACTGATTATCGCATACCGTTACTTGATATAATATATTGTTTATACGTTTCTTCAACTCTGCATTGGAATCACCCTTTCATGTAAAAACAAAAGACACGAAATTGTTACGTCCACCTTAATTCTTAGATTAACTATTGATAGCATCAAAGCACAATAAGCAATCAAGGTCCAGGATTTTGTATCAAAGTAGAGAAAACTTGTAACGAAATCGGTGTGGCCGCAAATAACATGACCCTCAACACTGGGCATCCAGCATTGAGGGTCATACTTAAATAACCGTTTGTATTGCACTCGCACTATGCCTCAAGTCGATTGTCAACCGAAGGCTTTTATTATGTCATGAAGAATTTCCATCTGCTGCGGCGAAAGATCATTTCCTTTTTGACTTGGTGAAAGCAATTCATTACGGAGTTTAATTAAAGTTTTCTTTTGCGCACCAGTCAATCCAGAAAGAGATAGTACTTCTGGCGCATCCAGTCCTAGGAGTTCATCTGTTGAAATGCTAAATAAGGATGAAATGCTTGCAAGAACATCCAACGGAATTGCATGTGCATCACTTTCATATCCACTGATCGTGGATACAGCCTTATTTAACCGTTTAGCCAAATCTGCCTGCGTCCAGCCACGACTTTCCCTCAGCTTTTTTAACTTTTCTCCTAAATAATGCTCCATTCCCGTACACTCCCATTTTATATAAAGTGTACTATTTGAAATTTCAACATAATCGTACTATACTACATATAATGTTCGATTATGTTGAAATTTGATTGACTTGTGAGGAGCAGGGCTGTATGTTGTGTGATAAAAAGCATTCCCATGTGCAATGGAGGGATTTCAAAATGAATGTCTTGGTTTATGATGATGACCAGCAGATCGTTGATTCTATTATTGAAGAACTCAAAAAGAAAAGCGAGGAAACGCATGTAGCATTAAGATTTTATGGTTTTTCTCAACCAAGTCAAATAAACTTATCACTTCCGTATGATATTGCGCTTCTGGATATTGATATGGGCGAAACAAATGGAATTGAGCTTGCCAGAAAGTTACGAGCAGAAAATGGAAACATTGTGATTATCTTCATTACGAATTTCATTCAGTATGCTCCAGAGGGATTTGAGGTTCAAGCCTTTCGATACTTACTAAAAGCAGATTTCTCTGCTAAACTTGATTCCTACTTTGATTCAGCCGTCCAAGAAGTGCTTCAACGGAAACAGCTTGTTACAATTTCGATAAACTCTGAAATTATTGATGTACCTGTAAATGACATTCTGTATTTAGAATCTCATCGAAGAATCATTGTTATGCACTTGTTGGACGAAAAACGCCCAGCATACCAATTTTACGGCAACATAACGGAACTATCCGAAAAAATCGAGCCACTCGGTTTCCTTCGTATTCAAAAAAGCTATCTTGTCAATATGCACTATGTCGAAATCTTTCAATACAATAAAGTCCAATTGCGTGGTGGTCTTTGTCTGGCTCCAAGCGAAAAGAATTATAATGAGCTAAAACAGAAATATTTACATTGGCGAGGTAAAAGTAGATGGATGCTTTAATCAGTTTGGTTTACACAATCATAGATTCAGTCTGCGTATGTCTGTTTTTAGACGCTTTTGCTTCGCACCGTTGGAGGGATCATAGATTTCTTGTCGGTGTAATAGTTCAAACTATTTTAATGTATGCATCCATTGAATTCAGTGTTATTGTCTTAAATCGAAACCAAATCGTCAAAATTTTTTTAATTCTACTATCCTGCTTTATTGTTGCCAGAACTCTATATGGGAATATCTCAGAAAGGTTTTATTATTTCTTATTGTTGTAGAATATCTCTTGACTTATAGTTTATCTTTTGCAGTCGGAATGCTTGCAACTTCGGTTTGTGGGATGGATGCTCAGACGTTTCAAGCCAATAAGACTTTATCTCTAATCTATGGAAACTCTTATTATTCTGCTGAATTATTTATTATTGCACTGTTTCGTAAAATAATGCTTCAGCGCACGGCAAACAGACCAAGAAGCCATGCTCAACATTCGCAGCTGATTCTGTACTTTCTATTTCCATGTGCATCATTTGTAATGCTTGTGATCCTACTTTACGTTACAAGTGGTCATAATATAGAAGAGTTTGTTTCTGCTGGCTGTTGTATTCTCATTTTTATTTCAAACGTCGCAGTCCTCTTTTTATTGGAGCGAATGGAATATGCCGCATCGGAAAGAGAACAGCTGTTGACACTTAATCAGCAGATTCAGCTGCAATCGAAAAACATGACTTCGGCAAGCGAACTTTATTCTGCCCAAAGGAAAAAAGTTCACGATTTTCGGGCGCACCTGAATATCCTAAATCAACTAATGAAGAGCCAAGAGTATTCTGCTGCTGAAGAATATCTTGGAAAAATTACCGAACAGCAAACAGATCGACTATTCCTTGTCAACACACACCATCCTATCTTGGATGCACTTTTCAACACAAAAGCTGCCGAAGCAACTCAAAAGAAGATCAGTATTGATTTTGAAGTGAATGATCTATCAAATCTTCCATTTGATGCCTCTGATATAGTAGTGCTTCTATCAAACCTCTTGGATAATGCCATTGAAGCGTGTCAACGGTACGATAAGGGCGATAAAGCGATTCATGTCATGGCCGTTGCGCAACAAGACTTTTTTATCTCTGTCCGAAACACATCAGAACCTGTTACAATTATAAACAGTTCCATTCCAACTACAAAACCAGAACCACAGCTGCATGGTTTTGGACTTGCGAACATCCGACTGATTCTTGAAAAATACAGCGGCGAGTATACCATGTTCTATGAAAATGGGTGGTTCCAGTTCACCGCTGATATACCGCTCACTCCGATTTCGTGACAAAAAAAGTCCATTTCGTTACATTATTGTGGAAATTGTAGCTCAACTTGTGTATTCTTTCTTTCAAGAAAGTTCTTTTAATGAGGATTGTCGCAATGAAAGATTTTGCAATGCAATTAACGCAAAAGTGCGTGTCGATGGGATTGCTTGATGAATCTTATTCTGAATGGTTTGCATATAGCATCGAAAAAAGAGTGACAACCTTATTCACTTGGCTTGTGCAGTGTCTGATTGGCGGTTTTTGCTTTGGCTGGACCTTAACGATTTCATTTTCTGTGTTCTTCCTCTTAATTCGGAAATACACAAACGGTTATCATGCTGCTACTTATAGTAAATGCCTGTTCTGTTCCATTTTATTAGAAGTAGTTCTTCTTGCTTCAATCTCCTACGTTTTCCGTACAGGCTTGGCGTTGCTTTTCTTAACTATAGTTTCTGATATTACAATTTTGTATATTGCACCAGTTAACAATAAAAGCATTCACTGGTCAACAAATGAATTTAAGGCTGCAAAAATAGCTGTTCGTTGGTTATTATTGATTCTAAATATTTTCGCAATTTTGTTGGTGGGAACTCAAATCGCTCCTTCCATACTACAAGGGTTGGTCGCAGCATTGACTGCTGATGCAATAACATTATCCATTTCACGCTGTCAAAATTGAAAGGAGGGCATACAAATGAAAATTCAAGTCAAACAGTTCGCCAAAAAGAAAATTGAAGCTCTGGTGAAGAAGGATATGCAGGAGTGGCCTCCGGGTTGTGCAGGCTGGATGTATCAGCCGAAGCGTCCCTATGTACCTGAGAAGCATCTGCAAGAAAAACGAAAATAAGTTCAATCCTGAGATGGCATGGTCGCTTTCCTGTTTCAACAGCAAAAAGCACTATGCCATTTTTCTTTGTTGGTGACTCCGATTTCGTTACGAATTTTCTCCATCTTATTACAGAAATGTAGACAATATTGCTTGCTGGGTATACAGTGTAAGAAAGGATGGCACAATGCACAAATCGAAAGGAGTTACTCCGATGCAGCAATATAGCTTTGAATGAAATTCAAACTTATCCATTTAATGAGAAAGGATTGCTTATTATGAAACATAAAAATCACAGCTTTTAGCTGCTTCGCTTTCTTTCTTGATGATTGCGATGCTTTGCGTTTCTAGCGTTGCAATGGAACCTTCTATGAGAATCGGCAGTGTCACCGTTCATTCTTCGCTCTTTGCTAAAATGGCTTCTGAATCGCCGGAAAAAGATTTGATTACCCAATCCAATATTGTTAAGGCAACCGATGAAATGATTCAGTTCGAGGAAAAAACCGTTCTGGATGTTCAACATTTGGATGATGGTTCGTCCCTTACTTCCTATCGAAAAGATGTCGCAACCATTCTGCCTAGCGAATTTCCAACATCTATAAGCCCCTATGCAGATGGAAGCATCAACCAAGATTCTTGGGACTCAAGCAACACCGTACGAGCATATACTACAATTTATTATGATATTGTTAAAGACTCCGGCGATCGTTCGTATTATAAGTTGACAAAGGTTACTGGAAAGTACTATTGCAATAACTCAGCAACAAAATTACGAGCCAAACTCTAAGAATTGGTCAAACTGGATGGACGAGTAACGGATATCGAGAGCAGACCAAGGATTTTGACATTCCTGCATCTCAGAAAAACTGGACAAAATACCCTGATTCCTCTTGGGCTGGTGTTCTGGTAGATGCAACAAATCGCGTTGGCTGCTACTATGTTGTCAATATTGCTGCAAAGACCGGAAAGACTTGGTATGTTGAAATTTCAAATAATATCCGATAACCGTTTTTGAGCAAGGAGTTTTTTATGCTACCGTTTTTAATCAAAAAGAGTTGGTGGTTTGCTCAAATCAATCTCAATACCAAAAATACACATCTCTTTTAGAAAAAGAAGGAATCGGATATCGAACAAAAGTACGCGATTTATCATCGCCGTCTTTGTTTTCGATGGGAACCCGTGAAAGAACTGGAACCGCATTTCAAAAGGTCAATTGTCAAACAATCTACACAATATACGTTCGCAAAGTTGATTACGAACGTGCTGTTCACGTTATCATTGTTTGATTAAACCGCCAAAACCATATACGCTTTTCCTCGCCAAACAACCAGTTGCAAAGCAGATCTGATTGTTTGGCTTTTTATTTTGCAAAGGAGCGTGATGCCATGACCCAACCCCAAACTGACCTTGCCTACCTCCGTAGCGAAAAAGCCAAAGCGGAGCAGAAGCTGCGCTCTTGCTAGCACCGGGAGAAGATCCTTGAACGCCAGATGTCGGAGCCGAACCGGAGAGAGCGTGTGCATCGCCTTTGCACACGTGCTGGAATGCTTTCTGGTCTGTCCGGGAGAACTGGCCGACGATCAGGTGATTCATTTCACTGGCTATGATGTAAAGAACATTCTGACCTATCACGGCATCCCACTGGATCAGCACGTCTTTTACAGCGGAACACTGCCGGAGTATAAGATTCCCGGAAGCAGAAAATAGTGCTATGCAGCACATCCGGGATTGTGCTATACTTGATTTACATAAACTTGTTTGTCCTAAAAAGTTGGAGGTGTTCATGGCAACACGAACCATTTGTTTTCCCATATCCGGCTATCCCTATTGCAGAGAACAGCCGGTGACATTCACATGGATAAAAGGCAGCAAGCGGCAGAATATCCGTGCCGTCCATGATGCCGTCAATATAACAGACCCGGATGTTTCGATTCTGGAAATCAGCTCTGCATCCGTTCAGCCGGAGGGTGAAGCTGTTTCTTCTTTGCGGCTTTTGCTGCATCTGGATTCTGTTGCGCAGGATGTACCCATCAGCACGGTTTTTGAGGCTGCCAAAGTATTTGAACATGGCGGGCCATTTGCTGACCTTTGACCTGCGAACCGCCCAAGGTTCATAAAGACACCCGGCTGAGAACCAGTGGAGAGCTGCTTCGTTACTCGCTGGAAGGAAACGAGTATCCGACAGAGCCGTACATGGATTCGTTTTTTGAATGGCTCTACTGCCGTGCATTGAAGCAGTTCCCGGAAAAGGCAGCGAAGCTGAGCCGATATAATGCCTTTTCTGATATTGCTGCCGCCGCGGATTCTAAAAGTATTATGGCGATTCCTCACGGGCGGCTGCGATTTATGTGGGACTTGCAGCGGCAGGAAAACTTTCGTGCATTGATTCCTATGAATTATTTATTGATGAGGTCTATACGGAGCCGAAACCTTTGCCCAAGTCTGGAAAATCTGAGGCTGCTTCAACAATGACACCCGAAGTTTCTGCACCAGCAAAGGATACTCCGGCAGACGAATTGCCGCAGCCCGATAACGCAAATGCGGAAGTGATTCCGGACGCTGCGCAGATGGAGCATATCCTTGAGCTGCCCAAAGTGACCTGTCTGCTTCTCTCTTTGGCAAAAATGCTGGTCTTTCTGCAAACAATTCCAGTGAGCTGACATATAAGGGAAAGGAATTCCTTCTTGACGTTTATCAGAAAGCGCTGAAAAATAAAACGCTCCAAATCAATATCCAAAGAACAAAATCACATTTCCGATGGAGGAACCGGACAGCGGATTTCATGCAGTTGGTGTGTTGACCCGTTCGCCTGCTTGGGAATACGGATGGAAGTTTAACTATCTGACTGAGAATACATCCGGTGCAGAAAAGTCCGAAGTTAAAGAAAAAATCCCTCCGAAGCCTTTGACCGCATTGGAGCATCTGGAACGCTGTGGGTATAGAATCGTTCAGCAGGTCGTACCGAAAAAACTTCCGCCGATTGCCGTTCAGCGGATGGCATGGAAAACAGGCGAAGCTCTTTGCGACCCGGTAGTGGTGGATTTCTTGCAGTTTATTCGGACACATATGCAGAGTGACGGCTCTTTTTCGTTCCGTATCCCAAAGGGTACTTCTAAGAATTCGTTTGCCACACTTTCGGAAATCGCTCAGACGTGGGATAAAATGGGACTTTTTGCATCCATTGTGATCTATCCGCAGAATATCGTCTATGAGCTTGCGCAAAATGAGACTGTCCGGCATTTCCTGAGCGGGAAGTGGCTGGAACTTTTTGTGGAGCATCAGGTTCAGCAGATTTTGAATCGCTATCAGGAGGAGCAGGGTGCAGAAGTTTCGGTTTGCTCCAATGTGATTCTTTCAGAAGCGGCATCCGTAGGGAGCACGCATGAACTGGATGTCGTATTCTCCATCAACGGAAAATTCTTCTGGGTGGAAGCCAAATCGTCCAGCCGAAGTATTGATTATGGAAAATACGCTTCTCTATGCGAAAAGCTGAAAGTAACCTCCGACCGACTGCTTTTGGTCAACAGTGATTTGTCCGTTGAGGAGTGTGAAGGCGTTTCTTACTTCTGGAATTATCGTGTTGCAAATTGTGCAACGATCACGCAGGAACTGGAAAGCATGATTGCTAAACAAATTGAAATCACCGCTGCTCTGAGTACAGACTGAGTAATAAGCAAAAAAGCCCTGAGAACCCTGCCGGATAAGCGGCAAAGTTCTCAGGGCCGTATTGTTTTATCGGATCTGCTCGACTTGCTTGGAGTCCTTTTCCTCCGCAAAGAACAGTTCCACATTCTTCTGCGCTTTTACGATGTCCTGCATCTCATCCCGCGCCTTGCGGTACTCCGGGTAGAGTGCTTTTTTCTTGGTGAGCAAAGCCGAATACTCTGCATTCAGGTCTTTCACTTTGGGCAGCTTTTTCAGGCCGGATTCATTGAAAGCGGCTTTCGCCGCCTTATGCAATGTAATCTCCTCCCGGTGCGCTTCCAAAAATTTGGAACTGTACCCGGATTTGCGGTAAGCATCGTATACAGGCCGGGTCTTGGCATAGTTGACGATGTGCGCACGGAGGACTGCAATCTCGGTCATACGTTGCTCTGCGGCCTTGATAGAATCGCCCAGTTCGTGATAGTGTGAAAGTGCAGCATCTGCAAGTTCCTTCAGCTCATCCGCACTGCTGATTTTCTGTTCCTGCAAAAAAAGCAACGTCTTGGACATTTCCTTCAGATTGTGCTTTTTCGCCCAGCGCTCGTATCCACCGCCTTTACCCTCAGCAAGTTTTGCTTGAATGTCCACCAGCAGTTGAAAGGGCTGTTCTTTGGGCGACTGTTTCTGGCGGGGGTGGTGCTCTGCCTTGCCAGCCAACACAGCTTTGATTTCTTCTTCGCTATACCCTTCGCCCAGTGTACGAAACCGAATAAAACGCTTTTGCCCTTTGCCTTTGACGGAGGTGTACTTTCCACGCTTGATCTCATAGCCCTGCTGTTCCAGATTTTGCAGAAAATCTTCGTAGTCGGTGGGCTTCTGCTGCAAAATTTCGTCGATGACACCGCACAGTCGGTCGCGGTTGCTTTCCCTTGGCGGGTAAGTGATACGCTTCTGCCGCTCCCGATAAGGCTTCTTTTCAATTACGGAAAGCTGATGCTCCAGACAAATTAAATCGCTTAACCGCTGCACTGCCAGCCCGGAAAAGAAAAATCCCGAAATTTCCGGGTGCCATACAAAGCGGTCGAATTAAAGATAATGTGATTGTGGATATGCTCCCGGTCGGTATGAGTGGCAACGATAAATGCGTATTTGCCTTTCAGAAAGCGTGAGGCCAATTCGTAGCCAACTTGATTTGCTTCCTCTGCTGTGATTTCGCCGGGTCGGAAGGATTGCCGTATCTGATAGGCGATGACATTGCTTTCTGGCTGCGCCCGGTGGCTTGCTCGTATAGCTTTTGTGAGCATGAACTCCTCATCCACGGTAAGCGGGCTGCATTGATAGCTGCTGACAAGTTCGCCCCTTTCAGTCTTGTCGGGATTCTGCGCATAATCAGTGCGGTCTTTCAGGCAGGCGGCGATAGATTTTCCTTTGTGCTGATGCAGTGCAATCAGACGAGTAGCAGCCAGAGCAAATCACCCCCTAAATGAAAAAGCCGCCCGAAGGCGGCAAAAAATTCAAAATCAAATCACGTCCCGGAGCCAACCGCTGAATCGTTCAACGCCCGCCACCATCGCAGTTGCGCTGACAAAAGAACAAAGCAGAGAAATTCAGCAACCAGCAGAATCAAAACTGATCCCAAGTCTGGCGGTAGACGGTGTAGATGCCGCAGCCAAAGATATACAGCATCAACGGCGCGACAACATAGCTGGACAGAGTGAGCAGCCACTTTGCCATCAGAGCCAGAAAAGCCACAAACAGAGAGACCGGGGCAAGCACCATTTTGAACAGAAACCTCATATCGAACACCATCCTTCCTTTTTCCGCCCCAATTATAAAGGTATCGGCTACTGCCTTGCAAGGATGTCAACCGTTATGTAAGCCCGCAGTCCTCCTGCTGCGGGATTTTTTTAGAGTTCCGAAAGTTTGGCGAGAAGTTGCTTGCCGATAGCTATCAGCTCATCCAACCGACTACGCAAGTCCTCTAAATCGGCGGCATAGAGCTGCCCGCTTTCATTGGCCCGTTTCGCCACCTGATTCAGGTTGTTGCTGCAATTCTGAAGAAGGTACGCCATCCGACTCAGCTGTGGTAAATCAAGATTCAGGCAGTAACCATCCAGAGCCATTTTTCGCAGATAAGAGCCAATGCTCAAAATACCGCAACTTTCCATCTTCTGACGAATGCGTTCCAGTTCGACTTTGCTGACACGAAAATGGATCTGCTGGTCACGGCGCTCCGTCACCGGGCATCACCATCCTTATCCAAGTAAGATTTGAATGGTCGGACAGGCTCCACTTTATCAGCCTTTTCTTCCAGAGCTGCCAGCACAGAGGGGCGGGCATCCGGCTTTTCTTCCGCTTCGGGTTCTGTCCGGCTGGACTGATGCTCCATGTTCAACAGCGCATCCAATTCTGCAAGGCGGGCAGACTTGGTTTGCAGTTCTTCCTCCTGCGCAAACGGCTTGGCGATTTCAACCTCTGCGGCCTGCTTCTGCTGTTCCAGAGAATCCAGTGCGGCATCAGCATCGGCAATGCGGTCGGCAAAATTGCCGATGGCATTGTCCAGACGGACGATGTTGCCGCGAGGGTCATCGCCCAGCGGTACCGGATAACTCAGCTCGCCGCGGAGAACGATTTGATGCTCATTCTTGAAACTGTCAAAGCGAATGTTCAGCTCAAAGCCGCGATAGGTGCCCAGCAGCATCATATCCGCATTCGGCATCTCCTTGCAGGCGAGCATCAGCCGCTCACCAGCTGCTTTTTTCTCATCGAACACCATGCCCTTGATCGTCATGCCGCAGAAGTTCTCCTTATCCTGCGGGTGTGCGTCTGCGATTTGGGCATCGTTTTCAGAGCCGCAATACGGTTCTTCGCTTTCTGAATTTCCTCCGGGTAATGCTTGAGCAGCTTATCTTCCAGACGATATTTCTGGTTCTGGTAATCCGAGCGCAGCACCTTGAGCTTTGCTACCTGCACATCCAGATCCATCTTTTCCCGGATGCGCGGGTCGCCTGCGCATAAGGCCTTGACCTCGGCATACGAAAGAGCCTGTTCATCCACATCATCACAGGAGCGCATCGGAGATTTGCTCGTCATGATCTGCGAAATAAACTTCTGCTTGTTTTCCAGCGTTTGCCAGAGGTAGGCGTCGAATGTCCCTCCGTGACGTAATTATAGACGTAAACTTGTTTGTTTTGTTGCCCTGACGGATGATTCGGCCGTTGCGTTGGGTCATATCGGACGGTCGCCAGCCTACATCCAGATGATGCACGGCCACCAGCAGGGTCTGGACATTGGTGCCTGCGCCCATCTTTGCAGTGCTGCCCAGCAGGACACGCACCTTGCCGCTGCGGACTTTGGAGAACAAATCCGCTTTCTTACCTTCAGTATCAGCGTTGTGGATGAACTCGACCTCCGATTCCGGCACCCCGGCGGCAAGCAGCTTTGTGCGAATATCATCGTAGACATTGAACGAGCCGTCTCCCTTGGGCGTGGACATATCGCAGAAAATCAGCTGCGTCAGATTATCCTCTTTGGTTTCGTTCCAGATACGCAGAACATTGTCGACGCAGGCATTCAGCTTGCTGTCCGGGTCATCCGGGGTGAGCGGATTCATCAGCCGCTGGTCAAGGCCGATTTTACGTCCGTCCGAGGTGATCTTCAGCATATTGTCCACCGAGGGGTCAACCGCACCGCTATGCACCTCAGCAGCACGTTCGCTCAGGGATTTCACCATGTCCTGCTGGATCTCCGATGGTTTGACCACGACAGTTTCAAACTTGGCTTCCGGAACAGGCAGATGCAACTGGTCGAAAGTCTTGATGTCCGCTGCCTCCTTGAACATATTCATCAGCTCCGGCAGGTTAAAGAACTTGGCAAAACGTGTGCGCGCACGGTAGCCGGTTCCTTCCGGCGCAAGCTCAATGGCCGTGGTGGTCTCGCCAAACGTAGAAGCCCATGCATCAAAGTGGGTCAGTTGTTTCTGCTGGAGAGTGCTGTACTGCAAATAGCGCATCAGGGTGTACATTTCCGTCATGGAGTTGCTGATGGGCGTTCCGTTGCGAAAATCACGCCGCGCCCGCCAGTCACTTCATCCAGATAACGACACTTGCCGAACATATCGCTGGACTTCTGTGCTTCGGAGGTAGAAAGGCCAGCAACATTGCGCATCTTGGTGTAAAGATATAGGTTCTTGTAGTTCTGGCTCTCGTCCACAAATAACCTATCTACGCCTAATTGTTCAAATGTGACCACATCATCCTTGCGGTCGGTGGACTGTAGCTTTTTCAGTTTCACCTCCAGTGTTTTCCGTGTCTTTTCCATCTGTTTCACGGTAAAATGCTCACCGGACTGTTCCTTGGCCTCTGCAATGGCATTTTCGATTTCCTCGATCTGATCTTCGATGATCCGTGCCTGCCGTTCCGCAGAAAGAGGGATTTTCTCAAACTGCGAGTGGCCGATAATGACGGCATCGTAGTCGCCGGTTGCGATGCGGGCGCAAAAACGCTTTCGATTGGCGGGTTCAAAGTCTTTCTTGCTGGTAACGAGCAGCTTTGAATTGGGGTATAGCCGCAGGAACTCGCTGGCCCACTGCTCGGTCAGATGGTTGGGCACCACGAACAGGCTTTTCTGACACAGGCCCAAACGCTTGATTCCATTGCCGAAGCTGCCATCTCAAAACTTTGCCGGCACCCACCTCGTGGGCGAGCAGGGTGTTCCCACCATAAAGCACATGAGCAACTGCATTGCGCTGATGTTCCCGCAGATTGATCTCCGGGTTCATACCGACAAAATGGATATGGCTTCCGTCATACTCGCGGGGCCGGGTACTATTGAACAACTCGTTATACTGCTTCACCAGCAGATTCCGCCGCTGCGGGTCTTGCCAAACCCAGCCTGCAAAGGTATCCTTGATGGCCTGCTGCTTCTGCTGGGCAAGCATCGTCTCCTTCTGGTTCAGGACACGCCGCTCTTTACCATCCTCCTCAATGGTATCATAAATGCGGCAGTCCCGCAAATTCAAGGTGTCCTCAAAATCTTGTAGGCGTTGGCCCGGTGGGTGCCGTAGGTTTCGGTGGACATGATATCATACATTCCGGCGGCAGATTTGTTGCCGATGCGCCATTCGGACGTAAATGGAGAGTAGCGGACTTGGATCAGGTTGTTATAGCGGATGCGGTAGGGCGGCTGAAAAGTCTCCATCATAAACTGCTGCACAATGGCGGGATTCAGCCACGTGGCCCCCAGTCGGATGTCGATTTCTGATGCTTCAAGGTCCTTCGGCTGCGCTTTGGTCAAAGCCTCCACATTGATCTTGAACTCCGGGTGGCTTTCAGCGGCAAGCTGAGCCATGCGCAGTTTATTCCGCACATTGCCGGAAAGATACTCGTCCGCAGTCTGCCAGCCTGCTTCCGGCTCATCTGCATCCGCAGAAGGGTCTTTGAAAATCACGCCTTGCAGCTCTGTGGTAATACGCTCATAATCGCCGGGAGAGCCGAGAAGTTCCGCCATATAGGGCAGATCAACACGGCCATGTTCTCCAATGGACACTGCCAGTGCTTCGCTGGGGGTGTCCACGCTGGTGACGGTGCGCTCCGGGCGAATCGTTCGCTTGGTGAACATATCCGCCTTGCTTTTGAGCTGTTTATTCTCATCGAGATTTTCCAAAGAGCAGAGCAGATAGTAGGAAGAATCATCCTCAAACAAACGCCCATTTTTGCGGTCGTTGAGCAGACCGTATTTTGCGGTAAAAGCGTCATAAGCTGTGTTCAGCTTTGCTTGGGTTGCCTTAATGTCCTCATCCGGGTAATCGTCCAGCTGCTCCTGAATCAGCTGGTTGACGATCTGCCGCAGTTCCACCATGCCGGTGACACGGGCTTTGGCATTATCGGACAACTCCACCTGCGTCATTATCGAATTTTCTCGGTAGTACACCTCACCGTCCACCACGGCATAGGAGAAATTCTTTACATCCGGGTCAGCGGGGAGCGTCTTGCGCTCGACTTCTGCATCCGCAACATCTGGTGTTTCCACCTCGACTTCAACATACTGACCCTCAATATGCTGTACCGCTTCGGCAAGCTGGTCGGCCAGCACTGCGCCCTCGATGGGGGCAACCGTCAGTTCCTCCCGTCCGTATTGGTGCTTTCGGTGGTCAGTTCGCCCAGAATCATCTCCGGGTGGTCCACGAAATACTGGTTGATGGCAAAGCCGTCCTCGGTCTTGCCGAGCTGCACCCAGTCCGGCTCATGGTCGATGGGGCGGTCACGCTTTTGCAAAAAGATAATGTCGCTGACAACATCTGTGCCAGCATTGGCACGGAACGCATTGTTCGGCAGACGGATGGCACCCAGCAGATCGGCACGCTCTGCCATGTGTTTGCGGGCGGTGCTGTCCTTGCTGTCCATGGTGTAGCGGCTGGTGACGAATGCCACCACGCCGCCCGGACGCACTTGGTCGATAGCTTTCGCAAAGAAATAATTGTGGATGGAAAATCCCAGCTTGTTGTACGCCTTGTCGTTGACTTTGTACTGACCGAAAGGCACATTGCCCACCGCCAGATCGTAGAAATCACGGCGGTCGGTGGTCTCAAAGCCAGCAACAGTAATGTCAGCCTGCGGATACAGCATCTTGGCAATGCGCCCGGTGATGCTGTCCAGTTCCACGCCGTACAAACGGCTGTCCTGCATGGTGTCCGTCAGCATTCCGAAGAAGTTGCCCACGCCCATGGACGGCTCCAAAATGTTGCCAGACCGGAAGCCCATGCGCTCCACGGCATCATAGATACCACGGATAACGGTGGGGCTGGTGTAGTGGGCGTTCAGAGTGCTGGAACGGGCAGCAGCATACTCATCCTCGGAAAGCAGCCCTTTCAGTTCGGTGTACTCTTTTGCCCAACTATCTTTGCCGGGGTCAAAAGCGTCTGCCAGACCGCCCCAGCCTACATACTGGGAAAGCACCTGCTGTTCCTCGGCGGTGGCACCACGATGCTCCTGTTCCAGCTGGAACAGGGTTTTGATGGCCTCGATATTTCTTGCGTACTTCTGCTTTGCGCCGCCCTCGCCCAGATGTTCATCTGTGATGTGGAAATTCCCGACAGGTTCAGACTCAGGTTCTGCGTTGACGGCTTTATCCAAAGCTGCGGCATCCGGGAAAGTCTGCACTTCGCCGTCAATGACCGTTGAGATCGGCAGTTCATCCAGTTCTTCGTCAGACGGCTCCGGCTCGTCCTTGTCTGCTAAAAATTTTGCGTGTTCGACTTTGAGCCACTCGGCGGCTTCTCTGTCTGCAACTTCTTTTTCAGATTTTCCAGATAAGATTCTGCCTGCTTCTCGTTAGAAAACTGTGGAACGGCGTGATTGGTTTCATAGTAGTCATCATAAAGATCATCCCAGATAGCAAAAAGCGGCATTTTACCGTCAACGACTTTTCGGACAGAGAAACGTTCGTATTCAGGCACTTCGGATTCCTTTGGCGATGGCTTCTGCCTGCGCCAGCATTTTATCCACACGCTGAGCAGTCGCACTCTGTCGCAGCCCCTGCTCAAACTGCTGCTTGTTAATAACCTCATTGTCCCAAGACTGCCCGTGCGCACTGGTGTCGATGCGCACATCGGTTTCGCCAACATAGCCGATAGTGCCCTCGATCGTTCTGGTAGACAGGTCTACTACAACTTCGTCCCCGACATTGTAGTTGGATGCTTCCTGTCTGGTAGCACGCTGTTCCTTTTCCTCATCTGTCAGATAGCGGTCGGACTGAATCATAAGGTCGATATACTTTTCCACCTGCGCCCATTTCAGGGTGATTTTCTGGTGGTCAGGGTAATGGTCAAATTCCAGTCCCTTCCAGTCGTGGTTCACAAAACCCCGGCTTCCGTCCAGAAAATCGTGGGAGTGCCCACCAATGCCGTACTCCTTTGCCAGTGCTTTGGCACGGAGTTTGCGGTCAGGCTGGGTCTGGTACAGTGTCATAATGCGCTGCTTGCCACCTGCAAACCCAGAACCATGCTTACGCAGTTCGTTTTCAATTTCAGCCTGCGACAAAACAAAAGCGGAGGGCGTTTTTTCGCTCTCCGCTCGGTCGATTTTTTCGATTTGCTGGGCTTCGGTGGGGAGGACGGCATCCAGAAAACTTAGCTGTAGATCAGCTCCGTCATCACCAGTTCCTCTGCCTGCGCTTTCAGACTGTTCATGTGCTGCACCCACATCAGTTGGTTCTGCGCTTTGTCCGGGGCCGGGTTCTGCTTCAGCAGTTCGGCCATCATCTGCTGCATCCGGCTCTCTGCCGTCTGCTCCAGTTCCATCAGATGCGGGTACAGCGTCCCGTTCAGGAGCATCTAATTGTACAGTACCGGGCGATACTGCTTCAGGTAATTCCGGCGCATCCTGCCGTACTTGCCCAGCGGGGTCTTCGGCTGGCTGAGGGTCAGGTTCGGGAGCTGGTAATCCCCGATCTTCGTGTAATTCAGACTGCTGCTCATATTCTTCCATCCTTTCTACGTTTCGGCGGCGGGTCGTGGTTTTCACCGTCCGCTCGATTTTGCGTAAGACCTCGCGGCTGATGTCGCTGGTAGCGGCACCCAGCGCATAGACTGCATCGGGTGTGGAAAAGGTGTGGATGGCCTGAAAGTCATCCTTGTCAAAGTAGCCTTCCGGTTCAAACCCGCATCGTTCTAATAGAGTGTAGGTGACGCTCATTGTCGCAGCGGCCTTGAACTGAAGTTCCTTTCCGCTACTATCATAATCATCAAAGAAAGAGCCGTCAACGATGTTGAGGATGTCGCCGCTGTTGTTGTCCCAATAATCGTTCACCAGCTTCTCCGCAATATTTACGAGCTGCTGGCTGAGCCGTTCATGGCTGATGCCGTATTCTGCGGTCAGCATCTCAGACACCGGCTTGAAAAGGTCGTCATTCATTTCCCATCGTTCCGGGTCGCGAGAATTGCGCCGTACTCCGGTGTCCGACACATCAAACACATAGTGCAGACGCGGGTATCCGCTGGATTCGTCCAACAGGGCGATGCCCTTGGAGCCACGCCGGACATACCGGTTCATGCGGTTGTTCCAGATGTCGTAATCGGCGCAGGCTGTGGCATCGGGTCGCTGAGCGTAGATCATCAACTGGTCCGGGAAACTGTACTTGTACAGCCGGGATGCTGTGGTCAGGTAGTCCGTCCAGCTTTCCCAGTACCGTGTCAGACCGTTTGCCGTGCGCTGGGCAAGGGCAAGATATTCTTCGGTTTTGCTTGGCATTTTAGCCTCCTTCTTTAGTTTTTAGGGTATAAAAGAGCGGGCAACCGTTTTGGGGTTGCCCGCAGAGGGTATGTAATAGTTTGATTATCAGGTGCCGCTATCCCTTATAAACTTCATGATGCAGCAGCCCATTGCAATAATTGCGAACAAAGTGTTCAGACCGAGGGCACCAGAACCCAAAAGACCATCAAGGAAACCTCCGACAAGCCATGCTCCCACGGTGAAAATCGCTGCCCATCCATAACTCATGAAAATTCATCTCCTTAATCTATAAAGTTACAGCTTCATAATGAGAAAATGTTTTGCGAACATCAAACACGCCAATGATTTTATTGCAATTTTTGCATAGAAAAGCGTTTGGTATCTTTGTCTGTCCTCATAAAATGCTGGAATTACCAATACTGTGCCATTCCTGATAGGAAATTCTTCTAAGTCCTTTTTTATCAAACTCGTCTTTTGGAACCCACCCAACTGAGATACCAGCGGAAATCAATCCTCCCGCAAGCATTTCTTCTCCACAAATAGGACATTTCATATCAGCGTCTCCTAACCAATAGCACACTAAAAGATTTGATTTCACCACTTGATCTCAAATGGAATCAGTTCGCCAGAAACAATCCCAAAGAAATACAAAAGCCCGATTTCGATAGCAACACAGATTATCAGCAGAAGATTTGCAAGAGCTTTACTGTCGCTCAATTCTTCAATACTTTTTCGGTATTGGACAAAGACCCACATTTCAGAGGTGAAAAACAAAATGTAGAGGAGGCTGCTCCGAAAAAGAGCCATCATATTCGATAGCGCATAATTGATAAGAATAAGATTTATGGAATGAATAGCAACATCCAAAATCTTTGTGATTTTTCGTTTCATACACAGACACTCCAACCCTACAGCTCGGTTTCCACTGCAAGCTGCTCCTGCTTCTCTTTTTCATCAGCGATTTGGACATCAACATCTTCGCGCATCTTTTTTAGAAGTGCAAGGACTCGCTTGATTTGACCTTTGGTATTCTCCACTCTGCTCTGTGCCTGATTGATGTGATCCAGAACTGCCCAGTCTGCAAAGAGGCCGTCAAAGAAGAAATCCGCAAATTTCAAAAAGCTGTCCACCGTAACCTGAAGGTCTGCGGTGATCTCAACATCAGAAAGCTCAGTTTTGAACCGCCGCAGTTCCACTTGAAGCTGTTCGATTTGTTCCTGCGCATCGTCCAGTTCCGCATACTTGGCGAGATCTACCCCTAGACCACCGCCCATTACGTCCCATGTACTCCAGCCCTCGGCATTGTCGAGGGTTTCCAGAACTTCATTGACCGTGTGCAAGGCAGTCTTTCCGGCGTTGATGGCTTCCAGCAGCTCCCGCTTTTGGACTTTCAGTGCGGCAATGCGGCTTTCGCTTTCCGCAATCTGCTGTGCGGCAGGGTGAGCAGAGACTTTGATGCTTTTGATTTTTTCGGAAAGAGCAGCTTGATACCGCCTTTCGCAATCGGACAGCCTTACCAGCCTATTTTGAATCTGCTCCATGTCGGCATCAACGGAAGAAAGGTCATGGAGAGCCGCATCGTACTTGACGCGGGCTGCATAGGCTTCCTGCCGTTCCTTGTCCAGCTTCTCATCCATTTTTCCGATCACCTGATAGAAAAATGCGGCAAGGCTGTGTCCCTCCAGACGGTCCACATCAGCCTGCTCTGCCAGCTTGGATTTTTCCAGCTTTTTCAGGCAATCAGCAAGCGTATCTCTCTGGGCGGTCAGTTCTTTCTGTTTTGCTTCGCAGCTTTTCTTTTCAGCGACCTGCTGCCAAAGCTCTTTCAACGTAGAATCACTCATATGGAATGTCCTTTCCCGGCATTACGTTTCTTCGTTCAGAAAAAAAAAACAAAAAATGCTGCCGATTATTTATAAATGTTTTGGTGATAACGTAGCTGTCCGTATCTTCATACTGACAAGGATGAATCGTGCCATTGTCGAAGCTAAAAATCTCAGCATCAGGCATTCCGAGGAGAATGGGTGAATGTGATACGATAATGAATTGCGCCCCTTCTTGGGCACACCGATAAATGTTGATCAGTAACGTGAGCTGCCGCTGCGGGATAAAGCGGCTTCCGGCTCGTCAAAATATAGACTCCATCTGCACCCATGTAGTCCTGCGCAATGGCGAGGAAACTTTCACCGTGTGATTTTGGTGATAGCCTTTGGAGGGATGATCGTCATCGGAATAGTCGATTTCCTTGGTGGCTACATTATAGAAACTCTCTGCTCGGAGAAAATACCCGAACTTTGGTCTGCGATACCCCTGGAAATCGTCATAGCCTCACATAGTTCCGAATGGGAGTTGTATGTGGAAAATGAATAGTTCTTCGTTCCACCCTCTGCGTTGAAGCCGTAAGCAACAGCGATTGCTTCCAGAAGCGTAGATTTTCCACTTCCATTTTCGCCAACAAAGAACGTAATGGGCTTATGGAATGTAAAAGTGTCGATTCCACTGATGGCAGGAATCTGACGAACATAATTGTATGGGCGAACTCTGTTCCAGTCGATGGTCAGCCCTTGATAAACAAATCGTTCATACGGCACTCCATACTATATAATGTAAGAAACACTTAGCTCCGCTCAAACCCAAGATAGCGGGTGCCCTGAAAACTCAGCTTTCCGATGTCGCCCTGCACGAGCAGACCATAATCGCTTCCGTCCACTTCAAATTCCATCCGGTCGCAGCTCTCCACCTGAAAAGTCACATAGTACGATGTAAATGTGCTAGTGTCGTATCCGTGCGCACCGGACATATCTCCGGCATTGGCACTGCTGGAATGCGAAACATCGGTGCGCTTTGCTACCACTGTTGCCGGAACGGTAAGCCGCGGCGAGTGGTTGTTTTTGTTCCATGCGCGGAGATTTGAAATTAGAGCAAAGAAAAACATTCCAATAAAAAGCAGGAACAGGATTGGGAAAATGAAGCTGAATATAGCGTCAAACCATCCAAAAAACATTTTACTCCTCCAAAATTTCTTCCAGCAGGTCCTTTACATCGTCCAGAAAAGATTCTTCTCCAAGGGTGTTCACCTTGAAGAACACCGCCTGACTGCCGCCTGCGGTGATGGCAGACAGGCGGATCGGACTGTCTCCATTCTGGAACAGGGTCAGCGTCAGGCTCAGGCGGTTGCCGCCTATCATGCTGTACCGTTCAAATACAAGGACACTGCACCGGGCATCGCCCTCTTTGAAATCACTGCCTGCCTCTAAATCTGCCGACCAACTGCTGTCCGGGATTTCTTGTTCCAGCTTCCGAAGCAGCTTGTCAAAGTTTTTGTTTCGGATGGTCTTTTCAAAGATTGCCATAATGGTTCCTCCGTTCTGACAATTAAAAATCGGTCCCTTATTTTTGATACGAGCAGAGCCACAGGAAAATTGCGGAGAAATCGCTTGAAGAGAGGAATTTTGTCTGATTTGATTATAGCATACCTTTTGGAAGAACAAAATACTTTATGTACGCCGCCCGTAGGCGGCAAAATCAGTCCAGTGAAAATTCCAGTTCGGCAAACTCTGCATCGGTTAGCAGTTTCAGCTTTTCGATAACGCCCTCTGACAGTTCCCGCAGGGCAGTTTCATCCGGCATCAGGTAACACTGCATGAGCCGCAACTCGTGGATAAGCCCAAGCCGGGTGCCGGTGTTGTAGAGCATCATCAGGGTCAATTCCTCGTGGTCAAAGTTCATGTTCATCCCTCGCTTTCCGGCAGACGGTAGGATTGCACTCCGGGGCATCGCACTTTTCTTTGAGATTCATCAGCACCGAAGGGCGTTCCGGCTGCTTGTCCAGAAACCCCTGTAAATCCTTGAAGCCGATGCTGTCCACATAATGCACAGACACCTCGCCATTGCGTTTAAGCGCGATCACATCGCTGACCGACAGGCTGTGTCCCTCAAAATCCTGCGGACGGGAGAGGTTGAACATCTGAAATAGTTCTTCCAAAACCTCGTTGTTCGGCACATCCTGCCGCATGGCGGGCAAATCAGCATAGTAAGTGGCCTCATAATGCTCCGGGTCTGGCGTTTTGCCCCGACGATGCAGTTCCCGCATGGAAGCAAATCTTTCATTGAGGATTTTTCGTCATGCCGCAGCTGCATCACCATATAAACATCGCACCCTGCGTTCAGAAACTTCTGCGGGATGTCTGTCATGGGTTCACCGTCAAAATTCTGGTTCCATTTTTGCTGCATCGTCCACCTCACAGTTCTGGCGCAGAACGTGCAGACGATTTTGGCGCAGACGTATCACTTGCCAGTGCTGCCAGCTTTTCCAGTGTGGAAGGGCGATGGTCTGCGCTCAGTTCCTCGGCTTCCGCAACTTTATCCATGACTGCATCGTAGTCCTGCAGTAGCCGTCGCCCCTTTTCCATGTGGTGTGCTTCCAGAATCTGCTCACGGGCTTCCTGAATGGTCAGTTCCGGGGCATCCAACTGCCCACCGTCCATCACAGAATAATCGTTGTGGTAGAGGATGTAGTCCCATCCATCCTCACAGGACTGGATGGCAAGATAACCTTTGCCGCCCAGTTCCCACGCCGCCTGCTCGTCCTGTGTCTGAATCTCCGGGTAGAAGTCTGCATGGTTTCGTTCCATGACTTCGGCAAACTGGCAGATGTGGAACACATTGCCCAAACCGCCCATGTCAAAGTGGTAATCATCCAGATGTTCCAGCCGTGCCGTAAAGCTGCGCCCATCCGGGTAATCCACCTGTACAACTCCGCCATCGGGAATGCGGTAGAGGTCGTCATAGTGGCTGTTGATGAGACGAATATCCTTCGGCAGCGTTTCAGGCTCCCAGATGCGCCGTCTGCCGATACCAGCTTGCGGGATGTTTTCGAGGATCTTTACGCTTTCCTGTTGGATGGCCTTGCGGTCATCGTCCGAAAGTTCAAACAGATACCAGTTCCGGGCAGCAGGAATGGCGTTCCTGCCATCGGGCGGCAGGTTCTTTTCCGAGATCTGCCCGCTTTCCAGCGGCTCACCAGTTACCTTGTTATAAGTGGCAAAGCCGACCCCTGCACCGTTTTCTCGGAGATGCAGATAGCGTTCATCGTTGATAAGGTAGACCGCTTCTTTTATCTGCTCCATCAGCATCCACCTTCAAATTCCAGCGAAAACTTGCTGCGGCCATCGGGTTCAGTGCTCAGCAGGACGGTGGCGTTGTAGGTCTTGCCCTTGGCGCTCTTGCAGTCCTTCAGCCGGACACGGCCATCCCGCAGCAGCTTGTCCGCCATTCGGCCATCCAAACGCTTGCCCAGACGCTTAAAGAACGCATTGTCCTTCCACAGCACGAAACGGCAAGGGTTGGATTCACAGAACCAGCCTTTTTCACGCTCTACAACATTTGCACCGCAATTCGGGCAGACACCAATGATTTTGTTTTTCATAAGCGCATTCACTCCTTTTTTCATTTCCGTGTTCTTTACCAGTTCGGTAATCATCGTATTGATCTCGGTCATAAATTCACCCGGCTCCATTTCGCTGCGCTCGATTTGCAGCAATTTCGCTTCCCAGTCAGCCGTCATATCCGCAGACTGGATTTCTTCGGGCATCACGGTGATGAGGGCTTTGCCCTTGTCGGTGGGCAGAAGCACCTTGGTTTTCTTGGTGCCTTTCCGTTCCAGAAAGCCCTTCTGCACCAGCTTTTCGATGGTGGCGGCGCGGGTGGCTGGAGTGCCAATGCCCTGACGCTCTACACCCTCCGGCATACTGTCTGCACTGGCGGTTTCCATCGCATGAAGTAGAAGGTCCTCGGTGAAATGCTTCGGCGGGGTCGTTTGCCCCTCTTTCAGTTCTGCATTGAGGATGCCGCACTCATTTTCTGCGACATTGGGCAGGGCTGTGAGTTCCTGCTTCCGGTTCAGGATGTCCGCCAGCGCCTTGCGCTCCACCGCTTTCCAGCCTTCCTCCAAAACCTCCTTGCCCTTGGCGGTAAATTCCTCCCCGGCGCAGATGGTGGTGAGCGTAGTTTCTGCATAGCGGTGCGGTTCACCCACAGCGCAGAGCAGCCGTGCAGCAATCAGCCGCAGGACATTCCACTCCCCGGCAGGGAGGGCGGCAAGGTCTGCGTTTGCCATGCTTTTCGTAGGCAGCAGCGCATGGTGGTCGGTGACTTTGCTGCCATTGATGACCTGCTGCACATGGATGGGAAACGGTTCCTCCACGGCAAGCGCCCTGCCCGTGTCTGTCACCAGCCCCGGCAGGGATGCCGCCATATCCTCCGTCAAAAAGCGGCTGTCTGTGCGGGGGTAGGTGATAAGCCGCTTTTCGTAAAGGCTTTGGGCATAATCCAAGGTCTGCTGTGCCGTAAATCCCAGCAGACGGTTGGCATCCCGCTGCAATGCAGTAAGGTCATAGAGCTGCGGCGGGCTTTCGGATTTCTCCTTGCGTTCCATCTTCTGCACTGTGACACGCCCCTCCTTTCGGCATTTGGAAAGCAGCAGTTCGGCATCCGCTTTCTGGGCAAACCGCTTGCTGGATGCGGTGCCGCCGTCTGCGAGGGTCAGGGCAACCGTGTAGAATTTCTCTAGGGTAAAGGCGGCAATGGCGGCTTCCCTCACCACGGTCATAGCGAGCACCGGGGTCATAACACGCCCACCGCCAAAGGCTGGTTGTACAGGCATGAAAAAAGCCGGGACGCATTGATGCCGACCATCCAGTCGGCACGTTCCCGGCAGAGTGCTGCGTTGTACAGCGCATCGTATTCAGTTGACGGCTTCAGGTGGGCGAACCCTTCTCGGATGGCATTTTCCTCCATGCTGGACAGCCACAGGCGGGAAAAAGGCTTTTTGCACCCTGCTTGCTGGTACACCAAGCGGAAAATCAGTTCTCCCTCGCGCCCTGCGTCTGTAGGATAGTTCTCGGAGGTGACTTTTCTGACTTTGTTACTCGATGGCATCCAATGGGCCGATAAAGCGGTAGAAAATCTGGATTTTCTGGACGTATTCGCCATCGACCTTTTCCGCTCTGGATACCAGAATCTTGTCAATCAGCTGATGCAGAATCTTATAGTTCAGTTCGGTGATACCAGCGTACTTGCTGACTTCATCAATAAAATCCTGAATCTTGTCCAGCTGATCGTGTTCAGCACGACCTTCCTGTTCGTACCGCTCAATCTTCTCGGTCAGTTCAGCCTGTTCTTTGTCGTAGCGATCTGCAAGCATTTGAAAACGTTTCTCCGGGAGAAGTCCCTTTGATACGTCCTCATAAAGTTTTGCGTACAGATCTTCGATTTCTGCGATTCGTGCTTTACACTGCTTCAAATCCCGTTTGTGCTGCGCCCGGTCAGAGGACACCCGGAGGTGCATCTGATTTGCAATCTTCTTCACAAGGGCTTCCCGATTGCTCACAGCGGCCTTTGCGTGTGCCTGAATGTCCGCAAAGACAGCTTCATGCAGAACACGGGCTTCAAATTATGCGAGTCACAGGCTTTCGCACCATATTTCCGATAAGTGCTGCAACAATAAAGGTCTGATCCAGAACACTGTTACGTTTGCGCCTGTGCTCGACCTTGACTAACATCGTTCTGCCGCAGTCTGCACAGCGGATAATTCCCTTGAAAATATTGTCGTAGTCGGTCTTATCACACATAAACTACTGGAACGGCTGTAAAGGATTCGCTGCACGTTCTCCCAACGGTCTTGTGGGATGATTGCTTCATGTGTATTCGGAACGATAGCACGTTCTTCAAAAGGAATATAACGCCGCTTTTGGGATTTCATGGACACAGTAGGCTTTGCTTCATAGATGATGTGTCCGGCGTAGACGCGGGCTGTGCAGAATTTGACTGACATAGGCAGTGTCCCAATCATACATCTTTCATCATCAATAAAGCGGCCAAACATCTCTTTCTTGTAGTAACACGGCTTCAAGACTTTTCATCGTGGAGCCGCTTGGCGATGCGATGAAGCCCCAGCCCTTCCTCTGCCATTGAATAGAGATACTCAACAACGGGGGCGGTATTCGGGTCGATCACAAGGTGGTTGTGGTCGGCAGGGTCTTTCTGATAGCCAAACGGTGCGCCGCTGGAGATATACTTTCCGCTTTTCTTGCGTCCGAAGGGCACTCTTGATTTTCGGGAAGTATCCTTGGCATACATTTCATTGATGATGTTTCTGAACGGGGCAATATCCATCTGAGATTGCTCGTTGGAATCATAACCATCGTTGATTGCAATATAGCGGACACCGTGTTCAGGAAAGAAGATTTCCATATACGTTCCGGTTTCGCTGTGGTTGCGTCCAAGTCGGGACTGGTCTTTGGTAATGACTGTTGCCACCTTTCCTTCCCGGATATCATCCAGAAGTTCCTGAAAGGCAGGGCGGTCAGAGTTCGTACCGCTGTAACCATCATCAACATAGTACTGGCAATTCCCGAAACCGTTGCGTGGCATACCCATAAGCATCGCCTTTGTGTGCGGATGCTCAGGCTTTCATGGGCTGAACCGTCATCTTTTGACAGTCGGCAGTATAAAGCAGTTACTTTTTTGTCCTTTTCCATGTGTACCTCCATAATGGAAAAGAGACCTCATCAATCACATTGTAGCGGATGCTGCGTGATGATGCAAGCCCTTTTCCGCAGTAAAACGTCCAATTAGCCAGCGGCGAGATACGATTCGGCAGTTTTACGAATTTCTTCTTCCGCAAGCCGCTGAAAAAGCGTATTCATCGGCACATTGCCGATATAATGGCGTTCTACGATCAGACGCACGGACTTCGGACTTCTCGGCGCACGTTTGCGTGGTGGGGCTTCTCAGATTTTTCTTTGTTCAAGGGCAGACCTCCTCATTCATGTGGTGCAAATACGGAAAGGAATGGATGGATTCTATTCGTTTTTCTCTTTTTGTTTTATTACGTTGGTTAGGTAAAAGTTTTCTTTGATACAGTCTTTAAGGCTGCTATACTGCATAGGAAAAATATCTTTTGCAGATGCCATTAAGAATCTGCATCACAGAATCGTGATTTTGGCGGTTCTTGAATCGTGAAAACGCAGAACTATTCAACATTTGGAATTTTCACAAAGATGTGATTGGGCGAAGAAAACCGCGTTCGTCTGCGCTCGATCAATCCCGCAGCGTCAATTCCTTAAGCGCACTGGAAACACTGACAGTGCTGCGCCCTAGCTGCTCAGCCAAAGAGCAAATCGTAAAATGACAAACACGAAACCACGTTCATCTATCCAGAGATTTTTCTGCGAGAGCGTGGCACGGTCGAGCAGCAGCGCATAAGTCATTTTTGCAGTCTGGCTCAGGTCAAGTTCCAAAAGGAAGCGTGGGTATGGGAGAAACGGCGGCAGCGGAGTTTGCGTGGTAAGATATTCTGAAATGTTGATCACCTCCAGCTGAAGCAGAAATCAGGAACAAAGAGTATGTAACGAGAATTGGTGGGTTCCATTCTCCAGTCGCAGAAAAGCACGAAACAAGTGCTCAACTGCGTTAATAAGTTAAGGTCTCCCATATTGGTCCTCGACTTCCCTAGGAGTGGGGAATCGTCCGGCGGCGGGCTTGCACCGCACCATTGGCATTTCAGCCACCCGTCTTCGTTATGACCGGGCTGCGAGTTACAGAAGTACCTTTTGTGAAGTACCGGACGATTGAACTATTCACTTGTCAAGGAACATATGGAAGATTTCTGGACTTTGACGGACGAAAAACATCCTTCTACTTGGTAGCCGATGAAAAAGGCCATTTCGTAGCATTGCAAGCAATTTTGTAAACAAAACGTCATAATAGTCCGAGAATGGTCTTGAAAAAGATGCCCTACACTTGGTAGGCATCGAGAACACCTGTTTCGTAGCATTGGTGAGGAACTTGTAATTGAATTGTAATTCTTGAGACCGAATCGGCTTTGAAAAGTCCTCTCAATAGGTAGCCGACGAAAAGACCAAAAGACAACCATCTTTTTGAGAATTAACAAAAAGGTCACAAATGACTAGCCTTCAAAGAAGCGTTTCTACTATTAACAGAAAAAGTGGCCTAAAATGGGGGGGTGTTGGAGAAAATTTCCACCTTAAAAATGCGCCTTTACTCACTAGCCAACGAGAATAGCCAAAAGCCAACAAACGAATTATGTATTTCTGCCACTGATTGCAACAGCATATCGGTGACAGAAAGATCGTTTAGAGCGATTCTTCGCGGTTTGGGGGAGTGGAAGTCGTTTTGTGGTGGGACTTTTTCTGCTGAAACTGCTCCAGCTTTTTCAGCACCGATTCCTTTTCCGGGGTCTTGCCGCCCGGTGCGAAAAGCTGCTGCTTGTTCAGCACCATATCAATATACTTGCGGACACTTTTCAGATCGGAGATGTCCGGCTGCAAGGTTTCCAGTTGGGCGAAACTCTGCGCTGCTGGATTGCAGCGCAGAAAATTCGGCATCAATGCCGAAAAATCCACCGCAATACTGCCGTTCAGCTTCATCAGAGTGCGGACAGCTTTATTGAATGCGTCCAGCTCGTCCTTGTGCTGGGCGGCATAAGCGTCCTTGGTCAGCTTGAAGTTCTTCTTGATAAAATGTCATGGATGGGCTTCAGCTTGGCATGGACGGCGGCAACGTCCTTGATCTGAGCGATTGCCCGCATACGGTTTTCGTTCTGCTTCAACTGTTTGCGGAGAGGGAGCGGCGGTCTGGTTTAAGCTGTCAATGGCTTGGTTCAAATCCTCAACAGTGTTCAGGGAATGGGCTTTCAGGTAGTCCACAGCCCGTTTGACTTCCTCAAAGTCCCGGACAGTGCATTTCAGTTTTGCCTTGCCAGACCAATCGCTGCGCTGCTCGGCACGAAGATTGAAATAATCCACTAACAGGTCGGATAGCGTTGGCTCTTTGGCCTTTTCCAGAGCGTCCAGAAGAAGCTGCTTCTTTTCGTTCAGGTCTGCGATCCAGCGTTGCAGACCACGAATTGCACTGCGGATGGACTGCATCAGGCTGTTGGCGGCTCGAATATCTCGGTTCAGATTGCCGAGAAAGGTTTTCACCCCGCGCTTTTCCATCTGGTGTGCAGCGGGGCCGAGATGGACGGTCGGTATTTGCTGGATGCCCTGCCGCTCAAAGGAGCGCAGGTCAACACGTTCCGGTCTGCCAGCGGCTTCCAGATAGCGGTTGGTAACAACTTCCCAGCTGTGCCGCCAGACCTCGGCATACTTCTGGTCGTTCCAGTCCACTGTGTTTTCCTTATGGCACTTCCAGTTGCCGGAAGCGAGCCGGATGCGCTCACCGTTCTCGTCAAGGTCGTACACCTTTCTGGCTTTCGGGAGCCACTTGCCGTGTTCATCCATTGCCCGGAGCGTCAGCAGAATGTGGGCGTGTGGGTTGCCATCTCCCTTGTCGTGGATGGCAAAGTCGGCAATCATCCCTTTGGAAACAAACTGCTCCTGACAAAACTCTTTTATCATGGACAAATACTGCTCCTTCGGCACCTCCACCGGGAACGCCAGCACGATGCGCCGGGCAAGCTGGGAGTTCCACTGGTTCTCCACGACTTCCACGGCGTTCCAAAGGGTTGCCCGGTCTGCATATCCGGGCGGCGCATGAGATGGCAGCATGATCTCGGCATGGACAAGCTCTTTCTTCTTGTTGTAGAATTTCGTTTTCTGGTCGTACTCGCTGAACAGCCGTTCGCCGCTCTGGTAAGCGGCCCCGGCAACAGCGGACTGCCCTTGGCTGCGCTTGACGATGGTAATTTTGAAATGCGGACACGGAATAGGCATCACCCCCAAACAAAAAGACCGCCCAGCAAGATTGCTCTTGTGAACGGTCTGGAATCGTATTCGGTTGTGCTCGCCGCCTTGGACTGGAGTGCTGTGCGCTTCGGTCTCAGGCGGGAGCCGCAAAAGGATAGCTGCAAAGCAGCGCAAGGAAAATGCAGTTTTTCCTTGGGATGGAATCGGGCTGGCGCACAAACGCCAGCTTCGATTTCATCGAGCCGTCTGCAAGACCGCAATTTCACCGGAACGGTGTATAATTGCGCCCTTTATTCTAAAGGGTTTTGGACGTTGCTGCGTTCGTGAACGTCATGCACCATCTTTGCAAGTGCCAGCACGACTTCCGGTTGACGGAACGAGATCTTCAAAAGTTCCATCACCTGATCATCGGTCAGTTCTCCCGGACAGACCAGAAAGCTTTCCAGCATTCCGGCACGGGTACAAAGGCGATGCACACGCTCTCTCCGGTTCAGTTCCGACATCCGATGTTCAAGGATCTTCTCCCGGTGCTGGCAAGAGCGCAGCTTTTGCTCTGCTTTGGCTTTTTCGTTGCGGAGATAGGCTAGGTCGGTTTTGGGTTGAGTCATGGCATCACGCTCCTTTACAATATTAGTGGTATTCGACATTTTTATTGGTTCGTGGTACACTACACACAATCAATGTAGATAGAGGTGATTGCGTTGCTTGCGTTATATCTAAGTGTGCTTGATGATCGAAGCTTTGAAGAAGAGTTTACCGAGGTATACAATACATACAAACGGCTGGTTTACCATACCGCTTACAAAATCATGGATGATTCGTATTTGGCAGAGGACGTGCTACAAGAGGTGTTTTTGTACGTTGCAAAAAATTTTTCTAAAATTCATCGAGAAAACTGTCACGAACTCGCTGCCTATCTCGTTAGTTGTAGTAGAAGCCGTGCGTATGATCAGCTTCGCAAGCGGCGCGAAGAATCGCTGGAAGAAATCCCAGATATTGAGGATAATGCGCCAGTGCCAGATGATGCAATAATCAGTGTTGACAATATCGAGAGGTTGACAGAACTGATTGGACAAATGAAACCGAAATATCGTGACCCATTACGCCTTTTGGCAATGGGATATACAAATCGTGAGATTGCGAAATCGCTGGGATTAACGGACGAAGTGGTACGAACACGGCTCTTTCGAGGGAGAAAACTATTATGGAAGGAGTTGAGTAACCATGAGTGAGCAGACAAACATTTCATTTGAAGCGGCCTTGATGATTGCACTTCGTGCAGATGCACAAAAGGAACTGGATACACTGCCAACACCAGAACAACTTGAAGAACTTTACCCGGATACTTCTCAATGGGATGAACGAATGGCAGTGGCATTACGGAGGAAAAAACACCGTCCGATGTTGAAACGGGTGTTGGTTGCAGCCTTGACGCTGGTGGTGCTGACCCTTGGCGCACTTGCGGTCATCGCAGACTTCCGCAAGGCAGTCTACACGATGATTCAAAAGTTTCTGCCCATTGAGATGCAGTTGACTTATCAGGTGGATGGCGAACCGCTGGAACGATTGCCGGATGGATACAGCGATCATTATGTGCCGGACGGCTTTGAAATGGACAATGCGCAGAAATTTGAACGAGCAGAAAACTTTTTACATGTTTACTCGTCAAAAGAAGCAGAAGAAAGCTACACTGTCCGTTGCTCAATTATCCAGCCGGGGCAGCAGTCCCTATTTGATAATGAGCATACAGTGTACGAAACCGTAAAGGTCGGAGAAGCAGATGGTGTACTTGGAACCAGTACGGATGAACATGGAAAGAATGTTTATACTCTAAGTTGGGAACATCGGGGGATTACTCATACCGTTATGGGAAACATTCCATACGATGAGATCATGAAAATTGCAGAAAGTATCCGTTAAGAAAGCCGGGCACTTGTGAGAGTTCACAAATGTCCGGTTTTCTTTTTGTCTGAACTTACAAAGATGGAAAATTTGAAAAAAATTTTCCTGAAAATTGAAACGAAGCAGATGCGAATTACGTTGATTATACAAAGGCTCTTGATAGGAGCGAAAAAACGGAGGTGTATGTCTATGTCGAAAAAGCGTTTGTTGTCCATTGTTATTTCAGCGGTGATTCTCTTGAGTTTTGCTTGCACCGCAATGGCCGTTGAAAAATCTGAGCGGTATGTAGGCGATAGTACGGTCAACGGATCTATTTACCAAACATACTATCAAGTTGATGCCCAGACACGAACTGGAGTAAAGAAAATCAGCGTTTCAGGCGTTCTCTATGAAAAGGGAACAATTGGAACATGGCAAAAAGTAAGCAGCTGCTCAAACAGCAGCACGACCTCAACCTGCGTGAGCGGTAACTTTAACACTAAGCCTGGAAAATCTTACAGGCTGGAGTATTCTGCAACCTTTAGCTATTCCGATGGGCGGAGTGAAACCATTACTGGAAGTACCAGTAGATAAGTGAAGCTTGTTATATATTTCAGCAAGTTAGAAAGGTGTGAGGTAATTATAAAGGCGAGATCAACGCACGTTATCCGATACCTAGCTATAGTCGCACTGTGCTTGCTTTTGGGCTTTATGCTTGGAAGAAAAAGCAAATATGAAAAACGAGATTATTTGAAACAATTCAAAATTGGAAAAGCAACATACTCTGAATCGTTGATATATGAGGCTTATGGCGGATTGCAAAATGATGGGATAATGTTAGCGGTATACTACGATGTGGATGCAACCAAGATTGTTCATCAACTCGATTCATGGGAGAAAATTAATGATTCTCCAACTATATCTTCTATATTAAAAATGTGTCGTCATATTTTGGATTGGATTTTAAGATTCCTGAAATTGCAAGTGGAAATTTTTTTCTTTATGATAATAGTCAACATAAGGAACTATGCTCGGAAGCCGAAATGAATACATTGCTTTTACATTCTGAAGATGTGAATTTTAGTCTCGTTGTCTGGGACGATGAGAAGCACACAATTTATATAGTAGAGTACAGAATTTAAGGAGGTTCGTTATGAAGAGGTTCGTATCATTAGTTCTTTCGGTGTGTTTTTTGTTTTCGATAAATACTGTGTCTTATGCTGCTAATACAAGCAGCCGTAAAGCTAGCAATCCTGTTATTCAAAGCATGAATGATAAGTATCATGTTGATTTTTCGGGAATGTCGATAGATGAATTAAATAAGTTTATCGATAAGATGAAAGATGAAGATCAAACACGTGCATCTGGAAATTTGTTAAATAATACACAGCTTGCATGGTTGGCAGCTGCGCAAATTGCACGGGATAAGGGATATGAATGTGCGGCTCTTATGGTTGAATTCTCTGTATATAATATTGACTATTCTGAGAGTGTGACGGACTCTTCGACGCCATTGCTTGACAAGTTAAACACGACAACAGTTTTTAATAATTATAAAAACAAAGTACTTAATAGTGGCTTGAAAGATTTTAGCGGAGGAAGTTGGTCTTTTACAATTCAAAAGTCTGATAATGCAGATTTATTCTATGCATTGCATAGGGTAAGCACCTCTGGAACAGGCTTCATGATTGGTAATTCTATAATGTATTATTTGATTACCGTTCATGACACATTTGATTTTGCATATGACAACAACTATGACGACTTGTTTACTACTACAGTGAACAATTGGGCTTGGTTGTGCCAGCAGACGCATGTGTTGAATCCCATAGAGATAAATCTTAGCACGGCTATTGGATAAAAAATCAGTGGTATTTATTTTTTACGAAAGTAAAAGTTGAAACCTAAAATAAGGATGGCTCTAACGTATGAAAAATTTTACGGAGGCGTTTCCAATGCAGAGCAACTGATGTATAAGAAATCTTGTGTATACTCTAAAAGTAAAGAAGGAAAATTAAAATGGCTAGTGAAAAAATATCTCGTAGAATTTTTTTTGAAAGCAAGTGGGATTGTGGCTCTTTCTTCAATGGAGCTTAACTCTGGGCTGACTGCTTTTGCAGATAATCAAAGTGATGGAAGAAAATCTCATATCGAGAGATACCATAGATACGATTTTGATACAAAAGAAGAATCTATAGAGGAAATTATAGTTGAAACCAATTCCTTCACGGATGGAGAGACAACTGCAGGCTATTTTCCAAATGGAAAGATTTCGGATATTGATCTACCCGATCTGTATGCGATTATCGGAAGCAATGATATCACTGTTGTTGATAATCCAACAGCAACACCATATTGTAGCACGGTATGCCTACAGATAACGACCAATAATGGAGGGACAAATTATGGTTCTGGATTTATGATTGGGCCTAATGCACTTGCAACAGCAGCACATAATCTATATAGTATAAAGGAAAAAGCCTACGTTAAGTCGGTAAATGTCGCACCTGCTCGATCTGATAATAGTAAACCTTTTGGAAGCGAAAATGTATCGGCAAGTTCGATGATTGTTAGTGGTTCTTATCTTGCTGGAACAAGTTCAGAGGATTGGGCAATTATTACGCTCAAGAATAATTTAGGAACGAAAACGGGATGGCTTGGGTTACATTGGCAGTCTAGCAATTATTCATCATCACAGTTGGTGTATGCTTATGGCTATCCGAGCCAAATAAATGGTGCCGATGCGAGATATCGGATGTGTAAATCTTCTGGGTATATTAGAAGTCAGACTTCAAAATATCTCAAGGGCGATTGGGATTTGACAGGTGGCTTTAGTGGTGGTCCTCTTGTAGAATATATTTCTGGAGCTGGGTATGTAGCTATCGGAATCCATAAAGATGGAAGCACAATTGATGGTTCTTCATATCCGACTTCTTATACAGGGGCATTGAGAATAACACAATCGCTTTATACGCTGTTCCTTTCATACAGAGGTTGATAAAATGAAATGCAAACGGAAGATTATGGTTGGCATAGCATTTGTGGCAGTGGTTCTCTGCATTCTATTTCAATCGAATACATTCGGAAGAAAAAAATCGGAACTTATAATTGAAGAAGTTGACCTGAAGAACAATTGTATTTATGCGACTGCAAAAAATCAATTATATGATACGGATGACAATTATATAATTTATGGCGCATCAAACTACTTGAAAGGAAATCTTCAGTTGTCGTATCTTAAAGAAGGCGAAAGCATTCTTGTGATATCAAACGGTAAGGTGTCGCTATCAGATCCGTATCAATTTGATAAAATATACAGTATTCAACTGTTGCAATAGCGTTTCATTTTCTCAATAAATAATATAGGCTATTTACAGCTGCCTCCTCTGTTAAGTGGTGGTGCAGTGCTTATTCTCAATAACGATGCGATTGATGAAAATGATAGACCTTTTTGGAATTTAGAATTTTCTCAATAATCAAGCCCCCAAAATGGCAAACTTGAAATCATCGAGAGATACATAAGATATAGGGTTGAATCGACTTTCGTGTCGAAAAAACAAGTGCTAGAAATAGCAAAATCCATTGAATTTTAGAATGACATTTATAAGAAACCAGTAGATTTGCCTGATATTTGTGATTTCTTTGACCGTTGGGCCATTGATTTTGCACTACATTGATTTTGCACTACTATGAGCAAAGGAAAAACTTAAAATAAGCAAACAACCCGCCATTTGCAGCGACTGCAAGTAGCGGGTTGTTTGGCCTATTTAGAGGTTAGTCTTTCAGTTTGCCATGGTCACAGCCAAGTGAGAGATAATGCTCAATCTCGCCACTCAGCACAAGCTGGACGCACTCCAAGGGCTTGTTGTATAGTAGCCAATCAAGTTCAGCTCGCTGTGCCGGGGTATTGCCGTATTCGTCCTCGATGGCAAGGCAGTCAATGGCAATGGCAGAGCCATCAGCGAACTGGGCTTCCGCTCGGTTGGTGTCCATATTATAGTGCCAAGAACGTGCTTTTGAGAACTATTCTGGTCAAAATTCGATTTTGTTTCATTTGAATGCCCTCTTTGATGCTTTTATGATTTAGTTTTTTGACGAGATGAGGTCTCTTTTTTCTTTCTCTTGAGTCACCCAACCGCACTATCCTGCATCCGTAGCGCAAATCACATTGTCCACATCTGGGCGGTGCATGAGCTTCTGCAGGATGCCAAACTGCTTTTTAGTGCTGGCAGACACCAGATACTGCCACTTTTGCGGCAGAATGGGCAAATCTGCAATGCTCCACTTGACGTATTTGGCGTCGTAGACATTGGGTGGAGCCAGCTCCACCAAGTGCCCCACGCACCAGCTGACGAGATAGCCGTTGCCCTCAAGGTAGCCGTCCTGACGGCTGGTGGCACCGAGAACTTTGGCATAGGACATGGCAACCGAGGGCTTTTCTGCTACAACTAGAATTGAAATAAGCGTTCCCTCCAATCTGTTTCGGATTGCAATATGTACGGCGGCAAAACGCCGCCTTAAAATCAGATGGGTTCGGTATCTTCCTCTCCGGCTTCTTCCGGTTCATCCTCAGTGGGTATTTCAAAGTCGCCCTTGTCCTCGGTGTAGTTTGCATCGGGGTCAAGGGCTTCTTTTTCGGCCTGCTTTTTCTGCTTCTGCTTCGCAAAGGCATAGAAAACGCCGCCTGCCGCCAGCGCAATCAGCACGACTACGCCCAGAAAGCCGGATGCGATCTTTGTGACCTTGTTTTCCTTGGGCTGTTCCGTGCAGGATGCTGCCGCTTCTTCTGCGGCTTTCTTGGCTTCTTCCTCGGCTTTCAGCTTATCCTGTTTCGCCTGCGCCGCCGCTTCTTTTCAGCGGTATAAGCATCGGCAGCATCTTCCTCCATCAGAGCCAGAAGGTCGGCTTCGTCCACAAGGTTCATAAAGTGAACGGTCTGCTGCCCCTTGGCGTTGCGGTCAATCACCAGATAGAAAGTCGCACCCGACTTTGACACCAGCGTAATGAACTGCTGGCCGCTGCCATCCGAATAACTGGTGTGGTAATCGTCCACCAGCGTCAGGTTGCCCTCCGGGGTCAGGGCACCAGAGGTTTCGTCCGTGACGGTGACAACATCTTCCTCCACGACCTCCGGCAGAACAGGCTGCTCCACCGGGGGCAGCTTCGCCTTCAAAGGCAAAGGCGGGAGCCGCCATGCCAGCGCACAGTGCCGCCGATACCAGCAGCGCACCCAGTTTCTTAATCTTCATCTGTATCGACCTCCTTCTCAAAAGTTGCACCCACAGCAGACAGCGCAGCCGGGTTCGGGGTGGCGGTTGCCGACTGCCGCAGCAGGGCAGCAAGCTGTTCCGGCGTGACCTTTGCAGTCCGCACCATCTCGTTGACCTCGGCGGAATCCTCCTCCTGAATGCGCCGCTCCAGAATCTCGATGCGGTTGTTCAGTTTGATGCGGCGTTCCTTCTCTTTTTCCAGCATCGCCCGCAGTTTATCCGATTTTTCGCTCATAAAACTCCTCCAATCATTTTGAAAGCCGTCCGAACCCGGCGAGATGCTTCTCCCAGTAGGACGAGTGAATGTTTGCGTACTTGATGGGGTCTCCGGCACTGACCATCATGCCGTTGCCCAGATAGATTCCAGTGTGGCTCATGCCGGGGTGTCGTAGGTTCCTTTGAAAAAGACCAGATCTCCGGGCTTTGCTTCTGACTCGCTGATGTGCTGGCTCTTGTTCCACAAGCCGTTGGCGGTGGTGCGCCCTACATCGTAGCCGTTCTGGTTGTAGACCCAGCAGACATAGCCGCTGCAATCGAACCCGGTTTCCGGGGTGGAGCCGCCCCAGACGTAGGGCGTGCCCACATACTTTTGGGCTTCCTTGTAGATGGCGGCGAACTCTTCATCCGTCAGGGCTTCTGCCGGAACCTGATAGTCAATGCCCGGTGTGCCGGAGCCATCAGAGCCACCGGGCGGCAGACCACCGTTGAACAGGTAGGGTCTGCCGCCCAAGGTGTCTTGAAAGATCTCGTACCGTTTCCATTGGTCGGCATTCAATTCTTCCCGGATAACGACTTCCAGCCCTTTGTTCACCAATTTGGTGTGGAAAGATGCGGTACTCATAGGGCACCTGCGTAGGGACTGGGATTCCTGCCGGACTGATGACCCAGACGGTCTTATACCGTATCTGTACCTCCACCCATGTGGTCAGCTTATACTGCTTTTTGAAGGTCTCCTTCAACTTGCCCTGCACTTCTGACCGGGTGTAATCGTCATAGAGAGTCGTGAGAAAAGAGGTCAACTGCCATGGGTCATGCTCGATGGGGTCAAGGTGATACTGGTACTCGTTGTAGCCGGGTGGTCGGTGGGGGTGCGCTTGATCTTTTTGTCCAGCTCCTTTTCCAGCTTCTTGTAGTCGGTTTCGGCTCCCCGGATGTCCCGGTCCTCTGCGGTATAAATGGTCTGCCCGGATACCTGCGTGGTGCCGGAAAACAGAATGGAACAGGACGAAAATGCCGACATGACCAGCAGCAAGAGCAAAAGAAAAACGCCCACGATCAAAAGAACGTGCGCGTTGCTTTTGCAAAATTGGCAATGCCGTTGACTGCGGTACTGACCACCGATTTTCCTTTGTCGATGACCTGTTCCATGCCAGACTTCGCAGCAGTGGTGCCATTGGATGCCGCTTTGCCGCCTGCGGTCTGCGCCGCTGTGCCCGAATGGGCGGCGGCATAGTAGCTCTGCCGGATGTCCTGTTTCTGCCGCCATCGGGAGAGCCAGTTGGAGCCGCCCTCGCCAGTGCCGGATGCGCCTGCATCTTGTGCCGCAGTCGGCTTCTGCGGGGAAGATTTTGCGATTTTGGCACCCTTCTTGCCCTGCATCTTGGCTTTCTTTTTCAGCTTCCTTGCATAACGATTCTTTGAGAAATCGCTGACCGCTTCTTTGGACTTCACGCCTTCATTGAGAGCCTGTGTGCCCACATTATCGTCCTCGTACTGGTCAATCTCCCGATGTGCCGCAGACCGGGCGGCAGCAGCGGCATACATAGCACGTTTCTGCTGCTTTGTCATGCGGGATGCTTCATCCGGGGTAATTTCAGCTTTACCAAAACGCAGGTGCTGCGCCTTTTCCGCAGCTTTATCTGCGTCCAGTTTCAGCTTCTGCTTTTGGGTCTTAGACTGCTCCACTTTGGACTTTTTCGGAGGGGAGCGCGTGGCCGTGCGCTCCTTGTCCTCCTCGAATTTCAGCTTCGGCTGTTTCTCACTCATGCTTTTGCGCCTCCGCAACTTCGGAAAGGCGGGTCGTGAGGATGCGGTAGAGTTCAAGGTCTTTCGGGAAGTGGTCAACAAAGGGCAGGATCACATTACCGAAAACAGCAGCCCTTCACCTTCGCCGGAGTGGGTCACATAGGAAAGCTGATGGGGCGAGATGTTGAGTTGCTTTGCGAGAATCTGCCGGTCTCCGTTGGCCTGATTGAGCATATACACAAAGTCCGAATTCTCGAAAATATTCGATACTTCAGGACTTGCCAGCAGATCTTTGACGTTCTGCGTTAGGGCTGTCGGGATGCCACCCCATTTACGGAAACGCTTCCAAATCTCCACGGAATAAGCAGCAGTCTGCTCTTCCTTCAAGAGCAAATGGAACTCGTCTGCATAGTACCGGGTGGATTTTCCGGCACTGCGGTTGGCGGTCACACGCCCCCATACGGCATCCTGCACGATGAGCATACCCAGCTTTTTGAGCTGCTTGCCCAGCTGCTTGATGTCAAAACAGACGATGCGGTTATTGATATCCACGTTGGTGTGGTGGTTAAAGATGTTCAGACTGCCCTTGACGTAGATTTCCAGCGCAGCCGCCACATGGCGTGCTTCCGGTTCATCTTGCGTCAGCAGGGCGTTGTACAGATCTTCCAACAGCGGCATATTTTCCGGGATGGGATTCTCGAAATACTTGCGATAGATCACATGGACGCAGCGGTCAATGACCGTCTTTTCTACCGGCTGCAAGCCTTCTTTGCCGCCCACCACCAGCTCACACAGGGACAGCACAAAGTCGGCTTTCAAAGCCAGCGGGTTATCCTCTTCCGAATAGTTCGCATTGATGTCCATCGGGTTGATATACTGCGTGCTGGAAGGGCTGATATGGATGACCTGCCCATGCAGACGCTCCACCAGCGGAGCGTACTCACATTCCGGGTCACAGATGATGATATCATCGTCCGTCACGAGGAACGCATTACAGATCTCACGCTTTGCGCTGAAGGATTTACCGGAACCGGGAGTACCCAGAATCAGCCCGTTGGGGTTTTTGAGCTTTTTCCGGTCAACCATAATCAGGTTGTTGGACAGGGCGTTCAAGCCATAATACAGGCTTTCCTTGCCGTTGTCGAACAGCTCCTGTGTGGTAAACGGCACAAAAATCGCCGTGCTGCTGGTGGTCAGACCACGCTGGATCTCGATCTGGCAGTCTGCCAGTGGCAGGCTGCTCATCAGCCCCTGCTCCTGCTGAAAATCAAGGCGGCATAATTCGCAGTTGTGCTTCTGCGCAATGCTGACCGCCTGAAACACGTTGGTTTCCAGTTCCTGCTCGGTTTTTCCGGTGTTCAACACGAGGAACGTCACCAAAAACATTCTCTCGTTCTGGCTTTGCAATTCCTTCAACAGTGCCTTTGCATCCCTGCCGTAAGTTGCCAAATCAGACGGCAGCACGTCCATATCATATCCGGCGCGGACGGCTTTTTTCTGCTCTTCGATTTTGCTGCGGTCCAGTTCCGTGATGGTGTGCTTGATGGTTTTGATGGCCTTGTTCTGGTCAACGGACTGGATGTGCATGGTGACGATCTGGCTGGAATCCATGTCCAGAAAATCCTTCAAAAGCTGGTCGCTCAGGTCAGAAGCCGTAATATTCAGGAAACTGACCGCCCCGAAGATACCGCCCATCTGAAAGGTACGGTTGTTCTTAAATGCCAATGCAGTAGGGGCAATGGCATCCTTTACGGACAGACCGCTGGGCACAAGGTCTTTCCAGTTGAAGTGGAACTTGTTGGCTCCATCCATGTTCAGCATCCCATGCATCAGTCGCAGGCGCTCTGTGCCGTCCAGCGGCTTTGCCAGAACGCCCAACCTATGAAAGTTGTTCATCAGGTCGTTCTGGATGTGCTCCAACCGGGGTTTGACCTGCGCCATGCTATCGCCTTCGATGCCGTAGGTCAGGAATTTGGTCTTGGTCAGACCGTTGTTGCCCTTGGAAAGCTGCTGCCGCAACATCTGGCTGTACTCGGCTCGCACATCGTCAAAACCATCCTGCTGGTACGGGATGCGGATGGACTTCTCGAAGTCTGCCGAATCGGTGGCGGTATTCACGAAAGACAGTTCAAAGTGGATGGAACTGTCGAAAAAGTTGAGAAAACTGCACCATTCCTCAAAGATAGCGGTCTTGTCCTCCTGCTGCGCGAGCTGATAATTGATATCCTGATACTGGATGGTGCGGGTGTAGTAGCCGGGACGGACACGGCAGGTACCGTCCTCAAACATCCGCTGGAACGGAATGCTCTCCTGTGCCGTGCGGGGCACCGTGGACTTGGGCGGCTTTCTTGCCGTCCTTATTCTTTTTCAGAAACGGAATCATGGGTGTCATCTCCCTTCATAAGCAGTGCATAGTAATTGCGGGTCTGGTACGGACGCACCTTCGGACGAATAAAGCGCGCCTGAAAGTAGTACCGCAGGATCTTTTCAGCCGGCTGACCGTTCTTCTGATACATGGCCAGAAAGAACATGGGCAGCATGACCGCCATCATGCCGAGGGTAGCACCGGAATTGCCAGCGGTGTCCCGCAGAACAAAGAACAGCGGCACCCCTACGACTGCCGCTGCACCAAAACAGACGAGCTGCCGGGCGGTCAGGTTGAAGGCTACTTTGGACTTCACCTTGCTGAAATCGCGCGGCACGGAAATATAAGCTGCCAAAATTTCACCTCCTTAGTGTGCGCCCAGAATGCTTCGGGCGACGGAACCAGTCTTGAACAGCGAGAAGCAGAGCAGCACGGTATACCCCACGATGCTCCAGATCGAGTTGATGGCATCCCCGGATATTGCAACATTCTGGAGCAGAACAGCGTAGATCGCCACGCAGATCAGGATCAGGAAACCTTGAAATCCCAGCGCGAACAGAGAACGAAGATAGTTCTGTCCAACATGGGATTGCTCATGGTTGCCCCATGTTGCCATGGGCACCGGAGCCAGACTGACCATCATATAGATTTCAATCATTCTTCCGTAGACGATGACAAAAATCACGATGGACAGGATGCGCATGGTGATACCGATGAAGAAGGACTGCAAGAACAGTCCGAACAGGGGGCCTACGTCCATCTGCATCATGCTGGATTGCAGCATGGAAAGCCCGATGTCGTTGACCCGTGTGTTGCCGGAAATAATGCCGCTGGAATTTGCCACCACCTGCTGCGTCACATCGAACACCGCCATGATGATGTCGAAGGTGTTGGAAATCATCCAAACCGAAATGGCAGTTTTGAAGATCCATTTCATCAGCAGCGCAGGTTCAAATTGTGCCATGTTGTTGCTCTGTTATGAGCTGAATCAGCTCATAACAAGCAATAAAGGTCAGAATCACGCCTGCAATGGGCAGCACTACGTTCCGGGACAACGCCTCAATCATAGCGAAAACGCGCGGTTCAAAATTGGATGGTTTGGTGCCGACCTGCTGGGCGATGCTGCCTACTTGGGTGTTCACATCATCGAACAGGCCGGAAAGATTGGACATGATCGCCGCTGTCAGCAGCGACTTTATCCAATCTGAGATCGCTTTGAGAACGGTTTCCACTCAGCGCCACCACCTATCAGGAAAAATGGTTGATAAGGGTCTTGAGTAGGTTGAGCAGAAAAATAAGGTGAGTCAGAATCTGCATAATAGCACCGTCCTTTCAGAATCAAGGTGAATATTCGATTTGCAATGCGTTTCCACTTTATAATAAGAATCCGTTTGCCACGGAGGGGCTGGAAACACTTGCAAGTAAATATGTACGGGGCGGCAATCGCCGCCCGGAAAAGATCAGCCGAACAGACCGCTCAGCAGGGGGATCAGGGTGATGCCGATAAGGGCAACACCACCGCCAGCCATCAGCTGTTTTATCCCCAATTAGGTGTAAAACTCTGCTCGATGGCGGGCGGCGGCGTACAAAAAATCTATATGGTATTTTTAAGAGAACCGTCCCGGCGGGACAGGTCAGGCAGTGACCTGTTCCACCTCCGGGATGGGTTTGAGATTAAAATGAATTTCGATAGAAATGTGTCTTATTTTATCTTCGTCAATGCGCTCATGCACGACGATTTCTTTGATTAAGCGGTTAAGGGTGGCTGCGTCCAGCTCTGTGATGTTGGCGTATTCCTGAATGGCTTCCACCCATTGTTTTGCGTCATTGGCAAGCTGGACTTCATCGGACAGCCGCTTCCTGCCCTCTGACACTTTTGCTTTAAGCTCCGCTTGCTCGGTCTGTGTCTTTTCCAGCATGGTGTTGAAATTCTGCTCACTGATACGCCCTGCAATCATATCCTCATAAAGCCGCATTACCATTTTGTCCAGAACCTCAATCCGTTCCTCGTCCCTTGTAAGGGAGCGTTCCATTGCTTCCCGCTGTTTCCCGCTGCTCGGCTTCGCAGGTATTGGTCAGGCGGTCGGCAACCGCTTCCCCGTCCATCAGGGCGGCTCTGGCACATTCCCGGATTTTTCGCAGCACATGGCTGTAAAGGGTGTCATAATCAATCCGGTGCTGGGTGCAGTGGTTCTTTCCAAAGGCATTGTAGGTCTTGCAGGAATAAATTTGCTGGGGATGTTTTGCGTTTGTGTAGCGTATCGTCAGAGATTTCCCACACTCGCCGCATTTTATCAGTCCGGCAAACAGGCTGATTTCATTGGTCTGCCCCGGACGCTGGCGGGATTTCAGCTTGTTCTGCACAATGTCAAAGCTCATGCGGTCAATCAGCGGTTCATGCTGTCCTTCCACCACAATCCAGTCCTCCGGCTTCTTTTCCCCAATCGTGCCGATTTTGAAACGGTAGTCTTTTTTCTGGGAAGCAATCGCCCCGGTGTAAACGGGATTCATCAAAAGGTCTTTGATAACGGAAAAGTCCCACATATACCGCCCGTTTTCCGGGTCTTTCTTTTCCCATTTGGTGCGGGTATTGCGAAGCCCCCGTTCCCGGTTCCACCATGTGGGGCAGGGGATTTTTTCTTCCTCCAGCCGTCTGCGGATATAGTTCGGACCATGACCGTTTAGGGCATATCCGAAAATCAGCCGCACAATCGGGGCGGTTTCCTCGTCAATGAGCAGATGGTTTTCTGTCCTCTGGGTCTTTCCGATACCCGAAGGGGGCAAGACACCCGGTAAACTGTCCTTTCTGCGCTTTCAGAAGATAAGAGGAATGGACTTTCTTGGAAATATCCTTGCTGTACATCTCGTTCAGGATATTCTTGAACGGGGCAATATCGTTGTTATCACGCAGGGTGTCGATACCGTCATTCATGGCGATATAGCGGACACCGTTTCTTGGGAAAAAGTCCTCAATCAAATGCCCGGTTTGCAGATAGTTACGCCCCAGTCGGCTGAGGTCTTTCGTGATGACAAGGTTGATTTGCCTGCGCTCAATGGCTCTCAACATTCTCTGTAAATCAGGACGCTCCATATTAAGACCTGTGAAGCCATCGTCCTGATAGACTGCCACAACCTCCCATCCCTGCTTTTCGCAGTATTTTTCCAGCATATCACGCTGGTTTGCGATACTGGCACTTTCGCCTTGCAGGTCATCGTCCTTTGACAGCCTGCAATAGACCGCCGCACGATAGCCCCCGGCAAGTGCTGAACCGATTGTTCTGTATTCCATTTCGTTCATCATAGCCATTTACCCACACAATCCAGACGGTATCTGGCTCTTTTGAACCTCATCTTCATTATACTTCATATCTTTCCTTTTTAGCAAGATATTCTTTTGTATTTGTCTTTCCGTATTTCTGGGAAATCAGGCTGACGAACACATCGGTGGCGTCCAGTTCCCCGTCAAATACGGTTGTCACTTCAATCTTGGTCTTATTTTTCGCCATAGGCAGTTATCCTCCATACATGAAAATAGCCAGACAGAGAACGGTCGGCAACGAAGTCCGGCAACGGGCTTCAAAAGACCTTGCAAACAATCTCAATCTGGCGTTGATTACTATTTATACTTTTCTTTTATTTTTCTGTTGTTTTGGTTGTCAGAGAGGGAAAAAGCCCGGAAATAAGGGATTTTCCCCGGCAACCGGCTCGGCAACGGGATAGCAACGAAGTCGGCAACGGGCTGTCATTTTCAGAATGGAAGCTCCATCTGCTCTGTGACCTCCACAAAACCGTCCATAGATTTTTCGGGCGGGTTGTCGGTGTCCGTTGCCGGGATTTCACGCTCCCAGCCCTTTTGTCTGCCGTATTCCGCAAACATCCTCGGATTGGAAAAGTAGTTCCACCCGGTAATGCACTGGTTCATTATCTCGTTGATTTCCCGGATTTCCCATTGCTTCGGCTCATCAAAGGTGTGGTTTAAGGCTTCCTTGTAGAGCTGCTTGGAGCAGACCGTTTCCCCGGTGTACTTATCAAGGTAAGCCTGTATCATCCCGGCTTTGGTGTCCTCCGGCATAAAATCCCGCTGGTGTTCTTTGAGATACCGCTGCATGGCTGGGCTGAATGACAGCTTGAACATGCCGCTTCGGTAAATCTCCATTGCTTCCGCCCACATCTGGCTGATATAGGCTCTGGAAGCGGCTTCGTCCTCCAAAATGTGAACCTCGGCTTGCTCCGGGTACACCATGACCGGGATAAATCGGCGGTTGCCGGAACGGTCAAGGGGGAGAAAGTCAAGGGCGTTGGAAGTGCCGCCGAACACGCATTGACGGGGGCGGTCTGCCGGGTGAGTTTCATAGGGAATTTTGTAAACCTCTTTCTGGCGGCTTAGAAAGGACTTGATTTCCTCAATGCTCTTGGCATTGGCGGTTGCCATCATTTCCGACATTTCAATTATCCAGTGACCTTGCAGCTTGCGGTACACATTATCATCGTCCAGCTTCCGCAAATCATCGGAAAACCACTCGTCCCGGACTGCCAGCAGACGGAAGAAGGTGGACTTGCCAGCCCCCTGACCGCCTACCAGACACAGCATGATTTCAAACTTGCTTCCGGGCTTAAATGCCCTTGTAATCGCCCCCAGCATGAACAGCTTCAAGGCTTCATAGGTGTAATCGTCCACATCAGCCTCCCAGAAAGTGCCGCAGACAGAAGCGGATGCGCTCCGTCCCGTCCCATGCAAGGCTGTTCAGAAAATCCCGGATGGGGTGGTACTTATTCTCATTCGCCACAATCCCGATGGCGGTCTCAATCTTCTTCTCACTGGTAAGCCCGTAGGTTTCCTCCAGATAGAGAAGCAGATACTTCATGTCCGTATCGGTCAGGGCTGTGCTTTCTCTGTGAAAACCGATGGGCTTTATGATGTCCTTGCGGTCGGTCAGGATGTTGTAGGCGATTGCCCCGGCAAGCACAGGGTCACGCTGGAATACGGTCAGGCAGTTCCGTATGCTCTGGCGGACGCCGCCTTTCTCGGTGGTTTCCAGAGTTGCCTTTACTTCCTCAACGCTCTGGGGCGGCTGCATGGCGTTCATGGTGTTTTTTAGTTCTTGCTGCGTCTGCGGCGGCAAGCTCTGCCATTCGCTGTTCAAGCTGTATCACATCCTTTCCATGTTCCGTAATCAGTGAAGCGATTTCCTCCGTATCCCCAAACAGCAGCACATCCAGCAGATATTCCACATGGGCTTGCTTCTGCAAGGCTTCCACGAACCGGGGATGAAACGCTTCCTCCGGGGAGTGCGGGGCATAGTCGGTTTTCCATACCCGTAAGAGGTGTAGATAATCGGCAAGGACACGGAAGCAATGTGCCTTTGCTTCCCGGAACTGTTCTTCCGGGGATTTCTGCCGGGGCTTGGGCTTCCTTGCCCTGCCCGGTGGCTTCCAGTCCTCATAGGCAAGCCCGAAGTCACTCGCCAACTGTGCGGCGGCTTCCTTTTTCCCCAGCCCGTACAGGGCAGCTACAAAATCAATCACATCCCCATCTGCACCACATCCGAAGCAGTGGAAACGCTTGTCCAGCTTCATGCTGGGGGTCTTATCGTTGTGGAACGGGCAGCAAGCCATCCCGTTTCTGTTTACCCGGATTCCGTAATGCTCCGCAGCCTGTCTTGTCGTAACGGACTGCTTCACAGCTTCAAATACATTCAAATCAATTCCTCCTTGTAAAAAAGAAAAGGCACTTATCATTCTCAATCTGAAAATGGCAAGTGCCTGTTAAAGTTCCATATCCTGTTGTTTGTGTTTCGTCTGCGCCGGGGCGTTTTTCTGTGCTTTCTTCTCGTCAGCCTTATCCTGCAAGACTTCTTTGAGGGGCTGCTTCTTGGGCGGCTCTTTGCTTTCCTCTGTGCCGGGTGTGGCTTTCCGTACCCAGTAGCGGATGTCCCGCAGCTTCTTCAAATCCTCCTGTACCTCGGTCAGCGGTACTTTCAGGTCTGCGATTTCGCCCACAAGCTTCGCCTGTTCCTGCAAAAGCTCCTTTTTCGTGCTGTCCTTATCATCCGGGTGCTTGGCAAGGTAGGCGTTGGCTTTCTCAAACCGGGCAACCTCCGGGTGTTCCAGCTTGAATTTTTCCTTAGTTTTCTTGAAAAATATCTTCTGGTATTTCTCATAAACGGGCTTACATTCCTTGCAGTCTATCCGGGCAGAAAGAAGCCCGTCAATCACTTTACTGCGGGTTTCCTTTGGCTTCATCTGACTGCGGTAATCGGCTGCCGATTTCCCGGAAGATTCCAGAAATGCTTCTAAGTCCTCCACAGTGGAAAGCCCCTTTTGCCGGAGATAGGACAGGGCTTCGCTGACTGCCTTTAAGTCCTGTGAAGTCCCCCGGTTCTGTCCAGCCCTTGTCCAGTCCTTCCGTTCTTCTTTTCGTATCTCCATATACTTCATCAGCAGATTGGGAAGAAGTGTTGCTTCCTCCGCCGCTTTTTGTGCAAGCAGCTCTTTCCGTTTTTCGCCCAGCTCGGTAATCCAGCCTTTGAGGTTTTGGATAAGCTGCCGGATGGACTTCATCAGATTGTTGGCAGCTTTGATTTCCCGGTTCAGGTTTCCGATATTCGTCTGGATACCCCGCTTTTCCATCTGCCGGACAGCAGCTCCCTCATGGACAGTAGGGACTATATCAAGCCCCTGTCTGGCATAGGAACGCAAGTCCACACGCTCCGGGCGGTCATTGGCTTCCAGATAGCGGTTCTGGATGACCTCCCATTCATGCCGCCAGATTTCGCAATACTTCTGGTCGTTCCAGTCCACCGTATCCTCCTTGTGAGCTTTTCCACCTGCCGGACGGAAGTTTTATCCGTTCTCCGCTTTCATCAAGGTCATAAACCTTGCGGCTCTTGGGAAGCCATTTCCCATGTTCGTCCATTGCCCTCATAGTGAGCAAGACATGGGCGTGGGGATTGTGCCCCGGCGGATGGGGGTCATGGATGGCAAAGTCAACGATCATGCCTTTGGAAACAAACTGCTGCTGACAAAACTCCCGGACAAGGACAGCGTACTGGTCAGGCGGTATCTCTCTGGGAATGGAAAGCACCCACCGCCTTGCAAGCTGGGAGTTCCATTGTTTTTCCACCGCTTCGGCAGCGTTCCAGAGAGTGTTGCGGTCTGTGTACTCCATGGGAGCGTTTGCCGGGAGCATGATTTCATTGTGGACGATACCACGCTTTTCCGGGTAGTGCTTTATTTCTTGGTCGTATTCGCAGAACAGCTTTTCGCCGCTTTGGTAGGCAGCGGCGGCAACAGCAGACTGGCGATTGCTGCGCTGTACAATAGAGATTTCGTTGTGTGGACAGGGCATTTTGTGTTCCTCCTTTCCGTTTTTGGGCATAGAAAAAAAGCAGGAGACCTTTTTCAGATTTCCTGCCTGGTGTGCCGCTGGGGGCGGCTGGTATTTAGTTATTAAGAAATTTAGGGAGCATTTCGAACTTGTAAATCACAAAATCAGCTCCCATAGTAAGGATGCAGTGAATGGCTGTAGTAAAAACATTATTAACATTACTGTTCCGCAGATAATATACAAGTCTTTATTTTCTGCATTTAATTCTGGATACTGTGTAAAATTTTTTGTAATCCGCTTGGCAATGAAATAACCACCTAATGTACCTACCATATTTGTAATTATATCGTTAATGTCGGTTGTCCTAAAAGTAAAGATTTGTGAAATCTCTATTGCAATAGTCATGCACATTGCAAATAACATTGTGTTTTTTATTGCCTTGTATTTTTTCCATAACATAGGCAATAAAAAGCCTAATGGCACAAACAAAAGAACATTTAAACAAGCATTTACAAAATCAGAAATCATATCGACTAACGGAATGATATTGATTGTAAAATCTAAATTCAAAGATAACACACTTGGAAAACCAACAAGAGATAAAACTGCCACAAGATAAAACGCAAACACAATATATATAAGCGTTTGCTTCAAGCTGCGAAGAGAAATTTTCCCATATAAAGCCAGTAGTGGAACAATAAAGATAGCAGCCGCTACGATGTCAATAAGTGCACTATATATTCTGTGCATACTTAGCCCCTCTTTTCTAAATCATAAATGTTTTATAATCTCATTATACATCAACACCGTATCGAAATATAGCGTGATGTTATTAAGATTGTTTAAACTTGTCGGCTGGGAACAGCTTGCAACGCAAGGTGTTCCCAGATGGCAAGTCCACAAAAGGGTAGCTGGCGGCAGCCAGCGCAGGGGAAGTGTAGCGTCCCCTGTTTGATTTGGAGCAGACCATGACTGCGGAAAATCACAGCCCCTCCGGCGAGGAGCCTTCGGAGAACGCAATGCACCATCCTCCGAGTGGTGTATAATTGCGCCCTTAGTAAACTAAGGGGTTTTCCGGGTTTTCCGGCTTCTCCCGTTTCAGCAGTTTTTTCAATAGTTCCTGCGTGTCCTGCCTGTGAAAAATGAGTTTCAACAACAGCATGACATCATCATCTGTCAGGCGTTCCGGCTCTTGCAGAAAACTTTCCAGCATACCGCCACGAGTACAGAGCCGGTGCGTCCGTTCCTTTTCGGGTAAGCTGCTTTAACTGGTGCTGCAATGCCTTTTCATCATTGATGGCTTTCCGCAGTTTCTTTTCGCTTTTCTCCAACTCCCGGTTGAGCTTTTCCAGCTTTGAGGTATCAGGCAAGGGCAGCGTCCTCCTTTCCCGGTATCAGCACATAAATCCTATTTGGTTCTCCCACGCCTTGACGCACCCGCATGATAAGTCCGGCAGTTTCCAGTTCATTCAAAGAACGCTTGACCGTCATGGGGCTGCGGGACAGGACTGCGGCAATGGCTGTGACAGGGAAGCAGACAAACAGGATTCCGTTCTCGTCCTCCTGCCCATTGGATAGCATAGCGTCCAGCATCCGGCAGTACATGACCTTTGCGGTGCTGCTGATTGGAAACCCTGTCAACGCTCTTGGAAAAGCCATACAGGGCGGCAATGGTGTGTCTATCGTCATAAATTCAAAATTCATTCGGTGTGTTCCTCCTTTTTCTTTGCTCGTTTGGATAAATAACGGGGGCAGTCAACCACAACCGCCCGGAAGCTCTGCTTGCACCCATGCTGGCATTTCCGGCATAATTCGTTGTAAGTGACACGCCCCCGGTCATTGAGGTAAAGAAAGCTCATGCTTCATTCTCGGCATATTGCGCTTCCTCCCGTTTTAGTGTATAGTTTCGGGGCGATTTTCGGCAAAATTACGGTCATAGAGCCGTCTAAAATCTCCAGAAGTATCAGCAATAGGGTAGACTATCCCCCTATCAGATTGTCGTGTTTCGGTATCATTTCGGTATCAGTTCGCCAGTTCTCCCCGGCGTCGTTCCTCCCCTGAATCTCACAGCGGCGTATTGCTCCCTTTGGTACGCTCGTTTCGGTCAGGGTTCCTCCATATCCCTGCCAAAGTCATGGCGCTACATCGCCGGGGAAGCATATCCCACACAGGCTGGTCATTCGATTGGAATAATCCATCGATGAACTACCTGTATCATAGAACATTTTTGTGCCCTGTGCCGTATGTCCACAAAGTAGGAATTAGGGGTAAAAATCAGAAATTTCCACGATTGCGGAAAGTGTGATATAATCCAGATAAGCGGCAGCAATCAAACCATTGGAAAGGAGCGTGCGCCCATGAAAGGAGCAACAAGCATACAGGAACGCCTTTGGGAACTCCGCAAGGACAAAGGCTTAAATCTGGAAGAACTATCAAAGCTGACAGGCATTTCTAAATCAGCCCTTGGAAGTTATGAAAAAGAGGATTTTAAAGAAATCAATCATGGCAACCTTATCACGCTGGCAGACTTCTATGGGGTCTCTGTTGATTATCTACTGTGCCGGACAGAGAACAGGGCGGAGATCAACACACCATTGAGGGAGCTGCATTTGAGTGATGAGATGGTAGCACTGCTGAAAAGCGGTCGGATTAACAACCGTCTGCTCTGCGAACTTGCCACCCATAAGGATTTTATCAAGTTTCTTGCAGACATTGAGATTTATGTGGACGGGATTGCTACCATGCAGATTCAAAACCTCAATGCACTTGTCGATACCGTCCGGCATGAAATCATTGAACGGTATCGCCCAGGCGAAGATGACCCCCATTTGAAAGTGCTGCAAGCCGCCCATATCAGTGATGATGAGTATTTCAGTCACATGGTTCTGGATGACCTCAACCTGATTATCCGGGATATTCGGGAAGCCCACAAAAAGGACAGTGAGAGTGCACCCCAGACCACCGTTGCCGATGAATTGAAAGAAAATCTCGAAGCAGTCGAAAATTTCAAGGGCAGCCGTTTGGAAAAACTGGCAGTGCTTTACTGTAAGCAGCTCGGTATCAACTATAAAAATCTGTCAGGCGAAGAATTTCGCTGGCTGATTCGGATTCTCAAAAAATCAAAGAAAATGGGAACGCCTATCAGCCAGAGGAAAAAACGGTAAAAAAAACCGCTGTTGCATGGTTTGTTGGCTTCCATGTAGCAGCGGTTCTTGCTGTGGTTATTATTTCATTCGTTTTCTTAATATCCGGCGATAATTTGTTTCTCCCTTTGGTGCGTCCTGTATAATTTCCAACACACCATCTTCAAGCATTTTATCAATGCGATTAGAAATCCATACATCACTAATTCCAAGTTGATATTTTCCTAAAACATTACCTATAACAATAGCCATTTTGAATTGCTCTGGCTGTTCCGCAATTTCACGAAGAATGAAACTATCATATATATCTTCTGAAACACTTTGCAATTTACCATTTAGCATTGCACGCAAAGGTGCATTTTCATTTTGAAGTTGATTCCATTTCATAGCACAAGCTGAAAGAAATACAGGCTTAGCTTTTTCTTGTAGAGTTATATATTTTCCCCATTCGCCAGGAGAAACCTCACCCCATGCTATTTTGGATGTCATAGTATTTTCTTTTCCATATTCCCAGGCAGGTAACTTAACCAAATAAATTGTTGTCTGACAGTTTAATGGTCGAAGTTGTTTCATAAGCCAGTACATACCGCAAAGTTCATCCGGATTATAGCTATACCAAATACGAACTTCTTCCCCAGCTACATATCGTTCAATAACCGAAGACAATGTAGTTTTAATTTTCTGTATTTTTTCTTCAACCTGATAGTCTAAATCCTCTACAAACCAGACAGACAGCATTTTCTTGAGAACATTTTTCCGCTGTTCGCCAATTCCATTATCAGAAATATCTCCCACACTAAGAGCCATATCAAAACAATAAACATCACTGCTCTTGCCTCCCAATGGAATAGCATTCTCCCAATCAATATGTTCTTGTTCCTGTGCTTGAATTTGTGCTTCTTTCATTTCATCTGAAGATGGAACACTCCCATCTTCGTGCCTCATAAAGACCGAAACTGCACTTCCTCTATACTTTCCCTTACCGTAAGTTTGGGCAATTTTCAAACTTCCACAGGCACTTTCACCAAATACAATTTCAATCATCTTATATACCTCCGATTTAATTACTCCCGTATGAATAAATTATATCATGCAAAACAATTTCTTCTGCCCGGTTGTGAATGTTATTACAACGCTGCACCCATTCCATTTGTTGAGTTCGCTTCAATTCCTCTGTCACGCCCTCGGTGGCTTTCATCTGCTCCATGATAGTGTCTAACCGTTCCTGTGCCTGTTCGTTCAGGTCTGCAAGATATGTCCACAATTCTCCGGTCAGTATCAATGTATTCAATCTGGCTGGGTGGACTTCCTCTTAAATATTCCCGGTGCATCCGTCCGTACTTTCCGATAGGGCGGTGTTCCTCCGGCAGTTTCAAGTCCGGGATGTAGTAATCTCCGACAAGGATATAATCAATTCCGTTTTCCGTTATTCTTGGTTTCAATTCTCTCATGTTCCTTACCTCCTGTGGAAGCAGGCTCGTCTGGTACTAACTCAATCACATCGGTAATCTCACAATTCAGCGTTTCACAGATACGGGCTAATGTGTCCATGCTGATGTGCTTTCCCTCTTTGCTCATGTTGGCAATCATATTCGTTGTCATACCAGCGGCAAGCCTTAAATCCTCTTTCCTCATATCACGCTCTAACAGTGTGTGCCAGAGTGGTTTATAGCTGATGTGCATATTGTTTTCCTGCCTTTCTATCCATACCACCGGGGCGGCTGCCCCGGCAGGAACTTTTCTCTTATTATAGCACCAATCTTGTGTAATCACAATTTATTCTTGTATCCTGCCGCTGATACCGTCTGGATTGTGCTTTTCCTTTGTTTTTTGTTCCAACTAATTAGCCATGAACTGCTTCATGCCCTGACTCTTTGCTAATGTGCGATAAAGAAGTAATAGAAGTGTAAAAAATTTTGCCGTTCCTATCCGGCACTTAGGGCTGTGTCGGATAGGTCAGGCGTTAGGCTTCCGGCAAGTCTATCTTGCCGACAAAGCTGTAATAAATCTCAATGTCCTGCCTGCGGGTGCCGTTCTCGTCATAGCTGCACTCATGCACGACGATTTTCTCAATCATTTCCCGCAAGAGGGTGGGGGTCAATTCTTCAAAAGCAAGGTGCTTTCTCACAATCCCCATGAATTTCTCGGCGTTGACGGTGGCGGCCTGCGACTTGGAAAGTTCCTCCTGCAAAGCGGCAGCCCGGTCTTTCAGTTCCCGCTGCTCCTGCTCATAGTCCGCCGACAGTTCCATGAAACGCTCGTCGCTGATTTTGCCGTTTACATTGTCCTCATACAGCCGCTTGATAATCCGGCTCACTTCGGCAATGCGTGTCTGGGCCTGTTCAAGCTGCTTCGTGGCTGCGGCGGTCTTTCTCTTGCCGCCGATTTCGTTCTGCTGGATGAGCAGCTTTACAAAGCGGCTCTCATGCCTGGCGGCGTATTCCGTCACTTGCCGGAGATTGGAAAGCACGCCCGCCGTCAAAAGGTCGGTGCGGATAAAGTGCGCCGTACAGTCGCGGGTGCGCTTCTTGTAGCTGCCGCAGATGTAACAGTCCTGCTTGCGGTCTTTGTTCTGATACCGCTGCTGATACAGCACATGGCCGCAGTCGGCGCAGAACAGCATACCAGAGAACAGCCCCACTTCATCATAGCGGTTCGGGCGTTTTCGCTGCTTGCGTAACTCCTGCACACGCTCCCATGTTTCCATGTCGATAATCGGCTCATGGTGATTTGGGAAGATAGCCTGCTTCTCGATGGGGTTCTCTACGCTGTGCTTGACCTTGTAAGAGGGCTTCTCCGTCTTGAAGTTTACCAGACAGCCGGTGTACTCCCGATTTTCCAGCAGATGGACGACGGTGTTTGTCGCCCACTTGCACTCATAGCCGGGGTGGTAGCGGCGGGTGCTGCCCGTCCTGCGGTATTCCAGCGTCCCCGGCGTGGGGATTTGCTGCTCCGTCAGCATACGGGCAATCTTGGTCGGGCCATTTCCCGCAAGGCAAAGCTGGTAAATCTGCCGGACAACCGGGGCGGCTTCCTCGTCAACGATATAGTTCTCGTCCTCGTCCATGAGATAGCCATAGACTGGCTTGCTGGTTACAGGCTTGCCGCTCATGCCTTTTGCTTTCTTTACTGCCTTGATTTTCTTGCTCGTATCTCTCACCAGCCATTCGTTAAATAAGTTCCGCAGAGGGGTAAAATCATTGTCCATGCCGCCGTTTGCGCTGTCCACGTTGTCATTGACAGCGATAAAACGCACGCCCTTTTGAGGGAACAGCATTTCCGTGTAAAACCCCACTTGCAGGTAGTTTCGCCCCAGCCTTGACATGTCCTTGACGATAACGGTTCCCACTTTTCCGGCTTCAATGTCTGCAAGCATGGCTTGAAATCCGGGCCGCTGGAAGTTCGCACCTGAGTAGCCGTCGTCGGTGTACCAGCGCAGATTGGTAAAGCCGTTCTGCTTGGCGTAGGCTTCCAAAATCCGTTTCTGGTTGGAAATGGAATTGCTCTCGCCTTGCAATTCGTCCTCATGGGACAATCTCGGATAAAGGGCGGTAATCAGGTTTTGGGTGGCTTGTCTTAACATAAAATCCTCCGTTTCCGACAGCCAGCCCCACTATTCCGTGGTTTCATTGTACCACGGAACAGGGGCGGCTGTACAGCGGTAAAAGTGATAAATCTGCTTCTTTACAGCTTGTCAAATCGCCTTTTTGTGTAGCAGCGGCTTCCGCTTCCAGTACCCTCGCCATCTTGTCGGCGGCGGTGCTGGTGGTGTCTTTCTTGAAAAAGCCGGACACGACAAGAACGGTATTCCCCATGCGGATTTCCGTCACGCAGTCGGGGCGGCGGGTGGTACGGTGGTCGTGCTGCTTGATATTCTCCATAGGCAATACTCCTTTCATTCAGCCAGCAGTTTCTTCATGGTTTCCATTTTCCGCTTTGCGGTTTCCTGCCGGAAGTTGACGCCAGTAAAGCGTATCGGGACGCACATGGACAGCAGTCGGTCATAAATCCGGGAATGGGCCGTGTCTGTCGGCTTTTTCAACTCGTCCAGCGGGCGGTTGGTGGTGGCGATCAGCGGCTTGTTGCTGCGGTATCGGGTATCAATCACATGGAATACCTGTTCCAGTCCATAGTCGGTGCCACGCTCCATGCCGAAGTCGTCAATGATAAGCAGCGGATAGCGGCAAAGGCGGGAAATATACTCATTCCGGCCTGTAAAGCCGGGAGAGAGGTCGCCCAGGATAACGGCGAAGTTCGTCATATATACGGGGACTTCTTTCTCCATGAGGGCGTTTGCGATACAGCCCGCAAGGTAGCTTTTCCCGTTGCCGACGTTCCCCCAGAACAGGCAGCCGATGTTTTCGGCCTGCATTTCTTCCCAATGCTCCGCATACCGCCGGGCAATCCCGGTCTGCGGGTTTCTGCCGTTGTCGTTCTCGAATGTCCATTGCTGCATGGCTGAGTCGGCAAAAGCCCTCTGTTTCAGATTTTCCACGGCTTCCACATGGCGGCGGTGTTCCTCGGCGGCCTGCCGCTGCTCACGGGCGGCTCTCTGGCAGTCGCACTCTGCCGGGTGGCGGTCACGGCCAAACAGCTCCTTACCCTCCGGGAAGTAGGCTTCTTTCGGCGTATGGCACTTTCCGCAGTAAAGCAGTCCGTCCTCGCCGATATAGTCCTCCATCTCCGGGGCGGCGGTTGTCATGTTCTCCAAAATATCTTTGATTTCACTTGTCATAAGCTTTCTCCCTCCATACAGGTATAGTCGGGGATGCCCTGTTTTACGGCTCCCTTTTTGTCATTGGCCGCCCATCTGTGCAAGGCGGCGGCATAATTCTGGTAGGCTTTCCCGCTGGCGGCAAGGTAATGGCTCATTTCCTCAATCAGCCGTTCCAGCCTGTCCGGGTATTCTGCCTGTAACTCGTCATATTCGTCCTTTGACAGAAAAATATTCTCATATCGGCCATAAGCTGTGGGCGGCTCCCCACTCGCTCTCATTGTTTGGTTCTCTATTAAGTTGTTTATATTAGTTTTGTTAGGGTCGGTTTTCCGACCATCATAGGGTCGGTTTTCCGACCGTCATAAGGTCGCTTTTCCGACTGTATGAGGGTCGCTTTTCCGGCCATCAGTTGGTCGGAAAACCGTACCACTGGGACAGGCGGCACTTTCACATAAAGCCGATTGGGTGCGGAGAAGCCCCGCCGTTCCCGTTCTAAAAGCCCGGCTGCGTCCAGTTCTTTCAAGGCTCCCTTGATGGCGGTACAACCCTTGTCCAGCATTTCCGCTATCTCCGCAACGGGTAGACAATGAATATCCTGCCCTCGCCGTCCTGCCAGCCGTTCTTCTGTGACAGGGTGGAGCGGTCTAATAAAAGCGCATACAGCAGCTTGGCGGTCTGTGAAATCTCCATTTTCAGCAGGAAACGGGGGTATGGAAGATAGGCGGGCAGCGTGGTGTCTGCCCTGATATAATCAGCGATAGTATCACCTCCCTCTGTGTTGTGTCGTTTTGGGCTTTGTCACGCATTAGGACGGCATTTCCGGGGGGAAAGGATAAATGTATCGCATACCCTTTGACACCCACGAAAAAAGCCTTGATTTATGCGGGTTTGAAAGGCTCTAAAGCGTGACATTTCTGCCTTTGTTTCCGCTTTCTCTCGGCGGCTTTGCGTTTCTTCATGCACCCGGCGCAGCCGGGGCAGTATTTCCCCGGTTGGATTTGGGGACAAAGGCCGCCCCGCTGACCGCGCAGCGTTTCCGGCTCCCCGGTACAAAAGTGCTGCGGCCAGTTCCCCGTCAAGGGGCAGGACAGCCACACGGAACCAGCGGCACATGAGGGAAAGGGAAATGCTCTGGACGCACACGCAAGGCTCCCCGTCGTCTAACAGCAGGCAGTTCCCCTCGTCGTAGTTACAGCACTCATGCACAAGGCGGCGGGCTGCCTGGTGCTGGCGGTAGTCCATGCGGGACGGCTTATCGTTCATGGCTCTGCTCCTTTCTGCGGTGCGGTTCCTCCCGGCGCAAAATCTGGTCGATGTTCCGCTTGACGGTCTGCAACTCCCTGAACCGCTGCTTCTGTTCGTGATAGGTGTTGTACAGGCCGTCTTTCTCGGAGATAAGCTGCTCGATCTCGGCCTGCAACGCTTTTCGGCCGGGCAGCTTGGTAAGCCCCTGTGCCTTGAAATACCGGGCGGCGGCTTCGGCTATGATAAAATCGCTCTCGTTTGCCTGGCGGTATGCGGCGCGGGCTTTCTCGGATTTCTGCGCTTTCAGCCCCTCGCGGATGGGCTTGGTCTTGGCATAGGCAAGTACCTGTCGCTGCAACTCCTTTTCCCTTGCAGCTTCGTTTCCAGTGTTTTCAGTTCGCCGCTGGTCTGGCGCATTTCCTGATAGGCGGTAGCAACGGCGGCTTCAAGCTGTTCCGGGGAAGAAAAGCCGTACTGTTGGTAGATGGTCAGGGTCTTGGCGGCCTGTTTCAGATTGTGTATCTTCGCCCATCGTTCATAGCCTTTGCCCTTGCCCTCGGCCATCTTCTGCTCAATGTCCACAAGCCGCTGCACACTGTCCTGTCTGGGGTCGATTTTCCCTGTCTTTTCGCCCTGTAAGCGGCCTTTCCCGGCGTGTAGGTATTCGGGTATGGCTGCGGTCTGTTCGGCGGCTCTGGCGGCTTGGTGCTGCGGGTGTAGCGAACCGTTACGCCCCTCTGGGCGTTCTGCTCCAAAACGGCAAGGACGGCGGTGCGGTCAAAGTCGCCGCCCAGCTTCCGGGCGGTGATGGGCTTCGTCCTGTCTGGCGTGAGGTAGGACAGCCGCCCCCGGCTCTCCTTGACGGTCACACCCTCCCGCAACAGCAGAGAGGAAAACTCGTCAAAGCTGGCGGCGGTGGCAAGGGCTTTCCGTAGGGTCTGCCGCAGCTTCTCCTTGTTCGTTTCAAACTTGGTCTGCCGGGGCGTGATACCGCCTGCAATCATGGGGGCGTTCTGCTTGTCCAGTGCGGCCTGTCCCTTTCTGCGCCCAATATTCCCGGTCTGTGACACGGTTCTTGCTGCCGTTCAAGAGGTCGATTTGGTAAAGTCCTTCCCGGTGGCACATCTCCATGACCTCGGACTTGAAGTAGCGTAGGGCTGCGTCGGTGCAGCGGTGCTTGCAACCGGCTTTCGTGTCGGCTGGCCTGTCCATGTGGGGCAGCATGGGAACCTCCGCAATCCGCAGACTGTTAATGACGATATGCACATGGATGTTGCCGCTGTGGTTATGCCCGTCCGGGTGGGTGCAGACAAGGGCCTGATGGCCGGGGAAATGCTCTTTACAGAATTGCTCCCCCAACGCCTGCGCCCGGTCTACGGTCAGGCCATTGTCGGCTGCGTCCCGTGGGTCAAAGCTGATGATATAGTGGTGGCTTTTCACATCCTCCCGCCGCTGATTTTTCTCATAGCGGAGATTGGAGCGCATACACGCAACGGCAAAATCCTCGCCGCCGCAGTTCAGCGTGGACAAGCGATAATCCTCACGGGGGATAAGCCTGCCGTTTTCATCAAGGACGGGCTTCATAGTAAATTCGTCATGCTCAAAGAGCAGGTATTGTTCGGCGGCTCCGTAGTCGGCGTTCTTAGAGCCTAAATGCTTGAGTGTTGCCAACGGCGTCACCTACTTTCTTTAGGACTTCATACTTGAGGGCGGCAAGGTCGGCGGCCGCTTCCCGCAATTCCTTTGCCATAGCCGGGTAGGGGCTATGCCACTCGTTGAGGGTGCGGGCAATCTGGTTGAGATTGCCGCCAATCCTGCCGTACTCGGCTGTGAGCTTCCCGACAGCGGAGAGCAGCTCGTCATTGACTGACGACACATGGAGTACGGGGCGTATGGTAGTGCGCCGGATGGCCTGCCGGAGAAATTCGACTGACTGATACCATAGGGCGCAAGCCGTTCTGTGAAGTCGGCGTATTCTTCATCGGTCAGCCGGGTTTTCACAACATGGCTGCGGTGGGGGGTGTTGTATCGCTTCGGCATGGGCTGTAAACCTCCTTTCACTTATCACAAAAATGGGCTGGTCTGTTAGCTATTTTCGGGGCATTTCCTGTCTGCCGGACAGAAATATTTTTGCGGCGTAAGCCGCATAGCAGGGTTTGGGGAAGGCACTCCCCAACAAGTTTCCCGCGAGGGGCAAAACCGCAGAATTGCGGATTTTGGCACCGTGGTAGAAACTTGCTCTAAGTAAGCCGTAGATTTCCCCTTGCACTTACTACTCGTATAGCTGCCGCCTGTTTTGGCCGGATTTCTGCAAAAATCTTACGGCGTGGGGCGATTTTTACCCGCAGTTCTTTCTTTCCGCTAAAGATACATTTGAAAGGCCGCCAGCTACCCGCTGTCCGGGGATTTTCTCAAATTTTCCTTTGCCTTAGAAATACAGAAAATGCAGATTTGGCTACCGCCGCAGAAAATTTTTTGTTTCCGGCTTTACCTACCTACTACGGGTGAGTTTGCGATTTTGCCAAACGGATAACAGAAAAAAGCAGCAAATCTTTTTCAGACTTACTGCTTTCGCTGGCCGCCGATGGGCGGTGGATATTCAGTTTTGAAAGTTCAGGTCAGGTTGGCCCGATGATGGATAGCACAATAAATTCCTGTTTTCCCTTTAAGGCATTGTGCATTTTTTCTATTTCTCTTGATGATTATTTTTTTCATAATCAATCAATGTACCTATAACAATTCCAATCAACATTCCGATACCTGCACAAATAGAAATAGCAAAAGATTTTGCAAAAACGCCCATGCCAACACACCTATGCAACCACCGACAATAAATCCTGTTAATAAGCCAATAGTTAAGTATTTATTACTTTTCATATTGCTATATCTCCCCTAAAAGTATATTTGTCGTTGGTTCTATTATACTATGACCTGCTTCCTTTAGGAATAGATGAATTGTAAACTGGCTGGAGTGAAACCGCTAATGACAGCCAGTGTTTGTTCTTTGTTTATCGGTCAAATCGAAACTTGAACAGCGCGGCAATTAGCTGTTGCTTTATATGTTCCTCAACCTCGGCGTTGACTTTCCCGTGTACTTTGGAAAAGTAGCGGATATATCCGGCGTAGTGGAGCAGGACAGCGTTCACGGCTTCTGGGTCGCCCTCACGGGCTTTGAGGATTGTTTCATAGGGGAGAAGTCTACTCATACCGGCTCACCCCCATTTCTTCGCGTAGCCGCTGCAAGGCAAGCTGGATATGCCGCCCCGCTGTGCTGCGTGTCCGGCCAATATGTACGCCGATCACGCGCTGCGGCTGGCGCAGGAAGTAATAGCGCAGGATTTCTTCCCGCGTCTGCTCCGGCAAAACAGAGATCGCGTCGGCAAGGGCGGCGTTGCAGAGCAGGACGGTCTGACCGCAGACGGTAAATGGGTATTCCTCGTCCGGCTCCGACGCGGCAAGCTGGACAAACTTCTCATTCATCAGGTAGTCAAGGGAAACTTCCCGTTCCCATTGCCGTTTAAGCTTCAAAATCTTGTCCAAGGCGGCACAGCGGATAACAGTCTTGCAAAAGGCGTTGTACCTGCGCTGGATATATTCTTGATAGGCTATCTGGTCGGTCATGGAAATTCCCCTTTCTGAATAATAGTGCGGGGCGGTGGCACTTCTTGCTGTCGCCCCTTGATTGCCTACCAGCAAAGACGGGCGGGGACTGTCAACGGCGGCGCGTATGCGCCGTTCATCTTGACCGTTGACTGGCTCGGCCGGGTTTGCTATTTACCCGACAAACTTGAATTTATTTTAAGCTATCACGTTTTACCTTCTTAAGCCTTACTATCATTACCATAGGAATTTCTTTGTTGGTTTTAAAACATTCTTCATAAAATCCATCAATGACAAATCCAGCTCTAAAACAAAGGTTAAAAATATCTTGTATGGAACGATGATAATAAATCTGCTCTTTCGGTTGCCCTTCAATCGCTATATCATAGTAACTGTGCGGTGTCATATATTTTTCAGTCAACGTGACAAAACAAGGGTGTTGCGTTGCAAAGACAAAAATTCCGCTTTCCTGCAACAGTTCATAAACAGCCATAAGAAGTGGTTCAATATCCGTAATATCCATAATTGCCATATTAGAAACTGCTTTCGTAAAGGCTCGATTTCTTTTTAATTCTAATATACTTTTTCTATCGGTCGCATCCGCCACACAAAATTCAATTTGTTTTGCATATTGTGATTGCCGTCTTTTAGCCAATTCTATCATTTTTTTGCTGTAATCAAAAGCGACAACCGAAGCGCCTCTTTGTGCAAGATACGAAGAATAATTTCCATTGCCACACGCAATATCCAAAATGTAATCCGCAGGATTAGGAGATAGAAGTTCCGTTACTTTGGGACGCACTACCTCTCTGTGAAATTCATTAGATTCGTCACCCATTGCATTATCCCAAAATTGTGCGTTCTCCTCCCAGATTTTTTTACTTTCCTCTGTTCCCATGTTCTCTCCCACTCCCCAAATTTGCTTTTTTGCTTCCATTAAATCTTCCTTACTATATTCCATTGTTACCCTCCATAACTTCTGATTGTTGCCGTCTTGACTATTATGTATCTTTACATTACCTTCTGAAACATATGGCGCACCTTGTCCAGGCGGCTGTTTGGACGGCGGGCTGGATGACCGGCTGACCGACAGCGGCCTGATATCCTTTCAGCTCTGTAAGGCATACGCTCCGCCCGTTGGTGTAAAAGGCCAGATCAGTACGGTATGCCTGTATACAGCGGGCGGGAATCTCGCCAGTAAAGACAACTTCATCCTTTTTTACCTGGGCCGTTTCGATGGTGGCACAGTATTTCGGTGCATCATGATAAGCCCTGGAAAGGTATTCCTGGGGCGCATAGAGGATGAAGGAGAGATAAGGTTCCAGCAGCTGCGTCCCCGATTCCTTCAATGCCTGTTCCAATACAATCGGGGCCAATGAGCGGAAGTCCGCCGGCGTGCTGACCGGACTGTAATAAAGCCCGTATTCAAAGCAAATCTTACAGTCCGTTACGTTCCAGCCGAACAAGCCCTGCTCCAGCCCGTAACGGATACCATCCCTGACAGCGTTTTGAAAACTCTGGTTCAAGTATCCCAGCGAAACCCGGCTCTCGTATTGTACACCGGAGCCAAGCGAGAGTGGTGTAACAGACAGTCCTATGGATGCCCAAAACGGGTTGGGCGGCACCTCGATATGGATGGTGTGGCTGGCTGCTTTGAGCGGCCGCTCCATATAAATGACGGAGGGTTCCTTTACCACTGTTTCAAGCTTGTATTTTTCCGACAGCAAAGCGGAAACAACCTCCAACTGCACCCGGCCCAAAAAAGAAAGAATGATCTCATGGGTGATGGAATCCACTTCGCAACGCAAAAGCGGGTCAGTATCCGCAAGTTGCGTAAGAGCGTCGAGCAGCCGTTCTCTTTGCGCTGCCGTTTTCGGCGTGATCGTCGTCCGCAGCATGGGGGGGGTCCTCGCGCCACCTTTTCACGAGGAAGCCGGGTGTTGTCCCCTAATACGTCGTTTAACCTCACGCTGTCGCTGGGAAGGATAACAATTTCACCCGGATAAGCGGTGTCTGTCCGAACAATTTCCCCTTTGGATGGAATACGCATCTCTGTGATTTTCAGCTTTTCTCTCCCGGCCAGGGCCACCGTATCCCGCAGGCGCAGCGTTCCGCTGTATAGCCGTAGATAGACACGCCGCTGGCCGCAATCTGTATACTCCACCTTGAAAACGCTGCCGCATAGGGCGGCGCTCCCCTGTTCCCCAATCGGTTGGAACAGCCCTGTCACCGCATCCATCAACGGTTGAATGCCAAGGCCCTTTTTGGCGCTGCCATAATAGACCGGGAATAGGGAGGCGTCTTGAACCCGCCGCTGTTCCTCCCGCACAAGTTTTTCCCGGCTGATTGGTTCTCCTGCGATATACTTTTCCAATAATTTATCGTTATTTTCGATGACCGCATCCCATGCTTCTATGTCGGTATTTTCATCCAGGACTATTTCCGGGGACAGCGACACCGTCTGCTTGATGATAATATCGGCGGAGAGCTTATCCCGAACAGACTGAACCACGCTCTGCAAATCAACGCCAGCCTGGTCGATCTTGTTGATAAAGATAACGGTGGAAATGTTCATTTTCCGCAGGGCATGGAACAGAATACGGGTCTGGGCCTGCACGCCATCTTTAGCGGAGATCACCAAGATAGCCCCATCTAAAACGGCCAAAGAGCGGTACACCTCCGCCAAAAAATCCATGTGGCCGGGCGTATCCACAATGTTGACTTTACATCTGTGCCACTGGAAGGAAGTGACTGCCGCTTGAATGGTAATCCCACGCTGCCGCTCCAAAAACATGGTGTCCGTCCTCGTTGTCCCTTTTTCGACGCTCCCCGGTTCTGAAATGGCTCCGCTGGCATATAGCAGGCTCTCCGTCAAGGTCGTCTTTCCAGCGTCTACATGGGCAAGAATTCCAATATTGATTATTTTCATGTGATTGTCCTCCCTTTACTGCCCCGAAGGCATAAAAATCCCCAGCAGTAAAATACTTTTACCACTGGGGATGATAATTTGCGGACATACACATATACAGCATACACCTGTTTGTGAGTGCTGTTTTTGGGGATATGTCAAAATTGATAAGGCAAAAGTATTCTTAAATTGGGTACAAAAAACCAAGCCCCCACAAAAGGGACTATCATAATCCTTTGTTCCCACTATTTGATTATAGTTTTATTTAAGAATACCTTGCCGCATATTTTTTACTCCTTTTCTGGACTTGAATTATTATATCACATCAGTTTTAGGAAAACAAGTATCTAAAAGAAATTTTTCTTCCCCTTATATGTAACAATCATACCGGCTTCCTAACGTTCAGAATGGTTTCTACTGTCTGCTGCGGTGTTTGGTTGGAATTGTCCAGCCAAAAGCCGATCCGTGGTGTTGTCTGCATTTTACTAAATACAAATTCAATGTATACAGAAAGATATAAGGAGTGGTGAGGGATTCCGCCGTAGTCGGCATTGTAGGAAAATCCAAAAGTTTAGATTTTCTCAAAATGCTTATCTTTTGGTCTTTGGTTCGGAATAGTGTAGTGCTGGCGGTCTATCTATTGTTTTCGGTTGCTTGCTTCTTTACCGTACATGAGCATTTGCGGAGGGATTATCGCCGCCGTAGCCTTCCATGAGGTTGACAGCACCCCACACGCCCAGACCGGCACCCAGTGCCACGACCAGAGTCTTCAGAACGTCCACTGCACTATTGAAAAATTCCATATTTCGTCTCCTTTGTTTGGCAAAAAGTGACCCTGCGCAGACCCGAAACCTACTTGTGAACTGCCGTAAACTGCGGCAAGGGTTGATTTGCTTGTGCGCCTTTTGGGTCAGGATAAAAAATAACCGCTCGTCTTGTCAGGCGGGCGGGAGTGAATCAACATCCACGAGGACGAACTGATCGTCCGGGCGGATTTTTCTTTATGGCTCAGATATTTTTCAATATCCAGAGCATTTTGGGGTCAGCATCCGATGTCATTTTATAGTTCGGATGCTGGGTCAGATCGTATTTGTCTGAAAGAAACGGTCTGACACCACGCAACTGCAGGATGCACTTGCCGCCGTCCAGCACTGCAAGCTCATCCCGGCTCATAAGTTCATGACCGAGTTTTTGATAGTTGGTGCCATAGCTTGGGCTATTGCCGCGGGTATCGGAATTGTTGTAGCTGTCGATGGTTTCCTTGCCGAGTGCTTCGGCAAGATATTTCAGGGTAGTAGGCTCGCTGCCACCCAGAAATATCTGGCTGTCCATGTTGCCCACGATGGTATCCGCATTATCCTTGTAGATGGCTTTCAACTGGCTGCGGGTCTGCAAAACCAGACACGCCGAGATCTCACGGCTGCGGATGGTTGCCACCAGTTTTTCCAGCTGCGGAATCTGGCCAATGTTGGCACACTCGTCGATCAGGCAGCGCACATGGACAGGCAGCTTTCCGCCGTACACATCATCTGCCTTATCACAGAGCAAATTGAAAAGCTGGGAGTAGATCATGCTGATAAGGAAATTGAACGTGCTGTCCGTATCCGACATGATAAGGAACAAGGCTGTTTTTCGGTCGCCCAGCTTATCCAGCTCCAGCTCATCGTACATGGTCGCATCCCGGATTTCTTGGATGTCAAAGGGCGAAAGGCGGGCACCGCAGGAAATCAGGATGGATTTTGCGGTCTTGCCGGCAGCCAATTTATAGAGCTTGTACTGCCGCCCTGCAAAGCTGTTTGGCTTCTTTTTTGCCAAATCTTCAAAGAGCAAATCAACCGGATTCTGATAATCCTCGTCCTCCTCGGACACCTGCATGGTGTTGAGCATTTCCAGCAGCGTAGCAAAATTCTGTTCCTCAGCCGGGGCTTCGTAGTGCAGATAGGCAATCAGCGAGGTCAGCAAAAGCCGTTCCGCCTTGTCCCAGAACGGATCGCCGCCCTGACCTTCACCTTTGGTGTTGGTCATAAGGGTCGTGACCAGCTTCAAAATATCCTTTTCCTCGTGGATATATGCGAACGGATTGTAGCGCATGGACTTGTGAAAATTTATGGTGTTCATCGTCCTGATTTTATATCCGTTCTTCAGCAAGGCAAGGCCGCATTCTTGAATGAGACCGCCTTTTGGGTCAGTCACAACGAATGAAACTGGATGGCTTTTAGACGTACATTGAAGCAAGTTCGGCTTGATAAAGTACCTTGTTTTACCGCTGCCAGAGCCGCCGACCACCAGCACGTTTTTGTTTCGTGCATTTTTGGGGTCAGGTGGACGGTTGCTCATCATTAGGCGTTCCGTTTTGTTCAGTATGATGTTATCCTCAAATTTCGGAGCCATAAATGGTGCAATATCTGCCGGTGTGCCCCATCGGGCGGAGCCATACTCCATGCCGTGTCGGTACTTTTTGGCGTTTTTGCTTTTCAGATAGACGGCCAGCCTCAGTCCAGCACCGCAGCAGATGCCCACCAGAATATCCAGTGGATGCAGACTAGGAAGCGGGTTCGCAAATGCAGCTGGGAGCGTACCCATCAGGGACACGATTTTGTCGCCCAGCTCCTTACCCTCGGCCAGCCGCCATGCCTCGCCAAGATTGGTCGCAGCCAGCCCAATCACCAGATAGGGCAGGTACAGGGCCAGCAGCTTGGTGAACTTTTCTTGTTCATAAGCCACGTTCCTCCTCTTTGTGCCGTACTTTGTCGGGGAGGTTGGCAATGACCTGTGCCAGATCGTGCAGCTTGGCCAGCACAGAGGGACGCTCGGCCTTGTTCAATACTGCTGCCGAATACTCCTTGAACGCAGCGTTCAGAGCGTCTGCATCCTGTGCCTTGAAGAAAATCAGAAACCGAGGTGGTGTGCAGGACAGGTCTTTTGGATTGCATAGTCGATGTGATATCGCTTAGCGCAGCGGTCAAAATCTTGATGCCAGTCTTTCGATTTCCAGATTGGTCACACCCCGGTTCTGCCGTATGAGCCGATTCATGGACTGCTTGCCCTGCGATGCACTCTTGTCGTACTGGCGCAGAAAGAACTGCGCCCCTTTCAGCAGAGTGCGGGCAGACAGTTTTACAGTCGAAATGGCAAAATTGACTGTTTTGTGCTCGATTTCTTCCTGCATTTCCATCACCTCCAGTGCAGAAAGTCGTGTTTAGCGGTCAAATCCGGCATCCTTCGGCGGGGTGGTTTTGCTTTCTTCCGGGCAGACTGCTTCATCGGGCACACGAACAACCATCATCCGATGCCCCAGCCGGATAAAATCTTCCGGCTGATGAAAATGCTCCTCGTACTTCTGTGCCAGCTCCGGGGAAAGTGATGCAAAATCTTCCTCACCCAGACCGACCACCAGAAAGGTTCCGGCGACCACATCATAGGCTTCGCCGCTTTCATCCCGCAAGGCACGGTTCAGCGGCAGACCCATCAGCTTACCCTCATCGTTGTAGACGATGGCTACCGGTCACTGAACGGATAGCTGGCACCGATGTTGCCGCCGACTGCCTGCTGCAAAGATTTCAGGTCAGGGTCGATCTCGACCTGCTGCGGATACTGCCCCGGTGCAATTTTCAGCACCGACAAGGTGTTCTCGTTCTGTTCCATTATCGTCCTCCTCGAATTTGATAGAGATCTCCTGCCCGGCATGGGCGGCGTTCAACAGAGCTGCCACAAAGAAGCCGAAAAAAGCGCCGGCTTCAAAAAATGCGAAACCGATAAAAAAGTTCAGCATGGCACACCTCAGTCGATACAGATGCAGGGCAGCTTCTGGCCGTCAGCCATCAGGGTGACGCTATGGCGCATCAGATACTTCTGAAAGAGGTAGACCTGATCGATCGTCAGCGAGATGAACTCGCCATCCATATTGGTGCGCACCAGAATGACCGGACCGGTCAGATAGTGCTTGCCCGCCAGTTTCAGCACCTGCGCCGGGTTGTAGCTGAGCAGCAGCGAGCTGTCGGGGATGTTCAGGTACGCATCATCCTCGTCAAAGCAGGGCAGAATGTCGGGAGCCTCGTCCAGCGTGATGACTGTCAGTTCCATATCCGGGGCGATGGCAGCAAAATAGATCTCGCCACTGCTCCTGCTTTCCGACAGTGCCGCACGGATATGCATATCAATGGTGATTTCCTCGGAACGAATAATGGGATTGGAATCATTCTTCATAGGCATTTTCTCCTTTTTCCTAAAGAAAAAGACCCAACCGGGTCTTTTCAAATTCATATCCTGTCAGCGTTCTTCACTGCGCTGACGCTTTTTCTGCCACTGTTCCAGCAGCTTGATGATGGTATCTTCCATCTGTTTGGGCGTGTAGCTGCGCGGAAAATACTTTTTCAGGGTGTCATTCTTGATGGTCACAGTGTCAAGCTCGCTCTTTTTCTCCTCGCCCATAATGGCAACGACCGTCTCCGTTGTAAAAGTTCCATCCTGAGCCAGCTTCTTGATACGCTTTGCTTGTGAGACAGAAGGAAAGTTCTGGGTATCATCCATTGCCCGGATCACTTCCTGCTGTTGTTCAGGAGAAAGATAGGAAAGCTCCACGGCAGGGTTGAAGGACACCGTTTTGTTATCTACCATGTCCAACAGTTCGGGAATGAGGTTGGTCAGACGGATAAAACGTCGAACAGTATCGCCACTAATGCCTTGACCTTTTGCGACTTCATCATCACTTCTGAACTTCGACGCAACTTGCGGCGAAGTCAAATCCGACCTTGCACCTTGATTTTTATGGCATCCAACTTCATTTTGTAGGCAAAGGCGCGTTCGCTGGGCAGAATGTGCTCGCGCTGCAAGTTGCTGTCCACCATGAGGATCACTGCTGCATCGTCCGACATCTCCCGGACAATGACCGGCAACGTTTCCAGCCCGGCCAGTTCCGCAGCGTGTTGGCGGCGGTGCCCGGAGATAATTTCATAGCCGCCCTTCGGTCTGGGGCGGGCAATCAACGGCGAAAGCACACCGTACTGCTTGACACTTTCCACGGTATCGCTCATAGAATCATCGTCCAGAACCTTGAAGGGATGGTTCTTGAATGGAAACAGCTCTCCAATCGGAATCTGCTGCACCTGCTCGCGCTGTTCTTCCTGCCGGGATTCTTCGGTGGAAAAATATCATCGTAGCTGCTCAGACTGGCGTTTACGCTGCTTTTCGGCATCGGCCAGCACCTCCTTCGTCAGAGATTTATAGGCTTCTGCCACTTTGCCTTTCGGGTCATGGACAAAGATGCTCTTACCCGCCGCGCTGATTTCCGCTGCACGGACGGAGTGGGGAATCGTCTGACCGAACACTTTGATGTGCTTTCCGTATGCCTGCCGGATCAGCGAGTCGATTTGTCGGCCATAGTTGGTGCGGTTATCTGTCATCGTCAGCAGGATGCCTTCGATTTTCAGCTTCGGGTTGATCTGCCGATGCACCTTGTTGATGGTCTGCAAAAGCTGTTCCAGACCTTTTGCGGAAAGATACTGTGCCTGCACAGGAATCAGGGCAGTGTCTGCCGCTGCAAGTGCATTGATGGTCAGCATCCCAAGGGAGGGAGTGCAGTCCAGCAGAATATAGTCATAATCCCGCTTTGCACTTTCCAGCACCTGCTTCAGCATCTTTTCACGGCTCATGGCATTGACGAGGGCGACCTCCATCCCGGCCAACTCGATATTAGCAGGAATCAGGTCTACACCCTCTGCATGGTGCAGCACACCTTCACCGGGTGGAATACACTGATCGTTCATAGCTTTCTGCATCAGGGAAGAAAGGGTAACGGGCAGTTCGTCCGGCTTCTGCCAGCCCATACTGATGGTGAGCGAACCCTGTGGGTCAGCATCTACCAGTAAAACTTTCTTGCCTTCGGCAGCAAGGCCAACACCCAGATTTTCGCAGGTTGTTGTTTTTCCGGTACCGCCTTTCTGGTTGACAACGGCAATCGTGGTTGCTTTCTTAGAAATTTCTATCACCCCCGTTTCGCTAAATCGTGGTTGGTCTGATTCTGATAGTAAAGCTGCATGGTGGTCGGTGCGTTGTACAGAGAAGCGAGCAGGTATTGTTTCATGTTCCTGATTGGGCTGCTGTTCTCTGCAAGGCACTTCAACACAAATTTGATGTGGTCGGCGTTCAGCTTCATAAACCGGCTGCGCACTACCTCGGCAGGGCGGTCATCCCCGGCGATCCGCAGCATCTTTCGCTTGGTCGCACAGGTGTCCACCAGCAAATCAACGATCTGGTAGATGATGTCCTCGTCATCCGGGCAAAGCCGGAGAAGAAGCTCGACCTCCAAGGACTGAGAAAAATATTCTTCCAGTTGTTCGCGCTGGCCCATCCCGTCTGTTTCTTCCGAATTGAAGGGATAAGTCTCATTCATCTCAGTATTATTCTTATCAGTCTTATTACATCGTGGTTTTGCAGGGTCTTGACTTGTGCTCTTGAAGCCTCCAGATTCGTGATTTTCACGATTCTGGAATCGTGCTTTGAAGAATCTGCCGAAAAGTTTTTCACATACACCAAACTTGGCCTTCCTAAACCTCTGCGTTTTCGTTCAATCAAACCAAATTCTTCAAGCTCCCGTAGCAACTTCGTCGCTTTGTTGTCTGCGCAACACAATGACCTCTTGACATCCTCAATCGTGAAGATGATGAACACCCGACCTTGCTCGTCCAGCCAGCCATTCTTGGCCGACAGGCTCATGCGATCGAGCAGGATGCCGTAGAGTGTTTTGGCATCCGTGGACAGGCTCTGGAACCGCTGCTCCTGAAAAAGAGCCTTTGGAATGCGGTAGAAGGAGAAAAGCTCTCCAGTCTGTCCGTAGAAGTAGTCAAGGGTCATGCGGTTGGTTCACAGATAAAAAACAGCGATAATATATCGGCATAGTTGAGAAAACCTCCTTGTCAATACTTTTGGGGAAAATAAAAAGCGCAACTTTGATGTGTGAAATCAAAATTGCGCTAAGTAAGCTGTCAGAAAAAACTTTTCTCGTAAATGACCTTCTCTCTGAGCAAAACCCATTGACACACTTGAAAATTGGGTGGTAAAATTGCCTTGTAGGCGGAGCATGATTCCTGGAAGCAGGATTCAACTGTGAACCTTTTTGGTGGATAGAACGTATCAACGCGATATTAAGCCTGTCCCCGCACTTTCGTGTGGGGGTGTGTTTCGATACCGTTCGGGAGAGCGCTTGCATGGCATGCAAGAGGTCAGCGGTTCGATCCCGCTATTCTCCACCAAAAAAGCACTGTACTTCGCATGAAGTACGGTGCTTTTCTTTTTTCGAGGCCAAATTTTTGGGGATGCATTGAGTTGCCTGCATGTCTTTTGGGCTTTTGCGGAAAACCGGGATGTTCCCTCAGATAAGCGGGTCTGCCTCATAACAAAAGAGACCGCTGTACAGCAAGCTGCTGCACAGCGGTCTCTTCTTCTTTTTTAGCTCCGCGGGATGGCCATTCGTCGCTCTGCTTTCTTTACGAGCCATGCTCCCGTCCATCCACAGGCAGCTCCCAAAATGACACCACCCAGAATATCCGTCGGGTAATGGACACAGAGGTACATCCGCGAGAATGCGATGAGAACGCCTACCGGCAGAGCCGCCATCGCCCACTGCTTTTTCCCGGCCAGCCAGAGGGCTGTCACCGAGGCGAAGGACGCCGCCGTATGGCCCGAAGGGAAGGAGAAATCGTCCGGGTGCGGGATAAGCAGCTGTACCTCCGTGAGGATGTCGCATGGACGGACGCGGGCCACCAGCGGCTTGAGAAGAAGATTGCAGAGGACAGCGTCGATGAGGAGCGCCGCAGCCAGCACGCAGCCGACCCGCCGCGTTTTGCGGAACACCAGCAGCAGCGCTGTCAGCGTCACCCAGAGAATACCGGAGTCTCCCAGACGGGTAATAAAGCCCATGCTTCCATCCAGCATGGGGCTGTGCAGGGATTGCAGGGCGGTCAGGAAGGTGAGTTCGGCGTTCATAAGGCTCCCTCTTTCTCGTTTCGTTGTGTACAGGATACCAGAAGTTTATGAACAGAAAAGCACAAAGTCTTAAACAGTAGTTAAAACAGTCAGCCCCGCCGCTGAATTTTGCAGCATTTCAGTTCCCGGCGTTCCTGATGGACAAGGGAAAAATTAAAAAGAAAAGCAGCCCGAAATTTTCATCTCAGACTGCTTTCACTATGCCGGTGGTGGGGGTCGAACCCACACGTGTTATTAGCACAAGGGATTTTGAGTTTTTATCCGCATCTTCCATCTGGTGTCATCCAGTGATATCTAGTGATATCTGGTTCCCACTGTGCAAAGGCAGAATTCACGCCTCAACGAGCAATAATTTGGAATATCCACGATTTTTCGATGCGTTTTCCCCCTACTCTGTTTTTTCGGTTTGGACCGCCCAAATGGAAATTGGAGGGATGTTCAGGAGGGATGCAGGGCAAAACGCTCCTCTGCTTAGGCACAAAACGAAAGGAAAGTCAAGGATAATGAATCAAAATCAAGCAAAAGAGTATTATAAAAAATTATTTGTGAACTATCCTGATGTGCTGTCTGTCGAAGAAGCAACAACTTTACTCGGTTTCAAAAGCCAGACTGCCATCATCAGAAGAATCCATCAACATAGAATTCGCTGCCTGAAAGTCGGACGATCTTTCATGATTCCGAAAGAATATCTCATCGACTATCTTTTGGATAGCTAAATTATACAGCCATTATATTACATAGCGCACCACTTTTCAATAAGAAAAGAGTGCGCTTTTTATTTTCAAATGAAAGGCGGTCGATTTTTTGAACACAAGCAGGAGCAAAATGTTGAAAAAGCCACATGACTCTTGACTACTTCTACGGACAAGCCGGAGAGCTGTTCTCCTTCTACCGCATTCCAAAGGCTCTGTTTCAGGAGCCACGGTTCCAGAGCCTGTCAACCGATGCCAAGACCCTGTACGGTATCCTGCTTGACCGCATGAGCCTGTCCGTGAAAAACGGCTGGCTGGACGAGCAGAACCGGGTGTTCATTATCTTCTCGATAGAGGATGTCAAGAGGGCGTTGTGTTGCGCAGACAACAAAGCGACCAAGCTGCTCCGGGAACTCGAAAAGTTTGGTCTGATTGAACGAAAACGCAGAGGTCTGGGAAAGCCAAGTTTGGTATATGTGAAGAACTTTTCGGCAGAATCGTCAAAATCAATATTCCAGAATCGTGATTTTCACGATTCTGGAGACTTCAAAAACGCAAGTCAAGCCCCTTCAAAATCACGATGTAATAAGACTAAAGAGAATGATACTGAAATGAGTGAGACTGATCCATTCTATTCTGAAGAAGCGGATGGGATGAGCAAACGCACCCAACTGGAAGAATATTTTTCTCAGTCTTTGGAGATAGACCTTCTGCTCCGGCTCTGCCCGGACGATGAGGACACCATCTATCAGATTGTAGATTTGCTGGTGGATACCTGTGCCACCCACCGCAAGCTGCTGCGCATTGCCGGGGACGATAAGCCCGCCGAGGTGGTACGCAGCCGGTTTATGAAGCTGAACGCCGACCATATCCGCTTTGTGCTGAAGTGCCTTGCAGAGAACAGCAGCCCCATCCGAAACATGAAACAATATCTGCTCGCTTCTCTGTATAACGCACCGACTATAATGCAGCTTTCCTACCAGAACCAAACCAACCACGACTTAGCGATGCGGAGGTGATAAAAATTTCAAAGAAAGCAACCACGGTAGCCATCGTCAACCAGAAAGGCGGCACCGGCAAAACCACCACCTGTGAAAATCTTGGCATTGGGCTGGCGATGGAAGGTAAGAAGGTCCTGCTGGTGGATGCTGACCCGCAGGGGTCGCTAACCATTAGCATGAGCTGGCAGCAGCCCGATGAATTGCCCACCACCCTTTCCACCCTGATGCAAAAGCCATAAACGACCAGAGCATTCCGCCCGGTGAAGGCGTTTTGCATCATGCGGAGGGCGTTGACCTGATTCCGGCAAACATTGAACTGGCAGGGCTGGAAGTTTCCCTTGTCAACTGCATGAACCGGGAAAAGATGCTGAAACAGGTGCTGGACAGTGCAAAGCACGACTATGATTTCATTCTGCTGGATTGCACCCCTTCCCTTGGGATGCTGACCGTCAATGCACTGGCAGCGGCGGACACCACCCTGATTCCGGTGCAGGCGCAGTACCTGTCTGCGAAAGGCTTGGAACAGCTTTTGCAGACCGTGCAGAAGGTCCGACGGCAGATCAACCCGAAACTGAAAATCGAGGGCATCCTGCTGACTATGACAGATAGCCGCACCAACTATGGGCAGCAGATCGACAACCTGATTCGGAGGTGCCTACGGCAGCAAGATCAAGGTGTTCGACCAGACCATTCCCCGGTCTGTCCGTGCTGCGGAAATCAGTGCAGTGGGCAAAAGCATTTTCCAGCACGACCCCAAAGGTAAGGTGGCAGAAGCCTACCAATCTCTGACGAAGGAGGTGATGGCGAATGCCGAAAGGCAGCTTAAACGTGTCGCTGAAAGGGGCAGATGACATCTTCTCCACCGAGGAGTCCCGGCAGGAGCAGCAGCGGGAACAGGTGCAGCAGATTCCCATCGGAGAGCTGTTCCCTTTCAAAAACCACCCCTTTAAGGTCTTGGATGATGAGTCCATGCAGCGCACGGTGGAAAGCGTGGAGCAGTACGGCGTGCTTTCTCCGCTGATCGCACGTCCACGCCCGGAAGGCGGCTACGAGATCATCTCCGGGCACCGCCGTCAGCACGCTGCCCAGCTTGCCGGGCTGGATGCCCTGCCGGTCATTGTCCGTCAGATGGATGATGATGCCGCCGTTTTGCTCATGGTGGACAGCAATCTCCAACGTGAGAACATTCTGCCCAGTGAAAGGGCCTTCGCTTACAAAATGAAGCTGGAAGCTCTAAAAAATCAAGGTGCTAGGTCAGATTTAACTTCCGCCCAAGTTGGGCGGAAGTTGGAAGCTGCCGATATTGTTGGTCAGGAAGCTGGCGACAGTAGAAATCAGGTACGGCGCTTTATCCGTCTGACCAACCTCATCCCGGAACTGCTGGACATGGTAGACGAAAAGAAGATCTCCTTCAATCCCGCTGTGGAACTGTCCTATCTGGACGAAAGCCAACAGCGGGCTTTTTTAGAAGCCATGGATGGTACCCAAAATGCCCCATCTGTATCGCAGGCTCAGCAACTAAAGAAGATGGCGCAGTGTGGTGAGTTCATCTATGAAAAGGCGTTTGATATTTTGGGGCAGGAAAAGAAGAGTGAGCAGGACACCGTAACTATCAAAAACGACATCCTGCGAAAATACTTTCCACGCAGCTATACGCCTCGGCAAATGGAAGAAAAAATCATTCAGCTTTTGGATGCGTGGCAGAAAAAGCAGCAGCGCCACAACGAACGCTGATTCGTAACGTAAGACCCGATGGGGTCTTTTTGTTTGCAAAAATTTGGAGGTAACGCCTATGAATAACACGATTCCTTTTCACTCCGCTCCCCATGCACCGCAGATCACGGTGGATGTGAACATCCTGTCCATGCCGAAACAGGCGGCATCCTGCCTGACCGAAATGGTAAGCGAGAATGTCTACCTTGCCGCCATCGGCCCGGACATGGAACTGACCATTATCGTGGAGGAGGATGCCCCTTCCATTCTGCCTTGTTTTGACGAGGACGATGCCCTGATTTCCGTGAAGGGTGCGCCGCTGTTTATCAGCTACAATCCGGCGCAGGTCCTCAAGTTGGCAGGCAAGCGGTACCTGACCGGCCCGGTCATCTTCTACCGCACCGATGGGCACAGTACCATCGTGTCCCTGACGGTGGAGGATATTTACCGCTTTCAGACCTATCTGGAAAGCCACAGCACCACCCTGATGGCAGATGGGCAGAAGCTGACCTGCATCTGCATCGACTGAGGTGTGCTATGCTGAACTTTTTTATCGGATTCGCATTTTTTGAAGCCGGTGCGATTTTCGGATTCTTCGTGGCGGCTTTGATGCAGGCGGCACGGAGCGGTGAGATCGGGCTGAACAGAAAGGAGGATTCGCATGGCTGAAAACACCCTGTCCGTGCTGAAAATTGCGCCGGGACAGTATCCGCAGCAGGTCGAGATTGACAATAACCTGAAAGCCTTGCAGGAGGCGGTGGGCGGCACGATTGCTGCTGTTTACCCCTTTGCAGATCCGGTGGCTATCATCTGCAATGACGATGGCAAGCTCATGGGTCTGCCCCTGAACCGTGCCCTTCGGGATGAAAACGGAGAAATGTATGATGCCGTTGCCGGAGACTTTCTGGTGGTAGGTCTTGGCGAGGAGGATTTTGCATCCCTGACCCCGGAACTGGCGCAGAAGTACGAGCAGCTTTTCCATCAGCCGGAAGCCTTTCTGAAACTGGGCAATCGTCTGCTGGTGCTGCCGGTGCCCGATGAACCCCCTGCAGAAAAGCCCCGCACCAAGCCCCCGGCAGAGCATGACCGCTAAAATCACCCTGCTGCACGGGAGGTGATGGCAGTGCAGGAAGAAATCGAACAGAAGTCATTCAACATTATGATCTCCACCACAAAGCTGTCTGCCCGGACCGTCCTCCGGGCGGTAAAGGCGGCATTTCGGCTGTACCAGTCCAAAACATCCCAAGGCAAGCAAAGTGTCCGCACCCTTCTGCAGCAGAACCGGGGCGTGTCCAGCGTGGAGATCAGCAAGACCGGCATCCGTGGTCTGGAACGCTATGCCAAAAGTACGGCATCGACTACGCCATCCGCAAGGACACCTCCGAGGTGCCGCCCCGGTATCTGGTCTTTTTCAAAGCCCCGGACGCAGAAGCCTTCAACTCGGCGTTCAAAGAGTATTCGGCATCCCTGCTGAACAAGGACAAACGCCCCTCGGTATTGGCAAAACTGCATGAACTGGTGCAGGCCGCCGCCGAACTCCCCGGCAAAGTCCGGCACAAGGAACAGGAGCGAGGACTGTGACCACGAAAAAGCTGACAAAGCTGCTGGCGCTGTGTCTGCCCTATATTTTGCTGGGGCTGGTGGCAACCAACTTTGGCGAAGCGTGGCGGCTTGCCGAGGGCAAGGAGCTGGGCGATAAGATCATGTCCATGATGGGTACTGTTCCGTTGGCATTTGCGAATCCTCTGCCCTGCCTGCATCCGCTTGATATTCTGGTGGGTTTGTGCTGCGGTGCAGGGTTACGGCTGGCGGTCTATTTCCGTGGCAAAAACGCCAAGAAGTACCGCCACGGCATGGAGTACGGCTCTGCCCGGTGGAGTGCATAATTTTAAGTGTAAATGACATATACATGGACGCACAGGAGGTTATGCACATGACTGATTATAGCAAAATTACAGCCCTTTACTCCCGCCTTTCCGTGGGCGATGAGGACAGGGACGGCGGCGAGAGCAACAGCATACAGAACCAAAAATATTTTTGGAGAACTATGCCAGAGGGCAGCACCTAACCAATATCCGGCACTACATCGACGATGACGAAAGCGGCAGATTTTTTGACCGTTCCGCCTACTCCCGCATGATGGACGATGTGGAAAACGGGAAAATCGGTGTCTGCATTATGAAAGACCTCACCCGCTGGGGGGGCGTGACTATCTCCAAGTCGGCAACGCGATGGAGATATTCAGACGGAACAATGTGCGCTTTATCGCGGTCAACAACGGCATTGACAGCGAGAAGCCCGACACATTGGAGTTTGCGCCCTTTATCAATATCATGTCGGAGTGGTATGCAAAGGACATCAGCAAGAAAGTAAAAACGGGCATTAAAACCAAGGGCATGAGTGGAAAGCCGATTGTCACCGAAGCCCCTTACGGCTATGTCAAAGACCCAGACAACAAGGATTTTTGGATAATCGACGAGGAAGCCGCCGAGGTTGTCCGTTTGATTTTCCGTCTGTTTATCGGCGGGAAGAACCGCAACCAAATCGCCGTGCATCTGAAAACGAGCAAATCCCAACCCCCACTTTCTATATGAAAGACCGAGGGCGGGGAACCTGTAAAAATAAGACGCTCAACGAGGATAACCGCTGCAAGTGGAACAAAGCCACCTTGACCAATATCCTCACACGGCAGGAGTATTGCGGCGATGTAGTCAACTTCAAGACTACAAAGCATTTCCGGGATAAACATAACCACTATGTAGACCGGAGCCAGTGGCACATCACAGAAAATGTGCATGAGCCGATTATCAGCCGCAGCGATTTTGAAACCGTACAGCGGATTTTGGAAAACGCACCCGTCAAACGCCCCAACGGGGACGGGGAAATCCACCCTCTGTCCGGCTTGCTTTTCTGTAAGGACTGCGGCGCAAAAATGCACATTCGTATAGATTACCGGAACGGCGGCAAGCGCCATGTTGCCTATTGCAGCGAGTACCACAAGGGGAAAGCCAAGAACCCCAAATGCCATTCCCCGCACATCATGGACGCGGACTTGCTCATGCAGACCATCGCAGAAGTGCTGAAGAAAATCGAGGACTATTCTATCAGCAATCGGGCGGAGTTTGAAGCCTTAGTGAAAAAGAACCTTGCCATGCAGCAGACCGACTAGACCAAAAAGCAGCAGAAGCGTATTCCGCAAATCACGACGCGCCTTGAACAGATTGACAAGGTGCTGAATAAGCTCTACGAGGACAACGCCCTCGGCACGATTCCGCAAGACCGCTATGAGCAGATGTCGCAGAAGTATTCAGAAGAATACTACGCGCTGAAAGCGGAGCTTGCCACGCTCCAAGAGCAGCTATCCGCTTATGAGAACGCGGGAGGACGGGCGCAGAAGTTTTTGAAGCTGACGGAACGCCATGCTGCCTTTACCGACCTGACCCCCGCCATTCTCAACGAGTTTATCAGCCGGATTGAAGTGCATGAGCGCGACCAGAAAAGGGCGAGATACGCAATCCAGCACATCAGCATATATTTCAATTATATCGGCAAGTTTGAGAACGAAGTGACACAGCTTGCAGAGCCGACCGAGCAGGAAATCCGGCAAATGCGGGAGGAAATCGAAGAAGCCAAAAAGGAAAAGAGCCGCGCATACCACCGGCAGTATTCAAGGGAGTACCGGGCGCGAAACCTTGAAAAGCAGCGGGAGTATGACCGCATGAAAGCGCGGGAATATCGGGCAAGGAGAAAGGCGCAGGCAGCCGCCGCACAGCCTGCACAGTAAAACAGAATAACCGTCAACCAAGAGGGATTTTCCGAACTACGGGAAATCCCTCTTTTGCGCCCAAAGAAAGGAGCCGCCTATGGCAGAACAGACCCCCGACAGTATCATCACGACCCAGAGGAACGGGCAGACCATTGTTGCGGAGTTATTTTTCAATCACAGCAGCACAGAAACATTTCGCGACAAGCTGCTCAAACTGGTGCTTGCCGACAGTACGCATTTATCCGCGTCTGACGGTCAAGAGCCGGGAAAAACACCCGAAAAATGCCCCTACTGCGTAACAGGGGCACAGAAAGGAGAGTTTATGAGAACAGGGCTTACGAAGCAGGAAAAGACCACCGATATTTGGTTTGACGAGAAAGACCCGCTAATCCATATCCGCACCCACAACACCGCCTTAAAGAAGCGGCTGCTTGCATACAGCCGCCGTTATCCGGCGAATTGCCAGCAGACGGACACAGACCCGGAAACGGGCTGCATGGAGTTTGATATTGAGAAAGGGCGTTTCTCTTTCCGTCTGACCGCCCCATACAGCGAGGAACGGCGGGAAGCAGCGCGGCGATATGCCAGAGAAAACAGCACTACAAACTTGTTGAAATAATGTGGATTTGTTCATATTCTTGTGCTATACTTTTCTCAAAGGCACAGAATGGCAGATATAAATTCGTGGGAGAAAAAATATGAAGAAGCATAGAAAATGTAAAAAGATAATAGCTTTTGTAACAGTGTTGTTTATAGCATTTGTTGCAGTAATTGGGCTACACAAAACAGGGATTTATCGTTTTGATTTCTTAAAGGACATCTATAAAAAATTGATTTTCAACTAAGTACGAACGAGCTTAACATTCCGCAGGACGCTCTTTCATTTTCTGTTTATGATATTGAGCAAGAAGAATATTTATTTTACGAGGGTGATAGCCAGTTGCCCACTGTCGCAAGTTTGGCAAAACTATTTGCCATTGATTATGCTTTGGGAAAAGTAGATTTGGAAGATATTGTTGAAGTAAATCAAGAGGTATTAGAACTTGTTCCGGCGGGTTCATCTTTAGCAAATCTGTATGCTGGGAATACACAGTTAAACAAATCATGGAGGCTATGCTTGTTCCTTCCGGAAATGACGCAGCCTATGCGTTGGCATATCATATCGCTAAAAACGAATTAGGCGAAGGTTATACAGCAACGGAATATATAGATTATTTCATGACAGAACTTAGTGAGTATTTAATCGAAGCAGGCTATTCCAAAACAAATTTATATAATGACCCAAGTGGCGCGTCTATGCAAGCTGACTCTCATTTAGATGATATTAACCGCGTAGCGTTGAAGCTCCTTAACTACGATTTTGTTAAAGAATGTATTGGAAAAAGCGAATTTTCAATTCAAACTCCGCAAGGTGAATTTACATGGAAAAATACAAATTAATTTTTAGATGAAAATTCACCGTACTATAATGCAAATGTTAAAGGAATGAAAACAGGAACAATGGCATCTTCCTATAACATTGTTGTTCTGTATGAAAAAGATGGAAAAGCATATTTAATTACCTGTTTAGCGGCACACTCAAATGAGGGGAGATATAAAGCGGTACAGTCTGCTATCAACACGATTATTGAATAATGATGATGAAATATCCCGTTATAAGTAAAGTGTCAAAACAATAAGGGTAAGATAAAACAGCACACAATAAAACTTAATACCCACCCACAAGGGCAGCCGAGAAAATCGACTGTCCTTTTTCTGTGCCTATAGGCAGAAAGGAGCGACCAACTATGACAAAGCCAAGAGAAAACCCGCGAGGAGCTGCAAGCCGAGATTGAGGACGGAAAGAAGAAAATCCGGCAGTATGAAAACCGGGAAAAGGTGTTGCGGCAAAAAGTTGTCCCAAGAGGAACGCCGGACACGCAGCCACCGCCTTATCGTCCGGGGCGCAGTCTCTGAAAGCATTGTGCCGGAAGCAAAGAACATGACCGACGAGGAAGCCACAGCACTTCTCCGGCTTGCCTTGACGAGTGAGCCAGCGCGGGAATATCTGAAAAAACGAGCCGAGGGAGCGACAAGCTGAAAATCCCTTAGGAACTAAGGGCGCACTTATACACCCTTGCGGGCGTGTGCGCTCTGCCGAGGGCTTATCTCCGCACAGGGAGATTTCCCCTGCGCTCCGATATGGCGGCTTTGCCGCAACAAGGGGCTGCACCTTGCGCCGCTTCGCGGCTATCCCTGCACACCCACAAAAACAGTACACCCGCCGTTGGCGTCTGTACCATTTTTGCGGGTTTTATTATCCTATCCGGGAGGTGATACCCATAGCCATTTACCATTGGAACATCGGCATTGTGAGCAGAGGAAAAGGCAAATCAGCCGTTGCCGCAGCCGCCTACCGAAGCGGTGAAAAGCTGACAAACGAATGGGACGGAATGACCCATGACTACACCCGTAAAGGCGGCGTTGCCCATACAGAAATCATGCTGCCGCCCCACGCACCGCCCTCTTTCTCTGACCGTTCAACCTTGTGGAACAGCGTGGAGCTTTACGAGAAAGCCGGGAACGCCCAGCTTGCCAGAGAGATTGACGCGGCGCTCCCCATAGAATTATCCAGAGAGGAACAGATCCGGCTTGTCCGGGAATACTGTTCCTCTCAATTTGTTTCCAGAGGAATGTGTGTGGATTTTGCCATTCACGACACCAACAGCGGCAACCCCCATTGTCATATCATGCTGACTATGCGCCCCCTTGACGAGCGCGGAGCATGGGCGGCGAAATCCAAAAAGGAATATGACCTTGATGAAAACGGTGAGCGTATCCGCTTGCCAAGCGGCAGATACAAGACGCACAAAATTGACCTTACAGGCTGGAACGACAAGGACAACACCCTTTTGTGGCGCAAGGCGTGGGCTGACTATACCAACGACTTTTTGGAGAGAAACGGAAGCCCGGAGCGTATCGACCACCGCAGCAACGCCGAGCGCGGCATTGACGAGATACCCACCGTCCACATGGGAGTGGCGGCTTGCCAGATGGAGAAGAAAGGTGTAGCCACCGAGAAAGGCGAACTGAACCGAAATATCCAAAAAGCAAACCGCCTTATACGGGAAATCCGGGCGCAGATTGGGAAGCTCAAGGAATGGATTGCCGACCTGTTCAAAGCGTCGGGAAACCGCCCCCGAAGCAGCCGCCGCAATCTCCCAACCTTGCAAATCTGTTGATGAAGTATTTGAGCGTTCAGAGAGAAAAGAGCCGGAAGTATTCGCAGCGTTGGCAACAACAGCACGCAGCCGATGAACTGAAAACCATAGCGGCGGCGGTCAACTATCTTTCCGAGCATGGTATCTCTAATCTTGATGAGCTGGACGATTCTCTTTCCTCTGTCAGTGATAAAGCCTATTCAATCCGGGAGGGAATGAAAACCGCCGAGGAACGCATGAAGAAGCTACAAAAGTTAATTGAATACGGGAAGAACTACACAGAGTACAAGCCCATTCACGATGAACTGAAAAAGCTGCAAAACGGCTGGACAAACAAGCGCGACAAGTACGAGGAAGCCCACCGCGCCGAGCTGACCCTATGGAACGCAACAAGTCGCTATCTCCATGCAAATCTGCCGAAAGGAACAAAGACCTTGCCTATTGCGGAATGGGAACAGGAATATGCTGACCTCAAAACGCAGAGGGACAGCGATTATACCAAGCTGAAAGAAACCCGCGCCGAGGTTGCCGAGCTTCAAAAAATCCGCAGGTGCGTGGATATTGCACTCCGCGCCGACCAGCCGGAGCAGACGCAGAGCCGCACCAAGCGGCATGAACAGGAGCGATAAGAAAAGGACGGGCAAGCTACTTTGCCTGTCCGTCCTAAATGTTTTCCGATAAAATGGACGCTATTGATTCCTAATATTAAAACCAACTTGCTCTTTCGTCCCTAAATTCGGGCAGGTCACTATGCTCATAAGGATTATAATTATTCAAATTGCAGCCAAACTCTTTCAATGATTTTATTTTATTATCCTCTGTCCATTCAACCAGGGACATTCCATCAAATTCCTCTATACTTCCATTGTTCATTTCATTTTTGAAATACCACTCCACAATCGTCTGATTTCCTTTGTGGAAAAATTGCTTGATTTCCCAAGCAACGACTTTGCCACGAGTATTCCATTCCTGAAACCAGTGTTTTACGATTTGACGGTTATTATATTTTGGACCCCAACTTTCAGTATAAATTACATCTTCTGCAAAAATATTATCAATACCTAAATCATGTTTTGTAAGCCACATTTCAAACCATAAGTGAATATTTTTTCTCTTTCATTCACAATCCAGCACCTCACTAACTTCCGATTTTTCGGTTTCATTTTACATCAAAACTATGAACAATTCAACCACAGAAAGAGAGGTATCAGCCATGTATTACACCCAAGAACAGATAGACCGTGCCAAACAAGCCGACCTTGTTTCTTTCCTGCAATCACAGGGCGAGCAGCTTACCCGCGCCGGAAATGAATACCGCTGGAAGCGGCACGACAGCCTGACCGTCCGGGGAAACAAATGGTACAGGCACAGCCAGAGCAAGGGCGGCGCACCCATTGATTTTGTCATGGAGTTTTTCGGCAAGAGCTTTACCGAAGCCGTTGAACTGCTGACAGGCGAAAAAGGAGCCGCCTCCGCCGCCGGACAGACAATGCCCCGCGACCCCTATCCGACTTCCGACTGCCACCCCGCAGCACCGACAACCGCATAGCGAGGAACTACCTCACAGCAGCCCGCCGTATTGATGAAGATGTGACGGGCTTTTTCTTTTCCAATGGCGACATTTACGAGGAAGCCGCCCACCATAACGCCGTATTCGTCGGCAGAGATGAAAGCGGCATACCGCGATACGCCCACCAGCGCGGCACAGCCGGGAGCTTCCGGCTTGATGTGAAAGGCAGCGACAAAGCCTTTAATTTCTGCTACCGGGGCGAGGGCGAACGGCTTTTCGTCTTTGAAGCCCCCATTGACCTGTTATCTTTCCTCTGCCTGTTCAAAAAGGACTGGCAGAAGCAAAGCTATCTGGCGTTGGGCGGCGTGGGGGAAAAAGCACTGCTCCGCTTTCTCTCTGACCGTCCGAACATCAAGACCGTTTATCTCTGCCTTGACAGCGACCAAGCCGGAAACGATGCTTGCAGCCGCCTTGTGGAGCTTACGCCGGAGGGCTTGACCGTCCACCGCCTTGTGCCACTTTTCAAAGATTGGAACGAGGTATTGCAGCACAAGGGGGAAATCACAGACGGGAAGTATATCCGGGAAGCGATTTACGGCTTGAAAGAGCCGCCGCAGGAAGAAACCGTTGAGATTATCCGCATGAGCGAGGTTGACACACAGACCGTTGAATGGCTATGGGAGCCGTATATCCCCTTTGGGAAAGTAACCATTGTGCAGGGCAACCCCGGCGAGGGCAAGACCACCTTTGCCCTACGCCTTGCCGCCGCCTGCACCACCGGGGGAACGCTGCCGGGAATGAAGCCCTTGCCGCCATTCCAAGTAATTTACCAGACCGCCGAGGACGGTTTGGGCGATACCGTCAAGCCCCGCTTGATAGAAGCCGCCGCAGACCTTGACCGGGTGCTTGTGATTGATGAAGCCAAGCGGGAGCTTACCCTGTCCGACGAGCGCATAGAAGAAAGCAATCACACAGAACGGGGCGCGTCTGATTATCCTTGACCCCATACAGGCGTATATGGGCGAACAAAGCCGACATGAACAAAGCAAACGAGGTGCGCCCCATTTTTCGCCGCCTTGCCGAAGTTGCAGAGCGTACCGGGTGCGCCGTTATCCTTATCGGACACCTCAACAAAGCTGCCGGAGGACAGAGCGCATACAGGGGCTTAGGTTCTATCGACTTTCAGAGCCGCAGCAAGGAGCGTCCTTTTAATCGGGCGCGTGAAGCGAGAGCCGAATGTGCGCGTTATCGTCCATGACAAATCTTCCCTTGCGCCGGAGGGAAAGCCCGTTGCCTTTTGCCTTGACCCGGAAACAGGCTTTGAGTGGATAGGCGAATATGATATAACTGCCGACGAGCTGCTGTCCGGCGCGGGCGGCAACAACGCCACCAAAACCGAACAGGCTGAAAAGCTGATACTTGACCTACTGGCAGACGGAAAAGAACTTGCCAGCGAGGACATTGTAAAAGCCGCAGCCGAAGCCGGAATATCCGAAAGGACAGTACAGAACGCCAAGCGCAACATGGGCGGCATTTTAGGCGCAAGGCGTGTCGGCGGTCAATGGTACAACTTCATCAAGAAGAAGCAGCCACCCGAACCCGCAAGCTGAAAGTGCAAAACGCAGACCCTTTGCACTTTGCACTTTCGCACTTTCACGATGATTTGCGTCAATAACTCAAAAAAGCACTTGACAAAACGCTTCATGGGGCACCGCCAAGGATATTGAGCCGTTCATGGCACCCAAGTTTGCCGATAACATCATCCTGACCAAAACAGAACGGCTGATGATGTCCAACCGTCCGCCTGACCCCAAGAATGCCCGGAATAAAAACGTGCTGGTGGTGGGCGGCTCCGGCAGCGGCAAGACCCGGTTTTGGCTCAAGCCCAATCTTTTACAATGTCACAGTTCCTATGTGGTCACTGACCCGAAGGGTTATAATTATCGAGGATAAAGCAAAGATGCGTTTACAAAATCAGAAAAGTATCGTATCTTTGTTACATATCGTATTCCCACTAAAAATAAAAGAAGGTGAAACTATGGCAAAATCCAACCAAGGAAAAATCACGGCACTGTACGAAAGGCTTTCCAGAGATGATGAGCTGCAAGGTGAATCTAACAGCATTCTGAATCAGAAAAAGTATCTGGAAGATTACGCTCGCAAAAACGGCTTTAACAACATCCAGCATTTTACGGACGATGGATACAGTGGAACGAATTTTAACCGTCCCGGCTTCCAGTCCATGATTGCCGAAATCGAAGCCGGGCACATTGCAACTGTCATTGTAAAGGACATGAGCCGTTTCGGACGCAATTATCTGGAAGTTGGATTTTACACAGAAATTCAGTTTCCTTCCAAGGGTGTTCGGTTCATCGCTATCAACAACAATGTTGACAGCGCCAATCCCACGGACAATGACTTTACTCCGTTCCTGAACATCATGAACGAGTGGTACGCTAAGGATACCAGCAATAAAATCCGTGCCGTTTTCAAATCGCGGATGCAGGATGGCAAACGGTGCAGCGGCAGTATTCCCTACGGTTATAAGCGGGTTCCCGGTGATAAGCAAACCCTTCATATAGATGCGGAGGCCGCTGCCGTTGTCCGCAGGATCTTCGATATGGCAGCCAGCGGTGCCAGTCTTGCGCAAATCGGTCAGACGCTTTCGGAAGAAAAAGTGCTGATTCCGTCTGCATACGAAGAACGGCATCATCCCGAAGCTGCCCGAAACCATTCGTACCACGACCCTATCGGTGGAATACGACCACCTTGACCTATATTCTTGACCGGCAGGAATACCTCGGCCATACAGTGCTATGTAAAAGTATCCGTGAGAACTTCAAGTTGAAAAAGCGCCGTGCTGCAACCCCGGAAGAAAGGATTATATTCAAAAACACTCATGAGGCTATCATCGACCAAGAAACATGGGATAAAGCACAGAGGCTGCGCAAGAAGAATCCGAAAAAACTTCCGAGTGGAACATACTCGCACCGGTTAGCCGGAATGGTATTCTGCGCCGACTGTGGCTCCCGAATGAGCTTTTCCAGCCCCGAATCCAAACATCGGGATTCTGATGTAGTGTATGATTCGGATTCTTCATGGCAGTGCAGCAAATACCGTAATATGTACGTTTCCTGCACATCCCATTTTATCAAGACCTCAACCATTGAAACCGCTATTCTCAATGCAATCAAAGCGATGACAAAAGAAATTATTGAAAATGAGGATGAATTTGCCAAGCAGCTTCAAGCTGCATGGGAAAACCAAAACACACAGGTATCTTCCGAGAGTAAAAAAGAACTGCATTCAGTTCAAAAAAGAATGGACGAGTTGGACGCTTTGATTCGGAGCCTATATGAAAACAGCGTCTTAGGAAAAATCCCCGAACGACAGTATCAACGTTTGATGGCGCAATATGATGATGAACAAACTGTCTGCGAAGCTCGCATTGCCGAGTTGAAGAAAGAACTGGACAACGCTGAAACAACGAAGGTTGATCTGAAACGCTTTATCAAACTGATTCGGAAATACAAGGACTGTGATACGCTGACAGATGAAATGCTGTACGAACTGGTAGAAAAAGTGGTGATTCATTCCGCATCCGGCGGACGGACGATCTACCGTCAGCAGCAAATCGACATCTACTTCAATTTTATCGGTGACACGTTCCCTAGTCAAATTGAGATTAGTCGCGGCGACAAGAAAAATCTTACAGAACAGCAACTTGCCAAGCGTAAAAATATCAGAAAACTGCCGGGGAAAACCGCAAAAAGAAACGTGCTGCTCTGCGTGAAGCTGCTAAAACTGATCCACAGGCGGCAGCAGAGTATGAAGCCCTCTTGCAGAAAGGCCGTGAACGATGCCGCAAGTATGCCCAAAATAAAAAGCTGGCTCAACAGGAGCCTGCTGATACAGTCCCTATTCAATTTGAACCGTCTTTTGAAACGCCTGAAGAAATGAAAGGAGAATCCGCATGAACGAACTTGAAAAATCCATCCATGACAATGCCAACGGTCTGGACTACACCCTTGTCAATGACCACTATCTGCCGAATCTGACCGCAGCAGCCCCGGCAGAGCAGCACCCCACCGGGCGGTGGGGCCGCTTACATAAAATGTATCTGAAGGAGCAGCACCCTGTCCAGTATAATCAACTGCTCCTGTCCGGTGAGTTGGGCGGCTATCTTGCCAAGCTGGACAAGCAGGCCGAGGAACAGCTTGCATTGACCGTCCGGCAGATGCAGGAAGCCGAGGGCGTGACTGAAGCCCTAAAAGCCGCCGATCAACTGGAATGGGTGCGCAGGATGAACAGCATCCGCAACCGTGCCGAGGAGATTATCAAGACCGAGCTGATTTTCGTCTGATACAATATCACATCCCTGACCGCCCTGCACAACGCACGGCGGTCTTTTTGCTACATCGGGTCTGCACAGGGCAGGCCCTTTTTTAATACGGAGGTACAAGCCTATGAAACTGACGTTTGAAGAAAAAAAGCTGCTCTACACCTATGGCTGCGCCGATCTGGAACTGACCCACAAGCGGCTGTGCGGAGTTGCCGGGCTGACGGTTGATCCCGACCAGAACAAGCAGGTGTATGACTTCTGCCGGAAGCTGGAGGACGAAACACTGGCAGACTGGTACGACCAGATGTTCTACTTCGTCCGTTCCGAGATGGAGCATTATACCATGATGCAGAAAATGTCACGGGACATCGAGGAGGACGAGGACTGGGGCCCGACCATCTTTGACGAATCCGAGGAAAGAACTGATTGACGATGTTTAAGCTGGAAACCATGATCTACGCCAGTGAGGACGGAACAAGCAGCGTGTTCACGCTGAATCCCGCCTTGCAAAAGCAGCTTGATGCCCTTGCAACGCAGCACCCGGAGGTGTGCCAGCGGAAGGCAAGGGGCGAAGCTGGCGGGGGAACGTATCAGGTCAGGGGTGCAGCACTGACTATCCAGCCTATGCAGATTCCTGAAAGCGATAACCGATCTGCTATGGTAGAATAAAGAGCAACGGGCAAAGCGTCAGGAGGGATGCTTTGCCCGTTTTACATAGAACGATGAAATTCACTTTTAGCAGAAAGGGGCGATTTATTGGGAAATTTATATGGTTATATCCGGGTCAGCACCCGTGACCAGAACGAGGACCGACAGTTGATTGCACTGCGTGAACTGAATATCCCGGAGAAAAACATTTTTATGGATAAGCAGTCCGGCAAGGACTTCAACCGTCCGCAGTACAAGCGGCTGGTGCGGAAATTGAAAAAAGACGACCTGCTCTACATCAAGAGCATCGACCGTCTTGGACGCAACTATGCGGAAATTTTAGAACAGTGGCGGCTGCTCACCCAGACAAAAGGCGCTGACATCGTGGTGCTGGATATGCCGCTGCTGGATACCCGGCGCGGCAAAGACCTGATGGGCACTTTCCTGAGCGACATCGTGCTGCAGGTGCTCTCCTTTGTGGCGGAGAACGAGCGCACCAACATCCGGCAGCGGCAAGCGGAAGGCATTGCGGCGGCGAAAGCCCGTGGCGTGAAGTTTGGCAGGCCTCCAAGACCACTTCCAGATAACTTCTATGATGTTCACAAAGCATGGAGAGATAAGAAAATGACCCTTAAAGAAGCTGCCGAAGCCTGTGATTTGCCCGTAGGCACGTTCTATGGAAAATCCATTCAGTTTGAAAAGTCCACCTAAGCAAATACTTTGCAAAATTTTGAAATGTGTACTTTTCAAAATTTTGCAAAGCTCACTCTTTATAAGGCATTATGCCACAAATCTCGCTTTAATTCAAGAGAAATTGGAAGTTTCAACGAAAATATATCATCGTTTTAAAAAGTACACCTTTTAAATTCAAAGAACACTTCGAAGCAACCGCTAACCCAAAAGTGAGTATGCTATTTTCAGCTATAATATTAAGTTCCACTACTGTAATTATAGGATGTCTTGTCGTGTTAATTACCGAATCTTTGTACAACTTGCTCTACAACCTTCCATCCGCTCCACCTGAAATGGGTGGCTTGCTTGGGCAATCAAAAAACACAATTAATACCTTTTTTGTCGATTCAGGAAAAATATCTTTTAGGAAATCTTGCCAGTATGTTCCCAATGAATTGCTTTTGAATCAAACAATATCGGACTGGGACGCTCAAGGAATTATTTTTAAAGGAATATTTCACACCCATAAAGAGGGGCACGGATGTCAATGCTTGTCATCTGCGGATATTGTCTATATTCGATCAATTATGAATGCTTATGTGAAAAAGTTGTATTTTCCGATTGTTATTCCTCATACTGGAGTTTTCCCTTATCTCGCAGTTTATGATCAATTATCCGGACTTTCTGTTACGCCCGAAGAATTGAATCTGACACTTTAATACAATAAAAAGGAGAAAAACATTATGGACAAAAACAATATAACCTCTGTGAAAATTCCTGCGGGTGCCTTTTGTGGACACAACTGTTCTGACGGATGTATCTATTGGAACCCTTATGACCGTGATAGTAATGGCCGCCAGTACTGTTCGCATTATGATGCTTACTACTATCCGAGAGAGCGCCAAGGATGTCTTAGTTATGAAGACTAATTGCTTCGATTGCACGGAGGGCGTACCCCATGATGTGGCATTTCTATGAGATTCCGTACATTCCCGATTTAGAGCTAGTTAAATATCAATCTCTTGGTGAACAAGGTATAGATGGTATTCTTGAGCGACATAATCGTTTTTTACGTCAATGGCAAAGGAATACTGTTCTAATCCATACAACCCTACATTTTTTCCTTAGCTATACTCATGAACGTCCAAAAGGGAGTCGTCTGCAAATTTTCTTGGCATTTTCTTCCAATCAGACTGTAAACTTTGAATCAATAGATGCGCTTATGCAAGCAAGTCCTTTAGCTGACTACTATAAGATTGCTCCTATTGAAGATGTTCCTGTTTGCTTGCGGAAATCATTTGCAAATATTCTTCTAGTCAAAAAACAAGAACAAACACGTCTTTCCACAGGAGATACGCTATTTACAGTCGAAGGCTGGAAATCCAATCCCAAGTCACGTCTTTATGAAATGGAAAAAACCGCAGAGGCTCTTAATGAGGATATGGTTTATCATATTTCAATCTATGGAAGTGACACCTATAAAACTGCACAGCAGGCCTTACAAAAGCCTATCGCAATTCTACGTGAGAAAGCATTGGGCCGTAGTGGTCAAATCACCCTCGCCGATAACAAAAATCGTCTGCGAGATGTCTCAGCCGAAGAAACCCTACGGATATACGAAGAGTTTTTATCAGATGTTGCCAAATCGCCTTGTTTTTTTGCCAACATTTTACTTTACGCAAACAAAAAAAGTAGTGCGCATTTTTTGATGGATGCTGTCTGCGGAGAAGCTATCAAAGAAGGAACTTGTGAAATTCAGGAAATTCCCAGTACGGCCACACCGTTGGAATTGCAGGAAGTAAATCAGCCTTACTGCAATCTTCTACCACCCTCTTTAGCATTCTGGCCAACCGCTTATACACTTGATGAACTTTCTTCTTTCTTTCGGCTTCCAATACTATTTGATGGCGAGAATATCGAAATAAAGAAGGAAACTGCTCCGAAGTTGGAGCAAACTGGCATTTACCTTGGACAAACCAACAATGGGTTGAGCGCTTTTATCGATGCATCATCCTTCAAAAAACACGCTTTCATATGTGGTGTTCCCGGCTCTGGTAAAACTAACACCATGCTGCATCTCGCTAATAGCCTATGGCATCATAAAAAGCTAATCAAGGATGATACCGATAATTTGTCGGTCACTTTTAAAGAAGAAAGTGATCCTATTCCTTTTTTGGTTTTGGAACCCGCCAAGCGTGAATATCGAGAACTTTCTAGGTATGATATTCCAGAGTTAATTATTCTTTCTCCTTCAGCTAGTACAAAATTTCCTATGAGGTTGAATCCCTTCGAATTCCCGAAAGGACTCACACTTTCAGAACATATCTCTAAACTGTGTCAGGTTTTTGAGGGTGCTTTTCCGATTGCTCCACCAGCTCCTTTTATATTGGATAAAGCTATCGAAGGTATTTATCGAGCACATGGTTGGAATACCAATGATATTAACACCGGGGAAAAAGAATATCCGACCATGTCGGAATTATATGATCGCTTTCAAAAAGAACTTAGCCAAACAACTTATGACAGCGAAATTCAAGGTAATATTCAATCTGTTCTGGAAATGCGTATTGGCAGTCTCCTACGTCGGGAAATGAAGGACATTTTTGATGTAAAACACTCTACATTCTCTCCAGAGGAATGGCTAAAGCACCCTGTCATTGTAGAACTCGAATCGTTAGGAGAAGGTCCTGCCAACTTTGTTACGTTGTTATTATGTACCCTAATTCGAGAAACTTTGAAAGCCTCTCCTCGTGCAGATGAAGAAAAGGTTGTCCGGCATATCATTTTTATCGAAGAAGCCCATAACCTTATCGCTCCTGAAGCACAAGTAGCATCTGGTCAAGATTCAAATCCTAAAATTGCTGCTACAGCATATATCGTTAAAATGTTAGCAGAGGTTCGTGCTTTACGCGAAGGTATTATCATCGCAGACCAGCTTCCTACTGCTATGGCACCTGAAGTTATTAAAAATACTAATATCAAGCTGATTCATAGACTTACCTCTATAGATGATCGACAACTGATTGGCAGCACAATGTCTGCTAGTGGCATTCAACTAGAACATGTTGCAGTTTATCGTCCGGGTGAGGCCCTAATGTCTTATGAAGGACTTCAGCGACCATTTGAACTCAGAATTCAAGAGCAAAAAGGTCATGGTTCTGAAACGCCCAATGACGACGAACTATATGATATTATGCTTCACAAGCCAGCATTTTTTCAGTTGGCGCAAAAAGAAGAAAATCTAAAGCTAGAAACTCTAAAAGAAAATGTTAAATCACTAAAGAAAAAGGAGGTTGAAGCTCTTTGTGCACTCTCCGAATATGACTCATCCGTACATACATCCACTCAAATCACAGATTTCTATTGGCACATGGAAAATATTTACACCTCGATTGTAATACTTCGTTCACAATACCGAAGAGACTGTCAGGCGATAAATGAACTTTTCATTTCAGCCGAAAGAAAAGCGATGTTGGATGAATTGATTCGCAGTATAGGAGAATCTCTCCAACAAAAAATCAAAAATAACGTTGTTTTTCTTGATTCGAATGGCCAATTAGAATGAGGTATTATTATGGCTGAAAATTTTAGTATTGAGCATTCCAGAACGAAAATCACTGAGGTAAAGAAAACTATTGAAGATAAAAAACAAAAGCTGGACGAGTTAAAGCAACAAAAAAAGAGTCTTATGGATGCCGGGCTTGCGTTGGATTCTTCAAATTTAGATTCAGCTGTTCAAGCTACCCTTATGGAAAGCATTAACGATTCTCTGCGTGATGTTGAGAACAAAGCTTATGACGTTTCGAAGGATGCAAATCAGAATCTACAGAGCCTTGAACAAATCCGGCAAAATGTTGACGATGAAATCACAGATAGTCAAAAGGCGAAGAAGAAACTCGACCAAACCAAGAAGCTGTTAGACACATTAGGTGTTGGAAAATCATTGGAGAAAGGAGTAAACAAGCTGGATGACCACTTACAGGAAGCAACCGGCTTAAAAGGTGAAGTCATTTCAGCTATGCAGGATTTGGAAAAAGTCTACCGTCAGTTAGATCAAATTTAAAATGGGAGGAATTATTTATGGGCTTACTCGGATCTCTTTTCGGCAGCCGCCGATATCGCAAAGGAAACTATCACAGAAACAATGAATCAAAATGAAACCGAAAAATTCATTAAGATAATGATGGAGCGCGATGCTCAAAACGCTGAAGCAAATGAAAAACTCTATCAAGACTGGCTCACGCATGAAAGAAGCAACTATTTTGCGGCTAAAAAGAATACTATCATTCATGATGCCTTTGATGTTCTGATGGATTCTTTTGAGGATACCGGAAAATTTGATTTTTCTGCTGTGGATAGTTTGAGCGATGAACTGAAGAGCAGCGATAGCTATAAGCAGGAGGCAGCTGATGTTGTTAATCTATGCTGCGAAGCTCTAGTTAAACTGCATCAAAAGTGTTGTATTTCCATTCGATTTGTTATGCAGACAATTCACAATTTACAGCGCTTCGCCGATATTGTCCCTAGCATTCGAGGCTTGGATCGTCATTATGATGCTTTCTTCCCTGTTGACAATGCCGATTGCAGTTTTTTGACAGATTTCGACAGCATTGCGGAAGGATTAGAAGCTGCCAAAATGATTCTGATAATTATCTCGCGATGGTTGGAAGCAACAGTCCGTTGTCAAGGCTTGCAGCTTTGAAAGATATTTTGAAATCGGAAGACTATGTTGCTGCTGTTTCCAATTTACTTTTTGCCGATCAAGAGGTTGCTCCTTATGCAGGTATGAAAAAAATGATTCTCTGTCTCTCTATGGAGGAAACAGACGAAGCTACCGCTCTTCTTTTGGATACATATTGTACGGTTATTATGAATTATTTACGGCTTTCAACAGCTAAAGAAAAGTCGGAAAAGATAATCCTTTTATTTCTGCATCAACAGAGCAAATCCTGCCAATCGATCTTTTGATTGCTCAATCTATTAAATCTTCGAAATCTGGTAGCCCGCAGGAAGTTGATACCAATCTCGATGAGTTCCTTGAATATTATCCTCTGATTTGTACATCTAGCTGGGAAGATCAGCTTTTCATACTTCAGAAAGTTTTTGCTTACCTCAAAATGTATTCTCAGGAGAGAAAGGTTCTTGAATTTTTAGTCAAAAACAATATTCCTCGTACTGAGCAAATTGATCGTCGGTTAAACTTTTTGAAAAATCTTAATCAAAATGACATTAGTAATGCGGCCAACAGCATAGAGGAATTTAGCATTCAGACAAGTGATAATGAAATTGCATATGATTATCGATTTATTTCTTGGACAGTTTCGGAAATAAACTCCTATATGAACCTTTTAACTAGCGAGGACAAAACACTCGATCTTCCTATGGTTGTTGCTGAATGGAACAAGAAAATTCCTCAAAAAAATATTCGCTGGAGTACAGATGCTATGCAAGTTTACCTTGATAAGTATCTCCATGAAAATTTTGGTGATCTGTATACAACCAAAATTAAAAACTGCGGTGCAGTACTCTCAAATGAAGTAGAGTACGAGCCTTCCGTCTATATTGAAGCAACCGACAGCGCTAAATATCCGTGGCTTTCGTTTGTTGTTACTGGTGAACAGCTTACCATGACACAAGTTTCCTTCGCTATTTATGCGTTGTATCTGCCTACGAAAGACTCCCAATGCACTCAGGCGGTTGATACAATCGAACAGAATCAGAAATACCAAAATCGACTGATTACTTTAAAACAAGCTCAGAATCCTAAAATCAAGAATTATATTGAGTCCATCAATGAAATTCTGATTTCTGGTCTTGAAGCATGGCTAAATAACAACAATACTTCTAGCATGTATGATTAAGGAGAAAAGTATGGAAGACATCAATACCTTAACTCAAAAAGCCAATTCAGGTGACGCTGTTGCCATGCGTAAGCTGGGTTATGAATACCTGATTGGAAAAAACATTCAAAAAGACGAAAAAAAGGCATTTCAACTTTTCCGTGCAGCTGTTTGGGAAGGCGATTTGAATGCGACAATATACTGTGGCTATTGCTGTAAAACTGGTGCCGGTCTTGAAAAGCCTAACATCGTCGCAGCCGCACGATACTACGAGTATGGTGCACGTGCAGGAGTTGCCGCAGCGCAATATGAACTTGCCAGAATCTATATTGATAAAGAGATGGGGGATGCTTGCTTTATTGGCGGTGCTAATCCGTATATCGGTTGCGAACGATGGCTGAAAAAAGCTGCGGAACAAAACTACATCTATGCTGAAGAGTTGCTCGCCGATAAATATTATGAGGGTGTTTATATCGTCAAAGATGTTAAGGCTGCAATTTATTGGTATGAAAAAGCAGCAAACCAAGGCAGCGTCTACGCTATGTATCGGGCCGGATACATTTATTACTCGAACCAATCGACTACAACAAAGCTGGTCAGTGGTTCTCACTCGCCGCAGAAAGGGAGACAAAGATGCCGAAGAAGTTTTGCGCAATAATCTGAGGTATAATCGCTTTACCAAAAAATGGGACGCAGTTCGTTAATCGAACTATTTCCGAAATAGCATAAGAGCCGCGCATCCATGTCGTTTTTGACCTCATGAATGCGCGGCTTTTATAAAGTGCAAAAGGAGTTTGATACCATTGACCCAACCGAAAACAGACCTAGCCTACCTCCGCAGCGAAAAAGCCAAAGCAGAGCAAAAGCTGCGCTCTTGCCAGCACCGAGAGAAGATCCTTGAACGACAGATGTCGGAGCTGAACCGGAGAGCGTGTGCATCGCCTTTGCACTCGTGCCGGAATGCTGGAAAGTTTTCTGGTCTGTCCGGGAGAATTGACCGATGATCAGGTGATGGAACTGCTCAAAATCTCGTTTCGTCAACCGGAAGTCGTGCTGGCACTTGCAAAGATGGTGCATGACGTTCACGAACGCAGCAACGTCCAAAACCCTTTAGAATAAAGGGCGCAATTATACACCGTTCCGGTGAAATTGCGGTCTTGCAGACAACTCGATGAAATCGAAGCTGGCGTTTGTGCGCCAGCCCGATTCCATCCCAAGGAAAACTGCATTTTCCTTGCGCTGCTTTGCAGCTATCCTTTTGCCCGCTACCATAAAACACGCATAGAAAAAGCCGATTGGAAACAGAAACATTTCCAATCGGCTTATCTTTTTGTTAGGCAGATTTCTTTTCAGCTAATGCCCGGACTTCCTCAATTGAAAGGTCGGTGTACTTTGCCACCTTTTCACAAGGCACACCATCTGCCAACATTGCCAATGCGTGTTTGACCGATGTTTCATGCTCGGTTTCATCCCGCATCTTTTCCATAGCTCTGCACATAGCTGCCACTCCTTCGTGTCTTCTTTGAAATAACGAACCCTCTGTGCCAAAATGGAATAATTCATATCCTTCGAGTTGGTACAGAAAAAGTCGTGCATCAGTTTTCCTAATGCGGTTTCGTCCTTGATTTGTGAATTCACATAAACGATGTGCGCTTGATCGTTGAAAGCCGTTCCAGTTTCCCGAACTGTACGGTCAACATGATAAATTGGAAGGCCTGCCTTTAATACGTCATGTTCAGTGATAAAGATAACGTATGTTTCGTTCAGCGCATCGTAATCATCGCCCGCATCAGTCAAGTTTGCATCCAGCAGACTGCTATTGTACCGTGCGCGCTTTTCACTAGCACCACGGTCACTGCGCTGCACCTCAATATTATATGCACGGTTTTCCCGATCCACTGCCAAAATATCCAATCGGACTGAACGCCCTTGCAGATTTTTGATGCTGTACTGGCCGTGAACCTCTTTGACGGTCAAATCATCCCGTTTCAAGATGATCTGCAAAAGAAACTCAGCACAGGCACGTTCTTCAAACACCGCAGCCATGAAATCATCATCAATCAACCGCAATCCACGCAACCGCTGCAAATCTTCTTCATGTTTCCGTTCAAAATCCAGTTCCTGTTGTGATTTTCTTTCCGACATTGGCTCACCAGCTTTCTGTTTACTTATCCAAAATAATAGTACCATAATTCCGTGATTTTTACAAGAGAACGATTCAAATGTCATCAGGAGGTGATGCCTATTCCGTGTCCGCATTTCAAAATTACCATCGTTAAGCGCAGCCAAGGGCAGTCCGCTGTTGCCGGGGCCGCTTACCAGAGCGGCGAATGGCTGTTCAGCGAGTACGACCAGAAAACAAAATTCTACAACAAGAAGAAAGAGCTTGTCCACGCCGAGATCATGCTGCCGTCCCATGCGCCGCCCGGATTTGCAGACCGAGCAACCCTCTGGAACGCCGTGGAAGCCATAGAGAACCAGTGGAATTCCCAGCTTGCCCGGCGCATCGTGCTGGCGTTCCCGGTGGAAGTACCGAAAGAGCAGTATCTCTCCATGATAAAAGAATTTTGTCAGGAGCAGTTTGTTGTCCAAGGGCATGATTGCCGACTTTGCCATTCACGACAAGGGAGATGGGAACCCACACGCCCACATTCTGCTGACGCTCCGAGCGATGGACGAACACGGCAAGTGGCTCCCGAAAGCCCGAAAGGTATACGACCTTGACGAGAACGGTGAGCGCATCCGGCTCCCTTCCGGGAACTGGAAGTGCCACAAGGGAAACACCGTGGACTGGAACGACCAGAAGTACGCCGAGGTCTGGCGGCATAGCTGGGAGACCATCATCAACCGCTATCTGGAAGCGGCTGGCAGACCGGAGCGTGTTGACCTGCGCTCTTTTGAGCGGCAGGGCATCCAGCAGATACCGACCGTCCATCTCGGCCCCGCCGCACACCAGATGGAAAAGCGTGGGTGGAAACCTTTCTCGGCAACCTGAACAGGGATATTCGTGCGGCCAACAGCTTGATGCAGTCCATCCGCAGCGCAATTCGTGGGCTGCAACGCTGGATCGCAGACCTGACTGAAAAGAAGCAGATTCTTCTGGACGCACTGGAAAAGGCGAAGGATCCCACGCTGTCTGACTTGCTGGTGGATTACTTCAACCTTCGCAACGAGCAGCGGAGCGATTGGTCTGGCAAGGCAAAACTGAAATGCACTGTCCGAGACTTTGAGGAAATCAAACAGGCGGTGGACTATTTGAAAGCCCATTCCCTGAACACCGCTGAGGACTTGAACCAAGCCATTGACAGCTTAAACCAGACCGCTGCTCTCTCCGCAGGCAGCTGAAGCAGAACGAAAACCGTATGCGGGCAATCGCCCAGATCAAGGACGCTGCCGCCGTCCATGCCAAGCTGAAGCCAATCCATGATGCCTTTATGAAGAAGAACTTCAAGCTGACCAAGGACGCTTACGCCGCCCAGCACAAGGAGGAACTGGACACGTTCAACAAAGCTGTCCGCACCCTGATGAAGTTGAACGGCAGCACAGCGGTGGATTTTTCGGCATTGGATGCCGAATTTTGCGCTGCAATCCAGCAGCGCAGAGCTGCGCAACTGGAAACCTTACAGCCGGACGTCTCCGCACTGAAAAATATCCGCAAGTATATCGATATGGTGCTGAATAAGCAGCAGCTTTCCGCACCGGGCGGCAAGACCTCGGAGAAGAAATCGGTGCTGAAAAAGTTGGAAGAAGCCAAGGCGGCGCAGACCACAAAGAAAACGGAAGCGAAAAATCACACACAGGAGCTTTAAGGAGGGAGCAACATGACCTACACCCAAGCCCAGATCGACAAAGCCAATGCGGTGGATCTGGAAAAATTTCTCCGGGCACAGGACGAAACGCTGGTGCGCAGCGGAAAGAATACCGCTGGAAAGCCCACGACAGCCTGACCGTCTGTGAAAACAAATGGTTCCGGCACAGCCAGAGCAAGGGCGGCTTGCCGGTGGATATCGTGATGAAATTTTACGGCAAGTCCTTCCCCGAAGCGGTGCAGATGCTGACCGGAGAGCCGGGCGAAGTCCAGCCGGAGGCTGACCCCCCCTCTCCGGCGTTTCGTCTGCCGCTGCAGAACGTCACCAATGCCAACATCCTGAACTATCTGACACAGGAGCGGAAACTCAGCCCCTCGCTGGTGAACTTCTTCATCGCTGCCGGAGATATTTACGAGGACGCCGCCCACCACAACGTGGTCTTTGTGGGGCGGGATGCAGATGGACACCCACGGTACGCAAGCAGCCGTGGCATCCATGAGAAGTTCCGGCAAGATGCAGCCGGTGCAGAAAAGGCGTTTGGCTTTGCTCATCGTGGTACCGACAAACAGCTGCTGGTCTTTGAAGCGCCCATCGACCTGCTGTCCTTCATCGAACTGTTCCCGAAAAACTGGCAGCAGCACAATTATCTGTCGTTGGGCGGGGTGTCGGGCAAGGCACTGCGGCAGTTTCTCTCAGAACGCCCGGACGTGGAGCGGGTGTTCCTCTGTCTGGATGCCGACAAGGCTGGAGAGGATGCCTGCAAGCGGCTGACGGCGCTGCTGCCGGACACGGTGAGCGTGACCCGCATCCAGCCCTGCATGAAGGACTGGAACGATGTTCTGGTGCACCGGGCAGAGATCCCGAACCGCAATTATTTCAAAAGCATTGTGCTGAAAGAGCCGTCAAAACCGGAAACGGTGAAGATCATCCGCATGAGCGACGTGGAGCTGACCCCAGTAGACTGGCTCTGGAAACCGTATCTTCCCTTTGGAAAGCTCAGTGTGCTGCAAGGCAATCCGGGCGAGGGCAAGACCTACTTTGCCATGCACCTTGCCGCCGCCTGCACCAACGGAAAGCTGCTACCCAACATGGAGCGCATGGAGCCCTTCAACGTGATCTACCAGACCGCAGAGGACGGTCTGGGCGATACGGTAAAGCCCCGTCTAATCGAAGCCGGGGCAGACCTTGACCGGGTGCTGGTCATTGATGACAGCGATGTGCAGCTGACGCTCTCCGATGAACGAATTGAAAAAGCCATTATCGAGAACAATGCCCGACTGGTCATTATCGACCCGATCCAGGCGTATCTCGGTGCCGATGTGGACATGAACCGGGCGAACGAAGTCCGTCCGATCTTCATGCGGCTGGGACAGGTAGCGCAGCGAACAGGCTGCGCTATTTTGCTGATCGGGCACCTGAATAAAGCCGCTGGAATGCAGAGCCTGCAACGGGGGCTCGGCTCCATCGACATTGCCGCCGCCGTCCGCAGCGTCATGTTCATCGGTAAGTTGAAGCACGACCCGACCATGCGCATCTTGACCCACGAGAAAAGTTCTCTTGCCCCGCCGGGAGCGTCACTGGCGTTCTCTCTGGGGGACGAGGGTGGCTTCCGCTGGGTCGGCGAGTACGACATTACCGCAGATGAAATGCTGTCCGGCATCGAGCCGCAGCGGGAAACCAAGACCCAGCAAGCCAAAGACCTGATCTGCACCCTGCTTGCCGGAGGAAAGCAGGTGCTCAGCGAGGACATCGACAAGGCGGCTCTGGAAAGGGGCATCCCCGGCAGAACCGTCCGGGATGCAAAACGGGAACTGGGCGATGCCCTGAAAAGCAAGATTGTGGAAGGCCGCAAAAAGGTCTTTTGGATGGAATAAGCCATTTGACTGGCAGAAAATTTTGGTTGGCAAGAAAATCATGGTACACCCACAGTTGCCAGTCTGCCAGCCAAATTCAGAAAATGACGATAAAAGGAGAAAATCAATGGAAAATCAGAATTCGAGTTATTCGGTACAGATCGGTAAGACCACTTTTATTGTGTGTGTGAAGCAGTCCGAAACCGCCAAAAAGCCGATTGAAAAGATGTTCAAGGATATGTGCAGACATGAGGTCACAAGGGACTTTCTTGCAGACAACCTGATGAATTTAGAAAAATTACCGAAAACCTCTTGACGAAGTCCAGCCCGAAGGTACCGGATACCGTGCACGCACACGATTCGCCAAATTTTTTAACTTGTCTGAGCTGATGGCGATGTTCAAGGAGTCTGCGGACATCAAGACCAGTGACCAGTTGCACCTGCCTGTACCCGAAGCAAAATTCGAGACGGTGGTGGTCAAGCCCTCGGAAATTCAGCAGGACATGGTGCAGGCTCTGAGCGAACGCGCCGCCAAGGTACAGCGGCTGCGTTGACCCGCGGTGGACAATATGCTGAAAATCACCTCGGACGGCCGCAAAATCGGCTTGGACGTTCGCTTGATGAACCCATGCTGCCGGATGACCCCAACAGCAAGCTGAACGTCTGTGTGCAGAACGTGTTGAAGATCTGGGAGGAGGGCAAAGATCAGAAGCTGACACAGCTTTTGTTCTGCGACCTCTCAACACCAAGAACGATGGCAATTTCAACGTCTACGATGACATTCGCAAAAAGCTGATTGCTGCCGGTGTGCCGGAAAACGAGATCGAGTTTATCCACAACGCCGACACCGAAACCAAAAAGGCCGCATTGTTCTCCAAAGTGCGCTCCGGCGATGTGCGAGTTTTGCTCGGAAGTACAGCAAAAATGGGAGCCGGGACCAACGTGCAATCCCGACTTGTGGCAGTGCATCATCTGGATGTTGGCTGGAAACCCAGCGACATGACCCAGCGCAACGGTCGTATCATCCGGCAGGGCAATATGAATAAGGAAGTCAAGGTGTTCAATTACGTTACGGAAGGGACATTTGACAGTTATTTGTCCAAACTTTGGAAAACAAACAGCGATTTATCAGCCAAATCATGACTTCCAAATCCCCGGTGCGCTCCTGCGAAGATGTAGACGAACAGGCACTTTCCTATGCGGAAATCAAGGCATTGTGTGCCGGAAATCCGCTCATCAAGGAGAAGATGGATTTGGATGTTCAGGTCGCAAAACTCAAAGTTCTGAAAGCCGACCACCAGAGCCAGAAATTCCGTCTGCAAGACAAGCTGCTGACCAAATTCCCGGCTGACATTCAGGAAACGAACGCCTATATTGCTGGGGTGAAAGCGGACGCACAGCTTGCCGCCGCCCACCCGCAGGTGCAAGAGGGTTTCTGCGGCATGACCATCAAGGGCGTGACCTACGATGAGAAAAGACCGCCGGTGAGCGACTGGTCCTCGCTTGTTCCGAACTGCCCAACGCCGAAGAAAGGTCATCGGCAGCTACCGGGGCTTTGAACTGTCCCTGCGGTTCGATACCTTCCGCAGTGAGTATCAGGCACTTTTGAAGGGGCAGCGGAAGTACACGGTGCCCTTGGGCACCGACCCGCTGGGTAACATTATCCGGCTGGATAATTCGCTGAACAGCTTCCCGGAGCGCATCACCGCCGCAGAGAACGAGCTGGCCACCCTGCATCAGCAGCAGGCGGCGGCGCAGATTGAGGTGGAAAAGCCCTTCCCACAGGAGGAAGAACTAGCAGAGAAGTCCGCTCGGCTTGCAGAGCTGAACGCCCAGTTGGACGTGGACGAAAAGAGCCACGAGCCGGAACAGGAGGAAGAACCAGACGAGGATGCACCCCGCCGCCCTTCAGTGCTGGCGGCGTTGGAGGAAAAATCCGATAAGCCGGAGCCTGTGAAGCCCTTCCGCAGTTACTACGACAAGGATGGTGATGCACGATGAAAGAAAAGCGGGATGAAACTATCATCCTGCGCTTGAGCAAAACAGAAAAGAACCGTATCTATGAAAAGATGCTCAGCATGGGCATCCGAAGCCTGAGTGCCTATATCCGCAAGATGGCACTGGACGGCTATTGCCTGCACCTCGACTTGAAAGAACTGCAACGCATGGCATATCTTTTGCAGATGTGCAGCAACAATCTGAACCAGTACGCCAAGCGTGCCAACGAGTGCGGCAAGGTCTACGCCGCCGACATGGAAGATCTGCGGCAGCGGCTGGACGAACTGATTGACATTGGCAAGCAAATTCTTTCCAAGCTGGCAGAGCTATAAAAATTCCCGCAGTTGGAGGACTGCGGGTGTACATATAATGCTTGACATCCTTGCAACGCAGTAGCCGATACCTTTATAATAAGGGCGAACAGAAAGGAAGTGCTTGATATGATGTCTATGCTGAAGAAAATTGTTCTTTTCCCGATTTCTCTCTTTGTGGCGTTTCTAGCTCTGATGGCAAGATGGCTGCTAACCCTGTCCAGCTATGTAGTTGCTCCGCTGATGCTCTACATCTTCGGCTGCGGCATCTACACTGCTTACCGTCAGACTTGGGATCAGTTCTTTATCCTGCTGGTGGCCGAGTTCATCTGCTTCATCCTCTTTTTCGGTGCAACTGCCATCACCGAGGGCATCGGGCGTTTCAGTGAGTGGCTTGCAGAACTATGAGGGATGCTATGAGCAAACAGAAGATAGAGGATTGCTATTTTGAACACAACAGCACGATTTTTTCTGAGATGCTGGGTGAGGATGAAGAGTATCTGCGACTGAAAAAAGCCAAACGAGCAGCTGAGGAAGCCTTGCAGAGCGTTATCAGCAAAGAAGCGTGGAATCAATATCTCGCCTTAGATGAAATCTGCAATGAGTTGGAATGCGCCAGATACAAGGCAATGTATCTGGCGGGTGCTGCCGATTACGAAAAAATATCCAAATAATCTTGATGCCGCCTCCGGGCGGCATTTTTGTTGCAAAGGGGGTGATGATGCTGGCAGCAACACGGCTGATTGCGCTGCACAAAAACAAGGGCATGACCGTTGCGGCCTGCCTGAAAAATCGCACGGACTGTATTGAAAACCCGGACAAGACCGAGCAGGGGCAGTATGTCAGCAGCTATGCTTGTAGCGCCCTGACAGCAGATGAAGAATTTATGCTCACCAAACGGCAGTACGACCTTGTGAACGGACGAAGGCAGAAAAGCGATGTAATCGCTTATCAGATACGGCAGTCCTTCCGTCCGGGGGAAATCACCGCAGAGGAGGCTAACAAAGTAGGCTACGAACTGGCCATGCGTTTTACCAAGGGCAAGCACGCCTTTGTGGTGGCAACGCACACGGACCGGCAGCACATCCACAACCATGTGATCTTTAACTCCACGGCACTGGATGGCACCAAAAAGTTCCGGGATTTTTTCTTTTCAGCGTTGGCAGTGCAGCGGTTGAGTGACCTGATTTGCTTAGAGCACCAGTTGTCCGTCATTGAAAAGAAGCCCTACCGGGAGCGGCAGAAGCGTGTTCTCTATCCTCCAAAGGAGAGCGGCAGGGACTGCCTATGCGGAATCATCGACACAATCCTTGCAGAAAAACCCGGGGGGTTACGAAGCGTTTCTGCAAAAGCTGGAGCAGCAGGGTTATGAGGTGAAGCGTGGCAAGTACACGGCGGTGAAGGGCAAGGGACAGAAACGCTTTATTCGGTTCCGAACTCTGGGCACCGGCTATGGCGAGGACGAGATCAAGGCGGTGCTGGAGGGAAAGGCGAAGCACCAACCGTATCAGAAAAAGCCGCCCAAAGAACAGCCCTTCCAGTTGCTTGTGGATATTCAAGGGAAAATGGCAGAGGGCAAAAGTGTCGGCTACAAAAAGTGGGCAACCAAGTTCAACCTGAAAGAGATGTCCAAAACCCTGCTGTTCTTGCAGGAGCAGAAAATCGGTAGCGCAGAGGAACTGCGGGAACGTGCGACGGCGGCAACGGAACGTTATCATGCTATGGGGGATTCCATCAAAGCGGCAGAAGCGAGGTTGACCGAAATCGCCGTGCTGAAAACTCACATCATCAACTATGCCAAGACCCGTGATGTGTACGCTGCTTATCGGAAAGGCGGGTACAGCAAAACCTTTCTGGAAGCCCACCGGGAGGAGATTACTCTGCACAAGGCGGCGAAAGCTGCCTTTGACGAGGCTGAGATGCAAAAGTTGCCGAAGGTTAAGGAACTGGATGCGGAGTTTGCAGAACTGCTGACCAAGAAGAAAGTCGCTTACCCGGACTACCGCAAGGCACGGAACGAGATGCAAGAACTGGTTCGTGCGCAGAAAACGTAGAACGCTTTTTGCAGACGAAAAGGACACCACCGAGAAAACCCAGACTCGATAAACGAATACCGCCGAGGAGCTTTCCTACTTGGGAAGCGTCCTCGACGGCTTTTTTAGTTTATATAGCAGCGGTCCTGTTTTATAAGCCAATCTTCACACAGCCGCTGGGCTTCATCCTTTGTGCAGCAGGTGCAGTTGAAAAGCCTGCCACGGAAAGAGCAGTAGGTGTAGTGTACCTTCGGGACTCCATTGGCATCTCGAAAATCAACACAGCGTTCCTCACCGGGCAGCAGATAGATCGTATCCATGTTCAGCAGCTCCTTTTACCTTCGTTCATGTGCCAAGGGGCACAACGTTTGCTATTGTACCATGTACCGTCCCAAAAGACCATTGCTTTTTTGACCAAAGATACGCACAAAAATTTTTCGTCCCAAAAGTATCCAGATGGCGTTGAGTAAACGCTATTGGATTGTGTATAACAAAAATTGCGACAGGTATGCTATTTGTGTGTAACAAACACAATTAGAATGTGAGGTCGCTATGAATACGCTTTTGGGTCAACGAATACGAGAACAGCGCAAGGAAAAAGGCTGGACGATTGAACAGTTTGCAGAACGGGTCGATTTGTCGGCAAATTATGTTGGAGATTTAGAGCGCGGAGTAAAAATCCCCAAACTGGAAACCTTTATCCGAATCGTAGAGGTGTTGGACGTATCTGCTGATGTGCTGATCCGGGATTCCGTTCCATCCGCATCCCATGTGGCAGATGACGAACTGAGCAGAAAGCTGAGCCAGCTCACACCGGGGCAGAAGAAAGCTGCCATTGACATTCTGAATGCATACACCGACAACATTCCCTATATTACAAAATAACACCTATGTCAAAGAACGCCAGCAAACGTGCTGACGCTCTTTCTTTTTGCCCACAAATAGTCTATAATCAACACTATAAGCGTGCATATAACGCTAACAGTGAGTGCTTGAGGTGAACGGCATGACAATCCTACCCAATATCGAAGAAGCAATGGAAGATGCCCGGAATGGAAAGCTGAGTCCGTATTGGCAGAACGACCTATACCGTGAATGTCACCGTCAGAAGTTATCGGACGAAGAACAGCAGGCTCTTTCGGAACTGGAGCGCATTTTGTCCGAAACTCCACAATGGAGCAGCGAAGAAGAATTGCATCATGACATGGCGAACATCGGCGGCAGAGTCTGGTACTGCCACTACTGGGAGGAACACTACTCCATGGTGCAGTTGACGGAAGATCGCAACGGCAGATTTAATACTGCCTACGTTCTGGACAGAAACACTTCCCCGGAAATGCGCCGGGAGGCTGCACTGCTGGCGCAGAAGGAGCTTGCGGAATGTATGCAGAAATGGGGCATTACGCTTCTGGATGCGCCTGTTCCTGAACAGATGAAGTACGATTCTCTTGCAGAAGCCGCTTCTCACCTCATGCAAGTTTTGAGCGACCCAGAGCACATCACCGGGTAAAAAGCGTCCCGAAGGGATGCGCAGCCTGCATTGGAAAATGCAGATTAAAGGGGCTTGGGGCATTCCCCAACAAGCGTTTTGCAACGCAAAATAAGCAGATGTATATACGTCTGCACTGCTTGCTGGTACAATGTCATCGATGAAACAAAAACAGTTTCATCAAAGACGGTTATATGGTTGTGCCGATTTCCAAAACATAGTAATATTGAAGTACGAACTGGGGCTGAAAGTGGCAAAACTGCTTGCTTGGTTTCCATTCAGGAATTACTAACAGCGTAGACCGTCCGTTCTCTTCGTATACAGTCAGCGTCACAAATTGACACCAATTTATCATTCTTCACGAAGTATGTGCTAAAATCTCTTGACAGCACCTCACAAAATATGTTATCTTTTGTAAACATCCCTGAAAAGATATGACACTTTTCTGGGGACCGAACACAAACCGATTTTTCTCTGGAGGAAAGACCCATGAAACAGGAGATCATCCGCAAACTGAGCGCTGCCGTGGCCATGAGCCTCGTTGTTGGCGTCTCTCTGGCCGCCTGCGGCGGCGGCAGCAGCTCCACCGCCGCTGGTGTGACTAAGACCGGCTCTGCCGAAGGCTTTGGCGGTGCTGTCACCGCCACCCTGACCGTGGATGCCAACGGCACCGTTACCGACTGCAAGCTGGAAGGCGCACAGGAGACCGAGAGCATCGGCGGCGCTGCACTGGAAGAGCTGTCCAAGCAGGTCGTGGCCGCCAACGGCCCCGCCATCGACGGCGTTGCCGGTGCCACGGTGACCACCAAGGCCGTCCGGAAGGCCGTTGCCGCCGCACTGGGTGTAGAGCTGGCCGAAGAAGCCCCCGCCGACTCTGCTGTCGCAGCCCCCGCTGAACCCGCCGCCATCGTCCCGGTGGAAGGCGGCATCCAGATCGGTCAGGCTTATGCTGCCGCCCACGGCACCAAGTGCTTCACCGAAGCGGTGGCTGTGGTGAAGGATGACGTCATCCTCGCCGCCTACCTCGACGATTTCCAGTTCACCAGCACCGATGCAGGCGTGACCGCCGTGCCCAACTCCGACTCCGACTTTGCCGCAGGCTACGCCGAGGGCAAGGTGCTGATGTCCAAGCGGGCCAACGCCGATTATTACAGCAAGATGATGGCCGAAAAGGGCGGCTCCACGGTCGCTCTGGATGCAAACTTCGACGCCATCCAGAACTTTGCTGTCGGCAAGACCATCTCCGAGCTGGAGGATGTGGCCGCCAAGGGTGCCGAGGCTGTGGACGCCGTCTCCGGCGCAACGCTGGTGGATACCGCCGGTTATCTCTCTGCCATTGTGGATGCCGCCAAAAACGCCCAGACCACGCAGGCGGTGGAGTTCAACGGCAGCTCCGAGGACCTGAAGCTGAATGTGGTCTATGGGGCCGCACACGGTACCAAGTGCTTCACCTCCGGCGCTGTCGCCACCGCCGGGGACACCATCGTGCTGAGCTACATTGACGAGTTCCAGTTTGCCGGTTCGGACGCCGGGGTCGTCGGTGTGCCCAACTCCGATTCTGACTTCGGCGCAGGCTACGCCGAGGGCAAGGTGCTGATGTCCAAGCGGGTCAACGCCGATTACTACAGCAAGATGATGGCCGAAAAGGCTGGTTCCACCGTTTCGCTGGATGCCAACTACGACGCCATCCAGAATCACGTGAACGGCATGAGCATTGCCGACGCCGAGGCTCTGAGCAAAGATGAAAAGGCTGTGGACGCCGTTTCCGGTGCCACGCTGGTGGATACTGCCGGCTACGTTGGTGTGCTGGTGGATGCCGCAAAGTAAGGCAAGAAAAATAACGTTCCTCTGAACAGCAGCGCCCGCCGGAGATCTCCGGCGGGCGCTGCTTATTTATTATACGCAGTTAGTATAATCTAATCGTCTGGTGGAAGAAAAGGCAGGCCACCTGTATGTAGTCTGCCTTTTGCCTGATGCGAAAGCCCGCAGACACGCGGGGCTTACAGCACCAGCGAGGGCGCGGTGTAGACCCGTGCCTTCAGCTCGCTGTTTAGCATATACAGCCCCTTGCTGTCACCGCCGAACAGATCCATCTTGGTAATGAGGTCAGCGGCGTTCTTCTCCTCCTCACCCTGTTCCTTGATGAACCAGTCCAGCATCTGCATGGTGCGGAAGTCCCTGACCTCGTATGCTGCGGCGTAGATGGCATTGATGCTGGCGGTGATCAGCATCTCGTGTTCCAGTGCTTTTTTCAGCGGGGCCATGTGGTCGCCTCGTTCCCACTCCGGCTTTGCGACAGCCTCAAAGGTGACGTCCTCGCCGTTATTCTGCAAATACTGATAAAACAGCATGGCGTGATCCCGTTCCTCCTGCGCCTGTACCCGGTACCAGTTCTCAAAGCCGTCCAGTCCGACGGCGGCGTAGTAGTTGGCAAAGTCAGATACAGATAGGCGTAGAACTCCTGATCTGCTCGTTGAGCAGGGCAGATATGTACCCAGAGCGATGCTGGGATGCTCCTTTTCATCTCCAGGAACACCTGCTCCGCCTTGGGATGCTGCTGCAGCTCCGTTGCGGCGGCCAATATCTCCTCTGCGTATTTTGGCATACCGCCAACTCTCCAAATGCAAGAATGAATCTTATTATTTTGCTTTTATTATACCTATATTTTTTTCTCTGTCAACAACCACAAAGGGCTTGTGCTCCAAAAGCTGCCTCGAAGCCGATTTTCTCAAATTATGTGACGCCGTCACAGTAAAACCGCTTGTCACGCGGTATACTACGCATAAAAAGCACAGCCGCAGAGTACATCTGTGGCTGTGTTTTGCGTTCAGTTGCTCACTGTTGTGTGGACTGGATATGGAGAGACAACATATCTGCCGATCTTACATGGGTTATCTTATCTGCCATCACTTTGGCAGTTTGCCTTGCAGATATGTCGGCATCCCCACTGCGGTCGTATCCGGCCTGACCTTAAACATGGCTTTTTCAATCTACCTCCCTTATCGGTTTTCCGCGATATATTTCTCCGCCATGTGGACTGCCACCGCGCCGTCCGCCACGGCGGTGACCACCTGACGGAGGGGCTTCGTCCGTACGTCGCCCACGGCGTAAACGCCGGGAATACTGGTTTCCGTGGTCTCTCCGGCCACGATATAGCCGCCGCCGTCCAGCGCCAGTTGACCCACCGCCAGCGCCGTGGCGGGCTGTCGGCCCACGCTGACAAATACGCCGTCGCAGTCCACCACGCTTTCCTCACCGGTGACGGTGTCCCGCAGGCGGACGCCGGTCAGCCTGTCCCCGGAAAGCAGCGCGGAAACGACGCTGTTCCAACGGAATTCCACGTTTTCGGCCTGTACCAGCGGCTCGTGATAGATCTTGGTGGCCCGCAGGGTGTCTCTGCGGTGGACGAGGATCACTTTTTTCGCCACGCGGCTGAGAAAGAGGGCATCTGCCGCGGCGGAATTGCCGCCGCCCACCACGACCACCGTTTTGCCCTTGTAAAACATCCCGTCGCAGGCGGCGCAGTAGGCCACGCCCCGGCCCACCAGTTCCGACTCTCCGGCCACGCCCAGCGTTCTGGGTTCCGCACCGGTGGCCAGCACCACGGTTTTCCCCCGGAAGATTCCCTCGCTGGTCTCCACGAGCTTGGGAACCGCCGTCAGATCCATGCGGAGGACTTCCGCGTATTCGCTGCGTGCCCCAAAACGCTCCGCCTGCTTTTGCATCTTCTCTGCCAGAGAGAAGCCGTCGATCCCGTTCTCAAAGCCGGGGTAGTTGTCGATCTGCTCGGTCAGGGCCATCTGCCCACCGGCAGACAGCTTTTCCAGCACGATGGTGTCCAAGCCCCGCCCGTGCCGCGTACAGGGCAGCGGTGTAGCCGCCCGGGCCGCCGCCCACCACGAGCATATCATAAACATGATTGTTGTTCATATCTGAACCCTCCGTTATTTCGCCAAGGCTTCCTGAATGAAACGGTCGATTTCTGCCTTTGAGCCGGGCGCGATGATGGAATCCACGGCCTTTCCGTTCCGGTACAGCACCAGAATTGGGATGTCCTCGATCCCCTCGACCCCCGCCAGCCGCGGCTCCTCGTCAATGTTGATCTTGCCGACGGCGAGGCTGTCCGCGTATTCCTCTCCGATCTTCTCATACGCGGGGCCGATCCTCCGGCAGTAGCCGCACCAGGGCGCCCAGAAATCCACTAAAACGGGCTTTTTCGCCCCGGGTCGCCTGCTCAAACTGCTCCTGATTCATATTCATAGCTGCCATATCTGTCAGCTCCTTTCCTTTGTTTGGGTATTCTCAAGACTCCGGTCTCGCCCCTACACCACATCGTGACCTCAACCTGAGATGACGGTACTCTGCCCTTGGGACATAAAGCAGATGAGTAAGACCATCATCTGTACGAAAATAGCTGCGGTTTGTTGCAGCTTATTCTGCGCAGAGCTCAGCCACCAGAGCGTCCATCTGCGCTTCGCTGGTTTGGTTCAATGCACCACGCAGAGACACTACCGTTTCGTAAAGGTGGATATCCTTCATCTCCTCCAATTTGGTGCGCATCAGCCGCGCGGCATCAGGTGCCCAAGAGCCGTCTTCAATAAGGCCAACCCGGCGGTTTCGGAATCCCTTTGTCCGTAAATGTTCCAAAAACTCCCTCATGGGCGGAAACAGTCCTCCGTCATAGGTGGCGCTGGCTAAAACCAACTTCCCGCAGTAGAACGCACTGGCAACAGCGTAGGAAAGATCTGTCACAGTGAGATCACATATGTTGACCTGTACGCCTTTTCTCTAATTTACCCTTGAGGGTCTTCGCCGCATGGGCAGTATTTCCATGGATGGATGCGTGGGCAATCAGTATGCTCTCCGATTCTTCTGGTTCCCATTGTGACCAGAGATCATAGAGCCGCAGACACTCCTCCAGCCCTTCTGTAAGCACGGGACCGTGGAGCGGGCAGATCGTTTTGATCTCCAGCGCGGAGATTTTTTTCAGCAGCGCCTGCACCTGTGCGCCATACTTTCCGACAATGTTGTAATAATACCGCCGGGCCTGCGGCGCCCAGGGGGCACGGGCAGTCCGTTCCAGTGAACCGAAGCGGCCGAAGGCATCCGCCGAGAACAGGATTCTTTTCCTCCTCTTCATACGCTGCCATCACCTCCGGCCAGTGTACCATCGGCGCCAGCAGAAAGCGCAGCCGGTGCAAACCCAAGGAAAGCGTATCTCTTTCGCCAACCTCCAGCATACGGTCTTCCGACAATGCACCTGTGCCGAAGAACTGCTTGATCAGGGTAAATGTTTTCGCGTTTCCCACGATCTTCATCTCCGGGTACTTTTGTGCCAGTCGCATGAGGCTGCCGGAATGATCCGGCTCCATGTGTGTGACCACAAGATAGTCGGGGCTGCGCCCCTCCAACACCCGCGCCACATTGGAAAGCCATTCTTCCGCTGCCCGTGCGTCCACGCTGTCCATCACGGCAATCTTCTCATCCAGAATGACATAGGAGTTGTAGCTCACTCCCATAGGCTGGACAGGGTACTGGTTTTCAAAGAGTGCCAATGTGTTATCATCCACCCCTACATAGCGGATAGCATCTGTTACCGTTTGGATAGCCATATAAAAAATACCTCCTATTTTCCTTACTCAGACTCTGACTGATAGGTTCTTCTTTTCTAATGGAACATACGCTTAGCCGCAGATCGACGGTCGCGCATTTTACCGTTGCCTTGCTTCCCCCAGAGTCGTTACATGTGGTACACCGCAGCGGAGCGAAGTCCTTCCGGCAGGCCGTCGGGCGCAGCAGGTGAAAGTTCCCAGCGTACCTGCCCCACCCACTGGGAGGCGACGGCGGAGAAGTGGAGCATGACAATACCGAGATCCAATGCGGCATCCAAATTATCGGTGTAGGCATCCTCCTGCTGCACCAAATAGATGCTGTGATCCTGCACAAGGAAGCCATAGGGCTGACGGTTGAGATAGCTGGGGGAGAGCGAAGCGGCGTAGAAGGACTGCCAGAGCATATCGTCGTAGAAGTCCATCATCTCGTCAAGCCCAGACTTGTTGCTCCAGCTCCCCATGTGAACCAAATCGTGCACGCCCTTTTTGGGCGCGTAGTACTGCTGCTCGGCCCGCACATCGATCTGAGACATACTTAGGATATTCAGCCGCAGCTTTCTTGCGGTCTTTTCCCGTAGCCAAAGGCAACGATTGCCGCCACCTCTAACGGGGTGGCGAGAGACAGTGCCTTTTTGATTTTGTCGCTGTCGGTGAAGGTCATCCAGCAGGTGTCAATGTCAACTCAGTCAGCTTGAGGACGAGATCTTCCATCATGTAGCCGGCGTTGATGGCTGCGTAGGAATGCGGGGCAGACATAAGGAGCAGGTAGTGCGGTGCTCCGATGAGAAATTGATTATAGCCCGCTGAGCTCTCCAGCGCCGGCTGTGCATCCTTGTCCAAGACGATCAACTCCGTTGCAATCTCCGGGACAAGACGGGGGCAGGTCTTTTCATAGTAGGATCGGAGCTGGCCGATAGCCTCGCTCGGAACTTCCTTTTCGCGGAATGCGTGAACAGATCTGCGATATTGGATCATAGCGCTGTAATTCATAGTAGTATCTCCTATTCTGATGTCTTTGGTTTTCTTATAAATCGTCTATCAGTGCGGTGCTCTTGGCGTAGGCGGTACTGCGTGCCTCAAAGAAATCGGTCTTGACCATGTTGGCGTCGGCGTACTGGCTGACCCATTCCATGCTCTCCGGTTCGCTCTCAAAGCCTGGATACAATGCAGGATAGCCAAGGCTCGTCCAGCGGAGGTTGCCGAGATAGCGGATGTAATCGCTGATCATCTGCCGGTTCAGCCCCGGGATGTCGTCGCCGATTACATAATGCCCCCATGCGATCTCCTGCTCCACGCCCTCACGCATCATCTTGCGCAGCGCTTGTACGCTCTCGGCAGTGAATAACTCCGGCTGCTCCTTTTGCAGCTCCGTGATGATATTGCGGAACAGCCACAAGTGCGTGTTCTCATCGCGGTTGATATAGCGAATCTCCTGCGCCGAGCCGGGCATCTTCCCGTTTCGGGAGAGATTGTAGAAGAACATAAAGCCGCTGTAAAAATAGATGCCCTCCAAAATATAGTTTGCCATCATCACGCGCAGCAGCGTGGGAGCGTCCTTCCGCTCCTGAAACTCGTTGTAGCAGTCCCCAATGAAGGTGTTGCGGCGCAGCAGATGCTCGTCCGTTTTCCATTGGTAGAGGATGTCATTGCGCTCCACGGGGGAACAGATGGTGTCGAGCATATAGCTGTAGCTCTGTGAGTGGACACACTCCTGAAACGCCTGAATGGACAGGCAGAGATTGACCTCGTTGGCGGTAATGTAGGCGCCGATATTAGGCAGGTTCGCTGTCTGAATGGAATCCAAAAAGACAAGAAAACTCAAAATTTTATCGTAGGCGCTGCGCTCGGCTGACAGCAGGCGGGGATAGTCCTTCACATCCTGCGAGAGATTGATCTCCTCAGGGATCCAAAAGTTGTTCATGGCCTGCCGGTACCAGTCGCTGACCCAAGCGTACTTCATATTGTTGAAGTCATTGAGGTTTGTGGTATTGCCGCCGATCATGCGCCGCAGGCGCACATCAGGGTCGCCCTCCGGGTTAAAGAGGGGCTTTTTCTTCAGTTCCGTCATGCTATCCTCCTTATGACGAGCAGCTTTCGCAGTCCTCGACCTCAAGGGCCTTGCTGCGGACATAGTAAATGGTCTTGACGCCGGCCCTCCACGCCTCCTAAATACAGTCTGAGCACCTGACGCATGGAATAGTCATTGGTGATATAGAGATTCATGCTCTGCGCCTGGTCAATATGTCTCTGGCGAAGGCCCGCGGCGCGCACCGACCAGCTTTGGTCGATCAGATGCGCTGCCTTATAGTACCACCATGTGTCCATAGAAAGCTCCGGAGCAACGCGGGGCAGCATGCTGCCCTTTTTTTTCTCCTCTAAAGAAGAATTTCTTCATAATTGGATCGATGCCCGCCGACGTGCCGGAGAGGATAGATGTGCTGGAGGTCGGTGCGACCGCCAACAGATAGGCGTTGCGCATTCCCTGCACCGCCACCGTTTCCGCAAGCGCCCGCCACTTTTCGGAGGTATAACCCCGCTTTTCAAAATACGCGCCCGTCTGCCAGTCGCTGCCCTCAAAGAGTGCGTAACGACCCTTTTCCCGTGCCAGTGCTGCGTCCGCCTTGACGGCGGCGTAGTTGATATGCTCGAACACCGCGTCGGTGAAGGCAAGGTGCTTCTCGCTCTCCCAGCGGATGCCGCGCTTTGCCAGCATGTGGTGGTAGCCGCTGACGCCCAGGCCGATGCTGCGGTACTTCTGATTGGTAAGCCGCGCGTATTCCAACGGGTAGAAGTTGAGGTCGATCACATTATCCAGTGCGCGGATGGCCGTTTCTACCGTGCGTTCCATATAGGCCTCGTCCTCCACCGGCAGATTACCGAGAGACAGACTCGCCAGATTGCAGACCACAAACTCACCTGGGCGTGTGGCCGTCACCACCACTGTGTCGCCGTTCTCCGTGTGCACCTCAGTGCTGATATGCTCGATGGGCGACATGTTCTGCGCGATCTCCGTGCAGAGATTGGAGCAATAGATCATTCCCGTGTGGCCGTTTGGGTTCATACGATTTACACTGTCGCGATTGAAAGCGAAGGGTGTGCCGGTCTCCACTGCCGAGCGAAGCACCAGCCGCACGATGTCCTTGACGGTGACGCTGCGCTTTTCGATGCGCGGGTCATTGACGCAGTCCAGATACCGCTTCTCCCATTCCGTACCCCAGTAATCCTCCAGTGCGTAGCCCTTGACCGTGAGGATCTCATGCGGACACATGAGATGCCACGGCGCGTCTATGTTCTCCTCCGCCAGTCGCCAGAATAGATCCGGATAGCACACGGCGGGAAACACATCATGCGCCTTCATGCGGTCGTCGCCGTTATTGGTGCGCAGTTGAAGGAATTCCGGCAGATCCCGGTGCCATGCGTCTAAGTAAACCGCCACAGCGCCCTGCCGCATCCCCAACTGATCCACCGCCACGGCGGTGTCATTGACCAGCCGAATCCAGCGGATAACACCGCCCGCCGCCCCTTGAAAGCCGCGGATGGTGCTGCCTGCAGCGCGCACCTTACCGAAGTACATCCCCATTCCACCGCCGAATTTAGAGACCTTTGCGAAGTTGTCCAGCGAGCGGTAGATGCCGTCCAGACTGTCCGGCACAGTGTCCACAAAGCAGCTTGAAAGCTGATGGTAGGGCTTTCGCGCGTTAGACATGGTAGGTGTCGCCATTGTGACCTCCATACGGCTGAGCATATCGTAAAAGCGTTTTACCCACCCCATGCGATCAGAGCCTTCGTTCATAGCAAGATGCAGCGCGATACCCAAAAACATCTCCTGCGGTGTTTCCAGCGGCACGCGGCTGCGTGACTGGATCACATAGCGTTTGAGCAGCAGGTCAAGGCCGGAGTAGGTGAACAGCTCGTCCCGTTCCGGGCAGAGAAAGCCCTCCGCCATGGCAATTTCCTCGTGGGTATAGTGGGCAAGGATATAGTCACCGTAGAGTCCCTTATCCGTCAGATAGCGAAGCTTGCCATAGAGGTCGCAGACGCCGCGCCCCTCCCATTCCTGTGCGTTGCGACAGCGAAAGGAGTGGTTCAGAAGCCGCGCCGCGATGAACTCCCACTTGGGTGCCTCTGCCGTAGTCAACTCTACCGCTGCCTTGGTCAGTGCCTCAGCCCGCTCATCCTCCATCATGCCCGGACGACAGAAACTCTCAAACTTCATTTGAAGCGCCGCGAGGGAGTAGACTTCCTCGGTAAAATCCATCTGGATGCGGCGCAGCACCTCGTCAAGCGAGTCATCCCCCACCGCCCGCGCGATGGTATGCCGGACGCGGCGCAGCGCAGACCGCTTTTCGCGGTAGAGGATGTACGCCTTGGCTACCTCATAGTGTCCGCGCTCCATGAGCGTTCGCTCCACCTCGTCCTGCACACGTTCCACGGTGAGCGGCACTGTGACGGAGAGATTGTTGAGAACGGTGGCGAGGATCTCATCCAGCTCGCTGCTCCCGATCTCCCGGCCCTGTCCGTCAAACGCCTTTTTCATGGCGTTGAAAATTTTCTCCTGTTGAAAGGGAACAGACTCCCCGTTTCGTTTTCTGATCTCCATTTCGATCCTCTCATCTTCTCCGGTCACTTCTCATGTCCTTTTGGGCAAAGAGCGGGCAAGCGCAGTATCACGCTTGCCCGCTCTGTTTTTGAAAGCCGGTTTTTCTGCAGCCGACACGGTGGGGCTGTTTGTTGTCTGTTGTCTTGGTTTTGGCTTTCCTGCCAGTTACTTCATAGATTCCAGAATGGCGTCCGCCAGTGCTTCCAGCTCAGTGCGCTTGTCCGTGCCCATGGACGAGGCGAGGCTGAGCCGCTCGTTGAGCACCGTCATGTTCTTAAGCTCATCGTTGACGAATTTCTGCATGAGATCACCGGACTTCACCGCCCATGAGCCGTTTTCAATGATGGCAAAGGTGCGGTTTTGCAGATTCAGTGCCTTCATATCCATGAGGAAGTCATGCATGGCAGGGTAGATGCCGAGGTTGTAGGTCACAGAGGCCAGGACAATGTGACTGTACTTAAACGCCTCGGAGATCAGCTGGGAGACATGAGTGGAGGACACATCGTACATCGCCACCTTGCTCATGCCCTTATCGCAGAGCGACGCCGCCAGCGCCTGCGCCGCGTTCTCCGTGTTGCCGTACATAGAGGCGTAGACGATGAGCACGCCCTGGGTCTCAGGGGCATAGCGGCTCCATGTGTCGTACTTTTCGATGAACCAGCCCAGATCCTGCGCCACACTGGGCCGTGGAGCGGGCAGATGTACTGATCTGATCCAAAACGCCGGCGGCTTTTCAGCAGGAGCTGGATGTGGGGCCGTACTTGCCCACGATGTTGGTGAGGTAGCGGCGGGCGTCGTCCAGCCAGTCCCGCTCGAAGTCCACCTCGTCGGCGAACAGCTTACCGTCCAGCGCGCCGAAGGTGCCGAAGGCGTCGGCGGAAAGAGGACGCCGTCGGTGACGTCGAGGGTCACCATGGCCTCCGGCCAGTGAACCATAGGCGCGCCCACAAAGGTGACGGTGTGCTTGCCGAAGGAGAAGGTGTCGCCCTCCTTCACCTCGATGCACTCATGTCCGTCCACATGGAAGCCGAACTGCCGCATGAGCATGAATGCCTTCTCGTTGGAAATCAATTTCACCTTGGGATGGCGCAGCAGGATCTCCTCGATGCAGGCGGCGTGATCCGGCTCCAGATGGTTGACCAGCAGGTAGTCCAGCTCGCGGCCATCCAGCACATACGCCAGATTTTCCAAAAGCTGGCGGCAGGCAGACCAGTCCACCGTGTCAAAGAGCACCGTCTTTTCATCCAGCAGGCAGTAGGCGTTGTAGCTTACGCCCCGGGGAATGGGAAAGCAGTTTTCAAACAGGGCCAGGCGATGGTCGTTGGCGCCCACCCAGTAGAGGTCGTTCGTTACTTTACGCACGCAATACATCTTATCTTACCTCCTTCACGGCTCAAGCCTTTACAAATTGATCCTTCGTCTCCGCGCACTCGGGACACACCCACTCGGCGGGAAGCTGCTCAAAGAGCGTACCGGGCGCGATCTCGCCGTCCTCGTCGCCCAACTCCGGCACATACTCGTAGCCGCAGCCGCTGCAGACGTAGCGGTCGCCGATTGGGGGCGGGCTTCGGCGGCGTGGGTCGCTTCATCTTTACCATGGGCGGCGCGGGCAGCTTTTCGCCGCTATCCAGCGCGGCAGTGAGCAGGGGCAGGATCTCCTCCACATCGCCCACGATGCCGTAGTCGCAGTTCTTGAAGATAGGCGCGTTACCGTTCTTATTGATGGCCACGATTGTGGAGGCGTCCTTGATGCCCTTAAGGTGCTGGGATGCGCCGGAGATGCCGCAGGCGATGTACAGATTGCCGGTGAACTTCTGACCGGACATACCCACATAGCGGTTCAGCGGCAGATATTTGAGAGTCTCCGCCACAGGGCGGGAAGAACCGATGGCCGCGCCGGCGGCCTTGGCCAGCGACTCTACCAGTTTCATGTTCTTTTTCTCCCCGATGCCCTTGCCCGCGGAGACCACCCGCTCCGCCTGCGGGATGGGCGTATCCATAGGGATGCCCACGGAGAAGTCGTGACCATCCTTCTTCAGCGCCGCTACAAGGTCGGCCACCTGCTGGGCAGCATCCCCCTCCCGGAAGATGGTCTTTTTGCGAATGCCGGTAATAGGCGCGGGTTTCTTGGCCGCCGAACGGCTCTCGCCGCCGGAGCTCTTGCCCAGCCTGCCCACCAGATGAGAGGCGATGACCACCCGCTGGATCTCGTTAGTGCCCTCGTAGATGGTGGTGATCTTGGCGTCGCGGTAGGCCCGTTCCACCTCCATGCCCTTGAGGAAGCCGCTGCCGCCGTGGATCTGCAAGGCATCATTGGTGACCTCCAGCGCGATGTCCGAGGCGTACATCTTCGCCATGGCGGACTCCATGCCGTAAGGCGCGTGCTGCTCCTTCAGCTCCGCCGCGGAGTAGATGAGGAACCGGGCGCAGCGCAGCTTGGTTGCCATATCTGCCAGCTTGAAGGCGATGCTCTGCTGGGCCGCGATGGGCTTGCCGAACTGGACACGCTCCTTGGAATAGCTCAACGCGTGCTCAAACGCGCCCTGGGCGATGCCCAGCGCCTGCGCGGCGATGCCGATGCGTCCGCCGTCCAGCGTGGACATGGCAATCTTGAAGCCCTCGCCCTCCTTGCCCAATAGGTTTTCCTTGGGAACCTTCACGTTGTTGAAGATCAGCTCCGCCGTGGAGGAGGAGCGAATACCCATCTTGTCATAGTGGTCGCCGAACTCAAAGCCCTTCCAGCCCTTCTCCACGATGAAAGCGGAGATGCCCCGGGTGCCGATGTCCGGTGTGGTGACGGCGAAAACCACATAGATGTCCGCCTTAGGGGCGTTGGTAATGAAGATCTTGCCGCCGTTGAGGAGGTAGTAGTCCCCCTTATCCAGCGCCGTGGTCTCCGTGCCGCCGGCGTCGGATCCGGCGTTGGTCTCCGTAATGCCGAAGGCGCCGATCTTCTCGCCCTTGGCCAGCGGAACCAGATATTTCTTCTTCTGCTCCTCGGTGCCATAGGCGAAAATGGGCCATGAGCCGAGGGAGACGTGGGCGGAGAGGATTACGCCTGCGCCGCCGTCCACACGGGCCAGCTCCTCCACCGCGATGGCGTAGCTCAGGGCATCAAGACCGGCACCGCCGTACTCCTTGGGGTAGGGAATGCCCATCCAGCCCAGCTTCCCCAGCTTCTTGACAGCCTCCTCGGGAAACTCATTGTTCTGATCCATTAAAAATGCGAGTGGCTTGATCTCCTCCTCCGCAAAACTCCGGATCTTCGCGCGCAGCTCTTCGTGCGCCGCCGTTGTTTGAAACAGCATAGGGTACCTCCTCTTTTTACAGCTTGCTTGTATCTTGGGGATCGGATCCGCCGGTCAGCAGCCTGCGCAGGCTCACGGCACGGAACGCCTCGTCCTGCTTTTGCTGCAAGGCCGCCAGCTGACAGTGGATGGTGCACCGCCCATGCTTGTCCTGCCAGCGGCATTCATATCCCGGCTCCATGCAGGCGCACAGGATGCCCCGCTCCCCCACGACCCCCATGAGATCGTAGAGGGAGGTCGCGTCCAGATCGCAGGACAGCGCGCAGCCGCCGAGGGCGCCGCGGCTCACCCGCACCAAATTGCCGGCGGAGAGCTTGCGCAGGATCTGGTAGGCAAACTGATTGGGGATTAATTCCGTTTCCGACATCTCGGCCACCGAATGCTTCTCCCCGTCCAGCAGCACCCGCAAAATGCGCAGCGCGTAGTCCGTCTCTTTGGTGATGATCATACTCCGTATCCTCTTTTCGCTTGCTTGTTGATGCCATCATATCAATCTTGATAAATTTTGTCAAGATTATTTCAAAAAAAATATCGCTTTCATACAGACCGCCCCAACCCGGGTCAGCTTCGCTTTCCATTCAGCGAAAAGCCATGTTCCTTACAATTATAGAAGCCGAAAAAGCTGTGCCGTGGCAGTCCGCCGAAAGCAGAAAAGACTATGCCTTAAAACCAGAAAGCGGAGAAATTGGTTGGGGCTCGCAGGGGTCGCCCACCCAAGGCGGATAAGGCGGTCCCTGGCAAGTCCAAGGCAAGCACCAAAGTGCGTGCTTTTCATTTTATATTCGACACATTATGTTATGATATGCAGTAAATGTTCCATCTTACCGTCCCATTCTCTGCTGGAATCGGCGCACTCTTTCAGTTCAGTTTCGACTTCAGCATTTATCGGCAAGTTTTTCTTGTAGCGGATGGTATGCTCAAGGCTTGCCCAGAAGTCCATAGCGATTGTACGGAGTTGTATCTCCACCGGCACATGGATCACTTTTTCCGCAAAGAATACCGGCAGCCGGATCGTCAGGTGCAGACTGCGATAGCCATTTGGCTTAGGGTGTGAAATATAATCTTTCTCTGTGATAATTTCAATGTCAGACTGTTCTTTTAGGCACTTTGCCAAAAAGAACACATCCTCCTCGAAAGAGCAGATCACCCGCACACCGGCAATATCCATGATATTTGCCTGCATGGTCGGAAAATCCAGAGAAAGTCCGCGTTTCTGCATCTTATTCATAATGCTGGACGGCGACTTCAAGCGGCTTTTTATACTTTCTATCGGATTGCGATCATGCTGCAATGAAAACTCTTCGTTTAGAATTTCCAACCTGCTTTCCAGTGCTTTCAGCGCACATCGGTATTGCAGCATGACTTCCTGATACCTGCGATTTTCGCTTAAAAGGCGCTGGCATTGCAGGTCATCCAAGCCTTTGTCTGCCGCAACCGTCAAACCAAATAGATTTTCACTCATAGCTTCTCCATTCCGCAGGGATAGGCGCTCCGCACTGTCTGCTGCTCTTGTGTTACGACCTGATAAAAACTGTATCCGCCGGAGAGATGGGAACAGCTGAAACCATACTGCGTCAAAAGCCGACAGGCCAGATAACTGCGAAGCCCTGTCTGGCAATTCACATAGATAGGCTTGTCCCGCTCTAACTCGTCCAAGTGCTCCCGCAGATCGTCCAGTGGAATATTGCGGAATCCATTCAAGTGCCCACGCCGATATTCGCCTTCTGTACGGACATCCAGCAGTGTCGCACTGCCATCGCAGGGCAAGTCCTCAATATCATTCCAATGGAACTGCTGCACTTTCCCGCTCTCCAAATCCTCGATCATAAAACCGGCCATATTGACCGGATCTTTGGCAGAGGAATAGGGCGGCGCATAGGAAAGGTCAAGTTCCGTCAGTTCCAAAGCTGTCATTTTTGCGCGAATGGCCGTTGCCAGTACATCAATACGCTTGTCCACACCGTCGCCGCCAACGATCTGCGCACCGAGCAACCGCAGGCTTTCTTTTTCATACAGTACCTTCATTGCCATAGCCTGTGCGCCGGGATAATAGGCAGCGTGGGATGCTGGGAAAAGTACGACTCTGTCGTAAGCAATCCCTGCTGCCTGCGCCGCCTTTTCATTGATCCCCGTGGAGGCCGCGGTCAAGCCAAACAGTTTCAGAACAGACGAACCCTGAGAGCCGGTAAAGTGGCTGTTGCCGCCGCAGATATTGTCAGCGGCAATGCGTCCCTGCTTGTTGGCGGGGCCCGCCAGCGAGATCAGCGCCTTCTGGCCGGTCACGAAATGGGTGACCTCCACGGCGTCCCCCACGGCGTAGATGTCCGGCACGGAGGTTTCCATCCGTTCGTTGACAGCGATGCTGCCACGAATACCCAGCTCAAGACCGGCATCTTTTGCTAAATGCGTATCCGGGGTAACACCGATGGCCAGCAACACCATATCCGAATGCAGCGGCTCACTACCCTCCAGCAGCGTCAGCACGGAATCTCCGTCCTGCCGGAATCCGGTGACGGTTTCACCCAACCGCAGAGCCACGCCGTGTCTGCGCATTTCCGCATGGACAAAGCTCGCCATATCCGCATCCAGCGGCGCTAATAGCTGCTTTGGACGTTGGACGATGGTGACGGAAACACCCATTTCTGCAAGGTTTTCCGCCATTTCCAGGCCGATAAAACCGCCGCCAGCCAAAACAGCGGTTTTTCGGCTTCTGATCCTCTACAAAGCGTCTAATGCGGAGGGTGTCTTCCACGGTGCGCAGCGTGAAAACACGCTCACTGTTGACGCCGGAAAGCGCAGGAACCGTCGGCTTTGCGCCGGGTGCGAGGAGTAGTTTGTCATAGGTTTCCGTGTAGACCTTTCCACTGTCCAATGCGTGAACGGTGACGGTTTTCTCTGTGGATTGATCGCAGTTACTTCCTGCCGTACCCGCACATCAATGCGAAAGCGGTCCCAGAAGCTCTCCGGAGTTTGCAGCGTCAGTTCTTCTTGCTCCTTGATCACACCGCCCACATAATACGGCAGGCCGCAGTTGGCATAGGATATATAGCCGCTGCGCTCGATCATGATGATCTGCGCGTGTTCATCCAAACGGCGGATGCGGGCAGCGGCAGAAGCACCGCCCGCCACGCCGCCTACAATTACGACCTTCATTTCACGCCCTCCACCATTGCGGCAATCTCCGACTTAGGCCGATAGCCGACCGATTTGGCAACGGCCTTTCCATCCTTGAATACGACAAGCATCGGGATACTGGATACCTGAAAACGCATCGCCAGTTCCATTTGCTCGTCCACATTGACCTTGCCCACCTTGAGCGTACCGCTTTTTTCTTCGGCAAGCTCATGCAGTACGGGAGAGAGCATTTTGCACGGTCCGCACCAGTCCGCATAGAAATCCAGCAGGACGGGCTTGTCGGAATGCAGTACCTCATTTTCAAAATTCGCAGCGGTAATTTTCAGTTCAGCCATGAGAAAGGCTCCGTTCTGTTATCTTTGTTTATTCTTTGTTTTTCAGCTTGCAAATGCCCTGCGTCATGGTTCCCATCGGGCAAAACGCACACCATGTGCGGGGCATGTAGAGCACCATAACGATCAGACCCAGCAGCAGAGAGGTCAGCATGAGACTATAAAAGCCAAAGCTGAACTGCGCCACCCAGTCAGTGACCGTACCGGCTGTATAAGTCCAGCCCCATGGCACACGGAATGTCCAGAACAGCTTAATGGCCTCCCGCAGGGACGTAGCACCAGCAGCGACCAGATAGGTCTGGAACACCATATTGCCGAACATCGTCAGGAAAAAGAGCAAAAAGGCATAACGGAACCACTTGGAGGACATCCAGCGGGGCGTGGGCTTGCAGCGGGAGCATTTAAGGTCTGTCCCCAGCTTGCTGAACAGTTGACCCCGTCCGCAGAGGTGGTTGCAAAAGAATTTGTTCCCGCCAAAGATGGCTAAAAGCAGCGGCAGAAGAAAATCGATCATACCCAGCCACGCGAACAGGATATTGAAAAAGCCCAGTGCAAAATAGATGATGGCATATACCCACAGGTAATCGTACCAATGCTTTGCTTTCATGCGTCAGCCCTCACTTTCACCTCAATGCAGCCGACGGGACAGAGCTTTGCGCACTTTCCGCAGCCTACGCAGCGTTCCGCCTCCACGGCGGCGTAGCAGCCACGGCGCACCTTGACGGCCCCCAGTGGACAGGTATTTTCACACACACCACAGGCGACACACCGCGTCTTATCTATGGCAGCCAGTTTCTTTGACAGCATAGCTTTCCTCCCTTAATCCTACAAGGATTTGTAATAGAGCATACAGTGGCAGACCCCCTCGAAGCCCGGATCTGCAATTGGATTCTTGAACTCCTGGCACATACATTTGGTTGCCTCTGTGCGCTCCCTGCGGCAGGGGCAGTACCCGCCGGTGCGCTTGAGTCCTTTTCTGATGGTGCTGACAATCTCCTGATCGGGATTGAGCTTGATTTTCATGTTCGCCAGCTCTTTCTTGATTGTGGCTTTATCATACCGCAGGACAAAGTCTTTTTCTGTGACGAGGTTACATTGATAAAAATCCGGTGCTTTTGAGCACCGGATTTTAAGAAGGTGAATTACGCTTTCCACAGACTGTGGAGGTTGCAGTAGGCGTAGACCGCCTCGACCTCATCGCCCTCGCAGAGAGCGAAGCAGACCTCCGGCTTTTCGCCGGGATGCAGTTCCTTACGCTGATTGCCCTGCTTGGTCTGGAGAGATACCCATTCGATGTAGTGCTCCGGCAGCATAGGATGCTCCACGGAGCCGACCTTGACGTGGACGATGCCGTTTTCCACAGTCCAGACAGGGACGTGCTTCTCCACGGCGGCGTCGGTGGTGCCGGGAACGATCTCGCTCATCGGCTTGCCGCAGCAGACGACAGGGACGCCTACGTCCTTAACTTTGGCAATGATGTTGCCGCAATGCTTGCAAATGTAAAACTTCTGCTCCATGATGATTCTCCTTTTCTTTCTTTAATAGTTTTCTGCGTGAATTTCAAAATAGCTCTGGGGATGATTACAGGCAGGGCAGGCCTCCGGGGCCTTCTCGCCCACGACGATGTGACCGCAGTTGCGGCACTCCCACACCTTGACCTCGCTCTTGGCGAAGACCTCCGCCATCTCCACATTGTGCAGCAGGGCACGGTAGCGCTCCTCGTGGTGCTTTTCAATGGCGGCGACCAGGCGGAAACGCTGGGCCAGCTCATGGAAACCTTCCTCATCGGCTGTTTTGGCAAAGCCGTCGTACATATCCGTCCACTCGTAGTTCTCGCCCTCAGCAGCAGAGAGAAGGTTTTCGGCGGTGTCGCCAATGCCGTTCAGCTCTTTGAACCACAGCTTGGCGTGTTCCTTCTCATTATCAGCGGTTTTGAGGAACAGCGCCGCGATCTGCTCGTAGCCTTCCTTCTTGGCCTTGGATGCAAAATAGGTGTACTTGTTGCGCGCCTCGGACTCACCGGCAAAGGCAGCCATCAGATTGTTTTTTTCGGTTTGAGTTCCTGCGTATTTCGTTTCTTTCATGGTGGATACTCCTTCCTGCTTTTCTGCTTTTATTGTAGCAAATCTATGATTTTATTCCGTGACGAAGTCACATTCCTTTTTATTTTAGACGATTTAGTCTGTTCTTATCCCGCAGCGTGATTGCACCACGCTTCAGCTCCACCAGCCCGTCCTCCGAGAAGCTTTTGAGCATCCGTGCCACTGCCTCCCGTGCCGAGCTGATGTGCTGGGCGATCTGCTCATGGGTCATACGTATGGTATCGGAGCCGGTACGCTCCGCTTCGGCAAGGAGAAATTCTGCCAGCCGCTGATCCAATCCCTTGAACATAATCTGCTGCATCGCCCACATCACATCAGAAAACCGTTTCGTTGCCAGTTCATAGAGAAAACAGCGGACATGGAGATTTTTCTCCTTGAGTGCAGCAATGACAATTGCAGGGATAATCAGAACGTCCGTATCCATTCCGGCGGTCATTTGCGTATCAAAGGTGATCTGACTGATCACACAAGAGGCAGAAAGCACGCATAGTTCGCCCGGATACAGGCGGAACAGCGTTACCTCCCGCCCCTCATCAGAGAGAAGATAGGTGCGGATCTCGCCGGAAAGGACAAACAGCATTCCGAGACATTCATTGTCGCTGCTGTGAACGAACGCGCCCTTTTTCATAATGACGGACAAAGGCACTTCGGCGTAGCGTGTCCATTTCGTGTTCGGTCAAGGATGACCAGAACGGAAGTTGTGTCAGTGTGCGTTCCATATCAATGGCAGCTATGCTTGCCGCAGCCGTGGTCACCGCAGGAGTGACCATCCTCGCCGTGCTCGTGGTCATGGTGATCACAGTGAACATTGGGGTCGTAGCCAAGATTTCCGCTGAGCAATGCGCTCACCGCCGCGTCAACGTCCCCGCTGACACCGCCGTAGAGCTTGATGCCCGCTTCGGCGAGTGCTGCCTGCGCACCGCCGCCGATGCCTCCGCAAATCAAAGTGTCCACGCCATTCTGCATCAGGAATCCTGCCAGTGCGCCGTGACCGCTGCCGTTGGTATCAACGACTTCCGCATGGACGATTTTGCCGTCCACAGCTTCATAAAGCTTGAACTGCTCGGTGTGACCGAAATGCTGAAAGATTTGACCGTTTTCATAGGTAACTGCAATTTTCATAATGGAATCTCCTTTGCAAGTTTTGCCTAATTTTTCCATGTTGGCTCTCTGCATCCGGCAGCAACGGCCGCAGTGAGCTGCCTCCTGTCCTCCGCAGATGCGGTAGTTTCCCCCGGTGATGTGCAGCAGTTTCCCGTGGACAAGACACGCTGCGATCTTGCTCCGTGCGCTTTCGTAAATCTCCTGCAAGGGTAGAGCGGGAAATGTCCATTTGAGCGGCACACTGCTCGTGGGTTTGCTGCTCCAAGTCAACCAGCCGAATGACCTCGTATTCGTCCAGCGTCAACAGGATCGGCTCGGTATTCTCGCACCCGTTGGGACAGAATGTATCGACCTGTGGTACGCCACAAATTTGACGGCACCGTGGCGGTCTTGGATGGGAGCTTTCTTCCCTTTGTATTCGGTATATTCCGATTGTAGCACTTTGAGCAGAAAAAAACAATTTTTTTCAAAAGCTGCTACATTTTCCGTCCTCATATGTGTGCTGGCTGATATTCGGAGTCGAATGCTACATGTGAGCTTTGTTCGTAATGCCCACCGAGCATGACCGTAGCGGCAGTCACAGCATCCACATGAAAGCGTTCCCGGTAATGCTTGCATTTTCGTAAAAAAACGTTATAATTGAATCAGTTAAATCAAAGGAGGCATCAAATCATGAAATCACATAAATACTGGGCCTTAGGCGCACTTTTCTGTATGTTGGGATGCATTTATTCTGGAATCAAAAAATCTATGACTGCGCATAAATACTTTGCCTATTCTTCATTGATTTGTATGGGCATGTCCATTTATTCCGGTCACAAACTGGTTTCTCCAAAGAAGAAAAAAATCACTAAATCAAATAATAGTGAGAATAGTTAAACAAAAAAATTCCTTTCTTTATCTTTATTCTCCTTGCCCTGCGGGACTAGTATGATTTTGAATACGGAACCGATAAAGAGGTTGACGGTGTGCTGTCATCAACGACAAGTGCAAGGCTCTGGCGCAAAAGGTCAAAGAGATTATCGACACCAAATCTTCGTTTGCTGACTGGCTGAACAATCAGAACGTCCGCAATCAGTTGAAGCTGGAGATCAAGATCTGCCTTGTAAAAAACGGCTATCCTCCACAGTACAGCCCCGAAGTTTTCAAAAAGGTCATGGAGCAGGTCGAGAACTTTGAGGAGAACAATTAAATCATCCATAAAGAAAAAAATACAGCTATATTCAGGCTTCACACTGAAATATAGCTGTATTTTTTTGCATCGCTAACAATTGTTGTGCTTTCTCTTGAAAACAGCGTAAAGATTTATTATAATAAGATAAATAGTTGTAGCTTTTGCAAAGGAGGCCTGAAGTATGGCAGCACAGCGCACCTATCTGGCAATCGACCTGAAAAGTTTCTATGCCTCGGTGGAGTGCGTAGACCGTCATCTGGACCCCCTGACCACCAATCTGGTGGTGGCAGACGCCTCCCGCACCGAAAAGACCATCTGCCTTGCGGTGTCGCCGTCCTTAAAAGCCTACAAGATACCCGGCAGAGCACGGCTGTTTGAAGCCGTTCAGCGGGTGAAAGAGGTCAACGCCCAGCGGCTGCAAACTGCCATCCGGCAGAAAAAGGCGGTCCGGGGAGAGGACGGCAGGTACCACTTTGCCAGCACCTCTTTCGATGCCAATGCCCTGAACGCAGACCCGGCGCTGGGGCTGAGCTACATCGTTGCGCCACCCCGGATGCAGCGGTATCTGGACGTTTCCACCCAAATCTACAAGACCTACCTCAGATATGTGTCCCCGGCAGACATTTACCCCTACTCCATCGACGAGGTTTTCATTGATGTGACGGGCTATCTGCCTTATTATCACATGAGCGCCCATGAACTTGCCATGACCATGGTGCGGGAGGTGCTGTACAACACCGGCATCACCGCAACGGCAGGCATCGGCACCAACCTCTACCTTGCAAAGCTGGCCATGGACATTGTGGCAAAGCACATCCCGGCAGACAAAGATGGTGTCCGCATTGCGGAACTGGATGAGCAGTCCTATCGGTATCTGCTGTGGAACCACAGACCCTGACGGATTTCTGGATGACCGGTCCCGGAACCGTCAAGCGGCTGGAAGCTCATGGCATCTACACCATGGGGGACTTGGCACGGTTCTCCATCCATGGAGAAGATCGTCTGTATGAGATTTCGGCGTGGATGCAGAAATTCTCATCGACCACGCATGGGGCTACGAACCCTGCGGCATGGAGCAGATCAAAAGCTACAAGCCCAGCACCAACAGCATCAGCGAGGGGCAGGTACTATCCACTCCTTACCCGTATGATAAAGCAAAACTCATTGTCCGGGAGATGGCGGAGATTCTGATGTTCCGGCTCACGGAAAAGAAGCTGGTGGCGGAATCCATCACTTTGGAGATAGGCTACGACCGGGAGAACGTGGACAAGGGTGGCTACCGTGGTCTGACCCAGACCGACCGCTACGGCAGAATCATCCCCAAAGCGGCACACGGCACTGTCCGGTTCGATGCCCCTACCAATCTAGGCAGCACCATCATCAACGAAAGCGCAAAGCTGTTTGAGCGCATTACTAACCCTGCGCTGACGGTGCGGCGCATTACCATCAATGCCAACAAGGTCACGCCGGACGAGGGCATCTATCAGGTGGACTTTTTTACCGACACCAAGAAGCTGGAAAAGGAGAAAAAACTCCAGCAAGCCATGCTGGGCATCAAGAACAAGTACGGCAAAAATGCCGTACTGAAAGCCAGCAGCTACGAGGAAGGTGCCACCATGCGCCAGCGCAATGCGCAGATCGGTGGTCACAGCGCAGGAGGTCCGGATGGAAAACTACAAAAATAGCAAGATCGGACAAGAGACCGCCCAAAAGTACGGGGACATCATAGAGATGGAACGCACCCAGACCGAAGAATCCCTTCGCAAGCACCCCCGCATGACTTTACAGAACCGGGCAAAGATTTTCTCTCCCTTTGCAGCACTGCGGGGTTATGATGAGCAGCTTGCCGCAGAAAAACAGCGCACCGAGCGGGTGACCAAGCGAATTTTGACCGAAGAAGAAATGTCGGCTCTGTCCGATCGGCTGATGCAGGTCACCAAGGGCATGACCATCACAGTGCGGTATTTCAAAGAGGATACCGCCCACCCGGAGATTCCCGCAGTGGGCAACTACATCACGCTGACCGGAAAAGCGGACCGCATCGACCCAGTGTTCCGCATCTTGCAGGTGGGCGAAACCGTAGTGCCCTTTGAAGATCTGGTGGAAATCAGCGGGGAGGGCATCATGGAGATCGACCAATATCTCGGCATTACAGAGGATTAAGCACAAAAAAGGCCACCAGTCGAAAAAACGGCTGGTGGTCTTGCTTACTTATGATGTATCGTCGGCAGCTGCTTGACTTTGTTTCCGACTTTTTTGCGTTCCAGTGAAAACACCATATCTGGAGTACGCTCAAAAAATCCTATGTCACGTTTCCAGCTTGTCCCACACTTGCAATGGAACAGCCCTGTGAACTGCTGTTTCATCTTGCGCCCGCAGTTCGGGCAGACATGTTTACTTGCCCCTTATATTGCATTACTGGAGCTTTGCAAGGATTTCTTCAGCCGTCATACCGCTGGCAAGCAGCTTCTTCAGCACATCTTCTGCTTCGCCTTTCTTTGCTTCTTCTGCTGCCTTTGCTTCGGCGGCAGCTTTTTTGTTTTCGGCTTTGGTAAGTTCCTTGGTGACGGCTTTCAATTCTGCTTTCTTGGCTTTCATCTGCGTTTTCAGATCATCGAGATTTGCAGTCAGCGCAGCAACCTCAGATTCGATTTTTCCTTTTCAGCGGTCTTTTCTGCAACGACGGCTGCATAATCAACGCTGGCCTTTACAGTACGAGCCTTATTCTTGCTTCCCTTGGGTCTTGCCATAATAATTTCCTCCCATAATAAAACCATCTCTATATGGTGATATTCTCAGAATTTCATCTGTCTGCATATTCTGGTACCATTGACATAAATGTCATTTGCCAGTTCTGTAACTAGCCGCATATCCTGCCAGGTTTCACACTTATTCCCCATAAAAGTAATGTTATCAAAATGGACATCATGAACACGTACTTCTTCTGTCGGTGTCTGATACCCCGGATCATGGAGACCGGGATATCTCCGTTCAGCACCTGGATATTATCAAAATAGATATCATTAATCTCTCCTTTGGCAAGCTGTTCCGTATATTTGCAAAGCAGAACCTTAATATCGAACAGTTTCTGTTCTGCCTGCTCTACTCTGATGTTTTTATAATGTATATCATGAACATGGCCGCCATCTGCCTGATGGATGGAAAGCGCCGCACCACCCATGTTTCCTTCATACTGGCAGTGTATAATATCACAATCCTCAAATACTAGGTCGTGGATTTCGCTCTGGAGGGCATAACCAAGCTCTATGGCATTACCGGGTTCTGCATTCCAGATCACGTTATTGTGAACACGCACTTTGTTACGTCACGTACCGTTGACGGATCTTCAAACAATCTTTGGGATTTGATGCAGATACTGTCGTCTGTGGAACGGATAAAGCAATTTTTTACCTCTACGTCCTGGCTGCTCGTAATATCAATACCGTCTCCCGTTACAATCCTCGACATAATGCTCATGTACGGTAGAGAAGCACAAAGCAAAACAAGGATAGCCAGCCCTGCCACTATTCCGAAGTCAGGGGAACGCAATAGAAAAATTTATAGCTGTATGCTATACTTAATTAGCATTTGAACATATCAAGCTGACACAGCAATCTCTTTACTTGCCGTTAATGCGCGTCTACCAATAGTCCGCACAAAGCAAGAGTAGCGTAAAGGTATAAAAATTTCAAACTTCTTTGTAACGAAATTCCGATTTCTCCGTCTAACCTATGAAGCTGAAGGAGGTGATGACAAGTATGGACTATGAAAAGCTCTATAAAGCCTACTATTTACAGGTATACTCGTATACTATTTCTCTTGCCAAAAATCGTGAGATAGCAGAGGAAATCGCGCAGAACACATTCTATAAGGCTGTTTCTACAACATCACAATTCAAAGGTAAGTCAGATGAATTGACATGGCTCTGCTCCATAGCAAAAAACCTTTACCATGATGAAATGCGAAGCCGTCAGCGAGTAGCTGATGTGAGTGAAATCAATGACTTGCCATCAAATGAAAATGTTGAGAACTCAGTTGCAGATTCTGACATGGCGTTCCGCATACACCTCGTTCTTCACCGTTTGGAAGAACCATACAAAGAAGTCTTTCAGCTTCGCGTATTCGGGGAACTATCTTTTTCACAAATCGCTGCAATTTTTGGAAAAACAGAATCATGGGCGAGAGTTACTTATCATCGTGCAAAGCTAAAAATTCAAGAAAGGATGGATGAAAAGCATGAGTAAACAATGCGATATTGTTCGAGATATTCTTCCGCTGTATGTTGACGGTGCTTGCAGCGAAGCAAGCGCAGAGATGGTAAAAGAGCATTTGAACGCCTGTGCTGACTGTAACGCAATTTATCAGAAATTGCTTTCTCACACGAGCGAAGATGTTCTTCACGAAGAAAGCGAAAGCGTTATTATGCGCCATGAGGCAAAAGAAAAGCAGAGAGGCAGAAAAAAGATAACGATTGCTGTTCTCGTTTCCATCGCTCTTTGTACCATTGCAATTTTTACAGCTCTCTTTCTGTTACCTATAAACATTGCTTATGAGCCTGTCAAAATCGACTTCCCATTTGAGGTTGAAGATGTCGAAAACGTTGAAATGTACCACTATGACGGAGTGCCTGCATCAGCAGAAAAGAAAGTAGTTGTTGCTGAAAATGATATAAAGACCCTGTATGATAAGTTCAAGGGCTTATCCCTAAAAGACAAAACGACTGAGGAAACTGCCGGAGCAGATGTGACCAGCTTTAGATTTAACCTCTCAGATGGAACAAGCTACGATTTGATTTACGCCTGCTATGGGGTTAAAAACGGCGAATTGAAGTCAGCAGCAGGCGGTTTTAAGTATTTCACAAGTGCGGATATTGGCTCTTATTGGAACAATTTGAATACGGAACTTGAGGCAATTCCTATCAATGAGAGTGAATTGCCGTGAGCAGATAGCAAACCCAGCCGAGCCTGTCAACGGTCAAGATGAACGGCGCAAATGCGCCGCCGTTGACAGCCCCGCCCGTCTTTGCTGTTCGGTAATCAAGAGGGCGACAGCACAAGATGCTGCCGCCCTCTGCCATTATTCAGAAAGGGGGATTTTCCATGACCGAACACGAAAAGTATCAAGAACATATCCGGCATACACACGATGCCTTTTGCAAGACCGTTATTCGCCACGCTGCCATAGACGCAGCCCGGAGCATACGCAGCCGCCGCAAGCGGGAAATCTCGCTTGAATATCTGATAGAAGAAAAACACTATCCATTCAGTACCACAGATAAATACTTTGCGGAGCAATCCGGCATGACCAGCTATCCGCTTTTCGTCTGTGGTCAGATGGTGCTTTTGGAAAGCCCAGAGCTTGCCGCAGCCCTGTCCGCACTATCACAGATGGAACAGGAAATCATTTTCCTGTACTACTTCCAACGATTGACGCATAGGGAGATTGGACGGAGATATGGACGGGCTGGCAACACAACCGGGCGGCGTATTCAGATGATTTTACGGCGGCTACGGGCAGAGTTGGAGGGCTTGTCCTATGAGCCAGCTACTTTCCCTATGAAACAATCGTTAAGGCAAGCGAGGGCGACCCGGAAGCTGTTGCCGCCGTCCTATCCCATTATGCCGGATATATCCGCGCTTGTGCGAAAATGGACGGACAGATCAACACAGATATGCAGGAACATATCGTCGGGCGGCTGATAGAAAGCCTGTTGAAGTTCCGCTTTGACCGTTAAACAGAAAAGTTGTATAATTAGAGCCTGACAAATTAAACTTTAATGAGGGTAGAGCAAATGGAACAGATTTTCAATTACAGAGATATACCCACGGATCAACGGCTTGACATATTAAATGCCCTTGCGCAAATCGGTTTTTTTATTTTCCCAGCATACGGCGGTGTGAAAACAATGCAACAAATTATGGAAAAGTCAGTTCCGGGTTCAGGTCCACAATTCTATTTCGTTCTCCGTGAAAATCAGTTAATAGGATACAATTTTCTCATTGGTGACACGAGGAAATATAAAGCGTTCCCCTGGCTTGCTATTAGCAATATGGATGAGCAGAAGTTGACTGTTTGTGAAGAACTGATGAAAATGCAAATTTCCTTTTTTGAAGAACTCGGAATGCAAAAGATAGCAGATCATTGCGTTAGGATTATGGAAGATTACAGAAAAGGGATTGGAAAACGAAAAGAAAGTGATTGCAGATAAATTCCATTTGAAAAACGGCTGACAATTTAATACCGCCGCCCATCACAGCGGCACATAAGCAGTAAATCTTGAAAAGGTTTGCTGCTTTTTTTGCGCCCATTTTCAAAAATCTTTGGCAAACCATACCGCCGGATTGTTGTAGGGAGCAGACAGGGAAAATAAAAAAATTTCCGTGCATTTGCCAAAACGCCCCCTTTTCACCGTTGTAGTGGTGAACAGCGGGCAGAACACGCCGCTGCAATCGCTATATTGGTGGAGCAAGCCAGTATATCCGCAAACCAGAGCCGCAGAGGAAAGCGGCAGTTTTTTAGAGCAAGATTCTACCACGGTGCCAAAATCCGCATATCTGCGGTTTTGCCCCCTTTGGTAAATCTTGTTGGGGAGTGCCTTCCCCAAACCCTGCTCATGCGCCCTGTCGGGCGAGAAAGGAGGTCAATGCTTGAAGAAAAAATACAACACGCCCCACCGCAGCCATGTGGTCAAAACCCGCATGACCGAGGAAGAATATGCCGACTTCACCGAGCGGCTGAAACACTATGACATGAGCCAAGCCGAATTTATCCGGCAAGCCATTACACGGGCGACCATTCGCCCCATCGTTACCGTTTCCCCGGTCAATGATGAACTGCTGTCCGCTGTTGGCAGGCTGACCGCCGAATACGGAAAAATCGGCGGCAACCTCAATCAGATTGCCCGCGCCCTCAACGAGTACGGCACACCATACAACGCCCTCTCCGTTGAAGTCCGCGCCGCCATTTCTGACCTTGCCGCCTTGAAGTTTGAAGTCTTGCGAAAGGTAGGTGACGCTGTTGGCAACATTCAAACATATCAGCTCTAAAAATGCTGACTATGGCGCAGCCGAGCAGTACCTCACCTTTGAACATGACGAGTTTACCATGAAGCCTACTCTTGATGAAAACGGGCGGCTCATGCTCCGGGAGGACTACCGAATAGCCACGCTGAACTGCGGCGACGAGGATTTTGCCGTTGCCTGTATGCGCTCCAATTTCCGCTATGGGAAGAACCAGAAGCGGGAAGATGTAAAAAGCCACCACTACATTATCAGCTTTGACCCACGGGACGCAGCGGACAACGGTTTGACCGTAGACCGGGCGCAAGCATTGGGCGAGGAATTTTGTGCCGAGCAGTTTCCCGGACACCAAGCCATTGTCTGCACCCACCCGGACGGACACAACCACAGCGGCAATATCCATGTGCATATCGTTATCAATTCTCTGCGGATAGCCGAAGTTCCATTCTTGCCCTATATGGACAGACCGGCAGACACCCGCGCCGGGTGCAAACACCGCTGCACAGACGCGGCGATGGAATACTTCAAAGCCGAAGTCATGGAGATGTGCCACCGGGAAAATCTCTATCAAATCGACCTTTTGCATGGCAGCAAAAAGCCGCATTACCGAGCGTGAGTATTGGGCGCAGCGGAAAGGGCAGGCAAAGCTGGACAAGGAAGCTGCCGCCTTGCCAGCCGAGGAGCAGCCAGCCAAGCCCACGAAGTTTGAAACAGACAAGGAAAAATTGCGGCAGGCCATACGCACCGCGCTGTCCTCTGCCACAAGCTATGGCGAGTTCGCCGCCGTTCTCTTGCAACAGGGCGTGACTGTCAAGGAGAGCCGAGGGCGGCTATCCTACCTCACGCCGGACAGGACAAAGCCCATTACCGCCCGCAAGCTGGGAGATGATTTTGACCGCGCTGCCGTTCTTGCCCTTTTGGAACAGAACGCCCACAGAGCCGCCGAGCAGACCGCAACCGTACCCGAATACCCCCGCAACATAAGGGAGCGTTTGCAGGGCAAAAAAGCTGTCCAAACCACCCCGGAAAAGGACGGTATTCAGCGCATGGTTGACCGGGCAGCGAAGCGAGCGGAGGGAAAGGGCGCGGGCTATGACCGCTGGGCGGCAGTCCACAATCTGAAACAAATGGCGGCTACCGTTGCCGCCTACGGGCAGTACGGCTATTCGCCGGAGGAGCTGGACGCAGCCCTGGTATCTGCCAATGCGGATTTACAGGACAGCACCGCCAAGCTGAAAGCCCTGGACGCTGCTATCCGGGAGAAAAAGGAGCTTCAGACACAGGTGCTTGCCTATGCCAAGACCAAGCCTGCCCGTGACGGTCTGAAAGCACAGAAAACGGAAGAAAGCCCGTAGCATCTATCGGGAACGGCACGAAAGCGATTTTATCATAGCGGACGCAGCCACCCGTTATTTCCGGGCGCATGGCGTTTCCAAGCTGCCAAGCCATAAAGCCCTGCAAGCGGAAATCGAGCAGCTTACCGCCGAAAAGAACGCCCATTACAACGAATACCGGGAGAAAAAAGCCCGTGTCAAGGAGCTGCATACCGTGAAAAGCAATCTTTCTCAAATCCTGCAAGGCGAGAAAGACAGAGAGAAAAAGCACGAACATGAGCGTTAAAAACCGCCCCGAAACGATACCAAAACAGGGATATGCCCTGCACCCTATCCGCAATACTGCCCACCTTTGAAACGGGGCGCACAGCGCAGGAAATCCCCGAAAATGACACCGAGAAACTACATTTTTACCGACCTATCCGCTTATACCAGCGGAAACGGCAGAAAGGAGCGAGAAATGCCACGTATGAGCAAAAAGCGGCGGTTGGAATGGAGCTTTTTCCTCAACCACCGAAACCGTATTACCTACAATGACCTTTGCCGGGGCTGCACACACGGCTGCAAGCAGAGCTTCCGGGCGATTATCGTCCTCTGCCCCCGGTATTTCTCTAAGAGATGGAAACACAGGGAGGACACCGCCAATGGCAGATAACCGCAAATATTACTACCTCAAACTGAAAGAAAACTTCTTCGACAGCGATTCCATTGTGCTGTTGGAGGACATGAAAGACGGGGATTTTGTATTCCAATATCCTCTTGAAGCTGTACTTAAAATCGCTGAAAAATGGCGGCAGATTGCAGCTTGACGAGCATATCCCCTATACCGCCCAGATGATAGCCACGCTGACCCGTCACCAAATCGGGACGGTGGAACGGGCATTAGCCATCTTCCAGCAGTTAGGGCTTGTGGAGCAGCTTGACTGCGGGCTGCTTTATATGACCGACATTGAGCTGATGATTGGTCAATCCTCTACCGAAGCGGAACGGAAACGCGCCGCAAGGCTTGAAAATAAGGCACTTTTGCCGCCGCGGACAAATGGCGGACATTTGTCCGACATTCGTCCACCAGAGATAGAGATAAAGAAAGAGATAGATATAGAGTTAGAAAAAGAGGGAGAGTTAAAGGGACAAGCCCTCGCCCGCAGCTATGGCAGATATGAGAATGTATTTCTGACTGATACGGAGCTTTCCGAACTGCAAGCGGAGCTGCCCGAAAAATGGGCGTACTACATTGAGCGGCTTTCCGGCTATATCGCGTCCACGGGCAAGAAATATAAAAACCACGCCGCCACTATCCGCAGATGGGCGGCAGACGATACCGCAAAGGCTGCCCCGAAAACAGGGCATACCCGAATACACCTGCAAGGAGGGCGAGAGCTTATGAGTAATCTGTTTACAGAACGAGTTTTGAATATGGCGGCTGTTACCCCACAGCCGGAGGACTACACGGGCGAGGACGGACTGCTTTACTGCGGCAAGTGTCACACTCCGAAAGAAGCCTACTTCCCGGAAAAGCAAGCCGCCCTGTTTGGGCGTGACCGCCACCCGGCAGAATGTGACTGCCAGAAAGCCCAGCGTTTGGAGCGTGAAGCCGCCGAACAGCGCAGAAAGCACCTTGACACCGTGGAGGACTTGAAGCGCCGGGGATTTACCAATCCTACCATGCAGGAATGGACTTTCGCCAACGACAACGGGAAATGCCCGCAAATGGAGATTGCACACTTCTATGTGGAGCATTGGGAAACCATGCGCGAGGAAAATATCGGCTATCTGCTATGGGGCAAGGTCGGCACAGGAAAAAGCTATTTTGCCGGGTGTATCGCTAATGCCCTCATGGAGCAGGAAGTCGCTGTCCGCATGACGAACTTCTCTGCGATTTTGAATGACCTGACCGCCAGCTTTGAGGGGCGCAACGAGTATATCGAGCGTCTTTGCCGTTTTCCTCTGCTTATCATTGATGATTTTGGAATGGAGCGCGGCACAGAGTACGGTTTAGAACAGGTCTACAATGTGATTGACAGCCGCTACCGCAGCCGCAAGCCCTTAATCGTTACCACCAATCTGACATTGGACAGCCTGCAAAATCCGCTGGACACCGCCCATGCCCGGATTTATGACCGCCTTTTGGAAATGTGCGCCCCTATCCTCTTTACGGGAGAGAACTTCCGCCGTGAAACGGCGCAAGCCAAGCTGAACAGACTAAAAGAATTGATGAAATGAAAGGAGTTGCCTATGGCAGAGAACAAGCAGAACACCACCCCGGAACGCCGCCCGGACTGCGTGACAGAGATCCGCATGGGCAACACCGTCCTTGTCGTTTCCGGCTTTTTCAAAAAAGATACCACCGACACCGCAGCCGATAAGATGATGAAAGTGCTGGAGGCGGAAGCCGCCGCAGGACACAAAGCCCAGCTTTCGCCCTAACGCTACAAGCCGCACAGAAAAATCGTCATTTTACCGGGCGGTAAAGAAGCAGAAGCCGCTATACAGACAGCCGCCCCATGTGGTATAATCGAAATACGGAATAGTGGGGCTGGCTGTCGGAAACGGAGGATTTTATGTTAAGACAGACCACCCAGAAAATCACTGCCCTTTATCCAAGACTATCCCATGAGGACGAGCTGCAAGGCGAAAGTAATTCCATTTCCAACCAGAAGCGTATTCTTGAAACCTACGCAAAGCAGAACGGTTTTTCCAATCTGCGCTGGTACACGGACGATGGTTATTCTGGTGCGAACTTCCAAAGACCGGGCTTTCAATCCATGCTTGCGGACATTGAAGCCGGGAAAGTGGCTACCGTTATCGTAAAGGATATGTCACGGTTAGGGCGAAACTACCTGCAGGTGGGAATGTACACGGAAATGATTTTCCCACAAGAAAGGTGTCCGCTTCATCGCTATCAATGACGGAGTGGACAGCGCACAGGGCGACAATGATTTTGCCCCTCTGCGGAATATCTTCAACGAATGGCTGGTGAGAGATACGAGTAAGAAAATCAAAGCTGTAAAACGGTCAAAAGGCATGAGCGGCAAGCCTGTTACGAGCAAACCCGTGTACGGCTACCTCATGGACGAGGACGAAAATTTCATTATTGACGAGGAAGCTGCACCCGTAGTCAAGCAGATATACAACCTCTGCCTTGCCGGGAACGGTCCGACTAAGATAGCCCGTATGCTCACCGAGCAGGAAATCCCAACGCCGGGAACGCTGGAATACCGCAGGACGGGCAGCACACGCCGCTATCACCCCGGCTATGAGTGCAAATGGGCGACAAATACCGTGGTGCATATCCTTGAAAACCGGGAGTACATGGGCTGTTTGGTGAACTTCAAGACGGAGAAACCGTCCTACAAGACCAAGCACAGCATAGAAAATCCCATTGAGAAACAGGCAATTTTCGAGAACCACCACGAGCCTATCATAGACACCCAGACATGGGAGCGTGTGCAGGAATTACGCAAACAGCGCAAGCGTCCGAACCGCTATGATGAAGTGGGCTTGTTCTCTGGTATGCTCTTTTGCGCGGACTGCGGCAGCGTCATGTATCAGCAGCGTTACCAGACCGATAAGCGGAAACAGGACTGCTATATCTGCGGGAACTACAAGAAGCGCACCCATGACTGCACCGCACATTTTATCCGCACCGACCTTTTGACTGCGGGCGTTCTCTCCAATCTACGGAAAGTGACGAGCTATGCGGCAAAGCATGAAGCCCGGTTTATGAAGCTCTTGATTGAGCAGAACGAGGACGGGGGCAAACGCAGGAACGCCGCCAAGAAAAAGGAACTGGAAGCTGCCGAAAGGCGTATCGGTGAACTTTCCGCTATTTTCAAGCGGCTGTATGAGGACAGCGTAAGCGGTCGCATTTCTGACGAGCGTTTCACGGAGCTTTCGGCAGACTATGAAGCCGAACAGCAGGAATTGAAAGAGCGTGTTGCCAGAATACAGGCGGAGCTTTCCAAAGCACAGGAAGCCACCGTGAACGCAGAAAAGTTTATGAACATTGTCCGCAAGCACATGAACTTTGAAGAACTGACCCACACCCTCTTGCGTGAGTTTGTAGAGAAAATCGTTGTGCATGAGTGCAGCTACGATGAAAACGGCACACGCAGACAGGACATTGAGATTTATTATTCTTTTGTTGGCAAGGTGGACTTGCCCGAATGACCGCCCGCCCTATCCGATACCAAAGACAAGTATCGGATAGGAAAGGCAAAATTTTTTACACTTCTATTACTTCTTTATCACACATAAGCAAATATTCATATTATCAATCACAACATGGTCACACGCCGCAGGAACTACATGCCAGGAAGGTCCGTCTACAGCCGTAAAGCCTTTTAAGAGTACATTATTACACCACTTGGCATAGATAAAGAAACGGTGTGCATTACTGTCCGGCAGATGCCAGCAGGATCCGTTGATAATTCCGTTTCCTACAATGGAAATATTGTCACAGTGGTCTGCATATACACACCCTGATACAACCGCACCTTCCTCAATATAAACCGTATCATTGGACTTTAAGGTAAGAACTCCTACATTATATACCTTGCCCTTTTCAAAGCAGATGGTGGTATCTGCCGGTTTCTCAATCCTGTGCGAGCAAAGTACAAACAACGCATCATGAAGACCACCATCTGTCTCTACAGTAAACTTTCTCGGTTCATCAAGATGGATATGGATTGTTTCTCCTTTTACAGAAGGAACTATGCCAAAGCTGGACGGACGGATTTCAAGTTTTTCATATGATGCATGGATTGAAATCTCCAGATCATACGCTTCGTTATCTACTACAACAACATAGTCAAACGAATCTGTATGGTATACCACTCACTCTGTTCCATTGCAGGTAACACTGTATTTTGCTGATTTTTCCAATTCATCTACAGAATTTAAAATAAATCTCGGTTCCTTGACCGGGTCCGGATTAGGATAATAAATCAAATCATTTTCAAAATCCTTCATGTCTCTTTTCTCCTCGCTCCATCATAAATACTTATGATTCATACTGCCTATAATCAATTACCAGAGCTATTATTTAATTCTTCGTTAATCTCTTTGAGAATCTGGTCACCACCCTGATTCTTCCAGTTTTCAACAAAAGTATCAAATTCGCTGATATCTGCTTTTCCCATAATAATCTTTGCAAATGTTTCTTCTTCCATTTTTTTCAGGTTAGCCCATTTTGCCTGCATGGTTTCTGTCTGACCGCTATATGCATTGTAAACCGGTATATATTTATCATTTAATATAAGTATATTCTTTCTGTCTCGAAATGGCAATACTTTCTTAGACAACAAGAGCGGAGCCCTTTGCAAGGCCCCGCTCTTATTCATAGAGAAAACCACAAGCTATGCTTATGGAAGAAAAGAGCCGTAGCGTCGAAACGGTAGAAAAAGAACCTCCTTTTGCTATAATTAGAAGCGGGTAACGCCAACCGCATAGGGCCTTTGGTTCGGCCTGCTTTTTGGAGCTGGGCCTCTCGTGCCAGCAGCTCGAACAGAATATCCCGGCCCTCTTCACCGACCCCGCGTGCGGCCATGTGCTGCGGGCGAAAGGCTTCGTACAGGACGAGAACGGCTGGGTGGAGCTGAACGCCACCGCCGACGGCCTGACGGCAAACGCTATCCCCAAGGGGCAGGAAGTGCTCATCGTGATCGGGGAAGGGCTGGAGGAAGAACGGATTGAGGTGAGATTAAAGGGGTAAGGCGGATCCCCCGTATATCGTTGTATCTTTCCGCCCAAAGTAGGCGTATAATAGGGGAAAAGAAACGCTAAAGGAGAATCCCCTATGAACGGCACCGCATTGCGCAAACCGACTGCCCGGCGGGTGGTGGGCATGGTGGCGGGCATCGTCATCATCGCCCTTGGCATTGCGCTTTTCAAGCAGTCCCACCTCGGCAACGACTCCATCAGCGCCCTGAACATGCGGCTGGCGGAGCTGCTCGGCATCTCGCTGGGCACCCAGAACCTGTGCACGAACATCCTGTTTTTCCTGTTGGAATTCTGGTTCGGGCGCAAGTACATCGGCCTTGGCACCTTAGTCAATGGCATCTGCATCGGGTACATCGTCACGGCGTTCTATGACCCCATTCACGCCCACTTCGGCGACGCGCCGTCGCTGGCGGTGCAGTTGGCGTGGGTCATCGCGGCGGTGCTGGTCACGGCGCTGGGCGCTTCGCTCTACCAGACCGCCGACCTCGGCATCGCGCCCTACGATTACCTTTCCCTCGGTCTGCGGGACTACACACCTGCCCGTACTTCGGGTGCCGCATCTTCACCGATGCGCTCAGCGCCCTGCTGTGCTGGCTGCTGGGTGGCCTTGTGGGCCTTGGCACCTTGATCTGTGCGTTCTGCCTTGGGCCCTTCATCCAGTTCTTCGACCGGACGTTCTCCCAGAAGGTGCTGCAATACAAACCGAACAATTGAGAAACCCCGCGGCGTCAAATCATACGCTGCGGGGTCTTTTATTGCTGCCGTTAAGCAGAAAATGAAAATGAAGGAGATTTATCTTTCAAAACCGCCTGTGGACTGCTGCGGCGATGGGGAGCCATAACAAACCCATCAGACAGGCTTTGGAAGAAGTAAATAGGGATGTGAGAAATGCACTGTCACAGGTTGATGCCGATTCCAAGGATCACGAATAGGATCGCCAGACAGATGCAGCTTAACATTTATCTGGAGATGGCCCAAGGATAAAATAGAAGCAGTATTAAAGCCGCTCACTGTGCTGGTTTCCAGCATGGTGAGCGGCTTTTTACTACAAATATGAGGAATCGAAGAAGTCTTTTAGTGTGATTCCCAAACCCAAACAGATTCTTTCAATCGTCTCTACGCTCAACTGGCCTCCCCGACGGGCAGTTGTTTGAATCGTGGAATACGATATTCCGCATTTCTTTGCCAACACACACAGATTCATATCACGCTCTTGCATCAAATCCTGAACACGCTTGATCGTATCCACGAAATTCCCTCCCATCTTTTTAGTTCAAAACTTTTCCAACGATCTCGAATCTTTGCTCTGGAGATATAATAATTGGTGAATATTTGGTGTTAAGAGAGACCAAAACCGGTTGATTGTGCACCACGCCATAGCTGTCGGTAAGGAATTCTGCTTGGGTTTTATCCGGGGTATGTTCATCGTATTTTTTCAGATATCCACAGTCACCATATACGAATATCCCGATATCCCCGCATTCAAGTTCTTCGCAGCGCTTTACCCATACGATTTGTCCGCTATGATAACGTGGCTCCATACTATCACCGCTAACGTATATCCCGAACTCGGCACCAGCCGGAACGCTACTGGCAGGCACTTGTATGTGCTGGAACATTTCACCCTCAAGAAAAGCTCCTAGACCTGCCGATACTGGCAGCTCTGACACCGGCATCATTATATAGTCGATTTCCGCAGGCTCTTCTGTGTCTGGCTGGTAGCGCCGGGATGCAATCAAGTCCATTTCGTACTCGGCAACTTTTTTTTGCCCTATATCATTTAGAAGGGCGGGTTTCTGAAAGGCCTTTGTAAAGTAGGAAGGTCCTTCCTTGATGTTCAATGCGTGACAGATTGCAACCAGTTGATAGATGCTGGGAGTGGTGTATCCTTTTTCCCATTTGCTGATTCCCTTATCACTGACATCGACGCCATAGTTGTAGAGAAGTTCGGAGAAAGCTACAAGTGAATAGCCATTCCTTTTTTCGTACAGCTGCGAGAATCAGACCTACCTCATTACTATCCCTTGCGGCGACTGCATCATAGCACACCGTGGATGGGGCTATGTGCATTTTGGTGAGCATGGTTTTCTTTTTCATAACAAGAACACTCCTTTGTGATCCGGTAGCTCTATTATAGTATAGAAAACATAAGAAATCAACAAAAAATCTCCAGAATAGCGACAAATGCGTAATTGAAATCTCCATAAAGTAGGTACATAATCGAATCAAATCCACGAATAACAGCTTTTTGGTGTTGATTCTGGACCGAAATCATATTTATTCGGTGTTTTTAAGAGGTGATATTATGAGAAAAGAAAACGTAAGATGCCCGATGTGCGGAACCATGAACTATGATGTAGATCTTGATGCAACCGATGGCTGGACAAAATGCCGTCTGTGCAAAGCAGTAACCTGCTCTATGGATGAGTGGAAAAAGCATACAGTGTCCGTTCCTCTGTTAAACGAAAAACAGTTCGTGGCACGCAGTATGACTCGCAAATAATGCACGCTGCATTCTGATAAATCTGCAAAAAGGAGAATTTCTGATGTGTGGTGATTACAACCTTCGCCGTGAGAAAAGATACGTCGAAGTGGATGTTCGTTTTACTCCTGACGGTAAGATCCGTCCTCTTGCCATAAACTATGACAAGACTCGCACTTATGGAATTGACCGTGTTTTGGCAGTCAGGCATGGCACATCGCGCCTTGGCGGAAAAGGTCACTGCTTCACCTGTCTAATCTGCGGGCAGAAGCGAAATCTTTGGCTTGAACAGGGCAAGTGGTTCGTGGAAGCCTACTGCTCCGTGCCGGAAAGCCGTGCTTCGTAATGGCAAGGTACTTATCCCGCGCAGACCTTTCGCGCATAGCGGGTAAGTATATCGACCAGTACTATACCCGCTTCGGGATCAGCAAAGATGCCCGGAACCCATTGACCCTGAACGGCTTGCAAGCGCTGTTCTTGGGCTGAATGTGAAAATGCTGCCGCTATGTAGCGATGGCAGCGTCCTCGGACTTACCGTTTTTCAAAGATGCGGTTTTACCGTAACTTTAGGGGATGGTACAAAGCTTGTAGAGATATTCATGCCGAAGGACGTTGTGATCGATTCTGCCCTTGCGGCAGACGGCTGCACCGGATGCCGGAATTTCACGATAGCGCATGAGGCGGCACACCAGATTTTAGCTGATTTGTTCCCGAACGACTATGGAAAAGCAGTCAAGTGCCGTGGGCACATTGCCTATCGGGAACGAAACGGACAACCCTCATGGGAAGAATGGCAGGCAAACACCCTTGCAGCAGAGCTGCTGATGCCGACATTTCTGGTCAACGTCGAAATAGAACGGGCAGCGCTGTGCCTGCCGAATGGAATCCTATACAAATCCGCATCTGACCCGAACTATGAAAAATTCTGGAGATGGCTGTGCGGATGGGAGTATCGTGGTCTGCTATCAGGATCAGACTACAGCAGATGCAGGTCATAAAAGGCAAACCCATCCACTGCCATCCATTGGACATCATCCGATTTGGAGAATAAACATGATTCAGTCAAATAATCGTCCTTTTAAAAATAAACCGCTGAGCAATATACAGCAGGCACAATTCAGCATCGGCTGGAGGTTTTGCCCCGTTTGCGGACACAAGCTCTACCAAAAAGATGAGAGCTGTTCAGGCACTATCCGCATAAAGTGCCTCAAGTGCGGCAACGTAGCAACGGTTGATTTAGCCTATCGCAGGCGTTGATTGCTTTATAGGCAAAACACAATTTCAAAATCGGGTGCATTGCACCCTGAATATGGACTGTTCGCTCCGAGCAACGGGCCATTGCCGCAAGGCAATGTATGAAACGCGCACCAAATAGCCGGGCAACAGCTGATAGAGTGATTCTGCTTTAGAACCGCTCTGTTAGTTGGTTGTCCGGCTATTTTTTTAGCCTTCAGGTAGCCTGCTCCCGTAAAAAGGAGCAGGCTTTATGTTTGTCCGTTTTTCGTGGATGCCCCAAGCGGCGAAATATCCGTAGCCTTCCAAATTTTCGACTTTTTACGCTTTATCGAAAATTTTGAGGTTTAACATGGGCTTCAACTATGGTTTGGAAAAGAAGAATTTTGATAGTCAGTGGGCTATGACCCGCAAGCAGTATGAAGATGCCGGTATGAGCAGCGAAGCGATTCAGGCAATGTACGATTTCGACTGGTCTGTTTTTAACGCTAATCGCTCTTACCAGAACCATACGCAGGAAATGGCTGCGCCGTCCTTTGAGCAGAGCGAAGAATCCTACTCGCCCTTGATGAACAAGTATCAGGAAGCCGTTTCCGTTACGGATACTTACCACGAAACTAAAAGCCGTTTTGCATGGATTGGTGAGATTGAGAACGAGCAGTTGCTTACTGCACTCGAAACTTTGAAAACCGAAGATTTGGAAATTATCACCATGTACGCTTACGAGGGATACGACATCACTGAAATTTCTAAAGTCTACGGCGTATCTCGGCCCACTATTAGTATCAAAATCAAGAGAATTACTAAATTTTTGAAAAACTTCAATTTTAATGCTACGAATTGACCCTTCTCGATGCCTACCAAGTGAAGGGACAATTTTCCAAGCGGCACTCGCCGCAGGGCAAAGCGTCCGACTTCATGGTCCTTGAAAACTGAATAGTTCCGTCATCTGGTACTCCGATAATGATACTTCCGTAATTCGCGGCCCGGTCACAAAGCAGACGGGGTGGCTGAAATGCCAATGAAGCGGTACAAGTCCGCTGCCAGATGTTTATGCCCCACTCGCAGGGAGCCGAGGGCGAATATGCGAGACCTTTAATCATATTGATCCGGGAACTGCCGGGTACGTTTTGCGCATCCGGTAGTTCCTTTTTACGTATCCCAATTTATTCTTTACCCGAATATCCACTTTGATACATATAGGAGGACACTTTTATGGATGAGTTGAACCCCACGGTGCGCGAGCAGGAGATCTACGAGAAGATGGAGCTGACCCCTGAGATGGTCAAGTCCATCCGCACCCTCTGCGGTACCTGTCTGCGGCACTTTGTGGATGCAAAGGCATTCAAGATCGCACTTGTACCCAGCGCAGACCGGGGCATGGACACCTGCACCGTCTGCCAGATGCGGCGCGGCTACGATTATGTGGTCATGCACCGCTGATCCAACCATACCACCATACCGTGAACGAAGCCCGCTGCGGAACATCCGGCAGCGGGCTTTGCACATAACAACATGGAGGTACAATTTTGCAGCAAAACTGGAAATTCCAACGCGGAGACATCTTCTTCACCCATTTTGGGGCGAGCACCGGCTCGGAACAGTGTGGTGACCGTCCGGCGGTCATTCTTCAGAATGACGTGGGCAATTATCACTCGCCGACCCTGATCGTTGCGACCATGACAAGTAAGGCGGAAAAGAAAGTAAACCAGCCGACCCACTGCCTGTTGGAAAACGCAGGGTTGAACATGCCGTCTGTCGTGCAGGCAGAGCAGATCTTCACCATCGACAAGAGCCGGGCGCTGAAGTATCTGGGGCATCTGACCCCGGAGGAGATGCGCCGGGTGGATGATGCAGTACGCATCAGCCTTGCGCTGAACCCGATGGGCAGCATCCAGCAGATAGAGCCTATCCGGCGCTCTACGGCGCTTTACGCGCCGCCTGAGGTGGTGGATGGCAAACCGCCTGTCTACCCCTATACGCCCATCCGGTCGTCCTTTGAGAACGCCGGAAGCATCGAGGAAATGATGCTGTACACCGAGTTGCAATCCGCTGTTCATGCCATGATCCAGCGGCTGGAATACAGCTTCACCTTCAATCCCAGCCTGCTCACCAGCCCGAAGCGGAAGCAGCAGGTGACTGAGATCTTAGAAGAAGCCGAAAAATACATTTGGAGAATCAAGGAGGAAATGCGATGCGCCTGATCGACAACAATTCTTTCATCGGTATCAACCCGCCGTACCAGCTTCTGGTCATCCACAGCAGCAAGCTGATCTATCCCCGCGAGATCTACCAGCGGGGCGTGGAGCGCAAGCGGGTGGAGCTGATCGCCAGGGACTTCAACGAGTACATCGTTAACGAGCCGAAGGTCAGCTTCCGCAACGGCAGGTACTATGTGATGGACGGGCAGCACACCATCGAGGGCTGCATCCTCCTTAACGGCGGCGAGGACCGCCCGATCCTCTGCAAGGTCTACACCGGCCTGACGATGGAGCAGGAAGCCCTGCTCTTTGCGGAGCAGAACGGTCACGCCGCACCCCTGTCGGCGGGCATCAGGCTGCGCGCTAAGGTGGTGGGCGGCGATGCGCCTTCCAAGGCGTTTGTCGCGGCCACCAACCGGGTGGGGCTGTCCCTCAACTACGACAGCATGCAGCTGAGCGACTACCGTATCAGCTGCGTGGGCACGGCGCTGAAGCTGTACGACCAGCTGGGCGAAGAAATCTACTGCGAAGCCCTGCGGCACATCGTGGAAGCGTGGGAGGGCAGACCGGATTCCTTCCGGGCGGCTGTCCTGCGGGGCGTGATGTACTTTGTGCAGCTGTATCATGGACAGTACAGCGCGGAGCGGCTTGTCCGTGCGCTGAGCGGAGTCCATCCCATGGAGCTCTACCGTATCAGCCGGGATAATCCCGCCAAGCTTCCGGGCTGGCGGCGGTACGTTTACCCCATCTACACCACCTACAACGGCAAGTGCAGGAAGGATGCGCTGCCGATGAAGTTCTAAACTCAAATATCTCCTTTGGCAAGGGCGATGGTACCCGGAAAAAGGCCATTGCTCTTTACATATAGTATTTTCTTTCAAATAATTGACATATTGAACTGGAAAGGAGAGGACCGGAATGAGCGAGATCGCAGCCTGCACTTTGATTCAGGAAGAGCCCGACCGCAAGACGGAGCGGTACATGATGATGTTCAAGGATTACCCGGATGTGGTATCCGTAGACATTCTTCAGGAAATGCTTGGCATCTGCCGGAAGAATGCGTATCTGCTGGTCAAGCAGAATAAGATCCACTCGGCGCGTGTAGGACGCAGTTATAAGATCGTCCCATATTTTGAACCGCTCCACTATACATTGCAGGATATGGAACAGCATCCCAAATACATCCAAGACTTCTACCAGCATGAGTTGGATCGTGGCCTTACGGCAAATACCGTCATTCACTATCACGCCAACATCCGCAAATGCCTGCAGTATGCTTTTCAAATCGGCATGATCCGTTCCAACCCGGCAGATCGCGTTGAACGTCCTCGTAAAGAAAAGTTCAAGTCGGAGATTTACAGCGGTGAAGAACTGGAGCAACTTTTCAAGGTGATTCAAGGTGACCCTTCGGAGTTTGGCGTCATCATGGCTGCATTCTACGGGCTGCGGCGCAGTGAAATTGTTGGTTTGAAATGGGATGCCATTGACTTTGAGAACAAGAAAATCAGCATTCAGCATACGGTTGTGACCGCAAAGGTCAACGGAACGGTAACGGAAATCGCACGAGATAAGACAAAAACAAAGTCGAGCTGCCGGACACTTCCCCTAATCCCTGCCTGTGAGCAGATGCTCAATAAAATGAAAAAGGAGCAGGAGCAGAATCGGAAGGTCTGCGGCAAAAGCTATTGCACCGATTATCTTGACTATATCTATGTAGACCCGACGGGAAAGCGGATTCGGCCCGATTTCCTGAGCCAGCATTTCCCAGATTTTCTGGTAGCACACCAGATGAAGCGTATCCGTTTCCACGACCTGCGCCATAGTTGTGCCAGTCTGCTCTATGCCAATGGCGTGAGCCTGAAGGAGATCAAGAGTGGCTCGGTCACAGTGACATCAGCACAACAAGCAACATTTATACACATCTGGATTTCTCCAGTAAGGTGTCCTCGGCGAATGCAATCGTCAATATCTTCCCAGAAAACACCAAAGTATAAGAAACTGAGCAGAAAAAGAAAAACAGCCCAATATCTTTCGATTCTAAGCTGTTTTATGATGGAGTGCCGATGGTGGGACTCGAACCCACATGGTTTCCCGAACGATTTTGAGTCGTTTGCGTCTGCCATTCCGCCACATCGGCTTATATTCAATTTTGGGACATTAGTACCGGTTTCTGAAGATTGGAGGGATGTTCAGGAGGGATGTAAGAAATCCTGCTTCGACAAACTATCAAAATTCAACGAACACTCGTAGATTTGTCGCACAGACACGAAAAGTTACGAAGCGGATTTTGAGTCCCCTCGTCTGCCATTCCGACACACCGGCGTATTCTATTTTACAGACAACATAGTTATTATAGCGGATTTTTCTCCCAAAATCAAGATGCAGCTCACAACTCATCAAATTTCTGCAAATTTCCTCTCCCTTTTTGGGCCGCGGGCGTGTATACTGAGAGAGACAACATCGTACCCAAAGGAGTACTCTCTATGAATCATTTTCTTTTTGCCCCCGTTACCGACGCCCAGCGCCAGCGCGACGCGCTATTAGGGGCGCTGGTGGGGTTGGCCCGCTCCACCGTCAACGAGCCGAAGACCGAGGACACCGACCGTGTGCTGGCCTCCGGTCTCCGGCTGGCTGCAGACCCGGACGCTGCCGAAGACGCGCTGCGCCGGATGTACAGCATCGTCGAGACGGAAAAGCACCGCGTCGCCCCCAACTGCGCCACCTGCACCATGCGCTGCGGCAACACCGACAACTACGACCTCGCCCGGCTCTGGGCCGCGCCGGAGGACATCCGCGCCCTCAAACTGCGGCTGCTGGCAGCAGTATTCCGGCTGGCACAAGGCCGCCCGGACGCTTGCGCACAGGAGGTCATTGATCAGGCCCTTTTTGTCCTCGCCGAAGACTGGGACGAGGAACTTCTCGCCTCCATCGTGAAGCGGGCCGAGGACTGCTGTGCCGGGTAAATTCCCAGAAAATTTCTGCTTTTCCCCGTGCGCTGCATTTCTTTTCTCTCCGCTGCGCCGCACACAAATCCGGACAGTTTCTTTTTTATAGGGCATTCTTCCCCCTTTTTGTCAGAATTTAGCGTTCCGGGCGCAGAAATATGGGGATGTTTTTCAAAAAATACTTTACAAACGTCAAAGAAATAACTATTATATAAGTATAGTGCTCCAAATCGTTGGCACGAACAGAAAGCGGTCGGACTGACCGGTAATACAGCTTCCGGCCCGGAAATCATCCACGTTTCCAATTTGCAGTGGAATACAGGAAAGAAGGTATAAGCTATGTCTGAGAAAAAGTCTGCTGCCCCCGCAGCTGTCGCTGCTCCTGAGGCTCCTGCGGCAGAGCCGAAGAAGCGCAAATCTTCTGGTGCTGCACAGCGGCGCGGTCGTCCCCGCTCTCCCCGGAGGTTTATGTCGAGTTCGGCACCAACCAGTACAACATCACCGATGTCATCGAGCGCGCCAAGGCCGACTACCGCGCCACCCATAAAGTGGGCGTCCAGTCCTGCAAGGTCTACGTCAAGCCTGAAGAGGGTATGGCCTACTATGTCATCAACAAAGTCTCCGGCAAGCTGGAGCTGTGATGTTCCTCAATACGAACAAAGGCGTCTGCACAGTCATTTGTGCAGACGCCTTTTCTTTTTATAAGCCGTACAGTTCGGTGTACTTTCGGGTAAGGTACTGGATATAATCCTCAGCACTGAAATCGCCGCAGGCATTCTTCACCACGTCGGCAGGCTCCATCAGCCCGCCGTACTGGTGGACTTTTTCCCGCAGCCACGCCGTGATGGGTGAGGTCGCCCTTTGCCGCCGCGCCCCAGACGTCCAAGTCCTGCTCCATCCGGCGGAGCATCTGAGCGCCGTAGGCACTGCCCAGCGCGTAAGACGGAAGTAGCCGAACGCGCCGCCCGACCAGTGGCTGTCCTGTAAACAGCCATCCCGGTCGTTCGGCACCTCGATGCCCAGATATTCCTTATAAAGCTTCGCCCAGACAGCCGGCACATCTTTTGCTTCCAGCGTGCCGCCGATGAGCTGCTTTTCGATCTCATACCGTACCATGACGTGGAGGCAGTAGGTCAGCTCGTCGGCCTCGGTGCGGATGAGGCTGGGCTGAGCCTTATTGACAGCGCGGTAGAACTGCTCTGCGCTCACGCCGCCCAGCTGCCGGGGAAAGAACTCCTGCACCTTGGGATAGATAGCTTCCACGAAAGGCCGCGACCGGCCAATAAGGTTCTCATAGAAACGGGACTGGCTCTCGTGGACGCCCATTGAGACTCCGCCCGCAAGACAGGTGTACTGCAGGTCATCCCGGATGCCCAGTTCATACAGAGCATGGCCGCCCTCGTGGAGGACAGAGTACATCGAGGATGCCACATTGTGCTCGTCGTAGTTGGTGGTGATGCGGACATCCTTATTGTTGAATTCCAGCGTAAAGGGATGCTCCGTCTCACCCAGACCACAATGGCTGCGGTCGAGGCCCATCACCTCCATCAGATAGTCGGCGAAGTCCTTCTGCTGTGCTGCCGGGTACTCCTGATGAAGGAAGCTGTCGTCGATCTGTGGCTTCTCGCCGATTTTGTGGATGAGCGGCACCAGCCCCTCCCGCAGCGTCGCAAAGAAGCTGTCCAGCATCTTCCTATCCACGCCGCGCTCATACTCGTTCAACAGAGCGTCATAGGGCGCTTTCGAGGCGTCATAATAACCGGCAAAGCGGCGATTGTAGTCTACAAGCTCCTGCAAAACGGGGCAGAACAATGCAAAATCGTCCTGTGCCTTGGCCTTGTGCCAGACGTCGTCCGCCCGGTTGCACAGCTCTTTGTAGGCCATATATTCGTCAGCCGGGATGCGGGTCAGCTGCTCACAGCTGCGGCGCAGTTCCTCCACTTCGCGGCGGTGGACGAGGTCCAGCTCCCCGGCCCGGGCGCTCAGCTCATCCAGCAGCGCTTTCGTCTCGGGCAGGTCATCAGTTTCTGGCTTTCTCCCGCCAGAATGCTCATGGCCACGCCCCGGCCCTCGGAGGTATCGCTGGGCGCGGTGGTCACGGCGTCCAGATAAAGGAGCTGTCCGCACAGTGGTAGGCGTACAGCTTCTTTGCAGCAATTCCAGTTGCTGCAAGGCGCGTTCTATCTCCATTGTCGTTCTCCTTTCTTTGATTTTTATCCCCAACCGAACAGCTTCCGCTTCGGCACCTGAACGGGGTCGGGTATCTCAAACTCGTACCGCTCGGTGGCGTTGATGACCGTCGTGCCGCCCCGGGTGCAGACACGAGGCAGGTTTGCCCCATAATTCAGGTGCATATGCCCGTGGATGAACCACTTGGGCTGATACAGGTCCATCAGATCGTTGAACACCTGAAACCCCTTGTGGGCCTTGTCGGTGCCGTCGTTGAGGCCGGATGCCGGGGCATGGGTCAGCAGGATGTCGATGCCGCCCGCCCGCCGGGCCGCGAGCCAGAGCTTCCGGGCGCGCCGCCGCATTTCAGCCTCAGTGTACTGGAAGGTATCGTCCCTGTTGTACCGATTGCATCCGCCCAGACCCATGATGCGCAGCCCCTTCCAGACATAGACTGCATCGTCCACACAGATGCAGCCACCCGGTTCTGACTCCTTGTAACTGCCGTCGTGGTTGCCGTGGACGTACAGGATGGGGACGGTGGTGAAGTTTGTGAGGTATTCGAGATATTTTTCGGCAGATCACCGCAGGAGAGGATAAGGTCGATGCCTTCCAGCCGCTTGCGGACACTCTCGTCCCAGAGCAGTTTGGACGGCACATCCGAAATCGCAAGTATTTTCACGATGCTTTTGCTCCATTCTTTTCTATCCTTGGGTCTTTGCCTGTTACTGCGGCGTTCCCTTTACGTTGTCCAGACCATTGATGTTTAAAAGGCTGCGGGTCTTGGCGTCCAGTTCGTCGTAGCTGGGCAGTTCGCCCTCCACGCACTCTTCCAGCCAGTCCATCTCCATCAGTTCCTTGGGCGTATAGATGCCGGAAGCCGCATGGTGAAGGGCATGGCCCTGACTGTAGCTCTCGGTCGGGAAAACCTGTATTTCCCCATCGCAGAGCTGGCGCTCTGCCATCTTGAGCAGCTGCATGGTTCCGTCGTTCAGCCGGGTGGGGTATTCCACCCGCTCGGCACCGCTCTTGAGGCCCCACCAGTAGTTGATTGCCCTGCCGCCGGGGGCGCTGTCCCATGTTCCGGCAAACACGGAGCGGACGATCTCGGTGAAGAACACGTCCCACCGCCACTCCGGCAGGCCCAGCGGCTGCAGAACGCCGTCGGGCAGGCGGCGGCAGAGGCCGTAATCGCGGTAGGTGCCTTCCGGCTCCCGGAAGTCCTGACTGTAGAAGACTTCGATGTCTTTCCTGTCAGAGAAATCCTGCGGGTGTGCCGCATCGCACAGACAGGCCCAGCGCAGCACCACCCGGCTGTCGGGCCGGACGGCACGCACGCCCTGAGCAAAGGCATTGATGGCCGCAGGCACACCGTACACCGGGTTTGCAGCCACATAGCCCACCTTGTCGCTGTGGGAGACGATGCCCGCCAGCATTCCCAGCAGATAGGTCACCTCATAGGTGCGGGGGTAGTAGGTGCGCACCAGCGGATGAGGCGCATTGAGGGAACAGTTCAAGAAACGGGTCTTAGGGTGCTGGGCCGCGACCTTCAGGCAGGCGGTGTGCATCCGGGCGCTGGTGGTGAAGACGATGTCCGCATGGTCATGGGCCACCTCTTCCAGCACCTGCTCTGCATCCACCTCGGGTTGACGTTCTCCCGGCAGCTGACATAGAGCTTATCCGGGAAAGCTTTCACCAGCGCGGCGCGGCCCTTGTCCTGTCCGCGCACCCATGCGCTGGTCTGGGCGTTGTGCTCGTGGAGGAACACCACCCGCAGCTCGCTGGGGCGGGAGCTGAAAATGTTCAGCTTGCTCAGCAGCGGCTCCGAGCTTTGCTTCGGCTCCAGCAGCAGTTCCACAGCGTGGGGCTCTGCCAGAATTTTCACCTCGTCCCAGAGGCGGGCCAGATTCTCCCGCACCTTGGTCGGGGTGGACTCGCAGGCGTCGGCGTAACGGTACACCGACAGGTACACCAAAGCGCGTCGCCCGGCGTCAGGCCCAGTGAGCCGCCGCCCAGCGCATAGAACTGCTGGCTGAACATGGTGTAAAGAGACGAGAAATTCAGCCGGTCGTCGTCCGTCCACACCTCGCCCGTGGCCTTACAGGCCAGCGTCTGCAGCTTTGCATAGCCCCCCAGCCGGGAGAAGCTGACGTAGTTGATGCGGGAAAACTTGTAAAAATCAAGGAACTCGTAATAGAGCTTATTCTCCAGCGTGTCGTTCTTTGCCGGGATGAGCCGGGTGACAGTGCCGGGAATTTTCACGGCCTCATAGTATTTGAGGACGGAGACACGCTTATTGCCCTCCTGCACATAGAATTTGTTCAGGTATTCGAAGGCAATAATAGGGGTGTGGATGCCCTCTTCCAGATGGGCGTCACAGAGGTTCGACCACTTGACTGCAAACTCGGTGTCGTCGTCGAGAAGAGGCATGAAATTGGAGGCAAAGGCGGTGTGGCGTCCGGCGGTCTTGGTACCCACGATGCTCTCGGCCGGGATGTCCACCAGCCCCAGAGGCTCCTGCGCCACGATGTCCACATCGGTGAGGATGTCGTCCAGCACCGCGAGATAAGGCGACTGTCCCCGGGCCACATTGGCCCGATAGGCACGCTGGCCTGCACGCTGGGCGCTGCGGTAATCTTCTATCATAAACAAAACTCCTTCTGCTTTTTCAGCAAGCGAAGAGGGATACTTTCCTCTAAGGGATAGTATAGCATGAAAATCGAAATTATGGGAGACTTTCTCGCCGCAAGGTGTTGCTTTCGCACAAATTTTAAGGTACGATAAAAGAAACACACGTTTCTTGTGAGGTAAGCTATGCTTTGTGAAACTCTTCCCCGGCTGGAAGCCGACGAATATCCCGGCGGTCTGTGGTACTACGAGCCCCACACCTACCAGCCCTACCGCTATGTGCTGGGGCGGGTGGGCCGCCGCCCGCTGGTGTGCATCGGCATCAACCCCAGCACCGCCCAGCCCGGTGCGCTGGACCCCACTCTGAAGAGCGTCGAGCGTCTGGCCAACGCCAACGGCTTCGACAGCTGGATCATGTTCAACGTCTACCCCCAGCGGGCCACCAACCCCAACGACATGGACAAAACGCCTGACCGCACCCTCTGCGACGAAAATCTCCGCTGGCTGCAGGCCGTGCTGGCCCAGACCGAGCCCACCATGTGGGCCGCATGGGGTACTCTGATTGAAAAGCGGGACTATCTGCCCGACCTGATGCGGGAGATGGTTGCCCTGACGCGGGAAAAGAACATCCCCTGGGTGACCTTCGGCCCCCGCAGCAAAAAGGGCCACCCCCACCATCCCCTCTACCTGCGCAAGGACTCCACACCGGAGCCTTTCGATGTGGAAAACTACCTCAACACCTGTTTTGAATGAATCTCTCAGGGAGGGAATTGCATGACACCGGAACGATATAAAAGACTGACAGACTGGCTCGAGGGACATCCCGCCCTGCGGGAGGGCATCATCCTGCTCAACCGCTGGCTCCCCCTCGTGCCTTTCGTCTGCTATCCGGTGCTTCTGGTACTGCTCAACCTCCGGTGGTTCACGATGCTCACCATCGGACGGGGCGGCGGCGCTCTTGATTTTATGCAGGTCATTGCCCGGGCCATTCTCGTTCCGGGTCTGGCGTTCTGGCTGGGAACCATCCTGCGGGCGAGGCTCAACTTTCCCCGCCCTTATGAGCAGCCGGGCTTCGTGCAGCTGGTATCTAAGGAGACCCACGGCAATTCCTGCCCTTCCCGCCACGCACTCAGTGCCGCCGTCCTCGGGATGGTGTGGCTCTACTTCTACCCTGCCGTCGGCGTCGTGATGCTGGCCATCGCCGCCCTCATCTGTCTGCTGCGGGTGCTTTCTGGGGCGCACTTCGTCCGGGATGTGCTGGCAGGCGCAGCCTTCGGGCTTACGTTCGGCTTTGTGGGGATGTGGCTGCTGTGAGAAGCCTTTTGCAAAAGCGCAAAAAGTTTCAAATTTCTCTTGACAGAACCCCGGGGCTATGGTATTATACTTCTCGCAGCGTGCTTCGACTCACAGCTGCGAACCGTATCAGAACCCAATGGGATAACAACGTGCGCCCGTAGCTCAGGTGGATAGAGCAACTGCCTTCTAAGCAGTGGGCCGGGGTTCGAGTCCCTTCGGGCGCATTGATGTGGTGCCCATAGCGTAGTCGGTTAACGCGCCAGATTGTGGATCTGGAGACCGTGGGTTCGAGTCCCACTGGGCACCCCACTAAAAAGACCCGCGAGCATATGCTTGCGGGTCTTTTTCTATTGTGGGGATGCCCAGTGCAGCCGAACCGACCGCCGCCTGCGGCGGAAACAGGAGGTGAGGCTGGGGCCGCGCTCTGATTTGTCAAGGCCCGCCAAGGCTGCGGAAAAATCAGCAAGCGCAACTCGTGAGCTACTCTCCCTCCTCTTCTACTTTATAAACAAACCAAGGCCGCAGCCCAGAACACCTTTCCGTGTTCCACGCTGCGGCCTTTTCGTATTTCTCAGCTTCCCAACTGCTTCAGGATATTGGCGACCTCATCGTTGGAGTAGCCCTCCTTCAGCAGTTCGCTGCGGATGGCCGTATCGCTCCTGCCCTGCCGGTAGAGACGGGCGGCGCTGTAAGGTACGATGGTGCTGCCTCCGGACGACAGCACTGACCCGCTGCCCGAGCCTCCCGAACTGCCCGCACTCTTTGCCCCGGCGTTTGCCGCAGCCTGCTGGGCGCTCTGGGCTGCCTTGGACTGCTTGAGCGCCCATTCGCCCTTTGCGATATTCAGCTTTTCGCTGGTCACATTGTTGTTGAACTCCTGCTGGCGCAGGGTGTCCTGATACTGCCGCTCCGCCTGCTCGTTCTTGTACTTCTGCTGGGCAAGGCTGTCCTGCCGCTGGGTCTCCTGCATCTGCTGGTCCCACGCAGCGTCAGCACGCTCGGCCGCGTAGGCGCGGTCTTTCGCGTACATATTGTACCCGGTGTTGGCCAGCGTACCCATCAGCGAGCCGATGCCGGTGGTCCCGGTGATGGCCAGCTGCACCGCGTCGCCGATAACGCCCAGAATGCTCAGCACATTATTGAACGTCTGCTGGCGCTTGGCGATGGCCTGCTGCTCCTGAGTGGAATAGTAGCCGTACAGGGCGTCCAGCCGGCCCAGATAGTCCTGATAGCGACCATAGTCCTGCTCGTAGGCAGCATTGTAGGCGCTGCCCTTCCGGTCGAGCTGACTGTAATAGTCCGACAGCTCCGCGTTATACTGTGCCTGTGCGTTCTGCTCCTGCGTGTTGAGCTGGTCGATTCGGGTCACGACATCGTCGCCCTCACTGTTGTAGGTGTCCAACGCCAGCCGGTAGAGGACGGCAGGGCGTCGTTCAGCGCGCCCATCTGCTGCTGGTACGCCTGCTGGGCCACACTGGCCGCATAGCTGGAGCCGTAGCCGCCGGTGAGGGCCGCAGCCTGTGCGGCGGCGTCCGCGCTGGCGTTGCGGGCATTCTGGGTGTACTGCTGGGCATACTGGCGGTAGAGCGGGTCCTGTGCATAGCTGTACTGGAAGCTGTTCCGCTCCAGCAGCTGACCGATGAGGTCTTCGATGCGGCCCTGATAGGTGCTCTCATACTTGCCCGGACGGTTCTGCTGCCAGTTTTTCAGGTCCGCTGCTGCGTTGGTGACGCTCTGACCGGGGGCGTACTCCGCATTTGCCAGTGCATTCTCCACCTCTTTGCGGCTATTCAGTCCCGCCGTGCTGTAGGAGGACTGGACTGCAGGCTGGGCAGCCACATCTTCCAGCAGCTGCTGTTCTTTCTTTTTCTCGGTGCTCATAAATTCTCCTTTCTCACTGGATGCTGTTCAGCCGGGCGCGCAGCGGCTCCGACATATTTTCCACGTCCAGATTGCAGAGCACATATTGTAATTGCTCCTGCATCTGGTATAAGTAGTTACGGATGGCGCGGGCATCCTCCGCGTCCATGTTCTCGCTCAGATGGGGCAGTCCGATCTTCGAAAGTCCCGTGACACTTGCCATGTTCAGTTCACCTCCTGTGCCAGAATGCCGCCCTTCGCGGCGGCGCTCGTCCGGGTCAGGCTGCGCAGGGTGAGCTGACCTCTGCCCTTCAGCCGGAACCGCAGGCTCCCGCACCGCCTCGGCACAAACGGAACATCGAAGCAGCGCCGCCCGTCGGCGGTCAGCTGGGCCAGTGTCTCCCACGCTCCGCTGTCGTAACTCACAGCCACCTCGATGCGGCTCTTCACCTCGGCCTCGAGCCGGAGCGTCAGCCGGGAGAGATACAGCTCTTCCGGGCTGTCCAGCCCGATGTTCCCGCTGACGAGCTCGAAGCTCACGCCGTCCTCGATGCCGCCCGCCTGCTGCCAGTTCTCCTCCCGGTCTGCATCTGCGGCCCAGATGGCCTTTCCGTCCCAGAGATAGAGCTGCCCGCCGCTTCCGGCCATCTCGTAGGAGCAGACATCTTCCTCCTGCCAGAGCCCCCGTTCGGTGTCGTAGACCAGCAGCCGCACGGCCTGGGCTTCGCCGCTGCCTCGCACGAGGTGCAGATAATACCGCCCGTCCAGCGCGCCGCCCAGCGCCGACTTCACGTTCCGCAGCCGGGCCGGGTCGAGGGCCGTCGAGACTTTGGTGGGGATGCTGCCGTCCCAGGCCATCACGCCGTCGGGCGAGAGATAATAAAGCGTCTCGTTGATGACGCAGAGGCTCCGGGCAGCGCCCTTTGCCACTCCCCGGCAGCGCAGGCTGCTGAGCTGGAAATCGAGGGCTTGGAGCCGTAAAGCTTGTGAAGGGTGTTTTCCTTGAAGAAAAGCGCGTATCCCATACAGGTAGCCGCGCCGGTAAATGCTCCGTCGCTGCCCACGGTCACGGCATAACTGTCGGCGGCAATGCCCCGGTAGGAGAACCAGTTGGTGGGGTCACCCAGCTTGCAGGCGTAGATGACGTTCTCCTTGTTGGAGCATCCCCACACCCGGTTGTCGCACTCGGTCAGGTAGTCCATGTCCGGCACCCGGCGTTCCAGCTCCACCACCTCTGCCGAGACGAACTCCCGGCTGACGCTGCCGTCCAGACTCACCCATCTTACCGCTGCGCCGGTGCGGGTCAGACGGCCATAGAACCACTCGCCGCCCGGGTCGGCCTTGACGCGCAGAGCATCTGCGCCAGCGTCGTAGACGATGCGGTCGCCGTCCAGCTCGTTCCACTGCCCGGCCTGTTCTGCTGCAGAGCCGGTGAGGGTCACAGTGTCCTCTGCCGCAAAGTCTGTTCCCACCCCCTTTGCCGAGATGCGGCAGTAGTCCAGCACCACCGCCGACCAGTTGCCGGACGCCTCACTATATACTTCCAGCGTGCTCTCGCTGCTCCATGGCTTTTCCGGGTCTTCCACCCGCAGAAAAAGCTGGCCGTCCGTCGGCTTGTCGGGTTCAGCAGGGCCGCAGCCACTCACCTCGTAGACCTTGCCTTCCGCGTCGCAGGGTGCAAACTCTACGCTGGTGTTTTGCCCGACCGCGCCCAGAGCGCTCACCTTCCGGCTGGCAGTGTCGAAAGCCAGCTTGTCCGGGAAGATCAGGATCTTCGTTCCGATGCCCACCAGCGTTTTCCTGCCGTTCTCCACGGCGTCTTTCAGGGTCACTTCCATCTCATCCGTGTCGTCCGGCGTGTAGACGAGGTCTCTGCCGCAGACAGTCAACAGGCCGTTCAGGTGATACATCCCGTTCAGGTCTGCTTCCTCCCGCAGCTTCCGCCGGGGCAGACGGGTGCTCAGGGCCGGGAAATTCCGGGCCGAAAAGTTGATGCCCGCGCTGTACTCTGCCTCGGTGCAGCTGTACGTCTCGTTCAGCCCGCCGAACACCCGCAGCATATTCCGGGTGTTTTTCAGGCCGTTCCGGTTCGAAAGTATCATCTTTCTCCTCCTTACCACGCCAGCTGCAGCCCCGGGTGGGCAGATTCTTCCGCCGCAGCCACGCGGCCAGTTCGGCTAAGATGCTGTTGTACTGGGCCTGCTCACCGGCGTACCGGTCGTTCTCGCCCAGCGCGGCGTCCGTCATGGCGCACAGATAGTGCGGGTACAGGCTGTCGAAGGGCGGCGGCACCAGCAGCACGTCGTCATCCCGCAGACCGTTGTCCCACGCAATGTCCGCGCCCACGCCCTCCCGGCTGTCGGCGCTGCTGGGCCGGAAAAATTTCTCCCGCAGCATCCCGTCCACCTCGCACAGCCAGCGCTGCCGGGTGCGGGCCGCGACACGGCTGCCCGGGCGCAGCTCTTCGGCTCGCTCCATCGCTTCTCCTACCGTCATAAAAAGCCTCCTTTCGCTTTTTCCAAAAAGGCCCGGCAGAAGCGGCCTTCTCCGCCGTTTCTGCCGGGCCGCGTTGTCTTATTTTACTGGGCCGCAGTCTCTGCCGCAGCGATGCGGGCGGCGGTGTACTCGTCCTGCTGCTGGCTGTGTTCCAGCACCTCGGCCACCTCAGGCGGCACTTCCACCTCCACGCCCCGGCGGATCTTGTAGTTCACGCCGTTGACGCTCACGAACAGATCGCCCTTGTACCGGCTGTTGTCCTTGAACAGCCGGATGCGGACATTCTTCTTTTCTGCCATAGCTTCTCCTTCCGGCTGGCTCAGTTTGCCGCCGCAGTGGTGGAATAGCTGGACACGCTCTCGATGCGCACCATGTACTGCTCCACCAGACGCTCGGCGGCGCGCATACCCTTCCAGCCCACAGAGGCGCGCTGGTTCAGCGGATCGTCGCCGTAGCCCAGCTGCTTGACGATGTGCTCCAGGCCGCCGCCTTCCAGCTCGGTGACGCCGTAGGCGTGGGCGCCCAGCACGAGGGTGCCAAAGACGGCCAGACCCTCCGGACAGGTAGCGTCCTTCCAGATTTTCGCCTCGCTGGTCTCGATGAAGCGGATGTTGCCCAGTTTGCCGATCTCGCCGCGGTACATGGTGTCGGGGTCGGCGTACTTGTGGGCCTCGATGAACTCCTTGCAGGTCTTGAGGTCGTAGGCGGCGTAGGGATGGATGATGGCGATGTAGCTGTCGCCGATGGGGTCAGCGTTCATCGCGCCCAGCTGTGCCGCGGCCTGGAAGAACAGCTTCGGGGTCAGGGTGCAGCTCTTGTCCAGCGCCTTGCGGCTGGTGACGGCAGTCTCGGTGCCGTCTGCGGAAAGCTTCGGCGCATAGATGACGTTGGTGCCGCCGGCCAGCACATCGCGGGTGATGCTGTCCATGGTGCGGCCCGCCTGGCTTGCCAGAACGCGGGTGGCCTGTACCACATTGTTGTCGATGGCCGTCATCTGCAGCACATCGGTGAGCGGGGTCCAGCCGCCGTACTGGTGCAGGTCGCTGGTGATGGTGGTCACATTCAGGGTCTGGCCGTTGGGAGTCACGCCCTCGGTCAGTGGGGTATCGGCCTTGGGCAGGCTGTCGTACTTGCGGAACTCAATGGTCTTGCCGCCGTTCTGGGGTACGGGATAGTAGTCCGCGAACTGGTCATGCACCAGACGGGGCTCTGCCTGGTCGATAAGGCGCTTCTCGTAGAAGGTCTTCATCTCGTTGGTCATGGTGCCGGTGGTGTTCTGCAGGCTGGCAGAAGGGTCGGCAAAGAGCTGGAGGTCCATCTTCAGGTTGTAGCTTTTCATGTCATTTGTCCTTTCTGTATCAAAATTTTCAAAAACTGATCTTCACCCCGTGCATCGCACGGCGTTCCAGTGCCTCACGCTGGGCGCGGGTCATGCTGGCCACATCGGCCCGGGTGATGGCCGCACCGCCGGGGCTGGTACCGTTTTCCGCCGGGCGGGCCGAACGCTGGCGGATGCGCTCCACAACGCCCTGCTCCACGGTCTGGGCGGTCTGACGCAGAGCATCGTTGTAGTGGGCCAGACGGTAGGCGTCACCCATCCGCATCCCGGGCAGCTCCATCAGGCGGCGCATCTCGGGGTTCGCCAGCTCCTGCTTGAGCGAAAAATCCGGCATATCCCGGCGAAGCATCGCCTCTTCCGCCGCCCAGCGGGCGTGGAGGGCGCGGACGGTGTTCGCGCCCCTCTCAGGCCCGGGATGGGCGGGAGCGGCAGCGGCGCAGGGCGTTCGGGCGGTGCAGGACGTTCGGGCGGTGCAGGACGCTCTTCCGGCTCCTGCACTGCCGCCGGTGTCGGCATCCGAAGCTTCCCGGCCCTCATCCGCCTTCATCGTCCCGGAGGCGATGGCCTGCTGAGCCTGTGCATGGCTGAGGGTAGGAGCGGAGTGGGCGGCGGCATCGCCACCCTCCGAGGCAAAGAGCTGCAGATCCACCATCGACTGTTCTCCCCGTCCGCTCAAATCGGCGAAGCGGACATTGTCCGGGTAGCGTTCTGCCAGCAGAGCAAAGCCCGCCTTTGCAAATTCGAACGCCCCTCCACCCACGGCTTCTGGGGTGCTGCCGCCGTCACGGCCAGACGCGGGCCGTCCGGCTCATCCCATACGCCGCTCCTGGTGCCTTCCTCGCCCGCCAGCAGGGCGCAGAGGGTCTGCATCAGGGTGCTGGCCCCCGCACACACGATGTCCTGCCCGGCGGGGGCATAGCCCGCGTGACCCGAAGCTTCCAGCCGACAGGTGGGGCCTGCCGGGCCGTCCAGCTCGGTGTAGTTTACTTTTATCATCTCATTTCTCCTTTCTGCGTCTTCATCGCCCTCGCCATCGCAGCCGTGCTCAGCTCCTGTGCCGGGCCGCTGAGCTTAGGGGCTTTGGACTTTTCTGCACTTCCAGCAGACCCGTCAGCTGGGCCATCTGGGCCTGCATCCGGGCCAGCTGCTGGGCGAGGGTGCCGTTCTGGCGCACCCGCTGGCGAACCTTTTCGATGCCCTCAAAGTCCATCATTTCCAGCGCCGCCAGCGCGGCGTCGGCGTTGGCCGGGGCGAAAAAGCCCAGCTGATAGCACTCCTTGGCCGTCTCGTTCTGCGACAGGCGGGAGAAGGTGGACTTTTTCTCCGCACTCACCACGATGTCGAACACCGGCTCATGACTGCCCAGCTCCACGCCGCCCACGACTCTTGCAGGCTGGGCGCGGAGCACCTGGCCCGAAAAGCGGACGAACTCGCTCGCCGCTCTTGCCGGTGATGCGTAAGATGCGCTCCTCGTCGTAGAACTGCCTCATCAGCTCGATGATAAGGTAGCACTCTTTGGCAAATGCCCTGTAAGCGCTCTTGAGCATATCCCGGCTGAGCTTCGAACCCGCCTCCTGCAAGGCCGCGATGGCCGAAGCTGCCGTCACGCCGCCTGCGGTGCCGCCCTGGGTCATGTCGCGGTTTCCGCTGATCTCCTTCAGCTCCTCGATGCGGCTGTTGCGGTAGCTCAGGCTGTTGCCCTGCAGACCCGCCGTCTGCAACGGCCGGAAGCTGTCGTCGTTCAGGCGCCCCACCACATGGATGATGTCCCGCGACAGGTCAGTCAGCTCTTCCTCATTGACGCCCGCCGTGTCGCTCAGCACATACCGCTGGCGGGACGAGAGCAGGACGTTCTCGTCCATGGCGTGGTTCATCTTGTCGATGGCGGTCTGGCACTCCTTCATCACATCGATGTACCCGAAGCCCGCCGGGCTGTCCTCTTCCATGAACAGCGCGTCGAACACAAAGGGATACTTTCCGTGGTCGTAGAAGCCTCTTTCGGCCAGCGCCGGGTCGTTCTCGCTGGCGTAGAGCACCACGCCATTGCAGAACTTGCAGTAGTGCAGGACGCTCCTGCCCTCGGGGGAGAGCTTTTTGTAGTACCAGTCCACCACGACGCTCTTGTCGCTGGTATCAAGGCCGCCGTCGTGGATGTAATGCGGCACGTCCAGCACGCTGGCAGTGTGTCCGGCCAGCTGGGGCCAGCGGCTTTCCAGCTGAGCCGTGTCGGCCAGACTCAGCGAGAAAAAGCGACGCCTGAATATCGTCCACGCCCGGTTCCCAGTAGAGCATCAGCAGGTTCATGGGCCGGATGGCGATCTCGCCCACACCGCCCCGCTGCTCCGGATCCCAGAACACGCCTTTGACTCCGGTTCCCTGCTTTGAGCTTGCGCCACCAGGTGTCGCTGTACACCTGCTCATAGTCAGCCTGTTCCAGCACCACGGGCAGCACGCTGGAAAGCGCCTGTGCCGCTGCCTCGTCGTCCTCGGCACGGGGCAGGACGTTGGGACTGGGGTAGTTGTCCATCGCGTCGGCATGCTTGTTGGCGATGGAGTTGAACAACCAGCCGCTGGACGGCTGGGGTTTGCCCTCCATCATGGGGTTCTGGTAGTTTTCCAGTGTCCCATCCGGAACCACAGTTCGTTATCCACCAGGCGCTTGTCCAGCGCGGCCTTGCCCGCCTTGTACCGCTGCAAGATCTGCGCAGCCTCAGCCACCTCTTCCGGCCCGATGGGCAGTTTTGTTGCTTCATCCATAGTATTCGTTTTTCTCCTTCCTGCCCTCTGTTGCAGGGCGCTATCGTTTTCTCCGCTCCCCAGCCCTCCCAAAGGGAGAGCCTTACACCCTCAGAAACTTCGCCTTCCGATGCAGCTCCAGCGGGTCATCCAGCACCGGCGGGGCCGATGTATGCCGGGGCGGCGAGATGGGATTTTCCATCAGCACATAGCGGCACTCATCGTAGATGTGGTCTTCCTGCCGGGTGTCGATGTCCTCCACATTGCTCTCGTCGTACACGAGGTTCGGGATGGTGCGGATGAAGTGCTTGCAGGTATTGAACACCTGCAGCATCGGCCTGCCCTCGCCGTCAAAATTCAGCCGGTAGTGCATCTGCATCTTGCCCGCCAGACGGGTGTGGTCGCCAGGTACCCAGTGCAGAAAGTTCGGCCCCCGCTCCATCATAGCGGCGATGCTCTCGCCCCGGCTCTCGTCGAAGATGGCCGGGTCGGCGATGCCCTGAATGACTCTGCCCCGGAGCACCGGGTCGTTCTGCTCGGCCTCCCGGATGCGGCGGGCCTGCTCCACCGGGTCGATGCGCAGCCCCTCGTTGGGGCGTCCGGTGCAGCCGTACAGCTCCTTGATGCGGTAGAGCCGCCCTTCCTCGTCCGCCGCGTACCACCCCACCGAGAACGGCTTCGAAAAGCCGAAATCGTAGCCCCGGTAGATTTTCCAGTGCTTCGGGATGAACGGCGCGATGACGTGGGTCCACCGCTGGTCTTCGTAGCGGTTCGGGTCGTTCCGCCACTCGGTGAACACCTGCCCCGAAAAGCTGTCCCAGCTGCCGTAGAGCAGCGCCTGCTTTTCGGCCTCCGGCATGGCCGCGAGGCTGGCCAGATAGTCCGGGTCATTTTCCAGAAGGGCGGGGTTGTCGAAGATGCTGGACGGGATGAACACCCGCGCCCGCCGCAGCACCTTTTCGGTGCCGTCCGGCATCCGCACCGGGTATTCCTCCACGATGGGGGTGCCGGGCGGGGCGGGCGTGATGAACCGCGCCTTCACCCAGCCGTGGCCCACCCCGCCGGGGTTGGTGGTGGCCCGCAGATACACCCGGGTGCCGGGGCCGGTGGGGCGGTTGCGGCTCATCATGTAGCTGTACTCCTCCCACTCGAAGTGGGTCAGCTCGTCGAACCCGATGAAATCGAAGGCTTTGCCCTGATAGTTCGTCCGGTCCTTGGTGTACTGCATCGAGCCGAAGTAAATTTTCGCCCCGCTGGGGAAGACCCACACATGGCTCGTGGCATTGTACTGCGCCTCCGGAAAGGCCCGGCGGTAATAGCTTTGACTCTTGTCCACGAGGTCGGAAAGCTGCGGATAGGTTTTGCGGAGGATGAGCGCCCGGTAGTGCGGAATGTGTACCTGCCGCAGCGCCTCGATGACGAGGGCGTCGCTCTTACCGCCGCCTGCCGCGCCGCCGTAAAGTGCTTCCGGCTCCGGCCTCCGCATAAATTCCATCTGCCTCGGTTGAGGCCTCCACACGACGCCCGCATTCTTGTTTTCTGTCGTCATACATCCTCCACCGGCGGCAGCAGCACCACGCCGCCTCCGCTCCGCCCTTCTGCGTCCACGCCCTGGTCGTTCAGGGTCTTCGACACGCCCGCCAGATCTTTCAGCACGGCAGTCGCTTCTTTCAGTCCCTTCATGATGCCGGGGTCGGTGCTGTTCTCTCTGCGGGCCGCGCGCTGGCGGGCGTTCAAATCTTTCACCTCCTGCGCCAGCATGGTGCTCAGGGTGTCGGTGGCTTTCCGGAGACTTTCCTGTCCCTTGGCCGCAGCCTGCTTTTCCTGCCCCATCCTGTGTTCTCACTTCCTTTCGTTCTGTCGCTGGCAAAAGGATACCACGCTTTTCTCCGCCGCAGGAGTACATACTTTTGCCCTCAGATTTGTATTTTACTGTATATTTTATCCTATAAGTAATATTTCAAAGCGGCAAAAATCCTGCCTGTGTTCTTTTCCACAGACAGGGGATCTTTCACTCAATTTTCTGCGCAAAGTCTCCGGGAGACTCTCTGCGTATTTTTACAGGGTTTCCACCCGGTCAAACAGCTCCTTTGCGGCCTCCACAGCCTCCTTGCTGCCGAAGACCACCCTCACGCCCTTCTCCATCCGCCGACAGGTCCGCCGCCTCGGCCTTGAGGGCGGCAGCATCCACACTGCACAGGCTTGCGCTCGGCGGCAGTCATCTCGTCGGTGATGCCGCAGAAATATTTGCAGTCGGTAGACGCAGCCTCTTCCCGGGCTTGCGCGGGGTGTCCAGCTTTGCTGCCGCGCCCACGATGAACTCGTTCATGTCCTTCTCGGTGTAGTCGCGGCCTACCAGTTCTGCCGGCCCCTTTGCGAAAGTCTCAGCTTTCTTTCAGGTGTGGGTCGCGGTAGGTGTAGAGATATTCGGTGCCGTCGTTCTGGGTCACCATGCCGGTGCCATACGCGCCGCCCACCTCGCGGATGTTGTGCCACAGATACTCGTAGCTCATCACCCGGGCCAGCACCTTCCGCTCCAACCGCCGTTCCATGGGCCAGACCAGCACATCGTAGTTCACGCCGCCGTCGATGATGAAGGCCTCGTTCACCGGAGCTGTCAGCTCCTCAGTGTAGGGCTTTGCCTCACCGCGCTTTTCTGCCGCGAAGGCACTGCCCGGCAGAAGCTTTTTCAGGGTATCCAGCGCCGCGTCGCTGCCGTGGAGGCTGACGGTCAGGGCGTTCTTTTCAGCACGTTCTTCCACAGCTCTTCCATCTTTTTGCCCAGAGCGGTCCAGTCGGCCTTTTCCAGCAGCTCACAGAGATAGTGGTAGTAGCTCACGCCGTTGCAGCGCTCACTCAGTGCGGATTCCACCGAGAAATGTGCCGCCGCCCGCATGGCGGCGAAGGCGTGGCCCTCCCGCAGGAACTTCTGCTCCATGAGCAGCTTCTGCTGGCTTGCCACCCGCTCCATAGCAGCTTCGGCCTGCGGGCCGCTGAACTTTGTCTCATACAGCCACTCACTGCCCAGCTCCACAGCCTTTCGAGGCTGCGTTCCAGCATACTCATCCCCACGATGAGCTTTGCGTGGCAGGGCCTGCCTTCCTGCCGTCCCGTCCAGCAGTCCATCCACGCACCACTGTTTCCCAGCCAGGTGTTCCTCAGAGTGTTCAGTTCCTGGGCCGTGTGCTTTTCGGTGTCCAGCTCATCAATGACATCCGTGAGCAGATGCAGGCAGGACATGTCTTCCGGTGCCATGCCGCCCAGATCATAGTAAAGGTACAGGTAGGTATTGCCTGCCGAGGGGTGGTGCAGCAGTTCTGCACCCGCCAGCAGCTCCTTGCTGCCCGGTGTCTGCTTTTTGCCCTCGCCGAGGTCGGCGGCTGTCAGCGGATGATCCAGCACCAGCTTGCCGTCGGTGCGGGCGGCGCGCCCCTCTTCCTCTTCTTGGGCAGGGTCGGCACCTGGATGATCTCCACCGGCGCAGGCGCGAACAGCTCCCGCAGCAGCTCATTGAACCAGCCCTGTTCCAGCTTCTCCCGCAGGGAAGCGAACAGAGCGTTCGTGTGGAGCAGCAGGGCCGGGTCGCCGGTGTGGAGCCAGCCTGTAGATGCATTGATGGCGTCCAGCACACCGTCCGGGATGCTGCCCGGCCGCTCAAGGGAAGCGAACTCGGTGGAGTTGAGGCTTGCCATCAGCAGCTCCTCGGGGATGCCCTTTTCGAGGATGCCGTCCACGGCCTTGCGCACGGCGGCGGCAAATTTGCCCGCCGACTCTTCCGTCGCGCCCCGCAGCACAAGCTCCAAGGTCGGCTGCAGCGTGCTGTCATCGAAGCCCACGTCGATGTCCGCGCCCAGTTTTTCTTCCAGCAGGGCGGCTTTCAGAGGCGCCTGGTTCGTCCCCAGCAGGGCGTCCAGCAGGATCTCCACGCCCAGCTGGCGCTCCCAGTCGCTGAACGCACCGGTGTACCACGCCAGCGCACACTGAGCCTCGTCCGGCTCCGGCTTCTCGGTATAGTACGGAATATTCCGCTTCGCACCGGCCTGCTCGTCCTGCACCGTCAGGCGGGGGCGGCTGGCGCTCTTGGGCATACGGCTCAGATACTGCTCGTCGAGAAAAGCCAGCTTCTCGGCCATGTCCATCTTGCCGTAGAGGGTGATGCAGCAGTTGTCGGCGCTGTAGTGGCGGCGGTAGACCCGCACATACTTCTCATAGGTCAGCGCCGGAATGGACGCCGGGTCGCCGCCGGAGACGAAGCCGTAAGCCGTATCCGGGAACATTGCCCGGCTCAGAGCGTTCTGCAGCTGTGCGTCCGGCGTCGCCAGCGCCCCCTGCATCTCGTTGTAGACGACGCCGCTCACCGTGCCGTCTTCGTCCCGGTGCCAGCCCTCCTGCTCGAACACGCCCTTGTCCACCATGGCCAGCGGGCAGAACACCGCGTTGAGATAGACGTCCATCAGGTTCTTGAAGTCCGTCTCGTTGGGGGTAGCGAAGGGATACACCGTCTTGTCCGGGAAGGTCATGGCGTTCAGGAAGGACGCCATGCTGCCTTGAGCAGCTGCAAAACGGCGACTTCACCGGGTACTTCTCGCTGCCTGCCAGCACCGAGTGCTCGAGGATGTGGAACACGCCGGTGTCGTCGGAAGGGAAGGTGCCGAAGCCGATGCCGAAGGCCTTGTTGTCGTCGTCGTTTTCCACCAGCAGGACAGCCGCCCCGCTGACGTCATGGGTCAGCACGGTCAGCGTTCCGTGCTGTTCGGGGCAGTCCTCGCGCTTGACGAGGGTGTAGCCGGGATATTGTTTCATGGTCTTGCTCCTTTATATTTTTGATTTGAGCTTATTTTACTATGTATTTTTGTAAGGCGCAACTAACGGCGGGGTTCATTCTCTTTGTCGCCAAAGAGAATCAGAAAAGCGCCAGCGACCCTTTCAGACCCCAAAGAAGAAGTCGAAGCACAAAAATGCCAGCCGCTTCGCTAAACGCATTTTTGTGCTTCTCCAATTTGCTGCTACGCAGCAGATGTTACGTTATCTCATTCAGGAACGACTTCTTTTTGCACGACACCCTGAACAGCACGAATCCCACGATGAACAGCACGATGAGGGAGCCGACACCCACATTGGCGCTGCCAGTAAGCTGGGTGCCCACGCTGACGATCATCGTGCCCAGGAAGGATGCCGCCCTTGCCGCAGATATCAAACAGGCCAAAGTATTCGCCCGACTTTTCCGGCGGGATGATCTTTGCAAAGTGGGAGCGGCTGAGCGCCTGCACACCGCCCTGGAACATTCCCACGATCACCGCCAGCACCCAGAACTGCCACTGCTGGGTCAGGAAAAACGCAAACACCGCGATGCCCGCGTAGGCCGCAATGCACACCGGGATGAGCTTTGCCGAGGGGTACTTGTTCGACAACCGCCCAAAGATGAGGGCCGACGGGAACGCTACGATCTGGGTCACAAGAAGTGCCAGCAAAAGGCCGGTGGTGTCCAGCCCCAGTGCAGTGCCGTAGGCCGTCGCCATGTCGATAATGGTGTATACGCCGTCGATGTAGCAGAAGAACGCCAGCAAAAACCAGAACACCTGCTTATCCTCCGGCAGATGCCGCAGGGTATGGCCGATGCGGGCAAAACTCTGCCGGACAGCGTGCTTTTCCACCTCCACATAGTGGAGCTGTTTATAACTTTTCAGCAGCGGCAGGGTCGTGAGCAGCCACCACGCCGCCGTCAGCAGGAGTGCCAGGTTCAGCGCCGTCATCTGGCTGATGCCGATGCTCCCCGCCCCCAGCACAAGACCGAGGCAGACCACGAAGGGTACGCAGCTGCCGATGTATCCCCACGCATAGCCCCGGCTGGACACTTCGTCCATCCGCTCGGGAGTGGTCACGTCGCTGAGCATCGAGTCGTAGAACACCAGGCTGCCCGAAAAGCCCACCTTCGCGATGACGAAGATGACCAGAAACGGCAGCCACGCCGACGCCGCGCCCATGGCGCAGCAGCCCACGATGCCCACGAAAACGCAGAGTATGAAGATAGGCTTCTTGAAGCCCTTCGTATCAGCCACTGTTCCCAAAATCGGGCTCAAAACAGCCGTGATGACGGTCACAGCCGAGCTGGCATAGCCCCAGTAAGCCAGATACTCCACCGAGCTCAGGCCCCCGGCCTCCGCCAGCGCATTGAAGAAAATGGGGATAAGGGTGGCCACCATCAGCACAAAGGCCGAGTTGCCCACGTCGTACAGGATCCAGTTCCGCTCCAAGCTCGTCAGGCGGAATTTACCGCTCTTTTCCATCCGGTGCTCCTCTCAGTTCTCCCCAAACGTATGCTGATACTCCGCCCCAAGCGGCTTGTTCTCTGCATACTCTTCGATGAGCCTTACCGCCAGCGGCACAGCCGTTTTATACAGTTCTTCGAGCTTCTGGCTGCTCTGGACGCATTTGGGGTTCGGCTGCGGGTTTGCCACAAGGCCGTGCATGAACTCATACTTGCCCGCGACGCGCATCCCGGTCAGCACCACCCAGCGCTTGACGGGGTTCGCCGCCTGCAAAAATGATGCACCGTTATCATCCCTTCATCGCTGCCAGCGTCTCGTCCACCGTGACGCCTTCGTAGAAGGGCGCGATGACCTCGGCCCGCTCCCGGCTGGGTTTGATATGGCTGGCCGTGAAGAACTTTATGGGGTCGAGGCCGTCTTCCCGCATCAGGGCGTTGTCAAACTCCGTCTCGATCTCGCAGTGTCCCACACCGCTCTCCCGGACATAGGCCTCCACATAAGGGTGACAGGTGCTGTCCAGCACGAAGTGGCAGACAAAGCCCAGCGCATAAGCCAGTGCGGCGCTTTTATCCGTTGCATTTTCCACCACGGTGCGGGCGCGGGTGAAAACACCTCGCCCTTCTGCTCGTGCATGGCATTGCCCAGACGGTTCACCGGGTTCGACTGCAGGGCCTTGTAATAAAACATCAGGTCCGGCCCGTGGAGACCTATGTCGTAAAGCTTCCGGTGCTGTTCCAGCGTCGCGCGCAGACCGTCCGGCAGCAGGGCCAGAACATCCGCACCAAAGCGGCGGTGTGCGTAGGTAGAAGGCATGATACCGCCCCTTTCGTTTATTTTTCGTAGCCCTGCGGCAGCTCGTTCTTCAGGCCGCGCTCCATCAGGGACTTGACAGCCTCTGCCGCACTCATACCCTTGTTAACGATGGCGTTGACGGTCTGGACGATGGGCATTTCCACCTGATACCGCTCGGCCAGTTCCAGCGCAGCGGGCAGGGCGTTCATGCCCTCGACCACCATGCCGACTTCCTTGACGGCATTTTCCGGGGTCTCGCCCTTGCCGATGAGGATACCGGCGCGGTTGTTGCGGCTGTGCATACTGGTAGCCGTCACGATGAGGTCGCCGATACCGGCCAGACCTGCGAAAGTGTGGACATTGCAGCCCATCGCCACGCCCAGACGGGCGATCTCGGCGATGCCGCGGGTGATGAGGGCAGCGCGGGCATTATCGCCGTAGCCGAGGCCGGTGGAGATGCCGACGCCCAGCGCGATGACGTTCTTCATGGCGCCGCTCAGCTCTACACCCTTGATGTCCTCGTTGGTGTAGACGCGCATGACATTGTTGGTGAAGACCTCCTGCACATAGGCAGCGGCCTCCATATCCTTGCTGGCCGACACGATGGTGGTGGGCAGGTCGATGGCCACTTCCTCGGCGTGTGTGGGGCCGGACAGGGCCACAAGACGCACGCCCTTCGGGCCGCCTTCCTTGCCCAGCTCATCAGCCAGGATTTCGGTCATGGTGTACAGGGTGTCGGGCTCGATGCCCTTTGCCACGTCCACGATGATCTGGCCGTCGGCCACATAGGGCCGGGCCTTTGCCGCCGTGGAGCGGACGAACACCGACGGCACTGCGAACAGCAGGATGTCCTTGTCTTTGCAGACTTCCTCGATGCTCTTGGTGAACCGCAGCTCATCGGGGATCTTCATCTGCGGCAGATTGGGGTGCTTGCGGGTGGTGGAAAGGCTGTCGATCTCCTTCTCGATGGCCGACCACACCAGCACATCATTCCCGCTCACAGTCAGCATCCGTGCAAGGGCCATGCCCCAGGTGCCAGCGCCCAGAATACCAATACGTTTCATCACGTTTGTCCTCCGTATCCGCCGCGCTCCCGTCTGGCGGGGCGTGCGGCCTGTTTGTACCTTTACAGGTCTATACAGTTCTATTGTACCCGAAAGCTTCTGCCTCGTCAACTACTCTGCCGTTCTGCACAAAGTCAGCACCTGTTTTTCATCCATTTCGTCTATACCATGCAATTTTTCGAAACCATTTGCGTTCATTTCCAAATCATGTTATAGTATTCTGGTAGGTTTTGTAGGATTTTCATTTTTTCCTCTTGACTTTGACCCTGCTTTAAGGTATATAATATGTCCACCCACTTGTCCTGTCTGTTTATTCAAATTTTGAAAAAGGAGTATCCATGCTGGAAACACTCTTATCCAACCGCACCGTCAGCGTGCTCTGGGAGGCTCTTCCCCGCATCCTCTCGGCGGGCCTCACCATGACCATCCCCCTCACCCTCGTCTCGTTCACCTTGGCGATGGTGCTGGCAGTGGCTGTGGCGCTGGTGCAGTACGCCCGGGTGCCGGTGCTGAGCCAGCTGGCCCGGTTCTACATCTGGGTCATCCGCGGCACGCCGCTGCTGGTGCAGCTTTTCATCATCTTTTACGGCCTGCCCAGCGTGGGCATCATGCTGGACGCTTTCCCGGCGGCAGTCATCGCCTTCGCCTTCAATGAGGGCGCATACTGCGCTGAGACCATGCGCGGCGCACTCGAGAGCGTGCCGCAGGGCCAGCTGGAAGCCGGCTACTGCGTCGGCATGAGCTGGTGGCAGATCATGCGCCGCATCGTGCTGCCGCAGGCCCTGCGCACTGCCGTGCCTGCCCTCTCCAACTCCCTCATCGGCATGATAAAGGACACCTCTCTGGCCTCCAACATCACGGTAGCGGAGCTGTTCATGGCCGGCCAGCGCGTCGCCGCCCGCACCTACATCTTCCTGCCCATCTACTGTGAGGTGGCTGTGGTGTATCTGCTGTTCTGTACCGTCATCACCAAGCTGCAAGGGCTGCTGGAGCGCCAGCTCAACGCCCACGGCTTCCAGTAAGAAAGGAGTGTGGCTGTTATGGCAATGTTAGAGATACGCGGCGTCCACAAATCCTTCCATACTTACGCAAAGCCCGGCGTCCATCCCGGCATCTTTGGCCGCGCCCCCAAGCCGACCAGCAGTCTGGACGTACTGCGCGGCGTCGATTTGACGGTGGAAAAGGGCGACGTCGTGGCCATCCTCGGCCCTTCCGGCTCAGGCAAGACCACCCTGCTGCGTTGTCTCAACTTCCTCGAGACGGCGGACGCAGGCAAGCTCACCTTCGACGGCGAGACATTCGACCTCGCCCACGCTGACCGCGCCAGCATCGCGCGGCTGCGCCGCAAGACGGCTTTCGTCTTCCAGAACTACAACCTCTTCCGCAACAAAACGGCCCTGCAGAACGTCACCGAGGGCCTCATCGTCGCCCGGAAGATGCCCAAAGCGGAGGCCGATGCCGTCGGCATGAAGATGCTGGAAAAAGTCGGCCTCGCCGACCGTGCCGACTACTACCCCCGTCAGCTGTCGGGCGGTCAGCAGCAGCGCGTGGCCATCGCCCGCGCTCTTGCCTCCGGCCCCGAGATCATCTATTTCGACGAACCCACCAGCGCCCTCGACCCGGAATTGACCGGCGAAGTGCTGGCCGTCATGCGGCAGCTGGCACAGGAGGGCATGACCATGCTGGTCGTCACCCATGAGATGGGCTTTGCCCGCAACGTCTCGTCCCGCACCGTCTTTATGGAAAACGGCGTCGTGGTCGAGGAAGCCCCCTCGCAGGAGTTCTTCGCCCATCCCAAAGAGGCAAGGACCCGTGAGTTCCTTCAGAAAATTTCCCATACTGAATAAGAAAGGATCATCACCTATGAAACGCAGAACCTTTATTTCTCTCATGAGCGTCATGGCCGCTGCCGGTGTTCTCTCGCTGGCTGGCTGCTCTTCCAACACTTCTGCCTCCACTGCTTCCAGTACCGCTGCTTCTGCTTCCGCTGCTGCCGCCAACAAGCTGGAGACCATCCAGTCCAACGGCAAGCTGGTCATCGCGCTGGAAGGCGCATGGCAGCCCTGGAGCTTCCACGATGAGAGCGACACCCTCGTGGGCTACGACGTCGAAGTCTCCCGCGCCATTGCCGAGAAGCTGGGCGTCGAGCCCGAGTACGTCGAGAGCGACTGGGACAGCCTGTTCGCCGGTCTGGATGCTGGCCGCTACGACCTCGTCTGCAACGGTGTCGAAGTCACCGAAGAGCGCGCCAAGACCTACGACTTCACCACGCCCTACGGTTACATCCACACTGCCCTCGCCGTCCGCAAGGATAACGAGGACATCAAGAGCTTCGAGGACCTTGCCGGCAAGACCACGGCCAACAGCCTCGCTTCCACCTACATGGAGCTGGCCGAGAGCTACGGCGCGACCGTGCAGGGCATCGACACGCTGGAAGAGACCATCCAGCTGCTGACTGCTGGCCGCATCGACGCCACCCTGAACGCCAACGTCTCCTTCTACGACTACCTGAACGTCCATCCGGACGCCGACTTCAAGCTGGTCGCCCAGACCGAAGATGCTTCTCACGTTGCGATCCCTATTGTCAAGAGCGAAGACTCTTCCTTCCTCGACGCCCTCAACAGCGCCATCGACGAGCTGCGCGCTGACGGCACCCTCAAGGAGCTGGGCGAGAAATATTTCGGTCAGGATATTTCTTCCGAGAATTAACTTTTGTTTTGATCGTCAGCAAAGCATCGGAAGTGCATCATGGTCTATCCCGTAGGCGAAACCGCAAAGCTTCTGGGAGTCGTCAAAAATATCCGGGAAGAAGATGTTCCCGAGCGCTTCCGTGCCGAACTGCGCGGTGTCCCGGAAAGCAAATAAGAATATTGACGAAGGGGGCAGGTGTCATGCAGCACCTGCCCCCTTTTTGTTATAAATATCTTCCGGTAATACTCTCCGGGTTTTCCTGGATCTCCTCCGGCGTGCCTGTTGCCACGACGCGGCCGCCGCTCTCGCCGCCGCCCGGCCCCATGTCGATGACATAGTCCGCGTTGCGGATGACATCAAGGTCGTGCTCAATGACAACGACCGTTGCGCCGTTGTCCAGCAGGGCTTGGAACACCCGCAGCAGTACCTGCACGTCCAGCGGGTGGAGGCCGATGCTGGGCTCATCGAAAACGAACACCGAGTCAGTCTGGGTGCGGCCGATCTCGCTGGCCAGCTTGAGGCGCTGGGCCTCGCCGCCGGAGAGGCTGGGCGTTTCCTCGCCCAGTGTCAGGTAGCCCAGACCCAGCTGCTGCAATGTCTGCAGGCGCTGGCTCACTGTCTTCATCCCGCCGCAGAACTCAAGGGCGGAATTGACGTCCATATCCATCAGCTGCGGCAAAGAGGCTGTCTGCTCCGCCTCGTTGGTCAGCTTCACGCCGTAAGCCGCCCGCGCGTAGCGGGAACCCCGGCAGTCGGGGCAGACGATGTTCACATCCGGCAGGAACTGCACGTCCAGGCTCACCTCACCGGTGCCGTCGCAGCCGGGGCAGCGCAGACTGCCAGTATTGTAGGAAAAGTCGCTGGCCTTGAAGCCCTTTTGCCTGGCGTCCGGAGATTTGGCATAGAGCTTCCGCAGCTCGTCGTGGACGCCCGCGTAGGTCGCCACGGTAGAGCGCACATTGATGCCGATGGGCGTCGCGTCGATGAGCTTGACGTGCGCGATGCCCTCGGCGCGAATCTCCCGGATATGTGCCGGGAGGGCGCTGCCGTTTATCTTTGCTTCCAGCGCCGGTACGAGGCTTTCCAGCACCATCGTCGTTTTGCCGGAGCCGGACACGCCCGTTACCACGGTGAGCCGCCCCTTGGGAATGTCCAGCTCCAAAGGCTTGACCGTGTGGATGCTGCCGGTGGAGAGATGGATAGCCCCCTCTGCGAACATCTCTCCTTTCCTGGCACACCGGCGCAATTTCGTCTCAGCTTTTCCGGAGAGGAACGGCCCGATCTGGGACTCCGGCTTTGCCTCCAAATCAGCTATCGTCCCTTCGGCAATGACATGTCCGCCCTTAGCTCCCGCTTCCGGCCCCATCTCAATCACCCAGTCGGCCTCTTTCAGGATTTGGGTGTCGTGGTCCACCAGAATGACCGAGTTGCCATCGGCCACGAGGTCGTGCATCACACCGGTCAAGCCCACGATGTTCGACGGATGCAGGCCGATGGACGGCTCATCCAGCACATAGAGCACGCCGGTGGTGCGGTTGCGGACGGCCCGGGCCAGCTGCATCCGCTGGCGCTCACCGGTGGAAAGGGTCGAGGCCGAGCGGTCAAGCGTCAGATAACCCAGACCTAAGTCCATCAGCCGCTTGGCGGTACTTTCGAATGCCTCACAGATGCTCTCCGCCATCGGGCGCATCTCTTCCGGCAGACTGCCCGGCACGCCCTTCACCCACTCCACGAGGGCTTCCAGCGTCATCTGGCAGGCTTCGTCCAGCGAGATGCCCCGCAGCTTCGGCGCACGCGCCGCCGCTGAGAGCCGCGAGCCGTGACACTCGGGGCAGACATCTTCCCGCAGGAACTTTTCCACCCGCTTCATGCCCTTGTCATCCTTGACCTTTGCAAGAGCATTTTCTACAGTGTAGACGGCATTGTAATAGGTGAAGTCCAGCTCGCCGGCCTGATTCGAGTTCCTGGCGTGGTAGAAGATATGCTTTTTCTCTGCTGGACCGTGGTAGACGATGTCCTTTTCCTGTTCGGTCAGGTCGCGGAACGGCACATCCGTCCTCACGCCCATCTCCCGGCAGACGTCTGTCATCAGCGACCACATCAGGCTGTTCCACGGGGCCACTGCGCCGCCGTCGATGGTCAGCGAGTCGTCCGGCACCAGCGACGCGATGTCCACCGTCCGGACGCTGCCTGTGCCGCTGCACTTCTGGCAGGCCCCTTGAGAGTTGAAAGCCAGCTCCTCCGCCGACGGCGCATAGAAATATGCACCGCACTCCGGGCAGACCAGCTCCTTGCCCGCCGCAACAGCCAGCGTCGGCGGGATGTAATGCCCGTTCGGGCAGCGGTGGCTTGCGAGGCGGGAGTACATGAGCCGCAGGCTGTTCAGCAATTCCGTGCCGGTGCCGAAGGTGCTGCGGATGCCCGGCACGCCCGGCCGCTGGTGCAGCGCCAGCGCCGCCGGGACATACAGCACCTCTTCCACCGAGGCTTTCGAAGCCTGGGTCATCCGGCGGCGGGTGTAGGTGGACAGCGCCTCCAGATACCGGCGGGAGCCTTCGGCATACAGCACCCCAGCGCCAGCGAGGATTTACCCGACCCCGACACGCCCGCAATGCCCACGATCTTGTTCAGCGGGATGTCCACGTCGATGTTTTTCAGGTTGTGTACCTTTGCCCCGCGCACGAGCATTTTGTCTATCATTTTGGTTTCCCTTCCCTTTGGCTTTTTTTCGCCAGATGAATTCCATGTTCTCTGTTTTAGTATAGCGTATCCTGATGTGTATTTCCACAATGGTCACCAATAAAATGCTATTTGCACCGGCAGCCACAGAAGAGTATACTATAATCAGTAAGGATCTCAAGTTCCTGTACACATGTATCTGACGAGATAAAAGGAGAACGAACATGGCAGTATTTCCAAAAGAATTTGTATGGGGCGCTGCGACTGCAGCCTATCAAATCGAGGGCGGTGCCGTCGAGGATGGAAAAGGCCGGAGCATCTGGGATGTTTTCTCTCACACACCGGGCCGCACCTATCGGGGCGAGACCGGTGATACCGCCTGCGACAGCTATCACCGCTGGCGGGAAGACATCGAACTGCTGAAGTCGATGCACCTGAAAGCCTATCGCTTCTCTGTGGCGTGGACGCGCATCGCCCCCACCGGCGGCACGGACTGGAACGAAAAAGGCTTTGCCTATTACGATGGTCTTGTGAATACTTTGCTGGAAGCGGGCATCGAGCCGTATATTACGCTGTATCACTGGGATTTGCCGCAGGCGCTGGAAGAAAAGGGCGGCTGGCAGAATGAGGACACTGCCCGGGCGTTTGCAGTCTACACGGCAAAACTGGCAGAACATTTCAAAGGCAGGGTCCACCAGTGGTTCACCTTCAATGAGCCTGCCTGTATCGTGAAAATGGGCTATGGGACAGGTGAGCATGCGCCGGGGCTGAAACTCCCGCTGGAAGGGCAGTTCACCTGCTGGCAGAATATCATCTATGCGCACTGCCTTGCCGCGCAGGAGCTCCGCCATACGGACGCCGAAAACAGAGTGGGCTTCGTCTCCACAGGCCGCATCTGCTACCCCGTATCTGAGGCAAAAGCAGATGTGGACGCCGCCCGGGCTCTGACCTTTGCCTGCCCGGACGAGGACTGGGCCTTTACCCACACGATGTCGCTCGACCCTCTGTGCCTTGGCCGCTGGCCCGGACCGGACCTCTGTGGGCCGCAGCTCCGCCTGCATCGGTGCTGTGCCGCAATACATCAACGACGCCCTGCCTCTGGGCAGACCGGATATGCTCGGGCTGAACATCTACAATGCCGCGCCTGTACAGATGGGAACGAATGGTCCCTGTTATGTGGAGCGCCCTGCGGATACGCTCACACAGCCATGAACTGGCCGGTAGAGCCGGAAAGCCTGAACTGGGGTCCCCGTTACATCCAGGAGCGGTATGGACTGCCCATGTTCATCGCGGAGAACGGCTTATCCTGCACCGACAAAATCTATCGGGACGGCAAGGTGCATGACGTGGAGCGAATTGATTTTCTGGCGCGCTATCTGGAAAAACTCTCCGAGGGCATTCAGGCCGGTGCCGACGTGCGAGGGTACTTCCATTGAGCCTGCTGGACAACTACGAGTGGCACAGCGGATACAGAGAGCGTTTTGGTCTGGTGTACGTCGATTACGCTTCCGGGCGGCGCATCCCGAAAGATAGTGCCTTCTGGTATGGCGAAGTTGCGGCGACCAACGGCGGGTCCATCTGACCTGTAAAATAAAAGGCCGGCAGTTTCTCCAATACAGAACGAATATTGCAGCCATATCCAAGATACGTCTTACCCATCCTGCAAATTCTTTTATAATAGCACTGCTGCCTGAAAGCGCTGCAACAAATTCCCATATCAAAAGGGAAGCTTTCCGGTATGGGACAACGACAAATCATTTTATTGGGATGCGAAAGAGACGCCCTCCGCCTGCTTCGGCGCTGCCGGATGGCCCGGCTCCGCTTTGTCAACATCTGCTGGAACTTCCGGGCCGCCGTGTTCAGCGGGCGGTGATGGTCGTAGACGAGGCAGATAGAGCGGGAAGGAATGATCTCCTGCAGATGCAGCTCGACAAGCTCGCCGCTGGCCAGAAGCTCTTTCGTCATCGGTTCCGGCACGAAGGCAAGGCCCAGCTCACTTTTCACCAGCGTGAGCATCTGGTCGGTGGTGGCGGCCTCGGTGTCGGGCCGGAGCACGGCGTTGTGGTCGAGGAAGAACTGCCGGTAGAAGCTCCGGGTCATGCTCTCATCGCTGAGAGAGATGAGCGGATAGCAGCTCAGTTCCTTCAGCGTCAGGCGCTGGCTGGCCAGTGCAGTGAAGGTCTTTCCACCCACCAGCACTTCATAAAACGGTTTCAGTTCCACCATCTTCAGGCCCTGTTCTACTTCCGCCGGGGTAGAGATGATGGCAAAATCCACTTCTCCGTTCTTCACAGCCTGCACCGCCTGGGGCGTAGAGTGGTTCGAGATGCGCAGCCGGATGCCGGGATACTCGGTGTGGAACGTCCGCAGCTTCTCGGCCAGATAGATGTTCAGCGCCGTCTCCGTCGCACTGATGCTGATGGAGCCATGCTCGAGGGTGGCGCTGGCGCTCAGCTCTTCCTCCGCGTCCTGTATCTGCACCGCCGCCGAGGCGATGCGGGAGTAAGCATCTCGCCCTCCGGCGTCAGGGTGACGCCCGGTTGGAGCGGGTAAAGAGCACACAGTTCAGCTGGCTTTCCAGCCGGTTCATCGAGTGGGTGATGTTGGGCTGGTTGTTGCCCAGCACCCGCGCCGCTTTCGTAAAGTTCTGATACTTCGCCACATAATAGAAAATTTTGTAGTATTCCCAATCGACGTACATGGGAGCCTCCCCTCTTTCATACCGGAATCACATTTTTACTTTTTCCCCACCAGCGCCACGGCAACATCATTGACATTCGTGCCAGTAGCGCCGGTCATGATAAGGCCGTCCACAGCTTTCAGTGCATGGTAGGCGTCGTTGTTTTGCAGGGTGTCGAACACATTCCAGCCCTTGGCGGTCAGTGCGGAGAGGGTGTCACCATCCACATAGCCGCCGGCAGCATCCGTGGGGCCGTCGGTGCCGTCACTGCCCACCGAGAACACTGCTGCATCCAGCCCGGCCAGCGCCGGAACCGCTGCAAGGGCCAGCTCCTGATTCCGTCCGCCAAGGCCCTTGCCCGTCAGGTGGACGACCGTCTCGCCGCCTGCGATGCAGGCCAGCTTTTCCCTGCCCGCGTGGGTCCGGACGATGGAGCCAAGGAAGCTGCCCGCCTCCCGGGCTTCACAGCAGAGCTGGTCGGTCAGCAGGACGGGCTCATAGCCAAGCTCCCGGCAGGCGGCAGCGGCAGCGGTGCAAATCTCCCGCACACTGCCAGTGATCTGGGTCGTCACATTGTCCAGCATCTTGGGCGTTTCCTGCGCCAGAAGAACTTTTGCCTGTTCCGAGAGCTTCAGGTGATACTTCTCCGCAATGGCAAGCGCCTGTGCGCAAGTAGAGGTGTCCGGCACCGCCGGGCCGCTGGCTATCATATCCAGCGGGTCGCCCAGAATATCGCTCAGCACGATGCTGAATACCTGAGCCGGGGCGCATGCCTGCGCGAACCGCCCGCCCTTGACGCCCGAAAGCCGTTTGCGGATGGTGTTCATCTCCACGATGTCAGCGCCACTGGCAAGGAGCTGGCCAGTGATGTCCTGCAATTCTGTGCCGGGGGCAGCGGTTTTCAAACAATGCACTTCCTCCGCCGGAGAGCAGAAACAGCACGGTATCCTCCGCCGCCAGGCCGCGCACCAGCTCCAATGCCTTCTCGGTGGCCGCAAAGCTGTTCTCGTCCGGCACCGGATGTCCCGCTTCATAACAATTTACTCCCAGAATTTCGCCCCTGACGTGCTTGTATTTGGTCACGACCACGCCGCCGTCCACACGGCCCAGCGCTTCCACCGCCGCGTGTGCCATCTGCCATGCGGCCTTGCCCGCTGCGACCAGCAGCACCCTGCCGCCCTTGGGCGCAAAGGCTTTCAATGCGCGGCGGACAGCTTTGTCCGGCAGGACAGCGTTCAGGCTGGATGCGATGATGGCATCGGCATCCTTTCGCAGAGTCGAGTTCATAAAACAGACCTCCTTGTGGGGTATGATTTACAGCAGACCGGCTTCGGTCATGGTTTTTACAAAGCCCCGTCTGGCCGGGCCGTCCAGAATCATTATACAGCAAGACCGACGTTTCGGGAATACTTTCGGCAATGGTTTTGAAATTGCTGTACAGCTCGACATCACGGACTGTACCTTCCTTAGTTGGGTCTTGTATCTGATTTTTATACTCGCTCTCTACGAAATACCAGGATCTTGTTTACAAACATCCCCCATGCAGCCGCCGGATCACCTTAAATGCGACCTCATGTTCTGTTGTCAGCGGTTTTTCAACGCGAAGAAAACAACACCACTGGTCGGACAGGTGATCTCTGCCTCCACCTCCGCAGTAAACGGGTCAAGGATCACGCCCATTTTCTGACCACACTCCACTTCCTGTCCCGGCTCCACGAAGCGGCGGAAGATCCCGCCCGCCGGGGTGAGTACATTTGCCATCTCGTTTTCCTGCACGACGGTGGACAGATACCCGCTGTGGCAGTGGTATCGCAGTAAACCGACCCGGCTGAGATACCGCAGCACGGCAGCAACGGCTTCCTGTGCGCTCTGCTCGTCAGCTTCGTCCGTTTCCTTGGTATAAATGCTGAACGCATTGGTCTCCCAGATCTGCCAATTATAGTTCAGCGTCGTCGTATCAATGGGGGCCGGTTTACGCATGACCACATAAGGCAGGCCGAACAGATTGCCCAGGCTGGCCGTCTGATAGCCGGTGTTCATAATGCGAATGTGCGGAACAAAGTCACCGGGCAGATAGAAGGACGCAAAATGGATATGCCCACACGCAGGACAAGCCCCGGTTGGAGCTGACCGAGAAGATCGAAGCGAACTTCTATTCCCAAGACCTGACCCCGGCAGCACCTCAGCCCCGGCAAAATGAAAAGCCGGCGGCAACAAAAATCTCCGGTAAAGAGATCCTTGAAGCCATCCGGCTGATGAATGCAGACGAACGCAAAGAGTTGACGAGATCCTTGTTCGCTTAACATCTCTTCTTTTTATGAAAAGGAAAGCAGGCTGTGCAAACCTTGCGCAGAAAAGCCCCCGATTCGGGCAAATGTGCAAACGGTGTGCAGAAAGTGTACAGCCGCTTTTCTACATAAAGAAAGAACGTCAAATCTTACGAATTGACGTTCAATATCTGGTGCACCTCCAGGGACTCGAACCCTGGGCCCACTGATTAAGAGTCAGTTGCTCTACCAACTGAGCTAGAGGTGCATATGGTGACCCGTACCGGAATCGAACCGATGTTAAAGGCGTGAGGCCTCTGTCTTAACCGCTTGACCAACGGGCCATATAAAAGTCGGCGACTACCTATTTTCACAAGCCGTTTCCAGCTAACTATCTTGGGCACGAGTGAGCTTAACTGCTGTGTTCGGAATGGGAACAGGTGGAACCTCACCGTCATCGTCACCGACCATATGACTGATACAGTATATCACATTTCTGTGTATCTGTCCAGTATTTCTTAGAAGGACGTGCCTTCAAAACTGAATAATCACTGCTACTTCTCGTTGACTTGAGATACTCAAGCGAATTGTGGTCAAGCCCTCGACCTATTAGTACACGCTTGCTGAATGGATCGCTCCACTTACACATCGTGCCTATCAACCTTGTAGTCTTTAAGGGTCTTACTTGTTTAAAACAATGGGACATCTTATCTTTGGGACGGCTTCACGCTTAGATGCTTTCAGCGTTTATCCCGTCCACACGTAGCTACCCAGCTATGCTCCTGGCGGAACAACTGGTGCGCCAGAGGTACGTCCGTCCCGGTCCTCTCGTACTAGGGACAGCTCCCATCAAATATCCTGCGCCCACGACAGATAGGGACCGAACTGTCTCACGACGTTCTGAACCCAGCTCGCGTACCGCTTTAATTGGCGAACAGCCAAACCCTTGGGACCGAATACAGCCCCAGGATGCGATGAGCCGACATTGAGGTGCCAAACCTCCCCGTCGATGTGGACTCTTGGGGGAGATCAGCCTGTTATCCCCGGGGTAACTTTTATCCGTTGAGCGATGGCATTTCCACTCACATACCACCGGATCACTAACTCAACTTTCGTTACTGCTCGACCCGTCAGTCTCGCAGTTAGGCTCGCTTCTGCGTTTGCACTCTTTTGCTTGATTTCCGTTCAAGCTGAGCGAACCTTTGAACGCCTCCGTTACTTTTAGGAGGCGACCGCCCCAGTCAAACTGCCCACCTAACAATGTCCCCGACTCGATTCAGAGCCGCAGGTTAGAATTCCAATATCGCAAGGATGGTATCCCAACGGCCACTCCGCAACCGCCAAAGCGATTGTTTCCCAGTGTCCCATCTATCCTGTGCATGCAACATCGAAACCCAATATTAGGCTACAGTGAAGCTCCATGGGGTCTTTCCGTCTAGTTGCGGGAAACCGGCATCTTCACCGGTACTACAATTTCGCCGGGCGGGCTGTTGAGACAGTGCCCAAATCGTTACGCCATTCGTGCGGGTCAGAACTTACCTGACAAGGAATTTCGCTACCTTAGGACCGTTATAGTTACGGCCGCCGTTCACTGGGGCTTCGATTCAATGCTTGCACATCTCCTCTTAACCTTCCAGCACCGGGCAGGCGTCAGCTCCTATACATCGTCTTGCGACTTAGCAGAAACCTGTGTTTTTGGTAAACAGTTGCTTGGGCCGATTCTCTGCGGCTCCATCTCTGGAGCACCCCTTCTCCCGAAGTTACGGGGCCAATTTGCCGAGTTCCTTAACAACCCTTCTCCCGTTGGCCTTAGAATACTCATCCCATCTACCTGTGTCGGTTTGCGGTACGGGCACCTCAGAAATACACACAGCTTTTCTCGCCATCTTCCATCCCAGACTTCGGTACTAATTTCTCGATCTCTACCGGAACCAACACCCGGCTCTGAGACTTCAAATGTGTCCCTGTGCTTAACTCTTTGGTGGTGACGGAATCTCTACCGTCTGTGCATCGGCTACGCCTTCCGGCCTCACCTTAGCTCCCGACTAACTTGGAGCGGACGAACCTTCCTCCAAAAACCTGAGGCTTTCGGCCATGCAGATTCTCACTGCATTCGCGCTACTCATTCCGGCATTCTCACTTCTATACACTCCACAGCCGCTCACGCTACTGTTTCTCCGCGTATACAACGCTCCCTACCCAATCCATTACTGGATTGCCTAAGCTTCGGTGTCAGGTTTAGCCCGTTAAATTCTCCGCGCAAAGACGCTCGACCAGTGAGCTATTACGCACTCTTTGAATGAGTGGCTGCTTCTGAGCCAACATCCTGGTTGTCTACGTATCTTCACATCGTTTTCCACTTAACCTGACTTTGGGACCTTAGCTGTAGATCTGGGCTGTTTCCCTTTGACAATGACATTTATCTGACACTGTCTGACTCCCAAGCATCAATACTCTGGCATTCTGAGTTTGATAAGCTTCGCTAACCTCTCGGCCGCTAGGCTATTCAGTGCTTTACCTCCAGGTATCTAACTTGAGGCTAGTCCTAAAACTATTTCGGGAGAACCAGCTATCTCCGGGTTCGATTGGAATTTCTCCGCTACCCACAGTTCATCCGCCGCCTTTTCAACGGAGGTCGGTTCGGTCCTCCATGGAATTTTACTTCCACTTCAACCTGACCATGGGTAGGTCACCCGGTTTCGGGCCCATTATATGCAACTTAACGCCCTTTTCAAACTCGCTTTCGCTTCGGCTCCAGACCTTAAGTCCTTAACCTTGCTGCATACAATCGCTCGCCGGACCGTTCTAAAAAGTACCCTATCACATTGACGTGCTCTAGGTGCTTGTAGGCACAGGGTTTCAGGTTCTTTTCACTCCCGGGTGCTTTTCACCTTTCCTTCACAGTACTATACGCCATCGGTCACTGGGTAGTATTTAGGTTGAGGGTGGTCCCCCATCTTCCGACCAGGTTTCACGTGTCTGGCCGTACTCTGGAAATCGCTCAGCTCTTGTCGTTTTCACCTACGTGGTTCTCACACTCTCTGACCGGCCTTCCCATGCAGTTCGGTTAACAACTTGAGTCTTAAATGCCTCCACCCCGAAGGTATTTCTACCTTCGGTTTGGCCTGTTCCGCGTTCGCTCGCCGCTACTTACGGAATCTCGTTTGATGTCTCTTCCTCGCCCTACTTAGATGTTTCAGTTCAGGCGGTTCCTCGATGTACCTATTTTGAATTTCAGTACAACGTACCTGAGTATGAACCCAGGTGAGTTTCTCATTCAGAAATCTCCGGATCAATGCTTATTTGCAGCTCCCCGAAGCTTATCGCAGCTTATCACGTCTTTCATCGGCTCCCAGTGCCAAGGCATTCGCCCTGCGCCCTTGTTCGCTTGACCATATCAAACTAATCTCTTCGAGATTGGCTTGTATCCTCTGATTCTCTCTTGCCAACGAAGATTATGTTACCCTTCCTTTGAAATTGTAATATTTAAAAAGAACTTACTATAATCTTTGTTTCGCAGTTATTATTCAGTTTTTACGTCTTGGTGATTCCTCAAACCCGGTCTCCCGAAACTTTCGATTCATCACATGGTCAAAATGGACTCGAACCATCGACCTCACGATTATCAGTCGTGTGCTCTAGCCAGCTGAGCTATTGGCCCATGTGGTGGAGATTAAGGGAATCGAACCCTTGACCCCCTGCTTGCAAAGCAGGTGCTCTCCCAGCTGAGCTAAACCCCCACATCAGGTTTTGAGTAACCCTCTTCAGGGCCCTCAAAATCGAACAATATCTAATCAACTTGTATCTATCACTGTTCCAGGAACAATTCATCTTCGATGTTTTGCTCCTGCCTGACTCCTTAGAAAGGAGGTGATCCAGCCGCAGGTTCTCCTACGGCTACCTTGTTACGACTTCACCCCAATCACCAGTTTTACCTTCGGCGGCGTCCTCCTTGCGGTTAGACTACCGACTTCGGGTCCCCCCGGCTCTCATGGTGTGACGGGCGGTGTGTACAAGGCCCGGGAACGTATTCACCGTGGCATGCTGATCCACGATTACTAGCAATTCGACTTCGTGCAGGCGAGTTGCAGCCTGCAGTCCGAACTGGGACGTTGTTTCTGAGTTTTGCTCTGCCTCGCGGTCTTGCTTCTCTTTGTTTAACGCCATTGTAGTACGTGTGTAGCCCAAGTCATAAAGGGCATGATGATTTGACGTCATCCCCACCTTCCTCCGTTTTGTCAACGGCAGTCTGGCCAGAGTCCTCTTGCGTAGTAACTGACCATAAGGGTTGCGCTCGTTGCGGACTTAACCCAACATCTCACGACACGAGCTGACGACAACCATGCACCACCTGTCTCCTTGTTCGAAGAGAAATACTGTTTCCAGCATCGTCAAGGGATGTCAAGACTTGGTAAGGTCCTTCGCGTTGCGTCGAATTAAACCACATACCCACTGCTTGTGCGGGCCCCGTCAATTCCTTTGAGTTTCAACCTTGCGGTCGTACTCCCCAGGTGGATTACTTATTGTGTTAACTGCGGCACTGAAGGGGTCAATCCTCCAACACCTAGTAATCATCGTTTACAGTGTGGACTACCAGGGTATCTAATCCTGTTTGCTACCCACACTTTCGAGCCTCAGCGTCAGTTGGTGCCCAGTAGGCCGCCTTCGCCACTGGTGTTCCTCCCGATATCTACGCATTCCACCGCTACACCGGGAATTACATCTACCTCTGCACTACTCAAGAAAAACAGTTTTGAAAGCAATTCATGGGTTGAGCCCATGGTTTTCACTTCCAACTTGTTCTCCCGCCTGCGCCCCTTTACACCCAGTAATTCCGGACAACGCTTGTGACCTACGTTTTACCGCGGCTGCTGGCACGTAGTTAGCCGTCACTTTGTTGAGTACCGTCATTATCTCCTCAACAACAGGAGTTTACAATAGACCTTCTTCCTCCACGCGGCGTCGCTGCATCAGGGTTTCCCCATTGTGCAATATCCCCCACTGCTGCCTCCCGTAGGAGTCTGGGCCGTGTCTCAGTCCCAATGGCCGTTCAACCTCTCCAGTCCGGCTACCGATCGTCGCCTTGGTGGGCCATTACCTCACCAACTAGCTAATCGGACGCGAGGCCATCTCAAAGCGGATACTCCTTTCCCTCTGCTCGATGCCGAGCCGTGGGCTTATGCGGTATTAGCAGTCGTTTCCAACTGTTGTCCCCTCTTTGAGGCAGGTTCCTCACGCGTTACTCACCCGTTCGCCACTCGATTTGAAGAGCAAGCTCCTCATCTCGTTCGACTTGCATGTGTTAGCGCCGCCAGCGTTCGTCCTGAGCCAGGATCAAACTCTTTATAAATGATATTTATCACTTAAAAGTGTTAAATTTCTCTTCGCTCAGCACGCAATCGCTTGCGTCCTGTGTGAATTACTTTGTTTGAATTGTTTAACGTGTTTTCCAACACGAAAATAGGTTCCGTTACAAGTTTTTCGATATTGTTCAATTTTCAAGGTCCTGCAACGCCTCAGCCATGCGGCTGACAGCTTATTTATTTTACCACCGAAGTGCCAGATTGTCAAGCACCTTTTGAAGATTTTGAGGTTCTTAGAGAACCAATCGACCTTCGTACTTTCCTGTCACTTTTTGAGGTGTTTGTGCCAGACGTCCGCCTGACAGTAATGTATTTTAGCACAGACCCCTCAAAAGCAAGTCCTTTTTCACTTCCTTTTTGAATTATTTTGCGGTTCGTCCTTTTGCCCAGTTTTTCTCTCAGATTTGGCCGCTCTGTCCATCATTCGTCCAACAGCCTGTCCCGCATCACTTTTAATATCTTGCGCTCCCGCCGGGAGATCTGTACCTGTGTGGTATGGAGCAGTTTTGCCGTATCGCTCTGGGTCTTGCCCCCATAAAAGCGAAGCTGGATAATAAGTCTGTCCTATTCGGGCAGGCTCTTCAATACCTCCGCCAGACCTATCTTA